>Ga0209930_1000044_pt1 | contig 758938 bp, 662 predicted proteins | sample ThiBiot_500_biof_2_FD_183948 | JGI IMG/M metagenome (GOLD analysis project Ga0209930, IMG submission 183948) | Wastewater bioreactor microbial communities from Cape Town, South Africa - Thiocy_cont_500_biof (SPAdes) | ecosystem: Engineered > Bioreactor > Thiocyanate-remediating >...
CAAGCTCTCGGTGAAGGTATCGGCTCCGCGCATCGTCTGGGTCTTGGGTTGCAACTTTCGGGGATCAACTACTAACGGTTGAAGGCTGCCACGCGTCGACCGGTTGCAGAGGTATTTCAGCACCCTGTTAAAGCAGGCCCCGGTGGGACGCGAAACTCACCGCCTGGGCCCGGGTGTGGGCGTGCAGCTTGCGGTAGATGTTCTTGACGTGCGCGTTAACCGTCTGGGCACTGATGGTGAGCTGCAGCGCGATCTCTTCGGTGACATACCCCGTCGCTACAAGTCGCAACACTTCGCGCTCCCTGACCGATAACGTCGCTTTGCTGTCCGGCGGACGCACCGGGTTCACATTCGAGCGCTTGTGATCGAGGTGCACGAGCAGCCGGCGGGCCAGCCGGGGGGTGATGGCGGCCCCCCCGTTGACCACCTGAAGCACGGCCTGCGCATAGCTCTGGAACCACGCGTTCTTGACCAGATAACCCGAGGCGCCGAGCTCGAAGGCATGCAGCACCTGGGGTTCGTCCTCGAGCGCCGAGATGACGATGATCTCTGCCGCGCTGCGGTGTTTCTTGGCCTCTTCGATCAGCTCGAATCCGCTGCCGTCTCCGAGGCGGATGTCCACCATCAGCACGTCGAACTCATGCTGCATCAGCAGCCGCCGTCCTTCGCGCAAAGTGCCGGCCTGGCCTTCGAGCTGGATGCGCAGATCGCTCAGCAATTCCTGCGCGATCACGCGTCTCACGAAGGGGTCGTCGTCGACCAGAAGAACCCGCACCGGCTTGGTCTCTTGACCAGTCAGAAAGTCAGGCCATGGGAGTGTGTCGGCGGCCGGTGCGAGCAGCCCGCCGAACTGTCCGGGGTTGGAATATTTCCTAGCCCCAGTTCCGATGTCTGTCAATGAAATGTCGAGTTCGCTTTCCATTCCAACCCCTTTGTGACAAATGGACGACCGTGTTCGTGACTAAAAGTTAATCCATTTCTACTCAAAATTCAGGTTTAAGTTTTTTTGTTTACTTTGGTTGCATTCTGTTGCGAATCGAGTTTGGTGTCCAACGAAAGTTGTAGTTTTTGAGAGGGCCGCCGCATGGAGAACTGGTTTCATATGCCTGCCCGAGACCGCCTCATCCACGCCTTTCGCCATAGCCTCGCATTACCCAACCTGAGGCATTTTTCTTCCCCTTCTCGACGCTGAAACTGCATCCCGGTCGCCACGGAAACATTTCATTCCGCGTTCACTGACCGTTAGCTGATGGCCGGATGGTCCGGCGATCGGGTTTGTTTCACACACTTTCGAGGAAGCATCATGAAGAAGACTCTCATCGCGATCGCAGTGATTCTGGTTGGAAGCGTCGCTTCGGCCACCAGCACGACGGCTCTTGCCGCCACCAGCACCTCGACCGGCTCTTCCAGTGCCGCGGGATCGGTGGCAGCAAGCTCCGGCACCGGCAGCGCATTGAGCTACAACGCGGCCAATTCCAGCTCGTCGGCCAGCGCCAACGCAGCAGGCGGCGCGGTCAGCTTCCCTGGCATTCGCCTTGGCGGCGCGACGGCAGGCGGCACGGCAACCACGCAAGGCTCGGTGACCAGCGTGGCCGCAACGACGGGCAACGGCCTCGCAGTGGGCGGTGCCAACGCTTCGGCCAATTCCAGCGCTGCCTCCAACGCCAATTACAGCGCCGGCGGCTCGAACCCTATCAGCGGCAGTGCGGGCGGTAGCGCCAGCTCCACCACCAACAACACGGCCGCTACGGCTGCCGGCCCTGGCGGCGGCCTGGCCGTGGTGACCCGCACTTCGGGCACGACCTCGGGCTACAGCGCTTCGTCGGGTGCCGTCAACGGCTTCATCAACGGCACCACCACGTCGGCAACGGCGGGCTCGACCGGCGGCTCCATGGGCGTGACGAACTTCCACTTCGGCAATGCCGGCGGCTTCACCAACGGTGGCGGCACCGGCGGCGTGGCCAGCGCCGGCGCAACCGCATCGGCACCCTGAACTGAACTTCAAGTAGCGGTTGTTGGACTCGGAAATGGGGAGGGGCCCCGGCCCCTCCCCCGGCCTTCAAAGGAGTTGAGAAAATGAAAAAATTGTTTTTCCTCGCATTGCTGACCGTATCCGCGGCGGCAATGGCTCAGACGACAGGCGGCGCGAACAACGGGTCGAGTAGTTCGGCCACCACGTCGGCGCAGGGCAACAACCAGGCCGTGACGTTCGCGAGCCCCTCGAACACCACATCGAGCGTGACGAGCACCCAGAACATCAGCAACAGCGGCACGACAGGCGTCGAGTACGGGGGCAGCTACACGATCAAGAACGTGCCGTCGGTCAACGGGCCCAACCTGACCACCAGCAACGACACCTGCATGGGCAGCACGAGCGCCAGCGCCAACGGCCCCGGTGTCGGCCTCAGTTTCGGCACCACCTGGACGGACGAGCACTGCAAGCGCCTGAAGATGAGCCGCGAGCTCTGGAACAAGGGCATGAAGGCAGCGTCGCTGGCCATGGACTGCATGGACCCGGCGGCCCAGGCGGCCCTGGAGATGACCGGCACCAAGTGCCCGCAATCGATGACCGCGGACGAACGCGTGAGCGCCTACGGCCCGCAGGCCTCGTCGGCCGGTGCGCCCCTGATTTCGTCGACCCGGCCGGCTGCGCCCGCCGCTCCTGTCGCCGCCGCGCCAGTTCCAGTCGCGCCCGTGGCGATGGCCCCGCCGGTACCCGTGCCCGCCCCGCCGCCGGCGCCTGTCGCGGTGGTGCAGCCCCCGCCCGTCGCGGTCTCGGAGCCCGTCGTGCAGCCGGTCGCGCAAGCCGTCGTGCCGCCAGCAGCGCCCCCGGTGGAACAACCGGTCGCCGCAGCCGAACCGCCGGCCGCGATCGCCATGCCGGTCGCCAGCGCCACGGTGATGACCATGGACGCCAACGACGTGGCCGAAGCCCTGCGCGCACAGCGCCTGCTGTCGGCGGAACCGGTCGGCGACATCGCCACCGCGCCGCAATCGACGACCTACCCGCAGTGAGCGCGCGGAGTCCATGATGACCAGGACCGTATTTCTCTGGACCGCGGCGTGTTGCCTGGCAACGGCCGCGGCGGCGGCACCGCCGCCCGTGGACATGCTGCGCATCCAGCGCATGAACATGGGCAGCGGCTTGCAGAACGCGACCGGCACCGACAACGCCGAGCCGGTCGGCGATCTGGGTGTCTGGCATGTGCCGCAATACATGCCCGGCTACCCGACGGCGGCGACCATCTGGCCGCGCGTCGTCATCATCCAGTGCGAAGGCGACGTGTGCCCAGGTTATGAAGTGACGCCGGAACTGGGCCGCGGCGAGTACCTGTTCTTCCTGCCGGTCCGCAAGTAGGGCCGGCGGCGGGCGCCGCGAAAGCCGCGCCTTGCCTTAACCTTCGCGGATGACACCTTTCGCGCGCGTCTTGCGCGTCCTTCGTGCTTTCGTCCGCGCTCTTGGCATCGCGCTCCTCGTTCCGGTGCTGCTTTTCGAGGAGTGGGGTTGGGAGCCGCTGGCCGCGCTCATGGCGCGTCTCGCGCGCCTTCCCTTCTGGGCCCGCCTCGAAAACCACCTGCGCCAACTGCCGCCCTGGGGCGCGCTGCTGGCCTTCTTCGTGCCGGTGATGTTGCTGCTGCCGGTGAAGGTGCTGGCGCTCTTCCTTTTCAGCCGCGGCCATGCCGCCACCGCACTGACGGTATTGGTGCTGGCCAAGCTGGTCGGCACGGCCATCGTGGCGCGGATCTTCCAGCTGGTCGAACGGCCGCTCATGCGCATCCCGTGGTTCGCGCGCTGGTATCCACGCTGGAAAGCCTGGAAGGACCGGGTGCTCACCATCGTGCGGCAGAGCAGGCCGTGGCGCATGGTTCGCGCGCTCAAGGGACGCATCGCGCGGGGATGGCGGCGATTCAAGGAAGGCTGAATCGTTAATTTTACCCGGGTGTATTGCTGATTTAATTTAATCCGGGTAATATTTGGCGCATGAACCTGTCAGCCGAAAACAGGCGCGCCCTGAGCCGCCAATACAAGGAATCCGTGCGCCCGGCCGGCGTCTTCGTCGTGCGCAACACGGTGAACGGCCGCGTCTATGTGGGCGGCAGCCTCGACGTCGAAGGCGCCATGAACCGCGCACGCTTCGAACTCGACATGGGCTCCCATCGCTGCAAGCCCCTGGGACAGGACTGGGCCGCGCTTGGCGCCGCGCATTTCAGCTTCGAGGTGATCGACCGCGTCAAGGAGCGCAAGGACGACCCGGCCTTCGACCGCAAGGACGAACTCGAAAAGCTGCTCGCGCTCTGGCAGGAAGAACTGCAGTGCTTCGGCGAGAAGGGCTACAACAAGCCATGAGCACCGACGCCCTCGCCTTCTGCCTGGACCTGGGCCGCGCTCATGCCAGCCTGACGCTCAAGCTCGACGACGATCTCGGTGCTTTCCACGGCTTGAATTTCGCAGACTTCACCCTCCTTTACATGTTGCTGCGCGCGGAGCAAGGCCGCATGCCGATGGTCGAGCTGGCGCGCACGCTGGGGCTTTCGATGTCGGCGCTGATCCGCAAGATGGTGCTGCTCGAAAAAACCGGCCTGGCCGAGCGCGTGGAAGGCTCGGGCAACGACACCCGCCGCCATGCCGCGCTTCGGTCCGGCGGGCGGCAACTGGTGCGCGACGCGGTCACGACCGTCGAAGCGCATTGCAAGGAAGCCGTTCGCTGCGTCGATCAGCGGCAGCTTGCCGACGCCCACGAATTGTTGCGAGCCCTGTGAGCGACAGCGCGACGCACGCGCGGGCGCCGCAGCGGGTAGATTACGCACCTCGTTTCTCCCGGCCTTCCTCTTTCGACAGGAATCAGGAAACACAACATCCGCATGTCACCAGACACCCCTCCCACCACCCTCACGGTGTTCTTCGATTTCCGGCGCATCGCACGCGGCACCCGAGCCGAAGTGCTCGAGCAGCTCCGCCGCCGCGACGACCCGGGCCCCTATCTCGTGTTCGACGACCAGACCGGTGCGCAGCTCGACCTCGACCTGCGCGAGCTGCCCGACCCCGAGGCCGAGCACCGCGACGAAACGCCGCGCGGCGTCGGACGCCCCAAGCTCGGCGTGGTCGCGCGTGAAGTCACGCTGCTGCCGCGCCACTGGGACTGGCTCGGCCGCCAGCCCGGCGGCGCCTCGGTCGCGCTGCGCAAGCTGGTCGACGAAGCCCGCCGCGTGCACGCCGACCGCGACGTGGTGCGCGCCGCGCGCGAAACCACCTACCGCGTCATGACCGCCATCGCGGGCAACCTGCCCGGCTTCGAGGAAGCCACGCGCGCGCTGTTCGCCGGCGAAGAGCAACGCTTCGGCAACCTGATCGAACCCTGGCCCGCCGACCTGCGCGCCCATCTCCAAGAACTGTCCGCCCCCGGCTGGAGCCATGCATGAGAGCACCCCCTGAAGCACCCGGCACCACGGGCCCCAGCGGCATGAAGGGCGTGCCTGTCGCGCCCGTCGGCGCCGCGCGTCCGCTGTGGAAGGTCTTCCTCCTGTTCCTTGCGCCGATGCTGCTCAGCAACATCCTGCAATCGCTCTCAGGCACGCTCAACAACATCTACGTCGGGCAGATGCTGGGCGTGGGCGCGCTGGCGGCGGTGTCGAGCTTCTTTCCGGTGATGTTCTTCTTCATCGCCTTCATCATCGGCCTGGGTGCCGGCGCCTCGGTGCTCATAGGCCAGGCCTGGGGCGCGCGCGATGCCGCCAAGGCCAAGGCCGTGGCAGGCACCACGCTCACCGTGGGCGTGCTCACGGGCCTCGTCATCGCGGTGTTCGGCGGCGCGTTCACCACGCCGATGCTGGCTTCGCTCGGCACGCCGCCCGATGTGCTGGCCGACTCCACGCGCTACGCCCGCATCATGCTGATCGCGATGCCGGGTCTCTTCGTGTTCCTGCTGGCCACCGCCATGCTGCGCGGCGTGGGCGACACCGTCACGCCGCTGCTCACGCTGATGATCTCCACGCTGATCGGGCTGGTGGTCACGCCCGCGCTCATCCGCGGCTGGGGCGGCCTGCCGCAGCTGGGCGTGGCGAGCGGCGCCTGGGCCTCGGTGCTGTCGTTCACGGTGGCGACCATCTGGCTGGGCTTCCGGCTGCGCCAGCGCAAGAGCCCGCTCGCGCCCGACGCGGAGTTCATGCGCAACCTGCGCATCCAGCCGCAACTGCTCAAGGCGGTGCTCAAGATCGGCGTGCCCACGGGCGTGCAGATGATCGTGGTCGCGCTGGCCGAAGTGGTGCTGCTGTCGATGGTCAACAGCTACGGCTCCAGCGCCACGGCCGCGTACGGCGCGGTGAACCAGGTGGTGGCGTACGTGCAGTTCCCGGCCATCTCGATCGCCATCACCGCGTCGATCCTCGGCGCGCAGGCCATCGGCGCCGGCCGAGCCAACCGGCTGGGCGCCATCGCCAAGACCGCGCTGCTCATGAACGTGGTGCTGACCGGCGGCCTGGTGGTGCTGGGCTACCTGTTCTCGCGCCATCTCATGGCGTTCTTCATCACGAGCGAGCCGGTGCTCGAGATCGCACAGACGCTGCTGCACATCATGCTGTGGAGCCTGGTGATCTTCGGCATGGCTTCGGCGCTGTCGGGGATCATGCGGGCCAGCGGCTCGGTGCTGGTGCCGACGCTGATCTCCATCGTCTGCATCCTGGGCGTGGAAGTGCCGGTGGCGTATGCCATGAGCCATCGCCTCGGGCTGGACGGCATCTGGATCGCCTACCCGGTGACATTCGGCGCGATGCTGCTGCTGCAGACCGCGTACTACCAGCTGGTGTGGCGCAAGAAGGCGATCCACCGGCTGGTGTAGCCCACGTCAGGGCCACGGCGGCGGCGGATTGTCACGCCCCGTCGTAGGCCTTGCGCACTTCGGCGATGTCGAGCTTGACCATCTTCATCATCGCCTGCATCGCACGCGCGGCCTTGGCCGGGTCCTTGTCCTGGAACATCTGGATCAGGCCGTCGGGCACGATCTGCCACGACACGCCGTAGCGGTCGGTGATCCAGCCGCACTGCACCGGCTCGCCGCCGCCTTCGAGCAGCTTGTTCCAGTAGTTGTCGACCTCGGCCTGCGTCTTGCACTTCAGGTACATCGAAATGGCCGGCGTGAACTTGTACTGCGGGCCGCCGTTGATCAACATGAACTCCTGACCTTCGAGTTCGAAGGTCGCGGTGAGCAGCGATCCTTTCAGCTCTGGGTTGGTGTCGCCCCAGAGCAGTTTGTCGGTCACGCGCGAGTTCGGAAAAATGGCCGTGTAGAACTTCAGCGCGTCTTCGCCGTTGCGGTCGAACCATAGGCAGGGAACGATCTTTTGCACAGGAGGCTCCTTTGCTTCGATGATGAACCAGAGAGTTCAGTATCGAAGCGCCGCGCGCCCTTTGTCAACCGGGCCTGCGCCTGTCAGAGGGAAGTTCGCATGCAGCGAGGCGGTCCACAATGGGTCATGACCGCTCCGACCTCCCGCCGCTTCAAACGCCGCGCCGCGATGCTCGCGTGCGTCATCGCCACGCTGCAGCAGGCCCATGCGGCCGACACAACGTCGTTCCCCGATGCCGCCGCGAGCGACCCCGCCAGGCTCGGCTGGATGACCGGCTCCCCGCCGCCCGCCGACCGCACGCTGCGCTTCGAGGACGGCAGCTACTTCCAGTTTCCGGCCATGCGCTGGAGCGTGTCGAACTTCCGCCAGCTGATGCCGACCATGAACGTCTCGCGCGGACTGGGCGCGCCCGGCAAGCTGGCCTATGCGCTGCGCAGCGACATCGACGCGCTGACCTTCACGCCGCTCGGCGCAACGGCACCGATGAGCTGGGAACAATCGCTGGCCGCCACCTACACCGACGGCATCGTGGTGCTGCATCGCGGCCGCGTGGTCTACGAGCGCTACTTCGGCGTGCTGAAGGACGACGGGCAGCATGGCGCCATGTCGGTCACCAAATCGGTGGTGGGTACGCTCGGCGCCATGCTCGTGGCCGAGGGCACGCTCGATGCGGGCAAGCAGGTGGCCGACTACGTGCCCGAACTTTCCAGATCGGCCTTCGGCAACGCCACCGTGCGCCAGGTGCTCGACATGACCACCGGCCTGAAATTCAGCGAGGACTACGCCGACCCCAACGCCGAGGTCTGGGCCCATGCGCAGGCCGGCAACCCGCTGCCGAAGCCCAAGGACTACACCGGCCCGCGCAGCTACTACGAGTTCCTGCAGACCGTGCAACCCGAAGGCCGGCACGGCGAAGCCTTCGGCTACAAGACCGTCAACTCCGACGTGCTGGGCTGGGTCATCGCGCGCGCCGCGGGGCGCAACGTGGCGCAGCTGCTGTCGGAACGCATCTGGCGGCGCATCGGCGCAGAACAGGACGCCTACTTCAGCGTCGACTCCATCGGCACGCCGTTTGCCGGCGGCGGCCTCAACACCGGCCTGCGAGACCTGGCGCGCTTCGGCGAAATGCTGCGCAACGACGGCCGCTTCAACGGCCAGCAGATCGTGCCCAAGGCAGCCGTCGACGACATCCGCAACGGCGGCGACAAGGCCGCGTTCGCCAAGGCCGACTACCCGTTGCTCAAGGGCTGGAGCTACCGCGACATGTGGTGGGTCACGCACAACGACCACGGCGCCTTCATGGCGCGCGGCGTGCACGGCCAGCGCATCTATGTCGATCCGAAGGCGCAGATGGTCATCGCGCGCTTCGCCTCGCACCCGGTGGCAAGCAATTCGGCCAACGACCCGGTCACGCTGCCGGCCTTCGAGGCGTTGGGCCGGCATCTGCTGGGCCGCGGCAAGTAGCCTTCGTGGGGTGGCGCAAAGGGTAGGCGTTTCGCCTGCCGGGATAGGAAGCGCAATGGCTACCCTTCCCCCGGCTGCGACTGCTGGTCGGTCGCTCCAGCGCCTAGAAGCCGTAAAGCGCCGCAGGGTTGTCCACGAGGATGCGACGCCGCGCATCCTCGCTGGTCGCCCACGAAAACAGCAGGTCGTACAGCGGCGCGCTTTCGGGCCTCGGGTCGCGCCCGGGATGCGGCCAGTTGCTGGCCCAGAGGCAGCGCTCCGGAAACTGCTCGGCCAGCGTGCGCGCCAGAAGGCTCACGTCGTCGTAGCCGGGTGCGCCGGTCTTCGAGGTTTCGTAGGGTGCCGAGAGCTTGATCCACACGCGCCCCGAATCGAGCACGCGCAGCAGCGACTGGAACGACGGATGGCTCGGCGCCACCGGCTCCAGGAACTTGCCGTTGTGGTCGAGCACCAGCCGGCACGGCAGGCGCTTGAGCACCGCTTCATGCTCGGGCATGGTGCGGCCGTCGAGCTGCAGGTTCACCATCCAGTCGACGTTGGCGAGCCGCGCGGCCATCGGCTCGAGCGACGCCCAACCCAGCACGCCGCCGATCATCATGTAGCGCACGCCGCGCATGCCGCCCGCGTGCAGGCGCTCGATCTCCGCGTCGGCCACGTCGGGCGCGACCAACGCGATGCCGCGCGCCGCATTGCCGAACTGCGCCAGCGCGTCGAGGGTGCAGCTGTTGTCGAAACCGTAGCCGGTCGGTTGCACCACCACCGCGCGGTCGATGCCCAGCGGCTGCTGCACCTGTTCGCGATATGCCGACACAGGCGAATGCGGCGGCACCCACGCGACGTTGGGGATCAGCGGAAAGCGGTCTTCGTATATGTGGACATGGCAGTCGCAGGCGCCCGCATAGCGGGTGTTCCGGGTGGGTTCCATGGAGTGTTCTCTTGGTGTGGTCTTATCGAACGGGACGATTCAGGCCTCGGCGACGAAGGCCCGCTGCCAGCGGTAGGCTTCGGCCGCGTTCACCGCTCCCTTGGGCGCCCTGCCCTGGAAGATCTCGGCCAGTTGCGACACGGTTTCCATCGCCTGGTGCTCCACCGCCGGCGGCGTGAGCCCGCCGATGTGCGGCGTCGCGATCACGCGCGGATGCGCCGCCACGCGCGGCGACGGCATCTGGTCGGGCGCACGGCCCACGTCGAGCGCGCAGCCGGCGATGGTGCCGGCATCGAGCGCCGCAAGCAGCGCGTCTTCATCGACGAGGTTGCCGCGCGACGCGTTGATGAAAAACGCACCGGGCCGCATCCGCGCGAAGGCCGCGGCATTCATCAGGTTCTCGGTCGCCTCGGTGGCCGCGGCCAGGCAGACGACGAAGTCCGATTGCGCGAGCAAGTCATCGAAGCCCACCTGCACGAACTCCGCGCGCTCCGTGGCCGTGTGCGGATCGTGCACCACGATGCGCATGCCCAGCGCCAGTGCCACGTCGCACAGGTAGCGGCCGATCTGACCGTAGCCGATCACGCCCAGCGTGCTGCCGCGCAGCTCGCGCCCCATCACCGGCGGCGCGGCCTGCCCCGCGTGGTACAGCGCGCTCGACGCGCTGATGTGGCGGCCCAGGTCGATCATCACGCCCACGATCCACTCCGACACCGAAGGGATGAACCCCGCGCTCGCCTGCGTCACCAGCACGCCGTGCCGGCTGGCCGAGGCCACGTCGATGTTGCGGATGTCGATGGCGCAGCGCACGAAGGCCTTGAGTTGCGGCAGCGCCGCGAACAGCGCCTCGTCGCCCGCCGTCTGGCGGTAGGAAATGATGGCGTCGCAGTCTTGCGCCAGCTCCGCGAGCCGGGCGGACGACAGGTCGGTGTCGGTGGGGTTGAAGCGCACCTGCGCGATGGCCCGCAGGGCCGCGGCCGCGCGGTCGCCGAAATAGTGGGCAAGTTTGCTCTGCGGATGGCTGACGAAAACCGTGGTCATGAAGAAGAGAAAAGAGCTTTGATCAGAAGAGAAATCAGCCGCGCGGCGGCGCCACCGAATCGCGCGCCACCAGCGTCGGCGCGAAGATGAATTCCTGGGTCGGCATCGACGGGTCCGACAGCCGGCTCATCACCCGCTCGACCATCACCTGCGCCATCTCGGGCACCGGCACGCGCACCGAGGTCATGGCCGGGTGCATGAGCGTGGAAAGGAACACGTTGTCGATGCCGACCACCGACACGTCCTGCGGCACCGACAGCCCCGCATCGCGGAAACCGGCCATCAGGCCGAAGGCCAGGAGGTCGTTCACGCCGATCACGCCGGTCGGTCGCATGGCGGACGCAGCCAGCTGGCCGGCCTGCATGCGGCCCAGTTCGCTCATCATCGAATCGCCGTACTCGTCGACCGGCAGTCCTTCGACGACCTGCGCGCTGCCCTCCAGGCCCGCGCCCCGCGCAGCGGCCAGGAAGCCGGCGATCTTTTCGCTGCGGCTCATGGTGCGGCCCGACGGCGTGACGAAGGCCAGCCGCCTGTGCCCCTGCTCGATCAGGTGCTGCGTCGCGATGCGCGACGACTCGAAGCTGTCGACCGTCACGTGGTCGATCACCGAGGCCCCGCCCGATGCGTCGGGCGTGGCGCGCCGGTCGTAGCTCACCACCACCAGCCCACGGCTGGCCGCGGCCTCCACGTGCTGCTCGTCGACCAGCGACGAGATGATGATGACCCCGCGCACGCCGTGCGCCATCAGGTCTTCGAAGAAGTGGGCTTCCTTGTCGGCATCGCGGTAGGTGTTGCCGATCATGATGCGAAAGCCGTAGCGCTCCTGTGCCAGCGTCTCGACCTCGCGGGCGATGAAGCCGTACATCGGGTTGGCCATCGACGGCACCAGGAGGCCGATGAGCGGCGTGTACCCGGTCTTGAGCTGCCGCGCCGAGGTGTTGGGCCGGTACTTGAGTTCGCGGATCGCCGCCTCGACGCGTGCGAGCGTCTCCTTGGCCATGCGGTCGCTGCGCCCGTTCAGCACATTCGACACGGTGCTGGTCGAAACGCCCGCCCGCTGGGCCACATCGCTGATTCTGCTCACGGAGTCTCCGGTCTTTGTCTGTTCTGCTTCACTGGAATTCGCTCACATCCCCATGCGCATCGGCAGCCACGTGGAGAAGGCCGGCACCAACACCAGCACCACGAGGGTAACGAACAACACGGCCAGGTATTTGAGCATCGGCCGGGCGACGTCCTTCACCTGCGTGCCGGTGATGGCGCAGGTGGCGAACAGGCCCAGCCCGACCGGCGGCGCGAACAGGCCGAAGCCCATGGCGATCACCATCACCGTGCCGAAGTGCAGCGGGTTCACCCCCAGCTGCGAGGCGATGGGCGTGAGCAGCGGCCCGAAGATGATGAGCGCCGGCGCGCCTTCGAGGATGGCGCCGAACACGATCATGATGAGCACCGACAGCATCACGAACATCGTGCTGCCGTACGAATGCGCAAAGCCGATCATGAACTCCGACAGGTACTGCGGAATCTGCTGGATCGTGAGCGCGAACGACAGGCTCGACGCCGCCGCCACGATGAACAGAATGCCGCCCGCCATCGACGCGGAACGCACGAAGAGCCGCGCCACCGACTTCACCGTCAGCTCGCGAAAGGCCAGCCAGCCCACCACCAGCGCATAGATCACCGCGAACGAAGACACCTCGGTCGAGGTGGCGACGCCCGAGGTCACGCCCTTGCCGATCATCGCCACCATCACCAGCGCCACCAGTGCGCCGCCGAGCAGGCGAAACATGGGCGTGCGCACGTCGAAGGCTTCGTCGGGGTTGATCTTGGTGCCCACGTAGATGGTCACCGCCGCCAGCGACACCGCCAGCACCACGGCCGGCACCAGCCCCGCCATGAACAAGCCGGCAATCGAGATGTTGGCCACGAAGCCCATGATGATCATGTTGATGCAGGGCGGAATGGTCTCGGCCATCACCGCGGTGCAGGCCAGCAGGCCGGCCGTCTCGTTCGGGTCCTGCTTGGTCTTGCGCACCGCCGGCATGATGATGCCGCCCACCGCAGCGATGTCGGCCAGCTTGGAGCCCGATACGCCCGAGAAGAACGCGGTGGCCGTGATGGTGATGAGCCCCAGCCCGCCGCGCAGCCGCCCGAACATGCGCAGCAGCAGCTCGATGAGCCGCGACGACATGCCGTTGGCCTCCATCAGCAGCCCGGCCAGCACGAAGAACGGAATCGCCAGCAGCACATAGTGGTCGGTGCCCGCCATCACCTGCTGCGAATACACCAGCATCGGCAGCGACGGGTCGGCCATGAAGAACACCAGCGACGAAAGCGCGAGCACGAAGGCAATCGGCATGCCCAGCGCCATTCCGCCGAAGAAGCCGGCCGCGAGCAGCGCCCAGGGCGCAATGGCGTGCGCGCTCATCAGCGTGTTCCAGGCGACCACCGCCGCCGTCAGCGCGATGCCGATGCCCAGCGTGGACCACACCATGCGCGACGGCCCGTTCACCGCGTTGGCCAGCCCGAACAGCGTCATGAACAGGCTGCCGATAGCCACCGGATACACGTAGATCCACTGCGGCAGGCCGATGGAGGTGGTCATGTTGTACGAGTCCAGCAGCAGCTCGCACGAAGAGGCGAAGAGGCTGGCCGACACGCCGACCACGATCCAGTTGCCGAACTGGATCAGCGCCGGCTGCCAGCGCGCCGGCAGCATGCCGCGGAACAGGTCGACGCCCACGTGCTGGCTGCGCGCCAGCACCGTGGCCGCGCCGAAGAACACCTGGATCACCATCAGCGCGCGCGCCACCTCCTCCGCCCAGTCGAAGGGGTCGTGCAGGAAATAGCGGAACACGACCGAGACGAACACCACCACCACGTCGACCGCCAGCACCGCGCCGGCCACGTATTCGGTCATGCGCATCAGCCAGGCCAGCCAGCGGCCGGCGGCGTGGGTGGCGTCGAAGCCCAGGGCGGGCTGCACGGGGTGCACGGGTTGCATCGGCAACGAAATGCTCGACATGACCGCTCAGGCCCGCGTGGCGTTGATGGACGCGAACAGCGGCCCGGTCTCCGGGTACTGTTTGGCAAAGCCGGCCCAGAGCTTCGTCTCCATTTCCTTGCGGACCTGGTCGCGCTCGCTCTTCGCCATCGGCGTGAAAGTGATGCCGGTCTTCTTCAGGTCGTCGATGGCCTGCTGGCTGCGCTCGTTGCCGATCTGCCGCTGCTGCAGCGTGGAGTCGGCCGCGGCCTTGAGGAAGGCCGGGCGCAGCGCGGCGGGCACGCGGTCCATCGCGCGCTTGCCGGCCACGCAGACCATCGGGCTGAACAGGTGCTCGGTCATCCAGCAGTGCTTGACCACCTCGTTGAGCTTGTTGGCCAGCACCGTGCCCGCGTCGTGCTCGAAGCCGTCGACCACGCCTGTCTGCGCCGCCATGTAGAGCTCGCCGAAGGAAATGGGCGTGGGGATCGCGCCCATGATCTTGAAAGTCTCGATGAACGCCGGCGTGGGCAGCACCCGCAGCTTGACGTTCCTGATGTCCGCCAGCGACTTGACTGGCTGCTTGGTGTACACGTTGCGCGCGCCGTAGTGCGCACCCCAGGTGATGATCTGGCAACCGGTGCTCCTGGCGAGCATGTCGTTGAGCTTGGCGCCCACGCCCGCGTCGATGGCGCGCGCCACGTGGTCGTAGCTGTCGAACAGGTAGCCCAGGTCGAGCATGCCGAGCTGCGGCGTCACGGTGGCCCAGATCGACGAGCCGGTGAGCATCATGTCGATGGAGCCCACCTTCACCTGTTGCACCACGTCGCTTTCCTTGCCGAGCTGGTTGTTCGGAAAGTAGTCGATGCGGATCTGCTCGCCCACCGCCTTCTTCAGGTTGGCCTGCATCAGCTGCGACCACGCGAAGTGCGAGGAATTGAGGTCCGCCACGTGCGAGGACGACAGGCGCAGCGCCACCGTCTTTTCCTGTGCGAAGGCGTACGGCGAGAACCCGCCCGTCGTCGCTGCCGCGAGCGACAGGGCGGACGATGACTGGACGAAGCGGCGGCGTGAAATCGAGGTCATTTTCTTGTCTCCTGGATGGGGTCGGGTCGTGTGCCCGTCTTTTGGTGGAACGATTTACTGTATCGATACACAAGAACGCCGGCAATGCCGTTCCGATAGGTGTTTTCCTTCGTAAACGAGGTAAAGAGCGCCGGCCCGGCCGCAAGGGCAGAATGGAAAAACCAAAGGACGCCGCATGACCACCACCCACTCGCCGACACCCGAAGCCGCCCGCGCCTATGCCGTCGAGATGCACGGCGACCAGAAATACGGCGTGCATCCGTACGTGCACCACCTCGACGCCGTCGCCACCCTGCTGCGGCCGTACGGAGAGCAGGCACGGGTCGTCGGCTTCCTGCACGACGTGGTGGAAGACACCGAGGCCACGGTGGCCGACGTGCGTTCGCGCTTCGGCGACCTCGTCGCCCGCTGCGTGGCGCTACTGACCGATGCGCCCGGCGCCAACCGCAAGGAGCGCAAGGCCAAGACCTACGCGGCGCTGGCGCAGGTAACGGGCGATGAAGAACTGGCCCTGGTGGTGAAGGCCGCCGACCGGCTGGCCAACGTGCGCGCCTGCGTGGCTGACGGCCATCGCACGCTGTGGGACACCTATCACGGCGAGCACCCGACCTTCAGGGCGGCTGCGTTCAGGAAGGGGCAATGCGATCCGTTGTGGGTGGAACTGGACGCCCTGCTCTCGCCGGCCTCCGCTCCGGCCGGGTGACACTCAGGGCAGTTGCGCCAGTTCGAAGTGCATGCCATCCGGAGTGCCACTGAAATGGCCGCCCCAGAAGAAGCCCAACCCGTTGGCAATCTGCACGAGTTCGCGAACCGATCCGCGCGCACCCACACCAGGCGGGACATGTCCGCGCGGGTTCTCCGTGGCATTCAGGTCGATCGCGGTACCCCACGCATGATTTGACAGATTCGCCGGGATCGGGTCGGACAGTCCCCGGCGCAGCCGCGCGTTGAACGCGCCTGCGCACGTCAATACCCTGTCCATCAAGCCTGCGTCTTCCCATCGGGAGAACAGGGCCAGGAAGGCAGCCGCGGCCTTGCGGTGGCAACGGATGGTGCCGACCTCGCGCCGGACGTAGTGACTGCTTGCCGCGAAGAGCCCTTTGTCCAGCTGTGGAACATGGAGCTGGACGATGTTCTCCTTCACCCAATCTCCAAGGATCTCGATGTCTTCCGGGCTCCTTGCCGTGGGCGCGTGCCGAAACTCGAACTCACCGAAGAGACGGGTCGTCAGCGCCGCGCTCGGTTGTGGCGGAAGTTCCGCGCGTGGAGGCCACCGCGTCCCCTGCTCCGCGCCCGCGATGATCGGCCCCAGCAGCACCAGCCCCTTGTGCGCCAAGGCGTCGAACGTATCGGCATCAACAAAACCGGTAGGGCCAAGACCCAGGTTCGACTGGAACTTGAGAAGCGCTGTACGGGTATTGGGACCGAAGAGCCCGTCCGGAGAAAGCTCCGCGCCTTGCAGCGACACGAGAAACTCCTGAAGACGCCGAACATCGGCACCTTCGTCGCGGTAATGAAGTTCGTAGTTCATGGTATCTCCCGCATCTCAATCGACCGACTCAAGGAACGCTGCGTGCACAGCCCCGTCCGCCACGCCGTTTCCGTTGATGTCCACGATGGCCCACTCGCCCACGCGCGAAAGAACTTCGACAATGGTTCCCACGGCCAGCAGGCGTTGCACGTCGAAGTCGGTTCCCGGACCACCGCGCAGACGAAGCCCGGAAGTCGCATTCACTCGGAAGCGATTGCCAACGCTGGTCGCAATGCCACCGACGGCCAGCGCAGGCCGAACGGTGTCCAGGTCGTCGAATTGGCCGATGTCATGTGCGTTCCCCTGAACGTCGTCGATATCCACGCCGATCCCGCACAACATGCTGGGCAGTTGCTGGAATAGCGTCCACTTGTTGGTGGCCTTGAAAGCCTTGCTTTCATGGTGGCCCGTGGATTGCGACAGCCACGTGCGTTGGCAAAGATGCTCCGTCAGCAATCCGTCGAGCACAAGGCCGTTGCCATAGGCACCGATGCTGAATTTCTTGGTGAACGTGCCACTCTCGTTCACTTCCTGAATGCCTCTGAAGTGGGGCACGATACGGTCCTTGAATTGCCGCGCGTCGCAATCGAAGTCGACCGCGAAGTAGATGCTCGAACCTGCGGGCTGGCCGATCGTCTCGATGGCATATCTGAAGGCATAGGCCGCATCCTGTCTTCCCTGTGCCGCCGAGAACGAATCGACGCTGGCGCCGCCCGCCTGATGGACGACGGCAATGGATGCACCGGCAGCGATGATGGCTTCGGCCTCTGCCCGGGTCAGGCGTTTCTCGGGCTGCCCGGTTGTTCGAGCGTAGTAGCGAATGATTGTGTTGACGCCGTTTTCTCGGAGACAACCAAGTGCCCTGTTGGTCCTTCGATTCGTGTCGATGATCATTGAAGTCCTTCGGTGGTGAGGTGAATGAATTGCAGACGGGTACTCATGTGGGGCAACGATTGCCCGGTACCGTCATGCTTCCCGGGATCGGATGAATTCCGTGCTTTTCGATCAATGGCTCGACGACCTCGCGCCGAAACGATTCAAGGGCCGCGGCCGAATCCGCCCCAGTCCGCGAAATCTCGATCACGCTCTGCCCGCTCCGCAAGTGCCACTCTTCGGCCCGGAGCTTTCCGGGTTCCGCTTTGCGTTTGAGGCTGAGTCTTGTGGTGATGCTTTCGCAACGCCTGAACTTGGCGCGAAGCGCGGGAGGAACGGTCGGCGGTGCTGGCGACGGATGGCCATCGCACTGAAAGCATCCGACGGTGCTGCGACCTCCGCGGCATAACTGATCTTGAGCCACCCTTGGTGGGATTCCAACGAATCGAGTTTTGGGCGCCCTCGTCATCCGCGACTGCCACCGCGGCGGCCGAGTTGAGCACACTCGTTCCGCAAGCCAGCGTGATGATCCATCTGGTTCGTTGCTTCAAGTCGGCCTCCGTCCTTGGTGCGAGCCATTCTAGGAAGCACTTTTTTCTTCCGCATCCCTCGGACGACGTATTGCGAACCGGCCCGGATTGGCGCAGTAGTTGTGCGAAAGCCGCTAGGTTCCGCGAGACTTCTCGAACATCATCACCCCGTCATCCACCCTGCCGAAGCGCAGGCTCATCAGGTCGCGCGCGTAGTTCTGGTACAGCCGCCACGGTGCGCGCGAGCCCTGCTTCGGAAACTTGCCGATCGAGCGCTGCACGTAGCCTGAAGAAAAATCGAGCCATGGTTCGGCCGCCAGCGCGGGATCGGTATTGCGCGGCATGCACTGGCGCCAGCCGTGCTTGTCCATGTGGTTGAGCAGCCGGCAGACGTACTCGCAGGTCAAGTCGCACTTCAAGGTCCACGAGGCATTCGTGTAGCCGAACGACGACGCGAGGTTGGGCACCTCGCTGTACATCATTCCCTTGTAGTTGAAGGCTGCGGCCAGGTCGACGGGGACGCCGTCGACATCGAGCGCGATGCCGCCGAGCACCTGCAGGTCGAGCCCGGTGGCGGTGACGACGATGTCGGCCTCCAGCTCCTTGCCGGACTCCAGCCGGATGCCGCCCGGCGTGAAACGGTCGATGCGGTCCGTGACCATCGACGCGCGGCCCGCATTGAGGGCAGCGAACAGGTCGCCATCGGGCACGAGGCATATCCGCTGGTCCCAGGGGTTGTAGCGCGGCGTGAAGTGCGTGGCGATGTCGTAGCGCGGCCCCAGCGCCTGGCGCACGCCGCCCAGGATCATCTTCTTGACGCGCTCGGGCTTTCGCCGCGCGAGGCGGAAGAAAAACATGCTCAGCAGCACGTTCTTCCATCGCGTGATGCCGTAGGCCAGCCGATCCGGCAAATGGCGCCGCAACCGGTTGGCAATGAGGTCTTCGGCCGGGCGCGAGACAACGTAGGTGGGCGAGCGCTGCAGCAGCGTGACATGCGCGGCGGTCTTTGCCAGCGCGGGCACCAGCGTCATCGCGGTGGCGCCGCTGCCGATCACGATCACGCGCTTGCCCGCCCAATCCAGGTCGTCGGGCCAGTGCTGCGGATGGACGATGCGGCCGGTGTAGTCGGCCGTGCCCGCGAACTCGGGCGTGTAGCCGGCCGCGTAGTTGTAGTAGCCGCTGCACATGAAGAGGAAGTTGCAGCTCATGCGAAGCGGCTCGCGCCCGGGGCCGTGCTCGATGTCCACCTGCCAGCATGCATCGGGCGTCGACCACGAGGCGTGCACCACGCGATGCCCGAAGCGGATCTTCTTGTCGATGCCATGCGCCTGCGCGGTCTCGCGCACGTACTTCAGGATCGACGGGCCATCGGCAATCGCCTTGGCCTGGGTCCACGGCCGGAACGAATAGCCCAGCGTGTACATGTCGGAGTCCGAGCGGATGCCCGGGTAGCGAAACAGGTCCCAGGTGCCGCCGCTGCGCTCGCGCCCTTCGAGGATCGCGTAGCTGCGGCCGGGGCAACTGGCCTGCAGGTGATAGCCGGCGCCGATGCCGGAGAGGCCGGCGCCGACGATCAAGACATCGACGTGTTCTTCTTGCAGCACCGGAATGTCTCCTTGTTCAAGGTTCCGTGCGACGGATCATCACCCAGGCACTCGCCGCGCTCAACAGCGCCAACCCCGAGCCCAGCAGCATCACCCACCGGAACCCCGCCACGAACGACTCCGCCACGGCCCGCTTGAGCGCCGCCGCCGTGGCCGCGTCCACACCCGGCGGCAGCGTCGCGCCCGCCAGCTTGCTGCGTTCTCCTTCGAGGAACGCCGACACCTGCGCCGACGCACCCAGCTCGCGCAACTGGTCCGCCAGCGTCACGTCGAAGACGCTGGCCATGACCGCGCCGAACACCGCTATCGCCAGCACCGCGGCCGCGCGCGACACCGCGTTGTTCACGCCCGAAGCCACCCCGGCCATCTCCGGCCCGACCGCGTTCATGACGGTGGTGGTGAGTGGCGCGACGGTTACCGCCATGCCAAGGCCCAGCACCACCACGGCGGGCAGGAAGCCGCTCCAATAGCTCGCGCCGACGCCCGGCACCGCGAACAGCGCGAAGCCAACCGCGGCGATGGAAGGCCCGGCGACCAGCGGAATGCGCGACCCGAAGCGGTCGACCAGCTGCCCCGCCCAGCCCGAGAGCGCGAACATGATGAAGATGAACGGCAGCAGCGCCGCGCCCGCCACCGTGGCCGAGTAGCCTTGCACCTGGATCAGGTTGAGCGGAAAGAAATACAGCCCGCCGCCCAGCGCCGCGTAAAGCAGCAACGTGAGCAGGTTGGCGCCGCTGAAGTTGCCGATGCGCAGCAGCCCGAGCGGCAGCATCGGCGAGCGCACCCGACGCTCGGCGACGAAGAAGCCCGCGCTGCCCAGCACGCCGATGGCCAGCGCGGCCAGCACCGCCGGTGCGCGCCAGCCCTGCGTCGGCGCCTCGATGAAGGCATAGACGATGCCGCCCAGCCCGGCGGTGGCCAGCAACGCGCCCCACACGTCGAGCCCGCCGGCGGCCGAGGCGCCACGGCTTTCCGGCACGTGACGCCACACGATCCACAGCACCAGCAGCGCCATCGGCAGGTTGATGAGAAAGGCCCAGGTCCACGAGAAGTGATCGACCAGGAAGCCGCCGAGCACAGGCCCTACCGCCGCCGTGATGCCGCTGAAGCCCGACCAGGTGCCGATGGCCTTGCCGCGTTCCTTTTCAGGAAAGGCGGCGCTGATGAGCGCGAGGCTGCCCGGCACCAGCAGCGCGCCACCGATGCCCTGCACCGCCCGCGCCGCGATGAGCTGCTGCACGCTGCCCGCGAGCGCACAGGCCACGGAAGACAGGGCGAAGAGCCCGACACCGATCGCGAAGATACGGCGCCGGCCGTAAAGGTCGCCCAGAGCGCCGCCCACCAAAAGCAGCGCGGCCAGCAGCAAGGCATAGGACTCGACCACCCACTGTGCCTGGAAGGCGGTGGCATGCAGGTCGGACTGGATGGCCGGCAGCGCGACATTGACCACGGTGCCGTCGATGAACGCCATGCTGGAGCCGACGATGGCGGCGGCCAGCACCCAGGGCTTGGAGGCTTCGGGGCAGGCGCTTTCCTGCGCTCCGGCGCCGTGCAGGATCAGCGTGTCGTCGCAGGGCGCCTTGCCGATCTGTGCCATGGGGTCTCCTTTCTTGCTCCCTCCCCCGCTGGGGGAAGGTTGGGATGGGGCTGCTCCGGCACGATACGCCATGTTGTTCCGGCGCCGTCGTGCCCCCACCCCTGCCCTCCCCCAGAGGGGGAGGGAGAAAGGCATCGTCAGGTCGCGCAGGTGGTGGCTGACGGATTCGCGCGCGCCGCGTCCACGCTGCGCGCCATGGCCGCGGCGGCGGCTGCGGTCACGCGCTGCGCACCGCGCGCCACCGCGTCCATGCCGCTGCCCACGGCCTCGCCGAGGTTCAGCTGGCACACCAGCGTGCGCGCCTCGTCCGAGCGCCGCAGGGTCCAGCTGAAGCCGGCGTCCACACGCCCGCCGTCGACGGCGTCGAACTGCTGCAGCTGCACCGCGATGCGCCACACCGGCTGCGATGTCTGCCGGCCGCCCTTGGTCACGTCGAGCGCGCCGAGCCGCCCGGCGATGCCGCTGGCCAGCGCGTCGCGCAGCTCGTTCTCGAAGGACGAGGCCCAGCGGTGCTGCTCCAGCACCTCGACCTGCACGCTGCCGTTGGGCTGGCGCACCACCATCTGCGGGCGCGCGAAGCGCTCGGGCACGGCCACCGGCGCCAGCTCGATGTACAGCGGCGCGGCGCCGCCCAGCGTCGAGGGCGCGGCATCGGCGGCGGCCACCGGGCTTGCCAGCGTGTAGTAGTTGTCGGGCTTGCTGGCACAGCCTGCAAGCAGGGCCGCCAGTGCGGGCGCCAACGCGATGAATGCAAGTTTCAGCTTCATTTCTTGTCGTCCGGTTTGCCGCGCAGCAGCGATTCTGGGTGGCGCTCGAGGTAGTCGGTCAGCACGCGCACCGAGCCGGCCGCGCGCGTCAGTTCGCGCAGCGTCTGGCGCATGTCCTGCTGCAGCGGCGAGTCGTCGGCCAGCGTGCGCTCGGCCGTGTTGACGGTCTTGCGCACGTCCTTCATGGCCGCCGCCAGCTCGGGCGTGACGTCGCTGTTGATGCGGTTCACGGTCTGCTCCGTGGCGGTGAGCGTCTTGTTGAGCGTGGCGAGCGTGGTGCGCAGGTCGCCCGCGATCTGCTCGTAGGGCACCTTGTTGAGCTTGGTCGCGATTTCCTGCACCTGCGACTGGATCTCGTCGAGGCTGTTGGCCACCGTGGGCAGCTCGATCGGGTTCTTCGTCACATCGATCTTGGCCGCGGGCGCCTTCGGGAAGAAGTCGAGCGCCACGTAGACCTGGCCGGTCAGCAGATTGCCGTTGCGCAACTGGGCGCGCAGCCCCTTTTCCGCCAGGAAGCGCAAGCGCTCCTGCTGGGTGGAGCGCGACTCTGTGGCCTCGGCACTGCCGCTGCGGCGGCGCAGACGGTCGGGGTAGACCTGCACCAGCACCGGCATGCGGAACTCGCGCTCGGCGCGGTCGAATTCGACGCCGATCGACTTGACCTCGCCGATCACCACGCCGCGGAAGTCGACCGGCGCGCCCGGCGTCAGGCCGCGCAGCGACTGATTGAAGTACATCAGCAGCGTCTGCGAGGGGCCGTCGGGCTCCTTCATGGCCGTGGCCTCGTCCTGCGCCAGCGTGAACGAGGCGTTGGCCTTGGCCAGCGGGCCCATCGCGTCCTCGGGCGCCTGGAAGGCGATGCCGCCCAGCAGGATGGTCGCGAGCGACTGCGTGCGCAGCGTGAAGCCGCTGGCGCTGAGCTGCGCGTCGATGCCGCTGGCCTGCCAGAAGCGCGTGTTCATGCCGACGAACTTGTCGTACGGCGCATTGACGAACACGCGGATCGTCACGCCGCGCCCGTCGCCGTCGAGCTCGTAGGCCGCCACCTGCCCGACCTTGACGCGCCGGAAGTACACGGGCGAGCCCACGTCGAGCGAGCCCACGTCGTTGGCGCGCAGAAGAAACTGCTGGCCCGAGTCGTCGCGCGTGACGATGGGCGGCGTTTCGAGCCCGGTGAATTCACCCGAGGTTTCTTTCGACACGCCCGCGTCGGCGCCGATGTACGCGCCCGACAGCAAGGTGTTCAGCCCCGAGATGCCCGAGGTGTCCAGGCGCGGGCGCACCACCCAGAAGCGCGAGTCCGAAGCGGTGAAGCTCTCGGCGTCCTTGTTGAACTGCACCAGCACCCGTACGTGCGAGCGGTCGCGCGCCAGCCGCAGGTGCGTGACGAGGCCGATCTGCACGTCCTTGTACTTGACGGCGGTCTTGCCGGCCTCCAGGCCCTCGGCGGTCTTGAAGGTCAGCACCACTTCGGGGCCGCGCTCCATCAGGATGCGCGCCACCAGCGTGATGCCGACCAGCGCCGCGACGATCGGAATCAGCCAGATCAGCGACGGCAGCCACTCGCGCCGCCGCACCACGCGCGGCCTGGGAAGCGCCGGTGACGGCGCCGGTTTGTCTTGCGGTTGCTCTGGTTCACTCATGCTGGTTTCTCGTCCCTGTTGCCATGTGGTTCCTGCGGAACTTCCCGGCCCTCGGCGAGGGCCTGTTCTTCCTTGCTGTCCCAGGTGAGCTTCGGATCGAAGCTCAGCGAGGCCAGCATCGTGAGCACCACCACCGAGCCGAAGGCCGCGATGCCCACGCCCGCGGTGATGACCGCGAAGCCCTGGATCTGCACCAGCCCGGTCAGCAGCGACACCACGAACACGTCGAGCATCGACCAGCGGCCGATGACCTCGATGATGTGATAAAGCCTTGCCCGCTCGCGCCGGCGCCATGTGCTGCCGCGCTGCGCCGCCACCACCAGCACGAAAAGCACCGCCAGCTTGAACAGCGGCACCAGGAAGCTGGCAATGAAGACGATGGCCGCGAGCCCGTAGGCGCCCGACACCCAGAAATAGATCACCCCGCTCAGGATGGTGTCGTACTGCGCGCCGAACAGCGTGCGCGTGATCATCATCGGCAGCAGGTTGGCCGGTATGTACATCATGCAGGCCGCGATCAGGAAGGCCCAGGTGCGGGTCAGGCTCTGCGGCTTGCGCGTATGCAGCCGGGTGCCGCAGCGGCCGCAGGCCTCGCCCTCCTCCGCGCCCTTCCAGACCGCGCCGCAATGCCGGCAGGCCAGCAGGCCGAGCGAGGCGGCGGTGGCGACCGGCGCACCTTCGTCGTCGTGGTCGTCATGGGCGTGCTCGTCGCGAGGGGCCCTGCGCACAGGAAACAGCTTCATGCGGACGCCCCGCCCTCGTCCGTGTCCGCATCGGCCGCCTTCGGCTGGAAGGTCATTTCCCAGAACGCGCCAGGGTTGAACGACAGCACCGCCGTCAGCATGACCGTGAGCGCCACGAAGGCCCAGAGCGCCGGCCCCGGCACCACCGTCGCCATGCTCGAGAGCTTGACGATGGCCACCAGCACGCCCAGCAGGAACACTTCGATCATTCCCCAGGGCCGCAGCGACTGCATCGCCCGCACCAGCAGCGCGAAGCCCACGGGCCGATGCTCGCGGCTCAGCGGCACCAGCAGGTAGGCCAGGATGCACAGCTGCAGGAAGGGAAAAAGAATGGTCGTGGCCAGCACCAGCAGCGCCACCACCGACATGCCCTCGGCGCTCAGCGCCACCACCGCGCCGGCCAGCGTGGTCTGGCTGCGCAGGCCCTGCAGCTCGATCTCGACGATGGGAAACAGGTTGGCAATGGCGAACATGATCAGGCAGGCCACCGTCAGTGGAAGGATGCGGGCCTGCTGCTGGCCCGGGTGCCGGGCCAGTTCGGTGCCGCAGCGCGGGCAATGCGCCACGTCGCGGGGGTGCAGCGGCGCGCGGCTGTAGATCGCGTCGCAGCCGGGGCAGACCACCGTGTCAGGTACTTCCTTCATAGGTCAGCACCCTAACTCATTCAGCCGCCCGGTTTTGTCGTCTTGAGGCGCAAGCTGCTGAAGACCGCCGCCACCGCCGCGCAGCAGGCCGCCAGCACCAGCGCCACCACCGGGCCGTGGCCGCCGTGCGGGCTCCAGAGGCTGAAGACCGCCGCCAGCACCACGGCGCCCAGCGTCTGCCCGGTCAGCCGGGCGGTGCCCAGCATGCCGCTGGCCGCACCGCTGCGGTGCGCCGGCGGCGAAGTCACGATGGTGTGGTTGTTGGGCGACTGGAACAGCCCGAAGCCCAGCCCGCACAGCGCCATGCGCCAGGCGATGTCGGCATTGCCCGGGTGCGCCGGCAGCGCCGCCAGCAGTGCCAGCCCGCTGGCCAGCAGGGCCAGGCCGATGCCGCCCAGCAGCCCGTCGGGATAGCGGCCGATCAGCCGCCCGGCAATGGGCGCCATGACCACGATGCCCAGCGGCCACGCCGTGATGAGCAGGCCGGCCTCGATGTGGCTGCGGCCATAGGCGTCGAGCAGCAGGAACGGCAGCGCGATGTAGGCCAGCATCTGCGCGCAGAAGGCGGCCACGGAAGTGCCCATCGACAGCGCGAACACCGGAATGCGCAGCAGGTCGATCGGGAAAAGCGGCACCGCCTGCTTGCGTTGCCGCCGCAGGTAGACGAAGCCCACCGCCAGCCCGGCCAGCAGGATGCCCCAGGCCGAGGCCTGCGAGCCGCCGGCGCCCTGCACCGGGCCTTCGCGCACGCCCAGCCGGTCCACGCCCAGGAAGACCAGCGAGAACATCAGCACGTTGAGCCCCACGTCCACCGGCGAGAAGCGCAGCCCGGCGGCCGGTGCCACCCGGTTGAACGGCAGCGCCCGCATGCCCAGCGCGAAGGTGACGATGCCCAGCGGCACGTTGATGGCGAAGAGCCACGGCCACGAAGCCACCGAAAGAATGGCCGCCGCCACCGAAGGCCCCGCCACCGACGACGTGGCGACCACCAGCGAATTCAGCGCCATGCCCTTGCCCAGTTGCGACGAGGGATACGTCAGCCGCACCAGCGCCGCGTTCACGCTCATGATGCCGGCCGCGCCCAGCCCCTGGAAGGCACGCGCCGCCGTCAGCGTGGCCAGCGAATTGGCGAAGGTGGCGGCCAGCGACGACAGCGTGAACACCGCCAGCCCCACGAGGTACACCCGCCGGTAGCCGACCAGGTCGCCCAGCGAAGCCAGCGGCAGCAGCATGACCAGCGTGGCGATCTGGTACGCATTGACCACCCAGATCGCCTGCGACGGGCTGGCCTGCAGCTCGCGCGCGATGCCCGGCAGCGCCAGGTTGACGATGGTGCCGTCGAGCACCGAAACGATCAGCCCGAGGATGATGACCAGCATCGCCCAGCGCCGCTCGCGCGGAGCCAGACCGTCGATGGGCACAGGCCCCGGTATGCCTTCGCCTGCCGGAAGCGCAGTGCCTGCGCGCACGGTGTTCATCGCTCAGGCCTGTTGCGCCCGCGCGGCGGGCTCGGAGCGCACGCCGCCCAGCGTGAGCCAGGTCAGCACGAGCGCGATCAGCGCGCCGGCGGCCATGCCGGCCACCATCGGCAGCGGACGGCCGTCGGTAAAGAGGCCCACCACCGCCATGGCCAGCGCGCCCGTCAGCATCTGCAGCGTGCCGAGCAGCGCCGAGGCGGTACCCGCGATGGCGCCGTGCATCTCGAGCGCCAGCACGCCGGTGGTCGGAATCACCAGCCCCATGAAGCCCGAGGCGATGAAGTAGAGAACGATGAGCACCCAGATGTTGTCGCCGCCCGTCGCGAAGTAAATGAACATCGCGACCATCGCCACGCCGCAGCAGACCACGCCGAACTTCACCAGGTTGACCAGCCCGTAGCGCTCGCCCAGCGAGCCGGTGAACTGCGACGCCGCGATGAAGGCCGCGGCGTTCACGCCGAAGGCCACGCTGTACATGGCGGGCGACAGGCCGTAGTGGTCGATCATCACGAAGGACGAATTGGCCAGGTAGGTGAAGAAGCCCGCCATCGCGAAGCTGCCGATGAACACGAGGCCGAGGTAGTGACGGTCGCGCAGCAGCAGCCAGTAGGCCGCGAGCGCGCTGCCCAGGCTGCTTTCCACGCGCTCGGAGGCCGGGCGCGTCTCGTCGAGCAGCTTGACCATCATGGCCAGCCCCGCCACCGCGGCGATGGTCACGGCCCAGAACACGCCGCGCCAGCCGGCGAATGCGATGACCGCGCTGCCCGCCAGCGGCGCAAGGATCGGCGACACGCTGAACACCAGCATCAGCAGCGACATCAGCCGCGCTGCGTCGGTGCCGGTGTGCAGGTCGCGCACCACGGCGCGCGGAATCGCCATGCCGGCGGCGGCGCCCAGGCCCTGCACGAAGCGCAGCACGATCAGCGTCTGGATGTCGGTGGCAACGGCGCAGCCCACGCTCGCCAGCGCAAACAGCACCAGCCCGGCATACAGCGGCGGCTTGCGCCCGACCATGTCGGAGATCGGGCCGTACAGAAGCTGGCCCGCGCCCAGCGAGAGGAAGAACGCCGTGAGGCTCATCTGCACCGCGCCGATGTCGGCATGCAGGCTCTGGCCGATGGCCGGCAGCGCCGGCAGGTACATGTCGATGGCGAAAGGCCCGATGGCCGAGAGCAGGCCCAGCAGCAGGGCCATCTTGAAGAAAGGAGAAGAACGCATTGACCCGATTGTCGCCAAGCCCGCCAATCGCTGCCGGCGTGGGGTCTGCGCTCAGGCGGTGCTAATTCTGGGCAAAGAATCGGTTCGCCGGGCGCGGCAGGCCGAGGTTCTCGCGCAAGGTACGACCTTCGTACTCACGCCGGAAGATGCCGCGGCGCTGCAGCTCGGGCACCACCTTGTCGACGAAGGCATCGAGCCCGCCGGGCAGCCACGGGAACATGACGTTGAAGCCGTCGCTGCCTTCGGCGTCGAGCCATTCCTGCATTTCGTCGGCAATGCTCTCCGGCGTGCCGACGAAGGCCAGCCCGCCGTAGCCGCCCAGGCGCTGGGCCAGCTGACGCACCGTGAGGTTCTCGCGCCGCGCCAGGTCGATCACGCGCTCGCGCCCGCTCTGGCTGGCGTTGGTCTCGGGCACATCGGGCAGGGGCGCGTCGGGGTCGAACTTCGAGGCATCGTGGCCGAGCGCGATGGACAGCGATGCGATGGCGCTGTCGTAGTGCACCAGGCTGTCGAGCCTGGCGCGGATGGCCCGGGCCTCTTCCACCGTGTCGCCGACCACCACGAAGGCGCCGGGCAGGATCTTCAGATGGTCGCGGTCGCGGCCGATCTTCCGCATGCGGCCCTTCACGTCCGCGTAGAAGCGTTTGGCGTTGTCCAGCGTGCCGGGCGCCGAGAACACCACCTCGGCGGTCTCCGCCGCGAGCTGCCTGCCCGGCTCCGACGCGCCGGCCTGCACGATCACCGGCCAGCCCTGCACCGGACGCGCGATATGCAGCGGGCCGCGCACGGACAGGTGCTTGCCCTTGTGGTTCAGCACGTGCAGCCGCTCGGGGTCGAAGAAACGGCCGCTCTCCGCATTGCGCTCGAAAGCGTCGTCGGCCCAGCTGTCCCACAGGCCCGTAACCACGTCGTAGAACTCGCGGGCGCGGGCATAGCGCTCGTCGTGCGCCATGTGGTCGTCGCGGCCGAAGTTCAGCGCGGCGTCGGGGTTGGAAGTGGTGACGATGTTCCAGCCCGCGCGCCCTTCGCTCAGGTGGTCGAGCGAGGCGAAACGGCGCGCGATGTGAAAAGGCTCGTCGAAGGTGGTCGAGGCCGTGGCCACCAGCCCGATGTGCTGCGTATGCTGCGCCAGCGCCGACAGCAGCGTGAACGGCTCGAACGACGTCACGGTGTGGCTGCGCTGCAGCGCCTCGATCGGCATGTTCAGCACGGCCAGGTGGTCGGCCATGAAGAAGGCGTCGAAGCGGCCGCGCTCCAGCGTCTGTGCCAGCTGCTTGATGCGCGCGAAGTTGAAGTTGGCGTCGGGCCACGCGCCCGGGTAGCGCCAGGCGCCCGTGTGGATGCTCACCGGGCGCATGAAGGCGCCCAGCCGCAGTTGCTTGCCGGTGCTCATCGACTACTTGCCGGCGGGCCAGAACACGAGCGCGCGCAGCTCGATGCTGCGGCGCGGCGGCGCCTCGGGCGCGCCGGTCGGGTCTTCGAAGGCGGTGTGCGCGGTGTAGCGCGCGGTGCCGTCCTCGCGCGAGTCGTAGATCTTCAGCAGCAGCGCCTCGTCGGGCCGCAGCCGGGGGAACCAGTACCAGCGGTGCTCGGGGTTGTAGGTGAAGGAATAGGTCTCGCCGACCTTGTCGGGGTAGACCAGATCGCTCGGCACCATGTCTTGCGGCGAGATGGAGCGCGCATCGCACAGCGCGAGCGGCAGCCGCTCCACCGTGGCCAGCGGGCGCCAGAGGTTGATGATTGCGAAGCGGTGCTTCAGGCGCTCGGCCGCTTCGTCGGGCGGCAGGTGGTCGCGCACGCGGCGCGGCGCGGACACGAAGGTCTGGTCGTTGTGCACCCGGCGCACCGGCTCGCGCAGCTCGGCCGTTCGGCGCGAGCCCTGGGCGCTGTCGCGCACGGTGTGATCGAACACCACGATCTTCTCGGCACCCGTGATGTCGCGCAGCAGCGCCTCGGACTCGCGGTAGTAGATGTCGCGGATGGTGGCGTCATGCGAGAAGTCGGCCACCGCGCTGCGGTGCGAGATCTGCGTGAAGCCGCTGCGGTCCAGCGACAGTTCATTCAGCGCCACCAGCGGGCGGCCGTCGCGGATGGCCACGCGGCGCGGCTCCAGCGTGCCCGTGACCCATGGCGTGCCGGGCGGCGGCTCGAAGGTGTAGCTGACGGGGCGGCCCTCGCCCGCCTTGAGGTAATTGAGTTCGGCCTCCACCGACGGAAGCGTGGCGGCCAGCAACTGGCTGTTCGATCCGACGCTCATTCGGCCCGGCTCCCGTTGTTTGTTGCCTTGATCAAAACGGCTCCTTGAAGGGGCGCAGGTCGAGTTCCTGCGTCCATGCGCTGCGGTGCTGCACATGCAGCTGCCAGTAACTTTCGGCGATGGCCTCGAGCTGCAGCAGCCCGTCGCCGCCGGCCTGCGCCACGCGCTGCGGCGCGCCGGTGCGCAGCCGCTCGCCGTCGATGCCGCCGTCGATCACCACATGCGCCACGTGCACGCCCTGCGGGCCGAACTCGCGCGCCAGGCTCTGGCTCAGCGAACGCAAGGCGGCCTTGGCCGCGGCAAAGGCCGCGAACGGCGGCTTGCCGCGCAGCGCTGCCGTGGCGCCGGTGAACAGCAGCGTGCCGCGCCCGCGCGAGCCATCGGCCTCGAAGCTGTTGGCCAGCAGGCCGCGCAGGGCCTCGTGCCCGAAGATGAAACCGCCCAGCGCGCTGGTGCGCCAGGCCTGCGTGAACTGCTCGACCGACAGCTCCAGCGTCGGCGCGCGCACCGCGCTCGCCGCATTGAAGATGGCCACGGTGAGCGGCCCCAGCGCCCTCGCCTTCTGCGCGATGCCGTGGATCTCGGCCTCGCTTGCCACGTCGCCCGCGAACGCATGCGCGCGCCCGCCCGACGCCGCGATTTCCGCGGCCACCGCATCGAGCTGGGACTGGGTGCGCCCGGTCAGCGCGACGATGAAGCCTTCAGCCGCGAAGCGCCGCGCCAATGCGGCACCCAGGCCGGCGCTGGCGCCGACACCGGCGATCCAGGCAACCGGCGGCGGATCGGTTCGCGACGAAGAAACGGAGGGAGTGACGGAGGTGACAGCCATGAGCGAGCACGAAGGCTATACCTGCGCCCCGGGGCGTGGAAGTATTCAAAAGCGATAACCTTATTCGGTAGCTGGTCGGTGGCGCGGGCCGCTTGACGCATGCGGCGCTTCACTCCATGCGCCGCGCCCGCTACCCTATCGGCTTCCCGGACCGCTTCATAACGAAACACAGCAATCGCTTTCCAGGAGAAGTTACCGATGGCTCTTGCCCGCACGATCCGCACCGATCTCTTGCGCGTGTTCGCCCTGACGCTGGTGTCGCTCTTCGCCATTCCGGCCGCGACGCTGGTCTTCACCGAATATGCCCTGCGCTCGCAGGACAGCACCTTCCTGCAGTCGATAGAAAAGCGCATCGCCGGCGACGCCCGGCTCTCGCCCGAGGACAAGGCCGAGGCCACCGCCTTCTACCGCTCGCATCCGCTCTCCAAGGCCTGCGACGCCACCGCCCCCGAAGACAGGAACTTCCACGACAAGGTCTGCAGCCCCTATTCGATGCAGTGGCAGTTCCACTGGGCCGACCGCGCGGCAGCGTGGACCATCGCGCTCGGCGCGGCGCTGCTGGCCGCGGCGCTGGTGCTGGGCGCGCTGGCCTTCGCGAATCGAGGCCTGCGCTATGCCAGCTTCGTCGCGGGCTGGCGGCTGATGACGGTGTCCAGCGCCATCGAAGTCGTGCTGCAGGGCGCGATGCTCGTGTGGCTGTCGTTCTGGCTCACCGCCTACTTCTGGCACAGCTACTACATCAAGCTGATCGCCATCGCAGGCATCGCCGCGGCTGCAGCAGTGTTCTATGCCGTCTACACGCTGTTCAAGAAGCTGCCCTCGGACAACGAGATCGAAGGCGAGCTGATCGCCGAAGCCGACGCGCCGCGCCTGTGGGAGCGCATCCGTCAGCTGGCCGGCCGCGTACAGACCGCACCGCCCGACCAGATCATCGCGGGCATCGACACCAACTTCTTCGTGACCGAGGCGCCCTGCGAAGTGCGCGGGCAAACACTGCACGGCCGCACGCTGTTCGTGAGCATTCCGCTGCTGCGCGTGCTCGACCAGAGGCCGACGCGGTGCTCGCGCACGAGCTGGCCCACCTGGGCGGCGGCGACACCCGCAGCAGCGCGGCGCTCGGCCCCAAGCTGCTGCAGTTCGACCAGTACACTTGGAAGATGCGCGGCGCCGGCCTGACCATCGTGGCGCACTACCTGCTGCGCCTGTACCGCATGATCTTCGCGTTTGCCCTCGCACGCGACAGCCGCGAACGCGAGCACAAGGCCGACCGCGTGGCCGCGGGCCTCACGGCGCCGAGCGCCATCGTGCAGTCGCTGATCAAGATTTCCGCCTACGCCAGCTACCGCAACGACGTCGAGCGCGAACTCTTTGCCCAGAACCGCCAGCACGACGGCGCACTGGGCATCGCAGGCTTCGTGGCGGCCGGGCTGCCGCCGTACGCAGGCTCGGACGCCTTCATCGAGGCCATGAAGACGGCCGGCGTTCCGCATCCTTACGACAGCCATCCGCCGCTGCTGGAGCGCATGCGCAACGTGGGCCACCATGTGCCCGAGAGCGCCTACGGCGCCATCGTCGCTACGGCCCCGCAAGCCTCATGGGCCGACTTCATCGAGACCGCCACCGCCATCGAGCAGCGCATGTGGAGCGAGTACGAGCAGCGCTTCGTGCAGAACCACGAACTCAGCCTCGCCTACCGCTACGAGCCGGCCACCGAAGAAGAGCGCGAGGTGGTGCTGCGCCACTTTCCACCGATCGGCTTCGCGCTGAAGAACGGCAACCGCATCGACGTCAGCTACGCCGGCCTGCATCCGAGCGCCGAGGGTGCCGCGCCGATTCCGTGGGACGAGGTCAAGGGCCTGACCTACAAGGACAGCAGCTTCGGCGACACCCTGATCGTCACCCACCACGACAAGCGCACACTCGGCGGCGCGCGCACCACCAAGGTCAAGCTGGGCGGGCTGGGCAAGCAGAAAGAACACTTCAAGGCCGCGGCCGGCCACTACTGGCAACGGCACCAGGTCATGAGAGCGCAACAGCAACAACAACAGCAGCAACCGCAGCAGGAGCAATCAACACAGCCATAACACCGAAGCGGCAGCCTCCACAAAACCAATCCACACAACACCGGAGACAACCATGAACCCCGTCGAACAGAGAACCATCTCGAAGATCAGCTGGCGGCTCTTGCCGCTGCTGATGATCAGCTACTTCATCGCCTACCTCGACCGCGTGAACCTCGGCTTTGCCGGCGCCGCCATGTCGAAGGACCTGGGCTTCACCGCGGCCGTGTTCGGCAGCGCGGCCGGCATCTTCTTCCTGGCGTACTTCCTGTTCGAGGTGCCCAGCAACATGGCGCTCGAACGCTTCGGCGCGCGTCGCTGGATCGCTCGCATCATGTTCAGCTGGGGCATCCTGTCGGCGGCGCAGGCCTGGGTGGGCGGCGCGACCAGCTTCAACATCGTGCGCTTCCTGCTGGGCATTGCCGAGGCCGGGTTCTTCCCGGGCGTGATCTTCTACATCACGCTGTGGTTTCCGGCGGCGTACCGCGCGCGCATCGTGGGTTGGTTCATGTTCGCGATTCCGATCTCGACCGTGATCGGCTCGCCCATCTCGGGCTACATCCTGAACATGGACGGCGTCGGCGGCATGCACGGCTGGCAGTGGCTGTTCATCCTGGAGGCGCTGCCCTCGCTGGTGCTGACCTTCTTCGTGCTGATGTACCTGCCCGACGGCCCCAAGGACGCCAAGTGGCTCACCGACGAAGAGCGCACCTGGCTGCAGCGCACGCTGGACGCCGAGCGCCAGAACCGCGAGTCGATCAACAAGATCTCGTGGAAGCAGTCGCTGCTGAACCCGCGCGTGATCGGGCTGGGCTTCGTCTACATGGGCATCACCGTGCCGCTGTACGGCCTGAGCTTCTTCCTGCCGCAGATCATCAAGGGCTTCGGCGGGCTGAGCAACGTGCAGATCGGCTTCATCAATGCGTTCCCGTACCTGGTCGGCGCCGTCGCCATGCTGTTCTGGACGCGCGCCTCCGATGCGCGCAAGGAGCGCAAGTGGTTCCTGCTGATTCCGCTGGCCTGCATCTTCGTGGGCCTGGTGCTGGCGGCGCAGACCAGCTCGCCGGTGCCCAAGATGGCCGCCGTGACGCTGGCCGCCTTCGGCATCTTCAGCGCGCTGCCCACCTTCTGGACCCTGCCCACCGCCATCCTGAGCGGCACCGCCGCCGCGGCCGGCATTGCGTGGATCAATTCCATCGGCAACCTCGGCGGCTACATCGGCCCGACGATCTTCGGCGCGCTGAAGGACAGGATGGGCAACGACATCTACGCGGTGATCTTCCTCGCGCTGTTGTCGGTGGTGGCCTTCGTGCTGGTGCTGATCATCGGCCACGATGCGCGCACCGAGCAGGCGGTGGCGCCGGGCCGGGCCTGAGCGCGGAAGCGCAAGGGCACAATCCTCGCCCGTGACTTCCACCACACGGCCGCTCCACACCATCCTCCTGTACGCCCGCGACATGCGGGCGACGGCCGGGTTCTATTGCACGCACTTCGGGTTCGAGTCGACGCTCGAAGTCGTGGAGGGTCTGATCGAACTCCGGTCGACGAGCGGCGGTGCGAACCTGTTGATCCACCAGGCGGCAAAGAGCGTGAAGCTCGGGCAGGTCGGCGTGAAGCTGATGTTCGATGTCGAAGACATCGAAGCCTTCAAGCAGAAAAGCACGGCAAGCGGGCTGGCCTTCGGCCCCACGCATACGGCCAACGGCTACGCGTTCGCCAACGCGAAAGACCCGGACGGCAATCCGGTGGCCATTTCGAGCCGGGCGTTTCGCGCCGCGAGCTGATCCGGCCGGGCCCGGGAGCCCGGCCCGTTCTTCAGTAGAGCGTGGCCTTCTGCCTTGCGGGCAGTTCCCTGTCGTAGGTCTCGCCGTCGAATTGCGCTTCGGTCAGTGCCGACAGAATGGCACCCGGCGTCGGCACGCTGCGCTTCGCATCCGCCTGTACCGGCTCCCAGAGCTTCGAGCGCTGGATCGCACGCGCGCATTGAAAGAACACCGTCTCCACCCGAACCTCGATCACGCATTGCGGTGGCTTGCCTTCCATCGCGAGGCTGGCCAACAACTTCGGCTCGACCGTGATGCGCGCCCTGCCGTTCACCCGCAGCGTCTCGCCCACGCCGGGAATCAGGAACAGCAGCCCGACGCGCGGGTCGGCCACGATGTTGCGCAGGCTGTCGATGCGGTTGTTGCCGCGCCGCTCGGGCATCAACAGCGTCTTGTCGTCCCGCACCACGACGAAGCCCGGCGGGTCGCCGCGCGGCGAGGCGTCCAGGCCTCCTGGACCGACCGTGGAAAGCACTGCGAAGGGAGACGCCTCGATCAACGCCCGGTAGGCCGGGTGCAGGTACGGCACCTCTTTCTTCAGCGAGGCTTCGCCAGGCTGGCCGAACAGGGCTTCGAGCTGCGCCACGGTTTCGATGGCGTGCGGCGACGTTGTCATTGCAATGGCTCCAGGAGATGGAAAAAAAGAATGCAGGATTGTTGTTCAGCCCGCCGTGCGCGTCGCATCCGCGGCCATGGGCGATGAGTTCCAGCCGCAGGCCAGCGCGGCCAGCGCCAGCAGCAGTGCGGCGATGCCGTAGATCCATGGCGGCGAAGCCACCGGCAGCAGCAGCCCCGCGATCAGCGGCCCGGTGCCGGCGCCGATGTCGCGCCAGACAGAGCGCGCGGCCAGCGCCTGCACACGCTCCGGCCCGGGTGTGCGCCGGGCCACGATGGGCGGCAGCAGCGGCAGTTGCAAGGCGCGCAGCACCACGATCAGCGCCGCGCAGCTCCACAGCCAGCCGAGGCCGAAGCCCACCAGCGCGATCGCGGTGAGGAGCGACAGGCTCACCAGCAGCCGCTCAGCGCCCCAGCGCTCCGCCATGTGGCCGCCGACCGGGCTCAGCAGAATCTCCGCCAGGTAGCGCAGCGCCATCAGCACGCCGGCCACGATCACCGCGCCGCCCGGCATCAGGTCCTTGCCGAGGTAGGACAGGCCGACGATGAAGAGCCCGTCCAGCGTCAGCCCCTCCATGAACGACCAGCTGTCGAGGCTGTTGGGCCGCTTGAAGCGCCGCGTGGGCTTGCCCACCGGATGCGGCGCCGAAGGCAACCGCCGCGTGACCAGGCAGGCGAGCAAAGAGAACACTGCGAGGATGCCGAAGATCGCGCGCGGGCCCACCCAGTGCGCGAGCAAAGCGCCCAGCGGCAGCGCCAGCACCGGCCCCATTGCGATGAAGGCACGCGAACGCCCGTTGCGCCGCGCCGCGCCGACCGGGTCGGCCGTGGCCAGCGCCTGCGTCGACAGGTTGAGCGCCGCGAAGCACAGGCCCCACATCAGCCGCAGCGGCAGCAGCGCCCAGAAACCAGAAAGCGTGGTGTAGCCGAGGGCACAGACCGCGGCCGCCACGACGGCCAGCGTGCAGGTGGGCCGGTCGCCGTTGCGCGCGTAGAAGCGGGCGACGAAGCCGTAGCCCGCGATGCGCACCAGCCGGTTGGCGGCGAGCAGCATGCCGGCCTCGGCCAGCGTCACGCCGAACTGGTCGGCATACATCGGCAGCAGCAGGTAGAGCACCACGTCGGCCGGCAGCGAAAGGCCGAGCGCCATCGCCGCATGGCGGGAATTCAGGTCGGTGGAAGTGGGGGCGGAAGCGGGTTGAGTGCTGGACATCGAGCGCCGATGGTGCGCCGCACCACGCATGCCTGACAAACGACATAAACGACCGCCATGCGTGAGAAAATCGCACGCATGCCGTCTCGCGAGCCTCCCCTCAACGCCGTGCGCGCCTTTGCCGCGGCCGCCCGCCACCTGAGCTTCACGCGCGCGGCGCTCGAACTGCACGTCACGCACAGCGCGGTGAGCCGGCAGATCAAGAGCCTGGAGGAGTTCCTGGGCGTCGAGCTGTTCGAGCGGCGCATCCGCCAGGTGGCGCTGACGGCCGAGGGGCAGCAGTTCTTCGCCGAGGTCGAGCCGGCGCTGGCGCAGATCGGCGCCGCGGCGCGGGCGCTGCAGGCACAGGGCACGGCGCGCGCGGTGCGCATCAACGTGCGCCCTTCCTTCGCGGTGCGCTGGCTCATTCCGCGCCTGCCCTCCTTCGTCGAGCAATACCCCGACATCGAGCCTCAGGTGGTCACCAGCACGGTGATGCCCGAGCAGGCGGTTGACAGCTTCGACATCGCGGTGCGCCGCGGGCGCGAAGGCTGGCCGCCGTCCATCAAGGTGCGGCCCTTCCTGAAGGACGAAGTGCTGGTGGTCGGTGCGCCGTCTCTCTTCAAGACCCATCCGCTGCCCGACTTGCGCTCGCTGGCGGCGCACGTGCTGCTGTCGGCCAAGACACGCAAGGACGACTGGGATGCCTGGAAGAAGCAGTTCGGCGCGCCGCGCGCAAGGCCCGCGGGCCGGCTGCAGTTCGACCACCTGCACTTCGTGCTGCAGGCGGCGGTCGACGGCCTGGGCATCGCGCTGGCGCCGACCTCGCTGGTGTCGCACGACCTGGCCTCGGGCCGGCTGCAATCGCCACTGCCGGCGCTGCGCATGACGCTGGATCGCTACTACTACGGCCTGTCGCCAGACGCCGCGCCGGAAGCGGCGTACGTGGCGGAATGGTTCGAGCGGATGCAGGCCGGAGCGGCGAAAGCGACTTGAGAGGCAGCGCACGGCGCTGATGCTCGTGTCCGGAAGCGGCCAGCGCCATTGGTTCGCCGATCGCACGATGGGGGCATGACCTCCACGACAACACCAACACCGACGACACCGCTTCCCCGCGCCTTCCTGAATCTCGCGTGGTCCAACCTGGCCGCGCAGTCCGCCGAGCAACTGAGCCTTGCGGCCGTGCCGCTGGTCGCCGTGCTCGCGCTCCAGGCCGGTCCTGGAGAAATCGGCTTTCTCGCCGCGATCCAGACCCTGCCCTTCCTGCTGGTCTCCATGCCGCTGGGCCTGCTGGCCGATCGCATGTCGCGGCGGCGCCTGATGGTGTGGGCCGAGGGGCTGCGGGCGGTATCGCTGCTGATGCTGCTCGCGCTGGTGTTCTGGTCCAAGCTCGGCATCGCGTGGCTCGCGGTGCTCGGCTTTCTCGGCGCCGTGGGCACTGTCGGTTTCAGCGTCGCGGCGCCTGCGCTGGTGCCGGCCCTCGTGCCGCGCGATGCGCTGGCCGTGGCCAACGAGCGGCTGGAGCTTGCGCGCAGTGCTGCGTTCACGGGAGGGCCCGCGCTCGCTGGCGCGCTTGTCGCGTGGGCGGGCGCATCGGCGGCCTTCGTGCTCGCTGCCGTGCTTTCGGTCTCGGCCGTCGGCCTGCTGCTGAGCCTGCGCGAGGCGCCGCTCGCGCACGTCGCATCGCGGCGCAATCCGCTGCTCGACGTGAGGGACGGCGCGCGCTTCGTCTGGCGGCATGAACTGCTGCGACCGATGCTGATGACCGGCGCGGTATTCAACATCTCGTGGTTCGTGCTGCAGGCGGCCTATGTGCCCTATGCGGTGCGCGTGCTCGGGCTCGGCGCGCAGGCGGTCGGCTTCACGTTGGCGATGTACGGCGCGGGCATGGTGTTCGGCGCGTTGCTGACGGCGCGGGTGGTGGCGCGCATGCCGTTCGGGCGCGCCATCCAGATCGGCCCGGCGGCGGCGGTCGTTGCCGGCGCGCTGATGGCCGGGACGCTTGTCGTGCCCAGCGCGGCACTGGCTTCGCTGTCGTTCTTTCTCTTCGGCGCGGGTCCGATGGTCTGGGTCATCACCTCGGCCACGCTGCGCCAGAGCGTTGCGCCGCCGGCCATGCTGGGCCGCGTATCGGCGGTGTTCCTGACGATCAACACCGGCGCGCGGCCGATCGGCGCGGCGCTCGGAGGGCTGGTCGGTGCAACGCAGGGCGAGTCGGCTTGCCTGCTGCTGGCGCTCGCGGGCTTCGCGCTGCAGGCGGGGATCATCTTCGCCTCGCGCATCGCGACCTTGCGACGGCTGCCGGCGCTTGCCGCCACCTGAGCCTGAGCGCTAGAACAAGGACGCCAACCCGTTGGGCCGCGCATCCTCGATGGCGAGCATGCGCAGCTTGGTCAGCGCGCCGCCGCCGGCCGAGAAGCCGCCGGGCTTGTTGCCGGCCGCCAGCACACGGTGGCAGGGCACCACCGGCGCGAAGGGGTTGAGGCCCATGGCCTGCCCCACCGCGCGCGAGAGGCTCTTGTCGCCGAGTTCTTCCGCGATCTCGCCGTAGGTGCGCGTCTGCCCGGGTGGAATGCGCCGCGCGATGGCGTAGATGCGCTGGTGAAATTCCGACACGCCGCGCATGTCGAGTTCGATGTGGCCCAGGTCGTCATGCACGCCTTGCAGCAGGCCCTGGATGGCCGAGATGGCGCGTTGTGCCGCCTCGTCGGGCTGCTCTTCATGAAGATCGGGAAAGCGCCGCTTCATGCGTGCTCGCGTGGCGGGCTCGCCGTCGTCCGCGGGCAGTTGCACGCCGACCAGCCCTTGCGGTCCCCAGGCCAGGGCGCACATGCCGATGGAGGTCTCGAACAGGGCAAAGCCGCTCATCGTCAAGCCTCCTGCAGCGAATGCTGGCGCGACGCCAGCACGGCCGCCGCCCACAGCGTGATCGCCGAAGCAACGAGGCCGCGCGCCAGGCCGCCAGGGCCGTCCGAGATCCACCCCGTCACGGTCGGCCCGACGATCTGCCCCGCCGCGAAGACGATGGTGAACATGCTGATGCCCTGCGCCCAGCACGCGGGCGGCAGGTTGTGGCGCACCAGCGCGGTGGTCGACGCCACCACCGACAGGAACACACCGCCGAACAGCACACCCGACACCAGCGCCACCGGCGCCGAGGGGCTCAGCACCGGCAGCAGCGTGGCCACGCCGAGCAGCCCGTTCAGCAATGCCTGCGGCTGGCCGCCACGATAGCGATCGAGCAGCCCGGCCCACAGCCGCGAGGAAGCCACGCAAGCGACACCCAGCAGGGCATAGAACAAGGTGATGAAGCCGGCGCTGGCGCCCTGCTCCCGCAGCAGCGCGATCACGAAAGTCATGTAGCCGATGTAGCCCATGCCGAACAGCGCGTAGCCCGCCAGCGCCCAGCCGAAGCGGTGCAGCGCGACCGGCGGTGCGCTGGTAGTTGTTGCGGTTGGCGATGCAGCGTGCGCCGCGGGTCTGTCCGGCATCGCGCGGCCGGCCCAGGCCAGCAGGCAGGTGGCGGCCGCGCTCGCGATGGCCAATGCCCACCACGCCCAGGCCCAGCCGTGCGGCACGTCGGCAGCAGCGCGCAGCACCTGCGGCACCAGCAGCGCCGACAACGCAATACCGAACCCGGTGCCGCCGTAGTAGATGCCGAGCAGCAGGCCGCCACGCGAAGACCCGGCCTCGCCGAGCCGCGCGGCCAGCAGGCCGCCCGCCACGAACACCCAGGCACTGGCGATGCCCGCCAGCAGGCGTTGCAACAACAGCGCCGGCGCCGCGGTCACGAAACCGCTGCCCGCCATGAAGACGCTCGCCAGCACCGCACCGACCAGCAGCAGCCGCGTCACGCCGAAGCGGCGCATCAACACCGGCGTGATCAGCGCGCCGATCAGGTAACCCACCGCGTTGGCCGTGTTCATGCCGCCGGCCAGCGCGTAGCTCCAGCCGAGGTCGGCGCGCATCGGCGGCAGCAGCAGCCCGTAGGAAAAACGCGTGATGCCGAGCGACACGGCCGCGCCCATCGAGAGCGCGAATGCGAGCCGGAGCGCGGGTTGTGCCGGAACGGCGGTGGAAGTGAGCGAAGTCGACATCGGAAGCGAGGGGGTGCCGCGCATTTTGCGGCACCCTGCCCGATCCTGCTGCTGGGGGCTCCCCTCAGGCCGTGCCGGCGACAGGGTCGCCGTGCGGCAGGTGGCGCTCCAGCAATACGGCCACATGCACCGCCTCGCGACGGGCGCCGTCTTCTATCTGGTGGCGGCAGCTGGTGCCGTCGGCCACGACGATCGCATCAGGCCTGGCGCGAATGGCGGGCAACAGGCTCGCCTCGGCCATCTGCATCGAGACCTCGAAGTGGCTGGCCTCGTAGCCGAAGCTGCCGGCCATGCCGCAGCAGGAGCTTTCGATCAGCTCCGGTTGCGCGCCGGGAATCAGCTTCAGCACCTCCATCACCGGGCTCACCGCGCCGAAGGCTTTCTGGTGGCAATGGCCGTGCAGCAGGATGGGCGCTTCGGCCGGGCGCAGCGCCAGTTCGAAGCGGCCGAGCTTCACTTCACGCGCAATGAATTCCTCGAACAGCAGCGCGTGCTTCGCCACCAACTCGGCCTTCTCGCCGAAGCCCATCACCAGCGTTTCGTCGCGCAGGGTGAGCAGGCACGAAGGCTCCAGGCCGACGATGGGCACGCCGGCTCGCGCCAGCGGCACGAGCGTATCGATCAGCGCCTCGGCCTTTGCCTTGGCCTCTTCGACCATGCCGCTGGCCAGGAAGGTGCGGCCGCAGCAGTGGTGCCCGCCGCGCTTTTCGACGGTGTGCAGCAGGTAGCCCGCGGCCTGCAGCACGCGCGCCGCGGCGAAGGCATTCTCGCTCTCGAAGGTGCCGTTGAAGGTGTCGACGAACAGCACCGCCGCCTTGCCGCCGCGCCGCGCGACGGCCAGCACCGCGTCGCGGTCGGCGAACAGGCCGGGCTCGTTGTCCTTGGCGCGCCAGAAGGTGTCGCTGCGCCATGCGGGCAGCGAGCGCTTCGCGGAAAAGCCCAGCAGCTTTTCGCCGATCCATGCGGCGCCGGGCACGCTGTTGCGCAGGTTCAGCAGCCACGGCAGGCGGCTGGCCCTGTGGGCGTAGTCGGGCAGCCTGGCCACGAGCTTGTCTTTCAATGTGTGGCCGTGGCGCTTCTTGTAGTGGTCGAGGAACTCGACCTTCATCTTCGCCATGTCCACGCCCGTGGGGCAGTCGCGCTTGCAACCCTTGCAGCCGACGCACAGGTCCATGGTCTCGTGCATGGCCTCGCTGGTGAAGGCGTCGGGGCCGAGCTGGCCCGAGAGCGCCAGGCGCAGCGTGTTGGCGCGGCCGCGCGTCAAGTGCTGCTCGTCGCGCGTCGCGCGGTAGCTGGGGCACATGGTGCCGGCGTCGAACTTGCGGCAGTGCCCGTTGTTGTTGCACATCTCCACGGCCTTGGCGAGGCCGCCGGTGCTGTCGCCGCCGGTGCCGGGTGCGCTCGTCACCTCGGTCACGGGGTCGGCGTTGACGTTCCATGCGGACCAGTCGAGCACCGGCTTGAGCTCGATGCGGCGGTACGGCTTCGGCGCGGTGGGCGGCGCGAAGCGGAACAGCGAGCCGTCGTCCATGCGCGGCGTGTCGATGATCTTGCCGGGGTTGAACAGGTCCAGCGGGTCGAGCTTGCGCTTGATGGCGCGAAAGGCCTCGTTGATGGCCGGGCCGAACTGCCATTCGATCCATTCGCCGCGGCACAGGCCGTCGCCGTGTTCGCCGCTGAAGGCGCCCTTGTACTTGCGCACCAGCGCGCTCGCCTCTTCGGCAATGGCGCGCATCTTGGCGGCGCCGTCCGCGCGCATGTCGAGAATCGGACGCACATGCAGCGTGCCGACCGAGGCATGGGCGTACCAGGTGCCCCTGCTGCCGTACTTCGCGAACACTTCGGTCAGCGCGTCGGTGTATTCGGCCAGGTGCTCGAGCGGCACGGCGCAGTCCTCGATGAAGCTCACCGGCTTGCCGTCGCCCTTGAGGCTCATCATGATGTTCAGGCCGGCCTTGCGCACCTCCCACAGGTTTTTCTGGCGCGCGTCGTCAGGCATCTCGACCACGCTGCCCGGCAGGCCGAGATCGCCCATCAGCTCGACCAGTTGCTTGAGTCGCGGCAGCAACGCGGCCTTGTCGGCCCCCGAGAACTCCACCAGCAGGATGGCGGCCGGCTTGCCGATGAGCGCCGTTTCCACCGTGGGCCTGAAGGCCGGGTTCGCGAGGCTCAGCTCGATCATGGTGCGGTCGACCAGCTCCACCGCCGTCGGCCCGAGCTTCACGATGTGCTGCGCCGCATCCATTGCCGCGTGGAAGGTCGGGAAGTTGACGATGCCCAGCACCTTGGCGCGCGGCAGCGGCGCGAGCTTGAGTTTCAGGCTGCGGGTGTAGGCCAGCGTGCCTTCGGAGCCGATCAGCAGATGCGCCAGGTTCACGCTGCCGTCCGCCGTGTACGGCCGCTCGCTCTGGTTGTCGAAGATGTCGAGGTTGTAGCCCGCCACGCGGCGCATCACCTTGGGCCAGTGCTCGGCCATCTGCTCGCGCTGCTGCCTGGCCAGCCCGCGCACGAACTGCGCGATGCCCGCCGCACGCACGCCCAGCGACCCCACCGGACCGAAGTCGACCAGCTCGCCGTTCGACAGCCATGCGCTTGCACCCAGCACGTTGTGCACCATGTTGCCGTAGGCAATGGAACGCGAGCCGCAGGAGTTGTTGCCCGCCATGCCGCCCAGCGTGGCCTGCGCGCTGGTCGACACGTCCACCGGATACCACAGGCCGTGCGGCTTGAGCTGCGCGTTCAGGTGGTCGAGCACGAGGCCGGGCTGGACCGTGGCCGTGCCCTCTTCCACGTTCAGGTCGAGCACGCGCCTGAAGTGCTTGCTGTTGTCGATGACCAGCGCCGCGCCCGTGGTCTGCCCGCACTGGCTGGTGCCGCCGCCGCGCGCGAGCACCGGCACCTTCAGGTCGCGCGCGATGTCGATGGCGGTGGCGATGTCGCGCTCGCTCCTGGGCACGAAGGCTCCCACGGGCGTGATCTGGTAGATCGACGCGTCTGTGGCGTAGCGCCCGCGCGAACCGTCGTCGAACAGCACCTCGCCCTGCGTGTCGGCGCGCAGCCGGCGCGCGAGCAGCTCGCAGGTGTCGTTGGGCGGAAGAACGGTTCCGGCTGGCTGCATGTGGCTGGCGGGATCGATGCGCATGGTGTTTTTTTCCGGTCAGCGTGACTTGGCCGAGGGATAGATTTCGCCGGCGCGCAGCAGCTCGAGCACGGTGTCGCGCTTGCGCAGCACGTGCGCCACGAGCACCTTGCGCATGGCGGCGGCGTCGCGCGCGGCCAGCGCGTCGATCATCTGCTCGTGCTCCTCCACGGCATGCTTCCACTTCGCCTCGTTCTGGTTGGTGCGAAAGCGCAGCGACTGCACGCGTGCATTGATGGAGCGGTAGGTGTTCGACAGCACCGGGTTGGCGGCCGCGTCGTTGATGGCGGTGTGGATGCGCGCGTTCAGGCGGTAGTAGCCCGACAGGTCGCGGCGCGCGAAGCAGGCCATCATTTCGTAGTGCAGCGCGCGCACCTCGGCCAGTTCTTCGTCGGTGATGCGCTTGGCCGCCAGCTCGCCGGACATGCCTTCGAGCATGGCCAGCACCTCGAAGGTGTCGAGCACGTCGGCCTCGGTGAGCTTCACCGCCACCGCGCCGCGGTTGGGCAGCAGGTCGACCAGCCCTTCGGCAGCGAGCAGCTTGATGGCCTCGCGCAGCGGCGTGCGCGACACGTTCAGCTGCAGGCACAGCTCGCGTTCGTTGAGCTTGGCGCCGGGCGCGATGTGCCCCTCCACCAGCATGGTCCGCAGCCGCGAGGCCACTTGGTCATGCAGCGCGAGGCGCGAGATTTCGATGATTTCCGCAGTCATGGTTTTTCCCTTTGATTGCATTTTGAATGCAAAAAATCGGCACCACAACCTGGATAGATCAGGGTAAACCATCAAGCAAAAATGCATTTTGAATGCAAAACTGAAAAGCGAAAGGACAGTCCATGCTGCAACTCGACATCCATCCCACCGGCCGCCACTTCCTCCAGATTCCCGGCCCGAGCCCCGTGCCCGACCGCATCCTGCGGGCCATGAGCCTGCCCACCATCGACCACCGCGGGCCCGAGTTCGGCACGCTGGGGCTGAAGGTGCTGGGCGGCATCAAGCAGATCTTCAAGACGAAGCACCCGGTCGCCATCTACCCCGCATCGGGCACTGGCGCGTGGGAAGCCGCGCTCGCCAACACGCTGAGCTCCGGCGACCACGTGCTGATGTACGAAACCGGCCACTTCGCCTCGCTGTGGCAGAAGATGGCCACGCGCCTGGGCCTGTCGACCGAGTTCCTCGCGTGGTCGGGCACCGACGCGCAACTGCCGAACGCACCGAGCTGGCGCCGCGGCGTGCAGGCCGAGCTGATCGAAGCGCGCCTGCGCAAGGACACCGAAAAGAAGATCAAGGCCGTGTGCGTGGTGCACAACGAGACCTCCACCGGCGTCACTTCCGACATCGCCTCGGTGCGCAAGGCCATCGACGCGGCGGGCCACCCGGCCCTGCTGATGGTCGACAGCATCTCCGGCCTTGCCAGCGCCGACTACCGCCATGACGAATGGGGCGTGGACGTGTGCGTCAGCGGCTCGCAGAAGGGCCTGATGCTGCCGCCGGGCATCAGCTTCAACGCGCTGTCGCCGCGTGCGCTCGAGGTCTCGAAGACCGCGAAGCTGCCCAAGGCCTTCTGGGCCTGGGACGAGATCGTCGAGATGAACAAGGACGGCTACTGGCCCTACACGCCCAACACCAACCTGCTCTACGGCCTGTCGGAGTCGCTGGACATGATCCTCGGCGAAGGGCTGGACAACGTGTTCGCGCGCCACCAGCGCTGGGCCGCCGGCGTGCGCGCCGCGGTCCATGCCTGGGGCCTGCCGATCCAGTGCGCCGACCCGGCCGTCTACTCGCCGGTGCTCACCGGCGTGATCACGCCCGAAGGCGTGGACGCCGACGCGTTGCGCCGGCTGATCCACCAGCGCTTCGACCTTTCGCTGGGCACGGGCCTGGGCAAGCTCAAGGGCCGCATGTTCCGCATGGGCCACCTGGGCGACAGCAACGACCTGACGCTGGTGGCCATGGTCGCCGGCGTCGAGATGGGCATGAAGCTCGCGGGCATCAAGCTGGCCGGCAGCGGCGTGCACGCGGCCATGGACCACTTCGCGAACCACACGGCACCGGCCGCGCTGCAGAAAGCCGCATAGGCACGCAGCACTGCCGGTGCCGCACCGGCAGCAACAGGCGCCCCCGGCGCGCATCGGATTCCTACCTACGACGGAGACAAAGAAGATGCAAAGACGTTCCCTCATCCAGGCCGCCGGCGCGGCCGCCGCCACGCTGGGCGTGCCCCGGCTCTTCGCGCAGGAGTGGCCTTCGGGCCCGGTGCGCATCGTGGTCGGTTTTCCGCCGGGCGGCGGCACCGACGCCCTGGCCCGCGTGGTCGCGCAGAAGCTCACCATCATGTGGGGCCAGCAGGTCATCGTGGAGAACAAGGGCGGCGTGGCGGGCGTGCTCGCGGCCGACTACGTGGCGCAGCAGCCGGCCGACGGCAGCACGCTTCTCATGGCGCACATCAACAGCCACGCGCTGGCGCCCAGCCTGCAGCCCAAGCTGCGCTACAACGTCGAGCGCGACTTCGTGCCGATCGTGCTCGTGGGCGTCACGCCCAACCTGCTGATCGCCAACCCGGGGCAGAAGGCACTGAGCGTGAAGGACATCGTGGCCACCTGCAAGGCGGCGCCCGGCACCATCAGCTTCGGCTCCGCAGGCGCGGGCTCGGCGCAGCACCTGGCGCTGGAGATGTTCAAGCTGCAGGGCGGCGTCGATGCGCTGCATGTGCCGTACAAGGGCAGCGGCCCGCTGCTGGCGGATCTGATGGGCGGGCAGATCCAGTACAGCTTCGAGACCATGACCGCCGCCACGCCGCATGTAAAGAACGGCCGCGTCATCGCGGTCGCGCAGACGCGCACCAAGCGCGCCAAGGGGCACCCGAGCGTGCCGACGATGCAGGAGCAAGGCTTCCAGGGCTTCGAGGCGACCACCTGGTACGGGCTCGCGGGGCCGGGCAAGCTGCCGGCTTCCATCGCGCAGAAGGTCAATCGCGATGTGAACACCGTCTTGGCGATGCCCGATGTGCAGGAACGGCTCGACACCTACGGCGCCGAAGACGGCGGCGGCTCGCAGGACAAGTTCAAGCAGTTCATCAGCACCGAGATCGCGAAGTGGGCCAAGGTGGTGAAGGACGGCAACGTCCACGTCGAAAGCTGAAGAACCGATCTCGCCCCCAGGCTTCGCGCACTTCGTGTCGCTGCGCCAACCCCCTCCCGGGGGCAACACCTGAGGCCCGGCAAAGCCGGCTCCTCGGTGTTCCACGAAAGGTCGGCATCCCCGGCCACGTTTTGCTGAGAAGATCCGGAAGATGAACCCATCCCAGACCGCTCTTACCGATGCCCTCGTCGCCGCGCGCCGCGGCAATCGCACCCTCGACGCCACGCCCTGGCTCGACGCGCTCGAAACCGCCGACCAGGCCTATGAAGTGCAGGACGCCGTGGCCGCGGCGCTCGGCTGGTTCGGCTCGGCGGCCGTGCCCGGCACCTGGAAGTCGGGCGGCGGCTCGCGCAACGCGACGCTCACGCATGCACCGCTGCCTCCCGCCGGCGTGCGCCCCAGCCCGGCGGACTTCAGCGACCTCGTGTTCCACACGCCCGGCATCGAGGCGGAAATCGCGCTGCGCCTCGGCCAGGACGTCACGCCCGCACAAGCGGCGAAGCTCGACCACGGCAACGCCGCGTCGGTCGTCGATGCCATGGCCGTGTCGGTCGAGATCGTCGACGCCCGCTGGCAGGACCTGCCCTCCACGCCCGCCCTGCTGCGCCTGGCCGACTCGCAGGTACACGGCGCGCTGGTGGTCGGCGAATGGAAGCCGTATGCGGCGCTCGATTGGTCTTTGCAGCGCTGCGAGACCAAGGTCGGCGATGCGGACCTGGTGGTGCGCACGGGCACGCATCCGCTGGCCGACCCCACGTGGCTGCTGCCGATCTGGCTGCGCCACCTCACACGGAACGGCCACACGGTGCCGGCCGGCACGGTCGTCACTACCGGCTCGTGGGTCGGCGTGCTGCCCTGCCGGCGCGGCGATCAGGTAATGGCCGAGTTCCCCGGCGTCGGCGCAGTCCGCTTGAGCGTGTAGCGCCCGCCGCCCACGCCGGAGCACGCGACCAGGAAGTCCAGCACAGCGCGCACTCGGGCCGGCAGCGTGCCGGCCTTGCCGATGTACACCGCGTGGATCGGCTCCACCTCGCAGGGGTTGAACTCCTGCAGCAGCGGCACCAGCCGGCCGGCGTCGATGTCATGCTGTATGTGATACAGCGACAGGCGCGCCACGCCCGCCCCTGCGATGGCCAGTTGCCGCAAGGTCTCGCCATCGCCGGCACGCACCGGGCCGGCAACCGGTAGCCACTGCGTTCGACCATCGACGCGCAGCGGCCAGTCGGGAGAATTGCGGCGGTAGCTCCAGCCCAGCCGGTTGTGCGCTTCCAGTTCCTGCGGCGTGCGCGGCGTGCCGTATTTCGCGAGGTAGGACGGCGCGGCCACGATCGACTGGCTGGTCTCGCCGAGCCGCCGGGCCACCAGGTCGGACGACGGCAGTTGGCCCCACCGGATGGCGATGTCGGCGCGCTCGTCCATCAGGTCGACGATGCGGTCGGTCAGCGCGATGTCCAGCGTGATCTGCGGATGCATCTCCAGCAGGCGCGGCACCAGCGGCACCAGCTTGTGCTGCCCGAAAGACACGCTCGCGTTGATGCTCACCCGCCCGCGCGGTGCGGCGCCGGCAGCGGCGCAGCGCTCGGCCTCGTCCATGTCGGCGAGAACGCGCAGGCTGCGCTCGTAGAACTCCGTGCCCTCGGGCGTGAGCTGCAGCTTGCGGGTGGAGCGGTGCACCAGCTGGATGCCCAGGCGCAGTTCCATGCGGGAGATGAGCTTGCTCACGGCCGAAGGGGTCATGCCCAGCAGCCGCGCAGCCGCCGAGAAACCACCCGACTCCACCACCTGGACGAAGGCTTCCATCTCGCCGGAACGGTTGACTTCGATGCGCGGCATGGCGGGCTCCTATTTCTGTGATTTCAACTCACAAATCCTTGTACCGGCGGCATTCTAGTCATCGAGACTGTTTGTCTCCACAGTACAGGGCATCATGCCAATCGCTCTACTTGCCCTCACCGCCGGTGCCTTCGGAATAGGCACCACCGAGTTCGTCATCATGGGCCTGCTGCTGCAGGTCTCGACGGACCTGAATGTTTCCATCACGGCCGCCGGCCTGCTGATCTCGGGCTATGCGCTCGGGGTCGCGGTCGGCGCTCCCGTGCTCACCATCGCCACGCGCAAGCTGCCCCGCAAGACGGTGCTGCTGGCGCTGATGGCGATCTTCACGCTCGGCAACCTGGCCTGCGCGGTCGCGCCCAACTACGAAATGCTGATGGCGGCGCGGGTGATCACCTCGCTGGCACACGGCACCTTCTTCGGCGTCGGCTCGGTGGTGGCCACCGGCCTGGTGGCGCCCGAGCGCCGCGCCTCGGCCATCGCGATCATGTTCACCGGCCTGACCGCCGCCACGCTGCTGGGCGTGCCGGCCGGCGCATGGCTGGGCCTGCACCTGGGCTGGCGCGCCGCGTTCTGGGCGGTGGCCGTGCTGGGCGTGCTGGCCTTCGCGGTGCTCGCCGTGTTCGTGCCGCGCAGCCGCACCGACGCACCTCTTGCTCCTTTGCGCGAAGAGCTCGCGGTTCTCGTGCGCCCGCAGGTGCTGCTGGGACTTGCCATGACGGTGCTGGGCTTTGCCGGCGTGCTGGCCGTCTTCACCTACATCCAGCCGCTGCTGACGCAGGTCACGGGGCTGTCGGAATCGGCCGTGTCGCCGGTGCTGCTGGTGTTCGGCGGCGGGCTGGCCGTCGGCAACATCCTGGGCGGCAAGCTGGCCGACCGCGCGACCATGCCGGCCGTGCTGGGCACACTGGCCGTTCTGGCGGTGGTGTTGGGCGTCATGCATTGGGTCATCGGCACGCCGTGGATGGCGGTGGCCTTCGTCGGCCTGCTGGGCGTGGCCTCGTTCGCCACGGTCGCGCCGATGCAGCTGCGGGTGCTCGAGAAGGCCTCGGGCGCGGGCCAGAACCTGGCGTCGAGCCTCAACATCGCGGCCTTCAACCTGGGCAATGCGCTAGGCGCCTGGGTCGGCGGCGTGGTGATCGCACAGGGGCCGGGGCTGCGCGCACTGGGTTGGGTGGCCGCGCTGCTCACGCTGGTGGGGCTGGCTATCGCGCTGTGGAGCCGAGCGCTGGACCGGCGCGAACCGCGCCTCCCGCTGGGCGATTGCGCTTCACAAACAGCCTGATCTTTCTTTCTCTTCGCAGGATTTACGGGAAGGCAGAATCCAGGGAAGCCAACGCCCCGTATCTCCTGCGCAATGCCCCTTTCCCTCCAAGTCCGCCCCGCCGTTGCGACCGACGCACACGCGCTGGCGGCCTTGGCCATCCAGGTCTGGCTGGACACCTACGCCACCGATGGCGTGAATGACCTGCTGGGGCGGCATGTGCTCGACGCGTTCACGCCGTCGGGCTTTGCCGCTTTGGCGCAGGACCAGGCGGCCGCGCTGCTCGTCGCGCAGAACGGTGCGCACCTCGTGGGTTATGCGCTGCTGCGCTTCGATGCCGCGCAGCCGCTCGCGCCGGCCCCGGCCAGCCATACGAAACTGTGTACGCTCTACGTGCAGGAACGCTTCACCCGGGCCGGCGTCGGCACGGCGCTGCTGGCGCAGGCACGCGCCACGGTCAGGGAGCGCACCGGCGCCGATGCGGTGTGGCTCGCCGTCAACACCCGTAACGGACGCGCCTGCCGCTTTTACGAAAAACACGGCTTCAGTATCAAGGGACAGACCTGGTTCGTCCTGGGCGAAGACCGCCACGAGAACCACGTACTCGCCCTGCCCTGAACACAGGCGACCCCAAACGCACACATCGATGTCCCCAGCCCACTCCGCGAACGACGACAACCACGAACCGCCCTCACCGGCGCGCCGCAAAGGCTGGCTTCGCAGTTTTCGCACGCAGGTGGCACTGGGATTCGGCGGGCTCGCCGCAGTGTTGGCCGTCACGCTCTCGCTGGTGCTGGGATCGATGTTCGCGCGCAAGAGCGAGGCCGACGAATCGGCTGTGCTGCGCACCATTGCCCGGAATGCATCCAAGGCGCTAGCGGACGGCCTCACGTCGCGCACGCGCGAGATCGAATTGCTCGCAGCCTCCACCACGCTCTGGAAAGACGGCCTCGGTGCCGAGCGCGTGATCCAGACCATCTCGCGCACCCAGGCGCTCACGCCGTACAGCGCGTGGATCGGCGTGGTCTCGCCCGACGGCGTGGTGCAGGCATCCACCGGCAAGCTGCTGCTCGGCGCCAACGTCGCCGAACGGCCGTGGTTCCAGGAAGGCCTGCGCGGCACGCACGTCGGCGACGTGCATGCCGCAAAGCTGCTCGCGGCGCTGCTGCCCAAGGGAAGCGACGGCGGTCCGCAGCGTTTTGTCGATTTCGCGGCGCCCATCAAGCGCGAAGGGCAGTTGATCGGCGTGCTGGGCATGCACGGCAGTTGGGAATGGACACGCAGCGTGGTCGAGTCGCTCTTTCCGGACGACGCCGTGGCGCGCCGCCTCGAGGTGTTCGTGCTGGACGCGAAGGATCAGGTGATCTACGCGTCGGACGCCAGCTTCGACCGCTCGGCCGACCTAGGCGTGCAGCCGGCCGCCACGGGTGGCTCCGGCGTCAAGTTCGCGCGCGAATCGACGGGCGGCGAGTTCCTGATGGCCACCGCCTCGGTCGGGGCGACCGACGGCAAGATCGACCTCGGCTGGACAGTGGTGGCACGCGAGCCCGCCGACGTGGCACGTGCCGCGGCACGCGACGGCGTCAAGAGGTCGCTGATGCTGGGCGTGCTCGGCGCCGCGTTGGCCTTCGTGCTCGGCTGGTTGCTGGCGCAGCGGCTCACGCGGCCGTTGCGGCAGATCGCGTCGGTGGCGCGGGACATCGGCGCCGGCCGGCTCGACACCAGCATCCCGACCACGGCCGGCAGCTCGGAGGTCAAGCAGCTGTCGCTGGCGCTCGCGGGCATGACAGCCAAGCTGGTCAGCGCCAACGCCGAACTCGAGCAGCGCGTGAAAGAGCGCACCGCCGCCCTGGAAACCGCCAACGCCGAGCTCGACCGGCAGGCGCGCTTCGACGCCCTGACCGGCCTGCTCAACCGCCACGGCATGGAAGAGCGGCTACAGCAGGCGCTGGCCGTGTCAAACCCCGACACCGCGCCGCTCGGCATCGTGATGATCGACATCGACCACTTCAAGTCGGTCAACGACCGCTTCGGTCATGCCACCGGCGATTTGGTGCTGAAGGCGGTGGCCGGGCTCATGAAGAGCCGGCTGCGCAAGTCGGACATTGCCGCGCGGCTGGGCGGCGAGGAGTTCGTGCTGATGCTGCCCGGCGCCAATGCCGCCGAGGCGATGCAGACGGCCACGGATCTGGTGCGGCTCGTGGGCGAGGCCTTCATCGATCCGGTGGGCCACATCACCATCAGCTGCGGCGTGTCGCAGATGCTGCGCGAGGACGACAGCGTGGCCAGCGCGTTGCGCCGCGCGGACAAGGCGCTCTACGCGGCTAAGTCGCTAGGCAGGAACCGCGCGATGGCGCCGCCACTGTCCTGACGACCACGGATTTCTTCTTCAGTGCGCCTCGGCCTCGGTGCCGGGCAAGAGCTTCAAGCCCACGAAGAACTCGAACCGATTGCGCCCCGCCGCCTTCGCGCTGTACAGAGCGGCATCGGCGCGCGCCAGCAATTCCTCCGCCGTCACGAATGAATCGGCGGCCCGGTGGAATGCGATGCCGATGCTGGTCGTGACTTCGATCTGCCGGCCATCGACCTCAAAGGGCGGCTTGTTGATGCGCTCCGTGATCTTGGCCGCGACGATGGCCACCGCGTCCTGACTGCCGAGGTTCTCGAGCACCAGCACGAACTCGTCGCCCGCAAGCCGGGCCACCATGTCGGTACCGCGCACGCTGCCCTGCAGCCGCCGCGCGTATTCGACCAGCACGGCGTCGCCCACCGCGTGGCCGAGGGTGTCGTTGATGCCCTTGAAGTGGTCGATGTCCAGGAACATCAGCGCGAGCGAATTGCCGGTGAAGCGCCCGCGCAGCACCGCGTCGGGCAGGTATTCGTTGAAGGCCAGCCGGTTCGGCAGGTTGGTGAGCGTGTCGAGCCGCGCCAGCTCGATGAGCTTGTGCTCCACCACCTTCAGCGCGGTGATGTCCAGCGCCAGCGAGAAGATGCCGTGCGTCAGCCCGTCGGCCCGCACGTCGGGCACGTAGATCACCTGGGTGATGCGCTCGAAGCCCTTGCGCTGGGTGCGCGCCTCGAACTCCACCCTCTCGCCCGCCAGTGCGCGGGCGATCATCGGCTGGCGCGAGAGGTACACCTCGCGGCCGGCCACGTCCTGCACATGGCGCCCCAGCACCTGCGTCGGATCGAGGCCGAGCCATTCGCGGCTGGTGGCGTTGGCGAAGGTGATCTTTTCCTCGCGGTCGATGTAGGTGATCAGCGCCGGCATGCTGTCGGTGATGGCGCGCAGCCGCAGCTCGCTTTCTGCCTGGCGCAGTTCGGCTTCCTTGAGCGCCGTGATGTTGAAGCTCATGAGGTAGAAGCCCACCACCTCGCCGCGCGGGTTCTTGTCGGGAATGAGGTTGACCTGGAAGAAGCCTTCCTTGCCGTGCATCGGCGCGCGCACCGAGAAACGCACCTTCTTGCCCGAGAACATCACCGGCAGGTAAGGCTTGTGCTGCGCGTACATGCCTTCGCCGATGGCCGAGCGCAAGGTCGTCCCCACCAGCGAGCCGTCGCCCACGCCCGCCATCTGCCGCGCCCGGATGTTGCCGAACAGGCAGTTCTGGTTGCGGTCGAAATAGCCGACCAGCGCGGGGATGCTGTCGGTCACGTCGCGCAGGCGCTTCTCTTGTTCGGTCAGCGCCTTGTGGATGGTCACTTCCTCCGTGATGTCGAAGGTCATGGAGAACACACCGCGCACCACGCCATTGGCATCGATGTCTGGAATGTAGTGGGCCTTGAAGGTGCGGTTGCCGATGCCCAGCGCGGCGTCGCCGGCCTTCTCGACAATGACGGCCTCGCCGGCCAGCGCGCGCGAGATGTGCGACTCCACCAGCGCGAAATCGCGCGGGCCGCGCACCTCGGGCATCGATCGGCCGACCAGCGGCGCGTTGTTGTGCAGCGCGCGGACGTGCGCGTTGACGAAGGTGTAGCGCATCGACGCATCGATGTGCGAGACCATCGCGGGAATGTTGTCGGCAATGGTGCGCACCTGCGCTTCGCTGTGCGCCAGGCTCTGCTCGCTTTCGCGGCGCTGCTTCATCAGCTCGTCGAAGGTGCGGGCCAGGTCGCCGATTTCGTCGTGCGCGTACTGCATCGGCGCCTCGAGCTCGTCGGGCGACTGCTGCGCCACCTCCATGTGGCGGTGAAGCTCGGCCAGCGGCCGCAGCTGCCGGCGCACCACGCCGAGCGCCAGCGCGCCGGCGGTCAGCGCGAGCAGCAAGGCGCCGATCCATGCGGCCCGCTCGATGGTGTCGACGCGGGCGAAGGCCTCCGCGCTCGGGTACATGGAGCCGACGATCCAGTTCGTCTGCTCGGTGCGGTCGAAAGCGTAGAGGCCGGGCACGCCGCCCTCATCGACGCCCTCGCTCGTGCCCTCGAAACCCGCGATGGCGCGCAACACCTGCGGGCTGGCCCCGCCGTCGGCCTGCACGTGATTCAGGATTCGCGAAGTGCGCGGATGGTCGATCACGATGCCGTCGGTGGTCGTGATGAACAGGTAGCCCGTCTTGCCGATCTTGACCTCGGCCAGCGCGCCCAGGATGTTGCGGTCCTTGAGGTTGATGGCGCCGGAAATGACATACCGCACCTGCCCGGCGCTGTCGAGCACCGGCTCTGTGATCGCCACCTGCGCCAGCCCGTTCAGGCGGTTGCGGTAGGGCTGCGAAATGATGCCGGTCTTCGACGCCACCGTCTGACGGAAGTAGGAGCGGTCCTTGATGTTCACGCTGCCGAGCGGCACCGCGCCACTCTGGTTGGCCACCAGGTTGCCTTCCATGTCGATGAACGCGACGTTGTCGAAGGCTTGCTTGAGCGCGGCATGCTTCTCCAGGAAGCCCTGAAGCAGTTCGGCGTCCTTGAAGTCCTGCGCCACCACGCTGTCGCCGAAGGTCTGCAGCAGGATGCGGCGGCTGCTCAGCTTCTGGTCGATGGCGTCCGCGACGGCGGACACCCGCGCAAGCTGCTCGCCGGCAATGGAGGCGCGCAGGCTGGTCTTGACGAAGTGCAGCGCGCAGGTCGCGATCGTGAAGGTAGCGGTGAGAACCACCGCCGCAACGCCGAGGCTGAGGCGTGTATGCAAACCGAAGCGCAATTTCGAAGGGCCCGAGGAATTCATTATTGGTCTTGTGCAAGCTGCCGAAGCGCGGGCAGCGGGTGTCTCCGGTGACAGTATCGGGGCGTTCCGCGTGCGGCGATAGAGCTTGCGCGCCACACCTGTTCACCCCGCATGGTTCCGGGGCCTCAGGCTTTCGGCACGGGGGTCGTGCGGCGGTCGGCCAGTGCGCGGCTCTCTTTCTTCAGTGCCTTGGAAACCGGGCAGACCGACTGCACGAACCCCGTCAGCGTGTTGGCCAGGCTTTCGCGCTGCAGGCTGTAGAAAACGAACTGCCCGCGCTTCTCGGCCCTGACCAGCCCTGCCCCCTCGAGGATCTTCAGGTGCTTGGACAGCGACGGCTTGGACATCTCGAAGCGCGCGGCGATGTCGCCGGCCGAAAGCTCCGCTTCCGACAGGTACGCCAGGATCTTGCGCCGGGGCGTAGACGCAAGCGCTCCGAATACTTTTTCCATCGACCGATTTTACGCGCCGGGCAGTCGGTTCTCTAATTAGTTATTTAGGCATTTAGCTAAATGAGTGACACAATCCAGCCATTCAGGAGCCGACATGTCCGAACACACAGAAGCCGCCATCCCCACGGTCGTCTACTACAACAGCGCGTGCCCGGTCTGCGATGCCGGTGTATGCGCCATGCGCGAGCGCACGCCCGCCGCGGCGGTGAAATGGGTCGACGTGCACGCCCACCCGGAAGTGCTCCAGCCGCTGGGCCTGCAGCTGGAAGACGTGCGGGAGCGCCTGCATCTCGTCGATGGGTCCGGTGCGACACGCATCGGCGCCGACGCCATCGCGGGCGTGCTGGCGCTGTCGCCGCGATGGCGCTGGCTTGCTCGCCCGCTGCAGTGGCCCGGGCTGCAAACGCTTGGCGCCTGGATCTACGACCGCTTCGCGCACCGGCTCTATCGCTGGAACCGTGCGCGCGGCCACTGGTAACCGAGGAGAAACCCATGCGCACCGCAAACTTCGACCCCGCCGAACTGGCCAAATTCCAGGCCCTGGCCGACCGCTGGTGGGACCCGCGATCGGAATTCCGGCCGTTGCACGAGATCAACCCCCTGCGCCTCGAATGGATCGACCGGCTGGCGGGCCTTCAGGGCCGCAAGGCGCTCGACGTCGGATGCGGCGGCGGCATCCTCGCTGAAGCGATGGCCGGCCGCGGCGCCGATGTGCTGGGCATCGACCTGGCGGACAAGCCGCTCAAGGTGGCGGCGATCCACGCGCAGAAGAGCGCCGCCACGGTGGCCTATCGCGCCATCTCCGCCGAGGACCTGGCCGACGAATGCGAAGGCGCGTTCGACGTCGTCACCTGCATGGAAATGCTCGAGCACGTGCCCTCGCCGAATGCCGTGATCGACGCCTGCGCGCGCATGGCGAAACCGGGCGGCTGGGTGTTTTTCTCGACCATCAACCGCACGCCCTGGGCATGGCTGATTGCCATCTTCGGCGCGGAGCAGGTGCTGCGGATCCTGCCGCGCGGCACGCATGACTATGCAAAGCTCATTCGTCCGGACGAGCTCAAGCGCGCGGCGGCCAAGGCGGGGTTGGCGCTGCAGGACCAGCGTGGGCTTGGGTACAACCCTCTCACACGCAGCTTCAGGCTGCATGGATCGCTGCGCGTGGGTTACCTGCTGGCGATGCGAAAGGCCGGCTGAACCGCAACGGCGCTTCATGCCGGGGGGTGCGAGCGCAGCAACGCGTCGACCAGCGCATCCACACGCGCCTGCGCCAGTCGCAGCGACTGCTCGAGCTGCTCGCCGCCGAACTCGTCCGACTCCACGGCCGCTTCGCGCACATCGGTGATGCCGATGTATTCGAAGGCCGAACGCACGCTGTTCTCCGTGTGGTTGTGGTGCGCCACGCGGCCGCCCGCGTCGTAGCCGTGATCGCCGCGCGCGCCTAGCAACACCGCGCGCTTGCCCGCCTCCGCCAGCATCGGCCAATAAGGCACCGCGCCACGCGAACGGTCGAAGCCGAAGGTGCGGCCCACGCGCACGATGTTGTCGATCCATGCCTTGAACTGCGACGGCACGCTGAAGTTGTACATCGGCAGGCCCACCACGATGAGGTCGGCGGCAAGCAGTTGGTCGACCAGCCGATCGCTCTCGGCGAGCACGCCGGCCATCCACGGCTCGCGCGCGGCCGGTGGCGTGAAGGCGGCATGGATCCACCGGCTGTCGACATGCGCCGGCGGCTGCCGTCCGACATCGAGATAGTCGATGTGGTCATCGGGCCGCGACCGGCGCCAACGTTCCACGAAACGTGCGGAAAGACGCCGCGTGTGCGAGCCGTGGGCGTCGATGTCGGAGCGGCCCGGACGCGCGCTGGCGTCGATATGAAGAAGATTCAGTGACATGGATGGATGAACGGATGTATCTTGTGGAGCGCGGTCGGAATGACTGCGCAGGCCTCCAATCTAGGTTTGGAAGGCCTCCATCACAAACGATCGTTTCTCTTCGAATGAACGAGATTGGCTCATCCATCCGCACCGCCCGCCGGCTGCCGCCACTGCTGTCGCTTCGCGCCTTCGAGGCCGCGGCGGCGCACCTGAGCTTCCAGCGCGCGGCACTCGAGCTCTCGGTCACACCCTCGGCCATCAGCCATCAGGTGCGCGCGCTCGAAGACACGCTGGGCCAACCCTTGTTCCGCCGCCTCACACGGCAACTCGCGCTGACACCCGCGGGCCAGCGGCTCTTCGACGACCTTCGCATGGGCTTCGACGTGCTCGAGGCCGGCATCGACAAGCTGCGTCGCCCCGCCGCGTCGCAACAGGTCACGCTGACCACCAACACCGCCTTTGCAGCGCGCTGGGTGTTGCCACGCATGGCCGCGTTCCGCAAGGCCTGCCCCGGCATCGAATTGCGGCTGCACGCGAGCGATACGCTGGTCGACCTCGCACGCGGCGACGCCGACATCGCGGTGCGCTCCGGCAGCGGCAATTGGCCGGGACTCACGGCGCACGAACTGATGCCGGAGCGCTATGCGCCGATGTGCAGCCCGATGCTGAGGCTCGAGCGCGTGGCGGATCTGCCGAAGCAGCAGTTGATTCATTGCAGCTGGCAGCCACATGCGCTGGCGCCAGCCCTGTGGCCGCGCTGGTTCAAGGAAGCAGGCGTCGCGCCCCGGCATGGACGCTCGACGAAGGCACCGTCGGGCCTGTCGTTCTCCGACGAAACGCATGCAATGCTCGCAGCGCTCGGCGGACACGGTGTCGCGCTGCTGAGCCTGACGCTCTCCGCGGAAGAACTGCGCAACGGCGCGCTGGTGCGGCCGTTCGGGCCAGCGCTCGACACGGGGAGCTACTTTCTTGCGACCGCAAACGGAAGGGAGCACGAACCGGCGGTTCGCGCGGTGTGGGAGTGGATCGTGTCGCAGGCCCAAGGCCCGAATGCACCTGGCCCGAACATTGAAACAGGAGACGCCAAACGCGAAAAAGCCTCCCGAAGAAGGCCTTGACTGACGACTTGGCCGGCGCGCGGCGACGTCAGCGCTCGGTCTTGCTCAAGAGCGTTGGTACGACATATCCGTCGCGATAGACGCCTTCGATGATTCCCTCCACATGATCGGTCGAATGCGCCGCCACGAACTTCTCTTCCGCCTGCCTATACACGACGATGGTGCAGGCCGAGCGCTTGCTGAGAATGCGGGCAACGCCGGTGGCTTGGCGAAGAGTCGGGTACGTCTCCATGGAGATCCTTGTCTGTCTTATTCCTTGGATAGTAGTCTTTAGGTACTCAAGATCTACTCGGAGCTTCTCCCGAGCCGTGCAGACAAGCGATTTGAATTAGCCTGGATTCGTGATTTATTTGCATTTTCATGCAAACCTCTGGCGGATGCCAGTACCCGGCATCACATCGGCTTCAGGCCAGCCCGTTCAGATGCTCGTAGAGGATGAAGAACCCGATCCCGATCAGCAGCACCCCGCCGACGATCTCCGCGCGCTTGCCGACAACAGCGCCCAGCACGCGCCCCACCATCACGCCGAGCGTCACCATCGTCAGCGTGGCCAGCCCGATGGCCAGCGCGGTCCAGGCGATGTTGACGTTGATGAAGGCGAGGCCCACGCCCACCGCCATCGCGTCGATGCTCGTCGCGAAACCGGTGATGGCCAGTGTCCAGAAGGAGTTGCGGTTCGGCTTGTCTTCCACCGCGTCGGGTGTGCCGCAACCCTCCCAGATCATGCGCAGGCCCAGCACGCTGAGCAGCGTGACCGCGATCCAGTGATCCCATCGTTCGACGTAGCTCGCGGCGGCCAGGCCGGCGGCCCAGCCGATGACGGGCGTTATCGCCTCGATGACACCGAAGATGACGCCTGTGCGCAGGGCTTCGCGCCAGGAAGGTTTGCGCAGCGCAGCGCCTTTGCCGACAGCAGCGGCGAAAGCATCCGTCGACATGGCGAATGCAAGAATGATCGTGGAGGCAATGTTCATTTTGGAAGTAGCAAGCAAGGCCGGTTCAAGACGCCGCGGCGCACGAACCCGCCGGCCAAAGCCGCGTCCGTACACCGCTGGTCTCGCCAACCTTTCGGCTGCTCACGCCACGTTCCGCAGGGTGCGAATCGAGTATGTTGACGTGAGCGCTTCCGAAGTCCGGAAGCAGGCTACTCCCCAAGGGAGCCGTGATTCTAGATGCCTGCCTGCAAGGCCCCCGTGACAGCGCCTGCGCTGGGTGTAGGGCTTTGCGGCTTACCCATGCCACGCGTTTCTGGTAGCCCGTGAATGCCGCGCTTAAGCGCCACATAAGTTTCGGCCGACACAATCACCCGCGGTAGCCCACTCTTTCCTCCCTCCCTCCTCCAGGGCTACCCTTCAACCCGCTCAGGCGGGTTTTTCTTTGGCCGGACGCGACGCGAGGACCATAATTCCTCCAGCCATCTGGGGTGCATTCTTCCAAGGTGTGTGCGCCATGTGGTCAGACGGCCGGAATGCGCATGCATCCTGGCCGTCGCCTTTTTGCGCGTCATGGCGCGGCTCCATCTGGCCGCGGCAGTCCCCTCACCCACTCGAACACCGCCGCCACTGCCGGCTCCGACCGCCGCGCCTCGGGGCAGACAAGATAGAACGGCAACCCGGGCAGCTCCGGGCCGAAGGGTTTCACCAGGTTGCCCGCGCGCAGTTCGTCCGCGATCAGCGCGAGGCTCATCAGCGCCACGCCTTGCCCCTGCAGCGCAGCCGACACGGTGTGCGTCTCGTCCGAGAACACCGGCCCCGCTGACACGTCAAGGCCAGCCACCTGCGCCGCCTGCTGCCATTCCATCCACGTGCCCGGCTGGTTCCTGCTGCCGGGCACCGTGAAATGCAGCAGCGTGTGCCGCGCCAGGTCGCCCCGCTTTTTCAGCTTGAGCGCGGGACTGCATGCCGGCGCGAAGACGTTGTCGAACAGCTTCTCGGCCACCATGCCGGGCCACCGTCCGTGCCCGTAGCGGATGGCGACGTCGGCCGTCACGCCGTCCAGCGCCACCGCCTCGTGCGATGCATGAATGCGCAGATCCAGCTTCGGATGCAACGCCCGCAAGGCACCGACCCCCGGCAGCAGCCAGCGCGCGGCAACGGCCGGCATGGCCGACAGCGTGATCGCCTGCCGCTGCGGCGGCGCCCGCAGCCGCGCCACCGCATTCGCCATTGCATTGAACGACTCGCCCAGCACCGCCTGCAGCTCTCGGCCCTGCGGCGTGAGCACCAGTTGCCTGGGCTGGCGGATGAAGAGCGCGACCCCGAGCGAGTCTTCCAGCTGCCGCACCTGATGGCTGATGGCGGTAGGCGTGACCGACAGCTCATGGGCCGCGAGCTTGGCGCTGCAATGCCGCGCGGCCGCTTCGAAGGCGCGCAGCGATGCCAGTGGCGGGAGTTGGCGAAGGTTGGTCATGGATGAATTAATTTTTCAGCAGTGCAAAAAACTCATCGTTTGTCTCAGCTAGTGCGCCTGAATAGATTCAGAACCGTGCCACACAAAAGCTGAATCTACTTCATCCATTCCACACTTCAACCCATAGAGAACCGCATCATGACCACACTGCTCCACCTCGACGCCAGCGCCCGCTCCGGCCTTTCGGGCACGCATGTTCACGGCTCGCACTCGCGCCGCCTGAGCCGGCATTTCGTGTCTGCCTGGCACGCAACACGGCCGGACGATGAAGTGATCTACCGCGACATCGGCGCAACGCCGCCGGGCCATGTCACCGGTGAATGGATCGCGGCAGGCTACACCCCTGCGGCCGAGCGCGAGCCGTGGATGCATGCGGCGCTCGCGGAGAGCGACACGTTGATCGCAGAAATCCGCCGCGCCGACCTGCTGGTGATCGGCGTGCCCATGTACAACTTCGGAATGCCGGCACCGCTGAAGTCATGGATCGACAACATCGTGCGCATCGGCGCGACCTTCGACTTCGACCGCAGCCGCGAGAACCCATACGTGCCCTTGCTGGCCGAGCGCCTTCGCCGCACGGTACTGCTCACCTCATGCGGCAGCAGCGGCTACGGGCCCGACGGCTTCCAGGCGGGATTGGACTTTCTGACGCCCGGCATCACCGCCCCGCTGGCACTGCTGGGGCTTACCGAAACGCACAGCGTCGGCATCGAGCACGCCGAAGACCACGGCGACCTGCTCGACCGGTCGATCGCCGCCGCGCTCGCCCGCGTCGAAACGCTGGTGGACGAACTGCAGGCGGCGGCCTGAAGAGGCTTGAAGAATCAGGCCGAGCGCAGTTGCTCGCGCAGCTTCTGCCCGATCTCCGGGCGCTCGAGGAACGGGTCGGCCGGATTCGTGACCGACACGATGTTCTCCATGCGGCTGCGCACGTTGCCCAGCGCCTTCGGGTGGCTGAACACGTAGAACTGGTTGTCGCTGATGGCTTCGAACACCTTGGCCGCAACTTCAGCCGCCGTGATCTTGCCGCTGCTCACCGCCTTGTTGCTCATGGCCTGGCCGATGAGCTGGCTCTTGGTGAGCTCGCTGTCCTTCGGCGCATTAGGGCGGTTGCGCTCGCTGCTCGTGATGCCGGTGGGCACGAAGTACGGGCACAGCAGGCTCGCGCCGATCTGGTCGGTGACGAGGTTCAGGTCCTGGTACATCGTCTCCGTCAGGCTCACGACGGCCGCCTTGGCTGCGTTGTAGATGCCCATGTTGGGCGGCGTGAGCAAGCCGGCCATGCTGGCGGTGTTGGTGATGTGACCGCGGTAGCTCGGGTCTTTCGCCGCGGCTTCCAGCATCATCGGCGTGAACAGGCGCACGCCGTGGATCACGCCCCAGAGGTCGACACCCAGCACCCATTCCCAGTCGGCCACGGTGTTCTCCCACACCAGGCCTCCGGCGCCCACGCCCGCGTTGTTGAACACGAAGTGCGGCGCGCCGAAGCGTTCCTTCACGGCGGCGGCCAGCGCTTCCATTTGCGCCGCATCGGACACGTCGACCTTGCGCGCCAGCACCTGCACACCGGCGGCTTCCATCTCGGCCTTCGCCTTGTCCAGGGCATCCTGCTGCACGTCGACCAGCACGAGGTTCATGCCGCGCGCAGCGCCGATGCGTGCGCATTCCAGTCCGAAGCCCGAACCCGCGCCGGTGAGAACGGCGGTCTTGCCCTTGAAGTCCTGAATCATTTGCCGGTGTCCTTCTTTTGTTGAATGTCTCTGACGTTGAAGGCGCTATTGAAATACGGAAAACGCGCGGGCGCAGTCACGAAGGTGCCCGCCCGCCACCTCGGGTTCGGTCAGGCGTCCACCTTCTTCAGCACATAGCCGATGCGCGGAAAGTGCACATGCACCGTTCCCACGCGCTCGCCGGTTCGCTCCAGCGTGTAGTGCGTGCGCGTGGCCGCGACCAGCGTGCCGGGCGTCTCTTCGAGGCCGAAGCTCTCGGCGCGGATGGTGACGGCGCTGCCCAACGGAATGCCGTGGTCGTCCTGGAAGGTGCTGTCGGTCAGCAGGGTGTGCGGCGTGGCGGCCTTGGCCGCGGCGATGGCTTCGTCGCTGGTGAACTTCTCGGGCGCGCCGTGACCGATGGCGGCCATGCGGTCCATCCAGTCGACCACCGCGGGCGTGAGGTCGAGGATGGTTCGCACCGACTCGATGCGGCGCGTGTACCAGAGCGGGTGGTAGGCGGAGAAGTCGGCGATGCTGGGCACCTCGCCCAGCAAGAACGGCTTGTCGTCCAGCATGTCCGACAGGCGGCGCAGGTACGACTTGTAGGCGCTGGTGGCGTCGGCCGGGCGCAGGCGGGTCATGTTGCCGGCGCTCATCTTGCCGCGGTCTTCGCCGAAGGCCTTGGCGGCTTCGGGCGGTGCCTTGGCGAACACTTCGGCCGCGCCCCTGGGCTGCAGGTTCCAGGCCATCGCGGCCCAGAACAGCGTGGTGTCGGCCCACTGCGCGAGGATGCGCGACAGGCCCTTCTCGGGCTCGGGGTAGAGCGTGGGTTCGGGCTGCAGGTGCTCCAGTACGTCGGCGATGAGCGCGCTGTCGCAGTACATGTCGGCGCCGATCTGCAGGAACGGGGTCTTGCGGTAGCCGCCAGTGAGCGTTTCCACGTCGGGCTTGGGCATGATCGGCGGAATGAAGACCGACTTCCACGGCAGCTTCTTCGCACCGAGGATCAGCCGCACCTTCTCCGAGAACGGCGAGGTGGTGTAGTGATGAAGGATCAGGTCGGCCATGGGTTGTTTCCTGTGGGTTGCTTGTCGTTGTCGTGGGTCCGGCGCGCTCAACGGGGCTGCGCGCGCTGGATGATCGAATCGAAATCGGTGCCGGCGCCCAGCGTGCCGAAGGCGTTGCCCCAGTCGCCGCCCAGGCGCGATGCGCAGAAGGCGCCGACCACCGCCGCGGGTGCCGTCTGCGCGAGCAGCGATGCTTGCACGGCCAGCGCCACGTCCTGTGCCAGACGGCGCGCCTCGAGCTCGGAAGCCATCGCCTCGATGCGCGCGGGCAGCGCATCGGCAAGACGGTCGAGCGCGGCATGCTGGCCACGCGCGGGTGCCAGTTCCTTTTCCAGCGCGGCGACCGCATCGCCCTTGCGCAGGCCGCGCAGCAGGTCGAGCGCCATGATGTTGCCCGCGCCCTCCCAGATGGAGTTGAGCGGCATCTCGCGGTAGATGCGGGCCATGATGCCTTCGCCGCCCTCTTCCACGTAGCCGTTGCCGCCGAGGCACTCCATGGCTTCCTGCGCGAAATGGCTGCCGCGCTTGCAGATCCAGAACTTGGCGACCGGCGTGAGCAAGCGGGCCATCAGGCGTTCGTGCTCGTCCTCCTGATGGTCGAAGGCCCTGGCGAGGCGAATGGCCAGCGCCGTGGCGGCTTCGCTTTCGAGCGCGAGATCGGCCAGAACGTTCTTCATGAGCGGCTGCTCGATCAAGGGCTTGCCGAAAGCATTGCGCTGCGCCGCATGGTTGAGCGCGATGCCCAACGACTGGCGCATCAGCCCGCTGGTACCCAGCGCGCAGTCGAGCCGGGTCATCGTTCCCATCTCCAGGATCTGCGGAATGCCGCGCCCCTCCTCACCCACGAGCCACGCACTGGCACCCTGGAACTCGACCTCGGAACTGGCGTTGGCCTTGTTGCCGAGCTTGTCCTTCAGACGCTGGATCTGGATGGCGTTGCGCGAGCCATCAGGCAGCACGCGCGGCAGGAAGAAGCAACTGAGCCCGGCCGGCGCTTGCGCCAGCACCAGGAAGGCATCGCACATCGGCGCGGAGAAAAACCATTTGTGGCCGGTGATCGCGTAGCGTTCGCCCCAGGCGTCGCTGCCGTCGCGCACGGCGCGCGTGGTGTTGGCTCGCACGTCGGAGCCGCCCTGCTTCTCGGTCATGCCCATGCCCATGGTCACGCCGGGTTTGTCGCCAAGGCACTTGAGGGCCGGGTCGTACCAGAGGCTGCCGAGCTTCGGGCCCCAGTCGGCATACACGCCGGCATTGCCACGCAGCGCGGGCGTGACCGCGTAGGTCATCGAGATGGGGCAAAGGATCGACGGCTCCAGCTCGGTGAAGAGCATGAAGCCCGCCGCGCGCAGCACGTGCGGCGAGGCCGAGGTGCCGGTCCATGGCGTGCCGTGCAGGCCCGCGCCCACGGCGGCGGTCATGAGCGCGTGGTAGCTCGGATGGAACTCCACCTCGTCGATGCGCCGCCCGAAGCGGTCGTGCGTGTGCAGCTCGGGCGTGTGGATGTTGGCCAGCCGCGCATGCGCCTGCATGCCGGCCGAGCCGAGGGTTGCGCCCAGCTCATGCAGCTGCGTGGTCTGCAGCGGAGGCGCATTGAACTTCAGCGCATCGCGCAGGGGCCGGTTGGTGTCGAAGAGGTTGTAGTCCACCAGCGGCGTGGGCTGGTTGAAGACCTCGTGCGTCGAGTTCATTCGAATACCTCCGTGCTTCGCACTGCGGTGCGCGCTTGCTTGGGGCGGCCCGGCGCGGCGCGCATGACCGGCCTCCTTGCCGTGCGTGTTCAGCTCATTCAGATCAGCTTGACGAGTTGCTTGCCGAAGTTCTTGCCCTTGAGCAGGCCCAAAAAGGCTTCAGGAGCGGATTCGATACCTTGCGCGATCGACTCGCGCGGCTTGAGCTTGCCGGTGCCCACCAGCGTGCCCAGTTCGGTGAGCGCCTCTGGCCACACTTCCATGTGCTCGCTGACGATGAAGCCTTCGATCTTCATGCGGTTGATGAGGATCAGCGCAGGGTTTGCCAGCGGCAGCGGCTGGCCGTCGTAGCCCGCGATCATGCCGCACAGCGCCACGCGGGCGAAGGCGTTGGCGCGCAGCAGCACCGCGTCGAAGATGTAGCCGCCGACGTTCTCGAAGTAGCCGTCGATGCCGTTCGGGCAGGCTTCCTTGAGCGCGGCGCTCATCGACTTGACGTCGGGGTGCTGGCGGTAGTCGATGCAGGCGTCGAAGCCCAGTTCTTCGGTCACGTACTTGCACTTCTCGGCGCCGCCGGCAATGCCGACCACGCGGCAGCCGCGCGCCTTGGCCAGCGCGCCGAAGGCGCTGCCCACCGCGCCGCTGGCTGCGGTGATGACCACGGTTTCACCGGCCTTGGGCGCGATGATCTTCACCAGCCCGTACCAGGCCGTGACGCCCGGCATGCCGACCGCGCCCAGGTAGTGCGACAGCGGCACATGCGTGGTGTCGACCTTCTTCAGCGCGCCGGGCTGCGAGGCGTCGACCACGCTGTATTCCTGCCAGCCGCCGAAGCCGACCACCTTGTCGCCGACGGCGTACTTGGGGTGCTTGCTCTCGACCACTTCGCCGACCGTGCCGCCCTGCATCGTCTGGCCCAGCGGCTGCGGCTGCGCGTAGCTCTTGGAGTCGTTCATGCGCCCGCGCATGTACGGGTCCAGGCTCATGTAGTGGTGGCGCACCAGCACCTGGTTGTCCTTGAGCGCCGGGGTCTCGGCGGTCACGAGCTTGAAGTTGCCGGCCACGGCCTCGCCGTCGGGGCGGTTGTCGAGGTGGATCTGCTTGTTGGTGGGCATGGATATCTCCGGTGTTGGGGTCAGTCAGTCTGTCGACGGCGGGCGCATCGCGTTGGCGCTCGCGGGGCCGGTAGGCAGGCGGCGCTTCACGTACTTGAAGGTGCCCGTGGCGTGGGCGCACACGCGCTCTTGCTCGTCGTAGATTTTGGCTTCCGTGAAAGCCAGCGTCGCCGTCCGGTGAATGAGCGTGCCGCGCGCATGCAGCGGCCCCACGGAAGGCTGCATGAAGCTGGTCTTCATCTCGATGGTGACCACGCCGGTCTCGGGCGAAACGCTGCGCGCGGCCGCCGCCATGGTGATGTCGAGCAGCGTCATGCAGGCGCCGCCGTGCGTCACGTCGAAGGTGTTCAGGTGCTCCGGCTTGGCGGTGTAGACGATCTCGGACTCGCCGCCTTCGAACTTCGTGAGCTCGAAGCCCAGGTGGCGCGCAAAGGGAATCTGGCTCGTGTACGAGCGGATGTTGATGTCGTCGGATTCAGGAATTGTCATTTCGGTTTTTCAGGCCGCGCCGAGCACCACGCTCACGCCGCCGTCCACCGCCAGCCACTGGCCGGTGATGTGCTTGCCGGCATCGCTCGCGTACAGCAGCGTCAGGCCCTTCAGGTCTTCGTCGTCGCCCAGGCGGCCCAGCGGGGCCTGCGCGGCCATCTTTTCCTCGCCCAGCGACTTGATCAGGCCGGCGGCCATCTTCGTCATGAAGAAGCCGGGGCAGATCGCGTTCACGTTGATGTTGTACTTGCCCCATTCGGCCGCCAGCGTGCGGGTGAAGCCGATGACCGCGGTCTTCGAGGTGTTGTAGGCCAGCGTCTGCATCTCGGGCGGGTTGCCGTTCAGGCCGGCGATCGACGCGATGTTGATGATGCGCCCCGACTTCTTCGGGATCATGTACCCGTTGGCGATCTGCTGCGACAGGATGAAGTAGCCGCGCACGTTGAGGTTCATCACCTTGTCCCAGGCCTCGACCGGGTGGTTCTCGGCCGGCGAACCCCAGCTCGCGCCGGCGTTGTTGATGAGGATGTCGACCGCGCCCATGCGCTGCAGCGTCTCGTCGGCCAGGCGGCGGGTGTCTTCTTCCTTCGAGCAGTCGGCGGCGATCCAGCGCGCGTCGATGCCTGCGGCCTGCAGCTCGGCCGCGGCCTGCTCCAGGTCGTCGGCCTTGCGCGAACTCAGCATGATCTTCGCCCCGGCCTCGCCCAGCGCGTGGGCCATCTGCAGGCCCAGGCCGCGCGAGCCGCCGGTGATGAGCGCGGTCTTGCCGGTGAGGTCGAAGAGTTTCTGGACGGTGCGGGCGGTCATGGGTTGTCTCCGGGGTTCGGTTTTTGAATCAGATTTCGTAGTCCATGCACTGGCGGGCTTCACGCACGGCGCCGATGAACGGCTTCAGGGCCACATGCTGCGGATGGTCCGCATAGGCCGCGAGCGCGGCGGCGTCGGTGAATTCCGAGTTCAGGATCAGGTCGTAGGTGGCTTCCAGGCCCGGCTGGGCAATGACCACTTCGAAGCGATGGGTGCCGGGCGACAGCTTGGCGCAGGCGTCGAGCAGCGCCTTGGCCTTGCGCAGGTTGGTCGCCTTGTCGGCGCCCTCGGCGTGTTCCTTGAACTTCCACATCACGATGTGCTTGAGCATGGCGGTGTCCTCGGGTTATTTGTTGCTCAGCCGCGAGCGCACGTAGATGAGCACGAAGCCCACCAGCGAAACCAGCCCGCCGGGAACGGCGATCGACCAGCCCAGGGCAGCGTCGGTGCGGCCGGTGGAAATGCCCAGGATGACGAGGAACAGGCCGCCGTAGATCAGGATCCAGATCCACTTCTCCAGGCGCGCATGCGGCTTGGGCGGCTTCGGGGTGTTGGCTGGGGTGTTGGGGGTGGAATTCGGCGGATTGTTGGTGGCCATCAGAAGGCGTCCTCGGGCAAAGCGGTACAGGTCGGGTCGCGGGTTTCGACCACATTGAGCCAGGCACCGATTTTCGGCAGCTCGTAGTGGAAGAAATAGTCCGTGGCGCCGATCTTGCCAGCTGTTACCGCCCTCGCCTTTTCACCATCTTTCTCCAGGGCCCTTCGGGCCACGTCCAGCCAGATCCACGCCAGCACCGTGTGGCCGAAGGCCTGCATGTAGGGCACCGCGTTGGCCAGCGCATCCGCGGGGTCGCCGGTGAACCAGGCGGCCTCGGTGGCGCTGCCGATGCGCTGCAGCGCGGCGCCCAGCGCCTTGGCATGGGCCGCCAGCGCCGGCACCTTGGCGGCGCTGGCGATGGTGGCGGTCATGCGCCCGGCCAGCAACTGCAGGCCGCGGCCCTTTTCCATCAGCACCTTGCGCCCCAGCAGGTCGGCCGCCTGGATGCCGTGGGTGCCCTCGTGGATCATGTTCAGGCGGTTGTCGCGCCAGTACTGCTCCACCGGAAAGTCGCGCGTGTAGCCGTAGCCGCCGTGCACCTGGATGGCGAGCGAATTGGCCTCCAGGCACCATTCGCTGGGCCAGCTCTTGGCGATGGGCGTGAGCACCTCCAGCAGCAGCCGCGCGTCGTCGGCGGCCTGGGCATCGCCGGTCTTCTGCTCGTCGACCAGCCGGGCGCAGTACAGCTCCAGCGCCAGCGCGCCTTCGCAGTAAGCCTTCTGGGCCAGCAGCATGCGGCGCACGTCGGCGTGCTCGATGATGCGCACCTGCGGCGCGGCCGAGTCCTTGGCGACGGCGGTGCCGGCGGCCTGGGGCTTCTTGACCAGGCGGCCCTGCGGCCGGGTCTTCGCGTATTCGAGCGAGGCGTGGTAGCCGGCCATGCCCAGCATGGTGGCGGCGGTGCCGACGCCGATGCGCGCCTCGTTCATCATGTGGAACATGCAGTGCAGGCCCTTGCCGGGCTCGCCGACCAGGTAGCCCACGGCGCCAGCCTTGCCGTCGACCGGGTACTTGCCCTCGCCGAAGTTCAGCAGCGTGTTGGTGGTGCCGCGCCAGCCCAGCTTGTGGTTCAGGCCCGCCAGCGCCACGTCGTTGCGCTGGCCGGTGAGCTTGCCCTTGGTGTCGACCATGCGCTTGGGCACGATGAACAGCGAAATGCCGCGCGTGCCCGGCACCAGCTTGCCGTTCTCGTCGGGGATCTTGGCCAGCACGATGTGCACGATGTTCTCGGTCAGCTCATGGTCGCCGGCCGAGATCCACATCTTGTTGCCCGTGAGGCGGTAGCGCGGCCCCAGCGGGTCATCCTGGAAGCCTTCGCCGTCGGGCACGGCGCGCGTGGCCACGTCGCTCAGCGACGAGCCGGCCTGCGGCTCCGACAGGCACATGGTGCCGGCCCAGCGGCCGGAAAACTCGTTCTTGGCGAACACGTTCTTCTGCATGTCGGTGCCGTGCACCATCAGCAGGTTGGCGTTGCCGCTGGTGAGCATGTTCGAGCCGATGCTCACCGAGGCCATGGCGAAGAAGCTGTTGGCCGCCGCCTGCATCGTGTAGGGCAGCTGCATGCCGCCGATGTCGTAGTCCTGCGCGGCGCTCATCATTCCCGACTCGACGAAGGCCTTGTGCGCATCGTGCGTGGCCTGCGGCAGGATGACCTTCTCGCCGTCGAAGTGCGGCTCCTGCGTGTCCACCGTGCGGTTGAACGGCGCGTACTTCTCGCGCGCGATGCGCTCGCAGATGTCGAGCACCGCGTCGAAGGTCTCGCGCGAGTGGTCGGCAAAGCGATCGCGCTGGTTGAGCGACTCGGCGTCGAGCCAGTCGTAGAGCAGGAAGTCGAGGGTGGAACGCAGGCTCATGGTCGGATTTCGGTGGATGTCATGAGACCGCGGCGTTCCTTCTCAGGAACACCGCGGAACCGGCTTCGCCGGGCCGCCGGTGTTGCCCCCGGAAGGGGGTGGGCGAAGCGACACGAAGTGCGCGAAGCCTGGGGGAGAGTCAGATGATTTCGAACACGCCCGCGGCACCCATGCCGCCGCCGATGCACATCGTGACCACGACCTTCTTGGCGCCGCGGCGCTTGCCTTCGATGAGCGCGTGGCCGGTGAGGCGCTGGCCGCTCACGCCATAGGGGTGGCCCACGGCGATGGCGCCGCCGTCCACGTTCAGGCGGTCGGCCGGAATGCCCAGCTTGTCGCGGCAGTAGATGACCTGCACGGCGAAGGCTTCGTTCAGTTCCCACAGGTCGATGTCGTTCACCGTGAGGCCCAGGCGCTTGAGCACCTTGGGAATCGCGAAGACGGGGCCGATGCCCATTTCGTCGGGCTCGCAGCCGGCCACGGCGAAGCCGAGGAAACGGCCCAGGGGCTTCAGGCCCTTCTGCTCGGCGTACTTCTCGTCGACCACCACGCAGGCACCGCCGCCGTCGGAGAACTGGCTGGCATTGCCGGCCGAGATCAGGCCGCCGGGAATGGCCGAGCGGATGCCGCTGATGCCTTCCTTGGTGGTGCCGGGGCGGATGCCTTCGTCGTTCTCGACGGTGACTTCCTTGGTGCGCAGGCCCATCACGGGGTCAGCCACGCCAGCCAGCACGGTGATGGGGGCGATCTCGTCCTTGAAGCGGCCGGCTTCCAGCGCGGCGGTGGCCTTCTGCTGGCTGGCGGCGCCGTATTCGTCCATGGCGTCGCGGCCGATGTTGTAACGCTTGGCGACCTGCTCGGCCGTCTGCAGCATGTTCCAGTAGATCTCGGGCTTGTGCTTCACGAGCCAGGGGTCGGCCAGCATGTGCTTGTTGGCTTCGTTCTGCACGCACGAGATGCTCTCGACGCCGCCGGCCACGTACACATCGCCTTCGCCCGCGATGATGCGCTGAGCGGCGGTGGCGATGGTCTGCAGGCCCGACGAGCAGAAGCGGTTGATGGTCATGCCCGACGTGGTGATCGGCAGGCCGGCGCGCAGCGCGATCTGACGCGCGATGTTGGAGCCGGTGGCGCCTTCGGGCGTGGCGCAACCCATGATGACGTCGTCCACCGAAGCGGGATCGATGCCGGCGCGCTGCACGGCGTGCTGAACCGCATGGCCGCCCAGGGTGGCGCCGTGCGTCATGTTGAAGGCACCCTTCCAGCTCTTCGCGAGCGGCGTGCGGGCGGTGGAAACGATGACGGCGCTGGTCATGGTGAGGTCCTTTGAAGCAGATGGAAGGGAAAAGAGGTGGTGGTCGTCATTGCGCCGGAGCAGCGTTGGTGTTGCTCAGGAGCTGGTGATAGAAGCCGATCATCTCGCCGTAGTTGGCGATGGCCAGGCGTTCGTTGTTGCCGTGGATGCGCGCCAGGTCTTCGCCCTTCAGCCGGAACGGCGAGAAGCGGAAGACGGCATCGCTCACGAGGCTGAAGTGACGCGAGTCGGTCGCGGCGGTCATGAGGCCGGGGGCCACCACCGCGTCGGGGAAGCTCTGGCGCACCGCCTGCTGAATCGCGCGGTAGCCGGTGCTGTCGGTCGGCGACACGGGCGAAGGCTCGGCGTTGCCGGGGTACTGCTTGATCTTGATGTCGTCGTTGGCCAGTTGCTTGCGCAGGTGCGCCTCGACGCTGGCGAGCGTGTCGCCCGGCAGGATGCGGAAGTTGACGGCGGCCTCGGCACGGCCGGGCAGCACGTTGTCTTTATTGCCGGCGCGAACGATGGTCAGCGCGGTGGTCGTGCGCAGCATGGCGTTGCTGCTCGGGCTCTTCTCGAGAATGCCGCGCACCACGGGCTCGGTGAGCCACAGGTTCGAGAGCATCACGCGGTTCACGCCGCTCATCTCGGGCGCGAGCGTGCCGAACATCTGGCCGGCAATGCCCTTGATGCCGCCGGGCATCGGGTTGGCCTCGAGCCGCGCGAGCGCCGCGCTCATGCTGCCGATGGCGCTGTGCTGCGGCGGCATCGACGAATGGCCGGGCGCCGTGTCGAGCGACAGGAAGAAGGTGCCGTAGCCCTTCTCCGCCAGGCCGATGAGCGCTGCCGGCTTGCTCAGCCCAGGCAGTACGCCGTCGAGCACCAGCAGGCCTTCGTCGAGCACCCAGTCCAGGCGCACGTTGCGCGACTTGAGCAGCTCGGCGATGGGCAGCGCGCCGCGCAGGCCGCTCACTTCCTCGTCGTCGCCCATCACGAGGTAGACGGTCTGCTTCGGCTTGAAGCCTGCGCCGATGAGCAGCTCGATGGCTTCCATCTGCGCGAAAAGATTGCTCTTGTTGTCGAGCGTGCCGCGGCCCCAGACGTAGCCGTCCTTGATCTCGCCGGCGAAGGGGTCGACCGTCCAGGCTTTCTCTGTGCCCGGGGCGATGGGCACCATGTCCTGGTGCGCCATCAGCGCGATGGGCTTGGCCTGCGGATCGGTGCCGGCCCATGTGTAGAGCAGCGCCTTGTTGCCCACCACCTCTTTCTTGAGCGTGGCGTGCACCTTGGGAAACTGCTGCTCCAGGTAGGCATGCAGCTTGTCGAACTCGGCCGCGTTGACGGCCGGGTCGTCCATGCCCGACACCGTGCGGAACGTGATCGCCGTCGACAGCCGTTTGGCTGCCGCCTGCAGATCGATGTCCAGCTTGGGTGCGGGCGCCACCGCCAACTGCTGCGACGGCGTGGTCCAGGTCTTGACCGCCACGGCCGCCACCAGCAGCACGATGGCCAGCAGCAGCCCGAGGAAGATGCGTTTCAACATTGGCGGTCGGTGTCCTGTCTTTGCGTTGCCGTCAGCTGAACTGCTTGCCTTCGGCCACCAGCTTCTGGATCAGCGGCGCGGGCTGCCAGAACTCGGCGTCGTCGCGCGGGTTCTTGGCAAAGCGCTTCATCGTCTCGGCCACGTTGTACAGGCCGACCTGCGACGCGTAGTGCATCGGGCCGCCGCGCCAGATCGGGAAGCCGTAGCCGGTGAGGTACACCATGTCGATGTCGCCCGACTTGGAAGCGATGCCGTCTTCCAGGATGTGCGCGCCTTCGTTCACCAGTGCGTACACCAGGCGCTGCACGATTTCCTCGTCGGAGATCTTGCGCGGCGTGATGCCCAGTTCCTTGCGGTGGTCCTCGATCATCTTGTTGACCAGGTCCGAAGGAATGGCGTCGCGCTTGCCGGCCTGGTAGTCGTACCACCCTGCCCCGGTCTTCTGGCCGAAGCGGCCCAGTTCGCACAGCTTGTCTGCAGTGCGGCTGTACTTCATGTCGGCGCGCTCGACGGCGCGGCGCTTGCGAATGGCCCAGCCGATGTCGTTGCCGGCCAGGTCGCCCATGCGGAACGGGCCCATGGCAAAGCCGAACTTCTCGATGGCTTTGTCGACCTGCTGCGGCGTGGCGCCTTCGTCCAGCAGGAAGCCGGCCTGGCGGCTGTACTGCTCGATCATGCGGTTGCCGATGAAGCCGTCGCACACGCCCGAGACCACTGCCGTTTTCTTGATCTTCTTGCCGATGGCCATGACCGTGGCCAGCACGTCCTTGGCGGTGGCCTTGCCGCGCACCACTTCGAGCAGCTTCATCACGTTGGCGGGGCTGAAGAAGTGCATGCCGACCACGTCCTGCGGACGGTCGGTGAAGGCGGCGATCTTGTCGACGTCGAGCGTCGAGGTGTTCGAGGCCAGGATCGCGCCCTTCTTGGCGACGCGGTCGAGTTCCTTGAACACTTTCTCCTTCACGCCGAGTTCTTCGAACACGGCTTCGATGATCAGGTCGGCGTCCTTCAGGTCGTCGTAGCTCAGCGTGGTGCTCAGGAGCGCCATGCGCTGTTCGTACTTGTCCTGCTTGAGCTTGCCCTTCTTGACCTGGGCTTCGTAGTTCTTCTTGATGGTGGCAACGCCGCGGTCGAGCGCTTCCTGCTTCATCTCGAGGATCTTGACGGGGATGCCCGCGTTCAGGAAGTTCATCGAGATGCCGCCGCCCATGGTGCCGGCGCCGATGACGCCCACGGCCTTGATCTCGCGCTTGGGCGTGTCTTCGGGCACGTCGGGAATCTTGCTCGCGGCGCGCTCGGCCATGAACAGGTGGCGCAGCGCCAGCGATTCGGGCGTGAACATCAGCGCGGTGAAGATGCGGCGTTCTTCGGCCATGCCGGCGTCGAACTTCAGCTTGGTGGCGGCCTGCACGGCGTCCACGCATTGCAGCGGCGCGGGGTAGTTCTTCGACATGCCGCCGACCATGTTCTTGGCGAACTGGAAGTAGGCATCGCCTTGCGGGTGCTTGCACGGCAGGTTGCGCACCAGCGGCAGCGCTTCACCGGTCTTGCCGGCCACGCTCTTGGCGAAGGCAACGGCCTCGTCGAACACGGATTCGGGCGAAGCGGCCAGCTTGTCGAACAGCTTCTGGCCCGGCAGGCTCGCGAGCAGTTCGCTCTTCACTGCCTCGCCGCTGACGATCATGTTCAGCGCGGTCTCGACACCGATCACGCGCGGCAGACGCTGCGTGCCGCCAGCACCGGGGATCAGGCCCAGCTTGACTTCGGGCAGCGCGACGCTGGTGCCGGGAGCGGCCACGCGGTAGTGGCAGCCCAGGGCCAGTTCGAGGCCGCCGCCCATGCACACCGAATGGATGGCAGCGACGACGGGCTTGGCCGAGGCTTCGAGCGCGAGGATCACGCTCAGCAGGTTGGGCTCCTGCAGCGCCTTGGGCGTGCCGAATTCCTTGATGTCCGCGCCGCCCGAGAACGCCTTGCCGGCGCCGGTGATGACGATGGCCTTGACGGCGTCGTCGGCATTGGCCTTGGCCAGGCCATCGGTGATGCCGATGCGGGTCGAGAAACCGAGACCGTTGACCGGAGGGTTGGTCATGGTGATCACGGCGACATCGCCGAGCACTTTGTATTCAGCCGTCATGCTGCGTTCCTTGGTGTGTGAAGAAAAAGAAGAAAAAGCACGAGTGTTCTTTTTCGAGGGGATTCTAGGCGTTTCGCGAGGCCAAACAATGGCACGCAGTCGCTGTAGAGACAAGAGGATCCGGGGCTAGGCCCGGATCCCCTGGGGGTATCAAACTTCCAGCCACTCTTTGCGAGTGGTGGCATCGGCGCGCAGGCTGTCCGGGGTGCCATCGAACACAATGCTGCCGTGGCCCATGACGAGCGCGCGGTCCGAGATCTGCATGGCGATGGTGAGCTTCTGCTCGATCAGCAGCACCGAGATGCCCTTGTCCTTCAGAGTGCGCAGGTACTGCCCCACCAGCTCGACGATCTTGGGCGCGAGGCCTTCGGTCGGCTCGTCGATGATGATCAGGTCAGGGTCGCCCATCAGCGTGCGGCACAGCGTGAGCATCTGCTGCTCGCCGCCCGAGAGCACGCCGGCCTCGGTGTGCTGGCGCTCCTTCAGACGCGGGAACATGGCGTACATGTCCTCGAAGTTCCAGCGGCTGCCCTTGCCCGAGCCCTTTTGCCCCAGCAGCAGGTTCTGGTGCACCGTGAGCTTGGGAAAGATGTCGCGGTTCTCGGGCACGTAGCCGATGCCGAAGTGCGCGATCTCATAAGCCTTGCGGCGCAGGATGTCCTGCCCTTTCCAGTGCAGGCCGCCTTCGGCATGCACCAGGCCCATGATGGCCTTGGCGGTGGTCGAGCGGCCCGAGCCGTTGCGGCCCAGCAGCGCGACGATCTCGCCGGGGTTCACGTCGAAGGAAACGCCATGCAGCACATGGCTCTTGCCGTAGTAGGCGTGGATGTCTTTGAGCTTCAGCATGTCAATGTCCCGCCCCTTGTGCGTCGGCAACGGAAGAGCCCAGGTAGGCCTCCTGCACGCGCGCATTCGCGCGAACGGCGGCCGGCGTGTCGAAGGCGATCACTTCGCCATACACCACCACCGCGATCTTGTCGGCCAGGCCGAAGACCACGCCCATGTCGTGCTCCACCGTCAGCAGCGTCTTGCCGACCGTGACGTGCTTGATGAGCGAGATGAAATGCGAAGTCTCCGTCTTGCTCATGCCGGCCGTGGGTTCGTCCAGCAGGATCACGCTGGCGCCGCCCGCGATGGTCACGCCGATTTCCAGCGCGCGCTGCTCGGCATAGGTGAGGTTCACCGCATGCACGTCGCGCTTCTTCTCCAGCCCGATCTGGCGGATGAGCTCTTCGGTGCGCTCGTTGGCGTCGTCCAGGTTCGACAGAAAGCGCAGGAAGGTGTACTTGTAGCCCAGGCTCCAGAGCACGCCGCAGCGCAGGTTCTCGAACACGCTGAGCTTCGGGAAGATGTTGGTGATCTGGAAGCTGCGCGACAGGCCCATGCGGTTGATCTCGTACGGCTTCATGCCGTCGATGCGCTGGCCGTTGAGCAGCACTTCGCCGCTGGTGGGCGTGAGCCGCCCGCTGATCAGGTTGAACAGCGTGGACTTGCCCGCGCCATTCGGCCCGATGATGGCGATGCGCTCGCCGGCGTTCACCGCCAGGTCGACCCCGCGGATGATGTCGGTCTTGCCGAAGCTCTTGCGCAGGCCCTTGAGTTCGAGTGAATAGGTCATGCCGTCTCCCGCCGCTTGATCTCGGCTTCGATTTCTTCCTGCGCCTGGCCCCAGGCCTTCGCGAATCGCCTGCGGAACACCTCGAAGATGCCCAGGCCCACAGCCAGCAGCGCCACGGCGACGATCCAGCTCGTGGCCGACGAGGTGTCCAGCTGAAGGCCCGCGAACGGCACCAGCGGGCCGAGCGCCGCGTTCAGCTGCATGTGATAGATCATCTCGACGATGGCCGCCGCGCCCGCGAGCATCACGCCCGCGCCGATGAACAGGCCCACGTACAGCAGGTAGAAGCGCTTGATCTTGCCGAACAGCGCCACGCGCACGTTCATCATGATCAGGCTGGCCACGCCGCCGGGCGCGAACATCACCATCAGCAGGAACACCAGGCCCACGTACAGCAACCAGGCCTTGCTCAGCTCCGACAGCAGCACCAGCGCGAACACCAGCAGCGCCGCGCCGATGATCGGCCCGAAGAAGAAGGTGGCGCCGCCCAGGAAGGTGAACAGCAGGTAGCTGCCCGAGCGCAGCCCGTTCAGGCTGTCGGCCGCGTTCACGATCTCGAAGTTGATGGCCGCCAGCCCGCCGCCGATGCCCGCGAAGAAGCCCGCGATGATGAAGGCGAAGTAGCGCACGCGCTGGGTGTTGTAGCCGATGAACTCCACGCGCTCCGGGTTGTCTCGCACCGCGTTCAGCATGCGGCCGAGCGGCGTGCCGGTGAAGGCGAACATCAGCCCGGTGCAGATGAAGCAGTACACGGCGATCAGGTAATACACCTGGTTCTGCGGCCCGAAGTTGATGCCGAAGAACGAGGCGCCGTACACGCGGTTGGTGGTGATGCCGCCCTCGCCGCCGAAGAAGCTCGGGAACATCAGCGCCATCGCGGCCACCAGCTCGCCCAGGCCCAGCGTGATCATCGCGAAGGTGGTGCCCGACTTCTTGGTCGACACGTAGCCGAACACCATGGCGAAGAACATGCCGCCCAAGCCGCCCACGAGCGGAATCAGCACCAGCGGGATCGGCAGCTTGCCGGCGCTGGCGAAGTTCATGGCATGGATGGCGATGAACGAGCCCAGGCCCACGTACACCGCGTGCCCGAAACTGAGCATGCCGCCCTGCCCCAGCAGGATGTTGTAGCTCAGGCAGATGATGATCAGGTAGCCGATCTGCGACAGCATGGTCAGGGCCAGGCTGCTGGTGAAGATCATCGGCGCCACGATCAGCAGCAGCGCGAAGAACGACCAGATGAGAATGCGGCCGATGTTCAGCGGCTTGAACCGGTAGTAGCGCACCGGTGTGGAGGTCGAAGCGGTTGTCGTTGCAGTATTCATGGCGTCAGTCCTCCCGGGTTCCGAGAAGACCCTTGGGCCTGAAGATGAGGATCAGCACCAGGAACAGGTACGGAAGAATGGGCGCGACCTGCGAGATGGTGAGCTTGAGCAGCTCGTAGCCGAAGGTCTGGTCGGTCACCGCCACGCCCAGCGCCTGCAGGCCGGTCGCGAGCGACTGGTCCATGGCCACGGCGAAGGTCTGCACGATGCCGATGATGAGCGAGGCCAGGAACGCGCCCGCCAGCGAGCCCATGCCGCCGACCACCACCACCACGAAGATGATGGAGCCGACCGAGCCCGCCATCGCCGGCTCGGTGACGTAGGTGTTGCCGCCGACCACGCCCGCCAGCCCCGCCAGCGCGGCGCCGCCGCCGAACACCAGCATGAACACGCGCGGCACGTTGTGGCCCAGCGCCTCGACCATGTCGGGGTGCTTCAGCGCCGCCTGGATGACCAGCCCGATGCGGGTGCGCGTGAGCAGCAGCCACACCGATACCAGCATCAGCACCGCCACCAGCATGATGAACGAGCGCGACTTGGGGAACTGCGTGCCGTAGAGCGAGAACAGCGGGCCCTGCAGTGCCGTCGGCAGGCCGTACGGCACCGTCGAGCGGCCCCACACCAGCTGCACGATTTCGAGAATGAGGTACGAAAGGCCGAAGGTCACCAGCAGCTCGGGCACGTGGCCGAACTTGTGGACGCGGCGCAGGCAGTAGCGCTCGAAGGCCGCGCCCAGCGCAAAGACCAGCAGCGGCGCGATGACGAGCGCCGGCCAGAAGCCCAGGATGCCCGAGATCGTGAAGGCGAAGTACGCGCCCAGCATGTAGAAACTGGCGTGCGCGAAATTGAGCACACCCATCATGCTGAAGATCAGCGTGAGGCCGGAGCTCAGCATGAACAACAGCAAGCCGTAGCTCACGCCGTTGAGCAGCGAGATGACGAAGAATTCGACGTTCATCGGTCTTTCGTGTCAGGTGAAAAAAGAAAAAGGCCCGAGTGTTGAAGTCGGGCCTCGACCGCGTTGGCGCGTTCCCGAAATCAGGAGGGACGCTTCATCTGGCAGCTGGTGGGCGTGCTGGCCACGTAGGCGTCGTAGTACTTCACGGGTGCCAACGTGTAGCCGGTGTTCTCCGGGCTGTAGGGGTACTTGGCGCTGGCCTTCTCCCACTTGGCGATGTACAGGCCTTGCTGCAGCTGGTGGTCGGTCTTGCGCAGTTCGACGTCACCGTTGAAGCTCTTGAACTTCATGCCTTCCATGGCGGCCGCCACCTTGACGGGGTCGGTCGACTTGGTCTTCACGAAGGCTTCGGTCAACGCCTGGAACACGGTGTAGACGTCGGTGGTGTAGAGGTCGTCGTTGAACTTCTTCTTGAAGTCCTCGGCGTACTTCTGCATGTCGCCGCCCATGTTGTAGTGGGCGTAGCCGACCTGGTAGACCTTGCCGTCGGACGCCGCGCCCATGGCGGTCGGCGTGCCGGTGGTCACGGCGTAGTAGGTGTAGAACTTGACATTGAGGCCCGAGTCGTTCGCGGCCTTGATGAGCAGCGCGAGGTCGGAGCCCCAGTTGCCGGTGATGACGGTGTCGGCACCCGAAGCCTTGATCTTCGCGATGTACGGCGCGAAGTCGCGCACCTGCGCGAGCGGGTGCAGGTCGTCGCCGACGATCTGGATGTCGGGGCGCTTGTGCTTCAGGTCTTCCTTGGCGTACTTGGAGACCTGCTGGCCGTGCGCGTAGTTCTGGCCGATGATGTAGACCTTCTTGATGTCCGGCTGGTCCTTCATGTAGGTGGTCAGCGCTTCCATCTTCATCGACGTGTCGGCGTCGAAGCGGTACTGCCAGTAGCTGCACTTGGCATTGGTCAGCTCGGGGTCGACCGCGGCGTAGTTCAGGTACAGCGCTTCCTTGCCGGGATTGCGCGCGTTGTTCTTCTCGAGCGCATCGATGATGGCCAGCGCCGGGCCGGAGCCGTTGCCCTGCACGATGTATCGCGCGCCCTGGTCGAGGGCCGAGCGCAGCGCGCTGGTGGTCTCTTGCGGGCTGAGCTTGTTGTCGATGCCGATGATCTCGAACTTCACGCCGGCGGCGTTCTTCTTGTTGAACTCTTCGGCGAAGAACTGGAACGTCTTGAGCTGGTTCGTTCCGACCGCGGCCATGAGGCCCGACAGCGGATCGAGCCATGCGATCTTGACGGTTTCACCCTTCTGGGCGAGGGCACCGGTAGCGGTGGCCGCAATGACGGCTGCGGCAGCGATTTTCAGAGCGAACTTCAATCTATATCTCCTGGTCAAACCGAATCAGAACCGAATCAAAACGCTGTACGAGCGTACAAGCGATTGCAGCCCCTCCCCTCAGGGAATGCCCGTAAGAGGGGGCTGGCAAAGTGCCGTTTCTATCGCGCATGCGACAGCGCGGCATCCCGAATTGCTACCCGCGGGTAGACCGCTGCTACCGGCGGGTAGGAAAAGGCGCGAAGCTTTGCCGCGGCGCCTCAGGGGCGCTTCATCTGGCAAGTGGTGGGCGTGCTCGCCACGTACGACTCGTAGTACTTCACGGGCACGTTCGTGTAGCCGGTGTTCTCGGCGTCGTAGGGGTACTTGGCGCTGGCCTTTTCCCAGCGCGAGATGTACAGGCCCTGCTGCAACTGGTGGTCGGACTTGCGCATCTCGACCTCGCCGTTGAAGCTCTTGATCTTCATGCCTTCCAGGGCGGCGGCCACCTTGACCGGATCGGTCGACTTGGTCTTGGCGAAGGCGGCGTCGAGCAGCGCGAACACGTGGTAGATCGAGGCCTGCGTCAGGTCGTCGTTCATGCGCTTCTTGTAGCCGTTGAGCAGCTGCTGGATCTCGCCGCCCATGTTGTAGTGGGCGTAGGCCACGGTGTAGACCTTGCCGTCCGAAGTGGCCCCCATGGCCGTGGGGGTACCGGCGCCGGGCGCGTAGTAGGTCAGGAACTTGACGTTCAGGCCCGAGTCGTTCGCGGCCTTGATGAGCAGCGACAGGTCGGAGCCCCAATTGCCGGTGATGACCGTGTCGGCACCCGAGGCCTTGATCTTGGCGATGTACGGGGAGAAGTCGCGCACCTGCGCCAGCGGGTGCAGGTCCTCGCCCACGATCTGGATGTCGGGGCGCTTGACCTTCAGGTCTTCCTTGGCGTACTTGGCCACCTGCACGCCGTGCGCGTAGTTCTGGCCGAGCAGGTAGACCTTCTTGATGTCGGCCTGGTCCTTCATCCAGGTGGTCAGCGCCTCCATCTTCATTGAGGTGTCGGCGTCGACCCGGAAGTGCCAGTAGCTGCACTTGCTGTTGGTCAGGTCGGGGTCGACCGCCGCGTAGTTCATGTAGAGCAACTCCTTGCCGGGGTTGCGCGAGTTGTTCTTCTCGATGGCATCGATGATGGCCAGCGCCGGGCCGGAGCCGTTGCCCTGCATGATGTAGCGGGCGCCCTGGTCCTGCGCGGAGCGCAGCGCGGCGGTGGTTTCCTGCGGGCTGAGCTTGTTGTCGATGCCGATGACTTCGAACTTCACACCCGACTGGTTCTTCTTGTTGAACTCCTCGGCAAGGAATTGCGTGGTCTTGAGCTGGTTGGTGCCGACCGCGGCCATGAGGCCGGACAGCGGGTCGAGCCAGGCGATCTTGACGGTCTCGCCCTTTTGCGCGAATGCGGCGGTAAAGCTCACCAACATAGCGCAGGCAGCTACTGACTTGATAGCAAATTGCATGAGGAGTCTCCAGTTTTGATAGGCGGAATCGCAGCGTACAAGCGCCCTTTTTTTCGCCGCACAGGGATTGCCCGGAAGGAAAGCCGCCGGGGCGGCTTTCCTATCGCGTGCGCGACAGTGCGGCAGGGCTTTGCCTGTGGTTTCAGAGTGTCGGAAGCTTGTAGTCCTTGAGCAGTTCGCGAAGACGGGTCTTCAGGATCTTTCCGGTGGCGCCCAGCGGAATGGCCTCGACGAACACCACGTCGTCGGGGATCTGCCACTTGGCGGTCTTGCCTTCGTAGAACTTCAGCAGTTCCTCGCGGGTGACTTCGGCGCCGGGCTTCTTCACCACGGCGATGATCGGGCGCTCGTCCCACTTGGGGTGGAACACGCCGATGCAGGCGGCCATGGCCACCGCCGGGTGCGCGACCGCGATGTTCTCGATGTCGATGGAGCTGATCCACTCGCCGCCGGACTTGATCACGTCCTTGCTGCGGTCGGTGATCTGCAGGTAGCCGTCGGCGTCGATGGTGGCGACGTCGCCGGTCGGGAACCAGCCGCGGCCCTGCGCGTCGGCGATGAGCGGGTCGCCGCCCTCGCCCTTGAAGTATTCCTTCACCACCCACGGGCCCTTGACCAGCAGGTCGCCGTAGGCCTTGCCGTCCCATGGCAGCTCGTTGCCGTCGCCGTCGACGATCTTCATGTCGACGCCGAAGATCGCGCGGCCCTGCTTCATGCGGATCTGCAGTTGCGCATCGGCCGGCAGCGACAGGTGCTTGTTCTTGAGCGTGCAGAGCGTGCCCAGCGGGCTCATCTCGGTCATGCCCCAGGCGTGCAGCACCTCGACGTTGTACTTCTCCTGGAACGCCGTGATCATGGCCGGCGGGCAGGCCGAGCCGCCGATGACGGTGCGGTTCAGCTTGCTGAACTTCAGGCCGTTGGTCTGCATGTGGCCCAGCATCATCTGCCACACGGTGGGCACGCCGGCCGCGAAGGTCACGCCCTCGGATTCGATCAGCTCGTACACCGACTTGCCGTCGAGCGACGGGCCCGGAAACACCAGCTTGCAGCCTACCAGCGCGGCCGAGTACGGAATGCCCCAGGCGTTGACGTGGAACATCGGCACCACCGGCAACACCGAGTCTTGCGCGGAGATGCGCATGACGTCGGGCAATGCGGCGGCGTAGGCATGCAGCATCGTCGAGCGATGGCTGTAGAGCGCGGCCTTCGGGTTGCCCGTGGTGCCGCTCGTGTAGCACATGCTCGAGGCCGAGTTCTCGTCGAAGGTGGGCCAGTCGTAGTCGGTGGATTGCTGGCCCAGCCAGGTTTCATAGCTCACGAGATTGGGCACGCCGCTGTCGGCCGGCAGCTTGTCGGCGTCGCACAGCGCCACCCACTTGCGGATCATCGGGCAGCGCGCATGCACCGCCTGCACCAGCGGCAGGAAGCTCAGGTCGAAGCACAGGATCTGGTCTTCGGCATGGTTGGCGATCCACGCGATCTGGTCGGGGTGCAGGCGCGGGTTGATGGTGTGCAGCACGCGGCCGCTGCCGCTCACGCCGTAGTACAGCTCCAGGTGGCGGTAGCCGTTCCAGGCCAGCGTGGCGACGCGGTCGCTGAACAGCAATTGCTCGCCGTCCAGCGCATTGGCCACCTGCCGGGCACGCGATGCGATACCGCCCCACGTCGTGCGGTGAATATCGCCCTCGACCCGGCGCGAGACGATCTCGCCGTCGCCGTTGTGGCGCTCGGCGAACTCGATCAGCGACGAGATCAAAAGCGGTTGGTCTTGCATCAAACCCAGCATCTACGGACTCCTATGTGAAATGACTTCATGAAAACTTGCGCACGAGAGATTCACGCAAGCTTCGGCCACTTGCACAATGACACAAACCCGCACTGCACGATTGAACGGAGCGGCTCAAGTGGGGTCCTTGGGCGCCGCCGGCCCCACGCCCGCGGGCACCGCGCCGATCGCCGGGCGGCACGGCTGGCGGATCGTCCGGTCGCAGCTGGGCAGATCCTTCGCATGGGCATACGGCGTGTAGCCCAGGACGATGCTCGACGGACGCGTCGCGTCGTGCCAGACCTTGTTGGTCGAGGGCGTCGGGTCGTTGCCGAACAGCCAGAACCCGGTCTGCGAAGGCGTGTCGATGGTCACTCGGATGCTCGAGCCGGCGCGGAACACATGCGCGAACTTCTGGATCTCGACGCGCACCGAATTGGGTTGTCCGGCCAGCAGCGGTGCATCGGTGTCGCGGGCAAAGTCGCCAAAGGGACGCAGCACCGTGGAGCGCGCGCTGTCCAGCGAGCGCTTGGAGGCCCGCAGCCAGCCGCGCTGCACGAACATTTCCTTGCCGTCGGGCCGCACTTCGGACACCGTGACCTGCAGGTCCGTGTTGCCGTTCGCCGCGGTCGCCTCGATGAACAGGTCGGCCGAGCCTTCGCCGTAGAAGCTCAGGTCTTCGGGCAGCGCCGCGGTGGTGAAGGTGAGTTGCCCGTCGGTGTCGGCCACGGCCTGCCAGCCTTCGGCCGCGGGGTTGTTCACCACCGGGCTCTTCACCGGGTAGTCGTAGCTGGACGCCGCGCTGCCCGCTGAAGGCGCCGCGCTGCCCAGCACCCCACCCTGCTGCAGGTAAAGGCGCATCGGCTTGACCTTGACCGGCAGGCGGTCGAACTCGGCCACCGCCATCTGCTTCAGCTTGGCCGCGCCGTTGACGGCCTTCTGGTCGGTCTGCTGCATCTCCTGCAGCAGGCGCACATGCGGTTCCTTCTCGAAGCCGTTGTTCTCGCCCTTCACGAAATGCGCGAGAAAGCGCTTCAGCGTGCCGTCGATGTAGTCGGAGGTCACGTTGGTGTGGTGGTCGCCGTTGGCGCTGATGAGCCACATCTTCTCGGGCGCCATGGTGTCTTCGTAGTAGCCGGAGCGCGGGCCGATCTGCTCGTCCTGCCACGACTGCGTGCCCAGCGCGGGGATGTCGATCTTGGCGGTCTCCAGCGCCGCGCTGCGCTTGACGTACAGGCCGTCGGCGTAGGGGTTCTCGAGCCACTTGGTCAGGTCGAGGTCGGGGCGCTTGATCTTCTCGATGTTGTCGGCCACGGTCTTGGCGCACTCGGTGTCGCCGTCGAGCTTGGCCGCGAGGTCGGCCGCCTTCTTCCAGGTCGTCGGGAAGCCGCCCCACCACTGCGACGGAAAGCCGATGTTCTTGATGCCGCCGGGGTAGCCCACGTCGCGGTACGGGTCGCCCACGTTCTTGCTGGGCGTGATCGCCAGCAGGCCCTTGGGCCGGTGCGCCGCCACCCACAGCTGGTTGTAGCCCGAGTACGAGTAGCCGACCATGCCGATCTTTCCGTTCGACCACGGCTGCTTGCCGGCCCATTCGATCGCGAAGGCCCCGGCCGCGCCGGTGCTGGCGTCGAAGACCTGGTCTTCACCGGTCGAGCAGCCGGTGCCCGGCACGTTCAGGCCCATGACGGCATAGCCCTCGGATAGCCAGAGCTGGCCGATGTTCGGGGCAGAGCCCGAAGAGTAGCCGTCGTACTCCACCAGCAGCGGGAAGCTGCCGGTGGCACTGGGCAGCAGCAGCGAGTAGCGCATCTTGTTGCCGTCGGGCAGCGTGATGTAGCCCCACTTGCGGACCGGGCCGGCATCGGGCGTGCTCGGCGGCGGCGCGGGCGTTTCGGCCGCCTGTGGGAAGAACACGAACCCGCTGCCGGACGAGCCGCCGCCGCATGCGGCAATGCCTGCCGCGGTGGCCAGCAGCGATGCCGCGAGGCGCCATCGGCGGGAAGGTTTCAAAGCGATCATCCTCTTGTCTCCGTTATCGTTTTTGGTTGATTGATTGGCTTGCCGGTCAGGGCGCGGCCGTGATGCTGGTGGCGGTGAGCGTCGCGTCCAGCAGCAGGCTCGACGGCCAGGGCGCCCAGGTCACGCCGAGCTCGGGGGTGTTCGGATCGCCCTTGCGCATGAAGGCGCCCACGCTCGCCATGACGGCGTTCGACAGCGCAAGGCGCCCCTTCTCGTTGGCCTTGCCGCCGATCACGTTCGACAGCACCGACGGGCCGAAATTGCCGAACACGAAAGGCAGGTCGAAGGCGTGCGCCGCGCCATACACGTCACCCCAGGGCGCGGCTTCGCGGGCCCAGTCGAGGCGGTAGTGCCAGATGTTGGACTGGCGCGTCTTCAGCGTGTCGAGCAGGTTGTCGCGGTTGGCCTCGAACATGCCCTTGGTGATGAGCGCGGTGGCCGCGTTGTAGCCCGTGCCCAGCTTGTCTACCGGGAGGTAGAACGGATCGATGATGTCTTCCACCTTGAGCGTGGGTGCCGCATCGGGGTCGAAGTTGAACATCATCGAGAAGCGCTGGGGGTCCTTGACGATCCAGCCCGCCTTCGGGAAGCCGATCGAGCCGAGCTGCGAGGCGAAGAGCTTGCCCTCGTCGCGCGTGTTGCCCGCGAGCATCGGGACCTTCACGTACTTGTCGGCGGCGATGGCGCCGATGGGATCCACCGGGAGCACCGTGCCGTCCGGAATGGGCGCGACGGAGCCCTGCCCCGCCGCGACCGCCGTGGTCAGCATCTTGCCGCCATCCTGCGCGCGCAGGTAGTCGGCAATCTGCGTCGGCGTGCGTGTGGCGATGTAGGCCTTGGCGGCCGTCGTGTCGGCCGCGGTGCCGTCGGCCACCAGCAGCGCCGCCAGGATGGCCTCGCCCTGCGCCAGCGAAGCCGACGCCGGCGACAGCGAAGGCAGCGTGCCGGGCGGCAGGTTGCTCGCGAGCGAGATGCCGCCGCTCATTTCGAAGGCCTTGTGGAACAGGCCCTTGGCCATCGGCGAAGTCATGACCGACAGCAGGTTGGTGGCTCCGGCCGACTCGCCCGACAGCGTGACGTTGCCCGGGTCGCCGCCGAAGTTGCCCACGTTGTCGCGGATGAACCGCAACGCGGCCATGTTGTCGAGCAGCGCGAAGTTGCCCGAGTCGTCACCCGCCGTGCCGCCCGGACGCAACTGCGGCATGTTCAGGAAACCCAGGATGCCCAGGCGATAGCTGGCGGTGATGACCACCGCATTGGCGGTCTTGGCCAGCTTCGCGCCGTCGTACAGCGGGTCGGCCGTGTAACCCGAAATATTGCTGCCGCCATGAATGAACAGCAGCACGGGCAGATTCTTCTCGTCCGTCGCCGGGCGCCAGATGTTCACGAACAGGCAGTCCTCGCTGCCGAGGGGCTGGCCCAGCGTGGTGCCGATGGTGGCGTCATAGGTGTTGTTGGCGCCGGGCCCGAACATGCGGCCGGTCTGCAGGCAGGCGTTGCCGAATTTCTTGGCCGAGCGGATGCCGCTCCAGGCCTCGGGCGCCGCCGGCGCGCGCCAGCGCAGCGCGCCGACCGGCGGCTGGGCGAACGGCACGCCTTTCCAGAACCAGGTGCCGGAATTGGCGCTATCGTCCACGCCCTCGACCTTGCCGGCCGCGGTCAGGCGCACCATCGGGCCGTCGGCCGCGGGGGGAGCCGGCGCCGGTGCGGGAGGCGGCGCGGCGGGCAGCAAGGCGATGCCGGGGCCCGACGATCCGCCGCCGCAGGCCGAGAGGGCCGCGAGCGCCGCCGCCGCGGCAAATGCTGTGACCGCCCTGGTCACCACGGTCCTGTTTCCTGCCGCCAGCCCCTGGTCCTGCGCGGTTGTCTCTGTATTCATGTTTTGTCTCCACACCGGGTTAATCGGAATTCCTCGTGCGATGTCCGGCCCCCATACTTCCGGGCCACCGGGCACAAAAAAATTCTAGAAACCGGTGCCGTTTTCATCGCTATCGCAAGGACGCCAATCGAATGACTTCAGGAGCCGCCATGCCGCTGCGCCAGCGCGGCCTTCAGCGCCGTGCCATTGGCATGGCGAAGCCGGAACTGCGCACCAGTTCCGCCGCATGGCTAGAAGGCGTGCTCTCCATGTTCGAGGCCGAGGGGCTGGACGTGCCCTCGCTGCTGAACGAGGCCGGCTTCGACCCCGATTCGCTGCACAGGCAGAACGCACGCATCCCGGTCGACGAGATCACCGTGCTGTGGCAGTTCGCGGTGGCCCGCGCCGGCCGGCCCACGCTGGGCCTGCACCGCGACCTGGCCTCCACGCACAGCAAGCTGGGCACCGTGGGACATGCCATGGCCTGCAGCCCCGACCTCCAGGGCGCGCTCACGCGGGTGGCGCGCTACATGGCGGTGATCTCGGACGCGACCGCCTTCTCGCTGCAACCCGAAGCGCGCGGCTGCTGGATGGTCATGAAGCACACCGGCGGCAAGCTGCCGATTCCGCGCCAGCGCGTCGAGTACGCACTGCTGACCGTGCTGATGCAGTGCCAGTGGCTCGCGCGGCGCGAGCTGCAGCCGCTGGCCATGGAATTCGTCTACCCCGCGCCGCCCGACGCCCGGCTGCACCGCGAGGCCTTCGGCTGCGAGGTGCGCTTCAACGCCTCCGCCAACCGCCTGCTGCTGTCCGACGCCGACATGACAACGCCGCTGCCCACCTATCACCAGACGCTCGGGGAGATGCAGGAGCACCTGCTGGACGACCAGCTCACCCTGCTGGGCCAGACCAGGACCAGCAGCCTGGTGTGCGCCGAAATCGCTCGCCGGCTTCCGCATGGCGAGCCGCGCCGGCAGGACGTGGCCTCGGACCTTGGGCTGGCCGAGCGCACGCTGCAGCGGCGGCTGCAGGAGGAGTCGGTGTCTTTCCAGGCCCTTCTCGACCGCACCCGCCGCGAGCTCGCGCAGGAGTATCTGGCCGAAGACCGCCATACGCTGACCGACGTGGCCGACATGCTGGGCTTCGTGGACACGAGCAACTTCTTCCGCGCCTGCAAGCGCTGGTTCGGCGTGCCGCCGGCGCAGTACCGGGCACGCATCTGGGACGGCCCGGCGGCCCTCGCGGCCTGAACGCCCAACCCCGATGGCCCCCGCGGCAAGGGGTTTCGCGCTCTGCCGGACAATCCGCGCATGAGCTTGCTTGCTGAAGACATCCCGGTCGCCGACCTGGGACTGCGCTGGAAACCCGGCTTTTCGAACCTGGGCCCCGCGTTTCTCACCGAACTGCGGCCGACGCCCCTGCCCGATCCCTACTGGGTGGGGCGCAGCGAGGCAGTCGCGCGCGAACTCGGACTGCCGCCCGCCTGGCATGAATCGGGCGACACGCTGGCCGCGCTGACGGGCAGCATGCCCATTGCCGGCACCCGGCCTTTCGCCACGGTCTACAGCGGCCACCAGTTCGGCGTGTGGGCCGGGCAGCTCGGCGACGGGCGCGCCATCATGATCGGCGAGACCGACGGCGGACTCGAGGTGCAGCTGAAAGGCGCGGGGCGCACGCCCTACTCGCGCGGCGGCGACGGCCGCGCGGTGCTGCGCTCCAGCATCCGCGAATTCCTCTGCAGCGAGGCCATGCACGGTCTGGGCATTCCGACCACGCGCGCCCTCTGCGTGACCGGCTCCGACGCCCGCGTGCGCCGCGAGGAACTCGAAAGCGCGGCGGTGGTGACCCGCGTGGCGCCCAGTTTCGTGCGCTTTGGCCACTTCGAACACTTTGCCGCCAACCAGCGCGAAGACGAACTGCGCGCGCTGGCCGACTACGTCATCGACCGCTGCTACCCGGCCTGCCGCAACACCGACCGCTTCAACGGCAACGCGTACGCCGCGTTCCTCGAAACCGTGAGCGAGCGCACCGCCGCCCTGCTCGCGCAATGGCAGGCCGTGGGCTTCTGCCACGGGGTGATGAACACCGACAACATGAGCATCCTGGGGCTCACCATCGACTACGGGCCGTTCCAGTTCCTCGACGGTTTCGATCCGCGCCACATCTGCAACCACAGCGACACCAGCGGGCGCTACGCGTTCAACCAGCAGCCCAACGTCGCTTACTGGAACCTGTTCTGCCTCGCGCAGGCGCTGCTGCCGCTGATCGGCGACCAGGAAATAGCGGTGGCCGCGCTGGAGTCGTACAAGAGCGTGTTTCCCCGGGAGTTCGAGGGCCGCATGCGCGCCAAACTGGGCCTGGCGGATGCGGCCGAGGGCGACCGCCCCCTCGTCGAAGGCGTGCTCAAGCTGCTGGCCGCGGGCAAGGTCGACTACACGATCTTCTGGCGCCGCCTGTCGAACTACATGGCCGACGGCAATGTCGAGCCGGTGCGCGACCTGTTCCTGGACCGCGCGGGCTTCGACGCCTGGCTGCTATCATTTTCAGAGCGCCATGCGGCGTCCGACCGGGCGCAGGCGGCCGGGCTGATGCTTCGGTCGAATCCCAAGTTCGTGCTGCGGAACCACCTCGGGCAGCAAGCCATCGAAGCAAGTCAGCAAAAAGACAACTCAGGTGTGGCAACCTTGCTGGCTCTGCTCGAGACCCCATTTGAAGAACATCCCGGTGCCGACGCTTATGCCGGCTTCCCGCCCGACTGGGCCTCCACGATCGAAATCAGCTGCTCATCATGACCGCTCCCGTACAGAAAACCGACGCCGAATGGAAAGCCCTGCTCGCTGAAAAAGGCGCCGAACCCGCCGCCTTCGAAGTGACGCGCCACGCCGCCACCGAACGCCCCTTCACCGGCAAGTACGAAGCCCACTGGGACGACGGCACCTACCACTGCGTGTGCTGCGGCGCCAAGCTGTTCGAGTCGTCGACCAAGTTCGACGCCGGCTGCGGCTGGCCCAGCTTCTCCGAGGAAGCGGTGCCCGGCGCCATCAGGAACATCATCGACCGATCGCACGGCATGGTCCGCACCGAGAACGTCTGCGCCAATTGCGGAGCCCACCTGGGCCATGTGTTCCCCGACGGCCCGACAGAGACCGGCCTGCGCTATTGCATGAACTCGGCTTCGCTCGATTTCCAGAAAAAGGCCGACTGAGCCGCTCCGAATGAAACTGATCCTCGACTTCTTCCCGATCCTGCTGTTCTTCGGCGCCTACAAGCTCGGCGACATCTACACGGCCACCGGCGTGCTGATGGCCGCCACCGTGGTGCAGATGGCCATCATCTACGCCATGGAACGCAAACTGCAGGCCATGCAGAAGGCCACGCTGGTGCTGATCCTGCTGTTCGGCACGCTCACCCTGGCGCTGCACGACGACCGCTTCATCAAGTGGAAGCCGACGGTGCTGTACGGCGCGATGGCGCTGGCGCTGGCCGTGGCGCTCTGGGCGCTGAAGAAGAACTTCCTGAAGATGCTGCTGGGCCAGCAGCTCGAGCTGCCCGAGCGCATCTGGGGCCGGCTGAACGTGGCGTGGATCGGCTATTGCCTGTTCATGGCCATCATCAACGGTTACGTGGCGGCGTACTTCACGACCGAGGCCTGGGTCAACTTCAAGCTCTGGGGCTATGTGTTCCCCATCGTCTTCCTGGTGGCGCAGGGCCTGTACATCGCGCCGCACCTGAAGAACGACGACAAGCCGACGGCATGACGAGCACCACTACCGCTACCACTGCCGCACCGCTGCCCACGGCCGCCGCTCTCGAGGCCGCGCTGCGCGAAGCGCTGGCCCCCACGCAGCTCGAAGTGATCGACGAAAGCGCCGCCCACGCCGGCCATGCGGGCGCCAATGCGGAAGGCCGCGGCACCCATTTCCGGGTCCGCATCGCCTCCCCGAAGTTCGAGGGAAAGCCCCGCGTGGCGCGGCATCGGCTTGTGTATGATGCCCTCCAAGTTTTTATCGCACAGGGTCTGCACGCCATCGCCATCGAGGTGCTCTGAGTCGTTCAACGGATAGCGCGCCGCATCTGCTGCGGTTGCAGCGGTTTCCGCATCACCCCCTCTTTCCTTCCCTATCCCTGCTTTCTTTCCCGCGCCTTTTCCTACACGCGCATTTCCTTTCCAGCTCGATATTCATTCCATGAAAAAACAAATCTTGCAGGCCGTCGCGGCCGCAGTGCTGCTCGGTGCCATCCCCATGGCGGCTCTCGCGCAGAACGCAGCCATCGTGAACGGCAAGCCGGTGCCCAAGGCCCGCATGGACGTTCTGGCACAACAGCTGGCAGCCGCCGGCCGCCCGGTGACGCCTGAAATGCAAGGCCAGCTGCGCGAGGAAATCGTGGCGCGCGAAGTGTTCATGCAGGAAGCCCAGAAGCAAGGCCTGGACGCCAGCGAGGACTACAAGAACCAGCTCGAACTCGCCCGCCAAGCCATCCTGATCCGCGCGCTGTTCGACAACTACCGCAAGACCAACCCGATCTCCGACGCCGACGTGAAGGCCGAGTACGACAAGTTCGTCGCGGCCAACGGCGGCAAGGAATACAAGGCGCGTCACATCCTGGTCGAAACCGAAGACCAGGCCAAGAAGATCCTGGCCGACCTGAAGAAGGGTGCCAAGTTCGAAGACATCGCCAAGAAGCAGAGCAAGGACCCGGGATCGGGCGCCAACGGCGGCGACCTCGACTGGGCCAACCCCGCGAGCTTCGTGCCCGAGTTCTCGGAAGCCATGATCAAGCTCAAGAAGGGCGAGACCACCCCCGCCCCGATCAAGACCCAGTTCGGCTGGCACATCATCCGCGTCGACGACATTCGCCAGGCTCAACTCCCGAAGCTGGAAGAAGTGAAGCCGCAGATCACGCAGCAACTGCAACAGCAGCGCCTGCAGAAGTACCAGGAAGACCTGCGCGCGAAAGCCAAGGTCGAATAATCGATCCGAGCAAAAAGAAAGCGGCCTTCGGGCCGCTTTTTTATTGCCGTCTTTTCTTCAGGCTCAGATCGCCCAGGTGCCGAAGTTGTCGCCCGGGCCATCGAGTGCCGCGAACGCCTGCCAGGCCGCGCCGGCATCCGCGCCCTGCACCGCGCGGCCCAGCGCATCGAGCGTGCGATAGATCTTCTTCGATGCGACGAAGTGCGCGGCATTGAGCGCCTCTAGCTGCGGCAGCAGCGTGCGCAGGATCTCCGTGCGCGCCGACGAAGCCGCTGCCTCGTCTTCGCGCCACGCGAGCAACTGCTTGCGAATCAGATCCTCGATCCGCGCCGCTTCCAGCACGTGCCGGCTTCGCGGGTGATCGAGGTCGAGCATCGGCTTCAGCCCACCCAGCGGCGCGCGTTGCGCCAGATCTGCATCCAGGGGCTCAGCTCGCTCCTATCGCCCGAGGTCCAGCTCATCTGGATGTTGCGGAACACGCGCTCCGGATGCGGCATCACCGCGGTGAAGCGGCCGTCAGGCGTCGTGACCGAGGTCAGGCCGCCCGTGCTGCCGTTCGGGTTGAACGGGTACTGCTCGGTCGGCTGGCCGTGGTTGTCCACGAAGCGCATCGCACCAATGGCCTTGGCCGCGTCGCCGCGGTGCTTGAAGTTGGCATAGCCCTCGCCATGTGCCACCGCGATCGGCAGGCGGCTGCCGGCCATGCCCGCGAAGAAGATGCTGGGCGATTCGAGCACTTCGACCATCGACAGGCGCGCCTCGAAGCGCTCGCTCTGATTGGTGGTGAAGCGCGGCCAGGCTTCGGCACCCGGAATGATGTCGGCCAGTTCGGCGAACATCTGGCAGCCGTTGCACACGCCCAGGCCGAAGGTGTCGGCACGGCCGAAGAAGGTCTTGAACTGCTCGGCCAGCTTCGGGTTGAAGGTGATGCTGCGCGCCCAGCCGATGCCGGCGCCCAGCGTGTCGCCATAACTGAAGCCGCCGCAGGCGACCACGCCCTTGAAGTTGGCCAGATCCGCCCTGCCCGTCTGCAGGTCGGTCATGTGGACGTCGAAGGCCTCGAAGCCGGCTTCGGTGAAGGCGTAGGCCATCTCGACGTGCGAGTTCACGCCCTGCTCGCGCAGGATCGCGACCTTGGGGCGCGACTGCAGGATGGCCGGAGCAACTGGTGCGTTGTTCGGCAGGAACACGTGCATGCCCGGATCGCTCGGCACGCCGGCTGCCGCGTGCTCGGCATCGGCGCAGGCGGGGTTGTCGCGTTCGCGGGCGATCTTCCAGCTGACCGAGTCCCACACCTGGTGCAGGTCGTGCAGGCTCGCGCTGAACACCGACTTGGCGTCGCGCCAGATTTCGAGCTTGCCCTTGCCCGCATCCATCGGCGAGCTGGCCGGGCGCGTCTTGCCGACGAAGTGGCTGTGCGTGCTGAGGCCGTGGGCGCGCAGCACTTGCATGACATCGTTGCGCTCGGCGGTGCGCACCTGCAGCACCATGCCCAGCTCTTCGTTGAACAGCGCCTTGAGCGTGAGTTCTTCGCGCCGCGCGCTGACCTGCTGCGCCCAGTTCTTGGCGTCGCCGGTTTCCATGCGGCTGTCGGAGATGCCGTCGCCTTCGGTGACCAGCATGTCGACGTTCAGCGCCACGCCGACGTGGCCGGCAAAGGCCATTTCGCAGGCCGTGGCGAACAGGCCGCCGTCGCTGCGGTCGTGCATCGCGAGGATCTTGCCGTCGGCGCGAAGCGCATTCACCGCATTGACCAGCGCCACGAGCTGCGCCGGGTCGTCGAGGTCGGGCACGGTGTCGCCGCTCTGGTTCAGCGTTTGCGACAGGATGCTGCCGGCCATGCGGTGCTTGCCCTGGCCCAGGTCGATCAGCACCAGCGTGGTGTCGGCCTCTTCGGCATCGAGCTGCGGCGTGAGCGTGCCGCGCACGTCCGCCAGCGAAGCGAAGGCGGTCACGATCAGGCTCACCGGCGAGGTGACCTTTCGGGCTTCGCCGTTGTCCTTCCACTGCGTGCGCATCGACAGCGAATCCTTGCCGACCGGAATCGACACGCCCAGCGCCGGGCACAGCTCCAGGCCCACGGCCTTGACGGTTTCGTACAGCGCGGCGTCTTCGCCGGGCTCGCCGCAGGCGGCCATCCAGTTGGCCGACAGCTTGACGCGCGAGAGTTCGATGGGCGCGGCCAGCAGGTTGGTGATGGCTTCGGCCACGGCCATGCGGCCGGAAGCCGGCGCGTCGAGCGCGGCCAGCGGCGTGCGCTCGCCCATGCTCATGGCTTCGCCGGCAAAGCCCTTGTAGTCGGCCAGCGTCACGGCGCAGTCGGCCACGGGCACCTGCCACGGGCCGACCATCTGGTCGCGGTGGCTCAGGCCGCCCACGGTGCGGTCGCCGATGGTGATGAGGAAGCGCTTCGAGGCCACGGTCGGGTGCGCGAGCACGTCGATGGCGGCCTTCTGCAGGTCGACGCCCGTGAGGTCGAGCGGCTTGAAGGTGCGCGCCACGGTCTTCACGTCGCGGTGCATCTTGGGCGGCTTGCCGAGGAGCACGTCCATGGGCATGTCGACCGGCTGCACGGCGGCGCCTTCGTCGGCCACCAGCAGCTGGCGCTCTTCGGTCGCCACGCCGACCACCGAGAACGGGCAGCGCTCGCGCTCGCAGAAGGCCTTGAACTGTTCGAGCGATTCCGGCGCGATGGCCAGCACGTAGCGCTCCTGGCTTTCGTTGCACCAGATTTCCTTCGGCGCCATGCCCGACTCTTCGAGCGGCACGGCACGCAGGTCGAAGCGCGCGCCGCGGCCGGCGTCGTTGGTCAGCTCGGGGAAGGCGTTGCTCAGGCCGCCCGCGCCCACGTCGTGGATCGCGAGGATCGGGTTGGCCGCGCCCTGCTGCCAGCAGTGGTTGATGACCTCCTGCGCACGGCGCTCGATCTCGGGGTTGCCGCGCTGCACCGAGTCGAAATCGAGCTCGGCCGCGTTGGCGCCGGTGGCCATCGAGCTGGCGGCGCTGCCGCCCATGCCGATGCGCATGCCGGGGCCGCCGAGCTGGATCAGCAGCGAACCGGCCGGAAACTGGATTTTCTTGGTCTGTGTGGCATCGATGCTGCCGAGGCCGCCCGCGATCATGATGGGCTTGTGGTAGCCGCGCTGGACGGTGTCGAGGTCGCTCGCCACGGTCTGCTCATATTCGCGGAAGTAGCCCAGCAGGTTGGGACGGCCGAATTCGTTGTTGAACGCGGCACCGCCCAGCGGGCCCTCGGTCATGATCTGCAGCGGGCTGGCGATGTGCTCGGGCTTGCCGTAGTGGCCGTCTTCAGGCCACAGCTTCGACACGGTGAAGCCGGTCAGGCCGGCCTTCGGCTTGGAGCCGCGGCCGGTGGCGCCTTCGTCGCGGATCTCGCCGCCAGCGCCGGTGGATGCACCGGGGAACGGCGAAATGGCGGTCGGGTGGTTGTGCGTCTCGACCTTCATCAGCACATGGCTGAGGGCGCTATCTTTTTGATAGCTCTGCGAGCCGTTGGCGGGAATGAAGCGCTCGATGGTCGCGCCTTCCATCACCGAGGCGTTGTCGGCATAGGCGATGACCGTGTGCTGCGGGTTCTGCTTCTCGGTGTGGCGGATCATCGAGAACAGGCTCTGCGGCTGGGCCTTGCCGTCGATGGTGAAGTTGGCGTTGAAGATCTTGTGGCGGCAGTGCTCGCTGTTGGCCTGCGCGAACATCATGAGCTCGACGTCGCTGGGGTTGCGACCCAGGCGGGTGAAGGCGTCGACCAGGTAATCGATTTCGTCCTCGGCCAGCGCAAGGCCGAAGCCGGTGTTCGCGGCCACCAGCGCCGCGCGGCCGCCGGCCTGCACGTCGACCTGCGCCATCGGCTGTGCGGGCAGCTCGCTGAACAGGCTGGCGGCCTGCTCGACCGTGGCCAGCACCGATTCGGTCATGCGGTCATGCAGCGGGCCGGCCGCGGCGGCCAGTTGGTCGCCTTCCAGCACGGGGGCCTTGCCGATCAGCGGCGCCTTGAGCTTCAGGTGATATTGCGTGACGCGCTCGACCCGGCGCAGGGCCAGGCCGCAGTTGTGGGCGATGTCGGTGGCCTTGGAGGCCCAGGGCGACACGGTGCCCAGACGCGGGGTGACGACCACCGAGGTACCCGCCTTGGCCGGCGCCTCGAAGGGCTCGCCGTAGGTCAGCAGCGCGGCAAAGCGCTCGCGGTCGGCCGTGCCGAGCGCCGCATCGGTCACGACCAGGTGCACGAAACGGGCCGAAATGCCCTCGATGCGCGGCTCGATGGCCTGCAGCTTCGGCAGCAGCTGCCGTGCGCGGAAGTCGCTGAGCGCGCTGCCGCCCTCGAACATGGTTACGACAGGAAGGGCTTGAGGTGCGGGCTGCGTCACGGTCGATGGGGCCTCGGGGGCCGCGTTGGGAATCAAGGAATAAAGGCGAATGACCGCTGACTGGGGTCATCCGCGTTAACCCGGGATTTTAGCCGGGCCGATGGGATAATTCGGGGATGAGCATTAACTACAAAGACGCTGCGGGCATCGAAGCCATGCGGGTCGCCTGCCGCCTTGCCTCCGAGGTGCTGGACTACCTCACACCCCTCATCAAGCCCGGCATCACGACCAACGACGTCGATCGGCTCGCCGCCGAATACATGGTCAAGCAGGGCACCACCTCCGCCACGGTGGGCTACATGGGCGCCAGCAGCGTCCCGTTCCCGAAGTCGCTCTGCACCTCGGTGAACCACGTGGTGTGCCACGGCATTCCCAACGACAAGCCCCTGAAGAAGGGCGACATCATGAATGTCGACGTGACCGTCATCAAGGACGGCTGGTTCGGCGACAACAGCCGCATGTACGTGATCGGCGACACCTCCATCGCCGCCAAGCGCCTGTGCAACATCACCTTCGAGGCCATGTGGCACGGCATCCTGCAGGTGCGCCCCGGCGCGCACCTGGGCGACGTGGGCCATGCAATCCAGAAATTCGCCGAAGGCCAGGGCTTCTCGGTGGTGCGCGAGTTCTGCGGCCACGGCGTGGGCCAGCGCTTCCACGAAGAACCCCAGGTGCTGCACTACGGCCGCCCGGGCACGCTGGAAGAGCTCAAGCCCGGCATGATCTTCACCATCGAGCCGATGATCAACGCCGGCAAGCGCGACGTGAAGGAAGACTTCAAGGGCGGCCAGTACGACGGCTGGACCATCGTCACGCGCGACCATTCGCTGTCGGCCCAGTGGGAGCACACGGTGCTCGTCACCGAGACCGGCTACGAAGTGCTGACGCTCTCCGCCGGCAGCCCTCCGCTGCCCTCCTTCGTCACCTCGACCAAAACCTGACGCGCGCACGCGTTCCCCGGCCGTGATCGAAGCAGCCAAGATCGACGTGGCGACGCTGCGCGAAGCCTATCGCGCGAAGAAGCTCGCGCTGTTCGACACCCTGCGCTTCGCGCGCGCGCCCACGCGCAGCGTGCACACGGTGCTGCGCCAGCTCGCGGCGCTGGCCGACGAGACGCTCTGCACACTGTGGCGCGAAGCCGATTTCGGCGATGCGCTCGCGCTGGCCGCCGTGGGCGGCTTCGGGCGTGGCGAGCTCTTTCCGTACTCCGACGTCGACGTGCTGCTGCTCCTGCCGCCCGAAGGCCACGAGAACGCCGTCGACCCGGCCCGCATCGAGGCCTTCATCGGCCATTGCTGGGATGCCGGCCTCGAGATCGGCTCCAGCGTGCGCACCGTCGACGAGTGCCTGGCCGAGGCCGAGAAGGACGTCACCGTCCAGACCTCGCTGCTCGAGGCCCGGCTGATCGCCGGCGACAAGAAGCTCTTCACCGCCTTTCGCCGCCGCTTTGCCCGCGCCATCGATCCGCAGGCCTTCTTCGTGGCCAAGTCGCAGGAAATGCGGCACCGCCACCAGAAGTTCGACAACACGCCCTATGCGCTGGAGCCGAACTGCAAGGAATCGCCCGGCGGCCTGCGCGACCTGCAGACCATCCTCTGGATGACCAAGGCCGCCGGCTACGGCAGCCGCTGGGACGACCTGGCCAAGAACGGCCTGGCCACCTCCTTCGAGGCCCAGCAGATCAAGCGCAACGAGGCGCTGCTTTCGCTCATCCGCGCCCGGCTGCACGTGATTGCCAACCGCCGGGAAGACCGGCTGGTGTTCGACCTGCAGACCGCCGTGGCGGCCAGCTTCGGCTATGAGAGCGAGTCGCAGCGCAAGTCGAGCGAAGCGCTCATGCGGCGCTACTACTGGGCCGCCAAGGCGGTGTCGCAGCTCAACCAGATCCTGCTGCTCAACATTTCAGAGCGCCTGCAGCCCAGCGACGAGCGGCACACGCCGATCAACGAGCGCTTCTACGAGCGCGCCGGCCTGATCGAGATCGCCAGCGACGACCTGTACGAGCGCGAGCCGCACGCGGTGCTCGAGACCTTCCTGCTCTACCAGAAGACCATCGGCGTGAAGGGCCTGTCGGCGCGCACGCTGCGCGCCCTGTACAACGCGCGCCATGTGATGGACAGCAAGTTCCGCAACGACCCGGTCAACCACGAGACCTTCATGCGGATCCTGCTGCAGCCCTACGGCATCACGCATGCGTTCCGGCTGATGAACCAGACCTCTGTGCTGGGGCGCTACCTGCGGGTGTTCCGCAGCATCGTGGGGCAGATGCAGCACGACCTGTTCCATGTGTACACGGTCGACCAGCACATCCTGATGGTGCTGCGCAACGTGCGGCGCTTTTTCATTGCCGAGCATGCGCACGAGTACCCGTTCTGCTCGCAGCTGGCGGCCGGCTGGGACAAGCCCTGGATCCTGTACGTGGCGGCCCTCTTCCACGACATCGCCAAGGGCCGCGGCGGCGACCACTCCACGCTGGGTGCGCGCGACGTGCAGCGCTTCTGCAAGCAGCACGGCATTGCCCGCGAAGACGCCAAGCTCATCGAATTCCTGGTGGCCGAGCATCTGGTGATGAGCCAGGTCGCGCAGAAGCAGGACCTGAGCGACCCCGAGGTCATCGGCGCCTTCGCCAAGCGAGTGGGCAACGAGCGCTATCTCACGGCGCTGTACCTGCTGACCATCGCCGACATCCGCGGCACCTCGCCGCGCGTGTGGAATGCCTGGAAAGGCAAGCTGCTCGAGGACCTGTACCGCTACACCCTGCGCGCGCTGGGCGGCCGCATGCCCGACCCGGACGCCGAGGTCGAGGCGCGCAAGCGCGAGGCGCTGGTGCAACTGGCCCTGCACGCCCAGCGCTTCGAGGCGCACAAGGCGCTGTGGGACACACTCGACGTCGGCTACTTCATGCGCCACGACGCCACCGAGATCGCCTGGCATGCCAAGCAGCTCTCGCGCTTCGTGCCGCCCAAGGGCGTGCCGATCGACCCGAAGGCGCCGCCCATCGTGCGCGCGCACCTGTCGCCGGTGGGCGAAGGCCTGCAGGTCGTGGTCTACACGCCCGACCAGCCCGATCTTTTTGCGCGCATCTGCGGCTATTTCGACCAATCGTCGTTCAGCATCCTGGATGCCAAGGTGCACACCACGAGCAACGGCTATGCGCTCGACACCTTCCAGGTGGTGACGACCTTCCTGCCCGACCACTACCGCGACCTGATCAGCATGGTCGAGTCGGGCCTGGGGCAGACGCTCACCGAGGCCGGCGCCCTGCCCCAGCCCAGCATGGGCCGGGTGTCGCGCCGGGTGCGCAGCTTCCCGATCAAGCCGCGCATCAGCCTGCTGCCCGACGACAAGGCCCAGCGCTGGCTGCTCAACATCTCGGCCAGCGACCGGGCCGGCCTGCTGTATTCGGTGGCCCGGGTGCTGGCGCGCCACCACCTGAACCTGCAGCTCGCCAAGGTGACGACGCTCGGCGAACGGGTGGAAGACACCTTCCTCATCAGCGGTCCGGAGCTGCAGGGACAGAAAACCCAGCTCGCCATCGAAACCGAACTGATGGAAGTGCTGGCATCCTGAGTTGTCCGATTTCCGGACGCCGCCACGGGTTTTGCGCCACATTCGTGCAACGAAAGACTCAAGCTGTCGCGCATCGCCGTCAAAATAACGGCCATGGATTCACTGATTGAACAGCTTTCGGACTCGGTCGCCTCGGCAAAGACGCTGGAAGACCTGGCCCGCCCGATGCTCGAGATGCTCGAAGTGGTCACCGGCCTGGAGTCGACCTACCTCACGACCATCGACCTCGAAAAGGGCCTGCAGCACATACTTTTCGCCCGGAATGTCAAGGAAATGACCATTCCCGAGGGCATTTCCGTCCCCTGGTCCGACACGCTCTGTCGCCGGGCCCTCGAAGAAGGCCGCACCTTCACCGACGACGTGGCCGACTGCTGGGGCGACTCCGATGCCGCCCGCGATCTCGGCATCCGCACCTACGTGAGCACGCCGGTCAGGACCGAGAACGGCGGCCTCTTCGGCACCCTGTGCGCCGCCAGCGCCGTGAAGCTGCCGCTGTCGCCCCATGCGGAACCGGTGCTGCGGCTCTTCGCGAAGCTGATCGCCCAGCAGGTCGAGCGCGAGCTGCTCTTCATCAAGCTCAAGCGGGCCAACGCCGAACTGGCCGCCTACGCCTCGACCGACACTCTCACCGGGCTGCCCAACCGCCGCACGCTGATCGACGCCCTGCGCCGGCTGCTCGCCCAGTGCGAACGCGAAGGCCGCAGCACGCTGGTCGGGTTCATCGACATGGACGGCTTCAAGAAAATCAACGACACGCATGGCCATGACGTGGGGGACGAGTTCCTGTCGGCCATGGCCGGCCGGCTGTCGGCCTCGCTGCGGGCCAGCGACGTGCTGGCGCGCTTCGGCGGCGACGAGTTCGTGGTGATCGGCGCCGGCCCCACTTTCGACGAATCGCCGCGCACCGCGGCGCGCGCGCTGGCCGACCGGCTGGGCGAAAGTACCATCGGCGACCTGCGGCTGACCCGCGGCACCACCATCGAGTACGGCGGTGCCAGCGTCGGCGTGGTGGCCATCGATCCGCGCACTGTCTCCGCGGAAGAGGCCCTGAAGCTGGCGGACACCGCCATGTACAACGTCAAACGGGAGCGCCGGGCCACGGCCATCCCCAGGGAAGCGCAGTCCGACTGAATGAATACCGACCGGCTGGTACGCCTCGAAAGGGCCTTGGGTTCGCTCAAGGCCCGGATCACGATGGGGGGGATTTTCGCGCTGGTGCTTGGCATCGGCCTGATCACGACCATCATCGTGGGGCGGACCGAGCGCGACCTGCTGGAATCGCAGCGCCAGCGCGAGCTGAACGAGTCGGTGCGCACCGCCGCCCTGCTGGGCCATAACGTGATCCAGCTGCAGCGGGTGCTCGAGTCGGTGGCCGGCGCGCTCGACGAATCGACGATGCAGGACCCGGCGGCGCTGAAGGCGTTCATGCAGAGCAAGCCGGTGATGCGCAACTTCTTCGCCAACGTCTACATCGCCACGCCCGACGGCAAGGTGCGCGTGATGAGCGACGAAAGAGGCGTATCGCAACCGGCGCTGAACATCAGCGACCGCCCCTATTTCAGCCGCCTGCTCACCGAAGGCCGGCCGATGGTCTCCGAGCCATTGCTGGGCTCGCTGACGGGCGAACCCATCGTCGCCGTCACCCAGCCGGTGCGCGGCGCTCACGGCATCTACGCCGTGCTGGGCGGCACGCTGCGCCTGTCGAGCCGCGACCTGCTCGACGGGCTGGTCGACACGCAGGAAAGCGATGCCAGCGCATTGGTGGTGCTGACGGACGCGCAGGGCCGGGTGCTGGCGCACCCCGACCGCAAGAAGCTGATGGACTCGATTGCCGACGAACCCCGGCTGGCCCAGGCCTTCAAGGCCTGGCAGGCGGCGGGCAGCCCGGTCGAGCCGCAGGGCCTGTTGCTGCCCCAGGCCCGCGAGATCGCCAGCGCCGCCGGCGTGTCCGGTCCCGACTGGATGGTGTGGCGCGTGCGCCCCGAGGCCGAGGTGCTGGCACCGGTCAAGGCGGCGCGCCGGCTGGCGCTGGTCTGGGCCTTCACGCTGGTGGGCGTGCTGTCTGCCGGCATTTTCATGAGCCTGTGGCTGTTGCTGCGGCCGCTGACCATGCTGGAGCGGCGCGCGCAACACATGTTCGACGACGCCATGCGTCCTGAAGACGGCTGGCCCACGGGCGACGGCGAAATCGGCCAGCTCGGCCAGGTGCTGCGCCGCGTGGGCGTGCAGCGTGCCGAGCTCGAACGGCTGAACGGCGAGATGTTCAGCAAGCTGCGCTCGGTGATGCGGGCGGCGCCCATCGGCATCGCCTTCATTCGCGACCGCCGCTTCGAGCTGGTGAGCGACGAGCTGTGCCGCCTGCTGTCGTACCGCGAAGACGAGTTGCTGGGCAAGCCGGTGGACCTGATCGTGGTGCCCGAGGAAGACCAGCCCGCCCTCGCCGCGCTGGAGAAAGAAGCCTTCGCCAGCAGCAATTCGTATGTCGGCGAGGCCCGCATGCAGCGCGGCGACGGCTCGCGCTTCTGGGCACGGCTGCGCAGCCGGCCGGTGGACCCGGAGCACACCGATTTCGGCTCGATCTGGACGGTGCTCAACATCGAGGAGCAGCGCAATGCGCGCAAGGCGCTCGAATGGTCCGCCGCCCATGACGGGCTGACCGGCCTGGCCAACCGCCAGCGCTTCGACCAGCATGCGCAGCGGCTGATCGAAAACCGGCCGGCTTCGCTGCCGGCGGCGCTGGTGTTCATCGACCTGGACCACTTCAAGCAGGTGAACGACACCGGCGGCCACCTGTCGGGCGACGCCATGCTGCGCGCGGCGGCTGCGGCCATCATGTCGCGGGTGCGCTCCGGCGACCTGGCGGCACGCATCGGCGGCGACGAGTTCGCGCTGCTGCTCGAGCAGTGCACGCACGAGGCGGCGGTGCGGGTGGCGGAAGACATCGTGGCGTCGATCTCGGCGATTGCGCTGCCCTGGCTGTCGGGCAGCCTGCATGTCGGCGCCAGCATCGGCGTGGCCAGCCTGTCGCAGGACATCGGCTCGGTCGATGCCTGGGTCGATGCGGCCGATGCCGCGTGCTACGCCGCCAAGGCGGCCGGCCGCGGCGTGGTGCGCGCGGGGCGGCCGCCGCGCGTGCCGCATGCGCCCCAGGTGCCTCGAGGCGGCAGCCCGCCGGCCATGCCCGTTGCACCCGCCACGCCGGACAGCATCGAAGACTAGTGCTCGCCCCAGTTGCGGGCGCCGGTTGAATCCGGAACGCGTCTTGCGTCGTACCGAAGGGGTCGATGCACGGGTTTCGTGCGTTCGCTCCGTCTCGCCCACCCGACCCGTCCCCGAATTCAGACAGTTCTGGGTCGATGGTGTGTCGATAAGTTCACATTTGTTGTCAACGGTTAATTGATCCAAGAGAATGCTCGGACATGGAAACAGCCGCGACGTTTATTCAGTACTACGAGAGAAATTCATGCAGTTCGCAATGGCTGGAATTCAACCGCGGCATGGCCGCCGAGTTGAGCGCCGGCCTGCCTCCGGAAGATCTGCGGCAGCTGTTTTTTCGCATCGGCCAACGTCTCGCGCATGCGCTTCCCATTCCCCCGTGTAGCACGCTCGGCGAACTCGAAGCCGAGTTCAACGCGCGCTGGGACAGCATCGACTGGGGTTTCAGCACCCTGAGCGAAGACGCCGACTGCCTCTTCATCACCCACGCCTGCAGCCCGATCGCCACGGCCTTCGGACCCGAAGCCACGGACTGGAGCGTCGGCTTCTTCGAAGGCATCTACCAGGCCTGGTTCGATTCGCAGCGCATGCCGTCGTCGCTGCGGGTGCAGGCATTTCCGCCGGACGCGCAGGCCGGCCACCGTATCGACCTGCGTCTGTCGAAGGCGCAAGCATGAGCCAGGACGAACCGACCCCGGAAGACATCGCCGGCCTGTTCCGCAAGTTCGGTGGGGATGCCCACGACTACAAGGAATTCGCTCCGCCGGAAGCAGAAGAAGAGGCGCCGCGCGCCTGGCCGCTGCTGACGGGCGCGAAGATCGAGCGCCCGGCCGCCCCGGCCCCTGCGCCCTTCGTGGCCGCGCCCGTCCAAGCCGTGCCCCCGCCGCCGTTCGCCGCTGCGCCGCAACCCAGGGTCGAGCCGGTGCTTCGCCCCCTGCCCCCGATCCCGGCGCCCGCCCCGTTGGCCGCTCCGGCGCCAGCGCCATCAGCGCCGCTCCTCGCGCGCACGCCGTTCGCTCCGCCTCGGGCTCAGCCGCCGGTGGCACAGCAGCCCGCCACTGGCAACGAGACCGCGCCGACCCCGCTTTCGCAGTTGTTCGCACGGCTGGCGGCGCCGCAGCCGCCCGCCGCCCCGCCGGGCCCCATGTCGCGCTGGCGAAGGCCGACGTGACGATGGTTGTCATCCCCGTCATCTCCTCCAAGGGCGGTGTAGGCAAGACCACCATCGCCGCCAACCTGTGCACCGCGCTCGCCTCGCGCGGGCAGCAGGTGCTCGCCATCGACCTCGATCCGCAGAACGCCCTGCGCTTTCACATCGCCAGCGACCCGCATGCCTGCGACACCGGACTGGTCGAGGCCGCCACCGGCATGATGCCGTGGGCGCGCGCGATCCGTGCCGCGCACGGCGGCGTGATGCTGCTGCCCTTCGGCGACGTCGATGACGAGCGCCAGATCACCTTCGAGCACCAGCTCTCCCGCCATCCGCTGTGGCTGGCCGAGACGCTGGCGCGTTTTTCGCTGCCCGACGGCACGCTGGTGCTGCTCGACACGCCGCCCGGCCCCACGGTCTACCTGCAGCAGGCGCTGCGCGCGGCCAACATCTGCGTGATCCCGGTGCTGGCAGATGCCGGCTCGTTCGCCACGCTGCCGATCATCGAGCGCCTGGTCGACAAGTACTGCCGCCCGCGTGCCGACTACGCCGGCAGCGCCTACGTGGTCAACCAGGTCGACCCCGGCAAACGGCTGAACCACGACGTCTTCGAAATGCTGCGCCAGCGGCTGCGGCCCGAACTGCTCGGCATGCTGCACCTCGACCAGTCGGTGCCCGAGGCACTGGCGTCGGCGGTGCCGGTGCACCGCTACGCGCCCATGAGCCAGGCGACCCAAGACATTGCCTCCTGCGCCGAGCACCTGCTCGAGCGAATCGCCGCTGCCCGGCAGGCGCCCCGTTCCATGGAATCGACACGATGAACAGCGCCCCCCCTTCCGCGCCGCCGCCACCCCGGCCAGCCCCCGCGCTCCTGCGCCTGCTGCCGGTGCGCATCATCGGCTGGCTGGTCGCACTGGCGATCCTGCCTGCGCTGATCATCACGCCGATGACCTTCCAGCAGCAGATCGTGCTGTCGGTGGGCATCTTCGTGGCCGCGCTGATCACCAATCGCATCAAGGGCCGCTTCGCGAGCCTGGTGCTGATCTTCATGTCTGTCATCGTGTCCTCGCGCTACACCTACTGGCGCGTGACCGAGACCATGTTCATGGACAACCCGGTCGACTTGGTGCTGGGCATCGGGCTGCTGATGGCCGAGCTGTACGCCTTCGTGGTGCTGCTGCTGGGCTATGTGCAGACCGCCTGGCCGCTGGAGCGCAAGCCGGTGCCGCTGCCGGAAGACCCGGCCGAGTGGCCGACCATCGACCTGTTCATTCCCACGTACAACGAGGCGTTGTCGGTGGTGCGCTCCACCGTGCTGGCCGCGCAGTCCATCGACTGGCCGCGCGACAAGATCAAGATCTTCGTGCTCGACGACGGCCGGCGCGAGGAATTCCGCGTGTTCTGCGAGGACGTGGGCGTGACCCACGTCACCCGCGACAACAATCGCCATGCCAAGGCCGGCAACATCAATGCCGCGCTGAAGAACACCACGGGCGAGTTCGTCGCCATCTTCGACTGCGACCACATTCCCACGCGCTCGTTCATGCAGATCGCCATGGGCTGGTTCGGGCGCGACCCGAAGCTGGGCATGGTGCAGCTGCCTCACTATTTCTTCTCGGCCGACCCCTTCGAGCGCAACCTCGACACCTTCGGCACGGTGCCGAACGAAGGCGAACTGTTCTACGGCCTGATCCAGGACGGCAACGACCTCTGGAACGCCACCTTCTTCTGCGGCTCGTGCGCGGTCCTGCGCCGCACCATCGTGGAAGAAGTGGGCGGCATCGCGGTGGAAACCGTGACCGAGGACGCCCACACCGCGCTCAAGATGCACCGCCGCGGCTACAGCACCGCGTACCTGGCGCTGCCGCAGGCCGCGGGCCTGGCGACCGAAAGCCTGTCGGGCCACGTGGGCCAGCGGATTCGCTGGGCACGGGGCATGGCGCAGATCTTCCGCATCGACAACCCGCTGTTCGGCCGCGGCCTGCACTGGGCCCAGCGCCTGTGCTATGTGAACGCGATGCTGCACTTCCTGTACGGCCTGCCGCGCCTCATCTACCTGACGGCGCCGCTGGCGTACCTGTACTTCGGCGCGAGCGTGATCCACGCCTCGGCGTCGATGATCTTCGCCTTCGCGCTGCCGCACATCCTGCACGCCAACCTGACCAACAGCCGCATCCAGGGCCGCTTTCGCTACCTGCTGTGGAACGAGGTCTACGAGGCGGTGCTGGCCTGGTACATCTTCCGCCCGACGCTGGTGGCGCTGATCAACCCCAAGCTCGGCAGCTTCAACGTGACGGCCAAGGGCGGCCTGATCCAGCAGGAGTACTTCGACACCACCATCGCCAAGGCGAGCCTGGTGCTGCTGGCGCTGAACTTCGTGGGCGTGTGCCTGGGCGCGTGGCGCCTGACCTGGGTCGATCCGCAGAACATCGCCACCGTGTGGCTGAACTTGGCCTGGACCGTCTACAACCTGATGATTCTGGGCGCCTGCGTGGCGGCGGCCAACGAGTCGCGCCAGCTGCGCGGCGCGCACCGCGTGGAACTCAACCTGCCGGCCACGCTGTACTTTGCCGACGGCCGCTCGCTGCGCTGCAACACCTTCGACTTCTCCAGCGGCGGCCTGGGCGTGGAACTGCCCAGCGACCTGAAGCTCGACCTGGAAACCCCGGTCGAGGTGGCGCTGTACCGCAACGACCAGGAATCGCGCTTTGCGTCCACGGTGCGTTTCAGCAGCGGCAGGCGGGTGGGCCTGCGCTTCGCGCCGATGAGCTTCGCGCAGGAACGCGCGCTGGTGCAGTGCACGACCGCGCGCGCCGACATCTGGGCCGCCCGATGGGGCAACCACCCGCGCGTGCCGATCTACCGCGTGCTCGGCCACCTGATCAGCATCAGCGGCACCGGCTTCAGAGACATGTTCAGCCATTACTACCGCGCCACCGTTTCCAGGTTGCGTCCCGCCAAAGCGAAGGAATCCACGTGACGATTTCCCAGTTCGCGCATCGTCGCGTCGTACCCAGCGCCATGGTGGCGATCGCACTTGCGACCCTTTCCGTGACCGGCGGCACATCGGCACAACCCAGGCCGCCCGTGGCCCCCGCCCCCGCCGCCCCGGCACCCGTGCTGCCGGGCGCGCCAGCGACCGTCGCGCCGGCAGCCGCCGTCAACGCCACGCCCATCGCCGGCGCGGTGCGCGAGCTCAACCTCACGCAACTGGGCATCGACTACGCGATTCAGCTGCGCGGCATCAGCGGCACCGTGGGCATTCCGTTCAACGTGCGCGCCGACGAGCTGGTCACGGCCGCGTCGTTCAAGCTGAACTACGCCTATTCGCCCTCCCTGATTCCCGAGCTTTCGCACCTGAAGGTGACGGTCAACGACGTGCTGGTGGCCACGCTGCCGGTGAACCGCGCCGACGCGGGCAAGCCCCAGACGGCCGACATTCCGATCGACCGGCGCCTGATCACCGAGTTCAACCGCATCAACGTCGAGCTGATCGGCCACTACACGCGCGAGTGCGAAGACCCGGCGCACACCAGCCTGTGGGCGCGCGTCGATGCGTCCAGCACGCTGAAGCTCACGGTCTCGCCGCTCAAGCTCACGAATGACCTGGCGGCGCTGCCGCAGCCCTTCTTCGACCGCCGCGACGTGCGGCGCGCCCGCATTCCCTTCGTCTTCGGCGGCGCCGACACGGCGCCGATGCTCGAGGCCGCGGGCGTGCTGTCTTCGTGGTTCGGCTCCCTGGCCGACTACCGTGGCGCGACCTTCCCTGTGTCGCACGGCGATCTGCCGGCGGGCCACGCGGTGGTGTTCGTCACGCCCGAATCGAACATTCCCGGCCTCACGCTGCCTTCCATCCAGGGCCCTTCGCTGGCCGTGGTCGACAACCCGCAGGACGCCTCCGGCAAGCTGCTGCTGGTGATGGGCCGCAACCCGGCCGACATCCGCACCGCCGCCGCCGCGCTGGCACTGAACAGCAAGGCTTTCGCGGGCGCGCAGGCGGCCGTCACCGCCTTCCAGGAACCGCCGGTGCGCAAGCCTTATGACGCGCCACGCTGGGTGCCGAGCGACCGTGCGCTGCAACTGGGCGAACTGGCCACGGCCGGCGAGCTGTCGGTGACGGGCTACAACCCCGACGTGGTCCGCGTGAACCTGCAGCTGCCGCCCGACCTGTTCACCTGGCGCAGCCGCGGCATTCCGCTCGACTTGCAGTACCGCTACACGCCGCGCGTGCGGCCCGACCAGTCGACGCTGAACGTCAACGTCAACGACAACTTCGTGGGCGGCCTGCCGCTGCGCTCGGCCAACCCGGCCGGCGACCGCTGGTGGAACCCGCTGGCCGTGAAGCTGATGCCCGACGGCACGCTGGCCGAGCACAAGGAAGTCATCCTGCCACCGCTGGCCATGGGCCCGCGCAGCCAGCTGCGCCTGCACTATTACTTCGAACCCGTGGGCGGGCGCTGCGTGCCGCAGCTGGACAACGTGCGCGGCGCGATCGACCCGACCTCGAAGATCGACGTGTCGGGCTTCCCGCACTTCATCGCGATGCCCGAACTCGCGGCCTACGCCAACGGCGGCTTCCCGTTCTCGCGCATGGCCGACCTGTCGGACACCGCGGTCGTCCTGCCGGACCAGCCCAGCGACACCGACACCGAGACTTATCTCGGTCTGTTGGGCCAGATCGGCCGCTCCACCGGCTACCCCGCGCTGCGCGTGAAGGTGGGCCGCTCGGCCGAGGCCGGCCAATGGGCCGACAAGGACCTGCTGGTGATCGGCAATCTGCAGAGCCAGCCGCTGTTCACGCAGTGGGCCGACAAGATGCCGCTCAAGCGCAACGGCAACGCGCCCGAGCTCAAGCTGAACAGCTGGATCGACAACGCCATCGACTTCGTGATCGGCGCGCGCACCCGCGAAGACTTGCCGGGCAGCATGCAGATCGCGGTGAGCGACGACGGCCGCGACGCGGTGCTGGCGGGCTTCGAGTCGCCGCTGCGCAGCGGTCGCAGCGTGATCGCCGCCATCACCAACCCCGATTCGAAGGAAGCGCTGCTCAACGCGCTGATGACGCCCGACCTGCTCAAGCGCGTGCAGGGCAGCATGACCATCGTGCGCGACACGCAGGTCAACAGCGTGCTGGGCGGCGACACCTATTACGTCGGCCGCCTGCCGCCGCTGACCTGGCTGCAATGGAACCTGTCGCGCAGCCCGCTGATCCTGGCGGCGCTGGTCATCGTGCTGGCCCTGCTGGGCGCGGCGGTGTCGTATGCGGGCCTGCAGATCCGGGCGCGCCGCCGCCTGTCGGTCAACAAGTCCAAGTAACTCGCCCATGCGACGTTCGCCGACTTCCCGCCCCCCCGACAGCCCCCTGGCGGGCCGCCGCAGCCTGCTGGCGGCCGCCGGGCTCGCGCTCGCGCTGCCGAAGATGGCGAGTGCAGCGCCTGCCGCAACCACCGTGGCACAGGCGCCCGCTCCCGCCCCTGCGCCGGCACCCGCATCGAATGCAGCCGCGACACCTGCAGCAGCCACCTGCCACCCGGCCACCGACTGGGCGGCCTTCGCGGCGCGCCACATCCAGCCCGACGGCCGGGTGATCGACTTCAACACCGCGCAGCAGCAATCGACCTCCGAAGGACAGTCGTACGCGCTGTTCTTCGCGCTCGTGCACAACGACCGCGACATCTTCGCCCGCGTGCTGGCCTGGACCGAAGCCAACCTTGCCGGCGGCAGCCTCGCCAAGCAGCTGCCGGCCTGGCAATGGGGCCGCAAGCCCGAAGGCGGCTGGGGCGTGCTCGACGCGAATGCGGCATCGGACTCCGACCTGTGGATCTCCTACGCGCTGATGGAAGCCGGCCGCCTCTGGAACGACAACCGCTACCGCACGCTCGGCCGCAGCCTGCTCGCGATGGTGGTGCGAGACGAAGTGATCTCGCTGCCCGGGCTCGGCCGCATGCTGCTTCCCTGGCCCAAGTCGGTGGCGAGCGGGCCGCAGTGGCGGCTCAACCCGAGCTACATGCCGCTGCAGCTGCTGCGCTACTTCCAGCAAGCCGACCCGACCGGGCCCTGGCATGAGGTCACCGACAACACGCTGCGCATGTTCGGCGGCGTCACGCCCAAGGGCTTCGCGCCCGACTGGTGCGCCTGGTCGCAGGACGCGCGCGCCTTCGTGGCCGATCCGCAGAAGGGCGTCACCGGCAGCTACGACGCGATTCGCGTCTACCTCTGGGCGGGCATGCTGTCCGACAAGGACCCGGCCCGCAAGATGCTGCTGGCGCAACTGCGCGGCCCCCGGCTGCTGCTGGCCGACAAGCAACCCGTGCCCGAATACGTCGACACCGTGACCGGCGTCGTGCGCGGCATGGCGCCGCTGGGTTTTTCCGGCGCGCTGCTGCCCTACCTCAAGGCGCTGGACGAGACCGACGCGCTCGCCACGCAGGTCGCCCGCGTGCCCGGCGGACGCGCCGCCCTGCCACCGACGGCGACCACCTCCGCCGCCGCGCCGGCGCCCTTGCCTTACTACGAGCAAGTGCTGCTGCTGTTCGGCCAGGCGTGGCTCGACGGCCGCTATGAATTCGGCCGCAACGGCCAACTGCAAACATCATGGAGAACGCTATGCCGTCCCAATCGACCGGCCTGAAGCCGAAGCGTCCCCCCTCCTTCCGCACCCAGCAATGGCTGGCCTGCATCGGCATGCTCGCCGCACTGGGCACCGGCGGCCAGGCCTTCGCGCAAGCCGACGCCAACGCGGCGCTCATCGAACAGGGCAACTACTGGCAGGCCCAGGGCCGCGCCGACCTGGCCGAAGAGAGCTGGAAGAAGCTCTTGAGCGTCAACCCGCAATCGGCCGACGCGATGTACGGCATGGCGCAGGTCGAGCTGTCGCGCAATAACGCCGAGCAAGTCCGCACCTGGACCGCCCGCCTGCGCACCGCGCACCCCAACGATCCTCGCGTGGCGCGCCTGCAGCAGCAGGCCCAGCAGCCCGGCCAGCAAGGCGGCACGCTGCAGCGTGCCCGCGCCGCCGCGCGCGCCGGACGTTCCGGAGAGGCGGTCGAGCTGTACCGCAGCCTGTTCGACAACCGGCCGCCGCCGGAGGCCGTGGCGCTGGAGTACTACCAGGCGCTGGCCGGCACGCCGCAGGGCGTCAACGAAGGCCTCAAGGGCCTCGAGCAACTGGTGAAGGACCATCCGGACAACACCAGCTACCGGCTCGCGCTCGCGCAGCAGAAAACCTACAGCGAGCCGACGCGCCGCGCGGGCATTCGCGAGCTGGTCGAGCTGACCAAGCAGCCCGCGGTGGCCACTGCAGCACGTGCTGCCTGGCGGCAGGCGCTGATCTGGCTCGACGCACGCGCGCCCGACATTCCGCTCTACCAGGACTACCTGAGCAACAACCAGAGCGACGCCGCCGTGGCCGCGCGCCTGGAGACGCTCACCACCGCCAAGACGGCCGCGGCGAACGCACCCGACATTCCGGTCGGTGAAGGCTTCAAGGCGCTGGAGCGCGGCGACGCCGGCACCGCCGAGCAACGCTTCCAGCAGGCGCTGCGCACCAAGGCCGACGACACCGAGGCCCTGGGCGGCCTGGGCCTGGTGCGGATGCGCCAGGAGCGCTTCGGCGAAGCGCAGGAACTGCTGGAGCGCGCGGTTCGCGCCGGCGCAACCAAATGGAATTCGGCACTGCAAAGCGCCAATTACTGGGTGCTGGTCGGGCAGGCACGCGCCGCCCAGGGCAAGAACGACCTGCGCGGCGCGCAGTCGCTGTACGAACGCGCGGTGCGTATCGACCCGCGCGAACCCGTGGGCCAGAACGCCTTGGCCGACCTGCGCGCCGCCGCCGGCGACTTTGCGCAGGCCGAGCAAGGCTACAAGCGGGTGCTCGAAAGCCGCCCGCAGAACACACAGGCGCTGCGCGGGCTGATCTCGGTGTACGGCCAGACCGGCCGTCCCGACGAAGCGCTGGCGCTGTCGCGCCGCCTCACGCCCGAGCAGGCCACGCAGATGGGCGGCCTGCGCGACATCCAGGTCGAGCAGGCGCGCAACCGCGCCCGCCAGCAGGCCGATGCCGGCGACGCGGCCGGCGCCCAGCGCACGCTCGAAGACGCGATGCTCGCGGCGCCCGACAGCCCGTGGGTGCGCCTCGACCTCGCGAACATCTACCGCAAGCAGGGCATGGTCTCCGAAGCGCGCGGCGTGATGGAAGGGCTGCTGATGTCGCAGCCCGACATGCCCGACGCGCTGTACGCCAGCGCCCTGCTCGCTTCCGAAACCGGCGATTCGGCGGCCGGCATCCAGTACCTGGAGCGCATTCCCGCCGGCTCGCGCACCCGCGACATGGCCGCGCTGCAACGGCGCCTGTGGGCGCAGTCGCAGGCCGCCCGGGCACTGGCGCTCGCGCGTCAGGGCCAGGTCGATGCCGCGCGCGGCGTGCTGGCCCAGGCCGAATCGGCGCTGAGCGCCGACATGCCGGCAGAACTCTGGGGCCAACTGGCAGGCGCCTATGCCGAGATCGGCGACGCGCCGCGTGCGCTGGCCATGAGCCGCCAGCTGCTCGCGCGTTCGCCCACGCCGAGCATCGGCGACCGGCTGCTGTACGCGTCGGTGCTGCTCAAGACGAAGCAGGACATCGAACTGTCGGCCGTGCTGCGCCAGCTTGCCGGCGTCAACATGACGGCCAGCCAGCGCAACGACTTCGACAGCCTGCGCATCGCCTTCGCGCTGCGCCAGACCGACGCGCTGCGCGAAGCCGGCAACCTCGAGGCCGCCTACAACGCGATGGCCCCGGTGCTGGCCGAGCGCCCGAACGATCCGCAGGCGATGGCCGCGCTGGCCCGCCTGTACTCGGCGGCACGCGACGAAGGCCAGGCGCTGGCTCTGTACCAGCGCATCCTGCAGCGCAACCCGACCGACCTCGACACGCTGCTGGCCGCCGCCGCCAGCGCCAGCGCACAGCGCGAGCACGGCGAGGCCGAGAACTACGTGATGGCCGCGCTGAAGCAGGCGCCCGACCAGTCGCGCGTGCTGGCCGCCGCCGGCCGCGTTTACCGCAACGCCGGCGAAAGCCGCAAGGCCGAGCAGTACCTGCGCGCGGCGGTCGAAGCCGAGCGGCAGGTTGCCTCGACTGGCTTCGCCGGGCCGGGCGGCATGGCGTCGCAGATGCCGCCCGCCAACCCGTTCGCGGGCATGACCGGCGGTGCGCCGAGCGCGGCCGTGCCGACGGGTTATCCGCCGGCGGCCGGAGGCAATCCGTTCGCGCAGGCACGCTCGCAGCCGGTGTCTTATCCGGTCGCGGCGAATTCGGCTTATCCGGCCTACCCTGCGGCTGCATACCCTGCCGGCGCCTATCCCGCCGCCTACCCGGCTGCCCCGATGGCGGCAGCACCGGGTGCGCTGCCGTGGGGCGCCGCGCCCGCCGCAACATCGAATACCAAGGGCCGCACCACCGCCGCCACGCGCACCGCGCGCAACAGCAAGGCCGCCAACAACACGCCGCAGGCTTCGGCGTATGTGGCGCAGCCGGGCGGGCAGCCGGTCTACATTCCGCAGGCGCAGCCTGCCGGGTATCCGCAGCAGCAGGCCGGCTATCCCGCGCCGGGCTATCCGCCGGCCGCGTATCCATCGGCCAACGCGGCCTATGCGCAGGCCAATACGCCGCCGCGCAGCGAGCCGAGCTGGAACGCACCGCTGCGCACGGCCCCCGCGCCGGCGAACTCGCTGCAGTCGGAACTGCAGGACCTGGAGTCGCAGCGCGCAGTGAGCCTCACCGCGGGCACCGTCTTCCGCAACCGCGCGGGCGAAGCTGGCCTGAGCCAGCTCTCCGACTTCCAGCTGCCGATCCAGGCGCGCTTCCCGGTCGGCGAAGGCAAGATCGTCGTCGGCGTCACGCCCACGGTGGTCGATGCCGGCACGCCCTCTTCAACCTACTCGACCGCCAGCCGCTTCGGCGGCGGCCCGACGGCCTTCTACAACTCGATCGCCAGCCAGACCACGCCGGGCCAGCAGAACGCCGCGGGCGTGGGGCTGAACGTGGGCTACGAGGGCAAGAACTTCGAAGGCGGCATCGGCACCACGCCGCTGGGCTTTCCCACCACCAACGTGGTCGGCAACGCGACCTTCAAGGGCAGCTTCGGCGACTCCTGGAACTACAAGGCCGACATCTCCCGCCGCGCGGTGACCGACAGCGTGCTGTCCTTCGCCGGCGCCAAGGATGGCCGCACCGGCGACCGCTGGGGCGGTGTGGTGGCCACCGGCGTGCGCGGCGACATCGGCTACGACGACGGCACCTACGGCATCTACAGCTATCTGGCGGCGCACAGCCTCACCGGCAAGAACGTGGCGAGCAACTCGCGCGTGGAAACCGGCGGCGGCGCCTACCTGCACCTGCTGGACAGCCCGGGCTCCAAGCTCACGCTGGGCATGAACATCGGGCTCATGGGCTACCAGAAGAACCTGAGCTACTACACCTTCGGGCAAGGCGGCTACTTCAGCCCGCAGAGCTTCGTGAGCGTGGCCTTCCCGGTCGACTGGACCGGCCGCGCCAGCCGCTTCTCGTGGCGCGTGAACGCGTCGCTGGGCGTGCAGTCGTTCACCCAGAAATCGTCGCCCTACTTCCCGACCGATCCCTCGCGCAACGCCGACGCGCAGCGCGTGGCGGACGGCGCCCTGGCACTGGGCCTGAGCAGCGCGGTGTACAACGGCATGTACCCGAGCAGCTCGAAGACCGGCCTGGCCTACAACTTCGGCGCGGTGCTCGAGTACCAGTTGGCGCCGAAGATGTTCCTGGGCGGCGCGCTGGGCTTCAACAACGCGCAGAACTACCGCCAGTTCACCGGCAGCATGTACCTGCGCTATGTGTTCGGCGGTTCCAACAACCTGGGCGTGCCGAGCCTGGGCGGCGGAACCTCGCTGAGCCCGATGGTCTCGCCCTACACGCCGCTGCTGTAAGAGAAAGAAGAAAGCCAGCAGGCCCCGCGCGGGGCCTGCTGGCTTTCTGCACTTCGGTTCAGGCCGCGGGTGGGTCCTGCGGGGGTGGGGTCGTGGCGGGTGCCGCGAGCGCCGGTTCGTCCGGCGTGCTGGTGTCGCGGCCCCACAGGGGTGCGCTCTCGTAGGCGGCGACCCATTTCACGATGTCCTTGGCGGCCATCGGCATGGCGATGCCGTAGCCCTGGGCCAGCGTGCAGCCCATGGCGAGCAGCGCCTCGCCCTGCTTCACCGTTTCGACGCCCTCGGCCACGGCCGTGAGCCCCAGCGCATGCAGCAGCGCCAGGATGCCCTGCACGATGGCCCGGTCCTGCGCGTTGTCGAGCATGCCGCGCACGAAGGACTGGTCGATCTTCACGGCCGACACCGGCAGTTGGCGCAGGTAGGTCAGCGACGAATAGCCGGTGCCGAAGTCGTCGATGGTCACGCCCACGCCCAGCGCCTTGCAGGCCTCGACGAACAGCGCCACGTTGGCGAACTGGCTGATGGCAGTGGTCTCGAGAATCTCCAGCTCGAGCATGCCCGCGCCCAGCTTGGGAAACTGCGAGAGGTGGCGTGCGAGGCGATCGACGAAGTCCCAGCGCATCATGTGGCGCGGCGCCACGTTCACGCTGACCGACACCTGCAGACCCGCCAGGCGCCACTGGTGCGCCTGCCACAGCGCGGTGGCGATGGCCCAGTCGCCGACCTGCTCGACCAGTGCGTCGTCTTCGATGAGCGGCACGAACTGGATCGGCGGCAGCAGGCCGCGCTCCGGATGCTGCCAGCGGATGAGCGCCTCGACGCCGACGACCTCGCCGCGGCGCATGTCGACCTTCGGCTGGTAGACCAGGAAGAACTCGCCCTGCAGCAGCCCCTCTTGAATGCGCTGGCGCTCGCGCACCACCTGCTCGTCGGCGCGTGCCTGCGGAGCGTCGAAGTAATGGACTTTGCCGTCGGCGGCGCGCTTGGCGAAGAAGGCCGCGTGCTGCGCCTGGCGCAATGCGATCTCGGGCGGCGGGCCATTGCTGTCGAGCATCATCGCGCCGATGCTGGCGTCGATGCTGGCTGTCTGGTCGCGCCAGGTCCAGGGCTCGGCCAGCGCGTTCTGGATGCGTTCGAGCACCTGCGCGCATTGCGAGGTGCCCAGGCCGGCGAACACCGCCGCGAACTCGTCACCGCCCACGCGGGCCATGACGCTTTCGCGCGGCAGCTGTGCCTTGATGCGGCGCGCGACCTCTTCGAGCGCCGCATTGCCGGCAACCATGCCGAGGCGGTCGTTGAGCTCGGCGAAACGATCGACGTCGAGATAGCAGACGGCCGCGAGGCGCTTGCCCGCACGTGCCCAGTCGTCCATCAGGGGACGCAGCACTTCATCTGGCGGCAGGCGTGCTGAACCGTCGTAATGCGACGGCAGAGAGACGGGGGGTTGCTTGATCGACAAAAGACTGTGGCTCCGGAAAGTCGCGAGCTATTGTTCTCCCAATTCTGGCCGTTCGGCGCTTTGGAGCGCGGATTTGTGACAGCCGCTGTGTGCGCACAACACATGTGCATGCAAAAAAGGGCTTTCTCTTCGCGCCTAACCGCAATATGCACCCACCACGCGGCCTGCGGCCTCCACCTGGATGTTGAGCCGCGTGGCGTCCTGGGCCGGATCGGGGGAATCGGCGGGCAGCACGGTACGGGCCATCCGGGCACCGGCACGCTGGCGCATTTCCTCGATCAGCAAAGGGGAAACACGCAGTCCGAGGCCGAAGCGCGCGGCGCCGGCCTGGCAGGTCTCGGGCGGCGGCGCGAAGCCGGGCGGCTCGGGCACTTCGGAGGTCAGCGGCCGGTCGGCAGGAGGTGACTGGCAGCCGGCAAGCGCGAGCACGAGGGTGGCCAGGGCGAGGTAGCGGCCGTTCGTCATATGCATTCATTTCCTCCGGGAATCGAGTCGGGAGCCTGTTCTGCGGCAGAGGTTAAGCCAGCGGGCCGCAAGGCATCAACTAATTCGCATGGCCATGGCCGGGCCTTGGCCGCCAGGCGTATGCTGGATGCGACGCGCGCAGCCCCGGCCATCGGCCGCACACCTCATGACACAGCCTCCCGCCACCGTTTTCCTGATCGACGTCGACAACACCCTGCTCGACAACGACCGCGTCATCGCCGACCTTCGCGCCCATCTCGAGGAGAACTTCGGCGCCGAAAGCTCCGCCCGCTACTGGGACGCGCTGGAGGCGCTGCGCGCCGAGCTCGGCTATGTCGACTACCTGGGCGCGCTGCAGCGCTACCGTGCCGAGGAAAGCCGCCGCGGCATGAGCGACTCGCGCCTGCTGCTGATGTCGGGCTTCCTGATCGACTACCCCTTCGCCGACCGCCTCTATCCCGGCGCGCTCGATGCGCTGAAGCACCTGCGCCGGCACGGCCCCACGGTGATACTGTCCGACGGCGACGTGGTGTTCCAGCCGCGCAAGGTGCAGCGCTCGGGCCTGTGGGACGCCACCGAAGGCCGCGTGCTGATCTACGTGCACAAGGAAGAAATGCTCGACGCCGTCGCGCAAAGCCACCCCGCCAGGCATTACGTGATGATCGACGACAAGCTGCGCATTCTCTCGGCCATGAAGGCCGTCTGGGGGCCCCGTCTGACGACGGTCTTCGTGCGGCAGGGGCACTATGCGCTGGATGCGCAGGCCATTGCCGCCTACGCTCCCGCCGACATCACCATCGAACGCATCGGCGACCTGATCAACTTCGACTTTCCATCGACATGAGCCAAGCCACCAATCCCCTCGCGGGCCAGCCCGCCCCGCTCGACCTGCTGGTCAATGTGCCGCGCCTGATCTCGGCCTACTACACCGGCCGGCCCGATCCGTCCGTGCCGGCCCAGCGGGTGGCCTTCGGCACCTCGGGCCATCGCGGCTCGTCGTTCGACAACGCGTTCAACGAATGGCATGTGCTGGCCATCAGCCAGGCGATCTGCGACTACCGCAGGCAAAAAGGCATCGACGGCCCGCTGTTCCTGGGCATCGACACGCATGCGCTGTCGACGCCGGCGTTCAACAGCGCGGTGGAAGTGCTGGCCGCCAACGGCGTCGAGCTGATGATCTCGAAGGACGACGAATACACGCCCACGCCGGCCGTCTCGCACGCCATCCTGGTCTACAACCGCGGGCGCACCGAAGGTCTGGCCGACGGCATCGTCATCACGCCTTCGCACAACCCGCCCGAAAGCGGCGGCTTCAAGTACAACCCGCCCAACGGCGGACCGGCCGGCACCGACATCACTTCGGCCGTCGAGGCCGCGGCCAACAAGATGCTGGCCAACAACCTCGAAGGCGTGAAGCGCCTGCCGCTCGCACAAGCACTGCGCGCCGACACCACGCACCGGCATGACTACCTGAACACCTATGTCGAAGACCTGGCGCAGGTGCTCGACATGGACGCCATCCGCGGCGTGGCCATCGATCTTGGCGTCGATCCGCTGGGCGGTGCGGGCGTGCACTACTGGCCGGCAATCGCCGAGCGCTACAAGCTGAACCGCCTGAACGTGCTGAGCCAGGAGGTCGACCCCACCTTCCGATTCATGTCGCTCGACTGGGACGGCCGCATCCGCATGGACCCGTCGTCGCCCGATGCGATGCACAAGCTCATCGCGCTGAAGGACCGCTTCGGCATCGCCTTCGCCTGCGACACCGACCACGACCGTCACGGCGTGGTCTCGGGCAGCACTGGGCTGATGCAGCCGAACAGCTACCTCGCGGTGATGATCGACTACCTCTACACGCACCGCCCGCAATGGCCGGCGCAGGCGGCCGTCGGCAAGACGGTGGTGAGCAGCCAGATGATCGATCGCGTCACCGCGCGGCTCGGGCGCAAGCTGTACGAGGTGCCCGTGGGCTTCAAGTGGTTCGTCGACGGACTGGTCGATGCGTCGCTGGCCTTCGGCGGCGAGGAAAGCGCGGGCGCAACCTTCCTGCGCAAGGACGGCTCGGTGTGGACCACCGACAAGGACGGCATGGTGCCCGCCCTGCTCTCCGCCGAGATTGCGGCGCGCACCGGCCGCGACCCCGGCGAGCGCTATGCCGAGCTGACGCAGGCGCTGGGCCAGCCGGTGTCGGACCGCGTGGACGCTGCGGCCACGGTCGAGCAGAAGAAGCGGCTCTCAAACCTGTCTCCCGCGCAGATCAAGTCGACCGAGCTGGCGGGCGACAAGATTGTCGACGTGCTGAGCCATGCGCCGGGCAACGGCGCGGCCATCGGCGGCGTGAAGGTGGTGACCGCGAACGGCTGGTTCGCGGCGCGGCCCTCGGGCACGGAGAACATCTACAAGATCTACGGCGAGAGCTTCAAGGGCCCGGATCATCTGGCGCGCATTCTCGAAGAAGCGCAGCAGGTGGTCGATGGAGCGCTGTCGGGCGGTTGAGCGCATGCGGACGCTGGTGCTGCGGCTGAATCCGGGCGACGACCTGCGCGCGTCGCTCGACGCGGCGCTAAAGAAAGGCGGCGACGACGCGGCCTTCGTGGTCTCGGGCATCGGCAGCCTGCGTGGCGCGAGCATCCGGTTCGCGGGCGCGGAGAACGCCGCGCGCATCGAAGGCGATCTGGAAATCCTCACGCTGGCGGGCAGCCTGTCGCCGGACGGCTCGCACCTGCACATCAGCGTGTCGGATGCCGATGGGCGCGTCTTCGGCGGGCACGCGGCGCCGGGGTGCACCGTGCGCACGACCGCCGAGGTGCTGGTTGCGTGGCTGCCCGAGTGGCATTTCAGCCGGACGCACGACGCGACGACGGGCTATGCCGAGCTCGCGCCGCGCCTCAAGACCTGAAAAGGCTCACTCGGCGAGCTCTTCCACCCGCAGCGTCGTCACGGCTCCGGCCACCGCCGCGTGTTCCTGCAGCGCGTGCACCGCGAGGTCCAACGTGCCCTGCGTCACCTGCCCGGTCAGCACCAGCACCTGGGGCCCCGCGCCAGCGGACTCGGCCGCCAGCGCGACCTGACGCACCGGCACCTTCTGCTCTGCAAGGCAGGCCGTGACCGCCTGGATCTGGCTCACGGCGTGCACCGGCACGCGCAGGTAGTGCAAGGTGTCGACCGCGGCGCGCGGCAGCACCGTCAAGGCGTTCGTCGCATGCGCATGGACGCCCAGGTGCGGCACGTGCTGGGCGGCATCGACGCCGTCGAGCCGCGCCACGTCCACGAGGTCGGCGATCACGGCCGATCCCGTCTGCTCCGAACCTGCGCCGGCGCCGTAGTACATCGTGAGGCCCGCCGCATCGCTCTTGACCATGACCGCGTTCATCGATCCCTTCACATGCGCCATCAGGTGATCGGCGGGCACGAGCACGGGCTGCACGCGCAGCTCGACGCCCGACGCCTGCCGGCGCGCCACGCCCAGCAGCTTGATGCAAAAGCCGAGTTGCTCGGCGCAGGCCACGTCGATGCCCTGCAGGCCGGTGATGCCCTCGACCTGCGCGTCGGCAAAGCGCAGCGGCATGCCGAATGCGTTGGCCGCGAGCAGGGTCAGCTTGTGGGCGGCGTCGATGCCTTCGATGTCGAAGGTCGGGTCGGCTTCGGCATAGCCCAGCGCCTGGGCCTGCGCGAGCGCGGCGGCAAAGTCCAGGCCCTCGTCGCGCATCTTGCTGAGGATGAAATTGGTGGTGCCGTTGATGATGCCCGCCACCCATTCAATGCGGTTGCCCGCGAGCCCTTCGCGCAGCGCCTTGATGATGGGAATGCTCACGGCCACCGCGCCTTCGTAGGCGACGACCACGCCTTGCTCGCGCGCGGCCGCGAAGATCTCGGTGCCATGCACGGCCAGCAGGGCCTTGTTGGCCGTCACCACGTGCTTGCCGTGCGCGATGGCGGCCAGCACCCAGTCGCGCGCGGGGCCGGTGCCGCCGGCCACTTCCACCACCACGTCGACATCGGGGTGCGTGGCCACGTGCATCGCGTCGGCCGTGAGCGCAACGCCCTCGCCCACGATACCAACGGCCCGCGCCAGGTTGCGCGCCGCGACGATCACGAGCTCGATCGAACGGCCGGCCCGCGCCGCGATGTCGGCCCGGTTGCGCGCCAGCACGCGGAAGGTGCCGGAGCCCACGGTGCCGATGCCGATCATCCCCACGCGCAGGGTACGAATGGCCGCGGGACGGCGGCTGTGCAAGGGCTCGAGGGATTCAACGGGATCGCGGTACATGGACATCTCCAGACGAAAAAACAAAACCCAGCTGCCAGAGCTGGGTTCATTCGTTCGGGGAGAGAGCGATACACCAGGTGGCTGCCGGAACGGCCACCTGCGCGTGTCAGGTGACCGCGGTGGTAATGGTGGTAATCATTCGAGCAACAACCATCGCCTGCGCGGAGGCAGGCGGCATCATGCGAGCCATCAGGGCTGCGTTGGATGCGGGGTTGAGGTTGAGGCTCGACATGAAGGCCAGGAGTGTACCGCAGCTGGCCGACGCCCGGCTCAGGGCGCCGCCGACAGGCGCTTTTCGAGCCACACGCTGTAGCGCGAGAGCCCGAAGCACAGCACCCAGTACACGGCCGCGATGAAAAGGTAGCCCTCGAGGTAGAAAGGCCGCCACGTCGGGTCGCCGCCCAGTGCCAGCCCCAGCGCACCGGTCAACTCGAACAGGCCGACCACGGTGACCAGCGAAGTGTCTTTCAGCGTGCCGACCACGCTGTTGGTCAGCGCCGGCACCACCAGGCGCAGCGCCTGCGGCAGCACGATGTCGCGCTGCACCGGCCAGCGGCCGAAGCCCAGCGCCATCGCCACTTCGGTCTGCCCGCGCGGCACCGCCTGCAGGCCACCGCGGATGATCTCGGCCAGATAGGCGGCCACGAACAGCGTGAGGCCCGCGAGCACGCGCACCAGCACGTCGGGCTGCCAGCCGGCCGGCCACAACAGCGGCAGCAGGAACGAGGCCATGAACAGCACCGAGATCAGCGGCACGCCCCGCACCAGCTCGATGTAGCTCGCGCTCAGCGTGCGCACCACCGGCCAGCCCGAGCGGCGACCCAATGCCAGCAGCAACGCGAGTGGAAAGGCCAGCGCCAGTCCCACGACGGCGAGCCCGATGGTCAAAGGCAGGCCGCCCCATCGGCTGGTCGGCACGCCGCTCAGCCCCAGCACGCCGCCGCGCATCAGCAGCACGAACAGCAGCAGCGCGACAATCCACAGCGGCGCCAGCCACCAACGCCAGCTGCGCGGCCAGGCGCTGAGCACGGTGACGGCCGACAGCACGACCACCGCGACCGCCGGCCGCCATTGCTCTTCATACGGAAAGCGCCCGAAAAGCATCGGCCGCCACTTCTCGGCCACCACACCCCAGCAGGCGCCGTGCTGCACCGCGCGGCAGGCCTCGGCATCGGGACGGAACACCGCATGCACCACGCCCCATTCGACGACATGGAAGCCGCCCCACGCCAGCAGCGCAAGCAGCAGCACCGTCGCCAGCGCACGCAGCGGCGAACCCCAGAGTTCGCTGCGCCACGCGATGGGGCCTTGCGCGACATTCCTCATCGCCACCCTCGCAGCGCGACGCGCGCGTTGTAGCGGTTCATTCCGAAGGAAATCAGCAGCGAGAGCAGCAGGTAGACCGCCATGATGATGGCAATGCACTCGAAGGCGCGGCCATTGGAGCCGATGGTGGTGTTGGCCACCGACACCAGCTCCGGATAGCCGACGGCCACCGCGAGCGAAGAGTTCTTGGTCAGGCTCAGCAGCTGATTGGTCAGCGAAGGCACGATCACCCGCAACGCCTGCGGCAGGATCACGATGCGCAACTGCTGCCCCGAAGAAAGACCCAGTGCCTGCCCCGCCAGCACCTGGCCCTGTGAAACCGAGAGGATGCCGGCGCGCACGATTTCCGCCACGAACGCCGCCGAATAGAAAGTCAGCCCGGCAACGATGGTCACGTACTCCGGGCTCAGCGCGGCACCGCCGCTCACGCCGAAATTACCGCGCTCCGGCCACTCGAAATGCGTAGGCCACCAGCCGCCCTCGGCCGCCACGGGCCAAGGCACGCTCAAGCCGCCCTTGCTGAGCCACACGCCCGGCAGCAGGTGCACGGGCTCGGTCGGATCGGGCAGCAGGTTCGCCATCGCGAAGGCCAGCATCAGCAGTTGCACCAGCAGCGGCACATTGCGCAGCAGCTCCACATACGCGGTGCAGATGCCGCGCAGCAGCACATGCGGCGCGAGCCTGCCGATACCGATCAGCGTGCCGAGCACCACCGAGAAAATGGCCGCCGGCACCGCCGCGCGCACCGTGTTGATCAGGCCCGCGAGAAAGGCGCGCCAGAACGGCTGGCTGGCATCGAAATCGAGCCAGCCCTCGCTGATGGAAAAGCCCGCGGGCTCGGTCAGGAAATCGAAGCCCGAGCGAACGCCGCGCGCGCGGAGCACCTCGAGCGCGTGGTGCACCACCCAGACGGCACCGGCCACCACGGCCAGCACCAGCAGCACCTGCACCGCCCAGGCCAGCCAGACGCCGCGGCGCGACGAGGCAACGGCATCTCTGCGCATTGCCATCAGCTCGCGGACCTGCTGCGATCAAATGCCAGGAACACCGCGGAACCGGCTTCGCCGGGCCGCAGGTGTTGCCCCCGGCGAGGGGGGTGGCGCAGCGACACGAAGTGCGCGAAGCCTGGGGGAGGCATCACCTGACCGGGGGTGCGTAGATCAGGCCGCCCTTGCTCCAGAGGTTGTTGGAGCCGCGCGGCAGCTTCAGCACAGACTTGGGCCCGACGTTGCGCTCGAACATCTCGCCGTAGTTGCCCACGGCCTTGATGGCGCGGAAAGACCATTCCTTGTCCAGGCCCAGCAGCTTGCCGAGGTCTTCACCGGTGCCGACCAGGCGTTGCTGCGCCGGGTCCTTGCTGTTGGCCTTGAGCTCGTCGGCGTTGGCCTGCGTGACACCGGCCTCCTCGGCCTCGATGAGCGCGTTGGGCACCCACTTGGCGATGGCGAACCACTCGTCGTCGCCGCGGCGCACCAGCGGTGCCAGCGGCTCCTTGGAGATCAACTCGGGCAGGATGACGTAGTCGTCGGGGTTGGGCGCCTCCTTGTTGCGCAGGCCGGCCAGTGCCGAGGCGTCGGTCGTGAAGGCCTGGCAGCGGCCGGAGAAGAAGGCCTTGAAAGAAGCCTCGAAGCTCTCGAACACCACGGTCTTGACCGGGATGCCCTGCGCGCGGAAGTAGTCCGACACGTTCTTCTCGTTGGTGGTGCCCGACTGCGTGCAGATGGTGGCGTTCTTGAGCTGCTTGGCGCTCGTCACCTTGAGCTTCTTGGGCACCAGGAAGCCCTGGCCGTCGTAGTAGGTGATGGTGGTGAAGTTGAAGCCCAGCGAGGCGTCGCGCGTGAGCGTCCAGGTGGTGTTGCGCGCGAGGATGTCGATTTCGCCGGCCTGCAGGGCCGAGAAGCGCTGCTGCGAATTGAGCGGCACGAAGTCGACCTTCTTGCCGTCGCCGAGCACGGCCGCGGCGATGGCGCGGCAGGTGTCGACATCGAGGCCCGACCAGTTGCCCTGCGTGTCCGGTGCCGAGAAACCCGCCACCCCGTTGGTCACGCCGCATTTGACGGTGCCGCGCTGCTTGACCGCGTCGAGCGTCTTGCCAGCGAAGGCCGGCGCGGCTGCGGCGAAAGCGATGACGGAGGCGGCGGCAAGCAGCGCCGGGCGGAATCGGGTGTTCATCATTGGTGTTCTCCTCAACAGTAAGCAAAAGGCAGTGTACGGGGCGTTACCGGACTCTGCCAAAGAACTCCGGGTTGGATACATATGCCGCCGCGCGCAGCCCAGGTTCACTACCATACGGCCCTCGAATCACTTCACCTGGAACCTACTCAAATGGTCAAATCCGACGACACCGGCAAGTTCATCCTGCGCGTTTCGCTCGGCGTCCTGATCCTGCTGCACGGCATTGCCAAGCTGCAGGGCGGCGTCGGCTTCATCTCGGGCATGCTGGCCCAGCACGGGCTGCCCGGCGCGCTGGCCTATCTCGTCTACATCGGTGAAGTGGTGGCGCCGGTGCTGCTGATCATCGGCCTGTACACGCGCCCTGCCGCCTGGATCGTGGCCATCAACATGCTGGTGGCTTTTGCGCTGGTCCACATGAAGGACCTGACCGCGCTCGGCAAGCAAGGCGGCTGGGCGCTGGAACTGCAAGGCATGTTCCTCTTCGCGGCGCTCGCCCTCGCCTTCATGGGCGGCGGACGCTTCGCGCTGAGCAGCAAATACAACTAGGCTTCAATCGTCGTCATCGGCATCGAGGCCTGGAAACAGGACCTCGGTGTAGCCGAAGCGCGAGAAATCGCGCACCCGCATCGGGTACAGCTTGCCCAGCAGGTGGTCGACCTCGTGCTGCACCACGCGTGCATGAAAGCCGGTGGCAACCCGGTCGATCGGGTCGCCGTAAGGATCGAAGCCGGTATAGCGGATGTTGGCAAAGCGCGGCACCACGCCGCGCAGGCCCGGCACCGACAGGCACCCTTCCCAGCCCTCTTCTTCCTCGTCGTTCAGCGGCGTGATGACGGGGTTCAGCAGCACCGTGCGGGGCACGGGCGGTGCGTCAGGATAGCGGGGGTTGACGACATCGGTGCCGAAGATCACGAGCTGCTGGTCGACGCCTATCTGCGGCGCCGCGAGACCCGCGCCGTTGACCGCATGCATGGTTTCGAACATGTCGCGCACCAGCAGGTGCAGTTCGTCGGTGTCGAAGGCGGCGACCGGCTGCGCGATGCGCAGCAGCCGGGGGTCGCCCATTTTCAGGATTTCGCGGATGGCCATGGCGGGATTATCGCGACAGGCCCGCGACCTTGGCCCGCCACGGGATCAATCACGGAGGCGTCGTACCCTTCTGGTCCGGCGACGTCCACAGGTGGGCGTTGGGGTTCGGCCGGGTCGCTCCCGGAGGCAGCACCGCGGGCGGCACCACGCCTGGGCGACCACCGCCCCACGCAGGCGGCGGCGGGCGCCCGGCACCTGGGTAGGGATAACCCGGACGCACTGCAGGATAGGCAGGCCGGTTGTAGTACGGACGGTCGCGATAGTAGGGACGGCGACCATCGTAATAAGCACCACCGTTGATGTAGACCGGCGCCGGCGCCACCACCACGGGCGAAGGCTCGCTGTAGTAAGGCCCCGACGAGTAGCCGCCCCCGTAATAGGGGTCGCCCGGCACGCCCACACAGCCGGTCAGCAGCGCGACGCCGCCGAGCGCAATGCAGGCACCAAGAACACGAATTTTTTGCATGAGGGACTCTCCTTGTGGCCTTTCAGTTTTCTTTCAACGCCAGGTTGTAGCCCCTGTTGACTGCGCTCGGATGAAGTCAGGTAACGACCGGTAAGGAGAACCTGAAGCTCCCCTTAATCCACCGCTCCCTTCGCCAGGATTTCCAGCATACGCGCCTCGTCGATCACCTCGACCCCGATTTCCCTGGCTTTGTCGAGCTTGCTGCCGGCGTCTTCGCCCGCAACGAGGTAGTGGGTTTTCTTGCTGACGGAGCCGGCCACCTTGGCTCCGGCTGCTTCCAATTTATCCTTCGCTTCGTCCCTGCCCAGCGTAGGAAGGGTACCGGTGATGACGAAGGTCAGGCCCGCCAACGGCTTGGGCGCACGGGCCTCGGGCTCGCCCTCTTCCCATGTCAGGCCGCAGGCGCGCAGTTGCTCGACCACCTCGCGGTTGTGCGGCTGGTCGAAGAAGGTGCGCAGGCTCTGGGCGACCACCGGACCGACGTCGTTCACCTCGAGCAACTGCTCTTCGGTCGCGTCCATGATGCCGTCCAGCTTGCCGAAGTGCTTGGCCAGGTCTTTCGCGGTGCTCTCGCCCACATGGCGAATGCCCAGGCCGAACAGGAAGCGCGGCAGCGTGGTCTTCTTCGACGCCTCGAGCGCATCGACCAGGTTCTTGGCCGATTTCTCCGCCATGCGGTCCAGGCCCGCCAGCGTGGTGAAGCCCAGCTTGTAGAGGTCGGGCAAGGTGCGGATCAGGTTCGCGTCGACCAGTTGCTCCACCAGCTTGTCGCCCAGCCCGTCGACGTCGACCGCGCGCCGCGCCGCGAAATGCAGGATCGCTTCCTTGCGCTGCGCCGCGCAGAACAAGCCGCCGGTGCAGCGGTAGTCGACCTCGCCTTCCTCGCGCACGGCTTCCGAACCGCACACCGGGCACTTGTGCGGCATGGTGAACAGCGGGCCGCGCTGATCGTCGGGCTTGGCAAGGCTCTCGGGCACCACGCCGACCACTTCGGGAATCACGTCGCCGGCGCGGCGCACGATGACGGTGTCGCCCACGCGCACGTCCTTGCGGCGGGCTTCGTCCTCGTTATGCAGCGTGGCGTTGGTCACGGTCACGCCGCCGACGAATACCGGCGCCAGCTTGGCCACCGGCGTCAGCTTGCCGGTGCGACCGACCTGGATTTCGATGCCGAGCACCTCGGTCAACTGCTCCTGCGCCGGGTACTTGTGGGCCACGGCCCAGCGCGGCTCGCGGGTGACGAAGCCCAGCTGCCGCTGCAGCTCGATGCTGTCGACCTTGTAGACCACGCCGTCGATGTCGTAGGGCAAGGCGTCGCGCTGGCGGCCGATGTTCTCGTGGAAAGCGATCAGCTCGATGGCGCCGGTGGCCCGCGCCGTCTGCTGGGCGACCGGGAAGCCCCAGGCCTTGAACTGCGCCAGCCAGTCGAACTGGGTCGGGCAATCGGGGCCGCCTTCGCTTGCCGGCGTGACTTCGCCCAGCCCATAGGCAAAGAAGCTCAAGGGCCGCGCCGCGGCAATCGCCGGGTCGAGCTGGCGCACCGCGCCCGCCGCCGCGTTGCGCGGATTGACGAACACCTTCTCGTTCTTCTGCCCGGCCGCGATCTTCTCGCGCTGGCGCTCGTTGAGCGCGTCGAAGTCGGCACGCTTCATGTAGACCTCGCCGCGCACTTCGACCACGGGTGGCGCCTTGCCGTTCAGGCGCAGCGGAATCTCGCGCACCGTGCGGATGTTCTGCGTGACCTCTTCGCCGACCTCGCCGTCGCCGCGGGTCGCGGCCTGCACCAGCACGCCGTTTTCGTAGCGCAGGTTCATGGCCAGGCCGTCGAACTTGAGTTCGCAGACATACGCCACCTGCGGTCCGTCCTCGGCCAAACCGAGTTCCTTGCGCACCCGCGCATCGAAGGCGCTGGCGCCGCCGGGCGTGATGTCGGTCTCGGTGCGGATCGACAGCATCGGCACCTTGTGGCGCACCTTGGTGAAGCCGTCGAGCACCTTGCCGCCCACCCGCTGTGTCGGCGAGTCGGGCGTGCGCAGGTCGGGGTATTCGGCCTCGATGGCCTGCAGGCGCTGGAACAGCTTGTCGTACTCGGCGTCCGGCAGTTCGGGCGCGTCAAGCACGTAATACAGGTTGGCGTGCCGGTGGAGCTGTTCGCTCAGTGCGGCGGCTTCGCGTGCCGCTTCGTCGCGCGATGTCATGGGTGTCTCCGGAAAGTCCGAATTAGCTGAAGAGGCGGCGCGCCAGCGGCGATCCCGCCGCGAGGTCGCGCCCGTCGAGCGTGTCGTAGAGCTGCTCGAGGTCGTTGCCGATCACGTCCATGGTCTCTTCGCGCAGCAGTTGGCCGTCGCTGTCGGTGACCACGCCGTCCATCTCGCGCGCGAGCGTGGCGGCGGCTTCGCGCATGCGGCGGAACGGCTCTTCGGCGCGATCGACCTGCGGAACGTCCAGGCTCAGGCTCAGCTCGCGAATGGCCGACTGGGCCGGATCGTCTGCCAGCGCCGCCTGCGTGTCGAAGGCCAGCCCCAGGATGGGCGGCAGCCCGACCTCGCCCGTCGGCAGCACCATGCGCCCCGGGATGATGCCGGCCACGAAGCCCAGCCGCGCCGCGTTCTGCTGCACGTAGCCGGGGCTCCATGCGGCATGCAGCGCGCGCAGCACGAAGCCCAGTTGCGCATCGTGCGCGCTGGCGAACTGGTCGAGCTCACGGGCGCGCGCCACTTCGTCGAGCATTTCAGGAAACTCGGGCGCCCCGTTGACGGCATCGGCAAAGGCCTGCGCCTTGACCACGAATTCGGAGTACTCGATCTCGTTGAGCGCGCCGGTGCGGTTGGCCAGCTGCACGCCGACCTGGAACGCCCTGTAGCGCTGCCCCGGCACGGGCGGCTCCCACTGGCCGTTGTGTTCGTTGAGGCCCTCGATGGCCACCGGCTTGCTGCCCGCGCGCCGCGTCGGCGGCATGGCGGCGATGGCGGCGTCGCCCGAGGCCAGGCCGTCGAGCGAGATAGGCGCGATCACGTCGATCAGCGGGTCGAGCCCGCCGCGGCGCTCGCCGGTCGGCACGGGCATGCCGCTGGGCGCCGGCAGGTCGGGGTCGAACAGCGGCTCATGGCGGTCGCTGCCCGGCACCTGGTTCGGATCGACATGCAGCGTCGGCTCCAGGCCGTCGGCCGAGCCGGACATCGCGCGTTCCGCATCGGCCAGCGCGATGTCGACCGCGTCGGGCTGGCGCGGCGCATTGCGGCGCGACATCAGCGTGTTGTAGGCAACGACGGCCGCGAGAACGAGGCCGCCGAGGATGGTCAGGGCGAGAGTGAGGCTGCTCATCGGTGTGCCGCCCGGCTCAGGCCGCAGCCACCATGGAAGCCGCCGCCTCCATGTCGACCGCCACGATGCGCGACACGCCCTGCTCCTGCATCGTCACGCCGATCAGTTGCTCGGCCATTTCCATGGCGATCTTGTTGTGGCTGATGAAGAGGAACTGGGTTTCACGGCTCATGGCGGTGACGAGTTTGGCATAGCGCTCGGTGTTCGCGTCGTCCAGCGGCGCGTCCACTTCGTCCAGCAGGCAGAAAGGCGCCGGGTTCAGCTGGAAGATGGCAAACACCAGCGCAATGGCCGTGAGCGCCTTCTCGCCGCCCGAGAGCAGGTGGATGGTCTGGTTCTTCTTGCCGGGCGGCTGCGCCATCACCTGCACGCCCGAGTCGAGGATCTCGTCGCCGGTCATCATCAGCTTGGCATTGCCGCCGCCGAACAGCTCGGGGAACATGCGGCTGAAGTGGTCGTTGACGATCTTGAAGGTGCCCCCGAGCAGGTCGCGCGTTTCGGCGTCGATCTTGCGGATGGCGTCTTCGAGCGTGCCGATGGCTTCATTCAGGTCGGCCGATTGGGCATCGAGGAAGATCTTGCGCTCGCTGGCGATAGCCAGTTCGTCGAGCGCGGCCAGGTTCACCGCGCCGAGCGCGACCACTTCGCGGTTGAGGCGGTCGATTTCGCTCTGCAGGCCGGTCAGGCGCACCTTGTCGGTCTCGATCGACTGCTCGATGGCCTCGAGGTCGGCGCCGGCGTCGTCCAGCAACTGCTGGTATTGCTCCACGCCCAGGCGCGCGGCCTGTTCCTTGAGCTGGAATTCGGTGATGCGCTGGCGCAGCGGATCGAGTTCGCGCTCCAGCTGCAGGCGGCGCTCGTCGCTGGCACGCAGCTTGAGCGTGAGGTCGTCGTACTGGCTGCGTGCCGAGCCCAGCGCGGCTTCGCGTTCGAGCTTGAGCGCAAGTGCGTCCTGCAGGCCGGCCTGCGCGGCGGCGTCGGACAGGCGGCTCAGCTCTGCGCGTGCGCGCTCGTCTTCGTCGGTCAGCGACACGACTTGCTGCGCCGCGGTTTCGATGGAGCGGTTGAGTTCGCCGCGGCGCGCTTCGAGCGTGCGCTGCGAGAAGGTCGCTTCCTGCGCCTGGCGCTCCAGGCTGCGGTGCTGCTCGCGGCTGGCGTTCAGCGCGCGGCCGGCTTCGATCACGCGCTCGTCCAGTTCCGCATGGCGTTCCTGGCTGTCGGCCAGTTGCATGTCGAGTTCTTCGAAGCGGCCTTCGGCCGAAATGCGGCGCTCCTGCAGTTCCTCGAGCTGCGCATCGACTTCGCCGAGGTCGGCGGCCAGCTGCTGGCTGCGGGCGCGGGTCTGCTCGGCCAGCTGCGTCATGCGCAGGGTCTCGACCTGCAGCTCGTGCGCGCGCGACTGGGTCTCGGCGGCTTCGCGCCGGGCGGTCACGAGGCGCTGCGCGGCGTCGGCATAGGCGGCTTCGGCGCGGACCAGCGCGGTGCGCGCTTCTTCGTTGATGAGCGTCTGGGCGCGCAGCTGGCGCTCCAGGTTTTCCATTTCCTGCTGGCGGGCCAGCATGCCGGCCTGCTCGGAATCGGGTGCGTAGAAGTTGACGCTGTGCGAAGACACGGCATGGCCGCTCTTCACGTAGATCACCTCGCCGGGCTGTAGCGTTGCGCGCTGGGCCAGTGCCTCTTCGAAGCTGTCGGCGGTGTAGCAGCCGTGCAGCCAGCCGGTCAGCAGGGCTTGCTGGCCGGCGTCGTTCAGGCGCAGCAGGCTCGAAAGGCGCGGCAACGCGGCGGCGCTCTCCGGCACGCCGGCGGCGGGCGGGCTGTAGAAGGCGAGCTTGGCGGGCGGCGCGTCGTTGCCGAAGGCGCGCACCATGTCCAGGCGGCTGACTTCCAGCGCGCCCAGGCGCTCGCGCAACGCGGCTTCGAGGGCGCTTTCCCAGCCCTGTTCGATATGGATGCGGCTCCACAGGCCCTGCAGGCCGTCGAGGCCGTGCTTGGCCAGCCACGGGGCGAGCTTGCCGTCGGTCTTGACCTTCTCCTGCAGCGCGCGCAGCGCATCGAGGCGGGCCGAGAACTCGGCGTGGCGGGCACCCTCGGTGTTGACCGCCTGCTGCCTGGCCCGGCGGTCGTCGTCGAGCTGGGGCACCGTTTCCTGCAGCTCCTGCAGGCGCGCGTCGGACTCGCTCGCGGCTTCCTGCGCGGCGGCATGCTGCTCCTGCATGTCGAGCAGGCGGGCTTCGTCGGGCGCGGCCAGCGCGTTCTGGTCGGCGCGCAGGCGTTCGCTGCGCTGCGTGAGCTGGCGGCTCTGTTCTTCGATGTTGCGCTGGTCGGCGGCCAGCACCTGGATTTGCTGCTGCACCTGCGACACGGTCGTGCGCTGGGCGTTGGCCTGGTCCTGCGCGCGCTGCACGGCCTCTTCGAGCTCCGGCATGCGCGCGTCGTGTTCCTCCAGCTGGGCGGCGAGCAAGATGGCCTGCTCTTCGGCATCGACACCCGCGCCGGCCAGCGTTTCGATCTCGGCTTCGGCTTCTTCGCGGCGGCGGCCCCACTGGCCCATCTGCTCGCGCAGCTGCACCAGGCGCTGCTCGACGCGCTGGCGGCCTTCGACCACGAAGCGGATCTCGCCCTCGAGCCGGCCGACTTCGGCGCTGGCCTCGTAGAGCTTGCCCTGGGCCTGGTTCACCTGGTCGCCGGCGCCGTAGTGGGCCTGGCGCACGGTTTCGAGTTCGGACTCGATGCGGCGCAGGTCGGCGGTGCGCGATTCGAGGTCGTTGATCGCCTTTTCGGAGTCGGCCTTGATCTTGGCCTGGTCGGCGTTGCTTTCGCTGCGCTTGAGGAACCACAGCTGGTGCTGCTTCTTCGTGGCGTCGCCCTGCAGCAGGTTGTAGCGCGCGGCCACTTCGGCCTGCTTCTCGAGCTTCTCGAGGTTGGCGTTGAGTTCGCGCAGGATGTCTTCCACCCGCGTGAGGTTCTCGCGCGTGTCGCCCAGGCGGTTCTCGGTCTCGCGGCGGCGTTCCTTGTACTTGGAGACGCCGGCGGCCTCTTCGAGGAACAGGCGCAGTTCTTCGGGCTTGGACTCGATGATCCGGCTGATCGTGCCCTGCCCGATGATGGCGTAGGCGCGCGGGCCCAGGCCGGTGCCCAGGAACACGTCCTGCACGTCGCGGCGGCGCACCGGCTGGTTGTTGATGTAGTAGCTGCTGGTGCCGTCGCGGGTAAGCACGCGGCGCACCGCGATTTCGCCGAACTGGTTCCATTGGCCGCCGGCACGGTGGTCGGCGTTGTCGAACACCAGTTCCACGCTCGATCGGCTGGCCTGCTTGCGGGTGGTCGTGCCGTTGAAGATCACGTCCTGCATCGACTCGCCGCGCAGCTCCGACGCGCGCGACTCGCCGAGCACCCAGCGCACCGCATCCATGATGTTCGACTTGCCGCAACCGTTGGGCCCGACGACGCCCACCAGTTGGCCCGGCAGCAGGAAGTTGGTGGGTTCGGCGAACGACTTGAAGCCCGAGAGCTTGATGGAATTAAGACGCACGACTTGTCGGCCTGCCTTGGCTGTAGCGCCAAGGTATTGATTTGTAAGGAAAATTGCACGGGCCTGCAGCTTGCAGCAGGCCGCCGCCCCAGCCGTGGATGATAACGTCAGGGCATGAGCGATTCCCCGGTTTCAACCCTTGCGGCGCGAGGCGCCTGGCTGCTGGCGGGCACGGCCATCCTGATCGGCGCGGCCGGCTGCTCGTCGGTGCGTTCCACAGAGCGCGCGGAGCCCTACGCGAGCCAGGAATGGATGCAGTCCGGCGCCAACCGCATTGCCAATCTTTCGCTGCGCGACAACCTCCAGTCGGTCCGGCGCGTGCAGTCCACCCTCTACAAGCGCAACCCGCGCGAATGGCGCAAGTCGGCGCCCAGCATGGAAGAAGCCACCCAGCGTGCCTGGGACGCCGTGCTCAAGGGCCCGCCGCTTCCCGAGCTGCACGGCGCCAGCGGCATCGACGCAATCCGGCTGGCCTTCGACACCGGGCCGCAGGGCTACCAGGGCGACCGGGTGGCGGCGCTGGTGTACGGCTGGGCGTCCATGCTCAAGCAGGCCAACGGCGACACCTGGGACCAGACCATGATCGACGGCGTGAACGCCGAAAACAGCTTCCGCGCCGCGCGCAACTTCGAGATCTCGCTCTGGCTGATCTCCTCCAAGACCGGCCCCGACGGCCAGCCTCTGCTGCTGGCCACCGAGATCAGCGAGCGCGGCCGCAACCTCGTGGCCGACCGCGAGCTGTCGAAGGTGGTGGCCCGGCTCGACCTGCTGGCCGCGCAGGCCGACGAGAAATACCGCCGCGCCGCGCTCGACTTCGGCCAGAACTGGATCATGGGCGTGGTCATGCCCTTCTTCACGCTCGTGCCCAAGTGAGGCGCAAGCCACCGGCCACGGGCAGGCACGGCGCGTGCAAGCAGCGAAACCGCAAGGCGAGGCCCCTAGAATGAAATCGCCCTTCACCCCTCAACCCTTCAGAGGCAGCAGCAGTACATGAGCTCCATCAATTTCATCGGCGGCGAAAAAGGCGGTGTCGGCAAGTCGGTCACGGCACGCGTGCTGGCCCAGTACTTCATCGACCACAGCCGGCCCTTCACCGGCTTCGACACCGATCGCTCGCACAGCTCGTTCACCCGCTTCTACGAAGGCTTCGCGTCGCCCGTGGTGGTCGACAGCTTCGAAGGCCTGGACACCGTGGTGAACGGCTTCGAGACCAATCCCCAGCAAAGCGTGATCGTCGACCTCGCGGCCCAGACGCTGGCGCCGCTGTCGCGCTGGATCAAGGAATCGGACCTGTTCGACGTGTTCGCCGAAATCGGCGTCACCGTCAACTTCTGGCATGTGCTCGACGACGGCAAGGATTCGACCGACCTGCTCGGCAGCCTGATCGACACCTTCGGCAACCGCCCCAACTACATCGTGGTGCAGAACTACGGACGCGGCAGCGACTTCGGGATGCTGCTGGCCTCGCAGTCGCTTTCGAAGGCCACGGCCAACGGCGCGCGCGTGATTGCCCTGCCCCGCCTGCACGAGGCGAGCATGCGCAAGATCGATGCACAGAACACCAGCTTCTGGAAGGCCGTGAACGACCGCGAAGGCTCGCACGCGCTGGGTCTGCTGGAGCGGCAACGCGTGAAGTCGTGGCTGGCCACGGTCTACGCGGCCTTCGACACGCTGCCGCTCTGAGCCCCCAGCGGGGCCGGTGCGCTAAGACGCAACCGCCGCCCCGCCTCCCAGGGCCTTGTAGAGCGTCATCGTCGCGTTGAACTGGTTCAGCCGGTTCAACGCCAGCGAAACCTCGGCGGTGCGGCGCCGGTCTTTCGCATCGAGCACCGGCTGAAGCGCTGTCGCCCCGGCCCGATACCGCACTTCCGACAGCTTCTCGGCCCGCTGCGCTTCCTGAAGGGCCAGCGCCAGCTTGATGCTTTCGTCGCGCAGTTGCGTTCGCGACGACAACGCGTTCTCTACCTCTGAGAGCGCCGTATAGAGCGACTGCCTGAACCCCACCACCGCTTCTTCATACTGCGTCTGCGACACGCCGACCGTCAGCCGCGCCGTGTTCCATTGCAGGAACGGCAGCGCCAGCCCCGCGCCGAGGGTGGCGACCGGGTTCTTCAGCAGATCGCCCAATGCCGTGCTCGACGTGCCGAGCGAGCCTGTCAGGCTCAGCGTCGGATAGAAGCCGGTGCGCGTGGCGTCGACATTCGCCAGTGCGCCGCGCAAGCGCAGTTCCGCCGCATGCAGATCGGGCCTTCGGCCCAGCAGGCTGGCGGGCACGCCCGCATCGATGGCGGGCAGCGCGGTATCCGGCAACCGCGTGGGCTCGTTTGCCAGCGCTTCGGGTGGCCTGTCGAAGAGGATCGCCAACGCATTGCGCGCCTCGACACGCTGCTGCAGCAACTGCGTGTGCGCCGCCTCCTGCGTCGCCAGGTTCTGGCCGGCCTGCGCCACGTCCAGCCCCGACACGGCACCCGCCGCGTACTTGGTGCGCACCAGCGCCAAGATGCGCCGGCCGTCCTCGATGCCCGCTTCGCTCAGGGCGATGCGCTGGTTCAGGTAGCCGGTCTGCCAATAGAGCCCCGCCGTCGTGCCGACCAGCGCGAGCGCGGCGGCCTGGCGGTCGGACACCGTGGCCTTCAACTCCCAGTCGGCGGCGCTGCGCAGCGCCGATAGCCGGCCCCACAGGTCGAGTTCGTAGCTCAGCGTGACCAGCGAACTCGATGCGGAACCTGCCACGCCGCCGCGCTTCAGGTCGTAGCCACGGCTCGTGTTGAGCTGCCCCACCACGCCCGGCGTGAGATTGGTGTTGGCCAGGCCCGCCTGCAACTGCGCGCGCTGCACGCGTATGCCCGCCACGGCCAGGTCGTTGTTCGTGCGCAGCGCGTTGTCGATCAGCGTGTCCAGTTGCGGGTCCTGAAAGGCGGCCCACCACTGCTCGGAAGGCATCGCGGCGGCATTCGCCACAGCGACGGGCGAAGGCTGTTGCTGCTGCCACGCCGAGGGCACGTTCAATGGCCGCTGCTCGCGCTGCTCAGGCTGGAACAGCGCGCACCCGCCGAGCGTCAACGCCACGGCAGCGGCCGCCACGCCCCGATGAAGAAAGCGCGCGCTACTCACGAGCCAGCGCCTCGATCGGGTCCAGCCGCGCGGCATTTCGCGCCGGCAGGTAGCCGAACAGCACGCCGATCAGCGACGCGCACAGGAATGCCGACACCACGGCCCCCATCGAAAAGATCATTTGCCATTGCTTGACGAAAAGCGAAAACAGAAAGCTGATGCCGTAGGACAGCGTCACGCCGATCAGGCCGCCCACCAGGCACACCAGCACCGCCTCGGTCAGGAACTGCTGCAGCACGTCGCTCTGGCGCGCGCCCACGGCCATGCGAATGCCGATCTCGCGGGTGCGCTCGGTCACCGACACCAGCATGATGTTCATCACGCCGATGCCGCCCACCACCAGCGAGATCACGGCAATGAGCGACAGCAGCAGCGTGAGCGACTGGCTCGTGCGCTCGGCCGTCTTCACGATGCTGTCCATGTTGAAGGTGAAGAAATCCTTGCTGCCGTGGCGCATGGTGAGCAGCTTGACCACGCTGTCCTCGGCCGCCTTGGTCGGCTGGTCGTCGCGGATGCGCACGGTGATGCTGTCGAAGTGCTGCTGCCCGAAGAGCCGGCTCGCGCCGGTGCTGTAGGGCAGCCAGATGTTGAGCGACTTGTTCTCGCCGAACATGTTCTTCTTTTCCTGCGACACGCCGATCACGGTGCACGGCAGGTTGCCCACCAGGATGATCTTGCCCAGCGGATCGGTGCCCTCGGGAAACAGCTTGCGCCGCGTGTTCTGGTCGATCACCACCACCTGCGACTGATGCCGCACATCGCTGGCCGTGAAGGCCGCGCCGCTCGCCATCTGGATGTCGCGCACCCGGAAGAAGCTGTCGCTGACGCCGTTCACCGAGCCGTTGATGTCGACGCTGCGGTAGCGCAGCCGCAGGTTGCGCGAGGTCGAGGGCGTCACGCTGTGTACGTAGGGCTGCGCCGCCAACGCGTCGAGGTCGGAGGGTGTCAACGTACGTATGCTCGCGGCCTTGTCGTCCCCGAAATCGCTGCCCGGGTACACGTCGAGCGTGTTGGTGCCGATCGCCTTGATGTCCGACAGCACGAAGCGCTTGGCGCCCTCCCCGATGGCCACGATCGACACCACCGAAGTGATGCCGATGATGATGCCCAGCATGGTCAGCGCGGTTCGCATGCGGTGCGCCATCATCGAGCGCCACGCCATGCGGAAGGCCTCGGCAAAGCGGGCCCAACCGGTGCTGAAACGCGCGATGCCGAGCTTGGGCCGGGTCATCGCGCCGCCCGGGGCCGCGGAGGCGTCGGCCTGCGCCGACTGTTCGGGTGCCGCGACTGTCGGCACGTTCGGCCGGTCGCGCACGATCACGCCGTCGGCGATCTCGATGATGCGTTCGGTACAGCTCGCCACCTGCATGTCGTGCGTCACGATGATGACCGTGTGGCCCTGCGCATGCAGCTCGCGCAGAATGCCGATCACCTCCTGCCCGCTCTTGCTGTCGAGCGCGCCGGTCGGCTCGTCGGCCAGGATCACCTGCCCGCCGTTCATGAGCGCGCGCGCGATGCTCACGCGCTGCTGCTGGCCGCCCGAGAGTTGGCTGGGCCGGTGCTCCGTGCGATCACCCAGGCCCAGCCGCGTCAGCAACTGGCGGGCACGCGTGTCGCGCGCCTCGCTGTCGGTGCCGGCGTACACGGCGGGTACCTCGACGTTGCCGGTGGCCGTCAGGTGCTGCATCAGGTGGTAGCGCTGGAAGATGAAGCCGAAGTGCTCGCGCCGCAGCTCGGCCAGCGCGTCGCTGTCGAGCGTGCCCACGTCCTTGCCCGACACCAGGTAGATGCCGGTGCTCGGCCGGTCGAGGCAGCCCAGGATGTTCATCAGCGTCGACTTGCCCGACCCCGACGCGCCGACGATGGCCAGCATCTCGCCGTTGCCGATGTCCAGGTCGACGTTCTTCAGCACCTGCACTTCCTGCTCGCCCGAAGGAAAGCTTCGGCCGATGCCGCGCAGGGACAGCAGCGGCTGCTCTGCCTGTTGCGGCTGCTGCGTCATTGAGCCTTGCCCCGGGGACCGCCGCCGTCGGGCCTGTCGGCCAGAGCCGATGCGTCGCCGGTGATGACCTTGTCGCCCTCCTTCAGGCCTTCGAGCACCTGCGCCTGGAAGTTGTTGCTGATGCCGACGCGCACCATGCGCTTCTCGACGCTCTGGTCGGCCTTGAGCACGCGCACTTCCTGGCGGCCGTCCTTGTCGCGCGTGCCGAGCGCCGTCAGCGGCACCACCAGCGCCTGCTTGGCCTCGCCCAGCATGATCGCGACCTGCGCCGTCATGTCGACGCGCAGCGTGCGGTCGGGGTTGGGCACGTCGAACAATGCGTTGAAGAACACGGCGTTGTTGATCTTCTCGGGCGACGGCTGCACCGCGCGCAGCGTGCCGTAGTAGCGCTTGTCGGGGTCGCCCAGGATGGTGAAGTACACCGGCTGGCCCGCCTTCACGCGCACCACGTCGGCTTCTGACACCTGGGCCTTCACGGTCATGGTCGACAGGTCGGCCAGCTTCATCAGCGTGGGCACCTGGAACGAGGCCACCACGGTCTGGCCTTCGAGCGTGCTGATGGACACCACGTCGCCGTCGATGGGCGCGACGATGCGCGTGTACGACAGGTTGGTCTGCGCCGAGGCCAGCGCCAGCCGCTGCTGGCGGATCTGCGCGTCGAGCGACACGCCGTCGGCACGCAGAGCGCGCAGCTCGGCGTCGGCGCTTTCCATGTCCTGCTTCGCGGCGGCGTCCTGGGCCAGCATTTCCTGCTGGCGCGTCCAGCTGAGCTGGGCCTGCCTGATGCGCACTTCCTTCGCGAGCTTCTGCGCCTGCAGGTTGTCGAGCTTGGCCTGCTCCTGCGCCAGCGTGTTCTGCGAGATGACGGGATCGATCTCCGCGAGCCAGTCGCCCTTCTTCACGGTCTGCCCCAGCACCACCTTCAGCGACTTGAGCTGGCCGCTGACCTGCGCCCCCACTTCCACCTGCTTGAGCGCCTGCAGCACGCCGGTGGCGAGCACCGCGTTCTCGAGATCGGTGCGCTGCACCGAGGCGGTGAGGTATTCGGGCTTCCTGGCGGGGCTCAGGCCGACGAAGGCAACGAGGCCCAGCACCACGAGAACGAGAATTCCGATGAAGTATTTGCGCGACCGCCGGGGTTGGGTATTGGGCATTCGAGAAAAGGTTGGGGGCGCCGAATGCCAGGTTTCTTCAATGAAAATTCAGCGCCGGAAAAGAGGAACCTTGGGGCTCCGCCTCATCCTAGCGGCGTTTACTGAAGAAACTTTAAAGGCCCGCAGGGCCCTTGGGGCGAAGCGCCCGCCAACGACAAAGACGCCGCTCTCGCGAGGCGGCGTCTTTTTTGCTTGGTTGCGGAAGCTGCGCTCAGCGCGCGCGGCGCGAGCGCACCAGCAGCACGATCAGCATCAGCGACAGAACCGTGAACGCGATGAACGACCAGTTCGCCAGCGTCAGGCCGAACAGCGACCAGTCGATCTTCGAGCAGTCGCCGCCGCCGCGGAAGATCATCGGCAGCGCGCGCTTGAGCGGGAAGGTCTCGATCATCCCGTAGAGGTCGCGTCCGCAGGACACGACTTCAGGCGGATACCACTGCAGCCAGCTTTGCGAGGCCGCCGTGTAGGCACCGCCCACCGCGGCCACCAGTGCGAGCAGGCCGCCCACGAAGCGCAGGCCGACGCTGCGGAAAACCCCGGCCAGGCCGGTGAAGAGAGCCACCAGCACCAGCGCATACCGCTGCACGATGCACATGGGACAAGGCTCGAGCCCCACCACGTGTTGCAGATAGAGCCCGAAGGCCAGCATGAGAACGCAGGCCAGGCAGATCAGCCCATACGCGCGGCGCGGCGCGCCGAAGTACCAATCGATCAAGGAGATACCCAATCTTCTTCTACGAACACCCTGGCCTTGCGCGGGTTGGCGACGACGGTGTCGCCTTCCTTCAAGCCCAGGTCACGGAACTGTTGCGCAGGGAGTTGCGCTTCGATGATGGTTCCGGAGCCCGGATTATCTGGATTCGATTCGGTGGGCTCAAGTTCCAGCCGCGCGATGGGTCCGACGACGATGGCGCGCGCCAGCGTGGCGACGATGCCCGAAGCGCCGGCCACGTAGCGTGTCACATCGATGTCATGCGGGCGCACGTAGGCGCGCGCCTTGGCATCGCGCGCGCCGCTGTGCTCGGGCGAATCGAGGCGCATGCCGTCGAGCTGCACCGCGCCGTTGTCGGCCCGGCCGTGGAACAGGTTCACGTCGCCCAGGAAGCCGTAGACGAAGGGGCTGGCCGGCTGGTCCCACACCTCCTGCGGCGAGCCGACCTGCTCGATCTGTCCCTTGTTGATGACCACCACGCGGTCGGCCACTTCGAGTGCTTCTTCCTGGTCGTGCGTGACGAAGATCGAGGTGACGTGAAGCTCGTCGTGCAACCGGCGCAGCCAGCGACGCAGTTCCTTGCGCACCTTGGCGTCGAGCGCGCCGAAGGGCTCGTCCAGCAGCAGCACCTTGGGCTCCACGGCCAGCGCGCGGGCCAGCGCGATGCGCTGGCGCTGGCCGCCCGAGAGCTGCGAGGGGTAGCGGTCGGCCAGCCAGTCGAGCTGCACCAGCTTGAGCAGGTCGGTCACCTTGGCCTTGATCTGCGCGTCGCTCGGGCGCTCCTTGCGCGGCTTCACGCGCAGGCCGAAGGCCACGTTCTCGAACACGGTCATGTGGCGGAACAGCGCGTAGTGCTGGAACACGAAGCCCACCTGCCGCTCGCGCACGTGCACGTCGGTGGTGTCTTCGCCCGAGAACAAAATGCTGCCGCTGTCGGCCGTCTCCAGCCCCGCGATGATGCGCAGCAGCGTGGTCTTGCCGCAGCCCGAGGGGCCGAGCAGCGCGACGAGTTCGCCCGATTCGACGTCGAGGTTCACGTCGCGCAGCGCGCGGAAGTCGCCGAACTGCTTGCTGATGTTGCGGATTTCGATGCTCATGATTTCTTCTCTCTCAGGCTCAGGCCGCCGTGGTTTCAGGGGGCCGTTCCGGGGGCAGCTCGGCAATGGCTTTCATCTCGCGCTCGTGGCGCCATTCGATGACCGACTTGATCACCAGCGTGACCAGCGCCAGGATGGCCAGCAGCGAAGCCACGGCAAACGCGGCCACCGACTGGTATTCGTTGTAGAGCACTTCCACATGCAGCGGCATGGTGTTGGTCTGCCCGCGAATGTGGCCCGACACCACCGACACCGCGCCGAACTCGCCCATGGCGCGCGCGTTGCACAGGATCACGCCGTACAGCAGGCCCCACTTGATGTTGGGCAGCGTCACGCGCCAGAAGGTCTGCCAGCCGGTCGCGCCCAGCACGATGGCGGCCTGCTCCTCGTCGGTGCCCTGCGCCTGCATCAGCGGAATGAGCTCGCGCGCGATGAACGGAAAGGTCACGAACACGGTGGCCAGCACGATGCCGGGCACGGCGAAGATGATCTTGATGTCGTGGTCGGCGAGCCACGGGCCGATCCAGCCCTGCGCGCCGAACACCAGCACATAGATCAGGCCCGCAACCACCGGCGACACCGCGAACGGCAGATCGATCAACGTGGTGAGAAAGGCCTTGCCGCGGAACTCGAACTTGGCCACGGCCCAGGCCGCGGCCACGCCGAACACCAGGTTCAGCGGCACCGCGATGGCGGCCGTGATCAGCGTGAGGCGGATCGCGCTCCAGGCGTCGGGCTCTTTCAGCGCGTCGAGGTAGGCCGTGACGCCCTTGCGCAGCGCCTCGGTTGCCACGGCGGCCAGCGGCAGCACGAGGAACAGGAACATGAAACCGAGCGCAATGCCGATCAGCGTCCAGCGCACCCAGGCGGATTCGGTGGTGCCGGCCTGCGCGCGGCGAATGACTTTGGAAGGTGCGCTCATGTCAGGCTCCCGCGCGGCGACGCTGCCAGGCTTGCAGGCCGTTGATGACCAGCAGCAGCACGAACGAAATGACCAGCATCACCAGCGCGACCGCGGTGGCGCCCGCGTAGTCGTACTGCTCCAGCTTGCCGATGATGATGAGCGGCGTGATCTCCGAGATCATCGGCATGTTGCCGGCGATGAAGATCACCGAGCCGTATTCGCCGATGGCGCGCGCGAAGGCCATCGCAAAGCCGGTGAGCAACGCGGGCGCGATCGACGGAAAGATCACCTTGGTGAAGGTCTGCAGCCGCGTCGCGCCGAGCGAGGTGGCGGCTTCTTCGAGTTCTTTCTCGGCGTCTTCCAGCACCGGCTGCACCGTGCGCACCACGAACGGCAGCCCGATGAAGATCAGCGCAATGACAATGCCCGCCGGCGTGAACGCCAGCTTGATGCCGTGCGGCTCGAGCAGTTGCCCGATCCAGCCGTTGCCCGCGAGCAGCGCGGTCAGCGAAATGCCGGCCACCGCCGTCGGCAGCGCGAAAGGCAGATCGACCAGCGCATCGACGATGCGCTTGCCCGGAAACTTGTAGCGCACCAGCACCCAGGCCACCAGCAGGCCGAACACCGCATTGACGATGGCGGCGAACAGCGAGGCGCCGAAGGTCAGCCGGTACGAGGCCATCACGCGCGGCGCCGTCACGGCCACCCAGAATTGGTCCCAGGTCAGCGTGAAGGTCTTGAAGACCAGCGCCGACAGCGGGATCAGCACGATCAGGCTCAGATACAGGATCGAGAAGCCCAGCGTGATGTGGAAACCCGGCAGCACGCGCTTGGCGCCGCCTGCCCGGTTGGCACGCGAAAAAGGCGCTCCCGCGGACGGGAGCGCCGAAGGAACAGCGCCGCTCATTTACTTCGCGCCGGGCGTATAGAGCTTGTCGAACTGGCCGCCGTCGTTGAAGTGCACCTTCTGCGCTTCACCCAGGCTTCCGAACAGTTCCTGCACCGTGAACAGCTGCAGCGGCTTGAAGGTCGCGGCGTACTTCTTGAGCACGGTCTGCGAGCGCGGGCGCAGCGCGTGCTTGGCGGCGATTTCCTGTGCTTCTTCGGAGTAGAGCCAGTCGAGGTAGGCCTTGGCCAGTTCGCCGGTGCCCTTCTTGTTGACGGTGCGCTCGACCACGGCCACCGGGTTCTCGGCCACGATGCTGATCGACGGGTACACCGAATCGACCTTGCCTGAACCGAATTCACGGTCGATAGACACCACTTCCGATTCGAAGGTGATCAGCGCGTCGCCGATGTTGCGCTGCAGGAAGGCGGTGGTCGCGTCGCGCCCGCCGCGTGCCAGCACCGGTACGTTCTTGAACAGCTTGCCGACGAACTCGGCGGCCTGGGCGTCGGTGCCGCCCTTCTTCTTGATGTAGCCCCATGCCGCCAGGTAGGCGTAGCGGCCGTTGCCGCCGGTCTTGGGGTTGACGATCACGACCTGCACGCCGGGCTTGACCAGGTCGTCCCAGTCCTTGATGCCCTTGGGGTTGCCGTTGCGCACCAGGAACAGCATGGTCGACGTGGTCGGCGATGCGTTCTCGGGGAATTTCTTGGTCCAGTCCTTGGCGACCACGCCGGCGTTGGCCAGGAAGTCGATGTCGGTCGAGGTGTTCATCGTCACCACGTCGGCATCGAGGCCGTCCGCCACCGCGCGGGCCTGCGCGCTGGAGCCGCCGTGCGACTGGTCGATCTTGACGTCCTTGCCGGTGGCCTTCTTGTAGTGCGCCACGAAGGCCGCGTTGTAGTCCTTGTAGAACTCGCGGGCCACGTCGTACGAGGCGTTCAGCAGCGACGTGCCCTGGGCGAAGGCGCTGCTGCCGGCGAGTGCGGAGGACGCCAGCGCGAGCACGGCGACGAAGGTCTTGATTCTGGAAGTCATGTGATTGCCAAAGTTTCTGAAAATTCACGGCCCGCCGACCAGGCGGCGGGCTCGTCGGTCAAGGACTGGAGCAAGGCAAGGCCCAGCGGCCAGTCCCCGTGTCCCGAGTCGATGTTGATGTGGCCCGCATTCTGCATGCGGACGAACTCGCTGCCCCAGGCGCGCGAATATGCACCAGCCAGGCGGATCGGGCAAAACGGGTCATTGCTGCTGGCCACCACGATGCTGCGATACGGCAGCGCCGCATACGGCACGGGGGCGAAGTCGGACAGCACCGCGCGGCGCTCGGGGTCGGCCGGCGCCACCAGCAACGCGCCCTGGATGCGTGCCGCGGCCTCTGCCGGCAGGTGCGCCGTGGCGATGCAGCCCAGGCTGTGCGCGGCGATCACCACCGGGCCGTCGCTCTCGAGCACCAGCCTGGCCAGCGTGGAGACCCAGGCATCGCGCTTGGGCGAGGCCCAGTCGTCCTGCACCACCCGCGCCGCGCCCGGAATGCGCTCTTCCCACAGGCTCTGCCAATGGCCGGGCCCGGAGTCGCGCCAGCCGGGCACGATGACAACACGGGTCTGCATGACGACGCTGCCCCGTCCTGCTTACTTGTTGGGCTGCGGCGTGATGCGCAGGTAAGGCTTGACGGCCTTGAAGCCCTTGGGGAAGCGCTCGGCGAGTTCGGCCGGGTCCTGGATGCTCGGCACGATGACGACGTCGTCGCCGTCCTTCCAGTTCACGGGCGTGGCGACCTTGTGGCTGTCGGTGAGTTGCAGCGAATCGATCACGCGCAGGATCTCGTCGAAGTTGCGGCCGGTCGACGCCGGGTAGGTGATGGTCGTGCGAATGATCTTCTTGGGGTCGATGATGTAGACGCTGCGCACCGTGGCCGTGGTCGAGGCGTTCGGGTGGATCAGGTCGTACAGGTCGGCCACCTTGCGGTCCGCGTCCGCGATGATGGGGAAGTTCACCGTGGTGTTCTGCGTCTCGTTGATGTCGCCGATCCATTCCTTGTGCTTGGTGGCCGGATCGACGCTCAGCGCGATGGGCTTGACGCCGCGCTTGGCGAACTCGCCCGACAGCGCCGCGGTCTTGCCCAGTTCGGTGGTGCACACGGGCGTGAAGTCGGCCGGGTGCGAGAAGAACACGACCCACGAGTCGCCGGCCCACTGGTAGAAGTCGATGGGGCCTTCGCTGGAATCCTGGGTGAAATTGGGGGCGGTGTCGCCGAGTCGCAGAGTTGCCATGGTCGCTCCTGGATGGGATGGGAGCCTCGGATTGTGCGAATCATTGCTTCAATGCCAAACGAATATCTGCTTGTTTGGATATGACGTTTTTCGCATAACGCCCTGCCTTGGGGCTCAGAACATGCGCATGTCGACGCTCTGCAGGTGCTCCGTCAGGAAGTCGATCAGCCGCCGCACCGCCGGCACCAGCGCCCGCCGCGCCGGAAACACCATGTGCGCCACCACGGGCGACGGCCCCCACTCAGGCAGCACCCGCACGAGCCGGCCGGCGTCGACATCGGCCCGGCACATGTAGTCGGGCAGCATGGTCGCGCCGACACCGCCCAGCGCGCCGAACTGCAGCGTCGCCAGGTCGTCCGCCACGTAGCGCGGAATGTGCGAATGCACCCAGGTCTGGCCGCCCGGGCCTTCCAGCCGCCAGTCGCTGCGGCCTTCGCCGTTGACCGACATGGCCGCCGTCGGCAGCTTCACCAGATCGGCCGGCGTGTTCACCGGACCGTGGAGCGCCAGCAGCTCCGGGCTGGCGATCAGCACGCCGCGGCTGTAGCCGAAGGTCTTGGCCACCAGCACGGTGCTGTCCTCGATCTCGGGGCGCACGCGCAGCGCGATGTCGATGCCCTCCTCGATCAGGTCTACCGGCCGGTTGATCACGCGCATGTCGATGCGCACCGCCGGGTAGCGCGCCATGAAGACCGGCATCAGCTGTGCCAGCCCGCTGTGCGAGATGGTCACCGGGCAGCTCAGCCGCACCAGCCCGCTGGGCTCGGTCTGCACCTGCGCCACCGCCTCGGCGGCGGCCTGCGCCGCGTCGCGCATGGCGGAGGCGTGGCGCAGGTAGATCTCGCCGGCCGGCGTGAGCGACAGCCGCCGCGTGCTGCGCTGCATCAGTTGCACGCCCAGCCGCTCTTCCAGGTCGGCCACGCGGCGCGACAGGCGCGACTTGGGAATGCCCAGCGCCCGGCTGGCGGCGGCAAAGCCGCCCCGCTCGGCCACTTCAGCGAAGAAAACCATGTCGTTGAGGTCTTGCATGCCGCCCATTGTCCTGCAAACAGAACGAACTAGGCCAATTTTGGCCACTTATCAGCCACTGCATCCAAAAATAGAATTCTCACATCGCCGGCCAACTTGAGTGCCGACAGCCCCAAGAAAGTGATTGACTGATCATGAAGCTGCTCCACATCGACTCCAGCATCCTCGCCGCCAACTCCACCTCGCGCCTGCTCTCGGCCGAGACCGTGGCCGCCTGGCGCGCCGCCCACCCCGACACCACCGTCGAGTACCTCGACCTGGCCGTCGACACCCCCTCGCACTTCAGCGCCGATTCGCTCGGCATCAAGACCGGCGTGCAAGCCCAGCCGACCGAAGCGCAGCAGCGCGAGAACGACCTGTCCGAAAAGCTCGTGAGCCAGTTCCTGGCCGCGGACGTGGTCGTCATCGGCACGCCGTTCTACAACTTCTCGATCCCGACCCAGCTCAAGGCCTGGATCGACCGCCTCGCGCAAGTCGGCCGCACCTTCAAGTACACCGACAAGGGCCCGGTCGGCCTGGCAGGCGGCAAGACTGTCATCGTGGCTTCGACCCGCGGCGGCGTCTACTCGACCTCCGAAGGCGGCCAGGCCATGGAACACCAGGAGAGCTACCTCAAGGTGATCTTCGGCTTCTTCGGCATCACCGACGTGCGCTTCGTGCGCGCCGAAGGCGTGGCCATGGGCGACGGTGCCAAGGCCACCGCCCTGGCCTCGGCCCGCGCCGACATCCTGGTGGCGACCGGCGAGGCCGCCAACCAGAAGGACGTGGCGCAAGTCGCCTGATCCATCGGCCCCGCGCCATGAAAAAAAGCCGCCTTCACGGGCGGCTTTTTCGTTGGCGCGCGCGGCGCTCAGGCCGAGTGGTTCTTGACCCAGGCCACGTACTTGTCCATCCAGCCCTGCAGGAACTTCTTGGTGCCTTCGTTGCCGATGTGGCCCTTGTCGTCGAACAGGTCTTCCTTGGCCTGCAGGAACACTTCGGGCGCGCCCAGGGTGGGCACGTCGAGGTAGGCCAGGATGTTGCGCAGGTGCTGCTGCGCCAGCGCGGTGCCGATGGCGCCGACCGACACGCCGACCACGCCCGCCGGCTTGCCGGCCCAGGCGCTCTGGCCGTAGGGGCGCGAGGCATGGTCGATGGCGTTCTTCAGCACGCCGGGGATGGAACGGTTGTATTCGGGCGTGACGAACAGCAGGCCCTGGGCCGCCGCGATCTCGGTCTTCAGACGCTTCACCGGGGCCGCCTGGTTGCCGTCGTCGTCCTGGTTGTAGGCCGGCAGGTCGTCGATGCGCAGATGCTCGAAGGTGACATCGGCCGGAGCGAGATGCGCCAGCGCGAGGGCCAGCTTCTGGTTGTACGAATCCTTGCGAAGGCTGCCGACGAGAACGGCGATGCGGATCTGTGCCATGGATGGAACTCCTGTGAAATGAGGGCGTCGTTTTGACGAAGGCGATTATGCGAACCGCTCAAGACCTTTTCCAGAAAAGTTCTTGGGCCCCCGCGCCCTCGCCTGCGCCCGCCGCACCGCCATGTTCGCCAGCCGGTCGAGCCCGGTGCACAGCAGCCAGTAGATCGCGCCCACCAGCATGAAGATTTCCGCCGGGTAGACCATGGTGCGCGCGTTGACCTGCGACGCCACGAACGACAACTCGCCCACGCCGACGATATAGGCCAGCGAGCTGTCCTTCACCAGCGTGACCCACTGGTTCACGAACGACGGCAGCATCATGCGCAGCGCCTGCGGCAGCACGATGAAGCGCAGCGTGCCCCAGCGCGTGAGCCCGAGCGACAGCCCCGCCGCCCACTGCCCTTGCCCCACGCCCCGGATGCCCGCGTTCACCGCGTGCGCCAGGTAGGCCCCGCCCACCAGCGACAGCGCGCACATCACCGACAGCACGCCCGGCACGCTGATGCCCAGTGCGAACGGCAGCAGGAAGTAGGTCCAGAAAATCAGCATCAGCACCGGAATCGCACGAAAGAACGCCAGCGCCAGCGTGAGCACGGCCCTTGCCCAGCCCCGCGCGCTGGCCAGCCCGATGCCCCAGGCCAGCCCGAGCACCGCCGACGCCACGGCCGATCCGACGCTGAGCAGCACCGTCAGCGCCGCGCCGCCCAACGGGCCTTGCGGAAACGCGCCCCACAGCAGGTACGGCAGGCTGTCCCACAGCGTCTCGATCATCGCCATGCGGGCCTCCCCTGGCGGCGTGCCGTCCATGCCGCCAGCAGCTCGATCGCGCCGATGGTCGCGATGTACAGCAGCGTCGCGAAGCCGAAGGCCTGGAAAGTCTTGAAGGTCTCGGCCTCCACCTGCCGCGAGGCGTACGACAGCTCGACCAGCCCCACCGCCATCGCAAGCGAGGTGTTCTTGACGATGTTCATGTACTGCCCCAGCAGCGGCGGCAGCGCGATGCGCAGGGCCTGCGGCAGCACCACCTGCGACATCACCTGCGCGCGCGTGAAGCCCAGCGCGGAAGCCGCCAGAGCCTGCCCGGCGGGCACGCCGCGAATGCCGGAGCGGATGTCTTCGCCCACATAGGCCGCCGCGTAGAGCGTGAGCCCGACCAGCGCCGACAGCAGCTCGAAAGACAGCACGTGTCCGGCATAGACCCATTCGCGCACCGCTTCGGGCAGCACCGCCGGCGCGCCGAAGTACCAGAAGAAAAGCTGCACCAGCAGCGGCGTGTTGCGGAACAGCGAGACATACGCGCCGGTCGCGCGCAGCAGCGCCGGCCGGCTCGACGAGCGTCCGGCGGCAATGAAGACGCCGAGCACCGTGGCGCCCGCCGACACCAGCAGCGAAACCCACAGCGTCGTCAGCCAGCCATCGAGCAGCCAGCCCAGGTAACGGGGCGCGAGCAGTTGCTCGCGCAACAGGTCGATCAAGGCTGCATCGGCCTCAGTTGGCCGCCACGCGCTGGTCGCCGATCTTCAGCAGGCGCGGCAGGGGCGCCTTGCTGTTGGGGCCGAACCAGGTGTCGTAGATGGCCAGCGCGCGACCGTTCTTTTCGCTGTCGACCAGCCAGGTGTTCAGCGCCTCGAGCAATCGCGCCTCTCCCTTGGGCACGGCGGCGCCAAGATATTCCTTCGATACGGTGATCGGCGGGATCTCGTATTTTTCCTTGTCGGGAATCGCGTTCCACTGCGCCGTGAGCTTCACGCCGTCGTTGGTGATGGCCTGCACGTTGCCGTTGCGCAGCGCGGCCAGCGCGAAGGGCGAATCGTCATACAGCACCACCTTGGCGTCGGGGTAGTTCTTGCGCAGGTTCGACTCCATGGTCGTGCCCTTCTCGGTGCCGATGCGGATGTCCTTGATCTGCGCGGCGTCCTTCAGCACGCCCTTCTTTGCAAGGAACTGCTGGCCCACCAGGAAGTACGGCGTGGTGAAGTCGACGGCCTTGGCGCGCTCGTCGGTGATGGTGAAGCTCGCGAACACCACGTCGACCTTGCCCGATGTCAGCAGCGGAATGCGGTTGGCCGGGTTGGTCGGCACCAGCTCGATCTTCACGCCCAGGCTTTTGGCGAACTCTGTCGCCAGGTCGATGTCGTGGCCCACCTGCTTCTTGCTGGCCGGGTCGATGTAGCCGAACGGCGGGTTGCCGTCGAACGCGGCCACGCGCAGCACGCCGGCCTTCCTGACGTCGTCGAGCCGGTCGGCCCACGCGGCGCCGCCGAGGGTGAAGGAGCCGATGGCCAGCGCCAGGCTCGTCACGATGAATTTGTTGCGGCTCATGCCTGCCCTCCGGAAATATGAAAAGCCGCGACTCTAGGCAGCGCCGCCGCCCGCGCCAACGAAGCAATTTCCGCTTGCATATGCCCCACCGACTTGCGCATGAGCAAATGAAAAAACATTCGTGGCACAGCGTCGCCGCGCCTCCTACAGTCGCGGACTTTTGCCTGCGCCATGCACCACATCCCTTCGCTCTCCCGCCGCCGGCTCCTGCAGGCCGGCGGTGCCGCCGCCATCGCCGCTACGGCCGCCCCTCTGTTCGCTCAAACCCGCACGCAGACGCTTCGCATCGGCTACCAGAAGTTCAACACGCTCAACATCCTCAAGGGCACCGGCCAGCTCGAGAAGGCGCTGGCGCCTGCGGGCGTGAAGGTCGAATGGAGCGAGTTCCTCGGCGGCAGCCAGCTGTCGGAAGCGCTGGCCGCCGGCGCCATCGACTTCGGCCATGCCTCGGACGGCATCGGCGTGTTCCAGCAGGCCAGCGGCAAGGGCCTGGCCTACCTCGCCGCGGAAAGCCCCTACCCCGGCGGCGTCGGCTTCCTGGTGCCGCGCGATTCGCCGATCCGCGGCGTGCGCGACCTCAAGGGCAAGAAGGTGGTCACCGGTCGCGGCTACAACACGCAGTACGTGCTGATCCGCGCGCTCGAGGCGGCGGGCCTGCGCTACGAGGACATCGAACCGGTCTACATCCTCACCGCCTCCGACACCATCGCCGCCTACCAGTCGGGCAGCGTCGCGGCCATCGGCCTGTGGGACCCGTTCCTGGCCGCCGCGCAGCTGGCCACCGACTCGCGCCTGCTGTTCGACGGCGCGGGCCTGAGCGGCAACCGCACCTACCATTTCGCGCAGCCCGGCTTCGCGCGCGCCAACCAGGAAGTGCTGCGCACCGTGTTCGCCGAACTGCGCAAGGCCAACGAATGGGCGCAGGCTCACCCGGCCGAGGTGGTGGCCACGCTGGCGCCGCAGCTCAAGGTCGAGCCCAAGGTGCTGGCGCTGGCGACCGAACGGCGGCAATATGGCGTGGTCGCGCTCACGCCCGCCATCGCCCGAGAACAGCAGGGACTGGCCGACGTGTTCGCGCAACTCAAGCTCATTCCCAAGCCCATCGAGGTGAAGGACGCCTTCCTCGACCTGAACCTCGTCTGAAGCTCCACCCGCACACCTTCACGTGACACAGTCCTCCCACTACGACGTCATCGTCGTCGGCCTTGGCGCCCTGGGCGCCGCGACGCTCTACCAACTCTCGCAGCGCGGCGCGCGCGTGCTCGGCATCGACCAGTTCGCGCCACCGCACGACCTGGGCTCCTCGCACGGCGATTCGCGCATCACCCGGCTGGCCATCGGCGAAGGCGACGACTACGTGCCTTTCGTGCAGCGCTCGCATGCCATCTGGCGTGAGCTCGAGGCGCGCACCGGCAAGCCGCTGATGACAACCACCAGCGGCCTCGTGCTGGCGCCGCGCGACCGCGTGGCCGAGCACCACGGCAAGTCCGACTTCGTGCGCCGCACCATCGCCTGCGCGGAGCGCTTCGGCATCGCGCATGAGGTGCTCGATGCGGCCGGCATCCGCGCGCGCTTTCCGCAGTTCAACCTGCAGGGCGACGAGATCGGCTATCACGAGCGCGACGCCGGCTTCGTGCGGCCCGAAGACGCCATCGGCGCGCAACTGGCCGTGGCCCGCGCCTCGGGCGCGCAGACGCGCACCGGCGAGCGCGTGCGCGCCGTCGAGCCCGTGGGCAACGGCGACACCGTGCGCGTGCGCACGGACACCGCCAGCTTCACCGCCGACCGCGTCGTGGTCTCGGCCGGCGCATGGCTGCCCGAGTTCCTGGGCGAACAGGCGCGCGCCGACTGGCAGGCGTGGCAAGGCGACTTCTCGGTGCACCGCCAGGTGATGCACTGGTTCGACGCAGGCAACGCCGCCGCCGACTTCGCGCCCGGCCGCTTCCCCATCTTCATCTGGATGTTCGGCGACGCGCCGGAAGACTACATGTACGGCTTCCCAGCCTCCGACCCGGCGCAGCCCGCGCTCAAGGTCGCGACCGAGCAGTACGTGGCATCGACCACGCCGGACGCCATCGACCGCACCGTGAGCCCCGAAGAAAGCGCCGCCATGTACCGCGACCGCGTGGCGGGCCGCTTTCCGCAGATCCACGGGCGCGCGCTCAAGGCCCGCGCCTGCATGTACACCGTGACGCCCGACCGCCGCTTCGTGATCGACACGCTCGACGGCCTGCCCAACGTGCTCGTCGCCTCGGCGTGCTCGGGCCACGGCTTCAAGCATTCGGCCGGGCTGGGCGACGCCATCGCCGACCATGTACTGGGCCGCGAGAGCGCGCTCGACCTGCGCCCCTTTTCCCGCCAGCGGCTGCTGGACAACGCGCCGGCCTGAGGCGGCGCGGCGCAATCCCGGGCATCATCGCCGTCGATCTTTTTGGTTCGACTGATTCAGGAGCGATACGCGATGAGATTTCTGGTGGTGGGTGCCGGCGCACTCGGTGGTTATTTCGGCGGCCGTCTGCTGGAGGCGGGACGCGACGTCACCTTCCTGCTGCGCCCGCGCCGCGCGGCGCAGCTCGCCAAGACCGGGCTGGTGGTGCAGAGCCCGTTCGGCAACCTGCAGCTTCCCGCGCCCAGGCATGTGCTGGCGGACGGCATCGACGGGCCCTACGACGTGGTCATCGCCGGCAGCAAGGCCTATGACCTCGAATCGACCATGGACTCGTTCGCCCCCGCGGTCGGGCCGAACACGGTGATCCTTCCGCTGCTCAACGGCATGAAGCACATCGACACCCTGGCCGCGCGCTTCGGCGAAGAGCGGGTGCTGGGCGGGCTTTGCATGATCTCCGCCACGCTGGACGACGAAGGCCGCGTGCTGCACCTGAACGACACGCACGGCCTGAGCTACGGCGAGCGCGCCGGCGGCCGCTCGGCGCGCGTCGACGCCATCGCAGCGCAATTCGCCGGCGCGAAGTTCGACGGCAACGCGAGCGAGACCATCTCGCAGGACATGTGGGAGAAGTGGGTCTTCATCGCCTCGGCGGCGGGCCTCACCAGCCTGATGCGCGCCTCCATCGGCGACATCATGGCGGCGGGCGGCGAAGACGTGGCGCTGTCGATCTTCGGCGAATGCTGCGCCATCGCCGAACACAACGGCTTCGCGCCGCGCCCGGCGGCCGTGCAGCGCGGCCGCGCCATCATGACCGCCGCCGGCTCGCCGATGACGGCATCGATGTACAAGGACATCGTGCGCGGTGCGCAAGTGGAAGCCGATCACATCGTCGGCGACCTGCTGGGCCGCGCGGCGCCGGGGCATGCCGCGACGCCTTCGGTGCTGCGCACGGCGTATGTCCATCTCAAGGCCTATGAGGCCCAGCGCGCCCGCGCGGCGGGCTGACGCGGTGCCGCACGCCATCGCCTTCCTTCACACGGCGCGGGCCCACGTTCCGACCTTCGAACGGCTGCTGGGCGAAGCCGCGCCGGGCATGCCTGCCCGCCATGTGGTGCGCGAAGACCTGCTTGCCGATGCACGCGCCTTCGGCGTTTCCAACGCGGCGTTGGTCGCCCGTGTTCATACAGCCATGCAGGAAGCCGCTTCAGCCGGCGCCAGGGTCGTGGCGTGCACCTGCTCGACCATCGGTGGCATCGCCGAAGACACGCCGACGCACGGCCGATTCCGGGCCCTTCGCATCGACCGCGCCATGGCCGACCGCGCCGTGCGCACCGGTCCGCGCGTGCTGGTCGCCGCCGCGCTCGAGAGCACGCTGGCGCCGACCGTCGACCTGGTGCTGTCCGCGGCTTCGGACGCGGGTGTGCGGGTTGAGCCGGAGCAATTGCTGATCGCCGATGCATGGCCCCATTTCGAAGCCGGCGACATCGCCCGCTATGCGGACACAGTGGCCGCCGCCATTCGCAAGGCGGCCAGCTCGGCCGATGTGGTGGTGCTGGCCCAGGCCTCGATGGCGCCTGCTGCGACGCTGCTCGCCGACCTGAGCATCGAGGTACTCAGCAGCCCCGCGCCGGGCGTGGCGAATGTTGCGGCTGCGGCTGCGGCTGCGGCTGCGGCTGCGGCTGCGGCTGCGGCTGCCGGACGCTAATGCTCGTCAACGATCTCACCGCTCAAATCTGAAACCGCATGGCTCAACAAGATATCACTTAGTTGCTTCTCGATGCCCCTCCTCGGCAAGCGCATTGACGACCCCATCGCCATCCGGCTTGCGGAAGCCCTTGGCAATAAGTCATTCAAGAACGTCACACCAGTCGACGGTGCGAGTCTCGGCAGTGACAAGCTCGGCATCAAAGTCGGGGCCAGCGCAAGCCGATCCCATTTCGACCGGATCGCACCGAGGTATGCGGAAAGGCTGCGGCCATGGCACCACGGGAAGATTCGCTCGATGGCTTGATTGGCCGGATGAATTGAGCACCGCGTAGGCCAAAGCGTGCCGGCTCATCCGCTGGATCACATGCACCACGCCTGACGGCCTCATTTAGGCCTCCACCCAAGGCTCACTGCCCTTGCCGGTAACGGCCAGCAGGCGTCTGGCCACTTGGTCATACCAGCCGTCGTCCACGTTCGTGAAAAATGCCGTCCGCCGAGGGAGCCGTAGAGGTCAGGATGACTTCCGAAGACTGAATGCTCTTAGACCCACTGGCGTTCATATGCCTCGACAACTGCACGGTCCGCTCCAGTCACTCGCTGGCAGCCGAGTCGACGCTGCCGCGTTCCGAATGCGACGATGCCCCTTGATTGGGGGCAACTCGATAAGGAGATCGATCCGGTCGCGCTGCAAAGCATTAGCCAAATGCTCGACGCACACTTCATAGAGTATCCTAATTTTTAGGCGATAGCGTTATTAAAAACAAGTTCATCATCCAAAATCCACTCACAAAAATTATTACCAAACCGAGCAAGCCAATGATAAACATCCTAGGCGTTCTATGCGATCGACTACGAAGCAATAGCACCAAGAGGTTTGGCAGGCATACAAAAATCACAGAAAATGCCAGGACCTGAAGAACAAGCGCCGCATTAGCCATTAAACTCAAGAACGCTCGAAAATGCTGCCTCAAAAAAGACACTTGATCTAGCGCAAAGATCAACAGGCAAACAATAAAAAATATATATTCCGCAAATTCCAAACCTCGATATGACTTTTTCATTTCAAATCTCATCTTCATGAAACGCAAAAAATCAATCTCTTATTTTTACCAAAAAATCACTTTGGCGCCCAGCTTGCCAAGTTATTTTCAAAGGAAGTAACCCTACTAAGTTGAACTCCCTTGCCAAACCTTGCTTATGAAATGCAGCCATAAAATCGTCTTTAACATCCACCCCAAAGGAGGTAAATTCTTGCCCGTTATTCCAATTATAAGGATCAAAGTAATGTAAATCAAAATTCATTGAAAAACTATTTCCAGTTCTTACCACGGTGGCATTTGACCATCCAGAAAAAGTGCCGCTTGCACGCATCCAATTCTCATCACCCGAGAACCGCCTTTGCTCCATGCGCTGAGAAGAAAATGAAAGCGGGATGCCCTCAACAGCATTATCGGAGGCAAAATTCATTGCGGCATTTTGCTGCGACAGATAAAAATCTCTCCCTGCGTCAGTTGTCTCAACAATTCGCTGCAAATTTACCCTGTAATCAAGCCCGGTGTTTCCGAAATAGTGCCTCAGATGATCTGCAGCATCCGGATAAATAAGTCTTGCATAAGGAAGTATGGTCTGCTCTACAAATCCCTTTTTAAAATAAGAAGAGATTTCAGGTGTCTCGGATCCCCACTGCCCACTGCCAAGATCTACTCTCTTTTTTGGGCCAGAAGATCCTAAAACAAAAGCGGGAGCAATATCATCCGAATCCCCCGCGCTTGTCACTACACGGGCCGTGCCACGGTCTCGAGGAAAAGGCATCAATTCATTTTTATCTTTTTTTCCATCAACCACCCGAGCCCACTCCCCTTGCTTAAGAACATCGTCTATAAACCCAACTTTAATAAGCGAAAAATTATCAGCCCCCCCCTGATTTCCAATAAATTCCATAGCCATCGGAAAATTCCTCTGCGCTCCATTTCGGAATGGCCGAATGTGCGCCGACCGCGCTATCTACGCCCTCGATTTCGAGGCGTTTTGCCGCCACACCGATACTCATCTGCATATCATCGTTCCACGCTTGAACGGTCGATGTCGAAACGCTGAGTCCGAGACCTCCGCCCAGCTTAAGACCGCCCCCAGCAGGCGGCGCGGTACCAAACAAGTCGATCTGGCTTGGTGGTCCGTTACGCGTCTCCACCGGCCCCAGCGTCTGTGCCCAGAAGTCGTCGCGAAGCTTTTCTTCTGGGCCCACATAGGTCGAGGAACTGCTGCTATTGGCTGCGGCCAGACTATCGCCCAACGCATTGCCAACTGTCACAGCCGCCCCCACCGCGTCTCCTATGACGCCCGGCAGGGCCCTGCCAATGCTTCCTCCGCGCACCGCCGCACTCATCAGGCCGCCGGCCATGGTGCCGACCAGGCGCTGCCCTGCCAGATCCCAGTTAGCGCCCTTGGCCCAGTCACCGGCCGATGCCGACACAAACCCTGAGGCTGCGCTGGCGGCCACGCCCCTCCAGTCAAAGCCCTTTTGCAGCCCGGTGGCGATGTTCAGCCCTTGACTGGCGATGTTGCCGATGGCAATGCGCCCGGCAGCCGCTAGGTCCCCCCCGTTGCCCGCGAGCCATGCGCCCGCACCGCCGCCGCTGAGCCAACTCGCCACACCCGCGCCGACCCCCGCGCCAAGCGCTCCCAGTGCCACGCCCCTCCAGCTGAAGGAGTCCTGCGCCCCGATGGCGATACCCACGGCCTGGCTGGCGATGGAGCCAGCCGCACCTCCGATGATCGCGGCACCAATCGAGCCGCCCATCAGTGCGCTACCGCCTGCGGTCATGATTCCGCCCAGTCCCGCGCTACTCAGAGCAGCACCGATACCACCTTGTGCGGCACCTATTGCAATCGACGCGACTCCTGCCGTGAAGACGGTCGCTACCACAGCGATGATCGCCACGATGACTGTGCCCAGCCCTCCGCATCCCCCCCCTTGCCCTTGGGCGCCGGCAGCGGATCAGGCAGCGTCGGGCTCGTGTCCCCCATCGCCTTGCCCGGGTCGTACGGCCGGAACGTACTGCTGGTGTTGTGCAGGTTAGTGACCTTGTTGGGCACCTGCAGCACCGTGTTCTCCACCAGCGCAGCCGATGGCTGGCCGTCCAGCCCGTTGGCCTCGGCCAGCAGGTACCACAGCGTCGCATCGCCCCACAGCGCCCGAGCGACCCCCTCCAGCGTGTCGCCCTCGCGCACCGTGTAGCTGCCCGGCGCCGGGCCCGGGAAGCCCGCGTTGATCGGCTGGTAGTTCTCGTCGAAGTCCGCCGAGTTCGTGGGCGTGAACTTGCGGTACTTGTCGTCAGGGCTTTGCGTTGCCGAGCTGCGCGCGAGCTGCTGGGCGTAGTCTTCGCGCTCCACGCCGTCGTTGCCCACGTTGCCCACGCGCTTGCCGTCGAAGTAGAAGTAGCGGTGGTCGCGGCTCTTGCTCGCGCCGCTCACGTTGCCGTCGGCCCCGATCTTGCCGCCGATGAGCTCCTGGCGCTGCAGCACCTGGCCTTCCGCATTGGTCCAGTACGAGAAGCTGCGCGGCGTGGTCGCGTTCAGGTCCGTGGCCGTCTTCAGATGCCCGTTGACGTCGTAGCCGAACACCGAATAACCAGGCGGCTGGGGCCGCTTGGGGTCGTAGCCCGTGCTCACGGGATCGAGCGTGATCGAGGTCTGCTTGGCGCTGTCCCACCAGTCGTAGGCATAGTTGCTGATCATGCGGGTGATGACGACAGCGGGATCCTGGGCACTGGGGTTGAAGTTGTTGAAGGCGTTGGTCAGCGAATCCACCTTCGACAGCGTGCCGTCCTGCATCAAGGTGTAGGCCGTCGTCGTGTCGGACCACTTTCTGCCATTCGTTCCCTCGGTCAGCCGCCGTTCCACTTCCACGGTGAGCTGGTTGTCCTTGTTCCAAGTGCGATCCTTCTGCGAGCTGAGCGTCTGGTCCGCGTACAGTTCCTCGTAGCGTGTCACCCGTCCGGCCAGATCGTTGGTGCGCCGGCTGCGAAGCACGCCGTTCATCTTCATCGCGGTCAGGTGCCCCGTGCCGTCGTAGTCATAGTCCTCGCGGTGCCCGTCGCGCGCATAGATGGCCGCCTTGCGCTGGCCGGCGTTGTCGTACTCGATCGTCACGCCGTCGCCCGACGCGCCACGCCAGATCTGCCCGTTGACCATCTGGCCCATGGTGGTGGTGAAGCGGTTCATGCCGTCGTAGGCGTACCAGTAGTCCTGTACATCCTTTCTCTGGTCCACGACGTTGATGTAGGTGCTGAGCACGCGCCGACGGTTGCCATTGGCGTCGTATTCGTAGTTGATCATGTAGCGCGCATCGTCGATCGTCTTGACCCGGTTATAGGCGTCATAGGACACGCGCGACCACTGGAACACCACATTGCCTGTAATGGCCTTCAAGCCCTCGAAAATGCGATTGCCGTTGTTGTCGTACTCGAAGATGCTCTCGGTCGACACACCCGCATCGCTCACCTTGCGCAGGTAACCGTTGTCGTAGTAGCTGTAGGCGATGTTCTGGCCCGAGTTGCCGGTCTGCGTGGCGATCAGGCCTGACCAGTTGTAGCCGTAGGTGAACTGATGTCCGCCCAGGTCCTGCTTCCACATCGTGCGTCCGAACACGTCGTTCTTCAGCGTCTGCGTCCTGCCGTTGGCGTCCGTCGTGGTATTCGTCCAACCGCCGGTGTTCACTCCGCCTGCCGAACCGATGCTGTTGTCGTAGGTGTAGCCATAGTTGACGGTGGCGCCCTCCGCCGAGATGTAGCGCGTCACGCGGCCCATGCTGTCGTAGTAGGTCCGCACACGATAGTCCAGCGCATTCACCTGCGCGATGCGCTGACCGAGAATGTCGTACTCATAAGCATCGACGGCCACGCTTCCGTTGGCGTTGACGGGCCGCTCAACGCGCTTGAGGCGGTTGTTGAAATCGTACTCGTTGCGGGTAACGCGGCCGATCTCGTCCGTCACGGTGCGCAGGTTGCCGAAGACGTCGTAGGCCTTGCGTACGACCGCGGAGGTTCCAGCGGTCGCGCCGGGGTGCCACTCGGCCACGGCCTGCCCCGCGGCATTGATCTGCACGGTGCTCTGGTTGCCGTTGGCATCGCGTTTGCCGACGAACTGCCCGTTGAGGTCGTAGCTGTAGTGCTCCGTAGGCCTGATCGCTTGCCTCTGGCCGTTGGCCAGCGTGACATCGACGACCGGCCCGATCTTGTCAATCAGCAGGCCCAGGGTGTTGTAACGCAGGTCGTTGACATTTTCCTTGCCGTCGATCTCCTTGACGACGCGTCCGAAGGCGTCGTGCTCCTGACGGCGCTGGATCACCCAGCTGTGGTTGATGATGTCCTGGCCTGGCAGGTTGGGAATGGCCCAGCGCACATCGCTGTTTGCGGTGGTGTTGTTCAGCCGAAAGTAGCCCTCCCCGTTACCGATCATCGCCCCCGAGGCGTTGTACACGTCATACAGGAACTCGTACTCCTTGTCCGGGTTCAGACCGTTTGCGGTCGCATCCCACTTGAAGGCGGTACCGATCTTCACTCGCGTGGCTGCGACCTCGGTGAAGTCCTTGTCGGTAGCGCCCTTGTCGCGGTAGCGTAGCTTCATGCTCCGGCCTTCGGATATCTCCGGATCGAAGGTCATCACTTGGTGCTTGAGGTTGCCGGTCAGCCTGGCCTTGGTGCCAATTTTGCTGAGCGCGCCGATCGTGGCCTCGCCGGTGATGTCGGTCATGATGAATCCGTCGGCATCGCGCGCCACGGCATGCAGCCTGTAGCTATAGAGACTGCGTTTATCCGGAATGAGGTTGGCGGCATCCCACACCCATTGGGCGATATCGCCCGCGCGTTCGCGCGGGATGGTGATGGAGCCCTTCAAGCCCCCCGGGCTGAGCGGCTCGTAGTCGATCTGCAGGGTCTGGGCGTCGATTGGAATGTCGCGAAAGGTGATGCTCGAAGGCAGTGCCGCCAGGGGGCGCATGTCGTAGTACGACACGCCCGGGTTGACGGTTCCCTTCAGCCTGTCGACCACCACATTGCGGCCCATGTCCAACACCTCGATGATGACGTCGCTGGTACCGCCATCGAACTGAACTTCAAAGCGCCCCGTGGCACCGGCGGGCCAATACGTCCTTTGCGAATACTCGCCTTCGCTGCCATTGGGCCTTTGCAGAACCCGGATGGCGTGACCGTTGATCCTCATGCCTGTGAAGTGCGCCACGTTGTCGGTCGTAAAAACCGGCTGGGCTGCCGCCACGGACGATGAAGACTGGCGCGTGGCCGGGTCGTATTGGATTGATTGGCGACGCACGACCGTGCCGTCCGGCTGGGTCACGACCAGCAACAGCTCCGTCGGTCCGCCCAAGCTCTCCAGGCGCGTGAAGTACGAGCCGTCGATGGCGACGTTGTTCAGGCTGGAGCCGCCCTGCCCGGCCTTGAAGATCGGCAAAGATTGCGAGAACGGACTGTTCGAGTCACGCGGACGGCTATACAGTTGGATCGTGTCGGTGTCGCGCGCCTCGCTCGCAGTCAGGCGCATGAAGGTGCCGCTGAGCGTTTGATCCTGAGTAGGCCAGGGCAATTGCCGAATTGTTCCTGTCGATACGACGACATCCAGACCGCTGCTCTGCACCGTGGCGATGACCCGGATGGGCATCAGACCGCTGTAGGCCAGACCGCGATGCATATACATGCTGACGACCGGGAACGGCGGTGTGTTGTACATCGGATGCACGACCTGCGGCCATGTCGTCACCCTGCCAAGGAATTGAGTCGTGCCCGCGACCTCGATGCGCCACGTCATAGCGCCGTAGATATTTTCGATGTTGGAGGTCCAGTCGCCAGCCGAACCGATCAGGAGGTCCGTCACCCCGACGACCACATCAGAAACGTGCCTCGGGTTGCCCGGTATTCCGGCTTCCCCGTTGGTGATCGGGCGGATGTTGCCCCCTAAGATCGGCATGCCCAGCACGCTGACCGCGCCCGTGGCCGACCCGTCAGAGGGCCCTGCGATCCAAGTAGAGTTGGCTTCCGCCAGCGCTGGCGCCACATCGATGTCCAGCCCGCCGAACTTGCCCGAATCCACGTTGATGGGCGCGGCGAACATCTTCAGGTTTGGCCGCGCCGCGTCCATTTTGGGCTGCATCACGCTCACGACGCGATTGTCCTTGTCGTAGGACGTAATGGTGATCAGGATGTCCGGATTGGGATGGCTGCCGTCGCCCGCCATCTGGTCCCATGTCATCGCGCGCAGGTCCACACGTTGCGATTCCAGTTGCAACGTGGCATTGCCGGCCAGGTCGTACATCCATGCCTTGTTGACGCCGCCCTTCGAATTGGTGCGCCACAGGCGCCCGGCCTTGTCGTAGTCGTAGTACTCCTGCGCCTGGCCCTGGGCATTGCCACTGCCGGTGCGCTTGCTGGCCAACTCGCCCCAGGCGTTGTAGGTGAGCGTGATCGTGTTGGCCGCATCGAAGACCGGCATGTCGGCAGCGTCGCGGCCACCGGTGAAGCGACGCGCCTCGCGGTTGGCCGCGTCGTAGGCGATGCTGACGATATCGCGCGAGACCGCGCCGTCCGCGTCTACCCGGTCCGTCATCTGGGCCGTCGTATTGCCGTTGGCGTCGCGCCCGTAGGTGACGGTCTCGCCCTTGGCGGTGGTCATGGACGTGCGCACGCCGGTAGCGTCGTAACCGTAGCGCACGATCTCGTCGTCGCTCTCCACGGCGTTGTCTGTGCCACGCCGGATCTCACGGCGCACATTGCCCAAGCCGTTGAGTTCGTAGTCGGTGACCTGGCGCACCGCATTGCCGTTGAAGTCGGCCGCACCCGGACGCTGCACGCTCAGCAACCGCCCTATCGTGTCATAGCGCATTTCGCTGCGCTGACCTTGCGCATCGATGGTGGCGGTCTTGTTGCCCATCGCGTTGTACTCGGTACGCTGGGTGGCGCTGGTGGCGCCTTCGCTGAGCGCGCCGTTGGCCGCAACTCTGCCATAGGCCACGTTCAGCCTGGACTCACTGCGCACGCGCGCATTGCGGTCGTAGCTGTATTCGGTGATCTGGTCGTTCAGACCAGGAGTGAACTTCTGCAGGACTGCATCTACCGAGGTGCTCTCGCTGAGACTGCCCAGCACGATTTCCTTCGCAAAGCGGGTTTCGCGCAGCACGGCGCCGTTTGCATCTCGCTCCCAACGCACACCGAAGCCCATGGCATCGACTTGCAGCAACTTCTGGCCCAGCCTGTCGTACCAGGTGAGGGTGGCCGCATCCTTGCCGTTGTGTTCGCGCACCACGTTGCCGTTGGCGTCGTAGAAACTGCGGTTGACCAGATCGCTCGTGACCGCCATGTTGTACTGGTGGCCCGAAGCGTCATAGTTGCCGGACTGGATGCCAGCGATGGTGCTGCTGAGCACCCGGTTGTTGGCATCGACCTGGTAAGTGGTCAGGCGCACGTTGGCTGCGTTCACCGGTGTGGGCAGTGCATCGCCCACCGGCAAGATCAGTGCATCGCCGTACACGCGCTGTGCCATGACATTGCCGGTCGCGTCATAACTCCAAGTGCTGAGCGTGCCGGTAGCACTGACTTCGGCCACCTTGCGGTTGGTTCCGTCGAACCAGGTGCGCGTGCGCCCGCCGTTGGGCTCAACCACGGCAATGAGGTTGCCGCTGGCGTCGTAGCTCCGGGTGCGCGTGGGCGCGATGGTGCTCCAGCCCTGGCCGTCCACGTAGATGCGCACCTGCGCCTGACGCTGCTCGACCTCGCGGTTCAGCCCGTCGTAGCTGAACTGCGTGACACGCTGCTCGGGCAGGCCGACCGCCTCGGTCGTGGTGGCCCTGTTGCCGAAGGCATCGTAGGCGTACTGGTTGCGCACCGCCACCGACTGGCCGGCGGCGTTCCTGCTCGTGATGGGCAGCGTCTCGCTGGCCACTCGCCCGAGCTGGTCGTAGGTGTAGGCAGTGAGGCCGCCGAGCTTGTTGGTAAGCGTCTCGCGCTGGCCCAGGGCGTTGTAGGTATAGCGCTCTGCATTCGACTGGGCGTCGATGGTCCTGGTGAGGCGCCCGGATGCGTCGTATTCGAAGCGCGTGAGTGCGTCGCTGGGGTTGGCGCCCGGAAGCGCAGGCGGCTGCGCGATCTTGTAGGTGCCGCTCACGCGGTTGAAGTGGCGCTTGACGCTCAGCGTGTGGCCGAGCGCGTCGTAGGTGGTCGCGGTGGCATAGCCCTCGGGGTCGACGCTCAGCGTCACGCGCCCAGCGGCGTCGAAGTAGTAGAAAGCCGAGTTGCCACGCGGATCGGTGATCCTCACGACGCGGCCGTTGGCGTCATAGTCGGAGCGCGTGACGCCGCCAAGAGCATCGGTCACGCTGAGCTTATGGCCGGCCGCGTCGTAGTCGATGGTCGTCGTATAGCGCGCTGCAAGCGCCTGTCGCTGGGCTTGACTCAGGTCGGAGGCCTTCAGGGCGCCACCCGCAGCATTGACGTACTTCAGCTGCAGTCGCTGGGTGAGCGCCCAGGCGCTGTCGCTTTGCGAGAGCTCGACGCCGCGCGCATCGATGGTGCGGGTCAACCGGCCGATGCCATCGAAGACATACTGAGTAGTGGCGGCCTCTGGCTGCCCCAGGGCCTCGGTCTGGCTCGTTCGGTTACCAGCGGCGTCGTAGCCGTAGGCGGTGATCTGAAGCGGACGGCCGGACACAGAGGCCAGTGCGATGGCCGCATCGAGTTTCGCCTTCTGGGTGTTCGGCGTTGACGCAGGCACAGCGACGGGATAGCGCACGACGTAGGACGGCCGACCTTGGGCGTCGTACTGGCGCTGCACGGCGTAGCCCAGCGCGTCGATGGTGAGTGTCTCACGGCCCATGGCATCGTAGAAGATGCGTGTGTGTTGGTCGCGCGCGGTATCGGCCTTGGGAACGGGCGCTGTGTCGGGCGCCCACTTGTTCATGTCGACAGTGTTGGCCCAGGCCGTGCGCTCGGAAACGCTGCCGTTGCCGTCGCGCTTGAATGTGACGACACTGCCCATCGCATCGACCGTGGCGCTAAGGCGGCCGCCCTGGTCGTAGACATTGAATTGCTGTTGGTCTTGGCCCGGGGTCTGACTGGCCAGCGCTTGCAACTGGGCCACAGTGGGCGCGGCGCCTAGTCCTTTTGTGCTGACGGGCCTTGCATAGCGCGTGGTCAGCGTGATGCGGCCCGCGCCGTCGTAGCTGTTCTTCTCCAACTGGCCCAGCGGACCCAGGGTATAGACCAGGCGCCCGGCGCTATCATAGGCAAAGCGCGTGACCTGACTCTGTGTTTTGGCTGCGATGAGCACCGGTGTCGCGGTGGTCGGTGTAATGTTGCTGGCGACGTCCGTCTGCTCGAGTTGGTAGCCTGTTACGCGAAGAGGACGAGGATCGTTCGAGGTGAATTTGACGACCCCGAAGTACGCCATCTCGCCCGACGCCACGCCGGTTGTTGCCACACGATATTGCTTGCCGCCCAGATGCTGCACGGTATACGCGAGCGGATCGGCCATGCGCCCCAGCGAAGCGAAGGCAAACGAGTTCGCGGCGTCCCGCGCGTTTGTACTCCCAAAAGATGGCGGCAAACCGTCTTCCATCTCCACGACCACGGACATTGTGTAAGTCGCACCGAGTGTCAATGACTGGTGCAACTTATAGGCGCCCGCATACCCTTCGCGCGGATCGACCCCGATCCTGAGCGCGCCTGCGAAACCCTCCATCTGCGATGCTCTAACGGCACCGATCCAGTTCTCCGTATCACGCAATCCATTGGCGAATTCGCTGTGCGTGAAGAGGTTGGTTCCTGCCGGCTGGTCGTTGATATAGGCGCGGCTGATGATGTTGCCGCTCTTGTCGTAGTTTTGCGACGTGACCTTGCCCACCCCGTCGGTGTGCAAGAGCTGTCGACCGGCACGGTCGTAGACATAGGTGTCGTGCGGGTCTCTGGCGGGCTCTGCCACCAACGCGACGGCGGCGGCCAGCGCATCGGTGGTGGCAGCCGTCGCCGCGGGCACTCGCTTGCTGTAGGCAAAGCGTTCGGTGACGTTGCCGCTGGCATCGAAGACTTGCCGCACCACCGCGCCGGTGCCGTCGATGCTGTGGGTCTTTCGCCCGAGGGCGTCGTAGACGCTGCGCGAGCGCTGGTCGTGCGCGTCGTCGGCCACGACCGGTGGGTCGATGGCGCCGTGCCACTTGCCAAGTTCGATACGCTGTGCATAGGCGCGGCTCTCGACCACGTTGCCAGCGTCGTCGTACCGATACTCGACCACCGCGCCCGTGGCGTCCACGGCAAAGCGCAGCCGGCCATCGCGGTCGTAGCGCCGGCTCTGCGTGGCGGCCAGGCCCAGCGTGGGCAGCGCCGCCTGCATAGCCGACAAGCTCGGGGCGGTACCGTTCCAGGCAGCCACGGGCACGAACGCGGCATATGTGGTCTGGCTGCTCAGGCGGCCTTCGGCGTCGTAGCCGCTTTGCTGGACGCCGCCCATCGCGTCGATGGTGAAGGCCAGCCGTTTGGCCTGGTCGTAGATGAAAAGCGTGGCATTGCCGCTGGCATCCACCGCCTTGATGACGTTGCCCTCGGCGTCGTAGGCATAGCTGCGCGTGAGGTTCAGCCCCAACGGATCGACCTGCTCCTTGATGCGCCGGCCGGCGCCGTCATAGGTGTAGCGCGTCAGGCGCCCATCGGGGCCATGGACGCTAAGGGCGGTGCCATCGCTGTCGTGGGTGTAGACGGTCTCCAACTTCAGGCCGACATATGCGCCGTTGGAAGGGTCGAGGGTCTGGCGTACGACCTGGCCGTTCAGGTCGTACGCCGTGGTGGTGACGGTGCCGCCAGGATCTGTCACGCTGATCGTCTGGCCCTTGGCGTCGTAGAGGTAGCTGGTGACGAGGGTCAGGCCCCCCGGATCGACCGTGCGCGTGAGAAGCCTGCTGACAGCGTCGTAGCCGTAGGTCGTGACGGTGCCCCTGGCGTCGGTGGTGCTGAGCTTCAGGCCGATCTTGTCGTAGGTGGTGCTGGTGCCGACGCCTTCGGGCGCCTGGGTCCGCAGCAGGTTGCCGCTCTTGTCGTAGCTGTAGGTGGTGGTGTTGCCGCGGCCATCGGTGACGCTGGTGGTCTGGCCCTGGCGGTTGTGCAAGGTGGTGACCGAGACACCCTCGGGGGTGGTCACGGTGACGCTGCGGTTGGCCACGCTGTAGGCGTAGCTGGTGACGTTGTTCAACGCATCGCGCTGGGTGAGCACGCGATCGAAGGCGTCGTAGGTGGTGGTGCGCGTGGCACCGGTGGCGTCGGTGGTGGCAACGACACGCCCGAGCCGGTCGTAGCGCAGGCTGGCGGTGTTGCCGTTGCCGTCGATGCGCGTGTCCGGGCGGCCGAAGGCGTCGTAGCCGGTGCGCCGGGTGAGGCCCGCGCCAGTGGCGTCCGACGTGGTCGAGACCTGCAGGCCGCGCCGGTCGAAGGTGACGGTGTTGGTGATAACCTGGCCGCTCAGGCGCGTCCGGCTGCTGGCGATGGCTTCGCGAAACGCGTTGTAGGCGTAGCTGGTGACGCCGCCCATCGCGTCGGTGCTGCTGGTCAGGGTGCCGCTGGCGTTGTAGGTCTTCAGGACATGGGTGTCCTTGGCGGGGTCGGCCATCGTGGCCAGTAGTGCCTTCAGCGCATCGGTGTTCAGTCCGCCGGGCGTGGCCGTTCCAAGGGGCGTGAGGTCGATCCGACTGCCGTAGACGATCTGCTCGGACACCTGGCCGTAGGCGTTGTAGCGGCTCTCGGTGACTTCGCCCAGGGCGTTGACGGTGTAGGCCAGCCGCCCGAAGGCGTCGTAGAAGAACAGGGTGCGGTGGCCGTTGGCATCGGTGGTGCCGGTGCGCCGGCCGGCGGCGTCGTAGGCGTGCGTCGATCCGTTGGCGCTCCAGCTGGCCAGCGGCGCGTTCAGGGCGACGGCATCGCTGCCGCGGCCGTCGAGTTCGGCGATGAGGTGGCCCTGGATGTCGTAGCGCAGGCGCTGGATGCGCTCGTCGGGCGTGCCCGCCGCGGTGGTGGTCTGCACGAGGCGCCCGGCCACGTCGTAGGTGAAGGTGGTGACCGTGCCCTCGGCATTGGTGCGACTGAGCAGTTGGTTGGCCGCGCTCCAGGTCTGGGTGATGCTCTGGTCCTGGGCGCTCGGGTCCGGGCGCACGCTGGCGAGGGTGGCGTTCGCGCTGCCCGGGTTCCTGGCCAAGCTGGCGTAGCGGCGGGTCTGGGTGACGTTGCCGCGTGCGTCGTACACGGTCTCGGTGAGGTAGCCCTCGCCATCGACCTGCCCGACGGCCTGGCCGCGGGCGTTGTAGAAGGTGTAGGTGCGGATGTCGCCGTCGCTGGCCGCGGGGCGCACACCGGCCAGGTCGCCGCTGGCGCGCGCGATGGCCACCGCCATCAGGCGTGCCGAGACGCTGGCGAAGTTGGCCGCGCGGTTGGCGTAGCGGATGCTCTGCACCTGCTCACCGGCTGCGTTGTACTTGTACTCGGTGAGGTAGCCCTCGGCGTCCAGGGTGCCCTGCACTTGCCCGTTGCGGTTGAGCAGTTGCGTGACGGTGCGGTCCTGCGTGATGTCCAGGCCCACCAGCACCCGGGGGGTGTCGGGTGTGCCTTCGACGGTCTGGGTGAAGGTGATCGCGCCGTCGGCGTTGGCTTCGTCGCCTGAGTACGCAGCACTGAAGGTATGAGTGCCGGCAGGAATTGGAACGCCGCGCAACGTGGCCGTGCCGTCCGCCGTGACCGCCACCGTGCCCAGCAGCGTCATGCCGCTGTAGAAACTCACCAAGCCCGTGGCAGCGGTCTTGCCCACAACTCGCACCGACAGCGCGCCGTCCTTGGCGATTACGGGCGTTGTGAGATTGGTCAATACAACCGGCGAGCCTGCGACCTGCACCCACGAATCAGCGGTTGTTTGCGATGCCAAGTAGTTGTCGTCACCTGCATAGCTCGCCGTGAATTTGGCCGTTCCCACAGGCAAACTGCCGATGGACAGCGTGGCCACACCGTTCATCAGCGTGCCTGTACCAATGGCGATGCCGTTGCGACAGAAGGTCACTGCGCCGTTGGCGCGCGGAATGTTCGGGCTGTTGGGAGTAGCTTGAATTGCCGCCGTCAAAGTCACGGATTCACCCGCTCCGACAGACTGCTTAGAAGAGAAAAGATTGACCTGCGATTTTGTCCGCGTGATTGCGATGGATTGACTGCTCCTTTGACCAATAAAAATGGGCAAGTCATCTGTTTGCTCAACCACAAGACTGATAACAGTCAGATCATGCAGGCCCTTAGCCAGGTTAACAGGAAGCCTCGCAGTATCAGGATCCGCGAGCCCTCTAGCCTCTAAATAATGATTTACCGTAGAAGTTAGAATTTGGCCGTCAAAATAAAAACGATCATCCCAAACACCCTCCCCTTTTACCGTAATGGCGGGATTAAATCCCGCAAAGGATTCACTCACTCCAATCGACTGATTAATTTGCTGCGAAACGGTAAATGCAGTGTAGGCGTCTCTTTCCGGATTTAGGGATGGCGACAAATTCAACTTCAATGAGAGAATACAACTCTGAAATTTAGAATCCCCTGTATACGCTATATTGAGAATGCCACCGGCCTTGATCAACGCTGAGCGCTCCACCCAGATATTCGTAGTACCCTCTGCATTGACAAAGTAACCCGTGCCTAAACCTACGGAGTTCCCCCCAAATATGTAAAGCGCCCCAGTCGCACCATAGCCGACACCAGCGACATGCAGCCGGACATTCAGTAGGTTGGTTGTTGGCAACCAGGGATCTACGCTAACGATCAAGCTCGTGGGGGATCTCTTGTTAGCGCTTGCGGCATAGTCCACATTTCCGGCATAAGCTACTGTGAACGGCCCTGTAGCACCAAGCTGATTGACCTTGAACGTTGCCCTGCCATCGACCAATGTTGAAATGCCCAGCACAGACTGACCCGAATAAAAAGTGACGGACCCAGTCGGCAAATATGTCGAGCCAGCAGGAACGGTAATCCGAGCAGTCAGCGTCGAACTGCCATCCACGTTTTTGCTGGACGTTAGCGTCGCCTCGGTCGGTATAGGTTTTGCACTGAATATTCGAGGTGTCGAAACCGTTGGTGCGTGCAAGATATCACCAGAGTATTCGGCACGAAGTGTTTGCATGCCTTCGGGCAAATCATTAACTACAAGATTTCCGAAGCCATTTGATAAAACTATCGATCCTATAATTTTGTTTCCGGCATAGAAAGTGATTTGTCCGGAAGGCATCAACCAACCCCAGTCTCCTGCAGAGTCCGGCATTTTCACGTCTACCGAAAGGATGACCGAACGAGAGCCCGCTGAAGGGTTGCGCTGAACTCCCAGCGTAGCGGTAGTCAGTATGGGCGTAATTGTTTTCTTGACGGCCTTGGATACGCTCGCCGGTCTCAAATCATCACCCGAATACGCCACTCGCAAATTATGTGTGCCAATGGACATCCGGTCTGTGGCTAACGTCGCTTTTCCATCAACAACAACTGCGCTACCGATGACTGTCTCGCCATCGAAAAAGGTCACCATGCCTCTAAGGCCAGCGCCGTCTACAGAGGCGGTCAAGACTGCAATGAGACCATAAGACGTTGACTCGGCGTTGTTGACGCTCAGTGAAATGCCTCCGAGCGTGGAGGGATCCACCCCCAGATCGATGTTGGCCCCCTTGAGCAGCGGAGCCACATCGATCGGCTTGGCCAACTGCGTCACGGCCAGGATGCGCGAGGCCCCGTCATAGGTCGTCTGCGTCACATAACCCAGCGCATCCACCTGCCAGGTCAAGCGGCCGACGTTGTCGTAGAAGCGCCAGACCCTCTGATCCTGCGCCGCAGTTGCCGGCCGCAGGGTCGCCAGGCTGGTCGTCGTGTTGTCCGCCGCCCATGCGGTCGTGGGCTTGCCCGCGCCATCGAGCAGTTGCGCCAGCTTCTGCGCAGTCAGCTTCGTGGCGTAGGCCACGCTCTGGCGCAACTGCCCGCTGGCGTTGTAGACATACTCGACCAGCGCACCCGTCGCATCGATCTCGGCGATCTTGCGGTTGGCCTCGTCGTACAGCATCCACTTGCGCACGCCCGTGGGGTCCTGCGTCATCAGCAGGTTGCCGTTCTTGTCGTACGCGTAGGTGGTGGTGCCCAGCACGCCGCTGCCGGCGCTTTGCTGCGTGACGCTCACCAAGCGCCCGGCCTTGTCGTACGCCGAGATGCTCACCAGACCGCTGGCGACGGTGACGCTGGTCCTGCCGCCGGCATCGTCGTAGCTGGTGACGGTGGTGTTGGCCGTGACGCCGTCCAGCGACGGCGCGGACACCGACAGCACGCGCCCCAGCCCGTCGTAGACGTAGGTGGTCGTGCCGCCGCCGCTGGGCTCGATCTTCTGGAGCAGGTTGCCGTGCTGGTCGTACACGTACTGCGTCCTGGCCGCCGTTGCCGTCGTCCCCGCCCCCGTGGCATCGACTTCGCCATACGTGGTGGCGCTGCTGAGCGAGCCTCGCGCGTCATAGGCGTAGTCCACGCGCTCCGTGCGGCTCGGATCCTGGCCGCCCAGCCAGGCGAGCATCTGCGCCTGCGTGGGCACGTCCGTGGTGCCCAGGGTGGAGACCCCGTAGGCACTGCCCACGTAGCGGATGGTGCTGATGCGCTGGCCGTAGCTGTCGTAGCGGTGCTCGGTGACGTTGCCCTGCGCCGTGACCACGAAGCGCAGTTGCAGCGCGTTGCCCGGTGCATAGACGTAGCGGGTGGTCTCGGGCAGCGCCGCATCCTTGCTGAAGACGCCTCGGCTGACGGACGCGTCGGCGTAGATGGTGTCGCTCAGCAGCTGGTTCGCGCTGTTGTAGGTCCGGGTGTGGGTGTTGCCCGCCGAGTCGACCTCCTTCAGCAGGTTGCCGTTGGCGTCGTATTCATAGGCGAGCTCGCGGCCCTCCCCGTCGGTCATCCCCGTCACGTTGCCCGCAGCGTCGTAGCGGTAGCTGACCTGCGACAGGCCCGCGGCGTTGCCGGCGGTGACGCCCTGGCGCACCTGCAGCAGATTGCCGTCGGCGTCGTACAGGAAGGTGCTGCGCGCGCCCTGCGGGTCCGTCACGGTGGTCGTGCTGCTGGCGCTGTCGTAGGCAAAGCGGGTGATCTGCCCCAGGGCGTCCGTGACGGTGGCAACCTTGTAGCTGCTCCCGGACAGCACGTAGGTGAAGGCCAGGGCGGTGCCGTCGCTCTGCGTCACCGAGGCCACGCGCTTGCTGGTGCCGTCGTAGTTGTAGGTCGTGACGTAGGTCTTGCCGTCGGCAACGCTGTTGTCCTCCGGGCTCAGGTCGACGGTGACGCTGGACAGCCGGTTGGCGCCATCGTATGCATAGCGCACCCGCGTGAGCGTCGCGCCGCCGGTGGCGACCGTACGGACCTGGGTGAGGTTCGTGCCGGTGTAGTCGAAATAGGTGGCCTCGCCATTGGCGTCGACCACGCTCTTGAGCGTGCCGTTCGCGTTGTAGCTGTAGCTGACGGTGTTGCCGTTGGGGTCTACGGCAAAAAGAAGTCGCCCCTGCCCGCTCGCGTCGTAGCGCTCCACCAGACCGCTGCTGCCATCGGTCCAGACATAGCGGGCGTTGGCCGCGTCGTAGGCGATCGTGTCGAACGCCCCGGCGCCTGCGCTGCTCACATACAGGTTCCGGGATGCGCTCCAGGCGTAGACCGCGGTGGCGCCGTCTCTGTCCGTGCGCGCCAGGGTGCTACCAGCAGTGCCAGCGGTGCCCGTGAGCACAACCTTCTGTCCGTGCGCGCCGACGCGCCAGTTGTCGCCGTTGTCGTCGTCGAACAGCCCCTGGCTGTTGTAGGTGCGCACAGTGGCAATGTCCAGCCCCCGGCCCACCAGCCTGTCGTCGAGGTCCTGCAGCACCAGGTTGCCGTTGGCCACGTTGACATAGGCCGACTCGCCGTTGCGCCCCTGCTGCGCCGACCCCACCCCGCCTCGCCCACCCAGCGTGGCCAGCGACCCCAGACTCAGACCCAGGCTATTCCCACTGACGATTGCAACCATTTGACGGCCTCGTTTGTTGTTCCGCGCCGCCTCCACATCAAGGGGCGCTCAGAACAACTCATCCAGCTCGAACGCAATGTGTTTAGCCAGACGATCGAAAGGCCGAAGAGCAACCAAGGTCAATTGCACAAAGTCATCAAAATGTCGCTGCAGAGAGATGGGCGATTTCGCAACGATCGCCCCAAATTGCCGCCGAACGGCTTCTCGCTAAACAATATGGACAAATCGTGGATAGCTTCGTTGAGCCGCAAGCACAAGCTATGGCTCGCATGCCTGCCAAGCAACGGCAATGAGCCGCGCAGTAAAGTCCGAACAAGCCCAGAGGGTGTCAACGAACCGGACTCGTGCTCAGCACGCCTTGCGCTGGGCTGGCACTGCGGTAGCAGCGGTTAGTCCGACTTGAGAATAGTCTCACCCTTCAACATCCCCATGTCGCGGGTGTTGAAGCGGTGGCGCTTCCAGCCCGCCCAGGTACGGCGGAAGTTGGCAATGGAAATGCCGTAATACAGCACCTTGAACATGCGCAGCGCGTTCCACATCGGCGTGCCGTTGTAGATGTCGCCGGCCAGCAGCGACATCAGCGCCTCCTTCACCCGGAACGGGTTGCCGGGGTACATGAACATGTCGCGGATGGTGGGGTTGGTCACGCGGTAGATGAACCACGAATACTCGCGCGGTCCCTTGCGCATCATGGCCTCGAAGCCCTGGCGCGCCGCCGCCAGTTCGGCCGGCTGGTCGAGCGCGGTCGCCACCAGCTTGGCACCGTCGAAGGCGCTGTGCATGGCCAGGTACACGCCCGACGAGAACATCGGGTCGATGAAGGTGAAGGCGTCGCCCAGCATCAGGTAACGGTCGCCGGTGGCGTGCGTGCTGGAGTAAGAGAAATTGCCCGTGGCATGCACCGCGTCGTCGACCAGCGTGGCGTTTTTCAGCCGGTCTTGCAGCACCGGACACAGCGCGATGGTGTCGTAGAAAAAGTCTTTCAACGGCTTCTCGCGCGTCTTCAGGTAGTACGGCCAGCAGACCGCGCCCACGCTGGTGGTGCCGTCTGCCAGCGGAATGAACCAGAACCAGCCGTGCGGAAACCAGCAGATGCTGATGTTGCCTTCCTTCTTGCCTTCCAGCCGCTCGGCGTTGGTGAAGTGGCCGAACACGGCCGTGCTGTTGTGGTCGGGGTTCTTCTGCTTGCAGCGGAATTTGTTGGCCAGCAGGGTGTCGCGTCCGGTCGCGTCGACCACGAAGCGGGCGCGCCAGTTGCGCTTCGCGCCGTCGTCCATCTCGGCCCTGACGGTGGCGCCGTCGGCGTCGAAGGCCACGTCGCGTACCTTGCAGCCTTCGATGGCCTGCGCGCCACGCTCGGCCGCATTGCGGAACAGCAGCTCGTCGAGCTCGGACCGGCGCACCTGCCAGGCCGAATCGAGCGACTTGTCCCAGCCCTCGGCAAAGTCCACGTAGCTGCGATGCTCGTGCTCGGGCGAAACGAACTCGATGCCGAACTTGGGCATGCCGATCTTCTCGACCTGCTCTCGCACGCCCAGCTTCTCGAACAGTTCGACGTTCGCGGGCAGCAGCGATTCGCCGATGTGAAAGCGCGGGTGCTGCGCCTTTTCCAGCAGCACCACCTTGCGGCCCTGCTGGGCCAGCAAGGCTGCGACGGTCGAGCCGGCGGGGCCGCCGCCGACAACCATCACGTCGCAGGATTCATCGGCCGCCGAAGGCGTGGGGGAAGAAGCTTGAGGCAGGGACATGCGGTGGCAAGCATCACGAGTGTTAACAATCGCCAAGCATAGCGCGCCATTCGTGAACCGGGCAAAGATCGCAAAGTCTGCTAAGCAGCCTGCGAAACGGCGCAACACACTGCGGCGATGCATCTCTCACGTCTTCTCCGCTCCATCGTCTGCTCCTTCGGCCTCGCGGCCACGTTCGCGCAGGCCGCCGGCTTCAGCACCATCGAGATTCCCGCCGACCGCGAGGGCCCGGCGATACGCGGCGCCGTATGGACGCCCTGCGCCACACCGGCCGGAGACATCCAGCTCGGCCGCACCACGATCCGCGCCGTGCGGGACTGCCCGCTCGCGCCAGGGGCCCAGCTCCCGCTGATCGTGCTGTCGCACGGGTACGGAGGCTCCTACCTCGGCCACCACGACACCGCGCAGGCGCTGGCCGACGCGGGCTTCGTGGTCGCCGCCATCAGCCATTCGAGCGACAACTTCCAGATTCGCGGCGGCCCGGACGACAAGATCTCGGCCCTCGCGACGCGAACGACCGACATCAAGCGGCTGATCGACCACATGCTCCAGCAATGGCCCGCGCATGACCGGATCGCGGCCGACAGGATCGGCTTCTACGGATTCTCCAGGGGCGGCTACACAGGCCTCGTGCTCGCCGGCGCGCGCCCCGATTTCGAGCGCCTGCCGCCCCTGCCCTCGTCCCCCTGCGCCAAGGACCTGCAAAGCCCGGCGTGCACGCTGATGCGGCAGAGATTTCAGGAGCTGCTTGCTTCGCCACTGGCCCATGACGCCCGCATCAAGGTGGCGGTGATTGCCGACCCGCTCAGCACGGTCTTCGACGCCGAGGGCCTGAAGGACGTGAAGACCCCGATCCTGCTCTGGGCCTCGGCCTACGGCGGCGACGGCGTCACGCCCGCAAGCGTGGCGGCGGTGCGCCGCAATCTGCCCGTGGCGCCCGAATGGCGGGTGGCCGAGAAAGCCGAGCACTTCGGCTTTCTGGCGCCGTGCTCGCCGGCGCAGATCGAAGCGAAGTCCGAAATCTGCCGCGATGCGCCCGGCTTCGATCGCACGGCATTCCATGCGACCTTCAACGCCGAGGTGACGGCCTTCTTCAACCGCCACCTCGCGCCGAAGCCCTGACGCGCTACCCCGCGCGGCGCTGCCCGGCCAGCCGCCGCACCACCGCCACCAGACGGTCGATCTCGTCGAAGGTGTTGTAGAACGCCAGCGAAGGCCGCACGGTCGTTTCCACGCCGAAGCGCCGCAGGATCGGCTGCGCGCAATGGTGGCCGGTGCGCACCGCGATGCCTTCGTCGTTCAGCGCATGGCCCACCTCTTCAGTGGTGTAGCCGTCGAGCACGAAGGACATCACGCTGGCCTTGTCGGCTGCCGTGCCGATCAGCCGCACACCGGGAATCGCGCCGAGCTGCGCCATGCCGTACACCAGCAGGTCGTGCTCGTAGCGGGCGATGTTCTCGATGCCGATTTTGTTGACGTAGTCGATCGCCGCGCCCAGGCCCACCGCGTCGGCGATGTTGCCGGTGCCGGCCTCGAACTTGTTCGGGATCGGCTGGAATACGGTCTTCTCGAAGGTCACATCGGCAATCATGTTGCCGCCGCCCTGCCACGGAGGCATGTCCTCGAGCACCTCGCGCTTGCCCCAAACCACGCCGATGCCGGTCGGGCCGAACACCTTGTGGCCGGAGAACATGAAGAAGTCGGCGCCGATGTCCTGCACGTCCACTCGCATGTGCGAGACCGACTGCGCGCCGTCGACCAGCGCCTTCGCGCCCGCGCGGTGCGCCAGCTCGACGATCTCCTTCACCGGCACCACCGTGCCCAGCGCGTTCGAGACCTGCGTGACGGCGACGATCTTCGTACGGTCGTTGAGCAGCTTGCGGTATTCGTCGAGCAGCACCTGGCCCGAGTCGTCCACCGGAATCACTCGCAGCTTCGCGCCCTTGGCGGCGGCGAGCTGCTGCCACGGCACGATGTTGGCGTGGTGCTCGAGGTTCGACACGACGATCTCGTCGCCCTCGCCCACATGCTGGCCGCCCCAGCTCTTGGCCACGAGGTTGATGGCCTCGGTGGTGCCGCGCACGAAGACCACTTCCTCGACCTCGGGCGCATTGATGAACTTGCGAACGCGTTCCCGCGCGCCCTCGTAGGCATCGGTCGCGCGCGCGGCCAGTTCGTGCGCCGCGCGGTGGATGTTCGAGTTCTCGTGCGCGTAGAAGTAGGCGATGCGGTCGATGACCGACTGCGGCTTGTGCGTGGTGGCCGCGTTGTCGAACCACACGAGCTGCTTGCCGTTCACCCGCTCCTGCAGCACCGGGAAGTCGCGCCGAACCGCGTGCACGTCGAACGGTGGATGCTGGCCGCTGCCGGCCAGCGGCACCGCGTCGGGGCCTCGCGGATCGGGCTTGGCCGGCGTGACGAAGCCGCTGGGCAGCCGCACTGCATCGACGAAATAGAACTGAGGGTTGCTCCCTCGCGCCTCCGGGGAGAGGGTTGGGGTGAGGGGCAGGACCTGCGCGGGCGCGGACACTGCGGGAACCGCGCCGGCCGGAGGATGCCCGAAGCTGTTGCTCAGGAAATAGAACGGCGACGCGTCCGCCTGCGGTGCCGAAGGCGCATTCACCTGCTGCGGCACGCCCAGCACCGAGCCGCCCGAGCGCGGCTCGAAGGCCGGCGCCACCGACAGCACGCTGTCCGGCACGCCATTGCCCGCCACCGCATGCGGCAGCAGAGCGGGCGCACGGTTGGCAAGCGAAGGCAGTTGCGTAGGCGATGCCGGCACCAGATTGGCGCCCGGAATCTGCCCCTGCGGAATCGGCGTGCCAGGCACGCTCGGGCCGAAGCCCGCCGGGCTCACCAGCGGCGAGCCTGGCGGCGCGACGTTGGCGGGAAACTGCGCGCCCGGCACCTCGGAGAACATGGCGCTGGCCATGCGCGCAAGGATGGCCGGATCGAACGGCGCCTCGCCCGGAATCGATGGAGTGCTGCTCACAGCGGCTTACTTGTAGGTGTCGGGATAGTCGTGGTACTTGCCGATCTCGACATCGTCGAGCACCGCCAGCGCGTCGGTGGTCAGCACCGCGAGCGAGCAGTACAGCGAGATCAGGTAAGACGCGATCGCATGGTTGTTGATGCCCATGAAGCGCACCGACAGCCCCGGCCCCTGCTCGCCCGACAGGCCCGGCTGGAAGAGGCCCACCACGCCCTGGCGCTTGTCGCCCACGCGCAGCAGCAGGATCTTGCTCTTGCCGTCGGCCACCGGCACCTTGTTCGACGGGATCAGCGGAATGCCGCGCCAGGTGATGAACTGCGAGCCGAACAGGCTCACCGTGGGCGGAGGCGTGCCGCGGCGCGTCGCTTCGCGGCCGAATGCGGCAATGGCCAGCGGGTGCGTGAGGAAGAAGGCAGGCTCCTTCCACACCTTGGTCAGCAGCTCGTCCAGGTCGTCGGGCGTGGGCGCGCCGGTCAGCGGAAAGATGCGCTGCTCTTCCGTCACCTGGGCCAGCAGGCCGTAGTCGGGGTTGTTGATGAGCTCGCTCTCCTGGTTCTCCTTGATCGTCTCGATCGTCAGGCGCAGCTGCTCCTTGATCTGGTCGTGCGGGCTGCTGTAGAGGTCGGAGATGCGGGTGTGCACATCGAGCACGGTGCTCACGGCATTGAGGTAGTGCTCGCGCGGATTCTCTTCGTAGTCCACGAAGGTGCGCGGCAGCTGATTTTCTTCTTCGCGCGAGGTGCAGGTGACCTTGATCGACTCGGGGTTCTTGACCTTGTTGACGCGGTAGATGCCCGCCTCCACCGGCACCCATTGCAGCAGGTGCGTCAGCCAGCGCGGGCTGATGGTCTCGAGCTGGGGAACTGTCTTGGTGGCATTGGCTAGCTGTCTTGCGGCGTTGTCGCCAAGGGCGGTCGTACCACCAACTGTTGCGCTCATGGATCAGGGCTCCGTGGGTTGAGAAAAAAGTGGCCGCCAGTGTCCGGCGGCCACGGGTTTTCCCTCAACAGGCTATAGCCGCCAAGTTGATCCTTCGCGCAAGGCGCGATTGCTCCAGCTGCTCGCAGCGCATGAGCAGACCGACCATGTTGATGCCCAGCGCGGTGGCCAGCTTCTGTGCCGTGACGATGGACGGTATGACGCGCCCGCGCTCGATCTCGCCCACGTAGGAGCGGTTCAGATCGGAACGCTCCGCCAGTTCTTCCTGAGACCAGCCCTTGCCTTCGCGCAGCTGGCGGATGGTGACTCCGAAGTCTTCGACGAATGCTTTCATGCCGCGCCACCTGCCTTCGGTGCGTTCTGCAGGCTGGCCTGCGTGACGCTCGCGCCCGCGGGCACGTCGTCGGTGATCCACACATTGCCGCCGATGACCGCGCCCTTGCCGAGCGTGACGCGCCCGAGGATGGTCGCGCCGGCGTAGATGACCACGTCGTCCTCCACCACCGGATGCCGCGGCAGGCCCTTCTGAAGGTTGCCTTCGGTGTCGGTCGGGAAACGCTTGGCGCCGAGAGTGACCGCCTGGTAGAGCCGCACGCGCTTGCCGATGACCGCCGTCTCGCCGATCACCACGCCCGTGCCGTGGTCGATGAAGAAGCCCGCGTCGATCTGCGCGCCCGGATGGATGTCGATGCCGGTCTGCCCGTGCGCCAACTCGGCCACGATGCGCGCCAGGAGCGGCAGGCCGAGCTTGTACAGCTCGTGCGCGAGGCGATGGTGAATCATCGCCAGCACGCCCGGATAGCACAGCAAAACCTCGTCGACGCTGCGCGCCGCGGGGTCACCCTGGTAGGCCGCGAGGACGTCGCTGTCGAGCAGGCGGCGCAGACCCGGCAACGCGGTGGCAAAGCGGCGTACGGCGTCCGTGGCCGCGTCGTCGATCTCGCTGGCGGGACGTGGTTCGTGGCGCGCATTGAAGTTCAGCTCCAGCCGCGCCTGCTGCAGCAGCGCCTGCAGAGCGGCATCGAGCGTATGGCCGACGTAGAAATCCTCGCTCTCGTGGCGCAGGTCCGGCGGCCCGAGCCGCATCGGAAAGAGCGCGCCCTTCAGCGACTCGACGATCTGCGCGAGCGCGTCACGCGACGGGAACTCGCGCGCGCCGGGCTCGCGCGAGCGGCGCTGCGAATCGCGCCATTCGTCGCGCACACCATGCAGCGCTCGGACGATGTCGCTCACTTCGAAATGGGCCATGTGTTGGTGTTTCTTTTCAAGTAGATGTCGGTCGTCGGCCGAAGCCGCTGATTCAGTCCTGCACCCACGGCAGGCCGTGAAAGCGCCAGCCGTCGGAGCCGCCGCGGTGTTGATGCGCGTCGATCTCGCCTTCGAAGCCTTCGAGCACATTGAACACCCGCGTGAAGCCCGCCTTGGCAGCCGCTTCGGCGGCCAGGGCGGAACGCTTGCCGCTGCGGCACAGCAGCAGCGCCACGGCGTCCTTGCCGCCGTCCTTGGCCAGTTTGGCTTCGAGTTCGCGCACGAAGCGCGGATTGCGCGTGAGCGCCGTCCCTGTGGCCCAGGCCACGTGCAGGCTCTCGGGCACATGGCCGACGAACTTGCGCTCCTCGCCGGAGCGTACGTCGACCAGCACGGCTTGGCCCTTCTGCACCAGTTCCCAGGCGATCGGAGGCGTCACGCCGCCGGCATAGGGCCAGTTGCTCTCGGCGGCCTTGGCGCGCGCCTGTTCGAGTGCTTCAGGCAGGACCACGAGTTCTTCTTCAACTTCCACTGACATGCTGTGAGGCTCCTGTTGTGCGTTGCATGCGCCTTGATGGCGATAACCACCACTGTAGAAGCCGCGGGCCGAAGCTCAAACAACCGAAAAGTCGATTCCTAACAACCAGCCGTTGTATAGGCTGGGGACTAGTGGAGATTGTGCGGGGGTGCACGTGCGGGAGGAAGGAAGCTGTTTGCAGCTTCTAATGCGCTGGTCGAGTAAGGACTCTGCGGCTTGAGGCAAGCCAAAAGAAAACCCGCCGCAGCGGGTTGTGGATGAAGGACTTCAGGCTGATGAGAGTATCAGGGCCTGTCACGCTCCGCCCGCGCCCTCCTCAGCCAGACCTCCGCTTCGCCTGGAGGAATCTGCCCTTCCGCTGCCAGCCTCTTGAGCCTTCGCTCATCAGCGCGATTCAACGCTTCCTTGAGAAGAGCCATCTTGCGTTCTCCGCACGGACGGCATTCGTAGAAGCCCGGCGGGCTGGCAGTGGGGTTCATCTTTTCGTCGAACTCTCCCGTGCTGATTCGCCCGGTGGGCTCGATGCCCATGGCGAGGACTCTGCCGTTCTTGAACGTAACAAGGGCACTCCCCTTGCATCCGGTGGTTCCCATGTTCTCGGGGTCGTAGGACTTCCACGAAATCCTGCGCATGTACCTGAGGGCATACCGCACATCTTCCTCTTTCAGAACGACATCGTCGCAATTCAGAAAGTCTTTGTCCTCCCAAGCGCTTCGGTGCGAAGGATGCGTGACTTCCACCTTTTTGACATAGCTAACGGGATATCGCCAGTCGGCGGCCTGCGCCGGTAATGCCGCTGCAGCAGCGGTCAGTGCCGCCGCAGCCGCAAGGACGTTGGTCTTCTTCATTTTCTTGAGTTGACGGTCAATAGCTCTCGCCGAACGGCAAGCATCAAGGCTTATCGCGACTGGCTCGCAGCACTTTCAGCGTGCGCTCTGCCTCGCCAGGGGCCATCCGTCCTTCCGCTTCTAACCTCTTGAGCCTTCGCTCATCCGCGCGGTTCAGGGCATCTTTCAGAAGAGCCATCTTTCGCTCCCTGCAGGGTCTGCATTCGTAGAAGCTCGTCGGACTCCCCGCGAGCTTCATTTTTGCGTCGTACTCAAGGGCAAGAGCGCGCCCATTGGGTTCGATACCCATGGCGAGGATCTTCCCGTTCTTGAACGTGACGAAGGCGCTCCCTTCGCACCCTGTGGTATCGGTTCTTTCCGGGTCGTAGGCTCTCCATGAAACTCGACGCATGTGTCGCAAGGCATAGAGGACGTCCTCTTCTGTCAAAACGACGTCGTCGCAATTCAGGAAGTCCTTGTTCTCCCAAGCGCTTCGATGCGAAGGGTGCGTGACTTCCACCTTCTTGACATAGTTAATAGGATATCGACGGTCGGCCGCCTTCGTCGGTAATACCACTGCAGCAGCGGTCAGTGCCGCCGCCGCAAGGACGTTGGTCCTGTTCATTTTCTTGAGTTGATGGTCAATAGCTCTTGTCGAACGGCAAGCATCAAGGCTTGTCGCGACTGGCTCGCAACACTTTCAGCCTGCGCTCTGCCTCGCCAGGGGTCATCTGTCCTTCCGCCTCCAGCCTCTTGAGTCTTCGCTCATCCGCGCGGTTCAGGGCATCTTTCAGAAGAGCCATCTTTCGCACCTTGCACGGGTAGCATTCGTAGAAGCTCGTGGAACCCGCAACAACCTTCATCTTTGAGTCGTACTCCAAAGTGCCGATGCGCCCAGTGGGCTCGATGCCCATGGCGAGCACTCGCCCATTCTTGAACGTCACGAGCGCCTCGCCTTCGCATCCCGTGGCATCTACCTTCTCGGGGTCGTAGCCCTTCCACGAAACTCTTCGCATATGCCGCAAGGCATAGCGAACGTCCTCTTCCGTCAATACGACGTCACCGCAATCCAGGAAGTCTTTGTTCTCCCAGGCAATATTTCGCGTTGAAGGCTCCGTCACCTCCATCTTGTGCACATAAGAGATCGGATATCGCCTATCGGCTGCTTGCGCCGGAAGCACTGCAGTCACTGCGAGCAGTACAGCTGCAACCGTGAGGATGTCTGTCTTGTTCATGGTGTTGGCTCGGGAAGTTTCCAGTTCGCGCCCTGCGCTTCCGTTCTGTTCTTGCTGCTAACCACTGGATGGCGGAACACCTCTGTCGGGCTGATCTTTATCGAGTCTACGAGTACGTTGACGAGCCACGCTAGGGATTGATTCTGAGCCGCAGTCGGTGCGTCGAATACGCTGTGCTCGCCTCTTATCTTTTCGATTGACCAATCGACCTCTTTTCGAGATGGTTTGAACCCTGTCGGCATCCTCGCCCTGCCAACCATCTCGATCCCAATAGCCTCCATGTTGCTCGGGTAACGGTTGAAGGGCGTTTTGAGCATTTCGATTCGATGCATCTCCGTCGGGCCAGCCCTGGAGGGAAAGTCGGCCAGGGTGCATTTCTGTATCGCCAAACATCGCGCCTTCAGCGGCCCCACGTGATTCGTACGCTGATAAATCGCCGCCGTCTGATAGATCGTTCCATCCTTGTCGATGAGAAAGTGCGCGCCGTTGGCACCCGGCTGCCTGTAGCTGTTCAATGAAGACGCCGAGGTATCGGCGTCCGTCTGGTGCACCACGATTCCCGTGATGGCTCCCGTTCTTCTTCCTCTTTCGATCCGTGTGCTGCGAGCATGCCTGACTCGCGCGTGACTGATCATTCCATGCTCATCCATTTCCACTCGCATGCGGTGACTCCCTGAAGATTTCCGTTTGGTTTTTCGACTCTTCGCGAGATGCGGCCGCATGCCGGTTCAAGGCATGGACCACGATCTCGCGGCGCATGCTATGGCGGGGTCTTCAAGGCAGATGCACGGTTTTCAAAGATTGATCGAATTCCTGACATTCAGCACATTCGATTTCCGGGCACTTGTAAATCACTAAAAGCAACTGCAAACAATCAGTCCCGTAAACGAAAAAACCCGGCGCCAATACGGCGCCGGGTCTTCTCGGAAAGCCCGAAGGTCTGTCAGAGCTTGGCGATGGAGACTTCCGTCGACTTCACGAGCGCGACGACGTCGGAGCCCACCTTCAGTTGCAGCTCATCGACCGAGCGCGTGGTGATGACCGAGGTCACGATGCCCCAGGCGGTTTCGACATCGACTTCGGAGACGACGTCGCCGCGGATGATTTCGCGGACCTTGCCCTTGAACTGGTTGCGTACGTTGATGGCTTGAATGGACATGATGGGTTCTCTTTCGGGTTGAGGAAATTCGTTCAGGAAAAGCACGAGCAATGAAATGAAATGAAGCGGCCGCCGTCAGACGATCTCGGCCACTTCATCGAACGCCAGCCGGGGGCCGCGCTCGAAGGTGCCGGCATGGTCCGCCACGCCAAGGTTCACCAGGAAGTTGGCCTTGTAGCGGCCATCTGGGAAGAAGGCCTTGTCGACCAGCTCGGCGTTGAATCCCGATTGCGGTCCCGCGTCGAGGCCGAGCGAGCGCGCCGCCAGGATCAGGTAAGCGCCCTGCAGGCTGCTGTTGCGGAAGGCCGTGGCCTGCGCGGCTTCGGCGCTCTTCTCGAAGAGCGGCTTGGCGTTGTAGGCCGGGAACTGCGTGGGCAGGTGCTCGTAGAAGCGCGTGTCGTGCGCCACGATCACCGTCACGCCGGCCGCCAGCGTCTGCGCGGTGTTGCCCGCCGACACCGCCGGCTTCAGCTTGGCCTTGGCCTCTTCGCTGCGCACGAACACGTAGCGCGCCGGCTGGGCATTGAAGGCGGTCGGGCCCCACTTCACGAGGTCGTAGAGCCTGTGGATCAGTTCGTCGGTCACAGGCACGGGCTTGAACGCGTGCACGGTGCGGGCCTTGCGGAACAGCTGGTCCAGCGCGGCTTCGGGGATGGTGTTGAGTGTTGTCATGGTTCTATCTGCAATGTTCAGGACGCTGCTGCCAGAGCAACATCGAGGTCGGCGATCAGGTCGTCGATGTGCTCGATGCCTACCGACAGGCGCACGGTGTCTTCCGTCACGCCGGCGCGTGCCAGTTCTTCGGGCGACAGCTGCCGGTGCGTGGTCGATGCCGGGTGGGTGGCCAGCGAACGCACGTCGCCGATGTTCACCAGCCGCGTGAAGAGCTTCAGCGCATCGAGGAATTTCGCCCCGCCCTCGCGGCCGCTGCCGATGCCGAATGTCAGCACCCCGCTGGCCTTGCCGCCGAGGTACTTCTTCGCGAGTGCGTGGTCGGGGTGATCTTCGAGTGCCGCGTAGTTGACCCACTTCACCGCCTTGTGCGCCTTCAGGTGCTGCGCCACCTTGAGCGCGTTGTCGCTGATGCGGTCCACGCGCAGCGCCAGCGTCTCGATGCCCTGCAGGATCAGGAAAGCGTTGAACGGGGAGATGGCCGCGCCCGTGTTGCGCAGCGGCACCACGCGCGCGCGGCCGATGTAGGCGGCCGGGCCCAGCGCCTCGGTGTAGACCACGCCGTGGTAGCTCACGTCGGGCTCGTTCAGCCGCTTGAAGCGCTGCTTGTGCTCGGCCCACGGGAACTTGCCCGAATCGACGATGGCGCCGCCGATGCTGGTGCCGTGGCCGCCCAGGTACTTGGTGAGCGAATGCACCACGATGTCGGCGCCGTGCTCGATGGGCCGGCTCAGGTAAGGCGACGGCACCGTGTTGTCGACGATCAGCGGCACGCCGTGGCGGTGCGCGATCTCGGCGATGGCCGCGATGTCGGTCACGTTGCCCGCCGGGTTGCCCAGCGATTCGACGAACACCGCCTTGGTCCTGTCGTCGAACAGCTTCTCGAAGCTCGCCGGGTCGCGGTGGTCCGCGAAGCGCGTGGTGATGCCGAACTGCGGCAGCGTGTGCGCGAACAGGTTGTAGGTGCCGCCGTAGAGCGCCGTGCTGCTGACGATGTTGTCGCCCGCCTCCGCGATGGTCTGGATCGCGTAGGTCACGGCCGCCTGGCCGGAGGCCAGCGCCAGCGCGGCGATGCCGCCTTCGAGCGCGGCCACGCGCTGCTCCAGCACGTCCTGCGTCGGGTTGTTGATGCGGGTGTAGATGTTGCCCGGCACCTTCAGGTCGAACAGGTCGGCGCCATGCTGAGCGCTGTCGAAGGCGTAGGCCACCGTCTGGTAGATGGGAGGCGCGACCGCGCGGGTGGTCGGGTCGGGCGAATAGCCGGCGTGCACCGACAGGGTTTCGAATTTCCAGTTCTGCGACATGCGACTACCTTTCAAATGGGCTGATGGATGAAGAAGCTCAGATCGCCCAGCGCAATGCGTGCGCGGGTGTGCCAAGCCAGCTGGCGTCGGTGCTCTCGGGCGCGGTGTCTTCCGGCTTCTGCAGCACCCTGTCGAGGATTCGTTTCTCTATCGCGGCAAAAGCCGGGTCGCCCTGCGAGCGCGGGCGGGCCAGCGCGATGTTCTCGTCAAGCGCGATACGCCCGTCCTCGATGAGGATCACGCGGTCGGCCAGCGCGACGGCCTCCTGCACGTCGTGCGTCACCAGCAGCGCGGTGAAGCGGTGGCGCTGCCACAGGTTCTCGATGAGGCGGTGCATCTCGATGCGCGTGAGCGCGTCGAGCGCTCCCAGCGGTTCGTCGAGCAGCAGCAGGCGCGGGTGGTGAACCAGCGCGCGCGCCAGTGCCACGCGCTGGCGTTGGCCGCCCGACAGGCGCGCCGGCCATTCGTTCTCGCGATCGGCCAGGCCGACCTGCGCCAGCACTTCCTTGCCGCGCGCCTTGGCGTCGTTCGGCAGGCCCAGCGTCACGTTGTCGAGCACGCGGCGCCAGGGCAGCAGGCGTGCCTCCTGGAACATGATCCGGGTGTCGTCGTGCAGGCCATGCACTTCCTTGCCGTCGGTGTACAGCCCGCCGGAGCTCGGCTCCTCGAGCCCCGCGATGAGCCGCAGCAGCGTGCTCTTTCCGCAGCCGCTGCGCCCGACGATGGCGATGAACTGGCCGGGTTCGATGGCCAGCCGCGTGTTGCGCAGCACTTCGCGCGCGCCGTAGCGCTTGTGCAGGCCGCGCGCCTCCAGGCGAACGCCGCCAGGGATGATGGCCTGGGGTTGGATGTCTTTCAGGACGGCACTCATGGGCTTCAGGCTCCGGGTTTGAACAGCGCCACGTTCAGCGCGTCGATTTTTCGGGGCAACAGCTTCTCGGCGAAGAAGGCATCGGCAATGCGCTGCTGTTCGGTCAGGCCTTCGGCCACCACCGGCCGCACCGCATAGCTGCGGCGGCCGTTGGCCTGCTCGATGGTCGCGGCGTCCAGGCCCCACACGGGCGCGAGCAGCGTCGCCGCGTCCTTCGGGTTCTGCTTGACCCACTTGCCGGTCTTCTCGAGCTCGGCATAAACCACGCGCAGCACATCGGGCCGCGCCTTCGCGAACTTGGTGCTGGCAAGGTAGTAACGCTGGTAAGACGCGATGCCAGCGCCATCGGCCAGCACGCGCACCTTCGACTGGCGCTGCGCCGCGGCCAGGAACGGGTCCCACACCACCCATGCGTCGATCGCGCCCTTCTCGAAAGCGGCACGGCCGTCGGCGGGCGTGAGGTAGGCGGGCTCGATGTCCCTGAAAGACAGGCCTGCCTTGTCGAGCGCGGCGATCAGCAGGTAGTGCGCGCCGGCCGCCTTGGCGAAGCCGACCTTCTTTCCCTTCAGATCGGCCACGGTCTTGATCGGCGAGTCTTCGCGCACCACGATGGCCTGGGCCGCGGGCGACGGTGCTTCCTGCGCGATGAAAGTCAGGTCGGCACCGGCAGCCTGCGCGAACACCGGCACGGTGTCGGCCACGTCGGCGCTGATGTCGAGGTTGTCGAGGTTCAGCGCCTCGAGCAGCGGAAGGCCGCTGGTGAACTCATGCCAGCTCAGCGTGGCGTTCAGCGGCGCGAGCTGCTTTTCGAGCACGCCTTGTGCCTTCAGCACGGCGATCAGCGTGGAAGACTTCTGGTAGCCCAGCCGCACCGTGACGGGCCGCGAGCCGGCGCCCTGCGCGAGCACCGCGCCCGAGCCCAGAGCGGCCAGCGTCGCGATGGCCGTGCGTCGCGAAATGGAAGATGAATGCGTCGTCATGCCTCTGCCCTCACTTCGCCTTGCGCTGGTAGCCCGGATGCCACCGCAGCCACCACTGCTCCAGGCCGCGCGCGAACAGGTCGGCCAGCTTGCCGAGCAACGCGTACAGCAGGATGCCTACCAGCACGATGTCGGTCTGCAGGAACTCGCGGGCGTTCATCGTCAGGTAGCCGATGCCGGCCTGCGCCGAGATGGTCTCGGCCACGATCAGGATCACCCACATCAGGCCCAGCGAGAAGCGCAGCCCCACGAGAATGGACGACAGCGCGCCCGGCAGGATCACCTCGCGGTACAGCTGCCAGCGCGACAGGCCGTAGGTGCGCCCCATCTCGATGAGCTGCGGATCGACGTTGCGGATGCCGTGGAAGGTGTTCAGGTAGATCGGAAAGAACACCGACACCGAGATCAGGAACAGCTTGGCCGACTCGTCGATGCCGAACCACAGGATGACCAGCGGAATCAACGCCAGAGCGGGAATGTTGCGCACCATCTGGATGGTCGAGTCGAGCAGCGTCTCGGCGAACTTCACCGATCCCGTCAGCAGGCCCAGCGCCAGCCCTGCCCCGCCGCCGATGGCCAGGCCCGCCAGCGCGCGGCCGGCGCTCACCTTCACATGCGTCCACAGCTCGCCCGACACCGTGAGGTTCCACGCAGCCTTGACCATATCCACCGGCGCCGGCAGCACGCGCGTGCTGAGCCAGCCCAGCGAAGATGCGATCTGCCAGAACACGATGAGCCCCACGGGCACCAGCCACGGCACCAGCCGCTTCGCGACGTTGACCGCAAAGGACTTGAACACGTTGCCCTGGCTTTCGGCTGGCGCGACGGCCGGCAGTTCCTGTACTTGTTCGGTCATGGCATGAAGTCCTTCAGCTTTGGGAAACGAGGCGCGAGGGCGCGTCGAGATTGGCGACGACTTCACCGAAGGGGCCACTGAGCGAACCACCGGCCAGCTGCGTCTTCGCCTTGCGCGACAGCAGCGGGAACACCAGCTCCGCGAAGCGATAGGCCTCCTCGAGGTGCGGGTAGCCCGAGAGAATGAACTTGTCGAGGCCGAGCGCCGCGTATTCCTCGATGCGCGCGGCGACGGTCTTGGCATCGCCCACCAGTGCCGTGCCCGCACCGCCGCGCACCAGACCTACGCCGGCCCAGAGGTTCGGCGCGATCTCCAGATCGGCGCGCGAACGCTTCGCGCCGCCCGCATGCAGCGCGGCCATGCGGCGCTGGCCTTCGGAATCCATGCGCGCGAAGGCGGCCTGCGCGCGGATCACGGTCTCGTCGTCGACGCGGCTGATGAGCTCTTCGGCGGCCTTCCAGGCGGCGTCTTCGGTCTCGCGCACGATCACGTGCAGGCGGATGCCGAACTCGACCTTGCGGCCCTTGCGTTCGGCTCGCGCGCGCACGTCGGCGATCTTCTTCGCGACTTCCGCGGGCGGCTCGCCCCAGGTGAGATAGGCGTCGACCTGCTCCGCAGCCAGCTCGTGCGCGGGGGCGGAGGAGCCGCCGAACCACACGGGTGGATAGGGCTTCTGCACCGGCGGATACAGCAGCTTTGCGCCCTTCACGCTCAGGTGCTTGCCCTCGTAGTCGAAGGCCTGCCCGTCGTGGCTGCGCGCGATGATCTCGCGCCAGATGCGGATGAACTCGGCCGACTGCTCGTAGCGCGCCGCGTGGTCGAGGTACACGCCGTCGCCCTCCAGCTCGGCCTGGTCACCGCCGGTCACCAGGTTCACCAGCAGGCGCCCGCCGGAGAGCCGGTCGAAGGTCGCGGCCATGCGCGCGGCCAGGCTGGGCTGGTGCAGGCCGGGTCGCACCGCGACCAGGAACTTGAGCTTCTTCGTCGAGCCGATCAGGCTTGACGCGATGACCCACGGGTCTTCGCATGAACGGCCCGTGGGAATGAGCACGCCCTCGTAGCCCAGGTTGTCGGCCGCGCCGGCGATCTGCTGCAGATAGGCCAGGTCGATGGGGCGCGCGCCCTCGCCGGTGCCGAGGTAGCGGCTGTCGCCGTGCGTGGGAAGGAACCAGAAGATCTGCATCACGCGATCCCCGCGCCGGCGGCTTCGAGCACGTTGATCTTCTTCGGGATCAGCTTGAGGTCGAAGAAGGTGTCGGCGATCTTCTGCTGCTCCGCCAGGATGGCCTTGGTGATGGGCGTCGTGCCGTAGGCCGAGCGGTTCACCGACAGCTCGGCCACCGGCTTGGGCAGGCCCCAGAGCGCGGCGAGCTCGCCGGCCAGTTCGGCCTTGTTGGCGGCGCCCCAGACGTCGATCTTGTTGAGCTCTTCGATGGCGATGGCCAGCACGTCGGCGTTCTTCGCGACGTAGTCGAGCGACGAGAAGTAGTAGGCGCGGTTGCCCACCACGCCGGTGGCGTCGGCCAGGATGCGCGCGTCGAGCGACTTCTCGGCCGCGGCCAGGAACGGGTCCCAGATGACCCATGCGTCGACCGAGCCCTTCTCGAAGGCGGCGCGCGCATCGGCCGGCGGCAGGTACACAAGGTTCAGATCGGCGTAAGACAGGCCGTGCTTCTCGAACAGCTTGACGATGAAGTAGTGGACGTTCGAGCCCTTGTTGAGCGCGATCTTCTTGCCCTTCAGTTCGGCCACGGTCTTGATGGCCGAGGCCTTGGGCACCAGCACCGCTTCCGATTGCGGACGCACCACGGTCGCCCCCACGTAGGCCAGCGGCGCGCCGGCGGCCTGCGCGAAGATGGGCGGCGCTTCGCCCACGTCGCCGAAATCGATGGAGCCGACGTTCAGCGCCTCGAGCTGTACCGGGCCGGCCGTGAACTCGGTCCACTTCACGCTCACGCCCAGCGGCGCCAGGCGCTTTTCGAGCGTGCCACGGCCCTTGAGCAGCGTGAGGTAGCCCTTCTGGTTGCCGATACGGAACTGGCGCGCGGGCGCCTGTGCCAGCGCGGCGAAGGACGGCAGCGCGACGGCGGCGGCAACGCCCTGGATCAGGCGGCGGCGGGGTGCGGAAATCAGTGTCATGGGAAAGCTCTCGATGGGGTTGGCCGCGCGCTCACGCAGCGGCGATGAAGCTGACGATCAGCGCGATGGCGCTGACGACGATGGCGCTCACGGCCAGGTCGCCCAGCGCGCGCCACAGCGAGCGCGGCGTCGTGTCGAGCACGGAGTCTTCGGTGGCAACGGGGTTCATGCGTGGATTCCTTGGTGTTGCAAAACGTCGGGCAAAAGCTCTCCCGCACCGCGCACAGGCGGTTTTTAAAAAGCGAGATCAGGGATGAGGCCGAAGAAGCCGGGCTCGCGCGGAGCCCCGGCCTCAGACGCTACATCGCACGCGTGAGAAAGGCACCGGCTCGAAGCCGTGGGTCGGCGGCAGCTTCAGGCCTTCGGTGGCAAGCACTTCGACGGCCTCGTTGAGCCGCTCGGCCAGATCGTGGTGCACTTGGTAGGCGTTTTCGGGCGTCAGCGTGATCTGCGAATCGCTGGCATACACGCCCGGCAGGATGTGGCGCGCCGACAGCGACTGCAGCACGGGTCGCAGCGCGTAGTCGAGCGCGAGCATGTGGTGCGGGCTGCCACCGGTTGCCAGCGGCAGCACCGTCTTGCCCTTGAGGGCGTTCTGCGAAAGCAGATCGAGAAAGACCTTGAGCACGCCGCTGTAGGCGGCCTTGTAGACCGGCGTGGCCACCACGACCACACGAGCCTCTGCCACCTTGGCGATCGCGTTGACGATGGCCGGATGGTTCCACTCGGCCAGCAGCAGCGCCTGCGCCGGCAGGTCGCGAATGGCGAGCCGCTCGATCCGCGCATGGCGCTGGGCCAGCCGCTCACCGACCGCTTCGAGCAAGGCGGTGGAACGGGACGGGGCCGAGGGGCTGCCGGCAATCAGGAGAACGGACACGGGAGACTTTCGTTCGATAAAGAGGAGCGCGAATTCGCGAGGCCGCCGCGCACGGCCACCCGAAGCGGCCGGCCCGCCCCCGGCAGGGGGTGGGCGAAGCGACACGAAGTGCGCGCAGCCTGGGGGGTTACTTTTGCTTCGGGGCGTAGATCTGGTCGAAGGAGCCGCCATCGGCAAAGTGCTCCTTGTCGGCCTTCGTCCAGCCGCCGAAGGCCTGGTCGATGGTCACCAGCGTGAGCTTGGGGAACTGCTTGTCGTACTTGGCCTTGGCCTTCTCCGAAGTCGGGCGGTAGAAGTTGCGGCCCGCGATGTCCTGGCCTTCGTCGGAATACAGGTACTTCAGGTATTCCTCGGCCACGGCGCGCGTACCCTTCTTGTCGACGACCTTGTCGACCACCGCCACGCTGGGCTCGGCCAGGATGGAGATGGAAGGCACCACGATCTCGAACTTCTCGGGGCCGAATTCCTTCAGCGCCAGGAAGGCTTCGTTCTCCCAGGCCAGCAGCACGTCGCCCACGCCGCGCTGCACGAAGGTGATGGTCGCACCGCGCGCGCCGGTGTCGAGCACCGGCACGTTCTTGAACAGGTTGCCGATGTATTCCTTGGCCTTGGCGTCGCCGCCGTACTTGCGCTTGGCGAACTCCCAGGCGGCCAGGTAGTTCCAGCGGGCGCCGCCCGAGGTCTTGGGGTTGGGGGTGATCACCTGCACGCCGGGCTTGACCAGGTCGTCCCAGTCCTTCAGGCCCTTGGGGTTGCCCTTCTTCACCAGGAACACGATGGTCGAGGTGTAGGGGGCCGAGTTGTGCGGCAGGCGCTTTTGCCAGTCGGGCTTGACCAGGCCGCCATGCGTGACGAGCGCATCGATGTCGCCGCCCAGGGCCAGCGTGGCCACGTCGGCGTCGATGCCGTCGATGATCGAGCGGGCCTGCTTGCCCGAACCGCCGTGCGACTGCTTGACCGTCACGTCCTGGCCGGTCTTGGCCTTCCAGTACTTGGCGAAGGCCTGGTTGTAGTCCACGTACAGCTCGCGGGTCGGGTCATACGACACGTTCAGCAGCGTCACGGGACCCGCGCCGCCTTGGGCGAACGTCGGCAATGCCGACAGGGCCATGGCACCGGCCACGCCGGCACCCAGGGAAAGCTTGATAAAGTCGCGGCGAAGGCTCATGGTGTCTTGCTCTAAAAAGGCATATCAATGAAGCTGCGTATTCTCAATACGACATATAGAAACTGGAACGACCAAGTTTTCAGTTCTAAATAGCGAAATCAACTAAGCAACCGCTTTCCCCACCAGAGGCAACAGAAATGGCACGCATGGTTCAGTGCATCAAGCTCGGCAAAGAGGCCGAAGGGCTCGACTTCCCGCCCTATCCCGGAGAACTGGGCAAGCGCCTGTGGGAGAACGTCAGCAAGGAGGCCTGGGCCGCCTGGCTCAAGCAGCAGACGATGCTGGTCAATGAAAACAGGCTGAACCTGGCCGACCTGCGCGCCCGCCAGTACCTGGCGCGCCAGATGGAAAAGCACTTCTTTGGCGAAGGCGCCGACGTGGCGCAAGGCTACGTCCCCCCGTCGAACTGACCCCGCCTTGGCGGCCGAGCCCGTCACCTGGCGCGCCGACGGCGTGCCGCGCAGCGAACGCTTCGACGACATCTATCACACAGAAACCGGCGCACTGGCGCAATCGCGCCATGTGTTCCTGGGCGGCTGCGGCCTGCCCGAGGCCTGGGCCGGACAGCCGCAATGGCTGATTCTCGAAACCGGCTTCGGGCTGGGCCTCAACTTCCTGACAACCTGGCAGGCGTGGCGCGCGGACCCCGAGCGGCCGCGCATGCTGCACTTCGTCTCGGTCGAGGCGCATCCGGTCGCGCCCGGCGATCTGCTGCGCGGGGCCGGGGCCTACCCTGAGCTTGCGGCGCTGGCCGGGGAACTGGCCGCGCAGTGGCACGGGCTGCTGCCCGGCTTTCACCGGCTGAGCTTCGACGACGGCCGGGTACTGCTCACGCTGTGCATCGGCGACGTGCAGCCGATGCTTCGCGCGCAGCGCTTCGAGGCCGACAGCATCTTCCTCGACGGCTTCAGCCCGCAGCAGAACCCGGACATGTGGTCGGCAGACACGCTGAAGGCCGTCTCGCGCTTTGCACGGCAGGGCACCCGCATCGCCACCTGGACCATCGCGCGGGCCATCCGCGATGCGCTCCAGCAATACGGCTTCGCGGTCGAGAAATACAAGGGCCTGCCGCCCAAGCGCGATTGCCTGCGCGGCGTGTTCGCGCCCGCCTGGACGGTGCGCCGCCGGGAGCCGCCGCCCGAACGCATCGACGCACCCGGGCACTGCGCCGTCATTGGCGCAGGCCTGGCCGGCGCGGCGGTGGCGGCGAGCCTGGCGCGGCGTGGCTGGCGGGTCACTGTGCTCGATGCGGCCGATTGGCCGGCCTCGGGCGCCTCGGGCCTGCCCGTGGGCATGCTCGCGCCGCATGTGTCGCCCGACGACGCGCTGCTGTCGCGGCTCACGCGCGCCGGCATTCGCGTCACCTGGACGGAACTCGAAAGGCTGCTGGAGGACGGCCGCGACTGGCGCGCCAGCGGCGTGCTCGAGCGCAGGCCCGACGGCGACGTGCGCGTGCCTGCCGGATGGGGCGCCAGCGGTCCCAACGAATCCTGGCCCGCGAGCGCCGGACAACTGGCCAGCACTGGACTGCCCGGCGACACCCCGGCTCTCTGGCATTCGCGCGCGGCCTGGGTGCGGCCGCACCGGCTGATCGCCGCGTGGCTGCGCCAGCCGGGCGTCGAGTTTCGCGGCGGTTGTCGCGTGGCGCGGGTAGAACTGGAACCCGGCGGCTGGCAGCTCTTAGACCCGGCCGGCCAGTCGTTGGCCGAGGCCGACCGCGTCGTCATCTGCGCCGGCCATGAATCGGGCCGCTTCGCACCAGCGCTTCCGCTGCAACCCGTGCGCGGCCAAGTCGCCTGGGGCGCCATGCCCGGCAGCACCGCCCTGCCCCCCACCCCGATCAACGGCGACGGCCACCTGATCGCCCATGTCCCCGATGGCCCGGGCACCCAGATCTGGCTGGCCGGCGCCACCTTCGACCGCGACAGCACCGACCTCGCGCCGACAGCCACCGATGCCGATGCGAACCGCGAGCGACTGGCGCGGCTCCACCCTGCGTCCGCCGCCGCACTGGCGCCGTCGTTCTCGAGCGGCGATGTCGAAAGCTGGGTCGGCATCCGCTGCGCGTCGGGCGACCGTCGCCCGCTGGTCGGCCCGCTCGAAGGCTCCGCCACGGGCCTCTGGGCCTGCACCGCACTGGGCTCGCGCGGCCTGAGCTTCGCCGCGCTGTGCGCCGAACTGCTGGCCGCGCAATGGCATGCGGAGCCGCTACCGTTGCCCGCCACGCTGGCCAAGGCTTTGGGAACGCAGCGCCTCTGAGGCGCCCCATTCGGGCTGCTCGTCAGCCAGGCTGCCCCAGAGGCGCCAGCAGGTGGTCGATGCGGCTGTCCCCATACGTGCGCAGCACCTCGGCGATCACCACCTTGTACCCATCGAGCCAATTCGCCTGCGCCGCCTTCGCCTGCTGGTGCACGGGGTGGCGGATCAGCGCCTGCAGGCTGTCCAGCGAATCCCAGTAGTAGACGTTCGACACCAGCCCGTTGCCGGTGTTCTCCCACGTCTCCTCGCCCAGGTAGCCGGGCAGCGACTTCGCGGCGGCGGCGATGGTCTGGTCGAGACGATGGAACTCGTCGTCGAACTGCTTCTTGGCGAAGATGAAAGTGGCGGAGTACATGGCGAGTCGAGACCTCCCGGCAAGTCGACAAAAGCCCGTCAAGGCGCGGGCGGGCGCCGATTCTGCGGCAAGTGCCCGCCGCATTCCACCTCTTGCCGCACGAAGGCCCCAGAATGCATCGCATGGCCACCCAATACGACATCACGCACACCACCGTCTACCGCTACAACAAGCCGGTCACGTTCGGCCTGCACCGCGTGATGTTCCGCCCGCGCGACAGCCACGACCTGCGTGTGCTGGCCACCGACCTGCAGGTGAGCCCCGAAGCTTTCACGCGGCTGATTCAAGACCCGCACTCCAACTCCGTCGCGCTGGTGCAGCCGATGGGCGAGGCGACCGAGTTGCGCATCGTGTGCTCCTTCACCATCGAGCATGTGCCGGCCCAGCAGGACCAGCTCGCGCTCGACCCCGCCGCCGAATTCTTGCCCTTCGCCTATTCGGTGCAGGAGCGGCTGGACCTCGAGCACTACCTGCGCCCGCACCACGACGACGACACGCAGGGCACGCTGATCCGCTGGGCCCACCAGTTCCTGCACACCGACAAGCCCAACAGCACCCGCGAAGTGCTCACGCGCATGAACGCGCACATCGGCCAGAGCCTCGAATACAAGGCGCGCGACGAGGAAGGCACGCAGACGCCGCTGGCCACGCTGGCGCTGGGCAGCGGCAGTTGCCGCGACTATGCGCTGCTGATGATGGAAGCCGCGCGGCGCCTTGGCATCGCCACGCGCTTCGTCTCGGGCTACATCTACGACGCCGCGCTCGACACCGCGGCGCAGACCCAGGGCGAATCGATGACCGGCGCTGGCACCACGCATGCCTGGCTGCAGGCCTACCTGCCGGGCATCGGCTGGATGGCCTTCGACCCCACCAACAACCTGATGGGCAGCGGCCAGCTGATCCGCGTCGGCGTCACGCGCGACCCGGCCCAGGCGGCGCCGATCTCAGGCAGCTGGTACGGCGACGCCGAGGCTTACGAAGGCCTCGAGGCGACGGTGGTGGTCACGCGCCGCAAGGACTGAGGCACCCCGCCGACGCGGTGGTTGCTGTCGCGCATGCGATAGCCGTTGCGGGAAATCCCTCGGCAATACATTTCGCAACACATCTACGCTGCGCCGCCGGCCAGCGAAATAGCACGGTCGTTCTGAACGATCGCGGGTGCAGCGCCGCGTCGGCTTTTTCTTCCAAGAACTCACAAGAACGGAGAGAGACACCCCATGCATTCAGCACGCCTGACACTTCTTGCCCTGGCAGCCAGCCTCGCCGTCGCATCCTGCGGCGGTGGAGGTGGCGGCGGCAACAGCCTCGGCTTCATTCCCACCCCCGCGCCTGCGCCCGCCGCGGCGCCGCCGCCCGCGCCGGCACCCGCGCCCGTCGCTGAAGAAACCCGTCTGCAGGACGGCCGTAACTCGTTCGCGCCGGCGGATCCCTCGGCCACCACCTTCGCCGCGCTCGCTGCGGACGGGAGCGATACGGTCGACAACAGCACCACCAGCCGCTGGGCCGGCATGCTGGGCGGCGCCCAGTACAACGTCGAGGTGCCCGCCAACTGGAACGGCCAGCTCGTGATGTACGCGCACGGCTATGCCGGCGAAGGCAACCTGTTGCAAGCAGGCTCGCCGACGATCCGCCGCTATCTGATCCAGAACGGCTATGCCTGGGCGGCCTCCAGCTACAGCAAGAACTACTACGACGTGCGCGCCGGCGTGGAAGACACCAACGCCCTCGCCCTGCAGTTCAACGCCATCGCCAAGGCCAATGGCCGCAACCTGGCCGCGCCGTCCAAGATCTTCATCACCGGCCATTCGATGGGCGGCCACATCACGGCGGCGGCCATCGAGGACGAGACCTATGCCACGGCCAACCACAAGGTGAAGTACAACGGCGCGGTGCCGATGTGCGGCGTGGTGGGCGACACGGAGTTGTTCGACTATTTCGCCGCCGCGCAGGTGACCGCGCAGGCGCTGGCGGGCAAGGCCAGCTATCCCACGCCGAAATGGGCTGACATCGCGACGCAGGTCACGCCGACACTCTTCTCGACTTTCTCGGCCACGACCATCGTGCGAAACGGCGCTGTGGGAGACCAGTACGCCTCGGTGCTCGAAAACTTGACCGGCGGCCCGCGACCTCTTTTCGACTTCTCCTTGCAGAACGGCCGCTCGTTCCAGGCGGTCTGGGGTGTGTTCGGCAGCGATGGCACGGTCAACGGCATCCTCAACAAGAGCACGCTGGACACCAACCGCTTCGTCTACAAGATCGACGGCGACACCGACGCATCCGACGCACTCAACGCGCTGGCCCAGAAGCTCACGGCCGCGCCGGACGCGAACCGCCTGCGCACCGACGGCCTGCGCTGGATTCCCAAGGTCAACGGCGAGTTCAAGATCCCGGTGGTCACGCTGCACACGCTGGGCGACCTGTACGTGCCGTTCAGCATGGAACAGATCTACAACAAGCGCGTGGCAGCCAAGGGCAACAGCCAGTGGCTGGTGCAGCGCGCGATCCGCGGCATCACGCATTGCGACTTCACCATCAAGGAGCAGGAAGAAGCCTTCATCGCCATGATCAACTGGGAAAAGGACAACACCGCGAAGCCTGCCGGCGACGACGTTCTCACCCCTGCCACGATCAAGGATTCGAAGTACGGCTGCAACTTCACCCGCAACTCGGTGGGCGTGGACGACAACCCGAGCGTGACCGGCGTGCGCCCGTTCCTGCCGTCCTGCTCGCCACCGGTCTGAGTCCGGCCCGCGGGCGGCACCGCCGCCCGCATCTGCTGCGCGCCCTACTTGCGCTGCGCAGCGAGAAACGCCTTCACCGCCGGCACCGCTGTGGCGGGGCTGTCGGCAAAGAGGCCGTCGATGCCGACGTCCAGGAAAGCCTTGATTTCCCCCGCGGTATCGCCGTATGCGATCGGGTTGGTCTTCGGCTCTTTCTTGAGGCTGTCCGGCAGGAAGTTGTTTTCGGGCCTGAAGGTCCAGACGTGAACCTGCAGCTTCTTGTCGTGCGCGTCCTTCACGAGCGAGGTCGGCGTGCCGAGCTTGCCGTCGACCACCGGGATCACGCTCGCCTTGTCCGCGCCGATGCCCTGCGCATAGGTCGCGATCTCGGCCAGGCCCGCGGGCTTCTTGAGGTCGGCATAGGTCCGCTTGTCGCCCAGAACCTCCAGATCGTAGGGCGCGCCCTCCGAGTAGACGAGCTGGATGATCCGCACCTTGCTGCTCAGGCGGATGTCCTTCAGGTTGCCGGTTTCGAAGGACTGCACGAACACCGGCGCATCGGCCTTGTTCAGATCGTGCTTCTGCAGCGTGTCGATCAGCTTCTTCTCGAGCGGCAGGCCGATCGAGCGGAAGTAGGTCGGATGCTTGGTCTCGGGATAGATGCCGATCACGCGGCCCTTGGCCACCGATTGCGTCTTGGCGAGCTGGATCACCTCGTCGAGCGTGGGCACCTGGAACTGGTCGTTGTACGACACGTTGGCCGGTCGCACCTTCGGAATGCGCTCGCGAGCCTTCAGCTCCTTCAGTTCGGCCAGCGTGAAGTCCTCGGTGAACCAGCCGGTCATCGTACGGCCGTCGATGGTCTTGGTGGCCTTGCGGCTGGCGAACTTGGGCACGTCGGCCACGTTGGTGGTGGCCTCGAGCACGTTGCCCGAGGCGTCCACGATGGCGATGGCGTTCTCGTGGCGGGCAACCAGTTCGCCGTCCTTGGTGGGCACGAGGTCGGGCTCGATGAAGTCTGCCCCGTCGTCGATGGCCTGCTGGTATGACGCCAGCGTGTGTTCGGGCCGAAGCGCCGAAGCACCGCGGTGCGCGATGACGAGCACGGGGGCCGCTTCCACGGGCGCGGGCGCCGGGGCCGGCGCCGGAGCCGGCGGCGCAGGAGCCGGCAAGACCGGCAGCAGCGGCGTCATGTCGTTGCCGCCACCGCCGCATGCCGCCACGAAAGCGCACGCACAAGCCGCCAGAGCGGTCCTGGAAAAAGTAAATAACTGCATTTAAGTTCCTCCCTTTTGTTCATATCGATGTAAATTTACACGCCTTTTGCCGTCAAACAGGTTGGCAACAGGCGCGCCGGATCATCGAGGGAGGAAATGTCGGTCGCGTGACATGCGTCACGCGACGGCGTGCACCGGCTCAGCCGCGCGCGGCCAGCTTCGCTTCGAGTTCCGCGATGCGCGCGCGGGCTTCATCGCCTTCCGGAATCGGCCGCCCGCTGTCGCGCCACCGCACGGCACTCTTGAAGCCTTCAGCCTCCGCCTGCCGCCGGAACCACATGCCTTCGGGGTTGTGCCGCGTGATGCCGTCGAACACGGTCGCGAACATCTGGCTCTGCTCCAGCCCCATCGAGTGCCACACCTGGTTGACCACCAGCTTGTGCATCATCAGGTGCGAACGCGGCACGCCCGCGATACGCAGGGCCAGCTTCAGCGTGGCCCCTTCGAGCTGGTCCGCCGGCACCGAGAAATTGGCCAGTCCCCATTCGGCGGCCTGCCTGCCGTCGATGGTGTCGCCGGTGAACATGAGCTGCTTGGCGCGCATGGCGCCGAGCCGGTAGGTCCACATGGCGGTGGTCGGGCAGCCCCACACGCGCGTGGGCATGTAGCCGATGCGCGCGTCGTCGGCCATGGCCAGCAAGTCGCAGCACAGCGCGATGTCGCTGCCGCCGGCCACCGCGTAGCCATGCACCTTGGCGATGGTTGGCTTGCGGCTGCGCCACAGGGCCATGAAGTCGTCGGTGTTGCCCTTCATGGCAACGTAGTCGAGCATCGGGTCCCACGGCGTCTTCTCCTGCCGGCAGGGGTGGTCGCCCTGCCCTTCGCGACCATGGCCTTCGGCATAGTCGCCGAGGTCGTAGCCGGCGCAGAAGGCACGGCCCGCGCCCTCGACGACGATCACATGCACCTCGTCGTCGGCTTCTGCCCACTCGACCGCGCGGCGTATCTCCGACGGCGTGGTCTCGCCGATGGCGTTGAGCTTCTCCGGGCGGTTCAGCACCAGGCGCGCGATGCGCGGGTGTTGCGGGTCCTTCTCGATCAGGACAGTGTCGAAAACTGGCATGGTCTCTTGTCTCCTGTGTTTGGGAACGGGTCGCGCCACGCTTGTAGCATCGCCCCCCCGACACAGGCAAACAGCCGCTCAGGCCCCTGCCGCGCTCCCCGCACTGCCCAGTTGGAAGCGGAACACCGCGCCCTTTTCGGGCTGCTGCACCAGGCGAATGTCGCTGCCATGCAGTTGCAGGATGCGCTTGACGATCACCAAACCCAGGCCGCCGCTGCTCGCGCTGTCGGTGCGCGAGCCGCTCATGAACACCGGTCGCATGAAAAGCGACTTCTGCAGCTCGCCCGGAATGCCCGGCCCGGTGTCGCTCACCTGCACCGTCACGCCGGCGTTCTCGGGACGAAGCTGCACCACGATCTCACCGCCCGCCGGGGTGTGGCGGATGGCGTTGTCGAGCAGGTTGGTCAGCACGCGCTCGATCATTCCCAGGTCGGCCGACACCACCGGCAGGCCCGGCGCGATGTCGGGCTTCAGGCGCTGGTGGCGCGCCTCGGCGGCCAGCTCGAACTTCTGGAACACGTCCTGCACCAGGTCGGCGAGCGCGAAGTTTTCCTTCTCGGGCTTGACCACGCCGTATTCGAGCCGCGCCAGCTCGAAAACTTCCTGTGCGAGGCGGCCCACCTTGCGGCTCTGGCCGAGCGCGATCTCCAGATAGCGCCGACGCTCTTCCTCGCTGAGCGAGCCGGCCTTGAGCAGCAGGGTTTCGAGGTAGCCGTGCAGCGAGGTGAGCGGCGTGCGCAGGTCGTGCGAGATGTTGGCGAACAGCTCGCGGCGCTGCTGGTCTTGCAATGTGAGTTCACGCCATTGCTCGGCGATGCGCCGCGTCATCTGCGTGAAGGCCTGGCCCAGTTGCGCGATCTCGTCGGTGCCGCGAGACAGGCGCTCCAGCGTGGGCGTCTCGCTCTCCAGGGAGGCGATGCCCTCGGTCTCGAAGCGCTTCACCGCCGCCGTCAACTCGCGCAGCGGCCGGGTGATGAGACGAAAGGCCGCAAGACCCGCGAGCAGGCCGAGCAGCGCCACCAGCCCCATCGACCACAGCGTGGTGCGCAGCACGTTGTCGGTGGCCACGTTGGCGACCAGCGCATCGTGGTCCTCGCCCTGGAGCACCACGTAGACGTACCCCACGTCGCGCCCGTCCATGCGCAGCGGCGCGGCGCTGAACACCTTGGACGCCGTGAGGCTGCGCGGATCGTCCCCGCCGATGGGCAGCGGCGCGCCCGACAGCAGCTTGCGGATCGGCTCCAGCCCGACCGTGTCGCGCTTCAAGTGTCCCTCTGGCGCGGCCTGCGCCTTGATGCGGCCGTCCAGCCCCAGCAGGTAGACCTCCACGCTCGGGTTGACGGCCATCAGCTTGTCGAACAGGTCTTTCACCGCCGGCTGATTCAGGCCGTCGGGGTTCATGAGTTCGGAGTTCTCGGCGATATGCGCCGCGAGCCCGATCGACAGCCGCTGCACCACTTCCTGCTCGTGGATGCCGTTGGAGCGCATCTGCAGCCACGCCGATGCGCCGCAGCACACCAGCAGCAGCACCGCGAACACGGCCGAAAGCCGCCGCGAGAGCGAACTCCAGAACATCACGCCGAGTCCTCCCCGTTCGCCGTGGCCGACAGCTTGTAGCCCCGCCCCCACACGGTGAGGATGCGCCTGGGCTGCGCCGGATCGGCCTCGACCTTGATGCGCAGCCGGTTGATGTGGGTGTTGACGGTGTGCTCGTAGCCGTCGTGCTGGTAGCCCCAGACCTGGTTGAGCAGGTCGAGCCGCGAGAACACCTTGCCGGGGTTGCGGGCGAAGAAGTACAGCAGATCGAATTCGCGCGGCGTGAGCTCGATGAGCTTGCCGTCCACCCGCACCTCGCGCGCCAGCGGCTCGATGTCGAGGTTGCCCAGCGCCAGGCTGCCCGACTCCATGCGGGCATTGCGGGCCAGCGCATCGGTGCGCCGCAGCAGCGCCTTCACCCGCGCCACCAGCTCCAGCACCGAGAAGGGCTTGGCCAGGTAGTCGTCGGCGCCCAGCTCCAGCCCCAGGATGCGGTGCACCTCGCTGGAACGGGCGCTGATGATGATGATCGGCGTGTAGCGTGTCATGGCGCGGGCACGGCGGCAGATCTCCAGGCCGTCGACGCCGGGCAGCATCAGGTCGAGCACCAGCGCGTCCCAGTTGCCGCGCTCCAGCTCGCGCAGGCCGGCATGGCCGTCGGCCGCATGCTCGACCGCATAGCCTTCGTCGCGCAAGTGCATGCGCAGAAGTTCGGCAATGTGGGCGTCGTCCTCGACGATCAGCACTCGCTTGGCTGTGTCCATGGGGTGGCATTGTCCCGCGATACGGGCTTTGGAGTTATCACGATTAATTGAAGTTTGCGTGATGAATCGGCCATGGGGTGCGCCCAACAATCCGCCCCATGAACAGCACAGCCATCGCCCCTCTTGCCGCCGAGGCCCCCAACGCGCCTGATGCCGATCCCCGCCCCATCCACCCGCTGTGGATGCGCATCACGCACTGGCTCAATGCGCTGGCGGTGCTGGTGCTGGTGACGAGCGGTTGGCGCATCTACGACGCGTCGCCGTTCTTCCCGTTCACCATTCCCACGGTGGTCACGCTCGGCGGCTGGCTGGGCGGCGCGCTGCAGTGGCACTTTGCCGCGATGTGGCTGCTGGTGTTCAACGGCCTGCTGTACCTGGTGCTGAACATCGCCAGCGGCCGGCTGGCCACCAAGTTCTTTCCGGTCACGCCGCGCGGCGTGCTGCATGACGCGCTGGCGGCGCTCAAGGGCAAGCTCTCGCATGCCGATCCGCGCCACTACAACAGCGTGCAGAAGCTGGCCTACCTGTTCGTGATGCTCGACCTGATCGTGATCGTGCTGTCGGGCCTGGTGCTGTGGAAGTCGGTGCAGTTCGCGGTGCTGCGCGACCTGCTGGGCGGCTACGAGTTCGCGCGCCGCATCCATTTCTTCGCGATGGCGGCCATCGTGGCCTTCGTCGTCGTGCACCTGGTGATGGTGGCCCTGGTGCCCCGCACCCTTCTCACCATGCTCCGCGGCCGCGCACCCAAGGCCTGACCCAATCATGAAAATCTTCAAGGCCCCCACCCTGAGCGGCATCGACGGCGACGCCGTGCTGCGCGAAGCCCGCACGCTGATCGAAAAGAAGCTCGACCAGCCCTCGCGCCGCCTCTTCATGCAACGCTCGCTGACGCTGGGCGGCCTGTCTCTGCTCACGGGCTGCAGCATCAGCGACAACGCGCAGGTCGACGCCGCGCTGACGAAGATCTCGCGCTTCAACGACAAGGTGCAGGGCCTGATCTTCAGCCCCACGCAGCTCGCGCCGACCTACACCGAGGCAGAGATCACCCGTCCCTTCCCGTTCAACGCCTACTACGGCGAAGACGAAGTGCGCGAGGTCGACGAAGCCGGCTACAAGCTGGAAGTGACCGGCATGGTCGCCGACAAGCATGCCTGGACGCTGGCCGAGCTGCGCGCCATGCCGCAGGAAGACCAGATTACCCGGCACATCTGCGTGGAGGGCTGGAGCGCCATCGGCCGCTGGGGCGGCGTGCGCTTTGCCGACTTCCTGCGCCGCATCGGCGCCGACACCACCGCCAAGTACGTGGGCTTCAAGTGCGCCGACGACTACTACACCAGCATCGACATGCCCACCGCGCTGCATCCGCAGACGCTGTTGACGCTGACCTACGACGGCCAGCCGCTGCCGCCCAAGTACGGCTTCCCCATGAAGCTGCGCATGCCGACCAAGCTTGGCTACAAGAACCCGAAGCACATCAAGGCGATGTTCGTCACCAACACCTATTCCGGTGGCTACTGGGAAGACCAGGGCTACAACTGGTTCGGAGGGAGCTGAGGGGCTGCCACAGCCGCTCGACTGCCGATGAAAGCGCGAGGCCGTGTTCCCTGGGACCGGGCCGATCTTTTTTGAAAAATGACACCTCAACTGGAAGATTCCAAATGAACAAGCTCACCGCAACCCTGCTCGCCACCTGCATCGCCTTCGCCGGCGCCTCGGCCTTTGCCGCCGACGAAATGTCGAAGGACGGCATGGCCAAGGACTCGATGTCCAAGGACGGCATGAAGAAAGACTCGATGGCGAAGGACTCCATGTCGAAAGACGCCATGAAGAAGGATTCGATGTCGAAGGACAGCATGTCCAAGGACGCCATGAAGAAGGACTCGATGTCGAAAGACAGCATGTCCAAGGACTCGATGTCCAAGTAAGCACCGGGCGCGAACCGCCCGATCCGCCCCGCCATTGACGAAAGGCGGGTTGGGCGTCAATGTCGCGCCATTCAACAGAGGAGCCTCCTGAAAGGAAAGCCAATGAGATCCTTCGCACTGACCGCGGGCACCCTGGCCGCCGCAGCCCTCGTCTGGTATGCCGTGCCCTCGTCCGCCGAGACCTCGCGCCGCGTGCCGGCACCCACGGCCGACATCACCGCCGCCCCCACGGCCAAGACGGAGACCGCCGTGTTCGCGGGCGGCTGCTTCTGGGGCGTGCAAGGCGTGTTCCAGCGCGTCAAGGGCGTGAGCAACGCGGTCTCCGGCTATGCCGGCGGCGACGCCAAGACAGCCCGCTACGAAGAAGTCGGCTCCGGCCGCACCGGCCATGCGGAGTCGGTGCGCATCACCTACGACCCGCAGCAGATCAGCTACGGCAAGCTGCTGCAGATCTACTTCTCGGTGGCGCACGATCCGACCGAGCTGAACCGCCAGGGCCCCGACACCGGCACGCAATACCGCTCGACCGTGTTCGCCGAGAACGCCGACCAGGCGCGCATCGCCAAGGAATACATCGCGCAACTCAACCAGGCCAAGACCTACGGCAAGCCGCTGGCGACCACGGTCGAGATGTCCAAGCCCTTCTTCGCGGCCGAGGACTACCACCAGGACTACCTGACGCTGCACCCGAACCAGCCCTACATCGCGATCAACGACCTGCCCAAGATCGAAGACCTGAAGAAGCTGTTCCCCGAGGTCTACAAGGCGACGCCTTCGCTGGTGAAGGCCGCGAAGGCCGGCTAGCCGCCGCGAAGCGCGATCAGAAGCACGCCCGTGGCGGCCAGCGCGGCCGTCCAGGCGTGGCGCTGGAACCGCTCGCTCATGAGCCGTGGATTCATGGCGATGCCCCGGCACACGCCAGTTGCGATGGCTCCGGTCGTGGCCAGCATCGCGGCCGTGTGCAACCCGACCGCCGCCAGCGCCAGCAGAAGCGAGCCCGAAGCGGTGATCTCGCGCGCAGGGTTGTCCGCGAGGCACAGCGGCATGAGCGCGGGCACCAGCATCAGTCCGGCGCCGTGCGCGGTAGCCATGAGAAAAGACCACAGCGCGATGCCGACATGTCCCGCGCGGATGCCTGACGGCCCATGCATTCCTTTCCGCGCATCGCCCCGCAGCCAGCGACAGGCCGCAACACCCAACAGCAGCGCGCCGGCCGCGCCCTGCACTCGCGCATGTTCCATCGACATGCCCCAGGCGAAGCCCCACGCCACCACCGCGACCGAAACGCCATGCCCTAGAGCGATGGGCAGCAGGGCCCGCCGCGCCTGGGCCCCGTCGCGGGCCTGCACGCCGCATGCGGCGGCGAACATCCAGCCGTTTGCCGGGCTCAGTCCATGAAGGGCTCCGAGGCCGGCAACGGCCAGCCAGGGCCAAAGGCTCGCCATGACATGCCCGATCGGTTCAGGAGCGCCGGGCTCAGCCGCGGTGCGAGCAGCAGGAATCCGCAGCGGCCTTCGCGGCGGGCTCAGGCTCGTAGCGGTCGTGGTGCCGCACCCATTCCATCTTGTGCGGCACGTCGCGCTCGCCGCGGCCCTGCGGCGTGAGGTCCATCAGGCTGTAGGCGCCCATCATCACTTCCACGCCGCGTCCGAAGGTCGAGTACGTATGGAAGACATCGCCCGCGTCGTCCTTGTAGAACACGCTGATGCCGGGCGCCTCCGAGGCCGGGAAAACCCGCTTGCCGTAGTTGTAGTCGACCTCGCCCGCGGCCAGTTCATCGGGCGTGAAGCTGACGTGGAAGTCGTGGTTGAAGTCGCTGCCTTCCGACGACACCCAGTCGAAGCGCCAGCCCATGCGCTCGCGGAAGCGGGCGATCTCGGCCAGCGGCGCGCGCGAGACGGCCACGAAGCTGATGTCGCGATGCGCCAGGTGCACGTTCATGCCGTCGGTATGGTCCGCCATGTACGAGCAGCTCGGGCAGCCCTCGCCCCAACCCGGGCCGAGCATGAAGTGCTGCACCACCAATTGGCGGCGCCCGGCGAACAGGTCTGCCAGCGTGCGCTTGCCCTGGGGCGTGTCGAACACGTAGTTCTTCTGCACGCGCTCCCACGGCAGCGCGCGCCGCTCGCGGGCGATCTGGTCCTGCAGGCGCATCAGTTCCTTCTCGCGCGCCAACAGTGTCTTCCGCTCGGCGAGCCAACGTTCGCCCGGCACGACAGGATGGTTCCGAACGCCTGCCGGCTCCGTAATGGCTGTGTTCATGATTCGTTTCTCCTTGCAAAGTGATGAAGCGCGATCAGGACCGGGCCGCCTTCGGCCGCCGCACGGCGCGGACCTTGCCGCTGTTGCCGCCGCCGCAATAGAAAAGGTCCGCCCCGTCGGACTCCAGGCCGCTCACGCCCATGCCGCGCGGCATTTCGAGCCGCTCCAGCACGGCGCCGCTTTGCGCGTCGATGCGGCGGATGTCGCTCTGGTCGTCTTCCCACGTGCCGTGCCACAGCTCGCCGTCGACCCAGGTGACGCCGGTGACGAAGCGGTTCGACTCGATGGTGCGCACCACCGCGCCGGTCTCGGGGTTGATCTGGTGGATCTTGCGTTCGCGGTATTCGCCCACCCACAGGCTGCCCTCGGCCCAGGTCAGGCCCGAATCGAGCCCCTTGCCCGGCGCCGGAATCGATGCCAGCACCTTGCCGCTGGCGGGGTCGATCTTGTCGATGCGCGCATCGGCGATCTGGTAGAGGTGGGTGCCGTCGAACGCCGTGCCGGCGTCGCAGGCCAGGTCGAGCGTGCGGGTGGCCTCGCCGGTGGCGGGGTCGAAGGCCACCAGCGCGGCGCCGGTGGCGGCCCACACGCGCTGGCCGTCATGGGTGACGCCGGCCACCTTGTCGGAGCCCGCGAAGGGCCCGTATTCACGCACGATCTCTGCCGCGTGCACCGCGGCGCTGCTTGTTCTGTCGCTCATCGTTGGCTCCTTGTGCGCCTGGATTGGCGCGCTGGAGACAACTCTATTCAATAGGCAGCGTGGATGGGAGTAACAAGATCGTCGTGAATCCTGCGAGCGGCGGCGACAGCCACCGGCGCGCCCTGGCCTGTCCGATGGAGCGGACACGGCCCTCTTCCTCCAGTTCGGCCAGCGCGCGCTGCACGGTGCGCTGGCTCGCGCCCACGGCCAGCGCGAGCGCCGAGGTCGACCACGCCGCGCCGTCGGACAGCAGCGCCACCAGCGAGGCCTGCTCGCCGTCGATGGGCGGCGCCAGCACGGCCACCGTGCGGCCGTCGCGCGGCTTGAGGACGAAGCCGCGCGCCGTCGCCTCGATGCCCGCCAGCGACCTGACCAGCGCGCGCAGCCGGCCGATTTCGACGCGCAGGCGGGCGCGATGTGTTTCGTCGGGGCGGCGGGTGCGGAAGGCGCATTCGATCAGCGCCTCGCGGTCGATATCGCCCGGCCAGGCCTCGGCGAGCGCGCGCGCCAGCGAGAACAGCACCGGACGTCGCGCCAGCGGCTGCCAGGCATCTCCCGCGCCCAGCCCGCGGCGGCAGGCGTCGACGACCAGCGCGTCCGACGCCAGCAATGCAGCCACCTCGCCCAGCCGCAGCGTCTGTTCGCCCTCGGCCGACAGGCGCCGCGCCGCGGGGCGGTCGAGTGCCGAGCGCATCTCCGCCACTTCGGCCAGCAGCGCGGGCACGCGCGCTTGCTCGGCGGCTTCCTGTGCGCGAGCCAGTGCCCCTTGTGCCTCACTGATATGCAAAGAGCGCAGCGCCAGTTCGGCCGCGGTGAGTTCGGCCACGGCGGCCAGCGAAGGCGACCGGCCGCGAGCGTCGAGCCTTGCCAGCGCTTCGGCGGCCTCGTCCAGCCGGCCGAGCAGCAGCAGCCGGCGCACGGCTATCAGGCGCGCCTGCAGCGCATTGGCGTGGTCCTCGCGCGCCTCCAGCGTGGCGGCAGCCGCCGCCAGCGCGCGCGGCGAATCGCCGAGGTCGCGCATGGCCATCGCCACCTCGGCCTCGGCGACCACGCAGCGCGCACGCGCCGTTTCCTCATGCGCGCCGAAATCGCGCGCGGCGCGGCGCAGCAGTTCGCGGGCGCGCGGATGCTCGCCGAGCTGGGCCATCGCGATACCGCGCAGCGCCAGCGCCGGCGGGTCTTCGCGCAGGGCCACGCGCTTGAGCGCGCCGAGCACGTCGCCGGCGGCAAGGGCGCGCGCGGAGGCGGCGATCAGCGAATCCATGCCCTGCCCGCCACGCGCAGGCCGCGCCCGGGCCTCACAGCAGATTCGCCCGCTTGGCCTGCTCGGTCAGCTCCGCGCGGAAGTCCGGATGCGCGATGGCGATCAGCTCCTGCGCGCGCTGCTTCGCGGACTTGCCGCGCAGCTGCGCCACGCCGTGCTCGGTGACGACGTAGTTGATGTCGTTCTTGCTGGTGCTCACGTGCGTGCCCGGCGACAGCGAAGGCACGATGCGAGAAATGCTGTCGCCCTTGGCGGTGGAAGGCAGCACGATGAAGGCCTTGCCGCCGCGCGAGCGATTGGCCGCCCGCACGAAGTCCGACTGCCCGCCGGTGCCCGAGTAAGGCGCATGCCCCAGGCTCTCGGAGCCGCACTGGCCCAGCAGGTCGATCTGCATCGTCGCGTTGATGGCCACCAGGTTGTCGTTGAGCCCCGCCAGCGCGGGGTCGTTGGTGAAGTTCACCGGGTGCATTTCCAGCGACGGGTTGCGGTCCATGAAGCGGTAGAGCCTGCTGGAGCCCAGCGCGAAGGTCGCGACCGACTTGCCCGGCAGGTAGTTCTTGCGCCGGTTGGTCACCGCGCCGCTTTCCACCAGCGTGAGGATGCCGTCGCCGATCATCTCGGTGTGGATGCCCAGGTCCTTCTTGCCGGTGAGCTGCATCACCACCGCGTCGGGAATGCCGCCGTAGCCGATCTGCAGCGTCGAGCCGTCGTCGATCAGCCCGGCCACGTGCCTGCCGATGGCTTCCTGCACCGGGCCGATCTTCGGCAGCCCCACTTCCATCACCGGCGCGTCGTTCTCGACCAGCGCCGCGACCTGCGACACATGCACGTGGCAGGCGCCGTAGGCGAAGGGCACGTTCGGGTTCACTTCCAGCACCACCGCGCGCGCTTTCGCGACGGCGGCCATGGTGTAGTCGGCGCCCAGGCTCAGCGAGAAGTAGCCGTGCGCGTCCATCGGCGAAGCCATGGTGAACACCACCTCCGCCGGCACCTGCCCGCGCTCGATCAGCGCCGGAATCTCCGAGAAGTAGTTGGGAATGAAGTCGATCCAGCCCGCCTGCCCGCCCGCGCGCGTGGCGCCGCCGAAGAACAGCGCCACGTGCCGCACATGCTCGACGGTCTCGGAGTCGATGTAGGCGTACTTGCGCATCGCGAGGATCTGCGCGACCTTCACGTCGCGGAAGTCGCGGCGCTGCTCCGACAGGGCCGTGAGCAGTGTCGGCGGCTCGCCCACGCCGGTCGGCACGATGATCATGTCGCCGTTGCGCACCTGCTGGCGCACGGCATCGGCGGCGGAAACGAGCTTGCGCTGGTAGAGGTCCTGGATCGTCATGAAGCTTGGCGAGTTGTCTCTGTTGGTTGTCTGTTGGTGATGTCTGCCGGCGGGCTCGCCACCGCTCAGCGGGGCGCGTCGCGCTTGGTGTCGTAGCCGCCCCGGCGCGCCGCCTGGTTGCAGCGGGCGCGGAACACCAGCGCCTGCTGCGCCTCGGCGACGTTGGCCGCATCGCCCTTCCATGCATCGAGCGCGGGCTGCTGCACGGCGCGCGAGAACGAAAAGGTCAGCGCCCACGGCAGGCGCGACTTGTGCCGGGTGTTCATCGCGTTCAGCCGCGCCGAAGCCAGCTGTGCCGACTGCCCGCCTGAAAGGAACGCAACGCCCGGCACCGCGGCGGGCACGGCGCGCAGCAGGCAGGCCACCGTGGCGTCGGCCACCGCGTCGACCGGGTCCTGCGTGGCCGCCTTCTGGCCGGGCAGCACCATGTTCGGCTTGAGCAGCATGCCCTCGAGCAGCACGCCCTGCGCCAGCAACTGGGCGAAGGTGCGGTGCAGCACTTCTTCGGTCACCTCGGCGCAGCGTACTAGTGAATGGGCACCGTCCATCAGCACTTCGGGCTCGACGATGGGCACGAGTCCCGCCTCCTGGCACAGCGCGGCATAGCGAGCGAGCGCATGGGCGTTGACATCGATGCAGGCTGGTGTGGGCAGGCCCGCACCCTTGCCGTCCGCGATGGCGATCACGCCGCGCCATTTCGCGAAGCGCGCGCCCATGCCGGCGTATTCAGCCAGGCGCTCGCGCAGGCCGTCGAGGCCTTCGGTCACGGTCTCGCCGGGGTGCCCGGCCAGCGGCTTGGCGCCCATGTCGACCTTGATGCCGGGCACGATGCCCGCGTCGGACAGCGCCTGGGCAAAGGGCTTGCCCGCGTTGGTCCGCTGGCGGATCGTCTCGTCGAACAGAATGGCGCCGCTGATGCTGTCGCCCAGGCCCGGCGCGGTGACGATCAGCTCGCGCCAGTCGCGCCGCGCCGCCTCGGTCTGGGGAATGCCCAGCGCGGCGAAGCGCTTGTTGCAGGTGGCGTTGCTCTCGTCCATGGCGAGCAGGCCCTTGTCGCCGGCGACGAGCGCGCGGGCGGTATCGATCAATGTCTGTGCAGTCATGAGTCGTGACACCTCTCTGGCGACCATCCTACGCCCTCCCCGGCCACTCGTTAACACCGCGAACCTGATCGCTGGCCGACTTGGCGTGCCAGCCAATGCGGCGCCCCGGGTCTTTGCCATGCCGACGCGAACGGGCAGTAACCTTCGCGCGTCGGGACGGAAAGGAAATCAGGATGAACAGCGGGTCACAAGAATGTCATGCGCGGCGCACCCATGGAGCCACCCTGCTGGGCGGCCTGGCAATCGCCGCCGCCGCGCTCGGAACGCCCTGCGCGTTCGCGGAACTGGGCGGCGCTCCCCATCTGGGCCCGGACCAGCGGGTCGCCACGCCATCGCGCAAGATTGCCGCTCCTGTAGCCGCCAACACGGCCACGGCGGCAACCACTGCGCCAAGCAACTGGACCATGCGGGAAATCACGCTGCCCGACGGGCTTATCGAGCGTGAGTACCTGAACGCGGACGGCGTCGTCTTCGCGGTCGCGTGGCGCGGTTCCCACCGGCCGGAACTCTCGGTGCTGCTCGGCACGCAATACGCCACGCAGATGTCCGGCAGGGCACGCGAACTGCGCCAGCAAGGCCGAGGCTCCCACGGCTCCACCTCGCAGGCGGGCGAGACATTCGCGGTGCATGCCTCGGCGCACCAGCGCTCCTGGACGGGCATCGCCTGGCTGCCGCGGCTGCTGCCGGCCGGCGTCGATCCGGACACGCTGACCGTCCCGCAAGACTCCTGACCCTTCAACCCTCCTGCGACCAGCCATCATGTCCATGGAACCACGACAAGCAGGCAACCGGCGCGTTGCCGGTGCCAGCAACCTGATTCGCGCGGCGGCGGCCGTGGCGGTATGCGCTGCGAGCCTGCTGGGCCTCGCCGCCTGCGGCGGTGGCGGGGGCGGCGGAGGCGGCGGCGCATTGCCGATCGCGCTGCTGCCGACCGCCACCACCCCGGCGGCGACACCGACCCCTGCGACAACCTCGCAGAACTCGATGTCCCTCACCGTGTCGCGCGGCACGGACACCAGCGGCGTCAACCTTCCGCAGGTCAGCGTTCAACTCTGCGTGCCGGGCACTGGCACCTGCCAGACCATCGACAACGTGCTGATCGACACCGGCTCCGCCGGCGTGCGCATCGCCGCCTCGGCGCTCAATTCGTCGATGCTCGCGGCGCTGCCGCAAGAGTCGGTGAACAGCGCGCCGCTGAATGCCTGCGAGCAATTCCTCGACGGCTACACATGGGGAACCATGCGCACGGCCGACATCACGCTGGGGCCGAAGTCGGCGGCGGCGCAGCCGCTGCAGATCGTGGGCGACACGGCGGCGGGCGCCGTGCCGAGCGCATGCTCGGACAACGGCACGCTGAAGGCGGAGAACACTCCCGCCGACCTGGGAACGAACGGCATCATCGGCGTGGCGGCCTTCCTGCAGGACTGCGGCAACGCGTGCGCGCAGAAGGCGGTCTCCGCCACCTACTACACCTGCCAGCCGGGGGCGCAGTGCCAGAACACGGCGGTGCCGCTCGCCAAGCAGGCCCAGAACATCGTGGCCAACTTCGCGCAGGACAACAACGGCGTGGTGCTCGGGCTGCCCGCGATTTCCTCGGCCGGCCAGGGCGTTACCGTCGGCACGCTCTACTTCGGCGTTGCCACGCAGGCCAACAACGCCATGACCGGCGCGACGGTGCTGCAGACGAACCCGAACACGCTCCGCGTCTCGGCCACCTACAAGAACAACAGCTTTCCCGACAGCTTCCTGGACAGCGGCTCGAACTTCTTCTTCCTGAACGATTCGACGATCGCCCAGTGCGCCAAGGGCAGCACCTTCCAGGGCTTCTATTGCCCGCCGAGTTCGCTGGACCTGAGCGCCAGCTTCACCGCGGCCACCGGCCCCGCGCTGAACCAGAGCTTTGCCATTGCGAACGCGCAGTCGCTGTTCACGAGCAACCCGGGCGCGGTGGCGGTAAACAACGTGGCGGCCGCGAGCATCGGTAGCGCCATCGACTTCGGGCTTCCGTTCTTCTACGGCAGGCTCGTCGCGGTGCTCAACGAGGGGCAGTCCGCGCTGGGCCAGCAAGGGCCGTTCACCGCGCTGGCGTCGCCCTGAATCCAAGCGGCTAGATCACGTTCTTCTCGAGCAGCGGCCTGTTCTCGAGAATGCGCGCGAAAGACACCGCCCCCAGGTCGAGGCTGCGGTAGCCGCCGAAGCGGATCAGCTCCGCCACGCCCCTTCCCGCCGCCGGGCACTGCTGCAGCCCGTGGCCTGAAAAGCCGTTCGCGAAGTAGAGGTTGTCGCAGTCCGGGTGCAGGCCGAGGATGGCGTTGTGGTCGAACACGTTCATCTCGTAGTAGCCGGCCCATGCGCCGGTCATGCGGATGGCCTCGAAGGCCGGCACGCGCTCGGCCAGTGCGGGCCAGATGAAGTCGTCGAAGGCCTCGTACTCGACGTCCAGCGGCTGGTCGTCGACGTCCTGTGCCTCTGGCGGCGCGAAGCCGCAGATGAACTGGCGGCCCTCCGGCCGCAGCCAGATGCCCGAGGTGTCGATGACGAGCGGGCAGCCGGGCAGCGTCTCGGGGCAAGAGAAGCTGAATACGCTGCGACGGCGCCCGCGCACCGGCAGCGCGATGCCGGCCCAGCCCGCGACCGTCGCAGCCCATGCGCCCGCGGCGTTGACGACCACGTCGGCCTCCAGTGTCTCGCCGTTGCCGAGCTGCACGCCGGTCAGCCGCCGGCCGTCGCGGCGCAGCCCCGTGGCATGCGCCTGCACGTAGTGCGCACCCTGCGACACCGCCTTTTTGCGAAAAGCCTGCAGCAGGCTGTAGCCGTCGTACCAGCCTTCACCCGAGAGCCCGAGCGAAGCGAGCGCAATGCCTTCGGTCGACAACCACGGAAAGCGCGCCTTCAGTTCGTCGGGTGCCAGCAGCGCCACGTCGACCGCATGCGCCTTCTGCATCGCATGGTTCTCGCACAGCACCTCCACGCCCGCCGGCGAAGCCAGGTACAGGTAGCCGGGCTCGACAAGGCCGATGTCTGGCACCTCGCTGCCCACCCGCAGGGTCTGGCCAAGCGAGCGCATGAAGTCGATGCCGTAGAGCGACATCTCGATGTTGATTGCGGTGGAAAACTGCTGGCGAATCGAGCTGGCCGACAGGGCCGATGACGCCTGGCGGTACGAGAAATCGCGCTCGACCACGGTGACCTCGAAGGCTTCTTCCTTCGGGTCACGGGTCAGGAAATACGCAATGGCCGAGCCGATGGCCCCGCCGCCGATGATCACCACACGACGCATGAAATGCCTTTCTTGCTGCTCGCCATCAATGGCGCCGCCTCCAGCGTATCCACAAATGCCGCGCGGCGGCACGCAAAATAGCGCCGCGGACACGCCCCCGGCACGGTGGGTGCTTTCGCCGAAAAGACTGAGACAACTGCTGGCAATCGATGAGAAAAGACATTCCCAACCTCGGCGCGCTGCAGGCCTTCGAGGCCTCGGCGCGGCTGGGGAGCTTCACCCGCGCGGCCGCCGAACTCGCGCTGACGCAGAGCGCCGTCGGGCGCCAGGTGGCCATGCTCGAGCAGCGGCTGGGCGTGCCGCTGTTCTCGCGCGTGCGGCGGCGGCTCACGCTGACCGACGTGGGCCGCGAATACGCGGCGCGCATCCGCCGCCACCTCGACCAGATCCGCCGCGACACGCTGGAGATCAGCGCCGGCCACGAGATGGGCTTCGTGCTGGAGCTGGCCGTGGTGCCGACCTTCGCCACGCAGTGGCTCATACCGCGCCTGCCGGAGTTCAGCGAGCTGCATCCGAACATCACCGTCAATCTGTCGGCGCGCTCGCAGCCTTTTTCCTTTCAGGAGAACGCCTACGACGCGGCCATCTACTTCGGCGACCAGTTCTGGCCCAACACGCGCGGCGGGCTGATCTTTGCCGAAGGCGAGATGGTGCCCATCTGCAGCCCCGCCTTCCGCGACGCGAACGGGCCATGGGACGAGGCCGGCTTCGAGCGCTGCCGCCATGTGCACCTGAGCACGCGCGCCCACGCCTGGCGCGACTGGTATGCGCAGCAAGGCTGGGAATACACGGTGCATGCGTCGCGCGGGCCGCGCTACGAGCTGTTCACCATGGTGGTGGCGGCCACGGCCGCCGGCATGGGCGTCGGCTTGGCGCCGCGCATCCTGGTCGAGCATGAACTGAAGACCGGCGAACTCGTGATCCCGGTCGACCGGCATCTGGACGTGCGCCAGGGCTACTACTTCGCCTACCCCGAAGGCCGGCCGGCCTCCGGGGCGCTGGAGCACTTCAAGCGCTGGGTGCTCGGGCTGACGCCCGGATAGCCCAGACAGCCAGGCTCAGACCGCGTTCGGATTGCGCTCCAGGAAGCCCTGCTGGTGCCAGTAGGGATAGGCCCGCGTCGTCGTGCTCGCGGCGTCGAGCTCGGCGACCTGCGCGGGCGTGAGATTCCAGCCCAACGCGCCCAGGTTCTGGCGCAACTGCGCCTCGTCGCGCGCGCCGACCACCACGCTCGACACCGTCGGGCGCTGCAGCAGCCAGTTCAGCGCGACCTGCGGCACGGTCTTGCCGACTTCGGCGCCGACTTTTTCCAGCGCATCGACCACGCGATAGAGCAGCTCGTCAGGCACCGGCGGCCCCATGTCGGCGGTCACGTGCAGGCGGCTGTTGGCCGGCAATGGCTGGCCGCGGCGGATCTTGCCGGTGAGCCGGCCCCAGCCCAGCGGGCTCCACACCACCGCGCCCACGCCCTGGTCCTGCGCGAGAGGCATCAGCTCCCACTCGTAGTCGCGCCCGACCAGCGAGTAGTAGGCCTGGTGCGCCACGTAGCGTGGATAGCCGTAGCGCTCGGACACCGCCAGCGACTTCATCAGGTGCCAGCCCGAGAAGTTCGACGCGCCCACGTAGCGCAGCTTGCCCGCGCGCACCAGGTCGTCGAGCGTGGACAGCGTCTCTTCCACCGGCGTGCTCGCGTCGAAGCCGTGCAGCTGGAACAGGTCGATGTAGTCGGTGCCCAGGCGCTTGAGCGCAGCATCGACCGCCTGCACGAGATGGTGGCGCGACGAGCCCACGTCGTTCGCGCCCTTGCCGCTGCGGAAGGTGGCCTTGGTCGAGATCAGCAACTGGTCGCGCGGGCGGCCCTTGATGGCCTCGCCCAACACCGACTCCGCCGCGCCGGCCGAATAGATGTCGGCGCTGTCGAACATGTTGACGCCTGCGTCGAGGCAGATGTCGATGAGCTTGCGCGCCTCGGCCACGTCGGTGCTGCCCCACGCGCTGAAAAACTCGCCCTTGCCGCCGAAGGTGCCCGTGCCAAAACTCAACACGGGGACCTTGAGGCCTGATTTGCCCAGATGACGGTATTCCAAAGTGCTACTCCTTCAAACAACAAGCGCTGCGACTCGGCAAGCCGACCGGCCTGCCGTTGTGCGGGCATTGTTGGGCGAAGGCCTGAACCCTTGGGACGGTCGGGCTTTGCCGGAATGGGTTAGGAAAAGACCGGCCGGTCACCGTCGCGTGGTCGAATACGGCATGCAGCTCGGTCAACGGTGAACAGACACATGGACGCATCGCAACTTCTTCAGCAGACCCCGGCGCAGGAGCCTCGTGCCGCCGCCAGGCGCTTCGGCCTCGTCGCCAACCGCTTGCACCGGCAGGAAGGCGTCGGCGTATTGGGCCGATGGGCCGAGGCCTGCGAGGCCGGCATCCGCACTCTGAACCTGGGCCTTCTTGCAGTGGGCGGCACGCACGATGCATTGGCGCGCGACGGCCTGCTCGCCGGCCACGCGCCGCTGGTGCGCCTGCCGCACGGTGCCGACGGCGGCCTGATGCGGCTCGTGTCGAGGATCTCCGGCGGCCTGGTGCCCGCCGATGAAATCGACGGCGTGATCTATTTCATCGACCCAGTCGATCCGTCCTCCCTGTACCCTGAGGCACAGGCGTTGAAGCGCCAATGCGTGATTCACGGCAAGCCTTTTCTTGCGACCGCGGCCGGCGCGCGGGAATGGATCGCGATCGAGCTGGCGCTGGCCGGCCATGCCGCCGGCAACGCGTTCGCACCTTGCGCGGAGCAGACCGTCGCGCTCATTGCGCACGACGCCCTGAAGCAGCGCATGGTGGCGTTTGCCGCGCTTCATTTCGATCTTCTTTCCAGCTTCCGGAACCGCGTGGCGACAGGCACGACCGGCGGCCTCTTGAACGAGCTGGCCTGGTCGCGCGGCTGGCCGGCGGACGTGCCGTGGGTCACCCGCTACCAGAGCGGTCCGCTGGGCGGCGACGCGCAGATCGCCGAACTGGTGCTGGACCGCCGCTGCCACAAAGTCATCTTCTTCGAGGACCCGCATGTGGCGCGGCAGCATGAAGCCGACATCCAGTTGCTCGAACGCGCCGTCTGCAGCGCGACCGAGGAAACCACCTGCTTCAATTCACCGGCCATGGCCGAGCGATGGGCGCAGGCGATCAGTACGGCGGTTTCGGCTCAGTAATATCGACCGATGCAGATTTCCCTCGAAAGCCCCGCCCAGCCCGACGTCATCCAGCTCATCGACGACCTCGATGCGTACCAAAAGCCGCTCTACCCGCCCGAGAGCCACCACGGCATCGACATCGCCGCGCTGTCCGCGCCGAACGTGCTGTTCGCTGTCGCGCGCGACGCCGGCGGCAAGGCCGTCGGCTGCGGCGCCATCGTCGTCGGCACTGAATTCGGCGAGCTCAAGCGCATGTTCGTGCGGCCCGAAAACCGGGGACAAGGCATCGCGGCCCGGGTGCTGAATTTTCTGGAGAGCGAAGCGGCGGCCAAGGGCTGCACGACCTTCATGCTGGAGACGGGACCGAGCCAGCCCGAAGCGATCTCGCTCTACGCACGCGCGGGCTACCAGCCGCGAGGCCCCTTCGGCGACTACGGCCCCGACCCGTTCAGCGTCTTCATGCAGAAGGCGCGGGCCTAGTTTTTTCGGCCTTGGGCGCTTTCGGCACGCTCTTTTTCTTCTCTTCGCTCTTTCCACCGATCGCGCCCGAACCCGCTGCCCGCAAGATGCGCCTGAACTTCGGGCACGCCATGTGGCTCGGCGCGGAGCACACGGCGGCATGCCGCAGGCCGTCGCGCATCACGCTGAGGTTGCGGATCGTCCTGTCGAGTTCGTCGGCCTTGGCCGTGAGCATCAGCCTGTCGATCCGCGGCTGCCCGTCGGCGCCGAACATGCGCGCGATCTCGTCCAGCGAGAAGCCCGCCGTGCGCCCCAGCGCAATGAGCGCGAGGCGCTCGAGCACGCCCGCGTCGAACAGGCGGCGCAGGCCGCGCCGGCCGATGGGAACGATCAGCCCCTTTTCGTCGTAGTAGCGCAGTGTCGAGGCCGGCACGCCGGAGCGTTGCGCCACTTCGGTGATGTCCATTTCCTTCATGCTCTTGACCTCAAGTCGACTTGAATTTCAATAATGCAGTTTCCGCCTCTCGAAGGCAAGCAAGGAAACGATCATGGAAATCACCAAGCAGAACGACGACGACGAACAGGCCAGGCTCTGGAACGGCCACGCCGGGCACGCCTGGGTCGATATACAAGCCACGCTCGACCAGATGTTCGCGCCGCTCGCGGAGCTGCTCGTCGAAGCAGCGTCGCAGTTGGCCGCGGGCCGGGTGCTCGACATCGGCTGCGGCACCGGCGCAACCACCCTCGCCCTCGCACGGCTGAAGAACGCGCAGGAAGGCCAGTGCGTCGGCATCGACATCTCGGCGCCGATGATCGATGCGGCGCAAAAGCGGGCCGAAAAAGAAGGCTCGCGCGCCCGCTTCATCTGCGCCGACGCACAGACGCACGCGTTCGAAGCAGCCAGCTTCGACTTGCTGATCTCGCGCATCGGCGTGATGTTCTTCGACGATCCGGTGCGGGCCTTCGCCAACCTGCGGCGCGCCGCGAAGAACGGTGCCGCGCTGCGTTTCATCGCGTGGCGCGCGGCAGCGGAAAACCCGTTCATGACGACCGCCGAGCGCGCGGCGGCGCCGCTGCTGCCGAACCTGCCGCCGCGCAAACCCGGTGCACCGGGGCAGTTCGCCTTTGCGGACTCGGAGCGCATCGAACGCATCCTGCGAGACAGCGGCTGGCAAGGCATCGACATCCGGCCTATCGACGTGGCGTGCACCCTGCCCGAGAAGGATCTGCTGCGATACCTGAGCCAGCTCGGCCCGGTCGGCCTGCAACTGCGACAGGAAGACGAGCAAACGCGCGCACGAGTCATCGCGGCTGTGCGCTCGGCTTTCGAGCCTTATGTGCATGGGGATGAGGTTCGCTTCACCGCGGCCTGCTGGATGGTCGCGGCGCATGCGCCTGTGGGAAGCGGCAATGCGGGATGAAGCGACTGCGAATTGAGGGCGGCGACTCGAACGGGTTGGCGTACCGGGCACCTCTTGCGGGAATCGGCGAGCCTCGCGGCTCCCCGTCCGAGCCGCCAAAACTATGCGGAGCGATTCAGGTTGCAACCCCAACTTCGGCGTGCCTCCGCTGAACAAGGGGCCATCCTCATCCCTCAACCAGCTTCTGCCGCTCCAACAACCTGCGCCGAAGCCACGCATTCATCGGCTCCGAATAAAAACGCGCAATGCCCCACGCCACGGCCACGGACGCCGCGATGAAAAACACCATCGCCGGCAGCTTCCACACCGACGGCATCGCCCCGCGCGCCACGACGCCGCGCATCAGGCCCAGCACGATGATGTGGAAGAGATACAGCTCGTAGCTGTGCCGCCCCAGCCATCGCAGGCCCGCGAGCGCCCTGCTGCGCAGCGCCCATGCAGGCACCTTCTCGTTGCGCGCGCCGACCAGCAGCACGGCGGTTCCGGCGGCGATGGCGGTGAAGCCGAAGACTTCGTTGCCGTGAATCCCGCGCAGGTAGGTCACGGCCACGAGGCAGGCCGCCGCAAGCTGCAGTTGGCGGCCAGCCCATCCGTCGAAGCTGAAGCGCTGCGCGACCAACGCCGCGCAGCAGCCGAATGCCACCGCGTCGAAGCACGCGAGGTAGCCGTACATGAAGTAGATCTCGTCGTCCGCGTGAAAACCGCGGTAGACCGGCCCCACGACGATCGCCAACAGCCATACGGCCACGATGGCCCACTGCCGCTTCAGCCCGAAGCACAGCAGCGGGAACGCGAGGTAGAACACTTCCTCCACCGAGAGCGACCAGTAGATGTTCATCGCGTAGTTGAAGTACCACGCGTGCTGCATCAGCAGGTTGTGCCAGAAGGTCAGCACCGACAGCACCGCCACCGGATAGCCGACCTGCGGCCAACCCGGCTTGGCAACGTTCATGAACGCCGGCTGCCCCAGCATGCCGAACCCGACGATGAGCGCCAGCGCCACCACCAGGCAGGGCACGATGCGCGCGAAGCGGAAGGCGTAGAAGCCGCGCACGTCCACGTTGCCCAGGCTGCCGTAGCGCTTGAGCGTGGTCGAGGTGATGAGGTAGCCCGACACCACGAAGAACATGGTGACGCCGTAGTTGCCGTTGACCGCCACCGACTTGATGAACACCGCCGGCAGCACGGCGGCCAGCGGGCTGTCCAACAGCGAGTACGACAGGTGGAAGTGCAGCAACAGCACCAGCGAGATGGCAATGCCGCGCAGGACGTCGATTCTGAAATTTCGCGGTGGGGCGGCCGGGCCGGCAAGCAACGACATGGGGAAAACACCTAGGAGCAGTACCCCGGCGAGCTTAAACGAGCGCCACCAGAGGGAAAGCGCCGTCGCGGGTGCCTCGCCAAACCCCTTCGCGGCTGGCCCGGTACTTGCAAACGCGATCAGAAATGACAGAAAATTTTCTTGTTTGACTTATATTTGTAAACTGGTTTTCAAAAAAAGCACACTTTCGGGCACGCCGCACCTTTCATGAACAGCACCGTCGACACCCAAGGCACCACCGTGGCGCAGCGCATCGCGCAGGCGCTGCCGCGGCTGACGCGTTCGCACCGGCAAGTGGCCGACTACGTGCTGGAGCATCCCCTGCAGGTCGCGACACTGCCCATCGACGAACTGGCCGCCGTGGTCGGCGTGTCGGTCGCCACGGCCAACCGCTTCGCGCGGGCGCTGGAGTTCGACGGCTACGCCACCTTCCGTGCCGAGCTGGTGCGCGGCTTCGAGCCGCTGGTGGCGCCGGTGGAGCGCATGCGCGGCAACCTCGAGCGCCCGACCACGGTGGCCGAAGTGTTCGCCACCGCGCTCGACGAAAGCCGCCGCAACATCGAAGCCACGCGCCAGACGCTGGACTACGCCGCCTGCGAAGCCGCGGTGGAGCGCATCGGCAAGGCGCGCTCGATCTACATCGCCGGCTTCGGCGCGAGCGCCTGGCTCGCCGGCCTGCTGCAGCATGGGCTGGACGGCAGCTGCAACGACGTGCGCCTGCTCTCCAGCGTGAGCGGCGTGACGCATTCCGCGCGCACGCTGATGCATGCCGGGCCGCAAGACCTGTTCATCGGCCTGACCTTTCCGCGCTACCTGACCGACACCGTGGCGCTGGCACAGATCGCGCGCGGCCAGGGCTGCGCCCTGCTCGCGCTGACCGACCGCCCCAGCTCGCCGCTCGCGCCGCTGGCCGACGTGGCGCTTTACTGCCAGACCGAAACCAGCTACCGCCCCAACTGCGAGACCAGCGTGCTCGCGCTGATCGAGGCCTTGACCAGCGCCGTGGCCCTGCGCGCGCCCGACCCGGTGCAGTCCGCCGGCCGCATCCTGCAGGCCGTGCGCCCGTGGCTGCACGGCGCCAACGGCCTCCCCCGAACGAACGGCACGAACAACAGTACGAGTGGCACCGGCGGCACGAACGCCGCCGGCACGCCCGATGCCGCCGCCCCGAACGGCGCCGGCAACAGAAAGAAGAAAGCCCCCCAATGACCCAGACCCACGTGCCCGTGATCGCCATCCACGGCGGCGCCGGCACCATCAGCGCCGCGACGACCAGCGCCGAACAGGCGCAGGCGTACCACGACGCGCTGAACCGCATCGTGGCCGCCGCGCAGTCGGCGCTGCTCAAGGGCGCGTCCGCGCTCGACGCCGCCTGCCTGGCGGTCGAACTGCTCGAAGACTGCCCGCTCTTCAACGCCGGCCACGGCGCCGTGTTCACGCACGACGAAACCCATGAGCTCGACGCCGCCGTGATGGACGGCGCCACGCTCGCCGCCGGCGCGGTGGCCGGCGTGTGCCATGTACGCCGCCCGGTGCGCGCCGCGCGCGCGGTGCTGGAAGACGGCGCCCACGTGCTGCTGGCCGGCGCGGGCGCCGAGGCCTTCGCGCGCGAACACGGGCTGGAGATGGTCGAGCCCTCGTTCTTCTCGACCGAGGCGCGCCGCGAGCAGCTCTACCGCGTGCGCGGCACCGGCCGCGTGGTGACCGACCATGAAGGCGCGTCCATGACGGCCGCGCCCGCCGCCCCGCTCGACGAAGACAGGAAGCTCGGCACCGTCGGCGCCGTGGCGCTCGACATGCACGGCCACCTGGCCGCCGCCACCTCGACCGGCGGCATGACCAACAAGCGCGTCGGCCGCATCGGCGATTCGCCGCTCATCGGCGCCGGCACCTACGCGGACGACCGCACGGCCGCCGTGTCCTGCACCGGCAGCGGCGAAATGTTCATCCGCGTCGCCGCCGCCTACGACGTGTGCGCGCGCATGGCCTACGCCGGAGCCACGCTCGAAGCCGCCACGCAGGCGGTGGTGCGGCAGTCGCTGCCCGCCATCGGCGGCACCGGCGGCCTGATCGCCGTCGACCGCCACGGCAACCTGAGCCTGGCCTTCAACACCGAAGGCATGTACCGCGGCCACGCGCGCGGCAACGAAGCGCCGCAGACGGCCATCTTCGCCTGACGCCGACGCACGCCACCTTTTTCTCTCGCACTCCCATGTCCACCCCTGCCCTCGCCCTGCCGGACGGCCGCGTCCTCGCCGTCGACGACCTCACCGTGCGCTTCTCGACTTCCGAGCGCACGGTCGATGCGGTCAAGAAACTGTCCTTCCACGTCGACCACGGCGAAACGCTCGCGGTGGTGGGCGAATCGGGTTCGGGCAAGTCGGTCACCTCGCTCGCGCTGATGCGCCTGGTGGAGCATGGCGGCGGCCGCATCCTGGGCGGCAGCATGGCCTTCCGGCGCCGCAACGGCGAAGTGCTCGACCTGGCGCAGGCCCGCGACAGCACGATGCGCGGCATCCGCGGCGCCGACATCGCGATGATCTTCCAGGAGCCGATGACGTCGCTGAACCCGGTGTTCACAGCCGGCGACCAGATCGCCGAGGCCATCCGCATCCACCAGGGCAAGAGCGACTCGGCCGCGCGCGCCGAAGCGCTGCGCATGCTGGAGCTGGTGCGCATTCCGGAAGCGCGCAACGTGCTCGACCGCTTCCCGCACCAGCTGTCGGGCGGCATGCGCCAGCGCGTGATGATCGCGATGGCGCTGTCGTGCAAGCCGCAGCTGCTGATTGCCGACGAGCCGACCACCGCGCTCGACGTGACCATCCAGGCGCAGATCCTCCAGCTCATCCGCGAGCTGCAGAAAGAGATGCGCATGGGCGTGCTCTTCATCACCCACGACATGGGCGTGGTGGCCGAGATTGCCGACCGCGTGCTGGTGATGTACCGCGGCGACAAGGTCGAAGCCGGAAGCTCCGACACCGTGTTCGCCGCGCCGCAGCATCCCTACACCCGCGCGCTGCTGTCGGCCGTGCCCAAGCTGGGCGCCATGCAGGGCACCGACCTGCCGGCCAAGTTCGATCTGCTGCGCACCGAAAGCCCGGCCGATGCGGCCCCGCCGGAACCGGCGACGCCGCAGGACACCGTGCGCGAAGACGCCGGCCCCATTCTTCGTGTGCGCGACCTCGTGACGCGCTTCGACGTGCGCAGCGGCCTCTTCGGCCGCGTGAAGCGCCGCGTGCACGCGGTGGAGAAGATCAGCTTCGACCTGTACCCCGGCGAAACGCTGGCGCTGGTCGGCGAATCGGGCTGCGGCAAGTCGACCACCGGCCGTTCGCTGCTGCGCCTGGTCGAAAGCCAGAGCGGCGCCATCGAGTTCGGCGGCCAGAACATCCGCGAACTGCCCACGCGCGAGCTGCAGGCGCTGCGCCGCAACATCCAGTTCATCTTCCAGGACCCGTTCGCCTCGCTCGACCCGCGCGTGACGGTGGGCTTCTCGATCATGGAGCCGCTGCTGATCCACGGCATTGCCAAGGGCGCCGAGGCGCAGCAGCGCGTCGACTGGCTGCTGCAGAAGGTCGGCCTGCCGCCCGAGGTGGCGCAGCGCTACCCGCACGAGTTCTCGGGCGGCCAGCGCCAGCGCATCGCCATCGCGCGCGCCCTGGCGCTGAACCCCAAGGTGGTGGTGGCCGACGAATCGGTGTCCGCGCTGGACGTGTCCATTCAGGCGCAGATCGTCAACCTGATGCTCGACCTGCAGCGCGAGCTGGGCGTGGCCTTTCTCTTCATTTCGCACGACATGGCGGTGGTGGAGCGCATCAGCCACCGCGTGGCCGTGATGTACCTGGGCCAGATCGTCGAGATCGGCCCGCGCCGCGCGGTGTTCGAAGCGCCGCAGCATGCCTACACCCGCAAGCTGATGGCGGCGGTGCCGGTGGCAGACCCGTCGCGCCGCCACAAGCCGCGCGCGCTGCTCGAGGGCGAGATTCCCAGCCCGATCCGCGCCGTGGGCGACGAGCCCGAAGTGCCGCCGCTGGTGCAGGTCGCGCCGGGCCACTTCGTCGCGCGGCATGCCATCGGCGGCGCCTTCTGATTCCGCATCACCGAATTTTTTCAACCCGCAGGCCCCCTCCTGCTTTTTTCCTCGAACCGACTGGAGTTCTTCCATGAAGCAATCTTCTTCCTCCCTGCGCTGGGCATCCGCGCTGCTGGGCCTGGCCGCGCTGGCCGCTTCGGGCACGGCACTGGCCGCGAAAGACGTGGTGCTGTCGATCGGCTACCAGCCGGAAACGCTGGACCCGTACAACACCAACACCACCATCACCACGGCAGTGACCAAGACCTTCTATGAAGGCCTGTTCCAGTTCGACAAGGACCTGAAGGTGCAGAACGTGCTCGCCGAGAGCTACGACGTGTCGAAGGACGGCCTGGTCTACACCATCAAGCTGCGCACCGGCGTGAAGTTCCACGACGGCACCGACTTCAACGCCGAGGCGGTGAAGGTCACGCTCGACCGCGTGCTCAACCAGGACAACAAGCTGCTGCGCTACAACCAGTTCAACCGCGTGAGCAAGGTCGAGGCGGTGAACCCGACGACCGTGCGCATCACGCTGAAGGAGCCCTTCGGCCCCTTCATCAACTCGCTGGCCCACGCATCGGCCGCGATGATCTCGCCCACCGCGCTGAAGAAGTGGGGCAACAAGGACATCGCCTTCCACCCCGTGGGCACGGGCCCGTTCGAGTTCGTCGAGTGGAAGCAGACCGAAGCCGTCAAGGCCAAGAAGTTCGACAGCTACTGGAAGAAGGGCTTCCCGAAGGTCGACACGGTGCAATGGAAGCCGGTGCTCGAGAACAACACGCGCGCCGCGATGCTGCAGACCGGCGAAGCCGACTTCGCGTTCCCCATTCCCTACGAGCAGGCCGAACTGCTGAAGAAGAGCGACAAGCTCGAAGTGGTGGCCTCGCCCTCGATCATCACGCGCTTCCTGGCATTCAACATGCTGCAGAAGCCCTATGACAACCCGAAGGTGCGCGAAGCCATCGGCTACGCCATCAACAAGGAAGCGCTGGCCAAGGTCGCCTTCGGCGGCTACGCCTTCCCCGCGCAGGGCGTGATGCCCCAGGGCGTGAAGTTCGCCGAGAAGATGGACCCGATTCCCTACGACGTGAAGAAGGCCAAGGCCCTGCTGGCCGAAGCCGGCTACCCGAACGGCTTCGAGTCGGTGCTCTGGAGCGCCTACAACAACACGACCAGCCAGAAGACCATCCAGTTCGTGCAGCAGCAGCTCGCGCAAGTGGGCATCAAGCTGCAGGTGCAGGCGCTCGAAGTGGGCCAGCGCACCGAGCAGGTCGATGCATGGCCGGATCCGAAGACGGCCAAGGTCCGCATGTACTACACCGGCTGGTCGTCGTCGACCGGCGAAGCCGACTGGGGCCTGCGCCCGCTGTTCGCCTCGGAGTCGTGGGCGCCCAAGCTCAACAACATGTCGTTCTACAAGAGCGAAGTGGTGGACAACGCGCTGGCCAAGGCGCTGGTGACGGTGGACGACAAGGAAAAGGCGGCGCTGTACAAGACCGCGCAGGACGAGATCCGCAAGGACCTGCCGCGCGTGCCGCTGGTCACGGAGCAGAACCTGTCGGCCCATTCGAAGCGTCTGTCGGGTGTCTACGTCATGCCTGACGCCAACATCAACATCGACGCGATCGCTGTTTCGAACTGATTGAGCGCGCACCGGGCGGCGGCATGACGCCGCCGCCCGTTCGCGACAACCGCACCCCATGCTGAATTACTTTCTCAAACGACTGTTGGGCCTGATCCCCACGCTGCTCATCGTGGCGGTGCTGGTGTTCCTGTTCGTCCACATGCTGCCCGGCGATCCGGCGCGCCTTGCCGCCGGCCAGGAAGCCGACGAGCAGACCGTGGCCATGGTCCGCGCGGAGCTCGGGCTCGACAAGCCGCTGCCGCAGCAGTTCGTGAACTTCTTCACCCACATGCTGCAAGGCGACTTCGGCACCTCGATCCGCACGCGGCGGCCGGTGTCGGTGGAAATCGGCGAGCGCTTCTTCCCGACGGTGATGCTGACCATCACCAGCATGGTGTGGGCGGTGATCTTCGGCATGGGCATCGGCATCGTCTCGGCGGTGTACCGCAACAAATGGCCGGACCGGCTGGGCATGACGCTCGCCGTGTCGGGCATCTCCTTTCCCGCATTCGCGCTCGGCATGCTGCTGATGCAGATCTTCTCGGTCCAGCTCGGCTGGCTGCCCACGGTGGGCGCGAGCAGCTGGAAACACTACATCCTGCCCTCCATCACGCTCGGCGCGGCCGTGGCCGCCGTGATGGCGCGCTTCACGCGGGCCTCCTTCGTCGAAGTGATCCAGGAAGACTTCGTGCGCACCGCGCGCGCCAAGGGCGTGCGCGAATCCAGCGTGGTGTTCAAGCACACGCTGCGCAACGCGCTGATTCCGGTGGTCACCATGATGGGCCTGCAGTTCGGCTTTTTGCTCGGCGGCTCGATCCTGGTGGAGGCGGTGTTCAACTGGCCCGGCCTCGGCCGCCTGCTGGTCGACGCCGTGCAGATGCGCGACTACCCCGTGATCCAGACGCTGGTGCTGCTGTTCTCGCTCGAATTCATCCTGATCAATCTCGTGGTCGATGTGCTGTACGGCTACATCAACCCGACCATCCGCTACAAGTGAGCAAGCAGCCATGACGCAAGCTTCCGGCGTGCCTGCCGAATCCATCGTTCCACTTTCTCCCGTTGCCGTGGTGCAAGCCGCGGGCAAGGTCCGCACGCCCTGGGGCGAATGCTGGCGCCGCTTCAAGAAGCAGCCCGTGGGCATCGTTGCCGCGGCCTTCGTGCTGCTGCTGGTGTTCGTCGCGGTGTTCGCGCCGTGGATCGTGCCTTTCGACGCGGAGAACTTCTTCGACTACGACATGCTGAACAGCGGCCCCTCGGCCACGCACTGGTTCGGCGTCGACCCGCTGGGCCGCGACATCTTCAGCCGCATCCTGATGGGCGCGCGCATCTCGCTGATGGCGGGCTTTCTCTCGGTGCTGGTGGGCGGCTTCGTGGGCACGGCCTTCGGCCTGCTGGCGGGCTACTACGAAGGCTGGTGGGACCGCATCGTGATGCGTGTATCGGACGTGCTGTTCGCCTTCCCCGGCATCCTGCTGGCGCTGGGCGTGGTGGCCATCCTTGGCAGCAGCATGACCAACGTGGTGGTGGCGGTGTCGGTGTTCAGCGTGCCGGCCTTCGCGCGCCTGGTGCGCGGCAACACGCTGGTGCTCAAGCAGCAGACCTACATCGAGGCCGAGCGCAGCATCGGCGCGTCGGACTGGACCATCATCGTGCGGCACATCCTGCCGGGCACCATCTCGTCGATCGTGGTGTATTTCTCGATGCGCGTGGGCACCTCGATCATCACGGCGGCCAGCCTGTCGTTCCTGGGCATGGGCGCGCAGCCGCCCACGCCCGAGTGGGGCGCCATGCTCAGCGAGGCCCGCGCCGACATGGTGACCTCGCCGCACGTGGCGCTGTTCCCCAGCCTGGCCATCTTCTTCACCGTGCTCGCCTTCAACCTGCTGGGCGACGCACTGCGCGACGCGCTCGATCCCAAGATCGACCGCCAGTAGCCCTTCTTCTTTCGTCCCGATGTCTTCCACGTCTTCGCCTGCGCATCCCGCCGCCCCGCCCTTCATCGGCAACCTGCTCCAGGGCGAGCGCAACTCCATCGCGGACGTGGCCGGCGTCACCGTCGGCCACAGCACCCTGGACGACGGCGGCGTGCAGACCGGCGTGACGGTGATCCGACCGCACGCGGGCGACCCGTTCCGCGACAAGGTGCCGGCCGCCGCGGTGGTGCTCAACGGCTTCGGCAAGAGCGTGGGGCTGGTGCAGTTGGCGGAGCTGGGCGTGCTGGAAACGCCGATCGCGCTGACCAACACCTTCTCGGTCGGCACGGTGGCCACGGCGCAGATACGCCAGTGCGCGGCGGCCAACCCCGAGACCGGTCGCGCACTGCCCACGGTCAATCCGCTGGTGTTCGAATGCAACGACGGCTTTCTCAACGACATCCAGCGGTTGGCGGTGAGCGAGGCCGACTACCTGCACGCGCACAGCAGCGCGGCAGCCGACTTCGCGCAGGGCTCGGTCGGCGCGGGGCGCGGCATGTCGAGCTTCCAGCTCAAGGGCGGCATCGGCAGCGCGTCGCGCCGGGTGTCGGCGCGGGACGGTGGGCTGCACACGGTGGGCACGCTGGTGCTGGCCAACTACGGACGCCAGCCGCAGCTGCTGCTGGCGGGTCATGCCATCGGCGACCGGCTGGCGGCGCTGCAGGCGTCGAGCGGCGTGCCGGCATCGACGGAGCCCGAAAAGGGCTCGATCATCATCGTGGTCGCCACCGACGCACCGCTCGATGCGCGCCAACTGGGCCGGCTGGCGCTGCGCGCGGGCGCCGGGCTGGCGCGCACCGGCTCGGTCTACGGCCACGGCAGCGGCGACATCGTGCTGGCCTTCTCCACCGCGTACACCGTGCCCGGCAGCGCCGAGCGGCCGATGCCGGCCGTGGCGATGCTGCACGACGCATTGCTCGACGGCTTGTTCCAGGCCGCCGCCGACAGCACCGAACAGGCGATCATTCATGCCCTCTGGCAGGCCACGGCCGTGACGGGGCGCGACGGCAACCACCGCGCCGCGCTCGGCGAGCTGCTGCCGGCCCTTTCTCTTTCTTTCTGATCCTTGATGATCAAACTGCGCCCATGAAAGTCCTGATCTCCACCGACATCGAAGGCGTTGCCGGCGTCTACCACCCCGAGCAGACCCGCCAGGGCAACCCCGAGTACGAACGCGCGCGCCTGCTGATGACGCAGGAGGCCAACGCCGCCATCGCCGGCGCCTTCGACGCGGGCGCCACCGAAGTGCTGGTGAACGACTCGCACGGCGGCTTTCGCAACATGCCGCCCGACGTGCTGGACGCCCGCGCCCGCGTGGTGCAGGGCAAACCGCGCTACCTGAGCATGGTGGCCGGCGTGGAAGAAGGCGTCGACGCGGTCTGCATGGTGGGCTACCACTCGCGCGCGCAGGGGCGCGGCATCCTCGCGCACACCATCAACAGCTTCGCGTTCGCGGGCATCGCGCTCGGCGGGCAGGAGCTGGGCGAGGCCGGGCTCTACGGCGCGCTGGCCGGCGAATACGGCGCGCCCGTGGTCATGGGCAGCGGCGACGACGTGTTCATCGCCGAGAACCGCCCGCTCTTTCCGCATGCCACTTTCGTCGAGACGAAGAAGGCGTCGGGATTCAGCAGCGGCGTTTCGCTCTCGCCGGAGCAGTCGCGCCGCGCCATCCGCGCCGGCGTCGAAGAAGCGCTGGCCGCGCGCGCGAACGCACGCCCTCTGGTCTTCGAAGGCCCGCAGACGGTGACGCTGCGCTGCCAGACGACCGCGCTGGCCGACCTGTTCTGCCAGTGGCCGAGCTTCGAGCGCGTCGACGGCGTCACGCTGCGCTTCACCGCGCCGACGGTGGAAGCGGCGGTGCGCATGCTGAACTGCTGCTCGGCAATGTCTTCGATGCTGCGCTGAGGCAGCGCCCTTCATTCAGGGAAGCGCGAGGCTGAAGCGCACCTGGCCGTCCTGCCCAGCGCTTTCGAGCCGGGCCTCGCCACGGTGCAGCTCCGCGATCTGGTGCACCAGGTACAGCCCGAGTCCGGCACCTGGCGACTGCGCGGCCTTGCGGCCCCGGAAGTATTTTTCGAACAGCCGCGACACCTCGTCGGGCGGAATCTCGTCGCCGGGGTTGCTCACGCGGATGCGCAAGCCGGTCTCCTCAGCGGGGATCACATCGAGGGCAATGGCCCGGTCCGCCGGCGTGTGGCGGTCGGCATTGGCCAGCAGGTTGCGCAGCGCAACGCGCAGCAGCCCCGGGTCGCACACCAGCTGCCGAGGCAACTGGTGATCCTGCAGCACCACGCGACCGTCCGGCCAGTCGGCGGCCAGGTCTTCGAACAGCTCCATCAGCTCCTCGCGCTCGCACACGCGCGGCTGGAACGGCGTCTGCCCGGCTTCCATGCGGTCGGCCGTCAGGTATTCGTCCACCAGGGCGGTCATGCGCTGCGCGGCGGCGCGCAGGTTCAGGCAGCGCGCCAGGGTTTTCTCGCGCGCGGCGTCGAGGTTCTTCGCGATCTGCTGCGCCGTGGTGTTGATGATGGCCAGCGGCGTGCGGAACTCGTGCGACACCATGGCGACGAAATCGACCTGCGACTGCTTGGCGCGGCGCTCGGTTTCCAGCGCGGCGCGCAGGTCGGCTTCCAGGCGCTGGCGCTGCTCGATCTCGCCGCGCAGGTCGGCGGTGCGCGTGCGCACCTCTTCCTCCAGCCGGTCGTTGTGCCTGCCGACGACCTGCACCAGCCGTTCCTGCGCGGCCTCCTTCTCGCGGCGCAACTGGTCGTAGCGACGGTTCAGCCGCATGCTCATGAGCAGCAGGTGCAGCAGCGTGCCCAGCGCGGTGGCGTTGTTGGTCCACACGTTTGCCGGCAGCCAGCCCAGGTTGCGCACGAAGCTCGCCAGCACGCCAGCGTAGTAGATGCCGAAGATGAGCAGAAAGGCCCGCGCCTGCCCTTCGTCGCGCGGCAGCAGCCAGAGCGCCGAGCCCACAAGCCACAAGATGCAGAGCATGGCCACCGGCTGGATCAGCAGCATGGCCGGGCCGTTGTGCCCGCCCAGCACCAGGGCCGCCGCGACCAGGCAGAGCAAGGTCACCCCGTGCATCACCACGCCGGTGAAGCGCGGCCAGCGAAGGTCGGCGCCCAGCTGCATCACGGCGAACCGGATGCCTATCGCCAGGCCGGCGCAGATGGTCAGGCTCGCCATCGCGTCGGACAGCCGCGAGGGCATGTCGAACAGCTGCTGCGGCAGCCCGGCCGTGAGGAACTCGACCAGCAGCGCATTGGAAACATAGAGCAGATACCAGGCGCTCACCCGCTCGCGCGTCATCTGCCAGAACAGCGAGTGGAAGGCGATCAGCATCAGCCCGAAACCGAAGCCCAGGCCGTAGAAAAGATATTCGCGCCGCGCCGTGCCGGCATAGACCTCGGGCGTGGCGAAGCCGAGGGTGGTCGACATGGCGTTGCGGGTGCGGATGCGCAGCAGCAGCGGCGTGGGGTCGGCGCTTTGCAGCGTCAGCGGCAGTTGCACGTTGCGCGCATCGACGGGCCAGTTCGAGCGACCCATGTCTTCGCCCGACTGCATCGCCAGCTGCCATTGCCCGGATGCGTCCTGGCGGTACAGGCGCACGTCGTCGAGCAACGCGTTGCTGAACTGCGCGAGCCATTGCGCGGGCGCGTCGACGGGCCTCTGCACGCTGAGGCGGAGCCAGAGGATGTCGCTGGTGTAGCCCGCGTTCACCGCGCCGGGCAAGGGCTTCCAGGCCGAATCGGCCGCGGCCTCGTCGGCGCTCAAGCGGCCTTCGGGGTCGCGCAGCACGGACAGATGGCCGTGGCTGTCGACGCCGGCAAGAGGGCTCAGCTTGAGCGGCATGGTCCCGGCAGCGGCGGGATTGAAAAAGCCCAACATCGCAGCAAGGCAACCGCACATCCACAGGCACCGGGCAAGCCATTTCATCGGGCCGCATTATCTCTGTCACCGCACCTACAATCCGCGCGCTTTTCATGAGGTCCCCGAGGCATTCGCAAACGCTCAGAAATGCTCAGATTCGCGATGCCGCCTGCCCCTACCCTGCCCCCATGCGTGACGTGATCCTGCTCGAAGACGAAGCCGTGCTGCGCGAGGAGCTGAGCGAGTTCCTCGCCGGCAACGGCTACCGCGTCGACGCCGAGGCTTCGCTGGAAGGCTTCAGGCGCAGCTACGACCCGGCGCGCCACGGTATCGCGCTGGTAGACCTGGGGCTGCCCGACGGCGACGGGCTGGTGCTGATCCGCGAATTGCGCGAACGCGGCGAGCGGCTGGGCATCGTGGTGCTGACCGCGCGCGGCGGTGCCCGCGACCGCGTGACGGGGCTGGACATCGGCGCGGACTACTACCTTTCCAAGACCTCTGACCTGGACGAGCTCGCAGCCACGCTGGCCGCGCTGTCCCGGCGCCTGGGCGACTCGCCCGCCGCGGTGCCGGCCGATGCCTGGGTGCTGGAACTGGGGCCGCGCCGACTGTCGCCGCCGGGATTCGCGCCGATCGCGCTGTCGGAGCAAGACCTGACGGTGCTGCACGAGCTGATGCGCAGCGCCGGCGAAATCGCCAGCCGCCAGCAGATCGTGCAGGCCCTGGGCGAGCATTACCTGAGCTACGACCAGCGCCGCCTCGACACGCAGATCCGCCGGCTGCGGCGCAAGGTCAGCGAGGCCACCGGGCTGGCGCTGCCGATCAACACGGCGCGCAATGCCGGCTACCGCTTCCATGCCAGGGCGTTGATCCGGCGCTAAGCCAACAGCGGCCGGGCCGCCGCTCAGAAACGCTCAGTTTCGCTCCGCCGGCCGGCACTACCCTGCCGTGCAGGCAGCGACTTGGGGCAAAGGCATGGGCACGGACGAAGGCACGGGCAGTCTCGCCTCCACCACACACTACGTGGTTCATGTGGAAGGCGACGACATCACGGTGAGGGACGTCATGGTCGCGGCCGACATCTACCGCTTGCGCCTGGAGGAACACATCGGCGGCAGCCCGCTGCGGGTGGTCCAGTGTTTCGAGGCCTGGTCGAAGGAACTGCGCGAGGGCGCCGAACTGCTCGATGCGGCAGAGGCCGGGCTCGCCAGGGCATGGTGCGAGGCCCACGAGAAGGCCGACCGCTCGGCAAGGCCGCTGCTGAGTTCGCCGGCAACGCAAAGCTTCGACTTCAGGCCGAGAAACCGCGCCTCCTAGAATTCCGCCGCCGCGCGCCCGCCGTACAGGCCCTCGCGCCTTATCCGGAATAAGCATCCAACCGTCCCGCAACCCGCATGGATGCTGGTGAATAAGCTTATCCGCATAAGGCGCGAACCAAAAAATAGTTTGTTTCCATAAGGCTCGCTTCCAGAATCTCGGCTTCTTGCTGGGGCGCCCCGTTGTACGTGCGGCACCGCACTTCTTCAAGACACACGCACGATGTACCAATACACAGAATTCGATCGCCAGTTCGTCCATCAACGAGCCGCCCAGTTCCGCGACCAGCTCGAGCGCTGGCAGAAGGGCCGCCTCCACGAAGACGAGTTCCGCCCGCTGCGGCTGCAAAACGGCTGGTACGTCCAGCGCTACGCGCCGATGCTGCGCGTGGCCGTGCCCTACGGCGAGCTTTCCAGCCGCCAGATCCGCGTGCTGGCCCGCATCGCCCGCGAGTACGACGAGCCCGAAGCCGAGGTCTACCGCAAGGCCATCGAGACGCAGGGCCTGCTGGGCAGCCAGAAGCTGCCGACCCACTACGCCCACTTCTCGACGCGCCAGAACGTCCAGTTCAACTGGATTCCGCTGGCCAAGTCGGCCGACGTGATGGACCTGCTGGCTTCGGTCGACATGCACGGCATCCAGACCAGCGGCAACTGCATCCGCAACATCACGAGCGACGAGCGCGCCGGCATCGCCATCGACGAGATCGCCGATCCGCGCCCCTACGCCGAAATCATGCGCCAGTGGAGCACGCTGCACCCCGAGTTCGCTTTCCTGCCGCGCAAGTTCAAGATCGCCATCACCGGCGCCACGGAAGACCGCGCGGCCACCGGCTGGCATGACGTGGGCCTGCACATCGTGAAGAACGAAGCCGGCGAAATCGGCTTTCGCGTGCAGGTGGGCGGCGGCATGGGCCGCACGCCCATCGTGGGCACGGTGCTGCGCGAGTTCCTGCCGTGGCAGCAGATCATGAATTACCTGGAGGCGGTGATCCGGGTCTACAACCGCTATGGCCGCCGCGACAACATCTACAAGGCGCGCATCAAGATCCTGGTGAAGGCCGAAGGCCAGCGCTACATCGACGACGTGGACGCCGAGTACAAGCAGATCCTCGAGCACGACGGCGCGCCGCACACCATCACGCAGGCCGAATTCGACCGCGTGGCCGCCTCCTTCGTGCCGCCGACGCTGGCCACTCGCGTGCTGCAGAGCGCCGAGAAGACCGACGCCGAGCTGCGCACCCACGCCGCCGACGACGTGCAGTTCGCCCGCTGGCTCGCCCGCAACGTGGCGCCGCACAAGAACCCCGCGCTGCGCGCCGTCACGCTGTCGTTCAAGCGCCTGAAGCAGGCGCCCGGCGACGCCTCGGCCGACCAGCTCGACACGCTCGCCGAGCTGGCCGACCGCTTCTCGGCCGGCGAAGCCCGCGTGACGCACGACCAGAACGTGGTGCTGCCCTGGGTGCATGCCGAAGACCTGCACGCGCTGTGGCTCGCCGCCCGCGCCGCCGGCCTTGCCAGCGCCAACGTGCACCTCTTGACCGACATGATCGCCTGCCCCGGCGGCGACTTCTGCGCGCTGGCCAATGCGCGCTCCATTCCCATCGCCGAAGCCATCACCGAGCGCTACCAGGACCTGGACGAGCTCGACGACCTGGGCGAGATCGACCTGCACATCAGCGGCTGCATCAACTCGTGCGGCCACCACCACAGCGGCCACATCGGCATCCTGGGCGTCGACAAGGACGGCAAGGAGTGGTACCAGGTCACGCTCGGCGGCTCCGACGGCTCCGCGCTCAGCGGCGCGTCGCAGGCCGGCAAGGTGGTCGGCCCCTCGTTCTCGGCGGCCGAAGTGCCGGGCGTGATCGAGGCCGTGCTCACCACGTACCGCGACACCCGCGAAAGCGGCGAGAACTTCATCGACACCCTGCGCCGCGTCGGCCCCGATCCGTTCAAGGCCGCCGCCAACGGTGCGCGTTTCAAGGTGGAGGAAGCAGCATGAAGAAGACCCTGAACATCCTTTCGGCAGAAGAACACATCGACGACGGCGACCCGAAGGTGCTGCAACTGGCCAACGACGCCGACCCGCTCGCCATCGAGGTGTGCCTGGCGGACATCGAGCGCATCGACCTGAACTTCCCGAAGTTCACCGACGGCCGCGCCTACAGCCAGGCCTTCCTGCTGCGCCGCCGCCTGGGCTTCACCGGCGACATCCGCGCCACGGGCGACGTGCTGATCGACCAGCTGGTGCAGATGGAGCGCACCGGCTTTTCCAGCGCCGTGCTCAAGGAAGGCGTGGACGCCTCCGACGCGCAGCGCCAGTTCGACCGCTTCAACGCCTTCTACCAGGGCGACGCGGTGCAGACCGCGCCGCACTTCGCGGCCGGCGCCTGAGCATCCACGGAATACCTCGAGATGAGCATCGACTTCACACGCATCAACACCGAACTCGGCCGCAACGCGCAGGGCCTGGTGGACTGGGCGCTCGGCCTGGGCCAGAACGCCATCGTCACCACCAACTTCCGTCCCTTCGAGGCGGTGATCCTGCACATGGTGACGCAGGTGAAGCGCGATGTTCCCGTGGTGTGGATGGACAACGGCTACAACACCGAGGCCACCTACCGCTACGCCGACGAGGTGACGAAGCAGCTGGGCCTGGACCTGCACATCTACCTGCCGCGCCGCTCGCGCGCGCACCGCGAGGCGGTGGAAGGCCCGACGCCGGCGCTGGACGATCCGCGCCACGCCGCCTTCACCGAGGAAGTGAAACTGGAGCCCTTTGCCCGCGCGCTGCGCGAGACGGCGCCCAAGGTGTGGTTCACCGCGCTGCGCGCCACCGACACGGCGGTGCGCGCCCAGATGGACCCGGTCAGCGTCAACCCCGACGGCCTGATCAAGGTGGCGCCGCTGCTGCACTGGTCGTCCAAGGATCTTCACGAGTACTGCGTGAAGCACGGCCTGCCCAACAACTTCGACTACGTGGACCCGACCAAGGGCGAAGACAACCGCGAGTGCGGCCTGCACCTGGCGCACTGAGCACCGACGCCCCACCGATTTCCTGCATTCAGCAAGCACCCCATCCGATGAACGCCCGTACCGAAACCGATCTGCTGCTGCCGCCGGCACACCTGTCCAACACGCACCTCGATGCGCTGGAGGAAGAAACCATCTTCATCCTGCGCGAAGTGGCGGCCGCCTTCGAGCGCCCCACCCTGCTGTTCTCGGGCGGCAAGGACTCGCTGGTGCTGCTGAAGTGCGCGGAAAAGGCTTTCGGCGCGGGCCGCATTCCCTACCCGCTGCTGATGATCGACACCGGCCACAACTTCCCCGAAGTGACGGCCTACCGCGACCAGCGCGCCAAGGAGCTGGGCGCCGAACTCATCGTGCGCAGCGTCGAAGACTCCATGAAGCGCGGCACCGTGCGCCTTGCCCACCCGGGCGAGTCGCGCAACGCGCATCAGTCGGTGACGCTGCTGGAAGCGATTGAAGAATTCCGCTTCGACGCGCTGATCGGCGGCGCCCGCCGCGACGAGGAAAAGGCGCGCGCCAAGGAACGCATTTTTTCGCACCGCGACAGCTTCGGCCAGTGGCAGCCCAAGGACCAGCGCCCCGAACTGTGGACGCTGTTCAACACCCGCCTGGCCCCCGGCGAACACTTCCGCGTGTTCCCCATCTCGAACTGGACCGAACTCGATGTGTGGCAGTACATCGCCCGCGAGGAAGTCGGCCTGCCCTCGATCTACTACACGCACAAGCGCGAAGTGGTGGAGCGCCGCGGCCTGCTGGTGCCGGTGACCGAACTCACCCCGCCGCGCGACGGCGAAACGGTACAGGTGCGCGACGTGCGCTTTCGCACCGTGGGCGACATCACCACCACCTGCCCGGTGGAGAGCCTGGCGGCCGATGCGGCCGACGTGGTGCTCGAGACCCTGTCGGTGGACGTGAGCGAACGCGGCGCGACCCGCATGGACGACATGACGTCCGAAGCTTCGATGGAAAAACGAAAGAAAGACGGTTACTTCTGATGAGCGCGACGACTGCTACCCCTGTGAACAACGACGTCCACGGCGACACCGGCACCGCCCTGCGCTTCATCACCTGCGGCTCGGTAGACGACGGCAAGAGCACGTTGATCGGCCGCCTGCTGGTCGACAGCAAGACCGTGCTGCAAGACCAGCTCGCCGGCGTGCAGCGCGGCGGCGAGACCGACCTCGCGCTGCTGACCGACGGCCTGTCGGCCGAGCGCGAACAGGGCATCACCATCGACGTGGCCTACCGCTACTTCTCGACCGCCAAGCGCAAGTTCATCATCGGCGACGCGCCGGGCCATGAGCAGTACACGCGCAACATGGTCACCGCCGCCTCGGCCGCGGACGCCGCCGTGGTGCTGGTCGATGCCACCAAGCTGGCCTGGGCCGCCGAAGTGGAAGACGGCACCGTGGTCAAGCGCGAGCTGCTGCCGCAGACGCGCCGGCACTCGCTGCTGTGCCACCTGCTGCGCGTGCAGTCGATCGTGTTCGCCGTGAACAAGCTCGACGCCATCGGCGACGCCGGACTGGCCTTCGAACGCATCTCGACCGCGCTGAACGCCTTCGCCGAAGCGGCCGGCGTGAAGGTGGCGGCCATCGTGCCGATCTCCGCGCTCAAGGGCTGGAACGTCGCCACGCGCCACGCCGACTGGGTCGGCTACGAAGGCCCCAGCCTGCTCGAGCTGCTCGAAGAACTGCCCGTGACCGCGCAGGACGAGGCCGTGCCTTTCGCCTTCCCGGTGCAATGGGTCGAGAAGTTCTCTTCTTCCGCCGACACCTCGCAAGGCCGCCGCGTGTTCTGGGGCCGCGTGGCCTCGGGCCATGTGGAGCCGGGCCAGCGCGTGACCGTGCTGCCAAGCAACCAGACCGCCACCGTCGCGCAGGTGCTGAGCCACACGCGCCAGCCGAAGACGGTGCACGCGGGCCACAGCGCCGGCATCGTGCTCGACCGCGAAGTCGACGTGTCGCGCGGCGACTGGCTGCTGGCGCCCGGCGCCTTCGAGCCGGTGCGCGAGATCACCGCCACCGTGGCCTGGCTCGACGACGAGCCGCTGGTCGCGGGCCGCGTGTACTGGGCGCTGCAGGGCCACCGCTGGGTCAAGGCCAAGGTGGCGCGAATCGTCGACCGGGTGAACATCACCACGCTCGAATCCGAGCCCGCAACCCAGCTGGAGGCCAATTCCATCGGCGACGTGGTGCTGGCTTTGCAGCAGCCGCTGGCGGTGCTGCCGTTCACGCAATCGCGGGCGCTCGGCTCGCTGGTGCTGGTCGATACGGCCTCCCACAAGACCGCTGCCGCCGTGCTCGTGCAGCCCTCCGCCGCAAAGGCCTAAAATCTAGGGTTTTTCCCGACCACTTCTGACGCAAAAAGACAAATGACCCACGTCGTCTCCGAAGCCTGCATCCGTTGCAAATACACCGACTGCGTGGACGTTTGCCCCGTCGACTGCTTCCGCGAAGGTCCCAACATGCTGGTGATCGACCCGGACGAATGCATCGACTGCGCGGTCTGCATTCCCGAGTGCCCGGTCAACGCGATCTACGCCGAGGAAGACCTGCCGGCCAACCAGATCGCCTTCATCAAGATCAACGCCGAGCTGGCCCAGGCCGACGGCTGGAAGAGCATCACCAAGCGCAAGCCCGCCCTGCCTGATGCCGAAGAATGGAAAGACAAGACGGACAAGGTCGGGGAGCTGGTGCGCTGAGCACCTTGGCCACCCCCGTCGAAACCGACGCGCTGATCGTCGGCGCCGGCCCCGTGGGGCTGTTCCAGGCCTTCCAGCTGGGCCTGCTTGAAATCTCCTGCCATATCGTCGATGCACTGCCCGCCGCCGGCGGCCAGTGCGTGGCGCTGTATGGCGACAAGCCGATATACGACATTCCCGGCACGCCCATGACCAGCGGGCGCGACTTGGCTCAGTCGTTGCTGCAGCAGGTCGCGCCGTTCAAGCCGCAGTTCCACTTCGGTGAGCAGGTCGCCACGCTGGCCCGGCAACCGGACGACCGGCTGCTGCTGACCACCTCGGCCGGCAAGGCTTTTCTGGCGAAAACCGTGTTCATCGCGGCCGGCGTCGGGGCCTTCGTGCCGAAGCGGATCGCCATCGAGGGCATCGAGCGCTTCGAGGGCACGTCGCTGTTCTATCACCCCGATTCGCTGGACCGCTTCGCGGGGCAGACCGTGGTGGTCAACGGCGGCGACGACATCGCGCTGGAAACCGCCATTGCGCTCACCGGCACGGCAAAGCAGGTCACACTGGTGCACCGCCGCGACGGCTTCCAGGCCGGCGAGGCCACGGTCGCGACCATGCGCAGCCTCGTGGCCGAGGGCAGGCTGGCCTTCAAGGTCGGCCAACCCGGCGCCTTCGACGGCAAGCAACTGCAAATCGTCACGCCCGACGCCACGACGCTCGACCTGCCGCTGGACGCGCTGATCGCCTGCCTGGGCATCTCCCCGCGCCTCGGCCCGATCGCCGACTGGGGCCTGGAGCTGGAGCGCAAACAGGTGCCGGTCGACACCGAGAAGTACGAGACCCGCGAACGCGGCGTGTTCGCGGTGGGCGACATCAACACCTACCCGGGCAAGAAGAAGCTCATCGTCTGCGGCTTCCACGAGGCCACGCTGGCCGCCTGGGGCGCGACGGCCATCGTGTTCCCGGGCAAGGCCGTGCCGCTGCAGTACACGACCACCAGCACGCGGCTGCACGAGTTGCTGGGCGTGAGCAAGGCCTAATCCGCGCCCGCGCGGGGCAGCAGCGCCGCGTATTCGCCGATGAAGCTGCCGATGGCCGCCACGTAGCGGTCGATGTCGGCATCCGCCAGGGGCAGCGACAGCACGACGAAGCCGCGCGGCGAGGTGTAGATGCCCTCGTTCAGCAGATGGAAGAACAGCAATTGCCGCAGCCGGCCGTCGACCGGCGCCAGGTCGTCGGTGCTGCGCACCTCGCCCTGCACGAAATGCGCGTTCATCAGCGAACCGATGCCGGTGAACTGCATCGCGACGCCCTCCTTCGCGCACAGCGCGTTGAGCCGCGCCCGCATCGCCTCGCCCCTGTCGGCCAGCGCGCCGGCCGCCTCGGGCGTGAACAGCTTCGTCAGCCCCGCATGGCCGGCCGCCATCGTCATCACGTTGTTGTTGAAGGTGCCCGAATGGGCCAGCGGCCCGGTGCGCGGGTCGAACAGCGCCATCACGTCGGCGCGTCCGCCGAAGGCGCCGAAAGACATGCCGCCGCCGATGTACTTGCCCAGCGTGGTCATGTCCGAACGGATGCCCAGCTTGTTCGCCAGGCCCTGCGGCGCAAGCCGCGAAGTCATGACCTCGTCGAACACCAGCAGCGCCCCGACGCGCGTGGCCGACTCTCGCAGGGCCTGCAGGAAGTCCGGGCGCCCCGGAATGCAGCCGCTCGCGCCTTGCATGGGCTCGACCAATATGGCGCCGATCTCCGGGCCGTGCTGCTCGATCTGCGCGCGGGCCGTCTCGGCGTCGTTGTAGGGCAGCACGAGGAAGTCGAAGGGCACGGTGGTCGGCGACGGCCTGGCGCCGAAGCCCAGCACCCCGCCGTGGTAGCCGCCCGAGAACACGACGATCTTCTTGCGCCCCGTGAAGTGCAGCGCCGCCGTGAGCGCCATCAGGTTGGCCTCGGTGCCCGAGTTGGTGAAGCGCAGTTGCTCGATTTGCGGAAAGCGCTCGCAGATCAGCCGGGCCAGCCGGCCTTCGAGCAGGTTGTGCCCCGTGAGGTTGATGCCGCCTTGCATGGCCTCGATGACGGCCTCGCGGATTTCCGGCGCGGAGTGGCCATAGACGCCGGCCGTGTACTCGGCGATGAAGTCGGTATAGCGGTGGCCGTCGGCGTCCCACAGCGCGGCACCCTCGCCCCTGGCGATGGTCAATGGGAACGGCGCGTAGAACAGCACGGAGCGGCTGTTCGCGCCCGGCATATAGCGTGCCTGCGCCTCGAACTGGCGCAGGCTGGCCGGGTTGGCGTCGGTGAAGCGCTGGTACGCATCGGCAAGGGCCTGGTCGATGGCGGCATGGGTCATGGCGGAAGTCCTTGGTTTGCAGACAGGAGTTAATTGATCAATGAACAATTAATATTGTTTATACGATCAATTGATCTGCCGCACAATGGCATCGACCATGAAGACGAACTCGCCACCCAAGCCCCGCACCGCCGGCCGCCCCGCCGGCGGCGGCGAACTGAGCAAGCAGCGCATCGCAGAAGTCGCGCTGGCGCTGATCGACGAATTCGGCCTCGGCGCTTTCAGCATGCGCGAGGTGGCGGCGCGGCTCGGCGTTTACCCGGCCACGGTGCACTGGCACGTGAGCACGCGCGAAGCCCTGCTGGCCGAGGTGGCGGCCGCTGTCATGGCCGATGTCGCGCCTCCACCGGGCAAGCTCGAATGGCAGGCCTGGATCGTCGAGCTGTTCCGCCGCTGTCGTGAGGCCGTGCGGCGCCACCCGAACGTGGCGCAACTGCTGGGCGCGCAGCTGGTGTCCAACGGCAGCCTGCCGACGGAGCTGGTCGAAGGGGTGCTGGCCGCTTTGGCCGAGGCCGGCTTCGAGGGCGAGGCGCTGCTGGAGGCCTACAACTGCGTGATCGCGGCGATGCTGGGCTTCCTGACGATGGAGTTCTCGCCCCTGCCCGCCGACAACACCCAGGCCTGGGCCGAGGAGCTGCGCGAGCGCGTGCACACGATCCGCCCGCTCGACCATCCGGTGCTCACGCGCAACTTGCCGCTGCTGGCCAACAGGGCCTTCATCGTGAGATGGGACAACGGCACCACGGTGCCGCTGGACAGCAGCTTCGAGCGCCACATACAAATGACCATCGACGGGCTCGAGGCCTTCGCGCGCAGGGTCAGGCCGGCATAGCCGCCGCGGCGTCGGCCTGGTGGCCGATGCGCAGCAGCGCGTCCTTCAGCCACAGCACGCCGGCGTCGGAATTGGAGCGCCGGTTCCAGCACACCACCGAGCGGTAACCCTGCAGCTCGAACGGCAGCGGATGCACCGCGAGCACGTCGCGAAAGCGCTCGGCCACGCGCAGCGGCATCACCGCGACGTGGTCGGTCTGCGCGAGCAAATCGACGATCTGGCCGAAGCTGGTCATGGCCACGCTCATGGTGCGCGTGCGGCCCAGCCGCGCCAGCACCTGGTCGATCAGGTCGTCGAGCGCCGAGCTGCCGTAGCCCAGGAACACATGCGGCGCGCCGCAGAAGGCGTCGAGCGTCGCCTCGCGCCCCAGGGTCGGGTGGCCTCGGCGAACGGCCACGACATAGCGGTCCTCGTACAGCAGCGCCGATTCGCAATCGCTCGGCGGCTGCAGGCGCGGCAGCACGGCGATGTCGAAGTCGCCCTTGCGCAGGCGCTCGGTCAGCGTGAGGAAAGAACTGGTCTCCCAGTAGATGCGCACGCGCGAGCCGCACGCCACCAGCTCGTTGGCGAGCGTCGGCAGCAGCAGGTGGCTCGCGTAGTCGCCGCCCGAAATGCGAAAGATGCGCTGCGACGCCGCCGGATCGAAGCCCTCGCCGGGCTCCAGCATGGCCGACAGGTCGGCCAGCACGCGCTCCACCTGGCCGGCCAGCGCATGGGCGCGCGCCGTGGGCTCCACGCCGCGCGCGGTGCGGGTGAAGAGCGGATCGCCGAAGGTGTCGCGCAGGCGATTGAGCGAGGCGCTCACGGCCGGCTGGCTCAGGAAAAGGCGAGTCGCCGCGCGCGACACGCTGCGTTCGCGCATCAGCGCATCGAAGGTCCGCAGCATGCCGACGTCGAGGCTGCGGATATCACGTTGGGCCATATCTCATATTCAAAGCTTCGAATTGCCCGTGGGGCGGGCTGTCCGTATCGTCGAGCGCACAAGTACATCACGACTGGAGACACGATGAATCGGTTCAGACCCTCGCCACCGGGCGAGGCCACCCGCCGCCGCGCGCTCGGCACCCTCGGCGCCGGCTTCGCGGCACTCGCCCTGCCCGCCTTCGCGCAGGCCCCGCAATTTCCCAACCGCGTGGTGCGCATCGTCCCGTTCGGCTCCGGCGGCGGCCCGATGGACACCATCGCCCGCGTCTACGCCGAGAAACTCAAGGCCCGCTGGAACCAGCCGGTGATCGTCGAAGCCAGGCCCGGCGCGAGCGGCACCATCGCCGCAGACGCCGTCGCCAAGGCCGCGCCCGACGGCTACACCGTGCTGCTCACGCTGCCGCTCACGCACATCAACAACGTGGTGCTGCAGCCGAAGCTGCCCTACGACCCGGTGAAGGACTTCGAGCCACTGTCGCAGCTGGCCACCGGCGGGCCGATGCTGATCGCCCGCGCCTCGGCGCCGTTCTCGAACGTGCGCGAGTTCGTGGCCTACGCCAAGGCGCATCCCGGCATCTCGTACGGCACCTGGGGCAACGGCTCCAACGCGCACCTCTTCGGCGAGCTGCTGGCGCGCCAGAACAAGCTGGACCTGGTCCACGTGCCCTACAAGGCCGAGGCCGCGGCGCACAACGACATGTTCGGCGAAGCGCTGGGCGTGGCATGGGCGAATCCCGCGACCGCGCGCGGCCTCGCGCAGGCAGGCCGCATCAAGGTGCTTGGCATCACCGGCCGCCAGCGCGTGCGCTCGATGCCCAACGTGCCCACCTTCACCGAACAGGGCTTCCCGGGCTTCGACCTCGACAGCTGGATCGGCGTGTACGCCCCGGCAAAGACACCGCAGCCCGTGCTCGACGAATGGTCGACCGCGCTGCGCGAGATCACGAAGATGCCCGACATCCAGGAGCGCCTGGCCGGCTTCGGATTCGAGCCGCTGGGCAGCACGCCCGCCGAGTTCAAGGCCAGCTACAAGGCCGACTTTCCCCGCGTCGCGGACCTGATCAAGGCCGCTGGAGTCACCCCCGAATGAGCACCGTCGCCCCCACCGTTCCTCCAACTTCCGCCGCCGGCGAATGGCAGCCCATCGCCTTCGACACCGGCACCGCCTACGGCCGCAAGCCGCCGAGCCACAAGCCCGAGCTGACCGAAGTCGGCGCCGGCACGCCGATGGGCGAGCTGCTGCGCCGCTACTGGCACCCCGTCGGCCTGACGGCGGACGCCGGCGACACGCCGCGCCAGGTGCGCGTGCTGGGCGAAGACCTGATCCTGTTTCGCGACAAGAAGGGCCGCCCGGGCCTGGTGCACTGGCGCTGCGCGCACCGCGGCGCGTCGCTCTACTACGGTCGCGTGGAGGAAGAAGGCATCCGCTGCTGCTACCACGGCTGGATGTTCGACGTGCAGGGCCACTGCGTCGACCAGCCCTGCGAGCCCGATGGCGGAGCGCGCACCCGTGGCCGTGTGCGCCAGCCCTGGTATCCGGTGGAAGAGCGCTACGGCCTGATCTGGGCCTACCTCGGCCCGGCCGAGAAGAAGCCGGTACTGCCGCGCTACGACTGCCTGGAAACGCTGGACGAAGGCGAGACGCTGGAGGCCGACGGCAACAGCATCGGCGGCGGCGGGCCGCAGATCATTCCGTGCAACTGGCTGCAGCACTACGAGAACGTGGCCGACCCCTTCCACGTGCCGGTGCTGCACGGCAGCTTCAGCGGCACGCAGTTCGTGGCGCTGATGGGCCAGATGCCCGAAGTGACCTTCGAGAGCACCGAGACCGGCGTGATGATCACCTCGATCCGCAAAACGGAAGACGGCAGCACATTCCGCCGCGTGGCCGGCCCGGTGCTGCCGACCCTGCGCGTGGTGCCGAACCCGCGCGTGGCGGCCTACGGGCGGGTGGAGTCCATCGGCTGGGTGCTGCCCATCGACGACCACAGCTTCCGCATCTACACCGCCGGCCGCGTGAAGACCCCCGGCGACCTCGCCCGCGTGCGCTCGCGCCTGAACGGCAAGCTGTGGGAAGAACTGACCGAGGCCGAGCACCGCGCCTTCCCGGGCGACTACGAGGCGCAGGTGAGCCAGGGCGCGATCACCGCGCATTCCGAAGAGCACCTGGCCTCCTCGGACCGCGGCATCGTGATGCTGCGCCGGCTGCTGCAGCGCCAGCTCGACGCGGTGCGCGAGGGGCGCGACCCGGCCGGCGTGAGCTTCGACCCCGAGGCGCCGCCGGTGCACTTCGAGGCCGGCAATTTCCTCGTGCGCGAATGAGCGCGGCCGCGGCCCCCGCCATTGCGGTGCGCGTGGCGCGCAAGACGGTCGAGGCCGAGGGCGTGGCCGGATTCCGGCTGGTGGCAGCCGACGGCGCGCGCCTGCCGGACTTCGCGCCCGGCGCGCACATCGACGTGAGCCTGCCCGGCGGGCTGGTGCGCCAGTATTCGCTGTGCAACCTGCCGGCGCAGGACGACCACTACGAGATCGGTGTGCTGCGCGACGCCGCCTCGCGCGGCGGCTCGCTCGCAATGCACGACGCGGTGCATGAAGGCGCGGTGCTGAACATCAGCCCGCCGCGCAACCACTTTCCGCTCGACGAGAACGCCACGCACAGCCTGCTGCTGGCCGGCGGCATCGGCGTGACGCCGCTGCTGTCGATGGCCCGGCGGCTGGCGGCGCTGGGCGCCGACTTCGCGCTGCACTGCTGCAGCCGCACCGCCGGGCGCGCGCCCTACCGGCGGCAGCTGGAGGGCAGCGCCTTCGCGGACAAGGTATTCTTCCACCATGACGACGGGCCGCCCGCGCAATGGCTCGATCCAAGCTCGACCATCGGACAGCCCGCGCCCGGCAGGCATCTGTACGTGTGCGGCCCCCAGGGTTTCCTGGATGCGGTGCGCACCACCGCGCGCGCACTGCGCTGGCCGGATGCGCAGGTGCATTTCGAATACTTCGCGGGCGCCGCGCTGCCGGCCGGCGCGCAAGGCGAATTCGAAGTCGAGCTGCGCAGTTCGGGCCGCGTGGTGCGGGTGCCGGCCGCCCTCAGCGTGGTGGATGCGCTGGCCGCCGAAGGCATCGACATTCCGGTGTCGTGCGCCCAAGGCGTGTGCGGCACCTGCCTCACGCGGGTGCTGCAGGGCGAGGTCGAGCACAACGACCTCTACCTCACGCCCGCGGAGCAGGCCGCCAACGACCAGTTCCTGCCCTGCTGCTCGCGGGCCCGCTCACCCCGGCTGGTGCTCGACCTGTAGCAGCTCGTAGAGCACCATGCGCGTCTGCCGGCCGCGCAACTCGGCCAGTTCCTCGATGCGGCGCGTGGCAAGGCGACCATCCAGCCCGTCGAAGGTGTCCTGCGATATCAGCGTGCGCGTGCCCAGTTCCTTGTTGGCGGCCTCGATGCGGCTCGCCGCGTTGATCGTGTCGCCGATGGCGGTGTACGACAGCCGGTTGCTCGAGCCGAGCACGCCGGCGACCACGGGCCCGGTGTGGATGCCGACGCGCGTGCGGAACTCCTGCAGGCCTTCGGCGCGCCACTTGGCGTTGAGCGCGCTCATCTCGGCGTGCAATTCCAGCGCCGCCCGGCAGGCGCGGTACTCCGCGTCTTCCAGGTCGGCCGGCGCGCCCCACAGCACCATGATGCCGTCGCCCATGAACTTGTCGACCACGCCGCCGTGCCGCGTGAAGATGCCGGCCGCCAGGTTGAAGTACTCGGTCAGCTGCCTCACGAGCACATCGGCGGGCATCGATTCCGAGATGGTGGTGAAGCCCTCCACGTCGGTGAACATCACGGTGACGCGGCGCGGCGAGCCGCCGGGCGCCAGGGCGTGGCCCTCGGCCACCAGTTGCCGCAGGATGTCCACAGGCACGAACTTCCTGAAGGCCTGGAGGCTGCGCGCCGATTCGTCCAGCGCCTGGTTGAGATGCTGGATCTCCAGCACCCGGCTCGGCTCGAGCGGCAGGTTGTCCAGCTCCAGCCGCCCGATGCGGCGCGCCACGCGCGAGAGGTTCTCGATCGGCCGGGTCACGAGCTTCGACAGGCGCAGCGAAATGAACAGCGCCACGCCGAGGAAGCTCAGCGTCAGCAACAGCGCCCATATCACCGAGCGATGCAGGCTGCCGAGCAGCAAGTCTTCGGGTTCCCAGCTGATCAGTTGCCAGCGGGTGTGCGGCATGTGCGAGGTCTGCACGAGGTAGTTGCGCCCTTCGTGCTCGATGGCAAAAGCCACGTCCTCGGCGCCGCCCGCCGTGCTGGCCGCGAGCATGTGGCCGTGAATGGCGCCGAGCACGCCGGTGTCGGGCGATTCCAGCTGGCGCACGGGTTCGGGGTGGTCGCTGCGCGCGATCACGTGATGGTCGGCGCTGAGCAAGGCGCTCTCGCCGCTTCCCAGCGCGCCGAAGATGCGCACGAGCCTCGACAGGTGCCCCAGCGACACGTTGGCGTCGACCACCAGCCCGCGCCTGTGACCTTCGTCGTCGATGCGCCCGGAAGGCCGCGCATGGCCGATGGCCAGTTCCTTCGCGTCGCTCATCAGGAAGGGCTCGGTCCACACCGGGCCTTTCGCTTCCACGGCTTCCCGGTACCAGGTGCGCTTCTCGGGGTCGAAGTCGCTGCGATAGGAGGAGATGGACGTCGTCGCGAAGCGCTGCCTGGCGTCGCCGCCTTCGAGGTCGGGCGAACTCTTGTACTGCCAGGTCTCGGTGCTGAAGTCCGGGCCGCGCAGCACCTGGCGGATGGCCGGAACCGGGTAGCGCACCGCCATCAGCACATGGCCGTCGTCGGTGGCCACATTGATGCTGTCGAGCTCCGGCGTCTGCTCCAGCATGGTCCAGAGCATCTCGGCGGTCTGCTCGCCGTCTTCGCCGGTGGCATGCACGCTGGGCGAATCGGCGATGGCGCGGATGACGCCCTCGGTCTTGGCGAGGAAGGCCAGCACGTTGTCCTCGACCCGGTCGTGGTTGATCTTGTGCGCGGTCGTGCCCACCCTGGACACCAGCTTCTCGGCCGCCCAGTAGCCGAACGCCACCAGCAGCAGCGACTGCAGCAACGCGACCGCACAGATGATGGTGCCCACGTCGACCCTGAAGCGCCGCAGGCGGCTGTCCTTGAAATCCTCATCGGCCATGCAAATCCCTCTCCCTTTTTTTCTGCCTGTCTGCTTATCGGCACGCGCGCCCTTTTCTTCTGTTTTCTTCTGTTTTTTCTTCAGGGCGCGGTGATTCTCGCGCGGCGAGAGTGCGATCCGAGGGTTTCCCCTTGCGTGCAAAGGCACGCCTGCCATTGCGGCTTCCCGGCAGCGGATAAACTTCCACCCGCGCCACGGGTTCCCCGGGGCGCACTTGCTAGGGGTGCTGGACGGCTTGCCGTCCGGCTGAGAAAGTCCCTTTGAACCTGATTGAGGTAATCCTCGCGCAGGGAAGCTGGTCCGGTGGCCGCTCACGTTCTCTCGCGTGACGACCGTGTCGCTCGGCCCCCGCCCACCTGCCAAACCTTTTGCACTGGAGCAAACGGATGGCACACGACAACAACAACGATGCAATCGCCTCCAACGAAGCGCTGACGCCGCTGCCCGCTTCGCGCCGCGTCTTCGGCTGGCACGACCATGCCGCGCTGTGGTTCAGCCTGGGCGTCGGCCTGCTGGTGATGCAGATCGGCGCTTACCTGGTGCCCGCCGTGGGCACGCGGGACGCGGCCATTGCCATCGTGCTGGGCTCCTGCCTCGGCGCCGGCCTGCTGGCCTGGACCGCGCGGCTCGGCTGCGAGAGCGGCCTGGCCAGCGCCGGCCTCATGCACGCCACCTACGGCAGCGCCTTCGCGCGACTGCCGGTGCTGCTGAACATCGTGCAACTGGTGGGATGGACCACCTTTGAGCTGGTGGTCATGCGCGAGGGCACACAGGCCATCGGCCAGGCGGCTTTCGGGCCGTCCATCGGCTCGGCCTGGGGCGGCGTGCTGACCACGCTGCTCTGGGGCGCGGTGCTGCTGGCCCTGCTCGCCGGCTCGATGGTCAAGCTGGTGCGCCGCTTCGTCAGCCGCTTCGGGTTGCCGCTGGTGGTGTTGTCGCTGCTGTGGCTCAGCTGGCAGTTCGCAACACGGCTGCATGCCAAGGGTCTCGACGCCTTCTGGGCGCGGCCGGGTGACGGCAGCATGGGCATGTTCGGCGCGCTGGACCTCGTCATCGCCATGCCGGTTTCCTGGCTGCCGCTGGTGGCCGACTATGCGCGGCACGGCAAGCGAAGCACGGGCGGACTGGGCAGCGCCTTCAGCGGCACCTGGCTGGGCTACGCGCTGGCCAACATCTGGTGCTATGCGCTGGGCGTGATGGTGGTCAGCGTGGCCGAGCCGGGCACCGAACTGGTGACGGCGCTGCTGCTCGCGCAGGGCGGCCTGCTGGCGCTGGGCCTGATCCTGATCGACGAGCTCGACAACGCCTATGGCGACGTGTATTCGGGTTCGGTGTCCACGCACAGCCTGCTGCCGCGCTGGAGCGTGAAGCGCTGGGGCCTGCTGCTGGCCGCACTGTGCATCGCCTTCGCGCTGGTGCTGCCGATGCACACGCTGGAGCCCTTCCTGCTGCTGTTGAGCTCGGTGTTCGTGCCGCTGTACGGCGTGATCATCGGCCGGCTGGGCACGGGACAGTCCGTGCCGGCCGGCGGCACGCGGAAGATCGACTTCGGCGCGGCGCTGATCTGGATCGCGGGCATTGCCGCGTACCACGCGTTGGCCAAGTGGGCGCCGCAGTTCGGCTCCGCGCTGCCGACCCTGGCCGCGACCTTCGCGCTCGCGTGGATCAGCCGGCCTTCAGCGCAACGCGGTGCGTCGGCACTGGCGCAAAGCCGTGGTTGAGAGGGCCATGACCCGCGCCGATCTTCACGTTCGCGCCGGCCGCCATCGCGCCGAGGATGTACGCGCGTGCCTTCTCGACCGCCTCCGGCAGCGCCGCGCCCAATGCCAGGTGCGCCGCGATGGCGGACGAGAGCGTGCAGCCGGTGCCATGCAGGTTCGGGCTGTCGATGCGCTTCGAAGCCAGCCGCGTGCGTTCGCCGCCGGACTGCAGCAGCACGTCGACCACGTCATCGCCCGGCAGATGGCCGCCCTTGAGCAGCACGGCCTTCGCGCCGAGCGCGAGCAGTTCGTCGGCCGCGCCGTCGAGCGCGTCCACGCCGCCGATGGCATGGCCGATCAGCAAGGCCGCCTCGTCGAGGTTGGGCGTGACCACCAGCGCGCGCGGAAACAGCTCGCGCACCAGCACCTGCACCGTCTCGGCCGCGATCAGGCGGTCGCCGCTGGTGGCGACCATCACGGGGTCGAGCACCACATTCTTCAGCTGGTAGCGGTCGATGGCCCAGGCCACCACTTCGACCACCTCGGGCGCGTGCAGCATGCCGAGCTTGACGGCATCGACGCCGATGTCTTCCACCACGGCCTGGATCTGCGCCTTGAGAAAGTCTGGCGGCACGCCGTGGATGCCGGAAACGCCGAGCGTGTTCTGCGCGGTGAGCGCGGTGATGGCCGTCATGCCGTAGCAGCCGAGCGCCGCGAAGGTCTTGAGGTCGGCCTGAATGCCGGCGCCGCCGCCGCTGTCGGAGCCGGCGATGGAGAGCACGCGTGCGTAGCGCTGGGTGGGTGCTTGGGTCATGCCGAAAATTATCGGCGACTCTTCTTCTCCCTCCCCTTCCGGGGGAGGGCAAGGGCGGGGGCAAACGGCGCTCATCGTGGGCGCTCTGCCTGCCCCCATCCCAGCCTTCCCCCAGAGGGGGAAGGAGCGAAACCATGAAACTTCCTTTTCAGTCTGTGGCCATCCTCGGCGCTGGCCTCATGGGCCGCCTGATGGCGGTGACGCTCGCGCAGGCGGGCTGCAAGGTCGACCTGTTCGAAGCGGGCAGCCCCGACGCGGAAGGCGCTGCCGCACGCGTGGCCGCCGCCATGCTCGCGCCGCTGGCCGAATCGGCGGTGGCGCCGGTGTCTGTCGTGCGCATGGGGCAGCATGCGCTGTCGCGCTGGCCCGAACTGCTGGCGAAACTGGCGCAGCCGGTGTTCTTCCAGCGCGAAGGCACGCTGGTGCTGTGGCACCGTCAGGATGCCACCGAAGCCGCACGCCTTGCACGCGTGCTTGCCAACACCGGCACGCAGGTGCCCGAGCTCGCGCCGATGCAAACGCTCGACGGCAAGGCGATCGCCGCGCTGGAGCCCTCGCTGGGCCAGCGCTTCGCACAGGGCCTGTTCCTGCCGGGCGAAGGTCAGCTCGACAACCGCGCGCTGCTCGCATCCCTGCTCGTCACCTTGCAGGCAAACCAGAACGTGACGCTGCACTGGCAATCGGCGCGCGCGCCATCGGACTTTTCGCCCGGCACGCCAGGCCAGCCGGACCAGGTGATCGATTGCCGCGGCCTCGGCGCCCGGCCCCAGTGGAACGCACTGCGCGGCGTGCGCGGCGAGGTGATCCGGGTGCACGCCCCTGAAGTGACGCTGCAGCGGCCCACGCGGCTCGTGCATCCGCGCTATCCGCTCTACATCGCGCCCAAGCCGGGCAACCTGTTCGTCATCGGCGCGACCGAGATCGAGTCGGACGACATGTCGCCCGCCAGCGTGCGATCCACGCTGGAACTGCTGAGCGCAGCGTACGCAGTGCACAGCGGCTTCGCCGAGGCGCGCATCGTGGAGATCGCCACGCAGTGCCGCCCCACCCTGCCCGACAACCTGCCCGCCATCGAGCAGCCGCAGCCGCGCGTGCTGCGCATCAACGGGCTCTACCGCCACGGCTTCATGATCGCGCCCGCGCTGCTCGACGCCGCGATGGAACTGCTTGCGCACGGCCGCTCGGCGCTCGCGGCGAGCTTCGGCATGGAGACCTCCCACACATGAACATCCTGATCAACGACAAGCCCTTCACGCTGCCCGACGACGCCCTGCTGACCGATGCGCTGGCCGCGCTGGACGCCACGCCGCCGTTCGCGGTGGCGGTGAACCGCGAGTTCGTGCCGCGCTCCGCATATGCCGGGCGCGCGCTGCAACCCGACGACCGCATCGAAGTGATCCGCCCCGTGACGGGCGGCTGATTGATTGATGGAGACGACACGATGAACACCACGCATGACGACCCGCTGGTTCTCTACGGCGAGACCTTCCAGAGCCGGCTGCTGCTGGGCACAGCACGCTACCCGTCGCCCGACCTGCTGGAAGCCGCGGTGAAGCGCGCGAAACCCGCAATGCTGACCGCCTCGCTGCGCCGCCAGACCGCGAACCAGGGCTCCGGCAACAGCGACCTGGGCAACGGTTTCTGGGAGCTGCTGCGCCGCCTCGAGGTGCCGGTGCTGCCCAACACCGCCGGCTGCCACAGCGTGCAGGAGGTGGTCGCCACCGCGCAGATGGCGCGCGAGCTTTTCGGCACGCCCTGGATCAAGCTCGAACTGATCGGCGACGACTACACGCTGCAACCCGACACGCTCAACCTCGTCGACGCGGCATCGCAGCTGATTCGCGAGGGCTTCAAGGTGCTGCCCTATTGCACCGAAGACCTGGTGCTCTGCCAGCGGCTGGTCGATGTCGGCTGCCAGGCCGTGATGCCGTGGGCCGCGCCCATCGGTACCGGGCGCGGGCCGGTCAACCCCTATGCGCTGCAGGTGCTGCGCGACCGACTGAAGGTGCCGATGCTGGTGGACGCCGGCCTGGGCCTGCCCTCGCATGCGTGCCAGGTGATGGAGTGGGGCTACGACGGCGTGCTGCTCAACACGGCGGTGGCGCTGGCGCAAGACCCGGTGGCTATGGCCGGCGCTTTTTCCGATGCGGTGCAGGCCGGCCGCGCCGCGCACCGAGCCGGCGCCATGGCCTCGCAGGACGCCGCGCAAGCCAGCACGCCGGTGCTCGGCACGCCCTTCTGGCACCACGCGCCATGACAGCGGCGATCAATGACGCCCGCGCCATCGCGCAAGCCATCGTCGCGGCCCACGGGTTGCGCTTCGGTGCCATCACTGCCGCGCCCGTGAGCGCGCCGGTCTTCTCGTCGGACGACCCGGTCTACCGTGGCGCCAAGCAGGCCTGCTCGGCACTCGGCTTCATCGAGATCGATGCCGAATGCCTCGCCCATGCCTGGCGCGCGCAGACGCTGCGCCTGAGCAACTTCGACGCCGCGCTGTGGCCCGACGCGCCCGCCGATTTCGGCATGCGGCCGTTTCCACCGACCGCGCGCGACGATGCGTTTCCGCCTTGCCCCGAGCGCCTCGGCCTCTACGCCGTGCTGCCCGACGCGCAATGGGTCGGCCGCATGGCGCGCGCCGGTGTGCCGACGGTGCAGCTGCGCTTCAAGTCCGAGGACGCGGCGGCCATCGAGCGCGAAGTGCAGGCCGCTGTCGAAGCGGTGCGCGGCACCGCTGCGCTGCTCTTCATCAACGACCACTGGCAGGTCGCGATTGCGGCCGGCGCCTACGGCATCCATCTGGGCCAGGAAGACCTGGACGCACTCTCGCCCGATCAGCTGGCGCAGTTGCGCGCCTCGGGCGCGCGGCTCGGCGTGAGCACGCACGGCTATGCCGAGATGGTGCGCGCCGACAAGGTGAGCCCGAGCTACATCGCGATGGGCGCCGTATACCCGACCACGCTCAAGAAGATGGCGACCGCGCCGCAGGGCGTGGCGCGGCTCGGAGCCTATGCGCGCCTGCTGCGCGGCTATCCGCAGGTGGGCATCGGCGGCATCGACGCGGTGCGCCTGCCCGAAGTGCTGGCCACGGGCGTTGGCTCCGTCGCCGTGGTGCGCGCACTGGTCGCGGCCGAAGACCCCGAGGCCACGGCCGAGCAATGGATGACGGCAATGAACAGCAGCGCCGCCGGCAACTGAACAGAATGAATCTACCCAAGCCCCCTCTTTCTTTTTCCCCCTGGCAGCTCTCGCCCGTTTCACGCGCACTGGCCGTCGTTCTTTTCACCGCCGCATGCGGCGCGCAGGCACAGCAGGCCGCATTGCGCGAAGTCACCGTCAATGAAGGCGCCGCCGCGCCGCAGGCCGACATCAGCGGCTTCGGCGACGTGCCGCTGCGCGAGCTGCCGATTTCCGCCACGGTGATCGACAGCCAGCAACTGCGCGCCAGCGGCGCGCGCCGGCTCGCGGACCTCACGCAGTTCGACGCCTCCGTCACCGACGCCTACAACTCCGCCGGTTACTGGGACTACCTGACGGTGCGCGGCTTCGTGCTGGACAACCGCTTCAACTACCGGCGCGAAGGCCTGCCGATCAGCGCCGAGACCTCGATCCCGCTGGACAACAAGGAGCGCGTGGAGATCCTGCGCGGCACCAGCGGCATCCAGGCCGGCACCAGCGCGCCGGGCGGCCTCGTCAACTACGTCGTCAAGCGGCCGACCGAGCAGGACCTGCGCACGGTGCGCATCGAGACCACCAGCCGCGGCAGCCTGCTGGGCGCCATCGACCTGGGTGGGCGCTTCGGCGAGAACCGCGAGTTCGGCTATCGCATCAACGTGGCGAGCGAAAACCTCAAGCCGATCACGCACGACCTCGACGGCAACCGCAACCTGTTCTCGCTCGCGGCCGACTGGCGCATCACGCGCGACTCGGTGCTGGAGTTCGAGATCGAGCAAAGCCGCAAGACGCAGCCGAGCCAGAACGGCTACAGCCTGCTCGGCAGCGTTCTGCCCAGGCCAGTCGATCCGCGCATCAACCTCAACAACCAGCCGTGGTCGCAGCCCTCGGTGTTCAAGGCGCTGACGGGCACCGTGCGTTTCAGCCAGGCGATCAATACCGACTGGCGCTGGACCGCGCAGATCGGCCAGCAGCGCCTGAAGAGCGACGACCGGCTGGCCTACGCCTTCGGCTGCAGCGCCGAGGGCAACTACGACCGCTACTGCTCCGACGGCACCTTCGATGTCTACGACTTCCGCAGCGACAACGAACGCCGCACGCAGACGGCTGGCAGCCTGAACCTCAAGGGCAACGTGACCACCGGCAGCGTGAAGCACGAACTGGGCTTCGGCCTGCTGCAAAGCCGCGTGCGCAATCGCTTCCAGGACCAGGCCTACAACTACGCGGGCACCGGCAACATCTGGGGCACGGCCATGGTGCCGGCCAACCCCGATGCCACCACGCCGCAGACCAATCGCGACGAGCGCTCGACCGAACTGTCGGTGCAGGACGCCATCCGCTGGAACGACCGCTTCACCACCTGGCTCGGCGTGCGCCACACGCGGCTGGACCGCAGCAGCATCGGCAACGACGGCTCGAACCCGACGAGCTACAAGCAGGACGTGACCACGCCCTGGATCGCGGCGAGCTACGCCATCCAGCCGGGCTTGCTGGCCTATGCAAGCTGGGGCAAGGGCGTGGAGTCGCAGGTCGTGCCGAACAGGATCTCGCAGTACAGCAACGCCGGGCAGGCCCTGCCCGCGCTGACTTCGCGCCAATGGGAGCTGGGCCTGAAGGGCGGCAGCGATGCATTCAACTGGCAGGTCGCATGGTTCGACATTTCGCGGCCGATGACCAATCTCGACCTGTGCAGCGGTTATTGCGAAGTGCGCAACGACGGCCGCGCGGTGCATCGGGGGCTGGAGGCCGGCGCGCAATGGACCCAGGGGCCGTGGCGCCTGGGCGGCAGCGTCGCCGTGATCGACGCCAAGCGGCGCGGCAGCACCGAGAACCCGGCGCTCAACGGGCAGTCGCCGACCAATGTGCCGAAGGAAGTGTTGCGGGCACAGGCCGCGTACCGCGTCGCCTCGGTGCCGGGGCTGGAGATCGCAGGCCAGCTTTCGTACGAAGGCCGACGCAACGTGCTGCCCGACGGGTCGATCACGCTGCCTTCGTGGACCCGCGTCGACGCAGTGCTGCGCTACGACACCAAGCTGCGCGGCGTGAACACGAGCTGGACGCTCGCGGTCGACAACCTGTTCGACCGCCGCTACTGGAAGGAGTCGCCATACCAGTTCAGCCACGTCTACCTGTTTCCGGGTGCGCCGCGCACGCTGCGTCTTGGCGTGAGCATCGCGCTGTGAGTGTGGTGCGCCTCACAAATTTATCGATGAAGACGTGCGCAGTTGAGAAGGCGCAAAAAATCACGCTATAATCTAAGGCTTGTTCCTCGATAGCTCAGTTGGTAGAGCGCCGGACTGTTAATCCGTAGGTCCCTGGTTCGAGCCCAGGTCGAGGAGCCAAAACAAGCCGCAAGGCAACTGGATGCCCTGCTACTCACAAAGTAGCGGGGCATTTTCATTTGCCTTCCATGCGCGACTTGTTTGCGTCGATGCATCGAAGATAAAAAAATCAAGCTGTCACGCTCAAAATCGGCAAATCCATTGCATATAATTTAAGGCTTGTTCCTCGATAGCTCAGTTGGTAGAGCGCCGGACTGTTAATCCGTAGGTCCCTGGTTCGAGCCCAGGTCGAGGAGCCAAATCAAGCCGCAAGGCCTCTGAGAAGCCCGCTGTTTTCACGAGCAGCGGGCTTTTTCTTTTGTGGCGTGCGCCTCACGATCTTCGGCCCACGATTTCCGCAAAGTCCGCTAAGCGCACGCCCCGCAAACGGCGCACACTGGCGCGCATGGAAAGCCGTCGAACCGAGCAGGACTATCGCGCCCGCGTGGCACGCGCGGTCGCGGCCATCGTCGCGGACCCGATGGCCGATCATCGGCTCGAAGACCTCGCGCGGCTCGCGCACTTCTCCCCTTTTCATTTCCATCGCGTCTACGCCAGCGTGGCCGGTGAGACCGTGGCCGCCACGGTGCGCCGCGTGCGGCTCGCGCTCGCGACGCAACTGCTGGAAGCTGGCGACCAGAGCATCACGCAGGTCGCAATGGCGGTGGGCTACGAGAGCCCGCAGGCCTTCACGCGCGCCTTCGGGCAGTTCACCGGACAGTCGCCGCGCGATTTCCAGCGGCAGATGGTCCGCGCGGTGCTCGATGTCGACGCGATGCCGCAGGCCGGCAACGACGGCAGCACTGCGCCCACCGTTCGGATCGTCGAACGCCAGACGCAGCGGCTGCATGCGCTGCGGCACCGGGGATCGTTCGCGACCATCCCCCACACCCACCGACGGTTGCGCCTTCATGCAGGCACGCGAGTGCTGTCGGAGCACTGGGGCGCTTCATTCAGCGACCCGGAGGACACCAGCGGCTTCAGGTACTACGCCGCGTACGCCTCGCCCGAGCCCTGGCCGGAAGACGACACGGATGTCGAACTGCTCGACATACCCGGCGGCCGCTATGCCGTGCATCGCCTGGCCGGCCCTTATGCGCGCATCAACGCAGCCGTGCAATCTCTCTATGCGCGATGGCTGCCCGGCAGCGGCTACGAGCCCGACGACCGGCCCACGCTGGAGCACTACCTGAATTCACCGCGCACGGTCTCTCAAGCCGACTTGCGCACCGACCTGCTGATTCCGATTCGCCACGCCAGCAAGCCGTGAGTCTTGCTCCGGCTACCGCGGCTGGAACGCGATGAGCCCCATGCCCGCGAGACACACCGCGACACCGGCCATGTCCCATCCAGTCGGCCGGATGCCGTCGACCGCCCACAACCAGATGATCGCCACGCCGATGTACACGCCGCCGTAGGCCGCATAGACACGGCCCGCCGCCGCTTCATGCAAGGTCAGCAGCCATGCGAAGGCCGCGAGACTGATCGCCGCGGGCACCAGCAGCCAGGCCGTGCGGTCCTGCTTGAGCCACAGGTAAGGCAGATAGCAGCCGATGATTTCCGCGAGAGCCGTCGCAACGAACAGAAGAAAAGTGCGCATCGCGCGATTGTGCATACCAGTGTCCGGCTCTTACCGGCAAGACACGTGAGGCCATTCGCTTGATGCGCACCACCCTGGCACCTAAACTCGACCGAATGGCCCTCCCGTCCACGTTCCGCAAGCACCCTGCACGCGCAGCCCTGCCCCAGGCAGCGGCCGGCCGTGGCGCGGGCGTCGTCGTTGCGGTGGCGATCACGACGGTCTTGCGACGCACCTCCGCACTTTCCTGAGCCCGGCGGTCCGCTACCTTCTTTCTTGTTGCGCGAACCATTGACCGCCGGGCACCACCCCGCGCGGTAGCGACTTCGCCTGCTCTTCCACGGCAACGGGCGGCGTCGCATTCAATTGGAGTGCTTCATGCCTGCAACCATTCTCGGAGAGCGCACGCTCACCGAACTCGACTTCGTCCGCCTCGGCAAACTGGCGGGCGGCGCCATTCCGCCGGCCTTGTCCGACCTGCTCGACGTGGCCGACATCCTGCCCTCGCGCGAGGTGCCCGCGGACATCGTCACGATGAACTCGCAAGTCGAGATCGAAGACCCGGCCACCCGCCAGAAGCAGAAAATCACCCTCTGCTATCCCGACGACGCCCAGCCCGGCGCGGGCTGCGTGTCGGTGCTGTCGCCTGTCGGCATCGGCCTGCTCGGACAGCGTGCCGGCGCGCTTGCGCGCTGGCACATGCCCAACGGCGCGGAAGGCGAGGCGCGCGTGGTCTCGGTGCTGTTCCAGCCCGAAGCCAACGGCAATTACCTGTCCTGAACCGGGCAAATTCATTCATCGCCCGCGCACACCCATGACTTTTGGCACTGGTGCGCCGGTCCGTCGGTCCGTATCGTCCCGCGGTCGCTGGCGCGACGAGTCGGGAGGTCACGACAGGCCATGCGGTCCCATCTTCGGTTGAGACAGGTGGCGCCTCCCCGGGCGCGCCGCTTTGTTTTCACTTGACAGATCGGGACATGGCTTTTTCCAAACTTTCTCTCGCAAGCGCACTCGCCGGCCTGCTGGCCCTTTCGGGTTGCCAGACCATGGACATGCAAATGGGCAGCCAGTCGGCCAAGACCGTGGCCACCGGCAGCGCCGCCGGCGGAGCGACCTCCGGCGAAAGCAGCCAGCTCGAGCGCTGCGACTCCCCGCTGGGCACGGTTTCGCTGATCGAGAACCAGAGCGCCGGCTGGTACACGGTGCTCACCGGCGAATACAAGCTGCCGCCCACCGCCAACCTGCTGCGCCTGCTGGTGCAGCAATCGAACTGCTTCGTCGTGGTCGAGCGCGGCGCCGCCGGCATGAACGCCATGACGCGTGAACGCGCGCTGCAGCAGTCGGGCGAAATGCGCGGCGGCAGCAACTTCGGCCGCGGCCAGATGGTGGCGTCCGATTACGGCCTGTCGCCCGAAATCGTGTTCAGCAACAGCGACGCCGGTGGCCTGGGTGGCGCGCTCGGCGGCCTGGTGGGTGGCGGCCGTGGCCGTGCCATCGCGCAGCTCGGCGCCAGCATGCAGACCAAGGAAGCCAGCGCGCTGCTGACCCTGATCGACAACCGCTCCGGCGTGCAGGTCGCGGCCGCGGAAGGCAGCGCCTCCAAGACCGACTTCGGCGGCTTCGGCAACCTGAGCGGCCTTTCCGCCGCCGGTGGCATCGGCGGCTACACGCGAACGCCCCAAGGCAAGGTGATTGCCGCCGCCTTCATGGACGCCTTCAACCAGATGGTCCGTTCGCTGCGCAACTACAAGGCGCAGACGGTGCGCGGCCAGGGCCTCGGCGGCGGTGGCCGCCTGGGCGTGGACGGCGGCGCCGCGCCGTCGCAGACCTACGTGCCGGCCGAGAAGCCGGCGCCCACGCGACGCCGCAGCAAGTAACGGGTCAGGCGCGCGCGGATTCAGGCACCGCACAACCAGCCGGCAAAAGCCGCGCCGCGCCTCCCCCGTATATAGGATGTGCAGGGGCACACCCGCCCCCTACCCTCGGCGTGATTCGAAAACAGCCTCCGAGGGTTTCTCTTCACCATGCGCATCGCCTTCACGTCCTGCATGAGCGCGTACAGCTTCCCCGACCAACCCGTGTGGGACCAGATTGCACAGGCTCAATGCAACGAGCTGGTGCTGCTGGGCGACTCGGCCTACTACGACGCCGACGGACTGAGCACCGCCGAAGTGCAGGCCATGGACGCCAACACCTTCGCCCTGCATGCGCATGAGCGTCTCTACAAGCAGGTCAGCCACCCCGGCTTCTCCGCGCTCGTGAAGACCCCCACGCTGCGCACGCACGCCATCTGGGACGACCACGACTTTCTCTGGAACGGCTCATGCGGCGCGCAGGTCGAAGGACAGCCGCAGTACAGCCACCTGCTGCCGCCGACGCGCGCGGTGTTCGCGCGCTATCGCAAGGCACTGGCCGCCAGGTTCGCGCCCGGCAGCTTTCCACAGGTACCGCCGCCGTGGGCTGCCAACGTGCCGCCGCCCGGCTACAGCAACGTGCCGCTTGCCGAAAACGTGCTGCTTCACCTCACCGACGGCCGCAGCTTCAAGTCGACGCGCGGCCGCAAGGCGCTGATGGGCAGCAAGCAACTCGACGCCTTCGAGGCGGCCTGCATAGACGCCTCGTCCGACACGGTTCACCTTCTGGCCTCGGGGGTCGTGTTCGAAGCCAACAGCGGCGAAACCTGGCTCGACTGCGCCGCGGAGCACGACCGACTGCTGGCACTGGCGGACGAATACCGCATCCTCATCCTGAGCGGCGACGTCCACCACAACAAGATCACTCAGTACCCTACCGAGCGCGGACGGTTGCTGTTCGAGGCCACAGCGTCCGGCGCGGCAATATGCCCGTTGGTCACGCTGGGCGCGCTGCAATGCAACTGGGGCCTTCTCGACATCGACACCGACCGCATCACCGTGCAAGTTTTCCAGAAGGGCCCGACCCCGAATCCGCAAACCATCGATCGACAGAACTGGCGCTGGGTGACGCAGCAGGCAGGCGCATGACGCCGGCAACGCAGGTTGCCCTGGTCGAAGACGACACCGGCATGCGCCAGCGCATCGCGCGCGTGGTCGACGCGGATCCGTTGCTGAGCCTGGCCTTCAGCGCCTCCAATGCCACCGACATCCTGGCCTGGCTGAACGAGAACCCGGTCGACGTGCTGCTGGTGGACCTGGGCCTGCCCGACCGCCCCGGGCTGCAGGTGATCAGCCAGTGCCGCACCATGCAGCCGGCCTGCGCGGTGATGGTGCTGTCGATCTTCGGCGACGAGGCCAACATGGTCCAGGCCTTCGAGGCCGGCGCCAGCGGCTACCTGCTGAAGGACGGCACCGAGACAGAGCTGGCCACCCACATCCGCCACCTGCGAGCGGGCGGCTCGCCCATGTCGCCGGTGATCGCGCGGCAGCTGCTGCGCCGCTGGCAGGCCCGTGCCGGCACCGCGGCGCCCGCCAAGCCGGCCGCATCGTCGCCCTTCGGCGGCGGCAGCATTCGCCCGGAGCGCCTGTCGCCGCGCGAGTTCGAGGTGCTCGACCTCGTCTCTCGTGGTTTCACCTATGTCGAAGTGGGCACGCAAATGGGAGTCTCGGCCTCGACAGTCCAAACCCATATCCGCAATATCTACGGCAAGCTGGATGTGCACAACAAATCGGAAGCGGTGTTCGAGGCCCGCAACCTCGGCTGGCTTCCCTAGCGTGATTCCCGGGGGGGTGCGCCGCTGGCTGCTGGCGGCGCTGTGGCTGCCGCTGCTCGCGGCAATGGCGCTCCACGCGCATGCCTCCGGCGCCGAGGTACCCGAAACTCCCGGCGTGCTCGACGTGAGTTCCGCCGAAGCCACCCTCGAGCCCGACGGCCTGCCGACGCAGGTGCGCCGCGTCCCCTTGCCCTTTCGCTGGGACCATGAATTTCCCGGCCTCGGCGGCAAGGCCAGCTACCGCATCGAGCTTCCCGCCTCCGCGGTGCCGGCGAACGCCCCGTCGGCGCTGCTGATGTCCGGCGTTGGCAACCAGGTGGCCGTGTCTTTCAACGATGCATTGGTGGCCAGCTACGGCACGTTGGGCGACCCGGGCTACGAGGCCTCCAAGGGCAACCACCTGGTGCATGTCGCGGCCGCGCTGCACCGGGAGGGCCAGCCGCAGGTGCTGGTGGTGCGCACCACCATCCAGCGGCAGCGCGGTGCCGGGCTGGCCAGCGTTCAGTACGGCACCGAGGCCTCGCTCGCGCCCATCTACCGCGCACAGCAGAACTGGCGCAACACCTCGGCCATCGTCTATGCGGTCAGCCTGCTGCTGATGGGCGGCATGGCGGGCGGGCTGTGGCTGCGCCAGCGCGATGCGCTCTACGGCTGCTTCGCGCTCGCCGCGCTCTCGGGCGTGGCGCGCAACCTCGACCGGGTGTGGCCCGAAGTGCCCGTGCCCTGGCCGCTGTGGGGCGCAGTGGTCGCGGTCTGCTATGCCTGCCACATCGGATTCATCGCGCGCTTCGTGCTGCTGGTGCTGGAGCGCAACCCGCCTTGGCTGGTGCGGTCGATCTACGCCGCGCTGGCCACCACCGTCATGCTGGCCTGCGCCTCTTTCGCCTTCGCGCTGCCGAAGCTGTGGACCAGCGGCCTCGTGATCCTGCAGGTGACGAGCATCGTCTGCCTGCCCTATGTGGTTTACGGCGCGCTGGTGGGGCGCCGCCGCATCGCGAAGGTGCTGATGGCGGCGGGCTCGCTCGCCATATTGGCCGGCGCGCACGACCTGCTGCTGGTGCGCATGGGCCTGTTCGGCGGCGCCGAGTACACGCTGACCGCGCATGCCATGTTCATCTTCGTGATGATCCTGGCCGGACTGGTGGTAGAGCGCTACAGCCGCACCGTGGCCGACTACAGGGCGCTCAACGCCAACCTCGCGGCCCGCATCGACGAGCGCGAGGCGCAGTTGCGCGGCGCTTTCGACACAATGCGCCAGCAGCAGCAGGAGCAGGCCGTGCTGCTGGAGCGCCAGCGCATCATGCGGGAGATCCACGACGGGGTCGGCTCGCAACTGGTGGGCCTGCTCAATGTCGTGACGCAGCCCGCGCCCGACCGCAACGTGGTCGAGGAGCACGTGAAGCTCGCGCTCGACGAGATGCGCATGGCCGTCGACTCGCTGCAACCCACCTACGACGACCTGCCGACCGTTCTGGCCACGTTGCGCTACCGCTTGCAGCCGCGCCTGGATGCGGCCGGCATCGAGCTGGTGTGGGACGTGGCCGTGATACCGGCCACCGCGCCCTTTGCCGCTCAGGCGGCCCTGCAGTTGCAGCGCATCCTGCTCGAAGCCTTCACCAACGTGCTCAAGCATGCGTCGGCCACGCGCATCGTGATGCACGCGAGTTGGCACGGCGAAGAGACGCCGCCGCTGGTGCGCATCATGCTCACCGACAACGGCCGGGGCCTGCCTGCCGCGCCCGACGGCAGCCGCCCGCCGGGGCACGGCATAGCCAACATGCGGGCGCGCGCCCAGTCGATCGGCGCCAAGTTGCGGATAGAAACCGCCGACGAACACGCCGGGGGAACGCGGGTGCTGATGGACTGGCCCTGCACCCTGGCCTGAACCGCGTCAGCGCAACGCGAAGGCCAGGGTAACGGCCCCGAGCGCCAGCAGCGCGAGGCCGGCGATGAACACTCCCTCGCCCCAGCTCTCCAGCCGCGCGCCGGAGCGGCGCGAACGCATCGATATGAAAGACAGCAACGCGCTGGTCAGGAAGACCAGCGCGTCCACGGCCAGCAGGCGGTCGATGAGCAGCCGCATGTCGTCGCGCGGTCCGAGATGCCCGATCGACATCACGGTCATGCACACGCCGATCATGGTGGCCGACGTGGGCAGGATGTGCGCCGACAGGCCGCCGCCCGTCGCGCGCCCCTCGCCCGCTTCTCGCGGCGGCTCTGCGGGCGGCGTCATCCGGCCGTCGCCTTCAGGGCCGGTCAGCCGATGCGAACCGGCACGAAGATCTTGTCTTCGCCGCGCTGGATCAAGAGCGCCACCGACTTGTTGGTGGCCTTGGCCACCACCTCGCGCACCTGCTCCACGCTCTGCGCCGGCGTGCCGTTGATGGCCAGCAGCACGTCGCCCGCCTGCACGCCCGCCAGGGCCGAGGGGCCTGCGGCGTCTTCGATCAGCAGGCCGTTGTCGACCGAGGCTTCGCGCTTTTCCTGCGGCTGCAGCGGACGCAGCGCCAGCCCCAGCTTGCCCTGCCCCACGTCGGCATCGGCCTTGGCGACCTTCGCCGGCTTGTCGCTCGCGTCGCCGAGCTTGGCCTGCAGTTCCTGGCGTTCGCCCTGGCGCCACACCTCGAGCGTGACCTGCTTGCCCGGGGCCTGCTGGCCGATCACCGCGGGCAGGTCGCCCGAGGAAATGATCGGCTGGCCGTTGACCTTGCGGATCACGTCGCCGGCCTTCAGGCCGGCCTTGTCGCCGGGGCCGCCCTTCTCGATGTTCGAGACCAGCGCGCCTTCGGGCTTGTCGAGCTTGAACGAATCGGCAAAGGCCTGGTTCACTTCCTGCACCGCCACGCCGAGCCGGCCGTGCGTGGCCTTGCCGGTCGCGACGATCTGGTCCTTCACCTGGATCGCCACGTCGATGGGAATGGCGAACGACAGGCCCTGGTAGCCGCCGCTGCGGCTGTATATCTGCGAGTTGATGCCGACCACCTCGCCGCGCGTGTTGAGCAGCGGGCCGCCGGAGTTGCCGGGGTTCACCGCCACGTCGGTCTGGATGAACGGCACGTAGCTGTCGTCGGGCAGCGAGCGGCCCTTGGCGCTCACCACGCCGGCCGTCACCGTGTTCTCGAAGCCGAAGGGCGAGCCGATGGCCAGCACCCATTCGCCGACCTTCAGGTCCTTGGTGTTGCCCAGTGCGAGCACCGGCAGGTTCTTGGCGTCGATCTTCAGCACCGCGATGTCGGTCTTGGCGTCGGCGCCCAGCACCTTGGCGCGGAACTCGCGGCGGTCGGTCAGCTTGACGGTGACTTCCTTCGCGTCCTTCACCACGTGGGCGTTGGTGATGATGATGCCGCTGGGGTCGACGATGAAGCCCGAACCCTGCGCGCGCACCGGCACGTCGCGTTGCTGCTGCTGGCCGCGCGGGTTCATCTGGCCCTGGAAGCGGCGGAAGAACTGGAACATCGGGTCATCGGGGTCGATGCCCTGGATCTCGGCCGCGGCCTCGTCGTCCGACGCCTTCATGGTGCCGGTCACGCTGATGTTGACCACGGCCGGGCCATCGCGCGAGGTGATGGTCGAGAAGTCGGGCAGCGTGACCATGGCCGCGGGCGCCGTGGCGACTGCGTTGGTGGTGGCCGGCGCGCCCACGGCGCGAGCGCTGGTGTAGGCACCGGCACCGACGGCACCGATCACACCCGCGGTCGCCAAGGCAATCACCAGGGCGCGGGGCGAAGTCAGACGGGAGTTCATTTGTCGGTTCCTTTCAAGGCGTATGCACGCAACACGATGAAAGGAATGTCGCCGCACTGACTTAAGCGCCGCTTAAACGACGCCCCACCCGAAAAAGGGCTCAGGCGTGGGCCGGAAAGCGCACCAGCACCCGCAGGCCGCCCAGGCTCGGCGAGGCGTCGAGCGCCACGGTCGCGCCGTGCAACTCGGCAATCGATTTGACGATGGCCAGGCCCAGCCCGCTGCCGGGCGCCTGGGTTTCGCCCGAGCGGTAGAAGCGGTCGAGCACGCGTTCGCGCTCGGCCTCGGGCAGCCCGGGGCCGCTGTCGTCGACGCTGAGTTCGACCGCGTCGTCGCGCCTGGCGATGGCGATGTCGACCCGGCCTTCGACGGGTGTGTACTTCACGGCGTTTTCCAGCAGGTTGCGCAGCAGCATGCGCAGCGCCTCGGACTGGCCGCTGACGACGGCAGCATCGGCATGGGTGATGCCGATGTCGATGCCCCGCGCCTGCGCCGCGGCCACCGCGTCGGACACCGCGAGCCGCGCCACCTCGGAAAGATCGACCGGCTCGGGCGTGGCGCCGGACGCCATGCTGGCCTCGTGGCGGGCCAGCGCAAGCATCTGCTCGACGAGGCGCGTGGCACGGTCGATGCCCGCCACCAGCCGGCTCACGGCCAGGTCGCGCGACGCGCCGTCGGGGGCGCGCTGCAGCCCCTGCACCTGCAGCTTCAACGCGGCCAGCGGCGAGCGCAGTTCATGCGCGGCATCGGCGACGAAGTGCTTCTGCGCATCGAAGGCATGCCGCACCCGGCCGAACAGCAGGTTCAGTTCCTGCACGAGCGGGCGCACTTCTTCCGGCAGGTCTTCCTCGCTCACCGGCGACAGGTCGTCTGCCTGACGCGACGCCACCTGTTTGCGCACCCGCGCCACCGGCGCGAGCGAGCGGCTCACCACCCACCACACGACCAGCATCAGCAGCGGTGCCATCAGCGCCACCGGCGCGATGGTCCGCAATGCGAGCGAGCCGGCCATGTGCCGCCGCGCGGCCATGTCCTGCGCCACCTGGATCACCAGCCCGCGCGTCTGCATCGAGAACACGCGGTACGTGGTGCCGCGCGCATGCACGTCGGCAAAGCCCAGCACCGCGAGCTGCGGCAGCGCCGCCTCTTCGGCGGATTCGAAAATGCGCACGCCGTCGGCGGTCCACACCTGCACGACGAAATCGAAGTTCTGCTCGCCCGTGCCGATACCGCCGACCGCGGCGCTCGGCGGCAGGCCGGCACGCAGCGACAGCGCCATCTGCTGCATGTGGTAGTCGAAGATGTCGTCGGCTTCGGCAAGCACCGTGCGGTACGCCACCAGCGCCTGCGCGCTGGCCGCCAGCACGATGGCCGCCAGCAGGAACCACAACAGCCGCGCGCGCAGGGAACCGGTCAGCCTGCGCCTCATACCTTCGGCACCATGTAGCCGACGCCGCGCACGTTGCGGATCAGCTCGGCACCGAGCTTCTTGCGCAGGCCGTGCACGTACACCTCCACCGCGTTGCTGCTGATCTCGTCCTTCCAGCTGTAGAGCTTTTCCTCGAGCTGGGCGCGCGACAGCACCATGCCGGGCCGTGCGAGCAGCGGCTCCAGAACGGCCCATTCGCGGGCCGACAGCACCACCGGCTGGCCGGCCACCGAGACCTCGCGCGTGGCCGGGTTGATGCTCACGCCCATGTGCTCGTACACCGGCTCGGCACGGCCCGCCGCGCGACGCAGCAAGGCGCGGATGCGGGCCAGGAGTTCTTCGAGGTCGTAGGGCTTGAGCACGTAGTCGTCAGCGCCGGCGTCGAGCCCTTCTATGCGCTGCTGCACCGAGTCGCGCGCGGTGGCGATGAGCACCGGCATGCGCTGCTTGCGCGCGCGCAGGTTGCGCAGCACTTCGAGCCCGTCGCGTCGCGGCACGCCCAGGTCGAGCATCACCAGGTCGTACTGCTGGGTGCGCAGCGCCGACTCCGCGGCTTCGCCGTCTTTCACCCAATCCACCGCGTACTGCTCGGCACGCAACAGGTCGAGCACGGCTTCGCCGATCATCACATCGTCTTCTAGGAGGAGGAGTCGCATGGTTGTGTCCGTTTCGGGGATTCGAGGCTTGGGCCTTCGCTAAAGTTCAGATCGAAGGACGCGTCAGAGCAACGAACGCACTTCCCGCGCGGCTTCGAACAATAGCGGCAGCATGTCGCGCTGCAGGGCCTCTTCCTGGTAGCGCGTGCCCGACAGCACCACGTTCAACGCCGCCACCGTGTGGCCCTGCATGTCGCGCAGCGGCACCGCCAGCGCCTGCACACCCAGCTCGTGTTCCTCGCTGGCAAAACAATAGTCGTCCTTGCGGGCGCGGGCAACCAGCTGGCGCAGGCCGCGCGCCTGGGTCACGGTCTGGGGCGTGAGGCGCGCCAGATGACGACCCTTGAGCCATTGCGTGAACACGGTCGGCGCCATCGCAGCCAGCAGCACGCGGCCGGTCGAGGTGGCATGGGCCGGCAGCCGTGCGCCCAGGTGCAGGCCGTAGGCCAGCACGCGCGTCGGCGTGCCGTAATTGCCGCTGCGCGCGACGATGACCACCTCTTCGCCGTCGAGCACCACCGCCGAGAAAGACTCGCCCGTCTGCGCCGCCAGCCGGTTCAGCGTGGGCTGCAGGGCGCGCGGCAGGCGCGACGACGCGAGATAGCTGCCGGAGAAGCGCAGCACCTTCGGCGCCATCCAGAAATAGCTGCCGTCGGTTTCCAGGTAGCCCAGGTGTGCCAGCGTCAGCAGATGGCGGCGAGCCGCGGCGCGCGTGAGGCCGGCGCGCTCTGCGGCCAGCGTGGCGTTGAGCCGCTGGCGCTCCGTGTCGAAGCTCTCGAGCACCGCCATTCCCTTGGCGATGCCCTCGATGAAGTCGGCTCTGGCGATGGTCATTCGTCGTCGGTTCGTCGTTTGCTCGAAGTGTTGCGCGATCATCGCGCACGCGTTCGCATGATCGCACAGAGCATCGCGCGCCGCCGCCACAGAGGGGCGGCCGCGCCCTACGCTCCGTGAAACCCTCTCGGAGACACGAACATGCGCACCCAGGTCGCGATCATCGGCGCCGGCCCCGCCGGACTTCTGCTCGGTCAGCTTCTGCACAAGGCAGGCATCGACAACGTCATCGTCGAACGCCAGAGCGGCGACTACGTGCTCGGGCGCATCCGCGCCGGCGTGCTCGAACAGGTCACCATGGACCTGCTGGCACGCGCCGGCGTCGACGCGCGGGCCAAGGCCGAAGGCCTGCCGCACGAAGGCATCGAGCTGCTCTTCAAGGGCGCGCGCCATCGCATCGACATGCACGGCTTCACGGGCGGCAAGCAGGTCACGGTGTACGGCCAGACCGAAGTGACGCGCGACCTGATGGAAGCGCGCGAGGCCGAAGGCCTGACCACCGTCTACAGCGCGGCCAACGTCAGCCTGCACGACTTCGATTCGAGCAAGCCGCGCGTGCGCTACGAAAAGGACGGCCAGACGCACGAGATCGAGTGCGACTTCATCGCCGGCTGCGACGGCTACCATGGCGTGAGCCGCGCGAGCGTGCCGGCCGATGCGATCCAGACCTACGAAAAGATCTACCCCTTCGGCTGGCTCGGCGTGCTGGCCGACGTGCCGCCGGTGTCGCACGAACTCATCTACGCGAACACCGAGCGCGGCTTCGCGCTGTGCAGCATGCGCAGCGCCACGCGCAGCCGCTACTACGTGCAGGTGCCGACCGAGGAGCGCGTGGAAAACTGGAGCGACGAGGCCTTCTGGAACGAACTGCGCGCACGCCTGGACCCCGAGGCGCGCGAGCGGCTGGTGACCGGCCCGTCGATCGAGAAAAGCATCGCGCCGCTGCGCAGCTTCGTCGCCGAGCCGATGCGTTTCGGCTCGCTGTTCCTGGCGGGCGACGCGGCGCACATCGTGCCGCCGACCGGTGCCAAGGGGCTGAATCTCGCGACCGCCGACGTGGGCTATCTCTCGCGTGCGCTGGAAATCTTCTATCGCGAGAAATCGGCTTCTGCACTCGACCGTTATTCGAACCTGTGCCTGCGCCGCGTGTGGAAGGCCGAGCGCTTCTCGTGGTGGTTCACTTCGCTGATGCACCGCTTTCCGGAAACAGGCGCCTTCGGCCAGAAGATCCAGGAGGCGGAACTCGACTACCTCGTGCATTCGCACGCGGCCTCCACCTCGCTGGCCGAGAACTACGTCGGCCTGCCGCTCGAAGACTTCTAGGCGGCCTGCGCTTCGAGCGCCGCCTTCATCGCGGCGGCGCCTTGCGCCATCATCGGCTCGATGTACGCGGCCATCGCATCGGGCAGCACGTCGGTGATCCAGACGAAGCGAGAGCGCCCTGGGCCTTCCGCGAACACCTGCGCCGATGCGTGGTGATGGCTGGCCTTGCCACCGGCGACGGTGTAGGCCAGCCGCCGATGCGCTTCATCGATGCCGACGAGCACCTCGCGCGCCACGAGGCCGTTGGCGAAGGTGAGCACGCGGGCGCCTTCGGCGTCGATCGTGCAACCCGCGAGAAAGCCCGGCGCGAGCCGCACGTGCACCGCCTTGAAGTCGCGCAACGCATCCCAGACCTGGGCGGCGTCCGCTTCGACGATGAATTCCTTGCAGATGGTGGCCATGTTCTGCCTCGCTTCAGAGTGATGCGACCCGGCCCGATGGCTGGATCAGGCGTTCATCATCGAGAAGCGCCGCGATGCGGTCTTGGAAAATCTTGCGATCTCCCCGCGCCGCCTTGCGAAAGCCGCTGGGCGACACGCCAGCCGCGCGGTGGAAGGTGCGCACGAAATTGCTGAGATCGGCAAAGCCCACGTCGAGCGAGATCTCGGTCACGGGGCGGGCGTCGTCCTCGGCCAACAGGCGTGCGGCACGGCGAAGGCGCGAGCGCACGAGGTACTGATGCGGCGTGACGCCCAGCACCTGCGAGAACAGGCGCAGGAAGTGGAAGGAACTCAGCCCAGCCTCGGCCGCCGCGCCGTCGAGGTCGATGTCATGCGGCGAATTGGCGTCGATCCACATGGCTGCATCGACCGCCCGGCGACGGTCTCGCGCCGCCGCGGTGGACGGCGGCACCGACTTCCGGCGGCCGGACACGACTTCGACGAAGCGGCTCGCGAACCACATGCCGAGTTCGTCCAGGCCCGCGTCGCCCTGCCCTTCGGCTGCGGCCTGGGCGAGTTCGCCGATCACCACCAGTTGGGCCAGTGGCGGCAGGCCGCCGACGCGCCAGGTCTTCGAGTCACCGCCGATCAGGTCGACGAAACCGGGGGACAGATGAAACGCGAGGCACTCGTCGCCGCACACGTGGTTGTCGTGCGTGCAGACGTACTCGTCCCCGGGGCGCCCGACCAGCACCGAGCCGGTCACCAGTTCGTAGGCATGGCCGCGCGTGCGGTAGCCGAAGCTGCCCTTGCGCACGTAAGAGACCGAGTAGCCCTCGTGCAGTTCGGTGAAGGGCCGTGCCTCGGGCCCCGCGTCGCAGCGGTAGCTGGAGACGCTGATCGCATCGGTCTTTGCTTCAGTGGTGACAAGCACGGCAGGCGCCTTTCTGCCCCACGAAAACGATTGCTCAATCGACCGTCTGCATCGCCTGCCAGACACGCGCCGGACTCAGCGGCATGTGCAGCCGAGGCGCGCGGGTGGCGAGCCCGTTGCGCGCGAAGGCGTCGGCCACTGCGTTCACGATGGCCGGCGTGGCGCCGATGGTGCCCAGTTCGCCCACGCCCTTCACGCCCAGCGGGTTGTTCTTGCAAGGCGTGGATTCGTCCATTTCCATGTTGAACATGGTGTCGACGATGTCGGCGCGCGGCGCTGCGTAGTCCATCAGGCTGCCGGTAACGGGCTGGCCGGTTTCGTGGTCGTACACCACCTGCTCGTAGAGCGCCTGCCCGATGCCCTGCACCGCGCCGCCCTCGAGCTGGCCGCGCACGATCATCGGATTGATGACGCGGCCCACGTCGTTGACCGAGCTGTAGGCCACCACGCTGATTTCGCCGGTGGGCGGATCGATCTCGATCTCGCAGATGTGGCAGCCGTTGGGCCAGGTCGGGCCGGCCACGGTGCTGGTGGAGTCGACGAAGATTTCGCGGTCCGGCTGCTTGCCGGCGAGCGTGAACAGGTCGAGCTCCAGGTCGGTGCCGGCCACCATGAAGACGCCGCGCGTGTAGGTGATGTCGTCGACGGCCGCCTCGAACTCCTGCGCCGCGAGTTCGCGCGCCTTGTCGATGGTGCGTTCCGCGCCGATGCGCACGGCCGATCCGCCGGTGAAGAGCGAACGCGAACCGGCGCTCCCGAAGCCGTCGCCGCGATCGGTGTCGCCGAGCACCACGCGCACCTTGTCGATGGGCACGCCGAAGGCGTCCACGGCCAGTTGCGCGAGCGAGGTGGCAATTCCCTGCCCCATCGCGTTGACGGCCGAGAACACCTCGATCACGCCCTCGGCCTGCACCGAGACGGTCACGCGCTCCTCGAACACGTTGCCGCCGGTCCATTCGAGGAAGGTTGCAATGCCCAGGCCGCGGTGCTTGCCCTGGCTGGCGGACGCGGCGGCGCGGCCCTCGAAGCCCTGCCAGTCGGCCAGCATCAGCGCCTGGTCCATCACCGACTCGAAGTTGCCGGTGTCGTAGGTCTGTGCCATCGGGTTCTTGTACGGCATCTGCTCGGGGCGGATGAAGTTGCGCCGGCGTAGCGCGATGCGGTCGATGCCGGTCTGGCGCGCGGCCTCGTCCATCAGCCGCTCGATGGTGAAGATGGCCTCAGGGCGGCCCGCGCCGCGGTAGGCGCCGGTGGGCGCGGTGTTGGTGAGCACCGCCTTGAAATGGAAGTCGATGGTCTGGATGTCGTAGACGCTGGTCTGCACCCAGGGGCCGATGAGCAGCTGGATGGCCACGCCGGTGCCGGTGGCATAGGCGCCCACGTTGGCGAGCGTCTTGATGCGCAACGCCAGGATCTTGCCGTTGGCATCCAGCGCCATCTCGGCGCGGGCCTCTATGTCGCGGCCGTGCGCGCTCGACAGGAATTCTTCGCTGCGGTCGGCCACCCATTTCACCGGGCGATGGACCTGCAGCGCGGCAAACGCCACCGCGATGTCTTCAGGGTAGGCGCCGGTTTTCATGCCGAAGCCGCCGCCCACGTCGCCCACGACCACGCGCACCTTTTCCTTGGGCAGGCCGATGGCCGCGCACAGCGAATCGCGAACGCCGGAGGGCATCTGCGTGCTCATGCGGATCGTGAGGCGGCCGGTTTCGTTGTCTTGCGCCGCGAGCACGGAACGCGGCTCGATGGTGAGCGCGACCACGCGCTGGTTGTTCACATCGAGCGCCACCACATGGCTGGCCTTGGCAAAGGCGGCGGTGGCAGCCTCGCTGCTGCCGTGGCGCATTTCGGCGGCGACGTTGCCGGAAGCCTCTTCGCACAACTGCGGCGCGCCTTCGGCGGTGGCGCTGGCCAGGTCGACCACCATCGGCAGGTCTTCGTAGTCGACCATGATGGCTTCGCAGGCGTCGCGCGCCTGCTGCACGGTGTCGGCCACCACGAGCGCCACGGCCTCGCCGACGAAGCGGGTGCGTTCATGCGCCATTGCGTGGCGCGGCGGGCTGGCGCTGTCGCTGCCGTCCGCGCGCTTGAAGCCGGCGGCGCCGGGCATCGGCTTGACGCCGGCCTGCGCCATGTCGGCCCCGGTGATCACGCACAGCACGCCGGGCATGGCGGCCGCGGCGCTGGTGTCCATGGCGCGGATGCGCGCGTGGGGATAGGAAGACCGCAGGAAGACAAGGTGCGCCTGGTCTGGCAACGTGACGTCGTCGGTGTAGCGTCCGGCGCCGGCCAACAGGCTTTCGTCCTCGAGTCTGCGCACCGCTTGGCCGCTGCCGAAGCGTGTGGGATTGGGTTCAGTGGTCAACGTGGTCCTCTTGTGCTGATCCCGGCGCGAAACAGATGCCAGCCGGATCCGCCGCGGGTACCTGGGAGTACGGCGGCGAATTCAAGCTGTGCACTATATAGTCTTCGACGGGTCTTGTGGGTGTGTCGTGCCAGCGGTCGCTACGCCCAGGCCGCTGCCTGCTGGGCAGACCTGGGGCGTACGCAATTTTCCCTCAACTGGATTCAGTTTTCGATAAGCCGTGTATACCTACGAACATGCAACAACTGCCTTGGCTTGAACCCGGAGACGCGCTGCCCGATCCCGCATCGGCATGGGGCATTGCCGACCCGGTGCCCGGCCTGCTCGCGGCCGGAGGGGCTCTGGATGTCGATACTTTGATGCAGGCCTATGGCAACTGCGTCTTTCCGTGGTTCAGCGAAGACCAGCCGATCCTCTGGTGGAGCCCCGATCCGCGCATGGTGCTCCAGGTGGCCGACTTCAGGCTGCACCGCTCGCTGAGGAAAACCCTGGCGCGCTTCGCGGACACGCCGGGCTGCGAGGTGCGCATCGACCATGACTTCGGGGCCGTCATCGAGGCCTGCTCGCGCTCGCCGCGCACGGGCCAGTCGGGCACCTGGATCGTTCCGGACATGGTGCGGGCCTATACGGATTTGCACCGCGCCGGCCATGCCCACAGCGTCGAGACCTGGATCGACGGCAAGCTGGCGGGCGGCCTCTACTGCGTGGCGCTGGGCCGTGCGGTTTTCGGCGAATCGATGTTCACCCGCCGGCCCGACGCCTCGAAGATCGCGCTGGCGGCGCTGGTGTCGCTTTGCAGGCGCTTCGGCGTGCAAATGATCGATTGCCAGCAGAACACGGCCCACCTTGCGAGCCTGGGCGCCCGCGAAATGCCGCGCAGGCGCTTCGTCGCCCATGTGGCCCACGCGCGGCGGGAGGACGGGCCACAGTGGCGTTTCGACCCCGTATACTGGACCGAAATCCTTTCCGCGCGACCTCCTTCTTTCGATGTGACGACGTGACGCACCTCAAGGACCTTCCGCTTCACACCCTGCAGTTCTACGCGACGGCGCCCTATCCTTGCAGTTACCTGCCGGATCGCCAGGCCCGCTCGCAGGTGGCCACGCCCAGCCACCTGATCCACAACGACGCCTACTCCGACCTGGTGCTCAGCGGCTTCCGGCGCAGCGGCATGTTCACCTATCGGCCCTACTGCGACGGCTGCCGCGCGTGCATTCCGCTGCGGGTGCTGGCGAACAGCTTCCACCCCACGCGCAGCCAGCGACGCGCGGTGAAGCAGCATGCCGACCTCCAGGCGCGGGTGCTCAAGCTCTGTTTCGTGCCCGAGCACTACCAGCTCTACCTTCGCTACCAGAACGGCCGCCATGCGGGCGGCGGCATGGACCACGACAGCATCGACCAGTACACCCAGTTCCTCCTGCAGAGCCGGGTCAACTCGCGGCTGGTGGAGTTCCGCGAAACGCTGCCCGACGGCAGCGCCGGTGCGCTCAAGATGGTGTCGATCCTCGACGTGCTGAACGACGGCATTTCCGCCGTTTACACCTTCTATGAGCCCGACACCAGCGCCGGCTACGGCACCTACAGCGTGCTCTGGCAGATCGAGCAGGCGCGCAAGCTGGGCCTGCCGCACGTCTACCTGGGCTACTGGATCGAGCACAGCCCGAAGATGAACTACAAGGCGCGCTTTTCCCCGCACGAAGTACTGGTGGATGGCCGCTGGCAAGCGCCTGGCGATTTCACAAGGTAAAATGGCGCTCGGTCATCACCGCTAAGCGCCATGAGAAAAAACCAATCAGACATTCCCGCCGTTCCCGTGATCCAGGTGATCGAGCGCATGTTCGCGCTGATCGATGTCCTGGCATCGCGCGAAGAGGCGATTTCGCTGAAGGAGATCAGCGAAAAGACCGGTCTTCACCCGTCGACCACGCACCGCATCCTCAACGACCTGGCGGTCGGCCGCTTCGTCGACCGGCCCGAGGCGGGCAGCTACCGCCTCGGCATGCGCCTGCTGGAGCTGGGCAACCTGGTCAAGGGCCGGCTCAACGTGCGCGACGCCGCGCTGGGGCCCATGCGCGAGCTGCACAAGCTCACGCAGCAGCCGGTCAACCTGAGCATGCGCCAGGGCGATGAGATCGTGTACATCGAGCGCTCGTACAGCGAGCGCTCGGGCATGCAGGTGGTGCGCGCCATCGGCGGCCGCGCCGCCCTGCACCTCACCTCGACCGGCAAGCTGTTCCTGGCCGCGGACGATCCGCAGCGGGTGCGCAGCTACGCCACCCGCACCGGGCTGGCCGGGCACACGCGCAACAGCATCACCCAACTGCCCGCGCTCGAGCGCGAGCTGTCGAAAGCGCGCCAGTACGGCATCGCACGTGACAACGAAGAGCTGGAATTGGGCGTGCGCTGCATGGCAGCAGGCATCTACGACGACCAGGGCAAGCTGGTGGCGGGCCTGTCCATTTCCGCTCCGGCCGATCGGCTGGACGAAGGCTGGCTGCCCAAGCTTCAGGCCACGGCCAATGAAATCTCGGGCGCCCTGGGGTTCAAGGACGGGGTGGCGGCGACACCGGCGAACGGCGCCCCTTCTGTCGGCGCCTGATCCAAGGCGAAGCCCGAAAAGCAAACAGGCCCTGCGAAGGGCCTGTTTTCATTGGAGCGGCAAGGTTGCCCGGTATCAGCCAGCGACCTGGTAGCCCACATTGCGCGAAGAAGCCGCAGGCGTACCAGAGATCGAGTGCGTGGCCTCGACCCAGCGGCGAACGCGCTCGGCATCGGCGATACGGCTGAACTTGCCGGCCGAATCCAGGAACACCATGATCAGCTTGCGGCCGGCCACCTTGGCCTGCATCACGAGGCATTGACCGGCTTCGGAGATGTAGCCCGTCTTCTGCACGCCGATTTCCCAATCCGGGCTCTTCACGAGGCGGTTGGTGGTGTTGAACTGCAGCATCCGGTTGCCCACTTCGACCTGGTATTCAGGCGAAGTCGACAGCGAGCGCACCGTGGCATCGGAATAGGCAGCGTTGACCAGCAGCGCCAGGTCTTGCGCGCTCGACTGGTTGCGGCTCGACAGGCCAGTGGGCTCGACGTAGCGCGTGTCCTTCATGCCGAGCATCTTGGCCTTGGCGTTCATGATGCTCACGAAAGTCGACAGGCCACCAGGATAGGTACGGCCCAGCGCGTGCGCCGCGCGGTTTTCGCTCGACATCAGCGCCAGGTGCAGCAGTTCACCGCGCGACAGCGTCGTACCGACCGTCAGGCGCGAGCTGCTGCGCTTTTCGGTATCGACATCATCCTGAGTGATGGTGATGAGCTCTTCATTCGGCAGATGCGCCTCGCTGATAAGCAGGCCAGTCATCAGCTTGGTGAGCGAGGCGATCGGCAGCACGGCGTGGTCGTTCTTGCTGAACAGCACTTCGTGGGTGTCCTGGTCGATCACCAGTGCGACGCTCGACTTCAGGTCGAGCGAGTCTTCGGTGCCGTGCAGGCCGGCCATCTGGCCGAAGGACTGGCGCGCCGGTTGTTCAACACGAACCACCGAGCGGCGCTGGACGGCCACCACGGTCTTGCCGTTCTTCTTGTGGATGGTGGCAACCACGTTGCGGCCACCACGAACGACCTTTTCTACTTTTTCGTTCTTCTCGGCCCGGCCGCGGCTGGCGACGGCGCCGCGAGCCGTCTTGGACGACGCGGTGCGCTTGACCTCGACCGGCACAACGCCCTTCTTGGCGGCAGCGGTCTTGGAGGCGGCGGGCTTTTCTTTTTTAGCGGCCTGGGCGCCAGGCAGCAAAAACGCCGTGGCGCAGAACGCAACGGCGATGAACTTGAGTGCGGGTAGAAACCGCTGGCTGGAAACTCGGCGGAGACGGGCTTCAGGCATTAATAAATCTCCAGCGGCGACAAACGAGGACCGCAGTGTATCGAAATCAAAAAAGGCACGCAATATCAGTTACTTGCATCCTCTTCTTCAATCGAATACCAAGGATCGCCTGAAAACCTAACCTTGTGCCGCAACTCTCTCAGCTTGGCTCTGTAACTTGTTGAGCGCACTCAAATAAGCCTTTGCCGAAGCAACCACGATGTCCGGGTCTGCACCCACACCGTTCACCACCCGCCCTGCGTTTTGTAACCGGACTGTAACTTCCCCCTGGCTTTCCGTCGAGCCACTGATGGCGTTTACAGAGTAAAGAACCATCTCGGCACCACTCTTGACGTGGGACTCGATCGCCTTCAGGGAAGCATCAACCGGGCCATTTCCATCGGACTCCCCGGTCACTTCCTTGCCCTGGACGGTGAAAACGACCTTGGCCTGGGGGCGCTCGCCGGTTTCGCTGTGCTGGGAGAGAGAAACGAAAGCAAACCGCTCACCAACGTTCGACACCTCCTCCGCGCTGACGAGCGCGAGGATGTCTTCGTCGAAAATTTCGGATTTACGGTCGGCCAGCTCCTTGAAGCGCAGGAAGGCGGCGTTGATCTCGCCTTCGCTGTCCATGGCCACCCCCAACTCCTGCAGGCGCTGCTTGAAGGCATTGCGGCCGCTGAGCTTGCCCAGCACGATCTTGTTGGCGGCCCAGCCCACGTCTTCGGCACGCATGATTTCGTAGGTGTCGCGGGCCTTGAGCACGCCATCCTGGTGAATGCCCGAGGCATGCGCAAAGGCATTGGCGCCCACCACCGCCTTGTTGGGCTGCACCACGAAGCCGGTGGTCTGGCTCACCATGCGGCTCGCAGCCACGATGTGCTGGGTGTCGATGCGCAGATCGAGCCCGAAATAGTCCTTGCGGGTCTTGACCGCCATGACCACTTCCTCGAGCGAGCAGTTGCCCGCGCGCTCGCCCAGCCCGTTGATGGTGCATTCAACCTGGCGCGCGCCGCCGATCTTCACGCCGGCCAGCGAGTTGGCCACGGCCATGCCGAGGTCGTTGTGGCAATGCACCGACCAGATGGCCTTGTCGCTGTTGGGCACGCGCTCGCGCAGCATCTTGATGAAGTTGCCGTAGAGCTCGGGAATCGCGTAGCCGACGGTGTCGGGCACGTTGATGGTGGTGGCGCCCTCGGCGATGACGGTCTCGAGCACGCGGCACAGGAAGTCCGGGTCGCTGCGGTAGCCGTCTTCGGGGCTGAATTCGACGTCGCCGATCTGGTTGCGGGCGAAGCGCACGGCCAGCCTGGCCTGCTCGTGCACCTCGTCGGGAGTCATGCGCAGCTTCTTTTCCATGTGAAGCGGCGAAGTCGCGATGAAAGTGTGGATGCGCCCGCGGGCCGCGCCCTTGAGGGCCTCGGCGGCGCGTGCGATGTCGCGGTCATTGGCGCGCGAGAGGCCGCACACCGTCGAATCCTTGATTGCATTGGCAATCGCTTTCACCGCCTCGAAATCGCCGTTCGAGCTGGCGGGAAAGCCGGCCTCGATGACGTCGACCTTCAGCCGCTCCAGCAGCTTGGCAATGCGCATCTTCTCGTCGCGCGTCATCGAGGCGCCCGGCGATTGCTCGCCGTCGCGCAAGGTGGTGTCGAAAATTATGAGTTGCTCGGTCATCGTGGTTCTCCTTTGGTCGTTCCCACCTGCCGAGCCCGGCGCGGATCTTTCCGTGCGGCAACGTCAGGCGATTTCGACCACCGATTGTGCGCTGTGCGCGCCCCGGGCCCGCGAACGCTGTACGCCCGAAACAATCGCTTTCAGCGACGCGGAGATCACGTTCGCGTCGATGCCCACGCCGAACAGCGTCTGGCTTTCATCCACGCGCAGTTCCAGGTAGGCCACCGACTTCGCATCGGCACCGGCGCCGATCGCATGCTGGTGGTAGTCCATCACGCGCACGGTGTGGCCGGTGGCCTTGCTCAGCGCCTGAGTGAAGGCGTCGATCGGGCCGTTGCCCCGGCCCTCGATGGCATGCACTTCGCCGTCCCACGGCAGGTCGCCACGCAGGACCACGGAAGCGCTGGCGCCCTCGCCTTCTTCCTCGATCACGCGGTGCTGCAGCGATTGCGCGGTCTCGATGCCGTACTCGCGCACGAACAGGTCCCAGAGGTCGGCGGCGGTGAGCTCCTTGCCGGCCACGTCCATCACGCGCTGCACGACCTGCATGAATTCCATCTGCAGGCGGCGCGGCATCTCGATGCCGTATTCGCTTTCGAGCAGGTAGGCCATGCCGCCCTTGCCGGACTGGCTGTTCACGCGGATCACGGCTTCGTAGCTGCGGCCCACGTCCTTCGGGTCGATGGGGAGGTAGGGCATGTCCCAGATGTCGCCGTCCTTGCGCGCGGCGAAGGCCTTCTTGATCGCGTCCTGGTGCGAGCCCGAGAACGAGGTGTAGACCAGATCGCCGACGTACGGGTGGCGCGGGTGCACCGGAATCTGATTGCAATGCTCGACCGTGGCGCGAATCTCGTCGATGTTGGAGAAATCGAGCTCGGGCGAAACGCCTTGCGTGTAGAGGTTGAGCGCGACGTTCACCAAGTCGAGGTTGCCGGTGCGCTCGCCGTTGCCGAAGAGACAGCCTTCGATCCGCTCCGCACCGGCCATGAGAGCCAGTTCGCCGGCCGCGGTGCCTGTGCCGCGGTCGTTATGCGGATGCACGCACAGCACGATGGAGTCGCGGCGCTCGAGGTTGCGGTGCATCCACTCGATCATGTCCGCGAAGATATTCGGCGTCGAATGCTCCACGGTCGTCGGCAGGTTGACGATGCACTTGCGCTGCGGCGTCGGCGCCCACACCTCCGTCACCGCATCGACTACGCGCTTGGAGAACGCCACGTCGGTGCCCGAGAACATTTCAGGCGAGTACTGGAAGGTCCATTGCGTGTTCGGCTGCTTCGCTGCGAACTCGTTGAACATGCGTGCGTGGGTAGTCGCGAGCTCGACGATCTGGTCTTCGTTCATGCCGAGCACCACGCGGCGCATCACTGGCGCCACGGCGTTGTAGAGGTGCACGATGGCGCGCGGCGCGCCTTGCAGCGATTCGAAGGTGCGCGCAATGAGGTGGTCGCGTGCCTGCGTCAGCACCTGGATCGTCACGTCTTCGGGGATGCGGTCTTCCTCGATGAGCTTGCGCACGAAGTCGAATTCGATCTGCGACGCCGAGGGGAAGCCGACTTCGATTTCCTTGAAGCCGATGGCCACGAGGGTTTCGAACATGCGCATCTTGCGCGCGATGTCCATGGGCTCGACCAGCGCCTGGTTGCCATCACGCAGGTCGGTCGACAGCCAGATGGGCGCCTTGGTCAGCACGGCATCGGGCCAGGTACGGTCCTTGAGGCCGATCGGGGCGAATGCGCGGTATTTGCTTTGAGGTTGCTTGAGCATGTCGATTTCTCTGTAATGGTTAGTAATCGACCAGCAACCCCAAAAACAAACGGCCCGTTGCTGGTGCGAACGGGCCGTGGTGAGGGATTTGCGCGTGCGCTACCGTCTCCGCCCGTGAGGGAGGGCTAGTAGGGCCAGCAGCGAAATCTTGGTCATGAGGGTTTCGAATGTAGCACAGCCTGCGCGGGCCTGGGAAGGCCTGCACGAGCCTCAGTTGTGCAGTCCCCGCTCGTCGGGCTCTTCCGTCGAGGTACTGATCACGCTCGCCGGCTGGCCCTTGGCCTTGCGCCATGCGTAGACCACGTAGCCGCTCAGGCCGTAGGCGACGAACAGGCCGAAGAGCACCGTCGGCGGATTGATGTTGATGACCGCAATGCCCAGCGCGATGAGAACGATCACCACGAAGGGCACGCTCTTCTTCATCTGGATGTCCTTGAAGCTGTAGAACGGCGCGTTCGTGACCATCGTGAGGCCCGCGTACAGCGTGAACGCGAACGTGACCCAGGTGATCTGCGTCCACGAGAGATACAGCACGTCGCCGCCACGCTTGCCCCATTCGTTCACCACCCAGATGAAGCCGGCCACAAGAGCAGCTGCGGCCGGAGACGGCAGCCCCTGAAACCAGCGCTTGTCGACCACGCCTGTGTTCACGTTGAAGCGAGCCAGCCGCAGCGCCGCGCAGGCGCAGTAAACGAAGGCAGCGATCCAGCCCCAACGCCCCAGCCCCTTGAGTGACCATTCGTAGGCAATGAGCGCAGGCGCCGCGCCGAACGACACCATGTCGGACAGCGAATCCATCTGCTCGCCGAACGCGCTTTGCGTGTTGGTCATGCGGGCCACGCGCCCGTCAAGGCTGTCAAGCACCATCGCGGCGAACACGCCGAGTGCCGCGAGGTCGAAGCGCGCGTTCATGGCCATCACGACCGAATAGAAACCGCCGAACAACGCCGCCAGCGTGAACAGGTTCGGCAGGATGTAGATGCCCTTGCGACGTTTGCGCGGCTGCACGTCGTCGGGAACCGTATCGTCATGCATTGAAATTGCCTCCGTCCCTCATGGGCACAGCACGTACAGCTATCCAATCGATAGCTTCTTGATCTGTGAATCGCATGGCTCGCAGTGTAGTTCAGGGGACCTCTTCGACCCCCTTCAAACAAAAGGGCCACCGCGACGGGTGGCCCTCGGGAAAAGGCGCCGAAGCGCCTCTTAGCCGGAAGATCAGTTGCGGGTCTGGTCGACCAGCTTGTTCTTCTTGATCCAGGGCATCATCGCACGCAGCTTTTCGCCGACGACTTCGATCTGATGCTCGGAATTCAGGCGGCGGCGGCTGATCAGCGTGGGAGCGCCGGCGGCGTTTTCCAGCACGAAGCTCTTGGCGTATTCGCCGGTCTGGATGTCCTTGAGCACTTGCTTCATGACCTTCTTGGTCTCTTCGGTCACGACGCGCGGGCCGGTGACGTACTCGCCGTATTCGGCGTTGTTCGAGATCGAGTAGTTCATGTTGGCGATGCCGCCTTCATAGATCAGGTCGACGATCAGCTTCAGCTCGTGCAGGCATTCGAAGTACGCCATTTCGGGCGCGTAGCCGGCTTCCACCAGCGTTTCGAAACCGGCCTTGATCAGCTCGACCGTACCGCCGCACAGAACCGCTTGTTCGCCGAACAGGTCGGTCTCGGTTTCTTCGCGGAAGTTGGTCTCGATGATGCCGGCCTTGCCGCCGCCGTTGGCGGTGGCGTAGCTCAGCGCGAGGTCACGTGCCTTGCCGGTCTTGTCCTGGTGCACGGCCACGAGGTGGGGCACGCCGCCGCCTTGGGCGTACGTGCTGCGCACGGTGTGGCCCGGGGCCTTGGGAGCGACCATCCACACGTCGAGGTCGGCGCGCGGCTGCACGAAGCCGTAGTGCACGTTGAAGCCGTGCGCGAAGACCAGCGAAGCGCCTTCCTTGATGTTCGGAGCCACGTCGTTCTTGTAGACGTTGGCGATCTGCTCGTCGGGCAGCAGGATCATGACGACGTCGGCGGCCTTCACGGCGTCGGCGACTTCAGCGACCTTCAGGCCGGCCTTTTCGACCTTTGGCCACGAGGCGCCGCCCTTGCGCAGGCCGACCACGACCTTGACGCCGCTGTCGTTCAGGTTCTGCGCGTGCGCATGACCTTGCGAGCCGTAACCGATGATGGCGACCGTCTTGCCCTTGATGAGGCTGAGGTCCGCGTCCTTGTCGTAATAAACCTTCATATGCGTCTTTCCTATTTAATCTCGGGCATCCCCAAGGGCGGGGATGCGTTCACTCACAGTGGGCCGGAAGAATTCCGGGCCTTCATTTGCTGATTGATGGACACGAGGTTGTCGTGAATGCGGAACAGCAGGATCAGCAATTCGCTGTAGACGCGAACGATGATCGCGCCGAAAACCAGGACCCCGATGGCGACCAGGATGCGTCCCTGGAACAGCGCCGTCGCGGTCATTGCGAGCACAGCCAGCAATCCAAGGAAATACAGTATCCGGATGATGATGGGCGTCACCATCTTGTCGAATCCCAGCAAGTCTTGCATCACGTTCTCCTCATGTGTCGATGAAACGATGAAACTGAGGGGATCTGCACCCCCTACACGCGCAGGATGCGCTCACCGCGCCCGATGCCGCTGGCACCGGTGCGGACAGTTTCGAGGATAGCGCTACGCTCGATCGCTTCGAGGAAAGCGTCGTTCTTGCCGTGGTCGCCGGTGAGTTCGATGGTGTAGCTCTTGTCGGTCACATCGATGATGCGGCCGCGGAAGATTTCCGCCATGCGCATCATTTCCTCGCGCTCCTTGCCGACCGCGCGCACCTTCACCATCATGAGCTCGCGCTCGGTGTAGGCGCCTTCGGTCAGGTCGACGACCTTCACCACTTCGATCAGGCGGTTCAGGTGCTTGGTGATCTGCTCGATCACGTCGTCGGAACCGGTCGTGACGATGGTCATGCGCGAGAGGCTCGAGTCCTCGGTCGGCGCGACGGTCAGCGATTCGATGTTGTAGCCACGGGCCGAGAACAGGCCCACCACGCGGGAAAGAGCACCCGGCTCGTTTTCCAGCAGCACTGCAATGATGTGTTTCATGTTTGCGTGACTCCTCTTTTCGCCGCCCTCCCCCGTGCACGGTAATGCGCGGGCTCGGCGGGCAATAGATTCGTCAGTAAAGAGTTGAGCGAATGTTCCGCGGATCAGAGATCTTCGGAACCCAACAGCATTTCGGTGATGCCCATGCCGGCCTTCACCATCGGGAACACGTTTTCAGTGGGGTCGGTGCGGAAGTCCATGAACACCGTGCGGTCCTTGAGCTTGCGTGCTTCGCGCAGCGCGGGCTCCACGTCTTGTGGACGCTCGATCAGCATGCCGACGTGGCCGTAGGCCTCGGCGAGCTTCACGAAGTTCGGCAGTGCATCCATGTAGCTGTGGCTGTAGCGGCCGGAGTATTCGATCTCCTGCCACTGGCGCACCATGCCCAGGTAGCGGTTGTTGAGCGAGCAGATCTTGATCGGCGTGTTGTACTGCAGGCAGGTGGAGAGTTCCTGGATGCACATCTGCACCGAGCCTTCGCCGGTGATGGTGAACACTTCCGAATCGGGCTTGGCGAGCTTGATGCCCATGGCGTAGGGAATGCCCACGCCCATGGTGCCCAGGCCGCCGGAGTTGATCCAGCGGCGCGGCTCGTCGAAGCGGTAGTACTGGGCGGCCCACATCTGGTGCTGGCCCACGTCCGACGTGATGTACGCGTCGGCGTCCTTGGTCATGTTCCAGAGGGTCTCGACCACGTACTGCGGCTTGATCACGTCCTTGTTGCCGCGGTCGTACTTGAGGCAGTCGCGCGAGCGCCAGGCCTCGATGGTCTTCCACCAGTCGGCCAGCGCGCCGGCGTCGGGCTTGGCGGTGCTCTCGCGGATCATCGAGATCAGCTCGGTGAGCACGTCCTTCACGTCGCCGACGATCGGGATGTCGACCTTCACGCGCTTCGAGATGCTCGAAGGGTCGATGTCGATATGGATGATCTTGCGCTCGTTCTGCGCGAAGTGCTTGGGGTTGCCGATGACGCGGTCGTCGAAACGAGCGCCCACCGCCAGCAGCACGTCGCAGTTCTGCATCGCGTTGTTGGCTTCGATGGTGCCGTGCATGCCCAGCATGCCCAGGAACTTGCGGTCGCTGGCCGGATAGGCGCCCAGGCCCATCAGCGTGTTCGTGACCGGGTAGCCGAGCATGTCGACGAGCGTGCGCAGTTCGTTCGTGGCATTGCCCAGCAGCACGCCGCCGCCGGTGTAGATGTAGGGGCGCTTGGCCGCCAGCAGCAGTTGCAGCGCCTTGCGGATCTGTCCGCCGTGGCCCTTGCGCACCGGGTTGTACGAGCGCATCTCGACCTTGTCGGGATAGCCTGCGTAAGGAACCTTCTTGAAGGAAACGTCCTTCGGCACGTCCACCACCACAGGGCCGGGGCGGCCACTGCGCGCGATGTGGAAGGCCTTTTTCATCGTCATGGCCAGATCCTTGGGATCCTTGACGAGGAAGTTGTGCTTGACGATGGGGCGGGTGATGCCGACCGTGTCGCATTCCTGGAAGGCGTCGAGGCCGATGGCGGCCGTCGGCACCTGACCCGAGATGATCACCATCGGGATGGAATCCATGTACGCCGTCGCGATGCCGGTGACCGCGTTGGTCAGGCCGGGACCGGAAGTGACCAGCGCCACGCCGACTTCGCCGGTCGCGCGCGCATAGCCATCGGCCGCGTGCACGGCTGCCTGCTCGTGCCGCACCAGCACGTGCTGGATGGTGTCCTGCTTGTAGAACGCGTCGTAGATGTAGAGAACGGCGCCACCAGGGTAGCCCCAGACGTACTGAACGCCTTCGGCCTGCAGTGCCTTGACCAGCACCTCAGCGCCCATGAGTTCTTGCGTGGCGTTGCCGGCGCTCGAGGACGCGGCGGCTGCGGAGATGATTTCCGCCTTGGAGATTTCCATGATCAACCTTTGTTTATTTCGGGAACGAAATACCTTGGGTGCCCCTTGCCAACCCTTGTGAGGTCGCGCCAGGACTTGAGGCCAAAGCCATGAGCGGACTGATGTTCCGCCGGACCGTGACCCGTTTGCCTTTTGACTTGCAGGCCGGATTATGGCATTTCCGGACGTTCAGATTCGCTTCAGCACTTGTGTAAAGCGACAAAGGCATAATCCGCGGCGGTAAACATACGCGATCGCTAGACCCCCATTTCCCACGCGGCGCGACCTGCGCCCCCTCTCGCTTGGCCACTGAACTAGAACTCTCCGACTTCCTGAAAAGCGTCGAACGACGCGCTTTCAAGCGCTCGGTCTACCACGTGCGGGATGAAGAAGCGGCGCTCGATATCGTGCAGGACAGCATGATGAAGCTGGCCCAGCATTACGGCGACAAGCCGGCCAACGAGCTGCCGATGCTGTTCCAGCGCATCCTGTCGAATTGCACCCTCGACTGGTTCCGCCGCCAGAAGACCCGCCGCGCCCTGTTCTCCAACCTCAGCGACTTCGATTCTGTCGACGACGACGGCGATTTCGATCTGCTGGAGAACTTCGTCTCGCCGACCGACTCTAGGGAATCGGAGAGCGCCGAAGACACCACCCGCCGCGCCCAGGTCTTCCACGAAATCGAGGAACAGATCGCAGCACTGCCGGGCCGTCAACGCGAGGCTTTCCTGATGCGTTACTGGGAGGAAATGGACGTCGCGGAGACGGCCGCAGCGATGGGCTGTTCCGAAGGCAGCGTCAAAACCCATTGCTCGCGAGCCGTTCACGCTCTGAGCAAGGCGCTCAAAGCCAAGGGAATATCGCTATGAATACTAAGGTTCCACCCTCCTCATTCACCGCCGAAGACGAGTTTGGCCAACGACTTGCTGCCCGCCTCTCGGCCGGCAACAAGGAGCTGTCGCACGACATCGGCGAACGGCTCCGCGTGGCACGCGCACAGGCCGTGGCGGCGCGCAAGCTGCCCCCGCAATTGCGAACCGCACCCGTGGTGGTGCAGTCGGGCCACACGGCGATGCTCGGTGGCAGCTGGTGGACCCGCATCGGCTCGGTGGTGCCGCTCATCGCGCTCGTGGCCGGCCTCATCACCATCAGCGTAATGCAGGACGACGACCGCGCCAGCGAACTGGCCGAAGTGGATTCCGCGCTCCTTACCGGCGATCTCCCGCCCGCCGCCTATACCGACCCCGGTTTTGCTCAATTCCTGAAGGCCGACAGCGCCTCCGACTGAACTTTTCACTGACCGAATGCGACGCCGCCCCTCTCCCAGCGCGAATACCTCCCGCCCCCTGCGCCCGCTCCAGGCGGGCGCAGTCGCTTGGGCGAGCGCGCTTGCGGTCGCTGCCTTCGGCCTGTCGGCCGCTGGCGCGCAGCCCCGCGCCGAAAACGCCGCAAACACCGCGGGCACCAGCAGCCCCAAGGCCGTCTCGACGACCAAGCCGCTCTGGAGCGAGCTCACGCCTGGGCAGCAGCAAGCTCTCACGCCACTGAGCCCCCACTGGAACACCCTGAACGCCGGGCAAAAACGCAAGTGGCTGGCGCTGTCGCACAACTACGCGGAAATGTCGGCCGAGGACAAGACGACCCTGCACAGCCGCATGATCGAGTGGGCCGCACTGAGCAACCAGCAACGCACTCAGGCTCGCCTGAACTTTGCCGAAGTCAAGCGCATTCCAGCTGACGAGCGCAAGGCCAAGTGGGAGCAATACCAGGCGTTGAGCGAAGAACAGAAGCGCAAGCTGGCCGAGCGTGCGCCCCCCAAGCCGCGTGGGGCTGCGATTCCGATTCGGCCAGTCTCCGCCCAAAAGCTCGTGCCGGTGCCTGCGGTCACGCCCGGTGCGCAGCACACCCCCAGGATCCTGCTGACACCGCCGCCTGCTCCGGCTTCGCCTCCCGCTACCCTGATGGTCGCCACTCCGCCAGAGCGCGCGCCTTCGACAACGCCGGCTGTCGTGGTCACCCCCGCTGCACCGCCGCCGCCCGCCAGTGTCTCGGCTCCGCCGGTCCCGGCCGAGGCGCAAGTACCGCCCCCCTCGTCGGTCTCGGCCGAACCGGCGACCACCTCTCCCTGACCACAAGGGCCTCGATGGTTTCCAGCTCTCCCGAAGTTTCGGGATCCGATCACCCGGCCTCGCCCGTCCCCACCGCAAGCAGCGCTCCCGTCTCGACAGTGCCCGGCCTGTGGCGCCGGATGGCCTGCTGGCTCTATGAAGGCATGCTGCTGTTCGCGGTCGTGTTCGTCTCGGGCTGGCTCTTCAGCACGCTGGGGCAGATGCGCGACGCCATGGATTCGCGGCGCCACCTGTTCCAGGCTTTCCTCTTCGTAGTTTTTGGCGTGTACTTCGTCTGGTTCTGGACCAAGGGCCAGACGCTTGCCATGAAAACCTGGAATATCCGTATCGTCGACCTGCACGGCCAGCCCATCAGCCAACGCCGCGCTCTCGCGCGCTACCTGCTGAGCTGGATCTGGTTCCTGCCGCCGCTGGCTACCCTCGCCCCCTTCAAGCTCTCGGGCGGCGAATCGACCCTCCTGATCTTCGGCTGGGTCGCCATCTGGGCCCTGCTTGCACGCTTTCACCCCGACCGCCAGTTTTGGCACGACGCCTGGGCCGGTACGCGGCTCATCACCTCCAAGCCGATGAGCCGCCGATGAGTGCCTTGCCCAATCTTCCCGATCCCGCCGTCAATCCGCAAAAGGCCCGCAAGGGCTTCGAGCGCGTCTGGCACGCCACGCTGATTTCGCTGCACGGCCTTCGCGCCGGCTGGAGCGAGCCCGCTTTCCGCCAGGAAGCCATCCTGTCGATCTTCATGATCCCGGCGTCGTTCTGGCTCGGCAGCAGCTGGGTCGAAGTGGCCCTGCTCGCGGGCAGCGCGCTCCTGGTGATGATCGTGGAACTGCTCAACACCGCCGTCGAAGCCGCCATCGACCGCATCGGGCCCGAGTGGCACGACCTCTCCAAGCGTGCCAAGGACATGGGCAGCGCGGCCGTGCTGCTGTCGCTCACACTGTGCGGCGGCATCTGGGCCGCGGCGCTCTGGCAACGCTTCCTGTCATGAGCGGGCATGCCGGCTGCGGCATGATGGCAGGATGAATCCTGAATTTTCGATCTGTGTGTATTGCGGCTCGCGCCCCGGCGAGCGCCCCGAGTTTTCCCAGGCCGCGCAAGCGGTCGGCCAGTGGATCGGCAAGCACGGCGGCCAATTGGTCTACGGTGGCGGCCGTACCGGCTTGATGGGCACCGTGGCCGAGGCCACCCGCCTCGCCGGAGGGCGCGTGGTCGGCATCATTCCCAAGGCGCTTGTCGACAAGGAACTGGCCAACTCGCTCTGCGACGAACTTCACGTGGTCGACACCATGCACGAGCGCAAGGCAATGATGGGCGAACGAGCCGACGCCTTCGTCGCCCTTCCGGGCGGCATCGGCACTTTCGAGGAACTCTTCGAGATCTGGACCTGGCGCCAGCTCGGCTACCACGACAAGCCGACCGGCATCCTGAACACCGCCGGCTACTACGACGGCCTGCTGGGCTTCCTGGCCCACAGCGTGCGTGAAGGCTTCATGGGCGAATGGCAGATGGAGCTGATTCGCACCGGCACCGAGGTGCCCGAGCTTCTGGCAGCGTTGCGCGCCGAAGTGCCGCTCCATCCGCGGGAAGACAGGCTGTCGGAAAACCTCTGACGCCCGCCTGCCCGGAAAAAGCCTCCGTTACCGGAGGCTTTTTTGCTTCAGACCGCGTTTTCGTTTTCTTCGCCAGTGCGGATGCGCACGATGCGCTCCACCTCGGTCACGAAGATCTTGCCGTCGCCGATCTTCCCGGTGCGCGCGGAATTAACGATGGCCTCGATGCAGCGCTCCACGTCGCCCTCGTTGACGACGACTTCGACCTTCATCTTGGGCAGGAAGTCGACCACGTACTCGGCGCCGCGGTACAGCTCGGTGTGCCCCTTCTGGCGGCCGAAGCCCTTGACCTCGGTCACGGTCAGGCCGGTAACGCCCACTTCGGCCAAGGCCTCGCGCACGTCCTCGAGCTTGAAGGGTTTGACGATGGCGGTGATCTGCTTCATGGTTTTTGCGCTCCGGCGGTTTCGTTGAATTTGCTGGTGATAGGGTAACGCCAATCCTTGCCGAAGCTTCGATGGGTGACCCGGATGCCTACCGGCGCCTGGCGCCGCTTGTATTCGTTGATCCTGATGAGCCGCGCAACCCGCTCGACCACCGCGCGTTCGTAGCCCGCGGCGATGATCTCGTCGATGCCTTCATCGTCCTGCATGTAGCGTGCCAGGATTCCGTCGAGGATGTCGTAGGGCGGGAGGCTGTCCTGGTCGGTCTGGTCGGGCCGCAGTTCGGCGCTGGGCGGGCGCGTGATGATCCGCTCGGGAATGGGCTCTGCGCCCATGCCGTAGGGGTCGTGGGCGTTGCGCCAGCGCGCCAGTGCGAACACCGTGGTCTTCAGCAGATCCTTGATGACCGCGAAACCGCCCGCCATGTCGCCGTAGAGCGTGCAGTAGCCGGTGGCCATTTCGCTCTTGTTGCCAGTGGTGAGCACGATGGAGCCGAACTTGTTCGACAGCCCCATCAGCAGCGTGCCGCGAATGCGTGCCTGAATGTTCTCTTCGGCCGTGTCCTCGGGCCGGCCCTTGAACTCTTCGGCCAGCGCACCCTTGAACGACTCGAAGGTGTGACGGATCGAGATCTCGTCGTAGCGCACGCCCAGCCGGCCCGCCATGTCGCGCGCGTCGATCCAGCTGATGTCGGCCGTGTAGGGCGAAGGCATCATCACCGCGCGAACCTTGTCCTTGCCCAATGCGTCGACCGCGATGGCGAGCACCAGGGCGGAATCGATGCCGCCCGAAAGCCCGAGGATAGCGCCCGGAAAACCGTTCTTGCCGATGTAGTCGCGCACGCCGAGCACCAGCGCGTCCCAAAGCTGCGCCTCGGCGTCACGCGGCGCGGCAATGGCTCCGGCCTCGGCGACGAAGCCCACACCGCCCTGCGGTGCGCGCTCCAGTTGCGCGAAGACCAGCTTCTCCCGAAAGCTCTCGGCCTGCATGACGGTGGTGCCGTCGGCCTGCAGCGCGAAAGAAGCCCCGTCGAACACCACTTCGTCCTGCCCGCCCACCAGATGGGCGTAGACCAGCGGCAACCCCACGGCACGCGCCCGCTCGGCCATGCGCGCCACGCGCTCGCCTTCCTTGCCCACGTGGTACGGCGAGGCGTTGATCACCGCCAGTACCTCGGCGCCACTTTCGCGGGCCAGTTCGGCCGGCTGGTCGAACCAGGCGTCCTCGCAGATCAACAGGCCGACAGAGACGCCGCCCGCCTCGAACACGCAAGTGCCCTGCCCTGGCGTGAAATACCGGCGCTCGTCGAACACCTGGTAGTTGGGCAGCTCGCGCTTGGCGTAGGTCTCGAGGATTCGGCCTTCCTTGATGACGCTCGCCGCGTTGTGCCGAAGCTGCACCGCCACCGAGCGGCTGCGCAGGCTTCCGCCCGTCGGATGCCCCACCACCACGACCATGTCTTTGAGGTCGGCCAGAGCGGCGGCAATGCCTTTCACGGCATCATCGCAGGCTTCGGTGAAGGCGGGCCGCAGGAACAGGTCTTCCGCCGCATAGCCGGCAATGGAAAGTTCGGGTGTCAGCAGCAGGCGCGCGCCTTGCGAATAGGCCTCGCGCGCGGCATCGACGATCTTTTTCGCGTTGCCGGCGAGGTCGCCCACCACAAAATTGAGTTGCGCGATGGCGAGCTTGAGCGTCATTACAGAAGGAAGAAAAAGGCTTGAACGATTATGTCATTCGGGTTCTGTCGTCACCGTCGGACGTGAGCCCGCAGGCATGGAACGCGTTGCTCGCCACACAGGCCGAGCCTTCGCCTTTCATGCGCCACGAATACCTCTCGGCGCTGCATGAAAGCGGCAGCGCCACGCCCTCCAGCGGATGGACGCCACAGTTCGTCACGCTGTGGCGCGGCAAGCAGTTGCAGGCGGCGTGCCCGCTTTACATCAAAGACCATTCGTACGGCGAATACGTCTTCGACTGGGCCTGGGCCAACGCATACGAGCAGCACGGCCTGGCGTACTACCCCAAGGCGGTGGTCGCCGTGCCCTTCACGCCCGTGCCCGGCACGCGCCTGTTGGCCCGCGATGCCCAAAGCCGCACCTTGCTGGTGCAGGGCTTGGTGGCCCTGTGCAAGCAGGAAGAACTGTCGTCGCTGCATCTGCTGTTCGGCGCCGATGAAGACATCGCGGCCTGCACCGAGGCCGGCCTCATGCTGCGCAATACAGTGCAATTCCATTGGACCAACGCCCAGTACGCCGACTTCGACAGCTTCCTCGCCAGCCTCTCCCACGACAAGCGCAAAAAGATCCGCCAGGAGCGCCGCAAGGTGGCCGACGCGGGCGTGAGCTTTCGCTGGTCGCGCGGCGCCGACATCCCGAAGGCCGACTGGGATTTTTTCTACCGCTGCTACGAGCGCACCTACCGCGAGCACGGCAACCCGCCCTACCTCACGCGCGACTTCTTCCGCCGCATGGCTGACACGATGCCCGAGGCATGGCTGCTGTTCATCGCAGAGCGCAACGGCAAGCCCATGGCCTCGAGCCTGATCGCGCTCTCGACCCAGCCGGACGAGCCCCTGGTGGCCTATGGCCGCTACTGGGGCGCGCTGGAGCGCGTCGATTGCCTGCACTTCGAAGCCTGCTACTACCAGCCGCTGGCTTGGTGCATTGCGCACGGCGCCAAGCGCTTCGAGGGCGGCGCGCAGGGCGAGCACAAGATGGCCCGCGCGCTGATGCCTGTCAAGACCACCAGCGCCCACTGGCTGGCCCATCCGGCCTTTGCCGACGCGGTCGAACGCTTTCTCGAGCGCGAGGGCGCCGGCATCGAGAACTACATGGACCATCTGGGCGAACGCAGCCCCTTCAAGGCCGCCTGACCGCGTCCGGCTCGTGCCATGTCGGGCTGCTATAAAAACGCCCGAATCCACAACAACACAAAGGGAAACGCACCATGCCATTCGTCGGACTGGGGCTGCACGTTCTTGTCGCGCTGTTCTTTGCCGTGCATGCCATGCGCCACGGCAAGCAGATGTACTGGCTGATTATCCTGTTCAGCTTTCCGCTCCTGGGCAGCCTCGTGTATTTCGTGGTCGAGTACCTGCCGGCCTCGCGCATGCAGCGCACCGCCGGCAAGGTGGCCAGCGCGGCCATCGGTTTCATTGATCCCGAGCGCGAGTACCGCGCCGCGGCCGATGCCTATGACCTCGCGCCCACCGCCCAGAACAAGCTGCGCCTGGCCAAGGCCTCGCTCGACCGGGGCCAACCCGCCGACGCCGTCGGCCACTACCGCGATGCGCTGAAAGGCCCGCTGGCGTCCGACCCCGAGCTTCAGTTCGGCCTTGCCAGCGCGCTGCTCGCCGCGGGCGGCCCGGCCTCGGGGCAGGAGGCCCTGCAGGCGATCCAGGCCCTGCGCGCCACGCGCGACGACTATCGGCGCGACGAAGTCGCCCTGCTCAACGCCCGCGCACTGGCCGCCGACGGGCGTCAGCAAGAAGCGCGCGAAGCCTTCGAGAGCGCCCTGAGCCAATACGGCACGGTCGAGACCCGGGCCCGCTATATCGCGTGGCTGGCTCAGCAAGGGGATGCCGGCGGCGCGCAACGCCACTGGGAAGAGCTCCAGCAGGCGGCACGCCACTGGAACTCGCACGCGCGATCGGTCAATCGCGAGTGGATGCGGCTGGCCTCGGACGCGGTCCGGGCCTGAGGCCGCAGGTCCAGGGGCATTGCGCCCCCGGACGCTGCCTTTAGGCAGCAGAACTTACTTCTTGTAGTTGGCGATGCCGTCGAGGATTTCCTTCTTGGCGGAGTCGATGCCTTCCCAGCCCAGCACCTTGACCCACTTGCCGGCTTCCAGGTCCTTGTAGTGCTCGAAGAAGTGGCTGATGGCCTTCAGGCGCATCGGGTTCACGTCGTCGACCGACTTCCAGTGGCTGTAGATCGGCAGCACCTTGTCGGTGGGCACGGCCAGCACCTTGCCGTCGACGCCGGCTTCGTCTTCCATCATCAGGATGCCCAGCGGGCGGCACGGCACGACCACGCCCGGCAGCAGCGGGTAGGGGGCGATCACCAGCACGTCGACCGGGTCGCCGTCGCCCGACAGGGTCTGCGGCACATAGCCGTAGTTGGCCGGGTAGTACATGGCCGTCGTCATGAAACGGTCGACGAAGATCGCGCCCGATTCCTTGTCGACTTCGTACTTGATCGGGTCGGCGTTCATCGGGATTTCGATCACGACGTTGAAGGCATCGGGGACGTTTTTTCCGGGGGAAACTTTGTCGAAGGACATGACGTTTTTCGAGTAGTTGAAAAGTATGAGACGGATGGGGACAAACCCGGAGTTTACTTTCCGTGTCACCGCGACGTCGCACACGCTTTCGTTTTTGCCTGTAAATTGCAACCGTTGGCCAATCGGCTCCGCACCCTCGGTGCAGCGAGCTTCGAGGAAGCAACGCGACGGATAGCATGGCCCCGTACGCGTTGCACGCAAGGGCCCATGCTGCCCGTCTCCACTAGTCGCAACGAACGAATGGAGAAGCAAGGCATGATCGGCAACACCCCCCTGATACTGGCAATCGTCTGCGGCCTCGTGGCCGTGGCCTATGGTTTCTGGGCCCGAAGTTGGATTCTCGCGAGGGACCCCGGCAACGCGCGCATGCAGGAAATCGCGGCCGCCATCCAGACCGGCGCTTCCGCCTACCTCGCCAAACAGTACACGACCATCGCGGTCGTCGGCGTGGTGCTCGCCGTATTGATCGCCCTCTTCCTCGACCTGACCACCGCGGTCGGCTTCATCGTGGGCGCGGTGCTTTCGGGCGCCTGCGGCTTCATCGGCATGAACGTGTCGGTGCGCGCCAATGTGCGCACCGCGCAGGCGGCCACGCACGGCATCGGCCCGGCGCTGGACGTGGCCTTCCGCGGCGGCGCCATCACCGGCATGCTGGTGGTGGGCCTGGGCCTGCTGGGCGTGTCGGGCTTCTACTGGTTCCTGGCCGGCAGCACGCCGGCGGCCGGTCAGAGCCTCTCGGCCATCCTCAATCCGCTGATCGGCTTTGCCTTCGGCTCGTCGCTGATCTCGATCTTCGCGCGGCTGGGCGGCGGCATCTTCACCAAGGGCGCCGACGTCGGCGCCGACCTGGTGGGCAAGGTCGAGGCCGGCATTCCTGAAGACGACCCGCGCAACCCGGCGGTGATCGCCGACAACGTGGGCGACAACGTCGGCGACTGCGCCGGCATGGCGGCCGACCTGTTCGAGACCTATGCCGTGACGCTGATCGCGACCATGGTGCTCGGCGCACTGATGGTCACGGCGGCGCCGACCAACGCGGTGCTCTATCCGCTGGCGCTGGGCGGCGTGTCGATCATCGCGTCGATCATCGGCTGCTTCTTCGTCAAGGCGTCGCCGGGCATGACCAACGTGATGCCGGCGCTTTACAAAGGCCTGGCGGTGGCGGGCATCCTGTCGCTGATCGCGTTCTGGTTCGTCACGAGCTGGCTGATTCCCGACAACGCCATCGCCCCCAGCGGCAGCCAGCTGAAGCTGTTCGGCGCCTGCTTCGTGGGCCTGGCGCTCACGGCCGCCCTGGTGTGGATCACCGAGTACTACACCGGCACGCAGTACAAGCCCGTGCAGCACATCGCGCAGGCTTCGACCACCGGCCACGGCACCAACATCATCGCGGGCCTGGGCGTGTCGATGCGTTCCACTGCCTGGCCGGTGATCTTCGTGTGCATCGCGATCCTGGCCTCCTATTCGCTGGCGGGCCTGTTCGGCATTGCCGTGGCTGCCACCTCGATGCTGAGCATGGCCGGCATCGTGGTCGCGCTCGACGCCTACGGCCCCATCACCGACAACGCCGGCGGCATCGCCGAGATGAGCGAGCTGCCCGAGAGCGTGCGCGCGGTGACCGACCCGCTCGACGCGGTCGGCAACACCACCAAGGCAGTGACCAAGGGCTACGCCATCGGCTCGGCCGGCCTCGCGTCGCTGGTGCTCTTTGCCGACTACACCCACAAGCTGGAGAGCTTCGGCCAGGCCATCAGCTTCAACCTGAGCGACCCGATGGTCATCGTCGGCCTGTTCATCGGCGGGCTGATTCCCTACCTGTTCGGCGCGATGGCCATGGAAGCGGTGGGCCGCGCGGCCGGCGCGGTGGTCGAGGAAGTGCGCCGCCAGTTCCGCGACATTCCCGGCATCATGGAAGGCACCGGCAAGCCCGAGTACGGCAAGGCCGTGGGCATGCTGACCGGCGCGGCCATCAAGGAAATGATGATCCCGTCGCTGCTGCCGGTGGTGGTGCCGATCGTGGTCGGCCTGCTGCTCGGGCCGAAGGCGCTGGGCGGGCTGCTGATGGGCACCATCGTCACGGGCCTGTTCGTCGCCATCTCGATGTGCACGGGCGGCGGCGCCTGGGACAACGCCAAGAAGTACATCGAGGACGGCCACCACGGCGGCAAGGGCTCCGAGGCGCACAAGGCGGCCGTCACCGGCGACACCGTGGGCGACCCCTACAAGGACACCGCCGGTCCGGCCGTGAACCCGCTGATCAAGATCATCAACATCGTGGCGCTGCTCATCGTGCCGCTGGTGGTGAAGTTCCACGCCGGCGACGCGGCAGCCGCCCTGCCGACGAAGATCGAGACGCCGCCCGCCGCGACGCCCCCCGCGGCCATGGCTGCACCGTCGACGCCCGGCGCTGTGGTGGCCGCGGGCGCCGTATCGGCCGCCGAGACCGCCGCGGTGAAGGTCGAGAACGGCGTCGTCAAGTTCTACTTCGCGACCGCCAGCGCCGAAGTGGCGCCCAACGCCAGGGAAGCCCTGGCCGACGTCATCAAGGCGGTGCAGAGCGGCAGCACGGTGCTCGTGAGCGGCTACCACGACGCCAGTGGCGACCCGGCCAAGAATGCCGAACTGGCCAAGCAGCGAGCCATGGCCGTGAGCGACGCGCTCAAGGCGGCCGGCGCGCCGGAAGACAAGATCGAGCTGGCCAAGCCCGAGCAATCGCAAGCCGACGGGCCACCCTCCGAGGCCCGCCGCGTCGAAGTCAAAGTAAAGTCCTGAAATGCCCACACCTGCCCGACTCGAATCGTTCATCGCCGCCGTCGAAGGCGGCGCGCATGCCAAAGCCATCGAGGACTACTACACCGAAGATGCGACCATGCGCGAAAACCAGGCCGAGCCGCGGCGGGGCCGCAGCACGCTGGTGGCGCAGGAAACGGCCGTGCTGGAGCGCACCGAGTCGGTGGTGTCCACCTGCGTGCGGCCGGTGCTGGTGAATGGCGACCACGTGGCCATTCACTGGATCTTCGAGTTCAGCTTCAAGGGCGGCGGCAAGATGCGCATGGAGGAAATTGCCTGGCAGCGCTGGGAAGGCGAGCGCATCGCCGAAGAGCAGTTCTTCTACGACCCGGCGCAGAAAAAGCCGGCCTGAGCCTTTTCGCATGCCGCCCGGTCATGGCGCTGAACACTCCCTAGCCCCATGCGATACCTCCGCGCCCTGATCGCCGGCACCCTGGCCATTGCATGCGCGGAGCTGGCGGTGGTGCGGCGCTTTCCGCGCATCCTGCTGGCGATCGTCGCGGTCGGCGTGGTCCCGGCGATCTATGCGCTGATCTATCTCACGAGCGTGTGGGACCCGGCCGGCCACACGGCCGACCTGCCCGCCGCGATCGTGAACGAAGACCGAGGCGTGACCTACATGTCGCACTCGGTGAATGTCGGCGAGCAGCTCACGGCCACCCTGCTGGCCAAGCGCGCCTTCGGCTTTCGCGTGATGACCAACGAAGAAGAGGCGCGCGCCGAGGTGCGGCGCGGCACGCTCGCCTTCGCCCTGCTGATTCCGCCGGACTTCAGCGCCGACGCCGTGCCCGGCGCGCAACGCGGCGCGGGGCGGCTGGTGGTCTACACCTCCGAGGGCAACAACTACAGCTCCGCCGGCCTCGCCCGCCGCTTCGCGGGCGAACTGGGGCACCAGGTCAACGAGATGCTCAACGAGCAGCGCTGGACGCTGGTGCTCAATGCGGCAGCGGGCTCTCAGCAGCGGCTGGAGCAGCTCAAGCAGGCGCTGCTGGCCCTGCGCGACGGCTCGCAGACGCTGGCCTCCGGCGCCGCCCAGTACAGCACCGCGGCGCGCGAAGTGGGCAACGGATTCAAGCAGGTCAACGGCGGCATCCGCCTGATCCAGTCGAAGCTGCCGGCCGACGCGGACCTTCGCGCGCTCAAGAGCGGCGCTCAGCAGCTCGCGGCGGGCCAGCACGAACTGGGCTCGGGCCTGGTCCAGATCGGCGAGGGCCTCGACCAGCTCCACGGCGGCGCAGGCCAACTGGGCGACGGCGCGCGCCGGCTGCAGCGGGAATCGGCTGACATTCCCTTCGTGGGCGAGCGCATTGCCAGGGGCGCCGGCGAACTCGCGGGCGGCGCGGACAAGCTCCGCGGCGGCCTCGAGCAGGCCCAGGCCGCCATGTCCAAGACACAGGACGGCAACCTGAAGCTCACCGACGGCGCCACGGCTCTGGAAGGCGGCGTCGGCAAGCTCACCGACGGCATGGGCGCGCTGTCCGCCGGCATCCGCACCATGGCCGGCAAGCTGCCCGAGGACCGCAGGCTCGACGAATTCGTGCAGGGCGGCACGCAGCTCGCGCAGGGCGCACAGAGGTTGCTGACCGGCGTGCGCACCATCGAGGCCGCCCTGCCCGCGTCCATTACCCGCATCCAGGGCAGCGCCTCGGGCCTGGCCGATTCGGTCGAGCCCAGGGTCGAGGTGGTGGCGCCGGTGGCCAACAACGGCAGCGCCTTCGTGCCCAACATGGTGTCGGTCGCGCTCTGGATCGGCGCGGTGATGGCCGGCTACCTGTTCAACATCCGCATCGTGCTGTCGGACCACACGCACTACCCCAAGCTCGCCAAGACGCTGGGAAAGATCACCGTGCCCGCGCTGATCGTGCTGCTGCAGGTGGCGCTGGTGCTGGCCACGCTGCTGGGCGTGCTCGAGGTTCAGGCGCCGAACGTGGCGGCGCTGGCGCTCACGATGGCATTGGCATCGCTGGTGTTCCTGGTGGTGCTGTTCGCCATCCTGCATGTGTTCGGCGACTTCGGCCGCATCCTCACGGTGCTGCTGCTGACCTTGCAGCTCTCGGCCGGCGGCGGCGTGCTGCCGGTTGAACTGTCGGCCGGCTTCTTCCGCACGGTGCACAGCTGGCTGCCGTTCAGCTGGGTGGTACAGGCCTTCCGCGCTGTGATGTTCGGCGCCTTCGACAACGGGTGGGTCCATGCCTGCGGCGTGGTGCTGCTCTCGGGCGCCGTGGCGGTGGGCCTGATGGCCATCTTCGGCAAGTGGAAGGACGTACTGCTTGCAGACTACAAGCCCACGATCCAGGTCTGATTGATGCAACACTTTCGATGTAACATACAATCTGTCAGATGAACACGCCCGCCGTGCCCGCTGCCGACGCCACGCCTGCCGCCGACGATCTCTCCATCGAGGCACTGGCCACGCGCACCGGCGTCACGGTGCGCAACATCCGCGCCTACACCACCGCCGGGCTGCTGCCACCGCCCCGGTTGCGCGGCCGCCTCGGGCTCTATGGCGACGACCACGCACAGCGCCTCGCCCTGATCCGGGAACTGCGCGAGCAAGGCTTCGGCATCGAGGCGATCCGACGCATCTTCGGCCGCGCGCCGGCTTCGGTGTGGGGCGACCTCGTCTCGGTCGCCCGCTCGATGTCGGGCAGCCTGTTCGCCTCTGAAACGCCCGTGGTCGTGTCCGCCAAGGCCCTCTCCGCCAAGTGGAAAGGCCAGATGACACCCGCCCTGCTCGCCCGCGCCACCAAGGCCGGCCTGATGCGCGAGCTGCCCGACGGACAGGTGCAGATGCTTAGCCCCGCCCTCGGACAGGTGGCCGAGCAGCTCGCCGCACTCGGCTTGCCGCTCGAGCAGGTGATCGGCATGCAGGAAACCATGGCGCGCACGCTGCGCACCGTGGCGCGGCACTGGCTGCGCACCCTGGCCGACAGCCTGCTGTCGGGCGACGCCATCGACGCCGAACGCATGGCGCAATTGCTGGAGCAGGCCCGTCCGCTCGCCACCGGCGCGGTGCAAGCCGCGTTCCCCGTGATCCTGCAGCAGGAGCTCGACACCCTGCTGCACAAGACCGCCTGACCGATGACAAGCACCCGCCCCCTTCACTCATCCTTGTTGCTGCTGCCGGCGCTGCTCATGCTGTGCGGCTCGGCTTTTGCGCAAGCACAGGCGCGCAGCGACGGCACCCTGGCGCTGAGCTTCGACGCCGCCCGCGCCCGCATGGTCGACCGTTCCGACAAGCTGGCCGCCGCCCGCGCGGCCGTCGATGCCAAGGAGCTGCAGAGCCAGGGCCTCAAGGGGCTGGGCGGGCCGACGGTCGCCGTCTCTGGGCTGGCCTATGCCTACAACGCCAACCTCAACCTCGACCTCGATCCGCTCAACCAGAAGCTCGGGCAGATCGGCTCGGCGCTGCCGTCGTCGATCCAGAGCCTTGTCTCGCGCGTGCCGATTCCTCAATTGCCCAACAGCTACACGCTCAACCGGCACGACAGCGGCGCCAACGCTTCGATCTCCGCCGTGTGGCCCATCTATCTCGGCGGCGCGACCGACGCTGTGCGCGGCTTCGTGTCGGCGCAGACGCGCGAGGCCGAAGCGGATGCCGAACAGGCCGGCCACGAGGTCGACACCCTGCTGGTGCAGCGCTACTTCGGCGCCCAGCTCGCGCAGCGCGCCGCCACCCTGCGCGCACAGGCCGAGCGCACCATCGCGCAGCACGATTCGGCCGCGCAGAAGATGCTGTCGGCCGGCGTGATCTCGCGCGTGGAGCGGCTGCAGGCCAGCGCCGCGTATGAAGAAGCCCGGCGCAACGCCCGCAAGGCGGAAGACGACGCGGCCCTGGCCGGCGTGGCGCTCGCCCGCACGCTGCGCGCCGACGGCACCGTGGCCCCGCAGACGCCCCTGTTCCTCATCAGCACGCCGATCGAGCCGCTCGGCTACTTCATCGACTCTGCGCTCACCCGGCATCCGGGCCTGGGCAAGGTCGCGGCCAAGAAGTCGCAGGCCGAGCAGTTGCACGAAGGCGAGGAAGCGCTGCGCCGCCCGCAGGTCATCGCCTTCGGCACGCGCGAGATCAAAAGCGGCAACGCCGACTGGGTGGCGGGGCTGGGCGTGCGCTGGACGCTGTACGACTCGGTCGACCGCGACGCGCTGTCCGCCTCGTCGCTCAAGCAGGTCGAACAGGCCGAGCGCACCGACGCGCAGGCGCGCAGCGACATCTCGCTGCTGGTCGAGCGCAACTGGCGCGCGCTGGAAAACGCGCGGCGCCAGTACCTGGAAATGAAGGCCTCGGTCGAGCTGGCGCAAGAGGTCGTCAAGCTGCGCACTTCCGGCCTGCGCGAGGGCACGAGCACCACGCTCGACCTGATCGACGCCGAGACCAACCAGGCCAAGGTGCTGACCGAACGCGCGCAAGCCGCCAACGACTACGTGCAGGCGCTCGCGCAACTGCTCGAAAGCGCCGGCCTTTCCGAGAAGTTTTCCGACTACATCGCGCGTGCCGACGTGAAGGTGAATTGATGATGAGTGCCAAGACCCGAAAACTGATCGCGATTTTGGTCGCGCTGCTCGTGCTCGCGCTGCTGGTCTGGGGCTTCTGGCGCGCGTCGCAGCCCGCGCCCGAGGTGTTCCAGGGCCAGATGGAAGCACGCGAGACGGACGTTGCCGGCAAGGTGACGGCGCGCGTCGCCGAAGTCGCGGTGAAGGAAGGCGACCGCATCCAGGCCGGCGCCGTGCTGGTGCGCATGGACAGCCCCGAAGTGCGCGCCAAGCTCGCCCAGGCCACCGCCGCCGAACAGGCCGCGCAGGCCGTGGCCGAGAAGGCGCAGAACGGCGCCCGCCCGCAGGAAGTCGAAATGGCCCGCATGCAGTGGCAGCGCGCCGAAACCGCAGCGCAACTGGCGCAGACCTCGTTCCGCCGCGTCGACGGTCTGGCGCGCGAAGGCCTGGTGGCCGACCAGAAGCGCGACGAGGCCGAAGCCAACTGGAAGGCATCGCGCGACGCCGCCATCGCGGCCAAGGCGCAGTACGACATGGCGCGCACCGGCGCCCGCCCCGAAGACAAGGCCGCTGCCAGCGCACAGGCCCGTCAGGTGGCCGGCGTGGTGGCCGAGGCGAAAGCCGCCAAGGCCGAGACCGAACTGCGCAGCCCCGTCGGCGGCGAAGTGGCGAAGGTGCTGGCCAAGGTGGGCGAGCTGTCGCCGCAGGGCGTGGCCGTGGTCACGGTGGTCGACCTGAACGACCAGTGGGTGGTGCTCAACGTGCGCGAAGACCGGCTGTCCCGTTTTGCGCTCGGCAACGAGTTCGACGCCCGACTGCCCGCGCTGCCCGAAGGCAAGCGCACCGCCCGCTTCAAGGTCTACTACAGCGCCGTGCTGCCCGACTTCGCGACCTGGCGCGCCACCCGCGGCGGCGCGGGCTTCGACGTGCGCACCTTCGAGGTCCGCGCGCGCCCGCTCAAGCCCATCGACGGCGCGCGGCCCGGCATGAGCGTGCTGGTCGACTGAGCTCGCGATGAGCCTGCGCGGCTTTTCCGCTGCCAGCGCACGGCGCGAGTTCGCGCTGCTGCGCACGCGCCCCTGGGACCTGGCCATGATCTCCTGGGTGCCGCTGCTCGCGGTGTTCCTGATCTGGTGGATCTTTTCCGCCGGCCTGCCCGAGCGCCTGCCCATCGGCGTGCTCGACCAGGACCACTCCTCGCTCTCGCGCCAGTTGGTGCGCTTTCTTGATGCCACGCCGGGCCTGCGCGTGGTGCAGCAGTACAGCGACGAAGGCGAGATGGCGCGCGCGCTGACCAGCGGCGCCGTCGACGCGGCGGTGCAGCTGCCGCGCGACCTGAGCCGCGACGTCAAGCAGGGGCGCGTCGGCCAGGTCGTGCTGCTGCACAACGCGCAGTTGGGCACGCATTCGAGCCTGATCCAGCGCGACGTGCGCACCGCCGTGGCCACGGTGTCGGGCGGGGTCGAGCTCGCCGTGCGCAACAAGCGCGGCGAATCGATGACGGCCGCGCGCGTAAGCATGGAGCCGATCAAGGCGAGCATGGTCGCGCTGTTCAACACCTCGACCGACTACGAGCAGTTCCTTGGCGCGGCACTGATTCCCGCGCTGCTGCACATCCTCGCGATGACGGCCGGCGCCTGGGCCGTGGGCCGCGAGCTGCGCGACCGCAGCATCGGCGCCTGGCTCGGCGCGGCGCCGCGCTGGCACGAGGCGCTGGCCGCGCTGGCGGGCAAGCTGGCGCTGCCCTTCCTGAGCCTTTCCGCGGTGGCGATCGCGGCCATGGTGTGGATCACGGCGGGACGCGGGTGGCACCCCGTCGGTTCGCTCGGCTGGACGCTGTTCGCGCTCGTGGTGTTCCTGGCGCTGTCGATCGCGCTCGGCGCGTTCGCGTCCAGCCTCACGCGCTCGCTGCGCACCGCGCTGTCGGCCACCGGCTTCATCACCGCGCCCGCCTTCGCTTTCGGCGGCGTGGGCTTTCCGCTGGTCGCGATGCCGTTCTTCGCGCGCATGTGGGCCAACCTGCTGCCGTACACGCACTACATCCGCGTGCAGATGGAGCAATTGCAGATGGGCGCGCCAGTGCTCTATTCGGTGGCAACGCCGCTGTGGATGGTGCTGGGCACCGCCGTGCTGCTCGCCGCCTCGGCCGCCGCGCTGGTGCGCGCGGCCCGCGCGCCCGACACCTGGGGAGGCCGCTGATGCCGACGGACGACCGCACCCGCTTCGGCGCCGCCTGGCGCGACACCGCCCTGGCCGTTTTGCGCGACAAGGGCGTGCTGCTGATCATGCTGATCGCGCCCATCATCTACGGCTTCTTCTACCCGTGGCCCTACGGCACGCAGGCCGTCACGCGCGTGCCGGTGGCGGTGGTCGACCAGGACCACAGCGCGCTGTCGCGCCAGATCGCGCGCTTCGCGATGGCCAATCCGCGGCTGGACGTGCGCATGGTCACGTCCGACGTGCACGAGGCGCAGCAGGCGCTCTGGCGCGGCGAGATCGAGGGCTACGCGCTGCTGCCCGCGGACCTCAAGCGCAGCGTGCTGCGCGGCACGTCGGCGGTCGTCACCATCGAAGGCAACGGCGCGTATGCGCTGCTGAACAAGGCGGTTCTGTACGGCTTTTCGGAGGCGGTCGGCACCGTATCGGCGGGGGTCGAGATCCGCAAGCTGCAGGCCGGAGGCCAGAGCGCGGTCCAGGCGGCACGCAGCCGCAGCCCGCTCAACACGCAGCTGGTGGCGCTGTTCAACCCGACCGAAGGCTACGGCAGCTACGTGGTGCCGGCGGTGGCGCTGCTGATCCTGCAGCAGACGCTGCTGATGGGCGCGGCCATGCTGGCGGGCACCTGGGCCGAGGCCGGACGGCTGCGGGCGACCATGGGTGCGTGGCTGGGCCGGCTGGGGGCGCTATCGGGCTTCGGCTTCCTGAGCGGGCTGTTCTATTTCGGCTGGGTGTTCTTCCTGCAGGACTATCCGCGCGGTGGCAACCCGCTGGGGGCGATGGTGCTGCTCGCGTTCTACGTGCCGGCCATCTGCACGCTCGGCCTGCTGCTGGGCTGCTGGTTCCGCGACCGCGAGCGGGCCTTGCAGGTGCTGTTGTTCACCGCCCTGCCGATGGCGTTTCTCTCGGGCTTCTCATGGCCGGTGGAGGCCCTGCCGGGGCCCTTGCAGGCACTGCGCTGGGTGTTTCCGAGCACAGCGGGCATCCAGGGCTCGCTGCGCCTCAACCAGATGGGCGCGCCGCTGCACGACGTGCTGCCTTACATCGGCGTGATGCTGGCGTTGACGCTGGCGGGGCTGCTGACGCTGTGGCTGGCCGCCACACCGCGCGGCAATACCGAGCCCAGGCGCGCCTAGCGCAGGCTCTCGGCCGCCACAGCACGCACCAGCCGCGTCGCGGGCACCACCAGTTCGCGCAGATCGCCCGCGCGGTCCTGCTCGATGGCCTGCAGCACCAGTTCGTTGATGCCGCCGACCACCGTCATCGCCATTTCGCTCGTCAGGTGCGCAGCGGGCTCTTCGGCGCAGCCGGCGCTGTTGATCGCGACCTGGATGAAGTTGGCGATCTCGTCGTTCACGCGGCGCCGCACCACCAGCCCCGGCATGCCCAGCCCGAGGATTTCCACGAAGAGCGTGCGCAGCAGAACCGGATCTTGCGCGAGGTAATCGAAATACGCCGTCATGGCCTGCTCGACCTGCGCATGCCAGGGCTGCACCGGGTCGAAGGCTTCACTCACCGCCTGCAGCGCAAGCCGGCTCGCGGTTTCGTAGAGCGCGATCAGGCACTCGGTCTTGGTGCTGAAATGCTCGTAGAAGGTACGGCGCGACACGGCGGCCTCGCGCACGATGTCCGCGATGGTCGTCTCGGCGTAGCCCTTGGCCGCCACCGCCTGCGCCATGCCCTGGAGCAGCCGGTTGTAATGCTCGCTCCCGGGGCCCTCGGGAGACTTCGGCGTGACTGCCTTTTCGATGGTTTCGCTCATGGATGGCACATTTTCCTACGTCTCGGTACTTGACAGTACCAACAAGCGATTGCACCATGGAGGCATGCGGTACGAAGATGTACCAACCCTCCTCCCACGCATTCCGTGTATTTTTCGAGGCTTGATTTCATGACTGAACTCGTTGTCCGACGCCTTCTGATCGACCTGCAACCGCCGTTCGCACGCGACTGGTGCGGCGGCGATGCATTCTCGACCGCTTTCTTCAACGCCCTGTCGATGAGTTTCCCCTTCGGCGAGCAATTCTTCATCGACGCCGTGCGCGACGCCGTGGCCACCCTGCCCCCCGAGGTGCAGGAACAGTACCGCGCCGACGTGCGCGGCTTCATCGGCCAGGAAGCGACGCACCGCCGCATTCACTCGCTGTTCAACAGCCATCTCGAAAAGCAAGGCCTTGTCGACGGCTGGACAGCGCGCGCCAGCAAGCGCCTGACCCTGATGGAAGACGCCGATCCGCGCCATGCGCTGGCGGTCACGGCGGCCACCGAGCACTTCACCGCCATGTTCGCAGAATGGCTGCTGGCCCATCCCGAGATCCTCGACGGCGCCGAGCCCCGCTTGCGCACCATGTGGCTCTGGCACAGCGCGGAAGAGCTGGAGCACAAGAGCGTCGCCTTCGACATCTACAAGGCCGCTGGCGGCTCCGACGAGTGGCGCAAGCGCTGGTTCCGACGCGTGACGATGATGTTCCTGGGCGACCTGATGCGCCAGACCATCGACAACCTGCGCCACGAAAAGCAGCTGTGGAAGTGGTCGACATGGAAAAGCGCGGCGCGCGTGCTGCTGAGCCGCGACGGCCTGCTGCGCGGCAACCTCGCCGGCTGGCGCAGCTACCTGCGCGCGGATTTCCATCCGATGCAGCAGGACAGCACCTTGTCCGAACGCTGGCTGGAGAACAACCGGGCGCAGTACACGCCCGTGGGCGCGGCGCCGGAAGCAGCCGCGGCCCGCTGAAAGCTCAGAAGAAGGTGGCGCGCTGCGTCGTGTTGCCGGCGGGCTGCTGGTGCTCGGGGCGCAGCGTCAACTCGTGCAGGGTGTCGAAGTCCGACGGGGCGTCGGGCACACGCATCACCACTTCGAGTTCGTGCAGCGACGTGACCCAGCGGCCGGCCGGCGACTCGGCCGGTTCGTCGTTGGCGAACACGCCGTCGCGGATGTAGAGCGTTTCGCCTTCGGTGCGCTCGGCATGCAGCTCGATCAGGCGTGCAATAGAAAAGTTGTACGTCACGAGCTTCTCGCGCGTCTTGCGGTCCTTGCCACCGCAGTTGAACGAGCCTTCGGCCGCGATCACGATGCAGGAGCCGTCCACGCCCCCGTCCGCGTCGATCTCGTTGCCCGAGCGCCAGATGGCATTCGGCAGGCGCACGCGCACCTTGTCGATGACAAGATCCCGCTGTTTGTTGAGGCTGCCTAGGGGCGGCACCAGGGAACGCAGCTGGCGCAGCCGCTCCGCGAAGTTGTCGTCCATGAGGAATTCGACGTGGTGCGTGGCGCTGCCCGATGAACGCCTGACCACCTGCATGACAACGTGACGCGGCTTAGCCATGGCTGAACCCCTTTGCGAGCGTTGAAATCCACGCCCTGCGAAGGGCGTCAACGGCTTGGCTGCAATTCATTGAGTCGACTGAAATTAGAACTTTTGAATAAATGCAATTACGTGCATTATTTGTTTCCAACTGTATATCCAAATCGAGTCTCTGGGGAAGTCAATCCGCGACTGGCACGCAAGGAAATGTCGCCAAAACGTCTCGCCGCCGTGCTAGCGGCAACGAGCGGGCGACTTATTCCAGTGCTTCGTCTAGCGCCTTGCACGAAGGCGCGCAAACCGTTTGCGACTTGCCCAGCACCTGGCGGGTGCGCAATTGCGAGCGCACGCGGTGCTTGCCGCACATGAAGCAGGACATGGTCGCCCCGCTGAACGACGCCGAGGCGCGGAAAGGCGAACCCGGCGTCTTCGATTTGTAGCGCAGGCCGTCCGCCACCACTGCCGTCTTTACTTCACCCTTCGCCATGCGTCATGTCCTTGTTGTTCGGTTGGGCACCGCGCATGGCGCGGGCAATGGCTTCACGGGCACTGACTTCGGCCGAAAGAGAAGCATCGAGCGCCGACCGGCAGAGACCGGCGTGCTGATAGTTGATATTTTCGTACACCTCGGCCGCGGCCGGATAAGCGTCGAGCAGGCGGCCGAGTTCGGCGCCCTGTTCGACATCCTCGAACTCGTGGACGAGGTGCTCGACCACCGAGCGGTACTGCTCGGCGCCGACGGGCACGGGGCTGTGCTCGAGCTTTTCCAGCAGTTGAGCCAGCACGTGGGTCACTGCCAGATCGGTCTTTGGAGACGGATTGCGGGTCGTGTTCATGGTTTGCATCTGGGGGCAGCATACGCCTATGCAAGTGGCTGCTCGTACAGGGATGTCTCCTCTTCTCCGGCCTTCTGGGCCGCCTGCATGCGCTGGAGCAGGCTGTGCAGCATTTCGGTCGAAAGCCCGTGGATCACCAGCCGGTGCCCTGCCCGCAGGGTCGACAGGGGCACCAGCGGGTGCTTGTTGTTGACCAGGATCAGGTGCTCGGGCGCCGCGAGGATGGTCGCGGTGTAGATGCCGATGGTTTCGTCCAGTTGCAAGGAGTTGGCCGCGCGCCAGAAGTCGTTGTCCGTCAGCATCAGCTGGTACAGCGGCGTGAAAAGCTCGATGGCGCTCTGCAGGTCGAGGAAGTTGAGCCTGCCCTGGGGCATGTCCTCCAGCCGCAACCCGGGCTCCTTGATCATCGAGAAATCGACCTTTTCGGCCTTGCACAGCGTCAGGCCCTTGTCGCGCAGGGCCGTGTTCAGCCGGATCACGAAGTTGAAGAGGTTCAGGTCGTGCTTGAGGAACATCTCGTCCTTCAGCGCGTCGATGTCGGCCGGCTCCAGCGGGTTGGTGCCCACGGGCGCCGGCGAATTGCGCCCGATGAAGGCCAGCACCTGCGAGCCCAGGTGAAAGTGCCGCAGGATCAGCCAGTTGGCCTCGGGCGACACAAACCGCTTCAGCCCCCAGGCCAGGAAGCGGTGCAGCAGCATCGAGTGCGACCAGTTGCGCGGCACGAACACCTTCACGATCTGGATCAGCACGATTGTCAGCCGCGCCAGCGGCCGCAGGAACGGCAGCAGGTACTGCCGCGAGCCCGAACTCGAATCGGCCAGCCAGGCCTCCTTCACGTTGTCGGGCAGCGGCGTGCTCTGGTCGAGGTAGAGCGCCAGCCAGGGGCTGGGGTCGCGCTCGTCGTGCGCCTGGGTCAGGAAATCAGGCGTTCTGCTGCTGGGCATCGGTCATTCGCTCCGTGATGTGCTGGAACTGCATGAGGTACAGCGCGGCCGTGTGGCGCGCGGTGTCGGTGATCTGGCGGGCGGCACGGGCCTGCCCTTCGACGGCCATGACCATCTCGACGGCCGTGAGCCAGCGGCTCAGGTGGTGCTCGTCGTTGTGGCCGTGGTATTCGAGAAATCGGAAAGCGTCGGGCGGCAGCTTCAGGCTGGCCTTGAGCAGCGGCAGCAGCGCCGGCACGATGCGCTGGCCCGTGCCCTCGATGATGTAGATCGCTCCCAGCAGGCCGATCGGGTCGCGCGTGGCGGCCAGGCCGTGCAGGTAGGCGTTGAGCGCCTCGCCGCCGGGGTTGCGGCGCAGCTCGTCGATCGATTCGACCGTGCCGCCGGCCTTGCGGTAGTCGCTGAACAGGATGTTGAAGTCGTTCTGCTCCTCGCCCGCGTGCACGCCGATCAGCGAGGCCAGCATCTGGTACGGCTCGCTCAGCGAGGCCGCGCCTTCGCGCATCCACAGGCTGCCCTCGCGCACCTGTGGCACCCACTGCTCCATCCAGTTCAGGTAGTCGGGCACGGCGAAGCGACGCTCGCGGATCTGGCGCACCAGCGGTGTGCGCCACACGCGCGAGCGGTAGTCGTGCCAGATGGCGGCCAGCTCGGTCAGCAGCGCGCCGAGGCCTTCGGGCGCGGCCGCCGGGTCGTGCGGCGGAGCGATGACCAGGTCGTCGTCGGGCGCCGCCACCGCCGCGCGCGGCGCGACCACCGCAGGCGCGGCGTCCACCGCTTCCACCTCGAGCAGCATGTACGCCGCCATGAAGCGCCCCGACTCGGGCACGTAGCAGAAGATCTGCTCGCCGGGCTTCAGCGCCTTGGTGTGCAGGAACTCGGCCAGCATCACGAGGATCGAGGCCGCGCCTGTATTGCCGCGCCACGCGAGGTTGCTCCACCAGCGCTCGCGCGGAATCGACAGGTCGGCCTTGGCCATCAGGTCTTCCACCACCGGGATGAATTTCTCCGATGAGTAGTGGCACAGGAAGTGGTCGACCCGCTTCGGATCGACCCAGCCGTCGCGCACCAGCCCCGCGTATTCGTGGATGCCGATGTCGAACAGGTGCGGCAGCAGGCGGATGTCCTGCCGCAGCGAGAGCGCACCCGCGGCTTCTGCCTCGGCCCACGAGCCGAAGTCGAGGTGGCCGCGGGAACGGTCTTCGGTCAGGCCAAGCTGCATGCAGACCGGGTAGTCGCCCGAGAAGGCGCGCTGGTGCACCCACTTCCGCCGCAGCCGCAGCCCCGGCGAACCCGCCAGCGCGGGCGAGCCGTCGGACAGGAGCAGCGCGCCCGCGCCGTCGGACAGCATCCAGCGCAGGAAGTGCGAGTCGAAGTCGGTCTCGTAGCCACGCGCCGCGAAGCGCGAGCGCTTGAAGAGGCGCGACGGCATCTCGCTGGCCACCGCCAGCGCCGAGCGGTGCGCGCCCAGTTCGATGCCCTGCGCCGCCGCCTGGATCGCCGACACGCCCGCCGCGCAGATGCCGTGCACCGAATGCGTTTCCATCGGCTGCGCCGCGAGTTCGCCCTGGATCATGTTGGCGAAGCCCGGCATCAGCGTGTCGCCGCCCGAGGAACCGCTGGCCAGCATCGACACCCGCGACAGCTCCGCCCCGCCTCGCCGCATGCAGTCGCGGATGGCGCCGGCCGCCAGTTGCGCATTCGTGTGCTGCGTCACGCCTTCCGCATCGATCGCGTAGTGCCGCGTGAGGATGCCGTTCTCGGCCAGGATGCGCCGCTTGATGCGCTCCGACATGCGGTTGAGCGGCGCGATGTACGCGTCCATGCGCTCGTTGGGAATGGGCTCGCCAGGCATGAAGTAGCCGGCGCTTTCGAGGTACACGCGTTGGAATGAAACAGGCATGGTTCAGTGGGTTGAGGAATCGGGAGGCATCAGCGAGCGGCTGCGAAAACGCGGCCACACGGCCCCCAGCACGAACACGCGCACCATGTACGGAACCAGCCCGCCCTCGTTGAGCACCGGATCGACCTGCGCGCGGTAACGCGCGCTGTGCAGATGCGTGAGCTCGGACCAATGGGCATGCGGGTTCTCGTGGTGTGCGGTGTGCAGGCCGATGTTGAACAGCAAAGGGTTCACCAGCCCCTCGAAATTGCGGGCGTAGTTCAGCCGGCTACCCGGGGTATCGCCCGGCGCTCCCGTGCGCGCCGGCTTTCGCCCGTCGGCGTGCGCATGCTGCAGGTAGTTGGTCGCCAGCAGCCAGTGCAGGCCATGCAGCTGCGGCACGATCACGAAGAGCAGCGCCTTGCGCCAGTCGATGGCCAGCAGCAGCGCCCAGCTTCCCAGCCACAGCGCGTACTGCGCCATGCAGTAGCGCCACGCTCCGCGCTGGTGTCGCCGCAGCCGCGCGAGCCAGCCGAAGAACACCGGCATCAGCACCCACACCGCCTGGAACGGATGCAACAGGTAGCCCCAAAGGTGATTGGTGTCGCCGCCGAAGCGATAGGTGCGCGCCACGTCCTTCGGCCCGTGCCTGTGGCGATGGTGGTTGGCCACGTGCGCGGGCCAGAACACGAAGGTCGGGTGCCCCTGCAGCAGCGTGATCCAGAAGTCGGTCAGCCGGTTCAGGCGACGTCCGCGCCACATGCGCAGATGCACATGGTTGTGGTGGATCACGCCGATGCCGAGCGTGAGGAACAGCATCAGTGCGTACATCGCGACGTTGAAGCCGTGCACCCACTGCCAGGCCGCCAGCGCGGGCAGCGCCGCGAGGTAGACAAGGCTCTGCCAGTCCCGCCAGTGGCGCAACCTCGGCATGCGGCGTCGCGCGTCAGGCCGCGGCGGTGCCATGCTTCTTGCGAAAGGCCTGGAAAAGCGGCTCGGCCGCATCGGCGGCAATGCGCGTGCGGAACAGCCGGTCCATGAAGGTGAACTGGAAACCGTAGTTGCCGTTGTGCACGGCATGGTGCAAGTGGTGCCGCCGGCTCGCCGCGAACCAGTGGCTGTAGGACACGCCCGTGAAGAAATCGTAGTTCGAGTGCCCCACGCAGTTGAAGAACAGGCTGAACACGGGCACCGCCGCGAGCGACCAGAAGCTGAAGTCGTGCACCACCATCGGCAGCAGGATCACGTTGCCCAGCATCAGCGCCTCGATCGGGTGAAAGCTGTAGGTGGCCCAGGGCGTGGTCACGAAGGAGCGGTGATGCGGCCCGTGAAAGCGCCGCAGCCAGCGCGTGTGCAGGAGGCGATGGTTGACCCAGAAATGCACGTCGTTCCAGATCGCCAGCACGAGGATTTCGAGCGTGATCCGCAGCCACCCCGCGTCGCCGTCGAGCCGCGCCCAGCCCAGCTGCAGCAAGCCCCACGGGAACACCATGCCCAGCCCGAAGATCAGCACCGACACGCCCGACTGCCCCAGCTCGCGCCGCAATTGCCCCGGCTGCAGCGGCCGCGGATCGAGCACCCGCCCGATGCCCAGCGCGGGCAGCAGGCGCTTCGTCAGCAGCCACGTCAGGCCGCCGAAGCCGAGATAGATCCCGCCAAAGAAAAGCAGGCCCCACAGCATGACCTGCGGGGCCGACAACGAAGTAAAAATCTGCGCCATCCCCCGAGGCTACAACAGCATCTCGGGGACCACGGGCGCGATGAGCATGTTGTAGAAGCGCTGGAAGAAGCTCGACTCCGGCTCGGAGGTCAGGATCATTTCCTTCTCGCCGTCGTTCGTCAGCCACTGCAGCGTGCCAGTGCCCTTGGCCAGCCGCAGCCGGTAGGAGTTCTGCAGCTTGCTGATGTTGATGACCCGCAGCATCTCGCGCGCGAGCTGCGGGCTCTCGACCACCAGCCCCATCTCGGTGTTCTGGCTGGCCGAGCGCGGGTCGAGGTTCATCGAGCCGATGAAGATGCGCGTCTTGTCGATGGCCGCGGTCTTGGCATGCAGCCGCCCCAGCGACTTGCCGAACATGCCGAAGCGCTCGCCCGCGCTGGTGCGCTGCGGGCTCAGCTCGTACAGGTCGGCGCCGCTTTGCAGCAGCCTTTCGCGGTAGCGCGCATAGCCCGTGTGCACCAGCGGCTCGTCGTTGGCCGCCAGCGAGTTGGTGACCAGCGTGAGCTTGACCTTGCGCTGCGTGAGCTCCTGGAAGGCCGCCATGCCGCGCTCGCCCGGCACGAGGTAGGGCGAGGTCAGGTCGACCTCGGTCTTGGCGTCGAGCATCAGCGCCCAGACCTGCATGGTCACGCTGGTGGCGATAGCTTCGTCGGCGGTCATGGTCGCGGGCTTGGTGGGCGGATCGGCGATGGCGCGGGCCTCGCCCCACAGCAGGCCCATGCGGCCGCCGTCCAGTTCTTCGGCGATGGGGCCGTAGCCCAGGATGTCCGAGGGCGGCAGCACGATCTTCGGCGGCGGCGCGGCCATGTTCACCCAGTCGTCGAAGTCGGCGGTGCCGGGCTTGCGGCCGCCCTCGCCCGCCACGATGTCGGCAATCGGCCAGACCTGCACGCTGTTCCAGTAGGCGTCGAAGATCGACTCGAGCTGCGGCACCACCTTGCCGACCACCAGCGCGTCCATGTCGATGAAGTTCTGCGCCTCGCTCAGCACGAAATATTCCTCGGCGATGTTGCGCCCGCCCACCACGGCCATCACGCCGTCGGCGATGAAGAGCTTGTTGTGCATGCGGTGGTTGAGCCGCCCGATCTCGAAGGGCGACGCCGCGAAGCGCGACAGGAAGCCGTTGCGCCCGCAGCAGAAGGGGTTGAAGAGCCGCACCTCGACGTTCGGCGTCTCCGACAGCGCGAGCAGCAGCTGCTGGCTCTTCACGGTGTAGAGGTCGTCCACCAGCACCCGCACCTTCACGCCGCGCGCTGCTGCCTCGCGCAGGGTGCGCAGCAGCAGGCGGCCGACGGCGTCGTTCTCCAGCTGGTAGTACTGCACCACCAGCGAGCGCTGGGCGCGCTGCGCGAGCTGGATACGGGCATCGAGCGAGTACACGCCCAGCGGCATCAGCCGGAAGCCCGAATGCTCCCCGGGCGGCGTGGAGGCGGCCACGATCGCGGCGAGCGGGGTGGTGAGGTCGGCGGCCGCGGCGTTCTCGGCGGGCCGCTCGCGCGCCACCGGCAGCGAGCCGCAGGCGCCGAGCGCCGCGATCAGCAGGCTAGCGAGCGCGATGCGCAAAGGTAGAAGCCAGGCATTCATGAAAAGTGCTTCCGTTGGTCCATCTATGTCCGTGCTTTCTGTACGTCGGCCGGTGGGTGCCGGTTTCAGGCGCCGCCCCCGAAGCCTAGAATTCCGGCCACACAGCTGCGGAGTTGCATCATGGCCCGAACGAACCTCTCACGCATCGCCTTGACGGCTGTTTTTGCGGTGCTTTCGCACCCCGCCTGGGCGGCCCTCGACATCGGCGACCCGGTGCCCCGCTTCACGGCCGACGCCGCGCTGGGCGGCAAGACCTTCCGCTACTCGCTGGCCGACGCGCTCGCCAAGGGCCCGGTGGTGGTGTATTTCTTTCCGGCGGCCGACTCGAACGACTGCTCCATCGAGGCTCACGCCTTCGCCGAAGCCATCGACAAGTTCACCGCGCTGGGCGCCACGGTCATCGGCGTCTCGGCGGACGACATCGGCACGCTGTCGAAGTTCTCGGTCAAGTCGTGCCAGAACCGGTTTCCGGTGGCGTCCGACGAATCCAAGGCCGTGATCCAGGGTTTCGACGCCCTCATGCAGACCCGGCCCGACTTCGCCAACCGGCTTTCCTACGTGATCGCGCCGGACGGCAAGGTCGCCTACTACTACCAGAACCTGAACCCGGACAAGCACGTGGAGCGCATGCTGAACGCCGTGCGCGCCCTGCCCCGGACCAGCGCCGCCGCCAAGTAGGGCTTGCCGCCCCGGGGCACCCACGTTTTTGCGCGCTTCGCGCAAAATCCTGCCCCATGCAGCTCAACTACATCGCCAACGCGGACGTTCCGTCCTCCTCCGGCCGCACCCTGCCGGTCATCGACCCCTCCGACGGCCAGGCCTTCGACGAAATCCAGCGCAGCAACGCCGCCGACATCGATTCGGCCGTGCGCGCCGCCCGCGACTGCTTCGAGGGCGTGTGGCACAAGGTCAGCGCCGCCGACCGCGGCCGCCTGCTCTTCAAGCTCTCGCAGAAGATCGCCGAGCACGTCGACGAACTCGCGCTCATCGAGCAGCGCGACTGCGGCAAGCCCGTCAAGCAGGCCCGCGCCGACGCGGTGGCGCTGGTGCGCTACTTCGAGTTCTACGCCGGCGCCTGCGACAAGCTGCACGGCGAAACCATTCCCTACCAGGACGGCTACAGCGTCTTCACCTGGCGCGAGCCGCACGGCGTGACCGGCCACATCATTCCCTGGAACTACCCGATGCAGATCTTCGGGCGCAGCGTGGGCGGCGCCCTGGCGGCGGGCAACGTGTGCGTGGTCAAGCCGGCGGAAGACGCCTGCCTCTCGCTGATCCGCGTGGCGCAACTGGCGGCCGAGGTCGGGTTCCCGGCCGGCGCGCTGAACATCGTGACCGGCTACGGCCACGAGGTGGGCGACGCGCTGGCGCGGCATGAAGGCATCGACCACATCAGCTTCACCGGCAGCCCGAAGATCGGCACGCTGATCCAGCAGGTGGCGGCCGAGCGGCACTGCCCGGTCACGCTGGAGCTGGGCGGCAAGAGCCCGCAGATCGTGTTCGCCGATGCCGACCTGGACGCGGTCATTCCGGTGGTCATCAACGCCATCGTGCAGAACGCCGGCCAGACCTGCTCGGCCGGCTCGCGCGTGCTGATCCAGCGAGACATCTACGAGCCCCTGCTCGAGCGCCTGGGCCACGCCTTCGAGGCGCTGCGGGTCGGCCCCGCGGCCATGGACCTCGACGTCGGCCCGCTGATCCGCCAGACGCAGCAGCAGCGCGTGTGGGACTTCCTGAGTGATGCACAACATGCCGGCATTCCGATGGTGGCGCAGGGCATCGTGGTCGAGGAAGCGCCCGAGACCGGCTTCTACCAGGCGCCCACCCTCCTTCGCGACGTGCCGGTGAACCATCGCCTCGCCCAGGAAGAAGTCTTCGGCCCGGTGCTGGCCGCGATGCAGTTCGCCGATGAAGACGAGGCCGTGGCGCTCGCCAACGCCACGCAATTCGGCCTGGTGGCCGGCGTGTGGACGGCCGACGGCGCACGCCAGTTCCGCATGGCCAAGCGCGTGAAGAGCGGCCAGGTGTTCATCAACAACTACGGCGCCGGCGGCGGCGTCGAGCTGCCCTTCGGCGGCGTGAAGTCTTCCGGCTACGGCCGCGAGAAAGGCTTCGAGGCTCTCTACGGCTTCACCACGCTGAAGACCGTCGCCGTCAAGCACGGCTAGTACCTTGGCGCTCCCCCAGGCTGCGCGCACTTCGTGTCGCTTCGCCACCCCCCTCGCCGGGGGCGACACCTGCGGCCCGGCAAAGCCGGTTCCGCGGTGTCCTGCGAAGGGGGCCCTACCCCAACGCGGTATCTAACAGCATCATCAGCACAAAGCCGATCATCAGCCCGCTGGTGGCAAAGGCCTCGTGCCCCTTGCGGTGGGATTCGGGAATGATCTCGTGGCTGATCACGAACAGCATCGCCCCCGCCGCGAAGCCCAGCCCCCAGGGCAGCAGCATCGCAGAGTGGCCGACCACCGCCGCGCCCAGCACGGCGCCCAGCGGCTCCACCAGCCCCGACGCCATGCCGATCAGCACCGCAAAAATGCGGCTGTAGCCCGCGGCCAGCAGCGCCACGGCCACCACCAGCCCCTCGGGCACGTCCTGGATCGCGATGCCGGTGGCCAGCGCGTCCGCCCGCAAGCCGTTGTTGGCCGCGTAGCCGACGCCGATCGCCAGCCCCTCGGGTACGTTGTGCAGCGCGATCGCGAACACGAAGAGCCATGTGCGCCGCAGCTGCCGCGCCGTCTGGCCCTCGCGGCCCTTGATGAAGTGCTCGTGCGGCAGCACGCGGTCCATCAGCATCAGGGCGGCGCCGCCCAGCAGGATGGCCGAACCGATCACGCCGCCCGCCGCCCAGCTGCCGCCGCCGAACACACCCACGTTCCTGGCCGCTTCCAGCCCGGGAATGATCAGCGAGAAGGCGCTGGCCGCCAGCATGACGCCGGCGCCGAAGCCGAACAGCGTGTCCTGCAGCCGGTCGGGCAGCTTCTGCGAGAACAGCATCGGCAGCGTGCCGAGCGCCGTGGCCAGCGCCGCGACCGAACCGCCGAGCAAGGCGTTCCACACGATCGGGTCGCCGCGCACGAACGTCCAGAACTGCAAGAGCCCCACCAGCGCGCCGGCGGCGACGATGGCAAGGCCGATCCACTCGCGCATCGGGCGGCCGGGCCTGGCCCGCGTGCCCGCCACCGTCACCTGCCGGGGGTCGTTCATGGCCGTGCCTCAGCCGCCGGTCGCGGCGGCGTGGCGCCGGGCCACCTCGGCCCAGTTCACCACGTTGTAGAAGGCCGCGATGTATTCGGGGCGGCGGTTCTGGTACTTGAGGTAATACGCGTGCTCCCACACGTCCAGCCCCAGGATCGGCGTGTTGCCGGAGCCGATGCCGCGCATCAGCGGGCTGTCCTGGTTGCCGCTGCTTTCCACAGCCAGCTTGCCGCTGGGGCCCACCGTCAGCCAGGCCCAGCCGCTGCCGAAGCGTGTGAGCGCGGCCTTGGTGAAGGCCTCCTTGAAAGCGTCGAACCCGCCCAGGTCGGTGTCGATGGCCTTGGCCAGCGCGCCGGTGGGCGCACCGCCGCCGCCCTGTCCCACGGGTGCCATCACGGTCCAGAAGAGGCCGTGGTTGGCGTGGCCGCCGCCGTTGTTGCGCACCGGGGCGCGCAGCGATTCGGGCAGCTGCTCGACGCCGGCAATGAGTTCCTCGACCGGCGTTCCCTCGTGCGGCGTGTCTTTCAACGCCGCATTGAGGTTGTTCACATAGGTCTGGTGGTGCTTGCCGTGGTGGATTTCCATCGTCTGCGCGTCGATGTGGGGTTCGAGCGCATCGAAGGCATAGGGCAAGGCTGGGAGGGTGTAGGGCACGGTCGAAAAGCTCCTTGGTTGGAAGAGCCCTTTGCGTTGTCGACGTGCTGCGTACTCAGGCACCTGGATGATAGGAATTCTCATTGGCTGCGTCAAGACATCCCGGCCGCGATGGCGAAAACCGGCCACTGCCGGAAAACTTTCGGCAACGATCGATACACTGGCCCGCGGCACGTTTCCCGGGAGATTCCAACGATGAAGATCAAACACTTCCTGCCGTTCGCACTGCCTCTTGCCCTGCTCCTCGGCACCGGCATGGCATCTGCCCAGGCCAGCACCCCGCCGGCCGGCGAATACATCTACCAAGGCGGCAGCGGCGCCCTGCGCGTCAAGGCCGACGGCCGCTTCGACATCACGACCATCGGCGCCAACGCCCACACCTGCGCGCTCGACGGCAGCATCGTGCGCGGCAAGGCGAAGATCGCCGACTCCGGCTGCATAGTGAGCTTCGCGGTCAACGCCGACAAGGTGGAGGTCGCCACCAACGGTGCCGAGCAATGCCGCGACAACTGCGGCATGCGCGCCACCTTCGAGGGCACCTACACCCGCCCCGCCCCGGCCTGCACCGACAAGGCCGTGGCCAACTCCCGCAAGAGCTTCAAGCGCCAGTACGACGCCAGGGACTATTCGATCGCCCTGGCCACGCTGTCGCCCTTGCTCTCGGAGTGCGACAAGACGCTCGACTGGATCACCAAGGGCTGGATGCGCAACGACATCGCGCTGACGCAGTTCAAGCTCAATGACCGCGCGGCCTGCCTCAAGACGCTGCAGCCGCTGTCCGAGGATGCCGCCCGCACCGACGACGGCATCAGGGAAAACTACCCGCCCGCCGACGCCGACATCTTCCTGCCCGTGGTGCGCGCCACCCGCACCAACCTGAAGCTCTGCAGGGGATAACCCCCGGGCGCGCCGCGGCGGGCGCAAGTAGCCTGCTGCGAATGGGCCCATGGGCGATGGCGCAAAATCGGGCCCTCCCCATGACCCTCATGAAGCACAGCAGCAGCACTGTCATCCCGATCTCCGCGGTCGGCCGCGCACGACCCGCCGTGGCCGTGCCGGAAGTTGCCGTGCCCGCCACCGGCCAGTTGCTCGACCGCCTGGGCCGGCCCATGACCGACCTGCGCATCAGCGTGACCGACCGCTGCAACTTCCGCTGCAGCTACTGCATGCCGAAGGACGTGTTCGACAAGGACTACCAGTACCTGCCGCACGGCTCGCTCCTGAGCTTCGAGGAAATGACCCGGCTGGCCCGCCTGTTCGCGACCCACGGCGTGCGCAAGATCCGCCTGACCGGCGGCGAGCCCCTGCTGCGCAAGAACATCGAGGGGCTGATCAGCCAGCTCGCCGAAATCCGCACGCCCGCCGGCGAGCTGCTGGCGCTGACGCTCACCACCAACGGCTCGCTGCTGCGGCGCAAGGCCTCCGCGCTCAGGGCTGCCGGCCTGCAGCGCGTGACCGTGAGCCTGGACAGCCTGGACGACGCCGTGTTCCGCCACATGAACGACGTCGACTTCCCGGTGGCCGACGTGCTCGCCGGCATCGACGCCGCGCTGGCCGCCGGCCTGGGGCCCATCAAGGTCAACATGGTGGTCAAGCGCGGCACCAACGAGCAGGAGATATTGCCGATGGCGCGCTACTTCCGCGAGCAGCACGGCGGCAAGGTGGTGCTGCGCTTCATCGAATACATGGACGTGGGCGCCACCAACGGCTGGCGCATGGACGAGGTGCTGCCCTCGGCCGAGGTCATCGCGCGCATCCATGCCGAATTCCCGCTGGTGCCGCTGCAGGCCAGCACGCCCGGCGAAACCGCCCAGCGCTGGGCCTATGCCGACGGAAGCGGCGAGATCGGCGTCATCAGCAGCGTCACCCAGGCCTTCTGCCACGACTGCAGCCGCGCGCGCCTTTCCACCGAGGGCAAGCTCTACCTCTGCCTGTTCGCCAGCGCAGGCCACGACCTGCGCCCCCTGCTGCGCGGCACCGCCAGCGACGAAGACATCGCTTCCGCCATCGGCCACATCTGGCAGGGCCGCGCCGACCGCTATTCCGAACTGCGCGCCCTGCGCACCACCGACGCCGAAGGCGATGCCGCCGGCCAGACGCCCCGCCGCGTCGAGATGAGCTACATCGGCGGATGACGCAGGCGCCCGCCATGCCCGCGCACGCCATCGCGCCAGCCGACATCACCGGGCTGCTGCTGGCCGGCGGCCGCGGCTCGCGCATGGGCGGCGTCGACAAGGGGCTGCAGCCTTTCAACGGCGAGCCGCTGGCGCTGCACGCCATACGCCGGCTGCGCCCGCAGGTCGGCGCGCTGATGCTCAATGCCAATCGCAACCTGAAGGACTACGAGGCCTTCGGCGCGCGGGTGCATGCCGACATCCTGGCCGACTACCCCGGCCCGCTCGCCGGATTCCTCACGGGACTCGTGCACTGCCGCACGCCGTGGCTCCTGACCGTGCCCTGCGACACCCCGCTGTTTCCGCCAGACCTTGCCGCACGGCTGGCCGAAGCGGCCGCGACCGGCGACGCCGAGATCGCGATGGCCGTCGCGCCCGAAGCCTCGGAAACCGAAGGCGCCGCCCCCGTGCTGCGCCCCCAGCCGGTCTTCTGCCTGCTGCGCGCCGACCTGCTGGACAGCCTGCGCCGCTACACCGAAGCCGGCGGCCGCAAGGTCCAGGCATGGGCCGCGCAGCACCGCACGGTGCGCGTACCCTTCGACCGACCGGGCGACGCGCCCGACGCCTTTTTCAACGCCAACACCCTTGCCGAACTGCACGCACTCGAAAACCGATGAGCCCATGAGTCGCATCGCAGACATCGCCTCCACCCTTTCGGGCTACGACGCCGCCGACCTGAGCGTCGGAGCCGTCCACGCCTTTCTCTCGCAGTTGACGGCCCCGGCCGTCGTCACTCAGCGCGAAAGCGTCTCGCTGTTCGACGCCCTCGGCCGCGTGCTGGCCGAAGACATCGTCTCGCCCATCAGCGTGCCGCCGCACGACAACTCCGCCATGGACGGCTACGCCTTCGACGGCGCTTTGCTGCCCGCCGACGCGCCCAGCGACGCCTCCGTCACGCTGCGCGTGGCCGGCACCGTGCTGGCCGGAGCGGCCTGGCGCGGCGCGCTGGCGGCCGGCGACGCGGTGCGCATCATGACCGGCGCGATGATGCCGGCGGGCCTGGACACCGTCATACCGCAGGAGTTCTGCAAGATCGATGGCGACCAGGTGAGCTTCCCCGCGCGCGTGCTGCGCCGAGGCGCCAACCGCCGCCTTGCCGGCGAAGACCTGATGCAGGGCCGGCCCGCGCTGCGCAAGGGCGAGCGCCTGTCGCCCGCCGCGCTGGGCATGGTCGCCAGCCTCGGCCTGTCGGGCGTGCCTGCGCTGCGGCGGCTGCGCGTGGCGTACTTCTCGACCGGCGACGAGATCCTGAGCCTGGGCGACACGCCGCGCGAAGGCGCCGTGTACGACAGCAACCGCTACACCCTGTTCGGCCTGCTCACCAGGCTGGGCTGCGACATCGTCGACCTGGGCCTGGTACGTGACGACCCGGCCACGCTCGCCGCCGCATTGCAGCGCGCCGCGCGCGAGGCCGACGCCATCGTCAGCAGCGGCGGCGTGAGCACGGGCGTGGCCGACCACACGCGCGACGTGATGCAGCAGCTCGGCGACATGGCCTTCTGGCGCGTCGCGATGCGCCCCGGCCGCCCCTTGGCAGTCGGACTGATCGCGCGCGAAAGCTCGCCGCAGCCGGCCGTGCTGTTCGGCCTGCCGGGCAATCCGGTGGCGGTGATGGTCACCTTCCTGGCCTTCGTGCGGCCGGCCCTGCTGCGCATGATGGGTTGCCACGAAGCGGCTTCCGCACCGCCGCCACTGTTGCGCGCGCGCACCACGTCGCCCCTTCGCAAGAAGCCGGGCCGCACCGAATACCAACGGGGTTTCGTCAGCACGGTGCCGGGTGCGTTGCCCGAAGTCAGCGTGGCCGGCAACCAGGGCTCCGGCGTGCTGAGTTCGATGGTCGAGGCCAACGGGCTCGTGGTGCTGCATCACGACCAGGGCAGCGTCGCGGCGGGCGACGAGGTCGACGTGATGATGTTCGACGGCGTGATCTAGCCGCCGGCCGCCCTTCGGCGGCCTACGCCGAGGCAGATCGCTCGCGGGCGCGCTCTTCGAGCCTGGTCACCACCTGCTGCGCCAGAAAGCGCAGTTGTTCCAGCACTTCCGGTGCCAGCGTGCGCGGGCGGGTGTCGATCACGCAGACCGTTCCCAGGGCCTCGCCGTTGCTCATCACGAGGGGAGCGCCGGCATAGAAGCGGATGTTGGGGTCGCCGGTGACCAGCGGATTGGCCTTGAAGCGCTCGTCCTCGAGCGCATCGCCGACCACCATCACCTCGGCCGGCGCGGCAATGGCATGCGCGCAGAACGCATGCTCGCGGGGAGTTTCGACCGCCTTGAGACCGACACGCGACTTGAACCACTGCCGCCGCTCGTCGATCAGCGAAATGAGCGCGATGGGCGTGCCGCACAGCTGGGAGGCCAGCCGGGTGATCTCGTCGTAGGCGGCCTCCTCGCTGGTGTCCAGGATGGCCACGCGGTGCAGTTCCGCCAAACGTGAAGATTCAGTCATGCGCCGATTATCGAGGGCGGCACCGGGGTTCAGAGTCGCCCGAGCGCCTTGTCGACGCCTTTGTTGGCCAGCATGTCGGCGCGCTCGTTGCCGGGGTCGCCCGAGTGGCCCTTCACCCAGCGCCACTCGATCTGGTGGCCGCCCTCGGTCACCAGCTTGTCCAATCGCTGCCAGAGTTCGACGTTCTTCACCGGTTGCTTGCTGGCCGTGACCCAGCCCTTGGCCTTCCAGCCGCGTATCCATTCGGTGATGCCCTTGCGCACGTACTGGCTGTCGAGGTACAGCAGCACCTTGCACGGCCGCTTGAGCGCGGCCAGGCCTTCGATGACGGCGGTCAGCTCCATGCGGTTGTTGGTGGTGTTGAGTTCACCGCCGAACAGGTCTTTTTCGGTGGTGCCCGACTTGAGCCACGCGCCCCAGCCCCCGGGGCCCGGGTTGCCCTTGCAGGCGCCATCGGTATAGATCACGACTTCGGTCAAACTGACTTTTCCTTCTTCATTCGATTCGTCCATTTTCAATTCTTGTCGGGTTCGCTGCGATGCACCTTGCCGGCAATCGGCACGGGCGCCTTGGCCCGCGCGCCGGCGCGGCGCCAGTCGGCGCTCAGCAGGCGCATGCCGCGGACACGCTTCACCGCCACCAGGAAGTAGGCCGCGCCGAAGATGGGCCACCAGCGCTCGCCGGCCACGTCCATCCAGCGCGAGCGCTCCAGCCAGGCCTCGCTGCGCACCGCCGGCCGGTAGATGCCGAAACGGCCCGATTCCACCTCGAAGCCCAGCAGCCGCAGCCAGTCGCGCATGCGCCAGTAGCCGATGAGTTCGCCGCCCTCGGGCAGGTAGAGATCGCCGATGCCAAGGCGCCGGTAGATGTGCGCACGCCGTTGCCGCATGCCCCAGAGGCTGGTCGGATTGAGCCCGCAGATCACCACCCTGCCTTCGGGCACCAGCACCCGCTCGACCTCGCGCAGCGTGGCGTGCGGGTCGGGGCTCAGTTCCAGCGCGTGCGGCAGTACCACCAGATCGAGGCTGTTGGCCGCGAACGGCAGGGCCGCGAAGTCGGTCAGCAGCGTGGCCTTGCCGCCCCGGGCGGGGTCGTCCAGCGCCAGCCAGCGGTGCGGCATGCGGTTGGCGCGCAGGCCGTCGACCTGCGCCGCGCCCAGCTGCAGCGCGTGATATCCGAAGACATCGGCCACCGCCTGATCGAACTGGGCCTGCTCCCAGGCCAGAAGGTAGCGCCCCGGGGGGGTCGCGAACCAATCGTGCAAACCTATAATTTGACCGCTCATGACCCTCGTTCCGCTGCCCGCCTTTGCTGACAACTACATCTGGATGCTGCACGACGGGTCCCACGCCATCGTGGTGGATCCGGGCGATGCCCAACCGGTGTTCGACGCGCTGGCGCGCCACAAGCTGCAGCTGGCCGCGATTCTAGTCACGCACCATCATGCCGATCACACGGGCGGCGTGGGGGCGTTGCACGCCGCCACCGGCGCCCCGGTGTGGGGTCCCGCGCGCGAGCGCATCCCCGAGCCGTACACGCCGCTCGTGCAGGGCGACGTGGCTGAAGCACTGGGCCTGCGCTTCGAGGTCATCGACGTACCGGGCCATACGGCCGGGCACATCGCCTACTTCCTGCCAGCGGCGCCTTCCCAGGCGCCGCTTCTCTTCTGTGGCGACACACTGTTCTCGGGCGGCTGCGGCCGCCTGTTCGAGGGCACGCCCGCGCAGATGCTGGCTTCGCTCGACGCGCTCGCGGCGCTGCCCGGCGACACGCGCGTCTGCTGCGCCCACGAGTACACACTTTCTAACCTGCGTTTCGCCCTGGCCGTGGAACCGGCCAACGCCGATCTGACTCACTACAACGCGCGCTGCGAAAGCCTGCGCGCACAGGGGCAGCCCACGCTGCCATCGCAACTGGCGACCGAACGCCGGATCAACCCCTTTCTTCGCAGCCGCGAAGCCACTGTCCTTCGAGCGGTGCGTGCCTACGCCGAGCTGGCTGCCGATGCAGCCGAGGCCGACGTGTTCGCCGCGCTGCGCCAATGGAAAAACGACTTCCGATGAAACTGATTGCTGCCACCTGCCTTGCAGGTTCACTGGTGCTCGCGGGCTGCGCGGGCACGAACAACAGCTCCGCACCGTCTTCCTCCTCCCCCAACGCCGGCGCCACTGCCGGCGGCAGCGCAAGCCCCGTCTACCCGCGCGACGCCCTCTCCCCCCTTGCCACCAGCCAGGCCCATTCGCAGAGCGTCGTCACGCTCGCCCCGCCGGCCGACATGTGGGACCGCATCCGCCGCGGCTTCAAGATGCCCAACCTGGACAACGACCTCGTGCGCGACCGCGAGCAGTGGTATGCCAGCCGGCCCGACTACATCCAGCGCATGACCGAGCGCTCGAACAAGTACATCTTCCACATCGTCGAGGAACTCGAGCGCCGCAACATGCCGACCGAGCTGGCGCTGCTGCCCTACATCGAGAGCGCGTTCAACCCGCAGGCCATCTCCAGCGCGCGCGCCGCGGGCATGTGGCAATTCATGCCGGCCACCGGCACCGACTTCGACCTCAAGCAGAACATCTTCCGCGACGATCGCCGCGACGTGGTGGCCTCCACCCGCGCCGCGCTCGACTACCTGCAGAAGCTCTACGGCATGTTCGGCGACTGGCAGCTGGCCCTGGCCGCCTACAACTGGGGCGAAGGCAGCGTGAGCCGTGCCATCGCCAAGAACCAGCGCCTGGGCCTGCCCACCACCTACAGCGACCTCACCATGCCCGCCGAGACGCGCATGTACGTGCCCAAGCTGCAGGCCGTGAAGAACATCGTGGCCAATCCGCAGGCGTTCAACACCGAGCTGCCGCTGATCGCCAACCACCCCTACTTCCAGACCGTCACGCTCACGCGCGACCTCGACGTCGAGCTTGCCGCCAAGCTGGCCGACGTTCGCCTCGAAGACTTCCGCGCGTTGAACCCGGCCGCGCACAAGCCCGTGCTCATTGCCGCCGGCACGCCGCAGATCCTGCTGCCGTGGGACAACGCGGCCGTGTTCCAGCGCAACTTCGACGCCTATTCGCAGGGCCAGTACGCCAGCTGGACCGCCTGGGTCGTGCCCAACACCATGACCGTGGCCGACGCGGCGCAACGCTCGGGCATGAGCGAAGCCGACCTGCGCGCCATCAACAACGTGCCGCCGCGCATGCTCATCAAGGCCGGCTCGACGCTGCTCGTGCCGCGCGGCGCCCGCGTGAAGGAAGACGTTGCGGCCGTGGTGGCCGACGACGGCCACCTGAGCTTCCAGCCCGAGATCGTCACCCGCCGCACCACCGTGAAGGCGGGCCGCGCCGACAGCGTGGCCACCATTGCACGCCGCTACAACCTCAAGCCCAACAACGTCGCCGAGTGGAACGACGTGAAGCCCAACCACGCGTTCAAGCGCGGCTACAGCGTGGTGGTGTACCTGCCGATCCGCGCGACCGTCGCGTCGCGCGTGGGCACCGGCATCCCGCCCGCGCGCGGCCATGCGGTGGCATCGTCGAAGCACGCGACGGCAAAGGCGGGAGCACCGCGCGGCGCCAACATCGCCAAGGTGCCCGCGAGCAGCAAGCAGCAGGTGGTGCGCGAGAAGCGCGGCGGCACGCCAGCCAAGAAGAAGCGCTGATAAAAGCGCCGCCGTCTTCAGTGCGTGGGCTCAGCGGCCCACGCCCTGCGGCGCACCACGGCTTCGAGCGCGGCCACGGCGATCATGACGAGCGTCGTGAGCGTGCCCACCACGATCACCGACAGGTGCGGCGCGAAAAACGCGAGCACAGCCAGCAGGCCCAGCCCGTAGAGATGCGACTGCGGCAGGAAGCCGCGCACCACGCGCTTGAACAACGCATTGCCGAACAGGTAAAGCGCCGGCCCGCCAACCAGCGCGCCGAGGTACTTGAGCTCGGCGTGGTGCGAGCCTTCGTTGATCGTCAGTTCATCCGCCACCGCGCACACGATGATGCCCGCCACCAGGATCACGTGCGTGTAGTGGAACTTGGCGCCGATGCCGCCGGGGTCGGTCGAATGCTCGATGGCGTGGGTCGCTTCCTTGGCGCTGGTGTCGAAGTACATCCACCACATCGCCAGGCTGCCAGAAAAGCCCACCATCAGCGCGAACAGGTCAGGGCCGTGCCATTCGGCGTGGTGCCCGAAGGCAATGCCGGTGGCCAGCACCGATTCGCCCAGCGCGACGATCACGAACAGCTGGCAGCGCTCCGCCAGGTGGCCGCCGTCGATGGTCCAGTCGCTCGTCAATGAACGGCCCAGGCCCGGAAAGCGCAGGCCGATCATCGGCGCGATGTACTCGCACAGCACGCCGCCGAGCCACAGCGCAAGGCGCGCCTCCCCTTGCGCGAAGCCGCCCGCGATCCAGAACACGCCGGCCACGCAGTTCCAGGCCAGCAGGCGGCGGAAGTTGGGCGTGAGCGGGTCGTTCGGGCCGATGGCGATCAGCATGCACAGCGTGCGCCCCGCCTGGATGCCCACGAAGCACAGCGCGAACACCAGCCCCCGCTCCGCGAAGGCGCCCGGCAGCGCCGAGGCCATCACCATGGCCAGCAGCATGATGGCGAACAACACGCCGCGGATGCGCAAGGTGCCGGGGTTGAACCAGTTGGTGGTCCAGGCGGTGTACTGCCAGCCCAGCCATACCGCGAACCACATCACCAGCGTCTGCAGCGCCCCCAGCAGCGTGAGGTGGTCGAGCAGGTAGTGGGACAGTTGCGTGACGGAAAACGCGTAGACCAGGTCGAAGAACAGCTCTTCGTTCGAGACCCTGGCCGCCTCGCTGCGCGAGCGCAAGGTCGTGGCCCGCTTGTTGTCGTGGCTCATTCTTTACCCCTGTGAAGTCGTTGTGGCGCTCCTTGATGCTCCAGGGCGCCGCGCGGAATCATCGCACGAGGGTTGCTACAGCTTCTCTGTCTCGCCCGTCTTGGGCTGCCACTTCATGAGGCGCTTCTCGATCAGCCCGACGATGCCGTCGAGCACCAGCGCAAATGCCGTGAGCACCACGATGCCCGCGAACACGGTGTTGACGTCGAAGGTGCCCTCGGCCTGCAGAATGAGGTAGCCCACGCCCCGCGCCGAGCCCAGGTACTCGCCCACCACCGCGCCCACGAAGGCCAGCCCCACCGACGTGTGCAGGCTGGAGAACACCCAGCTGGTGGCGCTGGGCAGGTACACAGTGCGCAGCAGCTGCCGCTGGCTGGCGCCCAGCATCTTCGCGTTGGCCAGCACCACCGGGCTCACCTCGCGCACGCCCTGGTAGACGTTGAAGAACACGATGAAGAACACCAGCGTCACCGCCAGCGCCACCTTGCTCCAGATGCCCAGGCCGAACCACAGCGCGAAGATGGGCGCAAGAATCACGCGCGGCATCGAGTTGGCGGCCTTGATGTAGGGGTCGAGGATCAGGCTCGCCGTGGGCGCCAGCGCCAGCCACAGCCCGCAGGCCAGCCCCAGCACGGTGCCGATGCCGAAGGCCAGCACCGTCTCCAGCAGCGTGGTGCCCAGGTGCAGGTAGATGTCGGCGTTGCCCTTGAGCCCTTCGGGAAAGAGCGCGTTGGCCGGCACCTCGAACGGCAGGAACCAGCTCCAGATGCGGCCCGCGACCTGGATCGGCTCGCCCACGAAGAAAGCGAACTGCTGGTTGCGCGAAGCCAGGTGCCACGCAATCAGAATCAGCACCAGCAGCGCCAGTTGCCAGAAGCGCGCATTGCGCTCGTTGAGGCCGAAGTTCGCGCGCGGCATCAGGCGGCCTTCCTCAACTGCTGGGCATAGCCCTTGAGCACCTCGTCGCGCAGCACCTCCCAGATCTGGGTGTGCAGCTCGACGAAGCGCGGCTGCGTGCGCACCTCGGCCACGTCGCGCGGACGCGCCAGGTCGATGGCGAACTCACCGATGGGATGCGTCGCCGGTCCGGCCGACAGCACCACCACGCGGTCGCTCATCGCGATGGCCTCGTCCAGGTCGTGCGTGATGAACAGCACCGCCTTCTTCTTCGCGCTCCAGAGGTCGAGCACTTCGTTTTCCATCAGCTGGCGCGTCTGGATGTCGAGCGCGCTGAAGGGCTCGTCCATGAGGATGATGTCGGGGTCGAGCACCAGCGTCTGCGCCAGCGCCACGCGCTTGCGCATGCCGCCGGAAAGCTGGTGCGGATAACGGTCGCCGAAGCCCGCCAGGCCCACACGCGCGAGCCATGCTTCGGCCTGCCTGCGCGCATCGGCGTCGGGCACGCCGCGGTACTGCAGCCCGACCATCACGTTGTCGATGGCGCTGCGCCAGGGCATCAGCGCTTCGGTCTGGAACATGTAGCCCGCTCTCGCGTTGACGCCCTCCAGCGTCTTGCCGAACACCTTGACCGTGCCCGATGAGGGTTCCAGCAGGCCCGCGCCCACGTTCAGCAGCGTCGACTTGCCGCAGCCGGTGGGGCCGACCACCGACACGAACTCCCCGGCCCTGATGCGCAGCGTGGTGTCGGCCACCGCGGTGTAGCGCTGGCCGGGATCGTCCTTCGAATGGAAGGTGCAGCTGATGGAGAGGAGTTCGAGTGCGTGGTCGGACATGGTCGGACGGGGCATAAAAAACCCGGCCAGGGCCGGGTCGCGAGGACGTTCGGAATCAGGCTTTGAACCTGTCTTTCGCGCGCCGGGCAAAATCGTTGGTGTAGGTCTTGGCGAGGTCGATCTTGTCGGCCTTCACGGTGTTGTCGAAGCTGGCGATCGCGGTGAGCGCGGTCTTGGGGCCGTCGGCCGGCACCAGGCCGTCTGTCGCGATCGACTCGCGCACCTTGTCGAAAGAAGCGAGGTACAGCGCGCGGTCGCCCAGCAGGTAGGTCTCCGGCACCGTCTTGATGATGTCGCCCGGCCCCGCCGTCTGCAGCCATTTCAGGCCGTGCACGATGGCATTCGCCAGCGCCTGGCAGGTGTTCGGATTCTTCTGGATGAACTCGGTCGACGCATACAGGCAGGCCGCCGGCATCGTGCCGCCGAACACCTGCTGCGTGCCCTTGAGCGTGCGCGTGTCGCTGATGATCTTCACGTCACCTTTCTGCTCGAGCATCGTCATCACCGGATCGGTGTTGCTGATGGCGTCGATCTGCCCCGAGCGCAACGCGGTGAGCGCACCGGCCGCCACGCCCACGCCGATGTAGCTCACGTCGCTGGCCTTGAGACCGCCGCGCGACAGCACGAGGTTGGCCACCATGTTGGTCGACGAGCCCGGTGCCGAGACGCCGATCTTCTTCCCCTTGAGATCCTGGATGCCGGTATAGCCGGCCATGTTCTTGGTCGACACGCCCACCGCGATCTGCGGTGCGCGGCCCTGCAGCACGAAGGCCTGGAAGAACTGGTTCTTGGCCTGCAGGTTGATGGTGTGTTCGTAGGCGCCGGAGCAGACGTCGGCCGAGCCGCCGACCACGGCCTGCAACGCGCGCGCGCCGCCGGCGAAGTCGGAGATTTCCACGTCCAGCCCCTCGGCCTTGAAATAGCCGAGCTGCTCGGAGATGGTCAGCGGCAGGTAGTAGAACGCCGCCTTGCCGCCCACCGCGATGGAGACCTTGGTCTTCTCCAGCTTCGCCTGCTGCGCAAAGACGCGCGGCAACGCGATGGTTGCGGCGGCAATGGCGGAGGCGGAAATGAGGGTGCGGCGATGGAGCATGAAACGGTGCCTGGAGGCTCTGTGATTCGTCTGGACTGAATCGAGCTTAGGGGCCGCATCACGCGACTGCATCGGGGTCATCCCGTGCGGGTTTCCACGTAAGCATGAAGGCCTCCAGAAGGCCCTGCGCACGGGGCTTATCGCGCGATGAAAAGGATCGCGGCGTTGACCAGGAAACCGAGCGCCCAGACCGCGCTGCGCGCGCTGCCGATGCCCTTGATGTAAAGGCCGATATAGATCACGCGAAGCACCACGTAGGCCACTGCGAGCATGTCGAGCCGCCCCTGCGCCGCGCCGAGCTGGTGCGCGATGATCACGGCGCCGATGAAGAACGGCAATCCCTCGAAGCTGTTGGCCTGCGCGCTGTTGGCACGCGCGCGCCAGCCGCTCTGCTTCGCGGCCCATTCGCGCGGCTGCATGTTGTCGCGCGGGCCGAAACTGCCCGCCTTGGCGATCCACGCGGCCAGGTACGGCAGCCCACAGGCGATGAACACGCACCAATAGGCTACCGTGAGCAGTGAAAAAGTCATTTCGTTTTGTCTCCGCCGGCGGCGTGGCTACCGCCGATCCACCAGCGCGTGCGCGATGGTGCCGAGGTCCACGTACTCGAGTTCGCTGCCGGCCGGCACGCCGCGCGCGAGACGCGTCACCATCAGGCCACGCTGCTTGAGCGCTTCGCCGATCACGTGCGCCGTGGCTTCGCCCTCGGCCGTGAAGTTGGTGGCGAGGATGACCTCGCTCACCGTGCCGTCGAGCGCGCGATTGAAGAGCTTCTGCAGCCCGATGTCGTTGGGCCCGATGCCGTCGAGCGGACTGAGCTTGCCCATCAGCACGAAGTAATAGCCGCGGAATGCGCCGGTGCGCTCCAGTGCGGCCTGGTCGGCCGGTGTCTCGACCACGCAGAGCTTGGTCACGTCGCGCCGCGAGTCCATGCAGACACTGCAGATCGGCGCTTCGGTGAAGGTGTTGCAAAGTTCGCAGTGCCGCACATTGCCCGCCGCCTGCTGCAGTGCGCGCGCGAGCAACTGCGCGCCGTCGCGGTCATGCTGCAGCAGATGAAAGGCCATGCGCGAGGCCGACTTGACGCCGACACCGGGCAGGCGGCGCAGCGCATCGATCAGGGCGTCGAGCGAACTGGCGTCGGCCATGTGCCGCTTAGAACGGCAGCTTCATGCCGGGCGGGAGGCCGGGCATGCCGGCCGTCAGCTTGCCCATCTTCTGCTCGCTGGTTTCCTCGGCCTTGCGCACGGCGGCGTTGAAGGCGGCGGCCACCAGGTCTTCGAGCATGTCCTTGTCGTCGGCCAGCAGGCTCGGATCGATGGTGATGCGCTTGACGTCGTGCTTGCAGGTCATGACGACCTTGACGAGACCGGCGCCGGATTCACCCTCGACCTCGATGTGGGCCAGCTCTTCCTGGGCCTTCTTGAGGTTGTCCTGCATTGCCTGCGCCTGCTTCATGAGGCCGGCCAGTTGTCCTTTGTTGAACATCGTTGGTCCTGATTGTTGGGTTGGAAAAATGGGAGAAGGATAAGAGAGACGAAAGCTCAGGCCGGTTTCAGGGTTCCTGGGACGATCTTCGCATCGAAGTCGCGCATCAGCGCCTGTACTTCGGGGTCGTTGTGAATGGCGTCCTCGGCCACGCGCTGACGCTCGTCGGCGGCCTGCCTGTTGCGGCGCGCAGGGCTGTCGACCACGCCACCGATCTCGATCGTGAGCTTGATGTCGTGGCCCAGGCCGTTGAGCGCGGCCGTCAGCTTCTCGCGGCTGGAAGGCTGGTTGAGCGTCTCGCGCTCGATGCGCAGCATCCATTGGTCGGTGTCACGGCCCACCAATTGCGACTGCAGCGCCAGCTCGCGCGTCAGGGCGTTGATGGCCTCGGACGCGACCAGTTGCGTGACCGTGGCATGCCAGAAGTCGCCGTCTTCGCTCTGGGGAATGGGGGTGTAGGGAACGCGCTGCGAGCCCTCGGCAGGAGGAATGTCGCGCGCACTCGGCGGCGGCTGCACGCGGATGGGCACGCCGACGACCTTGGCCGGTGCGTCGGGCGGCTCCGGGCGCTGCTCGGGCTGGCGGCGGGGTTCGTCGACCACGGCGAGGCGTTGGCCCGCGGGTGCCGGCGGAGAAGTCGGGGCTGGCGAAATCGGAGCCGGCGCGGGGGCTGCGGCAGCCGGCTGTTCGGCCGGCGGACGCACGACCGGCGCAGGGGCCGGAACGGGTGCCGGGGCACGTGCCGGCGCCTGCGGCGCGGCGGCCGCGGCTTCATTCAGAGTTTTTTTTTCCGTGGAGGCCGTCGAAGCAGCCGCGTTGGAAGGCTTGAAGGCCAGGAGCCGCAGCAGCACCATGGTGAGCGCCGCGTATTCGTCGGGAGCCAGGCCCAGCTCGCCACGGCCGTGCAGGCAGAGGCTGTAGAGCAGTTGCGTCTCGTCGGCGGGCATCAGCGCGGCCAGGCGCGCGGTGTCGGCCGCGTCGGGGTCGGTGGCGGCATCGGCGGACTCGGCACGCGAAGGCACAGCCTGCAGCACGGCCATGGCCTGCAGCACCGCCGTCATTTCTTCGAGCGTGGACGCAGCCGACATGCCGTCGACGCGCAGCGCCTCCGAGGTCTCGACCACCGTCTTGCCGTCGCCTTGCGCCAGTGCCTCGATCAGGCGGAACACATGGCCGCGATCGACGCTGCCGAGCATCTGCCGCACGCCGGTTTCGACCAGCTCACCGTTGCCGAAGGCGATGGCCTGGTCGGTGAGCGACAGCGCGTCGCGCATCGAGCCGCGTGCCGCGCGAGCCAGCAGGCGCAGCGCCTGCGGCTCGGCCGGAACGTTTTCGGTCTGCAGCACGCCCGTCAGGTGTTCGAGCACCGTCTCCGGCGCCATCGGCCGCAGGTTGAATTGCAGGCAGCGCGACAGCACCGTGACCGGCACCTTCTGCGGATCGGTCGTGGCCAGCACGAACTTGAGGTACTCGGGCGGCTCCTCGAGCGTCTTCAGCATTGCGTTGAACGCGGTGTTGGTGAGCATGTGCACTTCGTCGATCATGAAGACCTTGAAGCGCCCCTGCACCGGCTTGTAGACGGCCTGTTCGAGCAGCGACTGCACCTCGTCCACGCCGCGGTTCGAGGCCGCGTCGAGCTCGGTGTAGTCGACGAAGCGGCCGGAGTCGATGTCGCGGCAAGCCTGGCAGACCCCGCAAGGCGTGGCGGTGATGCCGCCCTGCCCGTCCGGCCCCTGGCAGTTGAGCGACTTCGCCAGAATCCGCGAGACCGTGGTCTTGCCCACGCCCCGGGTGCCGGTGAAAAGATAGGCGTGATGCAGGCGCTGCGTGGTCAACGCGTTCTCGAGCGCCTGCACCACATGCCCCTGACCGACCATCTCACCGAAGGTTTTCGGACGGAACTTGCGAGCGAGCACGAGATAAGACATTGCGGGCATTCTAAAAGGCGCGGCGTCCCTCCCACCCCAGCTTCAACCCCGCAATCAAAAAAGCCCCCGTCTTTTCGTGGGCCACCGCGGAACCGGCTTCGCCGGGCCGCCGGTGTCGCCCCCAGCAGGGGGAAGGAGAAGCGACACGAAGTGCGCGCATCCTGGGGGGTTACAATAAGCGCTGACGGGCCTCCCTGCATGGTGAAGTGGCCAACCGGGTCAGGTGGGGAACCAAGCAGCCCTAACTGCGTAGTCAGTGCCAGGGGTAAGGCTCGTCAACCTCTTCCGCAGCTTCGTTTCATTCCACGCGAAATGAAACGGAGCTTGCAAACTCACTCAGCGAAAACTCCGATACGGCGCGGGGCTTCTACAGCCCCAGCCGCTGAATAGCGCCGCGCGCCGCGGCAGCGCCGCTCGCCATCGACGCCGTGAGCAGGTAACCGCCGGTCGGCGCCTCCCAATCCAGCATCTCCCCTGCCGCGAACATGCCGGGCAGCGCATTCGCCATCAGCGCCGCGTCCAGCGCGTCGAAGCGCACCCCGCCCGCCGTGCTGATCGCCTCGTCCACCGGACGTGTCGCGACCAGCTTCAGCGGCACGGCCTTGATCGTGGTCGCCAGTTGCACGGGGTCCTGCATCGCTTCCTTGCTCAGCGCCTCGTGCAGCACGCCCGCCTTAATGCCCTCGATGCCGAGCCGGCTCTTGAGGTGGCTGCTCAACGAGCGCGCACCGCGCGGATGCTTCACCGCCGCGAGCACCTGCTCCTGCGTGCGATCGGGCAGCAAGTCGAGCAGCAGCGTCGCGCTGCCGTTCGCGGCAATCTCGTCGCGCAGCAGCGCAGATGCGGCATAGACCAGGCTGCCTTCGATGCCCGTGGCTGTCGCGACGAACTCGCCCTTGCGCGCGAAATGACGTCCCTGGCTGTCGGTGAACGAGATCGCGACCGATTTGAACGGCTGCCCCGCGAAACGGCTCGAAAAATGCTCGCTCCACCCCGCGCCATCGAAGCCGCTATTGGCAGGCAACAGAGGTGCCACTTCCACGCCCTTGGACAGCAGCCACGGCGCCCATGCCCCGTCGGAGCCAAGGCGCGCCCAACTCGCGCCGCCCAGCGCCAGCACCACGGCATCGGCTTTCACGGTGACCTCGCCGGCCGGCGTCGCGAACCGCAACGCGCCCAGGTCGATTGCGCCCTCGCCCAGCCAGCGATGCCGCATATGAAATTGCACGCCCGCCGCGCGCAACCGATGCAGCCACGCACGCAGCAGCGGCGCAGCCTTCATGTCGGTCGGGAACACGCGGCCCGAGGTGCCGACGAAAGTCTCGATGCCCAGCCCCGCCGCCCACTCGCGCACCTGCTGCGGACCGAACTTCTCGAGCATCGGCTGGAGTTGCGCGCGGCGCTCGCCGAAGCGGCTCATGAACACGTCGAAAGGCTCCGAGTGCGTGAGATTCAGGCCGCCACGCCCGGCCAGCAGGAACTTGCGGCCCACCGAGGGCATTGCGTCGTACACATGCACTTGCGCACCGGATGCGCTCAGTACTTCGGCCGCCATCAGGCCGGCGGGTCCGCCGCCGATCACGGCAACGGCAGGAGAAACATTCATTCGAGATTTACCAGTTCGCCCTGCCCGGTCAGGAACGCGACGCGCACCGTGGCACCGGGATAGGCATGTTGCACTGCCGCGCGGTAGCGCTGCATCTGTGCGATCAGCGCGGCGTCCCGTTCGGGACGCGCCGCGGATTTGTAGTCGAGGATCCACCAGGCGCCGCCGTCGCGCTCGCGCACCAGACGGTCGATGCGCAAGGTCTCGCCTTCATGCACCAGCGTGACTTCATTGCCATGCCAGTCGACCCTGCGATCGTCCCACACCCAGGCGCCCTCTCCGGCGCGGATGCGCTGGGCCAGTGCGGCGGCGCCGCGTGCCTGCTGCGCATCGAGCATGAATTCGCGGGCGGCGGCACGCACATGGGCGGCGGGCAGAGGCTCCCCCGGCACTGCCCATTCGAGCAAGCGGTGCATGGCCTGGCCGAAGGCCGCGGCGCGGGCGTCGACGGTGGCGGTCGCGGCGGCTTTCCTGGTGGAGGGCACTTCGACCGGCACAGGCGCCTCGGGCATTTTCTTCATCGAGAAGCTGCCCGCGCCGCTCTCCGTCGGCAGCGCGACCAGCGGCTCGTCGGCCTCCGTGGGCTCGCACAGCGGCTCCAGCCGCGTCCACCAGCTGCCCTCGTTGGCCCGCGCGGGGCGCACCGAGGACAACACCAGCCGCTCGCGCGCCCGCGTGGTCGCCACATAGAGACCGTTCAGCTCCTCGCGATGGCGGGCGCGCTGCTCCTCCTCGAGCAACGCCGCGGCACAGGCCGGCGGCGTCTTTTCGCTCGCAAGGAACACGAAGCGCGTCGGCGCGCTGTCGCTGCCTTTCCACTCGACCAGCACGCCCATGGTCTGGGCGCGCGGCGGCGGGGCATCGCAGTCGAGCATGAGCACGGTATCGGCCTCCAGGCCCTTGGCGCCATGCACGGTGAGCAGTTGCACCGCGTCGGGCGCGGCGACGGACGGCGCCCGCACACCGCCTGCGCGCAACGAGCGCACCAAGGCATAGGGCGTGGTGAAGCGCGCGCCGTCGATGTCGAGCGATGCGGTCAGCACGCCACGCAGATTGGCCAACGCGCTTTGCCGCATCGGCGCCGGCACCGCCGCACCGAATTTCGCGAGCAGATCCCCATCGTTGAAGATCGCGTCGAGCGCATCGTGCGGCGGCAGCGTCATCAGCCAGCGCTGCCATTTGCGCAGCTTGACGCCCGCCTCCGTCAGTTCCGCTGGCAGGTCTTCGCTTTTCTGGATCAGCGAGAACCAGTTGAACGACGGGCGCTCCCGCTGGCGCAGCGCCAGTTGCACCAACGCGTCGTCGCCGATGCCGAACACCGGCGACTTCAGCGCCCGCGCCAGCGAAAGATCGTGGGCAGGCGACACCAGTGCGTCGATGAGCGCGACCACGTCCTGCACTTCGGGTGCGTCGTGCAGTTCGTTCTTCTCGGGCTGCTGCACGGGGATGTGGCGCTGGCGCAGCGCGTCCTGCATGGCCGACAACCGGCTGCGACGACGCGCGAGCACCATGATCTGCCGCGGCGGCGTGCCGTCGGCGATGCGCTGCGCGACCCACTGCGCGGCCTGCTCGCATTCTTTTTGCAGCAGTTGCTCTTCGGGCAGCACGCGCGGCGTGACGAGGCTGTCTCGCCAATGCAGCATGCCGTCGTCGGCTGGTGCGGCCTCGGCGGCGCCGAGCGCATCGCGGTCGATGGCCGGGAGCTTGAGCAGTTCGCCCTCGTCCTTGCGCTCGGTGGTGTGGGCGCGGTAGCCGTCGAATTCGCCGGCATCCTGCGCGGCCAGCATCGCCGAGTTGACCAGACCGACCACGGCGCGCGCATTGCGGTGCGTGTGGTCGCAGTTCAGCAACTCGCCGTCGAGACCTTCGCGCACGAACTTCTTGGCGGCAATGAACACCTGCGGCTCGGCACGGCGGAAGCGGTAGATGCTCTGCTTCGGGTCGCCCACGATGAACACGCGCGGCGCCCGGCCCTGCGCGCCGGTGTAGGCGCTGAGCCAGCCGTAGAGTGCCTGCCACTGCAGCGGGTTGGTGTCCTGGAACTCGTCGATCAGCAGGTGCGCGATGCGCGCGTCGAGCCGCTCCTGCACCCAGCCCGAAAGTGCCGACTGGCCGAGCAGCAACTGGGCCGCCTGCTCCACATCGTTCATGTCGACCCAGCCGTGCGCGCGCTTCACGTCGGCGAAGGCCGCGATCAGGATGCGCGTGAGGCGCGTCATGCGCTGCTGGTAGAGCCAGGCGGCATGCTGGGCCTGCGCGCCGCACAGCACCTGCAATTCGGCCTCGGCCTCCTGGGCGGCGGGGAACTTCTGCAGGTTCTTGTTGAGCCGGTCTTCCGTGGCCACGAAGAAGTTCTTGCGCAGGTGCGCCAGCGCGGCCGGCAGTGCGCCAGCTTCGGGCTCGCCCGTGCCGAAGATGTCGATGATGGCCTCGGCGGCCTTCTGCGGCGTCTTGTTGGACTCCTTGCCCAGTGCGGCGGCACGGTCGAGCCAGCGCTGTCGCACCGCACTGCCGCGCAGGGCGTCGGTCGGCTCCTCGAGCCCATCGAGCGAGGGATAGAAGGCGCTGAAATGCTGCACCGCGTTCTCTGCGTCGGCCAGCGAGAACTCGACGCGCTTGGACAGCGCCTCGCCCAGCGCCTTGGCCGTCTGCGAGCGGCCGTGCGTGGCGACGACGGCGTAGTAGTCGGCCAGCGCATTCCTGTCGGCGGTGACGGCCTCGAAGAACGGGCGCCACGTGTGGCTGCGCGCCTCGGCATCGTCCTCGAGCAGCTCGTAGTTCGACGGCAGGCCCAGTTCGCGCAGCACCGCCAGCGGCGCATTGCGCAGCAGGCCCGCGAACCATGCGTGAAAGGTGCGGAACTGCACCGGCCGGCCGCCTTCGAGCAGGCGACGGTAGAGGCCCTTCAGGCGTGGAACCGCCGCAAGTGCCGCCGCAGGCTCGACGCCGCGCATGACGAGTTGCGCGACCAGCTCTTCCGGCGTGCGCTCGACGAAATCTTCGAGCCACTGATCGAGCCGCTCGCGCATTTCGCCGGCAGCCTTCTTGGTGAAGGTGATGGCCAGGATCTCGTGCGGCTCGCAGGCGGAATCGCCTTCTTCGAGCAGTGCGCGCAGGATGCGCGATACCAGCATCCATGTCTTGCCCGCGCCCGCGCAGGCCTCGACGGCCACCGACCGGCGCGGGTCGCACGCGACGACGTAGAAGGCTTCGCGCGTGACGTGCCGGCCGTTGTGTTCGTAGGCTGCGCCGTTCATTGCGCCACCTCCCAGAAGTCTTTTCGGCAGAGGCCGCGTGCGGCGCAGTAGTCGCAGACGGCGCCCTCCCCCAGCGGCGGCAGCGGCGCACCCTGTGCGATGCGCGTGAAGTCGCTGATGATGCCGGCGACCAGCGCGTCGCGCGCTTCCACCACGGCAGGTTGCTCGACGGTCTGCGTGCCGGAGGACTTTTCACCCACGTTCACGTAGGCCGCGCGCAAGGTGTCGTCGGCCACCAGCGCCGCGTAGAAGGCCAGCTGCGTGTCTTCGGTCGGGTCTTTCACCCGCTCCTTGCTGACGGAGGCGGACTCGGTCTTGTAGTCGATCACGAAGGGCTGGCCGTCGGGCATGCGGTCGATGCGGTCGAGCCGGCCGATCAGGCGCAGGTCGCCCAGCGGCTGTTCCTTCCAGGGCTCGGATTCGACGAAGACCGCGCCGCTGGCCTCGTGGCCCGTCAGCCACTGGAGGTAGCCGTCGCGCACTGCGGGCCATGCCGCCGCGAACGGCAGGAACTCGGCGTCGGACAGGCCGAGTTCGCGCGTGGCCCGGCGTGCGGCCTCCTCGATGAACGCGGCGCGCTCCTGGGCGTCCTGCGTCGGTGTCTCGGTCAGCGCCTGGTGGAAGTGGCCGAGCACGGCGTGCAACCAGTTGCCGAAGTCGCGCTTGTCGACCTCGGCATCGAGCTCGTCGGCGCTGCGCAGGCCAAGCTGGCGCAGCGCGAAGAAGCGGTACGGGCAGCGCCGCAGGTCCTCGTACACGCTGGTCGAGATGTTCTGCAGCGGCAGCAGCGCGCCGGAAGGCTTCGGGTATTCGGTCGGCTGCACGGCGACCTCGCGCGGCAATCGCGGGTCGGTGGCGGGCCGCAAGGCGTGGTCGAGGTGCAGGGCCTGCACCAGCGGGCTGGGGCGCACGGGCTCGCCGTTGGCATCGGACTGGCGCCACAGCAATTCGCATGACGGGTTGTGCAGCGCCATGGCCCAGGCCGCGCGCTGCGCGGCTTCCAAGGCGTCGCGCGAAGGCAGGCCCAGGTCGGCGCGTTGTGCCGCGCTCCAGTTGCCGGGCGGCTCGGGCGATGCGGGCAGACGGCGGTCGTCGCAGCCAGGGATGACGACCGCGCCGAAGGCGCGGCCCAGCAGTTGGTAAAGCGGCAGCACCACGACCTTCGGTGCCTGGTCGCCGGCGGGGGGCACGAAGCTCGCATCCTCCAAGACATCGCGGACCCAGGCGGTGAACTCGGCGAGCGTGTGGCGCCCGCCCGGGAATTCTTCGTCGTCGCCATGGGCGCCGGCATCGAGCCACAGCGCGCCGATGACCTTGCCGCCGGCCATGTCCTCGCTGAGCGGCTCCCACTGCTCGCCCGCCTCCAGCAGCTCGCGCAGCGCGCGCAGCCACTCGGCCAGGGGCCGGGAACGGGTCATGGGGGCCCGGCGGGCCTCGATGGCCTCGGTGAAGGTCATCAGCGTGGCGTCGTGCGGTTTCTCGCTGCGTGCCACCAGCGCGCACCAGGCGGACCAGGCGGACCAGTCGCGTACGCCTTCACGGCGCAGGCGGGCCTCGAGCGACTGGATGATCAGCGCGTCGCCGTCGGCACCGCTCTTGAGCCATTCGAGCACTTGGTCGCTGCTGGCGTCATGGGTGCAGGCGCGCAGCGAACTCATCAACGTGGCGGCGGCGCGCGTGGTCGAAAGTTTCCATCCGGTCTCGTCGTGGGTGATGACGCCCTGTGCCTTGAGCTGGGCGCTGATACGGCGCGTGAGCGCGCGGTCGGTCGCCACCAGCGCGACCGGCGCGCGGTCTTCGGCCAGGTGGCGCAGCACGCAGGCGGCCGCGCGCTCGGCCTCGTCCTCAGGATCGAGCGCTACGTGCGAGGCTGCGGTTTCGGCCGGCGCATCGGTGGGAACCAGCGAGAGATGCAAGGCACGGTCTCCCCAGAGGGCGCAAAGCGCCTGGGTGAGCGGATCGGTCTGGAAGCCTTCGAGCACGATGAGCGCATCGACCTGTGCGCGCGTGCTCTCGCGCTGCAGCACATCGGTGGCATAGCCCGATGTGGCGACCCAGGCCACGGCGATGCGGATGAGCGCGCTCTCGGTGCGGAACCACTCGGACTCGCTGCCCGCCTCCGCCACCTGCGCCGCGCGGGCGGCCCAATCGCCCACGCGATCGTCGGGCGACACGGCGGCCGCGAGCGGTACCAACTGATAGGCCAATTCGACCACACGGCCGGCCAGCGCGAAGCGCTCGGCGCTGAAGCCTGCCTGCGACAGCAGCGCCTGTGCCGTGACGAGATCACGCGCCATGTCGTGCGCGATGTCGTAGCCGGTGGGTACGAAGCCGCCTGCGCTGCGGGCCCAGTTGTGCGTGGTTTCGAAGCGCGGCACGAAGCCCGGGCTGCCGCAGCGCGCCCACATGGCGCGCGCCACACCCATCAACTGGGCGTAGGGCACCAGCACCACCGTGCGGGCGGCGTGCAATTCGCGCTCGGCGAGCGCGCGGACGATCCGCGCGACGACGCCGTCCGCGGGGTCGCACCACAGGGCCTGGACGGGGTGGCCTTCATTCATGTTCTATCGAGGGATTTGAGAGCGTGGGAGAGGTGACGCACAAGGGCTTTGGCTATCGCCGCCATAGCGGCCGCCCATGGCACGCCACCCCTTGGTTTCTGTCACAATGACCTGAACTTTAGCTGCACCGAAACTCTCTGCGCACAAGGATCCATCACATGGCCAGCGAACTCATCAAACACATCTCCGATTCCTCCTTCGAGGCCGACGTGCTCAAGTCCAGTCAGCCCGTCCTGGTCGACTACTGGGCCGAATGGTGCGGCCCCTGCAAGATGATCGCCCCGATCCTCGACGAAGTGTCCGCCACCTACGAAGGCAAGCTGCAAATCGCCAAGCTCAATGTCGACGAGAACCGCGACATCCCCGCCAAGTTCGGCATCCGCGGCATCCCCACGCTGATGCTGTTCAAGGACGGCCAGCTGGCCGCCACCAAGGTCGGCGCCATGAGCAAGGCGCAACTCACGGCCTTCATCGACCAGCAACTCGCCTGAGCGACATTTCATCCCGGCCAGCGCGCAATGCGTTGGCCGGCGCGTTTTTCCTGTCATAATCTCCAACAGATCACCGGCCCTTACCTAGGCAACCGGTTCGAGTTCCCCGGTTGGTGAAGCAGTTCTCGCTTCACACCCAACCTCCCCCCGTTTTCCGTTCGATTACCCCGCGAGGGGTCATTCCATGCACTTAAACGAACTCAAGGCACTCCACGTGTCTGAAGTCCTCAAGCAGGCTGAAGCGCTTGAGATCGAAAACGTCGGCCGCATGCGCAAGCAGGAGCTGATGTTCGCGATCATCAAGAAGCGCGCCAAGGCCGGCGAGCAGGTCTTCGCCGACGGCGTGCTCGAAATCCTGCCGGACGGCTTCGGCTTCCTGCGCAGCCCCGACACCAGCTTCACGGCCAGCACGGACGACATCTACATCTCGCCCAGCCAGGTGCGCCGCTTCAACCTGCACACCGGCGACATGATCGAAGGCGAAGTGCGCACGCCCAAGGACGGCGAACGCTACTTCGCGCTGACCAAGCTCGACAAGGTCAACGACGGTCCGCCAGAGCAGAACAAGCACAAGGTGATGTTCGAGAACCTGACGCCGCTGTTCCCCAAGGAGCAGATGAAGCTCGAACGCGACGGCATCAAGGGCGAAGAGAACATCACGGGCCGCATCATCGACATCATCGCCCCCATCGGCAAAGGCCAGCGCGCCCTGCTCGTGGCACCGCCCAAGAGCGGCAAGACGGTGATGATGCAGCACATCGCCCACGCGATCAGCGCCAACTACCCCGACGTCCACATGATGGTGCTGCTCGTCGACGAGCGCCCCGAAGAAGTGACCGAAATGCAGCGCACGGTGAAGGGCGAGGTCATTGCCTCGACTTTCGACGAGCCCGCAGCGCGCCACGTGCACGTCGCCGAAATGGTGATCGAGCGCGCCAAGCGCCTGGTCGAACTCAAGAAGGACGTGGTGATCCTGCTCGACTCGATCACCCGCCTCGCCCGCGCCTACAACAACGTCGTGCCCTCGTCGGGCAAGGTGCTGACCGGCGGTGTCGATTCCAACGCCCTGCAGCGCCCCAAGCGCTTCCTGGGCGCCGCGCGCAACGTGGAAGAAGGCGGCTCGCTGACCATCATCGGCACCGCGCTGATCGACACCGGCAGCCGCATGGACGAAGTGATCTTCGAAGAGTTCAAGGGCACCGGCAACTCCGAAATCCACCTCGACCGCCGCCTGTACGAAAAGCGCGTGTTCCCCTCGATCCAGCTCAACCGCAGCGGCACCCGCCGCGAAGAGCTGCTGCTGGCACCCGAGATCTTGCAGAAGACCCGCATCCTGCGCCAGCTCATGTACAACATGGACGAGATCGAGTCGATGGAGCTGATGCTCAAGAACATGAAGGCGACCAAGACCAATGTCGAGTTCTTCGACATGATGCGTCGCGGCGGCTGAGCACCACTTCGCTCTGTCCGCGAAAGCGCGTTGACCCGTTGGGGCCAACGCGCTTTTTTCATGGGCGCGCTACAGCGATTGCACGGCCTTCGAGCGCACTCTGGCGGCCAAGGTCGAGCAGCTCCATGAGCGCGACGGCCTGCTCAGGCGGCACAGGATTCGGGCCCTTGCCCAGGATGGCGTCACGCACCGCGGCGTAGTAGTCGACGTAGTTGCCCGCGCGCGTGGGCACGCCGCGTTTGCCGGACGTACCGTCGCTTTCGGCCAGCGTGAGTTCGCCATCGAGCGGGTCGGCGCCCCACCCTTCGGCCGGCGGCCTCTGCCCTGAGCGCAGCGCGTCTTCCTGCGTGTCGACGCCATGCTTGAGGTAACTGCCGCGCGTGCCATGCACGATGTAGCGCGGTGCGGCTTCGGCTGCCAGCGTTGTCGAGTGCAGTACCACGCGCAGCGGCGCATGCGGTCCGCTTTCGTAGCGCAGCACGGCGTGAAAGTAGTCCTCGACCACGGCGCCGTCGCGCAGCACGGCGGTGTCGAGCTGGATCGTGTCGGGACGGCCGAACAGTTGCACGGTCTGGTCGACCAGATGCGCGCCCAGGTCCACCCAGAGGCCGGAACCCGGCACCGCCTGCTCGCGCCAGCGCACTTTCACCTCGGGCCGGAAACGGTCGAAATGCGACTCCATGTACACGGGACGCCCCAGTTCGCCGCTTGCCAGGATGTCTTTGAGTGTCAGGAAGTCGGCATCGAAGCGGCGGTTCTGATAAACCGCCAGCACGCGCTTGTTGCGCTCGGCCAACGCATGCAGCGCCCTGGCCTCGGCCACATCGAGCGTGAAAGGCTTGTCGACCACCACATGCTTGCCGGCTTCCAGCGCGGCCTTGGCGACCGGAAAATGTTGGGCATTCGGTGTCGCAACTACGACAAGATCGATGTCCGATCGGGCCACCAGCGCCGCCACGTCGGAAACCACGGCCACGCCCGGCCAGTCTTTCTGGACCTTGGCCGGCTGCGAACTCGCCACCGCGGCCAATTCGAGCCCTGGCACCGCAGAAAGCACGGGCGCATGGAAAGTCTGGCCGGCAAAGCCATAGCCGACGAGGCCGGCGCGCAAGGTTGTAACAGTCATGGGAGGGCTGGTTTGCTCGGAAAAGCGGCAGTATGCGATAATCATGGGCTCCGCGAAAAGTGCGGCCGGGCAGCGTCGCCCGGCTTCCCAGGCTTGCCTGGGGCGGCGCGTCAAAAGACTGGCGCACTGGTGGCTCTCGCATCGACCGCGCATTGATTCCAACAGCGCAAAAGGAAATAGCATGGCAAAAGAAGGCATCCACCCGAATTACCGCGAAGTTCTGTTCGTCGACATGTCGAACGGCTTCAAGTTCGTGACCCGTTCGTGCGCGAACACCAAGGAAATGGGCAAGACCGAAGACGGCCGCGAGCTCCCCCTGTTCAAGCTGGACACCACCAGCGAATCGCATCCCTTCTACACCGGCACCCAGAAGTCGGTCGACAACATGGGCGGTCGCGTCGAGAAGTTCCGCAACCGCTTCGGCAAGACCACCGGCGCCGCTTCGAAGTAAAGCACGCGCTTTTGCGTCGAGGGCAGCCCGGTTTACCGCGCTGCCCTTTTTGTTTCTGAAACCTGCCTCCCGCCACTTTTGAACCAACCCACCCCAGCGATCGTTGCCCAGAGTGCCGTGCGCCGGCTGCCGCGCATCGCACTGCTGCTGCTGTGCGCGGCCTACCTGCTGCCGGGCCTGGTCGGCCGGGGGCCATGGAAAAGCGCGGACATCACCGCCTTCGGCTACATGGCCGAACTGGCCCGCACCACTGAAGGCATCTCGCGCTGGTTCGACCCGTTGCTGCTGGGCCTTCGCCCCGAGACCCCCGCGCTGGTTCCGTACTGGATCGGTGCCTGGGCCATCAAGATCGCTCCCTCGTGGCTCAACCCCGATCTGGCGGTGCGCATCGCGTTTGCATTCCTCCTCTGGGGCACGTTCACCGCCACCTGGTACGCCGTCTACTATCTGGCCCGCACCGCGCGCGCCCAGCCCGTGGCCTTCGCTTTCGGCGGTGAAGCGCGTCCTACCGACTACGCACGCGCCATCGCCGACGGTGGGCTGCTGGCGCTGATCGCCTGCCTCGGCCTGGCCCAACTCGGCCACGAGACCACACCCGCGCTCGCGCAGCTATTCTTCGCCTCGTACCTGTTCTACGGCGTCGCCGCGCTGCCGTACCGCCGAGCCGGCCCGGTGATCGCGCTGATCGTGGGCACCCTGGGCATCACCTTGAGCGGTGCGCCCACGGTCGGCCTGGCACTGGCCATCGGCAGCACGCTGTACATCGCCTACGAGCGCCGCAGCGTGGCAAAGAACCGGACCGAATTCGATATCGATTCCGACGACGGCCCCGGCTACACCCTTGGCGCCTTCGCAACGATGGCGAGCGTCACCGCGCTGGCCGCGGTGCTGGTGTTCGCACTCGGCCTCCCGCAATGGAAGATCACGCTGACCGGCGGCTCCTTGTTCGGCGACATCCGCGGCCAGGCCAAGCTGCTGCTGTGGTTCACATGGCCGGTCTGGCCTCTCGCGATCTGGACGCTGTGGCGGTGGCGCCGACAACTCAATGCGCGCCATGTGGCGCTGCCGTTCTGGTTCGCGCTGGTGCCGCTGGCCGCGACCTGGACGACCGACTTCTCCGACCGCTCGCTGATGCTGGCGCTGCCCGCCTTTGCCACGCTGGCGGCATTCGCGCTGCCCACCTTCCGCCGCAGCGCTGCAGCACTGGTCGACTGGTTCAACGTGCTTTTCTTCAGCGGACTGGCGCTGCTCGGCTGGATCTACTGGATCGCCATGCAGACCGGCGTGCCGCCCAAGCCAGCAGCCAGCGTGACCCGGCTGGTGCCCGGCTTCGTGCCCGAGTTCTCGCCCATCGCCGTGGTGCTGGCTGCAGCCGCGACCATTGCCTGGTGCTGGCTGGTGCGCTGGCGCACCGGGCGGCATCGCGCGGCCCTCTGGAAAACGCTGGTGCTGCCGGCCGGCGGCACGGCGCTGTGCTGGATGCTGCTGATGACGCTGTGGCTGCCCCCGATCGACTACGCGCGCAGCTACGTGCCGCAGGTGCACGCCGTGGCCGAACGCGTCGGCCAGCCGAACTGCATCGCGGAACTCGCGTTGAGCCGCCCGCACATCGCAGCACTGCGCTACCACGGCCAGTTCAACCTGCAGCCACTGCTGCTGGGCACCGATTGCCCCTGGCTGCTGGCGAGCCCGGAGACCATCGAGCGCCTGCACACGATCATCCCCTTCGATCAATGGCGCTTCAGCGGCACCCTTCGCCGTCCCAGCAGCCCGGCCGACGACCTGCTGCTCTACCAGAAGATCACGCCCCAGTGAGCGCACCCAGCGGCGAAAGGGGCCTGATCGCTCGGCACGCCGGCACCGTGCTGGTCGGCCAGTTGGCCGTGATGGCCTTCGGCGTGACCGACACCATCATCGCCGGCCGCTACTCCGAGGGCGCACTGGCCGCACTGTCGGTCGGCGCCGCGATTTTCGTCAGCGTGTACGTCTCGCTGATGGGTGTGCTGCAGGCGCTGCTGCCTGTGTGGGCTGAACTGCACGGCGCCGGGCGAAGCAACGAAGTGGGCCGCTCGGTGCGGCAATCGCTGTACCTCGCTGCCATTGCGATCGTGGTGGGCATGGCCGCGCTGCTGGCACCCGCCGCGGTGCTGCGGCTGACTCAGGTGCCCCCCGAAATGCGCGGCGACGTGGAGATGTACCTGCGCGTGCTGGCCTTCGCCTTGGCACCAGCCCTGCTCTTTCGCCTGTTCAGCACGCTGAACCAGAGCCTGGGCAAGCCGCAGCTCGTGACGTGGCTCCAGTTGGGCTCGCTGTTCGTGAAGCTGCCGCTTTCGATCTGGTTCACCTTCGGCGGTGCGGGCCTGCCCGCGATGGGGCTGGTGGGTTGCGGCTGGGCCACGCTGTGCGTGAACTGGGCCATGCTCGCCTGCGCGATCTGGTTGCTGCGCAGCAGTCCCTTCTATCGCGGCTATCGGTTGTGGGAACGCCTCGAGAAGCCCGACTGGCACCAGATCCGCCTGTTCGCCAAGCTGGGCGTGCCGGGAGGCCTGGCCGTGCTGGTCGAAGTGACTTCGTTCACGCTGATGGCGCTGTTCATCGCGCGCCTGGGCACTGCTGCGGCGGCGGCGCACCAGATCGCGGCGAACCTGATGGCGGTGGCATACATGGTGCCGCTGTCGCTCTCGATCGCGACCAGCGCGCGCGTGAGCTTCTGGCTCGGCGCCGGCGATGCCATGCGGGCGCGCCACGCATGCAGGCTGGGATTCGAGCAGACCGTGTTGTGCGCGCTGCTGTTCTCGACTGCGCTGGTCACCTTCCGCCATCCGTTGGCCAACGTGTATTCAGACAACCCCGCAGTGGTCGCCTTGGCAGCGTCGCTGATGCTGGCCGTGGCTGCCTATCACCTGGCCGACGCCATGCAAACGCTGTGCGTGTTCCTGCTGCGTTGCTACCGGGTCACGCTGGCGCCGCTGGTCATCTACTGCACGATGCTCTGGGGCCTGGGACTCGGCGGCAGCTACCTGCTTGCGTATCACGGCCTGGGGCCGTGGACAGCCATGCGATCGCCGCTGGCGTTCTGGATGATGAGTGCTGGCGCACTGGCGCTGACGGCCATGTTCTTCATCAGCCTGCTGCGCTGGACCATGAAGAAGCGCGCGGCCTGAAAGCCGCCGTGCCGCCTGCTTAGTGCTGCTTGGCCAGCAGTCGCGCTTCCCGGACACGCGCAGCCGGGAACACCAGCGCGAAGCGAGAGCCCTTGCCCACCGTGCTTTCGATGCGCAACTCGGCGCCGTGGCGTTGCGCGATGTGCTTCACGATGGCAAGGCCCAACCCGGTACCACCGGTCTCGCGCGAACGACTGCGGTCGATGCGGTAGAAGCGTTCGGTCAGGCGGGGAATGTGCTCAGCCGCGATGCCGGGGCCCGTGTCCTTCACCGCATATTCACCGCGCCCGTCAGGCAGCACCCGCCAGCTGACGGCCACCTCGCCGCCACCGGGCGTGTAGCGGATGGCGTTGCTCAGCAGGTTCGACATCGCGCTCTGCAGTTCGGTCGGCGCGCCCGACACCTCGGACTCTGCATCGATGGTGAACGAAAGGCGGTGGCCCAGCGGTGCCAATCGGCCCGACAGTCCTCGGCCCTCATCCTCGCAATGCGCCAGCAGGGCCCGGATGCGGATCCACTGGTTGCCCGAAGGCGCCGCGCTGCCCTCCAGCCGCGACAGCGTCAGCAGGTCGTTCACCAGCGTTTCCATGCGGTGCGACTGCTGCCCCATCAGCGACAGGTAGCGCGTGCGCTCGTCCGCATCGAGCGGCAGGTTCTGCAGCGTTTCGACAAAGCCCGCGAGCACGGTCAGCGGCGTGCGGATCTCATGAGACACGTTCGCCACGAAATCGCGGCGCATGGCTTCCGCCTGCTCCAGCGCCGTGATGTCGCGCGTCAGCAGCATGCGGCGGTTGCCCGCATAAGGATGCACCTGCACCGACAGCCGCACGAGGTGGCTGCGCTGGTGCGCATGACCCGGGCCGAAGGCGTCGATGATGACGTCGCGGCTGTAGTTCCACGACGCGAGGTAGGCAACGAAAGCCGGGTCTCGCACCAGGTTGGCCAGGTGCTGCGCAAGGTCGCGCTCCGCGTCGATGCCGAACTGGCTGGCTGCCGTCTGGTTGCACCATTCGATGCGGCCTTGCTCGTCGAGCAGCACCACGCCGTTCGGCGATGCCTGGATGGCGGCCAGGAACTCCTGCAGCCGGTCTTCGGCCTGCCGGGTCTGCTGCTCGCGGTCTCGCAGCAGCTTGCGGATTCGCTCGGACAACTCGCCCCACACACCCGGCCCACGCGCCGGCAGGCCCACTGCGTCGTTGCGAAGCACCTGCAGCAGCCGCTGTGCGCGCCAGGCATCGAATCCCAGCCACAGCACCGCGCCCAACCAGGCACCCAACCAGCCGAATTTCCAGCCGAAAGCGGCAACAGCGCCCGCTCCGATCGCAAGGGACGCTATTAAAAATGTAGCAATACGGAAAGGCATGGCGGGCGATTATCCGCGCCCGCAGCCAAAGGAAGCCACGGCGCTCAAACCGTGACTTGAGCGGTCAGGCGGTAGCCGGCTCCGCGCACGGTTTCCACCATGGGCGCTGCCGCGCCCAGCGATTCACGCAGGCGCTTGACGTGCACATCGACTGTGCGTTCCTCGATGTAGACATGGTCGCCCCACACCTTGTCGAGCAACTGGGCCCGGCTGTGCACGCGCTCGGCATGCTGCATCAGGTAAGCCAGCAGCTTGAATTCGGTCGGGCCGACCTTGAGGGCGCCGCCCTGCCAGGTCACGCGATGAGTGGAGGTGTCGAGCGCCAGTTCGCCGATTTCGACGCGCTCCGTCACTACTTCCGGCGCCCGGCGGCGTAGCACCGCGCGGATGCGGGCCAACATTTCCTGGGTAGAGAAAGGCTTGGTGATGTAGTCGTCGGCACCGGCGTCGAGGCCCGCGACCTTGTCTGGCTCGTCGCCGCGCGCCGTCAGCATCAGGATCGGGATGGCCTTGGTGCGCGGGTCCTTGCGCCACTGGCGCGCGAGCTGCAGGCCGCTTTGGCCGGGCAGCATCCAGTCGAGCAGGATCAGGTCCGGCAGGAAGGCGTCGATCTCGCGCTGGGCTGCGGCACCATCTTCCGACCAGATCGGCTCGAAGCCGTTATGGCGCAGGTTGACGGCGATCAGCTCGGCGATCGAGGACTCGTCTTCGACGATCAGGACTCGGGGTTTCTTCATTGCTTTCTTGGGAGTCTTGCCGCCGTTGTTACTGCAGCGCGGACTCTATTTCTTGCATCGAAGTGTGCCGCACATCGGCACCCTTGACGATGTAGATGATGAATTCGGCGATGTTCTTGGCATGGTCGCCGATGCGTTCGATGGCCTTGGCCAGGAACAGCAGGTCGAGGCTGGCGGAAATCGTGCGCGGGTCTTCCATCATGTAGGTGACCAGCTTGCGCACGAAACCGTCGAACTCGCGGTCGATCAGGTCGTCGTCCTTCAGGATCGACAGCGCTGCGGCGGTGTCGAGCCGGGCGAAGGCGTCGAGCGCGGTGCGCAGCAGGCCCGAAGCCAGGTCGGCAGCGATGCGCAGCTCGGTCGTGGGCAGTTGGCGTGCCGCGCCGCTCTCGATGATCGACTTGACCATGCGCGCGATCTTGTTGGCCTCGTCGCCCACGCGTTCGAGGTTGGCGGTGGTCTTGCTGATGGCGATCAGCAGGCGCAGGTCGCGAGCCGTGGGCTGGCGACGCGCGATGATCGACGACAGCTCGCGGTCGATGTCGATTTCCATCGCATTGACACGGTGCTCGGTCTCCATCACGCGGTCAGCGGCTTCGGAGTCGAACTGCAGCAGCGCGTACACGGCCTGGTGAATCTGCGACTCGACCATGCCGCCGAGTTCCATCACGCGCGACGAGACGCCGTTGAGTTCGCTGTCGAACTGGCTGGAAAGGTGTTTCTCGGTCATTTTGTCTCCTTTGACTTCAACCGAAGCGGCCGGTGATGTAGTCCTCGGTCTCCTTGCGCTGCGGCTTGAAGAACATCTGTTCGGTGGCGCCGAACTCGATCAGGTCGCCGAGGTACATGTAGGCGGTGTAGTCGCTGCAGCGGGCGGCCTGCTGCATGTTATGCGTCACGATGACCACCGTGTATTCATTCTTCAGTTCGGCGATCAGTTCCTCGATCTTCGCGGTGGAGATCGGGTCGAGCGCAGAGCAGGGTTCGTCGAGCAGCAGCACTTCGGGCTTGATGGCGATGCCGCGTGCGATGCACAGGCGCTGCTGCTGGCCGCCGGAGAGGCCCGAGCCGCTTTGCTGCAGCTTGTCGCGCACTTCGGTCCACAGGGCGGCCTTCTTCAGGGCCCATTCGACACGGTCGTCCATTTCGCTGGCCGAGAGGTTCTCGAACAGCTTCACGCCGAAGGCGATGTTGTCGTAGATCGACATCGGGAACGGCGTGGGCTTCTGGAACACCATGCCGACCTTGGCGCGGATCAGCGCCACGTCTTGCTTGGAGGTGAGCAGGTTCTCGCCGTCGAGGGCGATGGTGCCTTCGGCGCGTTGCTCGGGGTAGAGCTCGAACATGCGGTTGAAGGTGCGCAGCAAGGTCGACTTGCCGCAGCCCGACGGGCCGATGAAGGCCGTGACCTTGTTCTCGGGGATCTCGAGGTTGATGCCCTTGAGCGCGTGGAACTTGCCGTAGTAGAAGTTCAGGTCCTTGACCGAAATCTTCGAGCGCGACGGTTGTGCGACGGTGTTTGGCATGTTGGCGTCTTCTTGATTTAGTGTTTGTTGCGCGTCAGGACCCGCGCCAGGATATTGAGGGCGAGCACGGCGACGGTGATCAGGAACACGCCGGCCCATGCCAGCTGTTGCCAATTCTCGTACGGGCTCATTGCGAACTTGAAGATCGTGACCGGCAGGCTGGCCATCGGCTGGCTCACGTCGGCGGTCCAGAACTGGTTGTTCAGCGCGGTGAAGAGCAGCGGCGCGGTCTCGCCAGCGATGCGGGCCACGGCCAGCAGCACACCGGTGACCACACCGGCGCGGGCCGCGCGCAGCGTGATGCTGATGATGACCTTCCACTTCGGCGTGCCAAGTGCGTAGGCTGCCTCGCGCAGGCCCGGGGGCACCAGCTGCAGCATGTTCTCGGTGGTGCGGATCACGACCGGAATCACGATCAGCGCCAGTGCGATGGAGCCGGCAAGGCCGGAGAAGGTCTTGAAGTAGGCCACCACCACGGCATAGACGAACAGGCCGATCACGATCGACGGCGCCGACAGCAGGATGTCATTGACGAAGCGAGTGATCGAGGCCAGCCAGCCCTTGGGGTTGTACTCGGCCAGGTAGATGCCGGCCATGATGCCGATGGGCGTGCCCACGAAGGTGGCCAGCATCACCATCACGAACGAACCGAAGATCGCGTTGGCGATACCGCCCGCCTCGTTCGGCGGCGGCGTCATTTCGGTGAAGGTGGCGATGGCCAGGCCGCCGACGCCCTGGCGTAGCGTTTCCCACAGGATCCAGACCAGCCAGAACACGCCGAATGCCATCGCGGCGAGCGACAGCGTCAGTGCGATCTTGTTGACACGGTTGCGCGAGGCGAACTTGGCCTGGCGCATTTCGGCGAGCGCCTTGGCGCTCAGGAGGTTTTGCGCGGTGGTGCTCACGACTTGGTTCCTTCGCTCTTCTTCATCTTGGCAAGCAGCATCTTCGACAGCGACAGCACGACGAAGGTAATGAAGAACAGCACGAGGCCGAGGTACATCAGTGCAGCCTGGTGCAGGCCGGCGCCGGCTTCGGCGAATTCGTTGGCGAGTGCCGAGGTGATGCTGTTGGCAGCCTCGAACACGGAAAGGGAATTGAGCTGGTTCATGTTGCCGATCACGAACGTGACCGCCATCGTTTCACCCAGCGCCCGGCCGAGGCCGAGCATGATGCCGCCGATCACGCCGGCCTTGGTGTAGGGCAGCACGACCTTGGAAACGACTTCCCAGGTGGTCGAACCCAGGCCATAGGCCGATTCCTTGAGAAGCGGTGGCGTCACTTCGAACACATCGCGCATCACCGAGGCGATGAACGGGATGATCATGATCGCGAGGATGATGCCTGCCGACAGAATACCGATGCCCACGGGCGGGCCGGACACCAAGGCGCCGAGGTACGGCACGCCGGTCAGCAGCTTCTGCAGCGGCTGCTGCACCCAGGTCGACAGGATCGGGCCGAACACCAGCAGGCCCCACATGCCATAGACGATGGACGGCACCGCCGCCAGCAGTTCAATGGCCGTACCCAACGGGCGCTTGAGCCAGTTGGGCGAAAGTTCAGTAAGAAAGAGTGCAATGCCGAAGCTCACCGGCACAGCGATGACCAGCGCGATGATCGAGGTGGCCAGCGTGCCGTAGATCATGACCAGGCCGCCGTACTCCTCCTTCACCGGGTCCCACACGCTGCTCGTGAGGAAGCCGAGGCCGTACTTGGAAATGGCGGGCCATGCGCCGACGATCAGCGACACCAGGATGCCGATGAGCATCGCGAGCGTCAGCAGCGCGGCGCCCTTGGCAGCCCAGCCGAACAAACGGTCGGCCATCGGGCCGGAGCGCGGGGCCTTGACGGGGGGCGGAGGGGCGGTAACGCGGCCGCGCTCGGCCGCGAGGTCGAGGGAGGCGCCTGCGGCGGGAAAGGTGGATGACACGGGTCGCTCCGGCAAAGACGAAAGCGGCGCGTCCTCGAGCGAAGAATTGCTCATGGGCGCGCCGTTCTGGACTGATGGGTTGTTTTACTTGTAAGCGACGGCCTTGCCCGACGCATCCTTCACATCACCCCATGCCTTGGCGATGGATGCCTTCACGGCGTCAGGCATCGGCACGTAGTCGAGTTCGTCGGCCGTCTTGTCGCCGCTCTTGTAGGCCCAGTCGAAGAACTTCAGCACGGTGGTCGCGTTGGCGGGCTTGTCTTGCACCTTGTGCAGCAAGATGAAGGTCGCGCCGGTGATCGGCCATGCGCCCTTGTCGGACTGGTTGGTCAGCACCTGGTAGAAGGTCTTGCTCCAGTCGGCGCCGGAAGCAGCGGCCTTGAAGGCGGTGTCGTCGGGCGACACGAAGGTGCCAGCGGCGTTTTGCATTTGCGCGTACGTCATCTTGTTTTGCTTGACGTAGGCGTATTCGACGTAGCCGATCGAGTTGGGCAGGCGGTTCACGAAAGCGGCAACGCCTTCGTTGCCCTTGCCGCCCGCGCCGGTGGGCCAGTTCACGGCCGTGCCTTCGCCGACCTTGCTCTTCCACTCGGCGTTGACCTTGCTCAGGTAGTTGGTGAACAGGAAGCTGGTGCCCGAACCGTCGGCGCGGCGGACCGGGGCGATGGCGGCGTCAGGCAGAGCCAGCGAACCATTCAGCGCCTTGATGGCGGGGTCGTTCCACTTGGTGATCTTGCCGAGGTAGATGTCGCCCAGGACTTGGCCGTTGAGCTTCAGTTCACCGGGCTTGATGCCCTGAATGTTGACCACGGGGATCACGCCGCCGATGACGGTGGGGAACTGCATCAGGCCCTTGGCTTGCAGTTCGTCGTCCTTCAGGGGAGCATCCGAAGCGCCGAAATCGACGGTCTTGGCTTCGATTTGCTTGATGCCGGCGCCCGAACCGACCGACTGGTAGTTGATCTTGACGCCGGTAGCCTTGTTGAAGTCGGAAGCCCACTTGGCGTACAGCGGTGCCGGGAAGCTGGCGCCGGCGCCGGTCACGTCTTGCGCGAAGGCGGGAATGGTGAACATCGCGGCCAGGAGACCGGCGGTTGCAAATTTGAACGTCGTTTTCATGAAGCTTCCTTTTAGAAGTAAGAAGTAGTCCCTTTCGGGCTTGGGACGGACTCTAAAAAGCTTCTGTGACATCAATATGACACCCCTCTGTCGAGGGAAAATGACGGTAATCCCACGGTGACTTGTGTGACGCTGTCACACAATCGTCATGCACCACGCCTAGCCTCCACCCCCTGCTGTGATGAGACTTGAGGCGCGGCGCGTTCTGTCACGGCGCTACGATTCAGAGAACCGCCCTCTCCACTACAAAATGCAAAACGGCACCCGCCTCGCAGCGGTCGATCTGGGTTCGAACAGCTTCAGGCTGGAAATCGGACAGGTCGACCATGGTCAGATTCATCGCACCGAATATCTCAAGGAGACGGTGCGCCAGGGCAATGGCCTGGACAGCGCGCGCAACCTCACGACCGAGGCCATGCAGCGCGGCTGGGACGCGCTTGCGCGCTTCGGGGAGCGCCTCGCTGGCTTCAAACGCGCGCAGGTCCGCGCCGTCGCTACCCAAACATTGCGCGAGGCACGCAATCGCGAGGAATTTCTATTGCGCGCGCGCACCATTCTGGGGTTCGGCATCGACGTGATCCCCGGGCGCGAAGAAGCCCGCCTGATCTACCAGGGCGTGGCGCACATGCTGCCGCACTCCGACGCCTCCGATCGCGAACGGCGCCTGGTCATCGACATCGGGGGGCGCTCCACCGAAATGATCATCGGCCACGCACTGGAGGCCGACCGCATGGAGTCTTACCGTGTCGGCAGCGTGGCCTGGTCAATGAAGCATTTCGGCGAAGGCCTGTTCACCCCCACCGCCTTCCGCGCCGCCGAGGTGGCCGCCAAGGCCGTGCTGGACGACGCGCTTGCCACGTACACCCGCGACCAGTGGGACGTGGCCTACGGCGCCTCCGGCACGATCGGCGCGGTCGGCGACGTCCTGGCCGCGGCCGGCGGCGAGCCCGGGCTCGTCACGCGCGAAGGTCTCGACTGGCTGCTCGACCGCCTGCTGAAGGCCGGTAGCGCCGACAAGCTGCGCATGGACGGCATGCGCGAAGACCGCAAGGCCGTGATCGGCGGCGGCGTCAGCGTGCTGCGTGCGGTGTTCGAGCTGCTCGGCATCCAGGAAATGAAAGTCGCCCAGGGCGCGCTGCGCCACGGCGTGCTTTATGAATTGCTGGAACGCGACGAAAGCGTGGCCGACATGCGCACCGCCACGGTCGCGCGGCTGGCCAACCGCTTCACCGTCGATACGGCGCAAGCCAAGCGCGTGGGCGACACGGCCGCCAGCCTGTTCCTGCAGCTGTCTCCCGCCGCCCGCGGCGGCAACACGTCGAGTCGCGCCGGCCGCGCGCTGCGCAAGCTGGGCTGGGCGGCACAGCTGCATGAGATTGGCACCCAGATCTCGCACAGCGACTATCACAAGCATGGCGCCTACATCCTCGACAACGCCGACGCCCCCGGCTTCGCAGTGAACGAGATGCACGCGCTCGGCCAGTTGGTGCTGGGCCAGCGCGGCAAGCTGCGCAAGCTCGAGGTGGCACTGGACGACGAAACCTTCGTGATGCAACTGCTGTCGCTGCGACTCGCGATCATTCTGTGCCATGCGCGGCGCGATCCCGATCCGCAGGCGCTGCACCTGGCGGCGCTGGGAGCGCGAGCCTTCACGATCGCCTGCGCGCCGGACTGGGCCGAGGCCTATCCACAGTCGGCGCACCTGTTGCGCGAAGAAGTGCTGGCCTGGCAGAAGACCAGCAGCTGGCGCGTAGAGCTCAGCGGCTGCTGAGCCGCGCGAACTCGGCGCTCAGAGCAGTTCCGGCGACTGCACCGTCACCACGACGGTCTGCACGTCGCCGTCGCGCTCGCGCGTGCGGATCCACCAGAGCGCCCCCTTGCGCACGGGGCAGCTGTCCTGCTTGAGGCCCAGCAGCAGAGAAATCGCCTGCCCCACCGACGGCTGGTGGCCGATCATGAGCACGACCGACTTGCCATTGGGCCACCCGGCAGCGCCGAGCAACGCCTCGGCCGTGGTGTCGGGCGCCAGTTCGGAGCGCAGCTTGTACTTGCGGCCCAGCGCCAGGGCTGTCTGCTCGCAGCGCCGTGCAGGGCTGCAAATGATGCGCGTGCCGTCAGGCAGCTGACGGTCGAGCCAGGTCGCCATGCGCTTGGCCTGCTTTTCGCCGCGCGCAGTAAGAGAGCGCTGCAGGTCGTCGCAGCCCTCGGTCCAGTCCTCGGCTTCGGCGTGGCGCCAGAAGATCAAGTCCATGGTCATCGTCTTTCGGTCTTCAGTTGCTGGATGCATCCCGGAGGTGCCCTCGGGATGCATAGCGGTTCATCAGCGCGGCTTGCGCGCCGTGTGCTTCGATCATGCGGGAAGCGCCCGCCTCGCCTGAATGTGTGTCGTGGTTGACGCGGGTGTAGATGCCATCGCCGCCCAGGTCCCAGGCGTCACGCCCGTCGTGCAGGTAGGCCACCAGGCATTCGTCGATCAGGCGCTGGCGCAGGCCCGGGTCGGTCACCGGCCAGGCAAGTTCGATGCGCCGCATCATGTTGCGGTTCATCCAGTCGGCGCTAGAGAGATAGAGCGACTCGTCCTCACCGTTGCGGAAGTAGAAGACCCGCGAATGCTCGAGGAAACGCCCGATGACCGAGCGCACGCGAATGTTGTCGGTCAGCCCCGGCACCTGCGCCGGCAGCGTGCAGGCGCCGCGCACGATCAGGTCGATCTTCACGCCCTTCTGCCCCGCGCGGATCAGCGCGGCGATGATTTCCTCGTCGGTCAGCGCATTCATCTTGGCGACGATGCGGGTCGGTTGCCCCGCTGCAGCCGCCACGCCCAATGCATCAATCTGTGTGACGAGGTTTTTGTGCAGGTCGAACGGCGCCAGCCACATGCGGTTGAGCTTGGGCAGGCGGCTCTGGCTTGCGAGGTGGACGAACACGGTCTCCATGTCGGCCGTCAGCAGCGGGTCGGCCGTGAGATGGCTGATGTCGGTGTAGAGCTTGGCGGTACGCGGGTTGTAGTTGCCCGTGGAGAGATGGCCATAGCGGCGCATCTGCTTCCCTTCGCGGCGGGTCACCAGCAGCATCTTGGCGTGGGTCTTCAGGCCGACCACGCCGTACACCACCTGCGCACCGATCGACTCGAGCATCTCGGCCCAGTTGATGTTGGCCTCTTCGTCGAAGCGCGCCTTCAGTTCCACCACCACCGTGACTTCCTTGCCGCGGCGCACTGCTTCGCGAAGGAGATCCATCAGCACCGAGTCGGCACCGGTGCGGTAGATGGTCTGCTTGATCGCCAGCACCTGGGGGTCGAGCACCGCCTCGCGCAGGAACGCGAGCACGCCGTCGAAGCTCTCGAAGGGCTGGTGGATCAGCACGTCCCCGCGCTGCAGCCGATCGAAGAACGATTGCGACGGCGACAGCGTGACCGGGTACGACGCCGGATACGGCGGAAAGCGCAGCTTGGGCTCGTCGAGCAGGTCCGCCAGTTGGGTGAACCGGGCCAGATTCACCGGACCGTGCACGCGGTACAGCGCCTGCGGCGGCAGGTTGAACTGCGCCAGCAGGAAACTCGCCAGCGACTCCGCGCAGCTCGATGACACCTCCAGCCGCACGGCCTGGCCGTAGTGGCGGTGCTGCAGACCCTGGCGCAACGCGGTGCGCAGGTTCTTGACGTCTTCTTCGTCCACGGCAAGGTCGGAATGCCGCGTAACGCGGAACTGCGAAAAATCGCCCACCTCGCGGCCTGGGAACATGCTCGACAGGTGCGCACGCACCACGCTCGAAAGCGCTACGAACAGCGTCTTGCCGTCCGACACCTTGGCCGGCATCTTGATCAGGCGCGGCAGCACGCGCGGCACCTTCACGATCTGGATCGGGTTTTCTCGCCCGAAGGCGTCCTTGCCGCCCAGCCGCACGATGAAGTTGAGCGACTTGTTCGCCACCTGCGGGAACGGATGCGCCGGATCCAGCCCGACCGGGATCAGCAGCGGGCGCACTTCGCGCTCGAAATACTCGCTGACCCACTTGCGTTGCGCCGGGTTGCGCTCGCCATGCGAAATGATGTGGATGCCGTGCGTGGCAAAGGTCGGCATCAGCTCGTCGTTGTACAGCGCGTACTGGCGCGCCACGAGCGTGTGGGCGGCTTCGGCCAGGCGCTCGAACGATTCGACGGTATAGGTGCCTTTGTGGTCTCCGGCGCTGCCCGCGATCAGGTGCGGCGCGGCACGGACTTCGAAGAACTCGTCGAGATTCGACGAAACGATGCAAAGGTAGCGCAGCCGCTCGATGAGCGGCACTTCGGGCCGATGAGCCCAGTCGAGCACGCGCTCGTTGAATGACAGGATGCTGTGATCGCGGTCCAGCAGCGTGAACGTGGGCGCCGCGACGTCAAGCGACGGATCTGCGGGGTCGGATTGCATAGGCACTGATTCTGGAGCAAGCGGCACAGGAGAACACGTAGGCTGAAATATGACAGTGTCAGCCTCGCTTGTGTCAGTTAGATGACATTCTTGTGACGCCCCTGTGCCAACTGCGACAGGTTCGGCGGTTCCGCTGGGAGAAGCAAGCGGCCCCGGTTCGGGCCGGGCAGCCGCCGGCTTCATGCGCCCAGGAAGTGCTTGCGGTAACGCGCCGGCAAATCGTCAATGCGCATCAGCATCGGCAGATCGGCGGCATTGAAATCCGGATCCCAGGCCGGTGCGCCGAGCACCTTGGCCCCCAGGCGCAGGTAACCCTTGATGAGTGCAGGCGGCTCCACGTCGAGCGTGCTGTCCAGACGCTCGACCGGCAGCGGCAGGCGCGGCTGCACCTGATACTGGATCGGTGCCATGTGGCTGGCCGACACCTGGCGCCAGATGCTCGCGGCGGCATCGCCATTCGTCACACCATTGTGTGACATGGGAATGCTCGCGCAGCCGATCATGGTGTCGAGCTTGTTACGGTGCATGAAACCGGCCAGAGCACCCCACAGCGCCAGGATCACGCCGCCTTGGCGGTGTTCGGGGTGCACGCAGCTGCGACCCAGCTCGACCATGCGCTCGCGAAGGTCGCGCAGGCGGGTGAGGTCGAATTCAGTATCGCTGTAGGTGCTGCCGACGCGGCGCGCCTGCGCCGGGGTCAGCACGCGGTACGTGCCGATGACTTGCTGCGTCAGTTCGTCGCGCACCAGCAGGTGTTCGCAGAAATCGTCGAACAGGTCGATGTCGTGGCCGGCCAGCGGTGAGGACACGCGGGCGCCCATCTCGCCGACGAACACGTCGTAACGCAGGCGTTGCGCGGCGCGCACATCATCGAGGTGGCGGGCCCAGCCCACAGTGATGCCCTGACGGGCTTCGGTGGATGGCGGAAGAATGACAGCGGGCGCCTGGGGCACCGACGTGCGGGCAGCGGTGGTGGTCGAAACACCAACTGCGGGAGCGGGCCACAAGGCCGCGCGCAGCCCGATCTGCGAAAGCGGAAACGTCGGGTTGGGCAGTTCTTTCATGGGGAACCCTTTCTGCCGAGGGAGTCTCCGCACCTGCCATGAAGCCGGCATGTCAGGAACATTGCAAGCACATGACGGTGTTACAGCCCCTCTGGCGCACTTCGTCGTCTAATGCGGTGGACTCGCGAAAAGGAGCTTTTCACGCATGGCCACCGACGCACGCGGCACCGACAACGGCCGCCTCCAGCAGACCTTTCCCGTACTCAGTGACACCGAGATTGCGCGCATTGCGCGTTTCGGCACCGTGCAGCAGTTCGCGCGCGGTACGCGACTTTTCACGGCCGGCGAAACTGGCCCCGGCATGTTCGTGCTGCTCAAAGGGGTCGTGGCGGTCACGCAACGTGACGGGCTCGGGCATGTCGTGCCCATCGTGCGGCAGGGCCCGGGAGAATTCCTGGCCGAAGTCGGCCAATTGAGCGGCCGCCCTGCCTTGGTCGACGGACACGCCGATGAAGACGTCGAGGTGCTGCTCGTGCCTCCGGCGCAGCTACGCGCCCTGCTGGTCGCCGAAGCCGACCTGGGCGAACGCATCACCCGCGCACTCATCCTGCGGCGCGTGGCGCTGATCGAATCCGGCGCTAGCGGCCCGGTGCTGATCGGCCCTCCGCAGTCGCCCGACATGGCGCGGCTGGAGAACTTTCTTCGGCGCAACGGCTACCCCTATCACCTGGTCGACGCGGATGAAGACAGCGACGCCGCCGCACTCATTGCGCAGTACGGCGCGGGAAAGCTGCTGGCCGTGTGCCCCGACGGCTCCGTGCTGGTGAACCCTAGCGACGACGCGCTGGCGCGCTGCCTGGGCATGGTCGACACCGCCGAACGCGACGAGTTGTACGACGTGGCCGTCGTGGGCGCCGGGCCGGCCGGCCTGGCGACGGCGGTGTACGCCGCCTCCGAGGGCCTGCGCGTGATCGTGCTCGATTGCCGCGCTTTCGGCGGACAGGCCGGCGCCAGCGCGCGCATAGAAAACTACCTGGGCTTTCCGACCGGCATCTCGGGCCAGGCACTCGCGGGCCGCGCCTTCGTGCAGGCGCAGAAGTTCGGCGTGGAGATGCTGATCCCCGCCAAGGTGACATCGCTGGACTGCTCGCGCGACAACCCACAGGAGAGCTTGCGTATTTCGCTGGCCGATGGCCGCGCCATCAACGCGCGCACCGTGGTGATTGCCAGCGGCGCGCGCTACCGGCGGCCCGCCGTGCCGCGCCTGGCCGAGTTCGAAGGCCGCGGCATCTGGTACTGGGCCTCGGCCATCGAAGCGAAGATCTGCTCGCAGCAGGAAGTGGCACTGGTCGGCGGCGGCAACTCCGCGGGACAGGCGGCAGTGTTTCTGTCGCGCCACGCGGCCAAGGTCAACGTGCTGGTGCGCGGGCCGTCGCTCGCGGCCAGCATGTCGCGCTACCTGATCGACCGCATCGAAGCCACGCCCAACATCTCGCTGCAGCCTCACACCGAGCTGATCAGCCTGCACGGCGGATCGGACGAAGGCCTCACGGGTGCGACGTGGCGCTGCCACACGTCGGGCAACGAACACGACTGCCCTGCGCGCAACATTTTCCTGTTCGTGGGCGCGGAGCCTGAGACCTCGTGGCTCGAAGGCTGCGGCGTGTCCGTCGACAAACACGGCTTCGTGCTGACCGGCGCGGCTGCGAGCAGTGGCTTTCCGGCGCGGCCGGCGACCGCGCTCGAGTCCAGCGTGCCTGGCGTGTTTGCCGTGGGTGACGTGCGCTCGGGCTCGGTCAAGCGCGTCGGCGGCGCCATCGGCGAAGGCGCGGCTGCAGTCGCGCTGATTCATCAACACCTGTCGCAGGCCTCGACCACGGCCTGATCGATCTTGAATCACAAAGGAGCTGATTCGTGCCCATCAAACCCTGCGACCACGTGCCCGCCGACATCGCGCAACCGTACACCCTGCGCGGCTGCGAAGACTGCTTGAAAACAGGCGACACCTGGGTCCACCTTCGCCTGTGCGTGCACTGCGGCCACGTGGGGTGCTGCGACTCGTCGAAGAACCGGCATGCGACGAAGCATTCGCATGCGGAAGACCATCCGGTGATCCAGTCGATCGAGCCTGGGGAAGATTGGATGTGGTGCAACGTGCATCAGAAGCAGGTTGGCTGATCGGGGGCATGACCATAGGCCGCATCAACATCTGGTCGATAAGTAAGGCTCCGGGCTTAGGGATTCACTTTCGCGCCGTAACCATGCCGAGTTCAACAAGTAGAGGATTGAGGCATGGTTTTTCTGCGCATCGCGCTATTGGTGTTCTGGGTGTACTTTTCGTGGACCATGGGGCAGATCCCGTCCAATGAGATCAACACATTCGGCACGGTCGTATCCCTTTCATCCCTGTTGGCAGCCGCACTGCTCTATCTGCTGCCTACCTATGAAGCATTGCGCCGCAAGCACGCCAGCCTTATTGCGGTTTCCTTGATCAATGTATTTTTAGGATGAACGTTCGTCGCGTGGGCGGCGGCGATGGCATGGGCCTGCATTGGCGTCGACCGATCGAAAACAGACCAACAGGTCGATACAGAAGCTCCCATGAAGAGTTGCCCCTTCCGTGCGGAGCGCATCAAGGCTGAGGCCATCAAGTGCAAGCATTGCGAATCGATGCTTGCTGATGCCTAGGATCCGCGTTCTGAAAAGACTGAAAAGGGCGAGCCAGACGGCGTGCCGGCATTCGATCCACCCGATGGCGTGCCAAACGGTTCCCCGCCAGGCGAACGGTAGTGGCAGCCAACGGCACTGAGACCGCACTCTCAAATTGACATAGAAAGTTCACATTCTTGGGTCTTGCTACGGTACATTTGCTCGCCTTTCGACCTCGCGCGGAGAAGGTAGCTTTTGTGCCGAAGGCCATGCAAATAAACGCTCTCAAGAATTTTCAAGTCGCACTGGCCATCCTGCTTTTTTGCAATTCAGCCATCGCGTTCCAATGGCCGGAAAACAAGAAGAGTGCTGTCAGCCTGACTTCCGATGACGGATGGAACTCACAGCTCCTCCAGGCGGCGATCCTTGATTCCCGAGGAATCAAAGGCACCTTCTACCTCGCTGCAGTAGGCACGGTCACACTGCATGCCAAGCAGTGGGCCAAGGTCCACCGGCGCGGGCATGAGGTAGGAAACCACTCCTTCTCGCATTGGAACAACAAAATCCTGGCGACCAAAACGAAGCGAGAAGTTGCGATCGACATTGGCAGCATGGAGGCGTGGCTGCTCCATAACATCTACGGCAAGGTGCCTACCGACCACACTTACGCCTACCCTCATGGCAACGGCATGATGGGCTCGCAGGAGACGATCGGAAGCAGGCAGGCCGGCGCATGCGAGTACGAGATGCTCTTGTCCACCATGGTCACGGGCGCGCGCACGCTCGGCTCCGGAGAGAACGAACCCGAAACAGTGGCCAAGCGGCGCTTCGGCATCAGCGGCATTCCCGTCAACGGGGACGATACGACCGCATTCAACATCGCCAAGAACGCCATCGACAATGGCATCGCCAAGGGCACTTGGACGGTTGCTGTCTTTCACTCTCTCGGTGACGCAGGCGACGGCTACTCGATCAGCCGCGCGGCGTACACGCGAATTGCGGACTATCTAGTCTCACGCGAAGCCGATCTCTACATAGCGCCGGTCGTCACAGTAAAAAATCACATATTGGCCAACACGGTGCCCTCCGGCTCAGCCTGCGCGTCGCTGTAACCGGAGACTCCGCAGCACCCTCTCGCGGACAACTGCCCGCGCGACGAAGATCGATACCTCAGCCAGCGCCTTGAGTGCGGTGTATAGCGACTGGATCTGAAGGTCAGCAAGGCGTAGGGCTTGCGCACTGTTGGGCGGTTCGAGGTTCGAAGGCGGGGGGTGCATCGCGCAATCTCTGTGCAATGGACCGCACGCAAAATGCGGAGCTTTACGCCTAGCCGACAGCCTTCACGATGAAAACCTCCGACCTCTCGGGCGCATTGCTTGATTCTTGGGTAGCCAAAGCGGATGGGCGCGCGTCCGAATCGGATTTCGCTCCCTCCTCCAACTGGGCGCAAGGCGGCCCGATTTTGGAGCGGGAGGGCATCCATGTTGCGCCGATGCCTGCCAAAGGCGGCACTTGGTGCGCCATTTCCCTGGGACGCCTTCAGGACCGGTCAAACGGTGTCCGCGGCCCATGGGTAGAGGGGCCATCGTTCCTTGTCGCCGGCATGCGTGCCTACGTGGCAGCGAAATTCGGCTCCACCGTTAGCGCCTGAGGCCGTACACCCTGCGCTGCCGTCGATCTCCTTCTTGGCAGCAGCCGTCGCAGCGAGCACCGCAGAAGCCGAGCGGTACGACAAGCATCTCCGGGCAACAACTACCCGACTGATTAGGGACCAGTGGCATCGACGTAACGCTCGCAAATGGTGCCGGCGGCGCCGCGTTGATCAGCGATTGCGGCCAATTCTCCAGCTCGGGCGTCAGCCCAGCGGAGCAGCGCAATGCACTCGAAGTGCGGCGACAAACTTGGCACTGAAGGTGACGAGTAGGGCCCCAGTGCCTATCGCCTGCGGCCACCCACATAGTGGCTGCCCTTACCGCTGCTGTTACGGCCGCCGACGCGCCGGCTGCCTGAACGATTGGCTGTTTCGAAAATCGGCGCAGACGAAGCGCCGGCAGGGTTGAATCCCAGACTGCCTGGCATGCTCAGGGAACCTGCATTGGAGCTGCAGGCAGCGGCCTCAAGCAGGATGGCGAACAACATTGTTTTCATGGTTTTGGTCTCCTCGTGCCGAGCTGGGTTGGGCGCCCGGCTTTCCCGTATTTGATAACGGCTGGGCACGATGCTCTCATGCTGCAGGTGCGCTGGCGAGCCCATCGGGATACCACATTTGTGGGAGGCCGCACTTTGAATTGCGTGCCAGCGAGCCCTCGGCATCACCATCGAGGTCGCGCGTGAGGTCATCGCCACGCAATCACTGAAAGAAGCTTGACCATGAGCATGAGCAGCGCGTCAGAGTTGCAAGGTGCCCGCCCGCAGCTTTCCATTGCAGCCTACACGGCATCAATCAATGTTCGCGCGTGCGCGCCCAAGCTCTCAAGCGAAGCTGCGCAAATGTCGAAGATCAGTGCGCACTCGATCACTGCAGAAAAGTTCTGCTCGAAAGTTCGAACACCCGGGCAAGCGCGCCTCCGGCCATCACCGCACGTATCAGCCAATACTCCTCAGTGCGTGCCACGTCGAGCTTTCGAAAGGCCTCTGGAAATGGCTAAGCCTCACCGAGCATCTTCACAAGGAGAATACATTCCTAGGCCCGGAGGGGATTGAAGGACGAGCTGCAGGGCAGCGCCAACATTCGACTCCTCAGATTGGCGTGCCAGACGTTCCCCGTCTGTTCCCCCGCCTTGAAGGTACTAACTCGCCGTACGTGCTGTCGACTCTCTGGCATCGAAAAGCTCGACCGACGGCAGCTCGAGCATCACTCGGGCCTCCTCGACGGTGCCGTCAACCAGCGTTCGAAGTCGTGCATCTCGGGATCACAGAGCCCTTGTCCTGCTGGTGGGGCGGCAACCTGCGAACTGGGTCGCGGCGGTCGGGCCTGAACGCTCGGCAGAGGGAGCAGGTGTCGACGATGGAGTTGGCAGAAATCCGCGGCTCGTGGCCTAGATCGAGATGGCGCTGGCGGTAATGAACCAGACCGCTGTGCGGCGCAGGGCAAAGGCGATCCCGCCAGACGTTTTCTTGCTGCGCTTGCGTGGCTTCTTCTTGGGCATCGGGGGCAGGATGTTAACCCGCTCTGCGGAGGTGACTTGCGCTACGTCCGAGAGCCATCAATCAGGATCTGCAACGCCCACCCAGCTTGCAAATGCTGCGGATCGTTCTGCAATTGCTTTAGGCCTTCACCGCGCGGGGCATTGCGCGAACTCTGCAACGTCCCACGCGCAGAATTCGGGGCTTCACGCCTCGCCGACGACCTTCCATGAAAACCTCCGAACTCTCAGGCTCACGGCTCGACTTTTGGGTAGCCAAAGCAGATGGCCGTGCATCCGAAGCGGATTTCACGCCCTCCTCCAACTGGGCGCATGGTGGTCCAATCATGGAGCGTGAAGGCATCCATGTTGCGCCGATGCCTGCCAAGGGCGGCACTTGGTGCGCGATATCTATGGGACGTTTGCCAGTCCAGTCAAGCGGAGGCCGCGGTACGTGGGTTGAGGGACCGTCACTCCTGGTCGCCGCCATGCGTGCATACGTGGCAGCGAAGTTCGGTCCCTCCGTTATCGCCTAAGGCTAGACACCCCCGCGCTTCCGTCGATCTCTTTCTTGGCTGCGGCCATGGCAGCGAGCACCGCGGATGCCGAACTGCGCGACACGAATTCGTCCTTTCGCACCGGCAGCCCGCCATCGATCTTGAAGGCGTATTCGAATTGCCCGTCTTTCTCCAGCACGTCGACTTCGACCCGCTTGCCCTTGTGCGAAAAACTGTGATCCATCGTGCCTCCTGTATTTAGTCTTAGTTTGCAGCGCCACTCACAAACTGGGTTTGAATAGCCGGTAAGTTTTATCGCCAGCCGTTACCTCTCCGAGCAAGTTGTAGCCCGCCGGGAAGTCCATTTCGGCCGATCCAAGAAGCAGCTGAAGCTCCGCGTCGTGAGCATCCAAGTCAAGCAGCACGAGAGCCGCACGCACGCGTGCCTTCTCCGCAAAGCCCAAAGCCATCTTGCTGTACGCGAGATAGCCCGGCGTGCCGAGCAAGAAGGTTGGGTGACCAGGCGACCTACCGCCCATCGCGTAGACCAAGCCCGGTAGGTAGCTCACCGCCACGATATCGTCGCCAGGCGTGAAGCCGCTGCGCACCGCTGCCGCACGCAGCTGCTCGATCAGCTTGTGCGACTCGCTGTCCAACTTCATCCAGTGCGCAGGGAATCCGACCTCTGTCGGTATGGCTTGCAGCTGCAGCCCGGTCGAGACCTGTGATGGTGCCTGCACGCTGCCCTGCACTACTTGACTGCAGGTCACCCCGCCCATAACGGCCATAACGCCAAGCAGCAGCGCTGGCCGGGCCTTGTAGCGCGCAATCAGCGCAAGGCCAAGCAAGAAGACCAGTCCGAACCACGGAACGGCGTAGAAGGAGATGACGTTGTAAAGCGGATTGGCAGTGCCAACCGAGCCAGCAATCGGGAGGCCAAGCAGAAACAAAACCAAGCCGCGACACTGCATCGCGGCCGGGTCGCATTCGGGGCGTACGTCGGCGGGCTGCATGGCGAAGAGCGCATAGACCGCAATCAGCACCAGGATCCAGGCGCTGTAGAACGACAGGTAGATAGACACGCCGCCTGAGGCAGGCAGCCGGCTGGCCAGCACGTTCGCGCCAACGCGCCACGACAGCACTGCCGCGACAACGAGAACGAGCGCGGCGACGACCGACGGGCGAAAGATCGCCAACAAGGCAAACCGCCTGCGCGCGACTCGCGGTACAAGCAAAGCTGCGGCGACCAGCAAATGGCATGGCCAGAATGCCAGGAAGGCAGCGAGACCAAGAGCAAAAAGGTCTCGCGGGTAGGCGAAGATTTTTGCTCCAGGCGAGTGCGTGCCGATAGCTTGATACAGCTGCCAGCCGTGCGTAAACATCTCCCATTGCCGCACCGGCCCTTGCACTGCAATGAAATGAAAACCTGACCAAACCACCATCCCCACGCCCACCGTCAGCAGAAGCCGGATTCTGCGCATACGACCGACACCAGGCCAATACCAAAGCAGCGCGAACAGGCAGCCCAACACCAGCGCAGCAGAGGTGAAGCGGACGAAGACGCCAGAGCCCAGCGCCAAGCCGGCGACCCCGAAGAAAAAGGTTGTGTGCACGTTGCGAGGTTTCAGCGTCTCCAGCGCCAGCGCCCACATGACGAACCCAGCGAAAAGGTTGAGTGAGATCGCTGTCAACGTGTAGTAATTCGGCGTCGCAAACGCCCACTGGTAGTACAGGATGCCACCGAGTTGGATGAACAGAAGCGAGTTCAGGCGCAAATGCTGAGCATGTTTGGCCCCCGGGAACATGATCAGCAGGAGCTTCTGAAACCCGGCCCAGAACGCCACGGCCGAAAGCATGATCGCCGCCAGCCCAGCCAGTCGGAACAACGCTGGGTGATAACCCACCAGCCTGAAGACCGCCCCGGTGTAGTCGAAGACCGCTGAGACGTTTTGCTCAATCTCCATTGGATAGCGGGCAGCCAACAAGTAGACGCCCTCATCTGCGATGCCCAAGCCTCGATCGGCGCCCCAAGCAATCACGGCGGTGGCTACTACCAGCAGAAGCGCCAGCAGAACCCCGATTCCCCGCGCAGCAATGCACGCCCCAGATGATTTGGCTGATTGATTCAGTTGACCCTCGCTCCACGATGTTTGGCTCGCATTTTGACAGTAGGAATCGGGAGAGACCAGCAGATGTGAAGAACACCACCAATAGAAAAATCCCCCAGCGCGAACGCTGGGGGATGCGATAGGGGTAGAGACCGGCCACTATGGAGGGGCAGTAAGAGCTCGATCGTTCTTCAAGGTGCCGAGCAGAAGCCGCACTTCGTTGTCTCGCCCTTCAACAACGAGTCGGCCTCGCTCAAGAAGCTCTCGACTTCGAGCAGCCATGGCTGCGAGGACTGTGGATCGATCCGCGATACGCTGGCAGGCAGCGAGGTCGGTTGTGGCCTGCTCGCGATCACGGGCAGCGTAGTCGGCGTAATGCTTGCACACCCGGCCAAGATCAGCAGCAATAGTGCGGCCGCGGCCGGCCAGCGCTTCGAGGCCTGCTTCGTATGCATCGACGTTCTCCTGTTGAGTTTTGGCGTGCGCCGCCACCAGCGTGACGGTGCGCTGCAGGTCCGCCAGAACGGCCAGCGCCCGGGCGGTGTTTTCCTTCGCGCGGTCGCGCTGCTTGGGGCCAGGTCGGCCCGGGCACCAGCGGCCCGCGTGCGCTCGACGCCGGCCGTCAACAGCGCCGCGTCGTGTCCATCGCTAAGGCGCTTCGCGTGTCGCCGGAATGGCTGGAGACGGGCAGGGGGCCGAGGACCGAGCGCGCCTCGCTCAAGCTCGTGGGAGCCTATGCGGAGCCGTCAGTGCGGGCGCTGGAGGAGTACCTGGCCGAGATCGCCGCTCAGCAGCGGCTGACTCTTCGAAAGAACTTGGTCAACCTGCTGGTCGATTTGATCGAGCACCCCGAAGACACGGCTTATCGAGCAGACCATCGCGGACGTTGAGCGGTTCTGCCCTCCGCCCCAGAAATAACAGGGTTCCTGCTCAGTTCATCGCTGTAACGAAAAGTTATAGTCGCATGCAGCAAAGGAGAGAGGGAATGAAGGCATTTGGAATCTTCGCCATGACCATGGCTTTGACGGCATGTACTGCACCGTTGCGCCCAGAGGGGGTACGTCATCTGGGCAATCAACATGTGCTAAAGAGCAACTACGACGTTGGCAAGCCGCTCACTGTGAATGTGGGCGACCCCATGGTGAAGGTCCAGGACTACTGGGAGGACTCCTTCGAGGAGCCATCTGCCACACCCAACAAGTCATTCACGATGACGGGCGGCCCGGTGAACGTTGCTTTTCAGGAAGGACAGAGCTACCAAGTAAAAGGGCGCATTGCTGTTGATGGGAAAGACTACCAAGTAGTAGCGAATCAATCCAACCCAGTGCAATACCAAGCGGCCCTTCTCGGGGATGACGGAAAGCTCCTTCCGCGAATTGTTGCAACCAATCCTGGGATGAACGGGGACCACGTCCTGGTGATCTACACGCTGCAGATCTCACCACCGGACGGCACTCTCATTCGCCAGCCCAAAACCAAGGTGAACACCAACAAGGGCTTCGTGAACTATGAAATATTGTTCACAGGCATCACAGACAGCGCAATAAACCTTACCTATCGCGAGTTCAGTCCTGAAGGCTTGGCGCGCGTGGCGTTCTTTCAGAACCTTACTTACCCGCGAAACGCCCAAACCATTACGTTCCGGAACCTGAAGATGTCGATTGACCAAGTGTCAGGCAACAACATCACCTTTCGAGTCCTAGAGGACAAGCGTACGTAGTACACCGGTCCGACGGCCATCGCCATAGCCCTACCCTGCTCTGGCGCACCAAGGCACTTGATGCTCTTGAGATGATCAACGCCGAGTTGGGTCAGATCTTGGCATCAAAACTCGCAATGACTGAATCTCACTGACCTGCCTTCATTTGCCGATATAAGGCCACCCGCGAGGTGGCTTTTTTCATGAGCGCGCTCTACCCCCGCCCATCCAGCACGATCCTCGACACCCGTCCCCGCTTCAGCTCCGACCTGATCCCAAATCCAAGCGCAACGTAGTCAGCACACGTGGCCAGCAGCGCCTCGCGCTCGCGCTGTAGAGATCGGCGCAGACCTTGATCTTGAGTGGGGCAACGAAGCCGGCAGGCCAGTGAGTCGTTGCCTCCACCTAGTCAACGCTCCGCCTAGTGGCGCACGCGATGGCGGTCACTGCCAGCTCGCCCCAGCCCCGCCGCCGGAACGCAGGGGCCATCCAGGCCTGGTCGAGCTCGACCTCCAACTCGTCCACCTCCCCCATGCCTGTGCAGCCATCAGCGATCCACTTCAGGCCGAAAGACACGAAGCCGACAGCATCGCCGCCCGGTCGCTGGGTGACGATGGCCAGCAGATCAGTCGTGATGTACGCACGGACGGCAAAGCGCCCCGACTGCAGTTCACGCCCGCCTTCAACATACAGATCACGGCTCGTCCCGAGCGCGCAGGCTTGCATCTCGTAGTGGCGCATCGCTGAGCCTGCTGAGCCCGTGCTCCGTCTTGTAGGTCTCATCTGCATCGTGCAGCTTGCGTAGCTGGCGCGCCCAACTACGAATCCGCGCGCAGTGCCGCGTGACGATATAGACCGCGCCCTCCTCTTCATCCAGCGACCTGTCTTCATCCCAGGTGACAGGCGTCACGGCATCAGGGCAGACGGGGTTGATCGACTTCGTTGGATATGCTCACGCCCTACTACATGAGGAGCGTGAGAATGGATCTGCAGGTTTGGAAAGTTCAGAAGCGGGCGGCGATAAAACGGCCAGCCATCGCTCGGATCTTTGGTGCAGCGCTTATCGCTTCAGCGACTTGCCTCGCATCAGCACAAGTCCCGGAAACTGTGCAGGCAGGCTATGTGGCCAACGCTTGTTCCAAATTCCTGAAAAACACCGGCACGTCGAGCGCCGACGAGAAATGTGTCACGACCATTTCTGCGTTCATGACCGGGTGGATGAAAGGAACCCGAAGGGGTGTGATGTCTGCGACCATCGATCTGCGCCCCAAGAACGACAAGCGCGGCAACCAGGAACTTCTTGAGGCAGTAAACAGGATCTACCCGGATGCGACCTGTCTGCGTAAAACGAGATTCAAGTCGATCGCGCAGGGGTTTGTTGACTACGTCGCAGCCAACCCCTCTCGGTCGAGTGAAAGCTACGGCGATGTCCTCGCCGATTACTTCCTGGACAACCTTTGCGACCGCTGAGGGATACTTCGCTGAACTTCGACGTCAACGCATCCACCAGACAACATGTCAATCAACCACCGTCGTTCTATGAGCAAAGTCTTCTGCGCTCAGGTCCTGCTCGTCGTAGCTTGCGCTGCAGCCAGTTCGTTTGCTGCAGCTTCAGACTCAGTGTTTTTGAGGTGCGACGTAGAAGGTTTCATCGCACTCGATGATGCCGAAAAGCCTTTGGCGGAAACCGTAGCCGTTGAAGTAATGGGCGAAGACGGGAGACTTAATATCGACATCGCCGGCCGCGATGTCGCTGCGGTGTTGATGTCAAGAGACATGGAGAACGACAAGGCCAAGATGGCTGGCAAGAACCTTAGCCGTGATCATGATTGGTACTTAGTCAGCAACGTGAAATTGAAAGATCGCCAAGCCTCGTTTGAGACTTCTGTGCGAATCAACCGGCTCAGCGGTGCTTTTTCGTTCACCCAACGAGGGGTCATCAAGAAAACGCAGCACCTGAAAATCGTGGCGGATGGAACCTGCATCAAGCAAGAGCCTGAGCGCAAGTTTTGAGCGGCGGACGGTTCACTGTTGTTGAACTCGGGCTGCAGTCGTTCTGTTCTGTAATAGGTGGCTGCCGCTTGTTTGGGAAGAGCCAGAGTCCTCATGTTTATGGCAGCCCTTCCACACGGGCTCCTCGGCGTGCGTCTTAGCCCGCATCAAAAGGGCTTTTTCGTTCCGGGCCTGGCATCGACCCGGCACAACTTACGGCGGGGGATTTTGAGTCCCCTGCTCCACTGTGAGGCAGATTGCAGCAGCGGAGCTCGAACGCGGGGTTTTCGGTCGTGATCAACGAAGGCGAGCACCGCCAATCCTTCGCTATGCTTGCGGCCAACAAACAGGAGTGAAAAGAGGATGAAACTACGTTTGGGTATCTGCGCCTCGACGGTCGGCCTGCTCGCAATCTCGGGCTGCTCACAAATTCCGATTGAGTTCTCTCCCGATACTTTCGAGCCGGTCGCACAGGGGCAGTATGAGCCCTCCAAGCAGGCGCTTTTGGCAGATTGCGTTTTCGACGGCTGGGACACCGTGATGAACCTCGCCGCACCATCACAGGCGCGGCTCGTAAAGCGAGCGTGGGGTTATAGGGTGGACGCCATATCGCTCACCAACAAGCTCATGACGGCCGAACTCCGCGACGATGGAACGTACACCGTATCGCGCATGAAGGAGCGAAGGACTATAACCACGCTTGAGCCAGAGATCAAAGCGGCGACGGCATGCCTTCAAAAGTATGGAGCTACCGCTTCTAAACCCGGGTCGAAACCATAGGGCTAGAAGCTCGCCCAAACCCATTCTTCCCTGCGCATCGAAGATTCCGAAGCCCGCCCAATGCGGGCTTTTTCATTTCCGGGGCCGGCATCGAACCGAAATGCCTTTCATTGGAGGGCGCTACTTTCCCAGATAGAGTCGCACGTCGACGACCATACAGGATCACATTGATAAAGACTGTGCTGACTCGCACCCAGCCGGACCGACACATCGGCCACCTTGTGGCCGCGCTTGATGATTTGCTTGATCGCTTCGGCCTTGCCTTGAATTCTTCGGGATATCTCTGCTCACTCATGGCACCTCCTATTGGTGCCTCAGGTTTGAGGCTCAGAGGTGTATAAAAAAACGCGGGGCGATTCACTATTGGTTAGGATTGCGCCCGACTACAAAAATCGGCCGAACTTGTTGCTTGTCCGAGCAGTTTGAGGAGAAATGATTTGCAACGGAAGGTTTTATTCTTACTCGCATCTGCCACTTGTTTGGCCGGATGCGTAGCCCCAGCACTTCGCGGTGAAGAAGAGTATCGATTCAAGTTCAGAGCAGCGGGTCAAATTCAAGAGGGTCGAGTATTGCAGTTCGTGGAATGCGTGCAGGACGGATTCACGGCCGAACAGCGTTATGTCAATGCAACGGTGTATCAGACACGCCGAGCCAATGGCTACAGAATTAACTTGAACAGCGACAAACACATCCTGCTAAGCGCAGACGTGCTTGAGGACGGCAGAACTCAACTCGTGGAGGGCCCTGGCGCCTCGCTAATCCCAACTGGCGCAGAGATTGGACGATACACAGAGTGCGTTGCTCGATTCGGCCGCTCCCTTGATGCGAGCCCGATTAAGTAAGGTGCCAGAACGTGACTTCGCGAGAGTTTCGAGCCTCATCCTGTTGAGGTCGACTGCATTGCAGTGGATCAACGCGTTTTCCGCCTGTGTGGAGTTCTACAGAGGGAAAGTGGGTGATTATGGTGCCTTGAGGGGCTTCGTGAATCACTGAAATTGGCCTGCCCGGAGGGGATCGAACCCCCGACAACCTGCTTAGAAGGCAGGTGCTCTATCCAACTGAGCTACGGGCAGATGCGAGCCGAAGAGAACCCAGGAGAATCAACGACTTAGACGTCTTTGTTTCCGGGCCGGCAGCGGCTGCGATTCTACCCAGTTCCGCACTTTGCCTCGCGCGGCAACGCTGCCGATTCGGCACTCTCCATGGCCCGAAACGAAAAATGCACACAGCCCGCAAAAGACTGTGTGCATTTCGATTTTTTGGTCGGGGCGAAAGGATTCGAACCTTCGACCCTCTGGTCCCAAACCAGATGCGCTACCAGGCTGCGCTACACCCCGACAAGCCTTCTATTCTAGCCCGGATATTGCCCCGTTCCCGAAAGTTTCTCAGCGTTTCTCGTACTGCGTCTTGCCGAACAGAATTTCGCGCTCCTTGTCGCCGGTGATCGGCTGGCGCAGATCGGCCAGCACTTTCACGCCGCGCTGCACGGCCGGGCGCGCCGCGATGCCGTCGAACCAGGCCTTCAGGTGCGGGAAGTCGGTGAGCGTGATGCCCTGGTTTTCCCAGCTGCGCAGCCACGGGAAGATGGCGATGTCGGCAATCGAATAGCTCTTGCCGGCAATGAACTTGTTCTTCGACAGTTGCTTGTCGATCACGCCATAGATGCGCTTGGCCTCGTTCGTGTAGCGGTCGATGGCGTAGGCAATCTTCTCGGGCGCATACATGCGGAAGTGATGGGCCTGGCCGAGCATCGGGCCAACGCCGCCCATCTGGAACATGAGCCACTGAAGCACGTCGTAGCGCTCGCGGTCGCTTGCCGGCAGCAGCTTGCCCGTCTTGCCCGCCAGGTAGACCAGGATCGCGCCCGATTCGAAGAGCGAGATCGGCTTGCCGTCCGGCCCATCCGGGTCGGTGATGGCGGGGATCTTGTTGTTGGGGCTGATCTGCAGGAAGTCGGGCGCGAACTGGTCGCCCTTGCCGATGTTCACGGGGTGCGCGTGGTACGGCAGGCCGCATTCCTCGAGCATGATGTGAATCTTGTGGCCGTTCGGCGTGGGCCAGGAATAGACCTCGATGGGCTGTGCGGACATGTGTCTCGGGCTCCGGTGGAAGTGATGCGAGCCCGGCAGCATATACGTGGCCATCCGATCGCGTGTGCGACCGGGAATTGCTCGCCATCGTCACTGCTCGGCGGGTGCTTTCACCCGCGTGATCCGAACTCCGGCGGCTGTCAGCGCCCGTCGTAAATCAAGCGCCAGACATTGCATCCGCCAGCGCAGGGCGACTCCCCGTACGTCTGCGCCGCAACCACTTGCGGCGCCAGTGGAGAAAGATCCGAAACCCCGCCGTTCGGCGACGGAGTGCCCCCGATCACGAGGGCCGCCACGCCGGCTGCAACCACTTTTGTAACCATCAACATGTTTGTCTCCAGCAATTGGTCACAAATCCAAGATAGACCTGCTGCAGACAAAAATCGCCCGGGTTTACCCTCAGTTCGCTGCCGCCCCACCCGGCTTGGAAGGCAGATCGCCCTCTCGCAGTTTCCGGCCGACCCACATCATTCCCGTCTCGTAGTTCGCGGCACCGACCTGAATACCGCCCACGGTGCGAAGCGCGCCGGTTCCGTCATCGGTGGCGGGCCCCTCGCCCGTGTACTCGCCGGGAAGCAGCAAGCGGCCTTCCTTCAGGAAATCGGCGATACGCAGTTCGCGCATTGCACGGCCCCAGTGCCACTGCTTCTTGATGTCGTAGGTGCCCGCCTTTTTCGGGGGCTTGGATTTCTTCATGTGCCTCGGTCGCTCGCAAAACAAACAGGCGCCAGCATAGCTTGCGCCTGTTCGCTCATCAGAGCCGGCCGTTGGCACCCCGCTCTTCCGCGACCAGAGCTTCGTCGCCCTCTTCCCGCGGCCCGACATTCAAATCTTCCGACATCCCCTTCAGCACCACGTACCCCGCCTGCAGGGCCTCCACGTAAGTTGGAAAGCCCGTTGCCGCTTCCATCAGCGGCTCGAATTCCATCGAGTTGTCGAAGGATTCCAGGAGCACCCAGAAATAGTCTCCTGCGTCGTGTTGATCGACCGTCAGGGCAATAGAGATAAGTTGGCCAGCCATTCACACATGGTGACAACGCCAAGTGACAGTTCGGCTTCTGGGTGAAGTAAGCCGCGTGACTCGTTACCCGGCTGCCTCGAGAAAAGCGAAGCCCATGGTCCTCGCGTGATAGTGCAGTCCGCCGTCCTGCACGATCAGGAAGCGCGCGCCATGCGCACCCGGGTTGTGATGCGAATGCGGGGCACCCGGTGGCGTCACGAGGGTTGCCCACGGCGCCCACGGGCAATGCGCATCGCCGACGACCGAATGGCAGCCCTCGCCCTGCACCACCAGCGTCACCGCAGCGGAGTTATGGCGGTGCGAGCGCTGCCAGGTGCGGGGCGACAGCGTGTTGAAGCTCAGCGTCAATGTCGGCGTGAGGTTGCGCGCGGCGGCCTGCCGGTCGGACGAAAAGATCAGCGCCCTGCCCGAGGTCTCGTCGCGCGTCCCCGTCGAAAAGATCCGCGCAAACTGCCGCTCGATCTCTGCGGCCGGATAGTGCACCACGTCGATCGACGCATCGATCACCGGCGCAGGCTCGGCACGCTCGAACGCCAGTTGCGGCTCGTTCCCGACGGTCCACAGCAGCGCGCCCTCGGCACCGGCCGCAAGACGGTAGCCGCTCGCACCGGGCAGCAGGAAGACATCGCCCGCGCCGAACTCGAAGCCGTCGAAGGCGCCGTCGAGCCGCCCGCTGCCGGAGATCACATACCAGACCGCGCCGGTCGCGCGCACATCCAGCGGCAGCAGCAAGTCGCCGGGCGCGATGCGCACGTAGCGGGCCAGCATCAGCGGCGTGGTGGCCGCGAAGCCACTGCCCAGCGCCTCGGACTGGTCGCAATCGAACACGCCGAACTGCCCCTCCCCCGGCGGCGAAAAGAGCCGCGCCGGCACCTCGGGCAGCTTCACGTTGAAGGCATTGCCCGAGTTGAAGAAACGCGCACGCGCCTGCGCAGCGCTGGCCGGTGCGCTCGGATGCTGCATCGGCAGATCCGCCATGTCGGTGACGGTTTCGTTCATGGGGTCGCACCCTCCCCGACACCCGCGTACGGCAGCAACACGCGCAGCAGCACATTTGCGCCAGCGGCCACATGCTCTGGCTCGGCCCATTCGTGCTCGGCATGGCTCACGCCGTCGCGGCAGGGAATGAAGATCATCGCGCTCGGACACAGCGGCGCCATGTGCCGCGCGTCGTGCCCGGCCGCTGAAAGAATCGGCATGTGCAGCTGCCCGATGCTCTCGGCCGCATCGGCAATCGCCTGCTGCAGCGCCGGATCGAAGTCGTTGGAAGGCGCATCGACCAGTGGCGTGACCTTCGCCTCGCAAGGTGCCGCGAAGGTGTCGCACAGCATGCCGATGCGCTCGCCCAGGTACGCGAGCACCGCGTTGTCGGGGTGCCGCAGGTCGATGCGCAGCGTCACCCGCTCGGGCACGACCGAAGGCGCGTTCGGCTCGACCTGCAAACGGCCGATGGTGAACTTCACCGCTTCGTCGTAACCGCCGATTTCCGCGTACAGCGCACCCGCGATGCGCGTGAAGGCTTCGAGCGCATCGCGCCGGTAGACCATCGCCAGCGTGCCCGCGTGGCCGCGCTCGCCCTCGATCACGATGTCGAATGTCTTCTTGCCCTGGATGCCGGTGACGACGCCGATCACATGCTCTTGCGCTTCCAGCACCGGTCCCTGCTCGATATGCGCTTCCACATAGGCCTTCAATGGAAAGCCCAGCGTTCGCCGCGGCAGTTCGGCAAAAGCCGCATGCAACGCATCGAGCGCATCGGCCACCGACACGCCCTTGGCATCGCGCACCGCGCGCACGGCCTCGAGGCTGCGCACGCCGGCGAAGGCTTCGGAGCCCATCATGCCGGGCGCGAAGCGCGAGCCTTCCTCGTTCATCCACGCAACGCAGACGATGTCCACCGGCGGCCGCACGCCGCGCTCCGCCAGCGTGGTCAGCACTTCCAGCGCGGCCACAACGCCGTATACGCCGTCGAAGCGCCCGCCGCCGGGCTGGCTGTCGAGATGGCTGCCGGCGAGCACCGGCGGCGCCACGCGGCCGGTGCCTGGCAGCGCGATGAATAGGTTGCCCGCCGCATCGGTCGAGGGCTCCAGGCCGGCCTGCAAGGCCCAGTCGATCATGGTGCGCCAGGACGCTATTTCTTCCGCGCTCAGCGCCTGCCGGTCGACGCCGCCGCCCGGCGTGGCGCCGATGCGCGCGAGCGTCATGAGGCGGTCCCAGAGCCGCGCGGCGTCGATGCGCCAGGCGCCCTGCTGTGTATGGGTGATCGTGGCTGCGTCGGCGTTCATGGTCAGTCCGTCTTCATGATCTGGCTGGGCAGCGCGCGCGGATCGCGCGGCTTCCACTGGCCCGCTTCGACCTGCGCGAAGAACTCGGCCAGCAAGGCGTTGAAGGCGGCGGGCTCCTCGAGATTGAGCGTGTGCCCGGTCTTTGGCATCACCGCGAGGCCGCAGGCCGGCACGGTCTTCTTGAGGAAGATGCCGGGCTGTAGGCAGTGGTCATCTTCGTCGCCGACCACCACCAGCGACGGCACGGGCATCTCGCGCAGTTCGCTCTCCAGGTCGTAGATCGACGGGCGGCGCGCCTGCACGCCGCGCATGGTGTTGGCCGCGCCCACCGAATCGTGCTGGCCCAGCCAGGTCGCGAATTCCTGCCAGCCGCGCGGGTCCTTGTTCTGGAACTGCACGCGGCTCGCGCCCAGCGAATAGGTGCGCGCGAATTTCTCGGAGCCCTGCGCCTCGAACTGCCTGGCCACCTCGAGCGAAACGCCGCGGAAATACTCTTCGTGCTCCTTCTCGGCGCCGTAGCCCGCGCCGGCAATCACCAGCGAGGCAGCGCGCGCCGCGTGGCGCAGGCCGAAGTGAAGCGTCGCGAAGCCGCCCATCGACAGGCCCACGATGTGCGCGCGCCGCAGTCCCAGCGCGTCCATCACGGCCAGGATGTCGTCGGCGGCCGTGGCTTGCGAATAGCGTTCCATGTCGGCCGGCACGTCCGACGGCGGATAGCCGCGCGCGCCGAAGGTCACGCACTGGTGGCGTCGCGCGAAGAAGCGCATCTGCGGCTCCCAGCTGCGGTGGTCGCCGCCGAACTCGTGCACGAACACGATGGGCGTGCCGCTTCCGGCGGTCTCGTAGTACAGGCGAACGCCGTCGGGCGTGGTGGCGAAGCTCATCGTTCGCCTCCTCAGAACAGCGCTGCCGTGGCCGGCAGCGTGCGTGCTCGCTCGACCGCTTGCGGCAGCGCATCGCACAGCGCCTGCGCCCATGCCTTGGGCACGGTGGTCGAGATCTTGATGAAGCGATGGCCGAAGCGCGGCGTGTGATACGTGCCCTGCCGCACCATGATGTCGCGCTCGCCCAGCGCCGTGACCAGTGCCTCGGGCGTCACGCCCGCGCCGGTGCACTCGACCACGATGAAGTTGGCCTGCGACGGAAACACCGGCACCAGGAAGCCCGGCAGTGCATTGAAGGCGTCGATGATCATCCGCTGGTTCTCGCGCTGCTGCGCGATCACCTCGGCCATCCATTCGGCCTTGACGCCGAGGCCCGCGATGGCGGCGCGCTGCGCCAGCACGCTGGCACCCAGCGGCGCCTGCGAGTGCGGCAGTATGCGCGCCAGCAGCTGCGGCGACGCCACCAGCGCGCCCAGCCGCAGCCCCGCGAGGCCCAGCCACTTCGAGAAGCTCACGATGGTCACCGTGCCTTCCGGATAGAAGCGCGAAGCCAGCGTGTGGGTATCGGCAAAGTCGCGGTAGGTGCAGTCGTGAATGAGGATGGCGCCGATCTCCCGCGCGCGATCCGCGAAGGCGCGGATCTCTTCCTCGGTGTAAGTAGTGCCCAGCGGGTTGTTGGGGTCCACCAGGTAGATGACCGCGGTGTCCGCGTCGGTCGAAGCGGCCAGGGCCTCGGCCGACAGCTTGAAGCCGTACTCGGGCCCGTAGATCGGGATCTCGGTGATCGCACAGCCGGCCTTGGCCGCGAACTGCAGCGGCCACTTCCACCCCGGGTCGGTGGTCACGAAGCCCTTGCCCTCTTCGCAGAAGGCACGGCATGCCAGCGCGAGTGCCGCGACCGCGCCGTCCGTCACCACGGCCGACTGGCCGGGCACGCCCAGGTCGTCCACGATGGCCGTGCGCAGCGTCTCCATGCCCAGCGGCGGCGCATAGGCGTGAAAGCTCTCGTCGTCGATGGCATCGTGCAGCGCCTTGCGCACCGCCGGATGCAGCGGAAAGTGGTTGGTGTTCTGGCCCAGCCACATCAGCTCGGGGTTGGTGAAGAGGCGGTCGAAGTAGCGGTTGCGGGTTTCCGCGTCGCTCGTCACGGCCGGCACCGCCACGGTGGGGTTCAATGCCGCGTTCATGCCGCGAGCCTCCGGGCCTGCTCGGCCTCGACCACCTTCTTGCTGGTCTTGATGATCGAGCCGCGCGCGGCGATGCCGCCGTCGATGGTCACGACCGTGCCGGTGATGTAGCCCGCGCGCGCCGAGGCCAGGAACACCATCAGCTCGGCCACTTCTTCCGGCGTCGCGGGGCGGCCGCCCGGGTAGTTGTCGAAGAGCTCCTCCCAGCGGCCTTCGTCGCCGTGGGTGTCGAAGGCGCGGCGCTTCATGAGCTTGACCATGCGGTCGGTGGCCACGGGGCCGGGGTTCACGCCCACCACGCGGATGCCGTCGTCCAGGCTCACGCCGCCGAGCGCGCGGGTGAAGGCCATGACGGCTGCATTGCCGGTGGAGCCGGCGATGTAGTTGGCGTCCCAGTTCTCGCCGGAGTTGCCGATGTCGTTCACGATCACGCCGCCACCCGCGGCCTTCATTCGCGCGTAGTAGATCTGCGTGAGCTCCATGTAGCCCAGCACCTTGAGCTGGAAGCCGCGCCGCACCACCGCGAAGTCGAGCGACTCGATCGGGCCGGCGGGAATGTCACCCGCGTTGTTCACCAGGATGTCGACATCGCCGGCCGCTTCGGCCAGTTGCGACATGGCGCCGGGCGCTGCCAGGTCCATCGGATGGATACGCACGTTGATGGGATAGATCTTCTCGATCTCTTCCTTTGCGGCTGCCAGAGCCACGCCGTCGCGCGCGGCAAGATGCAGGTGGCAGCCTTCGGCCGCGAAAGAATGGGCGGCTGCGAGGCCGATGCCTTTGGAGGCGCCGGTGATGAGTACGGTCTTGCCTTCGAGTTCGAGTTTCATGGCGTGATGTCCTGGGGGATGCGGTCGAAAAATGGGTTTCGTTGAAAAGAAGAAGGCTGTCAGGCGCCGCCCGCGTCCTGCTCGGACAGCGCGGCGATGAGGTCGACGATGTCGTCCTCGAGCAGGCTCACGTGGTCGATGGCGGACGAGAACGCCGCGTCGGGGTCGTTGCGGCGGATGGCGTCGAGGATGGCCCCGTGCTCGCCGATGGTCGCGGTCATGCGGCCGGGCTGGAAGGTGACGTAGCGGCGGTACACGCGCACGCGCTTGCGCAGCGCGCGGGTCTGCTCCGCCAGGTAGTGCGTGTTGGAGGCTTCGTACAGCGCGTCATGGAAGTCCTGGTTCACGTCATAGAAGCGCGAGTGGTCGCCCGAAGCGAGGATGCTGGTCAGCTCGTCGTGCAACTGGCTCATGCGCAGCTTCTGCGCCTCGGTGGCGCGGCGCGCGGCGAACTTGGCGCACAGGCCTTCCATCACCGCCATCATCTGGAACATCTCGATGAGCATGGGCAGCGAGATGCGCGCCACGCACACGCCGCCCTGGCGGCTTCGCAGGTCGACGAGGCCGGTGGCGGCCAGCGCCTTGAGCGCCTCGCGCACCGGTGTGCGCGAGACCTTGAAGCGCTCGGCCAGCTCGGCTTCGTCGAGCCGCGCGCCGGGCTTCATGACGCCGCTGACGATCAGGTCTTCCAGCGTGTCCTTCAGTTCGTCGGACAGCGTGGCGCCCTTGCCGCGCTGACGCTCGCGTCCGCGCAGCGCCGTGGGTTCCACCATCTCGGGTTCGTCGCGTTCCATTTTCTTGCCTTCCTTTTTGTGGTTGTCGTCAGTCTTCAAGCGCGGGGGCTCCAGGGAATCGGTTCAGCTCGGGTGTCAGAACGGGCGGTCGCCCGCCACCGTGGTGCGGTGCATCACGCGGCGGTACACGTTGTCGTCGTACGGCGTGGCGCGGTGCATGGTGCAGCGGTTGTCCCACACCAGCAGGTCGCCGGCGAGCCACTTGTGGCGATAGCTGAATTCGGGCGAGATGGCATGCGCATTCAGCTCGGCCAGCAGCGCGGTGCTTTCGTCGGCGGGCAGGCCGTCGATCTGCTTGACCACGTCTTCGCCCACGTAGAGCGACAGGCGGCCGGTCTCGGGATGCGTGCGCACCAGCGGATGCACCACGTCCGGCGTGGCGGCCAGTTGCTCGGGCGTGAGCGGATTGCGGTCCGCGAAGGCCTTGCCGTAGTAATTGGCGTAGCTGTGCGTGGCCGTGAGGTGGCGGATGCGCGCCTTCATGTCGTCGTCCAGCGCGTCGTAGGCGGCGTGCATCGACGCGAAGAAGGTGTCGCCTTCCACCGGGGGCACTTCGAGCGCATAGAGCAGCGCGCCCATGGAAGGCTCGGCCTTGTACGACAGGTCGGAGTGCCAGTTCCAGCCTTCCTTGTGGTTGCCGATGGGCTTGCCGTTTTCCGACACGTTCGACAGCACGTAGACCTCGGGGTATTCCTTCTTGAGGAACTGCGTGAGCACATGGCCCAGCAGCGTGCCGAAGCGGCGCGAGAAGGCGACGTGCTGCGCCTCGTTGATGCTCTGGCCGCGAAACAGCAGCACCGAGCGCTGGTTGAGCGTGTCGCGCAGCACGGCGAAGTCGGCGTCGCTCACGGGCTCGCGCAGGTCGATGCCTTTGACTTCGGTGCCGATGAAAGAGGTGAGGTTCTCGAGTTGCATGGTTGAAAGATGTCTCAGGGGATTGAGGAAAGAAACGGCTGTCAGAGCCGGTAGTCGGGCTGGGTGCGCTCCAGCATGCGCAGGAACGCAGGCCATTCGCGCGTGCCGGGCGGCAGGATGTCGCCGGCGAATTCGGTGAACTGGCGCGCGGCCAGTTCGCTCGCTTCGGGCTGCGGATACACCAGCGACTCGCCAGGCGCCACGCCGCCCTGCGCGAGCAGCTGCACCTTGGCGGCCTTCTCGAAGTAGTACATGAGGATGAAGGCCTCGGGAATGGTCCGGCCCACGGTCAGGATGCCGTGGTTGCGCAGCACCAGCGTGTGGTGCGGGCCCAGGTCGCGCACCAGCCTTTCGCGCTCGCCGGTTTCCAGCGCCACGCCCTCGTAGTCGTGGAAGGCCGTGTGGCCCTGGTAGCGCATCGCGAACTGGCTCAGCGGCGCCAGGCCGTTGGGCATGGCCGCGATGGCGGTGCCGGCTTCGGAGTGGGTGTGCAGCACGCACAGCGCGTCGGGCCGGCCCGCGTGAATGGCGCTATGGATCACGAAGCCGGCCTGGTTGACTTCGGCGTCGGTGGCGTCCACCTTGTTGCCGTCGAGGTCGATCTTCACCAGCGAAGAGGCCGTCACCTCCGAGAACAGCAGCCCGTACGGGTTGATGAGGAAGTGATGCTCAGGCCCCGGCACGCGCGCCGAGATGTGGTTGTAGATCAGGTCGTCCATGCCGAAGTGCGCCACCAGCCGGTAGCAGGCGGCGAGCTGCACGCGCAGCTCGGCTTCGGTTTGCGGATACGCCGCGGGATTGTTCTTTGCCACGTTCATCAACGCCACCACACCAGTTTTTGATCGATCCAGACGAGCAGGCCATAAAAGACCATGCTCGCCACCGATGCGATGAGCACCGCCGACCACACGCTCAGCAGGTCGACCTGCTGCGTCGACTCATAGATCATTCGCCCGAGCCCCGCGTAGGCGCCCAGCATCTCGCCGACGATCGCGACGATCATGCTGCGCGGCACGCCGATGCGAAGCGCGGTGACCACCGAAGGCATCGCCACCGGCAGGCGCAGGCGCCACACGATCTTCAATGGCCCTGCCCCGAAGCTGCGCATCAGGTTCACCGCCGCGGCATCGGCCTGCTTCAGGCCGTGCAATGCATTCACCAGCATGGTGAAGCCCACCGCCAGCGCCACCAACGCGATCTTCGACGCGGCGCCAAGGCCGAACCAGATCAGGAACAGCGGCGCATACGCCACCGTAGGCACCGCGTTGACCGCCACGGCCAGCGGCATCACCACGCGTTCCAGCGGCGGCGCGAGCAGCAGCAACACGGCCAGCAGCAGGCCCAGAATGCTGCCCAACGCATAGCCGCCCAGCGCCTCGCCCAGCGTGGCCAGCAGCGCAGCCATCAGGCGGCCGGTGTCCGTAAAGGCGTGCTGCACGATCGAGCCCAGGCTGGGCAGCACGAAAGGCGGAATCTTGAAGAGCAGGATCGCGCCCTCCCACACCGCCAGCAGCACGACGATGCTCAGCACCACCGGCACCACGGGCGAAGCCATCAGCTTTCGCTGCGCCACCATACGAGCCTCCTTTCCACGAAGGTGAGCAACCCGTAGAGCAGCGCACCCATCAGCCCGCAGGCAAACATCACCACCCACAGGCGCACCACCAGGTCAGCGTTCATCGCCTCCATCAGCATCACGCCCAGGCCCACGGTTTCGCCGAACCACTCGCCCACCACCGAGCCGATCAGGCTCAGGCCGATGGCCACGCGCAGCCCCACCATGATCTGCGGCAGCGCCGAGGGCACGGCCAGCTTGAAGAACATGACGAGACGGTTCGCGCCGAAGCTCTTCATCAGCGCGATGCGCTGCGGGTCGCATGACTTCAGCCCGCGCAACGTGTTCACCGTCACGGGAAAGAAGGTGAGAAAGAACGCCGTCATCACCTTGGCCAGCAGCGAGTTGCCGAACCAGATGACGATCAGCGCGCCGAAGGCCACCACCGGCACCGTCTGCGACACCACGAACAGCGGGAACACCGAGCGCTCCATCCAGCGCGAATAGGTGAACACCGTGCCGCAGAAGCAGCCGAACACGGCGCCCAAGGCGAAGCCGAGCACCGTTTCGAGCAACGTGCGGCCGAAGCCGCGCACCAGTTGAGGCCACACCGACCACGCGTCCTGCGCGATGGCGCTCAGCGCGGGCAGGTAGCGCGGCGACGGCGCGAAGGCGTGCACGTACAGCTCCCACACCAGCGCCAGGCCGATGAAGGCCAGCGCGGGCGAGCGCACGGCGCGCTGCAGGAAGGTGTTCACGGCGCGGTGCCCTCCTGCGCGAAGGTCTTCTGGCTCTCTTCCTCGATCTCGGCCAGCAGGCGCTGCTTCAGGCCGATGAACTCGGGCGTGAGCACCACCGACGGATCGCGCGGGCGCGGCAGGTCGATCACGGTTTCGCTCTTCACCGTGCCGGGGCGCGCCGTCATCACCAGCACCTTGTCGCCAAGCAGGATGGCTTCGTCGATGTCGTGCGTGATGAAGAGCACCGTGCGGCGGTGGCGCGCCCACAGCTCCAGCAGCCAGTGCTGCATGCGGGTGCGGGTGAGTGCATCGAGCGCGCCGAAGGGCTCGTCGAGCAGCATCAGGTCGCGCTCGAACAGAAAGGTGCGCATCAGCGCCACGCGCTGGCGCATGCCGCCCGACAGCTGGTGCGGGTAGTGGTTGGCGAATCCGGCCAGGCCGAACTCGGGCAGCATGGCGCGGGCGCGTTCGCGCGCTTCCTTGCGCGGCGTGCCTTCCACTTCGAGCGCAAGGATGGCGTTGTCGAGCACGGTTCGCCACGGAAACAGCAGGTCGCGCTGCGGCATGAACGAGACCTTGCCCAGCAATTGCCCGTCGCGCTGCGGCGCACCGCCGAACAGCAGCGAGCCGTCGTCGTCCGGTGGCAGCAGGCCCGCGATCATGTTGAAGAGCGTCGACTTGCCGCAACCCGATGGGCCCACGAGCGTGACGAACTCGCTCTTCGCGATCCGCAGGTTGACGCCCGACACCGCGACGGTCCGCGACTGCGCTTCGCCGAAGCGCTTCCACACATTGACCAGTTCCAGCATGGGCGGCGCCGTGTCGGCAGCCGCCGGCGGCATCACTTCGTGAGGCATGAACTTCATGGCGCGGCGGCTCAGAACTTCTTGTCGCCGGCCGGCACCTGGTTCCAGAAGCTGGCGTCGTAGGCCTTCGACAGGTCGGCCGGGGCCTTTAGCGCCTTGTAGCCGACGAGCTGCGTCTGCATCTTCTCGACGGTCGGCAGGTCGATGGCCAGGATGCCGTCGGTGGTGCCCTTGCCGGCCTTCACCAGCTTCTCGAACTCGTCGAGCATGGCTTCCTGGTGCGCGCGGTTCAGGCTGGGCGCGGCGGCCATGACGATGTCGATGGCTTCCTTCTTGTTCTGCAGCGCGTACTTCCAGCCCTTGATGGTGGCGTTCATGAAAGCCTGCACCTGCTGCGGCTTCTCGTTGCGGTATTTCTCGGACACGAGCACCGTGTCCTGCTGCACCACCACGCCGTAGTCGTCGGGCTTGATGAGCGTGAGCTTGTCGCCCAGGCCCTGCTCCTTGAGCGTGTTGAGCTCGTTGTAGTAGGTGGCGGCGGCCACGTCGAACTGCTTCTCGACGAAGGGGGCCATGGAGCCGGACTGGGGCACGATGGTCAGGTCGCTCTGCTTCACGCCGGCCGAGGCGAGCATCGAGTACAGCGTGTACTGCGTGCCGGTGAACCAGGTCGCGACCTTCTTGCCGGCGAAGTCCTTCACCTTGGTGATGCCGGAATCCTTGTAGGTCACGTAGGTGAACGGCGTGTTCTGCACGGTCACGCCGATGCACACCAGCGGCAGGCCCTTTTCGCGTGCGAGCAGCACGGTCTCGGTGCCGCCGGCCAGGCCGAAGGTGTCGTTGCCGGAGGCCACGAGCGTTTCGACGTTGAGGTTGGGGCCGCCCGGGTTGATCGTCAGGTCGAGGCCGGCCTGGTCATAGAAGCCCTTGGCCTTGGCCACGTAGAAGCCGGCGAACTGCGCCTGCGCCAGCCACTTGAGGCGCACGGACACCTTCTCCGCCGCGGACGCGGGCATGCCCGCCAGAAGAGCCATCGACGCTGCGACGGCGGCCAGGATACGCAAGGACTTGAAAGACATTGGAAGGCCTCATGGATACAAAAAATACTCTCAGCAGTATTCATGCCAGGCACTTTCAGGCTTGTTTTCAGGCCGAAGACAGGAAATTGGCCCGGAATGTGCACCGGAGTGCAGCTTCTGCCCCAACTTCGAACCCGCGATGAACCGAATCCATGCGCTGACCGATCTTTCCGCCCGCGAGGCCGCCGAGCAGATGGCACGCGGCGAATTGCGCGCCACCGAATACGCACAGGCGCTGCTGGCGCGCGCCGAGGCCATCGCGCCCTTCGGCGCCCTGCTCCACCTCGACGCCGCGCAATTGCTCGATGCCGCAGCCGCGCTGGATGCATCTCCGCGCCCGGCGCCCGGCGTGCAACCGCTGCGCGGCGTGCCGCTGGCATTCAAGGACAACATCGACGTCGCCGGCATGCCCACCACCGCCGGCAGCCCATGGATGGCCGACCACGTGCCGCGCAGGCATGCGGGCGTGACGCAGCGGCTCGTCGATGCCGGCGCGCTGGTGCTCGGCAAGACCAACCTGCATGAATGGTCGCAGGGCGTCACCGGCCACAACCACGGCTTCGGGCCGTCGCGCAATCCGTTCGACAGCACGCGCGTCACCGGCGGCTCGAGCGGCGGCAATGCGGCGCTGCTGGGCCTGCGCGCCGCGCCGGTCGCCATCGGCACCGACACGGGCGGCTCGGTGCGCGTGCCGGCCGCGCTGTGCGGGCTGGTCGGCTACAGGCCCACGGTGCACCGCTGGCCGGACGACGGGCTGGTGCCGATCTCACCGACCTTCGACACGGCGGGCGTCATGGCCCGCTGCGTGGACGACTGCGTGCTGGTCGACCATGCGGTCGCCGGCGGCCCGCTGCGGCTGGCCGCGATGCCGCTCATGGGCGTGCGACTGGGCGTGCCGGAGGCTTACTTCTGGGAAGAACTCGATCCGCCCGTGGCCGAACTCGCCCGCGAGAGCCTGCACGCCCTTCAGACGGCTGGCGCCGTGCTGGTGCCCTGCGATCTTGCGGAAGCCGGCGCACTATTCCAGAAAGGATCGATGTCGATCTCGTTGCACGAGATCCTGCCCGCGCTGGCCGCGTACTTCGCACGCCATGAGCGCCCATTCGATGCACGCGCGCTGACCGATGCGGTGGCGAGCCCCGATGTTCGCCCGCTGTTCGAGCGGCTGTTCGGCGACAGCGCCATCACGCCCGAGGCGTACGCGCATGCGCTGCATGTGCTGCGGCCCCGCATGCAGGCGGCCTACCGCGATTGCTTCGCCCGGCACGACATCGCCGCGCTGGTGTTCCCGACCAGCCCGCTGACCGCCGCGCGCATCGGCGAGGACGTGCAGGTCACGCTTTGCGGGCGACCGACCTCGGCTTTTTCCGCCTACATCCGCAACACCGGGCCGGCCGGCATGGCCGGGCTGCCGGCCGTGAGCCTGCCGATCGGACTGACGCGCGACCGGCTCCCCGCCGGGCTGGAACTCACCGGCCCCGAAGGCGCCGATTCGATGCTGCTGGCGCTGGCGCTGGGGGTCGAATCCGCGCTGCCGCCAGCACCGGTTCCGGCCGCATTGCAAGGGCTGAACGGCGGCTGAAACCCGCATCGCCAAAGCACTACATCCCTTCGCGCATCAGGCCTTCACGCGTCGCCGCGCAATCGGCGATGCTAGGGGCATGCCGATCGCAAATTCAGCGAATTCCCAGCCGCACCACCGCCCCGGATGGCGCACCGCCGCGCTGATCTACACGGTCGCGGGAACGGTATGCATCCTCGGCTGCGCACTGGTGCCGGAGAGCGACGTGGGCATGCTCGTGGCCATCGCGGGCGGACTGCCGTGGTCGCTGAGCCTGCTGACGCTGGGGCTGTCGCCGGGCGTGGCGCACACGGCGCTGCTGATGCTCACCGGCAGCTGGGCGGTCAATGCCGCGCTGCTGTGGTGGCTGGCGCTGCGGAGGCCGGGCCACCATTCGCCGTCGCACCCGGCCTGAGCCGGCGGCCCTGGAGAAATATCAGCCGCGCGGCTCGTCGGCCACCGGGTTCGAGAGCAGGCCGACGCCTTCGATTTCCACCTCGCACACGTCGCCGGCCTTCATGAAGACCTGCGGATTGCGCGCCAACCCCACGCCCGATGGCGTGCCCGCGATGATGATGTCGCCCGGCTGCAGCGCGAAGGGCTCGGAGCACACCGACACCAGCGTGGCCACGTCGAAGATCATGTCGCGCGTGTTGGCGTCCTGCAGCACGGTGCCGTTCAAGCGGGTCTGCAGCCGCAGGCCGGCGGCGCCCGCGGGCAGTTCGTCGGCGGTGACGAACTCGGGGCCGAAGGAGCCCGAGCGGTCGAAGTTCTTGCCCATCATCCATTGCGCGGACTTGAACTGGTAGTCGCGGATCGAGCCGTCGTTGAACACCGAATAGCCGGCCACGTGGTTCAGCGCCTCGCCCTTCGAGATGTAGCGCCCGGCCTTGCCGATGACGACGAGCAGCTCGCCCTCGTAGTCGAACTGCGTCGACACGTGCGGGCGCACGATGGGCTGGTTGTGCCCGACCCACGACGAAGGGAAGCGATGGAACAGCACCGGGTAGCTCGGCGGCTCGAATTTGCTCTCGGCCGCATGGTCGATGTAGTTCAGCCCGACCGCGATGGCCTTGGAAGGCGACTGCACCGGCGGCAGCCAGTCGATGCCGGACAGCGGCAGCCGCGCGCGGGCGGCCTGGCCCGCCTTCTTCGCGGCGGCCAGGGCGTCGGGGCCGCCGCGCAGCAATTCGTCGAGCGTGGCGGGCAGGCCTTCGGCCGTGAGGTTGACGACTTCGCTGTCGAGGCGCAGGCCGAGGGCGGGCTTGCCGTTGTGTTGAAAGGCCAGGAGGCGCATGTGATTTCCTAGTGGGTGGGAACGGGAGTTGAAGGACGGAAGATGGCTAGGCCCCGGCGGCCGGCGCCTCGATCTCGAAATTGGTGATGAAGTCTTCCGGCACCCGGGGGCCCCAGGCGTAGAAGGAGTCTTCGGGCGGATGGTCGGCGGCGCGCCAGTCGAAGTCGCCGGGCACGAAGTCCATGTCGCAGGAGTACTCCGAGTAGCTGCCCCACGGGTCGCGCACATAGTGGAAGTAGTTCGAGCCCAGCACATGGCGCCCCACGCCCCAGCCGCGCACATGGCCGGCGGCAAACATCTGCTCCATGCCGCGGCCGACCTCGTCGATGTCGGCGACGTCCCAGCTCAGGTGGTGCAGCCCCGGGCCGCTTGAGCGGGCCATTGCGATCAGGTGGTGGTCGCTGCCGTGCACGCCATGCATGAAGACGATGTGGTCGCCCGAACGGTCGGTCACGCGCAGGCCCAGCGCGTCTTCGTAGAAGCGCACGGCCTCGGGCACCTTGGCGCAGAACATCAGGATGTGCGAGAGCCGGCGCGGATGCACCTTCGGTATGCGCGAGCGGTTGAGCGAGGCGCCCGTGCCCACGGGCGGACGCGGCGCCACGACCGGCTCGCTGCCCTCGTCGGGCGCGCTCTTCGCCGCCACCACGATCTGCACCGCGAAACCTTCGGGGTGCAGCACCCACAGGCCGCGATCGTCGCCCAGCGGATGCGGCGCGCAGCGCGGCACCTCCAGCCGCGCGATGCGCTCGGCGATGGCGTCGAAGTCTTCCTCGAAGCAGGCGAAGCGCAGGTACTGCAGCTTCTTCACGCCGGGCGCCTGGTGCAGCGAGCCCCAGGCATGCGGATGGCCGAGCGTGTACAGGTCGAGCCGGCCGCCCTCGCGCCTGGGCTGCAGGCCGAAGGCGTCGTAGAAGTGCTCGGCCTTGTCGAGGTCGGGCACCGTGAAGACGAAGGCGTCGAGCGAATGAACGCTGTGGAGTGCCGCGCGGTGTGCGCTCTTGCGGGTGCGAAGCTGGATCTCGGCCATGTCGTTTGTCTCCGTTTGGCTGTCGGTGTTTTTTCAAATAATATATTATTTTGAAATCAGTATATTGTTTTGGCGTTTATCCATCAACGATGCCGGCAAGTAACATCAGCCGCTTTTCGCGGTGTGACGGGAGCGCAATGAACGAAAAGACAAAGGGCATGAGCCAGACGCGCCAGGTATTCACCGAGCTGCGCGCGGCCATCGTGGGCGGCCGGATGCTGCCGGGCTCCAAACTCAACATCGCCGCACTGGCGGACGAGCTCGACGTGAGTGCCGGCGCGGTGCGCGAAGGGCTGGCAATGCTGGAGGCCGAGGCGCTGGTGGTGTCGGAGCCGGCGCGCGGCTATCGCGTGAGCCCGATCTCCGAGACCGACCTGGAAGAACTGGTGAAGGCCCGCATCGAGATAGAAAAGCTGTGCCTGGCCGAAGCCATCCGCCACGGCGACCTGGCCTGGGAAGGCAGCGTGGTCTCGGCGCACCACCGGCTGTCGCGCCTTGCCGAGCGGGACGCGGCCATGCCCTCGATGCTGAGCGCCGAATGGACGGCCAGCCACGCGGACTTCCACAACGCGCTGGTGGCGGGCTGCCCCAACAGCTGGCTGCTGCGCATGCACCAGATGCTCTATCAGCAGAGCGAACGCTACCGGCAACTGTCGGCGCCGCTTTCCACTCAGAAACGCGATGTGCGCGCCGAGCACCAGGCGCTGCTCGACGCGGTGCTCAACCGCGACATCCAGACGGCGCAAACCCTGATCGCCGAGCACCTGCAGACCACCGGCCGCGTGCTGCTGGCCGCGCTGAAGGCCAATCCGCCGGCGGACAAGTAAGCCGGCGAGGCAGCCAGCCATTGCGCCGGCGCATCACAGCTATATCGGGCGCCCTCTTCTTGCGATGCCCTCTCGCGCGCAAGCTCCCTGGTGATTCATTCACCACAAGGAGCTTTCGATGTTCGCGATGCAGTATTCGCACAGACTTCCCGCCGACTACGACATGCAGGTCATCCGCCAGCGCGCGACCCGGCGCGGCCCGCTGTGGGACGACACCGAGGGGCTGGTCTTCAAGGCCTTCGTCTCGCAGGAGCGCGGACAGCACGGCGCCGCGGGCCATCTGTATGCGTCGGTCTACCTGTGGCTCGACACCCAGGCGCCCGCGCGCTTTCTCATGGGGGAGCGCTTCCTGAGCGTGATCGACTCGTTCGGCCGGCCGAGCGTGGAAGCATGGCTGCCGCTCGATGCACGTGCCGGCGCGGGCAGTGCGCGCAAGGCTCTGTCGCTGTACCGCGAAGAACAGTCGATCGACGCAACCGCCGATCGCGCCGCGCTGCATGCGGCGGAAACCGAAACCAACCGTCAGCTTGCCGCGCAGCCGGACACGGTCGCGGTGTGGACGGTGCTCGACCTCGCGGCTTGGCGCCTGGTGCGCTTCACGCTGTCGGCACGCGCCGTCGAGGCGGTCGATGCCGCCACGGTCTACGAAGTGCTGTACCTCGCCAGGCCGGGCCTGGGGCAACTGGCATGACACGCATACGCCGCGCCGAAATGTGCCTGGCGCATCTGGCAAGCGTGGGCGCAGTGGCCGCGTTGCTCTGCGGCGTAGCGGTGCTGCTGGCCGAACTGGCCCGGCGCTTCATCGCAGCCTAGCGGTGCCGCCAGCCGCTACGCGGCGGTCGAACGGATCGCCGCCGCCAGGGTGCGCAGTGCGCTGCGGGCCTGGGCGTCGGACACGCCGGTGTGCAGCACCACCTCGCGCGAAGGCAACGGCGGCAAACCCAACACCGGGCCCACGTCGACCGTGCCGAGCGGCGCCACGCGGCGCCCGAGCGCGGCCACTGCAAGCCCCGCCGACACCGCCGCCCCGATCGTCAACACGCCGCCACCCACGAACACTTCGGTCCAGGGCACGCCGCCTTCGGCAAGCGTCGCGATGGCCATGCTGCGCACGCTGCAGGGCTCGGCCTGCGTGGCCAGCCGCAGCGGCTCGCCGGAGCGGTGCACGAAGTCGGGCGCGGCCATCCAGCCGAACTGCTCTTCGAGCAACACTTCTCCATCGAGCCGGCGGCTGTCGTGCCGCAGGATGACGACCGCGTCGATCTCGCCGCGGTCGAAGGCATCGAGCAGGTCGCGCGATGTGGAAACGCGGATTTCCATCACCACGCGCGGCTCGGCGTCCTTCATGCGTCGCAGCAGCAAGGGCAGCTCGGCGCCCACGATGTGATGGCTGATGCCGACCACCAGCCGGCGTGCCTGCGTGCCGAAGGCGTCGAGCGCGCCGTCATGCGCGGCCAGCAGATGCCGCGCGGACGGCAGAAAGGCCAGCCCTTCGGCGGACAGCCGCACCTGCCGTGGCGTGCGCTCGAGGAGGCGCCGGCCCAGCGCATCCTCGAGCCGCTTCACCTTCAGGCTCACGGCCGACTGCGAACTGTCCATGGCCTCGGCGGCCCGCGTGAAGCTCTTGAGGTCGGCCACGCGGATGAAGGCCTGCACGGCCTCGATGTCGAGAGTCTTCATTTCGATGCGATCATTTCACAACGCACTTTTTCGTGCACCGCACGCTTCAACCCTCCCGCAAAGGCTTTCCACGATGTTCCTGGACACGCAACCCAACGCGCCGCTGATCGGTGCGGCCAACGGCCGCCAACAGCTCGACACGCCCGCGCTGCTGATCGACCTGCCCGCCATGACGCGCAACATCGAACGCATGGCCGCCTTCGCCAAGTCGCGCGGCATCGGGCTGCGCCCGCACGTGAAGACGCACAAGTCGGTCGAGATCGCAAAGCGCCAGGTGGCGGCCGGCGCCATCGGCGTGAGCTGCGTCACGATGGGCGAGGCAGAAGTGATGGTCGAGGGCGGCATTCCGGGCGTGCTGATCACCTCGCCGGCCGTCACGCCGAGCAAGATCGCGCGCCTCGTCAAGCTCGCGCAGCGTGCCCGACCGGGCGACGTGATGGTGGTGGTCGACAACCCGCGCAACCTGGCCGACCTGGCGCAGGCCGCCGGCGCGCTGGCGCACCCGCTCGACGTGCTGGTGGACTACGGAGCGGGCTACAACCGCACCGGCGCCGCCACGCAGGCGCAGGTGCTGGAACTCGCCGCGCTGGTGGCGGCCGAGCCGCGCCTGCGGCTGCGCGGGTTGCAGTCGTATGCGGGCAACCTGCAGCACATCGTGGAGCGCGACAAGCGCAGCGCGGCTGCCGCAGGCCTGCGCGAGACCGTGGCGGGCATCGTCGCGGAGGCCGAACGCCAAGGCCTGCGCTTCGAGATCGTGACGGGCGCGGGCACCGGCACGCACGACCTCGACTCGCAGGAAAACGCCTTCACCGAACTGCAGGCCGGCTCTTATGTCTTCATGGACGCGGAGTACACGGGCGTGCTGACCTCGGGCGGACAGCCCTCGCCCTTCGAGGTGTCGCTGTTCGTGCAGACGGCCGTGGTCAGCGCCAACGCGGCGGAGTGGGTCACGGTCGATGGCGGCACCAAGTGCTTTTCGACCGACAGCGGCGCGCCGCTGGTGGCGCGCGGCGTGGATACCGCGACGAGCCGCTACGCCTTCTTCGGCGACGAGCACGGCAAGCTGCTGCTGCCCGCCGACGCACGGCCCGCGCTTGGCGCGCGCGTCGAGTTCGTCACGCCGCACTGCGACCCGACGGTCAACCTGCACGACGCGTACCACGTGGTCGAGGGCGACACGCTGGTCGCGATCTGGCCGGTGGATGCGCGCGGCAAGCGATAGGCGGCATAAGAAAACTCGAAAAGCGCATTTCACAAGCACGGCGCGGCGGCGGACAGTCGGGGCCACATGGAATCCCTCATCGACGCAACGACGTCCCCCGCCACGCACGGCGGCAGCGGCGCGCAGGCCCCCCAGGCCCCTTCTTCCCGGCAGCTCTTCGCGCGCTTCCGCCCCATCTTCCAGCGCATCGCAGAACGCGCGGCGCAGCGCGAGAACGACCGCGAGCTCGCCTACGAACCGGTGGCATGGCTCAATGCCGAGCACTTCGGCGCATTGCGCGTGCCGCTCGAGCATGGCGGCATCGGCGCCTCGGTCGAGCAGCTCTACGACCTGCTGATCGAACTCGGTGAAGCCGACTCCAACCTGCCGCAGATATTGCGCGCGCACTTCGGCTTCATCGAACGGCTGCTCGCCGAGATCGACCCCGCATTGCACGGGCCATGGATGCGCCTGGCGGCCGAGGGCGTGATCTTCGGCAACGCCACCACCGAACTGGGCGACGGCTCGCTCAGCACCATGCAGACCACGCTGAAGCCCGACGGCGACGCATGGCTGCTCGACGGCGACAAGTACTACAGCACCGGCACGCTGTACGCGGACTGGATCTCGGTGTCGGCGCAGCGGATGAACGCCGACGGCAGCAGCGAACGCGTGATCGCGCTGGTGCCCGCGCAGGCCGAAGGCGTGGAGCGCATCGACGACTGGCGCGGTTTCGGCCAACGCCTGAGCGCATCGGGCACCACGCGCTTTCGCAACGTGCGGGTGAAGCCGGGCAACGTGCTGCTGTACGTGCGCGACCAGCCCACGCCGCTCACCGCGCATTTCCAGCTGACGCACCTGGCGACGCTGGCCGGCATCGCACGGGCCATCGTGCGCGACGCAGTGGCCTTCGTGCAGCCGCGCAAGCGCGTCTACAGCCACGGCAGCGGCGACACGCCGCGCGAAGATCCGCTGGTGCAGCAGGTGATCGGGCAATTGGCGAGCACGGCCTTCATCGCGGCGTCCACGGTGCAGGCGGTGGCGCGCGGCCTCGATGAAGTCGACGGATTCCGCCAGCGCAACGAGGCAGCGCCCGAGAGCCTGCTGTTCGAAGTGGAACTGAACACCGCCAAGGCCCAGGCCGGCATCGTCGACCTGGTGCTGCAAGCCGGCACGCGGCTGTTCGACATCGGCGGCGCGTCGGCGCTGCAGGAAGACCGGCGGCTCGACCGGCACTGGCGCAATGCGCGCACGCTGGCGTCGCACAACCCGACGATCTACAAGGGCCGCGTGGTGGGCGACCACCTGCTCAACGGCGCAAGGCCGACCTTCTATTGGGCGGTGGGGGCTGTCGCGTCCTGAGGCGCGCGGCGGGCGCCGCGCTCAGACGCGCGGCAATGCGGCCAAAAAGGTGGACACCACGATCGCGGCTGCGCGATCGAGCTGAAGGATGCCCGCCACGTCGAAGGCGTGCGGCGCGGTGCGTCCACTCGAGCCGAGTGGCTTGCGGATCTCTACAAGGACTTCGGCCGCGAGTTCGCGGTCGCTGCGCGGACTTCCGTCGGGGTGCATCACCCATTCGTCGACTTGATCGAATGGAATGCTGCGGAAGACCCCGACGATGGGGACGTACTTGTAGCGATCCTCGCCCACCAGAATGGGCACGCTGAGATTACAGAAAAACGTGGTCGTCGACATGCAGGATCGCCGTCGCTAGGCAAAACGTTCAATTGTTAATGAGTGTGGCTTCAGGAGCCATCCTCTCGTAGGGCAAACACGGGGGGAGACGTGACCTTCTGCACATAAATTGTGTGCAATTCCATTCATTTTCCCCTTAAAACAACTACTTTATTCTTACACAAAGACACCCGGGGGTCATCTTTCAGTACGCCACAGGTAAATCGGGCGTGCTTCAAGACGTGCGCGAACGACAAAACGAGCGGGCCCGGAAGTACCGGCCGCTCGCGCAGTGCTGAGGAATGTATGACTGAATGAAGGGAGGCGGCGACGTCGTTTCGCCTCGGCCCCCTGCCCCGGGGCCTACCGCGTCAGGCGGGCGCGTCGAAGCGCGGTGCGCGCCGTTCGATGTTGGCCTTCACGGCCTCTACCTGGTTGGGACTGCCGATCAGCGCCTGCTGCTCGACCGACTCGGCCATCAGCAGGTCGGCGGCGCTCTGCGATGCCGCGCCATTGAGCAGGCGCTTGCCCGCGCGAATCGCATCGGGGCTCTTGGCTGCGATCTCGTGCGCCATCTGCAGCGCCTCGGCCAGCGGGTCGGCCGAGAGCCGCGTGGCAAAGCCGATCTGCAACGCTTCCTCGCCCGAGAAGACGCGGCCAGTGAACGTGAGTTCGCGCACCACGTCGGCACGCGCCAGTTCGCGCATCAGCACCATGCCGGCCATGTCGGGCACGAGGCCCCACTTGATCTCCATCACCGAGAGCTTCGTTTCCGGCGCGACGATGCGGATGTCGGCGCCAAGCGCCACCTGCAGGCCGCCGCCGAAGGCCACGCCGTGCACCGCGGCAATCACCGGCACCGGCACTTCGCGCCACACCATCGCGACCTGCTGCGCCGCGTTGGCGATGCCGTGCGTGCGCGCCAGCAGGTCGGTGTCCGCGGCGCCCTCGCCCAGCACGCCGGCCGCGCCCTGCTGCATGCGTTCGAACGAGGCCATGTCCAGCCCCGCGCAGAACGCCTTGCCGCGCCCGGCAATGACCACGGCCCGCACCGCCTTGTCACCGCGCAGCGCTTCGCCGGCGGCGATCAGCGCGTCGAACATCGCGGGGTCGAGCGCGTTCATCTTGTCGGCGCGCGAGAGCTGCAGTTCCACCACGCCGTCGGCGTGGCGGGTCCATTCGATACGGTCGGTCATTCGATGTCTCCTGGGCGGTTCGGCGCGAGTATCGCCCGCCGCGGCGCTCGGCGATGATGGCGGCTGTCACCTACACAACACCTCTCGCCATGTCCCTGGACCGCCGCCGCTTTCTTCTTCAATCGGGCTCCGCCGCCGCCGTGGTGGCGCTGTTCGGCCAGGGCTGCGCGGCGCCTGCCGCCGACAAAGGCGCTGGCGGCGCACTGGGCTTCACCGGCGTGCCCGCCTCGCTGCGCGACGGCGTCGTCATACCGCCCGAATACGAGTGGCAGCTGCTTTACCCGTGGGGCACGCCCACGGGCATCACCGGCATCGGGGGCCGCATGCCGGCCTTCTCGCCCGACGCCTCCAACAGCGCCGACGACCAGGCCGCGCAGGCCGGCATGCATCACGACGGCATGCACTTCTTCGCCCTCGACGCGAGCGGCGATCGCGGCCTGCTGGTGATGAATCACGAATACACCGACGAGCAACTGCTGCACACCGACGGGGTCAAGCAATGGACACCCGAGAAGGTGCGCAAGTCGCTCCATGCGATGGGCGTGTCGGTCATCGAGATCCGCCGCACGCCCGAAGGCTGGCGGCAGGTGCTGCCCTCGCCCTTCGCGCGGCGCGTGCACGGCAACACGCCGATGCGCATCGCCGGCCCGGCCGCCGGCACACCGCTGATGCGCACCGCCGCCAACCCGGCCGGCGACGCGGTGTTCGGCACCTTCGCCAATTGCGCGATGGGCGTCACGCCCTGGGGCACCTACCTGACCTGCGAGGAAAACTTCCACGGCTACTTCGGCGGACCGAAGGAAGCCGCTTCGCGCATGACGGCGGCGCAGCGCCGCTACGGCACGGTGCCCGGCTCGCAGTGGGTCGAGTACTGGCGCTTCGACGAGCGCTTCGACCTGAGCCGGCACCCGAACGAGCCGCACCGCTTCGGCTGGGTGGTCGAGATCGATCCCTTCGACCCCACCGCCACGCCCATCAAGCGCACGGCCCTCGGCCGCAAGCGGCAGGAGAGTGCGACATGCACCGTCGCGAAGGACGGCCGCCTCGTGGTCTACATGGGCGACGACTCGCGCTTCGAATACATCTACAAGTTCGTCAGCCGCGACAAGGTGCGCCCCGGCACCGACGCCCAGGCGCGCGCCGCCAATCGCCACCTGCTCGACGAAGGCACGCTGTACGTGGCGCGCTACGACGCCGGGGGGCGCGGCCAGTGGCTGGAGCTCACGCATGGCCGCGGCGGCCTCGACGCGGCCGGTGGCTTCGCCGACCAGGCCGAAGTGCTGATCCACGCGCGCCTGGCCGGCGACGTGGTCGGCGGCACGAAGATGGACCGGCCCGAGTGGATCGCGGTGCATCCGCAGACCGGCGAGGTCTACGTCACCCTCACCAACAACAGCCAGCGCGGCGACGCCGGCAAGCCCGGCCCCGATGCCGCCAACCCGCGCGCCAACAACCTCTTCGGCGGCATCCTGCGGTGGCGCGAGGACGGCGGCGACGCCGCCGGCACCGGCTTCGCCTGGGACCACTTCGCGCTCGCCGGCGATCCGGCGCAGCCGGGCAGCGGCACGCGCTATCCCTCCGCTGAAGTCGACATGTTCGGCGCGCCCGACGGCCTGCACTTCGACCGGGGCGGGCTGCTTTGGATCCAGACCGACATGAGCGGCCAGGTGATCGGCAAGCCGCCCTACACCTCGCTCGGCAACAACCAGATGCTGTGCGCCGACCCGGCTTCCGGCCGCATCAAGCGCTTCCTGACCGGCCCGAACGGCTGCGAGATCACCGGCTGCGTGGTGACGCCCGACCGGCGCACGCTGTTCGTCAACATCCAGCACCCTGGTGAGGCGCGCGACGACGGCGACACCAAGCACAACAGCGCATGGCCCGATGGCACCGAGCCGGGCAGCGCCCGCCCGCGCTCGGCCACGCTGGCGATCCGGCGGCGCGACGGCGGCATCGTCGGCACCTGAGACAGCAGCAAACAGAAGAAAGGAAAGCCCCATGAGCATCCGCATCGTCCGCCTCGGCACCCCGCGCGCAGAAGGCGAAGGCCTGCGCGTCGGCACCGTGCGCCGCCCGCCGCGCGGCGTTCCGAAGGCCGAGTTCGCATCGCAGAACTGGTACGACGTGTGGTATCCCAACCTCGCGCCGTCCGTCGAGACCATGAAGCAGGCGCAGGAGGCGCAGACGCCCGCGCAATGGAACGCCTTCGTGCGCAAATTCAAGGCGGAGATGGCCGAGCCCGACGCGAGCCGCAGCCTCGACCTGCTGGCCGCGCTCTCGCACGGCACGGCCCTCGCGGTCGGCTGCTACTGCGAGGACGAGGCGCACTGCCACCGCTCGGTGCTGCGCGCGCTGCTGGCCGAGCGCGGCGCGGACATCGCGGACTGAGCGGCGCCGGTCTTCAGACCTGGGGCGCGCCGAGAAACACCGGCAGGCTTTCCACCCGCGCGGCGTAGGCCGACAGCATCGGAAAGCCGTCCGCCGCGATGACATCGGCCAGCATCAGCTGCGTGAAGGACCAAGCCACCGCTGTCGAGACGCCGGCCTGCGTCATCGCCCGCTCGTCGGCTGACAGCGGTGACGTCGCCAGCTCCTGCTCGAGCGCCGAATACGCCGCGACGAGCTGCCCGCGCACCCTGTCCACCCACGGCTGATGCAGCTTCTCGGCCGGCCGCAGGTTGTGCTCGTAGACGATCTGCACGGTCTTCTCGCAGCCCGCGAGCGCGAGCCCGGTGATGCGCAGGGCGCGCACCCGTTGCGCGAGCGCGGCGGGCATCAGGCTGCGGCCGCTCAGCGCTTCGGCGTAGTCGATGATGAGCGTCGAATCCATCAGCACCGTGCCGTCATCGCAGACCAGCGTGGGCGCCTTCACCACCGGGTTGATGCCGCGAAACTGCTCGAAGGTGCTGAACACCGAGACCGACCGGTGCTCGAAAGGCACGCCGAGCAGCCGCAGCGAGATGGCGGCGCGCCGCACGAAGGGTGAGTCGAGCATGCCGACGAGTTGCATGGGTTCTCCTGGAAAAGATGGCAGCCACCTTACCCGGCACGGCCCGCGCGGCGAAGTGCAATCCATCGAAAATCGCGGCCTCGAACCGATCGATCATCGGCGGCGCAACTTCCCCACACGCACATGAACATCGACAGGAAAGACCGGCAGATCCTCGAGGCGCTGCAGGCCGACGCGCGGCAGAGCCTGGCCGCGCTGGGCAAGCGCATCGGCCTGTCGCAGCCGGCCATGAGCGAGCGGGTGCGCAAGCTCGAAGAGGCGGGCGTGATCGAAGGCTACGGCGCCCGCGTCAACCTGCGCGCGCTGGGCGTGGGCCTGCAGGCCATCATCCGCATCGAGACCACGCATGCGGGCATCGCCAGCTACCTGAAGCTGTTCGAGGCCATGCCCGAAGTGCTGAGCGCCGACCGCGTGACCGGCGAAGACTGCTTCATCGTGCGCTGCGCGATCGCCGAGCCGGCGGACCTGGAGCGCGTGGTCGACGCGCTGGCGGTCGATGGCGCGGTGACCACGTCGCTGGTGCTGTCGAGCCCGGTCAACAAGCACGTCACCGTGCATGCGGCCAGGCCACCGAAGAAATAGGCGCGAAAAAGTAGCCGATCAGCGCTGCGCCTTGTCCTTCTGGTTCTGCGCCTCGATGCGTTCGCGCGCGGCCAGCCAGTCGGCGTCGCTCCATTGGCGCAGCTCGTAGAAGTTGCCGCCGGTGGCCAGCGCATTGCCGCCGTCCATCATGATGCTTTGGCCGGTGAGCCAGTCGCACTGGCCCGGCGCCATCAGGAAGGAAGCCAGGTTCTGCAACTCGCTCATGCGGCCGGTGCGGGCCATCGGGTTGCTCTGCTTGCTGCGCGCGCCGGGCTCCTCGCCAGGGTTCAGGCGCTTGCTCATGCCCTCGGTCGGAATCTCGCCGGGGCCGACGGCGTTCAGGCGAATGCCGTGGCGCGCCCACTCCACCGCGAGCGACTTGGTCATCACGTCGATGCCGGCCTTGCTCATGGCCGAGGGCACCACGTAAGGGCTTCCGTTGTCGACCCAGGTGACGATGATGCTCATCACGCTGCGGAAGGCATCGCCCTGCTTCCACTGGCCCGACTTGGCCTGCGCCACCCAGCGCTTGCCCACGGCCTGCGTCACGTAGAAGCTGCCGTGGAACACGATGTTGGCCACCGCGTCGAAGGCGCGCGGCGAGAGGTTCTCGGTCGGCGAGACGAAGTTGCCCGCCGCGTTGTTGACCAGGCCGGTGAGCCCGCCGCTCTGGAACAGGCTCTCGACCATCTCGTCGACCTGCTGCGCGATGCGGATGTCCACGCCGAAGGTGTCGATGCGCCGGCCCGGGAACTGCTGGCGCCATTCGGCCGCCGTTTCCTCGCAGACCGACTGGCGCCGCCCGCAGATGGCGACGTCGGCGCCCAGGCTCAGGAAGCGCTCGGCCATCGCGCGGCCCAGGCCGGTGCCACCGCCGGTCACGAGGATGCGCTGGCCGCTCATGAGGAAAGCTTCAAACATGGTTCGTCTCCTGTCGTTTGCTTGTGGTTGAGGCGGCGCGGCAAGGAAGGTGGCCGCCAGCGGCACATGCTACGCGCGAGGCCGCATCCCGGCTTGCGGGAAGTGGCTCCCTGGGCGGCTCGCGGGCCGGGTGAGAATGTGCCAAACGAGTTTCCTGGAGACAACACCCGATGCCGAATTCCACAAGCCCCTCCGACGATCACGCCGCACCGCTGGAGGGCGTGCGCGTGCTGAGCCTCGCGCTGAACCTGCCCGGCCCGGCCGCGCTGCTTCGCTGCCGCGGCATGGGCGCAGCCTGCCTCAAGCTGGAGCCACCCGGCGGCGATCCGATGGCGCTGTACAACCGGCCGGCCTATGCGGCGCTGCACGAGGGCATCGAGATTCGCGCCGTCGACCTGAAGAGCGAAGCCGGCCAACAGCAGCTGCATACCGAACTCGCGTCGACCGACGTGCTGCTGACCTCGTTCCGCCCCTCGGCACTGGCCAAGCTCGGTCTCGACTGGCCGGCGCTGCATGGGCGCTATCCGGGGCTGTCGCAGGTGGCCATCGTCGGCGCCCCGGGCGAACGCGCCGAAGAGCCGGGTCACGACCTGACCTACCTCGCGGAAAGCGGACTCGTCACCGGCACCGATCTGCCACCCACGCTCTACGCCGACATGGGCGGCGCCCTGCTCGCGAGCGAAGCAGTGCTCAAGGCCATGCTGCTGCGCTCACGCAAGGCGGACGGCGTGTACCTCGAAGTCGCCCTGAACGCATCGGCCGACTGGCTCGCCCTGCCCCGCACCTGGGGCCTGACGCAGCCTTCGGGCGCTGTAGGCGGCGCGCATGCGGGCTACCGGGTCTACCCTTGCGCCGACGGCCGCGTGGCCGTGGCCGCGCTGGAGCCGCATTTCGCGGCCCGGCTCTGCGAGGCTGCCGAGATCGCCTCGCGCGACATGATGGCGCCGGCCACGCACGAGGCGCTGGCCAGCTGGCTGGCGACGCGCACCCGCGCCGAACTCGAAGCCATGGGCCGCGAGCGCGACGTGCCGCTGCTCACGCTGGCCGATTGATCCTGCCGATGAGATTCAGCGCGTCGCCACGCCGTCGCGCTGCCGGTCTTCTCGCTTGAGCGCGAGGTAGGTGTCCAGGTCGACCTCGTGCAGTTGGCGCGGGTACTGCTCGGCTGCTGCGAACCAACGGCGCTGGCGCCGGTCGGCCTGGTCGGCGCCGGGCGCCGCGAGGTAGGCGTCCAGCGTGAGGAAGTAGCGCATCGCATTGCGCTCCACCAGCCCGCGCAGGCCGCGGATGTAGTCGGGCTGGCCTTCCGGCGTCTTGCCGAGCACAGTGAAGCCCACCTTGTCGCTGCCGAAAGTCGCGAGGTAAGCCGTGGTGCCCAGCCGGACCATCGCGTTGTGGTCGTAGCTGTAGCTGAAGTGCAGGAAGCTCTTCTGCTCGTCCAGCGCCAGGGCCTCGAGCCTGACCCTGTAGTTGCTGGTGCCCAGAGGCCCGCTCTCGGCCGACAGTTCGACCGACAGATGCTCGGGCGAGGCCCCGACGACGCGGTAGACGAACGGCAACTCGAAGGCCTGGTCGATGGGCTTGTCGTAGCGCCGCACCACGTAGAGCGTGAGCGTGTCGCGCCCTTGCGCCCCGCCGGCCACCGTGCAGCGCCGGTTGTTGATGTGCAGGGTCAGCACGTCGCACCAATGGGCCGATCCCTTGAGCGTGCTGCTGATCTCCGACAGCGGGTGATCGACCACGGCATAGACGTCGCCCTGCAGGCCGTCGGCCGTCTCCATCGAATCGATCTGCACCGGACGCCCGAAGCTGCTGTGGTCGAGCTTGTCGCTCATCCGCTGGTGGGTGGCGCGCAGCGTCTGGGCGGCTGGCGGTTCGGGCGGAGCGGCAAGCCCCGCCGTCGAAGCCACGATCAGCAGCGCGCCCGCGAGGGAGCGCAACCACGGAACCGGCAGGCGGGGCGAACTGCTCATGGGGCCACACCATACAACGGAAGACCTCCCCGTGCGCTCAGTCGGTCTGTGCGGACTCGCCGCGCCGCGCCAGCAGCAACATCGCGCCCGCGAGCAACAAGGCACCGGCCCATTGGCGCGGTGCCATCGGCTCCGCGAGCAACGCGGCGGCCAGCAAGGCGGCCACCAGCGGCTCGATCAGCGTACCGATCACCGCCGAGGTCGGCGACAGGCGACGCGCGCCCCAGGCAAAGGCCAGGTAGGCCACCGAGGTCGTCACCACGCCGGTGTAGCCCACGCCGAGCCACTGCGCACCGCCGGCAGGCCAGGTGATGCCACGCGGCCATGCGACGGCCAGCATGCACAACGCCGCGACCGTCATGCCCCAGGCCGAAGCCGTGACGGCCGGCACCCGCGCCGGCATGCGCGCATTGCCCAGCACCACCATCGCGTAGCAGAAGGCCGAGGCCAGAGACCAGGCCACGCCGGCCGCATGCCCCGGCGCGAGCGGTCCCCATCCGTCCGCCGGCATCACCAGCAGAAACACCCCTGCAAGCGCCAGCAGCAGGCCCGCGAGCAGGCGCGCACCGAAGCGCTCGTAGCCGCGCAGCACCGACACCAGCGCGACGATCAGCGGCGCGCAACAGATCGAAATCACGGTCGGCAGCGCGGCACCGAGGTGGGAAATGCCGACGAACCAGCAGCTCACGTTGAGCGCCATCGCGGCACCCGTGGCCAGCACCTGGAAGCGCTCGCGGCCCGCCAGATCGGCCCAGTGCCCACCCGGCCTCGCCGAGCCTCGCCAGTGCAGCCACCACAGCAGCGGCAGGCCCAGCGCGAAACGCGCGAGCGACAGGCTCTGCGGCGCGATGCCGCCATCGATCAGGAATTGCGCCACCAGCGCACCGCCGCCCCACAGCGCACCAGCCAGCAACACGCCGCCCCAGGCCAGGGCGGCAGACATTCTTGCGTTCATTGTTGAAAGTTCTCCATGACGCCCGCCATGGCCGATCGGCTGCGATCGGAAGGCGGGCGTGACCATTCATGCCGCGTCCGGCCTTATGGCGGACAGCGGCGACCACTTGCGGATCTGAGCGCGGCGCTAGAAGGCGCGCGCGTCAGTTGCGGGTCGATGGAGGGGGCGAACGGTACGAAGCCATGGCGCGCATCTTAGGTGCTGAGTCGCGCTGGCCGTTCTTCCGCAGTGAAAACGACTTGAGCGACAAATGTCGGATGGGCAGGCGATCGTCAAGTTGAAAGACTACTGATTGGTGCGTCTCGACTGCGGCCTCGGCATCGCTTCCAAAGCGATGGCGTAAGCACTGTCAAGAAGGCTCGTTTCAGTCTGCGGTCAACCGGTTTTGCTTGGGAGGACGACGTAGTGCAGGAATTCTTTATTGCTGCGTGGCGGGCTGAGTTCGCAAATTACCCCCTGCTCATCCTTCAGGCAGCCGCCCTGCTCGGGATATTGAGCATTGCCTTGCTTCTCTCCAGGACGCCGACCGAGAGATTTGAATCCAGAACACTTCTTTATGGCTGCATCTTCGGAGCCACCAGCTTTTCGCTGATCGCCCTGGCCAGTCAATTCTTCAATCTTCCTTCCAAGCCCTATCTTTCGTCCGATCTGCTCTTCCTGGGAGGCCTTTTGGGCGGATGGAAAGGAGGGGCCATCACGTTGGCAATGACCATTTTGGGGCGCCTGATATTTGGCGGTGTCAATCAAGTGGAGGCTTTTTTACTCGACATGTCGATAACGGCAGCGGGCGGTGTTGCTGCTCATTTGATTTATCGAAAAAAAGCAATCAAAGATTTTGGGTGGAGCGATGTGCTGAAAATATGGGGCACTCGCATGGCGTGCTCACTTTTTTCGAGCGCAATCATTTTTGCACTGGAATTGGTGCCTCCAAAAATAAGCATACATGTCACCACCCTGCAAATATTCGGATTCAGCACCTCGCTATTCATTCTGGGCAGCGTGATCGCCTTGCTTCGTTCCGATGCGCTGGTCAGGGAATCCTATTTTCAGCGCATGCAGATGTATCGCACCGATCTTCTGAGTGGATTGCCCAACAGGAGAGCGCTCAGCGAATACCTCGAGATACTGCTCAAGCGAGACCAGACGCAACATGTGCTTCTCACATTCGAGGTCGGAAATCTCAAGGAAATGGTCCGCACCTTGGGCCATGACTGGACGGATAAATTCTGGGGTCACCTGGCGCGTGAGTTGATGAGGCAAGAAAGCCTCAAACTGACATCCAATGGAAAATCAAAATGTTTTCAACTATCCGATCTGGCGCTGGCCTTCGTAGTCAAGGAAACTTCCGTCAAGCAGATCGAGAATTCCCAGCTCATGCCTCGGCTGTATGCCGACATCACGGAGCACCTGCAAGTCGCCGGGGGGCCTTACTCAAGTGCGCAACTGCGCTGCGGCATCACCAACGTAAGAATGGCTGGTGAGACCAACTCCTCGTCTGTTCTGAGAAACATCAGCCTGGCGCTTCAGAGCAGCAATCAGCAGATCAGATATTTTCATGACTCCTTTTCTGCCCAGGCCGACAGGGATGCCGATGTTCATGAACTGATGATCGGCTGGATACGCACCGTCAATCCGCCGATGAGCTATCAGCCAAAGTTCGACCTGGAGACCCGGCAGATTTGCGGCGCCGAGGCACTTTTAAGAGCCAATTCCGCGGAAGGAATTTCTCTCTCGCCTCTTTATGTTCTGGATGTCGCAACCCGATACCAATTGCTGCTGAAGCTGGAGTGGTGCATCGTCGAAATGGTGATCCGTGAAATCGCCAACTGCATGGCCAGCGGTTTTCATATGCCGTTGTCCGTCAACATATCGGCGGCATCCATCACCGTTCCGGGTTTGGGGGAGCGAATACTGGACCGCCTGAGCCGCTACTCTGTGCCATTCGAATTGCTATCTATAGAGATCACCGAATCCGGTCATGTGCCGGACATGGACACAGTGAGGGAAAACGTTCACAGGTTGCATTCGGCAGGCGTCGGGTTGTCGCTTGATGATTTTGGAGCCGGGTACTCCACACTCACCACGCTGGCAAAAATTCCCTTCAACGAAGTGAAAATTGACTATGCAATGGTTTCAATGATCGAGCAGCCGCGCATGAACAAAGCGATTGGCTTGGCTTTGGAGAGCGCGACGAGGTATGGCGCAACGCTCGTTGCGGAAGGTGTCGAAACCGAGGCTCAGTTGGCCATATTGATCGATATGGGTATCAAATTTGGCCAAGGCTTTCTTCTTTCCAAAGCTGTACCCATGGATGATTTGATTGAGCTGGCAAGGCGAGAGAGGGGCGAACGGCTGTATGGAGATCTGGAGTAGCTGTCAATTCGGTGAATCTGCAAACTCCTCAAAAAATAGCTTCTTCGCAATTCATTCGCTTATTGCGCTACCTGCCTTGCCATCGTGTCGATCATGAAAATTGAAGAAGTGCGCGTGAATGAATTCAGAAAGCTGATCAAGCCGCTGTCGCTTGGCATGCAGCTGGGCGGAGTCTTTTTCGTCGCGATGTCGTGGCTGCTTGCCGACGACTCTTATAAATACGACATTCGACAGATTTTACTTCTTTTGGCCTTGACCATGATCTCAATCGGTGCCAGCTGGAAAATACCGTTTTTCTCTCTATTCTCCATTACGACCGTCTGGCTGATATGCCTGGAATTTGTCTTGCTGGCGGCGCCAAGCGCCAATCGAGATTATTGGATGACGGCATTGAGCATTGGAATATCTTTGGCGGTGGCCCCGGTTTTTTCTCGAATCAGCGAATACGTCATCGTCTCCATCGGAGTTTGGCTCATCTTCGGTAGAGGCTCACTGATGGACGCTCCGTTCGGCGGAGACACCAAGTGGTCATGGCTTCTGATATCGGCGGTGATCCTGGTTGGCATATTCTTGAATGCGCTCTTCGCGCGGATACACCGTCAAAGCATCTTGCTTCGCAACAAGCTCGTGGATCTGGCTTTTACCGATGCCCTGACTGGAATCGATAATCGCAGAAAATTTTTGAGTGATGTCGATAAAGCCCAAGGATCGCAAGACATGAATTCCGCCTGTCTCCTCATGATCGACATCGACAATTTCAAGCGCATCAATGACGAATTCGGCCACCCTTTGGGAGACGAAGTGCTTCAGCAGGTGGCTCAAACCATTCGCCAATCCGTTCCGGATGAGCCGTGCGGGCGACTCGGAGGCGAGGAGTTCGGGGTTTTTCTCACTCAGGGAGGAGAAGAGCGAGCGACCAAAATCGCAGATCAGCTATTGATCGAAATACGGGAACTGAACGTGATCGGTAGAAAAATCACCGCCAGCGTCGGAATTTCGAGAATGAATGAAAAACAATCATTTTCCGAGCTGATGAAAAATGCCGATGAGGCGTTGTATATCGCAAAAAGCCTCGGCAAAGATCGCTTTGCGATCTTTTAATTTTTCATTCGACGCAGCATGTTCCGCCACCTGCGCCAGATGGCAGAGACAGCCCAAGCCAGCGCCTCAGCGCGGCTTGCGAATGCTGCCCCGCACCGGGCCAGCGGATTTGCGCGAAGGCGGCCCTGAGCCGTTGTCGCGCGGCGGCAGGCCGGTGTGCTGCGTGAGGATGCGGCCCTTCGATGGCTTCACCGGTGCCAGCTTGACCGGTGCGGCCGTCGAATTCTTGCGCCGCGCGCTCGTGTAGCCGCCGTCGGTCAGCGGCTGCCAGGTCGGGATGAGGTGATGCTTGCCGTTGCCGATCAAATCGGCGCGGCCCATCGACTTCAGCGCCTCGCGCAGCAACGGCCAGTTGTTGGCGTCGTGATAACGCAGGAAGGCCTTGTGCAGGCGGCGGCGCTTGTCGCCGCGCACGATGTCCACCGTCTCGCTCTCGCGCGTGATCTTGCGCAGCGGGTTCTTGTTGGTGTGATACATCGTCGTCGCGGTGGCCATGGGCGACGGGTAGAAGGTCTGCACCTGGTCGGCGCGGAAACCGTTCTTCTTGAGCCAGATGGCGAGGTTCATCATGTCCTCGTCGCTGGTGCCCGGATGCGCGGCAATGAAGTACGGAATGAGGTACTGCTTCTTGCCCGCCTCCGCCGAGTACTTCTCGAACATCTGCTTGAACTTGTCGTAGCTGCCGATGCCGGGCTTCATCATCTTGGTGAGCGGGCCCTGCTCGGTGTGCTCGGGCGCGATCTTCAGGTAGCCACCGACATGGTGCTGCACCAACTCCTTCACGTACTCGGGCGACTGCACCGCCAGGTCGTAGCGCAGGCCGGAACCGATGAGGATCTTCTTGATGCCCCGCAGCGCTCGGGCGCGGCGGTAGATCTTGATCAGCGGATCGTGGTTGGTGCCCAGGTTCGGGCAGATGCCGGGGTACACGCAGCTGGGCTTGCGGCACGCCGCCTCGATCTCGGGGCTCTTGCAGCCCAGGCGGTACATGTTGGCGGTCGGGCCGCCAAGGTCGGAGATGGTGCCGGTGAAGCCGTTCACCGAATCGCGGATGGCCTCGACCTCCTTGATGATCGAGTCTTCCGAGCGGCTCTGGATGATGCGCCCCTCGTGCTCGGTGATCGAGCAGAAGGTGCAGCCGCCGAAGCAGCCGCGCATGATGTTCACGCTGAAGCGGATCATTTCCCACGCGGGGATCTTGGTCGCGCCGTCGTGGCTGCCGTTCTCGTCGGCGTAGCGCGGATGCGGGCTGCGGGCGTACGGCAGGTCGAACACGTAGTCCATCTCGGCCGTGGTGAGCGGAATGGGCGGCGGGTTGATCCACACGTCGCGCGCCGTGGCGCCCTCGCCGTGCGCCTGCACCAGCGCGCGGGCGTTGCCGGGGTTGGTTTCCAGGTGCAGCACACGGTTGGCGTGGGCGTAGAGCACCGGGTCGCTGCGCACCTGCTCGTAGGCCGGCAGGCGGATCACGGAACGGTCGCGCGGCGGCACGCTGATCTTGCCGCGCGGCTGCAGCGCGGGGTTCGGCACGAAGTTCAGCGGCTTGATGGCCGGGTTGACGACCGAGCCACCGGCCGGGCCGGCGGCCTCCGCGGCCTTGGCCACGGCCTGGGCCTCGTCTTCCTTGGCGCAGGTGGCGCCGTTGGCCTTGGCCTGCTCGGACACCATCAGGTAGGGGTTGACGTGCGCCTCGACGCGGCCGGGCTCGTCGACGCTGGTGGAGTTGATCTCGAACCAGCCTTCGGGCGTTTCGCGCCGCACGAAGGCGGTGCCGCGCACGTCGATGATCTGCTGCACCGGCTCCTTGGCGGCCAGGCGGTGCGCGATTTCGACGATGGCGCGCTCGGCGTTGCCGTACAGCAGCAGGTCGCACTTGGCGTCGACCACGATGGAGCGGCGCACCTTGTCCGACCAGTAGTCGTAGTGGGCGATGCGGCGCAGGCTGCCTTCGATGCCGCCGAGGATGATCGGCACGTCGTTCCAGGCTTCCTTGCAGCGCTGCGAATACACGATGGCCGCGCGGTCGGGGCGCGAGCCGCCGACGTCGCCGGGGGTGTAGGCGTCGTCGCTGCGGATCTTGCGATCGGCCGTGTAGCGGTTGATCATCGAATCCATGTTGCCGGCGGTCACGCCGAAGAACAGGTTCGGCTTGCCCAGCACCTTGAAGGGCTCGGCGCTCTGCCAGTCGGGCTGGGCGATGATGCCCACGCGGAAGCCCTGCGCCTCGAGCATGCGGCCGATCACCGACATGCCGAAGCTGGGGTGGTCGACATAGGCGTCGCCCGTGACCACGATGATGTCGCAGCTGTCCCAGCCGAGCGCGTCCATTTCCTTGCGCGAGGTCGGCAGGAACTTGGCCGTGCCGAAACGGGCCGCCCAGTACTTGCGGTAGCTGTTCAGCGGCTTGGCGGCGCGCGCGAAAAAGGAGACGTCGACGGGGGCGTTCATCGGTGGGGGCAGTCGGCGCCGTGAGGGCGCCGTTGTGGGCAACCCTCGATTTTAGGGTTTTCCATCCCCTCTGTCGCGGCAAACATCCTGTGACCGCTCCCTAAAGAGGACATCAATTGATTGCTAAAGTCAATCAATTTAATGACAATGGCAAGCATGTCATCCACCTTCCCCACTGCGGATCCCGCTGCCGTCAAGGCGATCCGTCAGTTCAACCGCTTCTACACGCGCCGTATCGGCGCCCTCGATCCGTACCTCGGCAGCCCCATGTCGCTGACCGACGTGCGCGTGCTGTACGAGCTGGCCCACCGTGAAACCGTGGTCGCGAGCGAGATCGGCCGCGACCTGGGCCTTGACGCGGGCTACATGAGCCGCATCCTGCGCCGCTTCGAGACCGAAGGCTGGCTCACCCGCGAGCCCCATCCGCGCGATGCCCGCCAGAGCGTGCTGCGCCTGACCGAAGCCGGCCACGCCGCATTCGCGCCGCTGCAACAAAGGTCGCGCGAGGAAGCCTCCGCCCTGCTCGAAACGCTCGCGCCGTCGCAGCGCCAGCAACTGGTGCAGGCCATGGGCACGATGCAGTCGCTGCTCGACCCCGATGCCGCGCCGGCCAAGCCTCAGGCCGCCATCCTGCGCGACCCCGCGCCCGGCGACATCGGCTGGGTGGTGCAGCAGCACGGCGAGATCTATGCGCGCGAATACGGCTGGAACAGCAAATTCGAGGCGCTGGTCGCCGGCATCGCGAGCGAGTTCCTGCTCAAGTTCCAGCCCGAATGGGAGCGCTGCTGGATCGCCGAACTCAATGGCGAGCGCGTGGGCGCGATCTTCGTGGTGCGCAAGTCGGCCACGGTGGCGCAGCTGCGGATGCTGATCCTCACGCCAGCGGCGCGCGGTCTTGGGCTGGGCGGCAAGCTGGTCGACGAATGCATCGCCTTCGCGCGGCTGAAGGGCTACAAGAAGATGGTGTTGTGGACCAACAGCTGCCTGGTGGCTGCGCGCGGCATCTATGCCAAGCGCGGCTTTCATCTCACGCAGTCGGAGCCGCACGAGGGCTATGGCTCGCCGCAGGTGGGAGAGACCTGGGAACTGAAGCTGTAGTTGGATGGTCTTGCTCCTTCCCCCGCTGGGGGAAGGCTGGGATGGCGGCAAGCGGCATTGACGCCGGCACGGTGCTCTATCGACCGCTGCCTGCCCCCACCCCAACCCTCCCCCAGCGGGGGAGGGAGAAATTCACTGCATGAACCAGCCGTGGCTCACGACGAGCGACTGCCCCGTCAGCGCATTTGTCGGGAAGCCCGCGAACAGCAGCGCCACGCGCGCCACGTCTTCCGTGGTCGTGAACTCGCCATCGACCGTTTCCTTGAGCATCACGTTCTTGATGACTTCCTCTTCGCTGATGCCCAGCGTCTTGGCCTGCTCGGGAATCTGCTTCTCGACCAGCGGCGTGCGCACGAAGCCTGGGCAGATCACGTTGGCGCGCACGCCATGCTTGGCGCCTTCCTTGGCGACCGTCTTGGCCAGCCCGATAAGGCCGTGCTTGGCCGTGACGTAGGGGGCCTTCAGCAGCGAAGCTTCCTTCGAGTGCACCGAGCCCATGTAGATCACGCTGCCGCCGCGGCCTTGCGCATACATGTGCTTCAGGCAGGCCTTGGTGGTGAGGAAGGCGCCATCGAGGTGGATGGCCAGCATCTTCTTCCAGTCGGCAAAACTGAACTCTTCCACCGGATGCACGATCTGGATGCCGGCGTTGCTGATGAGGATGTCGATGCCGCCGAAGGCCTTCGCGCCCTCTTCCACCGATGCGTTCACCTGGTCTTCGTTCGTCACGTCGACCGCCACGCCGATGGCCTGCGCGCCGGTGGCCTTGAGCTCGGCCGCGGTGGCGTCGGCGGCTTCCTTGTTGAGGTCGGCAATGATGATCTTCGCGCCTTCCTGAGCAAACAGGATGGCGATTTCCTTGCCGATGCCGCTGGCCGAGCCGGTGATGTAGGCGACCTTGTCCTTGAGTTGCATGGTGAGTGTTCCTTGAGAGAGTTGGGTTGGAAGGTGACTGCGGGAATCAGGCGAGATAGTCGTGCTCGACCGTGCCCAGCGCGAGCGTCATGTCGGCGATGTAGTGCACGGCCGATTCGACCTTGCGCACCGGCAGGTCTGCCACAGGGGCCAGCGCATGCGGGTGCAGTTCGAGCGAAGCAGGGCCGCCCCATGCGCCGTGCAGTGTCACGTCGACCATGTGATAGCGCACCAGCTCGCAGATGCGCGCCGTGCCGTCGACGTGCGGAATGATCTTCAGCAAGAAGTTGGGCTGCGCAATGCCCGCCAGGATGGGCTCGGGCTCGAGCGCGCGGTGCTTGAAACCCATGGTGGCCTTGGCCACGCGCACCTTGCCGTAGTCGAGCGTGCCGACGACCACGTCGGTCTCGTAGTCGAGCACCGGCGAGGCCAGCTTTTTCGGAAAGCCCCAGAGTTCGCGCCCGCCGGCAATGGGCGGATGGTCGTTGAGGTACATGGCGTGCACGTACGCGCCCTTCTCCACGCCCTTGGCGGTGCGCAGTTGCACCGGAATGACCTGGCCCGATTCGGTGTAGTCGCCGAAACCGGTGGAGTCGGGCATGCGGATGAACTCGTACTTGACCAGCGGCTCGACCACTTCAAGCGGCTCGGGCACCACGGCGCGCAGGGCGTCCATGTCGGTGCGGTAGGTGACGATGAGAAATTCACGCCGCACGAAGCGATAGGGTCCGGGCGGAAAGGCGGGGCTGGTCAGCGGCATCGCGAATGCCGTTCGTCGCACGTCTTCAATGTTCACGAACATTTCCTCCTGTTGAAGTGACGGGCCCAGTCTGGCGCTGGTTTCTTAGTCGAGCCTGAACCCTTTCCCCGGGTACGTGTTTCAGCGTGCGAGGCCAGGCCGCTTCACGCGCCCCGAGCCATGCTCGCCGAGGTCGAAAGTGGTCACGCCATTGACCGTGGCATCGGCGCGCAGCAACTCGGGATGCGCAAGCGTGCTGCGCATGTCGCGCACACCCGATTCCCAGTGCTCCTCGACGGCGGCGCGCGAGAACTCGTAGTCTTTCGATTCGAGTTCGTAGGGCTTGTCGCGGTAGATCAGGTGGAAGATGTCGATGGGCTCGTGCGTCAGTTGCGACTGCACGGCCAGCACGCTCGGGTCCTTGCGCAGGTTGGCCGGCAGCTTGGTGATGAGGTCTGCAATCGCCTGCTGCAGGTTCATGTTGGCCGCCAGCGCGTCGGTGTTCATGCGGGTGCGGCTCGAATAGGTGATGTCTTTCTGGCGCTCCATCACGCCCGCCATGGTGTGGGGCATTTCGCCGCGCGCATTGAACAGGTCGACCTGCAGCACCACCAGCGGCTCGGTGCGTGGATGCAGATCGAGCACGTATTGCAGCGGCGTGTTCGACACGATGCCGCCGTCCCAGTAATCATCGCCGTCGATGCTCACCGGCGCGAAGCCCGGCGGCAATGCACCGCTGGCCATGATGTGCTCCGGCCCGATGAGCTGGCGCGTGTTGTCGAAGTACACCGAGTTGCCGGTGCGCACATTGACCGCGCCCACGCTGAAGCGGGCCTCGCAGGCATTGATGCGGTCGAAGTCGACGAGGCGCTCGAGCGTGGACTTCAGCGGCGAGGTGTCGTAGTAGCTGAGCAGCGGCGCGGCGCCGCCCATCAGGAAGGCCGGCGAATAGCGCGGCTCGAAGAAGCCCGGGATGCCGACCATCGAGGCCATGGTCGCGCTCCACTGGTTCTGCGTCGCGCGGTCGCCGAACCACGATGGCAGGCGCTGCGAAGGCCCGGAAGACACCAGGTGCCAGAACTCGCGCAGGCGGTCGACCCGATGCTCCGGCGCATTCCCGGCGATCAGCGCCGCGTTGATGGCGCCGATGGAGACGCCCGCAATCCAGTGCGGCTCGAGTTCGGTCTCGCTGAGCGCGGCGAACACGCCAGCCTGGTAGGCACCGAGCGCGCCGCCGCCCTGCAGCACCAGCGCCTTGCGGGCAGTGCGCATGTCTTCGCGGCGCGAGGCGAAGGGGTTGAGGGCTTGCTGGGGTTTGGCACGAGGATTTTTCTTCGTTGGCGTCGTCGTCATGCGTTCATTTGACACCAGCCCCGCGACATCCACCTGACCAGGGGGTTGTTCCCCCTGGCACCACTTCACATCTTCGGCAGCATCTGCCCGCGGATCTCTCCGCCGGGGTTGGCCGCGGTGTGCACGTTGGCATACCACTTGCCCGCGCTCAGGTCGGCAGCCTGCGCCGGCGTGAGCGTGGCCTGACCTTCGATGGGGCTCGTGGGGTTGGCGAATGGCAACACCACGCCGGCGTTGGCGCCCGCGGCGGCGGGGCCGTGGAAGTGCGCCATGGTGGCGGGGCCGCTCAGCCCGGTGTAGGTGATCTTGTACTTGAGCACGTTGGTGTCGCGGTCGAGCCATGCCTCGGCCATGCCGCTGCCGCGCGTCATGTTGGGCGGGACTTCGCTGGCTGCGTTCATCGCGCCGCTGAAGCTCGCGACGTTCGACTTCGACATCATTCCGCAGCCGACCAATGCGGCACTGGCCACGCCGGTGATGAGGGCTGCGCGCAAGAAGGTGCCATATCTGGTCATGAGCTTTATCTCCTGGGTTGTGAAAGCGACCACAGCATAGGCAGCACCGCGGGAATTGTCTTGTCGGCCATCGCCCCGACTTCCTTGGGCGCAAGGCGCCTGAAAGACAATCCGGCGATGAGTTCCGCCCCTCTTTCCCCGCTCCCCTCGGCCCGCGAAGTGGTCGACTTCTGGCACGAAGCCGGCCCCGACCGCTGGTTTGCCAAGAACGATGCCTTCGACGCCGCCTTCATCGCCCGCTTCGCCGAAGCCCACCAGGCCGCCGCCCGCGGCGAACTCGACCACTGGGCGGAGGATGCCCAGGGCGCGCTGGCCCTGCTGGTGCTGCTCGATCAGTTCCCGCGCAATGCCTGGCGCAACAACCCGCACATGCTCGCCACCGACGGCAAGGCCCTGGCCGTGGCCAGGAAGGCCGTGGCGGCCGGTTTCGACCAGCAGGCAGCGGCCGAACTGCGGCCTTTCTTCTACCTGCCCTTCATGCACTCCGAAGTGCTGGCCGAGCAGGAGCGCTCGGTCGAGCTGAATGCCGCGCTGGATGCCAACACGCAGCGCTTTGCCGTGCTGCACCGCGACATCGTCGCGCGCTTCGGCCGCTTTCCGCACCGCAACAAGATGCTGGGGCGCGAGTCGACCGCGCAGGAGCAGGAGTTTCTGGACAAGGGCGGCTTCGCGGGCTGAGGCGCCGCCCGGCGCTCAGTTGTCGTTGTGGGGCAGCGGCACGTTGCGCGTCGGTGAAGGGTTGAGCTCCGCCGCGCCTTCCATGCCCTTCATGGAGCCATAGGTGCGCGCATAGACCCAGGTGAACTCGGCCCCCAGCAGGAAGATCTGCGCCGAGTAATACACCCACACCAGCACCACCACCAGCGAGCCCGCCGCGCCATAACCCGAGGCCACGCTGCTCTTGCCGATGTACAGGCCGATCAGGTGCTTGCCCACGGTGAACAGCAGCGCGGTGACCGCCGCGCCCACCCACACGTCGCGCCACTGCACCTTGGCGCGCGGCATGATCTTGTAGATCATCGCGAAGATCACCATCACCATCCCGAAGCTGAAGACGAAGTTCACCACCTGCGCGGTGGTCTCCCAGGCGCCGAACATCGGCGACCACCACTTGCCCAGCGCCGCCAGCGCCGCGCTGGCCACCAGCGACACCATCAGCAAAAAGCCGATGCCCATGATCATGCTGAACGACAGCAGCCGCACGCGCAGCATGTTGAACAGGCCCTTGTTCTTGGTGCGCGCCGGCGCGCGCCAGATGCGGTCGAGCGCATCCTGCAGCTCGCCGAACACGGTGGTCGCGCCGACCACCAGCAGCCCGATGCCGATGACGGTGGCGACGATGCCCTCTGCCGGCTTGTTGACCGCCTTCAGCATGCCCTGCACCGCCGCCGCGCCCTGCTCGCCCATCAGCCCCGAGAGCTGCGCGAAGATCTCGCCGCGCGCGGCCTCCTGGCCGAAGACCAGGCCGGCCACGGCAATCACGATCAGCAGCAGCGGCGCGATCGAGAACACGGTGTAGTAGGCCAGCGCGGCCCCCATGCTCGGCGCGTAGTCGTTCGACCAGGAGTTGAAGGCCTTCTTGCAGAGGTCGAAGAGTGCGCGGAGTTGCATGAGCATGGCGGTAGTTTCCCTGTTGATCCGTCCGGGGTCCTGTCAGCACGATGCCCGGCGCGTTGAAAGCCTGCCTACGATAATCGCTCCACATGCACCCGTCTCCCTCCGCCCAGCCGCAGTCGCCGCGCGACCTGTTCTTTTCGTTCACCTGGCTGGCGCTGCAAGGCTTCGGCGGGGTGCTGGCCATCGTGCAGCGCGAGGTGGTCGAGAAGAAGAAATGGCTCACGCCCGAGCAGTTCCTCGAAGACTGGGCCGTGGCCCAGGTAATGCCCGGCCCGAACGTGATCAACCTCGCCCTGATGATCGGCGACCGCTACTTCGGGCTGCGCGGCGCCCTGGCGGCGGTGGCAGGCATGCTGAGCATTCCGCTGGTCGTCATCCTTGCGCTGGCCGTGCTCTACGCGCACTACGCCGGCAACCCCCAGGTGGCGGCCGCGTTGCGGGGCATGGGCGCGGTGTCGGGCGGGCTTATTGCAGCCACCGGCATCAAGCTGGTGCCGCAGCTGCGCAAGCACCCGCTGGGCTTTGCCACCTGCCTGGTCTTCATGGGGCTGGTGTTCTGCGCCATCGCGCTGTTCAAGGTGCCGCTGGGCTGGGTGCTGCTGGTGCTGGGCGGCGTGGCCTGCGTCTGGACCTGGAAGAAGATTCCCGCATGACCATCGCGATGCACTGGCACGACTGGCTCGCCCTCTTCGGGCAGTACATGCTGCTTTCGCTGCTGTCGATCAGCGGCGCCATCACCACGGTGCCCGACATGCACCGCTACCTGGTGGCCCAGCACGGCTGGCTCACCGACGCGCAGTTCAGTTCCTCCGTGGCCATCGCGCAGGCCGCGCCCGGGCCCAACGTGCTGTTCGTGGCGCTGATGGGCTGGAACGTCGGGCTCAACGCGGGCGGCGGTATCGGCGCCGGGCCGGGGGCGTGGGTGCTGGGCTTCTTCGGGCTGCTCGTCACCATGGTCGGCATCATGCTGCCGAGCACCACCCTCACCTACTTCGCCACGCGCTGGGGCCACCGCAACCGCACCCGCCGCGAGGTGCGCGCCTTCAAGCAGGGCATGGCCCCCGTGGTGGTGGGCCTGCTGATCGCCACCGGCTGGGTGCTGGCGGCAGGAAACCATGCCGGCAATGCGCCCGCCTGGCACCTGTGGCTGCTTACAGGCACGGCTGCGCTTATCGTCTGGCGCACGCGCATCCACCTGCTCTGGCTGCTCGGCGCAGGCGCCGTGCTGGGCGCCATAGGCTTCGTCTGACCCCTTTTTTCTCAACGCTTCTTCGGGAACACAAACTCATGTCGCAACTTCGCCCGCTCGGCCGCTCCGGTCTTCTGGTTTCCCCGCTCGCTTTCGGCGGCAACGTGTTCGGCTGGACCGTCGACGAAGCGGCGTCGTTCAAGCTGCTCGATGCCTGGCTCGACGCCGGCTTCAACTTCGTCGACACCGCCGACGTGTACTCGGCGTGGGTGCCCGGCCACAAGGGCGGCGAGTCCGAGACCATCATCGGCAAGTGGCTCAAGCAGAGCGGCAAGCGCAACCGCGTGGTGCTGGCCACCAAGGTCGGCAAGCCGATGGGCGAAGGCAAGGTGGGCCTGTCGCCCAAGTACATCCGCGAGGCGGTGGAGGCGTCGCTCAAGCGCCTGCAGACGGACCACATCGACCTCTACCAGTCGCACGACGACGACGCCAACACCGCGCTCGAAGAATCGCTGCGCGCTTTCGACCAGCTGATCCAGGAAGGCAAGGTGCGCGCGATCGGTGCGTCGAACTACACCGCGCCGCGGCTGGCCGAAGCGCTGGACGTGTCCGAGAAGCTCGGCATTGCCCGCTACGAGAGCCTGCAGCCGCTGTACAACCTCTACGACCGCGCGGTGTTCGAAGACGCGCTGGAACCGCTGTGCCTGAAACGCGAAGTGGGCGTGATCAACTTCTACGCGCTGGCCGCCGGCTTCCTCACGGGCAAGTACCGCACCGAGGCCGATGCGAGCAAGAGCGCGCGCGGCGCCAACACCACCAAGAAGTACCTCAATGAACGCGGCCTGCGCATCCTCGACGCGCTCGACAAGGTGGCCCAGCAGTACAACGCCAAGCCCGGCCAAGTGGCGATTGCATGGCAGATCGCCCGCCCCGGCGTGACCGCGCCGATCGCCAGCGCCACGTCGATCGCGCAGCTCGAGGAACTGGTGGTCGCAACGCAGCTGAAGCTGGACGCGGGCACCATCGAGATGCTCGACCGCGCCAGCGCCGAGACCGCCGCAGCCTGAGGACGTGCCAGCGATGAGCGTGTTCGATTTCAACGCTATCACCGCCCCTTCGCTCGAGCACTTCGCCGACCTGCGCGTCGAGGTGGGCACGCCGCAGGTGCTGGGCGGCACCCCGCGCGGGATGCGCCGCGTGGTGCCCATCACGGGCGGCGAAGCCACCGGGCACGGCTGGCGCGCGCGCGTCCTGCCGGGCGGCTGCGACTTTCAACTGATCGTGAGCGAGACGCTCTCCGAGCTCGATGCGCGCTACGCCCTGGAGACAGATGCCGGCGACCTGATCTACGTGCAGAACCAGGCCGTGCGCTCGGCCACGCCCGAGGTCATGGCCCAGTTGCTGCGCGGCGAGCCCGTCGACCCGACGCAGGTGTATTTCCGCTGCAACCCGCGCTTCGAAACCACTTCGCCTTCGCTGAAGTGGATCAGCGAGCGCATGTTCACCGGGGCCGGCATGCGCAAGCCGGCCGAGGTGGTGATGCGCTTCTACACGCTGGTGTAGCGGGCGTTCAGCCGTCGACCGGGTTCAGGGGCGTCGCCAGGATCCGCTGGTAGAACGCCACGTCGAGCCAGCGGCCGAACTTGAAGCCGGCCTGGCGCACGGTGCCCGAGTGCTCGAAGCCCAGGCGCTCATGCAGCGCGATGCTGCCTGCGTTGGCGGCGTCGATGGCGCCGACCATCACATGCACGTCGCGCGCAATGGCCTCGGCAATGATCGCCTCCATGAGCGTGCGGCCCAGGCCCGCGCCGCGGTGGGCGCTGTCGACGTACACAGAGTGCTCGACGGTGTACTTGTAGGCCGGGAAGGCGCGGAACGCGCCGTAGCTCGCGAAGCCCAGCAGCTTGCCGTCGTCGTCCACCGCCCCGATCACCGGAAAGCCGTTCGCGCGCTTGGTGGCGAACCACGCGACCATGTTCTCCGGCGCGCGCGGCTTGTAGTCGTACAGCGCGGTCGAGGTGACGATGGCTTCGTTGAGGATGGCAAGAATCGCCGCGGCGTGCGCTTCTTCGGTACAGGGGATGAGCCGCATGATGTTCCTTGTGTCGTTCAATATAAGAGAATAATAATCTCATATGGGAAACACTTCATCCGCTTCCGTCGTTTCTTCTTCGGGAGACGCCGCCGACGGCATCGACGCCCTCATCGCCTCCCGGCTGCTGGCGCTTCGGCAGGCGCGGGAACTCAGCCTTGCCGAGCTGGCCGAGCTCTCGGGAGTCAGCAAGGCCATGATCTCGAAGGTGGAGCGCGCGCAAAGCAGCCCGACGGCCGTGCTGCTGGGCCGGCTGGCGGCCGGGCTCGGCGTGCCGCTGGCGCAACTGCTGACCGAGGACGGCGACCGCCCCCAGCGCCTGCGCACGCGGGCCGAGCAGCATGTGTGGCGCGATCCCGAGGCAGGCTACCTGCGGCGCCAGGTGGCCGAGCGGCAGGCGGGCAGCGGCGTCGAGCTGGTCGAGGTCGAGCTGCCGCGTTCGGCGCAGGTGAGCTATCCGCGCTGGAGCGGCAAGCCGTACCGCCAGTGCCTGTGGATGCTCGAAGGCGCCTTGCGCGTGGACTACGGCGACGAACGCTTCGAACTGGCCCCCGGCGACTGCCTCGACTTCGGCGTGGACCGGCCGCTGGTGTTCAAGGCGCTGGGGCGCAGCGGCTGCCGCTACCTGCTGGTGGCGAGCCCGTCCTAGCCGCCCGGTAGGCTCGCTCCCACACGCACAGGCGGCGCGGGCCGCCCCGGGCCGTCGCGTCGGCCGGGATACTGCAACGCATCTCAGCTTCCGGAGGAACGACGATGTCCTTTGCGCTCTACATGATCGGATTCCTTATCTTCCTTGGCGGCCTTGTCTGGGGCGCCACGGTGGTGGGCGTGCCCACGCTCTACATCGGCATCGGGGCGACGATCCTGCTCGGGATCGGCATCTTCAGCGCTGTCGGCCGCACGCGCGGCAAAGACCCGTCCTGAGTTACCCGTCCTGAGTTCACACAGGCTTCACGCCGCGCGCACAGGGGCTGGCTAACTTCGCATGCGCACCGCAGACCGCGGTGCGCATCGAACACAGCCAGCCCATGTCATCTTCTTCCTCGAGTTTCTTCGCTCCCCTCGATTCATCCCTGATCACACCGCCGCACGCGGCGCCGGTCCCATCGGCCGGCAGCGGCGCAGCGGGCATCAAGGTCGATCTTCTTGTCGTGGGCGCGAGCTTTGCCGGATTGGCGTGCGCCCGAGCCGCGGCCCTCGCGGGGCTCAGCGTGATGGTGTTAGAGAAGAAGGCCAGCGCCGGCGCCAAGCTCCACACCACCGGCATCATCGTGAAGGACGCGGTCGACAGCGTGCCGTGGCTCGCCGAAGTGCCACCCGCGCTGGTACGCCGTATCGAGGGGGTGCGGCTCTATGCGCCCAACATGCGGCATGTGGACCTGCATGCACCGGGCTACTGGTTCTGGGCCACCGACGCGCCCGCGCTGCTCGACTGGATGGTGGATTCGGCACGGGCCTGCGGTGTCGATGTGAGGCTGGGCACGCTGTTCGAGCAAGCACTGTGGATCAACGGGCGCTGGGAAGTGCCCGTCACCCACGGACCCTGCATCACGGCCACCTACCTCGTGGGCGCGGACGGGCCGCATTCGCGTGTAGCCAAGGCGCTGGGCCTGTCGCGCAACACGCGCTTCCTGTTCGGCGTGGAGCATGAATACCAGGGCGCGCGCATGGCGCCCGACCTGCTGCACTGCTTCATCGACCGCAAGCTGGCCCCCGGCTACATCGGCTGGGCGCTGGACGGTGTGGGCGTGAGCCAGATCGGACTGGCGCGCCGCGTGGTTCCAGGCGACGCGCATGCACTGCGGCTGGACCCGCTGCTGCGCAAGATCGCATCGGTCGTGACACCGGGCGACTCGGCGCCCGTCGCGGTGCGCGCCGGCATGATCCCCTGCGGCGGCGTGCTGCCGAGGGTTGCGCGGGAACGAGCGCTGCTGGTGGGCGACGCCGCGGGCATGGTGTCGCCGGTGACCGCGGGCGGCATCCACACCGCGCTGCAGCACGGTGAGCGCGCTGGCGAGGCGGTGGCGCGCTTCGTGCGCAGGGAGGCCGATGACCCGGCCACCTGGTTCGTGCGCAGCTACCCGAGCTTCCTGCTCAAGCGCACGCTGCGCTGGGCCTTCGACAATTTCCAGAGCGACTGGATGTTCAACCACCTGCTGGGCACGCCGCAGATGCGGCGCGTGGCGGAGCTGATCTACTTTCACCGCAAGGGCGGGACGCCGCCCCTGCCCTCGCCATAGACGCCGCTCAGGCGCCGCGCTGGCGCATCGCCTCGTAAAGGCACACGCCGCTGGCCACCGAGACGTTCAGGCTCTCGACGGCACCGGCCATCGGGATGCTCACGAGCTCGTCGCAGGTCTTGCGCGTGAGCTGGCGCATGCCCTCGCCCTCGGCGCCCAGCACCAGCGCCAGCGGGCGCTTGAAGTCGCTCTGGTAGATAGTGCCCGGCGCATCGTCGCTGGTGCCCACGCACCAGATGCTGCGCTCCTTGAGTTCGTTGAGCGTGCGCGCGAGGTTGGTCACCATGAAGTACGGCACCGTCTCGGCAGCGCCGCTCGCCACCTTGGCCACGGTGGCGTTGATGCCCGCCGCATGGTCCTTGGGCGCGATGACCGCATGCGCGCCGGCACCGTCGGCCACGCGCAGGCAGGCGCCGAGGTTGTGCGGGTCGGTCACGCCGTCGAGCACCAGCAGCAGCGGCACGGTGCCGGCCTCTTCGAGGCCTTCGAGCAATTCGTCGAGCGAATGGATTTGCGCGGCAGGTTCGACCCGCGCCACCACGCCCTGGTGACCGTGGCTGCCGCTGAGCTTGGACAGCCGCAGGCCGTCGGCCTCGACCAGCCGGACACCGGCTTCTTGCGCTCGCGCAATGAACTGTTTCATGCGCGCATCGCGCCGGCTGGCGTCGAACATCACTTCGAGCACCGATTTAGGCGCGGTCTTGATGCGCACGCCCACGGCATGGAAGCCGAAGATCACTTTAGGGGAAGACATCCTCCGATTATCCCTACCCCCGGGACCACCCCGTCAGGCGAGCGGGAGGCCGCTGGTCGCGCGGGTGCGCTCGTCGTGCAGTTGCTGTACCGCCAGTGCGTTCGGATGCACCCTCGCGCTGTTGCCCACGGCCTCCAGGAACTGGCAGGCGGCGTGGCCTTCGGCGGCTTTTTCGTAGCGCGCGACCCAGGCGTCGCGCGCGGGCAGCTTGTCGGGCGCCACAGGCCAGACGCCGGGCCGGGGCCGCATCGGCTCGCCGATGCCGATGCGCCACGGCTTGGCGCTCAGGCGGGCACGAAAGCAGTTCTGGTTGCGGCACATGCGCGCGTAGACCTTGTCGACGCCCAGCAGCTGGAAGCAATCGGCCACGGCGTTATCGGAAGGCTTGAAGACATCGTGCATGGCGAGCACCCGGAAGCCCGCCGGCGTGCGGTAGATGCGCAGATGCCAGTCGGGATGCTGGTGCAGGAAGCGCCCGATGCGTTCGGCCGCGCGCTTCTCGGGCGAAGGGTCGCCGCTGGGTTCGCCGCGCTTCTTGCGCTTGCCGATGACCCAGGCCACGGCGAACACCACGATGGCCGCGATCAGCCCGCCGAGCCAGGTCTTGGCGGCCCAGCCGCCGACCACGCCGGCAATCAGGGCCGGTACCAACGCAAAGCCGAACACGCTGCCTCGCAGAGGCTCCTCGAAGTCGATGTCGACGAACAGCACGTCGGGCGTGTTGAGGCAGCGCGCGCCGTAGCCGTTGCGCGTGACGACGGTGTCGCCCTGCCGCTCGATGATTTCCTCGCGGATCGGCACGCCGTCGGCGCCGTTGTAGGCGCGCTTGAGTTCGCGGCGGTCGAGCTGCTCGCCGGCGGCGATGCGGTCGAAGGCTTCGCGCGCGCGCTGGTCGGCATGCGCCTGCGCGGCCAGCGGGCTGTCGTCGGACCAGCCGTGACGACGCACCGTGACTTGCTTGCCAGCCACATGCTCCTGGATGCGGCCTTCGGCCCAGAACTGGGGAACGATCATCGGGTCAGAGCTCTTTTCCAAACAACAGCCAGACCATCAGCATGGCCAGCAGGATGACGGTCACCGGCAGCCAGTTGTAGCCGCCGGCAGGCACGCGGCCCGGCTCGTCGACCATCGGGCGGCGGGGTATTTCGGACGGCAGGTGGCCGAAGGCGCCGACCGGCGGGTGCTCGTGGTTATCGACCAGCCGCTTGGCGGCCGCGAGACTCAGGCCGGTGGCTTCGCGCGTGAGGCGCACGGCTTCGATCTTGTCGCCCTGCGCCAGCGCGGTCAGCGCGGTGGAAGGCATCGACGCGAAGCCGCGGTCCTGCGCGGCCACATCGGGCGAACGGCGGCCGGGATCCCCCATCCAGGCGGCGTAACGCTCGACGGCGTCCTTGGCCGACTGGAGATCCATGCCGGTGCTGTCATGCACGATCTTGATGGCTTCGATCAGCCTGCCCCGCCGCAGCGCCGCAATGGCCTCCGGTGGAAGGTCATCCATGGGGGATCTTGCTCCTAGTTATATTTGCTATCTATATCTGCTATCCGTTTGATAGCTTACCGCGCTTGTCAGCCGGGCGCTACGGCAGCTTTTTCATTACCTGCGACGCGGCCGGCCTCGATGGTGATGCGGCGTTCGCACCGGTCGGCGATGCCGCGGTCGTGCGTAACGAGCACGAGCGTAGTGCCCAGTTCGCGGTTCAGATCGAACATCAGCTTCATGACCTGCTCGCCGGTCGCGAAGTCGAGGCTGCCGGTGGGCTCGTCCGCCAGCAGCAGGGCCGGCTGCACCACGAAGGCCCGTGCCAGCGCCACACGCTGCTGCTCGCCGCCCGAAAGCACCTTCGGGTAGTGCCCCAGCCGCTGGCCCAGCCCGACTCGGCCCAGCATCTCGGTGGCGGCCTTGCGGGCATCCTTGCGGTTGGCCAGTTCCAGCGGGAGCATCACGTTCTCGAGCGCGCTGAGGTTGCCCAGCAGCTGGAAGCTCTGGAACACGAAGCCCACGCGCTGCGCGCGCACGGCGGCGCGCTCGTCCTCGTCGATGGCGAACAGGTCGTCGCCCGCTAGCCTGACAGTGCCGCGAGTGGGCGTGTCCAGCCCCGCGATGATCGAAAGCAAGGTGCTCTTGCCCGAACCCGAGGCGCCGACGATGGCGGCGGTTTCCCGCGCGCCGAGGGTGAAATGGATGTCCTGCAGAATGTCCAGCGTGCCGGCCGAGTCGGTCACGGACTTGAAGACATGCTCGACGGCGACAATGGCATCAGACGGGGGTTGGGACATGGAAAGGCTTTGGTTTTGAATCGACGTGACTTTATCTTGACCACCGCCGCGCTCGGCAGCGCGGGGACTTGGACAACGGCGGCGCATGCCCAGGCTCCGGCGTCCGCGGCTGGCAAGCCGGTGATCCTGGTGCTGGGCGATTCGCTGAGCGCAGAGTACGGGCTCAAGCGCGGCGAAGGCTGGGTACCCTTGCTGGAGAAAAGGCTTGCGCAGCAGAAGATCGCGGCCACCGTGGTCAACGCCAGCATCAGCGGCGACACCAGCTCGGGCGGCCGCGCCCGATTTCCTTCACTGCTCGCGCAGCACAAGCCCAGCCTCGTGGTGCTGGAACTCGGTGCCAACGACGCGCTGCGCGGCCTGCCGCTGGCCGACACCGAAAGCAACCTGCTGCAGATCACCAAGGCCGCGCAGGCAGCCGGCGCCAAGGTGCTGATCGTCGGTATCCAGGTGCCGCCGAACTACGGCGGCGACTACACGCGGCGCTTCGAGGCGGTGTTCTCCAAGGTGGCCGGCGCCACCCGGTCGGCGCTCGTGCCCTTCCTGCTCAAAGGCGTGGCGGATGCGCCGGACGCGCTCTCGCTGTTCCAGGCCGATCGCATCCACCCGACGGCGGCGGCGCAGCCGCAGTTGCTCGACAACGTCTGGTCCGAACTGCGCAAGCTGCTGCCCAAATGAAAAAACCGCTGCAAGCGCAAGCCTGCAGCGGTTTTCATGGAAGGACGCCAGGAACGGATCAACCGTTCTTGGTGGGCAGCTCGGGCACCGTGGGGGCATCGTGTTCGAGCGAGGCCATGTCGGTCTCCGGGTCTCCAGGAGCCAGTCCGTCGCTGCTCGGGCTGAGTTTGCGATTCGCCTTTTCCCGGAGCTTTTCTTCCTTTTTCTTCTTCTTGGCCAGCTCTTTCTGGCGCTTCTCGTAGCCGTAATTTGGTGTTGCCACTGCTTCTCCTTGGGCGAGGCAGTCAGGGTGACTGCGCGTGGCCTACTGTAAGCGATAACGGTGCAGTCTCAAGCGCATGCCCACGGCGGCCGTCCAGGTGGGCGATGCGCTTTTTTACATCCGTGCCAGGGCCTGTTGCAGATCGGCTCGCAAATCGTCCACATCCTCCAGGCCGATCGAGAAGCGAACGAGTGTGCCCTTGTGCGGCCAGCGCGCCACGCTCGCGTCACGCATCAGGCCGATGTCGTAGGGCACCACCAGGCTGATCGGGCCGCCCCACGAATAGCCGAGCCGGAACAGCTTCAGGCTGTCGCAGAAACGGTCGACCTGCTCGGTGCGGAAGCGCTCGTCGAACACCACCGAGAACAGGCCCGCCGCCAGGTCGGTAGCTCCGCACAGCGCGCGCCAGTGCACGTGGCCCGGTGAATCCTCGAGCGCCGGGTGCAGCACCTGCGCGATTTCCTCGCAGCCGTTGAGCCAGCCCGCCAGTTCGCGCGCCGCGCGGTCGTGCGCGGCATAGCGCAGCCCGATGCTGGGCAGCGAGCGCAGCAGCGTCTCGACGTCGCCCACGCCGATGCCGAAGCCCATGCGCATGTGGGTGAGCTTGAGGGCACGATGCAGCCGCTCGTCGCGCGTGACCACGCTGCCCATCAGCACGTCGCCGCCGCCGCTCGGGTACTTGGTGAGCGCGTGCACCGAGATGTCGACGCCCTGCCCCGTGCCGTTGAAATCGAAGGGCGCGAAGGCCAGGCCGGCCCCCCAGGTGTTGTCGAGCGCCGTCATCACGCCGCGTGCGCGGCAGACATCCACCAGCGCCGGCAGGTCGGGGAATTCCATCGTCACCGAGCCCGCCGCCTCGAGCCACACCAGGCGCGTGCGGTGCGACAGCTTGGCCTCGAGGTCGGACGGGTCCATCGCGTCGTACAGGCGGTGGGTGATGCCGAAGTTGGCGAGCTCGCCGGTGGCCAGCGCCTTGTTGGGGCCGTAGGCGTTGTCGGGGATCAGCACCTCGTCGCCGGTCTTCAGAAACGCGAACGCGACCAGCGTGATGGCGGCCAAGCCGCTCGGCACCAGCAGGCACTCGGTGCCGCCCTCGAGGGTGGCCAGGCGCTCCTCGAGCGTGAAGGTGGTGGGCGTGCCGTGCAGGCCGTAGGTGTAGCCGGCCTTGGTCTTCCAGTCGCGCGCGCGCATCGCCGCCACGTCGGCGAAGAACACGGTCGACGCCTTGAACACGCCCGGCTGCGGCGCGGCGAAGGTCTCTGGGGGTGCGTAGGGGTGGTGGATCAGGGTCGTGGAAAGCTTGCTCATGGCTTCGATGCTAGCGCGCCGAGGCATGCCGGGCTTTCGGGGTATTTTATAAATACAGTTCTTGTGTTTAAATTAAGTGTATGAAATCGAACCCACCCGCTCCGGCAACGACCTACGCGCTCGCAGACCTGTGCGTGCTGGCGGATCTCCCGCTGCGCACCGTGCGCTACTACGTGCAGCTCGGCATCGTCGACCGGCCCGAGGGCGAGACCCGCGCCGCGCGCTACGGCGCCCGCCAGCTGGAGCAGTTGCTGCTCATCAAGAAGTGGACGGCCGCCGGCGTGTCGCTGGAGCGCATCCGGGAGATGCTGCACAGCGACCAGCAGGCCCCGATACCGGCACGCCCGCGCGCGCCCGGCTCGGTGGAAGTGCGCAGCCACCTGACGGTGGCGGACGGCATCGAGGTGGTCATCGAGCCCGGCCGCGCGGGCCTTTCCCCGGCGCAGGTGCGCGATTTCATACAGGGCGTGATGGCGGCCTTCGCGGCTGTCTCCAGCGCCGATTCCTCCGAGAAGAACTGACGGAAAAGAAAGGGAAATCCCATGAGCTATCTGGAACATGCGCGAATGACGACGACCGGCGGCGACGCCGTGATGCTCGAAGTCGTGAAGGCCGAGGGCGACCTGCGCGGCGTGCTGCTCGAAATGACCGTCGAGCAACGCTTCCGCAACCCGGGCGCCACGAACGTCGAGGTGGTCTACAGCTTTCCGCTGCCGTGGGGCGCGGTGCTGCTGGGCGTCGACGTGCAACTGGGCGTGCGGCGCCTGAGCGGCGCGGTGGTCGAAAAGGCAAAGGCCGAGGCCGCCTACGAAGACGCCCTGGCGGAAGGGCACGCGGCCATCATGCTGGAGAAGAACCACGACCTGAGCTACACGCTGAACCTGGGCAACCTCGCGGCGGGCGAAGCCTGCGTCGTGACGCTGCGCTATGCGCAGACCCTGGCGTTCGAACAGCAGGGCCTGCGCCTGCTGATTCCGACGGTGATCGCGCCGCGCTACGGCGACCCGGTGGCCGATGGCGGCCTGCAGCCGCATCAGGCGCCCGTGCACAGCCCGGTGGCGGCCTATCCTTTCGACATCGCGCTGCGGCTGCACGGCGAACTGGCGCGTGCGCGCGTGGCCTCGCCCAGCCATCCGGTGGGCATCGCGTTCCGGCAGGCGAAAGACCACATGCAGGTGTCGCTGGCGCGCCGGGGCATGCTCGACCGCGACTTCGTGCTGGTGGTCGACCAACTGGCGCACGCGTCCGTCGCCGTGCTGGCGCGCGACAGCGTCGAGCCTGGCAGCACCGTCGCGCTGGCCAGCTTCTGCCCGCGCATTCCAGCGCACGGCCCCGCCACCACCGATGTGCAGCTGCTGGTCGATTGCTCCGGCTCCATGGCCGGCGACAGCATCGACGCCGCGCGGCGCGCGCTGCAGTCGATCGTGCTGCAACTGGGCACCGGCGACCGCTTTTCGCTCTCGCGCTTCGGCTCCACGGTGGAGCATCGCTCGCGCAGCCTGTGGGCCCTGACGGACATCACCCGGCTGGCCGCGCAGCGCTGGGTCGGCGCGCTGCAGGCCGACCTGGGCGGCACCGAAATGGAAAGCGCGCTCGCCTCCACCTTCGCGCTGGGCGGCGGTGCGCCGAGCGACGTGCTGGTGGTGACCGATGGCGAGATCAGCGCCATCGACGCGACCATCGCGTCGGCAAAGACGTCGGGGCACCGCGTGTTCGTGGTGGGCATCGGCAGCAGTCCGGCGGAAAGCCACCTGCGGCGCCTGGCCGAGGCCACGGGCGGCGCCTGCGACTTCGTCGCGCCCGGCGAGGCGGTCGAGCCGGCGGTGCTGCGCATGTTCGCGCGCCTGCGTTCGCCGCGGCTCGACGCTGTGCGCATCGAATGGCCCGCGGGCTCGCGGCCCGCATGGGTGTCGGCGCTGCCGGCCTCGGTGTTCGACGGCGACACGGTGAACGTGTTCGCCCTGCTGGCTGGCGCCCCCGAAGGCGAAGTCCGCCTGCTGGGCGCTCGCCCGGGCGCAGAAGCGGCCGAGCCGATCGGCATCATCCGGATCGGCAAGGTTGCCGCGCCGGTCGACGCATTGAGCAAGATCGCGGCGCACGCACGCGTGGCCGAGCTGTGCGGAAATCCCGACGTCGAGGTCTCGGCGCAGGGCCGCCGGCTGGCGGTGGCCTACCAGTTGGTGACCGACCAGACCAACTACCTGCTGGTGGCGGAACGCGCCGAAGGCGACCGGGCCACCGACATGCCCGAGCTGCACAAGGTGGCGCAGATGGTGCCGGCGGGCTGGGGAGGCACGTCTTCCATCCAGTTCGAGGCCACGAGAGCCGCGCCCGCCGGCTCCATGCTGATGCGCTCGCGCGCCATGCCGGTGCCACCTGTCGCCGCGGCGGCCCCCATGCTGTACAGGAAGATGGCCGGATCGGCGCCCGACATTGCCGACACGCCTGCGGCAGGCACGCCCAAGGCGCTCAGCGCCTGGCTGCGCAAGACGCCGACGAAGGCATGGCCGACCACCTACGCCGCGCTGGCGCGGCAAGGCATTCCGCCCGAAGTGATCGACTGGCTCGAGCTGGTGATCGCCCCGCTTGCCGCGCCCGAGCAAGAAGCGCGGACGGAGGAGACGGTCGTCGCGTCCTTCCTCCACCTGCTGGCGAATGTGCTGGCCTTCGAGAAGCCCGGCCAGCCGGAAGGCGTTCTGCGGGGCACCGCCAACGCCATCCGGCGGCTGCGCGAGGCTTTTGCGGGCGCACCGGGGACCGTGGCGGCGAATGTCGACATGCGACTTGTCGAGCACCTGGCTGCCCAGTTGGCCGGAATGACGCCTGAGCGTTGGCCGGACCCGGTCTACGCCCTGCACGCGGCCACCAGCGCCTGACGAGGGCGACGGCGCCAGAGAGGCATGGCGCGGCACAATCCGCCGATGCGCCATCGCCTGTCTCCCGCCAAGGACGCGCCATGCAGCTGACCCGCCAGCCCGCGGCGCATCTGCAGCCGTTCGTGCGGCTGCTGTGGGCCTCCGCGCCCGAAGGCAGTCGCGTCGCGCGACCCGGGGCGCGCGAGCACGTGCTGCCAACTGGCGGAATGCACCTGGTGTTCCGGCTCTCGGGCCCGCCGCTGAAGCTGTTCGCCGGCGCGAACGATCCACAGGGTGAGACCCACGGCTACGCGATCGTCGGCGGCGCGCGGTCGGCCTTCTACATGCGCGACGTCTCGGTGGCCACGCGGTCCGTCGGCGCGCAGCTCGAGCCGGGCGCTGCGCGCCTCCTGCTGGGTGCCCCCGAAGACGCGCTTGCCGGCCGGCATACGGCGCTCGACGCGCTCTGGGGCGCGCAGCCCACCGCAGACGCGCTCGCGCAGATTCATGCCGCGTACTCCGCCGAACGGCAGCTGGCGGTTTTCGAAGCCCTGCTCACCGGGCGCATCGTTGCATCGCTGAACGCCGGCATGCGAGGGCTTCACCCGGCCATCGCCCAGGCGCTCGGCCCCATCGCTCGAGGGAGCGGCTCGATCGCGGAACTGGTGGAACGCAGCGGCTACAGCCATCGCCGCTTCATCGCCCTCTTTCGCGGTGCGATCGGCCTGACGCCGAAGGAATATGCGCGGGTCATGCGCTTCGATCGCGCGCTGGCTTTGGCAGCCGGAAGCGTACAGGGCTGGGCCGATGTGGCGTCGGCGGCGGGATACAGCGACCAGGCCCACCTGAGCCGCGAGTTTTCGGCGCTGGCGGGCATGCCGCCACAGGCGTGGCGCCGGACGGGAGCGGCGTCGCCACGGCACGTTCCGGCAAGCACAGCCGCGGGTCAAATTCGTTCAAGACGCTAGAAGCGCGGCGGCCCAGAATCGATCGGCACTTCCAAAGAAAGGCGACTCTCATCATGGCCATCCACGAACTCTTCCCCTACATCTGCGTTCACGACGCAGCCGCCGCCATCGACTTCTACTGCAAGGTCTTCGAGGTGAAGGAGATCTTCCGGCTCACGGAGCCGAGCGGCCGCATCGGCCACGCCGAACTGGACTTCCACAACGGCGCGATCCTGATGCTCTCGGACGAATTCGCCGAGTGCAATATCCACAGCGCGAAGACGCTGGGCGGCACCGCGGTCACGCTGCACCTGCATGTGGACGATGCCGACGCGTTGGTGGCGCGCGCGGTCGCTGCCGGCGCCACGCTGGACATGGCGCCGCAGGACCAGTTCTATGGGGAACGTTCCGGCGTCTTTCGCGACCCCTTCGGCCATCGCTGGAACGTGGGGCACAGCATCGAGAAGCTGACGCCGGAAGAAATGCAGCGGCGCTACACCGCGATGCTGCTCAACCCCGCCGGGTGAACCGGCGGGAGCGGGTCGTCAGACCGACCACTTCTCGATGAGCTTTTCGGCGCCCATGGAGTCGTAGCCTTCGAAGGGCTGATGGATCCACGGGTTGGTGGCCAGGAATTCCACCTGGTAGTCAGGCGTGAAGGTCGACAGCGCCTTGGTCCAGATCACGGCGCTGCGCAGCTCGGTGATGGGTGGGTAGTTGTTGCGCAGCATGTCCATCACGGCGTGCAGCGTGTGGCCCGAATCGGCCAGGTCGTCCACCAGCAGCACCTTGCCTGCGATCTCGCCCTTGGGCGTGGTGATGAAGCGTGCGATGTCGAGATGGCCCTGGACCGTGCCGGCATCGGCGCGGTACGAGCTGGTCGACATGATCGCCAGCGGCTTGTCGAAGATGCGCGAGAGCACATCGCCGGGGCGCATGCCGCCGCGCGCCAGGCACAGGATGGTGTCGAACTGCCAGCCCGACTGGTGCACCTTGATCGCGAGCTTCTCGATCAGGTTGTGGTACTCGTCGTAGCTGACGTAGAGATGCTTGCCGTCTTCGGTCAACATGGTTCTTCTTTTCCTCTGCTTTCAGTCGGCCAGGTAGGGGTGGCGCATCATGATCGTGTGGTCACGGTCGGGGCTGGTCGACACCATGTGGATCGGCACGCCAGTGACCTGCTCGATGCGCTGCAGGTACAGCCGCGCATTGATCGGCAGCTTGTCGTACTGCGTGACGCCCACGGTGCTTTCGCTCCAGCCTTCGAGGGTTTCGTAGATGGGCGTGCAGCGCTCGATCTCGTCGGCGCCCATCGGCAGGATGTCGGTGACTTCGCCGTCGAGTTCGTAGCCTGTGCACAGCTCGAGCTTCTCGAGGCCGTCCAGCACGTCGAGCTTGGTGATGCACAGGCCCGACAGGCCGTTGACTTGCGCCGAGCGCTTGAGCAGCGCGGCGTCGAACCAGCCGCAACGGCGGCTGCGGCCGGTGGTCACGCCCTTTTCGGCGCCCACGGTGCTCATGTGGTAGCCCGGGGTGCCGGGCGTGGCCCAGTCGAGTTCGGTGGGGAACGGACCGCCGCCGACGCGCGTGCAGTAGGCCTTGGTGATGCCGAGGATGTAGTGCAGCATGCCCGGGCCCACGCCCGAACCGGCGGCGGCATTGCCTGCCACGCAGTTGCTGGAGGTGACGTACGGGTAGGTGCCGTGGTCCACGTCCAGCAGCGTGCCCTGCGCGCCTTCGAACAGCAGGTTGGCGCCGTTCTTGTGCGCGTCGTTCAGTTCGCGCGAGACGTCGGCCATCATGGGCTTGAGCAGCTCGGCGTGCTTCATCGCTTCGTCGAAGACTTCGTCGTAGTCGATGGCCGGGGCACTCAGCACCTGCGTCAGCACGTGGTTGTGCAGGTCGAGCAGCACGCGCAGCTTGGCCGCGAAGCGCTCGGGGTGCTTCAGGTCCTGCACGCGCAGCGCACGGCGGGCGATCTTGTCTTCATACGCCGGGCCGATGCCGCGGCCGGTGGTGCCGATCTTCTCGATGCCGCCCTTTTCGCGGTAGGCCTCGCGCGCGATGTCCAGCGCGGCGTGGAACGGCAGGATCAGCGGGCAGGCCTCGCTGATGCGCAGGCGCGAACGCACTTCGACACCGGCCTTCTCCAGCCCTTCGATTTCCTCGAACAGCTTGGCGGCCGACAGCACCACGCCGTTGCCGATGTAGCACTTGACGCCGGGCCGCATGATGCCGCTCGGGATCAGGTGCAACGCGGTTTTCACGCCGTTGATGACCAGCGTGTGGCCCGCGTTGTGGCCGCCCTGGAAGCGGACCACGCCCTGGGCGCTTTCCGTCAGCCAGTCGACCAGCTTGCCTTTGCCTTCGTCGCCCCATTGGGTGCCGACGACGACCACGTTTCTTCCGGTGGTTACGCTCATGCTCGTTCCATTACTTCAAAAATTCAGATCGTTCGGACACTCCACTGGCCTGCTTGCTCGACGAGCTCGCGGTCGCAGTGGAATTCATCGATTTCGCTGCCATGGCCCGGCAGCACGCAGACTACCGTTTCACCGGACTTGCGCAATTGGGCAATCGCCTGACGCAGCCCGGCCGCGTCGCTCCAGGGCGCGCGGATGGCGGCGCGCAGCGGGCGGGCCGGCAGCACGCCGACCAGTTCGCGCACGTCGAGGCTGAAGCCGACGGCCGGGCGGTTACGGCCGAACACGGCCCCCACCTCGTCGTAGCGGCCGCCACGCACCAGCGAATCGGCTGCGCCGGGCACGTAGATGCCGAACCGCATGCCGCTGTAGTAGGCATAACCGCGCAGGTCGGCCAGGTCGAAACTGATCTGGCGGCCGGCAACGCCGCCCAGGCCGGCGGCGAGCTGCTTGAGGTCGGCCAGGGCCGCGCCCACCCCGGGCGTGTCCTTGAGCGCCTTGGCGGCCTCGTCGAGCACGGCGGCGTCGCCATAGAGCCCGATCAGGGCGCGCAGCCCGTCGCGCGAAGCGGCCGGGAAATCCTTGGTGAGCGAGGCAAGCTCGCTGGCATCCTTGGCGGCCAGCGCGGCATGAACCCGGGCGAGCACCGCGGCGTCGACCGGCACGCCGGCGAACAGTGCGCGCACGATGCGGGCGTCGGCCAGGTCGACGATCACGCCTTCGCGCAGGCCGGCGGCGTCGAGGCAATCGAGCGCCAGCAGCAGGGTTTCGGTGTCGGCCTCGAGGCCGGCGTGGCCGTAGATCTCGGCGCCGAACTGCAGCGGCTCACGGGTGGCGTGCGGCCGGTCCGGGCGGGTGTGGAGCACCGGGCCGCAGTAGCACAGGCGGGCCACGCCGTCGCGGTTCAGCAGGTGGGCATCGATGCGCGCCACCTGGGGGGTGGTGTCGGCACGAAGGCCCATGCTGCGGCCGGAGAGCTGGTCGACGAGCTTGAAGGTTTGGAGGTCGAGCGCCTCGCCGGTGCCGGAAAGCAGCGACTCCAGGTGCTCGAGCAGCGGCGGCATCACCAGCTCGTAGCCGTAGCCACGGGCGGTATCGAGCAGCTGGCGTCGAAGTTCTTCGATGTGGCGCGCCTCGGAAGGCAGCACATCGGCAATGTGATCCGGAAGGACCCAAGCGGACATGGGGATCGGGGGCGTGGTTAAACCGGGATTCTACCGGGACCGCGCTACCCCAAGATCCAAAGGAGTGCCAAACCCAGCAGGATGCTACAAAGTCCGAAGAAACGAAGCTGGCCGTCGCGCAGCTGCATGAGCTGCCCGAAGCCGCGCCGCCACCCTCCCGGCGACACGAACGGCAGGATGCCTTCGATCACCAGGACGAGCGCCAATGCGCTCCAGAAAGTGTCGGCGCTCACGGCTCCTGACGAAGAATCAACGACGAGGGGCGCTGGTGGTCGAGCCCGAGCTCTGCATGGCGCGGAAGAAGTCCGACGACGGATCGAGCACCAGCACGTCGCTCTTCTTGTTGAAGCTCTGCTTGTAGGCCTCGAGGCTGCGGTAGAACTGGGCGAACTGCGGGTCGCGGCCGAAGGCCTCGCTGTAGGCGGCGGCGGCCTGGGCATCGCCCTCACCCTTGATCTTCTGCGCGTCGCGGTATGCGTTGGCAACGATCACTTCGCGCTGGCGGTCGGCGTCCGCGCGGATCTTTTCGCCTTCGGCCGTACCGGTCGAGCGCAGTTCGTTGGCCACGCGCTTGCGCTCGGCTTCCATGCGGCGATAAACCGATTCGGTGATGGCCTCCACGTAGTCGACACGGGTGATGCGCACGTCGACCACGTCGACGCCCCAGGGCTTGGCGCCCTTCACCACCGACAGCACTTCGCGCTGCACGTCGGCCATCAGGGCCTCGCGGCGCACCGAGATCAGGTCGCGCACGGTTCGCTTGTTGATGTTTTCCTGGAACGCATTGCGCACCACGCGGTTGAGCTGCATCGCGCCGGCGTTCTCGTCGAGGCCAACGTTGCGGATGTAGGCCTGCGGGTCGCTGATGCGCCAGCGCACGTACCAGTCGATCACCACGCGCTGCTTTTCAGCCGTGAGCATGGGCTCGGTGTCGATGCTGGAGAGCGTCAGCAGCCGCTTGTCGATGTACGACACGTTCTGGAACGGCGGCGGCAGCTTGAAGTTCAGGCCCGGCTCGGTAATGACCTGCTTGATCTGGCCGAGGGCATAGACCACGCCGAACTGGCGCTGGTCGACCACGAAGAGGGTCGAGCTCAGCAGCACGAGCAAGACGAGGATCGACGATGCGATGAATCCGATTCTGTTCATGTTCTTCTAGTCCTTTTTCAACGCACGTCGCGGTCGCGCGAGCGGCCGTCGCGGGCTCGCACGTCGCCCGTCACGGGCGCCACCGGGATCACCGAGGACTGGGCCGGCGCGGTGCCGGCGACGCTGGGGCTGGCCGCGTCGACCGGCGTGGGCGTCGCGCTGTTGCCGCTTTGCTGCATGAGCTTGTCGAGCGGCAGGTACAGCAGGTTGGAGCCCTGCTTGCTGTCGACCAGCACCTTGGTCGTGCTGGCGTAGATCTGCTGCATGGCGTCGGTGTACATGCGGTCGCGCGTCACCTGCGGCGCCTTCTGGTACTCGGCCAGCACCGAGGCGAAGCGGCCGGCATCACCCTGGGCCTGCGCCACGATCCGCGCCTTGTAGGCTTCGGACTCTTCCTTCAGGCGCGAAGCCGTACCGGTAGCGAGCGGCACCACGTTGTTGGCGTAGGCCTGGGCTTCGTTCTTGGCGCGTTCGCGCTCCTGGCCGGCCTTGAGCACGTCGTCGAACGCAGCCTGCACCTGCTCGGGCGGACGCACGCCGCCTTGCTGCAGATTGATGCCGACCACTTCGACACCGACCTTGTAGCGGTCGAGGATGGTCTGCATCAGCGTGCGCACGCGCGGTGCGATCTGGTCGCGCTCTTCGGCCAGCGCGGCGTCCATCTTCATCTTGCCGACCACCTCGCGCACCGAGGTCTCGGCCACCTGCACGACGGTCTCGGCGGGCGACTTGCTCTCGTAGAGCCAGGCGCGCGCATCGCTCAGGCGGTATTGCACCGCGAACTTGATTTCGACGATGTTTTCGTCTTCGGTCAGCATGGCCGATTCGCGCAGGCCCGTGGAGCGCACGATGGCGTCGCGGCCCACGTCGGTGGAACGGATCTGCGTGACCACCACCACTTCGTGGCGCTGGATGGGGTACGGCAGGCGCCAGTTGAAGCCGGCGCCGACGGTCGTCTTGTAGCGGCCGAATTGCGTCACGACCGCCTGCTGGCCTTCGTTCACGATGAAGAAGCCGGTGCCGAGCCAGATGAGCACGGCCACGGCAGCCACCAGGCCGAGGCCGAATCCTGCGTTTTTCATGTCGGGGCGGTAGCCGTTGCCGCCACCGTTGCTGTTGCCGCCGCTGGGACGGTTGCCGCCGCCCTTGCCACCGCCGAAGAAGCCTCCGAGCTTGCGATTGAGGTCGCGCCAGAGTTCGTCGAGGTCGGGCGGGCCCTGGTTGGGGCCCTGGCCGCGGGGACGGTCGTTGTTATTGCTGTTGTTGCCCGAAGGCGGGGGTGTCGGTGCACCTGGGGGATTGGCATCGGGGGGGCGGTTGCCGGCCGGGCGATCGCCGTTGGAGGACGGCTCGTCGCCGCGACCCCATCGGCCGTCGTTCAGATTGAACATGCCCAGAAACCCTCTCCGCGCTGGCTTTGAATTCATTCGCTTCGTTCTCTTGTCAGTGGCGGGATTGTGCCCAATCAATCGGCGGCATCGTGCAATTCAGCGTCTGCCTCAGGGGACATCGTATCGGCTACGGAGCCCGATTGCCGGGCGAGCTCGGCGCGCAGCAACGGCACGCCCTCGCCGCTCTTGGCGCTCAGGAAGATGCGGGGGACCTGCACGCCGTCGATTTCCATCTCGTCCTGCAGATGCAGCGGATGCTGAGCGCTTTCAAGGGCGTCGAGCTTGTTGAAGACCAGAAGCTGCGCAACGGTGTCGGCGCCGATCTCGCGCAGCACGGTCTGCACCTCGGCCATCTGCTCGGGGTAATGGGGGTTGGAGGCGTCGATGACGTGCAGCAGCAGGTCGGCGTCGACCGCCTCCTGCAGCGTCGCCTTGAACGCGTCGACCAGGCCGTGCGGCAGGTCGCGGATGAAGCCCACGGTGTCGGAAATCGACACCTGGCGCCGCGCGTCTCCCAGGTAAAGGTTGCGCGTGGTGGTGTCGAGCGTGGCGAACAACTGGTCCGCCGCATAGGCGCGGGCCTTGACCAGCGCATTGAACAGCGACGACTTGCCGGCGTTGGTATAGCCGACAAGCGAGATGTTGAAGGTGTCGCGCCGCTCGCGCTGGCGGCGCTGCGTGCCACGCTGCTTCTGCACCTTGGCCAGGCGCTCGCGGGTGCGCTTGATCGACTCGTTGATCATCCGTCGGTCGAGCTCGATCTGCTTTTCGCCCGGGCCGCCGCGCACACCCGCACCGCCGGTCTGGCGCTCCAGGTGAGACCAGCGCCGGACCAACCGGGTGCTGAGGTACTGCAGGCGAGCGAGTTCTACCTGAAGCTTGCCTTCGTGCGAGCGGGCGCGCTGCGCGAAGATTTCGAGAATGAGGAAAGTGCGGTCATACACCGCAACGTCGAGCTGGCGCTCCAGGTTGCGCTGCTGGGCGGGGCTCAGGGCCTGGTCGAAGATGACTTCGCTCGCCCTGTGGAGGGCGGCCAGTTCCTTGATTTCTTCGGCCTTGCCGCTACCGACGAACAAGGCCGCGTCGGGGGCCTTGCGCTTGCACGAGAGACGGGCGACGGGCGTGAGGCCGGCAGTCTGCGCAAGCAGGCCGAGTTCCTCGAGTTCGCTGTCGAAATGGGGCAGCCCGAAATCGACGCCGACGAGAACGGCGGCGCCTTCCTGGCGGGGGATCTGTTCAGACAAGCGGGATCAGAATTGGGAAAAAGCGCGACGACCGAGGCCGCCGCGCTCCGCGCTATCAGGCTGCGGCGTCGTCGTTCTCGGCAGCCGAGAAATTGACGGCACGACCCGGCACGATGGTGGAAATGGCGTGCTTGTAGACCATTTGCGTCACTGTGTTGCGGAGCAGCACGACGTATTGGTCAAAAGACTCGATCTGCCCCTGCAGCTTGATACCGTTCACCAAATAAATGGAAACCGGCACATGCTCGCGACGCAGGGTATTCAGAAACGGGTCTTGCAGAAGTTGCCCTTTATTGCTCACGATATTCTCCGTGTTCAAGAGTAGTTGTTGGAGAGATGACCTTAACACAGGGTTTCCGCGCTGCAGCAACCTGAGTCAAAAGCCTTGAGAAAATAACGGTTCTCAAAAGACGGAACTTCCGCTCCAGCCTCAAGTCATTGGCCGCCATCGGCAGCCAATGGACTCAATCGTCCTTGTCCGCAAAAGGATTGTGAGAGCTCTTGAATTCGATCCGCAAGGGGGTACCCACCAGATCGAATTCCTTGCGGAAACGCCCCTCGAGGAAGCGCTTGTAAGCATCGGTCACATGCTCGAGCGAATTGCCGTGAATCACGATCACCGGCGGATTCATGCCGCCCTGGTGCGCATAGCGCAGCTTGGGCCGGTACATGCCGCCGCGCTTGGGCGCCTGGAACTGCACCGCCTCCAGCAGCAACCGGGTCAGCACCGGCGTGGACATCTTGCGCGTGGCCGACTTGTGGGCCTGCGCAATCGCCTGCCACACCGGGCCCAGGCCCTGGCGCTTAATGGCCGAGATGAAATGCAGCGCAGCAAACTTCAGGAAAGGCAGCCGGGTTTCGATCTGCCGCTGAATCTGTTCGCGCTGGTAGCTGTCGACTGCATCCCATTTGTTGATGGCGATCACCACAGCGCGGCCGCTTTCGAGGATGTAGCCCGCGATGTGCGCGTCCTGGTCGGTCACGCCCTGCGTGGCGTCGAGCAGCAGCAGCACCACGTTGGCCGACTCGATGGCCTGCAGCGTCTTGACCACCGAGAACTTCTCGATCGCCTCGAACACCCTGCCCTTGCGGCGCAGGCCGGCCGTGTCGATCAGCTCGAAACGCTGGCCGTTGCGCTCGAAGGGCACCGAGATCGCGTCGCGCGTGGTGCCCGGCATGTCGAATGCCACCAGGCGCTCTTCGCCGAGCCAAGTGTTGATCAGCGTCGACTTGCCCACATTGGGGCGCCCCGCCACTGCCAGCTTGATCGGCTTGTTGGCTTCGTCTTCCTCGGATTCGTCGTCCGGGTCGGGCAGGTTCAGCGGCTCGAGCGCAAGCTCGACCAGGTCGCGCATGCCTTGCCCGTGCGCCGCGGAAACGCCGTGCACGTCACCGAACCCGAGTTCGTAGAAGTCGACGAGCTTGGTGCCGTCGTGCATGCCTTCGGCCTTGTTGGCCGCGAGCACGCAGGGCTTGCCGAGACGGCGCAGTTCATTGGCGATGTCATGGTCCTGCGCCGACAGGCCCTCGCGGGCATCGACGACGAAGATCACCACGTCGGCCTCGGCCACGGCTTGCCGTGTCTGCTTGGCCATTTCCTTGTAGATGCCGCTGCCGGCATCGGGCTCGAAGCCGCCGGTGTCGATCACGATGAACTCGTGCTTGCCCAGGCGACCGTTGCCATAGTGGCGGTCGCGCGTGAGGCCGGCGAAATCGGCGACGATGGCGTCGCGCGTCTGTGTCAGGCGATTGAACAGCGTCGACTTGCCGACGTTGGGACGCCCGACCAGGGCCACGACCGGCTTCATGGCCGGCCTTTCGATGGCGCGGTTTTCATGGTCGGGCCTTGCGAGAAAAGATTATTCAGGGCGATATCCAAACACACCACCCTTGGCAGTCACGACCACGACCGTGTTGCCGACGAGCACCGGCGCAACGGTGATGGCGGAGCCATCGGGCGTGACACGATTGAGCAGCGCGCCGTCTTCGCGCGACACGAAATGCAGCGTGCCGGTGCTCTCGCCGATGATCAGCGAGCGGCCCACGGCCAGCGGCGAAGTCAGTTCACGGTTCTTGAGGCGGCTCATCTGCCAGGCACGTTCGCCGTCGCCGCGGCGCCAAGCGATGACGCTGCCGTCGGACTCGGTGCCGTAGACAAAGCGGTCGTCGCCGCTCACGCCGTCGGCGCCCGAGGCCGGCTTGCTCCAGGCCAGCGTGCCGCGCGCGGTATCGACGCAGCCGACGCTGGCGTAGTAGGCCCGTGCGCACACCGAGTCGCCCACGCGGCTCACGCTGCCGGTCAGGTCGACCAGGCGTTCCACGTCGTTGGTGCCGCGCGGCGCGGCGATGGGGGCTTCCCAGCGGGAGGTGCCGTTGCCCGGGTTGATGCCGACCAGACGGCCGCCGAGGCCGGCCACCAGCGTGTCGCCCACGGCAATCAGCACGCCCGACTTGCGCAGCACCAGGTTTTCACCCGCGCGCTGCTGGATCCACAGGCGGCGGCCGCTCTGGCCGTCCCAGGCGCTCACGCTGCGGTCGGCGGTCTGCACGAACACGCGGCGACCAGCGACCAGCGGTGCTGTAAAGGCTTGCGCGGACAGCTTCTGCTTCCACAGCACCTTGCCGTTCTCGAGGGCCACCAGTTCGTTGCCGGTGGTGACGACGGCCGCCAGCGAACCGTCGCTGCCGACGCCGGCCGCCAATGGCGTACCGGCGCTCGCGCGCCAGGTTTCACGGCCGGCGCGGGCATCGATGGCCACCACCGTGCCGTCGCTGCCCGCGACGGTGACGATGTCGCCGTTGATGGCGGCCGTGAGCGGGAACTTGACCTCAGGCACCTGCACCTTCCAGGCCTGGCGCACACCCATCAGGGCCGGATTGGCGGGCAGCTCTTCGGGCTTCGGCTTGCTGGTACCCGAACAGGCGGCCAGGAAAGCGACCAAAACAAGGGCTGATCCCGCACGCAGGGCGGTCGATTCAGGCATGAGACGCTTGAAATTCATGATGCGGTCAGGGAGTTTTGGGGGCTGCGGGAGTGACGGTAACGACCGGGGCCAGGCTCTTCGGGTCGACACCGACCGCGTTCAGCTTGATCTCGACCAGACGACGGTAGTCGGAAGTCGCGCCAAGACCGGTCCAGGCCTTGCGGTACTCGGCTTGCGCTTCGTCGCGCTTGCCCTGGGCCAGGTAGATGTCGCCCTTGCGATCGGCCACCAGCGGTTCGAATTCCTTGGGGACGCTGCCGTCGAGCTGCTTGAGTGCATCGTCGTACGACTTGCTGTCGAGCAGCTCGCCCGCGAGGCGCAGCTTGGCAACGGCCTTGTAGCCAGGGTCGACGGCGTTCTGTGCAACCCACTCCAGTGCTGCGCGCGAGCCTTCGGCATTGCCCTTCTCGAACAGCGTCTTGGCGACCAGCAGGCCGGCCTGCTGTGCATAGGCGGTGTTGGCGAAGCGCTCCTTCATGTCGCCCAGCACGCGCTGGATGCGTTCGACGTCGCCGGACTGCGTGCTGCGCTCGACCTCGTCGTAGAGCGCGGCGGCCTGGACAGCCTTGTTGCGCTGGAAGTATTGCCAGCCGTTCCAGGCCACGAAGGCACCGGCGACAAGCAGGACGGCCCAGGTGATCAGGGTGCCGTAGGTATTCCAGAAATGCTTGAGCTGGTCGAGCTGTTCCTGTTCTTCGAGGTCGAGATGGGTTGCCATGCGTGTCAGGTGTTGGGAGCCGGCGATTGTAGGGTGGCGGCCCAGATGGGGGCTTCAGCAAGTGCTCGGGAAGTTTGCGCGCCGCTTCCGTCGCGCAACGCCTTGAGAGTCACCTCGCCGCGTGCGAGTTCATCGGCGCCGAAGATTAGGGCGTAGGTTGCGCCGCTGGCATCCGCCTTCTTCATCTGCGCCTTGAAGCCGCTGAGGCCGTCGACGGTTGCCGCATGCATCTGCACGCGCACGCCGCTTTCGCGCAGCTGCTGCAGCGTACGCAGCGCGACCGGCATGGACGCTGCATCGGGCACGATGGCATAGGCGTCGGGCACTGGCGCCGGCACTTCGGCACCTTGCTCCTTGAGCAGGTCGAGCACGCGCTCCACGCCCATGGCCCAACCCACGGCCGGCGCGGGCTTGCCGCCGATCTGCGCGATCAGGTCGTCATAACGCCCACCGGCACACACCGTGCCTTGCGAACCCAGGCGGTCGGTCACGAATTCGAAGACCGAGAGGTTGTAGTAATCCAGCCCGCGCACGAGGCGCGGATTGATCGTGAATGCAATGTCGTTGGCCTTGAGGATGGCTTGCAGCCCCTCGAAGTGCGCGAGCGATTCGGCACCGAGAAAGTCGATCAGCTTAGGTGCCGACTCGACCACGTCCTTCATTGCCGGATTCTTGGTGTCGAGAATGCGCAGCGGGTTGCTGTGCAAGCGGCGCTTGCCATCTTCGTCGAGCTTGTCAGCGTGCTTCTCGAAGTGCGCGATGAGTTCGGTGCGGTGCAACGCGCGTTCGGCAGGCTGTCCCAGGCTGTTGAGCTCGAGGCGAACATCGGTCAGGCCGATGGCCTTCCAGAGTGCGTTCGCCAGCAGGATCAGCTCGGCATCGACGTCCGGGCCTGCAAAGCCCAGCGCTTCGGCCCCGATCTGGTGGAACTGGCGGAAACGCCCGCGCTGCACGTTCTCGCGGCGGAACATCGGGCCGGTGTACCAGAGGCGCTTGGGCCCTTCGTACAGCATGTTGTGCTCGATCACCGCGCGCACCAGGCCGGCGGTGTTCTCCGGGCGCATGGTCAGGTGCTCGAACTTGCCGTGCTTGTCGGCGCGGTCCTCGAAGGAGTACATCTCCTTCTCGACGATGTCGGTCACTTCGCCGATACCGCGCACGAAGAGTGCCGTGCGTTCCAGGATCGGCGTGCGGACGTTGCGGTACGCAAACCGCCCCATCAGGTCGCGCACGGTGGCCTCGAGCCACTCCCAGCGCGCCGATTCGGGCGGCAATATGTCGTTCATGCCTTTGACGGCATTCAATTTATCAGCCATGGATCCTGCGGAGGTGTCAGGCAGCGACGGCGTGTTCGCCGCCGAAGCGCTTTTCGATATAGGTTTCTACGAGCTGGTGGAACTCGTTGGCGATATTGTCGCCGCGCAGCGTAAGCGCCTTTTCGCCGTCGATGAAGACCGGCGCCGCGGGCGCCTCGCCGGTGCCAGGCAGGCTGATGCCGATGTCGGCATGCTTGCTTTCGCCTGGGCCGTTGACGATGCAGCCCATGACGGCCACCTTCAGCGTTTCCACGCCGGGATACTTCTTGCGCCAGACCGGCATCTGCATGCGCAGGTAGTCGTCGATCTGCTTGGCCAGTTCCTGGAAGGTGGTGCTCGTGGTGCGGCCACAGCCCGGGCAGGCGGTGACGCTCGGCACGAACACGCGCAGGCCAAGCGCCTGCAGGATCTCGTTGGCGATCAGCACTTCCTGCGTGCGCGACTCGCCCGGCTGCGGCGTGAGCGACACGCGAATGGTGTCGCCGATGCCCTCCTGCAGCAGGATCGACAGCGCCGTGGCCGAAGCCACCGTGCCCTTGGTACCCATGCCGGCCTCGGTCAGGCCCAGGTGCAGCGGATACTCGCAGCGCCGGGCCAGCTCGCGGTAGACCGAGATCAGGTCTTGCACGCCGCTCACCTTGCACGACAGGATGACCTGGTTGCCGGCCATGCCCATCGACTCGGCCAGCTTGGCGGACTCGATGGCCGACGTGATCAGCGCCTCGTACATCACCTGCTTGGCATCCCAGGGCTGGGCGCGTTGGCTGTTGGTGTCCATCAGGCTGGCGAGCAGTTCCTGGTCGAGGCTGCCCCAGTTCACGCCGATGCGCACCGGCTTGTTCCAGCGCATCGCGGCGTCGATCATCTGGCCGAACTGCTTGTCCTTCTTGTCGCCCTTGCCCACGTTGCCGGGGTTGATGCGGTACTTGCTCAGCGCTTCGGCACAGGCCGGATAGTCGGTGAGCAGCCGGTGGCCGTTGTAATGGAAGTCGCCGATCAGCGGCACGTCGACGCCCATGCGGTCGAGCTGCTCGCGGATGTAGGGCACCTGCGCGGCGGCTTCGGGCGTGTTGACGGTGATGCGCACCATCTCCGAACCGGCCAGCGCAAGCTCCTTGACCTGGATCGCGGTGCCGATGGCATCGACGGTGTCGGTGTTGGTCATCGACTGCACGCGCACCGGCGCGTCGCCCCCCACCGTGACCACACGCGGGCCCCAGACCACGCTGGCCTGGCGCGAGCGGCGCGCCTTGGGCGCCGCCGATTCGATGGGAAGAAGGCAATCGCTCATGACGTCACCTCGAAACGCGCCACGCCACCGCTCTTGGTGACCGGCTTCAGGTCGAAAGGCTTGCCGCGCACCTGCACGTCGACGCTCGACGCACGGCCCACGACCACGGACAGCGGCAGCGCGCCCGACAGGCCGACGGTCTCGCCGGCCTGCAGGCTGCGACGCAGCAGCTGCTTGCCGCCGGCTTCGGTCACGGTGATCCAGCACTCTTCACGTGCCACGAAAACGAGCTGCTGGCTGCTCGCGGCGGAAGCTGCAGGCGCGACGGCGGCGGGTGCCGTTGCGACCGGCGTCGTTGCATTGGCTGGATTGGCAGCAACAGGCGTCTCTACAGCCGCTCCCACCGAACCGCTTGGCGCTACCGCCTGAGCCGGCACGGTCTCGGCGACGACGCCCGAACCGCCCGGCGTTCCCGCGGACGCATCGTTCGTTGCCGGGGTGTCGGCCGAGCCATGCGCCGTCAGACGCGAGACCGAGGCACCGAGCTGATCGAAGACCGACTGCGGCAGCCAGAACAGCGCGCCCGCGCCGATCAGCAGCAGCACCACGACGGTCAGCAGCGCGCGCGATGGCAGGCCGCCGCTGGAGCGGCCGTTGCCGGCCCAGCGCGGCGTGCCCGACGAGATGTTGGTCTTGAGCGTGCGGTCGGCCGCGGCCAGCGACACCTTCTGCGTGGTCGGCAGCTTGGCGAGCACGGGCGCGGGATCGATGCGCAAGGCGCGGCAGACGCTGCTGGCGAGCGCACGCGCAAATACCGGATCGGGCAACGAAGCGATGTCGTCGGCCTCGAGCGCCAGCAGTTTCTGCGGGGGCACCTTGAGCGCCGCCGCCACCATTTCGATGTGCAGGCCATGCGCCTCGCGCGCCTCGCGAAGCAAGTCGCCTGCGGTCTTGTGCGTGATGTCGCCTTCTTCGAGCGGCTGCGCCGCGGAAGTGCCGAACTCCGAAACCCGATCAATCATTGAAATTCCCGCGCTCGTACGCTGATGCCTCCCGCGACTGGGGGAAGCGTCGTTGCAGTTGACCTCCCAACTGCGCCAATGCCTCGCGGTTGTTGAGCTTTCGTTCGATCTTGATGCCGAGCCACAGCGTTTCGGCGCTGGCCGAAGGGCTGTTGTTGACGCGGCGAATGTAGAACTGCGCACGCGACCATTCTTCGCGCTGCGCGAGCACCAGGGCCAGGTTGAAACCGACCACCGGGTTGCTGGCGTCGATCTCGTAGGCCTGCTGAAGGGTGCGCTCGGCCTGCGCGCGCTGGCCCGCCTTGAGCTCGCAGACGCCACGCGTCATGAGCGTCTTGGCACGGTCGGCGTAGCTGGGCACGGCGAGCGCCTCGTTGAACTGCGTTGCCGCATCGCCGTAGCGGTTCTGCTGGCACAGCAGCCAACCGTAGTTGTGGCGCGTGTTGGGGTCGCGCGGATTGATGGCAATGGCGCGGCGAAAACTGTCTTCGGCCATGCCGGCGTCGTCGAGCCGCATGTAGACCAGGCCGCGCAGGTTGTACGCGTCCGAATTGTTCGGGTCGGCGGCGAGCGCCTGCTTGATCTCGTCGAGCGCGACGTTGGTTTGGCCCTGCTCGAAGTAGCCCGAGGCCAGCTCCATGCGCAGGCGCGCGCGGCGCTGGCGGGAGCTTTCGTCGGACTCGGTGACGATGTCCACGCCCTTGCCCGAACTGGTGTCGGCCAGGCTCGTGGTGGTGGTGCGCGTGCTGACGCAACCGGCGAGCAAAAACGTCACGGCGACGCCGGCAAAACTCGCGGCCAGCATTCGCTGCGCGCTAGCGGTCGTCATCGGAAAGGCCATGCTCATTGCTTCAGTGCTCCTGGGGAAGGGTCTTGCGGACCGGGTGCAAAACAATGGGGCGCTCGGCTGCACGGCGCTGGGCCATGCGCTCGGCCGCACGGGTGCGGTCCTTGACGTCGCCGGCGAGCTGGCCGCAGGCGGCGTCGATGTCGTCGCCGCGCGTCTTGCGCACGGTGGTCACCAGGCCCGCTTCGCTCAGCATCTTCGCGAATGCCAGCACGCGCGGCTGCGGCGAGCGCAGCAGGCCCGAGGCTGGAAACGGATTGAACGGAATCAGGTTGAACTTGCACGACACGCCGCTCGTGCGCACGAGCTCGATCAACTGGCGCGCATGCTCCGGCTGGTCGTTGACGCCGTCGAGCATGCAGTACTCGAAGGTGATGAAGTCGCGCGGCGCGTGCGCCAGGTAGCGCTTGCAGGCCTCGAGCAACTCGGCGATCGGGTACTTGCGGTTGAGCGGAACGAGGTCATCGCGCAGCGCGTCGTTCGGCGCGTGCAGCGACACCGCCATGGCCACCGCGCAATCGGTGCCCAGGCGGTCGATCATGGGCACCACGCCGGAAGTCGACACCGTCACGCGACGGCGCGACAAGCCGTAGGCGTTGTCGTCGAGCATGGTGCGCAACGCGGGCACCAGCGCGGAATAGTTCTGCAGCGGCTCGCCCATGCCCATCATCACCACGTTGGAGATGACACGCTCGTCGCGCTTGAGATGCTTGCGCAGGAAATGTTCGGCAAACCACAGCTGGGCGACGATTTCGCCCGTGGTGAGGTTGCGGCTGAAGCCCTGATGCCCGGTCGAGCAAAAGCGGCATCCGACCGCACAGCCGGCCTGGGACGACACGCACAGGGTGCCGCGATCGTCCTCGGGAATGAATACGGCTTCGACGGCATTGCCGTCGCCGACGTCGAACAGCCACTTGATCGTGCCGTCCTTGGATTCGTGCTGCGTGAGGACCGGCAAGGCCTCGACGCGCGCGGTGGTCGCGAGCTTCTCGCGAAGCGACTTGGCCAGATCGGTCATCTGGGTGAAGTCGCTGGCGCCACGCTGGTGAATCCAGCGGAACAGCTGCGTGGCGCGGAATTTTTTCTCGCCGAGTTTTTCGCAGAACGCGGCCAACCCCTCGAGATCGAATTCGAGCAGATTGGCCGTGGTCATGGAATCGGTCGAGATACGACTTCAGCGTGCGTAGACGTTGAGGCCGGCGAAGAAGAACGCGACTTCGTTCGCTGCGGTTTCGGGAGCGTCCGAGCCGTGCACTGCGTTGGCGTCGATGCTGTCGGCGAAGTCGGCGCGGATGGTGCCGGCGGCTGCCTTCTTCGGGTCGGTGGCGCCCATCAGGTCGCGGTTCTTGGCGATGGCGTTTTCGCCTTCGAGCGCCTGCACGAACACGGGGCCCGAGATCATGAACTCGACCAGGTCCTTGAAGAAGGGACGTTCCTTGTGCACGGCGTAGAACTGCTCGGCTTCGTTGCGCGACAGGTGCACCAGCTTGGCGGCGACGACCTTGAGGCCGGCGGCTTCAAAGCGGGAAACGATCTTGCCGATGACGTTCTTGGCGACTGCGTCGGGCTTGATGATGGAAAGGGTACGTTCGATAGCCATTGAAATGCTTCCTGAGCTTTGATTTTGAAGAGTTTTGTCACAACTGCAACGAGTTTGTTGCGCCGTATGCCGACAAAGCCTCTGATTTTAACCGGCGCAGCCCCCGGGGCTCATGAAAACCCCGCGAAAGGCCGCGCTCCTGCGGGAGGCTTTCAGCGACCGCGGCGACGTCCGCCGCCCGAGTTGCCGAAGCCGCTTCCACCACCGCCTCCGCCGCCACGGCGGCCGGGGCCTCCGCGCTGCTCCTTGCGCTGGCGCGAGAAGCTGTCGGCGCCGATGTAGCCGAGCGAGGTCTTCATCGGATCGGGCTGGTTGGCACCGCTGGGCTGACGGTCGTCACCCTGGCGATTGCCGCCGCCCTTGCCGCGACGCCCCTGGCCTTGCGGCTGACCACCGTTGCCACCGTTGCCACCACCCCGATTGGGGCGTGGGCCGCGGTCGCCGCGCGGCGGACGGCCGTCGCCCAGCGGATTCGGGATCGGCGCCTCGCCACGGCCGCCGTCGTCGCGCATCTCGCGCGGCTGGCCACCACCCTGGCCACCGCCGTTGCGGTTGCCGCGGCGCTTCTTGTTGCGTCCGTTGCGACCATTGCCGCCACCGTCCTGACCGGGGCCGCGCTGCTGCGGGCCGGGGCGAGCAGCAGCGCCGCCGGAAGCCTGGAACAGCGCACGGATGTCGCGCTCGTCGAGCTCCATCCAGGCGCCGCGCTTCAGGCCGCGCGGCAACACCATCGCGCCGTAGCGGATGCGGATCAGCCGGCTGACCGCATGGCCGACCGACTCGAACAGGCGGCGCACCTCGCGGTTGCGGCCTTCGGAAATCGTCACGCGATACCAGCAGTTCGAGCCTTCGCCGCCGCCGTCTTCGATGGTGCCGAACTGGGCCATGCCGTCGTCCAGGCGCACCCCGTCGAGCAGCTTCTGCTTTTCTTCGCTGGTGAGCGCGCCCAGCACGCGCACCGCGTACTCGCGCTCCAGGCCGAAGCGCGGGTGCATCAGCTGGTTGGCCAGATCGCCGGAGCTGCTGAACAGCAGCAGGCCTTCGGTGTTCAGGTCGAGCCGGCCGACCGATTGCCACTTGCCCTGCTGCAGGCGCGGCAGCTTGCGGAACACGGTGGGCCGGTTCTGCGGGTCGTCATGCGTGACCACTTCGCCGGTGGGCTTGTGGTAGGCGATGACGCGCGGCGGCGGCGGCGCGATGCGGTAGCGGATCGGCTTGCCATTGATCTTGACCTGATCGCCGTACTGGATGCGCTGACCGATGTGGGCCGGCTCGTTGTTGACGGAAATGCGCCCCTGGAGAATCAGCTGCTCCATTTCGAGCCGCGAACCCAGGCCCGCCTGCGCCAGCACCTTGTGCAGCTTGGGCGAGTCGGCCTCGGGCAGCAGCACGCGCTTGAGCGGCGGCACCTCGGGGCTTTCCTCGTCGGCGTCGAACTGGCCGGAAATGACGTCGGCGAAGCGGATCGGCTCGGGCGGCAGCGCATTGCGCTGTTCGCGCTCGGCGGCGCGACGGGCGCGGTCGAGGTCGTCCTCTTCCTCGTCAGGCTCTTCCTCTTCCTCGTCTTCGTCTTGTTCTTCGCTGTAATCGCGAGCCGGCTCGGCTGGCTCGGGTTCGGTGGCAACAGCTTCCGGCGCGTCGACAGCGACAGCAGTCACCGGCTCGGGCGCCTCCACCACTTCGGCCACGGGCGCAGCGTCAGCCACGGGCTGCAGAACCTCTTCGGACACAGGCTGCTCCGCCGGCTCCACGACTTTCTTCTTGCGAGGCGCGCGCGGCTTCTTGGGCGCTTCGGCCTCAGCCGGCGCAGCGGACACTTCGGACACAGCCTCCGGCGCAACCGACTCGGCAGCGGCGACCGCGGCCTTCTTGGGCGCAGCCGCCCTTTTCTTCTTCTTGACTTCGGGCTCGGCCGGCAGCATTGCCGCGTCGTCGGTGTCGGATGGGCTCATGTGGTTTTTCCGGGAGAAACTGCTTGGGGATCGACCTCGTCATCGGACGGGACGTCGGGTTCTTGTTGTTCCGGCTCTGGTGCTGGAACGGGCTCGGGCTCTTCCGAGGACTCGGCGGCTGGTTCGGCCTCGGGCTCGGGTTCGGCGGCCGCAGGCGCCTCGAATTCTTCGGCGGCGGCTGCGTTTTCGGCGACTTGCGCCTGCGCGGCCTCCACGGCTTCCACCACTTCCACGGCCTCCAGCGCCACCTCTGCCGACACGGGCGCCTTGGCCTCCTCCTCGGCATCCATCGGCAACCCTTGTTGACCACCTGAAGCCTGCTCGAGCGCGTCGACCAGGGCGGCCTGCTGCGCAGGCGTCTCGATCAGCGGAAGCTGGTCGAGCGACGCCAGGCCAAGGTCGTCCAGGAACTGCCGCGTCGTCGCGAACAGCGCCGGCCGGCCGACCGTTTCGCGGTGGCCGATCACCTCGACCCAGCCGCGGTCTTCGAGCTGCTTGAGGATCAACGAGTTGATCGTCACGCCGCGGATGTCTTCCATGTCGCCGCGCGTGGCCGGCTGGCGGTACGCGATGATGGCCAGCGTCTCAAGGGCTGCGCGCGTGTAGCGCGGCGGCTTCTCGGGATGCAGGCGGTCGAGATGGTCGCGCATCTCGGGCCGGCTCTGAAAACGCCAGCCGCTGCCGACGCTCACAAGCTCCAGGCCGCGCTGCGCCCAGTCTTCCTGCAATTCAAGCAACAGCACCTTGATGGTGTCCACGCCCAGCTCGTCGTCGAACAGCACGCGCATGTCGCGCACCGGCAGCGGCTGGCTCGAACAGATCAAGGCGGTTTCGAGAATGCGCTTGGCATCCGCCGTATTCATGGTTCGCGTTATCCGGGAAAAGGCGCCTGGGTAGACGCTGGCTCACAAGGATGAAAGGAGTAGGCGTTGCCGGCACGCGGCGAATGCAACGCAAGGCCGGCATCGGATGGCCGGCGCGGCCCTCGGGCCGTCAGGCGCGATTGTAAACCAGCCCCCAGGACTGCAAAGCCTGAATGAGGTCCGGCGGCGGCGGCGATCGGAACTCCATGGGCTCTTGCGTGACGGGATGCACGAAGGCCAGCCGGAACGCATGCAGCGCCTGGCGCGACAGGCCGACGGCCGGCGCGCCGCCATAAAGCGCGTCTCCCACCAACGGATGCCCGATCGACGCCATGTGCACGCGGATCTGATGGGTGCGGCCGGTTTCGAGGGTGCAACGCACCACGCAGCCTTCGGAATGGCTGTCGAGCCGCTCGATCAGCGTGCGCGCGGTCTTGCCCGCATGACGCTCCAGGTCGACCACGGCCATGCGCAGCCGATTGCGCGGATCCCGCCCGATGGGCGCATCGACCTGCCGGGCCGCCGCGCCGACCCAGGGCTTGTGCCCGATTGCCAGGTACTGCCGCTTGACCTCGCGCGCGGCGATCAGCGCGACCATCGCGTCCATGGTCGCCCGCGTGCGGGCCACCACCATCAGCCCGCTGGTGTCGCGATCGAGCCGGTGCACGATGCCGGCGCGCGGCAGCAGCGCGGCCTTCGGATCGAGCGCCAGCAGTCCGTTGAGCAGCGTGCCGCTCCAATGCCCGGGCGCCGGATGCACGACCAGCCCGGCGGGCTTGTCGACGATGCGCAGGTGCTCGTCCTCGTACACGGTGACGAGGTCCATCGTCTCGGGCCGGAAAGCCTGGCTCTGGGGCGTGGGCCGCAGTTCGATGCGCCCTGCCTGCCCCGCCTTGACGCCGGCCGAGACCTTGGTGACAGTACGCCCCTGCAGCTCCACGGCGCCGGCCTCGATGAGTTGCTGGAGGTAACTGCGGGAAAATTCGGGCACCAGCGCGGCCAGCGCGCGGTCGAGCCGCTGGCCGTGCTGCGCCGAATCGATGATGAAGGGCCGCAGCTCGCTGGCCTCGGCCGGGTCGGCGCCTTCCTCGTGTTCGGCCGCCTCCAGATGCTCGGGGGTATTGCCCAAAGGGTCGGTCGATATAATTGAGGGTAACTGTTTCACGAAAGCCGTATGTGATGTTTCGCGCCAAATTATCGGTCCCCACCTGGATCGCGCTCAGCGCGGTGGCCCTGCTCGCAGCCGGCTGCTCGTCGACCTCCGTCGACAAGACCGCGAACTGGAGCCCCAACAAGATCTACGCGGAAGCCAAGGACGAGGCCGGATCGGGGGCCTACGACAAGGCCGTGCCGCTCTACGAGAAGCTAGAAGGCCGCGCCGCCGGCACGCCGCTCGCGCAGCAGGCCCAGCTGGAAAAAGCCTACGCCCAGTACAAGTCGGGCGAAAAGGCCAGCGCCATCGCCACCATCGACCGCTTCATGAAGCTGCATCCCGCGAGCCCCGCGCTCGACTATGCGCTCTACCTGAAGGGCGTGATCAACTTCAACGACGACCTAGGCATGTTCGCGTTCCTCACGCGCCAGGACCTGTCCGAGCGCGACCAGAAGGCGGCCAAGGAGTCGTTCGAGTCGTTCAAGGACCTCGTGACCCGCTTCCCCGAGTCGCGCTACGCCCCTGACTCGCGCCAGCGCATGAACTACATCGTGAACTCGCTCGCGCAGTACGAAGTTCATGTGGCCCGCTACTACTACTCGCGCGGCGCCTACCTGGCAGCCATCAACCGGGCCCAGATCGCCCTGTCCGACTACCGCGAAGTGCCGGCGCTCGAGGAAGCCCTGTACATCATGGTGAAGTCGTACGACGCGCTCGGCATGAAAGACCTGCGCGACGACGCCCAGCGCGTGCTGACCACCAACTACCCCCAGAGCACCTACCTTGCCAACGGCTTCAAGGGCAAGGACGACCCCTGGTGGAAGGTCTGGTAAGGCCAGCCAGCCCTGCTGAACAGCAGCAGGCGCGCTCTGGCTAGTTCTTGAGCGCGTCCAGCGCGGCGTCGAAATCCGCTTCGTTTTCGAGCCGCCGCATCGGCGGAAGCGCCGCCAGCAGGCGGCGTCCATAGCCCATGGCGACCAGGCGGGTGTCGCAGATCGCCAGCACGCCGCTGTCGGTTTCCCGCCGGATCAGCCGCCCCGCCCCCTGCTTGAGCGCGACGGCCGCCTCGGGCAACGAATAGTCAGCAAACGAACTGCGCCCCTGCGCCTCGAGCCGCTGCGAGCGCGCCTCGACCAAGGGATCGTTGGGCGGCGGGAACGGCAGCTTGTCGATCACCACCAGTTGCAGCGCATCGCCCGGCGCATCGAAGCCCTCCCAGAACGAAGCCGATGCCACCAGCACGCAGCCTGCGCGCCCGGCGCTCGCCCCTTCGCGGAAACGGTCCATCAGCACCCGCTTGGGCAGTTCGCCCTGCACCAGCACCTCGGGCCGCGCTTCGGTCTCCAGCAGTTCGAACTGCTGCTTGATGGCATCGCCAATGGTGCGCAAGGCGCGCAGCGTGGTCGTCAGCACCAGCGTGCGGCCACCGAGCTCGGCAGCGCCGCGTGCAGCCAGTTGGGCGACCCGCTGGCTGTGGGAGGGATCATTGGGCTTGGGGAACGCGCGAGGCACGTACAGCGCGGCCTGCGATGCGTAGTCGAACGGGCTCTGCACCCGCAGTACTTCGGCATCGTGCAGACCACAGGGCTCGGTGAACCAACGCAGCGTGGGCTCGTCGCCCAGCGTGGCCGAGGTAAAGACCCAGGCCCGTCCGCCGTCTTCCTGCACCGGCGCCTCACGTGCCGACCGTTCGCCATAGGCATCGAGTTCGTCGTCGCTGTCGTCCCCGTCATCGTCCGCATCGGCACCCGCTTCGTCGACGATCTTGAGCACCCGCTTGCGCATCGCATCGGCGATGTCCAGCGGCGACTCGATCAGTCGCAGCTGCGAGCCGACATCAACCCAGCGCACCGAATCGACCTCGCAAGGCAGCGCGAAGCGTGCGGTGCGCTTGGCTAGCTGGCGTGCCCGCTCGTGCAGCCGCACGAAGTCAGGGGAAATCTCGCTGACGGTGGCCAGCCCCTCGGCCGCCTGCTCGAACGAGTGCTGCAGGTCGTCGAGCGCGCTCTGCCAGGCGTCGGGGTCGATGCCTTCCGGCGCGGGCCCCAGCCAGCGCAGCTTGGCGCCCGGCCACTGCTTGCCGACCACCAGCCGCAGCTCGCGCGCGGTGCGCTCGACACCGGAAACCAGCTGCTGCCAGTCGACCAGCCCGCGCGCGTGCTGCAGGCCCGAGCCCAGCATGTCGCGCGCGAAATCCAGCGCCTGCCCGCTCCCGAGCTGCGCGCCCAGGAACTGCACGCCGGTTTCATTGAGCTGATGCGCCTCGTCGAACACCACGACGCTCACGGTGGGCAGCAATTCCGCCATGCCGGTCTCGCGCACCGCAAGGTCGGCAAAGAACAGGTGATGGTTGATGACGACGATGTCGGCCGCCAAGGCTTCACGCCGTGCCAGGTTGACGTGGCAGGCCTTGAACTGCGGGCACTGCGCGCCCAGGCAGTTCTCGCGGGTGGAGGTGATCAGCGGTATCAGCGGCGAGCGTTCGTCCAGCCCCGGCAGCTCGGCCAGGTCGCCGGTGCGCGTGGCTTTAGACCATTGCTCGATCTTGGCGAGCGTGCGCAGACTGCCGCGCTCGGGCAGCGAGGCGTCGTGGCGCGCGGTGTCGAGCCGGTGCAGGCACAGGTAGCTGCCGCGCCCCTTGAGCAGCGCGGTGCGCACCGGCAGGCCGAAGGCTTCGACCAGCCGCGGCAGATCGCGGCCGAAGAGCTGGTCCTGCAGCGTCTTGGTGGCGGTCGACAGCAGCACGCGCTCGCCGCTCAGCAAGGCCGGCACGAGGTACGAGAAGGTCTTGCCCACGCCGGTGCCGGCCTCGACCACGAGCACGCCGCCCTGGTCGATGGTGCGGGCCACGGCCATGGCCATTTCGGTCTGGCCCGAGCGTTCGCGGAATTGCTCGGCGGCACGCGACAGCGCGCCATCTTGCGCGAAAGCGTCGCGCACCTTGTCTTCGAGTGCGCCCGTCACGCCGGCTCTCTCGGGTCGAGCACGTTTTCGAGGCGCGCGATCTGGTCGCGCAATGCGAGGCGGCGCTTTTTCAGGCGCCGCAGCAGCAGCTCGTCTTGCGGCGAGCCTTCGGCCAGCCGGTCGATGGTGGCGTCGAGATCGGCATGCTCGATGCGCAGCTCGATCAGCTGCCGGGAAAGGGAATGAAGATTGGAGTCCAACGGTGGGGAGCGAACGCAGAGTTGGCGCGTCGCGTGTTCATTCGATAATACGTCCTGACACGAATCCCCGAGCAGACAGAACCACGCGCTTGCGCGCATATGCCTCATGACCCAAGGCTTTCGACTAGCAGCGGCCACCGGACTCCACAAGGGAGACCGCCCGTACCAACAAGACCAGGTCTTGATGATGAGTCATCCGCGGGTGCCCGGCTGCGTGCTGGGCGTCGTTGCCGACGGCATGGGCGGGCGCAGCGGCGGGCGCAAGGCGTCCGACCAGGTCCTGATGACCGCGCGCCAGCTCTTCGCGCGCTACGCGCCGGGCCGCGACGACCCCGAAGTCCTGCTGAGGCAGATGCTGGAAGACTCGCACACGGTCATCAAGCTCACCGCCATCTCCAGCGAACAGGAGCCCCACAGCACGCTGGCGGCCTTCCTGCTGAACCCCAAGGGCGACTGCGCCTGGATCCATGCCGGCGACTCGCGCATCTATCATTTCCACGACGGACAGCTGGTCAAGCGCACGCGCGACCACTCGTACGTGCAGGCGCTGATCGACCGCGGCCAGATCAGCGAAGCGGAGGCCAATATCCACCCGCAGGGCAACATCCTGCTGGGCTGCCTGGGCATGACCACGACACCGCCGCCCATCGACCCGCACTACATCCCGAAGATGCGGTCCGGCGACCTGCTGATGGCATGCAGCGACGGGCTCTGGCACTACTTCACGCCCGAGGAAATGGCGAGCGTTCTGTACGCCCAGCCACCACGCGACGCGGTCGAAATCCTGGTGGGCGAAGCACGACGCCGGGCGCGCGGCACCGGCGACAACATTTCCATTGCGGTCCTGAAGCTCGACGCGCTCCCGGCAGCCGCCTGACTGAGCGCGCCCTTCGCAGCGGCAGCGCCCTATCGATCGATCAGGGTGCGGCCGAGGCCGGAGCCGGAGTGCCCGGCGGGGGAGGAGGCGCCGGCAGCGGCGCACCACGCGGCTTGTCGCGCGACGCATTCTGCCGCTCGACGCTGGCCTTGTGCTCGGCCGCCCTCTTCTGCTTGTCCTGGAAGCGCTGCACGTTTGCGGGCGCTTCGGTACGCTGCTGGGCCGTCTTGGCCTGCTCGTCGGCATGCGCCTGCTGCTTCGACTGGAATGCGCGCTCGCGCTCGGCGTCGCTGGCGGCCGTGGAGGCACGGCTGGCCGCGTGATCGGCTGCGCGCTGCTCGCGGTCTTTCTGGTTCTGGATCGACTGTTCCTGCTTCTCGCGCGTGTCCTGCTCGCGTGGGGTGGCGGCCTTCTGGTCGAGCTTCTGCAGCTCGGCCGCGCCGCTGCGCTGGCGCTGGATGTCGTTGATCGCGGTTTCCTGGCGCTTGATGCTGTCGGACTCGACCCGGCGCCGGGTACGGCTCTCGCTCAGGCAGTCTTCGACCGCGAATTTCTTGTAGCAGGCGGTCCGCTCTTCCAGGAAGCGCTTTTCCATGGCCTCGCGCTCGGACGAAAGCCTGCGCTTCTCGGCTTCGAGGTCGACGGTGCCCGAAGCGGCATTGGACTGCGCCCACAGAGGCAGGCTGGCCAACGACATCAGCAGGACAAGAGCGAATTTTTTCATGTGAGTCGGGTGTCGACGATGCGGCGTTCCAGGGAAAGAAACTCGCTCGACTGCATTTCAGTGAGCCGGGAGACCGTGCGCGGGAATTCGTGCGCCAGCGGACCCTCGGTGTACAACGCCTCGGGCGGAACCTCAGCCGACATGATGAGCTTGCAGCGCCGGTCGTACAAGACGTCGACCAGCCAGGTGAAACGGCGTGCTTCGGAAGCCATGCGCACGGGCATGTGCGGCACGTCGGACAGCAGCACGGTGTGAAACTGGCTCGCGATTTCCAGATAGTCGTTCTGGGAGCGCGGACCGCCGCACAGCGTCTTGAAGTCGAACCAGACCACGCCGCCGGCCTTGCGCCGCGCGCGGATCTCGCGCGACTCGATATGCAGCACCGGGTTTTCGTCCGCCACCTCGGCCAGCTTGTCGAAGGCCTTGCGCATTTCCTTCTCGGCCGCCGCGTCGTTGGGCGTGAGATACATGCGCAGCTGCTCCAGCGTGCGGCGCCGGTAGTCGGTGCCGTTGTCGACGCTGAGCACTTCGAGCTTCTCGTTCAGGAGCGCAATGGCGGGCAGGATGCGGTCGCGATGCAACCCGCCGGGGTAAAGATCGTCGGGCTTGAAGTTCGAGGTGGTGACGAAGCCCACGCCGTTCTCGAACAGCGACACCAGCAGCCGATGAAGAATCATCGCGTCGGTGATGTCCGCCACATGGAACTCGTCGAAGCAGATCAGCTTGTAGCGCTTGGAAATGCGCAAGCCCAGTTCGTCGAGCGGATTGACGGTGCCTTGCAGCTCGCGCAGTTCGCGGTGCACTTCACGCATGAATTCGTGGAAATGCAGACGCGTCTTGCGCCGCAGCGGCACGGCGTTGAAGAAGAGGTCCATCAGGAAGCTCTTGCCCCGCCCGACGCCACCGTACATGTAGACGCCGCGCGGAAGCTCCGGCCGGTTGATGAACTTCTTCAGCGCATTCGAGCGCTGGGCCTTGTACTCGGCCCACTCGTTGGCGCAGCGATCCAGCGCCTCCACGGCGTGCAGTTGCGCGGGATCGCTGTGGAACCCGCGCGCTGCGAGTTCCGCCTCGTAGGCCTGTTTGACGCTGGTCAAAGGATCAGAAGTTCAGCGTGCGCTTGTCGACAGCCAGCGCGGCTTCCTTCGTTGCTTCCGACAGCGACGGGTGCGCATGGCAGATGCGCGCGATGTCTTCCGCGCTCGCCTTGAACTCCATGGCCACGACGGCTTCGGAGATCAGCTCGCTGGCCTGCGGGCCCACGATGTGCACGCCCAGGATCTCGTCGGTCGTGGCGTCGGCCAGGAACTTGACCATGCCGGTCGTGTCGCCCAGCGCGCGCGCGCGGCCGTTCGCCAGGAACGGGAAGGTGCCGGCCTTGTAGGCGCGGCCCGCGGCCTTGAGTTGCTGCTCGGTCTGGCCGACCCACGCGATCTCGGGGTTGGTGTAGATCACCCACGGGATCGTGTTGAAGTTGACGTGACCGTGCTGGCCGGCAATGCGCTCCGCCACGGCAACGCCCTCTTCCTCGGCCTTGTGCGCCAGCATCGGGCCGCGCACCACGTCGCCGATGGCCCACACGTTGGGCAGGTTGGTCTTGCACTCGTCGTCCACGGCGATGGCGCCGCGCTCGTCGAGCTTCAGGCCCACGGCTTCGGCGTTCAGGCCGATGGTGTTGGGCACGCGGCCGATCGACACGATCAACTTGTCGACTTCCAGCGTCTGGGCTTCGCCCTTGGCATTGGTCCAGGCAACGCTCACGCCCTTCTTCGACGACTTGATCTCGCCGACCTTCACGCCGAGTTCGATCTTGAGCTTCTGCTTGTCGAAGGCCTTCTTGGCTTCCTTGGCGATCTGCTCGTCCACCGCGCCGAGGAAAGTCGGCAGTGCTTCGAGCACCGTGACTTCCGCGCCGAGGCGACGCCACACCGAGCCCATTTCGAGGCCGATGACGCCCGAGCCGATCAGGCCCAGCTTCTTGGGCACCGCGCCGATGCGCAGCGCACCGTCGTTCGAGAGGATGTTTTCCTCGTCGAACGGGGCACCCGGCAATGCGCGGGCGTTGGAGCCCGTGGCAATGACGACATGCTTGCCGCTGATCGACTCTTCGGTGGCGCCTGCCACCTTGAGTTCGTAGCCGGTTTCGTCGGTCTTCACGAACGACGCGCGACCGTGGAAGAACGTGATCTTGTTCTTCTTGAACAGGTACAGGATGCCGTCGTTGTTCTGCTTCACGACCTGGTCCTTGCGGGCCAGCATCTTGTCGATGTCCAAGCCCAGGCCTTCGACCTTGATGCCGTGGTCGGCGAAGTGGTGGCCGGCCTGGTCGAAGTGCTCCGACGACTGCAGCAGCGCCTTCGAGGGGATGCAGCCGACGTTGGTGCAGGTGCCGCCCGGTGCCGGGCCGCCCTTGCCGTTCTTCCACTCGTCGACGCAGGCGACGTTGAAGCCGAGTTGCGCCGCACGGATCGCAGCGATGTAGCCGCCGGGGCCGCCGCCGATGACGACGACGTCGAATTGCTTGTTTGCCATCTGATTCTTTCTCCCGGATCAGATATCGAACAGCAGGCGCGACGGATCTTCGAGAGCTTCCTTCATGGCGACCAGGCCCAGCACGGCTTCGCGGCCGTCGATGATTCGGTGGTCATAGCTCATGGCCAGGTAGTTCATCGGGCGGATCACGATCTGACCGTTCTCGACCACGGCGCGGTCCTTGGTGGCGTGCACGCCCAGGATGGCCGACTGGGGCGGGTTGATGATCGGGGTCGAGAGCATCGAGCCGAAGGTGCCGCCGTTCGAGATGGAGAACGTGCCGCCGGTCATGTCTTCGATGCCCAGCTTGCCGTCTTGCGCCTTCTTGCCGAACTCGGCGATCTTCTTCTCGATGTCGGCGAAGCTCATCTGGTCGGCATTGCGCAGGATCGGCACCACCAGGCCGCGCGGCGAACCGACGGCGATACCGATGTCGAAGTAGCCGTGGTACAGGATGTCGTTGCCGTCGACCGAGGCGTTGATCACCGGGTACTTCTTCAGTGCGTGCACTGCCGCCTTCACGAAGAAGGACATGAAGCCGAGCTTCACGCCGTGTTCCTTGGTGAAGCTGTCCTGGAAGCGCTTGCGCAGTTCCATGACGGGCGCCATGTTGACTTCGTTGAAGGTCGTCAGGATGGCGTTGGTCGACTGCGACTGCAGCAGGCGCTCGGCGATGCGGGCGCGCAGGCGGCTCATAGGCACGCGTTGTTCCGGACGCTCGCCCAGGTCGGGCGCGCCGGTGGGCGCTGCGACTTGCGGCAGCGCGGGCTTGGCAGCCGGCGCGGCGATGGTGGCGGCAGGTGCCGCGGGCTTGGCGCCCGAAGCAACGGCGCCGAGCACGTCACCCTTGGTGACGCGGCCGTCCTTGCCGGTGCCGGCAACGTCGCTGGTCTTCAGGTTGTTGTCGGCCAGCAGCTTGGCGGCGGCGGGCATGGCCACGTCGGCCTTCGAGCCACCGGTGGCAGCGGCTGCCGAGGCAGGCGCCGCGGCTGCCGGAGCAGCGGCGGGTGCTGCTGCGGCAGCAGCCGGCGCGGCAGCCGAAGCCTTGCCTTCGGTGTCGATCTTGGCGATCAGCTGCTCGGCCACCACGGTGGCTCCGTCGGGCTGCACGATTTCGGCCAGCACGCCGGCCGATGGCGCGGGCACTTCGAGCACGACCTTGTCGGTCTCGATCTCGATCAGGATTTCATCGACGGCGACGGCTTCGCCGGCCTTCTTCTTCCAGGTGAGCATGGTGGCTTCGGCCACGGATTCGGAAAGCTGGGGGACTTTGACTTCTACGATAGACATGTGGAGTTAGCTCCGTTTTGTTCTTCAGGTGTTCGTGTGAAAAGGGACAGGTATTACTTGGTCAGCACGAAGCCCTTGAGCTTGCCGAACGCGCCGTCGACCAGCGCCTTCTGCTGTTCCTGGTGCAGGTGCGAGTAGCCCACCGCCGGCGATGCCGAGGCGGCACGGCCGGAGTAGCCGAGCTTCTGGCCGTCCTGCATGTTTTCGTGGATGTAGTGCTGCACGAAGAACCAGGCGCCCTGGTTCTGCGGCTCGTCCTGGCACCAGACCACGTCGACGAGGTTCGGGTACTTCTTGATCTCGGCGGCGAATGCCTTGTGCGGGAACGGATAGAGCTGCTCGACGCGGATGATGGCCACGTCTTCGTTGCCCAGTTCTTCGCGCTTCTTGGCCAGGTCGTAGTAGACCTTGCCCGAGCAGGCGATCAGGCGCTTGACCTTGTCGGCCTTCAGGCCCTTGCTGTCCGGAATGACGGTCTGGAAGCTGCCCTTGGTGAACTCGGACAGCGGCGAGGTCGCGTCCTTGTTGCGCAGCAGCGACTTGGGCGTGAGGATGATCAGCGGCTTGCGCAGGTTGCGCACCATCTGGCGGCGCAGCACGTGGAAGATCTGGCTGGCCGTGGTGGGCTGGACCACCTGCATGTTGGTGTCGGCGCTCAGCTGCATGAAGCGCTCCAGGCGTGCCGAGCTGTGCTCGGGGCCCTGGCCTTCGTAGCCGTGCGGCAGCATCATGGTCAGGCCGTTGACGCGGCCCCACTTCACTTCGCCCGAGGCGATGAACTGGTCGATCACCACTTGCGCGCCGTTCACGAAGTCGCCGAACTGGGCTTCCCAGATCACGAGCGTGTTCGGGTCGTTCGAGGCGTAGCCGTATTCGAACGCGAGCACGGCTTCTTCCGACAGGATCGAGTCGATGACGACGAACGGAGCCTGGTTGTCGGCCACGTTCTGCAGCGGCGTGTAGGTGCCGGTGTCGAACTTCTCGCGGTTCTGGTCGTGCAGCACGGCGTGGCGGTGCGTGAACGTGCCGCGGCCCGAGTCTTCGCCCGACAGGCGAACCGGGTAGCCGCTGGCCACCAGCGAGGCGAAGGCCATGTGCTCGCCCATGCCCCAGTCGATGTTGACGTCGCCGCGGCCCATGGCCGCGCGGTCGTCCAGCACCTTCTTCACGAGCGGGTGCACGGTGAAGCCTTGCGGCACGGCCGTGATCTTCTCGGCCAGGCGCTTCCACTCGCTCGAGGGAATGGCGGTGTCGCCGGCATCGGTCCACTTCTTGTTGAGGTACGGGCTCCAGTCGACGGCGTACTTGCTCTTGAAGTTGGTGAGCACGGGGTCGACGGTGTTCTTGCCTTCGTCGAAGGCGGCGCGCTGCGCCTTGACCATGTCGTCGCCGAGCGTGTCGCCCAGGCCTTGAGCGGCCAGCTTGTCGGCGTACAGCTTGCGCGTGCCGGGGTGCTGGGCGATCTTCTTGTACATGAGCGGCTGGGTGAGCGAGGGGGTGTCCTGCTCGTTGTGGCCCAGCTTGCGGAAGCAGATGATGTCCACGACCACGTCCTTCTGGAACTCCATGCGGAAGTCCAGGGCGATCTGGGTGGCGAGCACCACGGCTTCGGGATCGTCGCCGTTCACGTGCAGCACGGGTGCTTCGATCATCTTGACGATGTCCGAGCAGTACAGCGTCGAGCGGCTGTCGCGCGGGTCGCTGGTGGTGAAGCCGATCTGGTTGTTGATGACGATGTGCACCGTGCCGCCGGTGGAGTAGCCACGGGTCTCGGCCAGCGCCAGCGTTTCCATCACGACGCCCTGGCCTGCGAAGGCGGCGTCGCCGTGCACGATCACGGGCAGTACCTGCTTGCCCAGCGGGTCGCCGCGGCGGTCCATGCGGGCACGCACCGAGCCTTCGACCACGGGGTTCACGATTTCAAGGTGCGAGGGGTTGAACGCGAGGCTCAGGTGCACCGGGCCGCCGGGGGTGGTCACGTCCGAGCTGAAGCCCTGGTGGTACTTGACGTCGCCGCTGGGCAGGTCTTCGGGGGCGGTGTGGTCGAACTCTGCGAACAGGTCGGCCGGCATCTTGCCGAGCGAGTTGACCAGCACGTTCAGGCGGCCGCGGTGGGCCATGCCGATCACGATTTCCTGCACGCCCTTGACGCCGGCCTGGTTGATCAGCTCGTCCATCGCGACGATGAAGCTTTCGCCGCCTTCGAGCGAGAAGCGCTTCTGGCCGACGTACTTGGTGTGCAGGAAGCGCTCGAGGCCTTCGGCGGCCGTCAGGCGGTTCAGCACGTGCTTCTTCTGCTCGGCGCTCAGCTTGGGGTTGGTGCGGGCGCTTTCGAGCCGCTGCTGCCACCAGCGCTTGTGGTTCTGGTCGGTGGTGTACATGTACTCGGCGCCCATCGTGCCGCAGTACGTTTCGCGCAAGGCGTTGAGCAGGTCGCGCAGCGACATGGTCTCCTTGCCGAAGAAGGTGTTGCTCGTGTTGAACACCGTTTCGAGGTCGGCATCGGCAAAGCCGTAGAACGAGGGCTCGAGTTCAGGAATGGCGGGACGCTCGGCGCGCTTGAGCGGATCGAGGTCGGCCCAGCGGGCGCCGACGTTGCGGTAGGCGGCGATCAGCTGCTGGACGGAGGTGCGCTTGCGGCCGAGTTCGGAGTCGGCGCCGCTGGCCTGCACGACCTTGGTCGTGCCCTGCTTCGCGCGTTCGGCGAAGGCGTTGATGACCGGCAGGTGCGGGACGTCGCGGGTGTTCGTGCCGTCGGCGGCGGGGACGTTCTGCAGCGCGTCGAAGTACGAACGCCAGTTGTCGGGCACGCTGCCGGGGTTGGAGAGGTAGTTTTCGTACATCTCTTCGACATAGGGCGCATTGCCGCCGAAGAGGTAGGTGTTGCCTTGATAGGCGGTGTACGCCGATGGCGTCGATGAATCGCTCATGATCCGCTGACCTTCGCTTCCCTGAAGGAAGCACTAGCTGGTTAAGAAACCTTCCGCGACACGGCTGAACCGATTGGCGGATGCGACTGTGGCTGGGGAAGGGCCTGAGTACCTTGGCATTGTGCCACGTCAACCATATGACGATTCAAAGGACCTACGCAACCCCCTCCCCCGCTAACTCAGACGGAAGAAAGTAACTGTTTGATCTGCTGCAGCGTGGCGGGATCGTCGATGGTGGTCAGGTCGCCCGGATCGCGCTGCTCGCACACGGCCTGGATGGCACGGCGCAGCAATTTGCCGCTGCGCGTCTTGGGCAGCCCGCTCACGAAGCGCACGCGCGCGGGACGGGCCAGCGCGCCGAGCTGGTCAGCCACCAGCTTCATGATTTCACCTTCCAGCTTGAGCGCCAGGTCGGCGTCGGCCACGGCCTTTCCGTCCTTCGGAACGACGAAAGCCATCGCGACCTGCCCCTTGAGCGCATCGGCCACGCCGACCACGGCCACTTCGGCGACGTTGGCATGGCCCGAAATGCTCTCCTCGATCTCGCGCGTGCCGAGGCGGTGACCCGCGACGTTGATCACGTCGTCTGTACGCCCGAGGATGTAGAAATAGCCGTCCTCGTCGCGAATGCCCCAGTCGAAGGTCGAATAGACCATCTTGCCGGGCACGCTTTTCCAGTAGGTGTTGACGAAGCGCGCGTCGTCCTTCCACACGGTCAGCATGAAGCCGGGCGGGGTTGGGCCCTCGACCACGACCACGCCTTTCTCGTTGGCGCCGGTCAGTTCCTCGCCGGTCGACTCGTGCAGGATCTTGATGCGGTAGCCGTACATCGGCACGCCCGGGCTGCCGAACTTGCTGGCCTTGGCCTCCACGCCGTTGGCGATGGTGATCATCGGCCAGCCCGATTCGGTCTGCCAGTAGTTGTCGATGATCGGCACGCCCAGGCCCTCGCTGATCCAGCGGGCGGTCGGCTCGTCGAGCGGTTCACCGGCCAGGAACAGCGCGCGCAGGGTCGACAAGTCGTACTTTTTCAGCAATGCCGGGTCTTGCTTCTTGAGCACGCGCACCGCGGTCGGCGCGCTGAACATCACCGTCACCCTGTATTTCTCGACGAGGCGCCACCAGATGCCGCCGTCCGGCTGGCGGTCGATGCCTTGGGTGGGCAGGCCCTCGTACATGATGGTCGCCATGCCCGCGATCAGCGGGCCGTAGACGATGTAGCTGTGGCCCACGACCCAGCCGATGTCGCTGGTCGAAAAATAGGTTTCGCCGGGCCTGCCGTCGAAGATGTGCTTCATGCTGGCGGCCAGCGCCACCGCATAGCCGCCCACGTCGCGCTGCACGCCCTTGGGCTTGCCGGTGGTGCCGCTCGTGTAGATGGTGTAGCTGATATCGGTCGATTCCATCCAGGTGCAAGGCACCTTGGCGTCGATGTGCCGCTGCCGCAGCTCGGCGGCGAGGTGGTCGCGGCCCGCCGCCAGGTCCATGGGCGCGAGGCCGCGGTCGGTGAGCAGCACCGCGGAGGGCTTGTGCTTCGAAAGGCGGATCGCCTCGTCGAGCAGCGGCTTGTATGCGATGACCTTGCCGCCGCGCGAGCCGGCATCGGCGCTCACGATCACCTTGGGCTCGGCGTCCTCGATGCGCGTGGCCAGCGAAACGCTCGCGAAGCCGCCGAACACCACGCAGTGAATCGCGCCGATGCGCGCGCAGGCCAGCATGGCGAACGCGGCCTCGGGAATCATCGGCATGTAGATGAGCACGCGGTCGCCCTTGCCCACGCCCAGTTCCATCAGGCTGGCGGCGGTGCGCTGCACTTCGGCGTGCAGCTCGTCGAAGCTGTAGCTCTTCTCGACGCCGGTTTCGGTGGAAACGAAGACCAGCGCGGGCTGGCCGCCGCGCGTGGCCAGGTGCCGGTCGACGGCGTTGTGGCAAAGATTGGTGGTGCCGCCGACGAACCAGCGCGCGAACGGCGGCTGGCTGGCGTCGAGGATCTGCTGCGCCGGCGTGTGCCAGTCGATCAGCTTCGCCTGTTCGGCCCAGAAGGCCTCCGGCTCATCCACGGACTGGCGATAGAACTCTTCGAAGCGGCTCATCTGACTTGTCTCCGTTTTATGTTTTCGTTCTGGCTGTCGCGCCAAAACTGAATTCATAATTATGGAGACCGATCTTGCAGCAAGCTGACGGCCGGTACAACCCGGCCAAGCCCCAGCACTGGCCGCGCCGGCTTATCGGATCAGGGTCTGCAGGTCGCGAAACGCCGGATGCTCGGCGGTGCGCAGCCATTCGAAACCGACCATCTCGGTCGTGACCAGTTCCGCGCCCGCGCCGGCCAGGCGGTCGAACGCGGCGTCGCGGTTGCGCTCGGTGCGCGAGCTGCAGGCGTCGGTGACGACCCACACTTCGAATTCGTCTTCCAGCAGGTCCAGCGCGGTCTGCAGCAGACAAACGTGCGCTTCGCAGCCGGCGATCACGATGGTGTTGCGCTCTTCGGGCGCGGCTTGCGGCTTCTGCAGGTGCTTCGGCAGGCTTCGGGCATTGCCTTGCGGCGCGGCCTTGGCGGGCGCTCGCAGCCATTCGCCGAGGCCCTCTTCCACGCCGCTGAAGTGCATCTTTGCCAGCGTCTTCTTGCACAGCGCGCGGATGTCCGGCAGGTTTTCGCCCAGCTTGGACGGGTTCTGCTCGGTGCCCCAGACCGGCACGTCGACCCACTTCGCCATCTGGCCGAGGCGCACGGCATTCTTCGCAACGGCCTCGCTTTCGAAGACCGCCGGCATCAGCCGTGCCTGGTAGTCGACCAGCACGAGTTGGGATTGCGAAGCGTCGAGCAGCATGAACGGATTCTTTCTTGTAGAGGTTTAGATTGGGCTAAACCGTACCACTGAAAAGACCGGGTTTGCCCGCTTGGGCTGCAACGCGCTCCACGAGCTGCGCCACGTAGGTCTTGAACAGCGCGTCGGCCGACTGCCTGAACATGCGGATGCGCCCGGTGTGCTGCATCAGCAGCAGGCCGACGCCGTGCGCGAAGAGCGAGGTGTTTTCCCGCAGGGCAGCTTCCGCATCGAGGCCCATGGCCTGCAGCGCGTCTTCGCAGGGGCGAAGGGCCTGATGCAGGTGGTCGTTGAGTTCATGGTCGAGCTCGCTGGTCAACCCGCGCGGGCGCATGCCCTGCACCAGATAGAAGCCGAGATCGAGTTCGCGCGGGTTCGCGGCGTAGAAGTCGAACCAGGCCTGCGCCTTCGCGGCCAAGGTGAGGTCGGGGCGCCCTTCGGACGCCGGCGCATCGGCGACCGCCGTCTGCAGCCGCTGGATCGATTCATCGAGCAGCGCGCCGTAGATCGCCTCCTTGCTCTCGAAATAGGAGTAGATGGCGCCCGGCGTGTAGCCGGCCCTGCGCGCGATTTCGCGAATGCTCGCGCCCTCGATGCCGGCCTCCAGGAACACGGCGCGCGCGGCGTCGAGCACAAGGGCGCGGCGCGCATCGGTGAGCGCCTGGCGGCGTTGGAGCTTGGCATGCATGGGCGGGACTATACAAAAATTCGAGCATTGATCAAAAAATTAAACAGTGTTCAAATTTTGCCTCCGAGCACAAAACCAAGGAGACAGAAAACGATGAACGCCCCGCTCCCCGCCACCACGCTGATGCCCGGTGCCGACTACCGCGAATCGCTGCGCCGCTATCGCCCCACCGTCTTCGTGGACGGCCGCCGCGTCGACAGCGTGGCCGACGAGGCCGCCTTTCAGCCCGGCATCAATGCCATCGCCCTCACCTACGACTACGCGCTGCGCAAGGAATACGAACCGCTGATGACGGCGGTGCAGCACACGAGCGGCAAGCGCGTGAACCGGCTGTCGCACATCAACACCAGCGCCGGCGACCTGCTCAACAAGCTGGAGGCGGTGCGCCTGGTCTGCCAGGAAACCGGCTGCGCCCAGCGCTACCTGACGCACGACGCGCTCAACGCCATCGCGCAGGTCTCGGCCCGCATCGACGATGCGCGCGGCAGCACCGAGCACACCGCGCGCTTCCACGAATACCTGCACCGCGTGCAGGACCAGGACCTGACGCTGGGCGTCGCCATGACCGACGCCAAGGGCGATCGCAGCCGCCGGCCGCACGAGCAGGCCAACGTCGACAGCTACCTGCACGTGGTCGAGAGCAACGCGCGCGGCATCGTCATCTCGGGCACCAAGGCCATCGTGACGGGCGCGCCCTACGTGCACGAGCTGCTGGTCATGCCCTGCCGCAACATGGGCAAGGAAGACGCCGACTTCGCCGTCTGCTGCGCCGTGCCGCTGGACGCGCCGGGCCTGACCATCGTCGCCCGTTCCGCCGGACGCCCCGGAGAAAAGCTGGAACACGGCGACGCCCTCTTCAGCCGCAAGTACGGCCAGAGCACCGGCGTGTGCATGTTCGACAAGGTCTTCGTGCCCTGGGAGCGCGTGTTCTACGCAGGCGAATGGGAGCACTCGGGCCACCTGACCTACAGCTACGCCACGCACCACCGCCACAGCTGCATCGCCGCCCGCGCGGGTTTCGGCGACCTGCTGATCGGCGCCGGCGCGCTGATGTGCGAGGCCAACGGCTTCGACCCGGGCAAGGAAAGCCACCTGCGCGAGCAGATGGTCGAACTCATCACCATCACCGAGAGCTTCTTCGCCTGCGGCGTGGCGGCCAGCGTCTACGGCAAGGCCGACGAACACTGCGAGGTCTTCATGCCCGACCCGGTGTTCAGCAACATCGGCAAGCTGCTGCTGGCCACGAAGATCTACGACATGCACCGCATTGCGCACTACGTGAGCGGCGGGCTCATCGTCACCCTGCCCGGGCCCGACGAAGACCACAACCCCGAGACCGCGGCCCGCCTGTCGGACGTGCTGCGCGCAAAACCGGCCATCCCCTACGAGCAGCGCATCGAGACCGCCCGCTTCATCGAAGACCTGACGGCCGGCTACCAGGGCGGCTGGTACAGCGTGATCAGCTTGCACGGCGGCGGCTCGCCGGCCGCCATGAAGCAGGAAATCTGGCGCAACTACCCGGTGGGCTCCAAGGTCGAGCTGGTGGAGCGCATCCTCGAGCGCGGCATTGCCGCCGACGGATCGCCAGCCGCCGCGCCGCACGACCCGGGCCGCGCCATCACCCGCAATCGCCAGCCCGGCAAATGCTGCGACACCGGCTGCACCACGCCGGGCCAGCCCGTGATGGTCGACCTGCCGGCGTCCCGCCGCGCCTAAACTGCGGCGCATGAAGCTGCCGTCAACACGTCTTTGCCTCGTAGCCCTCGGAATCGGCGCGGCATTGCTCGTCGCGGCCTGCGGCGGCGTGCGCAAGGCCACGGTGCCGATGGCGACCACGCTCGACAAGAGCAATTGCGCGCGCAACATCGACACGCTGCTGGTCATGCTGCCCGGCGCCTATTCCACGCCCGACGAGTTCACGCGCGAGGGCTTCGTCGATGCCGTACGCGACGCCCGGCTCGCCGCGGACGTGATGCTGGTCGACGCGCACCTGGGCTACTACAACAACAAGACCATCCTCGAGCGCCTGAGCGCCGACGTGATGGCGCCGGCACGCCAGCAGGGCTATCGCCATATCTGGATCGTCGGCATCTCGGTCGGCGGCTTCGGCGGATTGCTCTATGCGCAGACGCATCCCGGCGAACTCTCCGGCGTGGTGACGCTCGCGCCCTACCTCGGCGAACGGGCGCAGAGCACCGACATCGCCAATGCCGGCGGCCTCGCGCGGTGGCAAGGCCCGCTGGCCGATCCGGGCGAAGGCATTCCCCGCACGCCGAACGAAACGCAGCTCTGGCAATGGCTGCGCGGCTACGTGGGCTTCACGCAGACCGCGGCCCCGCGCCCGCCGCTCTATCTGGGCTACGGCGTGGACGACCGTTTCGCCTTCAGCCACCGGCTGCTTGCGGCGGCATTGCCCGCCGAACGCGTCTTCACGACCGAAGGCGGTCACGACTGGCCCGAATGGAAACGCCTGTGGCAACGCATGCTGCCGACGCTGCCGCTGCCGGGCTGCCCCGGCTGACGGCCGCGCCTCAGCTCGGCTTCAGGCGCAGCAGCTTGCCGTCGGCTTCGTCGGTCAGCACGTAGAGCAGGCCGTCGGGGCCCTGCTTCACATCGCGGATGCGCGCCCGCCCATCGGCCAGGAGCTTGTGCTCAGCCACGACCTTCTCGCCCTTCAGTTCGATGCGGTCGAGGTAGCCGAACTTGAGCGAGCCGACGAACAGGTTGCCCTTCCAGGCCGCGCCGTAGCGGTTGCTCGAGAGAAAAGCCATGCCGGACGGCGCGATCGACGGCACCCAGTAGTGCAGCGGCTGCTCCATGCCTTCCTTGGTGGTGATGCCTTCGCCGATCTTGCCGCCGCCATAGTTCTCGCCGTAGGTGATGACGGGCCAGCCGTAGTTGCGCCCCGCCAGCGGAATGTTGATTTCGTCGCCGCCCTGCGGGCCGTGCTCGGTCATCCAGAAGCGGCCGTCCGCCGCGAGCGCCGCGCCCTGCCCATTGCGGTGGCCGTAGCTCCAGATTTCGGGCAGCGCACCCGGCTTGCCGACGAAGGGGTTGTCCTTGGGCACGGAACCATCCTTGGCGATGCGCACGATCTTGCCCAAGTGGTTGTCGAGCTTCTGCGCGTCTTCCTTGCGGCCGAAGCGATCGCCCAGCGTGAGGAACAGCGTGCCGTCACGCGCCTCGACGATGCGGCAGCCGAAGTGATTGCGGCTCGCCACCTTGGGCTGCTGGCTGAAGATGACTTTCATCTCCTCCAGCTTCGCGCCGTCGGCCGAGAGCCTGGCGCGCGCCAATGCGGTGCTGTTGGCGGAGCCGCCGGCGTCAGGCTCGGAGAAACAAAAATAAACGGTCTGATTCTTTTCGAAACCCGAGTCGGCCAGCACGTCGAGCAAGCCGCCCTGCCCGCCTGCCGCAATGGTTGGCAGACCCGAGACCGGCGCACCGATTTTTCCGTCCGCAGCCACGAGACGCAGCCGGCCCGGGCGCTCCGTCACGAGAAAGCGGCCACCCGGCAGGAAGGCGATGCCCCAGGGATTTTCAAGGCCCGAAGCGACGGTCTCGGGGCGCATCTGCGCCAAAGCCTGGGTGCCAAGACTCAGCCCAATGAAGGCTGAAAAAATTCCAAGAAGACGCTTCGGCGCTTTACTCTGCAAGTTCATGTCTTTTCCTATTGGATGACATCATCTTGGAGAGAAATGACGACCGGAACCAGTTTCTACTGCTGTTCACCTCGACGTCGAAGGCCCATTTCGTGACAACCACTTATGGGCCATAAACGTTCACCGTTACATTTTTTCTTTGGCCGAATAGAAAAAATCCAAGTAAATCAATGGTTTACGCGGGCAATCGCTAATTCTGTTTAAATTGACATAACCGCGCGTCATCAATATCCTACGCGCCATGCGTTTTTTCGTCCTACCCGCGTCCCTCCTGCTTGCCGTCGCTGCCCACGCAGCCCCCCAACAGGACCGATCTGACGACGAGATGGCCCGCATGCTTGCAGACAAAGGCCTGATCGGCCAGCTGCAGCAGGTCCGTCAAACAGTCTCCGAACGAACCTCCGACCTGGTGGTTACCGCCATCGGCTTCCTCGGCGTACCCTATCGCCGTGGCGGCAACACGGCGGAAGCAGGCTTCGATTGCAGCGGCTTCGTTCGTGCCATGTACAACCAGACGGTGGGCCACATGCTCCCGCGTCGTGCCGAAGAGCAGGCCGCCGCCACCGAAAAGATCGACCGCGAGCAGCTCAAGCCCGGCGACCTCGTGTTCTTCAACACCATGCGCCGCGCCTTCAGCCATGTCGGCATCTATGTCGGCGAAGGCAAGTTCATCCACTCGCCCCGCTCCGGCGCCCAGGTTCGCGTGGAAGACATGAACGGCAGCTACTGGCAACGCCGCTTCGACGGTGCCCGCCGCGTGCTGGCCGGCCCGACGGACGAAGTGAAGGCGGCAGCCGTCGCGCACAGCGGCAACTGAGCCCGCTCTCCCTTTTCCGGGAATTCAGGACGAAAAAAATCCCGCCGCGGCGGGATTTTTTTTATGGGCGCCTGACAAGCGCCCTTTTTCATCCGGCAATCAGCTCTTGCGGGCCGGCGGCAGGTCGGTGCAGCTGCCGTGCGCCACTTCCGCCGCCATGCCGATGCTTTCGCCCAGCGTCGGGTGCGGGTGGATGGTCTTGCCGATATCGATTTCGTCGGCGCCCATCTCGATGGCCAGCGCGATCTCGCCCAGCATGTCGCCGGCGTGCGTGCCGACGATGCCGCCGCCCAGGATGCGATGCGTCTCGGCGTCGAACAGCAGCTTGGTGAAGCCCTCGTCGCGGCCGTTGGCGATGGCACGGCCCGAGGCCGACCACGGGAAGTGCCCCTTCTTGACCTTGATGCCTTCGGCCTTCGCCTGGTCTTCGGTCAGGCCGACCCACGCCACCTCGGGGTCGGTGTAGGCCACGCTCGGGATCACGCGGGCGTTGAAGGCCGCGCTGGACAGCTCCTTGTCGCCCTTCTGCTCGCCCGCGATGACTTCCGCGGCCACGTGCGCCTCGTGCACCGCCTTGTGCGCCAGCATGGGCTGGCCCACGATGTCGCCGATGGCGAAGATGTGCGACACGTTGGTGCGCATCTGGATGTCGACCGGAATGAAGCCGCGGTCGCTCACCGTGACGCCCGCCTTCTCTGCGCCGATCTTCTTGCCGTTGGGGCTGCGGCCCACTGCCTGCAGCACCAGGTCGTACACCTGCGGTTCCTTCGGTGCGTTTTCGCCCTCGAAGGTGACCTTGATGCCTTCCTTCGTGGCTTCGGCGCCGACCGTCTTGGTCTTGAGCATGATGTTGTCGAAGCGCGGCGCGTTCATCTTCTGCCAGACCTTGACCAGGTCGCGGTCGGCGCCCTGCATCAGGCCGTCGAGCATTTCGACCACGTCCAGGCGCGCACCCAGCGACGAATACACCGTGCCCATCTCGAGGCCGATGATGCCGCCGCCCAGGATCAGCATGCGCTTGGGGTCCGTGCCCATCTCCAGCGCGCCGGTCGAGTCGACCACGCGCGGGTCTTTCGGCATGAAAGGCAGGCTCACGGCCTGCGAGCCCGCAGCGATGATCGCGTTGCGGAACTTCACGGTCTGCTTGCTGCCCGTGGTGTCCCAGCTGGTGCCCGAGGTTTCCTCGACTTCCAGGTGGTACGGGTCGATGAAGTTGCCGACGCCGCGCAGCACCGTCACCTTGCGCATCTTGGCCATGGCCGTGAGGCCGCTGGTGAGCTTGCCCACCACCTTGTTCTTGTGGCCCAGCAGCTTGGCGCGGTCGACCGTCGGGGCCGCGAAGCTCACACCCAGGTCGGCGAAGTGCTTGACCTCGTCCATGACGGACGCCACGTGCAGCAGCGCCTTCGACGGAATGCAGCCGACGTTCAGGCACACGCCGCCGAGGGTGGCGTAGCGCTCGATCAGCACCACCTTCAGGCCGAGGTCGGCGGCGCGGAAGGCGGCCGAGTAGCCGCCGGGGCCGGCGCCGAGCACGACCACGTCGCATTCGACATCGACCTTGCCGCCATAGCTCGACACGGCCACGGCCGCCGAAGCGGGGGCTGGTGCCGGCGCGGCCTTGGGAGCGGGGGCAGCGGCAGGAGCCGGTGCGGCCGCAGCCGGAGCGGGGGCAGCAGCGCCGTCGACTTCCAGCGTCAGCACGACCGAGCCTTCCTTGACCTTGTCGCCCACCTTCACGGCCAGCGCCTTCACCACGCCGGCGGCGGACGACGGGATTTCCATCGAGGCCTTGTCCGATTCGACCGTGATCAGCGACTGCTCGGCCTTGACCGTGTCTCCGACATTGACCAGCACCTCGATCACCGCGACTTCGTCGAAGTCGCCGATGTCGGGCACCTTGATTTGTTGTTCGCTCATTTGGACACTTTCAGTTTGAGTGTGAGAACGTCGACCGGTGGGGCCGAATTGCGATCGAATTCGCAGGCGGCGGCAATGCCTGCCTCCGCCACGTCGCGCGAGCTGCGCGACTTGATGTCATAGGCCGCGTGCATGGCGCCGAGCGCGAAGCTGCGTCCCGAGCCGATGGCCCAGAACTGCTTGAACTCGAACACCTCGCGGTAGCTGTAGATGCCGTAGATGCCGCTCGGGTTGGCCATCAGCATCGTGAACTGGCTCGACTCGTAGGGCTCGTGGTCGTCTTCCTTGGTCTGCATGAAGAACGAGTCCTTCAGCACCGGATGCAGCATCGTGAAGGTGCGGAAGATCTCGTGCTTGCTGCCGAACAGCAGCTTCTCGCGCGGTTGCGCGGCCAGCGCATGCTGCAGCACCAGGAAGTGCGCGGCGGCGCCGGCCATCGCGAACAGGCTGGAGCCCGCCGCGTCCTCGACGGTGAAGATCTTCTGGTTCGTTTCGGCGCGGTGCGAAAGCCGCGTGTCGCCGAAGGTCACCAGAGAATCGGCTGCCATCGTGACCTGGCCGCCCTTGCGGACGGCCACTACGGTGGTCATAGCAGGATACGGCGATAGTCCGCGAGCACTTGCCCCAGGTAGGCGTTGAAACGCGCAGCCAGGGCGCCGTCGATCACGCGGTGGTCGTAAGACAGCGACATCGGCAGCGTCAGGCGCGGCACGAACTGCTTGCCGTCCCACACCGGCTTCATCGCGCTCTTCGACAGGCCGAGGATGGCCACTTCAGGCGCGTTGATGATGGGCGTGAAGTGCGTGCCGCCGATGCCGCCGAGCGAGCTGATCGAGAAGCAGCCGCCCTGCATGTCGGCCGAGCCGAGCTTGCCGTCGCGCGCCTTCTTGGCGAGTTCGCCCATCTCGGCGCTGATCTGCAGGATGCCCTTCTTGTCGGCATCCTTCAGCACCGGCACCACCAGGCCATTGGGCGTGTCCGCCGCGAAGCCGATGTTGTAGTACTGCTTGTAGACGAGCTGGTCGCCGTCCAGGCTGGTGTTGAACTCGGGGAATTTCTTCAGCGCCGCGACCACCGCCTTGATGACGAAGGCCAGCATCGTGACCTTCACGCCCGACTTCTCGTTCTCCTTGTTGGTGGAGACGCGGAAGGCTTCGAGCTCGGTGATGTCGGCTTCGTCGTTGTTGGTGACGTGCGGAATCATCACCCAGTTGCGGTGCAGGTTGGCGCCGCTGAGCTTCTTGATGCGCGACAGGTCCTTGCGCTCGACCGTGCCGAACTTGGTGAAGTCGACCTTCGGCCACGGGATCAGACCCAGCGCAGCGCCGTCGCCGCCACCCGCCGGCGCCTTGGCCGCGGAAGCCTTGGTGCTGACCTGGCCGCTCATCACGGCCTTGGTGAAGCTCTGGACGTCTTCCTGCGTGATGCGGCCCTTGAGACCGGAACCCTTGACCTCTTCGAGCGGCACGCCGAGTTCGCGGGCGAACTTGCGCACCGACGGGGACGCGTGCGGCAGCTTGCCGCTGGGCGCGACGGTCGGGTCGTGCGGTGCGGCGGCAGCGGCCGGGCTCGCGGCGGGTGCCGGGGCCGCCGGCGCGGGTGCACTGGTGGTTGCCGCAGCCGGTGCGGCGGCAGCGGCCTGTGCGGGCGCTGGCGCAGCGGCTGCGGTGCCTTCGAGCACGGCGATCAGGTCGCCGATGTTGACCGTGTCGCCGACCTTGACCTTGAGTTCCTTGAGGACGCCGGCCGCCGACGACGGGATTTCCATCGAGGCCTTGTCCGACTCGACCGTAATGAGCGACTGCTCGGCCTTGACCGTATCGCCGACCTTCACGAGCAGTTCGATGACCGCGACGTCCTTGAAATCGCCGATGTCGGGCACCTTGACCTCGACCGGACCCGACGCCGCGGGAGCGGCGGCAGGAGCCGGCGCGGCCGCTGCAGGCGCGGGCGCAGGTGCTGCCGCGGCGGGAGCCGCGGCTGGGGCGGGCGCCGGTGCAGCCGCACCCGCTCCTTCGGCCTCGAGCACGAGCACCACCGAGCCCTCCTTCACCTTGCCGCCGACCTCGACCTTCAGCTCCTTGACCACACCGGCCGTGGACGACGGGATTTCCATCGATGCCTTGTCCGATTCCACCGTGATGAGCGACTGCTCGGCCTTGACCGTGTCGCCCACCTTCACAAGCACCTCGATCACCGCGACTTCATCGAAATCGCCGATGTCCGGCACCTTGACTTCCACTGCTGCCATATCGTTTGTCTCCCGCCGTGAGGCGCCGTTTCGTTCGTTGATTGTTGAGGGTCAGGCGTAGAGCGGGTTGACCTTGTCGACATTGATGCCGTACTTCTTGATCGCTTCCACCACCTTGGCCACCGGCACGGTGCCATCTTCGCTCAGCGCCTTGAGCGCGGCCACCACGATGTAGTGGCGGTTGATTTCGAAGTGCTCGCGCAGCTTGTTGCGGAAATCGCTGCGGCCGAAACCGTCGGTGCCCAAGACCTTGTAGGTGCGGCCCTTCGGGATGAAGGGGCGGATCTGCTCGGCGTAGGCCTTCATGTAGTCGGTCGATGCCACCACCGGGCCGGTGGTCGCGCCGAGCTGCTCGGCCACGAAGGGCACGCGCGGCGTCTGGTCGGGGTGCAGCAGGTTCCAGCGGTCGGCGTCCTGGCCGTCGCGGGTCAGCTCGTTGAAGCTCGGGCAGCTCCACACGGAAGCCGACACGCCCCAGTCCTTCTCGAGCAGCTCCTGCGCGGCAAAGCTCTCGCGCAGGATGGTGCCGCTGCCCAGCAGTTGCACCGTGGGTGCCTTGGCCTTGAGCGCGGGGCCCTGCTTCGACAGGTACATGCCCTTGATGATCTGCTCTTCGGTGCCGGGCTGCAGGCCTGGCATCGCGTAGTTCTCGTTCAGCAGGGTGATGTAGTAGTAGACGTTGTCCTGCTTCTCGACCATGCGCTTGAGGCCGTGGTGCAGGATGACGCCGACTTCATGCGCGAAGGTCGGGTCGTAGCTCACGCAGTTCGGGATGGTGTTGGCCAGGATGTGGCTGTGACCGTCTTCGTGCTGCAGGCCTTCGCCGTTCAGCGTGGTACGGCCGGAAGTGCCACCCAGCAGGAAGCCGCGGGCCTGCATGTCGCCGGCCGCCCAGGCCAGGTCACCGATGCGCTGGAAGCCGAACATCGAGTAGTACACGTAGAACGGCACCATGATGCGGTTGTTCGTGCTGTACGAGGTGGCGGCAGCGATCCAGCTGGACATGCCGCCGGCTTCGTTGATGCCTTCCTGCAGGATCTGGCCGGCCTTGTCTTCCTTGTAGTACATGACCTGGTCCTTGTCGACCGGGGTGTACTGCTGACCGTGCGGGTTGTAGATGCCGATCTGGCGGAACAGGCCTTCCATGCCGAAGGTGCGGGCCTCGTCCACCAGGATGGGCACGACGCGCGGGCCGAGCGCCTTGTCGCGCAGCAACTGCGTGAGGAAGCGCACGTAGGCTTGCGTGGTCGAGATCTCGCGGCCCTCGGCCGTGGGCTCCATCACCGCCTTGAAGGTATCGAGCGACGGCACGGTGAAGCTCTCCTCGGCCTTGACGCGGCGGTGCGGCAGGTAGCCGCCCAGGGCCTTGCGGCGCTCGTGGAGGTAGCGCATTTCCGGCGTGTCGTCGGCCGGCTTGTAGAACGGCAACTCGGCGATCTGGCTGTCGGGAATCGGGATGTTGAAGCGGTCGCGGAAGGCCTTGATGTCTTCGTCGCCGAGCTTCTTGGTCTGGTGGACCGTGTTCTTGCCTTCGCCGATCTTGCCCATGCCGAAGCCCTTGACGGTCTTGACGAGCAGCACGGTGGGCTGGCCCTTGTGGTTCTGGGCCGAATGGAAGGCGGCGTACACCTTCTGCGAGTCATGGCCGCCGCGCTGCAGGTTCCAGACCTCGTCGTCGGTCATGTGCTCGACCATCTTCAGCGTGCGCGGGTCGCGGCCGAAGAAGTTCTTGCGAACGTAGGCGCCGTCGTTGGCCTTGAACGACTGGTAGTCGCCGTCGTTGCACTCCATCATGATCTTGCGCAGCGCGCCGTCATGGTCCTTCTCGAGCAGGGCGTCCCAGCCCTTGCCCCAGATCAGCTTGACGACGTTCCAGTTGGCGCCGCGGAACTCGCCTTCGAGCTCCTGGATGATCTTGCCGTTGCCGCGCACCGGGCCGTCCAGGCGCTGCAGGTTGCAGTTGATGACGAAGATCAGGTTGTCGAGGTTCTCGCGCGCCGCCAGGCCGATGGCGCCCAGCGATTCGACTTCGTCCATTTCACCGTCGCCGCAGAACACCCAGACCTTGCGGTTCTCGGTGTTGGCAATGCCGCGTGCATGCAGGTACTTGAGGAAGCGCGCCTGGTAGATGGCCATCAGCGGGCCCAGGCCCATCGAGACGGTGGGGAACTGCCAGAACTCGGGCATCAGCTTGGGATGCGGATAGCTCGACAGGCCCTTGCCGTCCACTTCCTGGCGGAAGTTCAGCAGCTGTTCTTCGGAGAGGCGGCCTTCGAGGTAGGCGCGAGCGTAGATGCCGGGGGAGACGTGACCCTGGATGTAGAGCAGGTCGCCGCCGTGGTTTTCACTCTCGGCATGCCAGAAATGGTTGAAGCCGGCGCCGAACATGCTGGCCAGCGAGGCGAAGGAGCCGATGTGGCCGCCGAGGTCACCGCCTTCGGCCGGGTGATGGCGGTTGGCCTTGACCACCATCGCCATCGCGTTCCAGCGCATGTAGGCGCGCAGGCGCTGTTCGATTTCCAGGTTGCCGGGGCTGCGGGCTTCCTGGGAGGGTTCGATGGTGTTGACGTAGCCCGTGTTGGCCGAGAACGGCATGTCGACCGTGTTCTGGCGGGCATGTTCGAGCAGTTGCTCGAGAAGGAAGTGGGCCCGCTCGGGACCCTCGCTCTGGATGACGGAAGACAGTGCATCCATCCATTCACGGGTCTCCTGGGCGTCCGCGTCATTCGCGGCCGAGCCGAACAGGTTCTCGGGATTTGCCGACATGCTTGTCTCTCCTTTTAGGGCTGTGGCGGTAATTTAGTGCGCTATGCACTCAGCGCGGCGGAGTTTCTCATAGAAATATCTGAATTTCAAATAGTGCTTGATGATTTCTCAATGTGATATTTTGATGAATTTCGACAGTTTAAATATGGCCATTCGAGAGCCCATGCCACTGTCGCCTTGCAGTCGTTGCCGAAGGGGGCCATCACCTAAACTCGGACCATGCCTCTTTCTTCTCCGCTGGCGGTTGCCCGCAGTGCCGTGAACGCCTCGCCCCTCTCGTGGTGGCGCAGGTGGTGGCGCAAGCAGACGCCGGTGCTGCAGGACGCCGTGGCCATGCTCGCGCCGATGGCGGCCGTGCTGCTCTTCCTCGCGGCCATCGTGTCGGCCTTCTGGTATCTGCGTACCGAGGAAGTGGAGCGCGAGCAGGAGTCGGTACGCCGCGACGTCGAATACGCGCAGCAGCGCATGCGCCTGCGGTTGCTCGAGCGGCAGGAACAGCTGATGCGCATCGCACGCGACGCCTCCAACCGCGAGATCGACCCGATCGAATTCACCAGCCGCGCCGAGTCGCTGGTGAGCCAGTTCCCCGAGCTGCAGACCATCACCTGGATCGACGACCGCCGCCGCTTCAAGGCCGGCTATGCGGCGCCCAGCGTGCATCCGGCGCAGCAGCACCTGATCGGCGACGTGCTGCGCCCCGGCGACATCGAAAGCAACTACGCGCTGGCACGCGAGCTGCGCCAGCCGGTGTATTCGCAGCCCGCGGCGGGCGGCGATCCCCCGGCGATGCTGCAGCTGCACATTCCCCTGTTCGACCAAGGCCTGTTCGCGGGCGTGGTGCTTGGCGAGTTCTCGGTCGACGGCCTGCTGCGCTACGGCATGCCGTCCGAGGTGCAGGCACGCTACGCGGTGTCGCTGCTCGACGCCAAGGGCCACGTGATCGCCGGCAACACTACTAACCTGAAGGACAGCGGCACGCGCCTGCTGCCCTGGACCGAGCGCACCAACGAATATGAAGTGCCGGTGTCGCCGGTCGGCAATGCGCTGGTGCTGCGGGCGCAGGCCTACCGCACCTCGCAGGGCGTGGTCGGCAACGGGCTGTTCTGGCTGGTCTGCGCGCTCAGCGTGCTCACGAGCTGGATGCTGATCGGCACCTGGCGCCACACGCGAAGACGACTGCAGGCGCAGCAGCGGCTGGTGGCCGAAACCAACTTCCGCCGGGCGATGGAAAACTCCATGCTCACCGGCATGCGGGTGCTCGACCTGCAAGGCCGCATCACCTACGTGAACGCCGCCTTCTGCGCGATGACGGGCTGGAGCGAGGAAGAACTGGTCGGCCAGTCGCCGCCCTTCCCTTACTGGCTCGAATCCGACCGTGAGGTGATGAACGAGCGGCTCGAAGAAGAACTGCACGGCCGCGCCCTGCCCGGCGGCTTCCAGGTGCGGGTGAAGCGCAAGAACGGCAGCGTCTTCAACGCCCGCCTGTACGTGTCGCCGCTGATCGACGCGCGCGGCCACCAGACCGGCTGGATGACGTCGATGACTGACATCACCGAGCCCACGCGCATCCGCGAGCAGCTCTCCGCCTCCTACGAGCGCTTCACCACGGTGCTGGAGGCGCTGGACGCCGCCGTGTCCGTGGCGCCCATCGGCTCCGAGGAACTGCTGTTCGCCAACAAGCTGTACCGCCTGTGGTTCGGCTCCGACACGGTGGGCCACCTGGGCATGGTCGCGCAGGCCGGCGTGCCGGCATCGAACGCGCACGACGAGGGCCTGGACGACGTCGACCCCTACGCGGGCCTGCCGATCGACACGCTCACCGCGGCGCAGACCGCCAACAACGAGATCTTCGTGCCGCACCTGGGCAAGTGGCTCGAAGTGCGCTCGCGCTACCTGACCTGGGTGGACGGACGCCTCGCCCAGCTCGTGATCGCCACCGACATCACGCCCCGCCGCGATGCCGAGGAACAGGCCGCCGCGCAGGCCGACAAGGCACAGGCCGCCAGCCGCCTCATCACCATGGGCGAGATGGCATCGAGCGTGGCGCACGAGCTCAACCAGCCGCTCACGGCCATCACCAACTACTGCAACGGCATGATGTCGCGCATCAAGGGCCAGACGATCGACACCGAGGCGCTGCTCGCCGCGCTCGAGAAGACGTCGAAGCAGGCCCAGCGCGCCGGCCAGATCATTCAGCGCATCCGCTCCTTCGTGAAACGCAGCGAGCCCAACCGCACGCCGGCCGACGTGGCCACCATGGTGAGCGAGGCGGTCGAGCTCGCGGGCATCGAGCTGCGCCGGCGCAACGTGCGCCTGAACCACTACGTGGCCGCGCGGCTGCCGGTGGTGCGCGTCGACCCGATCCTCATCGAGCAGGTGATGGTCAACCTGCTGAAGAACGCGGCCGAGTCGATCGACATCGCCGACCGCCCGCTGGCGCGCCGCAGCGTCGAGCTGCGGGTGCTGCCCAAGGTGATCGAGGGCCACAACGCCATCGAATTTTCGGTACAGGACACCGGCAAGGGTCTGGCCCCGGAAGTGATGGACCGGCTCTACGAGGCCTTCTTCTCGACCAAGCCCGAAGGCATGGGCATCGGGCTGAACCTGTGCCGCACCATCGTCGAGTCGCATCGCGGCCGGATGCAGGCGGAGAACATCTACAATGGTCCGGATGTGATCGGATGCCGTTTTTCCTTCTGGATTCCGGTGTTGGACGCTATCAGTTCCGTAGCTAGCGACGAGGCAAAGGTACCTGCATGAGTTTGATTCCGAAGAAGGGCACGGTCTATGTCGTTGATGACGACGAAGCCGTACGCGATTCGCTGCAATGGCTGCTCGAAGGCAAGGACTACAGAGTCCGCTGTTTCGATTCCGCCGAATCCTTTCTCTCCCGATACGACCCGCGCGAAGTCGCCTGTTTGATCGTCGACATCCGCATGGCCGGCATGACCGGCCTCGAACTGCAGGATCGGCTGATCGAGAGGCGCTCCCCGCTGCCGATCGTGGTCATCACCGGCCACGGCGACGTGCCGATGGCCGTCGACAGCATGAAGAAGGGCGCCATGGATTTCATCCAGAAGCCCTTCAACGACGAGGAACTCGTCACGCTGGTCGAGCGCATGCTCGAACATGCGCGCGGCGCCTTCACCCAGCACCAGCAATCGGCCAGCCGCGACGCGCTGCTGTCCAAGCTCACCGGCCGCGAGGCACAGGTGCTCGAGCGCATCGTCGCCGGCCGCCTGAACAAGCAGATCGCGGACGACCTGGGCATCAGCATCAAGACGGTCGAGGCGCACCGCGCCAACATCATGGAAAAGCTCAACGCCAACACCGTGGCCGACCTCCTCAAGATCGCGCTCGGACAGGCGGCCCCGGCGGCCAAGGCCTAGAAGCTATCCCTGCGATAGCGATGAATGAACACCACGCCTGCGCAAGCGGGCGTTTTTACTTGGAAGATCGAAACCGATGACCGCCCAACTGATCGACGGCAACGCCCTCGCCCAAACCATCCGCGCCGAAGTTGCCGGCCGCACCGCCGCGCTCAAGGCCCGAGGCGTGAACCCGGCCCTTTCCATCATCCTCGTGGGCGAAGACCCGGCCAGCCAGGTCTACACGAAGCACAAGGTCAACGACAGCGCCCAGACCGGCCTCTCGGCCACGCTCGAGACCTACCCCGCCGACATGACCGAGGCCGACCTGCTGGCCCGCATCCGCGCGCTCAACGACGATCCGAAGGTGCATGGCATCCTGGTCCAGCTCCCGCTGCCGAAGCACATGGACAGCCAGAAGGTCATCGAGACGATCTCGCCCAGCAAGGACGTGGACGGCTTCCACGTCGCCAGCGCCGGCGCGCTCATGACCGGCGCCCCCGGCTTCTGGCCCTGCACGCCGCACGGCTGCATGAAGATGCTCGAATCCATCGGCTACAACCTGCGCGGCAAGCACGCGGTGGTCATCGGCCGCAGCAACATCGTCGGCAAGCCGATGGCCATGATGCTGCTGGCCAAGAGCGCCACCGTGACCATCTGCCACAGCGCCACGCAAGACCTGGGCGCCATCACGCGCCAGGCCGACGTGATCGTCGCCGCCGTGGGCAAGCGCAATCTCCTCACGGCGGACATGGTGAAGCCCGGCGCGGTGGTCATCGACGTGGGCATGAATCGCAAGGAAGACGGCAAGCTGGCAGGCGACGTCGATTTCGACGGCGTCAAGGAAGTCGCAAGCTGGATCACGCCCGTGCCGGGCGGCGTCGGGCCCATGACGCGCGCCATGCTGCTCGCCAACACTCTTGAAGCCGCCGAACGCGCCGCAAAGTAACTTCCATGGCCATGACGAACAACCCCCTCCTCGATTTCAACGATCTCCCGCTGTTCGACCGGATCAAGCCGGAGCATGTGTCGCCCGCGGTCGATACGCTGCTGGCCGACGCCGAGACCGCGCTGCAGACCGTGACGGCGCCCGAGTTCCCCGCCGACTGGAACGCGATCTCGAAGGTGCTCGACGTGGCCTCCGAACGCTTCAGCCGCGCCTGGGGCGCCATCGGCCACCTGAACGCCGTGGCCGACACCCCTGAGCTGCGCGCCGCCTACAACGAGGCCATGCCCCGCGTCACCGCCTTCTGGACCCGCCTGGGCTCCGACGAGCGGCTCTACGCCAAATACAAGGCCATCGACGTCGCCACGCTCAACGCCGAGCAGCGCCAGGCCCACCGCAACGCGGTGCGCAACTTCGTGCTCGGCGGCGCCGAGCTTCAGGGCGATGCCAAGAAGCGCTTCGCCGACATCCAGGAACGCCAGGCCGAGCTGAGCCAGAAGTTCAGCGAGAACGCCCTCGACGCGACCGACGCCTTCGCCTACTACGCCCAGCTCGGCGAACTCGAAGGCGTGCCCGAAGACGTGGTGAGCGCCGCCCGCGCGGCCGCCGAGGCCGACGGCAAGGAAGGCTACAAGCTCACGCTCAAGATGCCGTGCTACCTGCCGGTGATGCAGTTCGCCAAGAGCAGCGCGCTGCGCGAAAAGCTCTACCGCGCCTACGTCACCCGCGCCAGCGAGTTCGGCGACGCGGCCTTCGACAACACCCCGCTCATCACCGAGATCCTCGCGCTGCGCGAGGAAGAGGCCAAGCTGCTGGGCTACAGGAATTTCGGCGAACTGTCGGTCGTGCCGAAGATGGCCGAATCGCCCGAGCAGGTCGTCAAGTTCCTGCGCGACCTCGCGACCAAGGCCAAGCCCTATGGCGAACGCGATCTGGCCGACCTGCGCGTCTTCGCTGCCGAGCAGTTGAGCATCACCGACCCGCAACCCTGGGACTGGAGCTACATTGGCGAGAAGCTGAAAGAAGCGCGCTACGCCTTCAGCGAGCAGGAGGTGAAGCAGTACTTCCCGGCGCCGAAGGTCATGGCCGGCCTTTTCAAGATCGTCGAGACGCTGTTCGAAGTGTCGATCCGCCGCGACAGCGCGCCGGTGTGGCACCCGAGCGTCGAGTTCTATCGCATCGAACGCCAAACCCCTCAGGGCGTCCAGAAGGTCGGCCAGTTCTATCTCGACCCGTCCGCCCGCGCCGCCAAGCGCGGCGGTGCCTGGATGGACGACGTGCGCGCCCGCTGGCTGCGCCCCGACAACGGCGTGCTGCAGACGCCGGTCGCGCAGTTGGTGTGCAACTTCGCGAGCGGTGTCGACGGCAAGCCGCCGCTGCTCACGCACGACGACGTGACCACCCTCTTCCACGAGTTCGGCCACGGCCTGCACCACATGCTCACGCAGGTGAACGAGCGCGACGTCTCGGGCATCAGCGGCGTCGAGTGGGACGCGGTCGAGCTGCCAAGCCAGTTCATGGAAAACTTCTGCTGGGAATGGGATGTGCTCAAGCACATGACCGCCCACGTCGATACCGGCGCGCCGCTGCCGCGCGCGCTGTTCGACAAGATGACGGCTGCCAAGAACTTCCAGAGCGGCCTGCAGACGCTGCGCCAGATCGAGTTCTCGCTGTTCGACATGCTGCTGCACACCGAGTACCACGCGGCCGACGCCAAGCCCGGCGACGTGATGGCGCTGCTGGGCAAGGTGCGCACTGAAGTCGCTGTGATGCCCTCCCCGCCGTTCAGCCGCACGCCGAATACTTTCAGCCACATCTTCTCGGGCGGCTACGCGGCCGGCTACTACAGCTACAAGTGGGCCGAGGTGCTGAGCGCCGACGCCTACGCGGCCTTCGAGGAAACCGTGGGCGCCGACGGCGAACCGAACATCGAGACCGGCCGCAAGTACCGCCAGGCCATCCTCGAAGCCGGTGGCAGCCGCAGCGCGATGGATTCGTTCAAGGCCTTCCGCGGCCGCGAACCCCAGCTTGATGCGCTGCTGCGACATCAAGGCATGGCCGAGGCCCAGCCCGCTTGATGCGGCGCTGAAGCTTGCGATACTCGGGCGATGCATCCGCCCCCTTACAAATTCTCACCGCATCGCCTGATCGGCCTGGCCCTTGTGTTCGCCGCCGCGAGCGCAACGGCGCAGACCGTCTACCGCCAGGTGGACAAGAACGGCAAGGTCACTTTCTCGGACCGCGCACCGAGCGCCGACGCAGGGGCGGCTTCGGGGCCGCAAGGCGGCATCTCCACGCCGCCCAATGCCGGGTTGCCCTATGAACTGCGGCAGGTGGCTCAGCGCTACCCGGTCACGCTGTACAGCGGCGAAGAATGCGCGCCCTGCAGCGCCGCCCGCTCCATGCTCACGACGCGCGGCATTCCGTTCGACGAGCGCACCGTCAAGAGCAACGAGGAACTCGAGGCGCTGCAACGCCTGAGCGGCCAGAGTTCGCTGCCGCTGCTGACCATCGGATCGCAGCAGCTCAAGGGTTTCTCGGATGTCGAATGGTCGCAGTACCTCGACGCGGCGGGCTATCCGAAGAGCAACAGCCTGCCCGCCGGCTACCGCAACGGCCCGGCGCGGCCGCTGGTCGCGCAGCAGGCCGCACCCGCCGCCCGTACGCCTGCCGCGGCACCGGCTGCGCAACCCACCTCGCCGCCGCCCGCATCGAACGAGCCGAGTCCGAGCAACCCGGCCGGCATCAAGTTCTGAACCTGAGGCGTTGCCCTTTCAGGCAAACGTCATCGTTTTCACGCCAGTCGCGGTGCCCAGCAGGCACACGTCGGCCTTCTGGTGCGCGAAGACGCCGACAGTCACCACGCCCGGCCACTGGCTCACTTCGGACTCGAAGGCCAGCGGGTCGCCGATGCGCAGGCCGGTCACGTCGACGATGTGCTGGCCGTTGTCCGTCACCAGCGGCAGGCCGTCCTTCTCGCGCACCTGGGCAATGCCACCCATGGCCGTGAACTGGCGCATCACGCGGCGTGCAGCCATCGGAATCACCTCCACCGGCAGCGGGAAGGCGCCCAGCGTTTCTACCAGCTTGGAGGCATCGGCGATGCAGATGAACTTGCGCGACTGGGCGGCCACGATCTTCTCGCGTGTAAGTGCCGCGCCGCCGCCCTTCACCATGAAGCCGCGGTGATCGATTTCGTCGGCACCGTCGATGTAGACGGCCAGTTCCTCGACCTCGTTGCTGTCGAACACCGGGATGCCCAGCGCCCGCAGGCGCTCGGTGGAGGCAACCGAGCTGGAAACGGCGCCCTTGATCTGGTCCTTGATCGTCGCCAGCGCGTCGATGAACTTGTTCACCGTGGAGCCGGTGCCGACGCCGACGATCTCGCCCTTGACCACGTAGGCCAGAGCGGCATGCCCGACCAGGGCCTTGAGTTCGTCCTGGGACAGGGTGCCGGAAGCGGGGGTTGGGGAGGCGGGTGCGGTCATCGCGGAGAATCCTTGGCTCATTGAAGTCGAGAATTATCCGATGCCCCTGCTGATGCCCTCTTCGCTCTACGGCCTGGCCCGCCCTTTCCTGTTCGGCTTCGACCCCGAGCACGCCCATGAACTGACCCTCGACGGACTCGCGCGCACCCAGAACACGCCCCTGGCCTGCGCCTATTCGGCGCCGCGCGTCAGCGATCCCATCCAGCTCGCAGGGCTGAGCTTTCCCAACCGGGTTGGTCTGGCGGCCGGCCTCGACAAGAACGCCCGCTGCATCGACGCCTTCGCGGCCATGGGCTTCGGGTTCGTCGAAGTGGGCACGGTCACGCCGAAGGGCCAGCCGGGTAACCCCAAGCCCCGCATGTTCCGCCTGCCGCAGCGCGACGCGCTGATCAACCGGCTGGGCTTCAACAACGAAGGTCTGGAGGCCTTCCTGGCGAACGTGCAGAAGGCGCGCTTCCGCAAGGCAGGCGGCGCGGCCAAACAGCCGATGCTGCTGGGCCTGAACATCGGCAAGAACGCCGCCACGCCGATCGAGCGCGCGGTGGACGACTACCTTGCCTGCCTCGACGGCGTGTATCCGCATGCCGATTACGTGACGATCAACATCTCCAGCCCCAACACGGCCAACCTGCGCTCGCTGCAGAGCGACGAGGCGCTCGATGCCCTGCTCGGCGCCGTGGCAGAGCGCCGCGAAGCGCTGGCCACGCGCCACGCCAAGCGCTCGCCGCTGTTCGTGAAGATCGCGCCCGACCTCGACGAGACGCAAGTCGCGGTCATTGCGGCCACGCTGAAGCGCCACGGCATGGATGGCGTCATCGCCACCAACACCACGCTGGCGCGCGACGCGGTGAAGGGCCTCCCGCATGCGGAGGAAGCAGGCGGCTTGTCGGGTGCGCCGGTACGAGAAGCCAGCAACCGCGTGATCGCGCAACTGCGCGCGGCACTGGGCTCGGGTTTTCCGATCATCGGGGTGGGCGGCATCCTGAGCGGGGCTGATGCCAAGGCCAAGATCGCGGCCGGCGCGGATGTGGTGCAGATCTACACCGGCCTGATCTACCGCGGCCCCGCGCTGGTCCGCGAAGCGGCCCAGGCGCTGCTGCACGATCGCAGCAAGGCCTGAGTCTTTCCGGCTTTTTTTGGTTAGCGCATGCGCCAGAGCACTGGCGCAATGAACGCGGCCCAGCGCAGCAGACGCTTTGGCCGGATCACCACCACGGCGGCCGCGGCGATCACGCCGGTGGCCACGGGGTGGGCGCGAGCAAGGCGCAATGCAGCGGCAGCGGCGGACTCGTCGGGCGGAGGCGCTTGCTGCTCCCCCTCGGCCGCATCGTGTGCGAACTGCGGGTCGCGGCCGCCCTGCAGCGTTGCGATGCGTTCGCGCTGCCGATCCATGCGCGCGAGCAACTCTTCTCGCGTAACCGGCCGCGGCGGGCGCGGTTCGTCTTCGTGCTGGTCGGGGTCTTTGCCGAGGCCGAAGCGGTCCTGCACCCAGGCCCAGTCGCGTTCGAACTCATGGCGCGCCGGCGCAAAGCCGTTGGACGCGTTGCGCAGGGTCTGCAGCAGGCCGATGGCAGCCACCAGCCACAGCACGATCCACACGCCCGCCACCGACCATGCGGCCGTGATGCGGTAAGGCGTGTCCCAGAAATGAACCACCACTGCCACGGACACCAGCGCCACGGTGACGGTGGTCAGCCCCAGCACGGCCAGCCCGAAGACGAGCATCAGCTTCAGGCGCTGTTTCTCGTCCTCCCAGGCCATTCGCAGCAGTTGCACCCGGTCTTCGGCCGCCAAGGCGCCTTCGGCGGCGGCGATGCGCAGCCGGCGGACGCGGGCGTCCAGGCCGAACAGGGACAGCAGCCTCATGGGCTGCCCCCGGTCATGCCCGGGTGAACGATGCTGCGGTGCGAGTGCCGGTCAGCGGCGGCCAAGCAGCAGGCCCACCAGCACGCCGACGGCCAGTGCGGCACCGGCGATCTGCCATGGTTCGTCGTGTGCGTAGGCGTTGGCGGAGGTGGCCGCTTCGCGCGCCTTCTTGGCGGCGAGCTTGCTTTTCTCGGAAGCGAGCTCGCGCGCGATGGCGAGCTTGGTGTCGATGCGCTGGCGCAGCGCCTTGATGTGGGGAACCGAATCCAGGTCCTTGCTCGCCAGCACGCCGCGCACGTCGCTTGCGATGTCTTCGGCTGCTGCTTCAAGATTTTTGGATGCACTCATTGGAATCTTTCCTCCGTGATGACACCGGCACCGCGCCGGCGGCTTCACGCCAGCAAATGGCGTACTGTCATGTTACAGGCACAAAAGACCCTCATGCGCGACAGATGTGCGGACTTGTGCCCTTGATTCACTCACTCAAGCTTCCGTACCCGCCAGCAGGCGGGCGACATGCGCCCCGATCGCCAGGCTGCTCGTGAGCCCCGGCGACTCGATGCCGAACAGATTGACCAGGCCCGCCACACCGTGCGACGAGGGCCCCTCGATCACGAAGTCCGCAGCCGGCTCGCCCGGCCCCGAGATCTTGGGCCGCATGCCTGCGTAGCCGGGAATAAGTGCGCCGTCGGGCAGCGCCGGCCAGTACTTGCGCACCTCGGCATAGAAGCCGTCGCCGCGCGCGGGGTCGACCACGAGGTCGTCGGCCGAAGACACCCACTGCACGTCGGGCCCGAACTTGGCCTGGCCGCCGAGGTCGATCGTCAAATGCACGCCCAAGCCGCCCGGCTCGGGAACCGGATAGACGAGGCGGCCGAAAGGCGCTCGCCCCGACAGGGTGAAGTAGTTGCCCTTGGCGAAATACTCTTGCGGCACCGACGAGGCGGGCAGCCCCTCGAATCGACGGGCCAGCGCCGGGGCTCCGAGCCCCGCTGCATTGACCACCGTCCGGCAGCGCAACGCCGTGCCGTCCTGCGCGATCAGCACGATGCCGTCGGCACCACATTCGGCGCGCGTCACCGGTGATTTCAGCGCGAGCATGCCGCCCGCGTTCTCGAGGTCGCCGAGCAGGCTCAGCATCAGCGCATGGCTGTCGACGATGCCGGTGCTGGGCGAATGCAGGGCCGCCACGCATTGCAGTTGCGGCTCCAGCGCCTTGGCCTGCTGTTCGGTAAGCAGTTCCAGATCGTCGACCCCGTTGGCAGCCGCCTTGACCCGGATCGCCTCGAGTTGACCGGCCTGTTCGGGCGACGTCGCCACGATCAGCTTGCCGCAGCGCCGATGCGGCACGCCGCGCTCATCGGCATAGGCGTACAGCAGTTGCTTGCCCTCGACGCAAAGCCGTGCCTTCAGCGAGCCCTTCGGGTAATAGATGCCCGCGTGAATCACCTCGCTGTTGCGCGAACTCGTTGCAGTGCCGATGGCACCTTCGGATTCGAGCACCAACACCTCCCGGCCCGCGAGCGCCAACGCGCGCGCCACGGCCAGCCCCACCACTCCAGCGCCGATGACGGCGCAATCAATTTCGTCCATCGTGCGAGCTTATCGCGGCCCGCACGATGCACGAACAAACTCAACTCACCGAGGGTGGCGGCTCGGGGTCGGTGGGTTCGTCCGGTGGCGTGCTCGGGCCTTCATCGGGCTCGACGGGCAGGTCCGGCGTCACGGGGGTCGGAAGATCGGGATGAGTGGCCATGGTCTTGCTCCTTTCATCCAGGTTCTAGGCCAGTGCCGTGGGAAGTGCGACAGCCCTTGGCTGCACTTGCCGTCGGTGCCAACCGACAGTCAAGTAAGGCGGAAGCAATCAGCGCCGCGGGCTCTGTCAAATCGCGTTACCAATGCGGTTTTGTCATCCGCGATCGATGTGTTTTACTTCGACGCGCTGACAGAGCAGCAACGAGCATCGCTTTCTTCTGGAGGGAGAGAAATGTCCACCATCGACACCAACGGGATGCTGGTCGATCCCAAGGTGATACCCAGGCGGTCATCCGGCATCGAGCACGGCGCATTGCCCAGTGTGCTGGCCATCGTCGTTCACCAGACCGATTCCAGCACCGCCGAGTCCAGCCTCAACGGCTACCAGGCGGGCGGCAACGGCGCCCACTTCCTGATCGACAAGAACGGCCAGATCTACCAGACGGCCAGCGTGTATGCGCGCTGCTATCACGTCGGCAAGCTGATCAAGTCGAAGTGCCTCACCATCAACAAGAGCACTTGCGACACGTCAGCCATGGCCAAGATGCTGGCGATGTCGTGGACCAGCCAGATCAACGCCATCGATGCGCATGAGCGCGCAAAGCCCTACCCCGATCGGTATCCGGTGAACAACGACTCGATCGGCATCGAACTGGTCGGCCTGCACATCGACGACAAGAGCTACGAGGACGTGACAGCTGCGCAGAACGCGTCGCTTCAATGGCTGATCGATGAGCTGTACCTGCAGTTCAACCTGAAGTCGAGCGACGTCTACCGGCATCCGACGGTGTCGTACAAGAATCCAGGCGAAGCGAGTTCGGCGCTATGGAAGTAAGAATCCGCGTTCTTGCGTTGGCGGTTGGTGCCATGCTTGTCGCTTCGTGTGCGACCCGCGACGCTGCGTCGTTCACGAACGTCTACGTCGCAGACTTCCACACCGACGAACCGGCCGCGGCCTGCCGGACATCCGATGTGCCGCAGAGCCACGGCAAGGCGCGCGAATTCTTTTCTCGCGCGAAAGAGGTCGACTACAAGACCTTGCACGACAACTACCAGCTGGCGCCCTGCTACGTCGAAGGCACGCTGACCCGGCAAGGCAGGTCGTGCGACTGGCAGATCCGGGCGGGTGCCACAGGGTCGGTGCAATGCGGGGAGCAGAAGCTCTACTTCGCTTGCGATAACTGCGACGACCTCTTCGGCGCGAAGCAGTAAAAAGACCGGACGCGCAAAACAAAAAAGCGACCTGGAAATCCAGGTCGCTTTTTGATGATGGTGGGCGGTGGAGGCTTCGAACCTCCGACCCCAGCAGTGTGAATGCTGTGCTCTACCCCTGAGCTAACCGCCCAAAACAACGCGTTTGACTGCGTTGCTTTGAATTACGAATCGCGTTCAGCGAAGCCTCAGATTATGCCACAGCTTTTTCGTCATTTTGACGAAACAGTGTGCGGCCACCAGAAGATTTATCGAGTTGAGCCAGCACGCCCTCGTGCGCGGCGAGTTCTTGCTCCGCTGCCAGGATCACCGGCAGCTCGAACTGGCTCAGGTCCATCGCCACGACGGCGGTGCCCACCTCGGGCTCGCTCGACGCCACATCGATGAGCAGCGCATCCTGCCCGCGTGTGAGGTTGATGTAGACGTCAGCCAGCAACTGGGCGTCCAGCTTGGCGCCGTGGAAGGTGCGGTTCGAACGATCGACGCCGAAGCGGTCGCACAGTGCATCGAGCGAATTGCGCTTGCCCGGATACACCAGCTTGGCCATGGCCAGTGTGTCGGTCACTTCCGCAACGAAGGTGCGCAGCGGGGGAAAACCGGCGCGCTCGAACTCCTTGTTGAGGAAGCCCACGTCGAAGGCCGCGTTGTGAATGATCAGCTCGGCATCGCGCAGGTACTCGACGATGTCGTTCGCCAGCGTCGCGAACTTCGGCTTGTCGCGCAGGAAGTCGGTCGTCAGGCCGTGGACCTTCAGCGCGTCTTCGTGGCTCTCGCGCTCCGGGTTGAAATAGATGTGCAGGTCGTTGCCGGTGAGCTTGCGGTTGAACAGCTCCACGCAGCCGAGCTCGATGACGCGGTCGCCGTTTTCCGCGGAAAGCCCGGTGGTTTCGGTATCGAGGACGATCAAGCGACTCATCAGTGGTTTTCCTTGGCGTGATTGATCGAGTATTTGGGAATCTCGATAGTCACATTCTCCTGCGCCAGGATCGATTGGCAACTCAGGCGCGATTGCGGCTCCAGGCCCCAGGCACGGTCGAGCAGATCTTCTTCGCCCTCTTCCGCTTCGTTGAGCGAGTTGAAACCCTCGCGCACGATCACGTGGCAGGTGGTGCAGGCACAGCTCATCTCGCAGGCGTGCTCGATGTTGATGTGGTTGTCGAGCAGCGCCTCGCAGATCGAGGTGCCTGCGGGCGCGGTGATTTCGGCGCCTTGCGGGCAGTACTCGGGATGCGGGTAGATCTTGATCGTGGGCATGTTGTTCTAGAGAGATTCGACCTTGCGGCCGGCAAGTGCGCGCGCAATGCCCGCGTTCATGCGCTGTGCGGCAAAGGCCTCGGTGTCGTCGGCCAGCTTCTTGGTTGCGGCCTCGATGGCGCCGGCGTCGTTGCTGGTCTTGGCGGCTTCGCGCAACTGCGCCATCGAAGCGTCGATGAGCGTGCGCTCTTCGTCGCTCAGCAGATCGCCATCGGCATCGAGCGCGCTCTGGGTGGCGAGCAGCATGCGGTCGGCGTCGACGCGCGCCTCGACCAGCGCACGGGCTTGCATGTCCTGCTGCGCGGTGGAGAAGCTTTCCTGCAGCATGGTCGCGATCTGGTCGTCCGACAGGCCGTACGACGGCTTGACGGCCACGCTGGCCTCGACGCCGCTGCCCTGCTCTTTGGCGCTCACGCTCAGCAGGCCGTCGGCATCGACGGTGAAGGTCACGCGAATGCGCGCCGCGCCGGCCGCCATCGGTGGAATGCCGCGCAGCGTGAAGCGCGCGAGGCTGCGGCAGTCGGAGACAAGGTCGCGCTCGCCCTGCACCACGTGCAGCGCCAGCGCGGTCTGGCCGTCTTGGTAGGTCGTGAAGTCCTGCGCCATCGCGGTCGGGATGGTCTGGTTGCGCGGCACGATGCGCTCGACCAGCCCACCCATGGTCTCGATGCCGAGCGACAGCGGGATCACGTCGAGCAGCAGCAATTCGCCCGCGCCGTTGTTGCCGGCCAACTGGTTGGCCTGGATGGCTGCACCCAGGGCCACGACTTCGTCGGGGTTTAGGTTGACCAGCGGCTCGCGGCCGAAGAAATCGGCGACTGCACGGCGGACCTGTGGCATGCGGGTAGAACCGCCGACGAGCACGATGCCTTGCAGCTCGTCGGGCTTGAGCTTCGCGTCGCGCAGTGCCTTGCGGACGGCTGCGATGGTGCGATCGGTGAGTGGCTGGGTCGCGGTGTAGAACTGCTCGCGGCTCAGGTCGAAATTTGCAACCGTGCCGGCGACATTCGCGCTGAAGGTGGTCGACGCCGAATCGGTCAGCGCTTCTTTCGCGGCGCGCGCAGCCACGAGCAGCGCGGCCTTGTCGGCGTCGCTGCCCGCTTGCAGGCCGGTCTGCGCGAGCACGAAGTCGGCAAGCGCATGGTCGTAGTCGTCGCCGCCGAGGGCCGAATCACCACCCGTGGCGATCACTTCGAACACGCCCTGCGTGAGCCGAAGGATCGAGATGTCGAAGGTGCCACCGCCCAGGTCGTAGACCGCGTAGACGCCTTCGCTCGCGTTGTCCAGGCCGTAGGCAATGGCCGCGGCCGTGGGTTCGCTGATCAGGCGCAGCACGTTGAGGCCGGCGAGCTGCGCGGCGTCCTTGGTCGCCTGGCGCTGGCCTTCGTCGAAGTATGCGGGCACGGTGATGACTGCGCCGTAGAGCTCGTCATCATCGAAGGTGTCCTGGGCGCGGTAGCGCAGCGTCGCCAAAATTTCGGCGCTGATCTCGACCGGCGACTTCTCGCCCGCCAGCGTCTGCACATTCACCATGCCGCCGTCGCTGCTTCCGATGCTGTACGACATGGCATCGCGGTTCGCGATGTCGGCCAGGCCGCGGCCCATGAGCCGCTTCACGGAAGTGATGGTGTTGGCGGGGTCCTGCGCACGCGCGGCCACGGCGTCGAAGCCGATCTGGCGGCGGTCGCCCTCGAGGTAGCGCACGGCCGAAGGCAGCAGCACGCGGCCCTGGTCGTCGGGCAGGCATTCGGCCACGCCGTTGCGCACCGAGGCCACCAATGAATGCGTGGTGCCCAGGTCGATGCCCACGGCAATGCGGCGCTGATGCGGATCGGGCGCCTGGCCGGGTTCGGAAATCTGAAGAAGAGCCATCAGGCCTCCCGCCGGGCCGCCCCAAGGGAGGCCTGCGCCCCCATGGGGGGCAGCGAATACACGAAGTGATGAGCGTGGGGGTTCATGTCTTCTATTGTCCCAACTGATCGAATTTGGCTTCGACGTCCTGCCCGAAGCGCTCAATGAACATGAGGGCTCTCACTTGTTGTGCCGCTGCCGGGTAGTCGCCCTTCTCGTCGATCAGCCAGTCGAGCGACGACAGCGCGCGTGCGCGGCCGGCCTCGACCTCGGCCTGGAGCTTTTCGAGCGATTCAACGTTCTCTACATCGTCGAGTGCCTCGCGCCACTCCATCTGCTGCATGAGGAACTCCGGTGGCATCGCCGTGTTGTTCTCGGCATTCAGCGGCGCGCCATTCATCTCGCAGATGTAGCTGGCGCGGCGGATCGGATCCTTCAGGCGCTGGTAGGCCTCGTTGATGCGCACCGACCATTGCATGGCCACGCGCTGCGCCGCGGCGCCCTGCGCGGCAAAGCGGTCCGGATGGGCCTCGCGCTGCAGCTCTTTCCAGCGCGCGTCGAGCGCGGCGCGGTCCTGCGCGAAAGTCGCCGGGACGGCGAACAATTCAAAGTCGGTGTCGTTCAGGTTCATGGCAAGAAAAAACCGCCAGCACATGACATGGTGGCGGCTGTTGTCGCGGTCAGCGACGGCGCATCAGATGCGAAAACTTTCCCCACAACCGCAGCGGTCGCGCTCGTTGGGGTTGATGAACTTGAAGCCCTCGTTCAGGCCTTCGCGCACGAAGTCGAGCTGCGTGCCGTCGATGTAGGCCAGGCTCTTCGGATCGACCAGCACCTTCACGCCATGGTCTTCGAACACCACGTCTTCAGGCGCCAGTTCGTCCACGTATTCGAGCTTGTAGGCCAGGCCGGAGCAACCCGTGGTCTTCACGCCCAGCCGCACGCCCACGCCCTTGCCTCGCTTGCCGAGGTAACGGGTGACGTGCCGTGCAGCGGCTTCGGTCAGCGTGACGGCCATGTCAGTGAACAGCTTCGGCTTCAGTCGCTTTGACGCCGTGCTTGGCCTTGTAGTCGCTCACGGCTGCCTTGATGGCGTCTTCGGCCAGGATGGAGCAGTGGATCTTCACGGGCGGCAGCGCCAGTTCTTCGGCGATCTGCGCGTTCTTGAGCGCAGCCGCTTCGTCGAGCGTCTTGCCCTTGACCCATTCGGTCACGAGCGACGACGAGGCGATGGCCGAGCCGCAGCCGTAGGTCTTGAAGCGGGCGTCTTCGATCACGCCGGTTTCCGGGTTGACCTTGATTTGCAGCTTCATCACGTCGCCGCAAGCCGGTGCGCCGACCATGCCGGTGCCTACCGAGTCGTCGCCCTTTTCGAAGGAGCCGACGTTGCGGGGATTTTCGTAGTGGTCGATGACCTTGGAAGAATATGCCATGGTGTACCTCTCAAACTTTGTTCAATCGTGGAGCCTGGTGCGGGCCTGCGTCAGTGGGCCGACCACTGGATCGTGCTGATGTCGACGCCGTCCTGGAACATCTCCCACAGGGGGCTCAGCTCGCGCAACTTGGCAACGTTGTGCTTGATGGTCGAAATGGCGTAGTCGATTTCTTCTTCGGTCGTAAAACGGCCGATGGTCATGCGAAGGCTGCTGTGAGCCAGTTCGTCGCTGCGGCCCAGGGCGCGAAGCACGTAGCTGGGCTCCAGGCTGGCCGAGGTGCAGGCCGAACCCGACGACACCGCCAGGCCCTTGATGCCCATGATCAGCGACTCGCCTTCGACGTAGTTGAAGCTCATGTTCAGGTTGTGCGGCACGCGGTGCTCGAGGTCGCCGTTGATGAACACCTGCTCCACGTCTTTCAGGCCGTCCAGCAGACGCTTCTGCAGGCGGCGCGCGTGTTCGATGTCCTTGTGCATCTCGAGCTTGGCAATGCGATAGGCCTCGCCCATGCCGACGATCTGGTGCGTGGGCAGCGTGCCCGAGCGCATGCCGCGCTCATGGCCACCGCCGTGCATCTGCGCTTCGAGGCGAATGCGCGGCTTGCGGCGCACGTACAGCGCACCGATGCCCTTGGGGCCGTAGGTCTTGTGCGAAGCCAGGCTCATCAGGTCGATGGGCAGCTTCGTGATGTCGATGTCGATCTTGCCGGTGGCCTGGGCAGAGTCGACGTGGAAGATCACGCCCTTTTCACGGCAGGCATTGCCGAGCGCGACCACGTCCTGGATCACGCCGATTTCGTTGTTCACGAACAGCACGCTGGCCAGGATGGTGTCGGGGCGAATGGCCGCCTTGAACTTCTCCAGGTCGACGAGACCGTTTTCCTCGACGTCGAGGTAGGTCACTTCGAAGCCCTGGCGCTCCAGTTCGCGCATGGTGTCGAGCACGGCCTTGTGCTCGGTCTTCAGCGTGATCAGGTGCTTGCCCTTGCCCTTGTAGAACTGGGCCGCGCCCTTGAGCGCGAGGTTGATCGATTCGGTCGCGCCCGACGTCCAGACGATTTCGCGCGGATCGGCATTGATCAGCTCGGCCACCTGGCCGCGCGCCTTCTCGACCGCCTCTTCAGCCTCCCAGCCCCATGCATGGCTGCGCGACGCCGGGTTGCCGAAGTGTTCGCGCAACCAGGGAATCATGGCGTCGACCACACGCGGGTCGACCGGCGTGGTGGCGCCGTAATCGAGATAGATCGGGAAATGAGGAGTTACGTCCATGGCTGGCTCGTGCTGGCGTGGGGGTTGTTTTTTGATCTGGGCTGCTGCTCGTGCCGGCGCCCGAAGGCGCCGCCGGGAATCAGAAGTCTCGAAGGAGGTCTCAGGACTTCGCGAAGGCGTTGCCGAGGGCGAACACCGAATTCGGCGCGTTCACGCGAATCGGCTTGACCACCGGTTGGGCCGAGATCGCGCGCTTGACGACCGGCTTGTTCTCGATCTGCACGCCCTTGGCGATCTGGTCGTCAACCAGCTTCTGCAAGGTGACGGAATCGAGGAACTCGACCATGCGCTGATTCAGCGAAGCCCAGAGCTCGTGCGTCATGCAGCGGCCGGCTTCGCCCAGACAATTTTCCTTGCCCCCGCACTGGGTGGCGTCGATGGGTTCATCGACGGAAACAATGATGTCGGCAACGGTGATGTCCGCAGCCTTGCGGCCAAGGCTGTAGCCGCCACCGGGGCCACGGGTCGATTCGACTAGTTCGTGACGGCGCAGCTTGCCGAACAGCTGTTCGAGGTAGGACAGCGAAATCTGTTGCCGTTGGCTGATCGCAGCCAGCGTGACCGGACCGGTGTTCTGACGCAACGCCAGATCGATCATTGCCGTGACCGCAAAACGGCCTTTGGTAGTGAGACGCATCGCAAGCTCCTTCAAGTGCTTACCGTTGAAATGACACCGTGGTCCTGGACCGCGGTGACCTCGTCTCCGCCCTGCCCGACCCCTGACGCTGGTGAACCAGCCGGTAGGAGTCGGTCCTTCATCGCGAAGTTCTTTTCTTGTTGTTGAGTATTTCGCTCAAGTATAACAGAAGCCCCCGGACTCTGCTGGGGTAAACCCCAGCGCCGCCCGCTTGAAGAACGCGAACGTTTGAACTAACGCGACTAGAGCGCGATGTTGTCGCCGCCGGCAGCCCCGAAAGCCTGCTCGCGCAGCAGCGCCAGTTGGTCGCGCACACGGGCCGCCTTCTCGAATTCGAGGTTCCGGGCGTGCTCCAGCATCTGCTTTTCGAGCCGCTTGATTTCCCGGGCAATGTCTTTCTCGCTCATGTCCTCGACCTTGGCGCGCTCCAGGTCGAGCTTGGCCATTTCCTTGCCCGTCTTCTCGCTGTAGACGCCGTCGATCAGGTCGCGCACCTGCTTGACGATGCTGCGCGGCGTGATGCCGTTGGCCTCGTTGTGGGCGATCTGGCGGGCGCGGCGACGCTCGGTTTCGTCGATGGCCTTCTTCATCGAGTCGGTCATGCGGTCGGCATAAAGAATGGCCTTGCCATTCAGGTTCCGCGCGGCCCGGCCGATGGTCTGGATCAGCGAGCGCTCGGCGCGCAGGAAGCCTTCCTTGTCGGCATCGAGGATCGCCACGAGCGACACCTCGGGAATATCCAGCCCCTCGCGCAGCAGGTTGATGCCCACCAGCACGTCGAAGGTGCCCAGGCGCAGGTCGCGCAATATCTCCACCCGTTCGACGGTGTCGACGTCGCTGTGCAGGTAGCGCACCTTCACGCCGTTGTCGCCCAGGTAATCGGTCAGTTGCTCGGACATGCGCTTGGTCAGCGTCGTGATCAGCACGCGCTCGTTCTTCTCGACGCGTACGCGGATCTCGCCCAGTACGTCGTCCACCTGGTGGGTGGCGGGCCGCACCTCGACCTCGGGATCGATCAGGCCCGTGGGCCGCACCAGTTGTTCGACCACGTTGCCGGCATGGTCCTTCTCGTACTGCGCCGGCGTGGCCGACACGAAGATGCACTGGCGCACCCGCGCCTCGAACTCTTCCATCTTGAGCGGCCGGTTGTCCAGCGCGCTTGGCAGGCGAAAGCCGTATTCGACCAGCGTGGTCTTGCGCGCCCGGTCGCCGTTGTACATGGCGCTGAGCTGGCCGACCATCTGATGGCTCTCGTCGAGGAACATCAGCGCGTCCTTGGGCAGGTAGTCGGTGAGCGTGGCCGGCGGATCGCCCGGCGCGGCGCCCGACAGATGGCGCGTGTAGTTCTCGATGCCCTTGCAGTGGCCGATTTCGGCCAGCATCTCCAGGTCGAAACGGGTGCGCTGCTCAAGCCGCTGTGCCTCGACCAGCTTGCCCGCGCCCACCAGCTCCTTGAGCCGTCCGGCCAGTTCGATCTTGATGGTTTCGACCGCCGCCATGACCTTGTCGCGCGGCGTTACATAGTGGCTCGACGGATACACCGTGAAGCGCGGCACCTTCTGCCGGATGCGCCCTGTGAGCGGGTCGAACAATTGCAGCGACTCGATCTCGTCGTCGAACAATTCGAAACGGATCGCCAGCTCGCTGTGTTCCGCCGGAAACACGTCGATGGTGTCGCCCCGCACGCGGAAGGTGCCGCGGGCAAAGTCCTGCTCGTTGCGCAGGTACTGCATGCGGATCAGCCGCGAGATCAGGTCGCGCTGCCCGACCTTGTCGCCGACGCGGGCTATCAGCCGCATCTCCATGTAGTCCTCGGGCGTGCCGATGCCGTAGATCGCGCTCACCGTGGCCACGATGACCGTGTCGCGCCGCTCCAGCACGCTCTTGGTGGCCGACAGCCGCATCTGCTCGATGTGCTCGTTGATCGACGAGTCCTTCTCGATGAACAGGTCGCGCTGCGGCACGTAGGCCTCGGGCTGGTAGTAGTCGTAGTAGCTGACGAAGTACTCGACGGCGTTCTTCGGAAAGAACTCGCGGAACTCGCTGTACAGCTGCGCCGCAAGCGTCTTGTTGGGCGCGAACACGATGGCCGGGCGACCCAGCCGCGCGATCACGTTGGCCATGGTGTAGGTCTTGCCCGAGCCGGTCACGCCCAGCAGGGTCTGGAACACCTCGCCGTCGATCACGCCCTCCACCAGCCCTTCGATGGCCTTGGGCTGGTCGCCCGCCGGCGGATAGGGCTGGAAGAGCTCGAACGGGGAGTCGGGGTACCTGATGAATTCACCCTGTTTCGCGGGGCCGATCGGGTCCAGTTTCTTCAGGTCTGCTATGGCTTCGTTGTTGTCTGGCATGGCTGTTCCCGACAGGTGGCGCTCGCGCCGGTAAAATTCAAGGCAACCGGAAAGCATAAAGCCTAGTCCGGTTGCAGCGAAGCTTTCATCCCAAAGGACCTTTCCATGTCTATGTTCACCGCGGTCGAAATGGCACCGCGCGACCCGATCCTCGGCCTCAACGAGCAATTTGCAGCCGATACCAACCCCAACAAGGTCAACCTCGGCGTCGGCGTCTATTACGACGACAACGGCAAGCTGCCCCTGCTGCAGTGCGTGCAGGCCGCAGAACAGAACATGATGAAAGCGCCCACCGCGCGCGGCTACCTGCCCATCGACGGCATCGTGGCTTACGACAACGCCGTCAAGGCGCTGGTCTTCGGTGCCGACAGCGAACCAGTCACCTCGGGCCGCGTGGCCACCATCCAGGCCATCGGCGGCACCGGCGGCCTGAAGGTCGGCGCCGACTTCCTCAAGAAGCTCAGCCCCTCCGCCAAGGTCCTGATCAGCGACCCGAGCTGGGAAAACCACCGCGCGCTGTTCACCAACGCCGGCTTCGAAGTCGAAAGCTATCCTTACTACGACGCGGCCAAGCGCGGCGTCAACTTCGACGGCATGCTGTCCGCCCTGAACGCGGCGCCGGCCGGCACCATCGTCGTGCTGCACGCCTGCTGCCACAACCCTACCGGCTATGACATCACCGCCGCCCAATGGGACCAGGTGGTCGCCGCCGTCAAGGCCAAGGGCCTGGTGCCCTTCCTCGACATGGCCTACCAAGGCTTCGGCTACGGCCTGAAGGAAGACGGCGCCGCCGTCGCCAAGTTCGTCGAAGCCGACCTGACCTTCTTCGTCTCGACCTCCTTCTCCAAGAGCTTCAGCTTGTACGGCGAGCGCGTCGGCGCCTTGTCGGTGCTGTGCGCCAGCAAGGAAGAAGCCGGCCGCGTGCTGTCGCAGCTCAAGATCGCCATCCGCACCAACTACAGCAACCCGCCCACGCACGGCGGCGCCGTGGTGGCGGCAGTGCTCGGCAACCCCGAGCTGCGCGCCCTCTGGGAAAAGGAACTGGGCGAAATGCGCGTGCGCATCAAGGCCATGCGCCAGAAGCTGGTCGACGGCCTGAAAGCCGCCGGCGTGAAGGAAGACATGAGCTTCATCACCACCCAGATCGGCATGTTCAGCTACTCGGGCCTGACCAAGGACCAGATGGTGCGCCTGCGCAATGAGTTCGGCGTGTACGGCACCGACACCGGCCGCATGTGCGTGGCCGCGCTCAACAGCAAGAACATCGACCACGTCTGCGCGTCGATCGCCAAAGTCATCTAGGTGACAGCAAAGTGTGAGGGAATCCGTCCCAGCGACGATTCCTTCACGCTCATAGGCAAAAGGACCCTCGCAGCGGGGTCGGTGTAGGGGTTAGGCCCCCTGCAACGCAGCGAATGCGCTGATATATTGCACCGCAACATTCCACTCCAAGATCAGCGATGCTCTATCAACTCTACGAAGCCCAGCGTTCCTTGATGGAGCCGTTCTCGGACTTCGCCCAGGCAGCCTCCAAGCTCTACGGCCAGGGCGCCGTGTGGGGCCAGCTGCCGATGGCCCAGCGCATGGCCGCAGGCTACGACCTGCTCTACCGCCTCGGCAAGGACTACGAGAAGCCCGAATTCAACATCAAGTCGGTGAAGGTCGACGGCGCCGACGTCGTCATCCAGGAAGCCATCGCGCTCGACAAGCCCTTCTGCGAGCTGCGCCGCTTCAAGCGCTTCACCGACGAGCCGGATATCCTCAAGACGCTCAAGAGCCAGCCCGTGGTGCTGGTCGTCGCGCCCCTGTCGGGCCACTACGCCACCCTGCTGCGCGACACCGTGCGCACCATGCTGCAGGACCACAAGGTCTACATCACCGACTGGAAGAACGCGCGCCTGGTGCCGCTGTCGGACGGCGAGTTCCACCTCGACGACTACATCAACTACGTGCAGGAGTTCATCCGCCTGCTGCAGGCCGAGTACGGCAACTGCCACGTGGTGAGCGTGTGCCAGCCCACCGTGCCCGTGCTCGCGGCCGTGTCGCTCATGGCCAGCCGCGGCGAGCCGCTGCCGCTCACCATGACGATGATGGGCGGCCCCATCGACGCGCGCAAATCGCCCACGGCGGTCAACAACCTCGCGATGAACAAGAGCTTCGAGTGGTTCGAGAACAACGTGATCTACCGCGTGCCGCAAGGCTTCCCCGGTGAAGGTCGCCGCGTGTACCCGGGCTTCCTGCAGCACACCGGCTTCGTGGCCATGAACCCCGACCGCCACGCAAGCAGCCACTACGACTACTTCAAGGACCTCATCAAGGGCGACGACGCCAGCGCCGAGGCCCACCGCAAGTTCTACGACGAGTACAACGCCGTGCTCGACATGGACGCCGATTACTACCTCGAGACCATCCGCACCGTATTCCAGGAGTTCGACCTGGTCAACGGCACCTGGGACGTCAAGGATCCCGACGGCAAGGTGGAGCGCGTGCGCCCGCAGGACATCCACGGCACCGCCCTGCTCACCGTCGAGGGCGAGCTCGACGACATCTCCGGCTCGGGCCAGACCGAAGCCGCGCACAGCCTGTGCACCGGCATCGACGACGCCAAGCGCGAGCACTACGAAGTCAAGGGCGCCGGCCACTACGGCATCTTCAGCGGCCGCCGCTGGCGCGAACTGGTCTACCCGAAGATGCAGAAATTCATCGAGGCCAACGACCAGCCGCAACGCCGCGCAAGCGCCCGCGACGCACTGGCCGCCGAAGACACGGTGAAGCCGGCTCGCAAGGCGCCGGCTCCCGCGGCCGTCGCCGCCAAGAAGGCCGCGGCTAAAACGGCCACGACCGTCGCCGTGAAGAAGCCGGCCGCGCGCAAGAAGCCCGGCACCAGCGCCGCGCCGCGCTGAAGCGCGCGCCATTCCCAAAGTGATCGGGCTCGCCGCACGCATCAACGACGCACTGCCTCAAACGCAGTGCACACGTTGCGGCTACCCGGATTGCGCGAGCTACGCCCAGGCCGTGGCCGACGGCGAGGCCGGCATCAACCAGTGCCCGCCCGGCGGTGCCGAAGGCATCGAGCGGCTCGCGCGGCTCACGGGCCGGGCGCCGCTGCCGCTCGACCCTGAATGCGGCATCGAAGGCCCGCGCGCCATGGCCGTCATCGACGAGGCCTGGTGCATCGGCTGCACGCTGTGCCTCGACGCCTGCCCCACCGACGCCATCGTCGGCATCAACAAGCGCATGCACACGGTGATCGAAGCCCATTGCACGGGCTGCGAGCTGTGCATTCCGGTCTGCCCGGTCGACTGCATCTCGCTCGAGGTCGAAACGCCCGGCAGCACCGGCTGGCAAGCCTGGTCCGCAGAGCAGGCCGCGAGCGCGCGACGCCGCTACGACCTGCACGGAAAACACCGCAACACCGACGCCCGCCTCGCGGAGAAGCCGCCCGAGGCCGACGCTCCGCAGGACGCCAGCGCGCGCAAGCGCGCCATCGTCGAAGCGGCTCTGGCGCGGGCCCGCGCCGCTTCGCAACAACGCGCGCAGGCCGCCAACAAGCCATGACCCTCGACACCCTGCTCATCTATGTGGTCGCATCGCTCGCGCTGGCCCTGATTCCGGGACCGACGATGCTGCTGGCGTTGTCCAACGGCATCGAGGGCGGCATGCGCCGCGCGAGCTGGGGCATCGCGGGCGCGTCGCTCGGCAGCATCACGCTGATCGCGGTCGTCGCGCTCGGGCTGGGTTCGCTGCTGGCGGCTTCGGAATGGCTCTTCAACGCGATACGCGTCGCCGGCGTGGCTTACCTCGTGTGGCTGGGCGTCAAGCTATGGCGCAGCGAGGCAACCGACCTCGGTGCCGCGTTGGCCAAGTCACCGCTCGAAGTTCGCCCGCACGGCCGCATCGCGCTGCTGCGCAGCCTGGCCGTGGCGCTGTCGAACCCCAAGACTGTCTTGTTCTTCGCGGCCTTCCTGCCGCAGTTCGTCGACATCGCGAAGCCGCAGGGCCCGCAGTACCTGCTGCTGGGCAGCGTGTTCGTCGCGCTCGACACCTGCGTCATGCTGGCCTATGCCGGCGCCGGCACGCAGGCCGTGCGCTTTCTTTCTCAGCGCGGCGTGAAGGCGATGAACCGCGGCTGCGCGGCCGGCATGTGGCTGCTGGCGGCCACCCTGGCTATCTGGCGCCGCCCCGGCGCATAACAAAGACTCGCCCCCAGGCTTCGCGCACTTCGTGTCGCTTCTCCTTCCCCCTACCGGGGGCAACACCTGCGGCCCGGCAAAGCCGGTTCCGCGGTGTTTCGGGAAGTGAATCTCAGGCTCTTCGCCTTAAAAGCAGCAACAGCACGCCCGCCAGCACCACGCCCACGGCGTACCACTCGAAGCGCGTGACCGTCTCGTTGGCGATCCACACGCCCAGCAGCATCGCGATCACCGGATTCACGAAGGTGTAGCTCGATGCCAGCGCGGCCGGCGCCCTGGCCAGCAGCACCATGTAGGCATTGAAGGCGATCAGCGAGCCGAACACCACGAGGTAGACCCACGCGGCCGCGGCCTCGGCCCGCAGGGGCCAGCTCATCGTTTCGCCTGAGACGGCGGCCAGCCCCATCAGCACCACGCCACCGCACAGCATCTCGCTCGCGAAACCCATTGCACCGGGCGCCAGCGGCAGGCTGCGCTGGCTCAGCACGCTGCCAAGCGACCAGCAGACGCAGGCAATGCAGATGGCCAGCAGGCCTTCAGGCGACGACCGGAAGCCGTTGCCCTGCGTGAGCATCAGCACCCCGACGAGCCCCAGCGCGATGCCCGCGGCCTCCAGCCGCGAGGGCTTCACGCCCCAGATCAGGTTGAGCAGCGCGATCAGCAGCGGAATGACGGCGATGAAGGCCACCACCAGCCCCGAGCCGATCGACACCTCGGCATGGGCCGTGCCGCCCATGCCGCCGCCCAGCATCAGCGCGCCGACGACGAAGGCATTGCGCCATTGCACCGGCGATGGCCACGGCGCGCCGCGCCAGCGCATCCACACCGCGAGCAGCACGCCCGCGCACAGGAAGCGCGAGCCCATCTGCAGGAACGGCGGAAAGCTGACGAGCGCGTATTTGATCGCGAGGTAGGTCGAGCCCCAGACCAACCAGGTGGCGGCGAGGCACAGCCACAGCAGCGGCGGCAATCCGGAACGCGCGGCGGATGCGGCGCCGGCGGGAGAAGCAAGGGTCGACATGTTCGAGGGAAGTCTCTTGTTGGTATGGGGCGGCAGCCATGGTATGAAAGCCGACCTCCGGCATCCATGCGACTTTCATGGTTCTGCCCTCCCCCAACCGTCGATTTAAAGGAGTTGCATGGACTTCGCCTTGAACCCCTCATTGGACGCGCACGACACCCGCATCCTGGCCGAACTGCAGAACGATGCGCGGCTGACCATGGCCGAACTCGGCCGCCGCGTGCACTTGAGCCAGCCCGCCGTGACCGAGCGCGTGAAGAAGCTGGAGGCCGCGGGCGTCATCAGCGGCTACCGCGCCACGGTGAACCTGGGCAAGCTGGGCTACGGCATCCGCGCCATCATCCGCGTGGGCCGCGCCGACTACGCGCGCGTGGTCGAACTGGTGCAGCAGACGCCCGAATGCGTCAATGCCTACAACGTGACCGGCGAAGACAGCTGGATCCTGGAGATCGCGGTGATCGACGTGAGCCACCTCGATGCCGTGGTCACCAAATTCTGCATCCTCACGGAAACGGCCACCTCAATCATCCTGAACCCGGCGCGCGAGCACCAGGCGATGCTGCCGCCTCAGCGCTCGGACGTGAAGCCGCCCATCAAGAAGGTGCTCAACGCGTAGCCGCGAGCGCGCCGAATGCCGCGACGACTTCGGGCGGCGCCTGCACCATCTCGATCAGCACGCCCTCGCCCGCGATCGGGAACTCGTCGTTCGCCTTCGGGTGCAGGAAGCAGATGTCGAAACCGGCCGCGCCCTTGCGGATGCCGCCCGGCGCAAAGCGCACGCCCTGCGCCGTCAGCCACTCGACGGCCTTGGGCAGGTCGTCGATCCACAGGCCCACGTGGTTCAGCGGCGTCGTGTGAACGGCCGGCTTCTTCTCGGGGTCCAGCGGCTGCATCAGGTCAACCTCGACCTTGAACGGGCCCACGCCCATCGCGCAGATGTCCTCGTCAACGTTCTCGCGCTCGCTCTTGAATGTGCCCGTGACCTCGAGCCCCAGCATGTCGACCCACAGCTTCTGCAGCCGCAGCTTGTCGGGCCCGCCGATGGCGATCTGCTGGATGCCCAGCACCTTGAAAGGGCGTGCGGTGGCGGCGGTCATGCGGCGCAACCTTCGGGTTGCTCCTCGACCTGCCGGGCATTGAGCCCCAGCTTGCGCAGAAGCACCGTGTCGGCCTCCACGTCGGGGTTGCCGGTGACGAGCAGCTTGTCGCCGTAGAAGATCGAATTCGCGCCGGCCATGAAGCACAGCGCCTGCACCGCGTCGCCCAACTGCTGGCGCCCGGCCGAAAGCCGCACGCGCGCGGTCGGCATGGTGATGCGCGCGACCGCGATCATGCGCACGAAGTCGAAGGGATCGACCGGGTCCGAATCGGCCAGCGGCGTGCCGGGCACGCGCACCAGGCTGTTGATGGGCACCGATTCCGGATACGGATTCAGGTTGGCCAGCTGCGCGATCAGCCCCGCGCGGTGCACCGGCTGCTCGCCCATGCCCACGATGCCGCCGCAGCACACGCTGATGCCCGCGCTGCGCACGTTGGCCAAGGTGTCGAGCCGCTCCTGGTAGGTGCGGGTGTCGACCACGTCGGTGTAGTACTCGGGCGCGGTGTCGAGATTGTGGTTGTAGTAGTCCAGGCCAGCGGCCTTGAGCTGGTGCGCATGGTGCGGCTCCAGCATGCCCAGCGTGGCGCAGGTCTGCATGCCCAGGCCCTTCACGGCCTCGACCAGCACCGCCACCTTCTCCACGTCGCGGTCCTTCGGCGCGCGCCATGCCGCACCCATGCAGAAGCGCGTGGCGCCGGCGTCCTTGGCGGCCTGCGCGGCGCGCACCACCTCCTCGACCTCCATGAGCTTCTGCGCCTTCACGCCGGTATCGAACTCGGCCGATTGCGGGCAGTAGCCGCAGTTCTCGGGGCAGCCGCCGGTCTTGACCGACAGCAGCGTGGCCAGCTCGATGTCGCCAGCAGGGAAATGCTGGCGGTGCACGGTCTGCGCCTCGAACAGCAGGTCCATCAACGGCTTGTCGAGCAGCGCCTGGATCGCCTCGACGGACCAGCGGTCCGTGGCCTTGGGAACGGCCGCCTTGGCGGGCCGGTGCAGCGTGATCGCCTGTTGCAGGTCGTTGGCACCCATCAGTTGAACTCCATGATGATCTGGTCCACCGCGAGGGACTCGCCCTTGTTCGCGGAAATCTTGCCCACCACGCCGTCCTGCGTGGCGAACAGCACGTTCTCCATCTTCATCGCCTCGATCACGGCGAGCTTCTCTCCGGCCTGCACCTGCTGACCCGGCTGCACCGACACCTCGACCAGCAGGCCCGGCATCGGCGACATCAGGAACTTGCTGAGGTCCGGCGGCGCCTTGTAAGGCATCAGCTCAAGCAGGCGCGCGCCCAACGGCGACAGCACCATCGCCTCGAGCTGCGTGCCGTCGTGCGACACGCGCAGCGCCAGCGGGTTCTTGCCCGCGCCGCGCTCCACCTGCGCGGTAAAGGGCTTGTCGTTGACGATGCCCTGCACGCGGATCGCGCCCAGCGCCAGGCTGCTGTCGATCTTGTAGCTCTTGCCGCCCACGGCCACCGCGCTCGCGCCGGTCTTGCCCTGGAAGTCGGTGACGGAAACGGGGTGGTGCACATGCTTGCCCTCGGGGCCCAGCTCCACCACCACGAACTGCTCGCCCACCTTCACGCCGTGGCCTTCGAGCTGCCCGCTGATGCCCGATGCGCGCGCGCGATAGCGGCGGTGCACATAGGCGGCCAGCGCGATCAGGAAGGACGGATCGGCGTGCGGCACGTCTTCCGCGTGGAAGCCCTTGCCGTAGTGCTCGGCGATGAAGCCGGTGTTGAAATCGCCCGCCACGAACTTCGGGTGCGCCAGCAGCGCCGCCTGGAACGGAATGTTGCTGCTGATGCCGCGGATCACGAAGCCGTTGAGCGCCTCGCGCATGCGTGCGATCGCATGCTGGCGGTCCTTGCCGTGCACGATGAGCTTGGCGATCATCGAGTCGTAATACATCGGGATCTCGCCGCCGTCGTACACGCCGGTGTCCACCCGCACGCCGTTCAGGTGCGCGGTGTCGCTCGCGAACATGGTCTCGGTCGGAGGCTGGAACTTCACCAGCCGGCCGGTGGAAGGCAGGAAGTTGCGGAACGGATCTTCGGCGTTGATGCGGCACTCGATGGCCCAGCCATCGCGCTTCACCTCGGCCTGCGTCAGCGGCAGCTTCTCGCCGGCCGCCACGCGGATCATCAGCTCGACCAGGTCGAGGCCGGTGATGCACTCCGTCACCGGATGCTCCACCTGCAGGCGCGTGTTCATCTCCAGGAAGTAGAAGCTCTGGTCCTTGCCGACCACGAACTCCACCGTGCCGGCGCTCTGGTACTTCACGGCCTTGGCCAGTTGCACCGCCTGCTCGCCCATCGCCTTGCGCGTCGCGTCGGAGATGAAGGGCGACGGAGCTTCCTCGATCACCTTCTGGTGGCGCCGCTGGATCGAGCACTCGCGCTCGTTCAGATAGATCACGTTGCCGTGCGAATCGCCCAGCACCTGGATCTCGATGTGGCGCGGCTCCTCGACGAACTTCTCGATGAACACTCGGTCGTCGCCGAAGCTGTTGCGTGCTTCGTTGCGGCACGAGGTAAAGCCCTCGAAGGCCTCCTTGTCGTTGAAGGCCACGCGCAGGCCCTTGCCCCCGCCGCCGGCTGAGGCCTTGATCATCACCGGGTAGCCGATGTCGTTGGCAATCTCCACGGCGCGCTCGGCCGTCTCGATGGCGTCGTTCCAGCCCGGAATGGTGTTGACCTTGGCCTCGTTCGCGAGCTTCTTCGAGGCGATCTTGTCGCCCATCGCCGCGATCGAATAGTGCTTCGGCCCGATGAAGGCAATGCCCTCTTCCTCGACCTTGCGCGCGAAGGCTTCGTTCTCCGACAGGAAACCGTAGCCCGGGTGCACGGCCTCGGCGCCGGTCTTCTTGCAGGCTTCGATGATGCGATCGGCCTGCAGATAGCTTTCGCGGCTGGGCGCGGCGCCGATGTGCACGGCCTCGTCGGCCAGCTCGACGTGACGGGCTTCCTTGTCGGCGTCGGAATAGACGGCCACCGTCAGGATGCCCATCTTCTTCGCAGTCTGGATCACGCGGCAGGCGATTTCACCGCGATTGGCGATCAGGATTTTCTTGAACATTTGCCTTACTCATTTCTCATCAAGATGATGTTCCGTACTTGTCAGATTTGCCGGCCAAACGGCCTACATCTCCGTCAGACATTTTTCAAGCCATGCACCCGTCACTCGCGTGATTGCCATCGGCTCACGGTACGAGTCGACGGGATAGGCGTAGAAGAACTCGATAAGCCGCGTATTGCTCGCATCGGAAGTCTCTGTGCCCATGTACTTCAGCGTGGACTGAGCTTCGGACAAGGGGCGCCCTTTGAAGCGCATGACCGCAGGGATGAAAGAGGTTTGCCACGTTTCGCCGCACCGCCCGACAGTAGCCTCGGACGCCTGCGGAAACAAACGCGCCGCACATGCGGACGCAACGACTTTCAACTCATCGGAGGCTCCTGACGCGGGCAACGACTTTCCCCAGCCAGCAAGCAGACGTTCATACTCACCTTTGAGCGGGGCCAGCAGTTGTGCAAGAGCCTCCGCACGCGCCGTATCGGGCGAGTCCGACGAGCGATTCGCCTCTGCTTTTGCGGGGACGTGTAGTGCCTTGAAGAGCAGTCCGCATTGGACGCCACGCGCGTCGAATGCCGGCAACTTTGAATCGGCGGCACTGCACCCCGATGCGATTCCCAGCATGGCCAGTGCGGAAACCAGGAGCTGGACAGAGCGTTGAATCACAACGGAATGTTCCCGTGCTTGCGCCACGGGTTCTCGAGCTTCTTCTCGCGCAGCATCACCAGCGAGCGGCAGATGCGCTTGCGCGTCTCGTGCGGCAGGATCACGTCGTCGATGTAGCCGCGCGCGCTGGCCACGTAGGGGTTGGCGAAGCGCGCCTTGTATTCGGCCTCGCGGGCGGCAAGCTTCTCGGGGTCGTTCTTGTCCTCGCGGAAGATGATTTCCACGGCGCCCTTGGCGCCCATCACCGCGATCTCGGCGCGCGGCCAGGCCAGGTTGACGTCGCCGCGCAGGTGCTTGGAGGCCATCACGTCGTAGGCGCCGCCGTAGGCCTTGCGCGTGATGACGGTGATCTTCGGCACCGTGCACTCAGCATACGCGTAGAGCAGCTTGGCGCCGTGCTTGATGATGCCGCCGTACTCCTGCCCGGTGCCGGGCATGAAGCCGGGCACGTCGACGAAGGTCACGACCGGAATGTTGAAGGCGTCGCAAAAGCGCACGAAGCGCGCGGCCTTGATGCTGCTCTTGATGTCCAGGCAACCCGCCAGCACCAGCGGCTGGTTGGCCACGATGCCGATGGTCTGGCCTTCCATGCGGGCGAAGCCGATCACGATGTTCTTCGCGTAGTCGGGCTGCAGCTCGAAGAAGTCGCCGTCGTCCACCACCTTCAGGATCAGCTCCTTGATGTCGTAGGGCTTGTTCGGGTTGTCCGGCACCAGCGTGTCGAGCGAATAGTCGGGCCGGTCGGCCGGATCGCCCTGGCCGTTGTTGCCCAGGCGCACCGGCGGCTTCTCGCGGTTGTTCAGCGGCAGGTAGTTGTACAGGCGGCGCAGCATCATCAGCGCCTCGACGTCGTTCTCGAACGCCATGTCGGCCACGCCGCTGCGCGTGGTGTGGGTGATGGCGCCGCCCAGTTCCTCAGCCGTGACGCTCTCGTGCGTCACCGTCTTCACCACCTCGGGGCCGGTGACGAACATGTAGCTGCTGTCCTTCACCATGAAGATGAAGTCGGTCATGGCGGGCGAATACACCGCGCCGCCCGCGCAGGGGCCCATGATCATGCTGATCTGCGGCACCACGCCGGAGGCCATCACGTTGCGCTGGAACACGTCGGCATAGCCGCCGAGCGAAGCCACGCCTTCCTGGATGCGCGCGCCGCCCGAATCGTTCAGGCCGATGACCGGTGCGCCGACCTTCATGGCCTGGTCCATCACCTTGCAGATTTTCTCGGCATGCGCTTCGCTGAGCGCGCCGCCGAAGACGGTGAAATCCTGGCTGAACACGAACACCAGGCGGCCGTTGATCATGCCGTAGCCGGTGACCACGCCGTCTCCGGGGATCTTCTGCTCGGCCATGCCGAAGTCGACCGAGCGGTGCTCGACGAACATGTCCCACTCTTCAAAAGTGTTGTCGTCGAGCAGCAGCTCGATGCGCTCGCGCGCGGTGAGCTTGCCCTTGGCGTGCTGCGCGTCGATGCGCTTCTGCCCGCCGCCGAGACGCGCTTGGGCGCGGCGCTTTTCGAGTTGTTCGATCAGTTCTTGCATGGTGTGCTTCCGAAGCTGTGGTCCTGAATTTCTTGTCTCATGGCTTGGCCGTGACGGCGGCCGCGGCAAGCAGGCTGCGCGCCGCCGTCGAAGCCGGCAATGTGCCCTGTGCCACCTGCTGCGTGAGCTGCGGCAGCAGCTCGCGCACCTGCGGGTGATGCCTGAAGGCCTGCTTGAGGCCGGCGTCGATGCGTTCCCACATCCACGCGGTGGCCTGCTTTTCGCGGCGCCTGCCGAGCTTGCCGTTGGCGGTCTGCAGCTGCCTGAATTGCGTGACGGCGTCCCAGAAGGCGTCGACGCCGGTGCCAGCCAACGCGCTGAGCTGCAGCACCCTGGGCAGCCAGAAGCGCACTTCGGCGCCGCTGTGCGCGTCATGCACGGCATGCGCGTGGTCCGGGTTGCCCTGGTGGCCGAAAAGCCGCAGCGCCGAAGTGATCTGCGCCTGCGCGCGGGTGGCGGCGTCCTTGTCGATGTCGGCCTTGTTGATGACGACGAGGTCGGCGATTTCCATCACGCCCTTCTTGATGGCCTGAAGGTCGTCGCCGGCGTTGGGCAGCTGCATGAGCACGAACATGTCGGTCATGCCGGCCACGGCGGTCTCGCTCTGGCCCACGCCGACGGTCTCGACGATCACGATGTCGTAGCCGGCGGCCTCGCAAACCAGCATGGCTTCGCGCGTTTTCTCGGCCACGCCGCCCAGCGTGCCGCTCGACGGGCTCGGCCGTATGTAGGCGCGCTCGTGCACCGAGAGGCGCTCCATGCGCGTCTTGTCGCCCAGGATGGAGCCGCCCGACACGGTGGAAGACGGGTCGATGGTCAGCACCGCCACGCGGTGGCCCTTGCCGATCAGCAGCAGCCCCAGCGTCTCGATGAAGGTCGATTTGCCCACGCCCGGCACGCCCGAGATACCGAGCCGAAACGAACTGCCTGTGCGCGGCAGCAAGGCCGTGAGCAGCTCGTCGGCCTGCGTGCGATGGTCGGCGCGTGTCGATTCGAGCAGCGTGATCGCCTTGGCGATGGCACGGCGCTGCGCCATGCCTTCCGTGCCGGTGACCGTCGCTTCGAGGGCCTGCACGGAATTCAGCACGCAGCAGCCTCCGACGCGACGCGCCAGCGGTAGTACAGGTCGACGCCCTCCTCGCCTTCGAGCACGAAGCCGTGCCGCAGATAGAAGCGGTTGGCGTCGCTCTTCACCAGCGCGGTGAGCTTGATGTCGAGCTGCCGTTCGCGCGCCTGCGCCTTGGCCCAGTGCATCACCCATTCGCCGATGCCGCGGCCCTGGAAGCCGGTGCGCAGGTAGAGGTGATCGAGCCGCAGCGCGTCCGTGCCCTCGGGCTTGAGCGTGACGAAGCCGACGCGCTGGTCGCCGTCGAGCACGATGTGGTGCATGTACGGCACGACGAAGCCGGCGCTCAGGCGTTCGCGCGAGCGCGCGAGGTCGAAGCGGCCGACTCGCTCCAGGCTCGGGCGCATCGCATCGATGCGCACCGCCAGCATGTCCTCGAAATCGCCGGAATCCACCGGCTGCAGCGACAGCCGCGACAAGAGATCGCCCACGTCGCGCGCCTCAGGCCGTGACCGCCGCGCGAATCTGCTCCAGCACATCCTTGGCGCTGGCCGGAATGGGCGTGCCCGGCCCGTAGATGCCCTTGACGCCGGCCTCGTACAGAAAGTCGTAGTCCTGCCGCGGAATCACGCCCCCGACGAACACGATGATGTCGTCCGCGCCCTGCTTGCGCAGTTCGTCGATGATGGCTGGCACGAGCGTCTTGTGGCCGGCCGCGAGCGTGCTCACGCCGACGGCGTGCACGTCGTTCTCGATAGCCTGGCGCGCGCACTCTTCGGGCGTCTGGAACAGCGGGCCCATGTCCACGTCGAAGCCCAGGTCGGCAAATGCCGTCGCGACGACCTTGGCGCCACGGTCATGGCCGTCCTGCCCGAGCTTGGAGATCATCACGCGCGGGCGGCGGCCCTGCTCCTCGGCGAAGGCGTTGATTTCGGTCTTGAGCGTTTCCCAGCCCTCGGCCGAGTCGTAGGCGGCGGCATACACGCCGGTCACCTTCTGCGTGTCGGCACGATGGCGGCCGAACGATTTTTCGAGCGCGTCGGAAATCTCGCCCACCGTGGCGCGCAGTCGCACCGCATCGATGCTCAATGCCAGCAGGTTGCCGGTGTTGTTCTCGGCGGCTTCGGTGAGCGCGTCGAGCGCGGCCTGCACCTTGGCGCCATCGCGCGAGGCACGGATGCTCTGCAGGCGCGCGACCTGCTGCTCGCGCACTTTCACGTTGTCGATGGAGAGGCTGTCGATCGCGTCTTCGCTCTTGAGCTTGTACTTGTTGACGCCGACGATCACGTCCTTGCCGGAGTCGATGCGCGCCTGTTTCTCGGCGGCGGCCGCCTCGATCTTGAGCTTGGCCCAGCCGCTGTCCACGGCCTTGGTCATGCCGCCCATCGCCTCGACTTCCTCGATGATGGCCCAGGCCGCGTCGGCCATGTCCTGCGTGAGCTTCTCCATCATGTAGCTGCCGGCCCAGGGGTCGATCACGTTGGTGATGTGCGTCTCTTCCTGGATGATGAGCTGCGTGTTGCGCGCAATGCGGGCGCTGAACTCCGTGGGCAGCGCGATGGCTTCGTCGAGGGCGTTGGTGTGCAGGCTCTGCGTGCCGCCGAACACCGCGGCCATCGCCTCGATGGTGGTGCGCACCACGTTGTTGTACGGGTCCTGCTCGGTGAGGCTCCAGCCCGAGGTCTGGCAATGCGTGCGCAGCATCAGGCTCTTGGGGTTCTTGGGCTCGAACTCCTTCATGATGCGGCACCACAGCAGGCGCGCCGCGCGCATCTTGGCCACTTCGAGATAGAAGTTCATGCCGATGGCCCAGAAGAAGCTCAGGCGCCCGGCGAAGCCGTCGACGTCGAGGCCCTTGGCCAGCGCGGTCTTCACGTACTCCTTGCCGTCGGCCAGCGTGAAGGCCAGCTCGAGCGCCTGGTTGGCGCCGGCCTCCTGCATGTGGTAGCCGCTGATCGAGATCGAGTTGAACTTCGGCATTTTCTGCGCCGTGTACTCGATGATGTCGCCGATGATCCGCATGCTCGGTGCGGGCGGGAAGATGTAGGTGTTGCGGACCATGAACTCCTTGAGGATGTCGTTCTGGATGGTTCCGCTCAGCTGGTCCTGCGCCACGCCCTGCTCTTCCGCCGCGACCACGTATCCCGCGAGCACCGGCAGCACGGCGCCGTTCATGGTCATGGACACGCTCACCTTGTCGAGCGGGATCTGGTCGAACAGGATCTTCATGTCCTCGACCGAATCGATCGCTACGCCGGCCTTGCCCACGTCGCCGGTCACGCGGGGGTGGTCGCTGTCGTAGCCGCGATGGGTGGCAAGGTCGAAGGCCACGCTCACGCCCTGCCCGCCGGCGGCCAGCGCCTTGCGGTAGAAGGCGTTCGACTCCTCGGCTGTGGAGAAGCCGGCGTACTGGCGGATGGTCCAGGGGCGCACCGCGTACATGGTGGCCTGGGGGCCGCGCAGGTAGGGTTCGAAGCCGGGCAGCGTGTCTGTGTACTTCAGCCCCTGCAGGTCGGCCGCGGTGTAGAGCGGCTTCACGCTGATGCCGTCGGGCGTGATCCAGTTCAGCGCGCTCACGTCGCCACCGGGCGCCGACTTGGCTGCGGCCTTGGCCCAGGCTTCGAGATCGGCGGGCTTGAAAGAGGGTTCGGGTGTGCTGCTCATGAGGGGCCGCTTCGCAGTGTCTTGCAGAGGTATTTGCAAATTTGCTTGCACGAATTTGCAAGTCGTTCGGGAGTCTAACCCATCCATAATTATTAATTCAAACCCGATTTTGAAGTACAGTGCGGCCCATGTCCGCCGTCACCCTTACTCCCCGCGCCCTCTATGAAGAGGTGGCCGAGCTGCTGCGCCAGCGGATCTTCCGCCGCGAGCTGGAGCCCGGCAGCTGGATCGACGAGCTGAAGCTGGCCGAGGAGTACGGCATCAGCCGCACCCCCCTGCGCGAGGCGCTGAAGGTATTGGCGGCCGAGGGCCTGGTGACGATGAAGGTGCGCCGCGGCGCCTACGTGACCGAGGTGTCCGAGCAGGACCTGGCCGACGTGTACCACCTGCTCTCCCTTCTGGAGAGCGACGCCGCCGGCGTGGTGGCCGAGCGTGCCACCGACGCGCAGCGCGCCGAACTGAAGGCGCTGCACGCCGAACTGGAAGCCGCCGCCACCCCGAAAGACCGCGAGCATTTCTTTGCCGTGAACGAGCGCTTCCACATGCAGCTGCTCGCCATCGCCGACAACAAGTGGCGCGACCAGATGGTGGCCGACCTGCGCAAGGTGATGAAGCTCAACCGCCGCAACTCATTGCTGAAAGCGGGGCGGATCGCGGAGTCGCTGTCGGAGCACCGCGCCGTGATGGCCGCCATCGAGGCGCGCGACGCCGAAGCGGCCATGGCCCGCATGCGCGAGCACTTCAAGAACGGCCTCGAAGCCGCGAACTAGGCGCAGCCCCTTTCGGGGGCCGGCGCTTCAGTCGTGATGGCCGAGGGTGCCGATTTCCCTGGCGATGGCCCGCGCCGTTTCCAGCAGCAGCGGCGCGATGCGCGCCACCATCGCGTCCTTTGGCATCAGGTAGGCCGGGCCGCCGCAGCTGACGGCATAGCGCTCGCCTCGCGGCCCCTGCAGTGCGAAACCTAGAGCATGGATGTGCGGGTTCCAGTCGCCGAAGGAGCCGCAGTAGCCCAGGTTCGCATATTCCTCGACCTCGGCCGTCAGGCGCGGCTCGATGGTCGGCCAGCTCTCGCCGCTCTCGATCCGGATCTGATCCAGCAGCTCGGCCTGCTCCGCCGCGGGCAGCGCCGCCAGAAAAGCCCGGCCGGCTGCCGAGGTGGCGATAGTCATGCGGGTGCCGACCTCGATGCGCGAGCTGATCACCGCCGAGCGCGGCCGCAGCGAATCGATCACGAGCATGTCGAGCTCGTCCCGCACCCCCATGTGCACGCTGACGCCGGCCGCCTCCGCCAACTCGGCCAGGTGCGGCCGCACCACCGTGCGCAAATCGAAATGCAGCAGATAGCGACTGCTCATATCGAGCAGCGCCGGCCCCAGGCTGAAGCGCTCGTTGTCTTGCGACTGTCGCAAATAACCCGCACTCACCAGCGTAGCGGTGAGCCTCGACACCGTGGCCTTGGGAATTCCCGTGGTGTCTGCCAGTTCGCGATTGCCTATGGGTGCCGCCGCCATGCCGATGACCTTGAGGAGGGCCAGGCCGCGGGCGAGCGCGCTCACTTCTTCTTTGCCGCCAATCGCGTCATTCATGTATTCGAAACCTTCTTATTTCCCTGATGCACCTCATTTTTCAGCAAAAAACGGTTGACGTGCCACTTATCACGAAGTAGCAATTTCGAAACAGCGTTTCATTTGGCGGCAAACGGGCGTGAAAACACCCGTGCCGGAAGCCGAAACAGGCGCGCCGGGATCAGGCCGCCTGGGCCGCCGGCTCGTGCGCGATCGCCATCACTTCGTGCGGCGGCAGCGTCTTGTGCCGGTGGTCGCTCCAGACCTGGCGCCAGCGGCGCGCGCCCGGCAGGCCGTTGCGCAGGCCCAGCATGTGGCGCGCGATCGACGACCACTGCGTGCCGTGCTCGGCGGCTTCGCGGACCATGTAGTCGCACATCAGCGACTCGACCTCTTCGCGCGTCAGCGTCTGCGGCGCGGCGCCGTAGAACTCGGCGTCCCATTCGGCGAGCCACCACGGGTTGTGGTACGCCTCGCGCCCGATCATCACGCCGTCGAGCAGCCGCAGGTGCTCGTGCACCTGTGCATTGACCGAGATGCCGCCGTTGATTGAGAAATTCAGCGCGGGAAACTCATGCTTCAGCCGGTGCACCAGTTCGTAGCGCAGCGGCGGGATCTCGCGGTTCTGCTTCGGGCTCAGGCCCTGCAGCCATGCGTTGCGCGCATGCACGATGAAGGTGTGGCAGCCAGCCTCGCTCACCTGCCCGACGAAGTCGCGCACGAACTCGTAGCTCTCGATCTTGTCGATGCCGATGCGGTGCTTGACCGTGACGGGCACGCTCACCACGTCGACCATCGCCTTCACGCAATCGGCCACCAGTTGCGGCTCGTTCATCAGGCAGGCGCCGAAAGCGCCGCGCTGCACACGCTCGCTCGGGCAGCCGCAGTTCAGGTTGATTTCGTCGTAGCCCCACTCCTCGCCCAGCTTCGCGCAATGCGCCAGGTCGGCAGGCTCGCTGCCGCCGAGTTGCAGGGCCACGGGGTGTTCTTCGGTGTTGAAGCGAAGGTGCCGAGGTACGTCGCCGTGTATCAGCGCGCCGGTCGTGACCATCTCGGTGTAAAGGAGCGCGTGGCGGGACAGCAGGCGGTGGAGGTACCTGCAATGGCGATCGGTCCAATCCATCATCGGAGCGACCGAAAGCACTTTCTTGTTTGAATTCAACAACTTATCTCTATATCCCATACGTTCACCGCCCATCGGCCCGGGTGAGCTGGCCAACCGGTGGGGCACCGGCTGCATCGGTGTCGTAGTTTCTCATGCAGCCACTGCTCATGGGATTTGCGGCCCGGCAGAGCCGGTGGGATGGGTTCGATCGCTCAGCCCGTCACCATCGCGCGATGCACGATCTTCCGTGCCGCAGCCTGCGTGACCGTCCCACCCAGCGTTCCGTAGTGCGATCCCCATGCCCCCGAAGCACCAGGGCCGCGCGTGCTCATGAAAGCATCCACCACCTCTTGGCTGCCGTGGCGCAGAAGTTCCGCGCCCTGAAGCGCCCGTGCAACCGCCTCGGTCATCGGCCGCGCCAGGAATTCGTCGTCGATCGCGGCGCGCACCAGCCGCTCGGCATGGCTGACCAGTGCATCGAAGCGGCCGTCCTGCCCGGCCAGCGGCTTCAGTTCCTCGAACAACGCATCGATCGTCCGCGAGTCCTTGCTCATTGCGCGCCGAACATCCATGCACATCATGTTCGCGGTCCCCTCCCACACGCTGTTGAGCGGAGACTCGCGGTACACGCGCGCCATCGGCCCCTCCTCGATGAAGCCGTTGCCGCCGTGGCACTGCAGGGCCTCGAAGGCAATGGAGGGAGCGCGTGAGCAGTTGAAGAACTTCGCAGCCGGCGTGGCGATGCGGGCCAGCAGCCTCTCGTGCTCGCTGGCGTTCATCAGGTCGGTGGCCTTGGCCACGCGCAAGGCCATCAGCGTGGCGGCCTCGACTTCCACGGCCATGTCGGCCAGCACGTTGACCATCATCGGGCGGTCGGCAATCGACGAGCCGAAGGCGCCACGCGTGGTGGTGTGCCGCAGCGCCAGCGTGAGCGACTGGCGCATCAGCCCGGCAGATCCCACTGCGAAATCCAGCCGCGTCAGATGCGCATGCGAGAGGATTTCGCGAATGCCCTTGCCTTCCTGCCCCACCCGGATGGCGAGCGTGCCGGCGTACTCCACCTCGCTGGAGGCGTTCGACCTGTTGCCGCACTTGTCCTTGAGGCGCTGCACGAAGAAGCGGTTGTGGCTGCCGCCGGGCAGCGTGCGCGGCAGGAAGAAGCAGGTGACTTCGCCATCCACCTTGGCCAGCGTGAAGAAACCATCGGACTGCGGCACCGAGCAGAACCACTTGTGGCCGGTCAGTTCGTACCAGTTCGCAGTGGCGCCGTGGTAGTCGCTCGTGTGCGAATGGCGCGCCGTGGTCTGCGTCTGGCGCAGGTCGGAGCCGCCCTGCTTTTCCGTCATGGCATAGCCGACGACCACTGACGGCTTCTCGCCCACTTCCTTGCGGCTGAACTCGTAGGTCGTGCCTTTCGATTTTTCCGCCCAGATCGCAAGCGCCGGCTCGGCCTCGAAGCCGGCATGGGAGGCATAGGCCATGCCGGTGGGGCAAGCCGTTCCGTGCTCGACCTGGTTCCACAGGTACGACAGCACCGCGCGCGCGAAGTGGCTGTTCTTCTCCTGGGTGCGCCATGTGAGGTTGGGCACTTCGTGCTTCCATGCGAGAGTCATCAGTTCATGCCAACTCGGATGGAAGTCGACCCAGTCGATGCGATTGCCGAAGCGGTCGTGCGTCTGGAGTTCGGGAACATGGCGGTTCGCCAGCCTCGCCAGCTCCTGCACGTCCTCGTCGCCAGCAACCGCTCCCAGCGCTTCGCAACGCGATGCGGCCCAGGGCGCCTCGCGCTCGATTGCCGCCTTCAGCACCGCGTCCCCGCTGAAGGCATTGAAGCCGCTGGCCGGCAGCGCCTGGTTGAGCACTTCATGCGTGTCGTAGCGATCCGCGGGCGCTTCGAGGATGTCCGCGGCAAGGGGCTTGTTCATGGGGGTCTCCGAGAGAGTTTCCGAACCGTGGCGGGAGAAGCGGAAGAAGCCGACACGCTGGCGCACGCCAGCCTGGCGATCTGGTCCGCCAGCATGGCCACTTCACGCTGGTAGTCGTCCGTGTCCTGGTGCTGCTGGCGGCTGAGGGGCGACAGCGGCCCGATCAGCCCCTCCATGAACCCGCCCACGATGACGGAGGCGGCAATCTCGGGCTGCATGTCAGGCGTCATTTCCCCCGATGACTGCCCCGACGCGACGATGGCGCGTATCACCTCGCTGATCGCAGCCCGGTACACCAGCCGGACCTCGTCGATCTCCTTGTCGCACGGCTCCGCGATCAGCGCGTAAGCCAGGCGCGGGTTGCGCATGGCCCGCCGCACGAAGGTCGCCACGGCCGAGCGCAACCGGCCCAGGGCCGAGTCGTGCGTCGCGGCGATCTCGGCCAGCACGTCCACTTCGCGCTGCGACACGGCGGACAGCACCTCGGCGAAAAGCTCGGCCTTGGACGGGAAGTAGCGGTACACCGTGCCGGTGGCAATGCCGGCCGCCGCGGCGACGCTGGCGACCTGCGCCTCCCTCCAGCCGCCCTCGCTCACCAGTGAGCGGGCAACCCGCAGGATGCGGGTGCGGTTGTCCTGCAGGCGGGCTTCGACGGCAGCGGTCTGTCTGTAGGCCATGAATGAAATGAACCGGGATTCACCAATGATGTGAATCCCGGTTCATTCATTCAATCGGTAGAGACCCGCATCGGGGCTCCCGTGCCATGTAGTTGCCCGGAGTCACGCCGAAGCAGCGACGGAACCACCGCGAAAAATGCGCCTGGTCGGCAAAGCCGCATTGCGCCGCCACGTCGGCCTGCGCGCGGCCTTCGCGCAGCAGGGCCTTGGCCCGGCCGATGCGGGCAAGCCGCGCATAGTGGGCCGGCGCCATGCCGACGGCGACACGGAACAGGCGATGGAAGTGCTCCCTCGACACCCCGAGCCGCGACGCCAGCGCGCCCGGGTCGATGCGGCAGGCGTCTTCGGTCTCCAGCGCGGTGCAGATCGCCTCGACGCGCTCGTCGCCCGCGCGGCGCTCGACCGGCACCAGCTCGCGGCCGGTCTGCGCGCGCAAGACGTGCTCCAGCAGCCGCCCGACCGCCACGCCGTCTCCGGACCGCGCGGCGCAGGCGAGCGCGTCGGCCATCGCCGCGTCATGCCACACGCCGTTCAGCAACTCGCCGCGCAGCCCGACAGGCCATCCGAGGCGCGCCTCGGCCCATGCATGCGGCACATACAGCATCACCATGCGAAAGCCCTGCGCACTCACACCGGCCGTGTGCAGCATGAAGGGCGCCATCAGCACGATGTCGCCCGCTCCGGCAATGCGCCGTTCGCCGGCGCAGGTGAATTCGCAGCGCCCTTCGAGAATCGCGCCCACGCTCCACTCGGCATGCCAGTGCAGTTCGAAATGCGCCTTGGGGTCGGCCGAGAACATGGCCTCGACCTGCACGGCGCCTTCCATCGGAAGACCGATGACATGCGAAGCGGCGGCGGGAGAACTCATCCCGCCAAGCGTAGCGCCGCCCGCTTCGTCACGCCTGCAGCGCACCGCGCACCGTGATGCCGGTCCAGCCCGCGCTGGCCGCCGTCGCCTCCACCGGCCCGAGCAGCGCGAGTTCTTCCACCGGATGCTCATGAAAGCGCAGGCTCGCGCTGCCGGCCATCCAGCCCGATTCGACGCGGTCGATGATGTCGGCGCGCAGATAACGCGGTGTCGCCCTGCTGCCCGGCTGCGTCAGGTCGGGCCAGCCGACGGCGCCCACGGTCGGCGCAGAAAGAAAGCCCAATCGCCGCTCGGCCTTCTCGCCCGACAGCTTGACCGAGGCGTCGACCAGCCGCCGCTCCTTCACGCTCAGGCTCGCGCCGAGCCGGCTGCCCGCGCTCAGCGGCGCGGCCGCGGGGTGGATCAGCGGCATGCTGCGCGTGAGCCAGGTGCTGCCGATCTTTTTGGGCCAGCCTTGCAGCCAGCCGCGCAGCAGCGAGATGTCCTGGTCGACGTAGATCAGCGGGCAGTAGAAGCGCGCATCGCCGCCGCCCTGCCCGGCCGCGATCTCGAGCACCACGATGGTCTCGCGGTACTGCGCATACACGGGGTCGAGCAACTCGCGCCCGTCGTCGCCGCACGATTGCCAGTCGGCGAAATGAACGCAGCCCTTGCCGGTGGCCGTGCCGAGCGCCGCGGGCACCAGCGCGGCAGCGCGGCCGGCGTCGAATTCGAAGGCGACATTGACCAGCCAGCCGGCGTAGTGCCAGGGCGGCGCCTGCACCAGCGCGCTGCGGCCGGAGGAAGTGAAGGGAGGAGTGAAGGAAAGCGCGGAAGACGATGACATGGGGTGCGTGCGAGTTCAAGACCGCCGCACGATAGGCCGCAGCCCGCGGTCCCGTCTTGTACGCCAGTGATCCCGCCTGCCAGGCCCGCTGCCTCTCCGTCTATCTCACCGCGGCCAGCGAACGCTCCAGCGTCTGCGTCAGTTGCTCGATGGTGTAGGGCTTGCGCAGCCACACGGTGCCCTTCATCGCCGTGGCCGGCTCGGCCTGCCCCGTCACGAAGACCACGGGCACGCGGTGATCATTCAGCAGCCGCTCGGCCAGATCGCGGCCCGACAGCGCGGGCAGGCCGATGTCCACCATCACCACGTCGAACGCGCCATCGAAGAAGCGGGCGATCGCGGCCTCGGCGCTCTTCACGCCGGTGGCCCAATGCCCCAGGGCCTCGAGCAGCTTCAAGGTGGTGGCGAGCGTGTCGGCATCGTCCTCGACCAGGAGCACCCGGAGCTTTTGTTGTTGTGTTGTCAGCGGCGGTTCTGTTGTCATTGAAATGCATTTTTCCAGACAAATCGCCGTCGCGCAGCGCGTGCGCACCCTTGGGCGCAGACATCTACGCCAGATAGCGGCCTTGTCCGACTCGGCATGTCGGCCGAAGGGGCGCGGGCCGCCGCCTTATCATGCAAAGCCCGCCAAGCTGGCGGCAGCTGCCACGCAGGCACGCGCATGAACACACCCACATTTCTTCCCCTCGACGCCGCCGCGCTGCGGCAACTCGCCCTCGCATCCACTCCCGGCGCATCGCCCTGCGCCTGTCGCCTCCAGGACACCGCCGCCTGGGAAAGCATCACCGAAGAACGCTGGCCCGAGGCCTTGATGCAGCAGATCGGCACGCTGCGCGACCCCGACCTCTATGAGCCGACCTTCGAGGAATGGCACCCCGGCGGCACGCGCTACGACTCGCCAGACGCGCCGATCTCGGTGAAGCACTTTCCCTTCAACCGCTGCAACGTGTACCGCTGCACCGCGTGCTCGCTGCTGGTGCTGCGCTACACCGAATTCGGCGGCTACTACATCGACCACCGCGTGCGGCGCGTCGATGCGGCATTGATCGTCGACTGACGGCGGCGCACCGACCCGCCGCTCAGCGCGCCGCGTCCAGCACGGCGCCGGCCAGCAGCGACAGCCCTTCCTCGAAAACATCGTCGGGAATGGTCAGCGCGAACAGGAAGCGCACCACGTTGCCGTGCACGCCGCAGGTCAGCAGCAGCAATCCGCGCTGCAGGCCGGCCGCATGCACACGCCGGGTGAAGTCGGCATCGGGCTCGCCCGTGCGCGGGTCGCGGAACTCGACCGCGACCATCGCGCCGAGACCGCGCACGTCGCAGATGCGCGGCTCCTGCGCCTGCAGCGAGCGCAGCTGCGCGGCGAGCCGTTCGCCGAGCATGCTGGCGCGCTCCACCAGCTTTTCGTCCCCGATCACGCGGATGGTCTCCAGCGCGGCGGCCACCGCGAGCGGATTGCCCGCGTAGGTGCCGCCGATGCTGCCCACCAAGGCAGCATCCATGACCTCGGCGCGCCCGGTCAGCGCCGACAACGGGAAGCCGCCCGCCAGGCTCTTGGCCATGGTCACCAGGTCGGCCTCCACGCCGTAGTGCTCCAGCGCGAACAGCTTGCCCGTGCGGCCGAAGCCGGTCTGGATCTCGTCGCAGACCAGCAGGATGCCGTGCTGGTCGCACACCGCGCGCAGGTGCTCCAGCAGCTTCGGCGGCGCAACATAGAAGCCGCCCTCGCCCTGCACCAGCTCGATGACGATGGCCGCCACGCGGCGCGGATCGACGTCGGTCCTGAACAGCCGGTCGAGCGCCGCGATGCTGTCTTCCACCGTCACGCCCAGCGGCGCCGCCGGGAACGGCACGTGCCAGACATCCGCGGGCATCGGCCCGAAGCCGGCCTTGTACGGCGCGACCTTGCCGGTCAGCGCCATGCCCATGAAAGTGCGGCCGTGGAAGGCGCCCGAGAACGCGACCACGCCGCTGCGCCCGGTCGCCACGCGCGCCACCTTCATGGCGTTCTCGACAGCCTCGGCACCGGTGGTGAAGAGCGCGCTCTTCTTGGCGAAGTCGCCCGGCACCAGCCGGTTGAGCTGCTCGCACAGCGCCACGTACTCTTCATAGGGCGTGACATGGAAGCAGGTGTGGTGAAAGTCGTCGAGCTGCGCGCGCACCGCCTCGACGATGCGCGGATGCCGGTGGCCCGTGGCCAGCGTGGCGATGCCGCTCGCGAAATCGACGAAGCGCCGGCCCTCCACGTCCCACAGCTCGGCATTGCCGGCGCGCGAGACGAAGTGCGGGGTGAGCGTGCCGACGCCCTGGGCACAGGCGGCGTTCTTGCGGGCCTGCAGGCTCGCGTTGGTCGTGACTTGGGTGAGCATTGAAAAAGCGAAGAAAGAGAAAAGCGAAGAAAGAGAAGTGAAGGAAATCAGCCGCCGTGGCGCATCAGGTGCTCGGCCAGCGCGCGGAATGCCGGCATCGAGGTCGGCAGGTGCGCGTTCGCGGCCAGCGGATGCGAGGCGAAGCGCGCCACCACCATCTCGGCAGTGGGGTCGATGTGCAGCGCCTGGCCGTGGATGCCCTGGGCGGTGAAGGTGCGGTGCGCGTCGTGCGCCACCCACCACATGTTGCGGTAGCTCCAGCCCGCCAGCCGCGTGTAGCCCGCGAGCGCGAAGCGCGCCGGGTCGGCGCCGTTGCGGATGTCAGCCACCACTGCCTCGGGCACGATCTGCGCGCCGTTGAAGAAGCCGCCGAGCCGCATCGTCTCGCCCAGCCGCGCGAGGTCGCGCAGCCCGGTGCACAGGCCGCCGCCCGCGAATTCCGCGCCCTGGCCGTCCAGGGCGAACGAGGCGTCCTGTTCGGCGCCGATGCGCGACCAGATCAGTTCGCTCAGCACCTTCGCCACTGGGTGCCCGGTGGCGCGGGAGATGAGCCAGCCCAGCACGTCGGTATTGACGGTGCGGTACGCGAAGGCTTCGCCGTGCGTGCCCTGCCCCTGCACCGTCTGCAGGAACTGCCGGTAGCCCTCGGCGCCCGCGTAGCCCGCCGGGCGCGGCAGCAGTTCGCCGGCACGCGCGTGCTTCCACACGCCGGCGTCGGGGTTTGCGTATTCCTCTGAGTAGTCGATGCCGGTCGTCATGTCCATCACCTGGCGCACCGTTGCCTGGCCGAAGGCGCTCGCGGCCAGCTCGGGGATGTAGCGGGTGACGGCGGCGTGCTCGTCCAGCGTGCCGTCGGCCGCCAGCATCGCGCCGACCGTGCCCACGACCGACTTGGTGACCGACATCGCCATGTGCTGGCCATGCTCGTCGAGCGCGCCGAAGTAGCGCTCGTACACGATGCGCCCGCGGTGCAGCACCACCGCGCCGTCGGCGTGGATGGTCTCGAGCGCGGTGCGCCAGTCGGTCTGCGAGCCGTCGGCCGGCAGCGTGAAGCGCAACTCGTCGAGTTCGGGACGCTCGGCGCGCGGCAGCACCGACACCGGGCCGTTGCCGCGCGGCACGTTGCGCGTGGGCTGCAGCTCGCGCAGGTGCGAAAAGGCCCAGCGGCTGTGCGGAAACTCGAAGACCGGCCGCTCGCGCGGGCGTTGCACGGCGGCGCCGGCCGTGGGAAATCCGTCGCGCCAGCCCGCGGCCAGCGCTGTGTTGTCTTGGATCATGAGATGAAAAGGAGTGGTTGTCAGTCGCCCAGAACGCCCATCACGCGGCGTTCGAGCAGGTCGCTGGCGCGGCTCAGGTGGGAGTGCATGCGCTCGGCGGCGGTTTCCAGGTCGTGGTCCTCGACCGCGTCGAGGATCTCCAGATGCTCGTGACACGACTTGTGCAGCAGGTCGATGTTCACCAGCGGGTAGTCCGACAGGTCGGACATGCGGCGCAGCCGGTTCTGCTGGCGCACCGCGTCCAGGATGAAGCGGTTGCCCGAGGCGCTGGCCAGCAGCTCGTGGAACTGCGCGTTGGCCTCGAAGAAGTCCATCCACGAATAGCGCGACGCATGCGCCAGCAGCCCCTGCTGCCGCTCGCGGCAGGCCAGCAGGCGTTCATGGTCGACCTTGAAGCCCGGCTCGCGCAGGGCGGCGCATTCGACCGTCAGGCGGAAGCGGTAGCTCTCGCGCTCGCTCTCGACCGAGTCGAGCGTCTCGGTGAACTCCCAGCGTTGGTAGTGCCGCCCGCGCAGCACGCCGTCCTGCAGCAGTGTGGTGAGCACGGTGCGCAGCAAGGGGCGCGGCACAGCGTAGGTCTGCGCCAGCTCCAGCTCGTTGACGCGGGTGGGCAGCTTGCCGGACAGGCGGTCGCGCAGCAGGCGGTAGTAGAGCGTCTTTTCCTCGTCCTCCGGCATCTCGCGCCGGGCCAGGCCCAGCGCCTCGCGGTCGGCGACGAGGGTGTAGCCCCGGTTGGGCACATGGGCCAGCAGCTGGCGCTCATGCAGGAAGCGCAGTGCGGCGCGCACCGGCGTGCGCGAAATGCCGAGCCGGCCGGCAAGGTCGGCCTCGGTCATGTGGCGGCCGTTCTCGTAGCCGCCGGCCAGCGCCTGGTCGAGGATGTAGCGGCTCACGCGCTGGGTGAGCGGCGGTATCGACGCACGGGGCTTCTCCATCTGTGCTGCGGCCATCGAAGGGGTCTCCGGAATCACGGTCTGGGCCCCGATCATCGCGGATGGTTTGTATTTTTTGGCTTAAAAAACCATGTACATCTCGTGTCAAAAATACAATTTAAATTTCAAGATCGGCCCCACGACGACCCGAGAGCCGGGTTGCTGCTTCCAACGGAGAACCATCTCGTGGCCCATGCCGACACCCTCGCCTCCCCCGCGTCGCTCGACGCGTTCTGGATGCCCTTCACCCCCAACCGCAAGTTCAAGCAAGCGCCGCGCCTGATCGTCGGCAGCGAGGGCCTGTACTACGACCTGGCCGACGGCCGCCGCGTGCTCGACGCCATCGCGGGCCTGTGGTGCGTGAACGCCGGGCACCGCAACCCGCGCATCAGCGCCGCAATGAAGGCGCAGATCGACGTGCTCGACTACGCCTCCAACTTCCAGATCGGCCATCCCGCCGCCTTCGAGCTGGCACAGCGCCTGGCACAGATGGCGCCGGCCGGCATGAACCATGTGTTCTTCACCAACTCGGGCTCCGAGTCGGTCGACACCGCGCTGAAGATCGCGCTGGCCTACCACCGGGCGCGCTGCGACGCCGGCCGCTACCGCCTCATCGGACGCGAGCGCGCGTACCACGGCGTGGGCTTCGGCGGCATCTCGGTGGGCGGCATCGGACGCCAGCGCAGCACCTTCGGGCCACTGCTCAACGGCGTCGACCACCTGCCGCACACGCTCGACCTCGCGCGCAACGCCTTCTCGCGCGGCGAGCCGGCGCACGGCATCGACAAGGCCGACGCACTCGAGGCCCTGCTAACGCTGCACGATGCATCGACCGTGGCCGCGGTGATCGTCGAGCCCGTGGCCGGCTCCACCGGCGTGCTGCCGCCGCCGCGCGGCTACCTGAAGCGCCTGCGCGAAATCTGCGACAGGCACGGCGTGCTGCTGATCTTCGACGAGGTCATCACCGGCTTCGGCCGCCTGGGCACCAACTTCGCGGCCGACCTGTTCGGCGTGACGCCCGACATCATCACCACCGCCAAGGGCCTGACCAACGGCGCGGTGCCGATGGGCGCGGTGCTCATGCGCGACGCGGTGCACGACGCCTTCATGCAGGGCAGCATCAGCGCGGTGGAGCTGTCGCACGGCTACACCTACTCGGGCCATCCGCTGGCCTGCGCGGCCGCCACGGCCACGCTCGACGCCTACCAGCAGGACGGCCTCATCGACCGGGCCGCGGCGCTGTCGCCCTACTTCGAGGAATGCCTGCACGCATTGCGCGGCCTGCCCGGCGTGATCGACGTGCGCAACGTCGGCCTGCTCGCCGGCATCGAGCTGCAGGGCTGGGCCTCCGGCCCCGGCACGCATGCGCAGGCCGTGGCGCAGCACTGCCTGGACCACGGCGGCGTGCTGGTGCGCTCGGTGGGCGACACCATCGCGCTGTCGCCGCCCTTCACGCTGGAGCGCAAGCACATCGACCAGATCGTGGACAGCCTGCGCGCCGCCATCGCGCAGACCGCCCAGCCCACCGACACCGCGGCCTGAGCCCGCAAGCAAGGAGACAAGACAGATGGACATCGAATCGTTCCCGCTCTACGACATCGAAGGCGACGCCTACCAGCGCGGCCAGCAGTACGGCCGCGCCGCCGGCGACCGCATCGACCTGAGCCTGCGCACCTACCGCGCCGCCTTCGAGCGCGTGGGCCTCGGCTGGGACCGCACCCGCGCGCTGGCCCGCCGCTTCATGCCGCTGGTCGCGGCCTTCGACGCCGGCATGCTGCGCGAGATCGAAGGCGTGGCCGAGGGCGCGGGCGTGCCGGCGGAAGACATCGTCGCGCTCAATGCGCGCAGCGAAATGCTCTACGCCTTCCAGCAGCTCGAAGCCACCGAGCCGCCCGACGGCTGCACCGGCGTGGTCGTCATGCCATCGGCCTCGCGCAGCGGCAAGCTCATCCACGCGCAGAACTGGGACTGGCGCGTGGAAAGCCTGGAGCTGGGCGTGGTGCTGCGCATCCAGCCCGATGAAGGCCCGTCGATGCTGACCTTCGCGGAGGCAGGCACGCTGGCGCGCGCGGGGCTCAACAGCGCGGGCATCGCCGTCACCGGCAACTTCATCAAGGCCGACAACGACGGCAAGCAGCAAGGCGTGCCGCTCGCGCTGATCCGCCGCGGCATCCTGCAGTCGACGCTGTACGCCAACGCGCTGGGCGTGGTGTGCCGCACCGCGCGCTCCATCTCCAACAACATGATCATCACCCACGCCGAGGGCGAAGCCGTGAGCCTGGAGACCTGCCCCGAGCAGGTGTTCTGGCAGCAGCCCGAGGCCGGCGTGCTGGTGCATGCCAACCACTTCAAGACACCGGCCGCGCTGGCGCGCGTGGTCGACCGCAGCCTGGAGACCACGCCCGATTCGCTCTACCGCGACCGCCGGGTGACGGAGGCCTTGCAGCAGCAATGCAAACGTGCCGGAGACCTCACCGAACAGGACGTGCTCGACGCGTTGCAGGACCGCTTCGGCGCGCCGCGCGCCGTGTGCCGCAGCCCGAGCGCGGGGCCCGGCGGCGCCTCGTCGGCCACCGTCGCGACCATCGTGATGGACCCGGCGGCACGAAAGATGCGCATCGCGCCGGCGCCCTTCAAGGCGCATCGCTTCACCGAGTATTCCCTCTGAGTTTTTCGACTGTCCCTTGATCCGATCGGCCCAGCCCACGCCAGGAGTGTTGTCATGAACGTACCCGTGCCCCCCTCTCGCCCACCCTCCGCACCGCGCGCCGGTGCATTGCGCGCCGCCGCCCTGGCATTGGGCTTGACCGCCGCAGCCTCGGTCTGCGCCCAGCCCGCGGCTGGCGCCGGGCAGACACTGCGCATACAGATCAACTCCGACATCCGCTCCACCGACCCCGGCGGCAACCGCGACGACAACACCGACAACGTGCTGCTGCACGTGGGCGAGGGCCTGGTCGCGCTGCGCGAAGACACCTCCGTGGGCCCCATGCTGGCGAGCAAGGTCGACACCTCGGCCGACGGCCTGACCTACACCTTCACCCTGCGCGACGGCGTGAAGTTCCAGAACGGCGCCACGCTCACCGCCGACGACGTCGTGTGGAACTGGCAGCGCTACCTGAAGCCCGCCACCAACTGGCGCTGCCTGCCGGAGTTCGACGGCAAGGGCATGACCAAGGTGCTCTCGGTCGAGGCACCCAACCCGAAGACGGTGGTGTTCAAGCTCGAGCGCGCGAGCGCCCTGTTCCTCACGATGATGGCGCGGCCCGACTGCGGCAGCTCGGCCATCGTGCACCGCAGCTCGGTCGGCCCCGACGGCCAGTGGAAGGAGCCCGTGGGCACCGGCCCCTACAAGCTCAAGGAATGGAAGCGCGGCCAGTACGTGGAACTCACCCGCTTCGACGGCTACAGCTCGCGCGCCGAGCCGCGCGACGGCCTCACCGGCGGCAAGAAGGCCGAGGTCGAGAACCTGCGCTTCGTCGTCATTCCCGACTCGGCCGCCGCCAAGGCCGCGCTCTACAGCGGCGGCATCGACGCCTTCATCAGCCCCAGCCCGTCGGACGTGATCGAGATGCGCAAGCGCAGCGACGTGCTGGTCGACACCACGCCGGTCATGACCATGGTCGCGCTGCTGCTGCAGACCAACGACCCGGTGCTCAAGGACGTGCGCATCCGCCGCGCGCTGGCGCTGGCGCTCGACACGCCCGAGATCGCGCGCTCAGTGACCGAAGGCCTCTCCGCCGTCAACAACTCGGTCGTGCCGTCGTCCAGCCCCTACTACGACGCGGTGCAGGGCAGCGGCTTCAAGCGTGACCTCACGGCCGCGAAGAAGCTGCTGGCCGAGGCGGGCTACCGCGGCCAGTCGATCCGCATGATCGCCAACAAGCGCTACGAGGCGCTCTACTCCGCCGCCGTGCTGGTGCAGGCCATGGCCTCGGAGGCCGGCATCAACGTCGAGCTCGAAGTGCTCGACTGGGCCACCCAGCTCGACCGCTACACCAAGGGCCAGTACCAGAGCATGGCCTTCGTCTACTCCGCGCGCATCGACCCCGCGCTCAACTACGAGATGGTGTCCGGCGACAAGGCCGCGCAGCCACGCAAAGTGTGGGACAGCCCCTATGCCCAGACCCGCCTCACCGAAGCCATGGTGTCGCGCGACAAGGCGCGCCGCCAGGCGCTGTTCGACGAGATGCACAAGCAGATGCTGCAGGACGTGCCGATGATCGTGCTCTTCAACGCCAGCGACGCCACCGCCATGCGCAAGAACGTGGTCGGCTTCAAGGGCTGGGCGCCTGCCAAGCCGAGGTTCTGGAACGTGCGGCTCGCCGCTGCCGCCGGCTGACCCCGGGGCCGCGTCTTCATGTTCGCGTACCTCCTGCGCCGGATCGCGATGACGATCCCGACGCTGCTGCTGGTGTCCATCGCCGTCTTCACCCTCATGCGGCTGATTCCGGGCGATCCGGTGCTGCTCATGCTGGGCGAAGGCGCCGACCCCGCGCAGCTCGCCCTCATGCGCCACCAGATGGGGCTGGACCAGCCCCTGCCCGTGCAATACCTCGTGTGGCTGCGCCATGCGCTCACGGGCGACCTGGGCGTCTCGACCACCAACGGCCTGGCGGTGCTGCCGCTGATCTGGGAGCGCTTCCAGGTCAGCGCCGTCATCGTGCTGGTGGCCGTGGCGCTGGCCTCGCTGATCGCGGTGCCCGCCGGCCTCGTTGCCGCCTGGCGCAAGGACAAGCCGACCGACCTCGCCATCATCGGCGCGGCCACGCTGATGCTCTCGGTGCCCAGCTTCTGGCTGGGCCTTCTGCTGCTGATGTTCTTCGGCCAGTACCTGGGCTGGCTGCCGGTGGTGGGCTACGTGCCCATGTCGGAGAACTTCTCGCAGGGCGTGCTCTACGTGATTCTTCCCATCGCCACGCTGCTGCTGGTGGAGACCGGCGTGCTCACGCGCATGTCGCGCGCCAGCACCATCGAGATCCTGCGGCTCGAATACGTGACGCATGCGCGCGCCAAGGGCGTGCCCGAGTCGCAGGTGCTGCGCCGCCACGTGCTGCCCAATGCCTTCAACCCCACGCTCACCATGATCGGGCTGATCCTGGGCCACCTGCTCAGCGGCATCGCGGTGCTCGAGACCGTGTTCACGCTGCCGGGCCTCGGCCGCCTGATGATCGACTCGATCTTCGCGCGCGACTACCCCGTGCTGCAGGGCTGCCTGCTGTTCACGGCCTGCATCTACGTCGTCATCAACCTCGTCGTCGACCTGTGCTATCCCCTCTTCGACCCCCGGGTCTCGGTGCAGTAGCGTGAAGAAGCTCAAGACCCATACCCTCATCGGCGGCGTGCTCATCGCGGTGCTGCTGGTCCTGGCCGTGGTGGCGGCCGTGTGGACACCCTACAACCCGCTGGCCATCGACCTGCGCTCCAAGCTGCAGCCGCCCTCGATGGCGCACTGGCTCGGCACCGACGAGTTCGGCCGCGACGTGGCCAGCCGTGCCATGCAGGGCGCCGCCACCAGCTGCCTGGTGGCGCTGCTCACGGTGACGCTGGCCACCGCCATCGGCCTCGTGGTGGGCGTGGTCGCGGGCTTCGTGCGCGGCTGGACCGACCGGGTGCTGATGGCCTTCAACGACACGCTGCTGGCCTTCCCGGGCCTGCTGCTGGCGCTGGGCGTGATGGTGATCGTCGGCGCCAACAAGTGGGGCATCGTTCTGGCGCTGAGCATGGCCTATGCGCCGTCGGTGGTGCGCGTGGTGCGCGGCACCGTGCTGTCTCTGCGCGAGCGCGAGTACGTCGAGGCCTCGCGCATGATCGGCAACAGCGAGCTCTACACAATGTGGCGCCACATCCTGCCCAACTGCGTGGCGCCCGTCGCGGTGCTGGCCACCAGCATGTTCGGCTGGGTGCTGCTGTCGGAAAGCGCGCTGAGCTTCCTCGGCCTGGGCGTGCCGCCGCCCGCGCCCACCTGGGGCAACATGCTCGCGAGCGCCCGCCCCTACATGGCCTCGGCCGTGTGGCTGTGCGTGGTGCCGGGCCTGTGCATCGCGCTCACGCTGCTGGGCATCAACCTGCTGGGCGAGTCGCTGCGCGACCGGCTCGATCCGCGCACGGAGAAGGCATGAACACTCCATCGAACCAATCCGCCAGGCCCGTGCTGTCGGTCGAGCACCTGAAGATCGAGCTGCGCCACGGCGCCCGGCCGCTGGTGCACGACCTGAGCTTCGAAGTGAAGCCTGGCGAATTCCTCGCGGTGGTGGGCGAATCGGGCAGCGGCAAGACCATGGCCGCGCGCGCCATCCTGCAACTGCTGCCGCCGGGCATCCTGCAGACCGGCGGGCGCATCGTGTTCGACGGCGAAGACCTGGCCGCGCGCGACCCCAAGGCCATGCGCCCCATCCGCGGGCCGGGCATCGGCATGGTGTTCCAGGAGCCGATGGTCTCGCTCAACCCGGTGCACCGCATCGGCGAGCAGATGGCCGAGGGCCTGCGCATGCACACGCAATTGCCGGCCGCCGAGATTCGCGCGCGCATCCTCGACATGCTGCGCCGCGTGCAGATCGCCGACCCCGAGCGCTGCATGCACGCCTATCCGCACGAGTTCTCCGGCGGCATGCGCCAGCGCATCATGCTGGCCAGCGTGATGCTGCTGAAGCCGCGCCTCTTGATCGCCGACGAACCGACCACCGCGCTGGACACGCTGAGCCAGCGCGAAGTGCTAGACCTGATGGTGGGCCTGGCGCGCGACAACGGCACCGCCGTGCTGCTGATCACGCACAACCTCGGGCTCGTGGGCCGCTATGCGCAGCGCGCCATCGTGCTGGAGAAAGGCCAGCTGGTCGAGACCGGTGACGTGCCCGGCATCCTGGTGGCGCCGAAGCAGCCGTACACCCGCAAGCTGGTCGACGCGCTGCCGCGCCGGCAGGCCGCCAAGCCGCAGGGCGATGCGCCGCGGCAGCCGCTGGTACAGGTGCGCAGCCTGTGCGTGAGCTTTTCCGGCGCCCGCGCCGGCCTGTTCAAGCGTCATGCGCCCGTGCACGTGATCGACTCGCTCGACCTGGACATCCATCCGGGCGAGATGGTCGCGCTGGTGGGCGGCAGCGGCTCGGGCAAGACCACGCTGGGCCGCGCCATCCTGCGGCTCGCGCCTTCGCAGAGCGGGCAGATCCTGTTTCGCGGCGAAGACGTGCGCACCGCCGGCCGCGCCGCGCTGCACCGCTTCAGGCTGGCCTGCCAGCTGGTGTTCCAGGACCCGTTCTCCTCGCTCGACCCGCGCATGCGCGTGCAGGACATCGTGGCCGAGCCGCTGCGCCACCTGCCCTCGCTCGACGCCGCGGCGCGCGTGCGACGCGTGAAGGAAACACTCGACGAAGTGGGCCTGGACGGCCTGGGCGCGCGCTACCCGCACGAGCTGTCGGGCGGCCAGCGCCAGCGCGTCGCCATCGCCCGGGCGCTGGTGCGCCGGCCCGCCTTCGTGGTGGCTGACGAGCCGGTGTCCGCGCTCGACATGACCATCCAGGCGCAAGTGCTGAGCCTGTTCCAGAGCCTGCAGCAGCACCACGGCTTCGCCTGCCTCTTCATCAGCCACGACCTCGCGGCGGTCGAACAGATCGCCGACCGCGTGATCGTGATGGAGCGCGGCCGCATCGTCGAGCAGGGCGCGCGCGACGCCGTGTTCGACGACCCGCGCCATGCCTACACGCAGGCGCTGCTCGCCGCCACGCCGAGGCCGCTGGCCTCGCTCGACATCGCACCCGCCGCCATTTCCGAGAAAGCTTTCGCGTGACATCTTCTTCCCCCTCGCCCTACTCCTGGCAGAACCCGAGCGCGCCGCCGCCGCTCGATCCGCAGATCGTCGAGTTCATGCGCCTCATGGGCGCCGAAGGTGCGCGCTACCCGAAGCGCCACACCATTTCCATCGCCGAAGGCCGCGCGAATGCCGAGAAGGTGCGCGCGCCGTGGACGCGAGGCGGCCCCGAGATGGCCAGGATGGTCGAGCACGCAGTGCCCACGCGCCACGGCAACGTGCGCATCCGTGTGCACTACCCTGAGAACCGCACGCTGCAGGGCGCGCTGGTCTACATCCACGGCGGCGGCTTCGTGCTCTTCAGCCTCGACACCCACGACCGCGTGATGCGCGAGTACGCGGGCCGCGCCGGCATCGCGGTGATCGGCATCGACTACACCCGCGCGCCCGAGGCACAGTTTCCGCAGCCGCACGACGAATGCGTGGACGTGATGCGCTGGCTGCGGGCCAACGCCGGCACGCTCGACATCGACCCCGCGCAGTTGTTCATCGGCGGCGACTCGGCCGGCGCTAACCTTTCGGTGGGTGCCTGCCTGGTGCTGCGCGACGAAGGCGACGCGCTGCCGCTGGGCATGCTGCTGAACTACGGCGCCTACAGCACCGAGCTGTACCGCGAATCGGTGGTGCGCTACGGCGCGGGCGAGTACGGCCTGTCGCTGCACATGATGGTGTGGTTCTACGGCCTGTACCTGCGCAAGCCCGGCGATGCCGCCGATCCGCGCGTGCACAGCCTCACGGCGCGGCTGGAGGGGCTGCCGCCCGCGTGCATGGTCGTCACCGAATGCGACCCGCTGCACGACGACAACCTGCTCATGGCCGCGCGCCTGCGCGCCGCCGGCGTGGCGGTGACCGACACGCTCTACCCCGGCACCATCCACGGCTTCCTGGAAGCCGTGTCGGTGGCCGACGTGGCGGCCCGCGCCTTCGACGAGACTGTACGCTGGCTGCGTACGCTGGCCGCCCGCTGACACCGCCAACTGCGATGTACACGCCCAAGCCCTATGTCGAGGCCGACCTCGCGACGCTGCATGCCGGCATGCGCGCCTGGAGCTTCGCCACGCTCGTCACCGTCGGCCCGTCAGGCGCCAGCGCCACGCACCTGCCCTTCCTGCTCGATGCGCAGCACGGCGACAGCGGCCAAGGCCTGCTCACCACCCATCTCGCGAAGAAAAACCCGCAGCTCGAAGACCTGCGCGCGGGCGCCGAGGCGCTGGTGATCTTCCAGGGGCCGCACGCCTTCATCACGCCGAGCTGGTATGTGAAGCAGAGCACCTTCCCGACCTGGAACTACACCGCCATCCATGCGCGCGGCACGCCGCGCGTCGTCGAGGAGCGCATGGCCGTGCACGCGGTGCTGCAACGCACGGTGGCCCAGTACGACACGCCGCTTCGCGAGGCCTACGGCGGCGACTGGGACTACGACGCCATGCCCTTCGACTACGTGGCGCCCAGGCTGGACATGATCGCCGTGGTCGAAATTCCGGTGCGCTCGCTCGAAGGCAAATACAAGCTCAACCAGGATCGCTCGGAAGAAGACCGGCGCGGCGTGATCGCGGCACTGGAGCGCTTGGGCGAGCCGCAAGGCGTGGCGGTGGCGGGGATGATGCGACAGCAGATGGCCGCCGCCTGAACGGCCGATGGCGCGGACGGGCGCGGCACAATCGCCCGCGTGCACTTCATCAGACACCGCCTGCTCGCGCCACTTGCGCTGGCCTTCGCCGCAGCGACCAGCTTCGCGGCGAGCGCCGCCGAGCCGCTGTTGCTCGTCACCGCGCCCGCCGCCCTGCAGACCGCAGAGCGCTCCGGTGCCGGCTTCGCCCGCTGGTTCGACACGGCGGCGCCCGCGGCGAACGGCGGCATCGCCGCCAACGAGGCGCTGGCGCGTTCGCCCGCATGGCGCGCCATCTCCGGCCCGCTGGGCGACAGCCTCGCCGGCATCCAGCGGCGCGACCGGCAGGCCGGCGTCGGCATTGCGCGCTATCCGCACCGGCTGTTCGACGTCCGCTGGCTCGCGAGCGCCGATGCATTCTTCGAGCTGGTCGGCGTCGCCAACCGCATGGACCGGCGGCCCTTCCAGGACGGCGCCTGCGGCGAGACGCGGCTGGTGTACCGGCTGGCCTATCGCAGCGCCGCGATGCAGTCGCGCCTGCCCATGACCGTCAACGTCGAACTGCGCGGCGACGCGCCCGATGCCGACGGCGGTTGCGCGGCCACGGCCCGCCTCTGGCAGCCGCCGCAAAGCGCAACAAAAGACGAAGCGCTGGGCCGCTGGCTGGTGTCGGCCGACGGCCCGCTGGCGCCCAAGCGGCTGGCGCACGCGCGCATCTCGCAGGTCACGACCAACCTGCAGAGCGTGCGCTGGCCCTCGGCGGTGCGGCCCGACCTGGGCGGCCATGCCGAATACATGCTGCGCGCCTTCAGCTGGAACGCAGGCACCAAGCGCTACGACGTGAGGCCGCTGGAGAACACGCCCGATGTCGCGAAGCTCAAGGCCAGCGCGCCGCTGCGCAAGGAGCTGCTGCAGTGGCTGCGCCAGCCCGACAACCTGCGCGCGCTCGACGAGGCGACCCTGCGCATCCCCGACCGGTTCCTGGCGACAGAAGCTGTGTCGGTCGCGCCGCGCGGACTCGAACGGCTCGCGAACCGCCCATTCGAGCAAGTGTTCCAGCCCGGCGAATGGCAGGCAGTGCCCGGAAGTCGCACGCTGCGGTCGCCGCAGGCGCTGCTGCGCCGCCTCGACGACCTGAGCTGCATGGGCTGCCACCAGAGCCGCGCGGTCGCCGGCTTTCATCTGCTGGGCGTGGACCGGCGCGGCGCATCGCGCACCTTCACCAACGGGAACGCGCTCGCGGTGCCGCACTCGCCCCACGTGCAGGACGAACTGGCGCGGCGCGGCGCCTACGTGGCGGCCTCGCTGTCGACGGCCCGGCCCGATCCGTTCCGGCCGCTCGCCGAGCCGCTGGAAGCAAGCGCCGCCGCCGAGCCCGCGACGGTCGGCTCGCGTTGCGAGCCCACGCGCATCACGCCATCGACCAACCCATGGCTCGACCGCGCGGAGAAGCTGCCGCGCATTTCCTGCGAAGGCGCTGCCTCCGTGTGCGAGAAGACTTCGGTCGGCTTCCCCGGCGGCATGTGCTCGGGGCCCTGCGATCCGAAAGATGCGAACGGCACCTGCGGCGGCATCGCCATCCTGAGCGACTTCAACAGCTGCCTGGCCGCGAAGAAGCCTTTCGGCGAATGCCTGGCCAGGCACACGCGCCCCGGCAACCTGCGCAGCTGCTCGGCGCAGCAGCCCTGCCGGGACGACTACATCTGCGCCCAGGCCGAGGGCCAGCCCGAAGGGCGTGGCGCCTGCATTCCGCCCTACTTCCTGTTCCAGATGCGGGTGGACGGGCACTCCTAGGGCCCAGGGCTGCGCCCTAGGCCTGAACCGTCGCCATGTCGATCACGAAGCGGTACTTCACGTCGCTCTTGAGCATGCGCTCATAGGCTTCGTTGATCTTGGGCATGGCGATGGTCTCGATGTCCGAGACGATGCCGTGCTCGGCGCAGAAGTCGAGCATCTCCTGGGTCTCGGCGATGCCGCCGATCATCGAGCCCGCGATGCGGCGGCGCTTCATGATCAGGCCGAACACGCCCGGCGAGGGATGCGGCGTGCTCGGCGCGCCGACGAGCACCAGCGTGCCGTCGAGCTTGAGCAACTGCACGAAGGGGTCGAGGTTGTGCGAGGCCGCCACGGTGTTGATGATGAGGTCGAAGCTGTTGCGGTGCGCCGCCATCTCGGCCTCGTTCCTCGACACCACGACTTCGGCGGCGCCGAGCCGCTTCGCGTCTTCCGCCTTGCCGGGCGTGGTGGTGAACAACACCACGTGGGCGCCCATGGCCGCGGCCAGCTTCACGCCCATGTGCCCCAGCCCGCCGAGGCCGACCACGCCCACCTTCGAGCCCGGCCCCACCTTCCACTGGCGCAGCGGCGAATAGGTGGTGATGCCGGCGCACAGCAGCGGCGCGACCGCGGCCAGCGAGGCTTCGTCGTGCGAGATCTTCAGCACGAACTTCTCGAACACCACGATGTGGTCTGAATAACCGCCCAGCGTGTTGGCGCGCGACACCTGCTCCTGGCTGTCGTAGGTGCCGGTCATGCCGTTGTCGCAGTACTGCTCGAGCCCGTCCTTGCATGGCTGGCAGTGCTGGCAGCTGTCGACCATGCAGCCCACGCCGACGAGGTCGCCGACCTTGAACTTCGACACCTCCGCGCCGACCGCCCGCACGCGCCCGACGATCTCGTGGCCCGGCACGCAGGGGTAGGTGGTCGGGCCCCATTCGCTGCGCGCGGTGTGCAGGTCGGAGTGGCAGACGCCGCAGTAGAGGATGTCGATGGCCACGTCGCGCGCGATGGGCGCGCGGCGCTCGAAGCTGAAGGGCGCCAGCGGCGTGGTGGCGGAGCTGGCGGCATAGGCGTGTGCGAGTGTCATGGCTTGCTGTGTCTTTCTTCAGGTGGCGACCCGTCCTTCGACGGGATAGCCGGGATCGGAATAACCGGGCGTCGAGGCATGGCCCGGCGGCACCAGGCCGTCGACCAGTTTCTCGTCGTCCGGGCCCAGGGTCAGCCGCAATGCGTCGGCATAGCTGTCCCATTGCGCTTCGGTGCGCGGTCCCGCGATGGTGGCGCTGATCAGGCGATTCTTCAAAACCCACGCCAGCGCAAAGGCGATCGAGGTCGTGCCACGCGCGGCGGCGTGCGCGCCGATGGCCTGTGCGATCTTCAGCGACTCCGGCCGCCATTCGGTCTGCTGCATGCGCTTGTCGCCCCGTCCGGCGCGGCTGTCGGCGGGCGGCGGCGCGTCTGGCGCGTACTTGCCGCTGAGCACGCCGCGCGCCAGCGGGCTGTAGGAGACCACGCCCAGCCCGTAGTGCGCGGCGGCGGGGAGCTGCTCGACCTCGGCGGTGCGGTCGACGATGTTGTAGAGCGGCTCGCTGGCCACCGGCCGGTCGATGCCGAGCTGGTCGGCAATGCGCGCGATCTCGGCGATGCGCCAGCCGCGGAAGTTGGACACGCCGAAGTAGCGCAGCTTGCCCTGGCGGATCAGGTCGCCGATGGCGCGCACGCCCTCTTCCAGCGGCACGTCGGCCAGCGCGCGGTGAAAGTACAGGATGTCGATGTAGTCGGTTTTCAGGCGCCGCAGGCTGGCCTCGACCGACTGCACGATCCACTTGCGCGACTGGCCCTGCTCGTTCGGCCCCGCCGTGGCGGTGGCCGGAAAGCCGAACTTGGTGGCCACCACCCAGCTGTCGCGCCGGGGCGCGATGGCGCGCCCCACGATCTCTTCGGAGCGGCCGGCGTGATACACGTCGGCGGTGTCGATGAAGTTGACGCCCTGCTCGAAGGCCTTGTCGATGATGCGCGTGGCAACGGTCTCGTCCGTCTCGCCGCCGAACATCATCGCGCCCAGGCACAGCGGCGACACCTTCAGGCCGCTGCGGCCGAGTCTTCGGTATTCCATGGTGCTTTCCTTTGCTTGCTGTCTCGCAGCATTCTGGGCGGCGGCGCCTTTTTCGACTAGCCGCTTGAATGCGCATGCACCAATGAGCACAATTCATGAATGCCCCGAGAGAACATCAACGACATCCTTGCCTTCCTCGCGGTCGCCCGCGAGCGCAGCTTCACCCGCGCGGCCGCCAGGCTGGGCGTGTCGCAATCGGCGCTGAGCCACACGGTGCGCGGGCTCGAGGCGCGCATGGGCATCCGCCTGCTGACGCGCACCACGCGCAGCGTGTCGCCCACCGACGCCGGCGAGCGGCTGCTGAACACGGTGGGCCCCAGGTTCGAGGAAATCGAGGCCGAGCTGTCGGCCCTGGCCGAACTGCGCGACAAGCCCGCGGGCACCATCCGCATCACCACCACCGACTACGCGGCCGACGCCGTGCTGTGGCCCAGGCTCTCGCGGGTGCTGCCCGACTACCCCGACCTCAAGATCGAGATGATCGTCGACTACGGGCTGGCGGACATCGTGGCCGACCGCTACGACATCGGCGTGCGCTTCGGCGACCAGGTGGCCAAGGACATGATCGCGGTGCGCATCGGCCCCGACGAACTGATGGTGATCGTCGGCGCGCCTTCCTACCTGGCGAAGCACGCCGCGCCAAAAAAGCCGCAGGACTTGCTCGCGCACAACTGCATCACGCTGCGGCTGCCGACGCGCGGCGGGCTCTACGCCTGGGAACTGCGCAAGGGCAAGCGAGAGCTGCAGGTGCGCGTCGACGGGCAACTGACCTGCAACGGCGCCTACCAGATGATCAACGCGGCCCTCGACGGCGCCGGGCTGGCCTTCGTGCCCGAATCCATGGTCCGGCACCATCTGGCGGAGCGCCGGCTCCAGTGCGTGATGGGCGACTGGTGCCCCACCTTCCCGGGACTTCACATCTTCTACGCCAGCCGCCGCGAGTCGTCGCGGGCGATGGCGGTGGTGATCGACGCATTGCGCTACCGGCCCTGACACTTCGGCAGGCCGACGAATGCCGCGCGGCATTCATGAGCCAACCTCATCAGTGTTTGCGGTTTCAGATGGCTAGTGCCGGCCGGCGCCGGCCTATAGATTCGTCGGCATGAAACCGCTCACCGCCACCGCTCTCCACGGCCTGCTGCTGATCGCATCGGCCGCGCACGCGCAAGACACCATGACCGTCACCCGCCACGGCACGCAGCCTTCGGCGAAGGCGCCGGCGCAGAACTTCACCGGCGCGGTGCGCGTCGATCCTTTGTTCGCGGCGACGGCGCCTTCGCGCGTTGCCGGCGCCTACGTCACCTTCGAGCCCGGCTCGCGCTCGGCCTGGCACACGCATCCGCTCGGCCAGACGCTGGTCGTCACCGCGGGCAGCGGATGGGTGCAGCAGGAAGGCGGACGCAGGCAGGAACTGCGGCCCGGCGACGTGGTGTGGACGCCGCCCGGCGTGAAGCACTGGCACGGCGCGACTGCGGCGAACGGCATGACGCACATGGCCATCCAGGAGTCGCTCGACGGCAGGAACGTCGAGTGGCAGGAGAAGGTCAGCGACGAACAGTACGGCAAGTGAGGACACCGACCATGAAACTGCTCTCCACCGCCCTCGCCTCGCTGTCGCTGATGGCCACCACTGTCGTTCACGCGGAGCGCGCCTCCGGTGCCTCGGCCGCGTCCCCCGGAGATGTTCGCAGCGTCGCCCCGGCGCTCGAACGCTATGCGCAGGACGTGCTGCTCGGCGACGTATGGAAGCGCCCCGGGCTTTCGGCGCGCGATCGCGGCGTGGTCACCGCCGCGGCGCTCATCGCGCGCAACCAGACGGCTGAGATGGCGGCGTACTTCGACCGCGCGCTCGACAGCGGCGTCAAGCCGGCGGAGCTTTCGGAAATCATCACGCACCTCGCGTTCTATTCGGGCTGGGGCAATGCGATGGCGGCTGTATCAGTCGCGAAGAACGTCTACGCGGAACGCAAGATAGGCGCCGACCAGTTGCCGCCCGCCAGCCCCGAGCTGCTGCCGCTGGACAAGGCGGCCGAAGCGCAGCGCGCCGCACGCGTCGAACAGGACGTGGGACCGCTTTCGCAGGGCGTCGTGCAATACACGGGCGACGTGCTCTTCAAGGACCTCTGGCTGCGCCCCGCGCTCGCGCCGCGCGACCGCAGCCTGGTCACCGTGACCGCGCTGATCGCATCGGGCCAGGTCGCGCAGATTCCCTATCACCTGAACCGCGCGATGGACAACGGACTGACGAAGCCGGAGGTGTCGGAGATGCTGGCGCACCTGGCCTTCTATGTCGGATGGCCGAATGTGTTCACCGCCATTCCGGTGGTGAAGGGCGTGGTCGAGAAACGCCCCGCCTGAGGCACGCCATGACCTGCGAGGTCATGGCGTGGACGAACGCTCGCGCGGTAGAACCGTGCATGCGCCACATCGTCACCGCCGCCTTGCTCCTCGTCGGAATCATCCATCTGCTGCCGCTGGCCGGCGTGCTGGGCGCGGCCCGGCTGTCGGGGCTCTACGGCATTGCCGTCGAAGAGCCCAACCTCGAGATCCTGATGCGCCACCGGGCGGTGCTCTTCGGCCTGCTCGGCGCATTCTTCTGCTACGCCGCGTTCCGGCCGCAGCAGCAGGCGCTGGCACTGGTGGCGGGCTTCGTCAGCGTTGCGTCGTTCCTGCTGCTCGCCTGGACGGTGGGCGGCAGCAACGCGCAGCTCGCCAGGGTCTTCGCGGCCGACCTGCTGGCGCTCGCGCTGCTGCTCGTGGGCGGCGGGGCTTTCGTCTATTCGAAGGCCACCGCCTGAGGACACCGGCCCGTCAAGCCTCTTCGTACCAGCGGTCCTTCGCCAGCATCACGCGGTGATGGCCGTGCCCCGCCGGCATCATCGGGAAGCAGTTCTCCTGCGCGGCCACCTCGACATTGAGGAAAAACGGCCCGTCGCTCGCCAGGCATTCGGCCAGCGCATCTTCCAGTTCCGCCGGGTCGGTCACGCGGCGCGCGCCCCAGCCGAAGGCCTTGGCCAGCGCCACGAAGTCGGGCAGCGCCTCGTTCCAGCTATGGCTCAGGCGGTTGCCGTGGTTCAGCTCCTGCCACTGGCGCACCATGCCCATGTAGCCGTTGTTGCACAGCACCAGCTTCACCGGCACGCGGTGCTGCACCGCGGTCGACAGCTCCTGGATGTTCATGAGCACCGACGCATCGCCGCTCACGCACACCGTCAGCGCTTCCGGGTGGCCGATCTGCGCGCCGATGGCGGCCGGCAGGCCGTAGCCCATGGTGCCGGCCCCGCCCGAGGTGAGCCAGCGGCGCGGGCTGTCGAAGCGCAGGTACTGCGCGGCCCACATCTGGTGCTGGCCGACATCGGTCGACACTATCGCGTCGCGCCCTGCAATGGCGCGGTTCAGCGAAGACATCAGCTGCTGCGGCAGGATCGCGTCCTCGCGCGTCTCGAAGGCCAGGCAGTCTTCGGCGCGCCAGCGTTCGATGCGCGCCCACCAGGGCGCGAGCCGCTCGGGCGCGAAGCTCTCGGGCAGCAGCGCCAGCAGGCCTTCGAGGATCGCCGCGCAGTCGCCCACCATCGGCACGTCGACATGCACCACCTTGTTGATGCTGCCGGGGTCGATGTCGATGTGGATCTTGCGCGCATGCGGGCAGAACTCGTCGAGCTTGCCGGTCACGCGGTCGTCGAAGCGCGCGCCGATGCACACCACCAGGTCGGCCTCGTGCATCGCGAGGTTGGCTTCGAGCATGCCGTGCATGCCCAGCATGCCGATGAACTTCGGGTCCGACGCGGGGAAGGCGCCCAGCCCCATGAGCGTGAGCGTGCACGGCGCGTGCAGCAGGTTCACCAGTTGCGTGAAGGCCTCGCAGGCCTCGGGGCCGGAGTTGATGAGCCCGCCGCCGCCGTAGATCACCGGCCGGCGCGCGGTGGACAGCAGGTCGGCCGCGCGCTGCAGCATGGCCTTGGGCGGCATCGCGGCGCGGCTGGTGCGCAGCGCGCGCAGCGGCGCTGGCTCGGGCGCGTGGCTCAGGCGGTCGAGCTGGATGTCCTTCGGCACGTCGAGCAGCACCGGGCCCGGGCGGCCGGTGGTGGCGATCTCCATTGCGCGGCGCACCAGCGAAGGCACGTCGTCCGCCGAGCGCACCTGCCGGTTCCACTTGGTCACCGAGCGCGACATGCCCAGCGCGTCGCTCTCCTGGAAAGCCTGCGTGCCGATGACGGCGGTCGCCACCTGCCCGCTGATGCACAGCACGGGCACCGAGTCGCTCATGGCGTCGAGCAGCCCGGTGATGGTGTTGCTCACGCCAGGGCCGGAAGTGACCAGCACCACGCCCACCCGGCCGGTGCTGCGCGCATAGCCTTCGGCCGCGTGCACCGCCGCCTGCTCGTGGCGCACCAGCACGTGGCGCAGCCGCGGCTCGCCGTGCAGCGCGTCGTACAGCGGCAGCGCGGCGCCGCCGGGGTAGCCGAAGATGGTGTCGACGCCGCACTCGACCAGCGTGTCGAGCAGGGCTTCGGCGCCGTTGCGCACCACGGGGGGCGTCTCGGGGTGGAGGGACAGGGAGGGCGTGAGGGGTAGGTCGAGCAGTCGCATGCCGTCAATTCTTCCGGTTTGAGCGCAAAATATGCTTCTTTCTTTTGGCTCTTTGGACTCGATTCATGAAGATCAATCGGCAAATCATCGGTGACAACGAAGGATCTTTCGACAAGACCGATCTGGCGATCCTCCGGGTGTTGCTGCTCGACTCCCGCAAGACCCTGCAGGAGATCGGCAACGAGGTCGGCCTGTCGCCCACCAGCTGCTGGACGCGCATCAAGAAACTCGAGGCCACGGGCGTCATCAAGCGCTACACGGTCGACGTCGATCCGGCCAAGCTGGGCTACCACGACTCGGTGATCGTGCAGGTCACGCTGGAGAGCCACACCGACGAGACGCTCTACGACTTCGGCCGCGTGCTAGCCACCATCCCGGAGATCCAGGAGGCCTACCTGGTCTCGGGCGACTACGACTACTACATCCGCATCGCCGTGCGCGACACCCGCGACTACGAGCGCCTCCTGCGCGAGAAGCTCTACAAGATCCCCGGCATCCGGCACAGCAAGTCGCACTTCGTGCTGCGCGTGCTGAAGGAGACCAGCGTGCCGGTCATCTGAAGAAGATGCGAACATCGCGGGGCACTGAAACTCCCCAAAGGATCTTCGGATGTTCGACTTCTTCAGGAAAAAACCTCCGCCCGCCCCCGCCATGGAGACGGGCCCCGCGGTTCCCGCGCCGCTGGCGGGCCGCGACGGGCACCTGGGCGCCATCGAGGCGATCAGGCTGGACGGCACCCTGCATTTCTTCGGCTTCGACTTCCGCAGCGACCTGGCGCTGTCGCCGCTCATTGCCGACCCCGCGCTCATGGCCCGCTTTGCCAGCCGTCACATGACACAGCGCGACGGCACGCACGACGAGGCCTACTGGAGCCAGCTCGTGGGCCATGCCGTCGAAGGCTCAGAGCTGTGCAGCGACGAGACCGGCCGCACCATCGACAGCCGTGCGCTGGCCGCCACCATCGCAAGCCTGGGCCGCGTGCGCCGCGAAGGCACGCCCGAGCCCGGCTTTGGCCTCCCCTACCACCTGCGCTACCTGCTGGGCGCGGCAGGCGGTTGGGAAGTGCCGGAAGAAGCCGGCGCCGAAGACGCCGATGTGTGGATCGGCCAGGTCGCGGGCGACGAGCCGGTCGCGGGCAGCACCACGCTGCAGGAAGTGGCCGCGCGGCTGCAGGCGCACCTGAATGCGCTGGTCGGCGCGGCGCCCGGCAACTGGGCGACGCTGTTTGCGGCACTCAAGAGCTGAAGAATCCGGCCGCTCAGAGCCGGACCAGCTCGACCCGCCGGTTCTTCGCGCGCCCCGCCTCGCTGTCGTTGGGCGCCACCGGCTCGGCCGAACCGGCGCCGCGTGTGGTGAAGCGGCGCGGGTCCACGCCGGCCTTCACCAGCACCGCGATCACCGCCAGCGCGCGGCGCTTCGACAGGTCGTCGTTGTGCTTCGCGTCGCCCTGCGCATCGGTGTGCCCCACCACCGACAGCTTCAGCGGCGGATTGCCGCGCATGAGCTTGGTCATTTCGTCGAGCGTGGGCTGCGACTCGGGCCGGATGATGTCCTTGTCGAGGTCGAACAGGATGCCGTAGAGGTTGATGCGCCCCGTCTCCGCCAGGCTCTTCTGCATGGCCGTGGCGTCGACGAAGACGATCTTGTTGTCTTCCATCGCCTTGGTCTCGACCACGCGCACGAAGGCATGGTTGCCCACATCGGCGTTGTGCTCGGCCAGCGCGATGCTGGCGTACACGGTGCCCGAGGGACCGGTCTTCTTCGCGAGCAGGTAGCGGCCGCTCACCGCGAAGTAGTTGCGCGCGTAGTCGCCCCGGCTGCCCAGGCGCGGCCATTCGGGGTTGTCGAAGGCCAGCGCGAAGTCATAGGGCGTGGTCGTGTCCACGCTGCCCGGGCGCGGCTTGTAGCACGACGCATTGGCCGTGCCGCAGCTGAACAGCACCTCGAAGCCCTTGGCCTTCAGGCTCGACTCGTAGTTGCGCTGCACCTCGAGCAGCGAGCGCTCCCTGGGCAGGCGGTAAAGGTAGAGCGTGACCTTGCCCTCGACCGGCAGCAGGTCGGGCTTGCCGCCGGCCCAGTTCTGGAACGGCTCCTTGATGAGGCCGACCTCGTCGTAGGCGGCGGCCTTGTAGCCGTCGAGCACCGCGCCCTCGTAGCGGCCGACCAGCGGATGGTCCTTGGCGGGCTCGGCGGCGAAGGCGCTCGCAACCGGCAGGCAGAGCAATGCCGCGCCCGCGATGCGCGCGAATCGGGCCATGAAAGCAGTCTGGGTCATCGGAGGCGTCTGCAAGAGCGGCGATGCGCTGCATGCTAGGCAGGGAAGCCGCCGCTGTGCATTCGACGGATGGCCTATGCCGTGGGCGGACTGCCCGGCCACGGCTCAATGCCTCAGCGCATCAACGTATTCGACGGCAAGGTCTCGTCCAGCAGCTTGCGTGCCGTCTCGATGCCCGCCACCGGCAGCAGCTTGGGGTCGAGCAGGCCGACCTGCACCAGCACGCTGGCCTGGTCCCAGTAGATGTGCTCGTGATAGAGCTTGTTGCCGCGGAACTTGATGACCGCCAGCAGCGGCACTTCCACGCGCTTGCCGGTGGGCGCCACGCCGGGCAGCATCCACGGGATCTCGGTGGTGTGCGTAAAGCTGAACAGCAGTTCGTCGACCACCTGCGTGGCGCCGATGGTGCGCGAGATCGAGGTGAGCGCCGTGTCGGGCGGATTGCTGTTGACGAAGTGGTTCGTATAGAACGCGTGCAGGTCCTTGTAGCCCACGCCGCCGGTCATGGTCGGGATGTGGTTGACGTACGGCTCGGCCACCATGGTGCCCATGGTGTCGTCGACGTTGCGCGTGCCGAACTCGTATTCGCAGTGCTTGTCCCACAGCGCCGAAAGGTCGTAGTTCGGGCCGATGGCGTCCTTCAGCGTGGCGATGCTGCGCTCGTGCGCCATGAGCGCCGAGGGCTTGTGGAAGTGCTCGCCGCCCGCGCGCGCGAAGGCATGGTCCATGCCGGGATAGACGTACAGCGACACGCCGGGCCGCCCCTTGAGCGCGGCCAGGATGCGGTCGCGCGCCTCGGGCGGGCAGAACTTGTCGAGCTCGGCGATGTGCAGGGTCAGCGGGCATTGGATCTTGTCGGCCTCGTCCAGCGCGGCGTCGATGCCCACGCCGTAGTAGCCGACCACCGCGTCGGCGTCGGTACGGCAGGCGCTGAGGTAGGCGAGCTTGCCGCCGAGGCAGAAGCCGAGGACGCCGACTTTCTTTTCTGTCACCTCGGCGCGGGCGCGCAGCGCGTCGATGGCGGTCTGCATGTCCTGCATGCCCTTGGCCTCGTCGAAGCCGCCGTAGAGGGCAAAGGCGCGCTGCCAGTCGGCTTCGCTGTAGCCCAGTTCCACGCCGGGTTCCTGGCGCCAGAACAGGTCGGGCACCAGCACCACGTAGCCTTCTTCGGCGTAGTAGTCGGCCACCTCGCGCATCGTGTGGTTGATGCCGAAGATTTCCTGGGCGATCACGAGGCCGGGGCCGGTGCCGGCCTCGGGCAGCGCGAGGTAGCCGCGGAAGGCGCCGCTGCCGTCGGCGGCCTGCATCTGGATGTATTGGCCCGAAGCCTTGGTTTTCTCTTGCATGTGGGTTCTCCGTTCTATTGCAAACATTCCGGGTGCCGCGTCGTCACCTGGTAGTAGCCCGAGTGAAAGACCAGCGGCTCGCCGTCGAAGCGGTCGTAACGCTCGACCTCGCCGATGAAGATGAGGTGATCGCCCCCGTCATACTGCCTGACATTGCGGCAGACGAAGCGCGCGATGACATCGTTGAGCAAGGGCACGCCCGCCGTGCCCTCGCAGCAGTCCACGCCGCCGAACTTGTCGGCCTGCGGCGTCGAGAACTGGCGCGACAGGTGATGCTGGTGCGCTGCAAGCACGTTGATCGCGAAATGGCTGGCGCCGGTGAAGTCCGCCAGGCTCGGCGCATTGCGCGCCAGGCTCCACAGCACCAGCGGCGGATCGAGCGACACCGACGAGAACGAGTTGGCGGTCATGCCCACGCGGCGCCCGTCGATGGCGCGCGTGGTGATGACGGTCACGCCGGTGGAGAACTGGCCCAGCGCCTTGCGGAAGTCGCGCCGGTCGAAGCGGTCGACCGCGGCCTCGCGCGCCCTGGCCTCCAGGAAGCGGTCGGCCTCCGCCGCGTCGAACCACCAGGGCGCGAAGGCGCGCGGATCGTCGAAGCCGTTGACCACCGTGCTCGCGACTGAAGGCATGTGCGTCGCGCTCTGCAGCAGCTTGTGCAGGTGCGGCGTGGGCGGCGCGAGCAGGCTGCGGGTCCAGTCGGTGGCCCAGCGGGCGTAGCCCTCCCAGTAGCGGTCGAAGGTCTGCTGCATCCATGCCGCGTCGAAGGAGGCGTCGCCGTTTTCGAGGATGCGCTCGAGGTAGATGTGGGCGCTCTTGGCCGCGTTGTTCGAGCCCTGGCCGGTGATCGGGTCGTTGAGCACCACCACGTCGGCCAGGCCCAGCACCTTGCGCCCCGAAGGCAGCGTGGCGATCGGCTTGCGCACCGTGGGCGCGAAGCTGCCGGCGAGGATGCCGTTGTCGTCGGTCAGCTCGATGTCGCGACAACGCTCGGCCTCCCAGGGCAGGAAGGTTTCGAGGATCTGCTTGCTGCGCGCCAGGTGCTCCTGCGGCGTCTTCACGTCGGCCCAGCAGCCCATCGGGCCGCCCGGAAGGCCTTCGAACACCATGATCTCGCACGGTCCGCTGGTCGTGAGCGCGGGGAACACGAAGTACTCGCCCACGCCGGGAATCAGGTTGAAGCACACGCGCGAATACGGCTGCGCCGGCCTCATGCCCTTCACGTAGGTCAGCGCCAGCACGCGCTGCGGTGCGTCGAATGCGCTGCGCTCGGCGTCGCGCTCGAAAAGCTTCGCGATCTCGCCCTTGCCGCTGGCCACGACCACCAGTTCATGCGTGAGAGCGCACGCCTCCAGCGCCTCGAGCCCCACGGCCTTCAGCACGAGCCGGCCGCCGCGTTGCTCGAAGGCGTTCATCCAGCCGTGGATCTTCACGCGCTGGTCGACCGACTGCGCCGCGCCGTCGAGCCGCGCGCTCCACTCGATGGCCTTGCCGCCCTGCGGGTTGCGCACCGTCATGCCGATGCCTTCCACGCGCGGGCAGTCGTCGGCCCAGAAGCAGAGGCCGAGTTCGCGCTCGGTCTGCAGCGCGGTCTCGAACATGCACTGGCTGGACATGACAGGCCCCTCGAAAATCTCCCGCGCGCTGCGGTTCGAGTAGACCGTCACCTCGTGCCCTGCCGCCTGCAGGCCCAGCGCGAGCTGCATGCCGGACTGGCCGGCACCGACGATGGCAACGCTGCGTTTCATCGCGCTCTCAGGCCGCCGCTGCGGCGCAGGTGTCGATGTAGCGATCGGCCTCCACGGGGTCTGCGAACCACGGGAAGAAGGTGCGCGGATCGTCGAAGCCGTTGGCGAAGGCGCTGGCCAGCGTCGGCATCGCGCCGGCGCTGCCGAGCAGCTTCAGCACATGGGGCGGCGGCGGCGCGAGCAGCATGTTGGTCCACTGCGTGACCCACTGCGAATAGCCGAACCAGTAGCGGTCGAAGGTCTGCTGCATCCACGAGGCATCGGCCGCGCCGTCGCCGCGCGCGAGGATGCTCTTGAAGTAAACGTCGGCGCACTTGGCCGCATTGTTCGAGCCCTGGCCGGTGATCGGGTCGTTGAGCACCACCACGTCGGCCAGGCCCAGCACCTTGCGCCCCGATGGCAGCGTGGCGATGGGCTTGCGCACCGTGGGCGCGAAGCGGCCGGCGAGGATGCCGTTGTCGTCGGTCAGCTCGATGTCCTTGCAGCGCTCGGCCTCCCACGGCGTGAAGGTGTCGAGAATCCACTTGCTGCGCGCCAGGTGCTCCTGCGGCGTCTTCACGTCGGCCCAGCAGTCCATGGGGCCACCCGGAATGCCTTCGAACACCATGATCTCGCAGGGGCCGCTGGTCGTGAGCGCGGGGAACACGAAATACTCGCCCACGCCCGGAATCAGGTTGAAGCACACGGCCGAGAAGGGCTCGCGAGGCTTCATGCCCTTCACGTAGGTCAGGGCCAATGCGCGCTGCGGCTTGTCGAAGGTCGATTTGTGGGCGTCGCGCTCGAAGAGCTTCGAGATCTCGCCCTTGCCGCTCGCCACCAGCGTGAGGTCTTGCGTCTGGGTGCAGGTCTCGAGCTCGTCGATGCCCGCGTCCTTGAAGACCAGCTCGCCGCCCTTCTTCTGGAATTCGGCCATCCATGCCGGGATCTTCACGCGCTGGTCGACCGACTGCGCGCTCGAATGCAGCCGCGCCGCCCAGTCGATGGCCTTGGCGCCCTTCTGCTCGGGGTGCGGCACGGCCAGGCCGATGCCGTCGACCGTGGGGCATTCCTCGGCCCAGTGATCAAGCCCGAGGTCGCGCTCGATCTGCAGCGAAGTGTTGAACATGCACTGGCTGGACATGACCTTGCCGTTGCGTATGTCTTCGCCCGTGCGGTTGCTGAACATCGTGACTTCATAGCCCGCGCCCAGCAGGCCGAGCCCCAGTTGCAGGCCCGACTGGCCCGCGCCGACGATTGCGATTCGCTTCATTGCCTTGCTCCTTGCTTGCTTGTTGGCTTGCTTGCTAGTCCATCAACTTGGGAATGGCCGGCACGGCCTGCTCGGGGCCCATGGCCGCGTAGCCGCCGTCCACCGCGTAGTCGGCACCGGTCACGAAGCTCGCGTGGTCGGAGCACAGGAACAGCACCACCTGCGCCACCTCGTCGGGGTCGCCCACGCGGCCCAGCAGGTGGAAAGGCGCGGCCACGCGATCGGTCTTGGCGCGGTCGCCGTTGCTCAGGCGGTCCATCACGGCCGACCATGTCCAGCCCGGCGACACGCTGTTCACGCGGATGCGGTCGCCCGCCAGGTCCATCGCCATGTTGCGGGTGAGCTGCGCCATCGCGGCCTTGCTGACCGGATACAGCCAGCGCCCCGTCTGCGCCACGCGCGAGGAAATGCTCGTGAAATTGACCACCGCGCCGCCACCGGCCGCGACCATGTGCGGATGCACCGCCTGCAGCATCGCCACGGCGCTCGCCACGTTCACGTTGAACGAGGTGAGCCAGTCGGCGCGCGGCGACTTGAAGCCGTCGTCCACATACGAGCACGCGAGGTTGACCAGAAAGTGCACGCCGCCGTGCCGCTGCGCGGCCTGCGCCACGCAGGCCGCCACCTGGGCGTCGTCGGTGATGTCGGTGTGCGAGAAGAGCGCGCCGGCGCCCAGCGAATCGGCCAGCGCCTGTCCGTTGGCGGCGTCGATGTCGGCAACGGTCACCTTCACCCCGGCCGCGTGCAGCGCGCGCACCACGCCGGCTCCTATCAATGTGGCACCGCCGGTGACGATGGCGCTCCTGCCTTCGAGTCCCTTGAACATGACGCTTGCTCTCCTCTTGGTGGATCGACCGGGCCGGGCTGGCCCGTGGGGTCGTACGTTAGGAGGTCGAGCGGCGCGGACGCATCCCGCAAGCGCAGGCGCTGTCCCTGCCGCGCATGTTTTTCGGCGAGGGACAGTCCGAATTGTGGGCGGGGATGGTTTTTGCTACGGTGCCCCAGCCCCATGGAAACCGCCGCCACGACCCCACGGCTGCCGCTGCAGCGCTACCGACTGTTCGAAAGCCACGACGTGGACGAGGCGCGCGAGAGCGTGGCCCGCGTGTTCTGCCCGCACGGCCTGAACATGCTGCGCCCGCGCACCGAACTGGACGCCTGCCACCACAGCGCACGCCTGCACCGGGACGTGAGCCTCAACTATGTGCAGTACGGGCCGGGCGTGCAGATCGAGCCGGGCTACCTGCAGGACTTCTTCCTGCTGCAGATTCCGCTGCGCGGCGGCGCCGACATCCGCTGCGGCGCGCAGCAGGTCGACGCCACGCCCAGCCTCGCCTCGCTGCCCTCGCCCACCGAGCCGCTCTCCATGCGCTGGGCCGACGACAGCCCGCACCTGATCGTGCGGCTGGCAAGGCCGGCGCTGCAGTCGCGGCTGGAAGCGCTGCTGCAGGCACCCGTGCGGCAGGCGCTGGTGTTCGAGCTCGGCGTGCCGCTCGACAACCCCGCGCTGGCGCCGCTGGTGCATTTCATCGACTACCTGCGGCTCACGCTCGATGCCGGCAACGCCCTGCAGACGGGCGGCAACCGCCTGGCCGAGCATGCCGAGGGCTACCTGATGTCGAGCCTGCTGATGTCGGCGCGGCACAACCACTCGGGCGCACTGGCCGGCGACGCGCAGCGCGGCCTGATGCCGCGCGTGGTGCGCAGGGCGCAGGAATTCATGTCGGCGCACGCGGAGCAGCCGGTGTCGCTGGCCGACGTGTGCCGCGAGGTCGGCTGCAGCGCGCGGGCGCTGCAATTGGCGTTTCGTCAGCACGCGGGCCAGGGGCCGATGGAGTTCCTGCGCGAACTCAGGCTCGACAAGGTACGGGCCGACCTGCTGGCCGCGGCGCTGAGCGACGACGGCGGCGGCGTGCGCGAGACGGCGGAGAAATACGGATTCCTCCACCTTGGCCACTTCGCGGCGCAGTACCGCGCCCGCTTCGGCGAAAGGCCCTCCGAGACGCTTGCGCATGGCGCACGCGCCGGCAAAGCCGAGATATCATGAGAATAGTTCTTATTTGATACGAGGCATCGAATCGGCCATTCGTTCGAGGCCGCCGCACCGCGCCGCCTCGACGATCGCATGACCGCTTCCGCCAACATCTCCAAGTCCCGCATCGTCTGGCGCATCGCCGCCGGCATGCTCGGCGGCTATGCCTTCACCTGGGGCTTCATCGCCCTGGCCATCGGCCTGCTGTTCGCAGCCCGCATGGAATTCCACGATGCCGAGGCCCTGGGCTACATCGTGGGCTTCATCGTCTTCCTGGTCGCGTTTCTCTGGGCCTTTTCGGCGCAGAGCCTGGCGCGCGTGTGGGTGGTGCTGGCTGGCGGCGGCGCGCTCATGACCGGTGCCGCCTGGCTGGTGCAGCGCGCGCTGCTTTGATTGTTGGCGCGCACGCGCAAGGAGACCCAAGTCCGTGTTCCAGAATTTCCGCCTCTCGATGGCCTGGCTTCATACGTGGTTCGGCCTCGTGCTGGGCTTCGTGCTGATGGCCGTCTTCTTCTTCGGCTCGCTGTCGGTGTTCGACCGCGAGATCGACCGCTGGGCGATCCCCTCGACCCGCTTCGCGCCGCAGCCCATGCCATCGTTCGACAAGATGCTGCTGCCCGTCTTCCAGGAGATGAAGCCCAGCACCCAGAGCATCGAGCAGGCCCGCGGCCGCGTGAGCGGCCCCATGGCCGACAGCTTCCCGGTGGTCAAGAGCTGGGGCGCCTACACCACGCACCGCGACCCGGTGCTCAGCCTGTTCGCCAGCTATGAGCTGCCCAATGCCAAGGACCCCGAAGACAGCGTGTTCGGCGACCGCACCATCGACCCGCGCAACGGCAAGCTGCTGCCCGACGATCACCTGAAGATCGGCAGCCAGTTCTTCTACCCGCTGCACTACAGCCTGCACCTGGAGTGGAAGAACCTGGGCTACTTCATCGTCGGGTTCTCGGCGCTGGTGATGCTGGTGGCGCTGGTCAGCGGCGTCGTCATGCACCGCAAGATCTTCCGCGAGCTCTTCACCTTCCGCCCGCGCAAGCACACGCAGCGCAGCGCGCTCGACCTGCACAACCTGACCGGCGTGGTGGCGCTGCCCTTCCATTTCATCTTCGCCTTCTCGGGGCTGGTGATCTTCGGCAGCATCTACTTTCCGATCACCGACACCCAGCTCAAGCCGCTGCACGACCTGCATGAAAAGCACGAGGCGCTGGAAACCGGCCTGCCGCACGACCGCGCGGGCGTGCCCGGCACGCTGGCCTCGGTGGACGCCATGGTGGCCGAGGCCCGCCGCCGCTGGGCGGCGAAAGAGATGGCGGGCGATGTCGGCTTCCTCAGCGTGCAGCACGTGGGCGACGCCAACAGCTACGTCAGCGTGTACCGCGCCGGCACCGACCGCATCGCGCTGACCGGCGAAGGCATCCACTTCAAGGCCTCGACCGGTGAAGTGCTGCGCGAAGACCCGCCGCTCACGCCGGTGGCCAGCGTCAACACCTTCCTCACCGGCCTGCACCTGCAGCACTTCCGCCACTGGCTGCTGCGCTGGCTGTACGTGCTGGGCGGCCTCTCGGGCTGCGCGTGCATTGCCACCGGCTTCATCTTCTTCGTGGAAAAGCGCAAGCGCCAGCATGCGAAGCAGGAACGCGGCGGCGCGCGCTGGGTCGACGCCTTCGCTGTGACCACCGTGACCGGCATGCTCGTCGCCACGCTGGCCATGCTGATCGGCAACCGCCTGCTGCCGGACGATCTGCCCGCGCGCGGCGACTGGGAGAAATACGTCTTCTGCGGCGCCTGGCTGCTCGCATTCGCGCACGCCATCTGGCGCACCGCGCCCGTGGCGCAGGCGCGCATGGCGCCGGCCTGGGCCGAGCAGTGCTGGGCCATCGCCGTCATGGCCGTGTCCGCGGTGCTGCTGAACTGGGTGACCACCGGCGACCACCTGCTGCGCACCATCGGCCAGGGCTACTGGCCGGTGGCGGGCGTCGACCTGTTCATGCTCGCCAGCGCCGCGGTCGCGGTCATGGCCGCGCGCAAGCTCGGCAACCGCGCCGGCGTGGCCACCGCCCCAGCCACGCCTCGCGCAACGCCCACCAACGTGAAGGAGAGCGCCCGTGCCTGACGCCATCCTCCTGCTGCTGGCCGTGCTGGCCAACATCGCCGGCCTCGGCTGGCTGGCGCTGGCCATGGACGTTCACTGGGAACAGGCATTCGGCCCGGTGCCCGCGTCGCGCGGCACGGTCGTGCTGCTGAGGGTGCTCGGCGTGGCGGGGCTGGTCGTCTCGCTGCTGCTGTGCCTGGCGGTCGACCACGCCTCGATGGCCTCTCTGGTGTGGTTCATGACGCTGGCCGGCGCCGCGCTGACGATTGCCTTCACTGCAGCCTGGAAGGCGCGCTGGCTGGCGCTGCTGGTGGCCTGGGTTCGGCCGGCTTCCTGAACATTTCGGCGGTCACCCCGGGGCCGCTTCGCCGATGCCGTGCCAGGACGGCGCGGACTCGAGGTGAACATGCCGCTGCTTCGACGGGGTGAACGGCGTATCGAGCGTCCCCAGCGAAAACGATATCCAGGCGGCGGCATCGCCGTGAATGCTGTGCCACGTCAACGGGGAGCCGCACCCCGAACAGAAGGTCCGGGTGACCCCGGGCGATGAACCGCGGCTGCGCACCAGCCCGTCGCCGGCCTTGACCACGAAATCGCCAGTCGGCACGCTGCCATAGGTGGCGAAGGCGGCCCCATGGGCCTTGCGGCACATGCTGCAGTGGCAGTGAGAGACCGCCCTGATCCTGGAGCGGACTTCGTACCTGACACCGCCGCACAGGCAGCTGCCCTCGAAAAAAGCCGGTGCGGCACCCGTATTCACACGGGTTTCTCGGGAGTCTTGTTCAGGCTTCATGGCGCCATTCTGCGTGAGCGGGCTCCCCCGGAATACCATGAAAAAGTATTCCCCCGGGCGCCGGGAAGACGGGTTGGCCGAAGACATAATTGCGGCCGCACGCGAAAGCGGGCCGGTCCCAGCATTCATCCGGCGCACCCAAGCAAGCTGAACACGATTTCCAAGGCAGAAGCGATCTATGAGGCTAGGCAGCAAAGGCTGTTGGCGAATTGGCTGGTCGATCGCAAAGCTCTGGCTGGCTCTCCTGCTGGCCATCCTGCCCTGTGCGCACGCCGACGAATCGCCGCGGAACGAAGACACCGCCGTCCACATCACGCGGGCGGAACTGCTTTCCGTGACCGGTACCGGCTATTCCCTCCCCCCTCAGCACATCGAAGCCGACACGCTGCTGAGCGACGGCTGGAAGCCGGTCGACCTTCCGTACACCGCCGCGCGCGAGCTCGTGCCCACGGCCTCGAGCGGCATGCGGGCCATCACCGACTGGTACCGCATCGACCTTTCCGGTCAGCCCCGCACGACGCAACAACGCGTTCTGTACCTCCCGCGCTGGAAGACCCTGGGACACATCTCGGTGTACGGCGACGGCGTGCTGCTCTACCAGTCGCACGGCAGCCCGATCCACAACGGCTACAACCACCCGCTGCTGCTGCCGCTGAACGCGACCGCGAACACGCTGTCGCCGACGTCCGTGCTGATCCGCGTCGACCGCCTGCGCAACAGCGGAAGCGGTTTTTCGACGGTGTGGGTGGGCGACGAGCACGCCCTGGCCTGGCGCTACCAGTCGCGCCAGCTGCTGCAGGTGCAGTTGCCGTTCATGGGCAGCGCCGCGTTCCTGGCGGTGGGCGCCTTCGCGTTCGCGGTGTGGCTGGGCAAGCGGCGCGAGTCGCTCTATTTGCTGTTCTCCGCCATCTCGGGCGTGGCGTTCCTGCGGATGCTGCACTACTACGTGGGCGGCAGCTACATCCCGATTTCGGACGAATGGTTCGAATGGATGACCGTGTCCAGCCTGCTCTGGCTGATCGTGCTCATCCACCTGTTCCTGCAGCGCCTGCACCAGCAGCCCTCGGCCTGGCTGACCCGCGTGGCGCTGGGCCTGACGCTGGCCTGCAATCTCGCGACGCTGCCGCACGTGTCGACCTCGATCGTCAGCCTGTACCTGTTCACGCCACTGCTCAACCTGGCGGTACTGCCCGTCGCGGTACTGATCTTCGCAGTGAACCTGCGCAAGGCCCTGCGGGCGCAACTGCCCGAAGGCCGGCTGGTGGCGGGCTGGACCGTGTTCGCGGTCGTGTTCACTTCCTATGACGGGCTGCTGCAGAACAACCTGGTCAGCCCGGAGAGCGTGTACACCTCGCCCTACGCCATCATCAGCCTGTTCTTCGTCTTCTCGTTCATCATGTTCCAGCGCTACACCGGCGCGTTCGCCGAGGTCGGGCGGCTGAACACCGAGCTGGTCCTGCGGCTGCGCGCGCGCGAAGCCGAGCTGGAGCAAAGCTACCAGCGCCTGCGCGTCATCGAGAACCAGCAGATGCTCAATGCCGAGCGGCGGCGCCTGATGCAGGACATGCACGACGGCCTGGGCTCGTCGCTGATCAGCGCCATCCGCTCGGTGGAACGCGGCACCATGAACGAGGCCGAGATTTCCAGCGTGCTCAAGAGCTGCATGGAAGACCTGAAGCTGGTGATCGACTCCATGGAAAGCGTGGACGCCGACCTGCTGCTGCTGCTGGCGACCCTGCGTTTTCGCCTGGCGCCGCGCATCGAGAGCGCCGGCGTCGCGCTGCGCTGGGAAGTGCAGCCGGTGCCGGTGCTGGCCTGGCTGGACCCGAACAGCGCGCTGCACATCCTGCGCATCGTGCAGGAATGCGTGGCCAACGTGCTGCGCCACACCCGGGCTTCCTCCATCTGCTTCAGCACCATGACGGTGCACGACGGCGTCTGCGTGGTGATCGAGGACAACGGCGAGGGCTTCGCCGTGGACGAGGCCCTGCGCCGCAACGGCCGCGGGCTGCGCAACCAGCAGCAGCGCGCCCAGGCCATCGGCGGCGCGGTGAGCTGGGAGTCCGGCAGCGCCGGAACCCGCTTCACGCTCTGGCTGCCGCTTCACCGCGAAGCCGACGCCGCCAGGACTCTCGATCCCGCCTGAACCCGGGCTTCAGGGCAGCACCGGATTCGCGGTCGCGTTGGCGATAGCGGCGTCGGCATCCACGCGCAGCATGAAGCGCTTGGCCACCAGGTCGTTGGCGGCGGCCGTCACGGCAGCCACGTAGCCCGCCTGGTCGGTATAGCGCTCCTGCAGCGACAGGCGCGGGTCGGTCGTGCCGGCACGCACGGCCGTCGTCTTCACGAACGGGAAGTACGCGCCGAACAGCCCCGCCTGATCGATGCGCCCCGGCTGGTTGGTGGTGTTCCAGCCGGTGTTCGTGCCCACGGGCACCGCCACGTCGAGGCTGCGGATGCCCGCGATGTCGTTGCCGTCGGCGTCGACCTGCGGCACCAGGATCGCGTAGTCGCGCCCCAAGTAGGCCGGCGGCACCTGGGTGGCGATGCCGCTTTCGTCCTGCGGGCGGTAGTTGGGGCCCCAGTCGAGCAGCGAGTAGCCGTTCACCAGGCCCGTGTAGCTCACGCCGGGAATGGCCGGAAAGCCGACCCGTGCCGGGCGCACCAGCGTGCCGTCGGCGATCTTCGGCACCTGGTTGTCGGGCGGCGTGGTGCCCTTGACGACCCAGTCTTCCAGGTTCTGGTAGAGCGCACGAACGACCGGAACCACGCCCGCGTTGGCATTGGTCGCATAGAGCGCCCCCGCACCGGCGCCGGGCACCGACGCCAGCCCCAGCAGATGGTGCGAGCTGGCGTAGTAGTAGATGCGCGCGTTTGCAGGCTGCACCAGGTCGGTCGTGCCCCAGGCGTCGGTCAGCAGCGGCGAGCCCTGCAGCGTCCAGAACTCGGTGCCGCTGAAGCCGATGAACAGCTTGGGGCAGGTGCCGCTCGCCTCGCAGCGCGACAGGATGCCGCCGCGCCGCTGCGCCACGTCGTCCACGTAGTCCTTCGAGAGGCCGCGCGTGCCGGCCTGGCCGAAGGCCGTGTGGTCGGCGCGCACGCCGCCGCCGCCGCCGGGCACGGAGAAGCGCATGTTGATGTTGGTCTGCCGCGCAGCGATCTGCGCGAACACGCCGTCGAACACCTTCGCGCCCGCACGGTCCTCGTTGAAGCCCAGATGCACGAAGGTCTTGATGAAGTTGCCGCACTGCGAGACGCCGGAGGCAATGGTGTTCCTGATCGCCGCCGCCACCGGGTTTGCAGTACCCGCCGCGTCGGCGGTGTCGCGATGGAAGAAGCTGATCATGTCGCGCAGCGCCGCGAGCCCCAGGCCCATGACCTTCGGGTCTTTCGCGATGTAGACCAGCTCGTACAGGTACGCCGGGTCCCACTTGTCCTTCAGGCACACGTTGGTCTCGTCGGGCGTGCCCGGGAACGGCGTGGCGGCGCCGCACTTGGCGAACTTCCAGTCGCTCGCGGGAATGAGCTGGCGCGCATCGCCCTCGTTGATGCGTCGGGTGAGCACATAGCCGGGTCTGGTGTTGTCCAGGCTGGCCGTGGCGTAGGCCTGCATCGCCGCGTTGAACGGGCCGCCCGGCAGGGGCAGCGAATCGTTCGTGGCCACAGTGGGCAGCAGCTCGGCGCGGTAGGTGCCGGTGATGCTGCTGCCGTCGGCGTTCTTGGCGACCGGCACCTTGAGCGTGAGCTTGCCCGGCCCCGCGGGCACGTCGCCCTGCCATGCGGCCGTGAGGAACACATAGCCGCGCGAGGCGAAGTACGGGTCGAGGTTGACGATGTTGCCGCGGTTCGGTGCGTCGTAGCGCAGCACGCCGCTGGCCTTGCTCATGTCCTTGGGCTTGAAGAGCACGAAGTCGGAGGTGTACTCGACCTTGCCGTTGGCGTTCAGCGGCGCGAGCGACAGGTCCTGGATGATGGCGTTGCGCGCGTCCTTGGGGTCGACCTCGCCGGTGAAGGTGCCGGTGATCTTCTCGTAGGCACCCGCGCTGCCGAAGGTGCCGGGCACGTCCTCCGTCGCGGTGATGGCGAGCTTGTACCTGGGCGCGGCGGCGGAGGCGGCCGGCGTGCTCGGGGTGGCGGGCGTGGCGGTGATGGGCAAAGGCAGCAGCAAGCCGCCGCCTCCCCCGCCGCTTCCGCCGCATGCAGTCAGAAAAAGGGCGGCCGAAGCCACCGTGGCAGCCTTGAGGCTCCAGCGTTTCATGGTTTGTCTCCTGTTGTGTGTCTTGTTTTGTCGCGGCGCCGATCCCCGCTACGGCGGGGGAACTACTCGGCCTCGATGCCGGCGGCCTTCACGATGCGGCCCCACTTCTGCGACTCGGCCGCCTGGAACTTCGCCAGGTCCTCGGGCGTGGTGGTGAACACCTCGGTGCCGGTGGGTTCGTAGAACGCGGTCTTCGCCGCCTCGCTCTTCGCAGCCTTCACCAGCAGCTCATTGAGCCGCTTGACCACGGCCGGCGGCGTCTTGGCGGGCGCATAAGCGGCGAACCAGTAGCCCATTTCGTAGCCCTTCACGCCGGCTTCGGAAATGGTGGGCACGTCGGGCGCGAGCGGCGAGCGCGCCGAGCTGGAGAAGCCCAGCGCGCGCAGCTTGCCGGCCTTGACCTGCGGCAGGCCGGTGGCGGTGTCGGTGATCATCATGTTGATCTGCCCGCCCAGCAGGTCGGTCACGGCGAGCGTGTTGCTCTTGTAGGGCACGTGCAGCAGCTTGATGTCTGCCATCTGCTGCAGCAGCTCGCCGGCCATGCGGCTGGACGAGCTGCCGCTGCCGAAGCTGTACTTGCCCGGCTCCTTCTTGGCGAGCGCGATGAACTCGGCCACGTTCTTGGCCGGGAACGACGGGTTCACCACCATGATCTGCCCGCCCTTGCCCAACGCGGCGACCGGCGAGAAGTCTTTCACCGGGTCGTAAGGCAACTTCTTGAACAGGTGCTCGTTGGCTGCATGCGTGGTGTTGGTGGTGATCAGCACCGTGTAGCCGTCGGCGGGTGCCTTGGCCACGTTCTGCGAGGCGATGAAGCCGCTGGCGCCGGCCTTGTTGTCGATGATGACGGCCTGCTTGGTCTCGGTCGCGATCTGGTTGCCCAGCGCGCGCGCGATCTGGTCGGTGGCCGTGCCGGCCGCGAAGGGCACGACGAAGGTGATGGCCTTCTCTGGAAAGGCCTGCGCATGGCCCAGCAGCGGCGCGAGCGCCAGCGCGGTGGTCAGCACGGTCAGGGGAAATCGTTTCACTTTTTGTCTCCGGATTGAATGGGCAAGGGGAAAAAATCGAAAGCCGCCGCTACGGCCCGGCCAGCAAAGGCACGAGCGAGCGAGGCACGCGAACGGGCATGTCGAGCAGCAGGAAGGACAGCGCTTTGCCGTGCGCATCGAGGTTCAGTGCATCGTTCACGCCGCCGTCGAGCACGGCGTCGAGCACGAAGTTCATCGCATGCAGCTTCGGCAGCAGAAAGCGCTGTACCTGCGACGGCGCGCGGTGGCGGAACTGCTCGGCCACGCGCTCGGGGGTGAGCTGTTCGGCCAGCAGCGGATACAGCCCGGCATGCCAGGCGATGACGCTGATGTTGGAGCGGTCGCCCTTGTCGCCGGTGCGGCCGTGGGCCGCGCGGTAGAGGGGCACGTCGATGGTGTCTTCCAGAATCTCGTTCATGCGAGTTCCTCCTGGGTCAGCAGCGTGAAACGCACCGGCACCGCCTCGCGCGACAGCAGGCACGACAGCGTGTTGAGCCTCGGCGTGAGCGCGGTGCGCACGCCACCACCGCCGGCCGGGCCACAGGTGTAGAGCGCCATCACCTCTCGGCCCAGCCGCTCGGCCTGGGCGCGGTCGGCATGGGTGGCCGCGACGCGCAGGCGCACATCGCGCAGGCCGCTGTCTGGCGTGTCGGCCAGTGCGCGGCCGGCGTCGTCGCCGAGGATGCTCAGCGCGCCGATCAGGTCGACGCGCAGCGCCAGGCCGTCCAGCCGCTTCTTCAACACATCGGTCGCGAGCCGCGCGCGTGCCTCGGCACGCGGGCCCGCGTAAGAGATTTCGCCCTCGGCCAGCCAGCCGCCTTCATGGCAGACGTTGACCTTGTAGTTGCCCGGCCGCGCATGCCCGCGCACGCCGCGCAGCTCGACGCGGTCGGAACCCGGCAGCGCTCGCACCTCGGCATCGGAAATGTCGGCCACCACGTCGGGCGTCAGGTAGGCGGCGGGATCGTGCACTTCGTAGAGCAGTTGCTCCTTCACCGTGGCTTCAGTCACGAGGCCGCCCGTGCCGTCGGCCTTGCCGATGACGCAGCCGCCGTCGGCGTCGATCTCCGCGATGGGAAAGCCGACCGACTCGAGCCCCGGCACGTCCTTGTAGCCGGGGTCGGCAAAGTAGCCGCCGCAGACCTGCGCGCCGCATTCGAGCAGATGGCCGGCCATGGTGGCGCGGCCCAGCCTGTCCCAGTCGTCGGCGCGCCATCCGAAGTGCGACATGGCCGGCCCCACGGTCAGCGACGGGTCGGCCACGCGCCCGCACACCACGATCTGCGCGCCCGCGTCGAGCGCGGCGGCAATCGGCTCGGCGCCGATGTAGGCGTTGGCGCTGACCACGCTCAGACCTTCCATCCGCGCGCCGAGCGCTTCGCCCAGCACCGCGCGGTGTTCGGCGCCAGAGAGGTCGTCGCCCTCCACCACCGCGATGCGCGGCGCGCTGGCGCCCAGTTCGCGCGCCATGCGGGCGATGTGCCTGGCGGCCGCGCGCGGGTTGGCCGCGCCGAAGTTGCTCACGATGCGGATTCCGTGCGCCAGGCAGCGCGCCAGCACAGGCCGCAGCATGTCGTCGAGCAGCGGTTCGTAGCCGGCATCGGGGTTGGTACGGCGGCGCAGTTGCGCCAGGGCCAGGGTGCGCTCGGCCAGCGTTTCGAAGATGAGGAACGCGCGCCGCCCCGCGGGGCCTTGCGCGAGACGCGCGATCAGCGTGTCGACCACGGGGCCGGCGGCGTCGGTGCGGTCGCCCGAGAAGCCGGCCGCGCATCCGATCAACAGCGTGGGCGTTGCAGCAGTGGAAGTCATCGAGCCGCACTGTAGGCAGCCACCCATCATCCGTAAAATCGAAAATACGGATCGATTGATCCGCTTTTCAAATAATCGGCCAGACACCGAAACAGAGACATGAGAAAGACGCCAGACCTCTCCACGCGGCAACTGCGCGCCTTTCTCGCGTTGGCGGAGCACCGCAACTTCACGCGCGCGGCGCAGACCAGCCACCTGTCGCAGCCGGCCTTCAGCGCCTTGATTCGCACGCTCGAAGACGCCGTCGGCACACGCCTGTTCGACCGCGACACGCGCAGCGTGCAACTCACGCCAGAGGGCCTGTTGTTCGAAGGCTCGGCGCGCCGGCTGCTCGACGACATGGGCAATGCGATGGTCGACCTGGCCGACCATGTGGAGCGCCGCAAGGGCCGCGTGCGCGTGGCCGCCCTGCCATCGCTCGCGGCCGGCTGGCTGCCCGCGGTGTTCGCGGAATTCATGCAGGCCTGGCCCGGCATCCGCGTCGACCTGGACGACGCGCTGTCAGATGCCTGCATTGCGCTGGTGCGCGCCGGCCAGGCCGACTTCGCGCTCGCCGCCTCGGGCGCGGAGGCCGCGGCGGGCAGCGACCTGCGCGCGCGCAAGCTGTGCAGCGACCGCTTTCACCTGGTGTGCCGCGCCGACCATCCGCTGGCGCGCGAACCGCGCCTCACGGTGAAGAAGATCGCGCCCTACCCCTTCATCCAGATGGCGCGCAACAGCAGCGTGCGGCAGGCGCTCGACGCCGCGCTGCATCCGCAGCGGCTGAACGCGGTGTTCGAGGTGGAGCACCTGGCCACCGTCATGGGGCTGGTCGAGGCGGGCCTGGGCATCAGCGTGGTGCCGGCGCTCACGCTGTTCCACTTCCAGCGCGAGACGCTGGTGACGCGAGCGCTGCCGCTGCCCGCGCTGACCCGCACGCTGTATCTGGTGCAACGGCGCGAAGGCAGCCTGTCGGTCGCGGCGCAGACGCTGTACGACCTGATCGTCGCTCGGCTCGGCTCCCTGCGGCTGGATTGAGGCGAATGCGCCGGCACCGCGCGCCCGGCCATGCCGAAAAGCTATATCTCCCAGTGCGAACACGATATTGCTGCAAGCCGACTCCTCGGCAATAGTGAGGCGCAGCGGTGAGAGAGGCCGCGCCCACACAAAAGGAGACCCATGAGAGATTCCCGTCGCGGCTTCGTCGGCCTGATGCTGACCCTGGCTGCCGGCGCCGGCGCGCCGTATGCGCTGGCCGCCCCCCTGTCTTCCCGGCCGATCCGACTGGTGGTGCCCTTCGGTGCCGGCGGCGTGGCCGACCTTGTCGCGCGCAGCGTGGCGCAGAAGATGTCCGAGTCGATGGGCCAGAGCATCGTGATCGACAACAAGCCCGGCGCGGGCGGCGTAGTGGCTTCCGACACCGTGGCCAAGGCCGCGCCGGACGGCCACACCCTGCTGCTCATGTCCAACGGCAACGCGGTGAGCGCGGGCCTGTTCAAGTCGCTGCCCTACGACACGGTGAAAGACTTCGCGCCGGTCTCCACGCTCGGCTACTTCGACATGGCGGTGCTCGCGCAGGGCAACGGCAAGTTCAAGACCTTCGCGGACCTGGTGGCCTATGCCAAGGCCAATCCAGGCCGGCTGAACATCGGCACCATCAACGTCGGCAGCACGCAGAACCTGGCGGGCGAACTGCTCAAGACATCGCTGGGCATCGACGCGCAGGTCGTGCCCTTCAACGGCACGCCGGCCGTGACCACGGCGCTGCGCGGCGGCCAGGTCGACGTGGCGGTGGAAATACTTTCGCCAGTGCTGTCGCAGATCGAGGCGAAGGCGCTGCGCGCGCTGGCCGTGATGGGCGACAAGCGCGCCCCCAGCCTGCCCGACGTGCCGACCGTGGCCGAGAGCGGCACGCCGGGCTTCCAGGTCGCGTCGTGGAATGCGCTGGCCGCGCCCGCCGGCACGCCGCCCGACGTCATCGCCCGCCTGAACCGCGAAGCGCGCGCCGCCCTGGACTCCTCCGAAGTGAAGAAGCGCCTGCAGGCCCTGAGCGTGGAGCCGCGCGGCAGCACACCGCAGGAGCAGGCTCGCCTGCTCGACAGCGAGATCCAGCGCTGGTCTGTCGTGATCCAGCGCGCCGGCATTCCCAAGCAATGAGCAAGCAGTGAGAAATGGCCAGGACACTGCCTTGAAGACCATCGCCCCACCCCATCCCCACCCGAGCCGCCCGGCGTTCGCGCTGCCCGCCGGCGCCTGCGACGCGCATTGCCATGTGTTCGGCCCCGGCGACGTGTTTCCGTATTCGGACAACCGCCGCTACACGCCGCCCGATGCGCCGGCCGCGAAGTTGCGCGCGCTGCACGAGCTGCTGGGCATCGAGCGCGTGGTGCTCGTGCAGGCCAGCGTGCACGGCCACGACAACCGCGCGATGCTCGACGCCATCGCCCAATCGCCTGACAGCTACCGCGGCGTGGCCATGGTGGGCGCGGGCATCAGCGACGCGGAACTGGGCGCGTTGCACAAGGCCGGCGTGCGTTCGGTGCGCTTCAACTTCGTTCAGCACCTGGGCGGCGCGCCCGACCTGCCCACGGTGCTGCGCATGGCCGAGCGCATCCGTCCGCTGGGCTGGCACCTGGTGCTGCACCTGGACGCGGAAGACCTGCTCACCTACCGCGCCTTCCTCGACACGCTGCCGGTGCCCTTCGTCATCGACCACATGGGCCGCACGATGGTCGAGCACGGCCTGGAGCAGCAGGCCTGCACCCTGATGCTCGAGCTGATGCGCGACGAGCGCGCCTGGGTCAAGGTGAGCGGTGCAGAGCGCATTTCGCGCACGCTCTCCGCCGAGGGCCAGCCCTATGTCGACGCCGTGCCCTTCGCGCGCCGCCTGATCGAGGCCGCCCCCGACCGCGTGCTGTGGGGCACCGACTGGCCGCACCCCAACGTGCGCGAAATGCCCGACGACGGCAAGCTGGTCGACCTGCTGCCGCTGTTCTGCGACGACCCGACGCAGCTTCGCAAGCTGCTGGTCGACAACCCGAGCCGCCTGTACTGGTACGACTGAGCGCGCCGCCAGCCGCGAAGTCCGCCCTACCCCAACCCGACACATCCGCTCCCACGCCACGGCACCGCCGGGGCGTGCGGACGCGCTCGCCTGCGCCCGCGTCTTTTTTGCGGGCTACGAATTCACAACGAGGAGACAGCAAGCATGAAACGACTCACCCGCCTTCCGGCGCTTACCGGGCGCACTGCCCTGCGCGCGCTTCCCGCGCTGGCGCTTTGCACCGCCGCCCATCCCGCCTGGGCGCAGGCCGAGGCTTCCACCGCCAGCGTCCAGGTCTACGGCCTGGTGGATGCCTTCGTCGGCTCCATGCAGCGCAGCGACGAGAAAGGCCGCACCCGGGTGCTGGGCAGCGGCGGCATGACCACCGCCTACTGGGGCGTGCGTGGCGCCGAGAGCCTGGGCGACGGACTGCAGGCGCAGTTCGCGCTGGAGAGCTTCTTCCAGACAGACACGGGCACCTTCGGCCGCAACAGCACCGATCCCTATTTCTCGCGCAATGCGTGGGTGGGGCTGTCCGGCGGCTTCGGGCAGGTGTCGCTGGGCCGGCAGACCAATCCGATGTTCGCGGCCAGCGGAGCCTTCAACCCGTTCGGCGTGTCGCTGCAGTTCTCGCCCTTCATGCTGCACACCTGGCAACCCACCTACAACCGCGCGGTGATCGGCGACAGCGTGTGGGACAACGTCGTGCAATACAGCTCACCCACCTTCGCGGGCCTGCGTGCCAACCTGCTCTACGGCATGGGCGAAGTGACGAACCGCGACAGCGTGCGCAACCTGAACCTGACCCTCAACTACGCGGCCGGCCCGTTCGCCGCGGTGCTGTCGATGCAGCAGGCCAAAACAGGGCCGGGCTTCACCACGGCCATCGGCCGGCAGGACGCCGCGATGCTCGGCGCTTCCTACGACTTCAAGGCGGTGCAGTTGTACGGGCAGTTGCTGCGCACCCGCACGCCCGACATCCGCCTGACCACCGACACCGCGCAACTGGGCGCGGCGGTGCCCGTCGGCGCGGGGCGCTTCATGGCCTCGGTGGCGCGCACCGAACGCAAGGTGACGAACGGCGCCCAGACGCATCGCACCACCTGGGCGGCCGGCTACGACCACTTCCTGTCGAAACGGACCGACCTGTACGCGGTCTACATGCGCGACCGGCTGACGGACTTTCGCGGCAACGGCAGCGTGGGGTTCGGCATGCGTCACCGCTTCTGAGCGGCGCCCGCGCCCAGGTACTGTTCGACGAGCTCTCGCAGCAGCTCACCCATGGCGCGCTGCGTGCGCGTGACGGGGCGCTGCGAGCTGGCCGCCAGCGCCAGCCTGCTGCGCAGGCCGGGCTCGGCAATCGGCCGGATCGCATAGCGCTGCGAGCGCTCCGCAATGGCCACCGCATTGCGCGACAGCACCGCATGGCCCGCGCCGTCGGCCACCAGCGCGAGGATGGCGGGCACGCCGTCGATCTCCAGCGCGATGCTCGGCCGCCGCCCGATGGCGCCCAGCTGCGCCTCGACCAGCATGCGGATCGCGTTGGGCCGGGTCGGAATCACCAGCGGCTGATCGGCCAGTTGCGCCAGCGCGAGCGGCGCGCCGCGCCTGCCGCGTCCCGTGCCCTTGATGGCGCTCACGAGGAACAACTCTTCCTCCAGCACCGTCTCGCTGTCCACGTCGGTCGAAGGCTGCGGGTTGTAGAGCAGCGCGATGTCCAGCCGCCCGGTGAGCAGCGATTCCTGCATCGCGGTCGAGAGGCTTTCGGTGATCGAGAGCGCCGCGTCGGGCAGCCGCTCGCGCACGGAGCGCACCAGCGGCACTGTCAGCACGCCGGCCACGCTCGGCGGCAGGCCGACTGCCACACGCCCGGCCAGCGCGCCGCGCATGCGGCCCATGTCTTCCTTCGCACGCTCCACCTGGTGCAGGATGCCGCGGCCATGTTCCAGCAGCCGCTTGCCGGCATCGGTCGGCACCACGCCGCGGCCGTTGCGCACCAGCAGGTTCTGCCGCAGCTCGACTTCCAGCTGGCGCACCTGGCGGCTCAATGCGGGCTGGGCGATGTCGATCACCGTCGATGCCCGGGTGAAGCTGCCGAGCTCGGCCACGCGAATGAAGTACTCCAGCTGTTTCAGGTCCATGACCTGAGGTTATCGGCATGGCGCCGGGCGAGCCATGCGTATTTGTTCTATCCGGTGCTGGCTCCGCTAAGGCCGGCCTTGCCTCGGGAGTCCACGCTGGCACTGGCCACGTCGATCGCACTCTTGCCCGCCGCCTCCGCCATAGCGGCCAGCGCCGTCGGGTTGGGCGTCGGCTCGCCGACCTTGCGCAGCAGGTTGCGATCGGTGTGGCTGAAGGGCTCGGCCTGACCGCGCACGCTCAGCACGGTTTCCTGCTCGTACGACCAGCTGCGCTCGTCGTGGATGGTCACCGCGATGCTGTAACGCAGCGTCTTGAACGCATGCTCCAGGAACGGATTGGCGAGGATGCCGTTGGTCTCGCCGCCGCGCACCGCATCGAGCCTGAAGCTGCGGTCGCTTGCCTTCGCGCGGCCCGTGGCCATGGCCGTCAGGCCGCGCGGGATCGACAGCGTCTGCACCAGCGCGCCCGTGGCCGGCTCCCACAGCCAGTAGCCGACCTGGTCATGGAAGGTTTCCACGTCGTCGGGCTTGACGATGCGCAGGTGATAGCGCAGCCCATAGAAGATCTGCGGCCCATTGGTCTGCGCGTCGATGGGCTGGAACTCCGCATGCTCGATGAAGGTTTCGGCCTCGGGGCCTTCCAGCTTCGGGCTCACGTCGTGGCCGGAAGTGCCGATCCACAGGCCCGCAAGGCCCGTGAGCGGGCCGAGGTTGGCAAGCGTATGCGGATCGGGCTCGGGTTCCGTGTAGATGTCTTCGGGAAATTCGGGGGAGTCCGGGAGATCGGCCATGTTTTTCTTCCTGAAGTTCTTGCGGGAGTGTGAACGACAAGCGTGTCACTGATCAAGGCGGATACCGACCTTGGCGATGATCGCGCCCCACTTGCGGCCTTCGCTGTCGATGAAGGCCTTGAATTCCTCGCTCGAACCGCCGCCCGCCACCAGCCCCTGGTTGGCCAGCAGTTCGCGCACCGCGGGCTCGCGCAGCACGGCATTGACGTCGGCGTTGATGCGCTGTACCACCTCGGGCGGCGTGCCGGCTGCGGTGAAGAAGCCGTTCCAGGCCAGCGACTCGAAGCCGGGGTAGCCCGACTCGGCCACGGTCGGCAGCTCTTTCATGAGCTCCGAGCGCGTGGCGCTGGTCACGGCGATGAGCTTCACCCGATGGCCCTGGATCAGCGGCAGCAGCGCGGGCGCGACGGTGAACAGCGCCTGGGTGTCGCCCGCCGCGAGCGACAGACCAGCGGGCGGCGAGCCCGAGTACGGCACGTGCACCGCCTCGATCTGCGCCACGCTGCGCAGCAGCTCCATCGTGAGGTGCGACGAACTGCCCGCGCCCACGGAGGCGTAGCTGAACTTCGAGCCCTGCTTCTTCGCCCACTCGACGAACTCCGGCAGCGTGTTCGCGGGGTTGTCCGCCTGCACCGCCAGCACGTTGGGCTGCGAGGTCGTGAGCACGATGGGCACCAGGTCGCGGGCCGGCGCGTAAGGCATGCGCCTGTACATGTAGGGCCCGAAGGCGATCGGGCCGTTGAAGCCCACGCCCAGCGTGTAGCCGTCGTGCGGCGCCTTGGCCACCGCGTCCATGCCGATCAGGCCGCCGGCGCCGGCCTTGGTTTCGATCACCACCGGTTGCTTCCAGATCACGCGCAGGCGGTCGGCCAGCGTGCGCGCGATCACGTCGAGCGAGCTGCCGGCCGGCGCGGGCACGATCACGCGCACGGGCTTTGAGGGCCACTCCTGCGCCCATGCGCCGGCGGTCAGCAGGCTGGCGAGCAGGAAGGTGGCGATCCTGTTGTTCTTCACTGGGGTCTTTCGATGGGCGCGGGCGGGATGGCGCGAAGTTTTATCACCGTTCGATCGGAACACCCGACGCAGCCCGGTATCGGAGGTGAAAACAGCGCTGGCATTCATTACAAACTGAAGCACTACACAGGCAGCATGGCGGCGTCACCAGACTGCTCTTTTTCCGGCTATCGAAGTGAAAACGAAAGGCTTCCACAGCCGATCCGATGGGCATTCCGGCCTTTAACCACTTCGCGAATGGGCCGATTTTCGGGGGACTTCAAACCGGCTCGACATCGCGGCAAGATGCGCATCCGCCGATTCTTGCGTCACCCGACCAACTGAAGGAGCCCGCTCATGTTCGCCACGCCCGAACGCACCATCAAGACCCCCGGCCCCGAGCATCCGATCACCATTGCGCGCAACCCGCTGCGCGTGGTGGTGTCGGTCGATGGCCGCGTCATTGCCGACACGCGCGAAGCGCTGACGCTGCGCGAAGCGCATTTCGGAACCGTGCACTACATCCCCCGCAAGGACGTGAAGATGTCCTTGCTGGAACGCACCTCGCACGCAACCTACTGCCCGTACAAGGGCGAGTGCAACTACTACAGCATTCCCGCCGGCGGCGAACGCTCGGTGAATGCCGTGTGGACCTACGAGTCGCCATACGATCCGGTCGCGCAGATCAAGGACCATGTGGCCTTCTACCCCGATCGCGTAGGACCGATCGAGGAACGGGTGGTCTGACGGCCGCCCGGTGGAGTCCGCAAGCACGCGGGCTCCACTTCCCCCTTCCAGTGCCCGGCAGCACCCGGGCCCATCACGTGGAGAATGGCAGCGGCAACCATCCTCCACGTCAATGAACATTCGCCTCGCACTCTACGAACTGGCCCGCGCCCATCGACTGACGCCACCGCGGATGCACGCGCTGTTCGCGCTGGCTGAACTCGACGCACAACCGCCGCAACTACCGCAGCGCTTCTGGCGCGTGGTGGCGTTGCTTGCCGCCGGGCTCGGCGGCTTCGGCATCGTGATGTGGGTCGCGGCCAACTGGGGGTCGCTGGGCCGCACCGGGCAGTTCGCACTGCTGCAAGGCTGGGTGCTGCTGACGGCATTCGCCGCATGGCGCAGCGCGGCGCTTCGCACTTCCATGGGCCTGCTGTGCCTGCTGGGGACGGGCGCGCTGTTCGCCTACTACGGCCAGACCTACCAGACCGGCGCCGATGCCTGGCAGCTGTTCGCGCTGTGGGCCGTGCTCAGCCTGCCGCTGTGCCTGGGCGTGCGCAGCGACGTGCTGTGGTTCCCATGGGTGGTGGTGGCGTGCAGCGCAATCAGCCTCTGGGTCTATGCGCACACCGGGCACCGCTGGCGCTTCGACAACACCGACCTGCCGATCCACCTGATCGGCTGGGGCCTGGGCGTGCTGCTCATCGCCGCGCTGAGCCCGTGGGCGCGGTCTTGGGTCGGCGAAACGCACTGGTCGCAGCGGCTGGCAATGCTGGCGCTGACCGTGAGCGTGACGCTGAACTCGCTGGTCGCGCTTTTTCTCGGCAGCGAGGATTCGCCGCACTACTTTCTGGGCCTGGCGCTGATGATCGGCGCCGGCGGCATGCTGATGCAGCGGCGCTGGTTCGACATCGTCGGCCTCAGCGCCGCGGTGCTGTGCGTGGACACCCTGCTGGTCGCCGGCCTGGTTCGCATCCTGTTCGACGGCGGCGGCGTCGACACCATGAGCCGGTTGCTGATCATCGGGCTGGTGGCCGCGGGATTGCTGGCTGTTTCCGTGGCCCTGGTCATGCGCCGGCAGAACACCGTGCTGGCCGCCGCGCAACGAGACGGAGCAGCCGCATGATCGCCCCGTCCGAAATCATCCGCCGTGCATCGGCCCAGGGCCTCCTGCCGAATGACGCGCAATGGCCGCGCGACGAAGCCCGCCCCTGGCCGGTGCTGCTGCTCACGGCGCTGGGCGCATGGCTCGCCGTGCTGCCGCTGCTGGGTGCCGTCGGCCTGGCATTCGGCGACGCGCTGCTGCGCGAAGGCCCCGCCCTGTATGTCTTCGGGCTCGGCCTGCTGGCCGTGAGCGTGGTCATCCTGCGCCAGCGCGGAGTGCCACTGTTCATCGAACAGCTTTGCCTGCCGGCCACGGTGCTGGGGCTGTGCTGCCTGGGATGGGCACTGTTTCGCGACCTGACGGTGTCCATCGCCGCACTGGGCATGTGCGTGGCCAGCGTTGTGCTTGCAGCCCTCACGCCTCTGCATTGGCTGCGGACCCTGCTGGGAATGATGCTGGGCCTGTTCCTCACCATCGCCGCGATGGGCTGGTCGAGCGGCGAAAACGCCTTCGATCATCTTTTCCTGTCGGGCCGTTTCCGCTGGACATGGTGGCTGCAGGCACACCTGGGCCTGGCCATCTGGCTCGCGGTGCTCGGCCTGCTGCCGCGGCTGCCGGGTGCCCGCGCCGGCAGCCTGCTGAGCAGCCTGGCCGACGGCTGGTGCGCGCAACTCCTGCTGATGCTGGTGCTGCTGTCGGGCGCCACGTTCATGCTGGGCGGCATGGTTCCGGGCAGCGACATCGGGCACGAAATGGGGCAAGCCGGCGGCAGCCTCGATCTGCTCGGCAACACCCGGAACCTGGTGTCGGTGTCATGTGCCTTGGCTGCGGCGGCGCTGCTGGCATATCGCTGGCCGGCGCTGCGGCGGATGCCCTTGGCGGGCCTGGGCGTGGCACTGCTGCTGGCGGTCTTGTGCGCCTTCATGCCCAACCTCGGCGCGACCTGCCTCTGCACCGCCGCCCTTGCGGTAACGCAGCGCTGGCGGCTCGCGGCCCTGGGGTGCGCCGCCGCGCTGTGGATCGTGGGCAGCTTCTACTACCTGCTTGCATGGTCGCTCGCGGACAAGGCGCTGCTGCTGGTGCTGGTGGGCGCCGCGCTGGGCGCGCTGGCTTGGCTGGCAACGCGCGCCATGTCGCCTGCAACCGATGCAACCACCGCCGCGGCGGCTGCCGGCAGCTGGTGGAAGAACAGGCGGCTCGCGGGCATCGCGCTGGCAGGCATCGCCACGCTGGCGGTCGCGAACTTCGCCATCTTCGAGAAGGAACACATCATTCGCGACGGCCGCCCCGTGTTCGTGCGGCTGGCGCCGGTCGATCCGCGCTCGCTGATGCAGGGCGACTACATGCAGTTGAACTTTGCATTGCCCGACCGCTGGAGCCTGGCCGATCGCCCTCGCGGTGGCCAGCGGCCGACCGTGCTGGTGCGCCCCGACCCGAACCTGCTATCGGCCTACACGCTGCACCTGCCCTCCGCCCTGGAGCCCCGGCAGGACAACGACCTGGAGGTGCCGCTCAGCGCCAAGGACGGCAACTGGGTCTTCGTGACCGACGCATGGTTCTTCAAGGAAGGTGACGCGCACAAGTTCGAAGGCGCGCGCTATGGCGAATTCCGCATCCTGCCCAACGGCTCCGCGCTGCTGGTGGGCATGGCGGACGAGCAGTTGCAGCCGATCCGGTAGCGCACCGGTCCCCACGAAAAAAGCCGGCCCCCGCTTGCGCGGAGCCGGCTTCTTTTTTTGCCCGCTTGCCTTTGCCGAAGCGGCAAGGCAAGGGCCTTCGTCGATTACAGCGGCAGCGTATCGCCGCGAGCGGCAGCGCGGGCCGCGGCACGCACGGTGGAGCGGTCGACGCCGCTGGCCAGCACGGGCGCCACGCCCGACGAAGCGCCTTCCGCGTACGGGTTGTCGCTGTGCGCGGCGGCCACGGCTTCGGCGCGAACGGCGGCGCGGCTGGTGGTCGAGGCGGTCAGCTGCACCGGGCCCGAGTTGGCGCCATCGGCATAGGGGTTGGCGCTGTGGGCGGCGACAACGGCCTGGCTCGCGACCTGTGCGCGGCTGGTGGCGGAGGTCAGTTGATGCACGCCGTCATAGCTTTCGGCATGCGCAGCGCCGGCGGCGGCCAGCAGGGCGAGAGAGATGGCGGAGAGGAGTTTCGAGGCGGTCATTTGGAGGTCCTTCAATTGCTTGGTTTCGTTTCACCTGGATCAGCTGAAGGGCTGGTCCATGGAAAGAATTCTGCGCCGCCAACCTGGTAAAAACCCGCATCGAAAAGAACCGCGGTGTTCGTGCGAAAGAAACAATCGCGGCGCCTGCCCTCCTCCCGCCTTTCAGCCGCACTTTCAGCCGACGACGGCCCGCAGCCCCGGCATCGCCTCCCGTGCGAAGAGGCGCATCCGCTCCAGCGACTCCTCGCGCCCGAGCACGCCATTTCCGTTGAACACACACCTCAGCTGCCGCACGCCCGTGCGTTCGACCAGCCGCGCAATCTGCGCCACGCAGGCCCGCGGATCGCCGAGCACGAACTGGTCTCGCAGCACGCGTTGCACGTCCAGCGGCGGCACCTGTTCCGGCGCCACGCCGCGCAGCGCCGCGAAGTGCAGACGGCGCGCATAGAGCAGCGGCAGGAGCCGCTCGGCCTGCTGCATGGCATCGGCTTCAGTCGCTCCGATGCAGACATAGCGCGAGAGCGACGAAGCAGCCAGCATCCGCGCCTGCCCTTCTCGCCTGCGTTCGGCGGCAAAGGCCGCATCCACATGCGCGAGCTGCGCCGTCTCCGGCGGCTCCAGGCTCAGCAGCAGCGGAAAGCCGTGCGCCACCGCGAAGCCCATGGTCTCCGCCGTCGACCCCGCGATGTACAGCGGCGGATGCGGACGCTGCACGCAGGCAGGGCCGACCGTCTGCGCATCGAAACGCCAGGGCCCTTCGCCAGCCGACACGGCCTTGCCGGCCAGCGCATCGCGCAGCAGCAGGCAGGCGCGCTCGAAGCGTTCGCGCGTTTCGGCGGGGTCGATCTGCAATGCGCGCAGCGTCGAGGCATCGGTGCCCCGTCCGATGCCCACGTCGAGCCGGCCCTCGCCCTGCACGTCGAGCTGCGCGATCTCCTCGGCCAGCAGCAGTGGGTGATGCAGCGGCAGCACCAGCGCCGAGATGCCCACGCGCAGCCGCTGCGTGCGCGCAAGCAACGCAGCGGCGAGCAGCATCGGCGAGGGATACGGCCCGCCCGCCGGCAGCAGCCTGAATTCGTGGAACCACACACCGTCGAAGCCCAACTGCTCGGCCTCTTCGAACAGCGCCAGAAAGGCGCGGTGCTGGCCGAGCGTGGCCTCGCGCGAATAGCCGGCCAAGTCGATGCGCAGCGGCGCGGTCATGGCGTCCTTCATTGGCCGGGCACGCCGGTGAAGAAGCGCAGATCGCCGACCTCGTGCGACACGATCGGCGCGCCATACGCCGACGACAGCAGCGCCGGCGTCAGCACCTCGGCCGGCGTGCCTTGCGCGAGCAGCCGGCCGCCCGAAAGAAGCGCCAGCCGGTCGCACCACGCGCTGGCCACGTGCAGGTCGTGCAGCACCACGACGACCGCGCGTTGCGTCGCCGTCTCGCGCAGCATGGCCATCAGCCGGTGGTGATGCGGAATGTCCAGGTGCGCGGCGGGCTCGTCGGCCAGCAGCAGCGCGGGGCCGTGCGCCAGCGCGCGCGCCACGCTCACGCGCGCCTTCTCGCCGCCCGACAGCGTGGCGAAGCGGCGCTCGAGCAGGGGCTCCAGTTCGCAGCGCGCAACGAGTTCCGGCGACAACGCGGGCGCATTGAGCCGCAGCATTTCCGTCACGCTCAAGTCCCAGTGACTCGCGCCCTGCTGTGCCACGTAGCCGATGTGGCGCGCGAACTCGCGCGCGGGCCACTGCCCCAGGGCACGCCCGCCAAGCAGCACCTGCCCCGCCGACAGTGGCATGAGGCCGAGCGCCGCGCGCAGCAGCGTGGTCTTGCCCGATCCGTTAGGGCCGACGATGCCGAGCAGCCCGCGCTCCGGCACCTCCAGGCTCACGCCGTCGAGCAGCAGGCGGTTGCGCCCGACGCTGGCGCATACCTTGTCGAAGACGAGCGCGGCCTTCATTTGCGCCTCCAGAGCAGCAGCGCAAGGAAAAAGGGCCCGCCGATCAGCGCGGTGAGCAGGCCCGCCGGAATCTCGCTGGGCGCGAGCGCGGCGCGGGCCACGCCATCGACCAGCACCATCAGGATGCCGCCCGCCACCGCGCAGGCAGGCACCAGGCGCGCATGCAGCGGACCGATCCACCAGCGCAGCACATGCGGCACGATGAGCCCGACAAAGCCGATCAGTCCGCCCCAGCTCACGGCCAGTGCCGTGGTCAGCGAAGCCACCAGCACCGCCCATGCGGAGAAGCGCGGCACGCGCACGCCCATGCTGTGCGCCGTGTCCTCGCCCATGCCGAGCGCATCGAGGCCGTAGGCCAGCGAGCGCACGAGCAACACCAGCACCGCCAGCACCGCGAACAGCACGGCCACCTCGCCCGGCGTCGGTGTCTGCACGCCGCCCAATTGCCACGAGATGACGGCGCGCAGGTTGGTCGATTCGTCGCCGTACACCATGAGGATCAGGCTGCGCAGCGCCGCCAGAATGGCCGCCAGCGCCACGCCCGCCAGCAGCAGCCGTCCGGCTTGCCATTCGCCGCCGAGCCGCCCGACCAGCAGCACCAGCCAGCTCGCGCCCCACGCGCCCAGGAAGGCCAGCAGCGGCAGGCTCAGCGCCGGCGGCACGATGGCCGGCAGCAGCAGCGCGATGGCCGCGCCCACCGCCGCGCCGCTCGCGCTGCCCAGCAGATAGGGTTCCGCCAGCGGATTGCGGAACACGCCCTGGAACACCAGCCCCGCCAGCGACAGGCAGGCTCCGACGAAGAACGCCGCCGCCACGCGCGGCGCGCGCCACACGCGCACCAGCTCGGCGTCGAGCGAGCCGCTCTCGAACCAGCGCGCGGGCCACACCGTGCCCGCGCCGATGCTCAAGGCCAAAGTGACCACCGCGAGGGCCGCCACCGCCAGCACGCACCACAACACGGTGCTCGACGCACGTTTCTTTTCGTTCATGCGAAGCGCTCCGGATGCAGGGCCCGCGCGTACTGCTCGACCGCCTCGATCTGGCGCGGCCCGGGAATCAGCTTGTGGCTGCGCTCCAGCACCACCACGCGGCCGTTCTTCACCGCGCGCAGGCTGTGCCAGCCGGGCCGCTCGGCGATCAGCGCCGGGTCCTTGGGCACCTGCTGCAGCGAGATGATCACGTCGGGGTCGCGCACGAAGATCGCTTCGGCGCTCACCTGCTGCGAGCCCTGCAGGTCGGCGAACACGTTGCGCCCGCCGGCCCACTGCAGCGCGTCGTTGGCATAGTGCCCCGTGCCCATGGTCTGGAAGGCGCCGCGCGCGGCGGCCGCCGTCTCGAGGTAGACGCTGCGGCGCGGCGCGCCGTCCAGCGCCTGCGACACGGCCTGCAGCCGCGCCTCCATGCCGGCGCGCAGTTGCCGCGCGGCCTCTTCGGTGCCTGTCGCGCGGCCCAGCAGCTCGATGTTGCGGAACACCGAGGGCAGATCGGGGTGCGCCAGCACGACGGACGGCACCTGCACCCGCTCGAAGGCCTCCACCAGGCCCAGCGCCGAATAGTGCGAAGGCGTGACCACCACCAGGTCGGGCCGATACGCCGCCACCGCCTCCGCCGAATACCCCAGCGAACCGCCGATGCTCGGCTTGGCGCGCGCCGACTCCGGCCAGCGCACGCGCCCGCCGATGGCGGCCACGCGGTCTTCCAGCCCCAGCGCCCAGGCCAGTTCGACATTGCTCGGGAACACCACCACGATGCGCTGCGGCGGCGCCGCGATGCGCACGCGGCGGCCCAGGGCATCCGTCACCTCGCGCGGAAAATCGCCCGCGGCGAACGCAGGCAATGCAGACAAGCCGGAAGTCACGAGCGCCATTCCCGCAAGCATCGTTCGCCGCTTCATCGCCGTCAGAAGGCGTAGCTGGCGCGCGCGAAGAAGGTGCGCGGCGCGCCGGCATTGCCAGCGTCCTGCGCCGACAGGTCGTCGCCGATGTAGTACTTGTTCGCGAGGTTGTTCACGCCCACCTGCAGTGTGAGCGACGGCGTCGCCTTGTAGCTCGCAGCCACGTTCAGCAGCAGGTAGCCCGGCAGCTTCTGCGGGTTGACCGTGTTGTCGCGCAGGTAGCGGCTGCCCACGTAGTTGGCGGTGCCCGTGACGGCCCACGGCCCCTGCGCCCAGGTCAGCCCGGCGCCGGCGATGTTGTGCGCCGACATGCGCACGCGGTAGCCGCCGAAGTTGGTGCTGCGCGCGCCGCTGTCGGTATAGGTCTGGAAGTCCTTCAGGCGCGCGTCCTGCCACGTGTAGTGCAGGTAGCCGTTCCAGTTCTGCGCGAGCCGGAACTGCATCGACGACTCGATGCCCTTGGTGCGCGAGGTCGCGTTGCTGAACACGAAGGAATCGGGCCCGCTGCGGTAGGCGCGCTGGCCGTCGACCTTCTCCGCCTCGAACAGGCTAACCTGGTAGGACCAGGCATCGTCGACGGCGCGGCCCTTCACGCCCACTTCCTTGCTGCGGGTGAGTTCGGGGCGCAGGATGTCGGGCACCACCACGTTGTTGCGCGTGTTCAGCGCCACGGCCTGCGGACGGAAGCCTTCGCTCCAGTTAGCGAAGGCCGCGTGCGTGGCCGCCGCGTTGCGCGCGAAGGCCCAGTCCACGCCCAAGCGCGGGCTGGTGCGGCTGCCCTCCTGCGCGGAGATCACGCTGGTGCCCGAACGGCCCAGCGTCTGCTCGAACTTGTCGTGGCGCAGGCCGGCGGTGACGCCGAAAGCACCCCACTCCACGCGGTCCTGCACGTAGAAGCTGCGCACTTCCTGGTCGAAGCGCGAGTAGGTGGTGGCGCCGCGAATGCCGCGCGGATCATTGCGCACATTGGTCACGGGCACGTTGTAGAACGGCCCGCGATAGGTCGGCGCGTTGGTGAAGGTGGGCGAGTCGAGGTTCTGCCAGCCGCGCTCGATGTTCACGCCGAACTGCAGCTCGTTGCTCCAGTTCTTGCCGCCGGTCAGCCAGGTCACGGCCAGGTCGTGGAACATGCCGCGGTCCGACGTATCGCTCTCGGAGTAGCCCTTGTTCACGGCCGCGGGCGGCGGCACGATGGTGATGCCGCCGGCAAAGAAGCGGTCGTAGCGCGCGAAGCTGCTCAGGTGGCTCAGCGACCAGCCGCCGCCGAAGTCGATCTTGTTCTTCCACGCGATCGACTGGTAGTCGCCCACCACGTACGAATCGGGAATGCCGTAGTTGTCGCGCGAGGTGATGCCGAACATCGGCTTGCCGTTCTGCAGCGGCACGATGGAGCCGCGATCGCCGCGCACGTGCGAGTCATAGATCTGGAAGCCGGTGGTCCAGTTGTTCGTCACCGCGAAGTCGCCGCCCAGCACGGCCGCGGTCTGCGCGCGGCCGGCGTCGCGCTGGAAGCCCTTGTAGTCGCTGCTGGCGGCGCCGATGTAGAGGTTGCCGCGCTCGAAGTCCCAGCGGTAGCGCACGCTGCCGTCGGTGCGCCCGAAGCTGCCGAGCGTGGTGGTCACGGTGCCGCCCGCGCGCTCGGGCTTCATGAAGAACTGGGCCACGCCACCGATGGCGTTCTTGCCGTACAGCGCCGAGGCCGGGCCCTTGATGAACTCGATGCGGTCGACCAGGTCGGGCGCGATCAGCGTGATGTCGGCATTGCCCTGCAACTGGCGCAGCGGCACGCCGTCGATCAGCACCAGCACGTCCTGCGTGTCGCGCAGGCCGCGCGTCTCGAAACGCGAGTAGTAGTTGCCCTGCGTGCCGAACTGCAGGCCCGGCACGGTGCGCAGCGTGTCTTCCAACGTGACGGCGCCCACCGCGTCGATCTGCGAACGGTCGACCGAGTAGGTCGTGAACGGAATGCGCAGCGGGTCGGCCTCCAGGCGGGTGGCCGTGGAGATGGTCTTCTTCTCGTTGACAGTCAGGGTCGGCAGCGAGCCTGAAGAAGCCTCTTGCGCCGACGCGCCGGACAGCGCGAACAGCAGGCTTGCGCCGATGAGGGAAGTGGGATGACGGGAATTCTCGAGCACGCGTTGTTCCTGATTGGCCCGCACGCCCGCGGACCGATTGACAGAGAAACGAACGCCGGAAAGTGCACTTGCGCGGCATCGGATGGAAAGGCGCGCGCGGGCACGCCCCATCAGACCCGGACAAACGCACTCCCGCAGCGTCCGAAGGCGATTGCGAAGGCCGGTATCCGGGCTCGCGGAGTGCGCCGACGGACGCGTGTCGTCCATCGGGGCGGAAGCCCCCGCCTTCCCGCGCCCGAAGGCGCAGTGGCTGCCGATGCCGTCGAGGGCATGGGCCAGGGGGTTCCAGATCCGCTTACCGTTGCGGGGGCAGCGCAGGCATTGCAGCGTCGATGAAGACGCTGCGCACCTGCTTCCCGTTTAACCCCCGAGGCCATAGCTGGCTTGCGGAGGCACCTTCGAACCGTTGAAATCGCGCCGCAGCCTTCGATTAAGAAGAAATGCCACGCGAAGCGGCGGGATTATAGGGAACGTCAGTTCCCGGTCAGCCGATTCTTCAGTCGAGCAGCACGCCCGCCAGCACCGTGCTCACGATGCATTCGAGCGCCTGCTCGTAGTGCACAGCCGTGAGTTTCTTCACCTGCAGCACCGCGTTCACGATGGGCTCGTAGTCGGCATAGAACTGGGTCGAGGCCCAGAGCATGAAGAGAAAGTGGCGCGCGTCGATCTTGCGGATCTTCTTGGCGGCCATCCAGGCTTCGAGCACCTCGATGCTGGCTGCCGTGCTCTGCGCGATGTGCGCCCGGTCGGCGGCCGAAAGAAAAGTGCCGCCGCGCACCACCTCGTTGGCGAACAGCCGCGCCTCCAGCGGGTTCTTGCGGCCCAGCCGGAGCTTGGCTTCCACGTAGGCGCGCAGCGCCACCGCGGGCTCGGTCTCGACCTTGAGGATGCGCAGCGCGCTGTCCCACTCTTCCAGCAGCGGCGCGAAGGTGGCGCTGTAGAGGTCTTCCTTGGTGGCGTAGTAGTAGTAGACGTTGGCCTTGGGCAACTCGGCCACGGAAGCGATCTCGGCGATGCGCGCGCCGTCGAAGCCCTTGGCCGCGAACACCTCGCTGGCCGCCTTGAGGATCTTGCGCTTGTTGGCGGCCCTGATTTCCCTGTCCGCGGTGGTTTCAGGTGCCGGGGGTCGTGTTGTCTTGGTGTCGCGCATGGCTTGGAGTCGCTTTTTTGACCTGGGCAAATTCTAGAGGTGGCCCGGCATCGTGGCGGGGAAAGCACCAGTAAAAAAATCTGACCAACTCGTCAATTTATTACTTAGAATTTCCTGACGAACTGGTCAGCTTTTGAAGTTTGAATGTAACCCATGCCTCAAGCCCTGCGCACCGCCCTGCAAGAAACCCTGCTCGACTGGCAGGCCGATCTGCCCGATGAATGGCGGTCCGCGCTCGCCGCGGTGCACCTCGACTTCGAAGGCGTGGACGCGCAACTCGAACTCGAGGCCTGGGAGCCCGTCTTCCCCGCGCGCAAGGGCCGCCGCCTGCCCGGCATGCCGGCCGGCGCGCACATGCTCAAGGCCTTCGACAGCGTGATGCCCTCGAAGGTGCGCTGCCTGGTGCTGGGGCAGGACCCTTACCCTTCTATCGACATCGCCACCGGCCGCGCCTTCGAAGTCGGCAACGTGGCGCAGTGGCGCGAGCTCGACAAGATGTTCACCAAGAGCATCCGCGCCTGGGTGCAGATGCTGGCCGAGGCCCGCACCGGCAATGCCGGCTACGGCGGCAGCTTCGCCAACTGGCCGCGCACGCTCGCGGACATCGAATCGGGCGCCCTGCCCTTCGAGACGCCCGCCGCGCTCAGCGACCGGTGGACGGACGACGGCGTGCTGCTGCTCAACACATCCTTCACGCTCAGCCGCTTCCAGGTGGCCATCGACCCGCACCAGTCGCACGGCCACCTGGTGCTGTGGAAGCCGCTGATCCAGGCGGTGCTGGCCCATCTGTCGAAGCGCGGCGAGCCGCTGGTCTGCATGGGCTTCGGCGCATCGGCCGCCGAAGCCTTCGCGGCCGCGGGCATCGGCGAGGGCCGCAACGGCAACGTCGCCTGCATCCTGCGCGAGCACCCCGCCTACGCCGACGCCGTGCTGGGCCTGCCCAACCCCTTTGCCCTGTGCAACACCCATCTGGCCGAGATGGGCAGCGCCCCCATCCACTGGTGACCACCCCAATGAACGACAAGAACGACTACGACTACATCATCGTGGGCGCGGGCTCCGCGGGCTGCGCCCTCGCCGCGCGGCTGAGCGCGCGCCCCGCCACGCGTGTGCTGCTGCTGGAGGCCGGCGGCAAGGACTCCAATCCGCTCTTTCGCCTGCCGATGCTGATGGGCAAGCTGTTCCAGTCGGGCATCTACAACTGGCACTTCCACACCGAGCCCGAGCCCAACCTCGACGGCCGCAAGATCTACTGGCCGCGCGGCAAGGTGCTGGGCGGCACGTCGACCATCAACGGCATGATCTACGTGCGCGGCGGCAAGCAGGACTACGACGGCTGGGCCGCCATGGGCAACCCCGGCTGGTCGTACAAGGACGTGCTGCCCGCCTTCAAGCGCTCCGAAGGCCACATCCAGCGCGACGGCGTGTTCCACAACGCCAAGGGCGAGCTCACCGTGTGCCGCGCGCGCGGCTGGAACGCGCTGCTCGACGTGTTCTGCGCGGCGGGCCAGCAGGCCGGCTATCCGCTCAACGACGACTTCAACGGCGCCAGCCAGCTCGGCTTCGGCCGCTACGACTTCACCATCAGGAACGGCAAGCGCTGGTCGACTTCCTTCGCCTTCCTGCGCCCGGCGCTCAAGCGCAGCAACCTCAAGGTCGTGACCCGCGCGCGCACGCACAAGGTGCTGATCGAACGGGCCCGTGCCGTGGGCGTGTCCTACGAGGTGCAAGGCCAGATGCAGACGGTGCGCGCGCGCAAGGAAGTGATTCTTTGCGCCGGCGTGGTCGGCTCGCCGCACCTGCTCATGCTGTCGGGCATCGGCCCGAAGGACGAGCTGGAGCAGCACGGCATTGCGGTGCTCAAGCCGCTGCCCGGCGTGGGCGGCAACCTGCAGGACCATGTGGACTGCGTCATGTCCTATGAGTGCAAGCAGCCCGTCACGCTCTACAAGGACCTGCGCTTCGACAAGATCGCGTTCTCCGTGGTGCAGGGCATGCTGTTCGGCGAGGGCATCACCACCACCTTTCCCTACGAGGCCGGCGCCTTCATCAAGACATCGCCCGAACTCGCGAACCCCGACGTGCAGCTGCACTTCATGCCCGCGCTGGAGAAGACGGCCAACCTGTACTTTCCCAACCCGTTCAAGAAGAGCACGGTCGAGGCCAAGCACGGCTTCACCCTGCGCGTAGGGCCGGTCAACCCGAACAGCAAGGGCCGCATCCGGCTGCGCTCGGGCCGCCCGACCGACGCACCGATGATTCAGCCCAACTACCTGGACACCGAGTTCGACCGCAAGACCATGGTCGATGCGATCCGCGCCACGCGCCGCATCATCGACCAGCCCGCGTTCGACGACTACCGTGGCAAGGAAATTGCACCGGGCCCCGACAAGCAGAGTGACGAAGACCTCGTCGCCTGGCTGCGCGCCACCGCCATGACCACCTTCCACCCCGTGGGCACCTGCAAGATGGGCCACGACGAACTGGCCGTGGTCGACCACCGCCTCAAGGTGCACGGCATCGAGGGCCTGCGCGTGGCCGACGCCTCGATCATGCCGGTCATCTCGAGCGGCAACACCAATGCCCCGGCCATCATGATCGGCGAGAAGTGCGCCGAATTCATCCTGGCCGGCCAATAGAAACCAGGACAGCAGGAGCACTCCGAAATGATCGTCGAACACCGCCTCTACACCTTCCGCCCCGGCACCATCGACCAGTGGCGCGAGAAGTACGAACGCGAGGGCCTGCCGGTGCAGAAGCGCCACCTCAACAAGTTCGTGGGCCTGTACATCTCCGAGATCGGCCGGCTGCACACATCGGTGCTGATCTGGGCCTACGACAGCCTGGCCGACCGCGAGGCGCGCCGCGCCGCCATGTACGCCGACCCCGAGTGGCAGTCCTTCATCAAGAGCGTGTGGGCGCTGGACGCCATCCAGAGCCAGGACGTGATGATCATGAACCCCGCCCCCAGCTCGCCGACGCCCTGAGCGCGCACTTCTTCCCGTCAGCAATTTCGTTCGCCAGTTCTTCAACCGAGAGATATCCGCATGACAAGCAACGCATCCTCCCGCACCGCCACGCCCCGCCGGCAGATCCTGAAAGCCGCGGCCGGCCTTGGCGGCGTCGCCATGGCCAGCGCCCTCTATCCGCTGATCGCGAATGCCAAGGGCGGGCTGATCGCGCTGGTGCACACGCAGGCCGCTGGCGACGCCAGCGCCGTGGACGCCATGATTGCGCGGCTCAAGCTGCTGGGCAAGGAAACGGGTATGCAGACGCGCGCCATCTACGCAAAGGACCCGTCGACCTACGAGACCATCTTCCGCACGCTGGGCGACGCCGGCGCGGCCATCATCGTCTCCACCTTCAACGAAGTGACCGAGCCCTTCAAGGCGCTCGCGCCCAAGTACCCGAAGACGCAGTGGCTGCAGCTTTTCGGCGACGAGATGAAGCCCGCCATCCCGAACGTGACCACCGTCTCGTACGACTACTACCTGGGCACTTACCTGGCCGGCATCTTCGCGGGCCGCATGTCGACCACGGGCAAGATCGGCTTCATCGGCGGCATGTCGATCCCGCCGCTGAACGCCGACTACAACGCCTTCAAGGCCGGCGTGCTGTCGGTGCGCAAGGACGCCACGGTCACGGTGGCTTTCGCGGGCTCGTTCCAGGACCCGGTGAAGGGCCGAGAGATCGCCACGCAGATGTTCAACGGCGGCATCGACTTCATCCAGACCGACGCCGCCGCCACCGACGCGGGCATCATCGCCGCCGCCAACGACAAGCCGGGCCGCCTGCTGAGCTGCCTCGACCCCGCGCAGTACCCGCAGGGCCCGAAGACGCTGATCTCCATCGTCAGCCTGCATTTCGGCAAGTCGCTCTACGACGAAGCCAACAAGATCCTCAAGAACGGCAAGGGCGGCGCGCACCTGAACACAGGCCTGGGCACCGGCGTGGTCGGGCTGGAGCTGTCGCCGCTGTTCCAGAAGGAAGGCGACAAGGCGGTGGCCGCCAAGGCCGAGAAGGTGATGGCCGAGATCCGCACCGCGCAGGCGGCCATCCTGAGCGGCGCCCTGAAGGTGCCTTTCAACACCGTTCTCTGACCGCCGCTACTACAGCATGAACAGCAGTTCCTCGACCGGCGGGAGCAGCCCTGCGCGCCCTGCGCTGGTGCTCGACGGCGTCACCGTGCAATACGACACCGTGAAGGCGTTGTCGGACGTTTCCATCGCTTTCGAGGAAGGCCGGATCCACGCGGTGGTCGGCCAGAACGGCGCGGGCAAGACCACCTTCGCCCGCGTCTGCTCCGGCCTGGTGAAACCCACGCAGGGGCGCGTGCGCATCGGCGAGCACGAGATCCGCACCGGCCACGTGAACGCCGCGCGCGCGGCCGGCGTCGAACTGGTGCACCAGAGCTTCGCGCTGCCCGCGTCGTTCACCGTCGCGCAGGCGATGGAGTTCGGCGCCACGCGGCACGGCGGCCTGTTCACCGCGCGCCAGCTCGAGAAGCGCTGGCAGGCGCACCTCGACGGCCTGGGCCTTTCGGTGAGCCCGCGCGAGGTGATCCGCAACCTGCCCATCGAGACGCAGCAGGGCATCGAGATCGCCCGCGCGCTGGTCACCGACGCGCGCGTGCTGATCCTGGACGAGCCCACTGCCGTGCTCGCGCCGGCCGGCGTGGAGACGCTGTTCGAGCGCATCCGCATCCTGAAGAAGCGCGGCGTGACCGTCGTGCTCATCCTGCACAAGATCCGCGAAATGATGGCCATCGCCGACACCGTGAGCGTGCTGCGCCGCGGCGAGCACGTCACCGGCCCGGTGCCGTGCGCATCGATAGGCGCGGCCGAACTGAGCGAATGGATCATGGGCGATGCCAAGGCGCCGCAAGCCGCGGCGCAGTCCGCCGTGCCGACGCCGCGCACCCAAGACAGGCTCACCGCCCCCGCCGTTCTGCGCCTGCGCAATCTCTCGACCCGGCCCGATGCCGAAGGCACGGCGCTGAACGACGTGAGCCTCGACGTGCGCGCGGGCGAGATCATCGGCATCGCGGGCGTCGAAGGCAACGGCCAGCGCACGCTGGTGCGCGCCATCGCCGCGCTGGCCGGCACCGCATCGGGCACGCTCGAATTCGGCGGCAAGGACATGACCCACAGCGACCTCGCCACGCGGCGTGCGGCGGGCCTGCGCATCATCCCCTTCGAGCGCAATGTGGAGGGCCTCTCGCTGAGCAGCAGCCTGTGGGAGAACTGGTCGATGGGCCGGCTGCTGCAGGGTGGGCTGCTGTCGTTCGCGCGGCCCAAGAAGCTGCAGGCCGAATGCGACACCGCGCTTGCGCAGTGGGACGTGCGCTACGCCAACTGCGCACAGCCAGCGGGCTCGCTCTCGGGCGGCAATGCACAGAAAGTGATCTTCGCGCGCGAGGTGGACCAAAGCGCCCGCCTCGTCATCGCGGCGCAACCCACGCGCGGCCTGGACATCGGCGCCACCGCCTATGTGTGGAAAGCGCTGCGGCAGGCGCGCGACCGGGGCGCGGCCATCATCCTCATCTCGTCCGATCTGGACGAGCTCTTCGACATCAGCGACCGCGTGCTGGTCATGCTGCGCGGGCAGGTGGTCGGCGAATATGGCGCGCCCTACGACCTGCGCCAGGTCGGCCAGGCGATGGTGGGAGCGCACGCATGACGGCCTCGCGCGTACTGCCCGTGCTGCGGGTGGTGGTTTTCGTCTGCTTCGCGCTGCTGCTGTGCGCGCTCGCCTTCATGGGCGCCGGGCTCGACGTGGGCGAACTGTTCACCGGCATCCTCGACGGCGCCTTCCTGCGCGACGGCGCGGTGCACCAGGGCCTGCGCTGGGCCATGCCGCTGTTCATCACGGCCACCGGCGTGGCCATCGCGTTCCGCGCGGGCTTCTTCAACATCGGCGCGCAGGGGCAGTTCTATGTCGGCTCCATTTTCGCGGCCTTCACCGCCGAGTGGCTCGCGGGCGGACCGGCCTGGCTGGTGGTCGCATGCTGCCTGCTCGCGGGCATGCTGGGCGGCGCGCTGTGGGCCATGTGGCCCGGCCTCCTGCGCCTGCGCTCGGGCACCGACGAGGTCATCACCACGCTGATGGGCAACTTCCTTGCCGGGCTGCTGCTGGTGTACGTGACCTCCGGGCCGTTGAAAGACCCGACGGGCTCCGGCCAGCAGGCGTCGAGCCGGCCCATCGCCGACGCCTACCGCATCTCCGATTCGCTGGGCGTGTCGCCGCTGATCGTGGTGCTCACGCTGCTGGTGTTCGCGCTGTCGTGGCTGCTGGCCAACCGCACCGCCCTGGGCATCGTCGCCAACCTCGCGGGGCGCAACCCGACGATGGTGGCGTGGCAGGGTGCGCGGGTCGGGCGCATCGGCCTTTTCAGCTTCCTGGTGAGCGGCGCGCTGGCCGGGCTGGCCGGCGGCATCGAGCTGCTGGGGCCGAACGGCCGGCTGGCCAGCGGCTTCCTGCCCGCGCACGGCTTCACGGCCATCCTGATCGCGCTGGTGGCGCAACTCACCATCGTCGGCACCGCCGTGTCCGCTCTCTTCTTCGGCGCGCTGGCGTCGGCGGCGCTGTACCTGCCGGTGATGGCCGGCATGCCCGCGGCGGCCATCGAGGTCATCAACGCCACCATCGCCCTGTTCATCACGTCCCGCGCCAAGTGGCTGGACAAGCTCCTGACCCGAAAGCCCGCATGACAGACACGCTCGTCTCCATCCTGATCTCCGGCACGCCGCTGATCTACGTCACGCTGGCCGGCGTGCTGGCGCAGCGCGCGGGCATCTGGAACCTGGGCCTGGAAGGGCTGATGATCATCGGCAGCTGCGCGCTCATCGTCGGCATCGTGCAGACCGGCTCGTTCGCGCAGGCCATGCTGATCGCGGTGGGGCTGTGCGTGGCGGCATCGGCGCTGCTGTGGTGGGTGGTCGAACGGCTCAAGGCCAACCCGATCATCGCGGGGCTGGGCCTGACGGGGCTGGGCCTGGGCGGCACTTCTCTGGCCATCCAGGCGCTGTACGACAGCGAAGCCACGGTGACGGCACCGTTCGGCATTCCCAAGCTCAACAGCCTGTTCGGCGCCGACCTGGGGCCGTTCGGCGGTCTCTCGGTGTTCGTGCTGCTGATGCCGGTGGCGGTGTGGCTGGTGTGGCTGCTGCTCGAGCGCACCCGGCTGGGCCTGCAGATGTCGGCTTCGGGCGAGCATCCGTTCGCGGCGCGCAGCGTGGGCGTGAACCCCAGCCGCATGCGCCTGCTGGCATTGGCGCTCGGCGGGGTGCTGTGCGCCATCGGCGGCGCCGAGCTGGCCGGCGGCAGCCTGCAGATCTTCTCGCAGAACATGACGGCGGGCCGCGGCTTCATGGCCTTCGCGGCGGTGATCTTCGGCGCCGGCGGCGCGCTGGGCGCCACGGCGGCGGCGCTGTTCTTCGCGGTGGTGTCGGCATTGGGCATCCGCGCGCAGCTGGTGTATGGCGGCGCGATCTCCAACGATCTGCTGCAGTCGCTGCCCTACCTGGCGACCATTTTCGGCGTATGGCTCAGCACCAGGCTGCGCGGCGGGCTGGGCTCGATCCGGGGCACGGCCGAAATGCGCGACTGAGCAGGCAGCACATGACGACCACGCCAGCCCTCACCCTGATCCGCGGCGCCGAGGTACTGACCATGGCCGGCCCGCAAGGCACGCAGCCCGTGCATGCCGACCTGCTGCTGCGGGACGGCAGGATCGAAGCCATCGGCCCCGGCCTGCCCGTGCCGCCGGTGTGCACGCTCGTCGAGGCGCACGGCAAGCTGCTGATGCCAGGCCTCGTCAACGCGCACACGCATTCGAGCGAGACCTTCTTCAAGGGCCGCTACGAAGGCATGCCGCTGGAAACCTGGCTGCTGTATGCCTACACCTACCTCGGCGGCGGCCCCATTCCCGACCGGCTGCTGTACCTGCGCACGCTGCTGCTCGCCATGCAGTCGCTGAAAAGCGGCGTGACCACCCTGTGCGACGACTTCTTCGACCCGATGGCGCACGGCATCGACCGGCTCGGCATCGTGTTCCAGGCGTACCGCGACGCGGGCATCCGGGTCAACGTGTCGAGCGCGGTGCTCAACACGCCCGTGCTCGACTCCACGCCCTTCGGCCACGAGCTGTTCCCCGAACACCTGAGCGCGCAGCTGAAATTCGGCGCGCCGACCACGGCCGCCGACTACACGGCGTATTGCGAAGAGGCGTTCAGGCAGTTCCACGGGCAAGCCGATGGCCGCCTGCGCTTCGCCATCACGCCCTCGGCGCCGCAGCGCTGCACCGTCGACATGCTGCAGGCCTGCCACGCGCTGGCGGTGCGGCACGGCGTGCCGCTGCACACACACCTGCTCGAAACGAAGGTGCAGGCCGTGGCGGGCCAGATGTTCTACGGCAAGACGCTGGTGGCGCACATGCACGACATCGGCATCCTCGACCGCCACGCCACGCTGGCCCATGCCATCTGGCTCACCGACGCCGATGTCGCGCGCATGGGCGAAGCCGGCTGCACCGTGGTGCACAACCCGCTGAGCAACCTGAAGCTGGGCTCGGGCCTTTCGCCGATCCGCAAGCTGCTGGATGCGGGCGTGCGCATCGGGCTGGGCACCGACGGCCTTTCTTCGAACGACAGCGCGCGCGTGTTCGACCTGATGCGCTTCGCCGCGCTGATGCACAACGGCCCAGCCTCCGACGCGGCCGAATGGCCGGTCGCAGCCGAGGTGCTGAAGATGGCCACCATCGACGGCGCGCGCACCGCGCTGCTCGACGACACGACCGGTTCGCTCGAGGTCGGCAAGGCCGCCGACCTGCTGATGCTGGGCATGGACAACGACAACTTCAGGCCACGCAACGACATCGCCAGGCAGCTTGTGTATTGCGAGAACGGCAGCTCGGTCGAACTCGTCATGGTGGGCGGCCGGGTCGTCTCGCAGGGCGGCCGGCTGCACACCGTCGACGAAACGGCGGTGTGGGCCGAGCTGGACGAACTGCTGCCAGCCTACCTGCGGGAACACGGCAAGTGGGAAGCCGCCAACCAGGTGTTCGAGCCCTGCTTCGCCGAGGTGATCCGGCGGTGCAAGGCAGTCGATCTTCCCGGTCTCCCGCGGTTCACACCGGCGGCTTAGGCCCCACGCCCGAAGGCACCGCGATCTCGTTCTTGCGGCAGGGCTGCTGCTGCACGATGCCGCATGTCGGAAGGCCCGGCGCGTGCGGATACGCCACGTGGCCAAGCACGATGCTCGACGCCCTGGCGGTGTCGTGCCAGATGCGGTTGGTCGCCGGTGTCTGGCGAATGCCGAACACCCAGTAGCCGGTCTGCGAAGGCGTGTCGATGGTCACGCGCAGGCTGGAGCCAGCGCGGAACACATGCGCGAACTTCTGCAGCTCCAGGCGCATGAGCACCGGCGTGTCGGGCTCCAGCATTTTCACGGTGGCGGCGGTGAAGTCGCCCGTGGGCCGCAGCACGGTCGACTTGGCGTCGTCGAGCTGCCGCTTGGACGCGCGCAGCCAGCCGCGCTGCACGAACATCTCCATGCCGTCGGGTCGGACCTCGGACAGGCTCACCTGCAGGTCGGTGTCGGTGGCGGTCGAACTCAGGTACAGGTCGGCCGAGCCTTCGCCATAGAAGCTCAGGTCCTGCGGCAGCGGCGCGGTGGTGAAGACCTGCTGGCCCTCCGGCGCGCTCACGGCTGCCCAGCTGCTCTTGTCCTGGTCGTTCACCGCCGGGCTTTCGATGGGATAGGCGTAGCTGCTCGAAGGCGTTCGGTCGTCGGCCGGAGCCTTGTCGGTCAACTGTCCGCCGGGCTGCAGCCACAGGCGCATGGGCCGGGTCTTGACGGGCAGCCGGTCGAAGGTGGCGGCGGCCGTGTGCACCAGTGTCAAGCTGTCTTTTTCGCCGACGGTCTCCTGCATTTCCTGCAGCAGGTGCACATGCGGCTCTCGCTCGAAGCCGTTGTTCTCGCCCTTGAGGAAGTGTGCGTAGAAGCGCCGCTGCACGTCGCGCATGTAGGCGGAGAAATCGCTCGTGCCGTGCAGCCCGTTGGAGCTGATGAGCCACATCTTCTCGGGTGCGATGGTGTCCTCGTAGTAGCCCATGCGCGGGCCTACCTGCTCGTCCTGCCACGACTGCGTGCCCAGCGTCGGTATGTCGATGTTGCCCGTCACGAGGATGGCGCTCTTCTTCGCATAGCGCGCGCCGTAGTGCGGGTCGTTGTCGAGCCAGTTCACCAGGTCGAGGTCGGGGCGCTTGATCTTCTCGATGTTGTCGCGCACATTGCGCGCGCACTCGGTGTCGCCGTCCAGCCGCGCGGCGTCTTCGGCGGATGTGCGCCAGATGTCGGGAAAGCGCCCCCACCATGCCGCCGGAAATCCGATGTTCTGGATGCCGCCCGGATAGCCGACGTCGCGGTACGGGTCGGTCACGTTCTTGCCTGGCGCAATGGCCACCAGGCCCTTGGGCCGCTGCGCCGCCACCCACAGCTGGTTGTACCCCGGGTACGAATAGCCCACCATGCCGACCTTGCCACTGGACCACGGCTGCTGCGCTGCCCACTCGACCGCGAACGCACCGGCCGCGCCGACCGTGGCGTCGAACACCTGGTCGTCGCCGCTGGAGCAGCCCGTGCCGGGCACGTTCAGGCCCATCACCGCATAGCCCTCTGGCACCCAATTCGGCGCCTCGTCGGCGACCACGCCGGAGCCATAGCCGTCGTATTCGATCAGCACCGGGAAGGTGCCGGTCGCGCGCGGCAGCAGCACGGTGTATCGCATCTTGTTGCCGTCGGGCAGCGTGAGATAGCCCCACTTGCGCACCGTGCCTTCATTGACCTGCGGCGCGGCCGGAGGCGGCGTGGAGCCGCCCACGGCAACGGGCACCGGAATGATGGCGGTGCCCGACGAACCACCTCCACAGCCCGCGAGCCCCGCGGCGAAAACCAGCGACGGCGCCATCGCGCGCCAGAGCCATCGACAATCAGAAATCTTCATGAATCCGTCCCTATCGAGTGTTGCGTTTCGATGCCCCGACGAGGCATCGGCGCGCAATCTAGCTTCGATAAACGAGACTGTCGAAAAACATGAAGGGTTGGTTAATGCAGCATGAAGAAGGGTTGAAATCCTTATGCGAACCGGCTGCGGATAGAGTGCCTGCCTGCTTCACTCCACAGCGCATCCGCGCATTCGGCATCCATGAAATTCGGCTACACCATCGTCTACGTTCCAGACGTCGCGCAATCGCTTCAGTTCTTCGAACAGGCCTTCGGTTTCGCGCGCAGGTTCCTGCATGAATCGAACACTTATGGCGAACTCGCGACCGGCGAGACCACCCTCGCCTTCGCCGCGCACGAGCTTGCCGAATCGAATTTTCCGCAAGGGCATGTGGCTGCATCGGCCTCGGCCAAGCCGTTGGGCATGGAACTGGGCTTCGTCACGGACGATGTCGCCGGGGCGCATGCGCGTGCCATCGCGGCGGGTGCATCGGAGCTTTCGGCGCCGGTCTCCAAGCCCTGGGGACAGGTGGTCTCCTACGTGCGCTGCCCCGACGGCACGCTGGTCGAACTGTGCTCGCCCATCGGCGGCTGAGCACCGGGCCGGCGGTTCAGCGGCCGGCCTTCGCCACGCTCACCGCGCCCTTCATGCCGGCGTCGTAGTGGCCCGGCTGCAGGCAGCCGAAATCGACCTTGCCGGCCTGCGTGAACTGCCAGAGCACCTCGCCGGTCTTGCCCGGCGCCAGCGTGACCATGTTCGGATCGGCGTGCTCCATCTCCGGGTTCTTCATCATCGCCTCGTAGTGCGCGCGCAGGTCCTTGCCGGTTCCCAGCACCAGCTCGTGCTTCAGCACACCCACGTTCCGCACGACGAAGCGCACCGTCTCGCCCTGCTTCACGCTGATGTCGGACGGCGTGAAGCGCATGTTGTCCGTCATGTCGACATTGATCGTGCGGACTGACTTGCCGGCCACGCCGGGCTTGCCGATCGCGCTGTCGGCGGCGGCGTCGTGACCGCCTGCATGCGTGCCCGATGCGGCTGCGCCGGCGGCCGCCAATGCGAGCAGCGCCGCGACGGCGGGAATGCGGAGTCTGATGCGTGCCATGGTCTTCCTTCTTTCTCTTGCGTTGTCTTGCCATGAACGGGCGAAATGCCCGCCCCCGCCGCACTCTAGAAAGCCCGCCCACGGATCGCCTGACAAGCCGATGACAAGAAAGTAATCTACGCAGCCTCGCGCCGCCACCAGGAAAGGAATCCATGTCGCACCCCGTCTTCCTGTCCAGCTCCAGCCTGCCCCGCATGCCCGAAGGCAGCCGCAACGAGTGGCGCGGCTTCTTCGGCCACGGCGGCGAACTGGAGGCCAACGCGTTCTTTCCGCTGTTCTGGCGCGCGCTCTTCAGCGCGGACGACATCCGGCACGCGAAGTTCATCGACGAGTACGACATCGACGACGAAGACGCCACCGTGGACCGCGCGGAGTGCATGGACGACTTCGGCGCGGAGGCCACCTACCCCTACCTCGTGACGGACAAGCGAACTGCGTTGGCAAGGCTGGCAAGCCGGCGCGAAGCCATCGTGACCGCGGTCGGCGAGCGCTACCGCCCCATCTACGACGGCTTCACGGAACTCATCGCGCATGGCTTCGCGGACCATCTGCTGCTGCGAACCAGCGGGTTGCCCGACGCAGCCGACAGCGAGCAATGGCTGCGCGCCAGTCTCGCGGCCATCGACGGGCCGGATGCGGCGAGCGGCGAGATGAAGCAGCTGGCCAAAGACCTGTCTCGGCATGACGCGAACCCCGTGTGGCTGCTGGCCGGCACCGGGACGACCGAAGCGGGGCCCTGGCCCACGGAGGCACTGAAGAGTCTCTTCCCGCAGGCCGACAGGAAGAAGCCGAGGCAGGATCCAGCCGCGCCCCGACCCGCGCAAACGCCCGCCAAGCCCAAGAGCTGGCTCGATCCGTTGCTCGAATGGGTCGGCATCTTCGTTGCGGCTGGCGCCGGCCTGGGTACTTACTGGTACACGCGGTCGGTGTGGCTGACGCTGCCGGCCTTTCTTTGCGCGGCGGTGGTGGTGGGCTTCGGCATCGCGAAGCTGCGCGGGCCGCGATCCTGAACTGCAAGGGAGCCACGAACAGATGATGAAGTTCGATCCGTTGCCAACGCAATGCCTCGTGGACCAATCGCTGGAGATCCGCGTTCGAGGCGCCGTGCCCGGCGAGGCGGTCGTCCTGAAGCTCGGCAATCGCTTCAAGGACACGGTGTTCCTCTCCGAAGCCACCTTCGAGGCGGACGCCTCCGGCGTGATCGACCTTCTCGCGCAGGCGCCGATCTCGGGCTCGTATGGCAACGTGGATGCAATGGGACTGTTCTGGTCCCGCGTACCGATCACCGGTGAGCGTGCCGCAGCGGTGCCGGGCCTGAGCGACGACCCGCTCACCACTACGCTGACGGCCGAAAGCACGGATGGCCGGCATTCGATCTCCCATGCGATCCGGCGCGTGTACCTGGGCACCGGCGTGACTTCGCGGGCAGTCGACGCCAACGGACTCGTGGGCAAGTTGTTCGAGCCGCCGGGTGCGGGCCCGCACCCGGCGTTGCTGGTACTGGGAGGTTCAGGCGGCGGCATCGAGTAGTCGCACGAGATGGCCGCGCTGATGGCATCCCACGGCTATGTGACCTTGGCATTGGCCTACTTCGCGGCCGAGGGTTTGCCACCCACGCTGGATCGCATCCCCCTCGAATACTTCGGCACCGCGCTGCAGTGGCTGGCGACTCAGCCGGGAGTTATGGCAGATCGTATCGGCGTGATCGGCGTCTCGCGCGGCGGCGAACTGGCGTTGCTGCTCGGCGCGAACCATCCGGTCATCCGCGCTGTCGTCGCGTATGTGCCCAGCGGCATCGTGCATGGCGCGTACCCGGAGAACGGCTTCAGCGCCTGGACGCTGGGCGGCAAGGAGCTGCCGTTTTCCGGCAGCTATTCCGCAGAGGAACGGACCGGCATCGCGGTGGAAAGAATCAATGGCCCGGTACTGATGATCTCCGGCCTCGACGACCAGTTGTGGCCATCGACAGAACTGACGGAATTCGCCGTCCGGCGCTTTCAACGGAACAACTTCCGCCACCGCGCCGAACACCTGCGCTACGAGAACGCAGGCCACAGCATCGGCTGGCCCAACGGGCCGACGACCACGCTGAATTTCAGGCATCCCGTGTCCGGGGAAGAAATGATCGCGGGCGGCACGCCTGAAGGAACGGCTTGGGCGCGAAGCGACTCGTGGGCACGGATGCTCGAGTTCGTTCGAAGCGCACTCATCGACGCACCAGCGCCCTGAACCTCGTGCAACCATATGGCACGATCCAGCCATGCACGAGCCCTCCCGCCGAATCCCCTACCGCACCTGGCCCGGCGCGCTCGCGGTTCTTCTCGCCATTGCCGCCTACGTCGGCGGCCTGACCTTCTGGGATCGCCACACCCCCGGCGCCCGGCCGCTGGCCGCGGGGGAAACCATCGACGCAGGCCAGGCGCGCTTCGTGCCGGCCGATGGATGGCAGATGGACGTCGCGCGCTCCAAGGCCGGCCGGTCGCTGATGCTGCTCAAGGGCGGCCATAAGTTCCTGGTGACGACGGAGCCCTGGGCGGGCGGTCCCGACGGGCCCCTGGTGCGGCAGCAGCGGCTCATGGAGCGCGGCCAGGGACTGACCATCGACGGCGACGTGTCCGACTTCGTGACCTCCTGGGGCCTGCAGGGCAAGACTTTCGCCTACTACGGCTCCAAGCTCGCGGGCCGTTTCTGGCAGGTGGTCGACCTGCGGCGCAAGTCGCTCGTGCAGATCGACTTCTACGGCCCGAACGACGGCCTCGACGATGCGTTGGCGGATGCCCGTGCCATGCTGGACTCGATGGACCTGGAAGCACCAAAGGAATGAGCATCAACGCCCCGATCTTCGACAAGGACCAGGCCGCATGGCCGGTCGGCACCGACTCTTTCTTCCAGCCGCAGCGCGCGGCGTTCTGGGTGTTGGCGGCGCTGATCGTCAACGGCCTGTTCTACACGGTGAGCATGTTCTCGATGGGTTTCCGCGTGGTGCCCGTCACGGCCTTCCTGGGGCTGCTGGTGTGGGGGCTCTACACGCTGCTTTTCCTGGCGGCCTTTCGCACGCTGGACCTGCTCGAGCAGCACCCGCCGGAGGCGTTCATCCTGGCCTTCGCGTGGGGCGGCATGGGCGCGGTCTACTTCGCGGCGCCGGCCAACATCGCGATCCAGAGCCTGTGCGCCAAGCTCATATCGCCCGACTTCGTGGCGGTGTGGGGGCCGGCCATCGCCGGGCCGATCACGGAAGAGTTCCTGAAGATCGCGGGCGTCATCCTGCTGGTGCTGGTCGCGCGCAACCAGTTCCAGACTTACCTCTCGGTGCTCATCGTCGGCGCGCTGGCGGGGCTGGGCTTCCAGGTGATCGAGAACCTGAGCTACACCGTCAACGCCTCCATGCACTTTCCGCTGGAGAACCAGGTCTATCCGGTGTTCCTCAACCTGCTCACCCGCGGGCTCATGAGCGGGCTGTGGAGCCATGCGGCCTACACCACCATCGCGTCCTTCGGCATCGCCTGGTTCCTGCTGCACCCCGAACGGCCGATGGTGGTGCGGGTGGCGGCGGCGCTGCTGGCCTTCGCGCTTGCGTGGGCAATGCACTTCATCTGGAACTCGCCGTTCCTGGAAGACCTGTTCGACAACGGCTACGGCGAAATGGCCGTGCTGCTGTTCGTCAAAGGCATCCCCGTGATGATTGCGGCCGGTTTGATCTGGCATGTGGCCGCGCGCGAGAACGGCACCTACCTGCATGCGCTCGCGGCCGTCTTCGTGCCCGAGCGCGAACTGATCAGCGACGACGAATGGGTGCGGCTGGGCGCGCCCATGCAACGCTACAAGGTGCGCCGCGAGATGGGCTGGACCTACGGCTGGCGCGCCAGGCGGCTCAAGACGAGGCTGCAGCGCGAACAGCTGCGGCTCATCCGCAAGGCCGGCACCTACGGCCGGGGGCCGCAGACGCTGCGCCATGAAATCGCCATCAGGCAGCTGCGCGCGGAACTCGATCCGCTGATCCAGCCGCGTCAGGCCTGACGAAGGCTCAGCCCGCGTCCTTCAGGGCCTTCTTCGCCTTCTCGGCCGAATTCTTCGAACGGTTCTTGTGATAGCCCGACTTGACGTTGTTCACGGCCTTGCCCACCGGGCCGCTCTTCTTGGCGTCGCTGTCCGCGCGCTTCTCGTCGATCTTGTGCTTGGCGGCATCGGTCGCGTCCGATGCGGCCTTGCCGATCTGGGCGTTGGCGGTGCCGGCGGCGAGCAAGGTGAGCGATGCGGCAAGCGCGATCATGATTTTTCTGGTCATCGGGTGATCCTCCAAATTTGGTAGTCGAGCCTCGATGCTCGCATCGCGGGCAGCGCCCGCGTGTCAGCCGCCACCCCGCATGCCTGGGGGCCGCCATCGGACATTTCCGGCAACGCCTTCGGGCAACCCCGCGTCTCGCAAACCCGCAGGGCGCGCTCATTGCACGGCCACTGGCAGGCCGTCGCCCTATCATGAAGCCGCCATCCGCCCCCTCAAAGAACAAGTGACAGACCTGGAGCGAGACAACAGCCTGCCGGACATGCCCTTCCACACCATCGTGGAGCAGATGGTCGCGGGCATCTATGTCATTCAGGACGACTGCTTCGTCTACTGCAACGCCACCTGGGCCGCCATTGCGGGCTACACGGTGCAGGAAGCCACAGGCATGTCGCTCGCGCAGATCGTGCCGCCCGACTTCCTGGAAGTGGTGCGCTCGCGCATCCGCGCCCGTCTGGCGGAGCAGCCGCCCAGCATGCACTTCATCACGCGCGGACTGCACCGCGACGGCAGCGTGCGGCTGGTGGAGGTGCACGGCACGCGCATCACCTATCGCGGCCGGCCCGCGGTGATGGGCGTCGGCGTGGACGTGACCGACCGCGTGCGCAACGAGGAAGAGCTCAAGCGCTCGCGCGAGCAGCTGCAGGCGCTGGCCGCCTACACCGCCAACAAGCTGGAAGAACAGCGCCTGGCGATGGCGCGCGACGTGCACGATGTGCTCGGCGGCATGCTGACCTCCATCAAGATGGACGCCACACGCATCCAGCGCCGCGCAGAAAACCCCGAGATGCAGTCGCTCACCCGGGACTTGATCGCGCTCACGCAGCAGACCATCGACACGGTCAAGCAGATCTCCGAGGCGCTGCGCCCCAGCGCGCTCGACCACCTCGACCTGTCGGTGGCGCTGGCGAACGAGCTGCACGCCTTCACGCGCCGCTCCGGCGTGCCGCATGCGCTCGACACCGGCACCGCCACGCCGCGGCTGCTGCCGCGCCACACCACGGCCGTCTACCGCATCTTCCAGGAAGGCCTGACCAACGTGTCGCGCCATTCGAAGGCCTCGCACGTGGGCGTGACGCTGCGCGTGGAAGGCGCCCAGCTGGTGCTGGAGCTGCACGACGACGGCTGCGGCTTCGACACCCGCACGCCCGGCGGCAGCGCGCTGGGCCTGCTGAGCATGCGCGAGCGGGCAAGAGAGATCGGCGGCGAGCTGCGCATCGAATCGGCACCGGGCCGGGGCACGCGCCTCGCGCTGCGCGCCCCGCTGCTCTGAGGAAGAAAGAGGCGCACCGGTGATCGACATCCTCATGGTCGACGACCACACCATCTTCCGCTCCGGGCTGCAGCGCCTGCTGCTGGACGAAACCGACATCCGCACCACCGGCGAGGCAGCCAACGGCGCCGAGGCGCTGGCCCAGGTGCGCCAGCGCCGCTTCGACGTGGTGCTGCTGGACATCAACATGGAGGGCCGCAACGGGCTGGAAGTGCTGGCGTCGATCCGCGCGGCGCAGCCTTCACTGCCGGTGCTGATGCTGTCGATGTACGCGGAGGAGCAGTACGCGCTGGTCGCCATCCAGGGCGGCGCGCGGGGCTACATTGCCAAGGACGCCGAGCCCGCCGAACTGGTGCGCGCCATCCGCCGCGTGGCGGCCGGCGGCCAGTACCTGAGCGCTCGCGCCGCGCCGCTGGTCAGCGGCCAGCTCGAGGGCCGCGACGAACGCCCGGCCCATCAGCGCCTCACGGTGCGCGAGCACCAGATCATGCTGATGATGCTCAAGGGCATGTCGCTCACAGTGATCGGCGAAGAGATGCTGATCAGCGTGAAGACCGTGAGTACGCACCGCACCAACATCCTCGAGAAGCTGGGCGTGGCCAGCACCGCCGAGCTGGTCCTCTACGCGGTGCGCCACGGCATCATCCAGTAGCGGGGTCTGCTTCAGCGCGGCCCGCTGCGCAGCGGGTCGACCGAATCGGGCAGCGCGTTGAAATCCAGCTGCTGGAAAAGAAAGTCGCGTTGCTGCGGCGACAGCAGCGAATAGCGGGGCCAGAAGAACAGGTAGTCGTCGGGCGACATGTACGACTGGTTGTCGAAGATCATCCGCTTGTTGCACAGCAGGCAGACGAAGTTGGTCCAACCCGTCCACGGCGCCTTGCCGTCGAACAGCCGCGTGGGCGCGCCATAGCGCGCGAAGCTGGCCGTGTAGTCGATGAACTTGTCCGACAGTGCCTTGCGGCTGGAGGCGTTGGCCGTGCTCCATGCAAAGCGCGAGAAGTTCGGCTGGTCGGTCACGAAATTGCCGAACAGCGCCGCCACGTCGATCGCATGGAACGCACCGAAGGTGTCCTTCCAGGGCTGGGGCGTGTCGTCCCAGTTGTAGTTGTAGCGGTAGATGTCGCCGTTCTGCAGCCGCAGCACGCGGATGACGTTGTCGATCACGTTGTCCAGCGCATAGGTCAGCGCCTCGTGAGTCTGCGTGTAGATGGGGCGGAACTCGGGCTTGATGAGCTGGTTGAAGGTCACGGTGCCCGGTGCCGCGTAGTTGGCGAGGTTCCAGAACTCCTGCTGCGTCGGCTGGCCCATGCCGAACAGGAAGGCGAAGTACGAGCCCTCGTCGTGCGTCGAGCCGATCATGATCGGCATCTTGTTGTAGTCGCCCAGCAGCAGGCCCGGCAGGCCGCTCGCGCGAATCACCGTGCCGTCGGTGAAGTGGCCGGGCACCACCGGGCTGGGCGTGAACTTCATGATCTGCGCCGCCGTGGCGTTGCGCAGCAGCGCGGCGATGTCGCCCTGGCTCATAGACGCGCGCTGCGCCGTGGCCTGTGCGATGGTCGATGCGCGGCCGGTGTCGACCAGCAGACTGTCGATCAGCGACTCGGCCGCCAGCGTGCCCACCACCGGCGGATAGGCATTGGGAATGCCCGACATGCACAGCGCGCGGTGGAACTTGCCCGCCGCCAGCGGCGACTGCAGCAGGCCCCAGGTGTTGATGCAGCCTGCCGACTGGCCCGCCACCGTCACCTGCCCGGGGTTGCCGCCGAAGGCGCCGGCATTGGCCTTGACCCAGTCGAGCGCGCGCACCAGGTCCAGCGTGGTGAAGTTGCCCGAGTCGTCGAGCGCGTTGCCGGTCTTCAGCGCCGGATGGTTGAGCCAGCCCAGCATGCCCATGCGGTACTGCACCGTCACCACCACCATGTTGGCCTTCTGCGCGAGGTAGGCGCCGTCGTAGCTGGGGTCGCGCGCCGTGCCCTTGGTGTTGCTGCCGCCGTGGATCCAGAAGAACACCGGCAGGTTGTCGGCGCTGGAGTTGGGGCGCCACACGTTCAGGTAGAGGCAGTCTTCGCTGCCCACGGGCTGGCCGAAAGTGGCGGGGTCGGGCTCGCCGAAGGGGTTGCCGACCTGCGCGCACATGCCGGCCAGCGTGGTGGCAGCGCGCGAGCCACTCCAGGGCACGGGCGGCTGGGGCGCGCGCCACCGGAGGTTGCCCACCGGCGGCTGCGCGAAGGGAATGCCGAGGAAGGCATGCGTGTTGTTGGCCGCAGCCTTGCCGTAGATCTGGCCGGCATCCAGCGTGCGCGTGAGGCTCTGGTTGTAGGCCGCCAGCGCGGGTGCTGCGATGGCGCCGAGCGCGCAGAGCGCGGACAAGGCCGCCATGCGAAGCAGGCGGAACAGCGAAAACTGCCGATGATTCATGTTGTCGTCTCCTGGTGGATGCAGCAGGCTCTGGCGGCCCGGGTCGTCGCAGGATTCTGAAGACCGCGAGGCTTCGGCGGGCTCGGTGTCATCGCAGGTGCCCGGGAAGAATTGTCCGATTGACATCGGGGCCGCGAAGGGCCATGCAAAGGGAAAAGGAAAAGCCCCTGAACTTCAGGCGGCGGCTAAAGTCCCAGGCTGAACAGCCTCCCCTGCACCCCATGCGCACCACCGCCGCGAGCGCCTTCTCCCTCTTCTTCTGCATTGCCGCACTCCTGTACGGCGCGGGCGTATCCGCCCAGTCGCTGAGCTGCGGCGGCATGCTCTCCGGCGTGGGCGACTCCAAGTTCTCTGTCGTGCAGAAATGCGGCGAGCCGGTGTCCAAGGAATTCGTCTGCGTGCCGCGCCCGCAGGTCGCCTGGGTGCTTTCGCCCTACCCCGGCGGCCCAGCGCAGCAGGTGCTTACGCAGCAATGCGTGCCGATGGAAGACTGGGTGTACAACCGCGGCCAGGGCAGCTTCCTGGGCATCGTGCGCTTCTACAACGGCACGGTGGAATCGGTGCGCGACGGCGACCGGGTGCGCTGAACACGGGAAGAATGAGCCCATGAAGATCGACATGAGAAACGAAGCGCCATCCGACGCGCACGCCATCGAGGCATTGACCGCCGCGGCCTTTCTGGAAGCGCCACACTCCAGCCATACCGAGCAATTCATCGTCAACGCGCTGCGGCGCGCGGGGCAACTGAGCGTTTCGCTGGTTGCGCAAGACGGCGATCGGATCGTCGGCCATGTCGCGGTGTCGCCCGTGCGCATTTCGGACGGCACGACCGGCTGGTACGGGCTGGGCCCGATCTCCGTGGCGCCGGCGCTCCAGGCAAAAGGCATCGGCTCGCGCCTCATGCACGAGGCATTGGCCGCGCTGCGCGGCATCGGTGCGGCCGGCTGCGTGGTGCTGGGCGATCCTGGCTACTACGGCCGCTTCGGCTTCGCGGCCACGCCGGCATTGGTGTATCCGGGTGTGCCGCCACAGTACTTCCAGGCGCTGTGCTTCAGCGGGCCGATGCCTGCCGGCACCGTCGCGTATCACGCGGCATTCGAGGCGCAGGACTGAGCGGCGTCGCCGCCGTTCAGGGCGGCAGCACCAGCGGCCCGCAATTCGCCTCGGTCACGAACACCGACACCAGCTTCGCGTGCCTCACCGGATCGGGGTTTTCGGCAAACAGGTGCAGCGTGCCGGGCGGCTCGAAGAAGGTCTCGCCGCTTCGGTAGTCGCCGGGCGGCGTGCCGGCCAGTTGCGAACGCACCCTGCCTTCGAGAATGATCGCGGTCACAGAACCCGGATGTCGGTGGGCCGGCGAATAGGCCATCGGCGGGAAGTCGACGATGGCCGTGGTGACGGACTTGCCGGGCACATGCGGCAGCGCCTCGCACGAGATCACCTTCACCGAAGTCCTCGGCCGCGCGGCCGCGCCCGAACCCTCGACTGGCGGTGCCGAGGCGAACATCGGCCGGCTCACCGTGCTGCAGATGTCGTCGATGAACCGGGCGGCCGACTGCCTGCCCGCGTGCGGCAGCAGCGCCCAGCCCGCCGCGGCGACGGCCAGCGCGCCGAAGCCGAGGGCCGCGCTGTGCCGCCGCAGCAAAGGCGACATCGCATTCATCGCACTGCCTCTTGCGGCAGCCGTGCATCCGCGCGCCAGCCCAGCGCCCGCTTCGCCTTCTCGCTGCTGACTTCGTCGCAGTCCTCCGCAACGTTGAAGACACCGCCTTCCGAACGTTGCAATGCCAGCAGCGCCGCCACGGCCGCAGCCTCGACATGCAGCGGGCTCGCGCCCTTGGGCTCGGCGGTCGAGGTGCCCGGTCCGTAGAGCTGGCCGTAGCGCAGCACCGTGGCCGTCATGCCCCGCGCGCCCAGCACTGCCTGCTCCAGCGCGGCGACGCCGTCGACGCTGACGCGGCGCGCGTCCTCCGCGTCCAGGTCGAGCGGCATGTCTTCGGTGAAGGGTTTCGCGCCGGGCGCATAGGCCCAGGCGATGCTTTGTGCCACCAGCCGCCTTGCACCCGCCGCCGTCGCGGCGGCCACGAGGTTGCGCGTGCCTTCGGTGCGCACCCGCGCATTGAGCACGGCGGCCTCGGCCATGCGCTTCGGGTCGAGGTCTTTCGGCAGATCGGTGAGCTGGTGGACCACGCCCCAGGGCGCGATGCGCACGAGCGCCGCATTCAAGGCCGCCGCGTCGAACACGTCGACGACGACCGGATGCACACCCCGCGCCTCCAGCTCTGCGGCCCGGCCGGCCCGCCGCGTGCTGCCGTACACGGCATAGCCCGCGTTCCTCAGCAGCGGAATCAGCGCGGAGCCCACGGCCCCGGTCGCACCCGCCAGAAATACTTTCTCGCTCATCGCATGACTTCCTTCAAGCTGTTCATGGAACGAGCTTAGGCCTACGATGACTCACCCGAAAGAACCAAGAATCCACAAAACGACTGGGCCATGATGGCAAGCGAGAACACCCCCGCCGGCAACATCCCGACGCTCGACCGCGCCAGGACGACGCCCCTGTTCCGGCAGATCTACGAGCGCTACCGCAGCGCCATCGAGCAAGGCACGCTGCGGCCCGGCGACCGGGTGGCGTCGGCGCGCAGCCTCGCCAGCGAACTGGGCGTGGCGCGCGGCACCGTCGAGGCGGCCTACAACCAGTTGGCCGGCGAAGGCTATCTCTCGTCGCACGGGCAGGCGGGCACGGTGGTGTCGCCGTCGCTGCCGCCGCAGCGCCAGGCGCGACGTGAATCCCGGCGCGCCGAGACGACCGCCGCGATCGGCGGACTCATGCAGCCGGGCGAGCCGCCGCCACTGCAGCTCGGCATTCCGTCGCTCGACGCCTTCCCGCGCAAGCTGTGGTCGCGCCTGGCCGCGCGGCGCATGCGAGCGACCGGCGCGGCCGACATGTTCTATGGCGACCCCGCTGGCTTCGCGCCGCTGCGGGAGGCCATCGCGGCCTACCTGCGGGTGTCGCGCGGCGTGGCCTGCCATCCCTCGCAAGTGCTGGTGACGGCGGGCTATCGCGCCTCGCTCGCTTTGGTTGCGCGCACCTTGCTGAAGAAGGACGACCGCGTGTGGATCGAAGACCCGGGCTTTCCGCCGACACAGGAGGTGCTGCGCCACACGGGCCAGCGCACGGTGCCCGTGCCGGTCGACGACGAGGGGCTGGTCGTCGCGCGCGGCCTGCGCAAGGCGCCGGCCGCGCGCATGGCTGTCGTCACGCCCTCGCACCAGGCGCCGCTGGGCGTGTCGATGTCGCTGGCGCGGCGGCTGCAGTTGCTTGAGTGGGCTTCCAAGGTGAATGCCTGGATCGTCGAGGACGACTACGACGGCGAATACCGCTACGCCGGTCCGCCGCTGCCGGCGCTCAAGAGCTTGGACGGCAACGACCGCGTGCTGTATGCGGGCAGCTTCTCGAAGGTGCTCTACCCGGGGCTGGCGCTGGGCTACCTGGTGGTGCCGGAGTCATTGCGCGCGCGCTTCGAGGAAGCCGCGCGCATCGGCTCGAACGGCAGCCCGCAGCTCACACAGGCCATCGTGGCCGACTTCATGCGCGAGGGCCACTTCTCGCGCCACCTGAAGAAGATGCGGCTGCTGTACGCGCGCCGACGAAGCATGCTCGCCACGGCGTTGCTGAAGGCTTTCGGCCATGCGGTTCGCATCGATCTGAAAAGCGGCGGCATGCACCTGATCGCCCGCTTCGACGGACATGGCCACGGCGATGCCGAACTGGCCCGACGCGCGCAGCAGGCCGGGCTGAACTGCCAGCCGTTGTCGGGCCGGCGCATCGCGGCGAACGGCGACGAAGGGCTGCTGATGGGCTTCACCAACATCGCGAGCGCCATCGAGGCGAACCGGCTCGCGGCCCGGCTGCGCGCGGCGTTCGACTGACGCGCCTCAGGCCTCGCCGTCTTCCTCGAGCGCGGCGCCGCGGTCCTTGATGCGCGTGACTTGCGAAAGCACGGCGTCGGCCGGCGTCATGTCGGGCCGCTGTCCCTTGTAGACGGGCTGCTCGAACTTGCCGCCGGCATAGCGGTACAGGTAGCGCACCTCGACCAGCGCGCCCACGGCCGGCAGCGCTTCGCCGGGCGGCACGGTCACGTTGCCGAGGTCGATCGTCGCGCCGGTCTCGTCGCGCAGGCCCACTGCCACGGAGCGCTGCGCATTCACGCGAAGCACCTCGCAGGTCGCGCTCTGGTTGAACTTGAACTTCAGGCTGGCGCTGCTGCGGCCGGCGGCGAACGGCGCGTCGAGCGCCTTCAGCACATAGCCTTCGCCGTGCGCGGCCAGCAGTTCGGCGGCGCGCCTGCGCTTGCCCTCGGCGTCGAGCTCGAGCGCGAGCACCGTGATCCACGGCACCGACGGCGCAGCCTTGCGCAGATGGCCGAAGCGTTCGATGAAGGGCGCGCCGCGCAGGTCCTGCCCGGCCAGCTCCAGCAGGTCGAAGGCCAGGAAAGCGTCGCCCACGTGCTCGCCCGCGATCACCGTGCGCCCGGCGGCCATGCCGGCGGTGCCGACCCACGCCTGCGGTATGTCGACGAACAGCCCGCGCCGGTTGGTGCCGCGCACCGTGCCGTCTTCGATCAGCAGGATGCGGTTCTCGCCATCGGCCTTTTCCTGCAGGCCCCAGCCGGGGTCGTCGAGGTAGCGCGCCACCTGTTCCTCAGGGATGAGCGTGGGCAGCTGCGGCAGCTCGCCGCTCACGCGGCCGGCAAGCTCGGTCGAGGTGTAGAGCGCGCCGGACTGGTCGGGCGTGTAGCCCTTGGAGGTCTTCTCCTTCACCACCTTTTCGTAGATCTTCAGCGCCGCCTCGTAGGCGAGCGGGCTGCTGGTCTTGGTGCCGGTGGCGAGCGTGCCGCCGCGCCTTCCGTTGCCGTAGTCGACGACCCAGCCGTCGTCCTTCGGGCGCAGATGAACCTGGTAGACCTTGTCCGACCCTTGCCCCGTGAAGTAGAGAAAACTCGACTGTTGTAAGTGTTCCGTATTCGCCATCGCGCTCTTTGCCTGCCTGTTGGAGAAGATGCCTGTCGCGCAGCATGCTACACACGGCCGGCGAGCGTCCATGCCCGCTAAGATGCTCGGCGGCACAAGAAGCACAAGCATCCAACCCGAAGGCAGGGAGGCCTCCGCGTGAAGCGCATTCGCTCAGAGAAATTGATCCGCATGAAGCCGGGCGCGCTGGGCGCCACCGGCTTCAGCACGGTGGAACTGTTTGCCTTGCCGCAAGCCCCGGGCCACGTGGTGCACGTGAGCACCAGCCGCGACGGCCAGCAGTGGAAGGAAACGGTCTACACGCCATCGCCGCTGCCGCTGGATGCCGCCACCGCCGCCTTCGAGCAGGCCGTGGCGGCGCAGATCGCGCAGGGCTACACGATCGAAGGCACCCCGCTTGCAAGTGCCCCGGCTGCACTGCCGGCCCCCACCGCACTTGCGCATCCTGGCGACGCCGTGCTGCTCGCGAGCCTCCACCCCGACGCCTGGCGCCTGCTGCCGCCGGTGCGCCAGAGCCGCGTGGTGTGGCGTATCGGCGAACGCAGGCTGGCCGCCGCGGTGCCGCGCCTCATAGACCTCATCGAGACCGGCGAGCCGATGCTCGACTATTGCATTGCCTGGGCCATCGGCCGCTGCGGCGACGGCGGCGCCTTCGAGGCGATGCGCGAGCTGTCGCAGCGGGGTCGCACGCCGGTGATCACGCGCGCGGCTCGCTGGGCGGCATTGAGCCTGTGGCCACAGGACCAGCGCGCCAGCGAAATGGCGCGCATTGCAGACGACTGGCCCGCCGCGCTGCGCCGTGCCTGGGCCGGGCTGCTGGAGCTGCCGCTCGAACAGGCCATGCCCCGCCTGCGCGAGCACCTGTCCGACACCGCGCTGTGGAACGGATTGAAATTCGCGGCGTGGGTCGAGCAGCTGTTCGACATGTCGTTGCTCGAAGGCCCCGCAGCCGACAGCCTGGTGCACGCGGCGCTGCGCGAGATCGCTCGGACGCTGCAGCTCGCGGCCGGCAGTTTCCGCGCATGGCGTCGGCTCTACAAGGGCGCGGAGTTCGCGGGCGACTATGCGCTGCTCGGCGTGCTGCACCAGCGTCTCGAAACGCAGCGCGCGGCCTTCCGCTCCGGCGGGCGATGGGCGATGGCGAACGGCCGCTATGTCGAGATCGCGAAGGAAATCGTGCGGCCCGACAGCCGCCTGGCCTACAGCCAGCGCACACGCGACTACCTGCGCCGCCGCACCTGGCGCAGCCTGCGCCGGCTGGCGCTGGCGGGCACGGCCGACGAGGCCAGCTGGCTGCAGCTGGCCATGGGCGTGCTGCTCGCCGCCGACGATGCCGAAGCCGGCACCGCCGGCCAGCAGCGCGACCCGCGCTGGAGCGAGGAACCCGGCCGCTGGCACACCGGCCCCTACAGCAGCTGGCTGGTGCTGATGCAACTGCTGCACCGCCACGACGCCGAATGGGAAGCCCAGCGCGGCGGCCTGCGCTGGCGCCGCCACAGCCCGCTGCCCACGCAACGCCTCGACCGCACCGAAGCCTGGCCGGAACGCTGGGACCGCCATCCGCAAGCCCTGCTGCAACTGATGCAACAAGGCCGCTGCGCCGCTGTGCATGCCTTTGCCGCCCGCGCCCTGCAAGACAACAAGCCCTTCTGCGAAGCGCTGGACGCGCCCGCCGTGTGGGGCCTGCTCGCCAGCAGCTGGGAAGACACCGCGCGTTTCGCGCTCGCCATCGCGCGCCAGCGCATCGCGGCGGGCACCGCGCCCATGCAATGGCTGCCTGCGCTGCTGCGCTCCCCGCTCGCCGAGGCACGAGCCTATGCGCTCGAGTGCATCGCGCGCGATCCGGGCCTGTACAGCCAGCAGGTCGACCTCCTGCTGATGCTGCTGACATCGGCCGACGCCGAGGTGCGCCGCGCCTCGCGGCTGCTCCTGCAGGCGGCGGCGTCGAACCTTTCCACGCTCGATGCCCTCTGCGTCCAGTTGCTGGCGTGGCTTTCGGCCAGCGATGCGGAAACACCCGAGCTGCCCGCCATCTGCGAGAACATCCAGTGGGCCTTGCAAGGCCTGCTGCAAACCGCGGCAGCCAAGGCGCCGCTGCCGGAACTGCTTGCGCTCTTCGACCACCCCGCGGCCGAGGTGGTGGCGACAGCGGCCGAATGGCTCCTGCTGCACCCCGCCTCGGTACAAGGCCTGCCGGTGGCCGTGCTCACCCGTCTGCTGCAGTCCGACGATGCGCGCCTGCGCGGCGCGGGCGTACGGCTCTTCACCGCATTGCCCGACGACACGCTGCTCGGCCAGCCCGAGCTGTTCGCGGCCTTTTGCGCGAGTCCGATGGCGCCGGTTCGCGCGGCCGTGGCGCCCAAGCTCGCGCAGTTGCTGCCGCAGCACCCGGCCTTCGGCGCGGCGCTGATGCCGATGCTGCGCGACGAGCTGTTCCGCGCCGAAGCCGCCGAGGGCGTGTTCGACGCCCTGCTGCAATGGCTGCGCGGCCCGCTCGCCGAGCACACGCGCCGCGGCGAACCCGCCGTGACGCTGCGCCTGCTCGAAGCGCGCAGCAAGGGCGCACAGCAGCTCGGCGCATGGCTGCTGCCGCAGCAGGACCCGCAGGGCTTCGACGTGCTGCAGACCGCGAGCCTCGGCCTCGTCGACACCGCCGCCGCGCGCCGCTGGGCCATGGACCAGCTCGCCGCGCAGCCGGAGCGCACGCTGGCCAATCTCGGCGACGCGCTGCGCATGTTCGACAGCCGCTGGGACGACGCACGCGACTGGGCCCGCCAGTGGTTCGGCGCGCAGGGCAGCGCGCCGCAGTGGACGCCCGCGCTGCTGGTTCGCCTGTGCGACCACAAAGACGCGGGCGCGCAGCGGCTGGGCCGCGAACTGCTCACCACGCATTTCGACGTGACCGATGTCACCACCTACATGCTGCAGCTGAGCCAGCATCCGTCGCCCGGCATGCAGCTGTTCGTGACCAACTGGCTGGCCTCGGCCGCCGGGCAGAAGCCCGACGTGCTCGCGCGGCTGGAGCCCTACTTCCTGAGCGTGCTGTCGCAGGCCAACCGCGGACGGCTGGCCAAGGCGCGCGTCATGCAGTTCCTGGCGGCGCAGGCGGCGCATTCGGAAGATATCGCGCGCATCGTCGCCCGCGTGTTCGCACGGCAGGCCGTCACCGGAGCCATCACCGAGCGCGCGCAATACGTGGCGGGGCTGCGCGGCATCCAGTCGCAGTTCCCCGACCTCGACAACCCCCTGCAGACCGCCCCGGTACGCAGCGTCGCGCCGCGCCGCGCGCTGCCTGCCGCACCGGGCGGAGGAAGCGCCGCATGAGATTCCAGTACCGCTACTTCGGCCACTCGGGCGCGCAGCACACGGCCGACAGCACCGCGCTGCAGTTCGCGCCCGACACGCTTCGCGCGCCGGTTCACTTCGTGGCCGACATCAACCGCCACCTGCCGTTCCGCGAGGGCATGTCGGCCCTGCACGACGTGGTGGTGGGCGACCTGCGCTTCCAGCCGCGCGACAAGAGCGCGTACCTCGAATGGCTGGCCGGGCAGGAAGGCGAACTGCTCGCCCAGTTCATGACGCGCAGCGACGAACTGAAGGCGCAGATGGCGCCCCTTCGCGACGAGCTGGCCGAGCTGCGCAAGCGCAAGTCGGCCGTGCTGCAGCCCTTCCTGCGCGCGCAGAAGAGCTACTTCGACCACATCTACAAGGTCAATCGCGAAGCGTGGTTCGTGCTCGACCCGGTGATCACGGTTCACCCCGACCGCGTGTTCTTCGAATGCTTCAGCCAGGACGAGTCGAGCTACGGCATGTTCTCGTGCAGCCACGACGTCTTCGACCGGGTGAGCGACCACGCCTTCGGCACCACCAACGTCGACTACTCGGAATCGCTGTACGACGAGTTCCAGAAGATCCGCGACTACAAGACCACGCGGCTGGCCATCGACCCCGGCGGCTTCCAGGTGCAGAGCGACAACGACCCGGCCTTCCACGAGCCGAAGATCGACGTGCCCGACAGCTGGGTGCGCGGCTTCCTGCAGGTGAGCAGCGCGATGCTGCTGCCCGCGCAGCGGCTGCAGTTGCACCCGATGGACGTGCACAACATCTGCCTCGTGCTGCGCCGGCGCAAGGAGCGCGTGGGCCCGCGCTCGCTGCGCTTCATCCTGCGGCCGGGGCAGCCGGTGCGCATCCTGTTCGAGCCCTGGGGGCACGAGCTGGTGTGCCCGCGCTCCACGCACAGCGCCACCTCCGACATCGACATCCGCGTGTGGGGCCGGCGCCGGCTGTTGCAGCTCGAACGCCTGGTGCCGGTGGCGCAGGGCTTCACCGTGCACCTGCTGGGCACGGGCATGCCCAGCTTCTGGGTGGCGCAGTTGCCAGACATGGAATTCACGCTCGGCCTTTCGGGCTGGACCGCCAACGACTGGTCGCGCAACGGCCACTTCGAGCTGCTGCAGCCGCGCCACACGGTCGACCACGACACCCAGCTGCGCGTGTTCGCGGCGCTGGGCGAACGCTGGCGCGCCACCACCGCCGAACTGGCCGCAGCCACGGGGCTGTCGACCCTCACGGTCGATGCCGCGCTCGGCGGCTATGTGCAGGCCGGCCGCGTCGTGTACGACCTGGCCCACGGCGTGTGGCGCCTGCGCGAACTCAGCCGCGAGCCGCTGCCCATGGACAAGCTGCGCTACGCCAGCCCCGAGGAAGAGGCCGCCGCCGAACTGGTGCGCGCGCGCCGCATCGCCAACGTGAAGACGCAGGCGCGGCCCGACGGCGGCCTGGCGCTGAGCGGCAAGTGCAAGAGCGTCTCCGGCCAGCGCGAGTACCAGGTGAGCCTGCAGCTCGACACCGACCAGCGCGTGGCGTCGGGCGAATGCCAGTGCAGCCACTTCGTGCGCCACCGCATGACCAAGGGGCCGTGCGAGCACATGCTCGCGCTGCGCCTGTCGGCCTCGCCGGCCACGACCGCAGTCCAGAACGCAACGACAACGACGACAGATCAGGAAAGGACCGCCCGCATCGGCTGATACACTGCTTTTTGCGAACGGAGCGGGAAGGCTCTTGCAATCCGGTTGGCGTATCGCCACCCTCGCACACAGCACTTCCCAAGCGTCACTGGACGTCTCTTCACTGTGCCGTAGGTGCACGGTGGCGCGACAACAGTGCGGCTTCCTCGAAGCTCATCGGCGCCACCGTGCACCTACGGCGTCGAGTGGAGCCCTCCAGTCCCGAGGCTCTTCGACGAGATTCCCGCTTCGTTCGCAATTTTTTCTTCTGCAGTGCATCGGCCGGTGGCGAAGCGCCATGACCATGCAGTCTCCCCCCGCATCTTCCATCCCCGATTCGGCACTCACGCGCGAGCAGCTCTACGAGCGCATCCGCAAGGGATCGAAGCAGGAAGTGATCCTCGAGGAAATGCAGCGCCTGGGCTTCTGGCCGCAGGAGGCGGCGCAGCCCACGGTCGAAGTGCAACTGATCCGCCGCGAAGGCGAACTGCAAGCCGCACTGAGCAAGCTGGGCGACGAGTTGCGCGGCATCGAGGACCGCGACAAGGCCCTGAAGACCATGCGCAAGGAACGCATGGCCAAGGCCCGCGAGCGTCGCGAAGAAACCCGCCAGCGCCTTGCACAAGACCGCCATGCGCGCGCGATCGCCTGGCACGAGCGGCGCCAGCGCGAATTGCTGTACGTGGGCGAAGGTGTGTCGGGCGGCCTTGGCGAGGCGCAAAGCGACGCAGAGGTGCTGGCACGCAACGCCCTGCCCGCGCTGCACCACGCGGGCGATCTCGCGCAGGCGATGGGCATCGGCCTGGGCGAACTGCGCTTCCTGGCCTGGCACCGCGACGTGGCGAACGTGAGCCACTACCAGCGCTTCACCATCGCCAAGAAGAGCGGCGGCGAACGCCACATTTCCGCGCCCATGCCGCGCATGAAGCGCGCGCAGTACTGGGTGCTCGACAACATCCTCGCGAAGATGCCTGTGCACGACGCGGTGCACGGCTTCCTGCCGGGCCGCTCGATCCTCACCAACGCCGCGCCTCACGTGGGGCAGGACGTGGTGATCAACCTCGACCTGAAAGACTTCTTTCCGTCCATCGGCATGCGCCGCGTGCGCGGCGTGTTCCGCCAGCTCGGCTATTCGTCGCAAGTGGCGAGCCTTCTTGCGCTGGTGTGCACCGAGGCACCTACCGACGAAGTGCAGCTCGACGGCCGCCGCTACTTCGTGGCGCGCGGCGAGCGCGTGCTGCCGCAAGGCGCGCCGACCAGCCCCATGCTGACCAACCTGCTGTGCCGCCGCCTCGACGCGCGGCTGGCCGCGAGCGCCGCCAAGCTCGGCTTTCGCTACACGCGCTATGCGGACGACCTGAGCTTCTCGGCCGGCCCCGCGCACAGCCGCGACACAGCCAAGCTGCTGTGGCGCGTAAAGCAGATCGTGGCCAGCGAAGGCCTCACGGTGCATCCCGACAAGCAGCAAGTGATGCGCCGGCACCGGCAGCAGCATGTGACGGGCATCGTGGTGAACGACAAGCTCTCGCTCGACCGCGACACGATGCGCCGCTTCCGCGCCGTGCTGCACCAGGCCGAAAGCCGTGGACCGCAGGGGCTGCGGTGGAACGGCAACAGCGACGTGATCGGTGCGCTGCGCGGCTACGCCAACTTCATCGCGATGACCGATGCTGCGCGCGGCGCCCCTTATGTGGAACGCGTTCGCGCGCTGGCTGCGAAGCATGGCGACGGCAAGGCGACCGCGCCGGCCGTGCAGCAGACGCAACCGTCGCAACGCAGCCTGCCGGCAGGCCAGTTCCGCAAGCAGTCCGCCGCGGGGCAGGCGCCTTGGCCCGAATGGTGGCAACCCGCGCAGGCACCAGCGCCAATTCTGGAGAAGACCGCCGAGCAGATCGCCGAAGAGAAGAAGGCACAGCGCGAGGCGGCCCGGGCACAAGCCGCACCGCCGGCCGTGGCGCGGCCTGCGCAGACTCAGCAGGCGCCAGCAGCACAGCCTGCGGCCACGACATCGACGCCCGCCGCGCCGGGCGCCCTCTCCCACATCGGCTGGATCGCCAGCATGATGTTCCAGGCGCTGTACGTGGTCACGACCTTCCTGGCCGGCTCCAGCCCGCTCATCTGGCTGCTCACGGGCGGCGTGTTCATCAGCAACTTCCTGCGGCGCAAGAGCGGATGGGGCGGCTTCCTGGCGGCTGTCGTCGTGTCTTCCGCGGTGGCTTCGCTCGTGCACAGCATGCGCAAATGAGGATGCGCTAAAAACCACACGCCACTTCACAGCGCACGGCAAGCCCGCTACATTCGCTGCTCCGACAAACAGCCACAGAAGGAGGTACGCGATGGAAGACACTGCTATTCACGCCCCCACCATCGTGCGGTTTGTCGTGCACCCCACCCGCTGATCGTTTGCTGACGCGCCTCCCGCGCAGCACGTGCCCCTGACGGGCACGGCCGGTCCGGCACCCGCGGCCTTTTCGCCGCCGCGACAAACCGCCCCGATTCAAACGCCGCCGCCAGTACGCATGTGCCGGCCGCGACCCGTTCCCTTTCGAATCAAGGCACACCATGTCCGAAGCCAACGCCGCGTATTCGCGGCCCGTTGCAACCACTGTTTTCTTCGATCCCCAGCGCGCTTCCGAGGCTGAGTGGCGTGCCGCCCTCGCCTGCTGGCGCCAACGCAGCGCCGAAGATTTTCCCGACGAACCCTTGGCGAGCGACGCCGAGACCCGGCACGGCGTGCTGCAGAACGCGCCGCTGCACGCCGTCCACCGGGTGCTGGCCCTCGGCGAGCACGGCAAGCCCGTCGGCAGCCTCAACATGAGCATCCGCCGCGCGGACACGCCCGACTACGAATCCTTCGCGCCCTTCGTCGATGCCTGGGGCGGCGTGCTGCGATCGCATCAGCGCCGCGGCGTGGCCAGCACGCTGCTTGGCGCGCTGCTCGCGTTCATGGAAACACAGGGCAAGACCACCGCGACGGTCAAGGCGCACCTGCCCGAAGGCCACGCATTCCTGCGCGCCATCGGAGCGCAGGAAAGGCACCGCAGCATCGAGAACCGCGCGACCTTCGCCGGCCTCGACTGGCAGGCTCTCGCCCGCTGGGAGACCGAGGGCTTCGCGCCGGCGCACGGTCTGCGCGCCGAGATCCATGCCGGCCGCGTGCCTGTCGAGCGGCTCGCGGCACTGCTGCCCGCGCTGTCGACGTTGCTGAACGACGCGCCCACCAGTGCGCTGGAGCGTGCGCCCATGCGCTATGAAATGGCGGACTACCTCGCGTGGTACGCCGAGATCGACCGCCGCGGCGGCGAACACTACCTCGTGCTGCTGCTCGACGGCGACGAGGTCGTCGCGGTGTGCGACGCCAGCTGGAACCAGCTGTTCCCCGACCGCATGTTCCAGCGACTCACGGCCGTGGCCCGCCACTGGCGCGGCAAGGGCCTGGCCAAGGGCGTGAAGGCCGCGATGCTGCGGCTGGTGCGCTCGCGCCACCCGGAGCTGACACTGATCTCCACCAGCAACGCGGAGGTCAACGCGCCGATGCTCGCCATCAACCGCCAGTTGGGCTTTGCCGTGCACCGGCAGGAAGGCCTTTACCAGTTCGGCACGGACAGCCTGCGGGCCTACCTCGCCACCCGTCCCACCATTTCCCGGGAGCACCGCGCATGAAGGCACCGCAAAGACTGCAGGCCCTGATCGACGAAGGCCTGATCGACACCGTGGTGCGCCAGCTCATGAGCGGCAAGGAAGCCATGGTCTACGTCGTGCGCTGCGGCGAAGAAACGCGCTGCGCCAAGGTCTACAAGGAGGCCGACAAGCGCAGCTTCCGGCAGGCCGTCGACTACACCGAGAACCGCCGCGTCAAGAACAGCCGCGAGGCGCGCGCCATGGCCAAGGGCACGCGCTTCGGCCGCAAGGTGACCGAGGCCATCTGGCAAAGCGCCGAGGTCGATGCGCTCTACCGGCTGGCCGCCGCCGGCGTGCGCGTGCCGACGCCGCACAATTTCCTGGAGGGCGTGCTGCTGATGGACCTGGTGACCGACGCCAACGGCGACGCCGCACCGCGCCTGAACGACGTGATGTTCTCGCCCGCGGATGCCATGCGCCACCACGCCAGCCTGCTGCGCGAGGTGATGCGCATGCTGTGCGCGGGCATCGTGCACGGCGACCTCTCGGAGTTCAACGTGCTGCTGGCCGAGGACGGTCCGGTCGTCATCGACCTGCCGCAGGCGGTCGATGCCGCGGGCAACAACCACGCCCGGCGCATGCTGCTGCGCGACGTCGAGAATCTGCGCAACTTCTTCGGCCAGTTCGCGCCCGTGCTGCTGGACACACGCTACGGCGAGGAGATCTGGCACCTGTACGAACGCGGCCAGTTGCGCCCCGAGACCGAGCTGACCGGCAGCTTCGTTCAGGAGGCCGGCCCGGTCGACCTGCGCCATGTGATGCGCGAGGTGGACGACGCGCGCGAGGAAGAGGCGGCGCGGCTGCTGCGCCTGCGCACGCCGCGACAATAGGCGGGCCAACGCCTGCCCGCCGCCTGCCAGATCGATGACCTCCTCCGCCCTGCCGAACCCCGCCCCGCGCCAGTTCCTGTCTTCCACCGTCCGTCGGGTCGCCAAGGCCGCGGCCTTCGTCGCGCTGGGCTTCGGCCCGGCCGCGCATGCCGCCGGCACGGCCATCCGGCTGGAAGACGACCGGGGCACCACCCTGGAACTGCAGGCACCGGCGCGGCGCATCGTGTCGCTGATGCCGTCGCTGACCGAGACCGTCTGTGCGCTGGACGCCTGCGACCGGCTGGTCGGCATCGACCGCCATGCCAACTGGCCGGCGTCGGTGAAGGGGCTGCCGCAGGTGGGCGGCATCGACGACGCCAACATCGAGCGCATCGTCGCGCTCAAGCCCGACCTGGTGCTGCTGCGCCCGCGCAGCCGCGCTGCCGAGCCGCTGGAGCGCCTGGGCATCAAGGTGCTGGCGCTGGACGCCAAGACCCATGCCGACATGCGCCGCGTGATGGAGACCGTGGCCCGCGCCACCGGCCGCCCCGGCGCCGGCGAAGCCTTCTGGCGCAAGCTCGACGCCGGGCTGGACGCCGCCAGGGCCCGCGTGCCGGCCGGCTGGCAGGGCCGGCGCGTGTATTTCGAAGTGCACGGCGGCATGGCGGCGGCCAGCGAAAGCTCCTTCATCGGCGAAACGCTGGCCCGCCTGGGGCTGGGCAACGCGGTGCCCGGCACGCTGGGCCCCTTTCCCAAGATGAGCCCCGAATTCGTGGTGCGCGCCGACCCCGACGTGCTGATGGTGTCGGCGCTTGGCGAAATCTCGGCCATGGCCGGGCGGCCCGGCTGGTCGGCCATGTCGGCCATCAGGCGCGGGCGGGTCTGCAGCTTCGCATCGGCCCGCTTCGACCTGATGATGCGCCCCGGCCCCCGGCTGGACGAGGCGGCCGACGCCATCGTGGGCTGCCTGGCCTCGCTGGGCGAGCCGAAGCCTTGACCTCGCAGCCACCGCACGGCGGGGCCCTGACGTACCATTCCAGCACCTTGACCACATCCCCCGCCACTGCAGAGCCTGCCGTCGTTGCCGCCGTCGACACCGGCGAAGCCATCGCACGGGACGTAGCCGCCATCGCCCGCATCAGCGCGGTGCCCTCGCTGCTCAAGGTCATCTGCCAGCACACCGGCATGGGCTTCGCGGCCGTGGCCCGGGTGACGGACGGCACCTGGACCGCCTGCGCGGTGGAAGACACCATCCAGTTCGGGCTCAAGCCCGGCGGCCAGCTCCAGGTGCAGACCACGCTGTGCAGTGAATCGCGCGCGGCGCGCCAGCCGGTGGTGATCGACCAGGCCAGCACCGACCCGGTGTACTTCAACCACCACACGCCGCGCCTGTACAACATCGAGAGCTATATCTCGGTGCCCATCATCCACAGCAACGGCGACTATTTCGGCAACCTCTGCGCCATCGACCCGCGTCCGGCGCAGGTGTCGGACCCGCGCGTGGTGGCGATGTTCACCGCCTTCGCCGACCTGATCGCGCGCCAGCTCGAGACCGAAGACCGCCAGGAGCGTACCGAAACGGCGCTGCAGTCCGCCCAGGCCACCGCCGAGCTGCGCGAGCAGTTCATCGCCGTGCTGGGACACGACCTGCGCAACCCGCTGTCGTCGGTGGGCGCGGCGGCCGAGCTGCTGATCCGCCGGCAGGCCGAGCCCGACCTCGTGAAACTGGGCACCCGGCTGAAGGCCAGCACACGCCGCATGTCGGCGCTGATCGACGACGTACTCGACCTGGCTCGCGTGCGGCTCGGCTCGGGCATGGGCCTGGAGATTCGCGAGGCCGGCTTCCTGGCCGCGGGGCTGCGGGACGTGATCGACGAAGTGCGCGCCGCCCATCCGGCGCTGGACATCCGCGACGAGCTTTCCATCAGCGGCGCGGTGCGCTGCGACCAGGGGCGCATCCAGCAGGTGCTGTCCAACCTGCTGGGCAACGCGGTCGCGCACGGCGCGCCGGACCAGCCGATCGTGGCGCGCGCCGAGGTGCGCGACAGCCAGCTCGTGCTGTCGGTCGCGAACGGCGGCGACCCGATTCCGCCCGGCGACATCACCAAGATCTTCCAACCCTACTGGCGCCCGCAGCACAGCAAGCCCGGCGGCGGCCTGGGGCTGGGCCTGTACATCTGCGCGGAAATCGTCGCAGCCCACGGCGGTACGTTGCAGGTCACTTCCTGCGCGGACGACGGCACCTGTTTCGTGGCGACGCTTCCGGTCGCCTGACACTTCATGCAGAACAGCAGCGGCATGGCGGTGGTCCCCGCCACGGACTTTTCGCGCGGTGAACTCACCGCACTCTGGAATCGCGCCTACGAGGGCTACTTCGTGCCGATTGCCTTCGACGAGCAGCGCTTCGAGCGCCACCTGCGGCGCGGCGAGGTCGACCTCGGGCTGTCGCGCGTGCTGGCGGTGGACGGCGCGGCCTGCGGCATCTCGCTGGTCGGTCGGCGCGGGGCGCGCGCGTATCTCGCGGGCTTCGGCATCGCGGACTCGCACCGGCGGCAAGGGCTGGCCACGCAACTGATCAAGGCGCAGGCGGCGGCCCTGTCGCAGGCCCGCATCGCGCAGGCGTTGCTCGAAGTGATCGAGCAGAACCCGGCGCGCGCGCTCTACCGGCAGGCCGGCTTCAAGGAACTGCGCACCCTCGACGTGCGCGAATGGAGCTTCGAGCGGCACCGCAGGAAGGCCAGCACGCGGCCAGAGCCCGCAGCGCTCCAGCAACTGCACCGCGCCTGCGCCGAGCTGTCGCGCCCCACCTGGCGCCGCGAATGGCCGACCGTGCTGGACGCCCTGGTGCACGAGCATGCCGTGCCGCTCGGCGTATGGCGCAACGACATCATGTGCGCCTACGCCGTGATGCCGCCGGCCGGAGACGGCCAAGGCGCGCTGCTCGATGCCGGCGCCCTCGATGAAACCGCCGCGCACGAGCTGCTCGACGCCCTCGGCACCGCCCGCCCCGGCACCCGCTGGCGGCTGGTGGACGAGCCCGAAGGCAGTCCGCTGCTGCGGGCGGCCAGCGCGCGCGGCGCGGTTCCGGTCATCCGCCAGGTCGAAATGGCACTGACCTTGCATCAAGACAACGACACCCCTCTCGCCTGACCCTCGCTCTCCCATGAAGCACCGCAAGCAAATCACATCGTCCACGCCTTTCGTGCGGGTCGGCCCCAGCGGCGTGCACGGCCTCGGCGCCTTCGCCACGCGCGACCTGCCGCCCGAAGCCTTCCTGGGCCTGTACGAAGGCCGCCGCTACACCAAGGCCGAGATCGCCACCAAGGTCTGGAACGACCAGCTCACCTATCTGTTCACGCTGTCGAACCACGAAACCATCGACGGCGCCAAGGGCGGCAACGCCACGCGCCACCTGAACCATTCGTGCGAGCCCAACTGCGAGGCGGTCGAGGAATACGACGAAGGCGGCGAACTGGTGCTGAAGTTCCAGACGCTCACCGCCGTGGACGCGGGCGACGAACTGTTCATCGACTATTCGCTGACGGCGGACGACGGCTCGCCGCCCTCCAAGTACCCCTGCCATTGCGGCGCGGCGAATTGCCGGGGGACGATGCTGGCGCCTGAAGAGGAAGCCGAGGCGCCCGCCGCTTAAGCAGCCGGCGCCGGCCTCAGGGCGACTCGCTCTTCAGCTTGCGCAGTTGCTCTTCGGTGCGCTCAAGTTCCTGGCGAAGCGCCCTGGCTTCCTGCTCCAGCCTGTCGATGCGGGCCGCGCGGCTCTCGGCTGGCGCCACCGCCTTGCATTGCGCCTGCAGCGCGCTCAAGGCTTCGACAAGCTCCCGTCGCCGCAGCATCTGGCCCCGGGAACGCGCGAGATCGATGTCGCGCTCCAGCGCCGCCTCTTCGGCCTGGCAAGTCGCGCCGTCCGGCGGCACCACGGGTTGTGCGAAAGCAGGCAGCGTCAGGCTCAACGCAAGGGCCGGGAAGAAGGTTTTGACGCTCATGCCGCACGGTAACGCAATGGCGGCGCAAAACGACCGTCAGCCCTACACGGTGAGGTAGCGCGCATCCCACTTCGCGGCGAGCTGCTCCGCGCGATGCAGCGGCACCCGCGCCGCCTCGAAATCGATCACGCACGCAACATCGGCCGTCTCGGGCCGCGCGGGGTCTTCACTGCTGCGCCCATCGGTCAGCAGCCACAGCCAGCGTTGCCGCGCCTCGCTCTTCGCGAGCAGTTGGCCGGCGCGCTGCACGCCCAGCGCGAGCGGCGTGCCGCCACCGGCGGCAATGGGCGCGACCCAGTCGTCGTTCCAGGCGCTGGCGCGACGTGGTGGCAGGCGCAGTTCGACGACCTCGCCGGCAAAGCACAGCAGCGCGACATGGTCGCGGCGCTGGTAGGCCTCCTGCATCAGCGAGAGCAGCAGCCCCTTGGCGCGCGCGAGGTTGCCGTCGTCGCGCATCGAGGCCGAGCAGTCCAGCAAAAAGCAATGCAGCGCGCCGCTGCGTGCTTCCCGCGGGCGGTGGCGCAGGTGTTCGGTGCGCAAGCGGCCTGCGCCGCGCGCGGCGAAGGTGCGCGGCCAGTCGAAGGCCGTGCCTTGCGATGCGGCGCCATGCCATGCGTCCCTTTGCGTGCCCTGCCTCCGGTCACCCTGGCGCGCGCCAGCGGGTGCGGCGTCCCGGAGGCTCAGGCTTTTTTTGGCGCGGCCTGCGGGCGGGAAGCGATCAGCGGGCGCAGCGGCTTCACGCGCTCGATGCCGACGGGTTCGGGCGGCATGGCGCCCCAGTCTTCGTCGGCTGCGCTACCTGCCTGGGAGGCGCCGTTCGCCTCCGCGCCACGAGGCGCTGGCGCCGGTGCCTGGGCCGGCGGTACGCCAGCGGCTTCAGGCTTGCGACGATGCAGCAGCACCGCTTCGGACGCGCGCCGGACGTGATCGGTGGTGATGGCTTCGGCGCCTTCCCATGCCGCCAGCGCGCGGGCCGAGCGCAGCATGACGAGGTCTGCGCGCAGGCCATCCACGCCGGCCTCGATGCACAGCGCGCCGACCGCGTCATGCACCGCGTCTTCATAAGGCAGCGCCGACGCATCGGCCAGCCGCGCGCGAGCCCTTGCCAGCGCGGCGGACAACTCGGCCTCCGCCTGCGCATGCTTCGCGCGGAAGGCCGCCGGATCGGCATCGAACGCCAGCCGCGCGCGAACGATGGCCTGACGTTCGGCCGCGTCGTCGATGTTGCGCAGCTGCACGCACAGCCCGAAGCGGTCGAGCAGCTGCGGCCGCAGCGTGCCCTCTTCCGGGTTCATGGTGCCGACCAGCACGAAGCGCGCGGCATGCCGGTGCGAGATGCCGTCGCGCTCCACCACGTTCACGCCGCTGGCGGCGGCGTCGAGCAGCGAATCGATCAGCGCATCGGGCAGCAGGTTGATCTCGTCCACGTACAGCACGCCGCCGTGCGCACGCGCCAGCAGCCCGGGCGCGAACTTGAGCTCGTGCCCTGCCAGCGCCTGCCCGAGGTCCAGCGTGCCGACCAGGCTTTCGAGGCTCGCGCCCAGCGGCAGCGTGACGAAGGGCGCGCCGGGCAGCAGCTCGGCCAGCGCGCGCGCGGCGGTGGTCTTGGCCGTGCCGCGCGGTCCCTCGATCAGCACGCCGCCCAGCGCGGGATCGACCGCGGCCAGCAGCAGCGCCTGACGCAACCGGGGCTGCCCGGCGATCGCGGCAAACGGAAAAGGCAGCGGCATCGGGGCGGCTGTGGTCATCTGAGGCTTCCTTCCATCCGCTGCTCCTGGTCGAGCAGCAGGTTTTCCAGTTGGGTGCGGTAGTCGCCGGGCGACTGCCACAGGCCGCGCTGCATGGCTTCGAGCAGGCGGCTGAGCATGTCGTGCAGCGCGCGCGGATTGTGCTCGCTCACGAAATCGCGGGTGGCTTCGTCGAGCACGTAGGCGTCGGCCACCATCGAGTACTGGTGGTCGCCGACGACGCGCGCGGTGGCATCGAAGCCGAACAGGTAGTCGACCGTGGCGGCCATCTCGAAGGCGCCCTTGTAGCCGTGGCGCTTGACGCCGTCGATCCACTTCGGGTTCACCACGCGCGAGCGGATGACGCGGCCGATTTCTTCCTTCAGCGTGCGCACGCGCGGCGCCTGCGGGTTGCCGTGGTCGCCGTGGTACATGGCCGGCTGCTGGCCGCTCAGGTGGCGCACGGCGGCGGCCATGCCGCCCTGGAACTGGTAGTAGTCGTTGGAGTCGAGCAGGTCGTGCTCGCGGCTGTCCTGGTTCTGCATGACGACGTCCATGGCGCGCAGGCGCCGCACCAGCGCGCCGGCCGCGGGCACGCCGTCGCTGCCCTGCCCGTAGGCGTGGGCGCTGCCGCCGACGTAGGCCTTCGAGAGGTCGTCGTCGGTCTGCCAGTCGCCGTGGTCGAACAAGGGCTGCAGGCCCGAGCCGTAGCTGCCGGGTGCCGAACCGAACACGCGCCAGCCGGCTTGCAGGCGGGCGGCTTCGGGCTCCACGCCCTGCGCTTCCAGCGCCGCGGCTTCGCGCAGGATGCGCGCGCGGATCGGGTTGCGTTCGGCATCTTCGTCTTCCTGCGCCGCGACGGCCTGCACCGCGGCGTCGAACATCTGCACCGCGCTGGGAAAGGCATCGCGAAAGAAGCCCGAAATGCGCAGCGTGACGTCGATGCGCGGACGACCGAGCCCCACCGTGGGCAGCACCTCGAAATCCACCACGCGCTGGCTGCCCGGCGCCCACTTGGGCCGCACGCCGATGAGCGCGAAGGCCTGCGCCAGGTCGTCGCCGCCGGTGCGCATGGTGGCCGTGCCCCAGACCGACAGGCCCATCGCCACCGGGTAGTCGCCGTGCTCCTGCATGTGGCGCTCGACCAGCTGCGCGGCGGACTTCAGGCCCAGCATCCAGGCCGTGGGCGTGGGAATGGCGCGGGTATCGACCGCGTAGAAATTGCGCCCGGTGGGCAGCACGTCGGGCCGCCCGCGCGAGGGCGAGCCGCTCGGGCCGGGCGGCACGAAGCGGCCTTGCAGGGCGCGCGAGAGCTGCAGCAGCTCCTGCGTGCCGCAGGCGTCGAGCGCGGGCGCCAGGCTGCGTTCGATGCGGCCGAGCACGGCGGCGGTGCGCGGCAGGCCGGGCGGGCAGTTGCGCGTTTCGATGAGCCGTTGCGCCAGCAGCTCCAGCCGCTCGCGCGTGTCGCCCTGGTGCCGCCACGCATCGGCACTGACCGATTGCAGCAGCGCGGGCCGCGCACCCTGCCAGGGCTTGGCTGCATCGATGTCGAGCGGATCGAAGCCTTCACCGGGCAGCAGGTCGCTCGCGAGCGCGCCCAGCAACCCCGCGTTCCCACCCGAGCCGTCCGCCGCGGGATAACGCGCGAGCGCCAGCAGCGTGTCGCGCCGCAGCCGGTCCGAGGGCGAGGCGCCGAACACATGCAGGCCGTCGCGGATCTGGGTTTCCTTCAGCTCGCACAGGTAGGCATCGACACGCGCCAGCACCGCGTCGTCTTCGGCGCCGGGCATGCCGAGTTCCTCGACCAGGTGCTGCGCCCGCACCGCCGCGAGGATCTGCGCGCGCAGCACCTTGGCACGGCGCGCATCGACCAGCAGCGCGTCGTAGTACTCGTCGACCTGCCGCTCCAGGTCTTGCAGCGGGCCGTGGTTCTCGGCGCGCGTGAGCGGCGGCATCAGGTGGTCGATGATGACCGCCTGCGTGCGCCGCTTGGCCTGCGCGCCTTCGCCCGGGTCGTTGACGATGAAAGGGTAGACGTTGGGCATCGGCCCGAGGATGGCGTCGGGCCAGCAGGTTTGCGAGAGCGCGATGCTCTTGCCCGGCAGCCACTCGAGGTTGCCGTGCTTGCCGACGTGCACCACCGCGTCGATGGCGAAGGCGTCACGCAGCCAGAAGTAGAAGGCGAGGTAGCTGTGCGGCGGCACCAGCTCGGCGTCGTGGTAGCTCGCATAGTCGGCGGCGCCGGGGGTGCCCAGCGCGCGCGCCGGCTGTATGCCCACGAACACCCGGCCCAGCCGCAGCCCGGCGATCATGAAGCGCCCCTGCCGCACCAGCGGGTCTTGCTCGGGCGTGCCCCAGCGGGCGTCTATGGCATCGGCCATGCCTTCGGGCAGCGACGCGAGCCGCGCGCGGTAGTCGGCCAGCGCATAGCTTTGCCAGGCCGGGCGCGCGGCCCACTGCGCGGGGTCGTTCGCGATGCCTTCCTGCAGCTTGCGCATCAGCGCATCGCCGTCTTCGGGCAGCGCGGCGGGGTCGCCGAGCGCATAGCCCTCGGCCTGCATCGCGCGAAGAATCGCGATGACCGAAGCCGGCGTATCGAGCCCCACGCCGCTGCCGATGCGGCCTTCGCTGCCGGGGTAGTTGGCCAGGATCAGCGCGATGCGTTTGTCGGCCGCGCCGAGCGCGCGCAGCCGGCACCAGCGCCGCGCCAGCTCGGCCACGAACGCGACGCGGTCGGGCTCGGGCTGGTAGTTGACCACCTCGGTCTGCGTGAGTTCGCAGCGGTGCGACAGGCCCTTGAAGCTCACGGCACGCGTGACGATGCGGCCGTCCATCTCGGGCAGCGCGATCTGCATCGCGATGTCGCGCGGGCGCAGGCCCTGGCTGTCGGCCAGCCAGTCTTCGCGGTTGCCTCCGCTCACGATCACCTGCAGCACGGGCGCGTCGCCGGCGAGTTCGAGGCTTGCGCCCTCCTCGTTCTTCGCGCCCTGCCCCAGCGCGGCGAAGGCCGTGGTGTTGAGCACGAGCTGCACGTCATGCGCGGCACACAGCTCGCGCAGCGCCGACAGGCACAGCGGATCTTTCAGCGAATCGAGCGCGACGGGCAGCGGATTCAGGCCCTCGGCGCTCAGCGCGGCGGCGATGGCGTCGAAGGCCACGATGTTGCCCGACAGCAGGTGCGAGCGATAGAACACCAGCGCCACCACCGGCGCGCCCGCGTGCCAGCCGGCGCGCAAGTCGTCGATGCCGGCCACCGTGTGTGCGATGTCCATGCCGCGCGGCACGTGCAACGCGACTTGCGGCAGGCTGCGCGGCGGCAACGGTGCTTCTCCATGGCCCAGGCCATGGAAGGCCACCGCGCGCAGGAACTGCAGCGCATTGCCCGCGCCGCCCGCGCGCATGTACTGCCAGAGCTGCCGGCTGACCGCGCGCGGCGCGGTACTGCGCGCCAGCAGGTCTTCGTCTTCCTGCAGGTCGCCGGAGAACATCGCGAGCTGCTGGCCCTTGCGCTTGGCGAGCTTTTCGAGCTGCTGCAGCCCGTAAGCCCAGGCCGATTCGGCCCCCAGGTGGTCGACGACCACCACGCGCGCATGCTGCAGCACCTCGTCGATGTACAGGTCGAGCGAGGCCGGCTGCTTCAGGTACATGAGGTTGGCCAGCCGCAGCGACGGGTAGCCGGGGTCGGTGGCGGCCAGCGCGGTGCGCGAGGCAGCCAGCAGCGCGAGCGTGGTATCGGCCGAGCTGAGCACCACGATGTCGCCCGGCGTCTGGTCGAGACGGGTGACGACGCTGTCGTCTTCGACGAAGCGTCCGGGCTGGGTGCTCAGCAGGTGCATGCGTTCAGGCCGTCAAGCCGTCACGCGGCGACCGCGGCCACCTCTTCCAGCGCCTTGCGCAGCACTGCTTCGTCCAGGTCTTCGCCGATGAACACCAGCCGCGTGCGCTGCGCCTCGCCGTCGCGCCAGCGGCGGTCGAAATGGTGGTCGAAGCGGCGGCCCACGCCCTGCACCAGCAGGCGCATCGGCTTGCCCGGAATGGCGACGAAGCCCTTCACGCGGTAGATGGTGTGCTGCTCGACCAGCTTGCCGAGCACGGCCAGCAGGCTGTCGCGGTCGACGGGCGGCAGCTCGATCACGAGCGAGTCGAACTCGTCGTGGTCATGGTCTTCCTCGTGGTCGTGGTGGCTTTCGCGCAGGTGGATGGTGGCTTCGGCCGCGCGGCCCTGGCCCAGCAGCAGTGCGAGCGGCAGCTTGCCTTCGGTGGCGGCGACGATCTTCACCTCGGGCGGCAGCTCTTCGCGCACCAGCGCTTCGACCCTGGCGCGCGCGGCGTCGTCCATCAGGTCGGTCTTGTTGAGCACCACCAGGTCGGCGGCCGAGAGCTGGTCTTCGAACAGCTCGTGCAGCGGCGATTCGTGGTCGAGGTTCGGGTCGGCGCGGCGCGCCTCGTCGACGGCCTCGGGGTTCTCGGCGAACTGGCCCGACGCGGCGGCGGGGCCGTCGACCACGGTGACCACCGAGTCGACGGTGAAGATGTTGGCGATGTCCGGCCACTGGAAGGCCTGCACCAGCGGCTTGGGCAGCGCCAGGCCCGAGGTCTCGATGAGCACCGCGTCCAGGTCGCCGCGCCGCTCGGCCAGCTGCAGCATCACGGGCAGAAACTCTTCCTGCACGGTGCAGCAGACGCAGCCGTTGGCCAGCTCGTAGAGCGCGCCTTCGCGCTCGTTGCCTTCGTCGTCGCAGCCGATGCCGCAGCCGCGAAGAATCTCGCCGTCGATGCCGAGCTCGCCGAACTCGTTGACGATCACCGCGATGCGCCGGCCTTCGGCGTTACCGAGGATGTGGCGCAGCAGCGTGGTCTTGCCGCTGCCGAGGAAGCCCGTGACGATGGTGACGGGAATCTTGGCGTTGCTTGCTTGGGTCATTGGAAGTGTTCTTTCAGGCGCCTATGGCGGCCACAGGGAATGAACGAGCACCGCGCGCCCGCGCTGGCGGGCCGGCGATCATCGGGAAAAGAGGAAAGGCGATTTGCCCTGCGGGTCAGACGCCGCCGTACAGGCGGCGCTCGACGAACACGGAGCCCTGCAGCCGGCGCCAGCCCTTGGCGGCGGCCAGCACGCCCAGGTCGACCAGCGGCTCGACCAGCACGACGGTCATGTAGGCCGCGCCGAAGCTGGCGATCTGGCTCAGGTTCTCGAGCCCGGTGCCACGTCCGTACAGCGCCCAGAAACCGACCCAGACCACGATGCCGCCCTGGTAGGCCACAGAGAGCTTGAAAGCCTGCTGGTAGCTCAGGTCCACATAGGCCACGTTCTTGGGAATGATGCGGCGCGCCAGAACGGCTGTGGCGAACAGCGGCACCAGCAGCGTGGTGACGTTCATGCCGTACTGCGGAATGTCCTGCGGCTCGAAGAACAGGCCCTGGATGAGCAGCCCGCCCGCCAGGCCGATGGCCGCGGGCGCCAGCCCGAACACCAGCAGCAGCGTGGTGCCGAGGATCAGGTGCACCTCGGACACGCCCACCGGGTGATGCGGCAGCACCTCGAAGAAGCAGAACACCAGCGCCACGGCAATGGCGGAGCGCAGCACCAGCGCGGCCAGGCCGTCCTTCACCGCGGTTTCGATGGCCACCTTGCCCGTGTAGGCAAGCGCGGCCGCCGCCGTGGCATAGCTGAGAAAAATCTTGGTTCCGTCGACGAGACCTGGTTCGATGTGCATCGAATACCTCCGGATGTGCACCGCGGTGCGAAAGTTGATTGTTGGTTCCTGGACTTGCGTGCGCAAGCCCTTCAAGGCGGCGGCCGGCCCTGGCCCGGGGTACAGGCGCGACAAGGCACGGCGCGGCCCGTGCAACCACGCCGGCGATATCCGATGACTCATGTGATCTCTCCTTGGCCCGCGTCCCCGCAGGCGCCTGTTTGCCGAAGGCGGTGTCCAAGGCCGGTATCCGGGCTTGCGGAGCGCCCGGCGGCGCACTGCTTTTTCTTGCAGTGCGCGACCGGGCAGAAACCCTCGCCTTCCCACGCCGAAGCGCAGTGGCTGCCGGCCTCGTCAATGAGGCGCTGGCTTGAGAATTTCCGATCCGCTGACCGTTGCGGGGGCAGCGCAGGAATAACCGTGTCGATGACGACGCGGCGCACCTGCTTCCCGTTTAACCCCTGCGCCATTGCATGGCGGTCGGGGCACCTTCGAACCGTGTTGATTGGTGTGATTCGTGAGAATCAGCACACCGTAACCGGGGGAATTATAGGGAGCCGGTATTCCCGTCGGGCCCGAACAGGCGCCGCATCACGGCCACGCCGGCCACCAGCGCGTTCGAGTAGCTGGCGTAGGGCTCGAGCGCCGCCTCCAGCGGCTCGTAGATGTGAGATGCCTCGCCGGGTTCGCCGGCCACCGCTTCCATCAGCACCCAGTAGAACTCCCCCTTTTCCAGCTCATGGACAGTGAGTGCGATGTTTCTCTGTGTGGGCATGGAATGGATTAGGCAGTGCTGACTGGTGAATGGGTAGAGGCCCGCGCCGGTTGACAGCTTCCGGGCTTCTCCTACAGGGGGTCTTCCCCATGCGACCTATGGTTGTAGCCAGGGAGCTTCGCGACAACGACGACAACCTTCGCTCAACACCAGCAGGAGGCAACATGAAGCATTTCATTCTTGAACCCGGCATGCGCTCGAGTATCGGCGGCGCCTTCTATCCGACCGGCTACTCGATGGTGATGTTCCCCAACGCGGAAGACGCCCATCGCATCGGCCACCGCCTGATCGAACAAGGCATCAGCGGCGACGAGGTCTACCTGCTTCCCGCCCACACGGTGCTCTCCGAGATCACCCCGACCGCGGAGACCGCGGACGACCCCTTGCCTTCCGCCGGCACCGACGGGGCGACGGTGCGCGCGTACACCAAGCTGGCGCGCGACGGGCATACGGCGCTGCTGGTCAGGACCAGGGACGGCCAGGCCGCCGAGCGCCTGATGGTGCTGGTGCGCACCGTGCCCTATTCCATCGCGCAGCGCTACCGCACGCTGGTGATCGAAGACCTCTGAGCCGGTCAGGCCGGGGCGGCCATCGACACGGCCCGCTGCACCACGTCGCGCGCCATGGCCTGCGCGAGTTCGTGCTCCCCGAGGAAGACGGTGGCGGCGGTTTCCTGCGTCAGCAACTTGGCTTCCTGCTCGTTGTGGCTGCGGATCACGGTCTGGATGGTCGGGTTGAGCGTGCGCGCCGTCTCGATCATCTGGCGCACGTTCATGGCGTCGGGCGTGGCCACCACCAGCACGCGGGCGCGCGCCACGTGCGCCTGGATCAGCACGGCCGGGTCGGCCGCATCGCCCCACACGGCGGGCGTGCCGGCCTCGCGCAGCTTCTCGACCAGCTCGCGGTTCTGCTCGGCGACCACGTAGGGAATGTCGTTGGCGTCGAGCTCGGCCGCGATACGGCGCCCGACGCGGCCATAGCCCACCAGCACCACCTGGCGCGAGAGGTATTTGGCCTCGGTGGTCATGGGCAGCTCAGCCAGCGGATCGTCGCGCGACTCCAGCCCGCGCGCGAACGACGAGTGCGCATGCAGCCATTTCTGCATGGGCGCGATCAGGCTGAACCACAGCGGGTTGGTGGCAATGGAGATGAGCGCGCCCGCCAGCACCAGGCTCTGCCCCTCGACCGGCAGCAGCCCCAGCGACACGCCCAGCCCGGCCAGGATGAATGAGAACTCCCCGATCTGCGCCAGGCTCGCACTCACCGTGAGCGCCGTGCCCAGCGGGTAGCGGAACACCAGCACCAGCGCACAGGCCGCGAGCGACTTGCCCAGCACGATGACCAGCACCACCGCCAGCACCTGCAACGGCCGCTCGATCAGCACCGAGGGGTCGAACAGCATGCCCACCGACACGAAGAACAGCACCGCGAAGGCGTCGCGCAGCGGCAGCGACTCTTCCGCGGCGCGGTGCGCGAACTGCGACTCGCGCATGACCATGCCCGCGAAGAACGCGCCCAGCGCGAACGACACGCCGAACAGCGCCGCCGACGCGAAGGCGATGCTCACGGCCGCCGCCACCACGCACAGCGTGAACAGCTCGCGCGAGCCGGTGCGCGTGACCTGCCAGAGGATCCACGGGAACACGCGCCGCCCCACCACCAGCATCAGCGCCACGAAGCCGCCGACCTGCAGCAGCGTGAGGCCCAGGGTTTGCCACAGCGGGTCGGCCGGGCCTTCCTGCGCGGCGTGGCCGCCCAGCGTGCCGGCCAGCGGCGGCATCAGCACGAGCACCAGCACCATCGCCAGGTCTTCGACCACCAGCCAGCCGATGGCAATGCGACCGGTGAACGAATCGAGGATGCCCAGGCTCTCGAGCGCGCGCAGCAGCACCACCGTGCTGGCCACCGACAGCGCCAGGCCGAACACCAGCGCCGCACCGGGGCTCCAGCCCCACCACATGGCCAGCCCGCCGCCGAGCAGCGTGGCCACGGCGATCTGCGCGAGCGCGCCGGGCAGCGCGATCTTGCGCACCGCCAGCAGATCGTCCAGGGAAAAATGAAGGCCGACGCCGAACATCAGCAGCATCACGCCGATTTCGGCGAGCTGGGCGGCAATGCCCGCATCGGCCACGAAGCCCGGCGTGAACGGGCCGATGATCACGCCGGCCAGCAGGTAGCCGACCAGCGCCGGCAACCTCAGCTTGGCGGCAAGAAAGCCGAACACGAGCGCGAGCCCCAGGCCGGCGGCAATCGTGTTGATGAGGGAAACGCTATGGGGCATCGCTCCATTTTGCAGGAACGATGTTCAACCTTTAAGGCTGGCAGGATTCTTTGCGGAACACCGCGGAACCGGCTTTGCCGGGCCGCTGGTGTTGCCCCTTGCAAGGGGGTAGGCGAAGCCTGGGGGTGTTCCCCGGCTATCCGGCCATCTTTCCGCTGCGCGCCGCGTCCAGCGCCTCGGGTTCCTGCGCTTCGATCCAGGTCTCGTTGTTGAGCGCGGCGTGCAGGCGGTTCTCGTCCAGCTCATTGGTCCACTTGGCGACCACGATGGTGGCCACGCCGTTGCCGATCAGGTTGGTGAGCGCGCGGGCCTCCGACATGAAGCGGTCGATGCCCAGGATGAGCGCGAGCCCCGCCACCGGCACATGGCCCACCGCCGACAGCGTGGCGGCCAGCACGATGAAGCCGCTCCCGGTCACGCCCGCAGCCCCCTTCGAGGTGAGCAGCAGCACCGCCAGCAGCGTGATCTCCTGCACCAGCGTCATGTGCGTGTTGGTGGCCTGCGCGATGAACACGGCCGCCATCGTCAGGTAGATCGAGGTGCCATCCAGGTTGAACGAATAGCCCGTGGGAATCACCAGGCCCACGCAGGTCTTGTTGGCGCCCAGGTTCTCCATCTTCTCCATCATGCGCGGCAGCACCGATTCGCTGGAAGACGTGCCCAGCACGATCAGCAGCTCTTCCTTGATGTACTTGATGAACTTCCAGATGCTGAACCCGTGAAAGCGCGCGATGAGCCCCAGCACCACGAAGATGAACAAGAGGCAGGTCAGGTAGAAGGTGCCCATCAGCTTGCCCAGCGAGAACAGGCTGCCCAGCCCGTACTTGCCGATGGTGAAGGCCATCGCGCCGAAGGCACCGATGGGCGCCAGCTTCATGATGTAGTTGACGATGCCGAAGAGCACGTGCGAGCCCTTCTCGATCACGTCGAACACCAGCGTGCCGCGCCCGCCGAAGCGGTGCAGCGCAAAGCCGAACAGCACCGCGATCAGCAGCACCTGCAGGATCTCGCCCTTGGCGAAGGCGTCGACCAGCGTGTTCGGGATGATGTTCAGGATGAAGTCGACGGTGCCGGTCATCTTGCCGGGGCCGGTGTACGAGGCGATCGACTTGGTGTCGAGCGTGGCCGGGTCGACGTTCATGCCCGCGCCGGGCTGCAGCACGTTGACCAGCACCAGCCCCACCACCAGCGCGATGCTGGAGACGACCTCGAAGTACAGCAGCGCCAGTCCGCCGGTCTTGCCGACCTTCTTCATGTCCTCCATGCCGGCGATGCCCACCACCACCGTGCAGAAGATGATCGGCGCGATGATCATCTTGATGAGCTTGATGAAGCCGTCGCCCAGCGGCTTCATCGCTTCCCCGACCGCCGGATAGAAGTGGCCGAGCAGCACGCCGATGATCACCGCGGTGATCACCTGCACGTACAGCGAACGATAGAGCGGGAGCTTTCTGGCGGATGTGCTTGTTGTGCTTTCCATGTTTGCCTCCGGAGGGTTGAGAACAGTAGGACGCGTTATTGCTGCTTTTCTATCCGTGGAACCCACGTCGTTGAAATGAAAAAACCCGCCGAGGCGGGTTTTGTCGATCAGGTTCGGGTCAGCATGCTCAGTGCATGTGAAGGCCACCGTTGACCGAGAAGTCGGCCCCGGTGCTGTAGCCGCCTTCGTCCGTGGCGAGCCACGAGATGATCGAGGCGATTTCGCTCGGCTCGCCCAGGCGCTTGACCGGAATGGTGGCCACGATCTTGTCGAGCACTTCCTGGCGGATGGCCTTGACCATGTCGGTGCCGATGTAGCCCGGGCTCACGGTGTTGACCGTCACGCCCTTGTTGGCCAGCTCCTGCGCCAGCGCCATGGTGAAGCCGTGCATGCCGGCCTTGGCCGCCGAATAGTTGGTCTGGCCCGCCTGGCCCTTGGCGCCGTTCACCGAGCTGATGTTGATGATGCGGCCCCAGCCCTTTTCGACCATGTCGCCCACCACCTGCTTGGTGACGTTGAACATGCTGTTCAGGTTGGTTTCGATGACCGCGCTCCAGTCCTCGGGCGTCATCTTCAGGAACATGCGGTCGCGCGTGATCCCGGCGTTGTTGACCAGCACGTCGATGGGGCCGTGCGCGGCCTTGGCGGCGGAGAAGGCTTCGACGGTGGATTGCCAGTCGCCGACATTGCCGACCGACGCGTGGAACTCGAAGCCTTCGGCTTTCTGTTCGGCCAGCCACTTGGCGTAGTCGCGCGTGGGGCCGCAACCGGCGACCACGGTGAACCCGTCCTTGTGCAGACGCTGGCAGATGGCTGTTCCGATGCCACCCATGCCCCCGGTGACATATGCAACTTTCTTGCTCATGAGAATTCCTTTATGTACGTAGCAAAAGCCTGAACGGCCGCCTTCACTCTAGCGAGTTTCGGACCACCGAACTCTGAGGAAAACACTGAGCCAAGCTTGCAACCAGCTGTCACGAAGCGTGGCTTCAGCGCAGACTCTATCCTCGCATCTGTACGCTCTTGCACGGCCGCCAACACCACGCAAACACCAAGGAGTTCGAAAGTATGAATTTCGGGATCATCATCTTTCCCGAGGTCGAGGAACTCGACTTCGTCGGCCCCTGGGAAATGCTCACCATGTGGAGCAAGCTGGCCGGTGGTCCCGCCAACTGCCTGATCGTGGCCGAAAAGCGCGAGCCGGTGGCCTGCGCCAAGGGCCTGTCGATCAACCCGCATGTGTCTTTTGCCGACTGCCCGCCGCTCGATTACCTGCTCGTGCCCGGCGGCATGGGCACCCGGCGCGAGGTCGACAACCCGGTGATGACCCGTTTCCTGGCCGACCAGGCGCCCGGCTGCCGCGCGCTGCTGTCGGTGTGCACCGGCGCCTTCGTGCTGCACGCGGCCGGGCTGCTGTCGGGCAAGACGGCGACCACGCACTGGGGTTCGCTCGACCGACTGCGCGCGCTGGGCGACGTGAAGGTGGTCGAGCAGCGCTTCGTGCGGGACGGCAACGTCTGGAGTTCCGCCGGGGTCTCGGCCGGCACCGACCTGATGCTGGCCTTCATTGCCCACACCGCCGGAGAGGAAGCCGCCGCCAAGGTGCAGTTGCAGTCGGAGTACTACCCGGCCGACACGGTCTACGGCAACACCGCCAGCCACGAGCGCGCGCCGGCCTACGTGAAGCGGCCGGGCAGCCCGTTCACCGCGCCATGAGCACGGCGCCCTCTTCCTCTTCCATCGACAACCCCGAGATGCTGGCGGTGCTGGCCGCGCGCGTGGGCGAACTGCTGCGTGCGCGGGGCCAGACCGTCTCGGTCGTCGAGTCTTCGGCCGGCGGCCTGGTGTCGGCCGCGCTGCTCGCGGTTCCGGGCGCGTCGGCCTATTTCCGGGGCGGCGCGGTCGTCTACTCGCGACGCGCGGGCCGGGCGCTGCTGGGCCTCACCGCCGAAGACATGACCGGCATGCGCGGCGAGACCGAGCCCTACGCCCGCCTCGTCGCGGGCCGCATCCGCGACACGCATCACACGGGCTGGGGCATCGCCGAGAGCGGCGCGGCCGGCCCGGCCGGCAGCCCGTACGGCGACATGCCGGGGCATGTGTGCCTTGCCGCGGTCGGTGACACGGCCACGGTGAGCCGCACCATCGAGAACGGCGGCACCGACCGGCCGCGCAACATGAACCTGTTCGCGCGCCAGTTGCTCGCGCTGTTCGAGGAAACGCTGCGGGCGCAGCCGGAAGAAGCCCCGCCCGCCTGACGAATCAGTCCGCCTGCACACCCGCGGCACGGATCACCTTGCCCCACTTCTCCACCTCCGCCGCGAGGTGGGTGCGCAGGCTCTCCGGCGTCTGCTTGTCCAGCGGCACGATCTCCGAGCTGAGTTCGGCCAGGCGGTGCTTGACCATGTCGTCCTGCAGCGCGGCGCGCAACGCGACGTTCAGCTTTTCGATCACCGCGGGCGGCGTGCCCTTCGGCGCATAGATGCCGTGCCACACCCGCACATCGAAGCCCTTGAGGCCCTGCTCGTCCAGCGTCGGGATGTTCGGCATGCTCGACAGCCGCTTGGGCGTGGTCACGCCGAACACCTTCACCCGGTTGCCGTCCTTGATGACCGGCGCGGTCTGCGTGGTCTGGTCGCACAGCAAGTCGACCTGGCCGCCCATGAGGTCATTCAGCGCCGGGCCCGCCCCTTTGTAGGGCACCGTGGTGAGCTGCACGCCGATCTGGTTCATGAACAGCAGGCCGCACAGCTGCGACACCGCCCCCACGCCCGCGTTGGCCAGCGTGACCTTGTCCTTGTTGGCCTTCACGTAGGCCAGCAGTTCCTGGTAGTTGTTGGCCGGGAAGTCCTTGCGCGAGAGCAGCGTCATCGGCACGTCGAGCACCTGGCCGACGTATTCGAAGTCTTTCAGCGGGTCGTAGTTGAGCTTCTTGTAGAGCGCGGGCGCGGTGGCCATGCCCATGTGGTGGATCAGGATGGTGTAGCCGTTGGGCGCCGCCCGGGCCACCCGCGCCGGCGCGATGGTGCCGCCCGCGCCGACCGTGTTCTCGACGATCACCGTCTGGCCGAGCGACTTGCCCATCGGGATGGCGAGCATGCGCGCCACCACGTCGGTCGGGCCGCCGGCGGAATACGGCACGACCATGGTGATCGGCTTGTCGGGCCAGGCGGCCTGCGCGGCGGCGGGCGACTGGGCCGCCAGCAGGCAGGCGCCCACCGAGGCGGCCGCGATCAGGGTCTTGAATTTCCAGGTCTTCTTCGTTGCGGTCACTTCTTTGTCTCCTATGGTTATGGGTATCTGTCTCAAAGCGAAGGCGGCCCATCGAGCGCGAGCAGCCGCTCGGCAAGCCGCACGACCGGCGCATCGACCATGCGGCCGTCGAGGCTGACCACGCCGCCGCCCGATGCGCGGATCGCCTCGATCACGCGGCGAGCCCAGGCCAGCTCTTCGGCGCTGGGGCCGAGCGCGGCGTGCACCGGCGCGACCTGGTCGGGGTGGATGCACAGCTTGGCGCCGAAGCCGCCGCGCCGGGCACGCGCGGTGTCAGCCGCGAGGCGCCCGGCGTCGCGCCAGTCGGGCGTCACGCCGTCGATGGGCGCGGGCAACCCGGCGCGGCGCGTGGCCAGCAGCAGCGCCAGGCGCACGGGAACCAGCTCGGCTTCGTCCGGCCCGCAGGCCAGGCCCAGGTCGGCCTGGAAATCGAGATTGCCGAAGGCCAGGCGCAGCACCTGCGGGGCGGCAGCAAGTTCGTCGATGGCGGCGAGCCCCGCGGCCGATTCGATCAGCGGCACCAGCACGCCTCGCGGCCCGACGGCTTCGGCCAGCCGCGCCAGGTCTTCGGCGCGTTCGGCCTTGGGCAGCATCACGCCGGCGATCAGGCCTTGCCTCGCCAGCTCGCCGACCCGCGCGCAGTCGTCGCCATGCCACGACGTGCCCTGGGCATTCACACGCACCAGCAAACGCCCACGTTGTTCGGCCGGCAGCGTGGCGAACGAAGCCGCGAGCCCGTCGCGCGCCGCCACCTTGCGCTCTGGCGCCACGGCGTCTTCCAGATCGACGATCACGCCGCCAGCACCGGTCGCCAGCGCGCGGACATGGCGCTCGGGCCGGTCGGCCGGCACGAAGAGGAAGGCACGCGCCAGCGCCAAGGGTGCCAGGGGCGCGAGGGAAATGCCGCTCACACCGCCCCCGCCTCGCGCAACGCCGCGATGTCCGCCTCGCTGCGCCCGAGGCCGCGCAGGATGGCGTCGGTGTGCTGGCCGACCGCCGGGATCGGGTCCATGCGGTAGTCGAACGCGCTTTGCCGACCGGCCGGCAGCAGCGCGGGAATGTCCCCGGCCGGCGAGCCCACCTGCCGCCAGCGCTCGCGCGCCTGCAGTTGCGGATGCGCCCAGAGGCCGGCCATGTCGTTCATGCGCGCGTTGGCAATCTGCGCGGTGTCCAGCCGCTCGAGCACCTGCGCGGTACTCAGCGCGCCGAAGGTCTGCACGATGATCGCGCGCAGCGTTTCGCGGTTCTCGTTGCGCCGTGCGTTGCTGTCGAAGCGCGCATCGGTCGCCAGCGCCGCCTGCAGCAGCACCTTCTCGCAGAAGACGCGCCATTCGCGCTCGTTCTGCAGGCCCAGCATCACCGTGCCGCCGTCGCCCGCCGGGAACGGACCGTAGGGGTAGATGGTCGCGTGCGACGCGGCGCTGCGCGGCGGCGGCGGCGCGCCGTCGTAGGCGTAGTACATCGGGTAGCCCATCCATTCGGCCAGCGACTCCAGCATCGACACGTCGATGTGCGAGCCCTTGCCGGTCTTGCCGCGCTGCAGCAGCGCCGCGAGGATGCCGGTGTAGGCGTACATGCCCGCCGCGATGTCGGCGATGGAGTTGCCCGACTTGCAGGGCTCGTCGGGCGTGCCGGTGACCGACAGGAAGCCCGCCTCGCTCTGGATCAGCAGGTCGTAGGCTTTCTTGTCGCGGTATGGGCCGTTGTCGCCGTAGCCCGAGATGTCGCAGACGATGAGCCTCGGGTGCGCCTCCTGCAGCGCCTGCGCACCGAGCCCCATGCGCGCCGCCGCGCCGGGCGCGAGGTTCTGCACCAGCACGTCGGCATCGGCCAGCAGTTGCCGCAGCACCTCGAGCGCGGCGGGCTGCTTCAGGTCGAGCGTGATGCTTTCCTTCGAGCGGTTGACCCACACGAAGTGCGAAGCCTCGCCGCCCACGCGCTCGTCGTAGGCCCGCGCGAAGTCGCCGTCGCCGGGCCGCTCCACCTTGATGACGCGCGCGCCAAGGTCGGCAAGCTGGCGGGTGCAGAACGGCGCGGCAATGGCGTGTTCGAGCGAGATGACGGTGATGCCGTCCAGGGGTCTGGTCATGTCTTCTTTACTCCCCTCAGGCCAGCACGGCCGTGGCCTGCATGGTGAGCCAGCCGTCGGCGTCTTCGCCCCAGAGGCTGAATGTCTTGCCGTCCGCTCCGGGTTTTCCGTGCACGCGGAACGGCGCGATGTCGAAGGTCGGGCGCACCGCGCGGAACTCGAAGCGCGCGAGCTGCGCGCCCGGCACGTTGCGGCGCAGCAGGTCGACCAGCAGCGTCGCGATCAGCGGGCCGTGCACGATCAGGCCCGGGTAGCCCTCGACCTGCGTCACGTAGCGGCGGTCGTAGTGGATGCGGTGGCCGTTGAAGGTCAGCGCCGAGTAGCGGAACAGCAGCACGTCGTCGGGTGCGATGTCGCGGCTGAAGGCCGCGTCCTTCGGCGCTGGCGTGGGCGGCGGGACTGCATCGCCGGGCTGGGCGGCGGCGCGGTAGACGATGTCGTGCTCCTCGGTCAGCGCCAGGCCGCGCTCGTTGCGCACCTCGTGGCGCACCAGCACGAACACCAGTTCTCCGGTGCGCCCCGCCTTGTGCGTGACCGACGCGATGGTCGAGGTGCGCTCCACCTTGTCGCCGACCCGCAGCGGATTGCCCGCCTCCCAGCGCAGCCGCCCGCCGGCCCACATGCGGCGCGGCAGCGGCACCGGCGGCAGGAAGCCGCCGCGCCGGGCGTGGCCGTCTTCGCCGATCTCCGACTGGCGGTGGTGCGGCAAAAAGTAGAGCCAGTGCCACAGCTCCGGCAGGCGCGTGCCGGCCACGGGCGCCGCGTCGTCGCGGTCGAGGGTGGCGGAAAGCGCGCGCACGGGGGCGGCGGTGATGTCGTCGGCCAGCGTTTCGCTTCGGCCCTGCCAGGCCTGCAGCTTCGCCAGCGCGTCGCTGTCGATCGTGGAAGGTGTCGTCGGTGTGTCGGTGCTCATGGGGTTCTTCGTGTCGTTCAATCGACCGCCGCGCCGGATGCCTTGACGATGCGCGCCCATTTGGCGAGGTCGTCCTGCAGCAGCTTCGCGAACTGGTCGGGGGTGGTGTCGGGCGCGATCTCGACGCCCTGCTGGTCGAGCTTGTCTCGCAGGTCTTTGGAGGCCAGCGCCTTGCGCGTGGCGTCCTGCAATGTCGCCAGCACGTCGGCGGGAACGCCGGCAGGCGCGAACAGGCCGATCCACAGCGTGCCGTTGTAGCCGGGCACCGCCTCGGCGATGGCGGGCACGTCGGGCAGCACGGGCGAGCGCTTCTCGCCGCTCACCGCCAGCGCGCGCAGCTTGCCGGCCTTGATGTGCGCCAGCGCCGAAGGCAGGCTGGCGAACACGATCGGCAGTTGGCCGCCCAGCACGTCGTTGAGCGCGGGGGCCACGCCCTTGTACGGCACGTGCTGCAGCGAGATGCCGGCCATGCTGTTGAGCATTTCGCCCAGCAGGTGGTTGAGCGTGCCGTTGCCGGCCGAGGCGTACTGGTAGTTGGCGCCCTTCTGCCGCGCAAGCTTCAGGAACTCGGCGAAGTTCTTGGCTGGAAACGAAGGGTTGACCAGCAGCACGTTGGGCACCGCGCCGACGAGGCCCACGGGCTTGAAGTCTTTCACCGGATCAAAGCCGGGGTTCTTGTACAGCGCCGGGTTGATGGCCTGGCTGCTGCTGATGGTCATGAGCAGCGTGTAGCCGTCCTTCGGGCCCTTGGCCACCAGCTGCGTGCCGATGTTGCCGCCCGCGCCGGGGCGGTTGTCGACCACCACGCTGGCGTTGTTCATCACCTCGCCGAGCTTCTGTCCGACGAAGCGCCCGACGATGTCGTTGGTGCCGCCGGCCGCTTGCGGCACGACCAGCGTGACGGGGCGCGAGGGATACGGTTCGGCGCTGGCCGAAGCCGGTTGAACCAGGGTGGCTGCGGCGGTGAAGGCCAGCAGCGCGAATGCGCGAAAGCTCATATTTCTTGTCTCCATGGCCGCATGGTCGTCGCCCCCACCCGCACGCGCAATCTGCGAATTCGGAACCCAGTCTTCTGAAATACCGAAGGCTTGGGCCTACCATCGCGCCATGCTCTTCGACCTCACCGACCTGCGGCTCTTCGTGGCCACGGCCGAACTCGGCAACCTCACGCGGGCCGCCGAGCGCCAGCACCTGTCGCTGGCCGCCGCCAGCGCGCGCATCAAGGCACTGGAAACGCAGGCCGGCCTGCAGTTGCTGCAACGCGAGGCGCGCGGCGTGCGGCTGCTGCCGCCGGGCGAAGCCTTCCTGCATCACGCACGCCTGGTGCTGCACCAGACCGAGCAGTTGCGCGCCGACCTGCTCGAATACGGCGGCGGCCTGCGCGGCCACCTGCGCGTGTTCGCCAACACCACGGCCGTGACCGACTTCCTGCCCGAGATCCTGCCGGACTTCCTGGCGCACAACCCGCGCATCAACGTCGACCTTCAGGAAAAACCGAATGCTCAGATCCCGCGCGGCGTACTCGACGGCCGCGCCGACATCGGCATCGTCGCGGGCCGGGTCGACACGCTCGGGCTGGAGGCCATCCACTTCAGCACCGACCGGCTGGTGCTGGCCACCTCGCGCAAGCACCGCTTCGCCAGGCGCCGCAGCATCGCCTTCGCCGAGACGCTGGACGAAGACGCCATCGGCATGCAGCAGGGCAGCACGCTGCAGACTTTCCTGGGGCAGATCACCGACAACCTGGGCAAGCGGCAGAAGCTGCGCATCCAGCTGGGGAGCTTCGACGCCATGTGCCGGATGATCGGCAGCGGCGTGGGCATCGGCGTGGTGCCCGAGTCGGCCGCGCGGCGCAACCAGGACAGCATGCAGCTTGCGCTGATCGACCTCAGCGACGCGTGGTGCGTGCGGGAGCGCTACCTGCTGGTGCGCGACCGGGCGGCATTGCCGATCTATGCGCAGGCGCTGGTCGAGACCTTGTGCCAGCACTACGCCGACGAGGCACTGGCGCTCGGCCAGCCCGGTTCATCGCAAGTTATGCGCGAAAGCTGAGCCAGTCCGCGTAGTCCCCATTTTCTGTGCACAACTTTGGGGGTAACTCATGCGGAGCATTGTAAAAGCAACGCAACTTGTTGTTTTGTATAGGTATTCCACACTTTGCCCAATTTTTGAGCGGTGCACAACCTCGGCATGCGTACCCTCCCGGAAAGGCGTTTTCAGGCCAAAGTTCCTAGCAGAGGATGGCTGGAGTTCGGCCTGAACGCCTTGTGCGGGAGAAGATTTTTTCGCTGCGTGCCGCCAACTTGCACGCGGAATCGCACCCGTCCGGGTTACTCCCCATTTTCTGTGCACAACTTTGGGGGTAACTCAGGTGGAGCCTTGTAAAAGCAATTTAAGTCGTTGTTTTATAAAGGGATTCAACAACTTGCTCAAAGTTTGAGCAGTGAACAAGATGGTCCGGGTGCCCCGTCCAGCCTGAACTTTCCGGACTCAATACGGCGGTGCCTTGCGCCCCCGCTGCGCCCGCGCCGCCTCTGTCCACCACGCCAGGTCGTCCGCGAACCGGCCGAACGAGCGGTCGAGCGATTCGCCCGCGCTGCCCGTGGGCTTGCCATTCGCATCGAGCGTCTGCGAGATCGGCCCGACCGCGAGCGTGCTCGACACCACGACCATGCCCATCTCCGACAGGATCGAATGCCACACAGTGCCCGAGCGCACGCCCGAGAAGCGCCCCGCCGAATAGCTCGCGACCGCGGCGGGCCGCCAGAACCACTCTTCGAGGAAATGGTCGGTCAGGTTCTTGAGGCCGGGCTGCGGGCCCCAGTTGTATTCGCCGGTCACGAAGACAAAGGCGTCGGCCGCGCGGATCTTCTGCGCCAGCGCTTCCATCGCCGCCGGCGCGGTGCCCTTGGGGTATTCCTTGTACATGCGGTCGAGCATGGGCAGGTTGACGGCCTTGGCGTCGATCAGCTCGGCCTGGGCGCCCCGCCCGTTCAGGCCCTCGACGATGTAGTCCGCCAGGCGCACGCCCATGCGGTCGGAGCGGTAGGAACCGTAGAAGACCAGAATCTTGTCGCTCATCGGGGCTCCTTGTTGCAGGGGGGCGGCTCAGGCCGGTGGTTGCAGCTTGTCCTGGGTGCGGGTGTCGAAGTCGCCGGCGTCGTGCCGCTCATGCAACTGGCTCGACGGCTGGCCCCAGGTGCGGTTGACCATGCGGCCGCGCTGCACCGCGGGGCGCTGCGCGATCTCGTCGGTCCAGCGAAGCACGTTCTTGTACTCGCCCACCTGCAGGAACTCGCCCGCCTCGTAGAGCTGCCCCTTGGCGAGCGTGCCGTACCAGGGCCAGACGGCCATGTCCGCGATGGTGTATTCGCTGCCCGCCAGGTAGCGGCTCTCGGCCAGCCGGCGGTCGAGCACGTCGAGCTGGCGCTTGGTTTCCATCGCGAAGCGGTCGATGGCGTATTCGATCTTCGCGGGTGCGTAGGCATAGAAGTGCCCGAATCCGCCGCCCAGGTACGGCGCGCTGCCCATCTGCCAGAACAGCCACGACAGGCACTCGGCGCGGGCCGCGCGCTCGGTCGGCAGGAAGGCGCCGCCGAATTTCTCGGCCAGGTACTGCAGGATCGCGCCCGACTCGAACACGCGAATGGGCGCGGCGCCGCTGCGGTCCATCAGCGCGGGGATCTTGGAGTTCGGGTTCACCGCCACGAAGCCGCTGCCGAACTGGTCGCCGTCGTTGATACGGATCAGCCACGCGTCGTACTCGGCGCCGGCATGGCCCAGCGCCAGCAACTCTTCCAGCATGACCGTGACTTTCACGCCGTTGGGCGTCGCGAGCGAATAGAGTTGCAGCGGATGCTTCCCTACCGGCAGGTCCTTGTCATGGGTGGCACCCGCGATCGGGCGATTGATGTTCGCGAAGCGGCCGCCGCTCTCCTTGTTCCAGGACCAGACGGTGGGCGGCGTATAGGCGGTCGTGCCATTCATGCGATGAATTCCAGGAGTTGGACAGACGATGATCATTCTCTACGACTGCGCCACCGCGCCGAGCCCGCGGCGCGCGCGCATCCTGCTTGCCGAGAAGGGCATTGCCCATGAGACGGTCCAGGTCGACCTCGTGCGCGGCGAGCAGTTGGGCGCCGCCTACCGCGAGATCAACCCGCAGTGCACCGTGCCCGCGCTGCGCACGGAAGAAGACGGCCTGCTGCTGACCGACAACGCCGCCATCGCGGCATGGGCGGAGGCCCGCTACCCGGAGCCGCCGCTGATGGGCCGCACTCCGGCGGAAAAGGCCGAGATCGCCAGCTGGAACTGGCGCGTGGAATTCGAAGGCCTGCTGGCCATTGCCGAGACGCTGCGCAACGGCTCGCCGGCAATGGCCGGCCGCGCCCTGCCCGGGCCGGTGGACTACGCCCAGATTCCCGAACTCGCGCAGCGCGGACTGGCCCGCGTGCAGCACTTCTTCGAGACGCTGAACGAACGGCTGGCGGGCCGCGAGTTCGTCGCGACCGACCGGTTCAGCATTGCCGACATCACCGCGGTGGTGGCGGTGGACTTCGCCCGCGTGGTGCGGGTCAAGCCCGGGGAGCAGCACCCCGAGCTGCTGCGCTGGCGTGCTGCGATGGCGCAGCGGCCGTCGATGTCGGGCTGAAATCGAAAGGCCACGGATCTATTCCAATGGCATGCAATATCTTGACCGGACCGAGCTGCCGCCACTCCTCGAGCGACATGTCATCCTGAAAATCGGCGAAGAGCGTGCCGCAATCGTCCGCCAGAAAAGGAACGCCGCACTGCCAGACGATGCTCCAGCAAGGACTCTTGGTCGGACCGTGGTGACTCCCGTCGCAGATGGTCGGACAGTCGAGCAGCATGCAGAGCTCCCCTGCCAAACGAAGTCCGAGTTCGTACTGCTGCGATTCCTGCCCGTCAACGACCCACCCGTGAAGAACGAATGGGAACTCGCTGGGATTTGGCTCGATGCTGATAGCAATGTCTGCGTCGAAGCCAGGGTCCGCAAGGTCGCCCCACCAGAGCTTCGCGCCAGACGCGTGACGAGCGAACGCCTGCTCGACGAGCTCGCGCGTTGGCTCTCTGGCGAGACCAACCCACATGGCTGCAGTTACAACGAAAAATCGAACGGGACGCGCTCGCTTTTGAGCAAGCGCGCTCCCATTCCGCCGATCAGCGTTCGATGGTCAGCGCCACGCCCATGCCGCCGCCGATGCACAGCGACGCAATGCCCTTCTTGGCGTTCTGGCGCTGCATTTCGTGCAGCAGCGTCACCAGGATGCGGCAGCCCGAGGCGCCGATGGGGTGGCCGATGGCGATGGCGCCGCCGTTGACGTTCACCTTGTTCACGTCCCAGCCCATTTCGCGGTTCACGGCGCAGGCCTGTGCGGCGAAGGCTTCGTTGATCTCGAGCAGGTCGAGGTCGGCGGCCTTCCAGCCGGCGCGCTGCAGCGCCTTGGTCGAGGCGGGCACCGGGCCCATGCCCATGATGGCGGGGTCGAGGCCGGCGGTGGCGTAGCTGGCGATGCGGCCCAGCGGCTTCAGGCCCAGGGCTGCCGCCTTCTTGGCCGTCATGACCATCACGGCGGCGGCGCCGTCGTTCAGGCCCGAGGCATTGCCGGCGGTCACGCCGCCGGCCTTGTCGAAGGCGGGGCGCAGGCCGGCCAGGCCTTCGGCGCTGGTCTTGCGGTTGATGAACTCGTCGGTGTCGAAGACGATGGGGTCGCCCTTCTTCTGCGGAATGCTCACGCCGACGATCTCGTCCTTGAACTTGCCGGCGTCCTGCGCGGCGGCGGCCTTGGTCTGGCTGCCCAGCGCCAGCTCGTCCTGCGCGGCGCGGCTGATCTCGAACTTCTTGGCCACGTTCTCGGCGGTGATGCCCATGTGGTACTGGTTGTAGACGTCCCACAGGCCGTCGACGATCATGGTGTCGACCAGCTTCCAGTCGCCCATGCGCTGGCCGTTGCGCGAGTTGGGCAGCACGTGCGGCGCGGCGCTCATGTTTTCCTGGCCGCCGGCAATGACGATCTCGCTGTCGCCCGTGGCCACGGCCTGGGCCGCCAGCATCACGGCCTTCAGGCCCGAGCCGCACACGGCGTTGATGGTGAGCGCCGGCGTTTCCTTGGTGCCGCCGCCCTTGAGCCATGCCTGGCGCGCGGGGTTCTGGCCGGCGCCGGCCGCGAGCACCTGGCCCATGATGGCTTCACCCACCTGGTCGGCCGTGAGGTTGGCACGCGCGATCACTTCCTTGATGACGATGGCGCCCAGCTCGGTGGCGGCAATGCCGGCGAGCGAGCCGCCGAACTTGCCGACAGCGGTGCGCGCAGCCGAAACGATGACGATGTCTTCCATGAGGTTCTCCGTTGAAGTGATTTGAAAATCTGAAGGTGGCGGTCGGTGCGCGGGCTCAGGCCCTGGCCTTGACGTAGCGGCCCGGCGCCGGCTCGATGGCCTTGTAGGCCTTGCCGTTGCCGTACGCCTTGGGCGCGGCGATCTGCTTGCCCGCGTGGCCCTTGAGCCATTGTGCCCAGTCGGTCCACCAGCTGCCCGGGTGCTCCTGCGCGCCGCTCAACCATTCGGCCTGGGTCTTGGGAAACTTGCCGTCCTCGCGAATCCAGTGGCTGCGCTTTTTCTTGGCGGGCGGGTTGATCACGCCGGCGATGTGGCCCGACGCGCCCATCACGAAGCGCTTCTTGCCCGGCAGCAGCTGCGTGGAGGCATAGGCGCCGCCGATGGGCACGATGTGGTCTTCGCGCGAGCCGTAGATGTAGGCCGGGATGTCGATGCTGCCCAGGTCGATCTTCTCGCCGCACACGGTGAGCGCATTGGGCTTGGCCAGCTTGTTCTCGTGGTACGTGTTGCGCAGGTACCAGGCATAGAACGGGCCCGGCAGGTTGGTGGCGTCGCTGTTCCAGTAGAGCAGGTCGAAGGGCGGCGGGGTCTCGCCCTTCAGGTAGTTGCCGACCACGTAGTTCCACACCAAGTCGTTGGGCCGCAGGAAGCTGAAGGTCGAGGCCAGGTCCCCGCCGGGCAGCAGGCCGCCCTTGCCGAGCTGCATTTCGCGGTACTGCACCATGGCCTCGTCCACGAAGATGTCGAGGATGCCGGTGTCGCTGAAATCGAGGAAGGTGGTCAGCAGCGTGACCGAGGCGGCGGGCTTTTCGCCGCGCGCCGCGAGCACCGCCAGCGCGGTGCTCAGGATGGTGCCGCCCACACAGAAGCCCAGCGTGTTGATCTGCTTGCTCCCGCTGATTTCCTGCACCGTGTGGATCGCCTTGATGGCGGCGTTCTCGATGTAGTCGTCCCAGGTGGCCTTGTCCATCGACTCGTCGGGGTTGCGCCAGCTCACCACGAACACGCGGTGCCCCTGCTCGTTCGCATAGCGGATCAGCGAGTTCTCGGGCTGCAGGTCGAGGATGTAGAACTTGTTGATGCACGGCGGCACCAGCAGGAACGGCCGCTCATGGACCTTGGCCGTGAGCGGCTTGTATTCGAGCAGCTGGAAATAGTCGTTCTCGAAGACCACGGCGCCCTCGGTGGTGGCCACGTTGCGGCCCACTTCGAAGGCGCTCTCGTCGGTCATGCTCAGGTGGCCCTGCTTCACGTCGTTGAGCAGGTTCTGGATGCCCTTGGCGATGCTCTCGCCCTGCGTCTCGATGGCCTTCTTCTGGGCTTCGGCATTGAAGGCGAGCGAATTGCTGGGCGACGAGGCGGCCATCCATTGCTCGACAGCGAAACGCATGCGCGCCTTGGTCTTCTCGTCGGCGTCGATGGCCTCGGCCATGTTGAGCATGGTGCGGCCGTTGAGCAGGTACACGGCCGCCGAGAAGGCCGACAGCGGGTTGCTGCCCCAGGCTTCGCTGGCGAAGCGCTTGTCGCCCTCGGGCTTGGCGTCGAAGCCGCGGCGCCAGAGTTCGGTTGCTTCTGCAACGTACTGTTGCTGGATGGACTGGAGCTTTTCGGGGTCGATGGACAGCTTCGGCAGCTCGGGCAGCTTGGACGGCGACATCTGCGGCATCTGCCACAGCGGCGTGCCGCCCACATTGAAGGCCGCGGCCCCCTGCGTGGCGGACTGCTGGAAGGCTTCCAGCGCCTTGGTCCATCCCTCGGTCATTGCTTGCTGGAAGGGCGCGAACGCATCGGCCCCCGTGGCTTGTTGCTTCATCATGTCTCCTGGTCCTCGCCTGAAACGAAACGGATGGCTTGCGTGATTTGAGTATCCTGCATTCACAAGGCACCCACAACGCCGCCCTTTCCCTTACCGACTGAAACTTCCGTGTTTATCCATTTGATCGTGATCGGTTGGCTCTACGTCGCAGTGATGATGGCGGTGGCCGAAGCCACCAACACCACGGGCACGGTGCTGGGCGCCATCTTCACATTTCTTTTGTACGGATTGGCGCCGTTGGCACTGGTGGTTTACCTGATGAGTACCCCCGCGCGGCGCCGGGCCATCAAGCAGCGCGAGGCCGAGGCACAGGAAGCCGCTCGCCGCGCGGCCAAGGCCGAAGAAACAACGGCCTCAGACCTTCCAGACCAGCGCGGCGAAACGCCCGCTGACGCCGTCGCGCCGGTGCGAAAAGAACCGTGAGGCGTTGGCGACGGTGCACCAGTCGTCGGTGCCGTCGTTGCCATGCACCGCCGCGATCCCGGCCGCCCTCAGGCGCTGGCGCGCGAGCGCCGGCAGGTCGGCCAGCCACTTGCCAGCGGATGCGGAGGGACGAAAGCACTCGGCGGCCTCGGGCGCATGCGCCTCGAACGCGGCCTTGACCTCGGGGCCGACCTCGAAAGCCTTGGGGCCGATGCAGGGGCCCAGCCATGCGATGACCTTGCCGACCGCGCCCGACGCGAACGAACGTGCGGTCTGTTCGAGCACGCCGCCCGCCAGACCTCGCCATCCCGCATGAGCGGCGGCTACACGATGGCCCGCCTCGTCGGCGAAGAGCACGGGCAGGCAGTCGGCCACCATGATGGTGCAGGCCAGCCCCGTGGCGATGGCGGTGCAGGCATCGGCCGCAGTGCCGTCGCGCACCACGTGCTGCTCATCGTCCAGGGCGACCACGCCGGTACCGTGCACCTGCTGCAGGAAGACCGGGCGCGCCTCGATGGCCGCGCGCAAACGGCCGCGGTTCTCGGCGACATGCGCCGCCTCGTCGCCCACATGGTCGCCGAGGTTCAGGCTCTGGTAGCGCCCCAGGGAAACGCCGCCATCGCGCGTGGTGCACACGGCCCGCACGTTCGGCGGCGCGGGCCACTCGGGCACGAGCCAGCGTGCGTCCATCGGCTTCAGGCTTCCGCGTCGGGTGCCCGCGAGGGCTGCGCGCGCTGGAAGGCGTCGAGCTCCATGCAGGCCTCGAAGGCGGCCATGGTGCGCGGCAGGCCGCTGAAGTCGCAGTCGAAGCGACGGCCGTTGAAGATTTGCGGCACCAGGCAGCAGTCGGCCATGGTGGGCGTGTTGCCCCAGCAGTAGGTGCTGGCGGGTTGCTGCGCGAGCTGGCGTTCGAAGGCCAGCATGCCGTCGCGCACCCAGTGGCGATACCAGTTGTTCTTGGCTTCTTCGTCGAGCTTCAGGTCCTTCACGAGGTACTTGAGCACGCGCAGGTTGTTGAGCGGGTGGATCTCGCAGGCAATCGACTGCGACAGCGCCCGCACATGGGCGCGGCCGGCCGGGTCGCTGGGCAGCAGCGGCGGCTCGGGGTGCAATTCGTCGAGGTATTCCATGATCGCCATCGACTGCGAGAAGCGCTCGCCGTCGTCCTCGAGCAGCGGCACCAGCATGTCGGCCGAAAGGGCGGGATAGGAGCCGGTGCGGTGCTCGCCGCGCGCGATGTGCACGGGAACGTATTCGTAGTCGAGGCCCTTCAGGTTGAGGGCGATGCGCACGCGGAACGAGGAGGAGGAGCGGAAATAGTTATGCAGCTTCATGATTTTCCGAGCATAGCGCGCCCTCAGGCACGGGGCACGCCAGGTAGCAGACAGCGCAGCTCGCCGAGCAGGGATTCCGGCGCCACGGTTTCGCGCCATTCGGCAAGGATGCGCAGCGCCGCGCCCTCCTCCCGGGCTGCGATGCCCAGCCGCCAAGGCCCGCGCGCGCCAGGCGCCTCGCCGGGTTCGTGGTCGTGTCCCTCGCCGTAGGGACGCCCTTCCGAACAGGCGCGGCAGAGCACCTGCATGCTGGTGGTCCAGTTCTCGGCGCTGGCATCGGCCGCCTCGAAGCGCCGGATGAGCGCGTCGATGTCGTCCTGCGTCGCGCCCTCGACCGTCACCTCGTAGGTGCCGTGGGCCGACGGCGCGATCAGTTCCAGCGCGTCGAACACCGGCACCTCGCGGTCGCCGCGCATGCGGTAGCCGTTGGCCGCGCCGTCGTGCAGCACGAGGTCGCCCCAGCGATGGCCGCAGGCCGGCGTCGGCACGCTGCGCAGGATGGCGCGGGCCGGGTCGATGCGGTCGGCCCACACCACCTCGCTGGCCTCGTCGCCCTGCACGCGGATCGGCGTGAGGCCGACGAAGAAGTCGATCGGCCCTTCGCCGTCCGGAATGCCGATGCCGTACTGGCGCCACGCGCGCCGCGCCGTGGCCCAGTCGCCCAGCGCCGTGGCGGCGATGCCCAGGTTCCAGAGCGCGCCCTCGTTGCCCGGCTCGCACTGCACCGCGCGGGCGTTGGCCTGCAGCGAAGCGGCCCAGTCGCCGCGGTACTTGTGGATGAGGCCGGCGTTGTACCAGGGCACCGCCCAGTACGGGTGGACGGCGCTGGCCTGCGCGTAGGCTTCGAGCGCGCCGTCCTGGTCGCCCTCATCGTCGCGCCGTCGGCCGAGTTCGTTGAAGGCTGTGGCTTTGCCGGCTTTGCCGAGTCGGATGGGCATGGTGAAAACTGGAAACGAAGAAATGGGGTTGCGCGAGACGCGCTATTGTGAGCCTCCCGCCTCTGGCACACTGCCGGTTTCCCCCGCCAGGTTTCGCTGAAAAAGGACACGTCGCAATGGCTTCCGAGTTTGTCTTCGCCCCGCCCGCCACCGTTTCGGTTCCCGTGGCCGGCCAGCCCACCCGCTTCCCGGTGCACCGCATCTACTGCGTGGGCCGCAACTACGAAGATCACGCCAAGGAAATGGGCTTCACCGGCCGCGAGCCGCCCTTCTTCTTCATGAAGCCGGCCGACGCGCTGGTGACGGTCGATGCCGGCCAGACCGGCACCATGGCCTACCCCACGCTCACCAAGAACCTGCACCACGAGATCGAACTGGTGGTGGCCATCGGCACCGGCGGCAAGAACATCTCGGCGGCCGATGCGCACAAGCACATCTACGGCTACGCCGTCGGCCTCGACATGACGCGCCGCGACCTGCAGAACGACATGAAGAAACAGGGCCGCCCCTGGGACATCGGCAAGAGCTTCGAGCAGAGCGCGCCCATCGGCCCGATCGTGCCCGTGGCCCAGGCCGGCGACGCCGAAAAGGCCGAAATCTCCCTGCAGGTGAACGGTGCCGACCGCCAGCGCAGCAACGTGAGCAAGCTGATCTGGAACGTGGCCGAGACCATCGAGCACCTGTCGGCCGCCTGGGAACTGCAGCCCGGCGACCTCATCTTCACGGGCACCCCCGAAGGCGTGGCCGCCGTGGTGGCCGGCGACACGCTCGTGGGCGAAGTCGCGGGCCTGCCGACGCTGACCGTCAAGATCGTCTGAAGGCGGCGGACGGCTTCATGTTTTTGCGCGTTCCCATCAAGCACTGCAAGAACTGCGGCACCGCCGTGGTCTACCGCATTCCGGACGACGGCGACACCAAGCAGCGCGCCATCTGCCCGGCCTGCCACACCGTCCACTACGAGAACCCGCTCAACGTGGTCGGCACCATTCCGGTCCTGGGCGACAAGGTGTTGCTGTGCAAGCGCAACATCGAGCCGCGCTGGGGCAAGTGGACGCTGCCCGCCGGCTTCATGGAACTCGAGGAAACCACCGCCCAGGGCGCGGCCCGCGAGACCGACGAAGAGGCCGGCGCGAACTTCGAGATCGAAGGCCTGTTCTCGGTGATCAGCGTCGTGCGCGTGGGCCAGGTGCACCTGTTCTACCGCGCCCGCCTGCTGGACGACAAGTTCGACCCCGGCCACGAAACCATCGAGGCGAAGCTCTTCACCGAGGAAGAGATTCCATGGGAAGAAATCGCCTTTCGCACCGTGCGCGAAACGCTCGAGCACTACTTCGAAGACCGCCGGCGCGGCAGCTTCGACCGCGTCCACACCATCGATCTCGTTTGAAACCGCACGCCACCATGACACTTCGCTCCACCCTGCTTCGCACGGCGCTCGGCCTCGGCTTCGTCCTGGCCGGAGCGGCGCACGCGCGCGCGGAAACGGTGGGCGATGTCGACACCGCCTTCAAGCTCATCGGCCCCGACCACAAGATCGTGGTAGAGGCCTACGACGACCCCAAGGTCAACGGCGTCACCTGCTATGTGTCGCGCGCCAAGACCGGCGGGCTGGCCGGCGCCTTCGGCGTGGCCGAGGACAAGGCCGAGGCCTCCATCGCCTGCCGCCAGGTCGGCCCGGTGAGCGTGACGCAGCCGCTGCCCAAGCGCGAAGAGGTCTACAGCGAACGGCTTTCGGTGCTCTTCAAGCGGCTGCGCGTGGTGCGCATGGTCGATGCCAAGCGCAACACGCTGGTCTACCTGACCTACTCCGACCTGCTGATCGACGGCTCGCCCAAGAACAGCGTGACGGCCGTGCCCATCGACCGCGGCACGCCGATCCCGCTCAAGTAGCGCTGGCGTCCTGCACGGAGGCAGCATGCGAGTTTGCTAGCATCGCTCGCGCGGCCCGCCCGGCGACGCTTGGCGAAGTCGCACCCCAGGAACCCTCCGCAACGAATCCGTTCCAACAGAGCGCCATGCAACTCCAGACTCTTGCTTTCCGTACCGGCGCTGCAGCGCTGCTTGCCGCGAGCCTCGCGGCGTGCACCACCGTCGATCTCAACACGCCCTGGCCCACGCCCCCCGCGGCCAAGCCACCGGTCGTCCAGCGCCCTGCCGCGCAGTTCATCCGGCCTGCCAACGGCCCGACCATCGCGCGCTTCGACGGCGACCGAGTCAAGGGCATCGACATCGCGGGCACGCTGGGCGACCCGGTCGTGGCCTCGGCCGACGGCCGCGTGGTGTACGTGGGCGGCGAACTGCCGGCCTACGGCAACATGGTCATCGTCAAGCACAACGAGACCTTCCTCACCGCGTACGCGCACCTGCAGACCATCTTCGTGAAGGAAGGCACCGTGGTGCGCCAGGGCGACAAGATCGCCGAAATGGGCCGCAGCAACGCCGACCGCGTGAAGCTGCGCTTCGAGATCCGCAGGAACGGCAACCCCGTGGACCCCGAGCCGTACCTCAACGGCCGCCAGCCGCCCCAGTAGCCCACGAAAGCCCCGTCCAGGGGCTCCAGGCTTTCAGGGCACCCGCCGGAAGACGGGTGCCGGTCCACCACAGCCCCGGCCGGTCATTCGGCCGTCGTCGTGTTGTCGCGAAGCACGATTTCGCGCCAGTTGCTGTCGTAGGTGCTGACGAACATGTTCCGGTAGAGAACCGATCCCTGCACCGGCAGGTTGAAGGTCTTCGATGCCGTGCCGGCCGCCGAGGGAGCGACATCGGCCTGGTCTTGCGCGCCGCCCGAGGGGCCTGCCATCAGGTTCACGAAGAACTGCGCGGCGAAGCCTGGGTTCAGGCCGGTGGCGTTGATCGCGAAGTCGCTGCCGCCGGAGTAGGACGCCAGGGCCGGTGTGGTCGTGAAGGCCGGGTAGCTGGCCGCGGCGGCCTCGGCCAGCGTCATCGGCCGGCCGTGGAAGCTGTGCTTGTAGACGATGTCGAAGCCGCTGAACTTGGCCACCGTCGTGCCGTCGCTCTCGTAGGCGGTGAAGGTGTATTCGGGCGTGGCGGGAAGCGCCGCGATCGCGCTGTCGCTCAGGCCGGCGTTCGGCAGGCCGTTGCAGTTCGACGTGAGGTAGTAGTAGTTGAAGGTGGACGAGCCATCGATCGGCCACGCACCGCCGGTCAAGGGCCGCAGGTGGCGCAGGCCGCCGGCGGGCAGCCCCGGGCCGGTGACGACCACCGACGCGACGTTGCCGCTGTTGCCGGTGTTCATGTCCTGTATCTCGAACTGCAGCGAACTGCTCACGCAGCCCGTCGCCTTTTCCTTGGTGGCGTGGATGTGCGGATTGATATCCAGCACGCGCCCGTCGCCGCGCAGGCGCCATGCGCCGTCCGTGCCCTTCACGATCTGCATGCCCTGCGTGTTGCTGAAGGCGATGCCGTTCTTGTCCTTGTGCGTGAATTCGACGTAGGCGCGCGGGCTCGTGTTGTTCGCGTCGATGGTGTAGTTGATGCGCTTGATGACCACGTCGGTGAAGCTGGCGCCCACGAGGCTGGTGTCGGTCGCCGTCTCGTTCGCGAACTGCGAGCCGCTGAGGTCGGAGAACCTGAAGCCGTAGGTTCCGGTCACCGGATTGGTGCCGTCGGTCATCAGGGAGAGCAGCTCGGACGGCGCGGGCAGTCCGGTGGCGAACTTGCCCACGAAGTCGGACAGCACCTTGCGGATCAGCACGATGTCGTTGGCCGCGGTGTCCATGCCGGAGCCGCTCATCGGCGTGGTCGAAGTCTCCGCCGCCGCCTTCACGGCCAGGTCGTCCGTGATCTGCTGCTGCGTCACGATGTTGGTGATGGTCGCCACGTTGGTGGCCGGGTCGATGCTCACGCGCAGCACGTCGAGCGCCTTGTCCAGCGCGCTCGACAGCGGCGTGAAGGCGGTGCGCAGCAGGTCGATGCTGGCGTCCACGCCCATTGCCTGCAGCACCGGCAGCAGCTTGGCCTTCAGGCCGTCGGACTCGGCCTTGAGTTGCTCGGGCGTGAGCGAGGCGAACTCGCCGCCGTCGAAATACTGCGAGGCCAGCCGGCCGGCGATGTTGGCCACCACCAGGTCGGTCAGCGGCGTGATGTTGATGGTGCCGTTGGCATCGGCGGCGGTCGCGGCCGAGTGGATCACCACGCGCTCGCCGGCCACCGTGCCTTCGGCGCGGAAGACGAAGGGCGCGGTCATGCCGCTCACGTCGATCTTGTAGTTGCCGTTGACCAGCGGCTCGGTCTTGGTCGCACCCTTGGCGTCCTTGACGGTGACGGTACCCACCAGCGGCAAGCCGGAAGCTGCCGTGCCCGAGAAAGCCATGTACGCCGCCGGCGGATTGCTGGCGGGGGGATTCGAACCCCCGGCCACAGGCAAGCCGACGAAACCGCCTCCACCACCGCCTCCACCCCCGCCGCAGGCACCGAGCGAGATCAGGAGCGCCACAGCGCAAGCGGAACGCGTCGTCTTGAAGAACGAGAGGGGGGCTGCCGGAGCCGCGGAAAGTGTTTTCATGGATGGTTCTAGGTGAAGGGAGTAAACAAAAGAATCAACTCGTTACGAGCGGTGTGATTCTTCTGTGGACCCCCTCCGCCCACCATCCTCTGTTTTGAGGATGCGGCGTGGCCGCGACCTCGCCTAGCAGGCGCGCCGGACAGCTTCCGACAGGGCCTCCAGGCTCACCCGGTGCATCCGGCCCACCAGCACCGGCTCGGCTTGCCGGTAGGCGCCGCCCAGCGCTTCATGCACGGCGCGCTCGATCCGGCAGGCGGGCAAGTCGCCCTGCCCGTCCAAAGGACGCAGCGGCAGCGGCGGCGCGCCGAGGGCGTCGTGGATGTCGCCGAGGGTCATTTCCGACAGCGACGCGCGCAGCACCCAGCCGCTGCCCGCGCTGCCGGAGCGCCTCGCCGAGGTGGCGAAACCGGCGTAGCGCAGCCCTGCCATCAGCCGGCGCATCTCGACCGGATGCAGGCGCATGGCGCGTGCCAGAGTGTCCGAAGTGACGGGCTCCTGCAGCCTGGCCATGTGCAGCAGCGCATGGAGCACGGTCGAAATTCTGCGGCATCTTTTCATGCAACAATTTTAGTTGCATGAAATCGGGATTGCGCTAGAGCAGGCTTTCCGGCACCAGCGGCGCCAGCAGGTCCAGCTTCCAGCGCGACCAGAAGTCCGTCTCCGGCTCCTGGTGCAGGATGGTGTCGGCCGCGTCGCCCGAGGCCGGGCTCACCCACTCGATGGCGCCGGTCGGCCCCAGCTGCAGCTGGTAGGCGCCGTCCAGCCGGATGAAGCCGATCAGGCTGGTGAGCTGCTGCGCGATCTGCGGGCTGAAGATGAAGATGCCGACTTCGGTGTTGTGCAGCATCGAGCGCGGATCGAAGTTCATCGAGCCGATGAACACGATCCTGCGGTCGATCACCGCCGACTTGCCGTGCAGCCGCCCGCTGGCCGAGCCGTACATGCCGAAGCGTTTTGTCTGCTCCACCCGCTTGGGGCTCAGCTCGTACAGCTCCACGCCCAGGCGCAGCATCTCGGGCCGGTAGCGGCGGTAGCCGATGTGCACCAGCGATTCGTCGGTGGCCGCCAGCGAATTGGTGACGATGCTGTAGGCCACGCCGTTGCCGCGCACGGTGCGGATGCTCTCCATGCCGCCGCGCCCGGGAATCAGGTAGGGCGTGGTCTGCAGCACTTCGTTCTCGGCGCCGCGCACGTAGCGGCGCACGTTGTAGAGCACGCTGTCCTTCGACTCGTCGGCGGGCAGGCCGCGCGCCTCCTCGGTCGGCCCGAGCGCCTTGGCCGGCGCATCGGCATAGGCCTCGGCGCGCGCCCACACCAGCTTCAGCGCGCCCGCGTCCAGGTCCTTGGCCAGGGGGTTGTTGCCCAGCAGGTCGGTGGAGTCGGGTTCCTCGGGGTGCAGCTGCGAGGGGCCGGTGGTGAGCTTGTCGAAGCGCTCGCGCAATTGCCGTGGCGTCTCGCCGGTGGAGGGAACCAGCGATTCGATGGGATAGACGTACGGGCTGTTCCAGTACATGTCGAACAGCGACGACAGCCTGGGCACCACCGCGCCCGCCACCAGCGTGTCGATGTCGATGAAATTCGAGCCGCCGTCGCGCAGGAAGTACTCGTTGGCGATGTTGCGCCCGCCCATGACGCCGATCGCGTTGTCCACCACGTAGAGCTTGTTGTGCATGCGCCGGTGCACCCGGTCGAAGTCCAGGATCGACCAGGCCCAGCGGGTGCCGAAGCGGTCCCGCCCGGCAGGGAACGGGTTGAACAAGCGCACCTCCACGTTCGGGTGGGCGGCAAAGCTGGTGAACAGCGGGTCGGCGCCGGCCGTGTAGAGGTCGTCCACCAGCAGCCGCACGCGCACGCCCCGGTCGGCCGCGTCGCGCAACGCGCGCAGCAGGTAGCGCCCTGTCTCGTCGTTCTGCACCAGGTAGTACTGCACGTCGATGGAGCGTTGCGCGCGGCGCGCCAGCTCGATGCGCGCATGCAACGAGAACTGCGGCATCGGCAGCAGACGGAAGCCGCTCAGCGGCTCGCCTGGCGGGGCTGCCGCCTGCACGAGGCGGCCGAGGGTGGTGTCCGCGCCGTTCGTGATCGCCGTCGAGGGCTTGCGCTGCACGTCGGTCGGCAGGCCCGCGCAGCCTGTGACGATCAGCGCGGCAATACCGGCCAGCAGCCACGTCAGCCACCTTGCGCGCGGTACGCGGGTAGCCCGGCAAAAAGAATGCGGCATGGGGAGCGGAACGTGGGGTTGAAAACGCTCGCGGTTTCTACCACGCCCCCGCCCTTGGGCGCTGGCCCGGGAGGCGGCTCAATGCTCCCGCGCCGTGCCCCACTGCTTCACGAAATGGTCGGCCCGCAAGGTGGCGCGTTCGACCGCCGCGTCCCATGTCAGCTGCTGCGTGATGACCAGCGCACAGCGCGGAATGCCGCTCTGGCTCAGTTCGGCAAAGCCGACATAGGTGCCGCGCGGCGTGCGCATGAGCTCGACCCAGCAGGTCCAGCCTGCTGGCACACGGAGGTCGAGCCGGGCGGTGTCCATGATGGAAACACCATAACCTCTTTGTTCCGCAGTTCAAAGAATTGAAACCCTAAGGACTACTTTCTGGCGCAATTCAGCGGATTTTTTCCTTTTCGAGCAGTTCGCGCGATTGCCGCGCCAGCTCGACGAAGGCCTTCAGGTAGTCGACTTCGATGTCCGCCTCGCGCGCGCCCAGGAAGATCTGCTTGGCAATGCCGCGCGGGCCGAGCCGGACCGGCACGATGTCCATCTTTTCCGCATATTCCTCCACCAGCCAGCGCGGCAGCGCCGCCACGCCGCGGCCGCTCGCGACCATCTGCAACATGATGTCGGTGGTCTCGATCGCCTTGTGGCGCCGAGGCGTCACGCCGGCGGGCATCAGGAACATGTTGTAGATGTCCAGCCGGTCGGTGGCCACCGGGTAGGTCACCAGCACTTCCTGCGTCAGGTGCTCGGGCTTCACGTGGGGCACGTTTGCCAGCGCATGGCCGCGCGGCACCACCAGCACCTGCTCGTAGTCGAACACCGGCTCGTAGTGCAGGCCCGGCTTGTAGAGCGGGTCGGGCGTGACCAGCAGGTCGATCTCGTAGCCGAAGAGCGCGCCGATGCCGCCGAACTGGAATTTCTGCTTCACGTCGACATCCACGTCGGGCCAGCTCGCCAGGTAGGGCGAGACCACTTTCAGCAGCCACTGGTAGCACGGGTGGCACTCCATGCCGATGCGCAGCGACCCGCGCTCGCCCTGCGCGAACTGGCGCAGGCGCTCCTCTGCAAGGTCCAGCTGCGGCAGCACCCGGTTGGCGACCGCCAGCAGGTACTGCCCCGCCTGCGTCAGCCGCAGGCTGCGCCCTTCGCGCTGCCAGATCTCGGTGCCAAGCTGGGCCTCGAGCTTGCGGATCGAATGGCTCAGGGCCGACTGCGTGAGGTGAAGCACCTCGGCGGCGGCGGTGAGCGAGCCTTGCTTGTCCACTTCCTGGACGATGGACAGATGGGTGCGTTCCAGCATGGCTAATGAGCAAAATTCATCGATACGTGAAATAAGACCATTTTACTTCACAGGTCGGCAAACCTACGATCCAGCCCTTTCCTGACTGCCGGACGCTTCCGCTACCCCATGACCACTACCCACAACCTCGGCTTTCCCCGCATCGGCGCCAAGCGCGAACTGAAGTTCGCGCTGGAGTCGTACTGGAAGGGCGAGTCCTCACGCGACGCGCTCAAGGCCCTCGGCGCCCAGCTTCGCCAACGCCACTGGAACGACCAGGCCGGGATCGACCTCGTGCCCGTGGGCGACTTCGCCTTCTACGACCAGGTGCTGGACATGAGCTTCACGCTCGGCAACCTGCCCGAGCGCGTGCGCGGCTTCCACGGCGATGCGCTGGACAACTATTTCCGCGTGGCGCGCGGCCGCTCGGCCCAGGGCGCGGAAGAGCACGCCGGCTGCTGCGGTGGCGTGGCGGCCGGTGAAATGACCAAGTGGTTCGACACGAACTACCACTACATCGTCCCCGAGTTCACCGCGCAGACCGAATTCAGGCTCGACGCTTCGCGCCTGCTGGAGCAACTGGCCGAAGCCAAGGCCCAGGGCGTGAAGGCCAAGCCGGTGCTGGTCGGCCCCGTCACCTACCTGTCCATCGGCAAGGCCAAGGACGATTCCGACAAGCTGGCGCTGCTGCCGCGCCTGCTGCAGGTGTATGCCGAGCTGCTCGAAACGCTGGCCGCCCAGGGCGTGGAATGGGTGCAGATCGACGAGCCCCTGCTGGTCACCGAACTCGACGCCGACTGGCAACACGCCTTCAACACGGCCTACCACCAGCTCAAGGCCTCGCGCATCAAGATCCTCATCGCCACCTACTTCGGCCAGCTGCAGGAAAACAAATACCTGGCCGCCAACCTGCCGGTCGCGGGCCTGCACGTCGATGCCATCAACGGCCGCGACGACATCGTTCCCCTGCTGACCATGCTGCCGGCGCACAAGGTGCTGTCGCTGGGCGTCATCAATGGCCGCAACATCTGGAAGAGCGACCTCGCCTTCATCCTCGACTGGCTCGAACCGCTGGCCGCGCGCCTGGGCGACCGCCTGTGGATCGCGCCCTCGTGCTCGCTGCTGCACGTGCCGGTCGACCTGGCCAGCGAGCAGAAGCTCGACACCGAGGTCAAGTCGTGGCTCGCCTACGCGCTGCAGAAGCTCGAAGAGTTGCGCGTGCTGGCCACCGCCCTGCGCGACGGCCGCGACGCCGTGAAAGACGCCCTGGCCGCCAACAGCGCCGCCCTCGCCGCCCGCCGTGCGTCGCCGCGCGTCAACAACCCGGCCGTGCAGGCCGCCGTCGCCAAGCTCACCAGCCACCTGGGCCAGCGCGAGGGCGCCTACGCCAAGCGCGCCGCCAAGCAGGCCGCGTTCCTGAAGCTGCCCAAGTTCCCGACCACCACCATCGGCTCGTTCCCGCAGACCGCTGAAATCCGCCATGCGCGCAGCGAGTACAAGGCCGGCCGCCTGGACGACGCCGGCTACAAGGCCGCGATGCAGGCCGAGATCGCCCGCAGCGTGCGCGAGCAGGAAGCGCTCGACCTGGACGTGCTGGTGCACGGCGAAGCCGAGCGCAACGACATGGTCGAGTACTTCGGCGAGCAGCTCGAGGGCTACGCCTTCAGCCAGTTCGGCTGGGTGCAGTCGTACGGTTCGCGCTGCGTGAAGCCGCCGATCCTGTTCGGCGACATCAGCCGCCCGAAGGCGATGACGGTCGAGTGGATCCAGTACGCCCAGTCGCTCACGCAACGGCCCATGAAGGGTATGCTGACCGGCCCGGTGACCATCCTGAACTGGTCCTTCGTGCGCGACGACCAGCCGCGCTCGGCATCGTGCAAGCAGCTGGCGCTGGCCATCCGCGAGGAAGTGCTCGACCTGGAAAAAGGCGGCGTGCGCGTGATCCAGATCGACGAAGCCGCGCTGCGCGAAGGCCTGCCGCTTCGCAAGTCGCAATGGCAGGAGTACCTCGACTGGGCGGTCGAGTCGTTCCGCATCACCGCCAACGGTGTGCGCGACGAGACCCAGATCCACACGCACATGTGCTATTCGGAGTTCAACGACATCATCGCGTCGATCGCCGATATGGACGCCGACGTGATCACCATCGAGACCTCGCGCTCGGACATGGAACTGCTCGACGCGTTCGACGACTTCAAGTACCCCAACGAGATCGGCCCGGGCGTGTACGACATCCACTCGCCGAACATTCCGAGCCAGGAGCACATCGTGCAACTGATGAAAAAGGCCGCCGAGCGCGTGCCCGCCGAGCGCCTGTGGGTCAACCCCGACTGCGGCCTGAAGACGCGCCAGTGGGTGGAAGTGCTGCCCGCGCTGACCAACATGGTGGCGGCGGCCAAGACGCTGCGCACTTCTGCTTGAGTTCTGCCTGAGTTCTGCCTGCGTCTTTGGAGCGGCCGGCCGCGCCAAGTCACGCGGTGGCGCAGCGCCCCACCGGCAGCCGCAGCAGCGCCTGCCGCAGCGTGGTGTCCACCCGCCGCAGCGACAGCCCGTGGCGCACCGCCACCTCGTGGCGGGTGAGTTCATGCACACGCAGCGCCACCAGGATGTCCTGGTGGCGGTTCGGCAAGCCCTGCATCGCGCGCTCGACCGCCTTCAGGTCGGAGCGCGCCTCGGCGATCAACTCCGGCCCGGGCGAATGGTCCACCACCTGCTCGAGCATGTCTTCCGCGTCGCCCGCGTACTGCCACGGCCGCTCCGCGCGCAGCCGGTCCATGGCGGCGTTGCAGGCCACGCGGTAGATATAGGCCACCGGGCTCTGCACCGAATCCGTAAAGCTCGCGTCGGCCAGCCGCAGCCAGGCGTCGTGCAGGCTTTCGCTGGCGGCATCGCCGCAGCCCAGGTGGCGGGCGAGCCGGCGGTGCAGGTCCGCGTAGTTGGCCGCCAGCAGCGCCTGGAAGTCGGGCGGCGGGGCGCGGTCGGACCCTGCGGCCGGGCCGCAGGGCACACATGTCAGCGTGGTCATGGCGCGGCTGCGAGGACTAGCGTCCGCGCGGCAGGCCGCGGCGCTCGTTCTCGCTGAGCTTTGCGATCTGCGCATCGGTCAGCGCCCCGTGCCCCACCATCTGGATGAAGCCCGACGGGTCGTAGCTCGCCTGCTCCGCCGGCTTGCGCCTGACTTCGCCCCCGCCCGGCGCGCCGCCCGCGGGCTCGTCGCCGAAGCCCAGCACGCGCACCGTGAACACCGACGGCAAGGCCTGGCGCTGCGCCGCGCGTTCGCGCTGCAGCACGTCCTGCGCCGCCGCCGATGCCTGCGAGGCCGCCGCGCTGGCATTGCTCAGCGCGCCGACATTCACCGACGCCACCATCGGCAGCCCGGTGCTCTTGCCCTGCACCTGCACGTTGTCGGCGTTCACCACGTGCAGCGCGGCCAGGTTCACGTTGCCCGACACGCGGATGCCGGCCTCGCCCGCGTCGATGGTGCCCAGCGGCGCGATCAGGTCGATGTCGCCGGCCGGCACTTCCGGAATCGGGTTCAGCGTGGCAATGCCCGCGCCGGTGCTCGGCACGTCCGACGACAGCACCACGTTGCCCCAGCGGTCGTACACCCGCTTGGGCGGCGTGTAGACCAGCGTGGTCTTGGAGCCCCGGCCGGCGTTGATGTCGCCCTCGGCCGACCAGCCCAGCACGCCGCCGCCGAAGGTGGTCATGATCCGGCTCTGGCCCAGCAGGATGCTGCCCAGCGAGTACAGCGAGATGTCGCCCGCGCCCTGCGTGATGACGCCCGGAATCAGCGTGCCCACCGCCTTGGGGGCTGCGCCCTCGATGCCGAACACCTGCCGCCCGCCCGGCGTGAGCAACGCGATGTCGCCGCCGAACAAGGTGTTGATGCCGGCCGAGCCGAACATCGTGATGTCGCCCTTGTAACTGGTGCCCGGGAACAGCGACGCGATGGTGTTGCGACCGCGCAGGTAGCTGCCGTAGCGCACGCCGTTCTCGTCGTTGTATTCGCGCCCGCCTTCCCTCAGCTCGGCGAAGTACACGCCGCGCAGGTAGCTGCGCTGCTGCTCGGGCGGCAGCGCATTGAAGAAGGCAAGCGCCTCCTGCGCACCGCCGTTGCCTACGTAGCCCTGCGACGCTTCGAGCCAGTTCACCAGATACAGCTGGCTGGCCTGCCGGTAGTCGTTGGCCAGCACGCGGCGGGGCTTGCCGGCTTCCGCGTCCAGGCTGGCCTGGCGCTGCGCCATCCAGGCGGCGGCGCCCTGCTCGTCACCGCTGTAGCCGTATTCGGCGCGCAGCCAGTCGGCCAGCCGGAGCTTGCCGTTGTAGTTCTTCACCACCTTGCCGGGCTGGTCTGCCAGCGGCTGGCCGCTTTGCATCAGGTTGGCCGGGTCGAGGTAGCGCTGCGCGAAGCCCGCGTAGTCGGCTCCGCCGGCGCCCACGCCGGCCAGCATGGCAATGCTTGCGCCTGGGCGGCTGTCGCCCGGCACCACCGACCCCAGGCTGCTGACCGAGGCCTTGTTTTCCATGCGGATATCGCGGCCCGCCGTGATCTCCAGCGTGCCGGGGCCGGCCACGTTGAAGGTGCTGAACAGGATGTCGCGGCCCGCCGAGACCACCGAGATGTCGCCCGGCTTCCGATGCACGAACAGGTTGCCGGTGCCGAGGAACGAAGGCTCCTCGAAGCCCGTCACCACATCGGCCTGTCCGATCGGCGTGCCGCTGGAGACGATGTCGCGCCCGGCCATCATCCACACGGGCTGCGCGCCGTCGTACCAGGTCTGGCCCTTGCGCATGACGTCATCGTTCGTGAAGCGCATGACGCGCCCGCTGCTCACGCCGATCAGGTCGCCGTGCACCGCATAGAAGCGCGCAGGCGCGTTGCCCACCGCCTCGCCCGACACGGTGTCGGCGCCGAATGCGAACAGCGGGCGGCGGGTGGCGTCGCGCAGCCTGTTGCCGCCCGAAAGGTTGCCCACCCCCGTGCCGTCGCTGGCCGTACCGGTGAAGCCCGGATGCAGCGGCGTCGCCAGCGCCGCGGCGGCCGCGCCCGACTGGCTCACGGTGTTGCCGCCCGCGTAGATCGAATCGCCGGCCAGGAACTCCAGCCTGCCGTTGGCCGAGGGCGCCAGCAGCAGCGCCGTGCCGGAGCCGGTGCCGATGGCGGTTGCCGCGTCGCCATAGAAGAGCGAGCCGCTGGCCGCCACCGCGCTCAGGATCGAGGGGTACACATACGCGGAGTCGGTCGCGGCGATGCCCGAGCTGCCCGTCACCGGCACGAGGTTGCCGCCGCTGCCCAAGAGGTTGATGGCGGTGTTCGGCGTCCACAGGCTGAACCAGCTCTTGCCCTGGCCCGACAGGCCGTTCGCGCTGAACGGCGTGGCGTTGGGCAGGCTCTCCCGCGTCGGGTCGATCACGCCCTTGACCACCAGGTCGCCGCGCGTGCTCACCGTGTAGCTGGCGTCTCCCGGCGCCAGCACGATGCCGCCTTGCGCCATGCCGCGGGTCGCGGTGTAGGGGTCGAAGGCACGGGTCTCGCGCGGCGACTGCTGAAACGAGGACGTTCCGAAGGTCAGGGGCAGGCTGCCGATGCTGCCGGCCTGCAGCTGCACGTCGCCCCGCAGGTTGACGACCACGCCGTTGAGCGCGGCGTTGACGTCGCCGCCGTCACCCTGGAAGAACGGACGATCGAGCGGATTGAGGGCGCCACCCACGCGCAATTGCACGTCGCCGCCGCCGGTCAGGCTCAGGCTGCCGTCGGCCAGCACGCGGCCGGTGCCGCCCACCGCCAGCACGATGCCCTGGCTGCGCTGGTTGTCGGTGAAGCCCTCCAGCTTCACGCCGCGCCGCGTCTGCGTGCCCGCGTTGCCGCCCACGTCGACGAGCAGATCGCCGCCGCCCAGCGTGCCGAAGCCGGTGAAGCCGAGCAACTTGTCGGCCACGCCCTTGCCGCCGCCTGCATAGGAGCCGAAGTTGATCCACCACGCCGTGGCCTGGTCGCCCGCGCCGCCGAAGGTGCCGCCCGTGCCCTGGCGCCACAGCCAGTTGCCGATGGCGCTGCTGTCGAAGCCTTTGTCGTCGGGATTCGGGCGCCCCGCGCCGGAGCCCGAGCGCGTCAGCATGATGTCGCCGCTCAGGTCGCCGCCCACCTTGAGCGTCAGGTTACCGCCGGAGGCCGGATACCAGGCGCGCGCCAGGCTCTGCGCGCCGCCGTCGACGAACTTCTCGTAGCCGCCGTCCACGTCGTTCAGCACCGTGCCGTTGGGGCCCACCGCACGCGGCAGGTTGTAGGGGTCGCCGGGCCGCGTGGCCTGCGAAGAGGCGCCGGCCGTGTACACGCCGAAGAGCGAATCCATGCGCAGGTTGCCGGCCGCCCGCAGGTCGAGATCGGCCGTGCCGGTGCGCACCACGCTGAAGCGCACGCTGGCCGGCGTGGGTGCGTATTCAGGCTTGTTGGCGGAGACGCAGTAGGTCGGCGTACCCATGCAGAAGTCGTCCACGTTGCCGACGATTGCCGGGTCGACCGGGTCGCCGAGCTTGACCACGATCTCGGCCTCCGCCAGTTCGTCCACCGCTTTCTGCGACCAGCCCCAGGCGCTCTTCAGCACGCAGTAGGCCGGCGTACCGGCGCAGAGCGCCTCGATCGTGCCCGCGCCCATGTCCTCGAGCCACTGCGCGTCGATCGGCTCGCCGGCCTTGACCTCGATGCCGATGGCGGCGAGGTCGTCCTGCGCGAACTGGGTCCACAGCTGGGTGCCCTTGGGCGGCAGCAGCTTGCCGAACAGCCCGTAGTGGCTGTCCGCCAGCCGCAGGTTGCCCTGGCCCGCCGCCGGATGCACCTGCACGATGCGGTTGTCGGCCGCGTCCAGGTCCGCGCCGGCCAACAGCCGCACCGACCACGACTGCGAGCCCTCCGGCAGCATCGCCGCCGCGGCCCACAACCTGCCGGCGCCGTCCGGGCGCAGGTTCACCGAGTCCACGCCCTCGGGCAGCTTGATGTCGGTGCCTGCCGGCAACACGGCGCCCAACGGCAGCGTGACGGCGCCGTTCATCACGTACTTCCTGCCGTCGCCCGGCAGCGGCACGCCCTTGGGCCACACCACGCCCGACAGCGTCGCGTTCGAAGGCAGGCGCATGCCGGCTCCCAGGCGCGTGCCCACGGGCAGCGTCACGTTGGCGCCGCTCACGATGCTGCCCGCCGCATACAGCAGCGCGCCCGAGGCGTCGCGCACGTCGGCGCTCAGCACCGTGCCGGCCTTGAGTTCGAGCGGCGCGGCCAGCACGCTGGGCGCCGGAATCAGCTGCCCCACGTCGAAGCCGGCCGCCCTGATCGGCAAGTCGTAGTTCAGCGTGACACCGCCCTCGAAGACGGTGCCGTCGGCCAGCACCACGCCGCCGCGCGGCACCACGACATCGCCGCCCAGCAGGTTGGTGCCCGGCAGCAGCAGCCAGCCGCGGTCGTCCTGCGTGGCGGGCGGCGGCATGAAACCGTCGTTGATGCTGCCGAAGATGTCGAGGTTGCCGCCCGCGCGGATGGCCAGCTTGCCCACTTCGCCCGAGCCGTACACGCCGGTCTTCTGCGTGTGCGGGTTGGCGCTGGCATAGCGGTAGCCCGACAGGTCGATGTCGCCCTGCACCACCATGTCGCCGTCGGGCGTCCTGCTGACGATTTCCACGCCGGGGCGCAGGTGGAAGGCGTCGGCATAGCGCGCGTTGTTCAGGCCCGCGAGCCTGCCGTTCATCAGCGCGGTGTTGGCCAGCGCGTTGTCGATGAAGGCGGTGCTTTTCAGGTGCTTGGCGTCGAGGTAGGCCTGGTCGATGACCTGGTAGGGCCGGCCGCTGGCCGCCGTGTCGGTGCCGAAGCGCGCGTCGTCGTAGCGCCAGGTGCCGTTCACCGCGATGGAGCGCGCGCCCTCGATGGCGATGCTGCCGCTGGCGTCGATGCGGATGTCGCCGCTGGTCTCGCCGGTGCGGCCCGCGTTGAGCTCCAGCGTGCCGCGCGCCATGCCGTCGTTCTGGCCGGGCTCGCCGCCCGCCTTGGCGTTGGTGCCGTGGCGCAGGTCGATGCGCGCGCCCGAAGCCAGCGTGAGCTGTCCGTTGTTCGACGTGAGCTCCACCATCGCGCGGTTCGGCGAATCGATGATCTTGCCGTGGCTGTCCACGCGCAGCGTGCTGCCGTGCGCGTCGAGCACCGCGCTGCCGGCCAGCGTGAGGCTGTTGCCGGCGGCCAGGTTGATGCGGCCCACGCGCTCGCCGCTGGCGTCGATGGTGCCGGTCACGGTGAGGCTGCCCTTGTCGAGCGACACGTTCACCTCGCCGGCCTTCACGCCGTTGCCGATGGTCAGGTCGCCCTGGCGCAGCTGGAAGCTGCGCGCGCCGAACACGCCGCCGTCGTTGAGCCGCTGGTTGAGCGCCGCGAACTCGGCGTCGCCGAGCTGCCGCGCGCGCACTTCCACGCTGCCCGCCAGGAACGGCACCAGCGTGCCGCCCGCGTCGTAGCGCCCGCTGCTCGCGCCGAGGATGCGGCCCTGCAGGTCCACCACCCCGGTGGATGCGCCCGCCGCGTCGTCGAGCGCCATCGCCTTCAGCGTGCCGGCGCGGTTGTTCTGCGCCGAGATGTCGATCACCGAGCCCGCCGCCTGCCGCAGGTTGCCGTGCAGGCTCTCGAGCACCAGGTCGCCGCCGGCGCTGTACTTGGTGACGTCGTTGAAGGCCAGCTTGCGGCCGGCCAGGTCGAGCACCGCGCGGTCGGTCAGGGTGAGGTCGCGCTCGGCGCTCACCGTGAGCTTGCCGCTGGGCAGCGCGACGGCCGTGTCGAGCGTCACGTCGTGTCCGCGCAGGCTCAGCTCGGCGCCCAATGCCGCGTCGCCGGTGGCGGCAACCGCCGCACCCGAAGGCGCGGACACGCGCAAGGCGCCGCCGGCCGTGATGCGGTTCACCGAACCCGCCTCGCCCGTCAGCAGCGGCGCCACGATGTTCAGGTTGCCGCCGCTGTACGCGTAGCCGTTGCCCGCGTCGTAAGCGCCCTGCGACTGGTAGACCGAGAGGCTGCCCTTGTGATTGGCGCTCACGCGCTCGCCGGCCTTCAGGTTCACGTCGGCGAAGCCCAGCACCAGGCGCGCGGTGTCGTCCCGGCCGCTGGGCTGGCTGTTGGGGCCGTAGCCGAACTCGATGCGCTCGGCCTCGATGTTCAGCGTGCCGCCGCCGGTGCCCGCGCCGCCGCTCGCCACCGAGGTGGGCGCCGTGTTCATGCTCTGCCACACCAGGCGGCCGGTGCGGATGGTCGCCACGTCGTCCGCGCCGCCCTGGCCGTAGATGGCGGGCGTGGCCAGCACCAGCTGCGCCATCGTCGACTTGCCGGTGGCGGGGTCGAGGGTGTCCAGCGCGGCGGTGCCGAAGAAGTTGACGCCGCCGCTCGCGCTGAGCTCCAGCGTCTCGAGCGCGGGTGCGCCGTACTGCCGGTCGCCGCGCAGCAGGCGGTCGAGCACGCTCTGGCTCATGGCCAGCCCCGGCGGCAGCGTGTTGTTCGCCGCGGCGGCGGCCAGCACCGCGTTGTCGCCCACGTTGATGCCGCGCACCGCCAGCGTAAGGTGGCGCGTGCCGTAGCGCACCGCGTCGCCCATCTCGAAGCGGTCGGGCGTGACCATCGCGATGGTGCCTTCGGAATACAGCTCGGTCTGGCCGCTGCACGAGGCGCTGGAACACACGCCGACCTGCAGGCTGCGGTTGTCCCGCGTGCCCTCGCTCGCCGGCACCGGCAGCGTGCTCACCCTGCCGTTGGAGACCATCAGCATCTGGCCGCTCGCGTCGTAGACGAAGCCGTCGGCCGCGTCGTAGGCCGCCTTGCCCCGACCGATGGTGTTGATATGCGCGCCCTGCTCGACCACCACGCTCAGGGCCGACTCGGCGCCCGTGCCCACCACGCCAAGGAACACTTCGGGCGCCGAGAGCACCGCGCCCTGGCGCACCACCACGCTTTGTATGTTGTCGCCGGTCTTGACGACGCTGCCGCCCTGGCCGTAATCGGCCGCCTGCAGGCCGCCGATCACCAGGCGCGACACGTTCATGCCGCTGAGCGCGCCCGCGTCATACGTGACGCCCTTGAAGCCCGGCGTTGCCGGGGCGCCGGCGGCGACGACCTCGAGGCCCGTCGTCGCGCTGGAGCCGTCGGCCGTCACGGAGCCGCCCCGGCCGCCTTCGGCCGGCTGGAAGCGGGCGATGCCGGCGAAGCGGAAGGCTTCCGCCCCCGCACCGGGCTCGAGCCGCAGATGCAGGTTGCGCGCATCCGCCGGCAGCATGGCGCGCGGCACGCCCACGCGCAGCGCGTCGGCGCGCACGAAGTCGGCATAGCCGGTCTCGTTGTATTGCGAGTAGCTGCGCAGCACGTCGGCCGAAGTCACGATGGCCTGGCGGAACAGCGTGTCGCCGATGCCGGTGCGGCCCACGCCCAGTTGCGCGGCGGTGAGCCACGAGCCGTTGCGCATCGCCTGGGTGCCGGTGGACGCGCCCAGGCCGGCCGCGCCGTTCAGTTCCACGCGGAAGGCGCCCTTCTGCAGCGCATAGGTCGAGGGCATCAGCGTGTAGGTGCCCGCGGGCAGGCCCGGCACGCCGGCGCCGATGGTGATCTGCTGGCCCACGAGCGGATCGACCGCGCCCTTCTCCGCACCCGTGGGCGCCACGGCCGGCTGCACGCCGGGCACGACGGCATACACCGGGTTGGTCGCGAGCCCCGGCAACGTGAAGCCGCCGTTGGCGCCGACCTGCATCAGCGGGCTGAAGCGCGCGTCGGTCGAGCCGCCGCGCCCGCTCACGAAGCCCGTGCCCGTGAGGTTGCCGCCGCCGGACAGGTCGAGCGTCGCGCCCTCCTGGCCCTGCACGCTGGCCCCCATGAAGCTGAGACCGATGGTCAGGTTGCGGTTGAAACTATCGCCCGCGCCCACGCCGGTGAGCGTGACCTGCTTGCCGTTGTACAGATAGTTGATGCCGTCCACCGTGCCGCCATAGGGCATGCTGAGGCCCTCGCCGCTCACGGACGTGACGCTGCCCGGCAGCAGCCTGGTCTGCGTGGTGAGCGCGTCGCCCAGCGTCAGGTGCCCGAGCGGCGTGCGCACCACGCCGCCCTGCTCGATGACGTCGGCGCGCATCGTCAGGTCGCCGAAGGCCGAGTACGGCACGGCCGGCGTCGTGCCGGTGCCCTCGATGCGCAGCCTGGTGTCGGGCCGGTACTTGCCGTCCCGGCCCATGCCCGCGGACACCAGCGCCACCACGCCCGTGGCCGGGTAGATCTGCGCGGCGCGCAGGGTCAGGCTGCCGGGCACGATCAGGCTGGTGGAGGTGCCGACATCGAGCCGGCCCTGCAGGAAACGCAGGTCGCCGGTGCTGTCCAGCGTGACCTGGCCGAAGGCCGCCAGATCGAGCACGGGCGATTCGCTCTGGCTGTCGAGCATGGCGACCTTGCCGGCAACGCCGAAGCCCATGCCGTCGCGAACATCGATCAGGTCGCCCGACAGCGTCAGGCGGGTGCCGGACGGCACGCGCGCCACGCCGCCCGCGGCGGAGGGTGCCCTCAGCACTTCGCGCGTGAACGAAGTCATCGACCCGGCCAGCCGCACATACGCGCCGGACAGCGCCACCTGCGCGTCGTCGGGGGCGCCCTTGCCCAGCGCGAGGCCACCGGCGTAGATCTGCAGGCTCTGACGCATGCGCAGGTCGAGGCCGTCTTCGAGCGCGAGCGTGGAGCCGCTGAACAGCGAGAGGTTGTCGAAGCCGCCGCGGCGCACCGTGTCGGCGCCCAGGCGCGCCTGGCCGTATTCGAGTGCGCCGTCGTCCACGCCGGGCCGCAGGGTGTCGGGCGCCAGGGGCGCGCCCTGCTCGTTGCCGAGCACCAGCACGCGATGCCGGCGCACCCGGTCTTCCGCCTGCTGCAGCGGGTCCAGGTGCAGGCGCAGGCCCGGCGTGTCGAGCGCCACGCTCAGCGTGCCGCCGGCCGCGCGCTGGCCGCCCGCGAATGCGCGCAGCGTGCCGTCCAGGTACAGCCCGTTGTACGACGCGAGCGAGATGCTGCCGCCGTTGCTGGCCACGTCGGTGGCGCCCATGCCGGGCACGTCGAGCACCGCGTGCGTGCCCGATGCATCGAGCAGCGCGCCCGGCCGCACGACGATGAAGTCCTGCGTCGCGGTCGCCATGCCGCGCGCCGTGTCGATCTCGCCGCCGATCAGGATGCTGCCGCCGTCGCGCACCAGGCCGTAGCGCTTGCCGTTGACGTCGGTGGCGGTGGCCGCGCGCGCCGAGACGTCGAGCACCGCCTGCTCGCCGATCCAGATCGAGCGCGCATGGGCCTGCGCGTTGGCCTTGTCGGCCTCGAGGTCGCCGAGGTCCACCGTCTTCAGCACGATGCGCCCGGCGCTGGCGCGCAGGGTGCCTTCGACCGTGAGCTGGCCGGTGCTGCGCACCTCGATGGCCTGACCGGGGTCGACGTTGATGGCAGCCCCCTTGCCCACCACGGCCTGCACCGCCTGCAACTCCGTGGCCTGCGTGGTCGCGGTGCCGGCCTGCAGCGACAGGCTCGCGCCCTTGCGCTGCGTGAGAACGGCCTTGGCGGCGTCTTCCTGGTAGAGCGGCGGCGTCCACGCTTCCAGCGCATCGGCCGGCTTGCCGCCGGTGGCGACGTCCTGCGCGTTCGCGCCGAAGCGGAGCACCGGCATCGTCACGTCGATCTGCGCGCCATCGGCCACGGTGAGGCCGTGGTTGCCGATGAGCGCATAGCGGCTGAAGCCCTTGTCGAAGAAATCCGCGCCGAGCATCAGCATGTCGGCGAGCACCGCGCCCGAGGTGTCGCCGACGGCGATGCGGTTGGCCTGCACCGTGAGCGTGCCGCCGCCGTCCACCCCGTGGCCGCGCAATGCCGCGCCGTCGAGCACGACGTGGCCGTTGCCGCTGTTGAAGCCATCGGCCTCGAGCGTGACGCTGCCGCCCTTGCCGCCCTGCTGCTTTGCCTTGGCCAAGAGCCCCGCGCCGGAAGACACATCGACCAGGCTGCCGCTGCCCAGCACCACGTCGCCCGTGCTGCGCACCGACACGCTGCCGCCGTTGCGATACGCCAGGCCGCCCGCGTCGAGCGGGTTCTTCAGCACGTTGGCCCAGAGGCCGCTGGTGTCGAGCCTGGCGCCGCCCGCGAGCACCACCGTCGCACGGCCGTCGGCCGGCGGCTTGATGTAGGTCGTGTCTTTGAGGTAGTTGTTGCTGATCTGCTCGAGCACGTTGCCCAGCTGGATGCTGCCGCCGTGCGCGACCAGGTCGGCATCGACCTTCACGCTGGGCCCGTAGAGCGTGATGTTGCCGCCGTTGCCCGCCTGCAGCGCGCTCGTGACGGCAATGCTCTCGGTGGCGGCCACGCGCACCGCGCCCAGCCTGAAGCCGCTGAGCTGGTCGGTGTCGAGGTAGAGCGTGTCGCGGCGCTCGGCCGGCAGCGCGGTCGACAGATCGAGCTCCGCGGCAATGGCCTGCGCCGTGTTGCCGAGCACCACGTTCTTGATGCCCGCGGGGTCGAGCCGGCGGTAAAGGGTGCCGGTGCTCTTGTCGAAGTAGGCGTCGTAGCTGCCCACCACGAGCTGCCCGCGCTGCGGCGCCGCGCCGCTCGACTGCCGGTAGCCGTCGAGCCCGGCCTGCGGCGCCTGCGTCTGGCGGTCGCCCTGGAAGGTTTCTCCGACGATGTCGCCCTCGAGCACGGCGCCCTTGGTGCCGACGATCAGCACGCCCGCGTCGCGGCCCACGGTGTAGCCGTTTTCCAGCCGCTTCTGCGGCCCGATCAGCGGGTTGTAGAAGAAGCCGGTGGTGCCCTTGCCCCAGCGCACGTGCTCGTCTTCGAAGCCCTTGTAGACGCCGGTGTACTTCAGGTCGCCCGGCGCCTTCGACACTTCGTACAGCCGCCCGTCGGCGCCCTTGAGCCAGCTCTGGTTGATGGTGCCGGTGAGCACGTCGAGCGTGCCGCCCGACAGGTTGATGCTAGAGCCGCGCTGCGTGACCACGTCGCCGCCGGTGAAGCTCACCGCGCCGCCCTGCGCCATCCACTCGCCCACCGTGTGGCCCTGCGTGCCCAGGTAGCCGCCGACTTCGAGCAGGCCGCCGCCCGTGTACCAGCGCTCGCCCTGGTAGCCGTTGGTGCCGCCGGGCACGAAGACCAGCGTGCGCCGGTCGATCCACAGGTCGTTGTTGTTGAGGTTCTTGCTGTCGCGGTTGAGCGGCGCGTCGCGCTGCTCGTTGCCCTGCACGTTGATCTTGACGTTGTTCGACTCCATGGTGAGCTTCACGCCCACCGCGCCCGACACGTCGATGCGCGCGCCCTCGCGCACCAGGCTGCGCTGCTTGGCGTCGACCACCACCTGGCCGCCGGTGGCCAGCGTGAGCGAGTCTTTCTGGAACTCCACCGTGCCGCCGCTGGCCACTTCCACGCGCGAGAGATCGCGCCGGTCGTTGCCCGCCAGGCTGAAGTTCTGGCCATCCTGCAGCACGGCCGGCGCCATGAGCGCGGTGCGCTGGCTGTCGAGCGCGGTGGTGCCGCTGGTGTCGAGCACCACCGCCGTGGTGCTGCCCTCGCCCAGCGTGACCTTGCCGGCGGTACCGACCGCGGCCAGGTGCACCGTGCCGCGCGTGTTCACCGAAGTGCTGGAAAGAATGACGCCGTTCTGCACCACCTCGCGGCCCGCCAGCGTGACGTCGCCGGTGGGCGCCTGGATCAGGCCGGTGTTGACGACGAGGCCGGCCTTGCTGTCGGCCGCCAGCGTGACCGCCACTTCATTGCCGCGCGTGGTCGAAGCCTGGTTGCCTTCGGTGCCCACGCCCTTGCGGATGGAAAAGCTGTCGCCGGCCGCCATCAGCGTCTGGCCGCTGGGCGTGGCGATCTCGCCGGCATTGCGCACCTCGCTGCCCAGCAGCAGCACATAGCCGCCGCCCTGCGTGGCCGAGGTGGGCGCGGGCGTGGAGATGCGCGCGCCGGCCTGCACTTCGACGCGGCCGTTCGCGTTGCGGAAGTTGGGCGCGAGGCCGTTGCCGTACACGCCGCTGGACTGGAACTGCGCGTCGTCCACCTGCGTGGCCGCGGCCACCAGGTTCCGCGTGTCGACCTGGCTGGTGCCGCTGAAGACGATGCCGTTGCGATTGGCCACCATCACCGTGCCGTCGGCCTTGATGCGGCCCTGGATCTGGCTGGGCCGTGCCTGCGGGTCGTTCACCTTGTTGAGCACCGCCCAGTCTTTCTGCTGCGCGAAGGCCACGGTGGTGTTCTTGCCGACGTTGAAGGTCTCCCAGTTCAGGATGGCCTTGTCGGCCGTCTGCTCGACGGTGACGACGGTGCGGCCGTCGACGTTCTTCTGCGAGTCGCCGCCCAGCGGGCGGGCGTTGAGCCAGCCGGCGGTGAGCGAATTGGTGTCGACCTTCAGGCCGCCTTCGGCCAGCCCGTCGGGCACCGAGGGATCGTTCTGCGCGGCGGCGCGCGCGGCGGCCTGCGCCGCCTGCTGCGCCGCGATGCCGCGCGCCGCGAGGTTCAGGTTGCCGATCGACTGCTGCAGCTGCTCGTTGGCCCGCTGCTGCTGGCCGGCAGGGCTCATCAGGCTGGCCACGGGCATGCCGTTGGGCAGCATGCCGGTGGCCGTGGCGGTGGCTTGCGCGGCGCCCTTGGCGTTGAACCACGTCGGGCTGAAGGCGCGTTGCGCATGGGCCGGCACGGCGGCCGTGGTGGCCGCGCCGGCGGCCAGCGCCAGGGCCATGGCCTGTGCCAGCGGCGAAATGCGGAAGCTCCTCGCATGCACGACAGCGCCCGGCTTGCGGCTGCGGCTGTTGTGTCCCTCGTGTGTGTTCATCTGACGCCCAGTAAAGAATGAAATGCACAGGCACAGAATCTGTGCCCCTTACTGGACAGACCGGACACCGCAAACAAAACCGCTAATTTTTTCAATCCTGACCGGGCACCGGGGCCAACAATCAAGCTGTCACAAACGTCAGCTAAGGACCAGGACGCCGCCCGGCAGCGAGCGCGCCGAAAGGTCGTACGAACGCTGGATCTGCACCAGCACCGTGTCGAGCGAAGCGATGGCAAACCGCCCGCTCACCGCGCGGTCGGCCAGCCCGCGCGCCAGCAGCACCACGCGGCCCGGCCGGTAGCGGTTGATTTCCGCCACCACGTGCGCCAGCGGCGTCTGCCGGAACACCAGCACGCCGGTGCGCCAGGCCGACACGTCGGCGCCCTGCACACCGGTGGCGCCGCCGATCGATGCCGCGTCGTACACCACCTGCTGACCGGCCTGCAGCGTGCGCGCGCCCATGGCATGCGTCACGCGCACGCTGCCTTCGATGCAGGTGACGCAGGCGCTGCCTTCGAGAAAACGCACTTCGAAGCGGCCCGCCCGCGCCTCGCTGCGGCCGGCGCCCGCGACCACGCGGAACGGCTGTTGCGCGGAAGAAATATCGACCGCCGTCTCGCCCGCGATCAGGTCGATGCCGACCGTGCGGCCGTCGAGCGTCTGGCGCTGAACGCTGGTCTGCGTGTTGAGCATGAGGTCCACGCCGTCGACCAGCACCACGGCACGTTGCTCGCCGGTGGCGGTGCGGATGTCGGCGTTCCACTCGCTGACCGAGGGCCACAGCGCGAACGGCGGATACACCGCCGCGGCAACACCCGCCACGCCGGCCGCGCTCACCGCGGCGCCCAGGAAAGCACGGCGCGCGAGCACCGGGCGCCGCGCCGTTTGCTGCACAGCCTGCCGGTGCTCGGCCAACAGCGCGGGCTGCGCCGCCATCATCTGGCCGATGGCCGGATCGAGCGCCTTCCACAGCCGCCTGGCTTCGGCAAAAGCTCGCGCATGCAGCTCGCTCGCTTCCTGCCAGCGGCGGAAGCCCTCGACGTCGCGCTGCGTGGCCTCGCCGGACGCGAGACGACGCAGCCAGGCCTGCGCTTCGCGCTGGACCTGGGCGGTCTGGTCGGGCTCGGCTCGGATGTTCATATCCATAAGACGGCTCTGGTCGCGGGGAACCGCATTTTATTTTTCATGGGCCTCCGGCGCGGCCAGCGGACGGCCCATGCGGGCCGCGCAGAAGTCGTGGGCGTCTTTCAGCTCTTTCTCCACGGTGCGAAGAGAAATGCCCAGCCGCGCGGCTACCTCGCGCTGCGGCAGATGCTCCCAGCGCACCATCACCAGCACCTGTCGTCGGCGCGGCGGCATGCGCGCGATGAGCGCCGCGAGCGCGGCCATCTCGGAGCGGTCTTCGGCAATCTGCGAAGGGCCGGGCGCGGGGTCGGGCGCGTCTTCGAGCAGCGCGTCGATCTCTTCCGGGGTGGCCAGCCGGCCCTGCTTGCCGAGCTGGTCGTAGGCCAGGTTGACGGCCACGCGCAGCAGGTAGGACGCCGGGTCGCGCACGCCGTCGATGTCGTCGCGGCTTTCGAGGCGCAGCCAGGTGTCCTGCAGGGCATCGCTCGCCTGGTCTGAATTGCCGAGCCGGCGCGCGAGCCGCTGCTTGAGCTCGTCATAGCGCGAGACCAGGAAGTTGCGCAGGGCCGGCAGCGCGTTCTCGGGCATGGCGGCCTCAGCGGCGCGCCGGGCATTCGAGCCCCGGCGTCTGCGAGCGCGGCAGGATCAGCATCGTGAACGGCTGCAGCATGTCGGGCGGCGGCGCACGGTCGATGCGGATCTGCCGCAGGGTCTCGAGGATGGCGCCGTCGCGCGCACGGTCGCCGCTGGTGTGCAGCAGGAAGGCGTTGGCGATGCGGCCGGTGCCGTCTATCACGAAGCGCATCGCGGCGCGATAACCGCCGGGTGCGGTGCGCGGGTTGCCGCAGAAGGCTTCCCAGATGCGCGTTTGCACGAGGCCGTCGTAGCTGCGGTCCGCCGATGTGGCTGGCCTTGCGGCGTCGGTTGCTTCGGGCGATGTGCCCGCCGCCTGAGCCACTGCCTCGGCAGGCACGGGCTTGAGCACGAAGGCGGCCGTCGATCCGGTGCCGGTGTAGTCGGCAACGAGGCCCGTGCCCTGCAGCAGCATGCGCAGCGCCTCGGCCGGCGTGGCCGTCATGTGCACGCCGTTCGATTCGCGCCCCGCCACCAGCACCGCATCGAAGAACACCGGAAGCCCGGTGCGCAGGCCGTATTGCTCGAGCGCCGCGTGCAGCGGCTGGCGCGGAATGTCGAAGGCCACGCGCGCATTGCTTGCGGCCGCGGTTTCTTCCTGCTGCGCGCGCGCATCCGCGCCCGTCAGGGTCATGCAGACCGCGAGCGCAAGGCTTGCCAGAGGGAGAAGAAAGGGAGGTTCATGCCGCATGAGTTCGATACGCCCGGCGTAGGCCGCCGCCCGGGGGGCATGTGGAAGCGGGATGCTATGGCCGCTTCGTGACGCTCGAATGACTCGCGCCGCCGACCGCCGACGGCGCTCCCGCTGTGGCCTCAGCAGCTCGACTGCCCCGCCCGCGCGCAGATCGGCACGAAGATGCGCGTGCTGCCGCGCTGCACCAGCAGCGCCGCCGAGCCGTCCGCCACGTCGAGTTCCTGCACCAGTGCCTCGGCGCTGTCGATGGGCTGGCCGTTGAGCGCCAGGATCAGGTCGCCCGGCTGCACGCCCGCGCGCGAGGCCGCCGCGTTCACGCGCTGCACCAGCAGGCCGCCGTCCACGCGCAGGAACTGCCGCTCGGCCGGCGCCAGCGGCCGCACCGCGAAGCCCAGCCGCGACGGGGCCGAGGGCGCCTGCGCCGCGTCGGCCTGCAGGCGCGGCGTGTCGAAGCCTTCCACCCGCACTTCGAGCATCTGCTCGGCACGCTCGCGCCACACGCGCAGGCGGATGTTCTCGCCCGGCGCCTGCTCGGCGATGAAGCCCAGCGCATCGGCCGCCTGCACCACCTCGCGGCCCTGCACCGACAGGATCACGTCGCCCGGCTTGAGCCCGCCCCTGTCGGCCGCGCCGCGCGGCTCCACGTAGTTGACCAGCGCGCCGGCCGGTCGCGGCAGGCGAAAGGTGTCGGCCAGCGCCTGCCCCACCTCCTGCACCGACACGCCGATGCGCCCGCGCGTGACCGTGCCGGTGGACAGCAGCTGGTCCTTGATGCGCATGGCCGCGTCGATGGGAATCGCGAAAGACAGGCCCTGGTAGCCGCCGCTCCTGCTGTAGATGCGCGAGTTGATGCCGATCACTTCGCCGCGCAGGTTGAACAGCGGCCCGCCCGAGTTGCCGGGGTTGATCGGCACATCGGTCTGCAGGAACTGCATGTATTCGGCGCCCGGCAGCAGCCGCCCCTTGGCGCTCACGATGCCCGCGGTGACCGAATTGCCGAAACCGTAGGGCGAGCCGATGGCCACCACGCCGTCGCCCGGCTCCACGCCCGACGGATCGCCGATGCGCACGGTGGGCAGGCCGGCCGCGTCGATCTTGAGCAGCGCCACGTCGGCCACTGCGTCGAGCCCAACCAGGCGCGCCTTGAACTCGCGCCGGTCGGGCAGCTTCACGTTGATCTGCGTGCCGCGCGCGACCACGTGCGCGTTGGTCAGGATGAGCCCGTCGTCGCTGACGATGAAGCCCGTGCCCAGGCTGCTCTCGTCGCCCTCGGCCTGCGGCTGCGGCAACTGGCCCGGCACGCGCAGCAGCCAGCGGTCGCTGAAGCGGCGCGCCGGCGCCGAGGGCCGCTCCACGCCGATGTGCACCACCGCCGGCCCGTAGGCCTTGACGAGCTGCGACAGGCCCGAGGCCGGCCAGGGCATCGCCGCATGCAGCGGCAGCCCCGGTGCAAGGCAGGCCGCGGCCGTCACCAGGGCGGCCAGCCGGGCAGGCACGCTTTTGCCCATGTCAGGTGTTGGTGACGAAGCTCAGCGTGAGTTGCAGCACCATCGGCTGGCGCATGTCGCGCGGCGGCGGCTCTGCCAGCGGCTGCGCGGTGAGCAAGGTGCGCAGGTCGGTGTCGGCCTGCGCGTCGCCCAGCGAATCGAAGGCCACGCGGTCGACCTTGCCGCTGGGCGCGACCCACACGCGCACCACCACCGGGGCGGGCGGCGCGGATTGGCCTTCCTTCAGCATGCGTTCCTGCATCCAGGCGTGCAGGCGCACCACGGTGTCGTTGGCGGGGTCGCTCAGCGACGACTGCAGCTGGTTGCCCGCCAGGTTGGCGTAGCTGATCCAGTGCTGCGGCACCTGCTGCTGCGTCTGCGCGGTGGCGGCGACCGGCGCGGTGGCGCTGGCAAGGCCCAGGCCGAGCCAGCCGAGCGCAAGGCGCAGGCGGCCCCAGCGAGGCGTTGTTTTAGGAGAAGAAGCAGGAGCGTTCATTGATTTCTCTGTAAGGGAAGCTCAGCCGCACAGCACGCCGACCGACAGGGTCGACGCCCGTGCGGCGGGCGATTGCATCGGGCTCAGTTGCGGACTGTCGCTGGCCGCGAAGGCGATGCCGTGACGCTGCAGGAACTGCCGCACCCGCGATGCCGGCACCGCCCGCACCTGCGTGGCGCCGGTCACGCCGCTGGCCGTGGCCGCGCGGCTCAGCACCATGCCGCCCGCATGCGGCGCGGCCGCCACGCGCTCCACCACCACGCCCAGCAACAGGCCGTCGGCGCCGAGCACCGCGCTGCCGCTGGCACCGGGCTTCACGCCCGAGAGCAGCTGCAGGCCCTCCGCGCCGGGCACGGTCATGGCATTGCTGAGCAAGGCGGCGCGGTCGGGCAGGTTCTTCAGCACCGCATAGGCCTCGGTGAACACGCCGACGCTTTGCGTGGGCAGCACATCGCCCAGCGCCAGCGTGGCGCTCAGGTACGGCTTGAGCGTGGTGCGCAGCACGGCGAGATCGAGTTCCGCGCTCTCGGCGACCACGCCGGCCTGCGACACATGGCCGCCCTTGAGCGCGAACAGCGAACGGCAATCGGCCACCGCGTGCCGCGCGGTCAGCACGTCGCCGGCTTCGTTCAGGAAGACGCCGCTGGCGCTGGCCTCGGGCGGAAGGATGCCGCCGTCCGCGAGCGCCGCGGTCGATGCCGCGAACAGCCACAGGCACAAACAGGCGCGGATGAAATGGTGAACGGACGGCATGAAGGCAGTTGCGGGCTCTGCAAACCAAGACGGAATCCGGCACGCAGGACTGCCGTTTGTCATAAAAACTTCATGTAAAGCACGCGGCCGGGAGCCTGGCAAGGCGCTCCCGGCCGTCGCGTTCACTGCCCCAGCAATTGCCGCTCCCGCGCCGTGAGCTTCGCCTTCTGCGCCTCCGGCAGCGCCCCGCGCCCCAGCACCTGCACCGGGCTGTTCACGTCGTAGCCGACCCTGGTGGCCGCCGCGCGCGGCTCGGCGGGCGCGGCGGCGCCGTCGCCTTCGCTGCCGAAGCCCAGCACCCGCACGGTGAACACCGACGGCAGGCTCTGCCGCGTGGCCGCGCGTTCGCGCTGCAGCACGTCCTGCGCGGCAACCGCCGCCTGCGATGCGGCGGCGCTGGCGTTGGTGAGCGCGCCCACGTTCACCGCCGCGATCGTCGGGATGCCCACCGACTCGCCCTTGACCGCGATGTTGGCCGCGTTGACCACCTGCAGGGCCGCGAGGTTCACGTTGCCCGACACGCGGATGCCCGCCTCGCCCGCGTCGATGGTGCCCAGCGGCGCGATCAGGTCGATGTCGCCGGCCGGCACTTCCGGAATCGGCGCCAGCGTCGCGATGCCCGCGCCGGTGCTCGGCACGTTCGACGACAGGGTCACGTTGCCCCACTGGTCGTACTCGCGCTTGGGCGGCGTGTAGACCACCGTGGTCTTGGAGCCGCGCCCGGCGTTGATGTCGCCTTCGGCCGACCATCCGAGGATGTGGCCGCCGAAGGTGGTCATGATCCGGCTCTGGCCCAGCAGGATGCTGCCCAGCGAGTACAGCGAGATGTCGCCCTTGCCCTGCGTGATGACCCCGGGCGTGATGCCGGCCTTGGCCACCGGCGCATTGCCCTCGACGCCGAACAGCTGCATGCCGCCCGGCGTCAGCATCTGGATGCCGCCGCCGAACAGGGTGTTGACGCCGGCCGAGCCGTACATCGTGATGTCGCCGCGGTAGCTGATCGCCTTGCCTTCGGCATCGGCCTGGGGGAACAGCGCCGAGATGGCGTTGCGCCCGCGCAGGTAGCTGCCGTAGCGCGCGCCGTCGGCGTCGTTGTACTCGCGCCCGCCGGCCTTCAGCTCGGAGAAGTACACCTGCCGCGCGAACACGCGCTGCTGCTCGGCCGGCAATGCGTCGAAGAAGGCCTGCGCCTCGCTCGCCGTGCCGGTGAAGCCCAGGCCGTTGTCCGCGTCGCGCAGCCATGCAAACAATTCGGCCTCGTAGGTCTTCACGACCTTGCCGGGCTGGCTGGCCAGCGGCGTGCCGCTTTCGGCGCGGCGGTCCGCGTCGAGGTAGCGCGCGAGGAAGCCGGCGTAGTCGGCGCCCTGCGCGCCGGTGCCGGCCGTCATCGCGATGCTGGCGCCGGGGCGCTTGTCGCCCGGCGTCACCGGGCCCAGGCTGGCCACGGCGGCGCGGTCTTCCATGACGATGTTGCGTCCCGCCGTGATCTCCAGGGTGCCGGGGCCGGCCACGTTGAAGCTGCTGTACAGGATGTCGCGGCCCGCCACCATGCGCGAGACATCCTGCGCATGGCCGTGGACGGACAGGTTGCCGCTGGAGTCCGCGTCGTTCTTCGTGCCGGTGCCCAGGCTCAGGGAGGTGGGCTGTCCGAGCCCGGTGCCCGCGCTCACGATGTCGCGCCCCGCGATCACCCAGGCCGGCGCGGCGGCCTCGTACCAGGTCGCGCCGTCCCTGCGCTGCAGGATCTCTCCGCTTCGCAGGCCGACGATGTCGCCGTTCAGCGCATAGAAGCGCGCCGGCGTGCGCGGCGCGTCGGCCGCCCCGGGCGCATAGGTCTCGGGGACGAAAGCGAACAGGCGGAACGGGTCGGTGCGCGCGTTCACCTCCAGGCCACCGGCCCCCAGGTTGTCGGCCACGCGCTGGTTGCCGTTGAAGCCGACGAACGCGGGCTTCAGCGGACCGGGCATCTGCGCCGGGTCGGCGCCCGACTGGTTGATGGCGTAGTTGCCCATGTACATCGAGTCGCCGGCCAGCAGCTCGAGCTGGCCGCTGCGCGACGGCGCGAGCAGCAGCGAGAACCGCGAGGTGGAATCGTTGGTGCCCCCGTCCCCGTCATTGGCCGAGGAGCCGCTGTAGATGCTGCCGCCCGCGGCCACCGCGCGCAGGATCGCCGGGTAGACGAAGCGGAAGTCGGTGGGCGCGACGTTGGTGCCGGTGACGATGGAGGTGGACGTGCCCTCGCTCATCTGCGTGCTGGGCGTGAGGCTGCCGCCGGCCGAGAACAGGTCGATGGCGGTGCGCCCGGTCCACAGCGAGAACCAGCTCAGGCCGCCGCCGCCGTACGACGCGAAGGGCGAGCTGTTCATCAGGCGCACCCGGCCGGGGTCGCCGGCGCCGCCCACCACCAGGTCGCCCAGGGTGTCGATGCGCATGGCCGAGTCGCCGGGCATCAGCACGAGGCCGCCGGTCGATTCGGCGCGGTTCGAGGTGAAGGGGTCGAAGGCGCGCGGGTCCTTCATGTCGCGCCCGCCCAGGATCATGCCGCCGACCGAGGCGGCGCTCAGCTGCGTGGCGCCGCGCAGGTTGACCAGCGCGCCCTGCAGGTCGTGGTTCGGCTTTTCCGAGCCGTTGGCGTTGCCGCGCGCCAGCTGCGAGCTGTTGACGCCGCCGCCGATGCGCACGTCGATGTCCCCACCGCCGGTGAGCACGATGCTGCCGTCGTCGGCCACGCGGCCGGTGCTGCCGACCGCCACCACCAGTCCCTGGCTGCGCGCCGTGCCCTTGCGCTCGAGCATGCCGGCGTTGCCGCCGGCCTGCACCTGCACGTTGCCGCCGCCGAGCGTGCCGAAGCCGGTGAAGCCAACCAGCGAAGGCTTCACGTCGGCGCCCAGGGTGCCGCTCGGGTCGACGGCGTAGCTGCCGAAGTTGATCCACCACGCGGTCGGCAGCTGCGCGCTGCCGTCGCCCTGGCGCCAGAGCCAGTTGCCCACCGCCACGCTCGACTTCTGCACCACGTCGCTGTTGAGCGGGGTGAGCATGTCGCTCGTGATGTCGCCACCCGCGCGCACCAGCAGGTTGCCGCCGGCCTCGGGGAACCAGGCCTGGTAGGCGCGGGCGTCGCCCGCCACCAGCGATTCGTAGTCGGCGCCGCCGGTGCCCAGCACGCTGGTGGCGCCCGGCGCGGTGCCGCGCGCCTGGTTGTAGCGGGGCGCGACACCCGCGGACTGCGTGCCCGCGGTGTAGATGCCGTAGAGCGAGCGCACGTCCACGTCGCCCGAGGCGACCAGGTCGAGGTCGCCGGTGCCGGTGCGCACCACGCTCATGCCCTGTCCGTGGGCGGCGAGGGTTTTCATCGCGCTGCCGTAGTCGATGCAGTTCTCGGGCGTGAACGTGCAGATCGGCAGGTACTCCTCGGGAACCGGTGTGCCGCCCGGGAAGCCGAAGCCGTTGCCGGGCGACCATGCGATGCCGCTCTTGCTGACGCAGTCGTTCGGGTCGAGCAGCGCGCACAGCCACTCTTCGTCCGGCGTCACCGGCTGCCCCGAGGGCATGCCCCAGTTGTTGAATTCCGACCAGACCAGCGTGCCGCCGCCCTGTGTGACGGTGGCGCGGTAGTGCGTGTCGGCCAGGCGCAGGCTGCCGGCGCCGGCCAGCGCGATGCGCGTGTCGGCGGCGCCCAGGTCGGCGCCGGCCACCAGCCGCACCGACCACGACTCGCTGCCGGCCGCGAGCATCGGTGCCAGCGCCCAGTTGCGCCCGCGCGTGCCGTCGCTGTCGGGGCGCAGTTCGATGTAGCCCACGCCGCTCTCGAGCACGACCCTGGTGGTCGACGGAATGAGCGCGCCGCGCTGCAGCTCGAGCGTGCCGGCGAGCAGCACGTTGCGGCGTGCGACGTCGTTCTCGAAGGCGACCGGCAGCGGCACGCCCTTGGGCCAGCGCATGGCGGCCAGCGCGGTGCCCTTGGGCAGCGCCATGCCGGCGCCCAGTTGCGTGCCCGTGGGCAGCACCACGGCCTCCTTCAGCAAGGTGCCGCGCGCATGCAGCAGGTTGCCCGAGGCGTCGCGCACGTCGCCGGACAGCACGGTGCCCGCGGGCACCGTGTACGGTTGTGCCAGTGCCCCGGCGGCGGGCAGGCGCACGGCCTCGCCCAGCGTGAGCGCCTGCATCGGCAGGTCGTAGTTCAGCGTGGCACCCGACGGAAACGTCGTGCCCTCGGCCAGGCGTACGCCGCCGATCGGCAGCACCAGGTCGCCGTTGTAGGGCTGCACGCCCGGCACCAGCGCCCAGCCGTTCTCCTCGGGCGTGAGCGGCGGCGGCGCGAAGCCGTCGTTGATGCTGCCGTAGATGTCCATGTTGCCCGCGGCGCGCAGCACCAGGCTGCCCGCCTCGCCGGAGCCGTACACGCCGGTCTTCTGCGTGCGCGGGTTGAGGCTGTCATAGCGGTAGCCCGACAGGTCGAGGTCGCCCTGCACCACCAGGTCTTTGTCGGTGACGATCTGCACGCCGGGGCGCAGGTGCAGCGCATCGGCATAGGTGGCGTTGTTCAAACCGGCGAGCTTGCCGTGCAGCAGCGCGCCGTTGGCGAGCGCCGCGTCCATGAACTTCGTGCTCTGTTCGTGCTTGTGGTCCAGATAGGCCTGCGTGATCTCGCGGTACGGACGGCCGCTCACGGAATCCAGCCCGTCCTTGATGACGGCCAGGGGGTCGGTGTCGTCGTAGCGCCAGACGGCGTTGACCGCGATGGAGCGCGCGCCGTCGATGGCCAGGCTGCCGCTGGCGTCGATGCGGATGTCGCCGCTGGTCTCGCCGGTGCGCGCCGCGTACAGCTCCAGCGTGCCGCGCTTCTGGCCGTCGTGCTGGCCAGGCTGGCTGCCGACGGCGGCGCCGGTGCCGTGGCGCAGGTCGATGCGCGCGCCGCCGGCCAGCGTGAGCACGCCGTCGCCGCCGTCGAGCTCGACCATGGCGCGGTTGGGCGCGTCGATGATCTTGCCGCGGCTGTCCACGCGCAGCACGGTGCCGTGCGCGTCGAGCAAGGCACCGCCGCCGATCGTCAGGCCGTTCCTGCCCGCCAGGCGGATGCTGCCCACGCGCTCGCCGCTGGCGTCGATGGTGCCCAGCACCGCGAGGCTGCCGTTGTCGACGGACACATTCACCTCGCCGGCCTTCAGGCCGGCGCCGATGACGAGATCGCCCTGCTTCAGCTGGAAGCTGCGGCTGCCGAACACCGCGCCGTCGCTCAGGCGCTGGTTGAGCGCCGCGAACTGGTCGCTCAGCGTGCCGCTGTCGCCCAGGCGCTGCGCGCGGATGTCCACGCCGCCCGCCTTGAACGGCACCATCGTGCCGCCCGCGTCGTAGTGGCCGCTGCTCGCGCCGAGGATGCGGCCCTGCAGGTCCACCACGCCGGCCGACGCGCCGAGCGCCACCGCCTTGAGCGTGCCGGCGCGGTTGCCCTGCGCCGACAGGTCGATGGTGGCGCCCGCCGCCTGGCGGATGCCGCCGGCCTGGCTCTCGAGGCCGACGTCGCCGCCCCAGCTGAACTTGTCGACGTCGTTGAAGGACAGCTTGCGGCCCGAGACATCGATGAGCGCGCGGTCGGCCAGCGTGAGATCGTCCTGCGCCGTCATCGCGAGCTTGCCGCTGGGCAGCACGATGGCCGAGTCCAGCACGATGCTGCGCGCGTTGAACGCGAGGTCCGCGCCCAGTGCCTGGATCCGTTTGGCCGCGTCGGCGTCGAGCCGGCCGCCTTCGGGAGCGCCGATGCGCAGGGTGCCGCCGGCGGTGATGCGGCCGACCGAGCCCGCGTCGCCCGTGACGAGCGGCGTCGTGATCTCCAGGTTGCCGCCGCTGTAGGCGTAGCCCTTGCCTTCTTCATAGGCGCCCTGGCTCTGGTAGACCGAGAGGCTGCCCTTGCGGTTGGTGCTCAGGCGCTCGCTGGCGCCCAGCTTCACTGTGGCGAAGCCGAGCGCAAGGCGCGCATCGTCGTCCTGGCCGTTGCTCACGGTATGGGGCGCGCCGCCGAGTTCGATGCGCGCCGCCTGGATGTCGAGCGTGCCGCCGCCGGTGCCCGCGCCGCCGTCGATCACCGTGCCGGGAAGCTGGGTCGCGCCGCTCCAGATCAGGTTCTGCGTGCGGATGGTCGCCACGTCGCCCGCGCCGCCCGCGCCGTAGATCGCGGGCGTGCTGAGCACCAGCGAGTCGACCCGCGACTTGCCGGTGGCCGGATCGATGGTGTCGAGCGTGACGCTGCCGTAGAAGTTGATGGCATCGCGCACGGTGAGCGTGAGCGATTCGAGCGCCGGCGCGCCGATGCTGGTGTCGCCGTTCAGCAGGCGCTGCAGCAGGTCCTGCGTCAGCGTGAGGCCGCCGGCGAGCACGCCGCGCGCCTGCGCGTCGGCCAGCGACTGCGTGGTGCCCGCGTTCACGCCGCTCACCGCCAGCGCAAGGTGGCGCGTGCCGTAGCGCGCGGCTTCGTCGAGTTCGAAGGCGCCGTTGGTGGCCGCCGTGATCGTGCCCTCCGAATAGAAAGTGCTGTTCCTGTCGCACGACGGCAGCGCGCATACGCCCAGGCGGATCGAGCCCGTGCTGCCGATGTCGGGCGCCTGCGGCGCCAGCACGTCGAGCCGGCCGTTCGACACGGCCAGCAGGCTCGTGGTGCCGGGCTGGTAGACGAAGCCCGAGGACGCGTCGTAGATCGCGTCGCCCCGGCCCAGCGTGGAGATGCCGGCGCCGGCCTCGACGACCAGGTCGCGGCCTGCCAGGAAAACCTCCGGCGCCTGCAGCGAAGCACCCGCGCGCAGCACCACGTCACTGGCCGGCGAGGAGAAGGTGACATAGCGCCCCTGCTGGCCGTAGACCACCAGCGGCGTCGCGCCGACCACCAGCCGGCCGGCGCCGAGCGCGTTGAGCGTGTCCGAACGGACCGAGGCGCCATCGAAGCCCGGCGTATGGCGCTGGCCCGCGCCCAGCACCTCGATGCTCACGCCGAGCACCATGGCCGTGCCGCCGCGGCCGCCCTGCGCCGCCTGGAAGCGGGCCAGGCCCTCGAAGTTCAGGGACACGTCGTCGTTGCCTCTGCTCAGCACGAAAGCCAGCGATCCGGCGTCGGCCGGCAGCACCGCGCGCGGCACGCCCAGGCGCGCGGCGTCGGTGCGCACGAAATCGGCATAGCTCGTTTCGTTGTACTGCGCATAGGTGCGCAGCACGGCGGCCGGCGTCAGGATCACCTGGCTGGACAGGCTGTCGCGCAGGCCCGTGCCGGCCACCGACAGCTGGCCGCTGCTCGACCAGGAACCGTTGCGCATCGCCAGCGGCTGCGCGCCGGCGCCCTTGCTTCCGGGGGCGCCGTTGAGCTCCACGCGGAAGGCGCCCGGCAGCAGCGCATAGGTCGACGGCATCAGCGTGTAGGTGCCCGCGGGCAGGCCCGGCACGCCGGCGCCGATGGTGATCTGCCGCCCGATGCCCGCCTTCGACGCGCCCGCCGGGCCGCCGGCCGGCGCGGCCAGCGGCTGCACGCCGGGAACGATGGCGTACACCGCATTGGTGGACAGCGAGGGCAGCGAGAAGCGGCCGTCGGCGCCGATCTGCATGAGCGGATGGAAGCGCGCGTCGGTCGAGCCGCCGCGGCCCGCCACGAAGCCCGCGCCGGTGAGTTCGCCGCCGCCGGAAAGATCGAGCAGCGCGCCCGCCTGCACGTCCACGAGTTCGGCGCCCAGGCGGATGCCCGCGCCGCCGTCGGCGCCCTTGAGCGCCGCCGGGCGGCCGTCGTATTGGTAGGCAATGCCGTCGGTGGTGCCGCCATAAGGCATGACCAGCCCCGCGCCGCTAACCGACGTGATGCTGCCAGGCAGCAGCGCCACGCGCTTCGTGCCCTGCGAGCTATCGGTGCCCAGGGTGATGTTGCCGAGCGGCGCGCGGATCACGCCGCCCTGCTCGATCACCGCGGCGGCGAATTCCAGCGACCCGAAGGCCGAATAGGGAACGCCGGCCGGCGCCTCGCCGCGGCGCTCGATGCGCAGCACGCTGCCAGGGTCGTAGACCGGCCTGAGCACCACCGGGTCCATGCGGTAGCCCGCATTCACCTGCGCGATGGCCCCGGTCTCCGGATAGAGCTGCGCCGCGGCGAGCGTGAGGCTGCCGCGCGTCCACAGGCGCGAGCGCGCATCGGCGTTGTTGGGCGCGAGGAAGCGGATGTCGCCGTCGCTTGCCAACTCGACGTTCTCGAAGCCGCGCCGCTCGACGCGCACCGGCGTGAACTCGGTGTGTTCGGCATAGTTGCCCGAGGTGCCGAAGGAAATGCCGTTGCCCAGGTCGAGCATCCGGCCCGCCTGCACCGAGAACGCCGCTTCGGAGTCCAGCGGCGTCATGCCGTGCTGGATGCCGGGACGCACCGCGCCACTGCCCGCCGAGTAGTACAAGCCGGTGCCCGACAGCTTGACGTAGGGCGCCGCCAGCTGCACGCGCGCATTGGCGCTGGACGACTCGGCGAGCGAGAGCGAACTCGAGAAAAGCGACAGGCTCTGGCCCATGCGCAGGCTCACGTCGCCGTCGAAGGACAACTGGCCGTTGGCCAGCAGCGCGAGGTTGTCGAAACCGCCGGCGCTCAACCGGTCGGCCGAGAGCCGGGTCTTGCCATAGCGCAGCGCCGCGTCGGCCTGGCCGGGCGCCAGGTCCTGCGCCAGCAGCGGCGCCTGCGATTGCACCAGCGTCAGCTCGCGCGGGACGATGGTCTCCTGCTGCGCCCGGTTCAGGCCGGTGCTCCGGTACAGCGGCGATTCGAGCGCGATGTCCAGCGAGCCGCCCGCCGCGCCCGCGCCGCCGGCCGCCGCACGCAGCGAACCGTCGATGTACAGGCCGAGGTACGAGCTCAGCGAGATGCGCCCGCCGTCGGTGGCGATGTTCGTGCGCCCCTGGCCCGGCACGTCGAGCGCCGCCTGCGCACCGGAGGCGTCGAGCCTGGCGCCCGGCCGCACGATCACGTAGGCGTCGGCCGAGCTGGCGATGGCGCGGTCGTGGTCGAGCACGCCACCGATCACGATGCTGCCGCCGGCATCCACGTCGCCGTAGCTACGGCCGTGCACGTCGACGGCCGTGCGCGCGCGGCCCGACACGTCGAGCACGGCGTTGTCGCCGATCCAGATCGAGCGCGTGTGCACCTTGCCGTCGGCCTGCGGCGTTTCCTGGGCCGGATCGACCAGGCCGAACTGCTGCTGGCGCACGTCGATGCTGCCGCCGTGCGCGACGAGCGTCGCGTCGACGGTGATCTGGCCCGCGCCTCGCAGCGCGATGGTCTGCCCGGGATCGACCTCGATGCGCGCACCGCGCCCGACGAGCAGCGAACCGGTCAGGGGATCGATCTCGCCGAGCAGGCTGCGGCCTGACTGCAGGGTCAGGCTCGCGCCCTTGCGCTGCAGCAGCACGCCCTTGGCCGCGTCTTCCAGGTAGAGCGGCTGCGCCCACAGCTCCAGGGCTTGCGCGGAACCGCTGGCGGTCGACACGCCGCGCGCTTCGTCCCTGAAGCGGTACACCGGCATGGTCACGTCGACCTGCGTGCCCTCGGCCACGCTCAGGCCGTCGCCGCCGATGACCTCGTAGGCGGAGAAGCCCTTGTCGAAGAAGTTGCCGCCCAGCACCAGCGTGCCGGCGTCGGTGCCGCCCGCCTGGTCGGAGATCAGCACCTTGGCCGCCTCCAGCGACAACGTGCCGCCGCCCGCCACGCCGTAGCCGTGCAACCGCGCTTCGGGGTCGAGTCGAAGGCTGCCCGTGCGCGTGGTGGTCGCCAGCCGCACGCTGCCGCCCTTGCCGCCCTGCGTCTTGCCACCCATGCGCATGACCGCGCCCGAGGTCACGTCGACCGTGCTGCCGCGTTGCAGCGCCACGTCGCCGCTGGCGCGGATCGCAACGCTGCCGCCGCTCGCATAGGCGACGTTCTCCGCGAACGGGTCGAGCTCCAGGTTGCTCCACAGGCCGCTGGCGTCCAGCGTCACGCCGTCGGCCAGCGTGACGTTGCCCAAGGGCTTGGCCGCGTTGACGAGCATGTCGACCCGGCCGCTGACGCCCACCTGGGAGAGCACGTTGCCCAGCGCCATGCTGCCGCCGTGGGCCGTCAGGTTCGCCTGCACCGCGACGTCGTTGCCGTACAGCGTGATGTTGCCGCCCGAAGCCACGCGCAGGTCGGCGTTGACTTCGATCTTTTCGCGCGCGGCGATGCGCACGGCGCCCAGCGCCATGCCGTTGAGCTGCGCGGTATCGAGCACCAGCTTGTCCTTGCGCTCGGCGGGCAGGGCCGTGCCGAGGTCCAGCGCGGCGGCGATGCGCTCGCCGGTCTCCTTGAGTTCCACCCGGTCCAGCGCGGCGACCAGCACATGGTTCAGCGCACCGGTGCGCCGGTCGAACATCGGCACGTAGTCGCCGATGACGAGCTGGCCCCGCTGCGAGGCCGCGTTGTGCGACTGGTTGTAGCCGTCCACGTCCGCCTGCGGCGCCTGGGTCTGCCGCGCGCCCTGGAAGGCTTCGCTGGTGATGTCTCCCTCGAGCACCGCCGCGCCGGTGGCAATGACCAGCTTGCCCGCGTCGCGCCCGACGGTGTAGCCGTTCTCCAGCCGCTTCTGCGGGCCGATCAGCGGGTTGTAGAAGTAGCCCGTGTTCTTGTCGCCCCAGCGCTTGTGCTCGTCCTCGAAGCCGCGGTAGAGCCCTTCGTAGCGCTGGTCGCCCGGCGCCTTCGACACCTCGTAGAGGCGCCCGTCCGCGCCCTTGAGCCAGGTCTGGTGGATGAAGCCCGTCTGCACATTGAGCGTGCCGCCCGAGAGATTGATGTTGGAGCCCGCCTGGGTGACGACCTCCGCGCCGCCGAAGCTGACGGTGCCGCCCTGCGCCATCCATTCGCTGGCGGTGTGGCCCTCGGTGCCGAGATAGCCGCCCACTTCCAGCAGACCGCCCGCCGTGTACCAGCGGTCGCTGGCGTAGCCGTTGGTGCCCTTGGGCACCAGGACCAGGCTTCGCCGGTCGATCCACACGTCGAGGTTGTTCAGGCTCTTGCCGTCGCGGTTGAGCGGCGCGTCGCGCTGCTCGTTGCCCTGCACGTTGACCTTGACGTTGTTGCTCTCCATCGCCAGGTTCACGCCCACCGCGCCCGAGACGTCGATCCGCGCGCGGTCGCGCACCAGGCTGCGCGCGGCCGCCGTGACCGCGATCTGGCCGCCCGTGGCCAGCGTCAGCGAGTCGGACTGGAAGTCGACCGTGCCGCTGCTGGCGATCTCGATGCGCGACTGGTCGCGCCGGTCGCGCACCGCCGACACGTCCTGGTTGGGTTCGGGCAACGCGGGCCCGCGCAGGCCGTCGCGCTGGCTGTTCAGCGCCGTGGTCTTCCCGTCGTCCTCGATCACCACGGCGGTGGCGGCGCCCGGGCCGAGCGTGACCTTGCCGTCCGCGCCCAGCGCATTGAGATGGACCGTGCCGCGCGTGTTGACCGTGGTGGTGGCAACGGCCACGCCGTTTTGCCGCACGTCGCGCCCGGCCATCGTCACGTCGCCTTCGCGCGCGACGATCAGCCCGGTGTTGGTGACCTTGCCCGCGAGGCTGTCGGTGTTGAACTGCGGCGTGACCTCGTTGCCGCGGGTGCTGGAGGCCTGGTTGCCGCCGGTGCCCGAACCCTTCTTGATGAGGAAGCTGTCGCCCGCGGCAAGCGCCGCCTGGCCCCTTGGCGTGGCGATGTCGCCGGCGTTGTGCACTTCCTGGCCGACCAGCAGCACGTAGCCGCCGCCGTCGGTCGAAATCGTCGGGGCCCGCGTGGCGATGCGGGCGCCCGCCTGCACTTCCACCTTGCCTTGCGCGTTGCTGAAGGTGGGCGTCGTGCCGTTCGAATAGATGCCGTTGGCACCGAACTGCGCGTCGGAAATATGCGCGGCGGCGGCCACCAGGTTGCGCGTGTCGACCTGGCTGGTGCCGCTGAACACGATGCCGTTGCGGTTGGCGATGAGCACGGTGCCGTCGCCCTTGACCTGCCCCTGGATCCGCGAAGGCCGCGCCGCCGGGTCGTTCACGCGGTTGAGCACGGCCCAGTCGGCCTGCTGCTTGAATTCGACCGTGGTGTTGCGCCCGACGTTGAAGGTCTCCCAGTTCAGGATGGCCTTGTCGCTGGTCTGCTGCACCGTCACCGTGCTGCGACCGCCGGCGTTGTCGGCCTTGGGCGCCAGCGCGTTGTGCCAGCCGGCCGTGAGGCTGTTGGTGTCGACCTTCAGGCCGCCGTCCGCCAGGCCGTCGGGCACGTCGGTGCCGGCGTTCATCGCGGCCTGCCGCGCGGCCGCCTGCGCCGCCTGCTGCGCGGCAATCGCCTGCGCCGCGAGGTTGAGGTTGCCGATGGAACGCTGCAGCTGCTCGTTGGCCTTCTGCTGCTGCGCGAGCGGGTTCGTCAGCAGCGACGCCGGCGTGCCGTTGGGCAGGTAGCCCGTGGCCGCCGCGGTGCCTTGCGCCACGTTCTTCTGCGCCATCCATGCGGCGCTGAATGCGCGCTGCGCCTGTGCGTTGCCGGCCAGTCCCGCCATGGCCAGTGCGATGGCGACCGCGTGCGCGACCGGTGCGCGGCGGAATGTCTGTTTGCTCATTTCATACCCCAGAGGAAAACCCGTTCGCGTGATTGCGTGGCGCGGCGGCGTTGCGGCGCCGTGCTCTGGTTAAGAGACCGGGCTCGCCCGGCGCGACCGACACGGTCGCGGCAAAAGACAGCAAAAATTTCCTGCGGGGTGCGAAGCGGCGTGTTTTTCACAGCCGTGTCATGAAGCGCATGCAAGCGGGCATGCGCGTGTTTTCCGAATGCCGAAGCGTCAGCCGAGCAGCACGATGCCGGCCGGCAGCGTGGTGACCTTGGCGCCGTAGCTGGCGCCGATCAGCGTCTCGACGCGCGCGAGCTGCTCCAGCCGCAACCGCGCCTGCACCTTGCGGCGGCCCAGCTCGGCGTTGGTGACGATCAGCCGGCCCGGGCGGTAGCGGTTGATTTCTTCCACCACGGCCGACAGCGGCGTGTCGTTGAACACCAGCACACGGTCGCGCCATGCGTTCACGACCGAGAGGTCGGGCTTGCGCGCAAGCTCGGCGCGGCGCCCGCCGTAGTTGATCTGCTGCGACTCGGCGGCCACCAGCACGCGGCCGCCGTAGTTCAGCTCGACCGAGCCGGCCAGGCAGGTCACGCACACCTCGGAGCCGGTGGCGCGCACGTTGAAGCGGCTGCCCGCGGCGGCCACCAGCTTGCCGCCGCCGGCCGTCAGCGTGAACGGCGCGGCGCGCGCGGTATTCAGGAGCACCTGCGCCTCGCCCGCCAGCAGGTCGAGCGCGGCGGGCTCGCCCTCGGCGCCGCGCGCGAGGTTGAAGCTGGTCTGGGTGTTCATCTCGACCACCACGGAATCGGCCAGCACCACCTGGCGCTGCTCGCCGGTGGCGGTGCTGTAGTCGGCCGTCATGTCGGACAGCGCGGGCCACAGCCTGGCGGGCGGGCGCACCACGACGAAGGCAGCGGCGCCGGCGGCCAGCGCGGCGCCCAGGAAATAGCGGCGCCCCGGATGCGCAATGGCCGCCACCGCGGCACGCGGCGACGCTTCGGCCGCGCGCATGCGCTGCGCCACCGCCTCGGCGGCGGGCCGGGTCGCGTCCCACAGCCGGGAGGTCTCGGCCATTACCTGAGCGTGCAGCGGGCTGCGGCCGCACCAGCGCTTGAAGTCTTGTGCGTCGACCGTGGTTGCGCGGCCCGAGGTCAGGCGCACGAGCCAGTCCCGCGCCTGGGCTTCCAGGTCGGCGCGGTCGTCGGACGGGGTGGTCATGGTCGTCATTCTTCTATCAATGACTGTTTTCCGGCCCCGGGACCGAACCTCTGGATCACATCGCGCCCCAAACGGCCCGCGCAATGCACCAGCGCGGCCTTCACCTCGCGCTCGACGATGCGCACCGACACGCCGTAACGCAGCGCGATGTCCTTGTGCGGCGTCTCGTCCACGCGCGAGGCCAGGAAGATCTCGCGGCGGCGCCGCGGCAGCTCTTCGAGCGCGCGCTCCAGCGCCTGCACCTCGCTGCGCGCCTCCGACACGCGCGCCGGGTCGCGGCTGTCGTCGGCAAAGTGCAGCAGCTCCTCGACCTCGACGAAATCGAGCAGCCGCCCGTTGGCGATGCGCCTGTCTTCCGCCACGTTCGACGCGATGCGCAGCAGGTAGGCCATCGGGCTGGCCACCGGGCCGGGGTCGCTCATGCGGTTCACGCGCAACCAGGTCTCGTGCAGCACGTCGTCGGCCACGTCGTCGGAGCCGAAGCGGCGGCGCAGCCGGTTGCGAAAGTCGACATACCGGCTCGTCAGCAGGCCGCGCAGGAAACCGGGGGTGTCCTTCGAGTCCACGGCCTGTTCGCTCAGGAAGCCGCGCGCGGCGTGACGCCCGCGCAGATGTCGGTGCTGACGCCCGTGCTGGGCAGCAGCAGGATGGTGAGCGGCTCGTCGGTGGCGCCGTCGGCCGGCGGGGTGAGCACCAGCGAGCTCATGGCGGCCTCGAGCGCCGCATCGCGCTGGGCGATGCCCGTGGAGGTCAGCATGCGCGTGCGCCGCACATGGCCGGCCGGGCCGACCCACAGCTGCAGCAACGCGCGGTAGCTGCCAGGCTGGGCACGCGGCCAGCGGCACAGCGTGCGTTCCACTGCCTGCTGCACGATGCGCGCGTTGCCGTCGTCGGGCACCGCCGCCGCGTCGGTCGGCGCGGCGGGAGGCATGGGCGCGGGCAGTGGCGCCGCCTCGGTCTCGACCAGGGTGAAGGTGGTCTCGTCGGCATAGCGCGCCGCGAGCCGCGTGCCGGCCAGCAGGCGCTGCAATGCGTCGCGCGGCGCCAGCTCGCCTTGCACCGGCGCCGATTCGAGCCCCGCCGCCAGTTGCCCGTCGAAGAAAACCGACTGCCCCGTCGCTTGCGCGAACGCCTGCAGGGCGGCTGCCAGCGGCTGCGCGGGAATGTCGAATTTCATCGGCCTTGCCGCGTCCGGCGGCCGGACGGACGAATCGGCCGTGGCAAGGGATGCAGCAAGGGACAGGATTCCGAAGATCAAGGTCAAGACACAAACCCACCGCGACCGAGCAACGCGAAACATGCCGGGTCCTGTCACGAAATGGAAATTGCCAGCAGCGAGAACCGCCGTGGACGTACTACTTTTTGTCGAGCGGATGCTAGTGGCGATTTGTGACAAGTTGAATGCAAGGCGCCTGCCTGCAAGCGCCGCGCGCCGTGCTGGCGAGAATGGGCGGCATGACGACGACGCTCGCTTTGTTCGACGACCCGCCCCGCCAAGAACGCGAACCGCTCGGCCCCGGCGCCTTCGTGCTGCCCGGCTTCGCGCTGCCTTTCGTCGATGAGTTGCTGCCCGCGATCCGCGCGGTGGAAGCGCGTGCGCCATTTCGGCATCTGGTCACGCCGGGCGGCTTCACCATGTCCGTCGCGCTCACCAACTGCGGTGCGCTCGGCTGGACCAGCGACCGGCGCGGCTACCGCTACAGCCCCTTCGACCCCGACAGCGGCCTGCCCTGGCCCGCGATGCCGGAGCCCCTCGCACTGCTCGCGCGCGAGGCCGCCGCGAAAGCCGGCTTCGACGGATTCGCGCCCGACGCCTGTCTGGTCAACCGCTACGCGCCGGGTGCGCGGCTGTCGCTGCACCAGGACAAGGACGAGCATGACTACGGCGCGCCGATCGTGTCGGTCTCGCTCGGCATGCCGGCCGTGTTCCTGTTCGGCGGACTGGCGCGCGGTGACAAGACCGTACGCGTGCCGCTCGTGCATGGCGACGTGGTGGTGTGGGGCGGCGAAGACCGGCTGCGCTACCACGGCGTGCTGCCGCTGAAGGAAGCGCCGCACCCGCTGCTGGGCGCGCAGCGCATCAACCTCACATTCCGCAAGGCGGGCTGATACGCATGCAGGCGACAACGACCACCGACACGAAGAAGAGCAACAGCCCCGGCAACGCGATCCGCGAACTCTATGCCGCCCTATGGCACTTCGCCGCCGGCGCGCGTGCGCAGCTGCTGGGCGCGACGGCGCTGCTCGCCTCGTCGCAGCTCATCCGCCTGGCGCTGCCCTATCTTGCCGGGCAGGCCATCAATGCACTGCAGCGCGGCGAACTGAACGGCGCCGGCCGCTGGATCGCGGCACTGGCCGGCGTGTACGTGGGCGCATGGGCGCTGCACGGGCCGGGGCGCATCCTGGAGCGCAACGTGGGCATGCGGGTGCGCGAGACGCTGGCCGACCAGCTCTATGCGCGCATCGCCGCCGCGCCGCTCGCCTGGCACGACGGCCACCACTCGGGCCAACTGCAGCACCGCGTGCACCAGGCGAGCCGGGCGCTGTCGGACTTCGCGCAGAACCAGTTCATCTGGCTCACCAACGCCGTCAACTTCGTCGGGCCGCTGGTGGCGCTGGCGCTGCTGTCGCGCACCAGCGGTGTGACGGCGCTTGCGGGCTACGTGCTGATCGGCCTCGTCATCGTGCGCATCGACCGCGCGCTCATGAAACTCGCGCGCGCCGAGAACGACGCGGATCGGCGGTACGTGGCCGCGCTGCTCGACTTCCTGGGCAATGCGTCGACCGTCATCGGCCTGCGGCTGCAGGGTGCGTCGCGCCTGCTGCTGCGCAGGCGCATGGCCGCGATATCGCTGCCGCTGAAACGCACCGTGGTGCTCAACGAAGGCAAGTGGTTCGCGGTCGACCTCATGGGGCTGGCGCTGACCTGGGGGCTGGTCGTGGTGTACGTGTGGCAGGCGCGCGCGCCGGGTCAGGCGGTGATGCTGGGGGCCGTGTTCATGATCTACCAGTACGCGCAGCAGGCGGCCGGCGTCGTCACCTCCGTGGCCGCGAACTTCAGCTTCTTCGCGCGCATGCACACCGACTACAGCAGCGCGGAGCCGATCTGGCAGGCCCCCTCGGGCGACGTGGCCGCGAGCGTGCCCGAGCAGGTGCCGGAGCAGGTGCCGGAGCGCGAGCGCATCGATGCGACGGCGGTGTGGAGCCGCATCGATGTCGACGGACTGCAATGGCGCTATGCGGCGCGGGGAGAGCAGCAAACCGAGGCAGCCGACCCCGTGACGGTGCGCAGCAGCGGCCTGCACGACGTGAAGCTGAGCCTGCGCCGTGGCGAGCGGGTCGCGCTGGTCGGGCCCAGCGGCGGCGGCAAGAGCACTCTGCTGCGCGTTCTGGCCGGGCTGTACCCGCCGGACAGCGGCAGCTTGTCGCTCGATGGCAGGCCTGTCGACTGGACGCAACTGCGCCGCCTCGCCACGCTCATCCCCCAGGAGACCGAACTGTTCGAAGCCAGCGTGCGCGAAAACCTCGCCTTCGGCCAGCCGCGCGACGACGCCCAACTGCTGGCCGCGCTGCACACCAGCACCTTCGACGAAGTGCTGAAGGCGAACCACGGCGACCTCGACACCGCCGTATCGGAGCGGGGCTTCAATCTTTCAGGCGGACAGCGGCAGCGACTGTGCCTGGCGCGCGGCGTGCTGGCCGCGCAAGGCAGTTCATTGCTGCTGCTCGACGAGCCGACCAGCGCGCTCGATGCGGGCACCGAGGCGCGCGTGCTGGAGCGCATCGCTGGTGCGTTTCCGGATGCCTGCGTGGTGGCGTCGATCCACAGGCTGAGCCTGCTGGAGCGCTTCGATACGGTGGTGCTGATGGAGGCAGGGCATGTGGTCGACTACGGGCCGCGGGATGCGGTGCTGGGGCGGCAGCCGCTGCTGCAGCGGATGGTGGCACCGGCGACTAGATGACGATCATCTCTCCCCGGCAGACAACACCGCTACCCGGCTTGGTATGGACACGAACCGCGCGGTGCATGTACTCCATGAACGTCATGCCCGTGGACGTCATTGCACCCGGATCTGTTGCATCAGGAAAATCGTCGTCATAGCGATAGACGAGATCGGGCTGGTCAGACTTCGTCAACAAGAAATAGAACTGCGTCTCCGATTCCACGGCAACGATCAAGCTGCCTTCAAAGCGCAGTTCGAACTTCTTCATCGCGAGAAATCTGTCATCCATTCCTGCTTGAAAGAAGACATGCCGACGAACCGAGCGAGCCCGATACAGGGAAATTGGATCGTCGCCAAGCAACCCGCCGTCCGATCGCCCCATCTCCAGCATGAACGCTCGAAGCTCTCCGGAAAACTCGACGTCGTACAGGCGTTCCATGGCGGCTAACTCATCCTTCGTATAGCCTTCCACCATGTTTGGGTGAAGCACTCTCGCGTGGTCGCCGGTCCTACTTGCGCAGAGTTGTTCGAAGATGCTTTTTCTCATGGCTTTGGCGGCAACTACGTGCGTTCGACGCGGACGGCCGGATGCGCAAGCAGTTGCATTCGAGATCTCAAGGCTTAACAAAGAAGACCATCGGCGGGCGTCCTTCAATTTTTGCAACATAGAACGGATGATCGGTCGCAACGGGCGCCGACAACCTGTATTGCCACGTCCCCCCCGCCTGCTCGAAACTGATGCGCGAGCTGTTGCCTGTCGTTTGCTCGCGCACATCGCCAGCAGTGAAAACCTGACGCCGTTGCAGCCAATCGAAGAAGCCGCCGTTACTCGTATTGCCGCTCCACGGAAGAGACATCAGACCAACCGACTCTTTCGGGACTGCAGCAGGGTCCGCCCCCAATGCCAGGAGCAAGTCACCAGACGTCGGCAAGGCCTCGTAGCGAAAGTTGAAGGTGTAAGGGGCCTCGGCCACCGAGTCGCTAGCCCGGACAAACTGCAGGCAGGCCGTATCCGCATCGGCGAACTGGGTCGCGGGTCCAAACGTCCCGGTGGAGTAATTGATCGAGCCGGTGACCGCGCGGGTCTGAACATTCGGTATGGCAGCCAACTCAGTCGCCGTTTTTGCGGCACACACGGCGGATGATTGACCTAGGGCGTATACGAACAACGTACCGTCGACGGCACTGGTGTAAGTCAAGGGCATGAGGCGAGACGAGCCGCCAATGATCAGGCCGTTCGAGTAGCTCAAGCTCGTCATGTTCAGGGAGAGCGTATTGAGTTCGATCGGCAGCGTCGCTTCGATGGTGACAAGCGCAGATGTCACTGAATCGAACGCTTGCCCCTTGGCCCTGAGCACATACGAGCCGGGTGCGGTTTGGGCCGGCATCAGCAGTTTGACCAGCGCAGGCGTTTTGGGGAAGAACAGGCCCGCCGATCCGCCACGCAAAGCGACCGAGACGGGGTTGCTGCCATCTGGCTTCTCGAGGGTGTAAGTGACGCTGAAAGCCGCCGCAAGATCAGCGGACAGGCGAATGTCGAGGTCACCATTGGCCGCTATGGGACTCACTGTGTCTAGCGCGCGCTTGATGAACGTTGTCGTCGTTGCTACCGCTGGCGACGCGGCCGGACCGGGACCGGGCGCTGGTGCCGCAACAGGGGGCGAAGCGGAATCAGATGCTGGCGCGGGCGCAAGCATCCCAGCGAAAGGCGCAAGGTGTCCTCCACCGCTGCCATTTCCCCCGCCGCCACACCCGCTGAGCGCGCCAAGTGCGAGCATGGTGACCGTCGTTGCAATCGCTTGTTTTTTCATTTTCGAAAACTCCCTTTGTGTTGTGATCAGAAACTGTGATTGAGGTTGAAACCAAGAGTGACCTTCGCAGTGCGATAGCCCTCAGGTTTGGAAATCGGTGCGCCGACGAAGAAGTCGTAGCTCAGCTTGGTCCATTGGCCGCGCACGCCGACGACGGCTCCGGCCAGACTGCGTCCGAGCAGGTCGATGGTCGAACGTCCGCCGACTTGCCCGTAGTCCATGCCTGCGTACAGTTCTGCCCCGCCTTGACCCACAGCCCAACCGACGTCGTTGCGGATGAGCCAGCCGCGCTCGCCCAGCAGGCTCGTCTCGCCGTCGAAGCCGCGGACTGTGTAGCGGCCTCCGATGGAGAAGCGGTCTTGCGGCGTCAGCGGCGTGCGGTTCCACTGCGCCCGGATCAGGCCCGAGTAGCGCAGCTTCTGCTCGCCGAGCTTGAACGGGGCGTTGAGACTGATGTCGGCGGTATAGAGCTTCAGTCGCGACGTACCTTCGCCGAACTCTTCTTCCGGCGCAACGCGGGAGCCAAAGCCGCCCGTGCCGCGCTTGTAGGCCAGCGTGCCCTCGAGCGTCGCATCGCCGATGAACTCCTTGTGGTTCAGGCTGAACTCCAGGCCACCGACCACGCGGTGCTGCACCTCGATTTCAGTGTCGTCCACGAAGTTACGTGACTCGCGGCGCCAGCCTTTGATGGCTACCGTGGTCTTGCGCTGCTGGTCGCGATAGATCAAACGCGAGAGCTTGATCTCGGCGTTATTGCTTTTGCCGGCGTAGACGTAGTCTTGGTTCAGGCCTGCGACGCTCTGGCGATATTGGCTGTTGGAGGCGGTGAAGCCGAGGAGCCAGTAGCCGTATGGCAGCGAGTAGTGAATGGTCTGGCCTTCGGTGCCCTTTGCCGGGTCGTCGAAGACGTGGTTGTTGATGCTGTGGTTGGCGCTGACGTAGAACAGGTCGTTCAGCCCGAAGGGGTTGTCAAGGGACAGGGTGGCGCCGGACTGATAACGGCCTGTGGCTTCGGTGCCGCTGTCGTCCAGACTGAGCGCAATACGCCACTTCTTGGCTTGGACGTACTTGACGACGAGGTCGCTGTCGCCGGGGTTGGCGTTGGGGGCGGTCGAGGGTTCGATCTGGATGTCAGCTTCGGCGGTCGGGGTGCGCTTGAGGTTTTCCAGTCCTTGTTCAATGTCCCGCAGGTTCAGCAGATCGCCGGGACGCGCGGGAATGGCCGTGGCGAGCAAGGCAGAGCTGCCGAGCAGGGTCGACGAGGAGTCGGCGGTCGTGCGAATGGCTGCGATGCGGCCTGGCACGAGGGACAGCGCCAGGGTGCCGGTGGACAGATCCTGCGGAGCCGCCAGCACGCGGGTGGTGACGTAGCCGCGAGCGATGGCGGCTTGCTGAGCGCGTGCGAGAACCACGTTGACACCGGAGGTGCCGAGGCAGCGACCGATGGGCGAATCGCTGCCATCGGGGCCGGACAGATCGGCGACGGCCCATTGGAAGGACTTGGACTGCTCGCCGACCAGCAGCACGCGGTCGATACGGAAGCACGGCGACTCGGCATCTGAGATGCGCTGCACCGGCGCTGGCGGGCCTGACTGTGGACGTTGGTCGACGGTACGCTCGTACTGCTCGCGTAACGCGCGTTCGCGTTCTTGCTGACGTTGTTGCTCTACGAAGGGCTGTGGCGTACTTGTCGCCTGGGCTTGTGCCAGCAGGGGACCGCCTATCAACACTCCGGCCAGTACGGCGCGCGGATTTGCTCTCAATTTCTCTCCCTCATCCATCATCTTTCTTGTCTACATTCATCGCTCACGCTGAACCGCTGCGGCATCAGCGACAAGCATGAACAGCGCCGCGAGCGCGTCGTCAGAACCGACCAGTGTCCTGAGGGTTGTGCACGATTTGAATCAACACGTCAGGTGTGTAGGACTTCGTGCGCGAAATCTCGGCGATCTCTCCGCCTGCTGCGCCTGCAAAAACCAGCACCCCTTGCCCCTTGTAGGCGAGATAGTGGCGCCAGCGATCCGTTCCGTTGTAAGTGGGGATCCATGCCTTGCCGGTGTTGTTCACTGTCTCGGCATTCGGCTTGCCCATGATCTTGAGAGCCTCGGCGTAGGTCATACCAGTGCGAAGTCGAGCAATTGCGCTGCCCGGTACAGGCTGGCCGACAACGGTTCGCTCCTCGTCTTCTTCCCCTGTGATCAATGCGCGGCGACTGGGCCCGTACAACGGTGCGGTTCGTCAGGCGACAAGCGCGCACACCAAGGTGAAAGCAAGAATAGTTCGACACTTCAATTTCATTCCTCCCGAGTTTTTAAAGCCATCTCACTCTGCGCGACGCATGCTCACAACACGCTTGCTTTCAGTGCGTTTGTGGCCCAATTGCGCTTCAGAATTTTCACTTCCACGGCTGATTGGGCATTAATCACTCGATTGGATGGCTACCGGGAAACGCTTCAGGCAGAATTATTTCGATATATCGCGGAGATTTTATCAGCCAGCCCGGGCTTCAAATCCGAAGAAATCGACTCCCAATTAAGCAACTCAAATGATTGTAAGATCTCGATAAGATTTTCAGTTGCCGAATACTGAACACCCATCCATATTTCCGGCTTCGATTCAGGATCAGAGGACGAATAATCCATTCTGATCGAATCGAAATTCTCCGGAGCAGAAAAAAACTCCTCTCCACTCGAAAAATAGATCAATCCACCCCGAAGGCTGGAAAAAATAAAATCCGCTACAGCCTCAACCCAAGCGCCATCCTCATTTGCGCCTTGCCCTCCAGCAATCCCGGAAAGCATAAACACAGCAGAAATATCCTCCAACCCCAGGTAGATTAGCGTTTGCTGATAAGCCAATAAAATTTTGGTCTCGCTCATGGATGTCATTTTTTCTCCTAATATTTTGGAAATTTGAATTTCGCCGGTTCATTTCTATTAATATCACGAACACTAGGACTATTAATATCGACCGAGGCAGTGCTTGGGCTGGTTTTTGTCGCCTGACCAGCGGGCCGATAAAGAATAGCGGTCCCATCAGGCATTTTTGCCAGCCAGCCGCCACCAATTGGCACAACCACCAACGGCGCTTGGCCATTGAATGCATTTTTTGCAAACTCCTCAGCCGTTTGATTTGGATTGGCTGAGGGCGGCATCGGAATTGGCGTTCCCACCCCACCGATGCCAGGAGGCAAATTCCCACGACCATCGGTGATGGAAGGGGGAACAGAGTAAGTTAGATTAGAGTTTGGAGGAACTGCTCCTGCCCCAAACCCTTCATTAACAACTGCTTCGATGTCTGGGATTTTTTTTCCAGGGATTATGTATGAAGGAAGAATCAAACCCGGGATGCTTGTGCCGCCCTGTTGATTGAGGTCCGCTGGCGGAAGAGGACTCACCGATGGCCCCCCTATCTGCGGCAGTAGGCCTCCCGCCCCAAACCCTCCATTGTTAAAGTCATACCCCAGCGCTACAAGCAAGGAAGCCAAAACGGGACTGGCGGCCAGTACAGTTTCAAACTTTGGAGATGTAAATTTTATTTGCCCAAGCGATCTGGGCAATTCGGTATTTGGCTCTCCCGTTCGAGGATCGATAAGAGGCGGCGGTGAAATATCTGGGGTGCAAACTGTGCCAAAACAGAAGCGATAACCGATTGGCTCAGTGGCCAGACCGCCGATGAGGGTATCACCCCGTGCGGCGTTCTGCTGATTCACACTCTGTTGATAGGCTGCGGGATCATCGTACGCTTGACGAATCAAGTTTTGAATTTCAGGCTGCGCGAGGTAGTTTTGTATTTTCTCAAAAATCTGACGCTGAGCGGGTGGCAGATCCTCAGGCCCTAAGCTCAGAATCTTGTCAATGGAAGATTGCAATTGTGTAGCGCCTGAGACCACTCGTTCTGCATCGGGGTGGTTTCCGGCGCTCGTTGACGCGTTCGCAGGCGTGCTGAACAGAATTGATAGCAACGATGCAGTCGTGGGAATTTGCCCAGTAAACGCCTGTGTGATCTGCTGCTGCGCACTAATGCTGCGCATTTCCCTCTCGCGGTCCATCATTTGCAGCGCATTGCTGCTGTCCACGCCAGTGCGCACGTTTGTGTTGCCCGCAATGCCTGATATGCCGCTCTGAGTGATGCTGCTCAGGTTGACGTGGCTATTACCGAGGCCTGCGCTTGGCGAGCCAGACGAACTCACCGATACGCTGTATCCGCTGCCTCTGAACACATCGTGATTGAGTAAGTCGCGCATCGTGAGGCTACCGCTAGCGAAGCTGTTCTTGCCGCCATCAACCGCTGCATCGGTGCTGCTGATCACGCCGCCCACGATATTGGTGTTGCCGCCCACCTTCACGTCGAAACCGCCGTCACCCGCAAGGAATCCGCTCTGTTTCGTCGCGCTCGCAAAATCGCCGTCGCCACGAAGGTTGTGCGCGTTAGCGCTAACGGTGCTCTCGCCATAGCAGTACCAAACGCAGATGGTGGCGCTGAAACCGGCCCCACTGTTTTGGCTGTGATACGTGCTGGTGTCCTGCAAGGTCTCGATCTGGAGGTTGCCACCCACCACGGCATTGATCCGATTCCCGGAGACGGTTGCGCCACGCAAGGACGTGTCGCCACCGCTGATGATGTTGACCTGCCGTCCCGCGCTCACAGTGGTATTCGTCCAACTGCGGTCGGTGCCGTTGTCGCGCCCGCTTTGACTTCCCGCGGCCACTTCAATGGTCAGTCCGGTGGTCGCCCCAACATTGAAGCCCACTCCGACGCTGCCGCTGCTACTGCGGCTTGTAGAGCTCTGACTGCTGCTGTTCGCCACAGCCTCCAGCGTGACGCTATTGTCCGCCGAGAGATTGACGCTCTTGCCAGCACTGATTTCGCTGCCGCGCACAAGGATATGGGAATCCTTGCCGCCACCGGTGGCCGTGATCGTCACATTGCCACTGGCCTGTACGCGCGAAGCAAGCGCGATATCACCGTCTTGGGTGCTGGTGGTTTCGCTAGACGCTCGACCCAGCATCAGAGTGGCGCCACCAGTCAGACTCTGAGCCCCCTGGCCGCTTGCGAACCCGGCCACATCGTTGCTGATCCCCTGATAAGTCGAATAGCCGCTGAGCGCCATGCTGGCCGCCCCCAGCGCCTTCATCCGATCATCCTTGGTGTCCTTCATTGCCTGGGAGGTGTCCTCCAGGTTGCGTAGCGTGTCGATCAGCGGCGCCTTGAAGCCCAGCGTGATCCCACTTTGCGAGAAGCTCTGCGTACTCTCGCTGCGACTGGTCTCGCGCGCCTCAACGATTTGTACGTTGCGCGCCTGGATGTCGATATCACCGCCCGGCGCGATCACATCGCTGCCCACCTGGCGATATTGATTGCCGGCGGTGATGATGACATTGCCCGAGATGGCCCCGACCGTGCTGCCAACCGCGGTCGTTTCGTCGGTATTTCGCGTGCTGCGCGAGTCCTGTCGACCCCAAGTCCAACCAGACCCGCCGTCGAACATGCCACTTCGCGACTGCTGTCGAACGTATTGGCTGTCGCGAGTTTGGGTCGCGGCTTCGATCGTGACATCGTTGCCTGCCCAAAGCTCTGTTCCCTTGTCGCTCACGACGTTCGAGCCGCGAATTTTTATGTCTTTGCCCGCGTCCAGGATGACCGTCTTTCCACCCAGGCTACTGCCGATGACGCTCGTCGAGTTGAAGCTGCCTTGCTCCGTGCGCTTCTCGCCACTACGCGAAATTCGCAGCCCCTCATTCAACGCACTTGTCGATTGACCCGCATCGATATTGATGTCGCGCTTCGCTGCAATGCCGAGCTCGCCATCGGTGCTGTTGATCGCGCCCGCTCGCACGTTCACATCCCTCTTGGCCGTCAGGCTGATGTCTCCAGTTGCCTCGATGCGAGTTCCGAACTCTTGCGTACTGGCTTCCGCACGATAGTTGCCAGCGCTGCGAATGGTCGCCTCCTGCCTGGAGGTGGTGACCGTGCCCAGATTGATGTCCCGGCCTGCACCGATCTCGGTTGTTCCTTCCTTGCCGCTGTTGGAGATCAGCGCGCCGATCAAGTTGACATCGCGTCCAGCCGAAGCCACCAGCGTGCCCTTCGGATCGCTCACGTAGAGACCCGCAACCCGGTCGACGATGGTCGCGCCGCGCAGGCTTGCGGCCCCAGGCTGAATGTCCATTGCCAACGCGCCGCTGCTGGTCGTGGTGCGTACATTGATGTCGCGGCCGGCCTCGATCTTCAGCTTGCTGTCGGCATCGATGATCCCGCCGATGTTGTTCAGGTCGGTCCTGGCGTTGAGATCGACGTTGCCGCCGGAGATGCGGCCATTCAGGTTCTGGATGTTCTCCGCAGTGATCTTGACCGTGCTGCGCCCGGCGACCGTGCCGCTGTTGACCAGGTCACCGTCCAACTGGATGTTGACCTCCTTGCCGGACAGCAAAGCCCCGGAGCCGTCGATGTCGCCGTTCTTCACGCGCACATAGACCTGCGGGACCAGCACGCGCTGGATGCTGCCGTCCGGAAGCGTCACGGCCTGCTCCACCAGCCAGACGATGTCGCTGGTGAGCTGGGCCATCTGCGTATCCGTGAGAGCGATCCCGGGGCGCAGGCCATACTGGCGCGCAACGGTAACGCCAGCGTCCATCAGCGCGGCGTACTGCTTCTCGTCGCTGTCATAGCCATCCAGATAGCGGTAGCCCGTCAGTTGGGCCAACTGCTCGCGGACCAGGCGCTGTTCGTAGTAGCCGTCACCCAGACGCTTGAGGGTGTTGTCCGGATCGAGCCCAAGGTTGTTCAGCAGGTAGTCGCTGCCGAGCCAGTTGCGGTAGTTGGCGAAGCGTGGGTCGGTCTCGACGAGGTAGCGACTCGATGCTCCCGAAAGAGTCCGGAACAGGCTGGCCGTGGGCAGGGCCAGGCCTGGCATGGTGGTGCGTACGACCTGGGACGTGCCGGAGCTGGCCGTCAGCTTGACTTCGATGATCGGCGGGACGATGGGTCCGTTTGTTCCTGGTGCGTGCCCACTGCCGTTGACACCGCTGGCGCCGGCCACGCCTTGATTTGTTTTACCGGGAGCTAAGGTGCCGGTGGGCGTGCCGCTTCCAGAGACGGCGACATTGCCATCTTGCCTTGCGGCAGCCAGCGTGACCGTGATGGGGGTGGAGACGTTGTAAGGCGTGGGCATCGGCATGTTGCCGCTGCCGTTGTTGTAGTACTGCCAGCCGGTGCGATTTTGCGAGCCCGAGACTTCGAGGTTCTTGTCGGTGATCTTTCCGCCAGTCACATTCAGCGCGCCACCAGCCAGGATCTGACTCATGTCGTTGGTGCCGCTATCGACGGCAATGTCCATCTTGCGGCCGGCGACGATGCGGCCGGGCGCAGACGTCTGCAAGACCGGGGTGGTGTTCGATTCCGAGTAGGTCCAGGAGTAGTACGCACTGGCCCGGCTCTCGTAGACATACTTGATGAAGGCTTCCGTCACAGCATCCAGCGCCTGGTGGGCCTCGAGATAGGCCGCGCGCTGAGTGTCATCAGGTGTATCGGTGGCCGGAGGTGCCACGCCGAATGTGGCCCAGATCGGATTGGTGCGGGAATACCACGCGCCGGGTTCGTTGATGTCCTCCTGGAAATCGGTCCCGACCGGACGCGAACCATGCAGATCGCTGCTGTTTTGCGGCGCCTTCGCGTAGTAGGTCTTGAAGCGAGACATGGGGTACTTCGCGGACGGGACGACGATGCCCGCGAACGGCCCAATGATGGGGCCATCGGGCTGACCGATGAAGCTCGGCCACAACCCACCCATCATGCGCACGAAGTCGTAAGACGCGGCCGCGACACTCACGAAGGCCAACTGGTCGACTGTGTAACGTGTAGCACTTCCAGGCAATGCGTACTCGGTGATCGAATCGCTCGCCTTGCCGCCTTGCATTGCCCAGGTCACGCCGCCATTGGTGTTGTTCAGGACCGAGGTCCTGATATCGACGTCCCGGGTCGCCTCGATGGTCGCGGCATGGTTGTTCACCGTGCCGGCCGAACCGCTGGCTTTGCCGTCCACGAGCGCGCCACCGATGGCAAGATCCCCATCGCTGAAAATGAGCGCCCCGTCCCGATTGTTCAGATTGGTGACGCCTAGATCCAGGCGCCGACGCGCAGCAATGGTGCCTGAGGAAGCCACGCCCCCCACCGTCTCTGTCTCGTTGTTGAGAGTGACGGCGCCTATCGAGATCTGATCGCCGTAAATGCGGCCGGTGCCTCGATTGTTCAGCGTCCCGGCATTGATGCTGGTGGTCTTGCCATCGATCACACCGCGGTTGGTGAGTGTGCCCGAGGCCTTCAGGATCGTGGTCTCGCCCTGGATATCGCCGGTGGCTGTGTTTTCTATGTCCTTCGCCGAAAGCTTCAGTTCCTTACCAGCAGCGAGCCGGCCGCTGTTGGTGATGTTGCCGGTGGTCGAGAGCGTGAGGTTTTTGTTGGCGACTGTCTCGCTGCCGGCCGCGAATGAGATGTCCTGCTTGACGGCAAGGTCCATGTCGCCCAGCGACAGCAGTTTGCCGTCCCAGGTGACTGCGCCGGCTTCAAGGACGACCTTCTTGCTGGCAACCAGAGTGCCGCCGGTGTTGACCACCGAGAGGCTCCCGGGAGTGCCAGGGTCCTGCACGGTGAGCGTGTCGCCAGCAGAAACCAGGCCCTGGGAGTTGTCGATCTTTGTCGTGCTGGTCAGCGTGGCATTGCCATCGGCGCGGATTGCGCCGAACTTGTTGGTGAGCGTCGCCGCCGTGATGCTGACGCTCGTGCCTTCGATGCCCTGGTCTGTACCCTGGGAGTCCTTGTTGATGACACTTCCGGCATTGAGGGTGGTCGTCGCCGTCGAACGGATCAAGCCGCCGGTATTGGTGATACCGCCGGCATCGATGCCCAGGTCGCCCACCGCCAGCGTCTTGCCGCCGCTGTTGTCGTAGTTCGCGCCGTTGGTGTTGATGGCGACCGTGGACTGGCCGAACACTTCACCGCCGCCCGTGTTGGTAAAGCCCTGGGTCTTGGCATCAAGTGAATTCTTCGCGCCGATGAAGCCGGCCGTGTTGGTCACCGTGCCTGTCTTCAACTTCAGAGTATCTGCGCTGGTAATGCCGCCCTGCTTGGTGGTGTAGTTAGCTGCGTTGGTGTTGGTGAGGCTCTGACCATTCGTGTCGATGGTCATCGCACCGCCTGACTGGATCAGGCCTGCGTCGTTGACCAGCGCGCCGGAACTCAACGCCACTGTCGTGGTCGCGGTCAGCGTGCCGTGCGTATTGTCGAGTTGGCCGTTGCCCGTGGCGACGGAGAGGCTGTTGCCGCTGAGCTTGCCCTCGGTGTTGTCAAGCCCGCTATTCTCAAGTTCGACCGCGCCTGCCGCCAGCAGGCTGCCTGCCTTGTTGCTCGTCGCGCCGATGGTCTTGATGCGAAGATTGTTGGTCACCGAAGCGAGCGTGCCGGAAGAGTTATCCAAGCTCCCGGCATCCACAGTGGCCGCACCATCGGCAGCCAGCGTGCCTGCGATATTGAACACAGCCCCCGTCGCCGTCACCTTCAAGGTGCCGGGCGTCACGACCTTGGCCCGGCTGGTGGTCACATTGCCGTTGGCTGCCGTGATCGCGATTTCAGCACCATTGGTTTCACTGCTCGAGAGGTCAACACTCGCGCCCTGGAGGACAGTGTTGCCCGCTGCGAAGTTGGTCCCGTTGGCAATGAGCGCGCCAGAAGCGGCAATGCGCAGATCGCCGGAGCCGCCAGAGCTGCCGTCGTTCTGCACGCCGGCACCGAATACGCCTGTCCTGCTGCCTTGCACGCTGCCGGCAACGATCTGGGTATTGCGTCCGGCAGTGATGCTGCGATCGTTGATGAGCGCGCCTGAGACATTCAGTGCGGTGTCGTTGGTGCCGCGGACAGAGCCGCTGTTGCTCAGCGAGCCGGCCTGAATGGATACATCCTTGGCCGCACCAATGGTCCCCGCTGCATTGATCAGTTGACTGGCAACGACCAATTGCGTGTTGGCACCGGCCGACTGGATGCCGCCCTTGGTGTTGTCCAGGGATGCCGCCGAGAGTGCAACGTTGTTATTGGCAATCAGGGTGCCCGACGTGTTGTTGGTCGCGCCGACGATGCCTGCGGTCAACGCGCTGGTGGCCGAGATGGTGCCGCGCGTGTTGTCTGCGTTGCCGCCGATCGCCAGATTGACATCGCCATCGCTGGTGAGCTTGCCGTCGACGTTGATGAAGTCGCCGGTGGTGTTGATCTGCAGGCTGCCCGCGTTGAGCTTGCCGCCCATGTTGTCGAAGGTGCCGACGTTCGCACCGAAGTTCTGACTGACAGTGAGGGTCCCGCCCGCATTGCTGAAGCTCGGACCCGCAACCGCCATCGTCGCAACATTGAGCAGGCCGCCTGCATTGTTGACCTGCGGCGTGTTGAGCGTGATCGGACCGCCCGCGTAGATCTTGCCGCCGTCATTGGAGATGGTGCCACCGGCGGTGATGACGCCTGGCGCGGGTGGTGCGTACGTGGTCGAAGCGGGCGCTCCACTCGCACCGCTACTGCCGTTGTCTGGCGCCGATGCCGATGCCGTGCTGCCACCGCTGACTGGATTCGCAGTTCCAGGGCTCGTGTTGCCACTGCCGCTTGCTCCGACACTCACAGGTTCGGCGCCAATCACTCCGCCGTTCGTATTGCTCAAGATCGGCGAGGCGATGGTCAGGCCGGCGAAACTGGTCTGGCGGATCGTGCCGCCACGGTTGTCGATGTCGCCCGGCGTTGTCAGCTCGATGCGCTGTCCTTCGAGCGTGCCGATGTTCTCCAGACGACCGGCTGCGGTGACGACAAGACCGCCAGCCCCTGCACCGATGTTGCCGGCATTGCGTACGCCCAGGCCTGCTTCGCTTCCGACCAATACGATCTTGTTCGCGTACATCCCTCCCAGCGCTGCCACGTCGAGCGCAAAGGTCGGCGCGACTCCCGTGCCTGCCGTAGGCGTGATCTGGCCGTGATCGGCACCGACCTCGTTCGCACCGGTCACCACCTTCAACTCGCTGGCCCAGATCCCGGCATTCACCTGCACCGCTCGCGCCAGGATCGCCGCATAGTCCGTCTTGCTGGCATCGAGCCCCGCCCCATCGATCGTGACGGTCCCGCCGCGCACCAGGAAGCTGTCGAGCCCGCCCAGCGCATTGAATTGCGGCGTTCCCGTCGTCAGCGTTGCCCGCGAAGCGTTGATGAACCCGCCTCCGTCCACGCTGATCCCCGCCGGGTTCGCGATGATCACCTCGGCGCGCTGTCCGCCCACCTCGATGTAGCCGCGCAGTTGGCTCGGCGAACCGCCGTTGACTTCGTTGAGGATGATGCGCGCCGCCCCCGTCGCCAGATTGGGGTTCGCCTGCACGAAGCCGCCAAGCTGCGTCTGCACGTTCGCCCGGCTGTTGTTCAGAATGGCACCGTTCGGGCCGACGCTGAACTGGTTGTAGATGTTGCGCGAAACGCCCGCTGCGGAGGGCGTCTGGATGTTGACCAGCGGCACGCCGTTCGGCGCGACCAGCACAGTGGGCCGCTGGTTGCCAGGCACGTTCGGAGCACCGACGATCTGCGCATGAAGCGGTGCCACCGCCAGCGAGCCCGCCAATGCCACACCGGCAAATACACCGCCTGCCACGGAAGTGGCCTTGCTTGCCCCCTTGCCGGTGCTGCTCGCGGTCTCCTGAACCACCATCCGCATGCCTCTGGCTGCATTGAAGACGACGCGGTGCAAATGACGGTTCATTTTTATTCCCTCTCCCTGATAGTTGGTCGCTCGCGACGTCATTTGTGACCAAATGACACACGGGGCGCGATTATCTAGGGGCGCTCAGCACATAAGAGGCAATAAGTCACACTTCAAATCATTGATTTGAACTTTCTAATTCAAGACTAATACATATGAATTAGCCAAGGGAGGTCGGGCCGATTCAATAGTTAGCGTTCGTCAACGATTTGCACAATTCAGATCGCCGGGCGTTTGAAGCCAATCAAGCCTGCCCCGCCCCGGCCCGCTCATGCACCCACCGCATCGCCTGCTGCTCCGCATGACGCAGCGCCTCGGCTTCGGTCCCATAGGAAACGTTGTCGGTGTCGTCGGGCAGTTCGATGTCCGGTTGCTCCGGCGTGCGGCCCTTGCAGACCACCACGGGGCGGTAGGTCTGGTCGTCCAGCCGCTCGGCGCGGCACAGGAAAAACCGGCCGAGATAGGTGAAGGTGACGAAGCGTTCGTCGAAAGGTGGTGTCGTTGTTTCCATGTCTGATGCTCCTTCCTGTGCGTTGTAGGTTCTGCTCTTGGATCAGGCCGTCGAACTCGGCCTACAGACAGGCGAGCCGCACGGGATCATGGTGAATCCATGAAACACCCGATCGAACTCACCATCCAGGAGCCGTTGCCGGGCGCCTATGTCTGGCAATTGCTCGAAACCGATGAAAAGGGCGAAAGCCCTCGCCTGCTGCGCCGAGCCTTCGACGCGGCGGACAACTACGAGACCGCGCTGTCCGCAGGACAACGCGCGCTGAGGAGCGAAATCCGTCAGCGCGCTGGGCACGGTCAGCACTGAGGCCGAAGAAGGGCCTCAGGCTCGGCCCTTACTTACTTGGGCGTTCCGCCGGGCACCGGCTTCGGCTTGCCGGGGCGGCGCGCGTCGCGGGTCTCGGCGCGTCGTTCGCCTGCCGCAGCGGCGCGGTCGTTCCCGATGGCGCCACCTTCGGGCGTCTTGGCTTCGTCACCCGCCGCGGCTGGAACGCCCTTCTGCGGACGGCGGTCCTTGCGCGCTTCGCCCGCCATTTCAGACTTGCCGGTGGCATAGCCCGGCGTGTTGGGCGGCACGGCCGCTCCGGGCGGATTCGATTGGGCATGAGCCACGCTCGCGATCAAGCCGGCCATCAGCACGGAAAGGACGGACAAGGATTTCGTCATCGGGAACCTCCTGAGTAAAAAAACCAATCAACGCCGGAGATTCGGCGACGCCATCCGCCGCTCATGTAGGAATTCGACCCGCATGCTTAGGAGCACGCACCTTGAATGCGGCCCACGGGATGCAACCGAACGCATCGGCAAGCGGCAGCGATGCATCGCCACCCGCGCGGTGCGTCTCGCCGGTCAGCAGGTTCTGCAACTGCGCGCCTGCAAGCTCGTCGGGCAGCCGCACCGATGTGTCGCTCCAGGTCTGCGCCTGCGGCAACGAAGGCTCGGCGAAACCGCCGGGCGACAGCCCGACGAAGAGCCGCCCTGCGACGACCACCAGCATCTCGTCCCCATGCCTGCGCGCAAAGGCCACGACATGGCGTTGCAGCGCGCCTTCCACCGCGAGCCCTTCGTAGCCGCCATCGCGAAACAGCTCGGCGTGCTCGCGCCGCAGCGACAGCAGCCGCCAGATGAACCACAGCTTGGCGCGACCGTCATGCGGCGACGCGGCCAGCGCACGCACTCGCGCCGCGAGCCCCGGCGTATCGCCGGCCATGGCCTGCAGCTCGTCGAGCCGCTCTTGCCGCGCCGCATAGTCCACGGGCCGGCGGTTGTCGGGGTCGACCAGGCTCAGCTCGATCAGCTCGCTGCCCTGGTAGAGATCGGGCACGCCGGGCGATGCGTACTTCAGCAACGTGAGCGTCAAGCCGTTCCACGCGCCGAACCATGCGAGCCGGTCCGCGAAGAGCTGCATGTCCGACAGGCAAGCGCCCTCTTCCATGTTCCGCAGCACGCCGCGCACGAAGCCTTCGAGCGCCGCTTCGTAGTGCGCGTCGGGCTGGGTCCAGCGCGTGCGCAGCTTGGCTTCGCGCGCGGCCTTCTGCATGTACTGCCAGAGGCGGTCGGCAAATGCGGGCATCGTGGCCTCGTCGATGCCGCCCACGGGCAGCGTGCCCAGCAGCGTCTGATAGAAAAGATATTCGTCCGCGCGGGAGGGGGAGTCTTCAGCCTCCAGCCTGCGCCGCATGTCGCGGCACAGGCCGTGCCAGCGGGTCAGCGCCAGCACCCAGTCGTTGGGCATTTCGGAGAGCACGTCGATGCGGTTGCGCACGTCTTCGGAGCGCTTGTTGTCGTGCGTCGACGTGGCCAGCATGGTGTGCGGCCAGCGCAGCGCGCGGTCGGCGCTGAGCGCGTGGAACTCATCCACCTCGAAGCCGAAATGGTCGGGCTCGCCGCCCACTTCGTTGAGCGAGCTCAGCGGAAAGTACCGGTAGAAAGCGGTGTCTTCCACCCCCTTGGCCGTGACCGGCGCGCTGAACTGCTGGAAGCGCACCGCAAAGCGCCGCACCCGCTCGGCCAGCTCGCGCGGCGCGCCCGCCACGGCCTCGCCGCGCAATGCGCCGCGCACGAATGCGAACACCGAGCGGTCGGCATCGCTGCCCTGTCGCTCCGCCGCCTGCGTGGCCTCGTCGATGAAGCGCTCGTCCTGTGCCGATGGTTTCTCGACGATGTAGGTGCGGTACACCGGCATGCAGGCGGCCACGTCGGCCAGCGCGCGGCGCAGCGCATTGAGCGTGTAGTCGCGCGTGGCGCGGTCGGCCCGCGCGATGCGCAGCAGTTCGCTCGACAGCACGTTCAATTCCGACGACAACGCATTGCGCATCACCTCGCGCCGCCCCGCCTGCGACAGCGCATGAAAGCTCTGCGTCTCACCGGTGAAGCGGCGCCACGCATGGCCAATGGTCTCGGCTGCCGATGTGTCGACCAGCACGCCGTTGGCCACGTTGGCGAAGCGGTAGCCGGTGGTGCCGTGCACATGCCAGCTCACTGGCACTTCCTCATGGCCCGCCGCGATCTTCTCGGCCACCACGTACAGCGGCCGCGCCGGCCGGCCCTGCGCATCGTGCGCGGGCAGCAGCAGCCCGGCGCGCCGCGCATAGCCCTGCTGCAGCTTCTCGAAGTAGCGCGCGGGATCGTAGAGGCCGTCGGGGTGGTCGATGCGCAGGCCGTCCACCGTGCCTGCCGCCGCAAGATCGAGCGCGAAGGACTGCGTGGCCTCGAACACATCGTCGCGCTCCATGCGCACTGCAGCAAGGTCGTTGATGTCGAAGAAGCGCCGGTAGTTGATCTCGTCGGCCGCCACGCGCCAGTGGGCCAGCCGGTAGGCCTGTGCCTCGATCAGTGCATGCATCGCATCGCGCGCTTCAGGCGTGGACAGGTTCAGCTCGGCCACAGCGGTCGCCAGGGCCTTCGCGACCGACGGATGCCGCTGCGCAAGGCGCGCGAGCCGAGCCTTCAAAAGCTCCTTGTCGCGCGCACGCTCGGCACGCGACTGCGGCTCCACAGCCTGACGCCCCGGAAGGTGTCCGAATGCGCTGGCGATACTCGCGAGGCTGGCTGCGTCGTCGGCGGATTCGTCGAGCTGAGCCAGCGCCCGCGACAGCACCGTCGGATAGCTCTCCGGCGCCAGCGGAAAGCGGTGGCCGAAATAGCCGATAGCGAAGGCGCCCGCATCGGCCTCGAAACGCAGCACCAGTTCGCCGCTGGCCAGCACCTCGCCGTAGTGGCCGCCGAGCACCGGCAGCAGCACCTTGCCGGTCAGCTCGATGTTCAGCGGCTGCCAGTCGATGTCGAAGTGCTGCGCATAGAGCGAGGCCGGGCCGTTCTCCAGCACGTCCATCCACCATGCGTTGTCGGCGCCGAACACGCCCATGTGGTTGGGCACCATGTCGAGCAGCTGTCCCATGCCGTGCGCCTTCAGCGCCGCGACGAAGCGCGCGAAGCCCTCTTCGCCGCCCAGCTCCGGGTTGATCTCGTCGTGCGCCACCACGTCGTAGCCGTGCATGCTGCCCGCGCGGGCACGCTGGATCGGCGAGCAGTAGACGTGGCTCACGCCCAGCTGCGCGAGGTACGGCAGCACGCGCACCGCATCGTCGAAGCCGAAGTCCTTGTGGAACTGCAGCCGGTAGGTGGCGCGGGGCACGCGGGCGCGCAGATCCGCTGGCGCTTCCTGAGCGGCGTGCGTCCGGCTCGCTGGGCGCACGGCACGCAGTTGCGCCGCCAGCCCCAGCATGCGTTCGCCCGTGGCCAGCGCATGCAACGGCATCGGCAGCTTGCGCCGCCAGTTGGGCTGCTCGTCCACGGTGCCGGGCATGTTGGCCTGCTCGACCACGCCTGCCACGTCTTCCAGCTGCACCATCATCAGCGTCGACGGCGTCGTGGCGAGCCAGGCGTGCACTGCTTCCACCACGCGCGGCGGCGGCAACGCAAGGCCCGAAGCCTCGGCGATCTCCTCGCGGCTCAGCAGGCCGGCCTGCTGCACGGCCAGCATCAGCTCGATGCGCTCCTGCGCGCGGTCGAGCAACTGCTTGTCGAAGATGCGCTCATCGGGAAACAAACCCAGCGAGAGCCGCACGCGCAGGTCATGCCCGGCCCACCAGCCCGCGAAGGTGGCGAGGTCGTGCGTGCTCACGGCAACCAGCGCTGCCGGCGGATACACGGCCGGCGGCTTGAAGCCGCTGCCCTGGTGCCTGTCGAGCCGTTCGAAGTAGAGCAGGCGGTAGGACAGCACATCGGCCTTGCCCAGCGCCTCGCGCACCGCGTCTTCCACGGTGCCCAGGTCTTCGCCGACCACCATGCAGCGGTGCCGATGGCTTTCTATGGCCACGATGGCCAGCAGCTCGTCCAGCGGGTAATACACATAGGCGCCGTCTTGCGCGCCGCGGCCCGGCGGTATCCAGAACAGGCGCATGAGCCCCATGACGTGGTCGATGCGCAAGGCGCCCGCGCCGTGCATGCTGGCGCGCAGCGTCTGGATGAAGAAGCGGTGCCCGTCGGCGCGCAGCCGGTCGGGTCGCAGCGGCGGCAGCCCCCAGTTCTGGCCCGCAGGGTTGAACTCGTCGGGCGGCGCGCCGATGCTGGCCCCCCCCGCGAACACCGCCTGCGCGGTCCAGGCGTCGGAGCCGGCCCTGTCGACCGACACCGCCAGATCCACGTACAGGCCCACGCCCATGCCGAGCGCGGCGCAGCGTTCGCCGGCCCGCGCCAGTTGCCGCGCGGCCTGCCATTGCAGGTATTGGTGGAACTGCAGGCGCTGCGCATGCTGCACGGCGAATGCCGTCACTTCGGCCGAATCGGGGTCGCGGTAGGCGGCGGGCCACACCGGCCAGCCCCACATCGCGGGGTCGGCCGCGAGAAAGTGCGCATGCAGGGTCTCGAACAGCGCGTGCTGGCGCAGGCCTTCGCCGCGCTGCGCGACGAAGGACAGGAACGCCAGGCCCTCTTCGTCGGGCGCGCCGTCTTCCGGCAGATGGCGTTCGCGGAAATGCGCGAACAGCAGCGCCAGCACTTCCAACTTGGCCGAGGCCACGCCGGCGTAGTCCACCAGCGCCTCGGCCCGCAACGCCGCCAGCCGCGCCTGGAAAGCGGGCGATTCGACCAGCTTGCGCGCGGGCTCGCACTGCGCGAACTCGTCCGCCGCCTCCACGTCGATGTAGAGCGTGTTCAGCTGCTGGCGCGACGATGGGCTGTATGGGCTCGCATGCACCGGGTTGGCAGCGAACAGCGCATGCAGCGGGTTCACGCCGATGATGTCCGCGCCCTGCGCCGCCATGCGCGTCGCCAGTTCTTCGAGGTCACCGAAATCGCCGATGCCCCAGTTGCGCGGGGAGCGAAGGCCGTAGAGCTGCACCGCCGGCCCCCACACGCGTCCGCCCTCCTGCACCGCCGGCGGCCGGTAGCAGCGGCCCGGGGAGGCCAGCACCAGCGTCTCGCCGGCCAGGCCGTCGATGCGCAGGCGGTGATAGCCCGCGTCGAGCGCGAGCGTCATCGGCAGCACGCGTTCGCACAGCCAGGTGCCGTCGCGCTCCGTGCGCTGGGACTCGTGCAGCGCGAAGGCATCGGCCTCGCCATGCCGCGTGCGGCCGGCCTCATCGGTGAGTTGCCAGCGCAGCGAGCGCATGGCCAACGGCAGACGCAGGGGCACGTTCCATTCGGCGGCCGACGCATCGACCACCCGCACGGCAGGCAAGGCTTCCGCCCATCGCCCGGCATGCACCGCGCCGAGCGCGCGGCGGGCGTCTTCCGCGTTGCCGATGCGCACGCCGAACTCACCCAGCAGCGCGATCACGCTCTGCGTCGTGGCCTGGCGGCGCGTGCCGAAGGCGTCGTGGTAGGCGGTGGCAATGCCGAAGTGTTCGCAAAGCGCGGCCAGCACGCCCGACGTGTCGTGGTGGAAAGTCTCATCCACCATGCATGCCTTCCAACGTCGCGAGCACGGCGCCGCGCTCCAGCAGCAAGGCGCCAGGCTCGGCGTGCTGCACGCCGCTGCTGTAGACCAGCGCGCCGGGCGGCGCCAGCGCCGCGGCGGCGGGCCCGTCGCCGAAATGCGCGAGCAGATGCAGGCGCACGGCGGTGCGGCCTTCGCGCCCCTCCTGCGGCGGCCCGAGGTCCCAGTGCACCCGCAGCGTGCCGTTCTCGCACAGGTACACGCCCGCGCCGGTCGAGCCGGCCAGGTGCGGCACGATCAGCCGCCGACGCAACTCCAGCAATTGCTGCACTTCGCTGAACCGTGCGAAGTGGGTGCGCGAGCCCCGCTCGCGCCAGTTCAGCTTGGAGGCCAGGAAGGTCGATTCGGCATTCGGATCGGGAATGCGCGCGCGCGCCGCTTCGTCCTTGAAGGCCGCGAAGCCGCCGAATTCCGAGCGTCGTCCGTCCGACACCGCCTGCGCCAGTTCGGGCCCGAAGTCGCAGAAGTACAGGAACGGCGTCGACGCCGCGAACTCGTCGCCCATGAACAGCATCGGCACATGCGGCGACAGCAGAAGGCAGGCCATGGCCGCGCGCGTGAGCACCGGGTCGCCGAGCGCATGCAGGCGCTCGCCGAAGGCGCGGTTGCCGACCTGGTCATGCGTCTGCAGGAAAGAGACGAAAGCCTGCGACGGCAGCCGCGTGCTGGGCTCGCCGCGCCGCTCGCCGTTGCGGAAGGCCGAGGGCTGCCCCTGGTACACGAAGCCTTCGGCCAGCGCGCAGGCGAAGCGGCACACGGGGTCGTCCGCGTAGTCGGCGTAGTAGCCGTCGCGCTCGCCGGTGGCCAGCACATGCACCGCGTGGTGCAGGTCGTCGTTCCACTGCGCGGTGCCCGCCACCGGCATGCCGTGGCCGTCGCGCGCGAGCATCGAGGCCTGGTTGGCGTCGTTCTCCAGCACGAGGTGGATGTGCCGCTCGCGGCCGGGGCCGGCCTGCAGCGCCTCGCGGATCTCCTGCACGATGTGCGGATGCGAGCTGTCGCTGATCGCGTGGATCGCGTCCATGCGCAACCCGTCGAAGCGATATTCCTCCACCCAGTACAGCGCGTTGTGGATGAAGAAGTCGCGCACGGTGCGCGCGCCCTCGCCGTCGAAGTTGATGGCCGAGCCCCAGGGTGTGCGGTGCGCGGGGTTGAAGAACTCCGGGCAATAGGCGTGCAGGTAGTTGCCCTCGGGCCCGAAGTGGTTGTAGACCACGTCGAGCAGCACCATCAGCCCCAGCCCGTGCGCCGCGTCGACCAGCGCCTTCAGCTCGTCGGGCGTGCCGTAGGAAGCGTCGGGCGCGAACTGCAATACGCCGTCGTAGCCCCAGTTGCGGCGCCCCGGAAAGTCGGCGAGCGGCATCAGCTCGATGGCCGTCACGCCCAGTTCGGCAAGATCGCCGAGGCGCTCGCGCGCGGCGTTGAAGGTGCCTTCGGCGGTGAAGGCGCCGATGTGCAGTTCGTACACCACGGCCTCTTCCCACGGGCGGCCGCGCCAGGCGTCGTCGCGCCAATGGTGATGGCGCGGGTCGATCACCACGCTGGGGCCGTGCACGTCCTCGGGGTTGAAGCGCGAGGCCGGGTCGGGCACGGCCGTGCCGTCGGGCAGGTGGAACCGGTAGCTGTCGCCGTGGGCCGCCTCGGGCAGGGTCAGCGTGTGCCAGCCCTGCGCGTCGCGGGCCATCGGGTGCGTGCTGTTCTCGCCGCCGACCGGCCGGTGCTCCAGCCGCACGTCGCCGGCCGAAGGCGCCCACAGCGAAAAGGCCACGCCGCCGCCGTCGTTGACGGTGGCGCCGAAGGGCATGCGGTGCGCGCGGATCATGGCCGCACGTCCGGCCGGCTCAGCACGACCATCGAGCGGCATTGCAGCGGATAGGCCGGCTCCGCCCACGCGGGCGCCAGCGCGGCGGCGTCTTCGGTGGTCGGCGGCGGCGTGGTGCTCGCGGTGTCGACCAGCAGGCGCCATGCGCCGTGCGGCATGGCCGGCAGCGTGAACGGAATCTCGTCGTGGTGCGCGTTCATCAGGATGAGGAAGTCGTCGTCGTGCTGCTGCTCGCCGCGCGGGCCGCGGTCGGCGATGCCGCCGCCGGGGATGTACATCGCGATGCAGCGCGCGTTGGCGTCGCTCCAGTCTTCGGTGCGCATTTCGGCGCCGTCGGGCTTGAGCCAATGCACGTCGGTCACGGTCTCGCCCTCCGCCGGCTTGCCGGCGAAGAAGGTGCGGCGACGGAACGACGGATGCGCGCGGCGCAGCGCGATCATGCGTTCGACGAAAGTGACCAGCGCCAGCCGCTCCGGCGTGGGCGACCAGTCGAGCCAGCCCAGCGCGTTGTCCTGGCAGTAGACGTTGTTGTTGCCCTGCTGCGTGTGGCCGCGCTCGTCGCCCGCCAGCAGCATCGGCACGCCCTGCGACAGCAGCAGCGTGGCCAGCAGGTTGCGTTTCTGGCGCTCGCGAAGGCTCACCACCTCGGGGTCGTCGGTGGGGCCCTCGACGCCGCAGTTCCACGACACGTTGTGGCTGTTGCCGTCGCGGTTGTCCTCGCCGTTGGCCTCGTTGTGCTTGTCGTTGTAGGAAACCAGGTCGTGCAGCGTGAAGCCGTCGTGCGCGGTCACGAAGTTGATGCTGGCGCTGGGCTGCTTGCCCGACCAGCCGTAGAGATCTTCCGAGCCGGTGACGCGCTTGGCCACTTCGCCGATGAGGCCGCCGTCGCCCTTCCAGAAGCCGCGCATGCCGTCGCGGTACTGGTCGTTCCACTCGGCCCAGCCCAGCGGGAAGTTGCCGACCTGGTAGCCGCCGTGGCCCAGGTCCCAGGGCTCGGCGATGAGCTTCACGCGGTTGAGCGTCGGGTCCTGCCGGATGGCGTCGAAGAAGCCGCCGAGGTTTTCCACCTTGCCCGCCTCGCGCGCCAGAGCCGAGGCCAGGTCGAAGCGGAAGCCGTCGACGTGCATTTCCTCGGCCCAGTAGCGCAGCGAATCCATCACCAGTTGCAGCGCATGCGGATGCTCCAGGTTCACGGTGTTGCCGCAGCCGGTGAAGTCGTCGTAGTAGCGCCGGTTGTCGGCGTTCGCGATGTAGTACGAGGCGTTGTCCACGCCGCGCATCGACAGCGTCGGCCCGAGCTGGTTGCCCTCGCAGGTGTGGTTGTAGACCACGTCCAGGATCACCTCGATGCCGGCCGAGTGCAGCGTCTTGACCATGGTCTTGAACTCCTTCACCTTGCCCGAGGCGCTGTAGCGCATCTCGGGGGCGAAGAAGGCCAGCGTGTTGTAGCCCCAGTAGTTCTGCAGCCCCTTCTCGGCCAGGTGCCGGTCGTTGAGGAAGCTGTGCACCGGCAGCAGCTCGACGGTGGTCACGCCCAGGCGCTTGAGGTAGTCGACCACGGGCGCGCTGCCCAGCCCGGCGTAGGTGCCGCGCAGCTCGGGCGGCACGTCGGGGTGGGTCATGGTGAAGCCGCGCACGTGCATCTCGTAGATCACCATGTCCTGCCAGGGCACCGACGGGCGGCGGTCGTCGCCCCAGGTGAAGGCGGTTTCGAGCACGCGGCCCTTGGGCATCAGCGGCGCGCTGTCGCGGCGGTCGAAGGAGAGGTCTTCGCGCTTGCTGCCGACGGTGTAGCCGTACAGCGCGTCGCCCCAGCGCAGTTCGCCCACCAGGTCCTTGGCGTAGGGGTCGACCAGCAGCTTGTTGGGATTGAAGCGGTGCCCCTCCTCGGGCTTGTAGGCGCCGTGCACCCGGAAGCCGTAGGCCTGGCCGGGCCGGGCCTCGGGGAGGTAACAGTGCCACACGCCGTCGGTGCGTTCGCGCAGCACGATGCGCTGCAGCTCATGGCGGCCGCGCTCGTCGAACAGGCACAGCTCGACCTTGTCGGCATGCTGCGAGAACAGCGCGAAGTTGACGCCCTCCCCGTCCCAGGTGGCGCCGCGCGGGTAGGGGCGGCCGGGCCAGATGGCGGTGATGGTCGGATTGGCTTTTCTTGTCATTCAGGTGGCGGGCGGTTGCGGACGTTGGAGAAAAAAGCGGATCAGCGGGGCGGACGGTCGTCGAAACGCGGCGGCGCGGCCGTATTCGTGTTCGGGTTGATCGGCGTCGGGGCCGCGCCCGGCCCTTCCCTGCCGGTGCCCGTCGTCTTCGTCAGTTGCTGCTGCCGGGGCCACCAGCGCTCGATCTGCGCCTTTGCCCAATCCTTGCCGGCCAGCCCGAATGCCAGGGCCAACGCAAAAACCACGCCCGCCAGGATCACCAGGAAGCTCTCGCGCACAATGTCGCCGCCCACCTTGATCTGGTCCAGAGCGATGAGGATCACGAAAGCCATCACCGCGTACTGCGCCACCTTGGCGAACAGCATGGCGTCCTGCATCTTCACGCCGCGGAAATAGCTGCCCACCGCGTCGCCCACGAACTTGGCGAAGTACGAGCCGAAGGCCAGCACCAGCAAGGCGACGAACACGTTGGGCACGAACCAGACGATGCGCCCCAGCAGATCGGCGATGTAGCTCAGCCCCATGCCGTTGAAGGCGATGAGCAGGGAGGCCAATATCACCAGCCAATACGCCAGGATGCCGAACAGGCTGCTGGTGTCGCCCGCCAGCCCGCCCTGGCGCAGAAAGTTGTCGAGCCCCGCGCGCTCGGTCAGCACGTTGAAGTTGATGGCGCGCAAGGCCTTGGTCACGGCAAAGCGCGCCGCCTTGGCGATGAGCCAGCCCACGAACACCACCACCAGCGCCACCAGCAGGCGCGGAATGAACGCCCCCACCTGATAGAGGATGGCGCGCAGCGGCTCCAGGTGAATGCCGAAGTTTTCCATGTGTGTTTCCCCGAGTGAATGACGACGGCGGCCTCAGGCCCCGTTCGGCTGGATGAGCGCGAGCACGCCGTGCAGCGGCACCTGCACCCAGTCGGCGCGGTTGTTGAGCTCGTAGCGCAGTTCGTACAGCGCCTTCTCCAGTTCGAAAAGCGCGAGCAGTTCGCCGTCGATGGGCGCGCCATCCGGCTGGGCGAGCGTGCCGGCATAGCCCTTCATGAAGGCGTCCCGCGTGGCCTGCTCCCAGGCGATGGCGGGCGCGGCCAGCTTCTCGGCCTCTTCAGGGCTCTGCGCCACGCGGCGCAGCGCCGACCAGCGCGCATAGTTGAACGAGCGCAGCATGCCCGCCACGTCGCGCAGCGGCGAGCTCTTGGCGCGGCGCTCCTCGAAGCTGCGCGCGGGCTCGCCCTCGAAGTCGATGATGATGAAGTCGTTGTCCTTCACCAGCACCTGGCCCAGGTGGTAGTCGCCGTGGTAGCGGCTCTTGAGCGCGGCACCGCCGCCACCCTCGCCCACGAAGCGGCGCGCGGCAATGTTGGCCTGCAGCGTGTCGGCGGCGCGCAGCAGCGCTTCGGCATCCGCCTGCGCGGCGGGCGGCAGCGTGCCGATGCGCTCGCGCAGCAGTGCCATCGTGGCGGTGGCGTCGCCGGCGGCGTGCGTGCGGTAGCCCGCGACATCGGTGGCCGACAGCGGCTCGGGGTCGAAGGCGGCCGCGCCGTTGCGGGTGGCCAGCGCCCGATGCAGCTCGGCGGTGCGGCGGCCCAGCGTGCCGATCAGCGCCAGGAAGCCGCCGTGTACCGCCAGCACGTCGGGCGCGTCGACCGCGCCGTCGGTGGTGGCCACGTCGCGCAGGAAGCGCTCGAGGTAGCCCAGCGTGTAGTCCCAGCCGTCGCCCTGGTTGGCGACATAGCTCTGCACCATCGCGAGCGTCATGGTGCGGCCGTCGGCGCTCATGTATTCGAGCGCGCCGAGCACCGGCACGCAGTGCGGGTAGCGCGCCACTTCGGTGAGGAAGCGGCCCATCTCCAGCTCCGGGTTGATGCCCTCGCGCACATGGCGGTAGCCCTTGAGAAAGAGCGTCTCGTCGAGCGTGACCACGGTGTTGCTGCTCACGCCGCTGGGCCGGCCCACGGGCAGCGCGTCCAGGTCGATGCCCAGGCGCGCGAACGCGGCCGTGGGCTTGAACACCAGCTTGCCGCCACCGGTGGCCAGCTCGGCCCCCTGCCCGATGGCGCGCACCAGTTCGCGGCAGAAGGCCTCGTCGTAGAAGGCATCGCCCATCAGCCCGACCTGCGCCTGCTGGCGCACCTTGGCAAGCGCTGCCTGCGCCACGCCGGCCATGCGCTCTTCGTCGCGCTCTTCCCATGCAAGCGCCAGCGGCATGAAGTAGGTGGCGCCGCCGGGCGGCCCGTCGAGCGCGAGCAGCGGCAGCATCCAGCTCTGTCCGTTCACCTCCCACACCGCATGGTCGACGATGCGCGCGCGCTCGATGGCGGTGCCCTTGGATGCATACCAGCGCTGGATCTCGATGTGGCGCGGCAGCGTCTCCAGCTCGAACTGGCTGCGCATGCGCTCGGACATGCCGATGCGCCAAGGCATCACGCGGTCGCGGAAGAAGCTGGTCCAGCCGTCGAACAGCACCAGCGTGGGCCACTCCTGCAGCGCCACGCCCTGGTCGTGCCAGCTCGGCGCGTCGGCCTCGGCCGTGAGCTTGAACCAGTAGAAGCCGTACGACGACAGCGTGAGCAGGTACGGCAGTTCGCCGATGGGCGGAAACGGCGCCCGGCCCAGCATCTCGATGGGCACGTGGCCCTTGAACTCCGACAGGTCCAGCTCCACCGGCTGCGCCGCGCGCGAGAGGTTGAACACCGCCAGAATCACGTCGCCGTCGTATTCGCTCAGGTAAGCCAGGATCTTGCGGTTGCCCGGCTTCAGGAAGCGCCGCCTGCCGCGCCCGAAGGCGTGGCTGGTCTTGCGCACGGCCAACATGCGCTTGGTCCAGTTCAGCAGCGAGCTGGCGTCGCGCGCCTGCGTCTCGACGTTCAGCGCCTCGTAGCCGTACATCGCGTCCATGATGGGCTGCAGGTACAGGCGCTGCGGGTCGGCGCGCGAGAAGCCGGCGTTGCGGTCGGGGCTCCATTGCATGGGCGTGCGCACCCCGTTGCGGTCGCCCACGAACACGTTGTCGCCCATGCCGATCTCGTCGCCGTAGTAGATGATGGGCGAGCCCGGCATCGACAGCAGCATGCCGTTCATGAGCTTCACGCGGTCCAGGTCGTTCTCCATCAGCGGCGCCAGGCGCCGGCGGATGCCCAGGTTGATGCGCGCGCGCATGTCGGCGGCGTACATGGTGTACATGTAGTCGCGCTCCTTGCTGGTCACCATCTCGAGGGTGAGCTCGTCGTGGTTGCGCAGGAAGATGGCCCACTGGCAGCCCTCGGGAATGTCGGGCGTCTGCGCCATGATCTCGACGATGGGGTGGCGGTCTTCCTGCGCGATGGCCATGTACATGCGCGGCATCAGCGGGAAGTGGTAGGCCATGTGGCATTCGTCGCCGTCGCCGAAATACTCGCGCACGTCTTCCGGCCACATGTTGGCCTCGGCCAGCAGGAAGCGGTTCTTGTACTGTGCGTCGATGGCCGCGCGCAGCCGCTTGATCACCGCGTGCGTCTCGGGCAGGTTCTCGTTGCTGGTGCCGTCGCGCTCCACCAGGTAAGGAATAGCGTCGAGCCGGAAGCCGTCAACGCCCATGTCCAGCCAGAAGCGCATGGTCTTGAAGATCGCCTCCATCACCGCCGGGTTGTCGAAGTTCAGGTCGGGCTGGTGGCTGAAGAAGCGGTGCCAGTAGTACTGCTTGGCCACCGGGTCCCAGGTCCAGTTCGAGGTCTCGGTGTCGGTGAAGATGATGCGCGTGCCCTGGTAGAGCTGGTCGGTGTCGCTCCACACGTAGAAGTCGCGCTCGGGCGAACCGGGTGGCGCCAGGCGCGCGGCCTTGAACCACGGGTGCTCGCTCGAGGTGTGGTTGATGACCAGCTCGGTAATGACGCGCAGGCCGCGCTTGTGCGCCTCGGCCAGCATCTCGCGGAAGTCGGCCAGGGTGCCGTACTGCGGATGCACGTCTTCGTACTCGGAGATGTCGTAGCCGTCGTCGCGTAAGGGCGAGGGGTAGAACGGCATCAGCCAGATGGTGTTGACGCCCAGCTCCTTCACGTAGTCGAGCTTGGCGGTCACGCCCTGGAAGTCGCCCATGCCGTCGTTGTTGGAATCGAAGAAGGCCTTGACGTTGAGCTGGTAGATGACCGCGTCGCGATACCACAGCGGGTCGTCGCTGTTGTCGATCTCGACGGTTTCCAGTGCGATGTGCGAGACGGGTGCATTCATGGGCGAGCGACCTCTCAAAGGAAGTAATCGAAGTCGCGCTCGTCGCCATGACGCCGACGGACGACGAAGACGTGCGCGGGGCAGCTGTGCGGGTCCAGCCGCACGTAGTGCCAGTCGCCCTGCCACTGGAAGCGCTGGCCGCTGAGCAGGTCGTGCATCTGGAACACGCGCGAAGGCGGGTTCACGCCCACGCTGCCGGGTTCGAGCCCCAGCCAGCCCCACTGGGCGTTGTGCGGATCGAGGTTGACCACGGTCACGACCACGTTGGCGCCGTCGGCCGAGGCCTTGGCATAGGCCAGCAGCTGCGGGTTGTCGATGTGCAGGAAGCGCAGCGTGCGGTCCCCGTGCAGCGCGGGGTTCTCGCGGCGGATGCGGTTCACCCGCGCGATGAAGGGCGCGAGGCTTTCGGGATCGTCATGGTTCCAGTGGCGCAACTGGTACTTCTCGGAGTCCAGGTATTCCTCGCTGCCCGGCTCGCGCGGCAGATGCTCGCGCAGCTCGTAGGCCGGCCCGTAGATGCCGTAGCTGGCCGACAGCGTGGCCGCCAGCACCAGCCGCGCCATGTAGGTGGGGGCGTCGCCGTGCTGCAGCTGCTCGTGCAGGATGTCGGGCGTGTTGGGCCATACGTTGGGGCGAAAGTAATCGATGCCCGGCGCGGTCGACAGCTCGGTGAAGTACTCCACCAGTTCTTCCTTGGTGTTGCGCCAGGTGAAGTAGGTGTAGCTCTGGGAAAAGCCCAGCTTGGCCAGCCGGTGCATCACCTTGGGGCGGGTGAAGGCCTCGGCCAGGAAGATCACGTCGGGGTGCTCGCGCTTGACCTCGCCGATCGCCCACTCCCAGAACGGGAAGGCCTTGGTGTGCGGGTTGTCGACGCGGAAGATGCGCACGCCCTCGCCCACCCAGTGGTCGAGCACGCTCTTGAGTTCGGCCCACAGGCCACGCCAGTCTTCGCTCTCGAAGTTGAAGGGATAGATGTCCTGGTACTTCTTGGGCGGGTTCTCGGCGTACTGCACCGTGCCGTCGGGGCGCCAGCGGAACCAGTCGGGGTGCGCCGTCACGTAAGGGTGATCGGGCGCGCACTGGAACGCGATGTCCAGCGCGATCTCCAGCCCATGGTCGGCCGCGCGCGCCAGCAGGCGGCGGAAGTCCTTGGCGGTGCCCAGCGCGGGCAGGATGTCCTTGTGCCCGCCCTCGGCCGCGCCGATGGCCCAGGGGCTGCCCACGTCTTCGGGGCCGCTCACCAGCTTGTTGTTCGGGCCCTTGCGCTGCATGCGGCCAATGGGATGGATCGGCGGAAAGTACAGCACGTCGAAGCCCATTCCGGCGATGGCGGGCAGGCGCGCTTCCACGTCCTTGAAAGTGCCGTGCACGCCGGGCTCCATGCCGGCCGAGCGCGGGAACAGTTCGTACCAGGTGCTGAAGCGGGCACGCTCGCGGTCGGCCACCAGCGGCAGCTCGACCGGGTGGCGCACCGCGTGGCGGCGATCGGGGTGGCGGCGCGCGAGCTCTGCCAGTTCCTCGTCGAGCGCCAGCGCCTTGAGCGACACCGCGTCGGTGCCGGGCGCGGCGGCCACGGCTTCGAGTTCGGTGGCCCAGCGCTGCAGCGCGATGCGGTCGGCGCCCTCGGCGCGCGCGGCGGCGGCGGCCACCTCGGCCGCGCCGACTTCGGATGCGATGCGAACGTCGTCGGGGTCGACGCGGCGCGTCATCTCGCTGCGCCAGGACTCGAACGGGTCGACCCAGGCCACGGCGGTGTACACGTAGCGCCCGATCGCGGGCGGCGAGAAGACGGCCTCCCACACGTCGTTGCCCAGCGGCTTCATGGGCACCTCGCGGAACTCGGCCTGGTCCTGCGCGCGCCAGCACAGCTGCACGCGCAGCACGTCGTGGCCGTCGGTGAAGCAGTGCGCGCGCACGCGCACCCGCTCGCCGGCCACGCACTTCACGGCGAAGCGGCCGTTGTCGACGGCCGGCAGCACCGCGTCGATCACGGCGCGCACGTTGCCGCCGGGGTTGGTGTCGGTGCCAGCGCTGGCGTCGGGGGCCACGCTGGCTGCGTTGCGGGTCGAGAAGATGTTCTTCATGGTGACGGCCGTTGTTCCAGGATCAGGGTGGACAGCGGCGGCAGCGTCAGGCACACCGACTGCATGCGCCCGTGCGAGCGCACCGGCGCGGCCTCCACGCCGCCGAGGTTTCCCCAGCCGGCGCCGCCGAACTCGGCCGCGTCGGTGTTGATCAGTTCGCGCCAGAAGCCGCCGCCCTCGCCCGGCGGCACGCCCAGCAGGTAATTGGTGCGCGGCACCGGCGTCATGTTGCAGACCACCAGCAGCGGCGGGCTGCCGTCGCTCGCCTTGCGCAGGAAAGCGAACACGCTGCGCTCGGCGTCGTCGGCGGTGATCCATTCGAAGCCGGCCGCCGAGAAGTCGAGCTGGTGCAGCGCGGGCGACTCGCGGTACACGCGGTTGAGCTGCGCCACCAGCCGCTGCAGGCCGCCGTGACCCTGCTGCTGCGTGACCCACCATTCGAGCTCGCCGTCGTGCGTCCATTCGCGGCGCTGGCCGAACTCGCCGCCCATGAAGAGCAACTTCTTGCCCGGGTGCGCCCACATGTAGCCGAACAGCGCGCGCAGGTTGGCGAACTGCTGCCAGCTGTCGCCGGGCATCTTGTTGATGAGCGAGCCCTTGCCGTGCACCACCTCGTCGTGCGAGAGCGGCAGCACGAAGTTCTCGTGGAAGGCATACACCAGCGAAAAGGTCAGCTTGTGGTGGTGGTACTTGCGATTGACCGGGTCTTCCTTCATGTAGGCCAGCGTGTCGTGCATCCAGCCCATGTTCCATTTCTCGCCGAAGCCCAGGCCGTCCATGTCGGTGGGGCGCGAGACGCGCGGCCACGCGGTCGACTCCTCGGCCACGGTGAGCGTGTCCGGAAACTCGCGGTAGACGGCGCGGTTCAGCGTCTGCAGGAAATCGATGGCCTCCAGGTTCTCGCGGCCGCCGTGGCGGTTGGGAATCCACTCGCCGTGCTTGCGCGCGTAGTCGAGATAGAGCATGGAGGCCACGGCGTCCACCCGCAGCCCGTCCAGGTGGTACAGGTCGAGCCAGAACAGCCCCGACGACACCAGGAAGCTGCGCACTTCGGGCCGGCCGTAATTGAAGATGCTGGAGTTCCACTCCGGATGAAAGCCCTGGCGCGGATCGGCATGCTCGTACAGGTGCGTGCCGTCGAAGAACGCAAGGCCGTGCTCGTCGGTCGGAAAGTGCGAAGGCACCCAGTCGAGCAGCACGCCGATGCCCTGCTGGTGCAGGTGATCGACCAGGTACATGAAGTCCTGCGGCGAGCCGTAGCGCGCGGTGGGCGCGAAGTAGCCGGTGGTCTGATAGCCCCACGAGCCGTAGAACGGATGCTCTGTCACCGGCATCAGCTCCACATGCGTGAAGCCCATCTTCTTCACGTACGCGGCCAGTTCGTGCGCGATCTCGCGGTAGCCCAGGAACTGCCCGTCATGCCGGCGCCAGGAGCCCAGGTGCACCTCGTAGACCGACATCGGCGCCTCGAGCGAGTTGTGCATGCCGCGCGTCGCCATCCATTCGTCGTCGCCCCATTCGTAGGCGAGTTCGCAGATGCGCGAGCCGGTGGCCGGCGGATGCTCGGCGCTGAAGGCCACCGGGTCGGCCTTGTCGACGGTGAAGCCGCCGTGGCGCGAGCGGATGCGGTACTTGTAGGCCTGCCCGAGCCCCGCGTTGGGTACGTGGCCCAGCCAGATGCCGGTGTGGTCGGGGCTGGGCGCGAGCGGATCGGCGTCGCCGGACCAGTAGTTCCAGTCACCCACCACCGAGACCGACTCGGCGTTCGGCGCCCATACGGCGAAGCGGGCGCCGCCTCCTGGCTGCGGATGGCAACCCAGCAGGTCGTAGAGCCGCGCGTGGGTTCCTTCGTGAAAAAGGTAGGCGTCTCGCTCGCCAGGGAGTGAATGGTTCAAAGGCACCGGCATTCCTTGATTGAAGGCCAGCAAGGCAGCAGTCAGGGGCCGTCGGGGCAACGGCCGCGTGGGGAACGACTGCGGTTCTCGCTTGGCTTGAACGCCAATTTGCTGGGATGCCGGTGACCGTGGTTACGGCCTGAGCCGCCTCGCCTTGTCGGAGAGTTGCCCGTGTCCCTTCAGGCGCCGCGCCGGCTCAGGCGTGCAGCGCGAAGTCGTCGATGGTGAGCGTGATCGGACGGCGCGGCTCGCTGCGGTAGCGCGCGATGGCGGCGGGCTCTATTGCGTGGAAGTGCTTTCGGCAGGCTTCCAGCAAACGGTCGCCGATTTCGCGCGCACCGAACTCGTCGTGCAGCGTCTCTTCGGAAATCTGCGCGATGACGCGCGGGCCGCCGGGGCCTTCGGGATAGAAGGCGAAGCGCACGCTCGCCGTATCGAAGCAGTAGATGCCTTCGAAATTCATCTGTCTTGTCTCCTGTGAATTCGGCGCCGATTGAGCGCGCGCCGCAGGCCGATGAAGAGTGGAAATTGGCGCATGCGCGTGCAGGAAATGTCCTACAGAAAAGGCGGCGTGCGCTTGCAGCCGGACGGGGCTTCTGCGGTGGCTTTAGCGCGCGGATGCGGCGAAGATCGGCACCTTCGGTTCTGCACCTTTCCCTGGAACATCCGCCTCGATGACTGCACAGAAGATTCCGAGCCTCCTTGTCCTGCATCGCCGCGCCGCGGCCTGCGCCCTCGCCGCCTCGGCCCTGCTGCTGGGCGCCTGCACCGCCCCCACCGAGGCCCAGCGGCAGGCCACCGCCAGCACCCCGCCGCCCACCGACTGCACCGCCTGGGTCGGCACCGACCGCAACGCCATGATGGGCGGCTACCTGCTGGGGCAAGGCCCCAAGGGCTCCGGCGCCAAGGAATGCGTGCCCGTGCTCATGACGGCCAACCGCCCGCCGCCCGGCTATGCGGGCGGCGACTACTACGTCAGCGAATTCACCGACGACAAGCTCAAGGCCCGCTGGCGCGCCTGCAAGGAAGACCCCGTGTGCTTCAAGCGCATCGACGCGCAGATGCAGCGCTGGCTGCCGCCCAACAAGGAGCGCGCCACGCGCTCGACCGGCGTGGTCGACCCGTCGGGCAAGATCGATCCGGACGGCAATGTCGACCTGAAGCAGATCCGCCGGCCCGCCTTCTTCGCCAAGGCGCCGTACCGCGAAGGCATCGCCGAGGCCGACGCCCGCACCTGGATCGTGGAGTTCACCGCGCCGCACGACGCCTTCGAGCGCATCGACCTGAAGATGACCGGCGACATCAAGCTGCGCGGCTGGTACATCGAGGGCGCCGGCATCGACGACGGCAAGGGCAAGAAGGTCCGCGCCCTGGCCATCATGGCGCCGGGCGGCGGCGGGCAGCTCACGGCCATCCAGCATCCGGACGAGGTGGCCTACCGCATCGACGAGAAGACCGGCAAGACTGTTCCCATCAACTTTCCCAACGCGACCACCGAGACCATGGGCCAGCGCTGGTGGCGCGAGAACCTGTATGCGCTGAACCAGGCGGGCTTCGACGTGCTGGCCTACGACCGGCGCGGCGAAGGCCTGTCGGGCGGCTTCAGCGACACCAACACGCTGGAGCAAGGCGAGGACGTGTTCCGCGCGCTGGCGGCGCTGGAGGGCGGACGCGGCCTGCGCCTGCTCGCGCCATCGGGCGAACTGTTCGAGGGCGAGAACGCGCGCGGCCGGCTGCTGGCGGGCATGAAGGCCAACGAGATTCCGCTGGTGCTCGGCGGCTACTCGCGCGGCTCGATGTCGACCGCCTGGGCCATGACCAAGAACTACGTGGCCGAATGCACCTTCGACATGCCCCAGCCCAACTGCACGCCGCCCAAGGGCCTGAAGAACATCCACGGCACCATCCTGCTGTCGTCGTTTGCCAGCGGCGCGGGCTACGTGGGCGACTCGCCCGACCTTGCCGACCGCAACCTGTTCCTGGGCGGCATGGCGGCGGACCACCACATCGTTTTCTATCCGAACTCGTCCACGCTGGCGGGCATGGACCGCTGGCCCGCCGCCTTCTTCGGCAAGGGCCTGTGGGACCGCGCCGAGACGCTCGAGGGCACCGTGGCGGCCTACAACCGCATCCGCGGCCTGAAGGAGATCGTGCTGGCGCGCGGGCCGCATTCCATCGAGACCTGGCCCGCGTCCGACCGCGACTACCTGCGCGAGCGCATGGTGCTGTTCGCGAAGACGGTGATCATCGGCGCGCGCACCATTCCGGGCGCGCGGCCGTGGAAGGACTTCAAGTCGCTGGTGGCGACCACGCCCGATTCGTGGGAACCCTCGTCGCGGCCCAAGGCCCCCTGACTGACACCCGCCAAGCAAGGATGAATCCGATGTTCCCCCAAGACGTTCTGCTCGCCTACATCGCGGCCTGCCTGGTGGTCGTGATGGCCCCCGGACCCGACAACATCCTGGCCATCAGCCGCGGCCTGAGCCAGGGCAAGGCGGCGGCAGCGCTGTCTTCCGTCGGCGCGGGGCTGGGCATCATGTTCCACACCGCGGCGGCGGCGCTGGGCCTGTCGCTGGTGATCCAGGCATCGCCCGTGGCGTTCTGGGCCGTGAAGGCGGTCGGCGGGCTGTATCTGCTGTGGCTGGGCTACAAGGCGCTGTCGTCGCGCAACCTGGTGTCGTTCGAGCCGGGTGCCCACCAGCCGCTGCGCAAGGTGTTCCTCACGGGGCTGCTGTCGAACGTGCTGAACCCGAAGCCGGGGCTGTTCGTGCTGGCCTTCCTGCCGCAGTTCGTGAGCGCGGCTCGCGGGCCGGTGGCGCTGCAGATGCTGGTGTACGGCGCGATCTTCGCGGTGCTGACCGCGCTGATCTTCACCGTGCTGGGCTGCTTCGCGTTCCGGCTGTCGTCGTGGCTGCGGCGGCATCCGCGCGTGGGCACCGGCCTGAACGTGGGGGCCGGCCTCACTTTCATCGCGGCGGGGCTGTCGGTGCTCGCGTTGCGACAGCGGACCTGACCCGGTCAGTTCTTGCGCGGGTCGTAGGGCCGGCGGTCGTAGCGGTCGGGCACGCCGTCACCATCGCTGTCGCGATTGCGCTCGTAGCGGTCGGGGATGCCGTTGTGGTCGCGATCGCGGTCGCGCCGGTGGTTGTCGTGGCCGCAGCCCGCCATCAGGGTGGCGGCGGCAATCAGGAGAAGGATGTTTTTCAAGGGCGGATTCTTCGTGTTGTAGGTGCAGCGCAGTGTGCGCGGCCCACCTGAAGAATCCCTCAACGGAGACTGAAGCCTTCGTGAAGGCGCGCGGGGCTTTCGTCGCGCAAAAAAGAACCCGGCACCAGGGCCGGGTCCAAGCCTCGTTGCTGTCACGCAGCGAAGCCCTCGCAAAGGGAGGAATACGAGGGACGGGACAACCGTCGATTCCCAACTTATCGAAGCCCGGGCAAGCGGATTCGAAGCGAATGCCGCCTCCTCGGGACGGACAAGACCTACGAGGCCTGCCCCATGCGCGCATCGCATGTCGGCCTCGGACGACATGGCTGTGCGCCCTGTGTCCTCAAATGCGTCGCGCGCGGTCCCTTACGGTGTCGCCATGCCCAATCGACCCAGTTCCCCGAGCTCCGACGCCTCCGCCTCCTCGCAAACCCCGCATCGCTGGCAGTTCATCCGCACAGGCGGCGCCGACCAGGTCATCTTTCGCACCGGCGAGGACATCGCCCGCATCGCGGAACTCGACCAGAAGCTCTGGGTGGCGCTCGCCTGCCCGACGCGCGGCATCGACTTCGACACGCGCACCCTCGACCTGATCGACACCGACCGCGACGGCCGCGTACGCCCGCCCGAAGTGGTCGCGGCCTGCGAGTGGGTCTGCGCGCGCCTGCGCAACCCCGACGTGCTGCTGCAAGGCAGCGACGTGCTGACGCTGGGCGACCTGGACGACAGCAACCCCGCCGGCGCGCGGCTGCTGGAGGAAGCGCGCCGCCTGCTGCAGATCCAGGGCAAGCCCGATGCGCAGACGCTCACGCTCGCCGACATTGCCGACCGCGGCGAACTGCTGGCGGCCATGCGCTTCAACGGCGACGGCGTGGTCACGCCCGACACCGCGCAGGACGATGCCGTGCGCGCCACCATCTCCGAAGTGATGCGACTGCACGGCAGCGTGCCCGATCGCCACAAGGAGACGCCCGGCGTGGACCGCGCCCGCGTCGAAGCCTTCTTCGCCGAGGTGCAGACCGCGCGCGACTGGCATGCGCAGGCCGACGCCGGCAACGCCGAGCTGATGCCGCTGGGCGAGCCCACGCTAGCCGCGGCCGACGCGGCGCTCAAGGTGCAGGCCAAGCTCGACGACTTTTTCGCGCGATGCCGCGTGGCCGCCTTCGACGCGCAGGCCGTGACCGCGCTCAACCCCTCGGCCAAGGCTTATGACGCGCTCGGCGCGAACAGCTTGGACCTGCACGCGGAGCCCATCGCCGAGCTGCCGCTGGCCCCGGTCACGCCGCGCTGCGTGCTGCCGCTGAGCGGCACCGCCCTCAACCCCGCGTGGGCCGATGCGGTGGCCGCCTTTGCCGAGCGCAGCGTGGCGCCGCTGCTCGGCGCGCGCGAGGAACTGGCCGAGGAAGAGTGGCTCGCCATTCGCCGCAAGCTCGCGCCGCTGCAGGCCCTGATGGCCAGGCGCCCCGACAACTGGGCCGCCGCGCTGCCGCTCGACAAGCTCGACGCGCTGCTTGAGACCCGCGAAGCATTGCTCGCGCTGATCCACGACGACGAAGCCGCCGAGGAGCACAACACGCTGCTGGTCGACCTGGAAAAGCTGATCCGCCTGCAGCGCGACCTGGTGGTGCTGCTGGACAACTTCGTGTCGTTCAAGGCCTTCTACCGGCGCGAAGGCGCGATCTTCCAGGCCGGCACGCTGTTTCTCGACGGCCGCAGCTGCGAGCTGACGGTACAGGTGCAGGACACGGCCAAACACGCGGTGCTCGCGGGCCTGGCGAAGACCTGCCTGGCCTACTGCGACTGCACCCGCCAGGGCGCGAAGATGAGCATTGCCGCGGCCTTCACGGCGGGCGACATCGACTTCCTGTTCGTCGGGCGCAACGGCGTGTTCTACGACCGTCAGGGCCGCGACTGGGACGCCACCATCACCAAGCTGATCGAGAACCCGACCAGCGTGGCGCAGGCCTTCTTCGCGCCGTACAAGAAGTTCGTGCGCGTGATCGAGGAACAGGTGGCCAAGCGCGCCGCCGCGCAGGACGCCGCCGGCCAGGGCAGCCTGACGAGTTTCGCGACCAAGCTCACGACCGCCGACCAGGCCGCGGACGCCGCCAAGGCGCCGGCCGCCGCGCCCCGCCCCACCGGCCGTGTCGACGTGGGCACGGTGGCCGCCATCGGCGTGGCGCTGGGGAGCATCAGCGCGGTGCTGGTGGCCATCTTCGGCAAGTTCGTCGACTTGGGGCAATGGATACCGGTGGCCCTGCTGGGCATCGTGCTCGCCATCTCGGGGCCGAGCATGCTGATCGCATGGCTCAAGCTGCGCCAGCGCAGCCTGGGGCCGATCCTCGACGCCAGCGGCTGGGCCATCAACGGGCGCATGAAGGTGAATGTGCGGCTGGGCGGCATGCTCTCGCAGACAGCGCGGGTGCCGCCGGGTGCCAGGCGCATCGTGCGCGACCCCTACCGAGACCGCCACGGCGCGACCGGCGTGGCCGCGCTGGCGGTGCTGGTGCTGGCGGTGACGCTGCTGGCCTGGCGCATGAACTGGCTCGACGACCGCCTGCCCGCCGCGTTGCAGCATTCGCCGACCGCGCAGGCCGCGGCGCGCCCCGGGGCCGCCTGAGTCCCTGTCCGAGCGCCTGCCCCGGCGCTTGAAAAGCTCTTTCGCGCCGCCATTTCTCCTGAACTCCCGGAGATCCTGGCGACTGAAAGAGGTGCTCACATGGGCGCACGCGAAGACGAATTCCTGCTCGATTCCTACTCGGCCACCGTCACACGGGTGGCGCACACGGCCAGCGCGGCGGTCGCGCACATCAAGGTCCGAAAACAGCCCCAGCGCGGCAACGCGGGCGGCCAGGGCAGCGGCTCCGGCTTTCTCTTCACGCCGGACGGCTTCGCCATCACCAATGCCCATGTGGTCGAAGGCGCGAGCGAGCTGCGCGCAGCCTTTTCGGACGGCACCGAGAGCCCGGCGCGCCTGGTCGGCATCGACGCCTCGACCGACGTGGCGGTGCTGCGCATCGAGTCGCACACCAGCGCCTTCCTGCCGCTGGGCAGTTCCGCGGCGCTGCAGCCCGGCCAGCTGGCCGTGGCGGTCGGCAATCCGCTGGGTTTCGACTTCACCGTGACCGCCGGCATCGTGAGCGCGCTGGGCCGCAGCCTGCCTTCGCGCGGCGGCCGGATGATCGAGGACGTGATCCAGACCGACGTGGCGCTGAACCCCGGCAATTCGGGCGGACCGCTGCTCGACAGCGCCGCGCAGGTCATCGGCGTGAACACGGCGGTGATTCCGTCGGCCCAGGGCCTGAGCTTTGCGGTGGCCATCGACACCGCGCGCTGGGTGGCCGGGGAGCTGATGCGCCACGGCGCGGTGCGGCGCGGCAAGCTGGGCGTGCAGTGCGCGGCGATGGCCCTGCCCCGGCGCTGGGTGCGCGAAAACGAATGGTCCGTCGGCACCGGCCTGCGGGTGGTCGAGGTGGTGGCCGGCTCGGCGGCGGCGCGCGACGGGCTGCGCAGCGGCGACATCCTCATCGGCTGCGACGGAACGCCGCTGGCGCAGCTGTCTGACCTGCTCAAGCGCCTGGCCGGCGAAGGCTACGGACGGCCGCTGCTGCTGAAGCTGCTGCGCCCGGTGGCCGGCACGCTGACGACGCTTTACCTGACGGTGGCGCCGGGGGGTTGATGCCTGCCGGAAAATCGGCGGCATGACGACGAACGACAAGCACGCGCGGACTGCCACGCCCGTGACCCCTGAACTGCTGCGCGGCGCCCTGGAATTCGAGCGCACCGCGCGCGGCCTGCTGCCGCACCGCCTGCCCGCATGGGCACGCGCCCAATGCAACGACCCGCAACTGGCCATGGCCGAGTCGCAGCCCTCGGGCGTGCGGCTGGCGTTTCGCACCGAGGCCACGGACATCGAACTCGACGTGCTCCCGACCCGCTACGTGTACGCCGGCATTCCGCCCCGGCCGCAGGGCGTGTACGACCTGCTGGTCGACGGCCGCCTCGCACGGCAGGCCAGCGCGACCGGCGGCGATGTCGTCACCATCGACATGGCGGCCGGCACGGCGTCGAAGCAGCAAGGCCCGGCGGGCACGCTGCGGTTCGGCGGTCTGCCCGGCGGCGCCAAGCGCATCGAGATCTGGCTGCCCCACAACGAGACCACCGAACTGGTGGCGCTGCGTGCCAACGCGCCGGTCGAGCCCCTCGCGGGGGATGCGCGCAAGGTCTGGCTGCACCACGGCAGCTCGATCAGCCATGGCTCCAATGCGGGCAGCCCCACGGCCATCTGGCCTGCGGTGGCGGCGTCGCTCGGCGCGCTGGAGTTGGTCAACCTGGGCTTCGGCGGCAGTGCGCTGCTCGACCCGTTCACCGCGCGCGTGATGCGCGACACCCCTGCCGACGTGATCAGCCTGAAGATCGGCATCAACCTGGTCAACACCGACCTGATGCGCGCGCGGGCCTTCACGCCAGCGGTGCACGGCTTTCTCGACACCATCCGCGAAGGGCATCCGCACACGCCGCTGCTGGTGGTTTCGCCCATCTACTGCCCGATCCACGAGGACACGCCCGGCCCCGGCGCATTCGACCCGAGCGCCCTGGCGGAGGGCAAGGTGATGTTCAAGGCAACCGGCGACGCAGCCGAGCGCAGCGCCGGCAAACTGACGCTGACCTACATCCGCCAGGAACTGCAACGCATCGTGGGGCAACGCGCGGCGCAGGATCCGAACCTGCACTACATCGACGGGCTGGCCCTGTACGGCCCCGAAGACTTCGCGGAACTGCCGCTGCCGGACCGCCTTCACCCCGACGCGCCCTCGCACCGGCGCATCGGCGAACGCTTCGCCAGGCTCGCGTTTGGCCCCGCAAGCCCGACCGGACGGACAATCGGCACCTAGCCAGGAGAAAACCTTGACCACTGTCACCATCACCCCCAACGTCCACGTCCGCAACGACGGCCCCTTCGTGCTGTTCGGCGGCGTCAACGTCCTCGAGTCCAAAGACCTGGCCCTGCGCAGCGCCGAAGAGTACGTGCGCGTCACCGGCAAGCTGGGCATTCCCTATGTCTTCAAGGGCAGCTTCGACAAGGCCAACCGCTCGTCGATCCACTCGTACCGCGGCCCCGGCCTCGACGAGGGCCTGAAGATCCTCCAGGCCGTGAAGGACGCCTTCGGCGTTCCCGTGATCACCGACGTGCACGAAATCGCGCAGGCCGCGCCCGTGGCCGAGGTGGTCGACGTGCTGCAGCTGCCCGCCTTCCTCGCGCGCCAGACCGACCTGGTGGTGGCGCTGGCCAAGACGGGCCGCGCCATCAACATCAAGAAGCCGCAGTTCCTGAGCCCGCCGCAGATGCTCAACATCGTCGAGAAGTTCAAAGAAGCCGGCAACGACAGGCTGATCCTGTGCGACCGCGGCACCTGCTTCGGCTACGACAACCTGGTGGTGGACATGCTGGGCTTCGGCGTCATGAAGAAGGTCACGCAGAACCTGCCCATCATCTTCGACGTGACGCATGCGCTGCAGCAGCGCGAAGCCGGCGCCGCAGCGTCGGGCGGTCGCCGCGAACAGGTGGCCGACCTGGCGCGCGCGGGCATGGCGGTGGGGCTGGCGGGGCTGTTTCTCGAAGCGCATCCGGACCCGGCACAGGCCAAGTGCGACGGCCCGAGCGCATTGCCGCTGGACAAGCTGGAGCCGTTCCTTGCGCAGATCAAGGCGCTGGACGACCTGGTGAAGTCGTTCGCGCCGCTGAATATCTGAAGACGCCGCTCAGGCGATCATCGACTCCAGGTCCGCGGCCAGCACGCGCGGTGCCGGCATGCCCTGCACGATGTCCTCGGTGATGCCGATGGCCATCGCCGACTGGGTGGGCCAGAGGGCGCCGAGGTTGCTCAGGTCCACGCCCTGGCGCTCCAGCGCCACGCGCCACACGGCCATGTGAAGAATGCCGCCGAGCGCATCGGGGCGCTCCGCCTTGGCCTGGGTCACGAAGCTGGAAAGCGCGTTGACCAGTTCGGGAGCGAATTCCCAGCGGCGCGCCAGCGAGGCGCTCACGTCGCCGTAGTGGTAGCCGAACTCGACCAGCTCGAGCTGCGCACGGCCCAGTGCGTCGAAGGGATGGGTGGCGTTCAATGAAGCCATGCGCTCCGGCATGGCCTGCGCCATGATCAGGTGACCGATGGCATGCATGCTGCCCGCGGTGAAAGCCAGGTTGGGATCGACGCGCCGGGTCTTGGAAGCCAGATACCTGGAGACCGAAGCCACGCGCAGGCTGTGGGCCCAGAACTCCGGCAACTTGACGCCCTCCACCTTCCGGAACGAACCCGACAGGCCCGAGCTCACCACGAACGACCGGATGGCCGAGAGCCCGAGCATCAGGATCGCGCCCTGGATGGACGAGACCTTGCGCGGCAGCCCGAAGAACGGCGAATTGACCATCTGCAGCACCTTGGCCGCAAGCACCTGGTCGAGCTCGATGCGGTGGGCGATGGCCGCGAAGGGCACGTCGTCGTCGCGCAGCATCTCTATGAGGTCGGACACCACCCTGGGAACGGTAGGGAGCGACTCGTCATTGGCAAAGAGTTCGTCGAGTGTCATGGCGCTTTTGGCGGTGTTGCCTTGGTATGTATGCAAAAGATTTTGCTCCAGTACCCCGCCCGGTCAACGACGAATCGGTGCGAATCTGTAATTTCTACTGATTCCGGTAGGCCGCCGGGCCACCAACCCGGCGCCGCCCTCACACATTGCTGGTCGCGCGCACTTCCTCCACGGTCGTGTGTCCGGCCAGCACTTTCTCGATGCCGTCCTGGCGCAGCGTGCGCATGCCCTCCTGCAGCGCCGCCAGCTGGAGTTCTTCGGCGCGCGCGCCGGTCTGCACCAGGCGGCGCAGCGTCTTGGACATCACCATGAGTTCGTGGATGCCCACGCGCCCCTTGAAGCCCGTGCCGCCGCAGTGCTTGCAGCCGACGCTGGTGTAGGCGTGCAGCCGCCCCTCGCGCCCGTAGCGGCGCAGCCAGACGTCGCGCACCGCATTGCGCTGCCGGCCCGCGTCGTCCTCGCGGGTGCCGAAGGCATGCAGGTAGTCGTCCAGCAGTTCCTCGATCCTCTCGGAGCTTGCCGGGCTGCTGCTGGTGCAGCGGCTGCACAGGCGACGCACCAGCCGCTGCGCCAGCACCGCCAGCAGCGAGTCCGCGAAGTTGAACGGGTCCATGCCCATGTCGAGCAGGCGCGTCACGGTCTCGGGCGCGCTGTTGGTGTGCAGGGTCGACAGCACCAGGTGGCCGGTCAGCGACGCCTCGATCGCGGTCTTGGCGGTTTCCTCGTCGCGGATTTCGCCGACCATGATGACGTCCGGGTCCGCGCGCACGAAGGCGCGCAGCGCCTTGGCGAAGGTCCAGTCGATGCGGGGATTGATCTGCACCTGCCGCAGGCCGGGCTGGGTGATTTCGACCGGGTCTTCCGCGGTCCATATCTTTCGCTCTGGCGTGTTGATCTGCATCAGCGCCGAGTGCAGCGTGGTGGTCTTGCCCGAGCCGGTGGGGCCGACGCACAACACCATGCCGTAGGGCCGCTCGACGGCCTTCGTGAGCTGCGCGAGGTTGTTCGGCGACAGGCCCAGCTCGCTCATCGGAATCGGCTTGGAGGACGCCAGGATGCGCATCACCACGTCTTCCAGGCCGTTGTTGGTCGGGATGGTCGCCACGCGCAGTTCGATGCGATGCTGCGGCGAGTACTTGGCGAAGTTGATCTTGCCGTCCTGCGGGTTGCGCTTCTCGCTGATGTCGAGGTCGCACATGATCTTCACGCGCGCGACGATCGCGTTGCGATAGCTCGGCGGTAGCTCCAGGTAGGTGTAGAGCAGCCCGTCGCGGCGAAACCGGATGCGGGTCTTTTCCTGGCCGGGGTAGCTTTCGATGTGGATGTCCGAGGCGCCCTCGCGGTGCGCCTCCAGGATCATGCTGTTGATCATGCGCACCAGCGAGTTGTCCGACTGCTCGATGGGTGCCTCGGCGGGGGGCGCGGAGGCAGGGCCTTCTTTCTCGAGGGTCTGCAGCAGTTCGCTGGTGCCGGCCAGGTCGAACTCCAGCGGGCGCCCCGGGTCCACATTGGTCGAGAAGATGCCGATGGAAGGCTCGCCGATTTTTTCGTAGGCCGCGCCCAGCACGCTGTCGAGGTCCAGGCATTGCCCCACCACCGGAGTGACCTTCATCTGCGCAATGAATTCGATCTCCTCGAGCGCCGAATGCCGGCTGCTCGGGTCGTCGAGCGCGACGACGAGCCGCCCCTGGTGCAGCATCAGCGGCATGACCTGCAGGCGCCGGGCCACGCCGTGGCCCACCTTGCGCAGCGCATCGGCGGCCGCGGGAAAGAGATTCAGGTTCACCAGCGGATAACCCATCTTGCGCACCAGCGCGGTCTGCAACTGGCCGTGGCTCACCACGCCCATGCGCACCAGCATCTCGCCCAGCGGCACCTGGGGTTCGAGCCGCTGCCGGACCAGGCCCTCGCGCAGTTGCTCGTCGCTGACCATGCCCAGCGAAACCAGTGCTTCGCCGATTCGGGCGACGGGCGCGTGACTCTGGAGTTCGAGTGCGCGCAGCAGTTGCTCGGGCAAGGTGACTTCGGTGGATGACATCGGGTGTACTTCCTGACTGTTTGAACTGCACCGCATCGTAAAACGCAATCTACGCATCTGCCAGCAGTTCAACTCCTGAGCACGCAAGTTCACACTCTCGAAGAACGGCGAAACTCGGGCCTCACACCTCTCCCCGGAGCACACAACTTGTCATCCAAAGTCTCCCGCATCGCGCTCTCGGCTTCGGCCGCGGCCATCGGCAGCATCGCGGCGTACTGGACCCTGCTGGCCACGCGCCAGGGCCAGATCCTCTTCAATGCCCGCAAGCTGCCGGTCGTGCACCTGTCCGACGACTTCTCCACCTACTCCCACACGGTGCCCGGCGGCATGGTCCGCGGCTACGTCTACCACCCGCAGGGCGAAGCCGCGCTGCAAGACCTCTTCATCTATTTCGCGGGCCGGGGCGAAGACGTGCGCGCCACCGCGCAGATGCTGCACTGGCTGCCCGAAGGCTTCGGCTTCGCGGCGCTCAACTACCGCGGCGTGGCCGACTCGCAGGGGCATCCGTCGGAGACGGCTTCGGTGGAAGACGCGAGCCAGTTCGCCAGGCACTTGCGCCGCGCCTATCCGCAGGCCCGCCTGCACGTGGTCGGCCGCAGCCTGGGCACGGGCGTGGCCATCCAGCTCGTGGCGCGGCAGGACTTCGCGAGCCTGCAGCTGGTGACGCCCTACGACTCCATGCTGGAAGTCGCCAAGCGGCGCTTTCCGCTGGTGCCGCTGTCGCTCTTGCTGCGCCACCAGTTCAACTCTCTCGAGCACTGCAAGGAAGTGGCCGCCAAGACCCAGGTACTGCTGGCCGCGCAAGACGACGTGGTGCTGCCCGAGCGCTCGCAGAAGCTGATCGCGGCCTGGCCCACGCCCATCAGCGTGCAGACGGTTCCCGACTCCGACCACCACAACATCATGGGCCTGGAAGCAACCTGGCTGCACCTGGTCGACTTCGCGCTCACGTCCATCCTGCCGGAATCGAAAACCGCCTGAATCGAATTGCCGGGCGCATCGTTTACCTAAAGTTTGCAATTGGACTGCCGATAACAGGAAGTGGAGCGCGGCGACCGCCGCCCTTCTGCGCTTTCAAGGCTGCCCGTCACGACCGACGGGGTGGCCTTTCCATTTCCCGAGTATTGGAGTCCGACCATGTTCCTGAGCAACGTCTCAATTGGCAAACGCCTGGCCATCGTGCTGGGCCTCATCCTGGCGCTATTTCTCGCCACCAGCGTCGCCGCGGTATTCAAGCTGCGCCAATTGAGCGTCGAGATCGACACGATGATCGAGGACAACGTGAAGACCGAGCGCGCGGGCGCCGACTGGCTGCGCCATACCACCGCGGGCGTCCAGCGCGCGGCGGCCATCGCCAAGAGCAGCGACTCGAGCCTGATCGACTACTTCGCGCCGGCAACGGCCGCCTCGATCAAGGACACCAACGAGCTGCAGAAATTCATCGAGGGCAAGCTGGTCAAGCCCGAGGAAAAGCAATTGCTCGAGAAGGTCGCAACGCTGCGCAAGGGCTACCTCGCATCGCGCGAGGAAGTGAGCAAGGCCAAGGTCAGCGGCGACCTGGCGGGCGCCAACCGGCTCTTCGACTCGCAGTTCCAGCCCACGTCGACCAGCTACATCGCCGGCGTGCAGCAGGTCGTGAACCTGCAGCGCGAGCAGCTCGACGCCGCCGCGGCGCGCGCCAACAACCTGCGCGCGCAGACCAGCACGCTGCTGATCGTGTGCTCCACGGTGAGCCTGGTGCTGGGCGCGCTGCTGGCCTGGTTCCTGGCGCGCAGCATCACCCGCCCGCTGCACAACGCCGAGACCATCGCCCAGGCAATCGCCGACATGGACCTCACCGGCAAGCCCCAGCACAGCTACGCCAACGACGAAACCGGCCACCTGCTGCGCGCCCTGGACCTGATGCGCACTGCCCTGCAAGGCTCGCTGACGCAGGTGCACGGCGTGGTGATGAACGTGTCGACCGCCAGCACGCAGATCGCCACCGGCAACCAGGACCTGTCGTCGCGCACCGAGGAACAAGCCAGCTCGCTGGAGGAAACCGCTGCGTCCATCGAGGAACTGACCTCGACCGTCAAGCAGAACGCCGACAACGCGCGCCAGGCCAACCAGCTCGCCACCTCGGCCTCGGAAGTGGCCGTGCGCGGCGGCAGCGTCGTGTTCCAGGTCGTGGAGACCATGGGCTCGATCAATGCGTCGTCCAAGAAGATCGTCGACATCATCAGCGTGATCGACGGCATCGCCTTCCAGACCAACATCCTGGCGCTGAACGCGGCGGTGGAAGCGGCCCGCGCGGGCGACCAGGGACGCGGCTTCGCGGTGGTGGCCTCGGAGGTGCGCAACCTGGCGCAGCGCTCGGCCGCGGCGGCCAAGGAAATCAAGACGCTGATCGGCAATTCGGTCGAGAAGGTCGAGGAAGGCAGCCGCCAGGTGGCCGATGCCGGCCGCACCATGGACGAGATCGTCGGCAGCGTGAAGCGCGTGACCGACATCATGGGCGAGATCAGCGCGGCGAGCCAGGAGCAGACATCGGGCATCGAGCAGATCAACCAGGCCATCACGCAGATGGACCAGGCCACGCAACAGAATGCGGCGCTGGTCGAGGAAGCCTCGGCGGCGGCGCAATCGCTGCAGGAACAGGCGGGCAGCCTCGCGCAGATCGTCGGGCAGTTCAAGCTGGAACACGGCCACGGCGCGCCTGCGGCGGCCCACGGCCTTCGCGCGATTGCCGGCCAGAAGGCATCGCGCGGGCTGGCGATGCCGGAACTGGGGTTCCAGTAAGGCCCCGCGCCGGGCGGGGGACCTGCGACATTCGTCGCAGTGTCACGCGACGCGGCGAGCATCGGCCCGCCGGCGTCCTGTCATGGACCATGGCCATCCACCCGATTTCCACGAAAACGGAGCCTTCGAAATGAGCACTCTTGAAGCGATCAGTCCCTTCCAGATCGTCCAGGGCGACAGGAGCACATCGGTCATCCTCAACGCCGGCGACTACCGCGCCGACATCTTCGCGGAGCGCGCGGAAGACGGCTTCGAAGGCAACGGCTACGACTGGGGTTCGCTGGCCACGGTGTTCCTCGAAGAGAAGATGCCCGAGCTGAAAGACATCGTGCGGCTGGACCCCGAAGGCAGTATGTTCTGCGCCTACTCCAGCGACAGGCAGGCGCTCGAGACATTCGCCGTCGCCTTCCATGCCATGTGCGAGAACAAGGAACAGATGCGCGACCTGTTCTCGCGTGCCGAGCTCGACTGAGCCTTGCTCCCGCCCTCGCCCCGTCAGAATGGCGGGATGAAGATACGCCAGATTTCCGAATCCGAACTCCCGGCGTTGCTGGCGCTCTACAGCCACCTGCACGCATCCGACGACCCGCTTCCCGACGAAGCGCATGTGGCCGCCGTCTGGCGCGAGCTTCTGGCAAATACGCGCTGCCGCTACTTCGGCGGCTACGTGGACGAGCAACTGGTGTGCAGCTGCACCATCACCGTCATTCCGAATCTCACGCGCGGCTGCAGGCCTTATGGCGTGATCGAGAACGTCGTGACGCATGCCGACCACCGCAAGAAAGGCCACGCGAAGGCGGTGCTGCACGAGGCGCTCGCCTTCGCATGGGCCGAGCGCTGCTACAAGGTCATGCTGATGACCGGCCGCAAGGACGAGGCGACGCTCAGGTTCTACGAGGGCGCGGGTTTCGACCGGCATGGCAAGCAGGCCTTCGTGGCCAGGCCGCCCGCCGGCTGAGCCCTTTCAGCGGAAGTCCGCGGACCCCGCCACCACCTTGCCGATCTCTTCCATCAAGGCACGCGCCCCTGGTGAAGGAAAGGCGCCCAGGCGTTGCGTCAGGCCGATCTCGCGCCGCGTTTCCTCCAGCGGAAAGTCCAGCACCACCAAGCTGCCGTCGCGGATTTCGTAGCGCAACTGGTGCGCCGAGATCGCGGTGAGCATGTCGCTTTCCAGCAGCAGCCCGCGAAGCACGGCGAGATCGCCGGTCTCCACTGCCGGCAGCGGCGGCGCCTGCCGGGCATTCGAGAAGAAGCGCTCCAGCAGCTCGCGCGAAGGCGAGCCCTGCCGTGAAAGTGTCCAGCGCGCCTCGCGCAGCATCCTGAAATCGATGCGCTCCGCGCGCGCGAGCGGATGCCCGGCGCGCGCGATCACCGAGATGCGGTCTTCGAACAGCGCCTGCTGCTGCAGGTCTTTGACCTCGCCGGCGTTGTTGCGCAGTGCGCCGAGAATGAAGTCGATGTCGCCGCTGCGCAGCGACGCCGCCAGCGCGTCGTAAGGACTCTCCACCGTGGAAACATGCAACTGCGGATGCCGCGCCAGCAAGGAGGCAATCGCCAGCGGCAGGATCTGCGTGCGCCCGAGCGGCAGCGCGCCCACGGTCACGCTGCCCTGCAGGCTGCCTTCGCTGGCGGCGATGTCGGGGCCGATGTGCCTCAGCTCCGACAGCACCCGCTTGAAATAGAAGGCGACGATCTCGCCGGCCGGCGTCGGCGACAAGCCTCGTGCCGTTCGCGTGAAGAGCGCGACGCCCAGCCCGCTTTCCAGGTCCTTGAGCGCGCTGCTGATGGCCGGCTGCGTGATGCCGAACTCGCGTGCCACGGCGGGCATGTTGCGCTTCTGCGCGAGGCTCGCGACCACGGCAAGACGACGGCCGTTCAGGATCGAGGTGAAGAGCGAATGGACATCGGCGCCGCCGTCCATTCCGCCGCGCGCCACGAGCTGCGTGCGCGCTTCTTCGAACTCGCGCTCGATGCGCAACGCGCGCACCAGCACCAGCTCTCCGTAGGCGTTGAGCGCCATGCCCCGTGCGCGCCGGTCGAACAGCGGGCGGCCGAGCGCGGCTTCCAGGTCCAGCACCGAGCGCGTCACCGCGGACGCCACCCGGTACAGCGCGTCCGCGGCCGCCGCGACGCTCCCCGCCGCGGCCACGGCCGAGAACGCCCGCAGGTGCCGCAAGTTGATGCCAAGCGCCACGCTGTCGGCATGGCCGATAACTTTGTGATGTTCGATTTGCTTGGTCATGGCTGGATGCTCTGCCCTGGATCATGCATTTTCGACGTCAAGGGTTAACCCTTGTCGATAAAAAAGAATGATGGCAGCGCAACGCTAACTCACGCCACGCGTCGCCGCTGCGGCGCAGACTTCTTCCATGCTTGAAGCCACCACTGCACACCGCCCGGAGCGCTGCGAATGATCATCGACTGTCACGGCCACTACACGACCGCGCCCAAGGCCCTGGAGGCATGGCGCAACCGGCAGATCGCCGGTATCACGGCCCCATCGGAAAGGCCCAAGGTCTCGGAGCTGAAGATCAGCGACGACGAACTGCGCGAATCCATCGAGACCAACCAGCTGCGCCTGATGAAGGAGCGCGGCAGCGACCTGACCATCTTCAGCCCGCGCGCGAGCTTCATGGCGCATCACATCGGCGACTTCGAGGTCTCCTCGACCTGGGCCGCCATCTGCAACGAGCTGTGCTTCCGCGTGAGCGAGCTTTTTCCCGATCACTTCATCGGCGCGGCGATGCTGCCGCAATCGCCCGGCGTCGACCCTGCCAGCTGCATTCCGGAGCTGGAGCGCTGCGTGAACGAATACGGCTTCGTGGGCATCAACCTCAACCCGGACCCCTCGGGCGGCCACTGGACCAGCCCGCCGCTGTCGGACCGCCACTGGTATCCGCTCTACGAAAAGATGGTGGAGCTGGACATTCCCGCGATGGTGCACGTGAGCACCAGTTGCAACGCCTGCTTCCACACCACCGGCGCGCACTACCTGAATGCCGACACCACGGCCTTCATGCAGTGCCTCACATCGGACCTGTTCAAGGACTTCCCGGCGCTGCGCTTCGTCATTCCACACGGCGGCGGCGCGGTGCCTTACCACTGGGGGCGTTTTCGCGGCCTCGCGCAGGAGCTGAAGAAGCCGCTGCTGAAGGACCACCTGCTCAACAACATCTTCTTCGACACCTGCGTCTACCACCAGCCGGGCATCGACCTGCTCACGCGCGTGATCCCGGTCGACAACGTGCTGTTCGCGAGCGAAATGATCGGCGCGGTGCGCGGCATCGACCCCGAGACCGGCTTCAACTACGACGACACGCGCCGCTACATCGACGCCACGCCCATGCTCGACGACAAGGCCCGCCGCCAGATCTACGAAGGCAACGCGCGCCGCGTGTATCCGCGCCTGGACCGCGCGCTCTCTCAAAAAGGACTCTGAACATGACCGCCATGCCACTCCAGGAACTCGGCGTCGTGCACCGCAGCGTGGTTCGCGCCGACGCGGCCGCCGTCGAGAAGCTGTCGCGCTTCGGCGTTTCCACGGTGCACGAGGCGCTGGGCCGCCTCGGCCTGATGGCGCCGCGCATCCGCCCCATCCACCCCGAGGCGCGCCTGTGCGGCACCGCCGTCACCGTGCTGCTGCAGCCCGGCGACAACTGGATGCTGCACGTGGCGGCCGAGCAGATCCAGCCCGGCGACGTGGTCGTTGCCGCCTGCACCGCCGACAGCACCGACGGCTTCTTCGGCGACCTGCTGGCCACCTCGTTCAAGGCGCGCGGCTGCAAGGGCCTGGTGATCGACGGCGGCGTGCGCGACGTGCGCGACCTCATCGCCATGGACTTTCCCGTGTTCAGCCGCGCCATCCACTCCAAGGGCACGATCAAGGCGACGCTGGGCTCGGTCAACGTGCCCGTGGTGTGCGCCGGCGCGCTGGTGCAGCCGGGCGACGTGGTGGTGGCCGACATCGACGGCGTGGTGGTGGTGCCGGCGCAGCTTGCAGCGCGCGTGGCCGATGCAGCCGAAGCGCGCGAGGCCAACGAAACCGGCAAGCGCGCGCGTTTCGCGGCCGGCGAACTGGGGCTGGACATGTACGGCATGCGCGAGCCGCTGGCCAAGGCCGGCCTGCGCTACATCGACTGAGCGAGGAAACGCACCGTGGCTCGCATCATCGGCGCCGTCGCCTGCTCGCACACGCCCACCATCGGCTTCGCGTTCGACAAGAACAAGCAGCAGGACCCGGTCTGGGCGCCCATCTTCGAGGCCTTCGCGCCGGTGCAGCAGTGGCTGGCCGACAAGAAGCCCGATGTGCTGTTCTTCATCTACAACGACCACGTCAGTTCCTTCTTCTTCGACCACTACTCGGCCTTCACCCTCGGCGTGGGTGAACGGCACGAGGTGGCCGACGAAGGCGGCGGCGCGCGCGACCTGCCGCCGCTGGCGGGCCATCCGGCGCTGGCGCGGCACATCGGCCGCTCGCTGGTGGCGGACGAGTTCGACATGTCCTTCTTCCAGGACCGCGCGCTGGACCACGGCGTGTTCTCGCCGATGTCACTGCTGTGCCCGCACGAGCCGGCATGGCCGATTCCCGTGGTGCCGCTGCAGGTGGGCGTGCTGCAGTCGCCGGTGCCTTCGGCGCGCCGCTGCTACAGGCTCGGCCAGGCGCTGCGCCGCGCGATCGAGAGCTACCCGGAGGACATCGGCGTGGCGATCGTCGCCACCGGCGGCCTCTCGCATCAGGTGCACGGCGAACGCGCGGGCTTCAACAACACCGCATGGGACGCGCAGTTCCTCGACCTGATCGAGAACGACCCCGTGCGGCTGACCGAGATGACGCAGGCCGAACTGGCCACGCTCGGCGGCATGGAAGGTGCCGAGGTCATCATGTGGCTGGTGATGCGCGGCGCCCTGTCGGCGAATGTTCGCAAGACGCACCAGAGCTACTACCTGCCCTCGATGACCGGCATTGCCACGGCCATCTACGAGAACCTGGCGAGCCCGCCCATTGCCGGCGAGGTCGAGCGGCACCGCCGCCACGTCGAGCAGGAGCTGGCCGGCGTGGAAGCACTGCGCGGCACTTATCCGTTCACGCTGGAGACCAGCGTGCGAGCCTATCGCCTCAACAAGTTCCTGCACGGCATGACGCGCCCGGCGCATCGCGCAGCCTTCCTGGCCAATGAGGAGGCCGCATTCGAGGCCGCGGCGCTGACCGAAAAGGAACGCGAGATGGTGCGCCAGCGCGACTGGCGCGGCCTGATCCAGTACGGCGTGATCTTCTTCATGCTGGAGAAGCTGGGCGCGGTGGTAGGCGTGTCGAACCTGCACATCTATGCCGCCATGCGCGGCCAGTCGCTGGAAGATTTCCAGCAGACCCGCAACGCGCCCGGCGCGCTCTATTCGGTGGCCGGCAAGGACGCGGCACCGCAGGCCTGGGACAACGCGACCGCGCCCGACCGGCGCTGACCGCGCTTCCTCTTTCGACTCCGGAGACAACAACAATGAAATCCCTTTCCCGACGACTCGTGCTGGGCGTTGCCGCGCTGGCCGTGTCCGGCCATTTCGGCATCGCTGGCGCGGCCGACGCGTTCCCGTCCAAGCCCGTGAAGGTGCTCGTGGGCTACAGCGCAGGCGGCGCGGTCGATGCCATCGCGCGCTCCGTGGGGCTGAAGATGTCGGCCATCCTCGGGCAGCCGGTGATCGTCGAGAACAAGCCCGGCGCGGGCACCAACATCGCGATCAAGTCGGTCATCACCAGCCCGCCCGATGGCTACACGCTGCTGCTGGCAGCCAATGCACTGGCGGTGAACCCGTCGCTGTTCCAGCCCGCGCCCTACGACCTGGAGCGCGAGCTGACGCCGGTGGCATCGGTCGGCCGCGTGCCGGTGGTGTTCACGGTGCGCGAGGAATCCGCCATCAAGACGCTGCCCGAACTGGTCGCCGCGACCAAGGCCAAGCCTGGCGGAGTGACCGTCGCCACGCCAGGCAACGGATCGACACCGCACCTGGCCATGGAGCTCTTCCAGCACACCGCCGGCCTGCAACTTCGGCACGTGCCCTACAAGGGCGGCGCGCAGGCGCTCACCGACGTGCTCGGCGGCCATGTCGACGTGGTCGCGGTGAACGCGCTCGAGGCGCTGCCGCTCGCCAAGTCGGGCAAGCTGCGCGTGCTGGCGGTGATGAGCGCCGAGCGCTCCGCCGTGTTGCCCGGCGTGCCCACCGTGGCCGAGTCGGGCTATCCGGGGTTCGAGGCCAGCGTCTGGTATGGCTTCGTCGGGCCGGCCGGCCTGCCCAAGCCCGTGGTCGACAAGCTGCATGACGCGGTACAGAAAGCCATCGACTCGCCCGAGGTGCGGGCGCAGCTCGCGGCGGCCGGCGGCATTCCGCTGCCGGGGCCGACCGAGCAGTTCGCCACGCTGCTGAAGACCGACGTGGCGCGCTACGGCAAGCTGATCCGCGAAGCCGGCATCAAGCCCGATTGACGACGAACGCCATGACCACCATGAGCATCAACCGCCGCCAGGCCTGCCTCGCCGCGGCAGCCGCCGCCCTTCTGCCGGCAAGCCGCGCCGCCAATGCGCAGCAGGCTTATCCGTCCAAGCCGATCCGCATGGTCATTCCGTTCACGCCCGGCGGCTCCACCGACGTGCTCGGGCGGGCCATCGGCCTCGAGCTGGGCCACGCCTGGCACCAGCCGGTGGTGGTCGACAACCTGCCCGGCGCCGGCGGCTCCATCGGCGCGGACAAGGTGGCGAAGTCCCCCGCCGACGGCTACACGCTGCTGATGGGCCACATCGGCACGCTGGCCATCAACCCGTCGCTGTATCCCAAGCTCGACTACGACCCGGTGCGCAGCTTCGCGCCCGTGGCTTGGGTGGCGCGCGTGCCGAACGTGCTGGTGGTGCATGCATCGGTGCCGGCCCGCACGCTGGCCGAACTGGTGGCGCTGGCCAAGGCACAGCCGGGGAAGCTGGCCTTCGGCTCCGGCGGCAACGGCAGCGCCGCGCACATCGCGACCGAATATCTCAAGCTGCAGACCGGCGCCTCCTTCCTGCATGTGCCCTACCGGGGTACCGCGCCGGCGGTGACGGACCTGCTCGCGGGCCAACTGCAATTGCTGTTCACCGGCGCGCCGGCGCTGCTGCCGCACATCAAGGCCGGCAAGCTGCGCGCGCTGGCGGTGTCGAGCCCCCAACGCATCGCGCTGTTGCCCGACGTGCCGACCGTGGCCGAAAGCGGCGTCCCCGGAACGAAGGATTTCGAGGCGGACCAGTGGTACGGCGTGGTCGCGCCGGCGGGCACGCCCGCGGACATCGTCGCCCTGCTCAACCGGCAGATCAACCAGTCGCTCAATTCGGCCGAGGTCAAGGCACGGCTGAACGCGGAAGGCGCGGAGCCCACGCCGTCGACGCCGCAGGTCTTCGGCCAGTTGATCGCGAGCGAAATGAAGCGGTGGGACCGCGTGATCAAGAGCGCCCACATCACCGTCGACTGAAGACACCACGAAGAGACACACCATCATGGGAACGACACTGGGCCTGATCGGCTATGGCGAGGTAGGCGGCATCTTCGGACGAGGGCTGCACGCAAAGGACGGCGTGGATGCCGTCTGGGTCTGGGACAAGCGCTTCACCGATCCGGCAACGGGCGCGGCGGCGCGCGCCGCGGCGGAAGGCGACGGAATGCGTGTGGCGAGCGGCATGCAGGAGCTTTGCAGCCATGCCGCCCTGCTCGTCTCGGCCGTCACCGCGTCCAACACGCTGGCCGTGGCCGAGGAAGCCGCGCGTCATGCGCGCAGCGGCAGCCGCTTTCTCGATCTCAACTCGGCGTCGCCCGGCACCAAGCAGCGCGCGGCGGCGGCGCTGGAGGCCGTGGGCACAGCCTATGTGGAAGCCGGCGTGATGACCTCGGTGCCGCCATACGGCATCCGCGTGCCGATGCTGCTGGGCGGCGCGCAGGCCGAAGCGCTGGCCGCGACGCTGGCCGGCTGGGGCATGGAGGTGCGCGTGGTGAGCGAACAGCTCGGCGTGGCCTCGGCCATCAAGATGAGCCGCAGCATCATGATCAAGGGGTTGGAAGCGCTGGTCATCGAGAGCTACACCACCGCGCGGCGCTATGGCGTGGAAGCGCATGTGCTGCCGACGCTGAAGGAGACCTTCCCGCAGATCGACTGGGACAAGCAAGGCGCCTACTTCTTCAGCCGCGTCGTGCAGCACGGCAAGCGCCGCGCCGAGGAAATGCGCGAAGCGGCGCAGACGGTTCGCGAGGCCGGCTTCGAGCCGCTGATGGCTGCGGCCATTGCGTCGAAGCAGGACTGGGTGGCTTCGCAGGCGCACGAGGGCGTGTTCGATGGACTCGATGGCGGCAGCGACTGGCAGGCCTATGCTGACCGGCTGATCGGCCGCGACTCCTGATTTTTCCTGGCGGAAACACATGAGCAAGGCGATCCAGGGAATCGGCTCGATGGCCACGCGCGGCCTGATGCTGGAACTGACTGCGGCGTACACGCGTTCGAGCGGCGTGGCGGTTGCTTTCGAGTCGGTCGGCGGTGTGGAAGCTGCGCGGCGCGTGTCGTCAGGCGAACTCTTCGATCTGATGGTGCTGGCATCGGATGCGATCGACAAGCTGGCTGCAGCCGGCAAGGTGGATGCGTCACGCAAGGTCGATGTGGTCCGCTCCGGCGTTGCCGTGGCGGTGCACGCGAGTGCCGCGCGGCCCGATATTTCGAGTGAAGACGCGGTGCGACGCGCGGTGCTGGAAGCCGAGAGCATCGCCTACTCGACCGGGCCGAGCGGCGTGGCGCTGATGACGCTGTTCGAGCGCTGGGGCATTGCCGGCACGATCGGGCAGCGGCTGGTGCAGGCACCGGTCGGCGTGTCGGTAGGCTCGCTCGTCGCGCGTGGTGAGGCTGCGTTGGGGTTCCAGCAACTGAGCGAGCTGATGGGCGTCGAGGGCATCGCGCTGCTGGGGCCGCTGCCGGCGGAGATACAGATCACCACAACCTTCAGTGCCGCGCCTGGCGTGGGAGCGTCGCAGCGCGATGCGGTGATCGACCTGCTCGCCTGCCTGACTTCGAAGGAAAGCGAAGCGGCAAAGCGCCAATTCGGCATGGAGCCGGCCGGTAGCTGAGCGATAGGTTTTGCTCCTTCCCCTTCCGGGGGAAGGCTGGGATGGGGGCAGCGCCCAACGAGCGTTGTGAATAGGGTTAGGCCGTCGTGCCCCCACCCCGGCCCTCCCCCGGGAGGGGAGGGAGAAATGCGCCGAAAACTAGACCTGGACCACGCGAATAGGCTTTGCTCCTTCCCCTTCCGGGGGAAGGCTGGGATGGGGGCAGTGCCCAATGAGCGTTGTGAATGGGGGGTGAGGCCGTCGTGCCCCCACCCCGGCCCTCCCCCGTGAGGGGAGGGAGAAATGCCTCGAAAACTAGACCCGGATCATGCGCCCCGGGTTGAGCGTGTTCTTCGGATCGAGCCCGCGCTTGATGGCCCGCATCATCTCCAGCGCCACGGGCGACTTGTGCCTCTCCAGCTTGTCGACCTTCAAGGAGCCCACGCCGTGCTCGGCCGAGAACGAGCCGCCGAACTTCTCCACCGCGTCGTACACCAGCGTGTTGATGCGCTCTTCCTCGTTCTTCAGGAACGCCTTGGTGTCGATGTTCTCCGGCGCCTGCACGTTGTAGTGCAGGTTGCCGTCGCCCAGGTGGCCGAAGTTCACGAGGCGCACGCCGGCGATCTCGCGCTTGAGCAGCGCATCGGTCTCTTCCACGAACGCCGGGATGCGCGACACCGGAATCGAGATGTCGTGCTTGATGTTCAGGCCTTCCTCGGCCTGCGCCAGCGGAATGCTCTCGCGGATGTGCCACAGCTGGTGCGCCTGCGTGAGGTTCTCGGCCACCACCGCGTCGGTGACGCAGCCGTCTTCGAAGGCGGTTTCCAGCAGGGCCTCGAAGCGCGCGCGAGCATGGTCTTCGGATTCGTTGTCGGAGTTCTCCAGCAGCACGCAGTACGGCACCGCTTCGTCATTGATGAAGGGCACGCGCAGCTGCGGCATGTGCTTGTCGACCAGGCTGAGGGCGAACTTGCCCATCACCTCGAAGCCGGTCAGGCCCGCGCCCAGGTGCTTGTGCGCCAGGCCCAGCAGGGTGACCGCATGGTCCAGCGATGGAACCGCCGCCCAGGCTGTCAGTTGCGCGGCCGGCAGCGGGTACAGCTTCATGGTCGCGGCGGTGATGATGCCCAGCGTGCCTTCGCTGCCGACGAACAGGTCGCGCAGGTCGTAGCCGGTGTTGTCCTTGCGCAGGCCGCTGGTGCCTTCCCAGATCTCGCCCTGGGGCGTGACCACTTCCAGGCCCAGGCACAGCTCGCGCGTGTTGCCGTAGCGAACCACCTGGGTGCCGCCGGCATTGGTGGCCAGGTTGCCGCCGATGGTGCAGCTGCCTTCGGCGGCCAGGCTCAGCGGGAACAGGAAGCCAGCCTTCTCGGCCGTTTCCTGCAGGGTTTGAAGAATGCAGCCGGCCTCCACGGTCATGGTGAGGTTGGCGGCGTCGATGGTGCGCACGGCGTTCAGGCGCTGCAGGCTCAGCACCACCTGGGTGCCGCTGTCGTCGGGGATGGAGCCGACCGCCAGGCCGGTGTTGCCGCCCTGGGGAACGATGGCGGCGCCGGCCGCGGCGCAGGCCTTGACCACGCCGGCCACCTGCTGTGCATTGGCCGGGCGCACCACGGCCAGCGACTTGCCGCGCGCGCGCTTGCGCCAGTCTTGTTCGTAGGCGGTGAGGTCGCCTTCGGTCAGCACATGCGGGGCGCCGACGATGGCGCGCAGTTCTTCGATCAATGTGGTCACGGTGCGGATGTCCGGGAAAAAGGAAAATTCAGAAAGCCGATGCCGCGGCGCCGATCCAGCGTCGAAAGCTCCGCAGCGGCGGATAGTCGCCACGGCCCGAAGGCCAGGCGAGGTAGTAGCTGTCAGCGCTTTGCACCGGCCCGTCGAGCGCCTCGACGAGGTCGCCGCGCGCCAGCTCCTGCTCGATGAGGAACTTCGGCAGCAGCGCGATGCCGAGCCCTGCCATCGCAGCCTGTGCGGCCATCGCGAACTGATCGACGAGCATGCCCGGCACCTGGTCCACCGATGTCCGCATGGCCGCGAACCATTGCTTCCACGCCTGGGGCCGGGACACCAGGTGCAGCAGCGGCGCCTTCAGCAGATCGGTCGGCGTCTCGAAGCCATGCAACTCGCGCAGCTTGCGGCTGCAGGCGGGAACCACCGTTTCGCTCATCAGGAAATCGAGCTCGGCGCCCAGCCAATCGGGCTGGCCGAAGTGCACGGCCGCGTCGATCTGCTCCATGCGGAAGTCGAAGGGTGCGAGCCGCGTCACGAGGTTGATCGTGATGCCCGGATGCTCGGCGACGAAGTCGGGCAGGCGCGGCGCCAGCCAGCGCGTGCCGAAGGTCGGCAGGATGGCGAGGTTCAGCGTGCCGCCCGAAGGATTGGCGCGAAAGCCGAGAGTCGCAGTCGATATGCGCCCCAGCGCCTCGCGCACCTCCTGTGCATAGGCTTCACCCGCCTGCGTGAGCCGCACGGCATGGCGCTCGCGCACGAAGAGATCGCCGCCCAGCAGTTCTTCCAGCGCGCGGATCTGCCGACTGACCGCGCTCTGCGTAAGGTTCAGTTCGGCAGCGGCGGCCGTGAAGCTCTGCAGGCGCGCGGAGGCTTCCAGCGCGCGCAGGAGAGCCATCGACGGGAGAAAACGACGGGACCAGGTCATGGAATCGATCCGGTGCCTTCGCCAGTTCCCACGCGCACTTAATGCGCGGACAGGAAAGGAACGGCCTCTTTCAGCGAGCGCGCCTGCGCTTCTTCGTACAGCGCGATCTCGTCTTGCACCGTCGCGCCCAGCGCGGCTTCGAACACGGCCTGCGCGCTGTTGGCGGCATAGCTCTTCTGCTCGTCCGCGCCGAGGTTGGACTGGAAGATGCCGGCAGCGCTCACGGGCAAAAAGTCTTCGTAGGTGATGGGTTCGGCTTCCAGCCAGCCTTCGTCGACGAGCGCATGCAGCGGCTTCGCGCCGAGCGCGTCCTGATTCGCGGCGCGGCCCTTGTCGGTCAGTGCATAGCGGAAGAAGCCGAGGCCCTCTTCGCGCATCGTCTTCAGGTCGTCGGGGAAATCATTGAACGCGGCGTTCAGTCGCGCCTGGTAGTCGGCTCCGGCATTGCCGGCGCCGTTCGCGTCGCGCACGCGGGAGAGCAGCGCGTCGTAGAGCGCCCGGCCCTTGCGGGTCAGCGCAACGCCGCGTTGCTCGATCTCGCCGAATCGCGCGGTGTGCGTGCCTGCCTCGCCCTCGCTCTCGCCGACGAAAGCCACGCGCTCCTGCAGCGCGCGAAAGCTGGTCTGGCGCAGCAGGATCGGCACCTTGCGGCGCGGCGGGCCTTCGATGACGTCCTTGGCGGACATGCCGCGGCGCGTCATATCGACCTGCGCATCGTCGATGTTCAGGGTGCGCGGCGTGAGGTGATTGATGTGCGGACCCTTGAAGCAGGCCACGTCGGCGATGAGCCGGTGCGCCGCCAGCAGCTTGTCGTAGGTGGCCTTGCTCACCGTGGCCTCGCTGTGCCAGCGGAAAGTCTCCAGGGCCTGCGCCACGAATTCTTCCGCCTCTGCAGCCGTCAGGCCACCGGCCTTCTCTGCTTGCTCGATGAGTGCCAGCGCGCGCGGCGTGAAGATGTTCCTGCGCGCCAGGATCTGCTGCACCTCTGCGCGCAGCGCGAGGTCTTCGATCAGCTCGAGCCGCAGCAGCGATGTGAAGACGCGGAACGGGTTGTTCGACAGCGATGCATCGGTCACCGGGCGGAAGGCTGTCGAGTGCACCGGCACACCGGCCACGGACAGGTCGTAGTAGCCGACGGGCGCCATGCCCATCACCTTGAACAGGCGCCGGATCGTGGCCAGCTCCTCGGGCTTGCCCAGGCGGATGGCGCCGTGGCGCTCGACATCAATCCGCTCCAGTTCGCCGTTCTTGCGCAGATGCGCCAGAAGCGTCGGCTCGCGCATGCTGTCGGCGTTGACGTTGGCCACGACATCGAGCAGATCGCCGTACAACGGAACCTCCTCGCGGTACATCTCGGACATGCGGCGGGAGAACAGCGAACGGATCTCGTCGCTGGAGAGGAAGGTGGTGTCGTTCATTGGAGGTGGTCTTGAAGTGACGCGAGGCGCCCGGCATTCCCGGAGCGCATCGGTCGAGTGCGCAACCAAAATTTTCGGCAGCGCGGGCGGGCGGGTCAAACGATCTTCTTGCCGAACGTCATTCCTCCAGCGCATGAACTCGGCCCTTCGCATGCTGGCGCCAGACATTCCGTCGCTGCATGGACTCGATTCCAAAACATCACTGTCGGTGAAACAAGGAGGAATCACAAAATACCGTCCCCATCGCTGCCACCGAGCAGCCGCGGTTCAGCGCGTGTGCCGCCGCGCCGCATGCACGCCGCCAGCCGACTTTTCAAACAGAGACACAGGGACTCCCCATGCCAGCTCAGACATCGAACCATCGCCGCGCCCTCCTCTCGCTCGCCCTGATCGCCGCCGTCGGCGGAGTCGCGCTCTCGCAGCCCGGCACCGCGCAAGCGGAGAACGCCTGGCCGACCAAGGCCATCACGCTGGTGGTGCCCTTCCCCGCAGGCGGCACGACCGACACTATGGCGCGGCTGGCGGGCCAGGCGCTGAGCAAAGAACTGGGTCAGTCGGTGGTCATCGACAACAAGCCGGGAGCTGGTGGCAACATCGGCGCGCAGGCGGTGGCGCGCTCGACGCCCGACGGCTACACGCTGCTGATGGGCACCGTGGGCACGCATGCCATCAACCCCGCGCTCTACAAGAAGATGCCCTACAACCACCTCAAGGACTTCGCGCCCGTCTCCCGCGTGGTGGCCGTGCCGAACGTGCTGGTGGTGAACCCGTCGCGGCCGTACAAGACGGTGCAGGAGCTGATCGCATATGCCCGGGCCAATCCGGACAAGGTCACCTATGCCTCGTCGGGCAACGGCACGTCGATCCACCTCGTGGCCGAACTCTTTAAGACCATGACCGGCGTGAAGATGCAGCACATTCCCTACAAGGGCAGCGCGCCCGCCCTGGCCGACCTGATGGGCGGGCAGACCGACATCATGTTCGACAACATGCCGTCGTCGATCTCGTTCGTGAAGGCGGGCAAGCTGCGCCCGCTGGCCGTGACCACGGCCACGCGCTCGGCCCAGTTGCCGAACGTGCCGGTGCTCGCCGAAGCGGGGGTGCCGGGCTTCGATGCAGCATCGTGGTTCGGGCTGCTGGCGCCTGCAGGCACCCCGGCCGCCGTGATCCAGCGCATCGACGACGCGCTCATCAAGGCGATGGCGTCGACCGAGCTCAAGCAGAAGATCATCGAGCAAGGTGGCGACCCCGTCGCCGAAACGCCGGAGAAGTTCTCGGCGTTCATCCAGTCGGAGACGGTGAAGTGGGGGAAGATCGTGAAGGATTCAGGGGCCAGTGTCGATTGACGATGTGCTGAGGGCACGCCGGGCGCGTGGGCCTGGGTGGCAGCTACCATCGCGAGGTCGCAACGATGTTTCCTCGACGGTGTCGCTCGTTTCGGCCACCGTTGAGCGTGCGAGGAGCAAGGTGCCGAAGGGGCGCGCGCTTCAACGGCAATGTGCTCTGCTCCGGTCTCACTCACGAGCTGCAGGATGGCAACTGGATCACCACCGCCCGATTCGGAGCACCTGCGCTCTCCTCTTCCTCCGGCGCCGCGCTCGAGTTGACCGACCGGAACGGCAACAGGATTGCGCTCGACGCCGACGGCATTACGCTGGACAGTCCGAAGAACATCAGGCTCGCCGCCGGTAGGCGACAGCGCCGTGTGCGTGGGGCCGCCCGACGTCATCGTTCAAGGCTCGGCAACGGTGCTCATTGGCGGTCGATCTGCGGCGCGCATGGGTGATGCGACGGCACATGGCGGCAGCATCGTGCTAGGGCTGCCCACCGTGATGATCGGGGGTTGATCAGGCGGCTACCATTCGGCTTCGGAGTCACGGCAACTTCCAGGAAGAAGACATGAAAAAGTCGGACGATACAAGCCCAAGCCAGCCGGCCTCGGAACTCATTTCGAACAAGATCGCCGAGCTCGGGGGCTGGCGCGGCGCAACGCTCGCCAGGATGCGCAAGCTCATCAAGGAAGCAGACCCCGACGTCGTCGAGGAATGGAAATGGATGGGCACACCGGTCTGGTCGCACGACGGGATCATCTGCACCGGCGAGTCTTACAAGAGCGCTGTGAAGCTCACCTTTGCGAAGGGCGCGTCGCTGAAGGACCCCGCCCGGCTCTTCAACGCGAGTCTCGATGGAAACATGCGCCGCGCCATCGACATTCACGAAGGAGAAGAAGTCGATGAAACTGCCTTCAAGGCACTCGTTCGTGAGGCGATCGAACTCAACGGTGCTGGCAAATCGAAATCTTCGAAAAAAGCGAAGAGTTGAATCGGCGCGGATCTGCTTGCGTGCCAGGTCTTCCGGCTAGAGATGCTTTTGCAAAGCTGAACAGTGCTGCGACCTCACGGAGTACAGTCAGGAATGACTTCACATACGCCTGCACCCTCTAACCCGCCGCCCACGACGGCTCCCGTCGAGGTCACGGAGACCCAGGCGTTCACGCAAGCTTGGATTCTGTTCGCGGTGCTATTTGTAGTGGTTATTGGCATCCTGTGGGTATTGCAGGCTCGTTACGGCTGACTGGCACCTACGCGCGCTAACCTGTTTTGAATAGCACACCGTGTGCACTTTCAAGTTCCCTAAAGCAAAAAACCCCAGTCAGTTGTATCTGACTGGGGTTTTCTGGGCTGTAAGAGCCTGACGATGACCTACTTTCACACGGGAACCCGCACTATCATCGGCGCTGAGTCGTTTCACTGTCCTGTTCG